>Ga0335085_10000008_pt1 | contig 876667 bp, 737 predicted proteins | sample Lox_Sample_45_FD_206712 | JGI IMG/M metagenome (GOLD analysis project Ga0335085, IMG submission 206712) | Soil microbial communities from Loxahatchee National Wildlife Refuge, Florida, United States - Lox_Sample_4.5 | ecosystem: Environmental > Terrestrial > Soil > Wetlands | place: USA...
TTTCTTTAGTGCCGTTCTCAACGATATTGTTCGACGAGGGGGTCAAGTCGTATGTCGTTGTCGTTGAATAGCGCAGCGTGGCGCTCATATTTCCTTTCAAGAATTCCTTGAACGTGAAGCTCATCCCAAGCAATGGAGAGAATCCATAACCGATATGCTGGGCGTCAGTGATCTCTCCCCCGCCCGAGAGATCCTCATGAAACGTCGTCTGGTAGGAAGAAGTATACGCGTGGTCGAGACTGACATGCGTAGCGATATTTTTAAAAATACTCAGTTGCTCAAGCCCGTCCCAATGAACGGCGTAATTAAGGCGGGGGAAGAAATCTCCGAACAGCTTGGTGAAGATCGGCAACGTCTCGAACCCGTTTTCGAACGCTTGGGCCAGTTTCGCCTGGTCTGTCCGACCGTCATTGTTCTGCTGGAGATTCCCATACTCCTTGCTCACTTGGCCGATGCCGCTTTTAAAGACCGAGAAGATAAACGTCGGCGGCAGCGTAAAGAACGACCGTTCGATGCTCCCTCCCGTGGCTGTGCTGTAAATCGTCGATTGTCCTAAGGAGTCGGTTTGAAGCGTCTGGTTGCGGGAGTAGTTCCAGCCGACGTCCCAGTTGAGGTCGAGGTGCGCCCCAGCCCAAAGGTCGCGCGAGGTTCGCAAAGTGATTTTATTATTTTGCGTATAAGAGTCGTTGATAAGTGCGCTGGCTGCGCGGGATCCGTGGTCCGTCGTAAAGCCGATAAACGGAAATGCGCTTTGGGTGTGAACCCCCGTGATATTGGACGTTGGGTCTGAGACAAGCCCGAACTGATACGCTCTCGAAGCGCCGAAACTCGGGTCGGCGGGTTCAAATGGAAGCCGCCCGAATAAATTCGCAAATCCCGGCCTGCCGGGAACGCCGGAATTGGTCGCATTGTCGTTCTGCGAAAAAGTCACGTTCACTTTATCGTAGTCCAGAAACGGAATTTTGATGAAGTATTGCGCAAGGTCGGCGAAATTTATTTTCGGAAAAACAAATTTCCCCCTTTTTTTTCCAAGAGGCGCAACAGCCGATGTATCTACAGTCTTCAATGTGTCTCGGACAATGGTAGTGTCATGTCCCGATGGTTGAGGAACGCTGGGACGAGGAACGGAAGGAGCGAGGATGTCCTGAAGGTCGGGGTCGTCTTCATGCCCGCGCCCTCTTCCGACGCGGTGCGAGGAGGTCCTTTCGGGCGTTTCTTCTTTAACGGACTTTGCGGGGAACCACGAATCGGAAAATTGCTTCAAGCTGATATCGCTCGATAGCGAAATGCTATTGCCCCAACTCGTCCCCTTGCCTAAGTCGCCGAGCTGAAGATTGTTCTGCCATCTGTACGAAACGCTGTAGTGCGCTCCCAGCGTAAAGTATTTGTTGAGGTCGAACACATCGGGCAGGTGCGGGCGAGTGTTGACGTTGATCGATTGGCTGTACGAGTTGTCGTAACCAAAAGTAATGAGCTGGTCTTGATTGAACAGATCTGCGAGGATCGAAGAAAAGCCCCGCTGCTGGTTGAATTGATCGGTCTCGAGGTGGACGAGAGTGCTTGCGATGCTCAGCGAATAATCGCCCGAGAGGTTCACAAAACCATTTTCGGTGAGCTTCCAGCTGAAAGACAGCGATCGTTGGGCAGAAAGTGTCCGGGACGGCGGGCTCTCCTCATCTTGACCCCGCATGAGCTGATGTGTCTGCGCTCGCGTCGCATCGAACGTCGTGCTAAAATTTTGGATCGGGTAGAAGAGGCGAAAATCTTTGAGCCCTTTAAGAAGGGGGACATTGAAGAACCCTCCAAACGGAGTGATAAAGTTATCGGGCGCGGTTGCATACGTATATCCGAGATGAGCATTCCACGACCATGAATTCTGATACTGCACGGTCGGTGTTCTCGTCAGCGATTTCGTGTAAGAAAATCCGTAATTCAGTTTATCGAAGAAATCCCGCAGGATCCATTCCTGCGACGGGATATTGAATTTGAAATTCGGCATTGCGTACGTGTCCGTCGTTGAAATGCTTTGCGATTCGAAGACAATCTTTCCCTGCGCTGCATTTCCCGCTTGGGCGGAGCCCGTCTCTTGAGCAACAAGGTTCCCTTGAAGCTGAGCTGCTTTCGTTACTTCTATGTCTGAACTCGGTAGATATTTCGGCTTGGTGATCGCCTCCGTATGGCTATAGCTGAACGGCAATTGCGTTCCCGTCCATTGAGCCGGGAAAAAACGCTCCAAAGCGAAGTTTGAAGAGAGCGTCCAATTCGTCGTCGTTGTTCTGCTGCCAAACCGGTCTTCCAATTGATGGAAATAGGGATCGACTTCAGAGTACGAAAAAGCGACCGCGCCAAAGTCTGCAAGCTTCAACGACGTAGAAATGTTGTACGCCCATCCTTTGGTGTCGTCGACGTTACACAATCGAAGTTCGTTCACCCATACATTTGCCGAATCAATCGTTTTGTCTTTTGTTGGATTTTCAACGCCGATTGAAATGTACTGGATATTGGTCAACGTTGGATTGCCCAGCACGGAGTAGGTTGACCCAGGCGGTCCCCCCGGAGCTGGATTGGTAACGAGCACGTTCGAAGAATCCCGTAGTTCTTTAATGGCCGTGAGGTCCGCAAAGTTGATGTCGATATTATTCTCTGGACTCCAGACCGCCGCCTCGTCCCCGGCTTTTGGGTACGGAATTCGCGCAGAAGGCAAGATGGGCTCCCGGTATTCATAATAGTTCAGACTGTCGGATCCCATCCGCAGAAAAATCTTCGCGCTTGGCGCATTCGGGTCCGTAGAGAAATTCGGGTCGCCCCGGACGAACATCTTCAATTCTCTGTAACTGAACACGTCGAGCGGCGCGGCGGTGAAACGTTTGATCGCCTGCCTGCTGTCGCCCGGATGAAGATGCCGCACTTGCATTACAAGAGATTGTTCATTCTCATACACGTTTTCGTCCGGCTTCGTCAGGTCGCGCGCGCGGGAAACTCCGGGCGGGCTGATGTAATCGGGGTTGTCCTCGAGATTCTCGACCGAAAGAGTGAACGTGCTGTCGTTTTTAATCAGCTCTTCCCATTGGTTGCCGACAAGGTTGAAATCGGCGATCTCGAGATGCACTTCGCTGCTAAACCCTGTGAACCACATGCGCGCATATTCGATGAGCGAAAGGTCCGGCGTCCCAACTTTGTTCTTCCATGCGATCAATGGGATCCTGTATTGGTACCATCCATGCGCGCCGCCGCCGACTCGCTGAGGGTTGCTCGCAGTCGTATCAAGGTCTAATTCATACTCAAAATAGCTGTTCGTCTTATCCAGAACGTTGTTGCGATTGAGATCGTCGGTGTCCGGATACAATCCGGTCTCAGACCCCAAGTTATTTTCCGTGCCGTTGATATGACTGTAATCTGCTCCGGAAGGAGCCGCGTAGTCGTCCCCCGCGGGGTCTGTAGCGATATCCGGGAAGTCCGTCGCATTAGCCTGAATAAAGGGACCGTAAATTTGCCTTTCCTGATCGTCAAATAAACGGTCCAACCCTGTGTCTTTGTCTTTGCTCGCGGCGCCCGTCGGAGCGAGAAGATTGTCTTCAGTATGAATCTGACCGCTGCGGCTGGCGGCGTCCCCCGGAATAACGTCTTCGCTGATAGCGCCGAGGTCGATGAAAACTTTATTGTTGACGGTGTCGATCACCGACCCCGGTGCAATTTTCAACCACACCTCGATGAAGTTGACGTTCTCCTGGATCAAATCCACGATGCCCGAAGAAAGGGTCCGCTGCATGCCGCCCCAATTGTGGTACTCCGTGCCGTCTTGGATTCCAAGCGTCTTCCGAAGGTTAGGCGAGAAATTATATTCGCCTCGCCCCTTTGGATTGAAATCAACATGGAAGATCGAGGCGTACTCTTCTCCCCGCGCGACAGATCTGTTGGGCCAGATATTCGTCACGGGCTCGCTGTTCGGTATCGTATACCAATATGCCTTTGCCTTCATCGTCATTTTTGCCGAATCGGTGACAGCGCCGAGATTATCCGGGCTTGGATCTACCCCTTCCAAGTATGCCGGAACGCTCATATCATGCCACGAACCGTAACTCACGCCGAACGGAATCGTTTTGTTAGCTCCTTCAAAATCGTCGACGTACGCGATCCCCTGACCGTTGTCGATGCCGATGGTGCTCTTCGCCGTATTCGGGTCCGGAGACATCTCCGCTACCTCGCCGTGAAGTGTAAAATCCGAAGGAGCTTTCGTCGAGATCAGAGGCAATGCATCGATCGCTTTTGTGACGAAATCGAGGTTGCCTCCGGTCTGGCCGTCAAAACCGTAAATCGTGTTGTTGCTCGGTTCTTCATTAAGGCGAACTTTTTCGCTCAACGTCTGTTGGTTGAGGTTCATCACTGTAAAGCCGAGCGAAGACCGGTCGGACAATTTTAACTCTCCCCGCGCGCCGGTGAGCGTTTTGGAGGCGAGCTGGAACAAATCGTTCTGTTCATACTTGACCTGAAGATTCGCCCCCGGCACAAGGGCCGCCGGATTCTTAATGATCACTTGACCGACAATATAATCGACGGTGTAATCGACGTTCACCGTTAACGGAATTCCGTTGAGCAGAACCTGAACGCTGTTCTCGACGATATTGAACCCAAGGTTGATCGTATTTGTACTCCCCGCCGTTGTTTGCCCAACGATAGTGAAGCGATCGCGGAGACTATTATTCTGCGCGCCGTACATGGTCGTGTCGTAGACATCGCCATAGCTGAACGAATCTACCGGAACGGTAACTTTATATGCGTCGAACGCTCTTTTGAGTCCTCCTTGAAGCGGACCGCGTTCCGGATCTGTCCTCACGCCAAGGAATGGTTCTACGCTCGGAAAAATGATCTCCCCGCGTGCTTCGTCGACGGTATAAGGGGGATTGTAATCGAAATTATTATCCGATCCGGGGGAGTTATCGTCCTTGAGGTTGTCGAAGCCGAGCAATTGAAGAAGCTTGACCCCTCCTATTTCATCAACAGGATCCTTTCCCGGAAGCGTGTAATAGATGTGAAGCGCAAAACCATTTTTACTAATATTCTGCCCGCCGAGGGAATAGATATTCTTCAGCAGTAACCGCCACGCTTGTTTGTACTGAGGGAGAAGGGTTTTAGGTTTGATAAGCTTCAAGACCAGAACGCTGTCTTTCAGCCCGGTTCCGGTAAATGTACCATAGATCGAGTCATCGGCGGAACCGGGGCCATTCTGCACGCGATAGGCCATCGCAATGGCTTGATCTGGCTGGAGAGACCTGTTCAACGTTATGTACCCGGCATAGGGCTGAAACGTGTAATCTTTTCCGCTTTCCAGCATTTGCCACAGCCCCGACTCCGACTGTCCCGGAATGATTTTTGTCGAATCGATATTGCGCAACGCGGCATATTTAGATGAGTCGGCCGAAAGGTTGATGAACGCGACGCCCTGCCGCGCATTCGGGTTGGCGAGGACCGTGTTGGTCACCCATACTTCGCAACTGACTATTTCTTTGCTCCCGTCCCCTTGATGTGTCGTATAGAATTGCTCAAAGAGCGGGATATAGCTGGTGTCGACAAAATAATGGTCGGTATTATACTGGTACGCGTGAATCGTAAAACTCGTCTGCGAGCTGCCGCCCGTGATATTCTTTTGCTGAATCTGTCCTTTCTTTTGCGAAGCAATGGCCGTCAATGTCAGCGGCCCAAACTGGAAGGCCGATTTGATTCCGAACAGCGCGGCACTCGGCGAGATAAACGTGGAATTGGTGGCGAGCGAAACGTTGCCCGCTTCGACGCTTTGGACGATCTCGTCGTCGTATCCCGTATATTTTATTTTGAGTTGGTTCTCGTATTCGAACGTTCGCTGCGTGTTCCAATCGGCCAGGATGTTGAGCTTGTCTCCGATCGTCCCGCTGACGTTGATCTGCACTTCCTGAGAAAAGTCTGGTTCGTTCACCGTATTGCCGAGGGCGGAAAGCGTAACCTGGTCGGTGGTCGTGTTTCTGAATGCGGCATGGATATCGACGGCTCCGGAAATATGGAGGTTGATCCTGGGCGGCCCAAAGATGCTGAAGACAGGGTTTGCAGGAATAGGGATGTCGATGTTCGTGAACGACCCGAGCAGGTCGCTGAGGTCGTTCTTCTTCTTCCCGATATCGTATTTATAGATCGCGTCCTCGAGTTTCCTGTTGAACTCATATCGATACCGCATCCTGATGTATTCATCAAGAGGTACTTTTTGCGGAATTTTGATGTCCTGGCCGTTCACGGTTTCGCGCACGATCACATATTGTCCTGTCGAATCGATCATGACGCTGCGAATGATGAGCGACGGGGGCTGAGCGAACATCGAATATGTCTCTTCATCAAAAAGAGGCACAACAAGGGAATCGGTGCGGTGGTAAAGGAATTGAGCAACCCGGGCGACCGAATCGCGCGGAATTCTCCGGATCGAATCGGCTCGTGCCAGAGAGTCTCTCACTTCTTTTGAGAGAAATTTCAACGTGTCTTTTGTATTCGATGTGTCTGCCGACAAAAAATTTGCCTTTGACGTGTCGGTAGGCGTAGACAGTTCTGGGTGGGATGAACGCGAGTGATCGGCCGAATCGCTCGTAAAGCTTATCGGAGGCTCAGACCCGCCGGAGTGAGGGTCGAGTCCATCGGGAATTGTGCGCGCCGATGGAGATGAAGAGCCGCAAAGGAAAACGACGGCAGGAATCGAGAGAAGCGCAAAAGCAAAGAATACCTCTCGTTTCCTGAACAAGGAATTCAGAGTGTGGAATATGGGCGTAATAGTTGGAATCACTACCGAAATAGAGACAGTCAGTTTGCCTTCACGTTCTTACACACGACAATGCGACATGCTTATCGCGTGCGTTTATTGATCAGGTAACAAATATCTGCTGACTGTACTCCATTATGTGATGGGACACCTATGAGTGGTAACATAAAGTAGAAAAAACAGCAAAGAATTGCAACCGAGTGCGGGGTAATCCGTCCGTTGGAAAAAGCGGGCGCAGTTCGTATATTGCATTATGATCGTCTTCCGGCATATTCTCCGAGCTCATATCGCCCCCTTCATCGGATCTTTCTTCGTCCTCATGTTCCTTTTTGTCCTGCAGTTCATGATGAAATTCATGGACCAGCTTGCGGGCAAAGGACTCTCTGGCGCCGTCATCATAGAACTGATGATGTTGAATCTGGCTTGGATCGTCGTCCTTGCAGTTCCGATGGCTGTGCTCGTCGCCACGCTGATGGCCTTCGGCGGACTCTCTGCGAGCAGCGAGATCACAGCATTGAAGGCGAGCGGCTTCAGTCTCTACCGTATGATGTTCCCCGTACTTATCGCGGCGAGCATTATCACGTATCTTATGGTAGAATTTGACAACAAAGTGCTGCCCGAAGCGAATCACCGGTTGAAAACCTTGACGATCGATATTCGCCGGAAGAAACCGACGTTCACTCTCGTTCCGGGACTTTTTTCTCAGGACATCCCGGGGTACAGCATGCTCGTTCGAAAAACTTTTGCCGAATCGAACAATCTTGAAGGAGTGATCATCTACGATCATACGAACCCGTTGAAAAGTGTTGTCATTACGGCCAAACGAGGGACCCTTTCTTTCTCAAAAGATTACCGCCTCCTCATCATGGACCTGTTCGATGGAGAGATCCATGAACTCAGCACTACCGACTATAAATCGTACCGCATCATTCAATTTGCTCATCAGGTTCTCACGACGCCCGCCGAGGGGTTCGACTTCGAGCGCTCGTCGGAAAACGCCTTCAGCCGCGGAGACCGCGAGTTGAGCGCGGGTGAAATGCTCTATATCGTAGACAGTCTCGGAGTCCTGGAGAATGCCTCCAACAAGCGCATCGATGCCATTTCCGACGGCCTTCAGCAAAAAGTTTTCGAGGGCTCGATCGCGCCTAAATCCGATTCGCGCGCTGCATGGCGGGCCATCGAGCCGTTCACGAATATCAACAGCCAATTGATGATGATGCGGAACGCGCTGGATGGAGAGATTGCCAATCACAACGCGCTCGACCGGATGATCCGCCAATACTGGGTCGAGATCCACAAAAAATATTCGATCCCTCTCGCCTGTTTCGTCTTTGTCCTCGTCGGTGCGCCTCTCGGCGTCATGTCGAAAAGGGGCGGCTTCGGCGTCGCCGCATCGATGAGCCTCGGCTTCTTCCTGTTGTACTGGGCGTCGCTCATCGGCGGAGAGAAGCTGGCGGACAGGGAGTTCATCCAGCCGTGGCTTGGCATGTGGATCGCCAATATTGTCATCGGGGCTTTCGGTATTTTTCTCACGTTCCGCATCGCCAGGGAAAACGTCGAACTCCGGTTCGATTGGTGGAAACGATTCGTCCCTCGACGGCTGCGCTCACAACTTTAATCTGAACCGTTCACTTGAAGTGAACGGGTCAGATATTACGTGACTGTCTTAATGAAAATCCTCGACCGCTACATTATCAAGCAATTTCTTCTTACCGCCCTCTTCGGCATCGTGGCGTTCACGATCATCTTTGTGGTCATCGACCTCATGGAGAAACTGGACGACTTCCTCGACCGGAGCGCCGGCGCGATGGTCATCGTTCAATACTACGTCGCCTTCACGCCCGAGATGATCAAATTAATGACGCCCGTCGCGATCCTCCTCTCCAGCCTTTTTACGACGGGCAAGATGTCGAATAATAACGAGCTCACCGCGATGAAATCGAGCGGCGTCAGTATGTACCGATTCATGGCGCCGATGATGATCCTCGCGTTGTTTATCAGCGTCGTCTCCGTCTATTTCAACGGATGGATCGTCCCGTTTGCCAACCAGCACAAATCCGCTATTGAACGCCGCTATCTCGAGCGGAACTTTGAGACGACCGCACGTTCCAACATCTATGTTCAAGACGGCCCTCAACGCATCGTCTATATCAGCTACTTCGACCGGGCGAGCAACTCGGGCGGACGGTCCTCGATCCAGGATTTCAGCGACTCCAACCTCATCAGTATGGCGAAACGGGTCGACGCCCGTGAGATCCATTGGGACAGCCTCTCGGGCAAATGGACCCTGCTCGGAGCGACCGTACGGGAATTCGACCACGGGAAAGAAACGATGTCGATGGCCGACCGTTTCACTGTCGATACCCTTCATTTTGTCCCGTCGGACATCATCAAGAAAGAGGAGAAGCCCGACGAGATGAACTATTTCGAGTTAAAAAAATTTATCGAGCGCCAGCAGCGGACGGGGAACGACGTCGCGCGGTGGCAGGTTGACTTTTATAGCAAAGTCTCATTCCCGTTTGCAAGTTTCATTGTTGTGTTGTTCGGCGTGCCGTTTTCGTTCGGAAAACGTCGCGGGGGATTGGCAGTACAATTCGGGATCTCTGTGGCAGTCTGTTTCATCTATCTTATCTTCATGAAAACAAGCCAGGTCTTCGGCTACAACGGGGACCTTGAGCCGCTTCTCACGGCCTGGCTGGCAAATCTCGTATTTCTCTTCGGCGGCATCGCCAACATTATCCGCGTGCAGAAATAGTCGTTACAGCTTCACCTTCACCGTCAGTTGTGTCATGAGCGTCAACTCTCCCCCGCCGACGTCCTGCAGGTGCATTCCCATCTCCGATTCGACCTCTTTGTTATAGTTCGACGTCGACCAAGCGCCGTCGAGAGCGCTGATGATGTGGTTCACGACAACGATCGCAGTAGCGACACTCGCGCTGTAGTAAAAATCATTCGCCTTGCCGCGATTCGCCGCGTAATCTTTCATTTGCTGGGGGATAAAATTCACGTCATACCCGTCGTCATACTGAGGATCGCCGTTAGGGCCTTGGTACGTATCCCATCCGTACTTGAATTGAGAATATTTTCCTATCAACTCATAATATTGCTGGTCACCATGGGGAGGCAATAAGTGCGTGAAACCTATCGAGTGCGGCTCCGCTTCCCAGGCATTGATCGCCGAGAAGTCGACCCTTTGCCACGAAGGGAGCGACGTATTGGGGTTGATCGTGAATGTCGGATAAGTGACTCCCGACACTTCGTAATTACCGCCATTCGCTAAGATCCATTGTGCATACTTTACTGCGCTCCAATGCTGGTCGGCATAATTCTGGAACTCAGTCGTCTTATTGTTCCCTTTGTTGTTGTAGAAGACGGCGGCTGTCACGGCAACTACTTCCACTGCAAAAAAAACTCCGCTCTTGAGGAACCTGCCTGAATAATATTCGCCGGCACCCGGGACGAGGAGCGACATCGCGCCGCCGAGGAGCGGTTTCTTAAGCTTGGACCGCTCCGCGTCGTTTTGCACCATGACTGTATGCGGCTGAGGAAGCGAATCTTGTTCGGACACAGAGAGCAGATCCATTCGCGCGTTGCCCGAAAGGGAATTCGTGTGCGCGAACATCGCGAGAGGAAAAAAGAAAAGAACAAAGGTCGTTTTCATGGTCATAGCTCTCCTACAAAAGAATTCATCGGCCTCATATTCATTTTAGAAGCGGCCTCCATTTTGGGAGGACTCAAGGTCGAAATCAAACAAAATGCCGAAATAAAACCGCCACTCATTTCCGTACTGTACGGTGACGTTGTTCGTCGTGAGCGAGAAAGAATTAAAGCCGTACGTGCCGTCGAAAAATATTCTTGTCGGATAGGCATAGAAAGAGAACGATTCGAGGCGGAATTCAAACCCGGCGTCCTGCTTGAACGATCTGAGAACCGGGTCGCCGTTCCATGCGTCGCCGATATCGTAATGAACCGACGCGTACAGTTTCTGAACGACCACGGGGAGGAGACGGACATCGAGGTTATCCCAAAGCGGAAAACGGTATGTTGCGTTCGCGCTCGCCATCCTGTTCCCTCCGAGCGCGTAAAAAGGATAGCCTCTCATGCCAATGAGACCACCCGCATAAAAATCAAAGTAGTCCGGCACTTCTGGCCCAAATATGGTTCCGCCGCGCAATGTCAGTCCGAATGTGTGTTTCCAGCCGGGCAGTTGTAGGTACTCGTTATATCTGAATTCAAGCTTATGAAAATCGAACGGCGAAAGTACCGGGGACAATCCGAGCGGCGTTTCAGCATACTCATTGTTATAGTTGAAATGATTCAGGTTGTAATCGTACCGCACGTAGAAGTTTCTTCCGACGGGGTTAATGCTTTCATCGCGCGAATGGACGATGCCCCTGAAATTCCACGACAGAGAAAAATCGTTCCCGATAAAATAATATTCGGTCGACCCCGGGATATCCTCCTGAAGGGAGGGGGAAAACGTCGAAGCAATATCCTGACTGTACCTGCTGTGGGCAAAGCCGAGCGTCAGCACGTCGGCATCGGTAAACAGATTTTGGCGGAAGTTGACGTCGAATTCCAACAGCCCGTAGCTCGGGTCAAACTGGACCGTGTCGATGCCGAACACGCCGTCGACGGCTTTTGCTTTTCGGGTGATGTTGTATAACTCGAGCGATACCGAGGGCGAGAGTCCGAGCTGGTAGAGTCCCGGGATCCGGTCGTTGTATTCAAAGATAAAAAAGAGGTCGCGTTCGAGTTGGCGATTAAGCGCCGCTCCCCCGAAAATGTCGTATTTGCCGACGACGTCGGAGGACGTAAAATAAAAGCCGGGCTTGAGATAATCGAGCCCTGAATTCGTCGTGCTGTATTTATCGACCCGCAAAAATGGGACGATAGTTAGGCTTGTAAAAATATTTTTGTACGGCTTGATCTGCGCATCCGGAAGGTTCGTGTCGTCGTACGCGCGGAGCTTCGCCCAATCGATATTCCTTCCTGCATCATCGGAATCGAGGACGACGGGGTTTTTCGGTACGGCGGGAAGATACGAGTGATCCTTAAAGTCCTTCGGCTGGGCCGAGCGAAGGAGGTTCAGTTTGAATCCGGTCGACGTATACGACGCGAATGCGACATCCCCATCCCGATTCACCGAGGGCATGAACGCTCCGCCGAGGACATTCGTGATCTGAGCGATCGATTTCGTCGCGACGTCGTACGTGTAGATGTTGAAAATCCCCGTCCGGTCGGATGAAAAGTAAATCTTCGCGCCGTCGGGAGAATACGCGGGATTCCGCGCATCATCCGGACCGGGCACGAGGGAATCGATGGACCCATCGGCGATATTCAAGCGGTCGACGTCTTGCTCTTCACGGAGAGCATATCCAAACACGATGCCGCTCCCGTCGGGCGACCATTTGGGCGTGTACACTTGTTCGCCGTTTTTGAAGTTGGTCAATTGGCGAAAATTCTTTCCGTCGCTATCGACGGCGCACAGGTTCATCGTGCCGTCGGCTTCTGCAGCAAAAACGATCTTCGACCCGTCCGCCGATACCGAGGGGTTCACCGCACGAAGGGCGTGAGTGAGCCGTGTTTCTTTTTTTGTGTCGAGGTCGTATGAATACACATCCCAGAGACTCGCCCAGTGTGGGTTGTCGCGCGTGATCTTGGAATAATAGATCCGTTTGCCGTCCGGCGACCAAGAGACGGATGAATGCACGCTCGACGCCACTTCTTCTTCCTTCTTCGTCTCGATGTCGTAAATATACACGGAAGAAACGCCGAAATAATCGGAGGTCTTGTTAGAAGCGTAAGCGATCTTTTTTCCATCGGGTGAAAATGCGGGATACAAATTTGCAAAACCGACCGACCCTATGGTCTCGCCTTCAACCCGGTCGGACATGATCGGCTCCGACCTGCGTTTATACTCCGCAACAAGCTGATGCTGCCAGTCTGAATACAGCTCTTCCCCGCTTTTCCCGATCGCTTCTTTGATCGCCTCGTCAATCGTCACTTCGGTCAGATGCGACAGAGCCCGGCCGATGCGTGCAATTGCCCCGGCGCCGTACGTTTCCGAAATATATTTGACGAGAGAGAATCCGGCATTGTAGGACGATTCGTTGCCGAGGCTCGTTTTGCCGAAGACGCTCATCTCACTCCAGCTGAGCATCCTTCCGTCCAGCGCGTACATACGAAGGATCATATCGCGATGGGAATCCCAATAATCATAGCTGAGCTGGGGACGGTTGTATTGCGCTGTTCCTTCGGCAAACCAGCTTGGGACGATAAAGCCTGAGATCGGATACGAGACGATGACGTTGGGATAGCCGTACAACACATCCTGTCTCCGTTCGGGTTCGTACCCGAGCCATTGAAAATAAATTCCGGGAACATGCCTCCCGAATTTCATCGAGGTTTGAATCTGAACGATATGCGTGAACTCGTGCGTAACGACGTTCCGCAACCAATCGTGCGTGCCGCGAAGGTCGAAATCGAGAGCGGGCGCCCAGATTTCTATTTTGTTATCGTAAAAATATGCCGCGCCGTTTGAAAAATCGTCGTAATCCTTAAGGACGATGCTTACTTTTTGGTCGGGCTCATGATGATAGAGGGATGTGACCGGTCCATAAATATCTTCCGCTACTTTGGCAACGACTGTTGCAGTTCTTTTTTCGCCGTTGTGAAAGTGAACAAGAAAATGCGGAGTTTCGATCGTGTACCAATTCAATTCGGTGTGGTTAAAGTATTCGTCCTGAGACCGAACGATACCTGGGAACAGTCCAACAAACACGATGAGAAAAAAAATCAATCCTGAGAGCGAGGTCTTCCTTTCTGCAATGCGCGCTCGATAGATCCTGTGATCTAGCCTTTGAACCTTGGTTCCGCATATGCCTTCCGTCTTTTTTCTCACTTCACCACTGCGATTTTTATCACGACGCTTTTTTCTTCCCCGCTTGCGGCGGCCCGGATCTGCACAAAATACACTCCGCTCTGAACTTTCGAAACATCCCACTCGACTTCATTGTCGAGGTTGGCCACGCCCGGGCCCGAGAACTGCTCGACCAGCTCGCCTGCCATATTAAAAATTTTTATCGTAACGGCTGCCGGTTTCCCCAAAAAATAACGGATGTGCGTCGTCTTCGTGTAAACGGGATTCGGCCAGTTGTATGCGAATGTTGAGGGGAGCAGGTCTGTGGACTTCGATGCAAGCGGAGCTGAACTTTCGATATAGTTTGAATGAAATTCATCCGCAAGAAAACCGCCCCACACGACTTTTGTAGAATCGAAGAGGCCGTCGACTTTCCAGACATACACCGAGGAATCGGTGGACGAAGCCGCTAAAAGATCGCCGGAAAAAGCGAGCGAAGAGACGATGCCTCCCGTTTGGACGGGAAATCCTGCAAGGCTCTTTCCGTCCGAGCTGTAGCCGTAGACCTGTCCGTTTGTGCTTCCGAAAAGAATGCCGAGTCCGCTGCCTCCCGACAATCCTACGACGATCGGGCTTCCGGCAACTTTCCCGCCATCCGACGTTTTAAGAGGAAAGCCTTCCAACAAAACTCCGTTGTCATTAAAAGCGTACAGACCGTTGTCGGTCCCGACAAGAATGTCTATCCGGCCATCTCCGTTGAGGTCCGCTAGCGCAAAGGATCCCGTGACATTTGCTTCGACGTGGTACGTTGCAGCGCCGTTCAATCCCGCTCCGTCGTAAATCGAAAATGTATTGTCGTCGAACAACGCGACCGTCGAAACTCCCGCGAAACCAGTGCTCGTTCCGGACGGCACCGTAAATTTTACATTGGCGATCGCCAGGATTTTTTTTCCGTTCGTGCCGGCGATGCTCCCTGAACTATTGCCGATCGTGTCGGTTGAAATCCCTGTCCATGTCCGTGAGGGGGTTACTGAAAGCGATGTCACCGGAGACGAAGCGATCCGCGTGCGCCCGCTCGGCGAGATGCCGAGTCCGACAAACTCGTCCAAAAATCCGTTCGCGTCGCCCGCATAATAATGCGCGTCGCCGGAAACGGATGACGTGACCGGAGAAGTGATGTACGCTCCAACGGGTGCGACAGCCAGCGGGTCGGCGTCATGATCTCCGTTTGCGTCCGTCGGAGACAGGATGACCAATGAGCTGTCGTTCGAACATGCGAGGCCGGTCGATGCAAGACACGGTTGGAACTTCCCGCCAAAAGGAGAAAAAAGTCCGGACGGATCGCTCAGAAGCGGAGTGAGATCGTGCCTGAATACATAGATCGAATCTCCGGATGTAAAGATCAATTCACGAGACCCGTCGCCGTCGATGTCCGCAAATAACGGCGCGTCGTTTTGGCTCAGCTTGATGCTGGGCCGCTTGAAGGTTTTGAGGAGAGAAATGTGGGAATCGCCCACTGTTGTCTGGAATGTCATCACTGCGCCCGCGTCGCTGAAATTATTTATCGTGACGTGAGAATGGGCCTTCGAATTGCTGAGCGAATTCGGGTTGGTCGATTCGCTGAATTCATTTTTATAGACGGGGGAAATGTTTCTTGCAAACCAATAATCGAGCGGCGAGCCGTCTTCGGTACCACTGCCGGGATCGATGATGCTGTACGTCTGTCCGATATCCTGCGAGCCATCGGCTTCATCCAAGTCCACGCCGCGATGGTTCGGGTCTGCGTTAATAGTGTTGGAGGAAAAATTTTCGTCGATGACCTTCTCATCGATGTGCCAGATCAGAATTCCCCCGAGGTAACCCTGCGCACCGGGGAGGCTCCAGTCGGGTTCATCGATGTCGACCACGGTACCATAGATGGAATCCACGTTAAAGGCGTTAAAGTCGTTGTCATCTTGAGTGTATTTCTTTTGAAATTGCTGCCCATTCCATCGGATCGTCAACGTGACACCGTCACCGTGCGCATCGCGGTTCCGATTCTCGACGAGAAAATATTCATCCGCGCTGATGGGAACGCGATAGACCGTATCTATTCCACCATGATACGAACCCGAGGCCGGAATTTGAAGGTTTGAAGTGCCGGACGGAACGAGAATCGGCGATACCCATCCTAAAAACATTTTTTCCCAAGCGGACGGTTGTGGCGGAAAGAGGCCAAAGAAACTGAAAATTGCCTGGCCGTCCATCAAGCCGAATCGCCCGATCGCCGTGGCTCCGGTTTTCGTGTTGAACAGATCGGGCAATCCGAGAAAGCTTCCGACGTTGGAAACTATCAATCCATTGATGCCGAGTTGATACAAAAAGTCTCCTCCCGTCGAAGCGGGAAGCGTTCTGTTTTCGGTCTCGGGCAGAAGCGCAGAGTTCGTGATGACAACGCCGGGATGATTCTTCAGTTGGATCCCCGCGTACGATTGCCCTAAAATATTCTTCAAGCTGGCGAGGCTGAAATAGAGTGAGGGGATATCGTACGGCGTCGGGTCATAACCGATAGACCCCTGAAGGTCGATATCCTTACCGGAACCTGCATGAAAGACGACGAACAAATTGTAATCCTGAAAGGGGAAGGTCGGATACAACGAGTCTGCGTCTTCCCACGATTCTTCGAGGAATTGCGCGAGAGGAAGGTTTGAAGAATTGAGTGGCGCGTACTGCTTCATCGCCCTCGACACGGTGATCACTTTGCCGAGAACGGTTGCGGAGATATTTTGCCTGCCTCCCGATGCTTTCTGAAAATAGTTCTTCGCAAAGAGCAAGTGGTCGGCAAAATACGCCGAATCTCTCGGGGGGGCATCGATGATCATCTGAGGAGCGGTCGAGACATCGAATTGACCGTTGCCGGTCGTCAATGGGTCGTTGTCGGTCTGGAATTGAACCATGATCGCCAACACCTTCAGCGTGTCGGGAAAGACCGTCGGAGAAGCGCTGAGAACGCGGATATCTTCACCGCCGGCGGCGCGAAGAGGATGGCTCAAGCGTTGAGCGGCCCCGAGATGCGATGACGCAAAAAAGAGTGCGGCGACGAGCGAAGACTTCGCGATCATGAATCAGTCCGTTTAGTGGATTCGGGAGCGAACAAAAATTGGCCTGAGGCTACTGCGTACCGCCCCATATAATCAGCAGTGTAAATCGCAGCGTATCGGAGAGCGGACTGTTTTCATCGGACGCTGAATCATAGCTGAAGTCGAAACCGTAAATGTCGTAACGGATGCCCGCACCGAAGGTCATGAATTTCCTGTCGCCGTAATCGGGGTCCTCATAAAAATATCCGGCGCGCAACGCAATGAGCTTGTTATACCAGTACTCAAACCCGACCGACGTTTGCGTCGAACGGAGCACCCCGTTGAATCCCGGGTCGGTCCAGGAGGTAATGAGGGATTTCGGCAGCGCATCGGATTCGGCTCCGTGCCGGTTGACCAGCAATCGGCTGAAGTCGAGCGCGATCTCCAAACTGTTAAACTCGTCTTTCACCGGAGTGAACCCGAACCCGAGGCGCAGATTCGTTGGCAGAGGGTCGGCCTGCGCTGCGTCGATATAGGTGATCTTGGGCCCGATATTCGAGAGGTTAGCGCCGATACTGAGAAAGTCGCCAAGGTCGACATCCGTAAAGGGAATGACCAGTGATTTAAATTTATAGAGGGTGGCGATATCAAAGCTCATGTCGTACGCGATGCCGTTCCCCTGCTCCGAGCCCGTTCCGATCGGCGAAAGGCTGCTGTTGATGAACCTCAGGTTCAGTCCGAGGCCCCAGTTGTCGGCGATCGTCGTCCCGTACCCCACGGTCGCCGCCACTTCAAACGCTTTGAACGATCCGATCGGGAGAGGTCCGGTCTCGTTCGTGATCGTAAATTCGCCGAGGTTCAGGTACGTAATACTTCCCGCTATACTCCCTCCCCATTCCGGCACATCTTGACGATAGTTGAGGTAGTCGTAGAAGAGGTCTGCAAGGTGGAATTGCGGGAGCCAGTTCGAATGCGTAATGCTCACCTCGCTTCCTTTAAGAAATCCGAGACCGCCGGGATTCCAGTATATCGAGCCGGCATCGTCGGCAAGGCCAGCACCGGCTTCGCCCATTCCGCTCGCCCGCGAATTAGGCGAGATGAGAAGGAACGGAACTGCCGACGTCCCCCCTTGCGCAAATGCAACGCTCGAAGCAAGAGCGAAGACCGCTGCGCCCAACAGCACAACCTTTGTTATGTTCATGCTCAAAACCACCTCCGCAAAAATTCTCATAAATGTACATTAATTAAATTTGATGTTCAATATAAACACAGCCTTGAGCGACCATCCACACGCATAGTTCAATCTCATTCTACCTCACGATCGATAATTTTCCGAGCGCCTCGCTCGTGAACTTGCCGTCGACGGTCTTGACGATCACTTTATAGAAATATGTCCCGTTGGCAATTTTGGAACCGTCGTGGTCGCGACAGTCCCAAAAGATCGTGACGAACCGGTCATTGTAGATCTCGTCCGGGATGACCTGGATCAACCTTCCCGAGACAGTATAAATTTTGATTTCGGCATACACCGGACTGAGCTGGTTATGCTGAAACGTGAACGTCGTCGTAGAGCGTGCGGGGTTCGGAATATTATAGACATTTTCGATCGCAAGAGATGTGCTCGAGGCTACAGAGAAGTCAACCTGGCTGGTGGAAGGATTATTATACACATCCCATGCCCGCACTTGGAGTGTGTGATGACCCGGCGTCAATTGCTGCAATTGATAGTCCACCGTGCCGGATTGATAGCTATCCTTAGCGCTTTCATAATTCCCGGTAAGGTCGATCCCTTTAGTGTCGTCGTCGATCCACGCTTCGATGTTATGGCCCACACCCGTACCCGCCGAATTTATTCCGCTGCTATCGGCAAGATCGACGATGAGCATCGGGTTTTCATTCACGAGGTCCCCCGACCGAAACGAGCGCGTGTCGAAATAGATAGAGATCGACGGCCCTTGAGTATCGTTTGCATACGAAGCCGCAGTCCCTCCAACGACGACGCGGTCGGTGTATCCTCTTCCGTCGGTGCCTGCGGCGGTAAAATAAAAGGAGACTTTCCCCTGTTTGTTCTCGTATGAAATATCTTTCGGCACGACAAATGTCGCTGACAGCCTTCCGTTATGAACGGTATTCTCTCCGTTATAGATGACCGCTCCGGGTTTCAGAAAATTAAGGGTAAAGTTGACTTCGCTGTCATAATCCGTTTGAATTCTGTCGGCGTCGAAAACGGAAACTAAAGCGGAGTTGCTGTTCACCGTCGTATCGATCGCTCCCGTCGCGTCGCGAACGGAGGCGCTCAACGTTACTTTGCTGAGCGCCTTCAACGTGTCAAAAGTCGATGAAGAGACCGCCTGTCCGTTGATCGAATCGACGGCCATCACAAGCTTAGGAATTGCCAATCGCAGCGTTGGGTCGCCGAGAAGGTGGTACTTTTCGTCGCCGGGGATAATTCTTGTGGCGTTTTTTGCCATCATCAATGCATCGCCGAGTCGCGGAGTGCGCGCAAAGAGATCCGTCGAGAATAAGTAATTGTACAGATTGGCATTGATGGTAAAATTCTCGTTTGAATACACAGCCCGATTAGCGCTTACCACGGCGATCGCACCCCCTCGCGGGTTCCGGAGGGCCTCTTCGGCAGAGCTTTGTGCCCCGACTTCATCGAACCTTCCCCAGTCGCACGTGGCGGCCACAATAAAGGTCAACTTGTCCTGGTTAAAGAACTGGTTGATGACGTCGTCTTCGGTGAGAATCGTTTCGTGAGACCACACTTTCGGATTTCCATGGCCGGTGTAGTTGAGCACAAGCGTTCCGGCATTGACCTGATCGAGAATCGCCTGACGCACTGCTGGCTTGGTGCGCCCGGCCGCTGCAACGACCGTAGGGTAGTCGTCCTCATAGATCTTCTTTTCATTGTACGATACCGGCACATACGTGCTCGCCAACGACTCGGCTTGTTCCGGATTCGGAGCGCCATCGGGCAGCCCGTTGATGTTCTCGTCGTCGGATGTTATGGTGATCAGATTTTTCCAGGATCCGTACGATGGGGTAGATTCATATTGGATGATCCTGTCCACCGCAAGGTCGGCCTCAGCCGCTGTCCGCACGGGGAGACGACCGGTGGCGAGGGTCAGCGTAGCTAAATCTCCCGGTTGGAGGTAAGCATAAAAATCGTCGTATCCATACGTATCGATCTGGGAATTCGACTCGGGGGTCTCATATGTCGGGACCCAGTTTTTGTCGAGGCCGAGATTGTTCTTGTAATCGTAGCATGCATCGCCAAAAAAAAGGACATAACGCGGCGGCGTTTGCCACGTGGTGGTCGCGAAGTATAGAAAGTCTCGGATGGCAACAGGGTCGGGCAGGCCGTTGCCGAATTCATTGTAAATTGTATCGACATCCACAACCATCGTTTGCAGCGCATCGCCGCCGGGAAGATTTTCCTTAAACGTTTTGAGCCGCTGGGCCTGTGCGGCAAAATCGTGATGTGTCACGATGACAAAATCTGCGCCCGTCGTTATACCATGGAGATTCGAGTTGGGGATCCGGACAAAGGATGCGGGAGTTTTGTATGCCGCAGAGGTTCCCGCCCAATACCGCTTGACGCCGCCCGACGTAAGATTATCCGTAAAGTGATAGATGCCGGCGCGCTGGTCTGCGGAGGTCGTCATGCGTTTCACGTTCGCCAGATCGGTGACGTCGAAGACCATAAAATTAGGCCCGTTAAAATCTGACAGGTCGTATATGGCCGGTCCGGTCATATCGGGGGAAGTAAAAAGCAGGGCCTCGTTCACTGAGGCGAGCGAGTCGGTGTACGTCAACTCGACCCAGTTAATATACCCGGTCGCAGTGACGCTCTGATCGTTGTACGTAATTTTGATATTGCTCCTGCTGTCGACAAGGTTCGGAACAACATTTGTGCTGCCGTCTCCCACATTCGCAAAGTCGCTGATGCCGTCGTTGAGAGTCGTCGGATCATCTCCTTGGATAAATACGGAGTTGAGTTGTTGATTGGTCTCGGTGACTGAAAAGACCGCGCTTTCGTCCGAGCGGGAAAGGAATTCGTATTTATAGTTCACGATCGTGTTCGGCACATACCCGTTGAGTTTGTTCGTGATGATCCGGGAATCGTTCGGGTTGAACGGCGCGCTGTACCATTCAAGCCCGGATTCGGTGACGTTAGTCCGTTCCTCGTCAAAAAAAACTTTTCCCACTGTCGTTGAGATCTCCGTGCCGTTACCCGGCCCCGAGACGACAGACATCTGTTTCCCGCCCGACGTCCCCGGCGCGTACTGCAAAAAATATTCGTTGCTGTTCGTGTAAGGGTTCGTATAATGGCTGAACTGTTTTGTCGTGGGAGAATACGTCCACCCGGTCGCTCCCTGGCCATAAAACAGAATATAATCGTCGGAATCAAATTTCCCGTTTTGGTTCACGTCGATGTAATCGGCGGCCTGCAGCGTCAGATCGCTTGGACGGGAAACGCTTAAATCGGCCGGGAGAATCATCCCATTGCCGCTGTAAATTTTTAAATCCGTCATGGATGGTATTGTCGTTGGGTCCATGCCGAGTGCGCGGAGGTACGATGCGTCGATCTTATATATCCCGTCGTCGGAGACCTGAAGCTTGAACCACGTGCCAGTTGAAAGAACGCTGTTTGACAATACGCGCTGTGGAGCGGCCGCACGAGTCGACAGGGTACCTTTGACCGTCGTATAGTTAAGCAACGACGCTTTCATCCAACCGTCATCGCTGGCGGGCGCCGTCGTTCGCTCAGACGGGCCGAAATCTACCTTCACAACGATGCGGGAGTATTTTTTGAGCGTGCGGGTCGCACTATTATATTGTACGGGAAATATTCGGACGTAATTGACAAACATCCCTTTCACGCGCGCAACTTGTTGCGTTACGATATCCGAGGGAAAAAATGTCCCGGAACCTCCCGGCTCCGCTTTGTAGACAATTCCGGTGGGGTTCTTCGGCGTCACGCTGACGATAGTCGGCACGGGTGCAAGCGAAAACCCGCTGACGGTTTCGAAATCGGCGTCGACGATCGTCACCCGATTATTTGTTCGTCCGCGAACGCCGACGGCGATAGTGCGGAACCGAACGTCGGGCTTGCCGGCATCCTTAGCGTTCCACGGGGAGCAGCCGTCGAACAGCACCGTTTCACTCTCCCTTCCGTCCGCAGAAATTTTTCCGCCGGAATTGTATTTCGGCGTGAAGGCAAACGTCACGCTCCCGGCCGTCGACTCCAGGACGGTCACATCGGAATACAGTGCCTGTCCGCACAACGCCGTTTGACTTTCCAACGCGATGAGAGTGACAAGAACTGCCGGAAAGAGTTGTAGTGGAGTCTGAGTTCGCATGATAAAATAAAAAACCGAACTTTCTGGGCTCTCGTTCACACCAAAAACGTTCGGTACATAAAAAAGCAACTCCGCAAACGACGTTAAAGGTTTAAAAAAGAGATCTGATCAAAAAAACTTTTTAGTAACCTTTAACAATAACGATACGAGTTGCTCCTACTTTTTCTGCTGGAAATATAGCCAACCTCGCTGCTATTGTCAAGAAAAAGTTTCCTTTTGAGGAGGGGGAACGAACCTTTCACTTAAGTGAACGGTTCGCTGCGTAATCCCTCCGTTTTTGAATTGCTTATCCCCCGATTTTTTTGTAAATTGATAAGGTTTGTTCACAATTTAGTATCCGCAACTATCGAAGTATGTCAAAACCTCTTAATATTCTTTTTGTCTCGAGTGAAGTAGAGCCGTTCGCAAAGACCGGCGGGCTTGCCGACGTTTCAGGGACGCTCCCGCAAGTCATCAAAGACCTCGGACACGAGATCCGGATCATCATGCCGCGGTACGGCACGATCAGCGAGCGAAAGTTCAAACTCCATGATGTCATCCGTCTGAAAGAAATAGACGTCCCGATCGGGAAAGACAAGAAGACAGCCAACGTCAACTCTTCGTTCATTGCGAACGTGAAATCCAAAGTGCAGGTGTATTTCCTCGCGAACAAAGATTACTACGACCGCCCCGGCATGTATGTCAACCCGGACAGTAAAAAGGATTACGTCGATAACGACGCTCGTTTCATCTTTTTTTGTCGCGGTGTCCTTGAAACGTTGAAGCGTCTCGGGTGGCAGCCGGATATCATTCACTGCAACGACTGGCAGACGGGACTTATCCCCGCTTACATCAAAACAATTTACAGCCACGACCCTTTCTTCAAACACATCAAGACCGTCTTTACAGTCCATAACCTTGCTTATCAAGGGACGTTCCCCGAGGCTTCATTTGAGAAAACGGGTTTGCCGCCATCGGAGTTTAACCATGAAGGCGTGGAATTCTACGGAAAGCTTAATTTCATGAAAGCCGGGCTGGTCTATTCCGACCTCATCACAACAGTGAGCGAAAAATATGCTGAGGAGATCTGTTCGTCGGAAGAGTACGGGTGCGGCCTCGAAGGGGTTCTTCAAAAACGGAAATCGCACTTGTCCGGCATCATCAACGGCATAGACTATACGATCTGGAATCCCGAAACAGACGAGCACATCGTGAAACGGTATGATATGCGAACTCTGGAAGGGAAGCTGGAGAACAAAAAGGAATTGCTTTCGAAGTACGGTCTCGCATACAAAGAAAATGTACCCCTCATGGGTATCATCTCCCGCCTTGTCGACCAGAAAGGCCTCGACCTTATAAAAGAGATTGCCGATGAACTCATGAAGCTCGACATACAATTTGTCGTGTTGGCCGCGGGTGAAAAGAAATACCAGGATCATTTCGAGGCCCTCCATAAAAAATATTCGTCCAAGATGGGGGTGTACATCGGTTACAACGACGAGCTTGCGCATCTCATCGAAGCGGGCTGCGACATGTACCTTATGCCTTCGCGCTACGAGCCGTGCGGGCTCAATCAGCTCTACAGCCTGAAATACGGAACCGTCCCTATCGTTCGCGCGACCGGCGGACTCGACGATACGATCCAGGATGTGGACGGCGGCAACGGCACAGGGTTCAAATTCAAGAAATACGACGCAAAGGAGCTTCTCAAAACGATCCATCGCGCATTGAAAGTGTACCATGACGGGGCCGCATGGAAAAAGATCATGCGAAATGGCATGCTGCAGGATTTTTCGTGGGAATCTTCCGCCCGGAAATACACGAACCTTTATCGAAATCTCGTCAAGCAGTAAAGCTGATGAACCGACCTGATATCGCAGTGTTTCTCGATCGCGATGGGACTGTCAATGTGGAAAAAGAGTACCTCTCCTCACCCGACGAACTACAGCTTCTTCCGCGCAGCAGCGACGCCATTCGAGAATTGAACGCTCTCGGCGCGCGCGTCTTTGTCATCACCAACCAGTCTGGAATCGCACGAGGGTTCTACACCGAAGAAGCGGTCGAAAAAGTTCACGCCGCCATGCGCGCTCTCCTGAAGAAGAACGATGCATTCATCGACGATTTTTTTTTCTGCCCTCATCTCCCCGGCGCAAAGGATAAGCGATACGATAAAGAGTGCGATTGCAGAAAGCCCAAGCCGGGGATGCTCCATCAGGCAGAGCACAAGTATGCCATCGACCTTCGGCGCTCATTTGTCGTCGGCGATCGCTGCATCGATGTTGAAGCAGGAAAGGCGGTAGGAGCAGGCACGGTCATGGTAGCGACAGGGTATGGCTCACGCGAAATTGACGCGTGCAGAAATGAGCCGGACTTCTTTGCCGAAGATCTTTACGCCGGCGTCCAGTATATCCGGGAACGAATTTCCGGTCAGGAACGTCCAATCACGCAGTCCCGTAACGCATGAAACTCGCTCAGTTGGTCACCGTCGCTGTCTTTGTTCCCGCTCTAATGTTGATGGGTTGCAGCAAAGCGCCGACCCCCGTCGGTATCAATCTTTTCCCCAATAATGAAAAGTTCGCCGCACATGATACGACGCTCGGCGCAATAGGCGACACGACAATCCATGTTTCATCCGTCAACGGCGGCGGCGGAAGCGTGCTCGTCGGCAACCAATCTTCCGTCGATTGTAAAGGGTTGCTCCGATTTTACGTCACGATCCCCGAATCGCTCACGTCGGTCCAGATCGACTCTGCAGAATTATCGCTGACGGTCAGCTACAGTTGGGATGCGTCCGTCCCGGCGACGCCGTCGGCATTCGACGTCAAAGAGGTCACGACTCCATGGTCGGCCGTCTCGGTGACTGTCGATTCACTCAACGGACTCGGCCTCGTTCAGACGAACTCTTCCCCTTTTGTGCTGACAAGTCAGGATACGCTAGTTCCCGGAAAGATCCTCACCGCGCAGATCGACACATCGCTGATCCGCAGATGGATCACCATCAGCGCAGATACGGCGGACACGCTCACGCCCCGGTTCTTCAGTCTCGCTATCGTAACGGATCCGGCGTACTCCAACGTCGGCGTCTGGGGCTTTAGTGAATTCGGATCGTCGACGCCGCCAAACCTCGTCATCATTTATGAAAAGGACGGGATCAAAGATTCCGTCTATATCAATGTCGGCGAGAGTACTTTTTTGGCGACTGGGCCTTCGCTTTCATCGTCCTCCGACCTTCAGGTGCAAGGAGGAATATCCGTGCGCAGCAAAGTCTTTTTCGACAAAAGCGCGTTGATGAAGGCGATTTCCGACTCTATCGTCTCCACCAAGGCAATCATCAATAATGCCACAATGATGCTCACCCTCGACCCTGCGTCGAGCCTTCTCGGCGCCGGTTCGGAAGACAGCCTGGTGGCGTACTTAGCCGGCAGTCCCGTCAGTCCGGAATATCCAGACTCGATCCAAGCCGGAGACTTCGCGTACGGATACCGACAGGACACATCTCAAACCAACAACGTGTATGTGTTCAACGTGACGACAATGGCACAGCAATGGATCAATTCTCCGAGCAATAATTTCGGCGTTTCGCTTCGGGCTCTTAACGACAATGGGTCGGTCGATAAGCTCTCTTTCTTCTCGGTGAAAGACTCTACGAAAGCCCCGAAAATTTCCATCACTTTTACAAAGAGGTAACGTTCGCTCATGAAGCCGATTCATGTTTTCATTGTGTCTGCGTGCATTCTCGCGTTCGGTGAAAGATCTTTTGCGGGGGATGGTCCAGTATATTCCCGTTACGGAATCGGCGATCTTATTACCTATTCAGGCAACCGGGCTGCAGCAATGGGTGGAACGGGCATCGCTTCGCTTAACGACAGCTACTTTAACAGTTCTAACCCGGCATCGCTGGCCATCCTTAGCCGCGCCCAATACTCGGCGGACTTCCAGTATCGGGGCAACGCTTTGAGCGACGGGAATCAATCGGAGTTCCTGAGCTCGGGAAATGTTCAATCCGCTCTCCTCGCCTTCCCGGTCTATGAACAATATAAGATCGCCGTCGGGTTTGGATTTACTCCGTTGAGCCGGATGGCGTATGATATTCGCGACGAGGAAACCGAGGCGGGACAGGATATCATTCAGATCTTCGACGGCAGCGGGACCCTTTCGTCCGCCCAGATGAGCGTTTCATTCTCGCCCGTCCAAAGTGTGTATCTCGGAGCGACCGGGCATTATATCTTCGGCGACTTCGACAGAAGGCAGCAGCTCCAGTACGCGGGAACGGGTTTTTATTCGACGGATGAAGATAAGATAGTGTCGATGGAAGGGTTTGCGTTTACCATCGGCGGCCTCGTTGAAGGCATCGATAAATTGACCGGTCTGTCAAAACAGAATCATCTGAACGTTGGTGCCACGGTTTTTTCCGGAAGCTCGCTCGACACGAAAGAGGAGACGCTGGAGAATTTTATCACGAGCCAGGAGACCACGACCGTTACGTACGGCTCCTCAACAATCCCGCTCGGGTATGCGCTTGGACTTCAGTATCAGCCGAGCGAGAGGACGATCCTCACAGGCGACGCACAATTTCAACAATGGGGGGACTATAAATATCTTGGCGTCCATCCTTCCGAGATACGGAACAGCACACGCTTCGGCGTCGGGGCAGAATTTCTCCCCGAAGCAACTTTCGGCGACGCTTATTTCCATCAAGTAACGTACCGAGTGGGAGCGTATACGCTTTCTTCTTACCTCGCATTGAACGGCCAGACGATCGACGAACACTTCATCACGGGGGGAATCGGGATACCGATCTTCTTTTCGCCCGGGAGCGAGGCTCGGCTCAACATTACGCTGGAGTACGGTATCCAGGGGACCACTTCGTCCGGACTGGAACGCAACAATATCACGCGCCTTACCATTTCAATTAACGGCAGCGACACATGGTTCATCCCGACGGAGATAGATTAGCAATGATAGCCCTTGCCAGCGACCATGCAGGTTTTGCGTACAAAGAAAAAATAAAGGGATTGTTGACGGAGATGCAGCTTCCGTTCAAAGACTTCGGCACGCATTCCAGCGAATCGACTGACTACCCGGACTATGCTCATGCGGCCTCGACAGCGATCTCGAAGGGAGAATGCGACCGGGGAATATTGGTCTGCGGAACGGGCATCGGCATGTCGATCGTTGCAAACAAGCACAAAGGGATCAGGGCTGCCGCTTGCGAAACAGTCGCAGCGGCGGAGCTTTCGCGCAAGCATAACAATGCAAATGTGTTGTGCATCGGGGAGCGTTTGACGACATGGGACGCGGCCCAATCGATCGTCAAAATGTTTCTCAAGACGGAATTCGAGGGCGGCAGACACGAGCGCCGCGTTGCGAAGATCCATTCCTTGACCTCTTGCTGACGAATTCATTTTTTTAAAGCGTCCTGCGCCAACGGCGGACCGACGCTCACTCCGAATTTCCACCGGGACACTCATGAGCCAACTTCACACTAGCGACCCTGAAACCTATGCGGCCATCAAGCAGGAGCTCCATCGGCAAAACACGAAGCTCGAGCTGATCGCCTCGGAAAATTTTGTCAGCCCCGCCGTACTCGAAGCGGCCGGATGCATCATGACGAATAAATATGCCGAAGGATACCCCGGCAAGAGGTACTACGGCGGCTGTGAATTTGTCGACGTCGTCGAGGACCTTGCGCGGACGCGGGTGAAACAACTTTTCGGCGCGGAGTATGCGAATGTCCAGCCCCATTCGGGTTCGCAGGCGAACATGGCGGTCTATTTTACGTTCATCAAACCGGGCGATACGGTGCTCGGGATGAACCTCTCCCACGGCGGGCATCTCACACACGGGTCGCCGGTGAATTTCTCCGGTCAGTTTTATCGCTTTGTCGCATACGGAGTGTCAAAAGAAACGGGGACGATCGATTACAACCAGGTCGAAGAGATCGCCAAAAAAGAGCGGCCCAAGCTTATCACTGTGGGAGCGAGCGCGTATTCGCGTAATATCGACTACAAGAAATTTCGCGACATCGCGGACTCCGTCGGCGCCTTTCTTTTTGCCGACATCGCTCATCCGGCCGGGCTCATCGCGTCCAAACTCCTGAACGACCCTCTCCCCCATTGCCACGTCGTCTCGTCGACGACGCATAAAACTCTGCGCGGTCCGCGTGGCGGCCTAATTCTTGTCGGGAAGGATTTTGAGAACCCATTTGGCGTCGTCGCGCCAAAATCCGGAAGAAAGAAAATGATCTCGGAGCTTCTCGATTCGATGGTCATTCCGGGAATTCAGGGAGGTCCGCTGATGCACATCATCGCGGCGAAGGCCGTTGCCTTTAAAGAAGCGCTCGAGCCGAATTTCCGCGTCTATTCAAAACAAGTGATCGCGAATGCACATGCGCTTGCGGAGGCGTTGGTCGGCAAGGGATACAACATCATCTCCGGAGGCACCGACAATCACCTGATGCTCATCGACCTACGGAATAAAAATGTCTCCGGCAAAGACGCTCAGGAAGCGCTCGACGCCTCGGGGATCACGGTGAACAAAAATGCGGTGCCGTTCGACGACAAATCTCCGCTCATTACGAGCGGGATCCGCGTGGGGTCTCCCGCACTGACAACGCGCGGTATGAAAGAAGAACAGATGCGCACTGTCGCCGGGTTGATCGACGAAGTGGTGCGAAATATCGGAAACACATCCGTCTATGACAAGGTGAAGAAAAAAGCGGCTGATCTGTGCGGCAGCTTTCCGTTGTATCAAGAGATGGCGTAGCGGATAACGTATGGCAGAAAACACCATAGGAAACGGCGATGCGCGGGAAATGTCGTTCTTCGACCACCTCGAAGAGCTTCGTTGGAGAATCATCAAAGCGGTCATCGCGCTGATCGTTGCGTCCATCGCGTGCGCATTCTTCTCGGATTTTCTTGTTCAAGACATGCTGCTGGGACCGTTGCGCGCTGCGCATCTGAAGGTTCAGGTGCTCACGCCGTACGGCATCATGCTGTTGTATATGGAGGTCATTCTTTTTGCCGGCCTCATTCTCAGCATGCCGGTGATCCTCTTCCAGCTCTGGAGGTTCATCGCCCCGGGGTTGATGCCGAACGAACGGCAGTACGTGTGGCAGATCGTTTTTTTCACATCGTTCTGCTTCCTCGCCGGCGTCGTGTTCGGTTACTTTGTCCTCGTCCCGACCGCCCTAGCTTTTTTTGCAGGATTCGGCACGCAGAATATCGACCTCAACATTGCGGCCGACCGGTATATCAGCTTTATCCTCAGCCTCATCGTCGGAGCGGGTTTGGTCTTTGAATTGCCGATGATCTCGTTCTTCCTTTCCAAACTCGGGATCCTCACCCCGGCATTCATGCGGCATTATCGAAGGCATGCGATCGTGGTCATCCTCATCATCGCCGCAGTCGTGACGCCGACGCCGGACATCGTTACACAAAGCCTTCTCGCCGCGCCGATGTTCGTCCTGTACGAAGTGAGCATCATCGTCTCGAAGTTCGCACAAAAGAAAAAAGCCGAACCGGCCATATGAAGCGCATTCAGTCAATCAGCCTCGATGACATCAAGGCGCCGGTGAACGGCGAGCTTGAACGATTCACCAGCCTATTCAAGCAATCGATGCGGTCCAATGTGCGGCTTGTGGATACGGTTGCCCGCTACATTGTCAAACAAAAAGGGAAGCGGATCCGGCCTATTCTTGTCTTCCTCGCCGCGAAAACGTGCGGTAACATCACTGAAAGTACCTACCGGGGCGCCACGCTCGTTGAAATTCTGCACACCGCGACCCTCGTCCACGACGACGTCGTCGACGATGCCGACACGCGCCGCGGCCTCGCTTCGATCAACGCTGTCTGGAAGAACAAAGTCGCAGTCCTGATGGGAGATTATCTCCTCTCGACCGGTCTCATGCTCTCGCTGAAGTATGAGGACCACTATTTCCTCAACACCGTTTCCAACGCCGTCCGGCGAATGAGCGAAGGAGAAATTTTGCAGATCCAAAAGAGCCGGGAGTTGGACATCGACGAACCGACGTACCTGAAGATCATTTCGGACAAAACGGCCTCGCTGCTCTCTACGTGCTCGGAAATCGGCGCTGCGAGCGCGACGGCGGACCCGGCTCTGAGGAAGCTGATGAAAGATTTCGGCGAAAACGTCGGAATGGCCTTCCAGATCCGGGACGATCTCTTCGACTACACGAGCAGGAAAAATATTATCGGAAAACCGGTCGGCGGCGATATGAAAGAAAAAAAGATCACGCTGCCGCTTATCCATTCGTTCCTTCAGGCTCCCAAAAAAGAAGCGAGAAGGATACTGAAGATCATTCGGAACGGCGCGAAGGGAAAGGATGTCGATGAGGTGATCGCATTCGCTCAGCGGCACGGCGGCATCGATTATGCGGTCTCGAAGGCGGAGCACTACAGCGCGCAGGCGCGTGAATGTCTCAAGCCGTTCCCCGAATCGCCGGCAAAAGACGCGTTGATGATGTTCGTTGATTTTGTTATGGAAAGGTCGAAATAGCGGGCGCCAGTGTGTCGAAGGGTGAAGATTTTCGGCAACGCAAATCGATTCCTCAGCCAGCCGATGCCACTTTCTCTTCTTCCTCGTACGAAAGAGTTTTGATGAGTTTTGCAAATCTCTCCGGCATCACCTCGAATGCGTGTTCCCAGCAAAGACTGTTGTCGATGAACCAGTTTGCAAGCGTCTCCCCGTCGTCGTTTGTCCAGCGATCCCAGTGACCGTCGCCCGGCCGCTGGATCCTCCACGAAAATTTCTTACCACACTTCTTGCACGTCGCGTTCTTCATCATTGACATAGGGCGGCAACCTCCTTTTAATTATTGTGAATGGTAAGTTCGGAGAGCGTCGGAGCTGTAGAAATAATTCTCCGGGCGCACATAAAAGACCGCACCTTGTTGGGGTCGAACAACGGCGAAGTCGGAACGAGGCTGTTTATTTTCACCATCCCCGATGCGTGAATGAACGACCCGCCGCCGAGATATAGCGCCACATGGAGCACTTGCGCCGGTGCGTTCTCCCTTGCCTTCCGTCCGAAAAAAAGGAGGTCCCCCGTCCGCAGGTTTTCAAATCGGGGACCGGGATCGACGGCTGTTCCCTCGCTCACCTGCTGATTCGCATCCCTGCTGATCTGCACGCCGTTCATTCCGTACACGATCTTCGTAAATCCCGAACAGTCGACTGCTTTGGTCGAGGTGCCTCCCCACAAATACGGAACGCCCAGCAGCGACCGAGCGACGCGTTCGATTCCTTCGAGCGTCGGTTTCGTTTTCACTTTCCACGACTCATAATCTGCGACATCTGCGGTCGGCACAAAGCCGGTTCTGCCGTCGGGCAATCCAACTTTGGTCCATGCTCCTGTCCGCCCAAGGTTGTTCAGCACAACTCCTTCCACAATATCGCTAACGGGGTCCGAATGATCGTTCGCTTCACCTTTGACGGTTCCGTATGTCGAGATCACGATCACTTTAGGGCCGGACGTCCACGAATCGACGTCACGTTTCGTCAACGCTGTGAAAGAATCTCCCAGCATCCATCCAAGATATTTATCGGGAGTTTGAACAAAGTACCAATCGCCGTACCCCTTCAACACTCTCACGACCGTTCCCATGACCGCTTGCGAAATAAGCTCCGATGATTCGACGGGGTCCTTTTGCATATTCGCTACGCTGACATTCACAACGCCCCACGACTGCCCTCCAAGACTCACATCCGGAAGCACCGTGACGTCGTCTGTCAGTTTTTTGACGAACGGAGAGAGCGCCTCGATAAGGGCGCGCTTCGCGTCAGGGTTATCGACCTCACCCGACAAAGCAATTCCCTTATTCGTCCTTGTAAAACTGACCGTAAAGACAGATGTCCTTTGATCAGGCGCATACCGGGTTTCGAGCCGGGTAATGGTTTCGGCAAAACGCTGGTTCTCTTTTGAAAGATCGCCGCAGCCGCCGAGTCCAATCAGCACGACAAGTGCGCTGATGAGTGGAATGACTTTTTTAAACAAAAATTTCACAGCCTTCTTTCCATTGTTGCTGCAGAACTTCGATTAGAACTGCGTCGATCCTTCCAACCCTTAGTAAAGTTAATATAAGGATTCAGAAAAAAAAACGCGAGGGGAAAAAAGGAGGGGGTACTGGTGCATTTTGAATGCCCGCCAGAAGCGTGCGGGCATGACGTGTCTTGGGTCGCGTCATTCCCGAATGTTTTTATCGGGAATCCATAAGCCGAGGAATTAGGGAAATTCAAAATGCATCTCTACGAAGGAGGGGGGCACTGGGCTTTAGTGTCTTATGCTTAAACTGAAATTGAAGTCTTGAACGCTTTTTGGGACAGGATAACGACCGAGAAGACCAAAATCATCAATAACGTGCTGTATACTGCCGCTCCCCCAATGTTGAATAAACGCAGCTGCGAGAGGATCTCCACGGAAATGGGTTTTGTATCGTATGAGTAAAGGAGGATCGACGAGACGAATTCTCCTGCAGAATTAATAAAGACGAGAAGCGCTCCCGAAATTATTGACGGTGCTATTAACGGTAAAACAATTTTGCGAAACGTCATCGTGCCCGATGATCCGAGGATGCTTGCCGCTTCCAATAACGAGGGACTCAAAGATTCGAGTCCGGCGGTCGTCGATCTGTACAGAAGGGGAAGGTTTCGTACTGCATAAGCGATCGGCATGATCCAGAATGTGCCGATGAGTACCGAACCGAATGAAAAGATCGTCGGACGGTCAAAACTCAGGATAAGTCCGACCGCAATCACCGTCCCAGGAATGCCAAAGGGCAGTGACAGAACTGCCTCGAGAACTCTCCTTCCCCGGAATTTTTTCTTCGCGATCGCGTACGCTGCCGCAACGCCCACGATGAGAACGACTAATGTGGCCGTCAACGCCATGCGGATGCTGTTCGTAAACGGAAGAAGAAGGTTTGTATCGCTGAACATCTGTGAATAATTGGACAGGGTAAACGAAGAGGGGAAAATCTGATACGTCCACGTTCCCTCCCGCACAAACGACAGCATGATGATAGTGATGATCGGCAACGCAAACAAGAACGCAATGAAGAGGGTTGTAAAGACAAGAATGAACCGCGCGGTTCTTCCGTGCCGGATGACCGATGCGCGGCCCACGCCTTTCGTGTCCCCGAGGAGGCTCTTGTTCGCCTGCCACCAGCGTAAAAAAAGAAGAACGTACACCGAGACGATTGAAAGGAGGATCGCCAGCGCCGCAGCTGTCGAGTCGTCGCCGTTGAGCTTTGCTGTATAAATTTCGAGCGTCAGAAAACGCGTCGTTCCGCCAAAAAGCAAAGGCGCAGAAAAGGAGGCCATGCTTGCCATAAACGTGATCAGCGACGCGCCGACGAGAGAAGGCGTCAGCATCGGCAAAAGAACTTTTCCTATCGTTCTCATCCGCGATGCTCCGAGCGCAACAGACGCATCGAGAACGTTGCCGTCAAGCTGCGAAAGAGCCGAGGAGACGAACAGATAAAAATAGACGTAGAACGAATAGACATGGACGATGATGATTCCCGTCCATCCGCTCAAAGCGAAGAACGATGGGGAAATTCCGGAAAGGATCGAAAGAACTTTCGAGAGCATCCCGCTTTCGCCGATCAAAAATAAAAATGAAATAACTCCGACGAGAGGAGGCAGTGCAAGCGGAATGAGAAGGACACGGGCAAAAATTGATTTTGCGGGAAAGTCGATGTACTGAAATACATATGCGAGAAATGTCCCTACTACGGCGCTCCCGATCACGCTGAGGATAGAGATAGCGACCGAATTGAACGTTGCCTCCAGCAACGACGGCCGAAGGAGACTTCTGTATGATTCGAAAGTAAATCTTCCCGCGCTGCCGGCTATGCTTTCCTTTACAATAGACCAGAGCGGAAAAAGAATGTATGCCAACGCAAAAAAAGAGACCAGCAAAAGGAGCGGCAGTGCAGGCTTATTTCGTTGTCCGGAGCTATCAGGCATCCTTCACCTTCCGTCGCAGCGTCCGAGGAAATGAAATTGAGACTCTCTCCCCCACTTTGAAACTAAAACTTTTAGCCGATGTAGATCCTGATGCTCTCACCGATTGCCCGCCAAAATCCACCGTATATTCGACCACGGAGCCGGAAAACTGCTTCTCAGTGATGGTTCCTGTCGCTTTACCGGAGCGCGCGGAAAGAGTGATCTCTTCCGGCAGCACAGCGAGAAATTCGTTTGATGGGATGCCTCGCACGCCAAAATACTTGGCACAGTTCGAAGCGGAAAAAAGGTTCGCGTGTCCGATAAAAGCAGCAGTGAACACATTGCGCGGATGAAAATAAAGCTCCTCAGGCGCTCCAATTTGCTGAACGATTCCTTTGTTGAGGACGGCAATGCGGTCGGAGAGCGCCAGCGCTTCTCCCTGGTCGTGAGTAACGTAAACTGTCGTAATGCCTACCTCGCGCTGAAGGCGCTTGATCTCCTTACGGGTTTCCAGGCGCAAGGCGTAGTCGAGGTTCGAGAGAGGTTCGTCGAATAAAAGAATTCCGGGCGAAACGACGACGGCCCGCGCAACGGCTACCCGTTGTTGTTCACCCCCGCTTAATTGAGGAACGATAATGTCTGCCTTCTCCAAAAGATGGACCTTCGACAAAACATCGCGGACTTTTGAACGAATTTCCTCGCGGGGGAGCTTTTTTGCCTCAAGCCCGTATGCGACATTTTCAAAGACCGTCATATGGGGAAATAGGGCGTAATTCTGGAACACGATCCCGACGCTGCGTTTTTGAGGAGGAGTTTGTGTGATGTCGGCATCGTCCACGATCACACTCCCCGACGATGGGGATTCGAGGCCGGCGATAATTCTGAGAAGCGTCGTCTTCCCGCAGCCGCTTGGGCCTAGGAGAGAAAAAAATTCACCCTCATGTACTTCGAGGTCGATAGGGGCAAGGGCGCGAAAAGCGCCGAAGGTCTTGGAAATATTGCGGAGACGGAGAGAGGACAAAGAGAATTTGGAATTATGAATTTGGAATTATGAATTGAACGTTACCAAATAATCGACCGGCCTGAAGAAGTGTGCTCATTGGGCACCGCGGCCTTTGATATCTTCGTCCCATTTTTTCATCCATTCGGATTCATGCTGTGCGATCAGATTCCAATCGACATGCATCGGCGAGAACGATGTAGAACTGATCCACTCCGGGAGTTTTTCCCTTGGGATGTCTGCCCGCGCAGGGATGCGGTAGAATTTTTCAGCTTGAAGGAGCAAGCTCTCCTCGCTGGTGACAAATTCGTAAAATTCTTTTGCCAACTCCGGATGTTTTGCTCCGCGTACGACGGCTATTCCATCTGTGAGAAGCACCGTTCCGCTATGTGGGAACACATATCCAAACGGGTATCCGTTCATTTTCGTTTGAAGGACGACGTCGGGCATGTCCCAAATCGAGACCGATGCTTCTTCCCGTGCGAGTTTGAGATACATCTGCGTGGGGTCGGCTGTATATTCTTTCGTATTCGCATCGAGGCGGCGAAGCCAGTCGAAGCCCTGTTGATCCGACCCGCTTTTTGCGATCGACGAGGCGAGCATGGCCGAAAAAATAATGCGGAGCGTTCCCGATGCGAGCGGATACCTAAGAATTATTTTGCCTTTCCATTTCGGGTCGAGGAGGTCGTTCCAATCCGCGGGCGCTTGCTCTTTTGTCAGCATGCGGGAATTATAGACGATCACTTCCGGGGTCACGAACGTTCCATACCACGCGTCTGCAGGACTGTGCATCTCGGCAGGAACGTGTTCGGCCCATGTGGGACGATACGGCGCAAGGAGGCTGTCTTTCTCCGCTCGCATAAAAATTGTAGAAGGGGCTCCCCACCAGACATCCGCCTGGGGGTTTGAGGATTCGGTCCGAATGCGGTCGAAAGCGTCTTGAGATCCCATATCAAGCCATTGAACATCGACGTTTGGGTTTGCCTCCTCAAATCTTTTCGCGAACTCCTCAAGCATATCCTTGCCATGGGGAGAATAAACCACGAGAGGTGTTTTGGAAGAATGAGAACATCCCAGCAAGAAACAAAGGATCAGGCACGGCACTGCATAAAGAAAATTTAGCCGAATACTATTTTTCACGGACACCGATCGTAAAAATTTGTCGGATCAACAAGGAGATAAGGCGAGAAAACGACGAAGTGAAAGACGTACGCTGTCATCCCTGATGGCGGCAGTGCTCAATGGGCGTGTCAAAAAACTCCTCTTATTTTTTTGCCGCCAATGAGATCATGTTGGCAAATATTCGGTACGCTCCTTCGTTCAATTCTTTCAACTCACGATACCACACGTACGACGTATAAAGATATTTTCCCTCGCCGTACGATGCGAGGAGCAAACCTGTGTCGAGCTGCTGCTCTCCCGGATCGGCAGCGGAGATAAGCCTTTCGTACTGGATCGGAACGTTCGACGGCATATAGAGCGACCGTTCCTGCACCCAGCCCTCCCAGGCAGCGGGCGTAATTTTGTTGGGCGCGTTGAATATCGGATGCTCGGGGGAAAGAACCGTCACGGGCGCATTCTCGTAGGTAATCCGGTTTCGAGAAATCGAAAACGGATACGGCGCGTATTCGGGCCTCCAGTCTTCTGTCTTTTGATACATCACAATGAGCAGGCCGCCCTTTTTCACATAATCGAGGAGTCGTGCATTGTTTTTCACAAGGTCGGGGCGGACAAGATACGCACGGATGTCGATAACGATAGCGCTGTATTGCTGTAAATCCCCCGACACAAGGTCCTTTTGAACGAGGAGCCGATGCTTCACTTTTATTTCGTCCAAAGCCCGGCTAAAAACGTCGTCGTAACTCTGAACGATCCCGACGTTCAATCCGGGAGAAACGAGCACGTTGAATTTTTTGAGCGTCGCCCTCGCGGTATCGCCATTGATACAGACTTCCGCGGAGTAATTGCCTTCTGGAAGAGTATGGGGAGGAATCACCGTCACGCTGTCGGTGTAGATGCTGTCCTCTCTGCCGATCACAAAATCGTTGTTGACGACCTCCCACCCTTTTGGAACGAGCGCAGTGACTCTTCCCGCAGATTTATTCGGAAAATAATTTTTCACGAGATACGGGATCTTGAGAGGTTCGTCTTCGATGCGATACACGGCCGAAGAAAGCGAGATCGTCTGAGCGGGCGCGATGTCGATAAAAACAGGGTCGCTTTCGTGTTCTTCTTTGCCGCTCCGATCGAACGAAGCATCGACCGTGATCGGAGGCTCCGTGCGGAATGTCTCATACAAATGCCGCACTTTGGGATAAGTGAACTGCGCGTTGGATCCAACGACGATCCGGTAAGCATCCTTATTCTTTTCATCGAGCTTGCTGCTCGTCCAGCCGACGGGAAGACGAATGACCGTCTGCAAATGACTTATCGGCGCCGAATGATCGACCTCGATCGTGAATTTTTGATTCCGGACCAAAATAGAATCCGACGCATCGATGCGAAGTGCGGGGCGGTACGGGATCAGCGGAAGATGGATCTCATCCGGCGTGTGAAGCCCTCCAAAAAAATCATTCGGGTCGTTCTCAAATTTAGCGCTCTCACGAACGAGGACGTATCGCGTCGAATCCAGGAATCGTCCGAACCTGCCGTTTGCAACAATTTTGTCCATCCCTTGCGTTCGGTGCTGGGCAAGCGCTTCGACCGCGAGTTGCGTTGCTGTCTTTCCGAGAGGGAGCATGTCTGCCGAAACGGGGATGATCACATCGACCTTTACGGATGTGTCGCGTTGAGAGAAAACTCTCATAAAAAGCTTTTTGGGCTGGAACAAACCTACGCCTGGTTCTTTGAGCTGTTCAGGATGATACGATGGGTTTGCCGCCAGCGAAAACGCCTCAAGCGCCGCAATGCCTACCGCCTGGTGGTTCCCGTGCCCCGAAGTACTGTCGTGGTTGGTAAAGAGAACGTCTGGTTTGAGTTTGCGGATGATGTAAACAAGACGTGCGACCGTCTCATCTTTTCCCCAAATATCGAACGTCTCTTTCGCCGTTTTCGAGAAACCGAAATCGACGAAGTTCAAAAAATACAGCTCGGAGCCGATAATGTGTGATGCCCGTTCGGTCTCTACCGTTCGGAGAACTCCAAGGTCCGCATACAGTTCTGGACCGATCTCATTCTGTCCACCCTCTCCCCGTGTAAAGCAGACCGAGTACGTCTTGACTCCGTATTTATAGCGATAGTATGCTAGCGTCGCCCCGTCTTCGTCGTCCGGATGAGCGGAGAGATTCATGAGCGTGGGAAGGTGCTGTGCGAAACTCGGCAACACAAACGTGATGACGAGGAACACGGTCGTTAGAATTTTTCTCATGGTATTGCGGCAGAAAACGATTGGGGGTGAACGATTTTAATAAATATATTCATTTCGGGGTCGGGATGCAATCGTAAGATCTGAACCGTTCACTTAAATGAACGGTTCAGATTGCGGTTTCCGATTCAATGGGCATCCCATTGTTGATTGGAAACCGGAGGAGTTGTGGGAAGCGTGATGGAGATGAATCCGTATCCCGCGGACCGGTGACAGGCATTGCACGTTTCCAAAGTTTGGTTGTATGCGGAGGAAAAAAGCTGATGGTCCTTCGCTGCTACGGCATTCTTCAGCAATAAAATCTGCGTTTCCTGAACGCTTTGAATAACGCTTGCCGTATTCACGTTATTTTTAAAAACATGAAGAGCTTTTGCCCCGTCCATAGTTTCATCCAATTCGTGGACCTCATATGCGGCAAGATCCCAGTTCACCGCGGCAAATGCAAACCATAATTTCGCGATGTGCAATTGAAACGTCGTCATATAATCACCGAGATCCGGAGCTTGCTGCTTCAACGAATCGACGTCGAGGCGAAGAATTCTCACGGAATCCTGAAGTGAATGAATCATCGCTTGTGCTTCAGAGCTTCGTGGATGGCTTTGCGCAAGCGACAAGCGCACGGACACGAACAATCCGATCAACAGTATTGCCGAAACGCGTAACACCGTTCTTTTGTTTTTCATGAATACCCTCTACGAGATTAATCCAAATAACGAGAACACCCATCCGAGGACCGCTGCTCCTCCAACAATCCAACCCGCATGAAGATTCCATCGGACGATCGCGATCGCGGATGCGATAAAGATCAACCATGTCGCCGGCCCGGACAGCGTCGACCTCCCCAGCACGACACACACGGCGAGCATCAGCCCAAGCGATGCTGCATTGACTCCGTCGAGAAACCCGGCGCTCAAAGCGGACTTGCGCATTTTTGGGATAAATTGCCCGATGATGAGGACAAACACGAACGAAGGGAAGAAAATGCAGGCCGTCGAGATCATCGCTCCGGGCACCCCAAGAATTACATAGCCGATAAAAGTTGACGTTGAAAGGACCGGGCCGGGAGTAAACTGACCGACTGCGATCGCGTCGAGAAGCTGTGATTGGGAAAGCCAATGATGGGTATCGACCAACCCTCCCTGTAGAAATGCGACTAGGACATACCCGCTTCCGTATAAAATCGATCCGATTTTGAGAAAGAAAAGACCGAGCGACGTGATCGTTGGGATATCCGAAACTGTCGCAGCATCTCGAATTCCAATTGCCGTGATTCCCACGGGGAGAAAAATTGACAAAAGCATCGGCAATGGAACAGACGTCCATTTACTTCGCGACCCCCAGAGTAGCCCGATACAGCCCGCTCCGATCAAAAGAGTAATTTCGCCGACACGAAACAGGTTCAGAATGAATACCGCAATGCCGATGACGAGTGAAAATTTTTTTACGACGATGGGTTTGCCGAGTCTATAGACTGCAGCAAGGATCACTGCGATGATTCCCGACCGGATCCCCCACATGAATCGTCCGACTTCCGGAAGAGAACCGTAGACCACGTAGAAGTGAGCTATTAAAAGAGAAATCGCGACGGCAGGGAGCAAAAACGAGACCCCGGCAACGATCAACCCCTTCCATCCCCCTTTGACATACCCGACATGTATCGCCATCTCGGTCGAATTAGGCCCCGGAATGATGTTCGTCGCTCCGAGCAGGTCGAGGAAATGTTCATGCGTAAGCCATTGCCTCCGTTTCACGACGTCCTCTTCCATCATCGCGATGTGGGCGGCGGGCCCGCCGAATGAGGTCACACCCAAGCGAAAAAAAAGAGAAGCCAGTTCGCGCAAAACACGAGCCGGCTTCTCATCTTTTTGATCCGTTATTTCATGGTCCATAGCTCTTATCCATCAACGTGAGACGGCGAACGTACAACTTGAATCAGCCGTTCACATAAAGGTCTCTTCTTTTTCCAAACGCATCCAATGGAGCAATCGGTGAACGAGAGGAGCTATGATGATACCGGCGACGACAAGGAACAGCATTCCTGAGAAGAGGGCGTAAAACGAAGCGAACATCTTTCCGGCATTTGTATGGATCTCATTCACCGGTCCCATGCCGCCAAGGATCATCGAAGCGTTTAACAATGAATCGATGAGAGACAGACTTTCAGTCAAATGATAGCCCGCAATGCCAATTCCGAGCGAGACCGAGACTAGCGCCACTGCGAGCGCAACGTGTGTGACCATCCTTCGAATAAAGCGACGCCTGGAGAGAAGAGGTTTGGAAGTGTGTTCGTACATAGGGTTCGTGGTTTGTGGTTCGTCGTTTTTAGTTCGTGGTTCTTAGTTCTTAGTTCGTTGTTCGTGGTTCATGGTACTTAGTGTTTGGTCTTTGGTTACGTGTTAGCTGTTAATTGTTCATTGTTAGCTGAAATATTTACCTCATCTTCACCAGCTTCTGCGTTGCGGCTGTTTGTTGGCCGCCGCCATTGATGATCACCCGGTAAAAATATACTCCGTTTGCAATTTCGTTGCCATCTCGGTCCCTCCCGTCCCAATACAGGTTATCCGCCTGCGTTGTGTATCCGTTCGCGCCGATATGAACTTTCGCGGAGATATCAAGATCTTGGATCAGCCTTCCTGCCACCGTATAAATTTTGATATGCGCGCTTTGCGGATCGTCGTTGCCGGTCAATGTGAACGTAAATGTTGTCCCGCGAGCGAAAGGATTCGGAATGTTGTAGAGATTCGAGAGTTCAAGTTTGCTGGTGACTTCCATAACGAGGAGCGTAGTGTCAGAAGAATTTCCGGCGGCATCTTTCGCAAAATACCGCAGAACGTGCTCGCCCTCGTTTAACTCCGGCGTCCAACGGACTTCCGCAATGGCGGGCGGAGTCCCGGTCGAGAATTGGATCTCGTCGTTTCCGTTGTAAAACACCTGTCTACTGTCCAGCTCGATATAAATGTCCGAAGTGTCGGACTGCGAAATCGGCGTTCCGTTGACATCCTTGACCTGGAAAATGACTGAAGGCTTCGCGCGCACATAATCCCCGTCGGCAATGTGGGCGTTATCGAACGTCACGTCGAGTGTCGGACGGATGGTATCGGCAAGCACCGTATACGGAACGGTAACTGCGTTGTTTGATTTATACAATTCGGTTATGGAATTGCTCGGATCGACCTCGAAGATAAAGGAATGTGTTCCACGTTTCCCCTGGCTGTTATATTCGGTCGTGATACTTGCTGAATCACCGGGGTTGAGGACCGGTATCACCGCATTCTTGAGCGTTCGAGGAGTTCCGCTGTCGTCCGAAAGGATAGACACCGTGATGCTATCGGCCATCGAAGAGCCAACATTAAACACGCCGACGCCTGTATTGATCTCCTCTCCTTCCTGCATCGTCGACTTCTGGAGCTGCACCGTGTTTTGCGATATCACTAACTCCGGGGGCGACTGCGCTCTGATGCTCCAGCTTTTGACCGCGGGAGATAACAACGATGTGTTAGCACTTAAATTGAAGACTAACCGCGCGCTGGGATACTGAGCGGCTGAAAATCTTTGCAAATCTACACTGGACGAATCGTAAGAGGCAAAAAGTGTATCGGCATTTCCCGCTCTTGTGATCCCAACCAGAGATGTCGTTAGCTTGGTTCCGGCAGGAACATTTTTCTCTATGCTCAGTTGCTTCCATGCGACCACCGGCCCGATGTTCGACGTGACGATGCTGCCAAAAGATTCGGGGTGGACAAGAGTTGTTTCCACAATTGCTTTCCCGCCTTGACTCCGCTTGAACGCCTCGAGTGCGCTTCCCAAGGGAGCGCCTTTCGTGCCGAAGATTGCCCATGAATCTCTGTATCCAACCGAATCGATATACTTGCTGCCTATTGTATGATACGCGGTAATATCCTGAGCAGTAAGATTCGTTGCGCCATCGTCGATGATTACCGCCGCAACAAAAAACCCATTCGGCACTGAGTTAAGCATCGATGCAAGTGAATCGGCGTTTTGGGGATTGCCGTAGAGGTCAAACCCTCCTTCGTTCACAACCGTATCGGCAACAGGGTCAAGAACGACGACAAAATGGCCTCTGCCGAAAGAGCTTGGGAGTTCGTCGACCCCGTTTAACTCGATGACCCCGAATTTGCCGTCCAAAAAGCCAGATGAAATCAAACTGATCAACGTAGAAGTGCTTTGAATTGTCGCGCCGGCTCCCTGAGAAAATGCAACGTGCGAAAAAGTATTTTTTTGCCATTCCACCGAATCGAGTTGTCCAAGAACATTTCCCGTGTCCAGGCCAGCATAGAATGTTCCGGTCGTCCAATTGCCCGAACTCCCTTGAACCATCGCGCGCCAATAATATCGCGCGGGACGGCGTAGCGATCCGACATTGAACGAAGCGGAGACAATGCCGAGCGGCGCCGTAAAGTTTACAGCCGTCGAATAATCCGCAAGGGTGTCGATTTGCAGCGAGACGACCTTGGAAGGGTCATAGCGTTCCGATTCCGGCGTGAGAAGCGTAAGCTGTTTTGCCGCCGATACTGACATCGGGGGCGGGCTGACAATTTCAAAATCAGTCGCTTGGACCACAAAAGTTTTAGATACGGAATTGTCGCTTTTCGACAGCTCCGAGATTTTGTTCTCCGGATCGATGGCGACAAGAACATTGTGTTCGCCCGGCTCGCGTTTCGCGTCAAGATATACGGTGAGAGTGTCATTCACTAACGGCATCGGCCTGCGGAACGACCATGACTGTGCAACGTTTGATTGAAAAGTGTGCTGCACATTGATGTCAACGCTGTCGCCAGTTACGGATCCGTAATTGGCATAGACGATCTTTATCGCGGCGCTGTCCTGGTCGTCGGAAAGGGTCCCCGCCGGCGTATAAATGAGATCCTGCTGAATCGTGAGATTCGGAAGGAACGGAATTCGCAGGTCGACTGTCGGGTCGCCGATCATTGTATTGTTGTACAACATGATGCCGTTTTCGGTGGTGAGGCCTTCCTGCGAGATTTTGCGGAGTTTCGAGATCAAATGCGTTTCACCCACGCGCACGATCGAATCTTTCAACATCGCCGAGTAGAATTGCTGCGGAAGCGAGGTCGCTATCCCCTCGAAACCCAACGATGAATTACCGACGTATACGATCGCGCTCGCCGACGAGCCGACCACAAACTCTTCACTGAACGATGTAATCTGCGGCTCGGCAAACTTTCCCGTCGAACAGCCGAAATCTGTGATAAGAGCATACCGCCCGCGTGAGTTTTTCAATTGAAGCGGATCGCCGATGCTGTTATCCCACGTTTGCGTTCCGCTGTGCCCGATATACGAGATAAAAACGCCGCCGGCAGAGATCGCATCGTTCACTTGCTGCGGTGTGTAGGGGCCGAAATTTGACGAGGGGTTGACGGTTTTATAGAAATGAGTGGCGATGCCTCCGACCGGCGCGGGCGCCGCAATCGTTGAAATGATCTGGTCGTGTACGGACTTTAGGAGGTCGATCTCCCCGGGAATTGTCGGATCTCCGCCGGAAAAAAAGAGAAACCGCTTATTCCAATCGTCATATTGTGTCGCCTGGTACGAATTGTACGTCGAAAGATATTGCGTCAATTCTCCTACGTTGTTGACAGGGATTCGTCCCACATACATTTGCGGAAGACCTGTCCCGGCATCGACAAGCGCATACGCAACGTCGCTCACAGGATATCCGAATGACGGAACGTAATCGATCGCCGAGAAATTGCCGTAATAGAATTTATAGTCATACGAGGCGTCGCCGAGGAGCACAAGGTAGGATGGAACCGGTGAATTCCATTGAAACGTCGATCGGACGAACCCTTGAATCGCTTCTGCGGTCGGGTAGCCGAAACCGAATTCATCGTAGATGTCATCGACGTTGAAAAGCCGTGCGGTCAGATGTTTCGATGACGCCACCGACTGGACATATTGCGTTGCTTCGGGATAAAACTTTGAATGGGTGATTGCAATATAATCCGTTTGACTTTTGTCGAGCCTGAGGCCGGTAAAATTCTTAATGGTCTTAAAAATGGGAGCGTAGACCTTTGATTGCGGAAGAAGAATATACTCCTCTTGCGGGCCGATCGTATCGCAAAATGTAACGGTAAAAGGTGCGGACGCAGAAATAGAATAGTTCACAATTCTCTCTGCGTTCGGTTTCACTCTGTAAAGAACTATGTCCGACGACTGGAGGCCGGTAAGCTGAGCATTGCGAAGTTTGCGATCCGGCAGTGTGCGGAAATCAAAACAGAGAGTATCCGTGACGGCCTTGAGCTGCCGCGGATATTCAACTTCAAACCAATCATAAATGACATTGTTCGGGTCCGACAAGGTCGGATAAGAAAACAGCGAAATGGAATTTTGGCCGGCAGCAAGGGAAGCGGCAGGGCTCTTCCCCGACAACACCGCTTGATCGCCGCGGTTGAGGACCACCGTGCTCAAATCTCCGCTGCCGTTCAAACGGATCGCAATTTTGTGTGCGGCCGTTGTCACGCTGGCACCCCAGCTCGCAAATTTTGCATATACGACGACGCTGTCGCTAGTGGCGGCAATGTCCGATGCGTTAAAATTAACTGTGGCCGTCCCGGACCCGTTCAAAAAATCCCAAGGCCAAATGTCATGCGGATTCCATCGATAGTCTTGTTGAGAATAGATATCCGTGTTCGACAATTGCAAACCCGGGTACGGTCCTTGAGACTCAAGATGAATGAATGCGGTATAAGTAGTGAGCGTGTCCGATGTCGACACAGTCAGAGGGTTTGATGCGGCACGAATTCCGTTTGTCGTCCCCCAAGTCAACCAGAGGAATGTCGTATCCGTGTATCTGTTGAGATATTCATTATACTCTTCGGAAAGATTTTTCGTTATGATGCGTTGCTTTCCGGTGTAGTTCCGCAAAGCTGGAAATTCAATATAATCGCTGGCATCAAAAGATCCGTCGCTCTCGCCGGAAACGTAAACCGGAATTTCTTTTCCTCGGTCGAATACTTGAAAAGTGCGTGGATCGACGCCGCTAATGGCTGGATACAGAGCTTGAAGCTGACTTCTCGTTATTCGATAAATCCCGTCGTTAGGAATCGCCAGTTTTACGTACTTGGAAGTCGTGTTAAACCACCCCCCCGTCGTGTCGTTGATCTGTGGCATCTGGTAAGATTGAGCGTCGTCGTAATTGACGATAAGGTCGCGAAGAACGCGATCAAAATAGGGGTCTCGCTCCTTCGCATGCGGAAGGTTAACAGCGATGTTCGAAGTCGACGACGTAAGTCTTACATCGATGCTCTGTGCAAAAAAAGCGTTCCCCTGTGACGAAGGAGCATAAAAGGGGGTTACCTCGATCCTTGCGATATAATAGCCGCGGAACCATCCATAGCTCGTCACCGCAGCTTTTGGGGCTGACGGCAGATCATTGAGGGGAACTGGTTCAAAAGCTTCTGTAGCAGTGGATGAATCGGACGTCTTCTTCCCCGGGAGAGGTCTAAAAAGCTCTCCATAAGAGTTGCGCGCAGCGTTAAAGCTTGAGACATTACATGCAATCCGTTGGGATGGCGAGAGAGCGTAGTAAAAAACTCTTCGCGAAAAAACCACCGGCGTTGAGCCCGATTGAAGCGGTTGCATGTGAAGCTTCAACAGAACATCACCGGAGGCTTCAGAGACGGTTTGCAGCGTCCCCCAAGAATAATTCCGTACATCCTTTTTCTGAGATGGAAATGCAAGTAACGGGAACAAAGCGATCGAAAAAAAAATGCCTCGGAGTGCGCGTTTCACGGTTGCCTGACCTTCTGAAGGACGACGTAAAATATGAACTTTGGGATGCCGAAAAGATATCTATTCCATAACCGGCGCGGCTCCTGAAATAGCCGGAAAAGCCATTCCAAATGGATTGCTCGTAAAACTTTAGGCGCTCGTTTTTTTTCTCTGGAAATATACCCTATCCCTCCACCAACGACAATTGAAACCGGGACATGAAGGCCATCATGATGCTTCCAAAGCCAATAGTCTTGCTTAGGCGTGCCCATGCCCACCAACAACACATCGGCGTTACTTTCCTTGATAAGTCGAACGACGGCTTCGTCTTCAAGGTCGATGAATCCATGGTGCGCTCCCGCAAAGCCAATGCCGGGAAATCTATCCCGGATCCTTTTCCCCAAAGCGCGTACAACAATTTCAGTATCTCCAAGAAAAAAAATCCGCCAGTGTTGGGCATTCGCCTCCTGCAAGAGCAACTCGTATAGATCAGTCCCGTTTAATAATCTTTTGAACGCCTTTTGTCGCCCGTACAAGAACCGTCCGGCGGTAAAAATCCCGTATCCATCCGGCAGGATAATATCATATTTTCTGTAGAGATCGACAAGAGCGGAATCGGCCCGACCGAGCACTGTGTGGAAAAAATGCGGCTGGACAATTGTCAATGCGCTCTTCGTTTTCACACTTTGACGGATACTGTCTATGATGTCTTTATAATCGGTAACACAAAACGGTATTCCGAGAATGTCGATGTTATTTGCCATCGTTCCTGTTTATCGGTAGGAATAATCTGTACACTTCTATAGTTTGATCGATGAACCGGTCATAGCTATACTCGTTGAGAAATTTTTCGTGAGCATTTTTTCCAAGCTCTTTTGCCAGATCGGGTCGTTCTAGAAGACGCGCGATGGCGGCGGCGAGTTTGGCCGGGTTCTTTGGAGGAACAAGAATGCCTGTCTCGCCGTTGAGAATGAACTCCGGTACGCTGCCGACCTCTGTCGCAATATGCGGCTTGGCGAGACTGGCGGCTTCGAGAATCGTGTAAGGCAATCCTTCACGGATCGATGACAATACCATGAAATCGGAAACGTTGAACAGAGCCTCTACGTTATATGTGCCCTTAAGAAAAAGAATATGATCCTCAATTTCCTCCGACCGGACCAAAGCTTTCAGCATCCCTTCCTCGCCTCCATCTCCCAGGATTACGAAAACAACGTGCTCAATCCTTCCCTGCTTTTTGAGGATGCCAATCGCCCGAAGAAGTGTAGCCCGGTCTTTGGAGGCAAATAGCTGGCCGACGCTTGCGACAATTGTCGATTTAGCAGGCGTACCCAATTCTTTTAAGACAAGTCCCCTTTCATTCTCCTCGTACTTCCTCAGAGGGAGAATTCCATAATTGATGGGACGAACTTTTTCCCTGCTCTTGCCAAAACGTTCGACAAGCGTGTCCCCAACTGCCTTACCACACGCTATCGTAAAATCTCCGAAAACTGAACCATAGCGTAATGATGTGAAAAAGTTATGACAAGTTGAAATATGTGGAATCTGTGTTCGCCGTGCAAGAACCCGGCCCAGTGCATCCGTGTAACGCTTATGGCTATGGACAAGGGACAACTTTTCGGAAACAATAATTTTCTTCAGGACACTGTATGCAGATAGAAGCCCCCGGAGGCTTTTGCGTCCGGAGCCGGGAGTGTACAGCGAGAGGTTGACGAAAGGAATTTGATCATGGAGCCGGCTTCGAAATGGTCCGTCGGTTGCCGCCACAATTGAACGGATCCCTCGTTCTTCAAGCCCGTTGGCCAAATCTGCGACATGCCGCGCTACTCCACCCGGATCCATTTCATCCGTCAACAAGAGTATTTTTGAACTTTGGGCCGCACCGGATCTCATTGCATATCCTTGACAATAAATTCTTATGCCCGACGAAGAAGTCGATCACAGAAGTCTATCAACGCAATAATTCTTTCATGCCACGTGTTATGCCGTAAAAAATCCTGCATCGCTTTCGCAGGTATCCATCCATCTTTACTGTGCAAAATCTTTTCAACCTTGGATATAAATTCTTTGTGATCCCTGGCCACATGGATCACATCCCTAAAATAATCGCTGTCTGGAAAATTAGTAGAGACGATCTGCAGCGAGGCTGAAAGTAAATCATAAACTCGTAAAGGGCTTCCCTCGATATTTTGCCGATACGGAAGGATGCCAACGTCAAAACTTTCGACCCTTCGAGACAATCGATCCGGAGGCATCGGTGGTATGAGAGTAATATTCTTCGCTCTGTGGAGTGCCCGGACATATTTTCCCGCCGTGCCGATATTCTCAATGGTGCAGTTCTGAAAATGGTCGGCAAGGTTTAATAACAACGCAACATCAATATTGTCAGTGATTCTCCCGAGAGTGCCGATAACGGGGTGCTCGGATTTCCTTTCGCCTTTTGAAGAGGATTCAATACGGTCGGGTGGGTCGTAGCTTCCATTTCGAATGAGACAGACGTCTGAAGGTTTACGCAAGCGTAGCATAGACTTAAAATTAGCGTCGGTGTGAGCAACAATGCCGTCCGCATCTGAGACCAAATCATTAAAGCGTTGTTCCATCTTTGCGTACACTGCCGCGTTCCGAGCATACGTCGTTGTCGGGTCTTGATAATCGAACGCTGTTAAGGAGAAATGGCTCTTGTATTGGTTGATATATCCGTCCCACCAGAAGGGCATTCCAATGATCGCAACGATGGGATCTTTTACCGTCGAGATTTTCTTATCGAACCACTTTTTAAATAACCATCTGTCGAAGTCGGGTGTGAAACTCCCTCTATAAAATGTGGGAAGCATCGGCGGCGACCAAATCTCCATCAAATCCGAAACGTAATTGAACCGTATATTCTCCCTGCGCAACGGATAAAAAAATGCTGCGGCAGTTTCGCGCACAACGCCGGCGAATGAAGAAGGAGGATTGATATAGATCGTACGACACCCCGCTTTTGATAATTCGATCGCAAACGCCCTCGACCTGCTATGCTGACTTTCCCAGGAATGAGGGGCGAAGATGAGGTACGTTATTTCTTGACTTGGCATTTCGACGGACATTAAAGATTAGGCGAGGGCTCTTCGTTTATCACTGATAGAACCATCGATCGACTATGGAGCGAAATAGTTGCTCCTTCCCGCTATTCCTCTAAATATATTTCCAATGCTCTCAGCAATCCCAGACCCTCGCAACAATCGAAATATTTTGTCCCCCATGCAACTCGCAAGGAAGTATCTCCAGACGATAACGATATGCGGCCTGTAGAAAAGGATTGGGATGAAATATCTTCGAGCATTGGACATCGTGCCATGATAATATTCCAATTGACCGAGCTGAAGAATTCTTTCCTTTTTGCTGCCCCACGTCGCTACTTGATATTGTTGTTCCAGATAGCGTTTTGCCATCTCATACGTATTTCGTAATTGGGCCTCTTTGAATTTTACCGAAATAGATGTGGAAGGGGATCTTTTTTTTATCAAACCGTCGGAGATGTTGCTGAATTTTGCGACATCCAAAATTTTTAGCCATAAATCATAATCGACTGCGGCAATGAGCTCTTCGTTGAATGGTCCCGCTTTCTCGAGAATCTCTCTTCGAATCATTGCAGCAGGAAAACACATCGAACATTGCACCGGCATCCAATGAACGATTTCTTCGTGCGTTGTTGGGAGATGCTTTTCTCTCACGAGTTGACCGGAAGAGTCGACCAACAGGTATGAGCTGCTGATCGCGGTGATCGTCGGATCATCGACAATGGCTTGACGTTGCCGTAACAATCGGTCCGACGATGCGATATCATCCGAATCCATAAATGCAATCCAGCTTGCGGTTGTTTGAGAAAGGGCGAAATTGAGCGCGCTCCCTCTTCCAGCGTGGCTTCTGTTGAATATCCTCATTCTGGGATCGGGGTGTTTTCGTATCTCGCTGAGTGTTGTGTCTTCCGAGCCGTCATCGACAATGATAAAATCAAAATCTTTGTACGTCTGGCGCAAAATGCTGTCTATAGCTTCTCCCACATGGTCAGCTTGATTATAGACAGTCATGATGACAGAAAGTGTGTCGGGCATGAGAGAATTTGGCATCCGCTTCGAACGGCGAATTCCTATAGATTTTATCGCCGTGGCTATCGTTAAGGTGAGTTATCGTTTCAGGTCAAGATTAAGATCATCCCTCAAAAACGCAACGTTCATACACCTTCGCCGTCGATTCGACAGCTTGCTGTAGAGTCGTCTCATCGCAAAATTGTCCGATCGCCTGTCGAAATTCCGCACGCGTGCGCGTCAATGATGACTCCAAAGCATTCTTCAACCCGTCCGACGAAAGGTGGTCGTACATGATACCGATACGGTGGCGCTCAAATATCTCGGGGAACCAGCCGAGGTCGGGAACGATGATTGGACACTCGAAACTGGAAAATAACATCGCCGTCCCGGAATGGAGAATTTCACGAAAGGGCAGAACGCCGAAATCGGCGCTCCGCAAATACAATTGTGTTTCGTCCTCTGGAATATGCCGATTAACGATAGTAATGCGCTCGTCGTCCGAAGCGTTATCGCGTATTTCATTTTCCAGCTTTGCGTCGCAAAATTCCCCCACGATGAAGAGCCGGACGGGAACTCCCGGCTTCCACCTGCGGAAGATTTCGACCAATTCAGAAACTCCCTTATAGAGAAACACCTTTCCAAAAAAAAGGAACATGACCTCGTTGCGCCGTATCCCCAGCTTCCGGCGTGCAAGATCGACCGTGACGGAATCAGGATACATTCCCCGGTAATGCGGATGCGGAGTAAACCATACTTCTTCACTCCTTCCGTAAGCGTGCCACAGCAATTCCTTCCCTTTCAGCGAAAGCGAGATTATTTCATCGCTCAAAATAGCCAATGAAGCAAGGAAGAATTTCTCGACCTTCCGGTGCGCAAAATCGTGGGCGCGTTCGTTATGACATGTCCATACAACTTTAATGCCGCAGAAGCGGCATAACACTATCCCGAGGAGAAATCGAACCGCCTTGAAGAATGAAACGAATGCGCTTTTACTATTATATACGCGATGCACAAAATGAAAATGCAGTATATGGGTGGACAATTCCCGGTCCGTTTTCCTTTCGGCTCTCCGTTCAAACAGTAAGCGCGGGAGTTGAATCACGAAATTTCGAAAGTTTAACTCCCGCATAGCGATGTTTGGATACTCCCTTCCGATGGCCGCATGCAATGCGGTCAAATGAGGATTCCAATCGTTCGACAATGGGTCAACATACACAACTTCTTTTTGCCGCACTACAGAATCTCGGCTGTGCGAAAAATCGAACATGCGGAAGGACTGAACAATATTTCTCGTCAAGCGATAGGCTGTAGGGAACAGTCCGCGCAGCAGCAAGAAAACAAGAAAGCCTGCAACTAAAACAGTCGCAATGGCCCAAGCCACAGGACGATGCGAACGCTCGGCAATCGTCACGATTGGAGAAACGCCGCAATAGACTCCACAAGAGATCGCGATGCCCGGCACCCACTGCCAAAATATTGGTTTCAATGAAAGTAAAAAGCTCCGATGCAAAAGGAATAAGAGCAAGAACATTAATAGCGAATTAAAAATAAACAAACTCGCCGCCACGCCCACAATGCCCCAATGCACTCCGAGTAAAAAACTGATAACAAGTACTGGGGCCGCCACGATCGCATACAACATAAATCTGTGAGAATCTCCGATCGACAACATTGCGGATCCTGCGAGCGAGAGGAGCGATTGGCGCATCGCTTCAAGAACGAGTATTTGCATTACCGGAATTGCCGGTAACCATCGATCACCGATAACCAACGGGACGAAGAGTGGGGCGACGACAAAAATGAATGCTAAGAGGGGAAGGGAAAGGACGGTGATGAATTGCGTATCGCGGCAGAACATCGCAAATACCTTTTCCTTCGATGTCTGCAGGCGGGCATAGACGGAAAGCGCCATCTGGTTCATGACGCCCGAAATGATCTCCTGCTGGAACGTAATGATGCGGTATGAGAAATTGTACATCCCGAGAGCAAAAGCCCCCAGCATCTTGCCCACGATCGCGTCATCGAAATACTTGCTGACAAAATTCAAAGAATTAAACGATGCGACGTGCTTCCCAAAACGAATTAAGCCGGATGTATCTCTAAGGCGAAAACGAAACGAAGGCCTCCATTCCACACTCATCCACAGCCACACGGTGCGGATGAGCGATGTAAGAATATTCTGAACGACAAAAACCCACACGGACGCAGAGTATGAAAGGACGACAAATGCGACGGCCACTCCAATCGCAGTCCCGAACGCATCGATGCGGGCAAAGACCCGAAAATCGAATCGCCTGCTTATCAGGGCGCGCGGAACGATTTGCAAAGCGACAAGAGGGACGACCCAAATTGCGATGCGGATCAACGTCGCAAACGATGGAAGAGCAAACCATGATCCGATGTATCCTGCCGAGAGACAAATAATCGCAGAGACCAAGAGAGAAGAAAAGAAAACGGCCCAAAAGACGGAAGAGAACTGCTCGTTCTGCACAGAGTCCTTCTGTACTAGAGCGCTCCCCATGCCGAATTCTACGAGAATTCCGCTGACAGTGGTAAAGATCGTTACGACGGCAAAAAGGCCAAAATCTTCGGGGGAGAGATAACGCGCGAGGACGAGAAGAAAAACGATCTGAGCAACGCCCTGAAAAAAACGCAAACCCACTTGCCAGGGATATTCTCGAAGTTGAACCTCAGACATAATTTCGTTTCAACCGAATGATATTCAGGCGAGATGTCGTTAGCCGAAAAACTTCGTAGCTATTTTGCGTTTGAGTATTTTTCAGTCAGTGCGTACGGTGGTATTCCGACGAGAGGACGTCGGGCGCCGCATCCTAACGTCTTGTATAGCGCTTCGTGTATTCGAACGCGCCGTGAATTCGACGATGGCGTCTCAGCAAATCCAGTAAATCGGAGGGACTACGTTGCTTTGCTAAATATTTTCAGGATCCAAATTCGATGTCTTCCCTACTCTTCTGCGCCTTTTGATTTCTCGAATTCCTGGATGATCTTTTCGGCAACTTCGTGAGGAACTTCTTCGTAGTGTGAGAACTTTTGTTTGTGAATCCCGCGCCCTTGCGTCATCGAGCGAAGCGTCGTCGAATAACGATACATCTCTTTGAGTGGAACCAACGCTTTGATGATCTGGTGCGCGTTATCGGAATCCATTCCGAGAATCTTCCCTCGTCGGCTCGAAAGGTCGCCCATGACATCGCCCATGTGCTCTTCTGGCACCATCACTTCGACCTCGTAAAGCGGCTCTAGAAGAATCGGGCGCGCTTCTTTGAACCCTTTCCGGAAAGCCATTTTTCCCGCGATCTTAAAGGACATTTCGTCGGAATCGACGTCATGGTATGAACCGTAATGAAGCGTCACTTTAACATCGACCACCTGATATCCGGCGATGACTCCGCTCCCCATCGCCTCGACAACTCCTTTTTCAACGGCCGGCACAAACCTTCCAGGCACGACCCCGCCGACAATAGCATCCTCGAACTCGAACCCGGAACCGCGCTGGGTCGGCTCGATCTTGAGATGCACGTGCCCGTATTGCCCGCGTCCGCCCGACTGCTTTTTGTGCTTGTATTCGGCGTCGGGGACGACGCCTTTAATCGTTTCTTTGTACGGTATGCGGGGCTCGACGACATCCACCTCGACGCCGAATTTTTCTTTCAGACGTTTGACGATGATGGCGAGATGCAGTTCCCCTTGACCCTGAATGACCGTCTGCTTCGTTTCCGAATCGTAATGGACGATGAATGTCGGATCCTCCTCATGGAGCGAGTGAAGGCCGGAACCGATCTTGTCTTCCTCTCCCTTCGACTTCGGCAAGATCGCGTTCGCAATGACGGGGTCGGGAAAGACGACAGGATGGTACGTGATCGGAAAATTCTTGGCGCTCAGCGTATTATTCGTATGCGTGTCTTTCAGCTTCACGACGGCGCCAAGGTCGCCTGCGTTCAACTTTGTCACTTCTTTGCGTTCGCGCCCGTTCATGACAAAAACCTGTCCGAGCCGTTCCGACTTGCCGTTCGATTCGTTGACAAGGTCCAAACCCGCTGAGACCGATCCTGTCATCACTTTGAAGAACGACAGTTCGCCGACATGCGGTTCGGAGACAGTTTTGAACACAAAAAGCGAGGGGCCCGATGAGGGATCGATCGTGACGTCGATCTCCTTTTTCGATGCAGGCTCGACGCCTTTGACCTTGGCGCGTTCGAGCGGCGAGGGGCAATATTTCATTACAAAATTCAGCGCGTTCAGCACGCCAATATTGAGGACAGGCGATGCGGAAAACACGGGGAATACTTTACGCTCGAGGATCCCTCGCCGAAGGCCGGTCCGGATGTCGTCGTCCGATAACGTCCCGCTCTCAAAAAATTTATTGAGTAGAACCTCATCGGATTCCGCTATTTTTTCGATAAGCTCTTCATGAAGATGTGCGGCGCGTTCCTGAAGTTCGGCAGGAATGGCTTCCTCGGTGAATTTTCCTGTCGACGAGGGAACGAACTTCAGCAGCTTCATCGCAAGGACGTCGACGATCCCCGTGATTCCCGGGCCCGTGCCGACGGGAAACGTGACGAGAACGGCGTCGTTCGAGAACCGTTCTTTCACTGCTCGTATGCTCTTTTCGAAATCGAGATTGTCGTGGTCGATTTTTGTGATGACAAATAAGGAAGGAAGGGCATATTCTTCGACGTACTCCCAGACGATCTCCGTACCAACCTCGACACCTTCGAACGCTTTGAGGAAAACGACCGCCGTATCGGACACTCTGAGCGCCGACTTCACTTCGCCGGTGAAATCCGTGTACCCGGGCGTATCGAGAATGTTGACCTTCGTTCCGTCAATGTCGGTGACAAGAAGCGAAGCGTTAATGGAGATGTGTCTCTCGATCTCATCGGGATGATAGTCCGAAACGGAAGAGCCGTCGTCCACCTTTCCTTGACGGTTCGTCGCGCCCGTTGCAAACAACGCAGCCTCGGCGAACGACGTCTTTCCCGAACCGCCGTGGCCGATGAGAGCGATGGTGCGAACTGAAGTGGGGGGATATTCTTTTTGCAGCGGATGCTGGCTCACTTTTTACTCCTTCATTATTTTTCCGCGCGTCATGCGATGCGAGGCGCTTCGCCCCCGCCGTACCGACGTCAACGGAATGATCTTCCCTTGGATGAAAAAGTCACTGAGGCGGCGTGAGATGAGGCTCACGCCAACTAGAGCGGTAAGTTACCCACGCAGACGATTGATAAATGCGGCGACACCACGAACGACTGTACCGATGATGCCTGCAACCTCCAACACCGGCGCCTCGACCTGATCCTGGATCCGGCGCTCGAATTCCTCAATATTGTCCGCAATGTGTTTGAACGATTGAACGGAACTCTTGACGATCGTCATCTGGTCGTCGACGTTGACGGTAATAGAGCGGAGCTTTGATGTAATGACTTCCATATTCTCCAGCACAGGAATGACCCTCACGCTTATTTCCTTAACGTCAGTTTCCAAATGGCCGAGAATTGCCCGCACCTTTGTCAAGACGACGACAAGGTACACCGCGAGCACCGACAGCGATAGGACAAGGATAATCTGGGCTACCATGAAGAAAGAGTTCACGGGAATCTCCGCTTAGTGAAAAACAGGATGGTACTACGCTTTATTCTTTTCGCCCCGATAGGCTTCGGCTCCCGCCTTGACCGCGGTTTTGATCTTCGCCTCTTCCACACCGACGCGTTCTTTCGCATCGGAGAGAATTTTCTCCGCGTCGCCGAGGAGCGATTCGGCCCGTTTTCTTGCTTCGGAAATCAGATTTTCCGACCGTTTCTTCCCTTCGTTGATGATATCGACCGCTTTTGATTTAGCGACGGTGATATAGCTCTCGGCATCATCCATCATTTCTCCCGCCCGATTCTTAATATCCGCACGCAATTCTTTACCCGGTTTCGGAGCGTACAACAACGCGACGATGGCGCCGAGCACTCCGCCTGCGAGAAGGCCTACGATCAGGCCTTTTCTCATTCCATTATCTTCTTCAACAGACATTGAGTCCTCCGCAATTCACTGGTAATCGAACCTTCTGAAAATTAGGGTAGCACTTTTTTACAGAAAAATCAAGCAATGCAATTTCAGGCAGCGGTGTGTTTTGCCATTTCTTTTTCCACCGTCATGTGGATTTTCGCCAGAAGCGTGCGGGCATCACAAACACTCAGGCAACGTCATTCCCGCACGTTTCTATCGAGAATCCAAAACGTACCGCTACCAGACGGCGGAAACGATTGCTAACGGATCTTCTTCTTATGACGCATCTTACGAAGCCGTTTCTTCCTCTTATGGGTAGCCATTTTATGACGTTTGCGTTTTTTTCCGCTAGGCATTCGCCCTCCGTAAATTTATTGTTGAATCGTTGAATGTTGTGTAAGAATTTGCTGCGCGCGCTGTCCCACCTGCGTGTTCGGATCCACCGCGACAGCTTTTTTGAACCACTCGTTTGAAAGGGCAAGATTGCCCTGATTCAAGGTAACGATTCCCAAATTGAACATTGCCATCTGATGCTTTGGGTCGTACTTGAGCGCCGTCTGCATCTCTTTGAGCGCGGTCGGAGAATCGCCGCTTTCGTAATAACAGATCCCCATATCGACGCGGGCGTCGGGGTCGGCGGGTTTCAGCTCGAGATATTTTTTGTATGTCGCGATCGCGCGCGGCAGAAACTTTGCGTCGTGCAAGGCGTTCGCTAAATGCAACAGCGTCTCCGGGTTTTTCGGGTTTGCGTCAGCATCCTTCTGGAGCGATTCGATATCGCTCAGCAGGGTCGGGCTCACGGCCGTGCTTGCGTTCGCTTCCTGCGCCTGATCTGCCGAGCCTACTTCTTTCGGCGGGTTACGAAAGATCCCTATCCCGACAAGCACACCGGCGATGACGATCCCGGCAATGGAGAGCATCTTCCATGATTCGAGCCTTGCGCCCGTAACCCGCTTCTTGATCTCGCGGTGCTGGGCGTCTCCAGTTTTTTTTCTCGACGCGGTCTTCTCCGTAGTCTCCCCGACTGCCAGCTGAGTTCCGCATCCGCTGCACACCGCATTGGTAGACAAGTTGGGAATACCGCAGGACGGGCAGATGATCGTGGACGGCATTGACGGAACATCATCTGAGAGGACCGGAGCATCGCTCCATTCAATTGCCGTACCGCACTTGGCGCAAAATTTATCTGTGGAGGCGATCGGCGCTCCGCATGCGCCACATACAATAGAAGGTTTTACACCCACAACAATTCCTTCACAATAACATCAACCCAGACTCTTCTTGAGGTTTTCATTGACGATCGATTTCAGGTCCTTCGAGACCTTAAAAATAGGAACGTAGTGCTCGTCGACGCGCACTTGCTCTCCGGTGCGGGGATTCCGGGCGACCCTCCCTTTTCTTTTCTTCACTTTGAAACTTCCGAACCCGCGTATCTCGATGTTCTTGCCGTCCCGCAAAGATGCAATAACAGTTTGAATAAACCCGTCAACCACCGCTTCCGTTTCGACCTTCGTCAAGCCCGTCCCCGATGCAATGACATCCACAATATCCGCTTTGGTCAAGTGCGTTCTCCTGTGTTATTACGGTTCTGTAAGTTTGTACTGCAGCATCGGCCGGCTCACGAGGTCTTCTTTCAGGCCGACGATTTTTTCCGCGACGCTGCCAAAAAGAAAATCCGACAAGCGCTCTTTTTTTCTCTCTTTGATGATCTTTGGCGTGCCGGAAATATTCGCGAGATGAGCTGCGAGCGCGATCGCGTCTTCATAGCTGCCCAGCGTGTCCACCAATCCATCAGCGTACGCCTTCCTTCCCGTGAATATTCTTCCGTCCGCAAGCTTCCGCGCCGCGTTGTCGGAAAGGTGGCGCTCCGTTTCGACGACATGGAGGAATTGTAGATAGACGTCGTCGATCGTCTCTTGAAAATATTTCTTTTCCTCTTCGGTCATCTCCCTGTACGGATTGCCGGTGTCCTTGAACTTGCCGCTCTTCACGGTCGTCGTCCCGACTCCCACCTTGCCAAGCAGTTTGTCAAAATTCATGAATTGGGAGATCACGCCGATGCTTCCCGTGACCGTGCCGGGGTTAGCCATGATCTTGCTTGCACCGCATGCTACGTAGTAGCCGCCGCTTGCCGCCACAGATCCCATCGAGACAACAACCGGTTTTCCGCTGTCGCGTGTTTTCTTCACTTCCTCATAAATTTCCTGGCTCGCCGCAACACCGCCTCCCGGCGATTCGATGCGAAACACGATCCCCTTCACCGACGGGTTTTCCCTGTATCGCTTGAACTGCTGAACAATATTCTCCGAGTTGGTGATTTCATCTTTCAGCTCGACGATAGCAAGCGTGCCGCCGTTCCCCGAAGAGTACTCCTGGTCGTTATCGCCGGAAAAGAGAAAAAAGAGAATTGCTCCCCAAAAAACGACGAAGAGGACGAATACCGTTCCAATCCCAGCAAGCACCCATTTGGTCGTCTTCGTCATCGAGTAAAGAAAGTAGGACGTGTGTAAGTCGTTGATTCTTATACAATTATATAAAAAGGAACTGCGAATGTCAACTTATTTCAGGCGGATGGGAAGACGCCTTGAAGGGGCTTTAGCGAAAACTTAGCGGGTGCGTTCCAGGGCACGATAATGACGGTAGGCGCGAACATTTCGCATGTGCTCGTTGTAGGTTCTGGCAAAGCGATGCCCCCCCGATCCGTCCGCAACGAAATAGAGATAATTATTCTTCTCAGGATACAGCGCCGCGAGGATCGATTTTCTCCCCGGATTGTTGATTGGGCCGGGAGGGAGACCATAGTTTTGATACGTATTGTACGGTGATTTTATTTTGAGGTCTTCAAAAAGAAGACGGCGCGGTCCATCCGGAACGATGTACTGGATCGTCGGGTCGGCTTCGAGCTTCATTCCACGGCGAAGGCGGTTGTAATATAGTCCGGCGATGATCGGCCTTTCTTTATCAAGTACCGATTCTCCTTCAACGATCGACGCCATCGTCAAAACCTGGTCGATCGTCATATTCATTTTCCGCGCACGTTCCTGAAGGGAGTCGACAAAGAATTTTCTGAACTGTCCTAGCATATCCTTGATGATTTCCTTTTCATCCACCTGCCAATAAAATTCATAGGTGTCAGGAAGGAGAAATCCTTCAAGAGAAGAACCGCCGTGGTTGGGCAGATGGATGAGCGACGTATCTTTCATCAGTTCCGTCAGCTTCACCGAGTCGATGCCAACCTCGCGCTTGAGGATCCTCACGATCTGCGTCCCGCGCAATCCCTCGTAGATCGTCACCTCGGGGTTGGCCGTCGATGTTCCGGTACTGATGGCGTACAAAATATCGTAATTCGAAACTCCGCTTGCGAAACTGTATTTGCCGATCTTAATTTTCCCCGCGTAACCGAAAATTCGCCCGCTCATTTTGAATAAAGAGGGATGCGATAAGAGACCTTCCGATGAGAAAGTCTGAACGACCTGAGAAAAGTTTTCTCCTCTGCTGATCGTAACGATTTTTGGAGAAACGTCGAAGGCGTTCGATTCCCACAACAGGCGGTACAGTACGAGAAAGACGAGCAGCAGCCCAACCACGGCAATGGCGGCGATCTTGTAGGAGCTGCTACTTTTGGGGAGGATTTTTTTTACGTTCAATCATTGCCTCGCGTTCAAGTCTGCGCGATTCATCAATAATGCGTTCGAATAAGCGACGGAGGGCCTCGTGGGACAGAGGGCCTTTGTTCGAATTGATGACATTTCGTTCGACGTCGTGTTCACGTTCCGGCGAATACACCTCCATTCCAAGGCGTTCCTTTATTTTTCCGATCTCGTCGGCATACCGAGCGCGCAAATTGAGAAGTTCGACCAGCTTCCGGTCGATTTCATCGATCTTGATCCGCCATACGTCTATTGCACTCATGTTCCGTTCTATGATCACTCTAGTGAACGATGCCGTTGAATTACGATCGCGGCCTCAGGAGGATTCGGCCAACGACGAGAAAAAACGAGCGGCCGCTTTCTCCGCGCCATCGATGCTCTTTTCATTTTCCATCGCCTTGATCAATGCCGATCCGACAACGACGCCGTCGGCATAGCGGCAGACATCGCGAACTTGTTCGCTCTTCGAAATGCCGAATCCTACGACAAACGGCTTGGTCGTATTACGCTTAACTTTCTTGAGAAAACTCTCGAACGTGTTCGCATCTCCAAAAGCTTGTCGAGCCCCTGTCACGCCCGTCACCGAGACACAATACGAAAAATCGCTCGAGATGGCGTCGAGATGCCGCATGCGGCTTTCCGATGTCGTGGGGGCGACAAGAAAAACATTGCTGATGGCGTACTGTGCCGACAGTCGGCGCCACTCTTCACTTTCTTCGGGGAGGAGGTCGGGCACGATCGTTCCGTCAACGCCCGCCTCGCGCGCTTCGTTCAGGAACCTCTCCACGCCATACCGCAAAATCGGATTCACATATCCCATCAGGAGAATCGGCATAGACGTTTGCCGGCGCGCATCTTTGACCGTGTGCAAAATATTTGCAATCGTCGCCCCGTTATTCAGCGCAACGTAGGACGAACGTTGGATCGTCGGCCCGTCGGCAATGGGATCCGAGAACGGAATGCCGACCTCGATGTGAGTCGCGCCCGCCTTTTCGAGCCCGAGGATCAACGGCAGTGTCGCGCCCCGCACGGGAAAATCCGGAGTAATATACGGAATGAATGCTTTCTTCCGTTCGGAACTCAGCTTTTGAAATACGGATCGGATTCTGTTCACGGCAACGGGCGTTTCATGGATGGCGATGACCCCCTAGTTCGAGGCCGGCCACTGCCGTCTCGGACAGCGGTGAAAATGAGCCTCGGAGAAATTTCCGGTATCCGACAGCCGCGATCATCGCACCGTTGTCCGTACAGTACTCAAACTTCGGCACAAAAAGCTGCAGGCCGGACCGAGACGCCTCAAATGCCATCGCGGACCGGAGTGAAGAATTCGCAGAGACCCCTCCTGCAATCGCAATGTCATGAACTTCGAACTCGATTGCTGCTCGCTGCGTTTTCGCGACAAGAACGTCGACGATCGAAGCCTGGAAGCTTGCACAGATGTCGGCGAGATGTTTGTGCGTCAAAGCTTCATCTTGATGATCGCGCAGATAATACAGCACAGAAGTTTTTATTCCGCTGAAACTGAAATCGAAGGATGCATCGTCTAAATAGGTCCTTGGAAAATCGATAGCTCGTGGATCCCCGTCCTTCGCGAGCGCGTCGATCTTTGGCCCGCCAGGATATCCAAGACCGAGCATCTTCGCCACTTTATCGAATGCTTCCCCCGCAGCATCATCGCGCGTCTCTCCGACAAGGTCAAACTCAAAATCGTCTTTTACCAACACAAGCTGTGTATGTCCCCCGGAAACGGTGAGGCATAAAAAAGGAAAAGACGGATGCGGTTCGTCTATAAAATTAGAATAAATATGCGCTTCCATATGATTGACCCCGATAAACGGAACACCGAGGCCGTAGGCATACGATTTTGCGAAGTTCAAGCCCACGAGCAGCGAGCCCATGAGGCCCGGCCCGACCACTCCCGCCACAGCGGAAATCTCCGAAGGAGCAATTCCGGCCTTTTCCAACGCTTCATCCACGATCGGAACGATCAGCTTTTGATGCGCGCGAGAGGCAAGCTCGGGAACGACTCCCCCAAATTGTGCATGAACAAACTGGGACGACACAATGTTGGAAAGCAACATGCCGTCGCGCAAGACAGCGGCAGATGTCTCATCGCACGACGTTTCAATCCCGAGAATTGTGGTACCGTTCTTCATGCTCCAAATATAACAAATAGCGATTGAATATCAATAATTGGTAATGCTTCAGTTTGAAAATGAACCGGACACTCGAACCTTTTGGCCACTTCAATGTGAAGACTTTTAATGGACTTACCGAGAAAAGTGTCCGGTTCATTTCTTCATTAACAAACTGAGACACTACCCTACGGGCCGTCTTCTTGCGCTCAGGTAGGATTTTTTCTACATTGCATCCGCAATCTTAACGAAAAAACTTCGGTGAAAATTTCATGAAGCATCTGCTCGCCCCCATCCTGTGCATGGCCGCGCTCGCGAGCATCGGTGGGTGTTCAGAATTGAATGGGATATTTCTCGGGCAGTCTCCGCTGGAGCGTTTTCAGAGGAACATCGACACGATCCTGGCCGACTCCATCTTCACATCGACCAAGTGCGGTATTGAGATCGTTTCCCTCGACGATAATGAAGTTCTCTATAAACGGGATGAAGCGACTCTGCTGCGGCCTGCTTCCAACATGAAACTTTTTACCGCGGCGGCGGCGCTGTCCGCTCTCGGGACGAATTATACTTATGCAACGTCTCTGTATTGCGACACGACGATCACCGATAGCATCCTCCACGGAAACGTTTACTTCAAGGGATTCGGGGATCCGGACTTCGATTCCGCTCAACTCGCAGACCTCATTTCGGGCCTTAAAGCAAAGAAGATCTCCGTCATCGATGGCAACCTCGTAGGGGACGCGACCTACTTTGATAACATCAACTGGGGCTCAGGGTGGATGTGGGATGATGAACCGTCCGGTTTTGCGGCGTATAATTCGCCTCTCACGATCAACCGCAACTGCGTTGTCGTTACTGTCACACCCGGGAAAGCGGTCGGGGACACCGTCCTCGTGTCTATCGACCCGCCGACACAGTATGTCTCGCTAGTCAATGAAGCGACTACAGCGCCCGACACGACGCCATCCAGCTTAGAGGTCTCCCGAAAGTTTAGGGAACGGTTGAACACGATCACCGTGAAAGGAAGTTTCCCTCTCGGAACAAAACCGGAAACGGATCCGATCACGGTCTGGGACCCGGAAATGTATTTCATGACGCTTGCGAGAGAAGAACTGCAGAAGCAGAATATTTCGTTCGCAGGAAAAATTCTCCTCGATACTCTTCCGAAGGCTGCGACGTTGGTGTCACAGCATCTCCAGCCGATCGATTCGGTCATCACGTATCTCAACAAAGCAAGCGACAACCTCTCCGCAGAAAATACGTTAAAAATAATCGGGGCAGCGCAATACGGGATCCCGGGGACATCCGAGCACGGCATTTCCGCCGTGAACCGGATTCTTGCGTCATGGGGGATCGACTCGACGAAATACTTGATGGTCGACGGGTCTGGGGTTTCGCACTACGATCTTGTTACGCCGGAGACCTTCATTCAATTGCTGCGGGCGATCTACATGCAGAAGGGATTGTTCGACCTGTACTACCGATCTCTCCCCATCGCCGGAGTTGACGGATTGCTCGCATCACGAATGAAAAATTCGCCAGCACAAAACGACCTCCGCGCAAAAACAGGGACCATCCGTGGCGTGAGCGCTTTGTCGGGGTACGTACGAACAGCCGATGGAGAGCTGCTCGCCTTTTCGATGATGATGCAGAATTATATCGGTTCCGGCGAGCCGTACCGCAGGGCCCAAGACGCCATCGGAGTTCTCATGGCGAGTTTGAAGCGAAAATAAAAAAGGCCGCACGTCAAAAGACATGCAGCCTTTGTAGAAAAATCTGACTCCCTCTTATTTCAGAGTTTTGATCCGCACATCGCCTCCCGAAGTTTCCGCGCGAATCATATTGCCGCCGCCGTTGATCTTCCCGCGAAGCTCGTCGTCGGACATATCGCCTCTGACGGTGATCGGAAGTTCACAACGAACCTTCCCTCCGCTCGTGGAGGCCTCAAGGTTTGCGGTGATCGAATCGTTGACGAATATATCGATATCTCCCCCCGAACTGTGGACGTCCACTCCTTTGTTCTCCCCGCTCAGCTTCAGCATAACCCCTCCGCCGGAGGTTTCCGCGTGGACGCTTCCGCCGCTCGATGAAATGTCAACTTCGCCTCCTGACGTTTCGAGATCGACGTCGCCGGCAATTTCCGACGCGCGGATGTTCCCGCCGGAGGTTTCTCCTTTCAACATCCCTTTGATGTTTTGCGCTTCGAGGTTGCCCCCGGAAGAGTTGATATTGACCGTTCCGTCGACCGAAGAGACGGTGACGTTCCCGCCGCTCGTTTCAAACCGGACATCGCCCTCCATATCGCGCAACGTCATATTCCCGCCGGAAGTCGTCGCTTTTACAGAGTATTTTTTCGGTACCATCACATGATAGCTGATGTCGAGGTCGCCTACATCCCATTTGAAGAAATTATTGTCGTTTGATTTCCCGATCACTGAGATCCGGTCGCCGCTTTGTGAGAATTGTACATCGAATTTTTCCGACCGCCGGTCGGATCCTTCGATATCTACTTTCACCGAGACTTGTTCCTGGTCCCATGTTTGCACATCGACGTCCCCGGCATCGGTCTCAAGAACAAGGTTACCGCCTCTTGTTGCGGTGAATGTTTTTTCAATATGTCTGTTGGTGGACCCGCCATCCGAATCGAACATCGAACGCAGTTCTTCCCGGGGATTGTCGCCGGCAGTCGCTTGAAATTGGGAATTCGAATACATGATCATGACACCCCCAAAAAGCGCGCCGATGATCAGGAAAACAGCCGTTTTTACCCATGCCGCAGTTGAAATTTTCATGGCAACTCCTTAGCAATCATTTGAGTTACTATTGTCGCTTGCTAAAGTAACGAAATTCCAAATTAAAAGTTACAGCACGTCGGCCGCGGTTGCGGGACTTTGAGAATTGACCAGAAGCCTTCCGCAGGCTCTCTCTATTATTAAGGGGAAGTTTAATCAAAAAAATCCGGAAGGTTTCTGGAAACAACCCGGCGTCAATCGTTCTCATTGCTTCTCGGAGTCGATTTTTGTATACTTTTTCACCAGCCTACCTAATCGAGTTATGCTAAAATTTATTGCATGTGTAAGCGCTATGATTGCTTTATCTTCATGCAATCAGCCCCGCGAAAAAACAAATCCTCAGGAAACATCTTCCCCAAAAGCCGCAGCAGCGACTATGAAGGTTCCTGATTTCGATGGAGAAGCGTCCTACGCATATCTCACTGCCCAGACCGATTTCGGTCCACGCAATCCGAACTCCGTCGGACATGAAAAGTGCCGCGAATATCTTTACAGCGAATTGCAGAAATACGCCGACCGCGTCCTGCAGCAAGACTTCGACTATTCCGGATACGGCGGCGAAGTATTGAAGCTCACGAATATTTTCGGGTCTTTCAACACTTCCGCAACGCGCAGGATCCTCCTTCTTGCTCATTGGGACACCCGTCCGCGCGCGGATCAGGATGAGAACCCAGCCAACAGAAACAAACCGATCCTCGGCGCCGACGACGGGGCAAGCGGCGTTGCAGTGCTGCTTGAGCTCGCTCGGCTCATGAAGCACACTCCTCCTCCGATCGGCGTCGATATCCTTTTTGTGGACGGTGAAGACTACGGTAAAGAGCACGACCTCGACCGATATTTTTTAGGGTCCCGCCATTTCATGAGCGTGCGGGATACTTCCTACAAACCCATCTTTGGAGTCTTGCTGGACATGGTCGGCGACAGAGATCTTCAAATCCCTATGGAACAAAATTCCATGACCTATGCGCCGAAGGCAGTTGACCTTATCTGGTCGACTGCTGAAAAAATCGGCGTCACTCAATTCGTGAATGTGCCGGGAGAGGAAATTTCCGACGACCACCTTGCGTTCAATCAAGGGGGGATACCGACGGTCGACATCATCGATTTTCAGTATCCGTATTGGCACACTCTTCAGGATACGCCCGACAAATGCAGCGGCGAAAGTCTTCAGGCGATCGGCTCGGTGCTTGCGAACGTCATCTATTCTCCTGCGACCCTCCGGTATTAAGAAAAGGGGACGACAATGACCGATCATACCTCTCCAACCCGCTTCGGACCGTATGAGATCCTCCGCATCCTGATCCCGGGTTTTTATTTTATTTTTCTTTCGTATCTTTACGCCGCAGTTTTTGAATTGTCCATCTTCCCCTTCGACACGTGGGAAATCGGCGTCCCTACGCTCATTATCGGAACTCTTCTCGCCGGCTTGACTCTTTACGCAAAAGAGAGTCCGAAGCGGCGTAAAGCGTTCCAGACCAACCTGCCGAGTCAGTTCATTCTCGAACGGTCGAGACGAGTCAAAGATGCCCCCGCGATGGACGACAATGAGGCGCGAAAATTATATTTCTACATCCTCAATAATTATATGCCGGCGCCGGTGCACGAGAAGATTTTTTTCTTCGGCACTATTTACCACGTCATGATCAGCTTGAGAAGAACGTCATTCGGGTTCGGCATCGCCGGCCTCGTGTTTCTCGGCATCGAATTCACGATGAAATCTCATCTCATGCTCCCTACTCTTCTGCCCGTCGCCCTCGTCTGGCTTGTCTACGCTCTCAACGTCCGTTACAACAAAGCGGACAGGAAAATGCAGGAGAATTATCAGGATCAGATCTTCTGGCTCTCGATGAACGCAAAGCTGGTTGACGACCTTATCGCTCAACGAATGCATTCAGACGTTTCACTATGAGCGGCGCATACGTCGAGGCGATTGTGAACGCTCCATCCGACCCCGCGATCAGAGAATTGATCTCTTACCATCTCTCCGAAGAGGGCTTCACCGGTTTCCTTGAGGACGACGCATGTATCCATTGCTTCATCCCCAAAGACAAATGGGACGATGGAAAAGAAAAAAGAATTTCCACACTATTGAAATCGATCGACCCTCCGACGATCGCACTCTCGGCGATAACGGAAGTTCCTCCCGAAAACTGGAACAGGCAGTGGGAGCAATCGATTCAGCCCATTGAAGTCGGAGAAAATTTCATCATCACTCCATCCTGGCATCCCGTTTCCCCCCAAAAAAAGAAGGTCGTCCTCATCATCGACCCGAAGATGTCCTTCGGAACGGGGTACCACGAATCGACGCGCTTAATGCTAAGAATGATCGAACGGTTTATCCCGCACTATGCGCACATCCTTGATGTCGGGACGGGAACGGGAATACTCGCGATCGCATCGGCTAAACTTAAATCGTCATCTGCGATCGGCATCGACACGGACGAATGGTCGTATACTAACGCGAAAGAAAATGTGGAGCGAAATGATTGTGCAGAAAGCGTTGATATTCGCCTCGGTTCGATAGAAGTCGTCGGCACATCGGGCTTCGATGCGGTGTTTGCCAATATTACGCGCTCGACCATTATCGAGCTGCTTCCGCATCTTGTCCGAATGTTGGCGCCCGCCGGAATTATTCTTTTGTCGGGCATTATGGCCGAAGATCGGCCGGCGATCATTCAGGCGTTAAGCGCGCGGTCGTGTTCGGAAGTTGGAGGTTTTTCTGAGAATGAATGGATCGGAATCGCTGCGGAAAAGGGGCGCGAATGAGAATCGGCGTTATCGATATCGGGACGAATACGATACTTCTTCTTGTAGTCGACGTGGATGAAAACGGCATCGTTCGCACTGTGCACGACGAGCAGGTCATCGCCCGGCTCGGGAAAGGAGTTGATGAACACCGCGTCATCAACGATGAGACGCTTCGCCGTGTCTCGGGTTTCATTGAAACCTACCTCTCGACGTGTCGAGCCCTTAAGACGGAAAAAGTTATTGCCGTCGGCACAAGCGCGCTTCGGGACGCAGCGAACAGACGAGAATTCTGCGACTTCATGTACCGGTCGCACGGTCTCCAAATCGAAATTCTTTCCGGCGATGACGAGGCGCAATGGACATTCCGGGGAGCCCTCAGCGCAAATCGAAACCCGGAAGGGATGTTCACGGTCCTCGACATTGGCGGCGGAAGCACAGAGATCATTCTCGGAAACACCGCCAGGATCGTAAAAAAAACTAGTCTCGACATCGGCTGCGTCAGGATCAGCGAGCGCATGTTCCGCTCCCTTCCTCCATCCGAACAAATGCTTGCAGACAGCCAGAAATTAATTCGCACAGCGCTTTCGTCCTGCGATCTGGGCGGAATTTCTTTTTCAGTTGCAATCGGCGTCGCCGGTACGGTCACAACACTCGCTGCGATAGCGCTGAACCTGCAGCAGTACGACCCGAGCCGAGTCGAAGGATTTGTGCTTAGCGTTGAAGATGTGAAAGGGGAGTTTGATCGACTGAAGAAATATACGCTTGAAGAGACAACAGCGATCCGTCAGATTTCGCCCGGTAGAGCGGATATCATTCTCGCCGGCGTTCTGGTGTTGTTAGAGTTCATGACGGCGGCTGGTTTAAAAAAAATTGCGGCAAGCGATCGGGGTTTGCGGTATGGTATTGCCTTGCGAGAGGTCGAGAAAAACAGGTCTTTTCATTTAAACTGAACTGAAACGATCCTCACTTTGCATGAAACGCACGGCGCGTCAAGGGAGCCGGGCGTAATTCCCGTGAAGGTATCCTGGGTTTGGCCAGCCATCGAAGCCGGGACCTTCCTCTGTTTAACGCCTACGACATTCCCTGCAGCGTCAAAATAGGTGAATTCAAGCACGACAGACTTCACTCTAAAAGTCGATTCGTTATTGAGCTCCACAGAATGGATCGGCAGAATCCCGCCGGGATTGCTGGTAATAGACGTCTCAAAGATAGTGACCTTTTGCGCCTCTTCAGGTCCCGGACCTTTCGGCAATAAGCTTTGCTCAGCTTCGTCGATCTGTTGAAGCTTCGTCTGGGCTTCTTTATATAATGGACTCTCTTCCGGGATCTTTTCGTAATAGTACTGCGCGATTTCGTAATCTTTCGACGCAAGGTATTCGTCTCCCTTTTGCATATTAGCAGGAGCGCGGTCGGCCGAATTATCGCATCCCGACATGAGCGCAAAAAGTATGCATAACATGAGGCGTTTCATCGAAACCTCCCTCCAGCTTCAGGCCCTTACAGCCGAAGATTGTGCCACAACTTCTTTGAGGATCGTCGCCGCTTTGGTGATCTCCTCCTCCGTCGTGTATTTACCCATTGAAAAACGAATGCTCGCTTTTGCGGTTCTCGTGGTTCGGCCGATAGCTTGCAGAACATGCGAGGGTTCCATACTTCCCGATGAACATGCAGAGCCACTCGTCACGGCGACCCCGCGAAGGTCCATGTTCAACAGCAGTGTTTCGCCATCGACGTCAACCTTCGACGTGTCGAATGAAATATTGACGATATGAGGAAGCGAATCTGTCGGATGACCGTTAAAGAGGATCGTATTGAAATTATCCGATAACAGCCGATAAAACTTCCTTTTCAATTCGGCAAGGCGTCTTGTTTCCTTCTCCAAGTCCGATACGCTTAACTCAAGTGCCGTTGCAAAACCGACTGCAAGGGGGACATTTTCGGTACCGGCTCTTCGATTCCTTTCTTGAGCGCCTCCGAACATCAGCGAATCAACCTCCACTCCCCTCCGGATATAGATCGCGCCGATCCCTTTCGGCCCGTAGAATTTATGGGCGGAAATTGCGAGAAGGTCGACGGATAATTTTTTGACGTCCACCGGAATTTTTCCTGTCGATTGAACGGTATCCGAGTGCAACAGGGCGCCATGCTCATGGACGATACGGGCGATGTCCGGAATATCCTGAATCGTACCGATTTCGTTGTTGGCGTGCATCACAGAAACGACTGACGTGTTCGGCGTAAGAAACGCTGCGAGGCTGTCAGGGACGACCTTTCCCGTGGAGTCGACCGGCAGCACGGACACGTCATAACCGGACTCTTTAAGGTTTTCGGCGGCATGGAGAACGGCATGATGTTCAATCGCAGAAACGGCGAGATGTTTTTTTCCGTGCAGACGGCCCGCAGCATGCATTGCGCCGAAGAGAGCATGGTTGTCGGCTTCTGTTCCTCCGCTTGTAAAGAACACTTCCCCCGGCGCGGCGCCGATGAGCCCTGCGATTTTTTCACGGCTCTCCTCGAGCGGAATCTTTGCCTTCCTTCCGAACGAGTGAATGGACGATGCATTGCCGAACGAATCGGTAAAGTACGGCATCATCGCATCGACAACCCTCGGATCGACGGGCGTCGTTGCGCTATAATCGAGGTAAATTTGAGGAGAGGTATTCTTCATGTCCAAAAAGATATCAATACCCGCGTGAAGAATCAAACGATATACGTCGGCATGTGACGGTCGCCATACGGCGGAACAACGAATGTCTAAAATAAAAAAGAGTGACCCCCTCGCACGGGACCACTCTTTTGTCAAACACGATCCAGTTATTCTTTAATGATCCCTCATCCTCTCGCGCTGCACGTCGCGCATTGCCTGCCTCAACTCTTGCACAAAATTCCGTTCGAAGACGATGTACTGCGCAATTTGTTTCTGGGAGAGCACATCTTTTAATTGAAAGAGAAAGATCCGTCTTTCGTCGGCCACTTTTTTATCGATATCGAGGAGCGAGCTAAAGATCTGATCATAGTCGGCGTCGCTAACGTCTGTTTGCGACAAGGAGTCCAATTTATCGATCAATTGATTACGGTCCTTCTCGAATTGCCGCATTGTTGCCTGGTGCCGGTCGTACCGCGACACAAATTTAACCGATTGGTCTTCACCCAGCTTTAGCGCTTCGAGCATTCTCACTTTTTTGTAGCTCTCGATGCGGTCGTACGCCGGCCATTGGGAGCGGTCCCCATGGCGCGGCTGAGACTGCGCTGACCCATTCCATAAAAAGAGAAGGCATGCTATCGCCGTAGCAAAATATTTCATCGTCGTATTCTCTCTTATAATGATATCTTGTTGAGTTGTTCGATCACAGGGCCTACATCTTCGTCGGCAATATCCTCAAAAGAATTATCAGCCGCAAGAAATATCGAAAGGCTGTGCCCGTGAGCCAGCTCGTCGTCGACGAGTTCTTTCTCGATATGGAGAGAGAGCAGCGACGGGTTGGACAGCGTTTCCACCATCCGCTGAGACGGCTCCATCGTCCTCGCAAGAACGCTCGACGACGCAATAGATTCCGTAATCTGGTCGATATCGTCTCTCGGGACTTGTTCGACGAGTTGTTCTAACCGGAGATTTGGCTGAAGGCTTGGAAATCCGGCCGGGGGCGTGCAAAGGATATACACCGAGACCATGCTTGCAACGACCGCGACGGCCGAAACGGGCGCAAGAAATTTTTGAACCCATGCAGGCAGAATAATTTCCGGCCAAGGACCCCGCCGTTCTTCCGCTCTGCGGCGGATGTTCGGAAGAAGATTCGTAAAATAATGTGTCGGGACGGCATCGTCCTCTACATTGCGCAGCGCATCGAAGGCAATGCCGATCGAGGCAATGTCCTCCGTGCACTGTGCGCAGGTTGCCAAGTGCCGTTCAAGCAGCTCCGCATCGGCGGGGGAAATGACCCCTTCCTGCCGATCGACGAGCAGGGATCGAAACTTATCGCATTCCATTTTTTACATACTCTCCTATCTTCTTCACCGCATGAAAATAATTTGCTTTGAGGCCTCCAACGCTAGTCTTCAGGATCTTCGAAATCTCCTCATACGGTAACTCCTCATAGTAACGCAGAACAAAAACTTTCTTTTGCTTCTCCGGCAACCGATCTATCGCGGACTTGATCAACCGCGTCTGCTCTTCGCGTTCCATCTGCTCGAGTGGAAGCGGATCATCCGCTTCGTGCTGCATTGTCGTGTCATCGAGTGAAAAAGTTCTCCTTGTTTTCTTCCGGCGAATCTCGTTCAGCGAAAGATTCATCGCGATCCTATAGAGCCACGTATAGAAACTTGAATCGCCCTTGAACGATCCGATCGACCGGTAGACTTTGACAAAGATATCCTGTACGACGTCGTCGGCCTCGTCGTGGTCGGGAAGCATTCGCCGGACAACCCAGTAAATTTTTTCCTGATACCGGAGAACAAGAAGATTGAACGCTTTGTCATTCCCATTCTTAAACTCTTCGATAAGCTCAAGGTCGGTTCGGTGATCCATCGGGTTTATCGTGGTTCGATTTTTGGACACTTCGAAAATGCCGAGGTTTAATATGTCCAGACATCAGTAAAAGTTGTACCGGAGGCCAATCAGTGCATCAATCCGGCCGTCGTAGTCGCTGCTCATCCGGGAATACTGGAACACACCTGGAATATTCGCTCCTTGCGTATAACGGGCAAGAAAGAGATGAAAATCTAGGAACATGTCACGCACCACTTCATAACGGGCGGTTACGCCGTACGATTGATGTTTGATGACCGGGCCGTACAGAAATGGCGGGGTCGGGAGCAAGTACTGGAACTTCGTCGAATCCTTTGCTCCTTTACGAAGGGACTCAAATTGCAACCCTACCTTCAGGCTTCGGTAAGGACGATAATTTGCTTCGAGATACAGATCGTCTGCATTCTGTCCTATCCAATCTCCGAGGTCGAACCCGTGGCTCTGGTACGTCACATCCGGAAATTTATGATTGTATACCCATGGGTTCGTCCGAGTGTATTCTACCAAAAAATCTGTATTGGGATACAGAAGGTCGTATGCGCGCGTCCCGACAGTAAACCCTAATTGATTTCGCTGACGGTCCGGAAGATAAAACTCCGTCGGAGAGAACTCGTCGATGAAGAGGGTCGCGTACATATTATAATTTTTCACCGCATTGATATCGACGCTTCCGAAAACTTGCTTATTGTCCTCGTCTTCGTTGTAATGTTCTGCCGCAAAGTAAAACATGACGGGTAAGAGATAGATCAGTTCGGGATTTCTGCTTCCGTAGATCTCCGATTCACCCACTGACACATCGACGCCATTCGCCACCGAGGCTTCCAGCATTTGTGCAGCCATATATTTTTGCCGGTATATTGTCCGGTATCCGACATTCCCCGAGAGGTTAAGGCCGGGAACAAGAAACGAATTCACTGAATCGATGAGGTCAGAGCTGAGCCAGCTATGGATAAAAGTAAAATCGACATCTTTCCCTAGTTTTGCGCGCAACTTTAATTGCGGATAAGAAGGCGGCTTGTCCGAAAGAATGAGGTTGCCATGGTATCCTGCTCCCCACACATTTGGCATTTTCTCTATTGAAAGTGTGAGGAAGGCAACATCGACATTGACTTGCGCGTCGGCAAGGTCGTACTGAATAGTATGTCCCTTGTTTTGTGAAAGGATTTGGCCCTGCAGCGGAGTAAGGTCCTTTCTTGGATCGACATACGTTCCAGTCTCTTCGTTGTCGCGGAAGTAGAGATACAATCCAACGTTATCTCCAAGATATCCGTAACTAAGCAGCCCGTTCGATCTGATCTTGGTGTTGGTTTTGGTGGGGTTCGCCTCGACGGAGTACCCTCCAATGAGATCTATGTTGAACGTCCCCGGAGAGCTACGGTACGGATAGAGATGCCACCGCTCTTCCGGCAAGTCCTTGTTGTACTTCAATTGTTGCAACTCGACAAAAAACTCTTGTTTGTAAAATTGCAACTGATCTTTTTCGACCGAGGTTAGCTGGTCGGCGTGGGCGTCGATGGCAATAAGAAAGCCCGCAATCTCCTTCCGCGTTATTGGTTTAACTGCATCCCGGTAATCTTTGAGAATGCCCTTTCCCTCCATCCTTTTAAGAAAATCATAGACCTCATGAGAGGGATGAACGTATACCGACTGAGCCTCTACACCCTGCATCGCCATGGAAAGAAGAAACAGTGAAAATATGCTGCACCGGATCATTCGAAACTCGCCGTGTTTGATGAATGGAATAAAGTGAAGTATGTGAAAAATCATCGACCGTTTTCCCCTCTAGACATCGGGAGATAAGAAAGAAGAACCGAGGCCGCGAGAATTGCCGCCACAACTGCAAGCGACGCGCCAACACTGATTTTATAAACGCTCATAATAAGCATCTTTGCCCCAACATATGCAAGGACGACGCCGATACCATATTTCATAAATTCAAATTTCCGCTGTCCTTTTTCGAGAACAAAATACATCGAGCGTAATCCGAGCACGGCCATGATATTCGAGCTGAAAACAATTAATGGATCCGTAGTGATCGCAAACACGGCGGGAATTGAATCGACCGCGAAGACGACGTCCGTCGTTTCAATGATTAGAAGGACGACAAAGAGCGATGTCGCAACGAGCACTCCTTTGTCCTGGAAAAAAAAGCGGTCCGGGGGCCCGGCGTCCGAGATGGGGATAATTTTCCGAACTATCGTGAGGATCACATTTTTGTCGGGCTCTATCGTTTTCTCCCTGCCAAAAATGATCTGGTAACCGGAGTACATCAAGATGAGCCCAAAAACGTACATGATCCAATGAAACTCTTTGACGAGCGTCGTCCCCAAAAGGATCAGAGCTCCCCGTAGAATGACGACTCCGATAATGCCGTAATTCAGGACTCGCCGCTGTTGAACCGGCTGGACGTTAAAATAAGAGAAGATAAGGATGAAGACGAACAGGTTATCGATGCTAAGGGATTTCTCGATTACGTATCCTGTAAAAAATTCGAGAGCCTTCTGAGGGCCGTATGCGAGGTAAATTGTCGCGTTAATAAGAAGAGAGAGCAAGACCCAAAACATGCTCCAGAAAATCGCCTTGCGGGTAGACATATTTTCTTGCGCGTCTCAAAAATTGTTTCACGGACCAATGTTCCGGGACCAATCACGATCAATTGTTTTTGCGCGAGGCTAACGCATAAACGCCGGTACACCCCCTCACATGTACTCATGAGCCTTTCCTTGCCCAACATTGAGTGCTCTATGGTACTAAACGACACAAAGATAAGAAATCCCGTCTCGAGAACAAAAATAAATCTTTGGCGCTGTGCTCTGTGTCTCAATTCTTCTGACCCGTAAACCTGCTATGGCAGGATCTCTTGATAAAAAAATGGCCTATTCTATTTCTTCGCGATCATACCATGCGAGATATACGATCCATGCGAGACAGGTGGGCTGTCTAAACCTTGATTTCGTCAAAACCAATCCCTATCTTTCTTACTGAAACTCGCCCGAGTGGTGAAATGGCAGACACACTGTCTTCAGGAGGCAGCGCTCGCAAGGGCATGGGAGTTCAAGTCTCCCCTCGGGCACGAGGTACGCTGATTGAGATCGGCGATCGAACTCTCCGGACCGAAAGCCTCAATTTCATTTTCGATTTTCACCCTGCAACGTACACGCACCCGCGACCATAGAATGGTAACTCTCCAGACAGAACCTGTTAATTTTTCATTCGAGGCTCAACCGAAACTATTATTAATCTTTCACCAAGGCTCCAGACCATGAAAAAGATTCTCATCGCATCATTCATCCTTCTCTCATCATGCCTCTACGCCCAGAAGGCTGCTCCTTCCGACATTGAAATCGTCGAGAGCACGCCAATTGGCACGACGCTTGACAATCCCGATATCCGCAACGCTCAAGAAGTTTGGCTGGAGATGATCGGCAGTTCACGGCACTCCCTCGATTTTGAGGAGTATTACGTTTCGAACGAACGTGGCAAGTTACTCGAAAGCGTTCTCGCCGCCATTTACGCGGCGGCCGATAGAGGCGTGAAGGTGAGGTTCATCGTCGATTCCCGAATGTATAAAACGTATCCGGAAAGCGTCGACAGTCTCGGACGACATCAGAACATCGAAACCCGTCGAATTAATTTTGGGGCAATTGCCGGGGGAATTCAACATTCGAAATATTTTATCGTCGACGGCAAAGAGGTTTTTGTCGGAAGCCAGAATTTCGACTGGAGGTCGTTGGAGCATATTCACGAGCTTGGCCTCAGGATCGATAACCCCGAAATCGCCCAGGTGTATGGCGACATTTTCAACCTTGATTGGCAACTCGCTTCGGACACGACACTGCCTAAAAAGAAAATTATCGTTCCGGATAAACATTATCAAATCCCGATCCATATTACTGCACAAGGAGGAGAGGATGCGCTTATCACTCCCACATGCAGCCCGATCGGATATATTCCCGACACCACCTTATGGGATGAACGCGCGATCCTAGGCGTGATCGACAGCGCAAAGAGGACGCTGACCCTCCAGTTTCTTTCTTACGCTACTCGCGTGTGGGGCGGAGGAACGTACAGCGTCATCGATGACGCGATACGCAAAGCCGCGAAAAGAGGCGTGAAGGTGCGGATGATCGTTTCGGATTGGGAGAAGGGATCGCCGTCCGTGATCGCGTTAAAAGAACTCAGTGCGATTCCGAACATCGAAGTAGCATTCACCGCGATCCCCGAATGGTCAGGTGGGTATATCTCCTACGCACGCGTGGAGCATTGTAAATATATCGTCGCAGATGATACAACGTTCTGGCTCGGGACGGCAAACTGCGAGAAGAGTTATTTCTATGGCACCCGGAATCTTGGGATCGTCGGGATGAGCCCCGTCTTAGGCGGAACCTTATCCAGGATCTTTTTGAAAAGCTGGAACAGTCCCTACAGAGAACTGATCACGCGTGAAGGAGATTATAAACCGCGCGAACATGGCGAAATAAAATAGGCTACTTTTACCAAACTCGATGCTTCCGCCGCCGGAAGCCGCTCACGAGATCATTTTATTAAGAGAAGCTTATTCACTTGGGTGAACGTGCGATTGCTGCTCGACGAGCTTGCAACTATCCTGCAAAAATAGACACCGCTCGCCATGTCTCCGGCGTTCCATTGATAGTCAAAAGTTCCCGCCGGCAAACGATCATTGACCAGCAGCGCTACTTGTCTTCCTACTGCATCAAAGATCCGGAGGTCCACGCGGCTTGCTTCCGGTAAACCGATTCGGATCATGGTCGATGGATTAAACGGGTTGGGAAAGTTTTGACCCATTGAATAGACCTCGGGAATGACTATACTCGGTTGCCTCACTGTAGCCGGCGTATCCGAACCAATGAGTTGGACATCATCAAGATAAAATCCGTCCGATTGATTGACTGCGTCCGCAAGAAGCCTGAATCGCAATTGAATATTTGTGTTCCCGGCCCCGACAAACCCTCCAAGATCGAGAGTATCCACTAATAATGGACCTACGACCTTAATGCCGTTCAGTTTCCGGATCGGAACCCAAGTGCTGCCATCTTTTGATACCTCCACGAATAATGTGTCGGACGGATCGATAATGCTCTTGTAATAGTACGTGAGCTTCATCTGTGCGTATGGTGATAAATCGAACGATTTGAGACGCCTTAAAATGTTGTTAGTGTTCGGCAAATAGGCGCCGTATGGACTATCCGTGATGTCAAGCAACCCCGGGGAATGGTGAAATTTCTGGGAGTATCCCCACATGCCGTAATCCCACAACACCAAAGTGGAATCTTCAAAATCATCGACCGTTTCCCGACCGATCATCACCGTATCCACTCCGGTCGACGGAAATCTGGCTGTATTTTTCATGATCGCTTGGTCTTGTGCCGTGATATAGTAATTGACGATATCGCCCGGCGTCAGCGTTGTGGGAAAATCGAACGTGAGTTGATAAGTATTGGCGGAGCCGTTTCCTAAAAACTTTCCCGTCGATTCCCCTGATCCGTTGATGGTGTAGTGGAATACGATGGAATTTGTGTCAACCGCAATATTGTCGGTGATGTTGGCAACGATCGTGAACGGCCCCTTCAACGTCAGAGTATTTTTTAACGGTTCGTGGATAAAAATCTGGGGGGGAATGATATCCGGACCAACATGGAATGAATTGATCGTATAGGGCAAATAGCCGGCTGCCGTTTTTATCAAAACAAAATATTGCACGTCGGCGGTCATTCCTAAAGCCGGAATATATCCGGTATATTTTCCGGATCCCAGCGTCATCGCAACTTTCTTGAAGGGAGGCCCTCCGTCGGTGTCATAATAGAGAGTCGCCGATTGAATTGGCGATGACGAAGTAATGGTCGCAGAAACGGGAACAGGATCGGATATATCTTCCGTGTCCTTCAACTTGTCAACAACCGCGGTGTATCCGCCAAGCCAGCGTAGGATTTGGTTGAGGATAAGAACGCGCTTGGAAGAATCCGCGATCGCTTCAAGTCCTCCGAAGCTGAAGTAGACGACTTTGTATCCTCCGTTGTAACGGATCGCCGCCGATTGGCCCGCATAGGCGCCGTCCCCGTAATTAAAAGCAGAGACAGATCCGTTCGTCGGTTGGGTGACATCAGGGAACTGTTCCGAAGCCTGTCGTTCTGCAAGATATTCAGTAAATGAAATGCCGTTGCCGATGGAATCATTTGCAACGCCGACGACGTTCGTTGTCCCGGCGTTATCGGCGACGTAATGTGCTTTAAGGACATTCTCCATGAATGTCTTCGATGTTCCGCCTGACGCGCTAAACTCATCACCCGTCGGATCGGAAAGGTCCCAGCCGATATCCTGACCGGAAAGAAATATTTTCCCTCCCCCGTTCAAATAGGATGTAATCGACGATCTGTCGGTGGAATCGAGAGAGGGGAATGCCCATTCGCAAAACCAGATCACCGTGCCGTACTTGGACAACACGGCAGCCGGAGGTGTTCCGCTTTTCGAGTGATCCCACACATCGTATCCCGCTCCTAACGCTTGAAGCGGGCTGATGTACGACCCTTCAACGTTGACGGTTCCATCGTCATCATCGACCAGCAAAATGCTTGGAGCGATCGACAGACTAAACGAGAATTGTTTTGTGTATCCCCCCGGCGTTGAATACGTCAGCGTAAACGGTATGACCGAGGGGACAGCATCCGAGCTGATTGAAATTGCAAACGGATCGGAGGCGTTCGAAACTACAGAGCTGTCGACGACATCGAGTCCGCGCACGAGACCATACGACGAAGTACTTTTTGTGAGCGAGACTGCCCAATGATTTGTCGAGAGAGTCGCCGTGACATTCGAAGCGTCGCCCCAATTGTTCTGCACCGATATGATGATGTGTGCAGATTCGCCAGGTTCGAGGATCCCGTTGCCGTTCCCACCCGAAGCATCGTCAACCGTTATCGACCCGAGCACAAGGTCCGGAAGGGGCGGGGGCGGCGTTTCCGTGAGAGCGCGCGCCGCATTGATCCTTCCGTATCCGAGCTTTCCGGCAAACGAAGAAGGGTTCAGAGCGTCAATGTTGTCCGCTGTCCCGCAAATTTGAAACAGGATTTGTGAGGCGCTCCAAGTCGGGTGCGCCGATTTCACAAGACCTGCCAGCCCCGACACAAGCGGGGTCGCCATCGACGTTCCCGACCAGTCTGATTGGTAGCCGTTGTTCGGAACGGTGCTGAGGATGTTCACACCGGGAGAGAATACCTGAACGTAATCCGGTGTGCCGTAATTTGAGAAGCTTGCGATCTTGTCGTTTGTATCCGTCGCTCCGACGGCAAGCACTCCGTGGTAATTAGAAGGATAATTTGCAACGACACCGTTGTCGTCCCCGATGCCGTCGTCTCCTCCATTCCCTGCAGCCGCAACGACGAGAACATTTTTTTCCAACCCATAACGGACGACATCCTGTTCATACTGCGAATACCCTCCTCCGCCCCAACTGCAACTCACGATATTTGCGCCGTTGTTGATGCAGTAGAGAACCCCGTCGAATGTATTATAGAGCGATGTCGCGGTCTCCCCGCCGGAGTCGATCCCGTGTTTCGTAATCATGAGTTTGCATTTAAAGCCGATGCTCGCAATTCCAACGCTGTTATCCGTCACCGCCGAGGCGGTCCCGGCGGTATGCGTTCCATGCGGGTTTCCATTCTTCGGGCTTGGATCATTATCGGGAGTCGTTGTCGCTGTCGCCCCTTGGAAATCCCATCCGTGCCAATCATCGACAAAACCGTTGCCGTCGTCGTCGATGCCGTTCGTCCGTTTATCGTGGCCCTGCGCATCCAGTCCCGTCTCTCCCGGATTCGTCCAGATGTTCGCTGCGAGGTCTTCATGCGTATAGTCCGTGCCCGAATCGACGATCCCGATGACCACGGTGCTGTCACCCTTTGTGACATTCCACGCCGCCGACGCGTCAATTTTTGCAAGGTTCCATTGCGCGGCAAAACTCGGATCGTTCGGAGTATATCCCGTCGTATGACGAATATAACTCGGCTCTGCATATTCGATATTCGGGTCGTTGCGGAGTTCTTTCACCACATTCATCACGTCGATGGATTGAGGGATGATGAATTTGAAGATACGTGTAAACTCTTCTTCGCTAGGTTTGCGGGCAACGCGCAGGAACGGCTGTGAGGCTTGAAGCACCGAATACTTCTGGGCCACTGAGGCGTACGCGCTCGATGTTTGGACGCCGCTTGTTGGCTGCGGCTTGAATTTGACGTAGATAACTCCAGGCATGATTTCAGGGGCGTTCGATTTGGACCGTAATGGTGCTCTCGCGAATGAAATAGATCCGATGGCCAGGGAAAAAGCAATCGCGAGCAGCAGGGCCGAGCGATGATAAATCAGCATCTTCACGTTCCTCCGATTAATCTTGTTTTTTTGCTGAAAGATTTTTGGCGTATTGTCCGCCGGTGTCTGGCGACCCGGAAAGCAATGAGTGAGTCCTACACGTGCCTTAAATCAACCTCTTTTTATGATAAAAATCAACGAAAGTCTTTCGGGGTTATACTACGTTTTGCGGAACGATATTAGCATCGCTTCAATTTTTGAACGCTTCTACTGCTTCGCGTCCAAGCGGATACCCAAAAGGTCCTTCGACCTGAAATATACCCACGTGACAATGGCTAACGTCATCGTCCCTCCAAAAACGGCCGATGGGATCGTCCCCATGAGTTTGGCGGCAAGACCCGATTCAAACGCGCCAAGCTCATTCGACGCTGCAAGAAAAATCCCGTTCACAGCCATGACTCTTCCTCGTAATTCGTCCGGCGTAAGGGTCTGGAGAAGAGTCCCCCGTATAACAACGCTGACACTGTCGAAAGCGCCGCTAAAAAACAGCGTGATGATGGAAAGAATCATCCACGGGGAAACGGCAAATGCGAGGATGCAAATCCCGAAGCCTGTGACCGCGACGAGAAGATTTCTCCATGCGTGTCCCATCGCCGAGTTCCGCGCAAGGACCATGAGAGTCAGCACTGCCCCTAGAGACGGGGCGCCGCGGAGGATGCCGAGCCCCTGTGGGCCGACGTGAAGAATGTCCTGGGCGTAGATCGGCAACAGAGCCACTACTCCTCCAAACAGCACAGAGAACAGATCGAGGGAGATCGAATACAAAATGACCTTGGTGCGGTATACGAAGCCGATCCCTTCTTTGATGCTCTCCTTGAGGTTCGTTTCTTCGTGCACGTCGGAGACAGGTCTGTCCGCAATCCTCGAATAGAGATAGAATGTCATCAAGACGAGCGCAACAACGACGAGCAATGTATTCGAGAATCCGATCCACGCATAAGAAAAACCGGAGATCACCGGACCGACGACCGCGCCGATCTGCCATGCAGAGCTGCTCCATGTCGCCGCATTTTCGTATAACTCAAACGGAACGAGAAATGCACGCAGCGACGTCGCAGTCGGGGACTGAAAGGCGCGGCATAATCCTATGACAAAAATGGTGGAGTAAATCGTGAAGAGTAAAAGCGCCGGGTCGATCGCTCCCTGCCATCGCGCGACGAACTGCAACACGGTCGAGCACAGAGCGATGCATCCTACGCTCCATAAAAGGATCTTTCGTTTGCTGTAACGGTCGGCGACATGCCCGCCGAAAAGAGAGAGGGAAATAAAGGGGATCGCCTCGACAAGCCCGATCAGGCCGAGGGCAAGTGGGTCGTGCGTGATCCTGTAAAGCTCGTAGCCGATCGCGACCTCTTGCATCATCAAGCCGATCGTCAGGAGGAACGAAGAGAGCGTGAGGTCGCGGAATTCCGGGAAACGCAGGGCAGCGTAGGCGTCGTGTTTTTTTAAGTCTGAGGCGGGCAGAGTGGGAATAAAAAGTTAAAAGTTAATAATGAAAAATGATCGCTTGCTAATATTTTTAGAGAGACAACGGCGTTCCGCTCCGTGAGATAGGCTAACCGCTGAAATATAATGTTCGCACCTTCGATACGCAAACTGCTCGTGTAGACAAACGATTTGTCTGCGCCACTACACATGCCGCAAAGTGAGAGTGAGCGGTTTCTGCTCTCCAATAGGCCCCCCCTGAAAAATGGAAGAAGGCGGCTGTCTTTCATCGGACGGCCGCCTTCTTTGGTGCATCCTTTCGGCGTACCTACCGATTCACGTCCCAATTTTCAAGAGCTACGTCCATCGCTTCCAAAACCTCATCTGCTTTCTGTTCGAGGAATACAGATCTGCAACGGGCGGCAACGTTGCTCTTAATTTGTTTTACAATATCCGATTTTGCGATAACAGCAAGGGCATAGATCACTCTGTTGTCCCGATCCTGCCAGATCTCTTGTATCTGACTTGTTTCAAAAGCCGATTGGCTTATCGAGCGCGAGACCGATCGAGTAAAATCGTCGGGGGGCAAAGACGCAGCGTTGATCATGTCTGTGTGCGCTTGCATAAACCGATCCATGACATTCTTCACACGTGCATCAAGAATTATTGCGATCTCCTGCCGGGCTGCATCCTCTGCTTTCCGGCGGGCACGAATGACATCAGCATCGATCTTTGCGCTACCGACCTCATAGAGCGCATCAGAATCGCGCGGCGGTTTCGTCACCCATTCCGGCGCTTGAGGCGGAGGCGCCGCCGCTTCCTGCGAAGGCCCACAGCTATTCATACCGACGCCGAAAAGCAATGATGCCACTGCCGTACAAAAAAGATTTTTCATAACCCCTCCCATTTTTTTAATACGTGCCCGTAAAGCACGGTCAGAATTCGGATATCAGTTCATCGTTGCCAATCTCCAACGAATGTGGAACATGTCAGTTTTTTGCCTTCTCAAGAAACGATAAAAGTGAGTCTTCGTCGATCGTCAAACGGCGGATGGACCTTTCTTGCGCAGATCCGTTTGTATCCGCAGCGCCTTTTGATTTAATAAGCATGGAACCTAGCGCTTGCTGCGATTTATTGTCGATAAGTGTAATGGTAATATCCGCCAGAACGCTGAACGCTGCGCCTCCATTTTCTTCCGATGGCCTTGCCGGGACGCTTTGGTATCCGACTTTGAGCACGAATCGCGACATATCGACGATATGATAGCCCGCGTGCGTGATGGCATCGGCGACGGCAGACCTGAGAGCTTCGTTCACTGCAGGCGTTTGTGATTCTATTTTCAATGCAAACGCCACGTCGGCATCGAGAATAGTACAATCGAACGTCGCCGATGATGCTTTAATCTCGGGAACAAAGTCATTTCCAAGAACCTGCGAGGAGAGCCGGGCCGTCATATGCGAGCCTATGCTTCTGCGAGCGTGCAATGCAAAACTCGCTACGCCGGCACGATCGGTGACAGCTTCACCGAGCGGTACGCCGGATGAACCGAGGAATGCAACACCAACGCCGGAAGCAGGAATATTTTTTTTCCCATCCGCGATAACCACGCGGACGACGAAAGGGGCAGGGAAGCTTTCTCCGATTTTTCCATATTGATCGTCCCCGCTTTTCTTTTCAATGCGCACTCTTGAAAGCGCCGCCTTGATCGACGATGTTAACGCCGAAGGTCTCACAGACGAGTCCCCGGAGAAAGGGGCGGCGGCAACGGCATTGTACAACGCTTGTTCGGAAAGTAGAGTCCTGATCGTTCCCCGTGCGTTGGTCAGATTTTGCAACGCCTCATTCAATTTTCCCCGTTGAAGCAGCTCTTGAGCAAGACGACTGAGTTCTGCAGCCTGCTGCCATCCTAAAAATAATTTTTCTCCGATACTCGCGGAGAATTTTTCTTTATCGAGCGCGGCAAGTGCGTAGGTCATCATGGCCGGGGTGTCGACTGCTGTCGCGATCACTTCCCCTCCGGCGAAATCTTCATCGACGATCGACGTCGATCTAATTTTGAGCTCGACATACGTCTCCCCGCGCGGATCGAGTTTATACAGTTGCCGGATATTGTTCACTTCGGTCTGAACTCTAGCCCTTAGTTGCGCCGCGATGTCCAACTGGGCCATCCGCTTCGCTGTTTCATCCTGCTTGCTATCGCTTCCATGTCCAACGCCGAGAAGGTATTTGTCGGGAGGGTAATTAGGGTAGGCGCGTTTCACTGCCCATTGAGGCACTTGGGCCGACAGAGAGGACCCAACGAGAAGAAGACTCCCGACGAGGAAACCCGCTGTGCCTCCATGTGTCATTAATTTCCGGTCGTGAAGGAAAATGTGTAAGGATTTTTCACTGACGTTCCGTCTTTCGCGCGCAATGCTGTCGATACAGTTGCGGTGTAGAGCGTATTCGGAGTGAGCGACAAGAGAGGCGTGAAGGTGAAGGATGACGCATTATACGTTATGGATCCATTAGCAGCTGGATTCAGTGAAAATGCACCGGCGATAGATGTCGAGTCGATCAAAAAATTACAATAGACGTTGATCGATGCGGTTGGCGACACGCCCGCCCCTGTCGGATAAGCGCTTGTGACGCCGTACGCGGCAGTCGTGAACGAAAATGAATACGCCGATGGCATTTGGTCTCCGCTAAGATCCTTCACGGTAGGGGCGATCGTCACAGTGTATTTTGTTTCCGATGCAAATGTGACATTGGACGGGGGCGACCAGTAAAACCCCCAGTCTCCGTAGTAGACTGAGACATTCCCTCCTACCGACGGTGATATGGAAAACGCAGAGGCGGCGCTTCCCGTATCGATGAGAGCATTAAAGCGCATCGTTGCGCTCGGATACAACGGCGAGATCGCGGTGTCATTATCCGATGGATAGGTATTCGTCACTCGGAAATATGGCTCTGGAATAAAGGAGAAACTAATCGGCGCGCCGAGGGTGTCGCCGTAAATGTCGCCTGCCGAGGGGCCAATAGTGATGGTATACTGTTGTGCTACCTTAAAATAAGGGTAATAGATTTGATAGCTGGTGGGAAAGCGGATATCAAGGCGGTTATCCGGCAGATAGACAAGCCAAGAAGGAATGGGCGTGAGGGGAAAATCGAATGTCGTTCCTTCTACCGGCGTCGCGCGCGTGGTGTCGATGTATACCGTCTCGTCCGAAGGAGAGATCGTGACGTTATGGATGACGGAGCGCGTATCCATCAACGTACTGAACCGGATGATGACGACATTGTTGGGCGACATGATATTCGGACCCACAGCACCGGGCCATGGGTCTGTCCAGACAATGGCCGGCGGCACATTTGAGCTGGTCGTTGTATCAAGTATGCCGCTGGGGCTAGAATCACATCCCGCACACAACACGGCAGCAACAAATAGACACGCAAGCGATTTCATACCTCCTCCTCAATCATGACCGATGAGATTCACCGAACCTCCGCACTGGGCCAAAACGTCCTGAAAAAGATTATTCTACCGCGAGCATCAGCAGCTTCCTGTTTGCGCTCACTTTTCTCAACGACCCTTGAGTAAAATTTTGCGCGAATTCTTTCTTCAGCGCCAGAAAGAACAGCGATGAATTTTGAAAATCTGGGTTCGTGACCCACGCAAGGTATTCCATAGTCTTGTCCGTGACGACGTTCTCCTTGACGCGATTGCACAGTTTTTTCAGAGAGAGAAGCGCCGCGGGCGAAAGCTCGTCCTGCGCATCCGCGGTAAATTTTCCGGTGACGTTGAAGATCACTTTATACTGCACGCCGTTCTTCATGTCATCGGCCCAATATGCGTTAATGCGGCTCATGACATTGTTGAGCGCGTTCGTGATCGCGGCCTCGACAAGGGCTTCCTGGGGTGCGGCAGACTCATCGCTGTATCCCGTTTCGGTTCCCAGAAGACGCGCTGTCGTCGTCTCGTAGGCACGGACAGAGACCGAGGCCTTATGGACCTCTGTCGAACCGACACTTCTGCTCTGGATGTCAATGCTGTAGGTGATATAGACGTCGCTTCCGACGGAAAGGGCGATAGCGTACGACATATCGTCCCCGCCGCCTTTTAGCGTCATTTGCGCTTTTTGATCCTGGTAGATCTCTTGCGCTTGTTCCGGAGCGATCACGTTGTATTGTTTTGCAGTGAGATACGATTCGATCGCAGCGGCGCCTTGTTTAAGAAGCGGGTCTTTTTGGAGCATTTCGAGCGGACTTTCACCGGGCTTTACCTCCGGAAGCGCCATCAACGTCGGCAAGCCGATATTCTCCGCCACTTCCTGTGACGACATGATGATGCCTTTTTGGAGAAGGACATCCTTGATAGCTTTTACGTTGATACGAAATTGTTTTTCAACTTTAAGCTTTTCTCCGCCCGCCATTTTGACGCGGCTGTCGAGCCCGTTCGCTTCCCACGAAATGAATTTCATGATGTTGTCCGATGCGAAGAACTCGTTCTCGTACGGTTTGAATTTCTCTTTTTCTTCTTCCGTCTTGAGGATCCCGTCAAATCCCGCGCCTCCGTAGAGGACAAAATAGACTGCAGACTTCCGCGCGTCCATCTCCGCCAGCTTCAACGATTCTTCTTCCTTGAAGCCGAAAAGCCCGCTCGCACCTCCGATGCCTTTCGCTTTTACGAGGACCTCCGACGACCCGTTCGCTTCGATGAACGTCGCTTCGTGCGATTCCGGAAGGTTGCTTTGCGCCCTCGCAGAAAGAGGGACACACAGCAGAGCGATAGTGATGAAAGCCAAAAGATTTTTCACTGTTGTAGTCATGATCGATCTCCGAAAAAATAAATGTGAATTTGCCGAATCATTACTTCAATGACGGAAGCGAATAATTTACCCAGAAAGCCAACCCAAGTCCGGAATATTTGACATCCGGCCCCGTCGCATCGCTGTTCCGGGTGTCCCTATTGTTCTTATCGGTGACGTCGACGCTCCAGGAGTTACTCGTTCCGAAAATATTGTATTCAGCACCGACGCCGAGCGAAAGAATGGGAGTGATATATGCTTCGATCCCGGTCTTCCCATCGAGTCCAATATTTCCGTTTGTCAGTCTGTAGATACTCCCGTCGTAGCCGTAAGCATCGAGCCGTGTCAGCGAATATTTCACATCCGCCTCGACCAAAAATCCAAACCTTCTGAAATAAAATTTCTTCAGCACGCCGAGGTTGATGTACCCTGTAAGCGACGGACCGATATCGGTGCTATCGTTGCCGTCATTATAGTACAACGTGCCGTCGACGGAAGTGATCCCGATCGCTCCGGTCAGACCCGCCCAAAATTCAGTGATCTTCGTTGCGTTCGCCAAGTCTGTCTGGATGGACACTGAAGCGCCGTACGCCGATCTACTTTGCGAACGTATTTTTATAGAAAAATCGTTCCTCGGGAGATCGAACCCCGTGGCGTTGTTGTCAAACGGCGATATCGAAACGGGAAAAGCGCGGAGTGCGACGAGCCCGTTGATCCCAAGAAGAGGTAATTCCGTGACAGACAAACCCTCGGAGTAATTCGTTCCGGTAATTGTTTGTGCATACGACGTTGCGGTCTCATCCCGCTCGTTGTCCCCGACCTCCCTGATTTTGACAAACCCCCGTTTAGTTTTCACGATGTCGCCGCTCGATGTTTCCTGGTCCTCCTCCACCCAATATGCATCGTCGAGTCCGACACCTTCTTTGCTGCCGAGGTTTAACCGGACCCCGAAAAGCGTCGGCTCGGTTACTTCGCCCGTCAACCGGAACGCTTCCAACTTCTTCGTTTCTGTCTGAATGTTGAAACAGCTCAAGTCGACCGCAGCTTTAAACGCATTGAAGTCTTCAGTCCCATCGTCGTGGATCCGCCTTCCGTCAAAAGTTTCATCCTCATGCGCGCCGCTTCGGGCGATCGGCTCGCCCTTCCATCCTTGAGCAATGCCGACAAAAACGACGCTTGGTTCGTTGTTTTGTCCAACGTTAAGCTTGTACCAAAGCAATCCTAGCTGGAGCGAATGTGTGTACACAGTTAAGGGAATTCTTCTGATCACTTTTCCATAGTCATTTTTTACTTCACGAACGCCTCCCTCGACCCTTCGTTCATACGTGTCCACGTACGGGATATAAAAGAAACCGGAGTTAAGGATCGCTTCGAGCTCGGTCGCCGTGAGCCCTGCTGCTTTGGCTTTTGTCGCGAGAAAAGTATTGCGTTCTTCATCGCTGAGGTTTTGTTTGCTCAGCAGCTCTTTATTAACGTCGAGAATGTGGAGCAGCTGCGGCGCGAGCGTTGAATCGAGAACCGGTTTGATGAGTTGCGGAGTGATGCGGGACAGCGTGGATGCCTCTTCCGCGAACGACGATGTAACATTGTCCGGCAGCGCCGCATAATTGAAACGAGCAAAGTTGATGCTGCGTGCGACGGCCTGCAGAATGTACTCCGCTTGCTCCGTCGTCAGGGCGACGTCACCGGGGACGAGCACTTTGTCCACGAACGAGACGACTTTTTTTTTGTAGGGTCCGCCAGATTGCGCAAAGCTCGTTGTGGATAAGACAAGAACGAAACCAAAGAAAAAACAGAGAGCGGCCGGACAGCGAAAGGGCTTCATAACGTTGGGAAGGATTGAACTCGAAAAGTGCCCTGAGCGAAACATGTTTTAACCGCAGTTCGAATTCGGATGGGAAAGCATTTGCGCGCCCCATTTACCGTTCTAAAGAAACGCCGACAGGTTTGTGACGCTGTAGAGCTCGAACCTACGACCTATGTCCCGATATATCGGGAGCGTCCCTCTAAACCAGTATTGCCTCTAACCAATTAACAATCTCTTGTGGACGCTGTAGGGCTCGAACCTACGACCTTCGTCCCGATGTATCGGGAGCGTCCCTCTAAACCAGTATTGCCTCTAACCAATTAACAATCTCTTGTGGACGCTGTAGGGCTCGAACCTACGACCTTCGTCCCGATGTATCGGGAGCGTCGCTCTAAACCAGTATTGCCTCTAACCAATTAACAATCTCTTGTGGACGCTGTAGGGCTCGAACCTACGACCTTCGCCTTGTAAGGGCAACGCTCTAAACCAACTGAGCTAAGCGTCCAGTTTATTTGAATCAAACATTAATTGCCTACGACCTTTGTCCCGATGTATCGGGAGCATCGCTCTAAACCAACTGAGCTAAGCGTCCAATTCATTACTTCACTCAATACTGTTTCGGATAAGAGCTTCGATAAATTTCCTGCTCTTCATTTTCTTGATTTCCTTTTCACGCCTCAACGCTTCCAATTTTGTGGGATAAGCTTCACGGTACTTCAGCTGCCAAGGTTGGCCCGCGCTTGTATATCCCTTCGTCGCCGAATTATGCTGAGCCAGCCTCCGAATTACATCGTTTGTGCTTCCGATGTAATATTTCTTTTTCTTTTCGCTATAGAGTATATAAACGTAATACATCGTGTCCCCCGAATCACTTACGTAAATATCTCAAAGACCTATGTCCCGATGTATCGGGAGCGACGCTCTAAACCGACTGAGCTAAGCGTCCAGCTTATCACTTCAATATAGTCATCTTTTTGACCACAGAATAGTCTCCTGCTTTCATAGCGCAGAAGTATGCTCCACTTGCAAGAGTCGACGCATTGAACTCTACAGAATGCCTTCCCGCAGGATATTCTTTCCCGGCAAGTTCTTCAATTTCTTGACCGAGAGAGTTGTAGACCTTCAATGAGACAAAAGCATTCTTCGGAATCCCGAATGAGATCGTCGTCGTAGGATTGAACGGGTTAGGGTAGTTCTGTTCCAGGTAAAATCCTTTGGGGAGCGATGATTGCTGACCTTGGTCTCGCACAGAAGTAACTAAATTATCAGGAGAGAACCAATCAACCCATCCGTATTCAAAGTTATAGCCGGCATCTGAACTCATGATATTTGTATTGGCCGTACCGTTCCCCACTAGGAATTTCCCTACAAAGGCGTTTACAGCAGACTGTTCGGAAGAGGGGAAAGAACAGTGAGGATGAGATGTGCTCTCTGTGCATCCCATCTTGTCTGGTACACTGAGCGCTTCCCAAATGATTTGAGCAGCGTTTGCACAATCCCAGGTACTCTGTGGACCGAGCCACAAATAATCATTCTCGATGATGAGGCATGCTCGCGGAGCAATCAGCCCTATGACTGAATGTTGGTCGTAAGGAAGTTTATCCGATGCACCGCTGAATTGCGAGAAATTTTGCCTGAACCAGCAATTTTCTCCTACGATCTCAGTCAGCGCCTGGTTGAACACTCCATTTGCCAACTCATAATCGGAAATCCGCCAGCTTGCTGCACCGCCGGATCCAGATTCCTCGGGTATGGTAAGCACGAGCCTATCATCGAATGCACCGCATGCCAAAGCGCCTTTCCCCCACCGCGAACACCCCGTAACGCCAAGTCGTTTAGGGTCAATATTAGCCGCGGGAGTTTTCTCAATCGCGTCTATTAAACGATCCATACCCCATGCCCATGCCATCAATGCACCGGCAGACTGATTGCTTCCATACAAGTCATAAAATTTACCTATTCCGCGTGAAGTGGCATCGTTTTCTTGTGCAATTTGGTCACTCGGGAAAGTAACGACAGCCACTCCCATATTGAGGAGCTGTGTGCTGTTGAGACTGGAAACACCACAAGTTATTAAAGCAGGATAAGGAGCGCTCCCTGTGCTGGGATAGGTGATTGTACACGCAAAGGATATTGTTTTTCCACTGTCAGTGACAGTTACGGTTAACGAGTCATGGCTGTATGAACCTGTTGTAGCAGAATATGGCGTGTTTGGTTTATAGCCGTACTCGAATTCCTGTGCCAAAACGGCTATCTCTTCACGCCGAGCTGGCCAAAGGTCCGTGTTGGCCATTCGTGAACCATCCAAGAATGTAAAAGGATCTGGAAGTAGGCTGTCGCGCTTCAAGGATGAATATGAAGGTACTGGCGGAATAACAAACCCGTTAGTGCCGAGTTGTGTGATTACAACAATCTGTGTATCGGCTCCCGTTGTCGTAACGGTTATCGTTGCCATTCTTGCTGACGAATCTTTATTTTGCTGAGCTCTGAAAATTATTGTTCCATCGGCTGAACCTGAGTCCTTATTGACGGTTAGCCATGGCTGTGAAATCGAATCCTTCCAGCTTGTATTCGATTCGATTTGAAAACTGCCAGCCCCATTTGCGGAAGAAAGAATCACCTTAGAGGGGGAAACCGATAATGTTGATGTTACATTTACTGTTTGAGATTTGGCGCCAACGTTGATTACTGTAAGAACCACCGCCACCAGAAAAGTCGGTCTGCGAAAAAAAGAAATTAACGTGTTCATAGCATCCACTTCTTTATGTGGTTTCATCATGGTTCATCGACTTACGTTCCATACAAAATGTACCTGTTTGCACCCCAGCTTACGATCAACAGAACTTGCGAAAAAGATACTATTTCGAGCGGGAGACGGGACTCGAACCCGCGACGTCCAGCTTGGGAAATTCGGTACATCCCAAAAACTGGATTGATTTCGAGCTTTTTGGTCCCTAAAATTTCCCGAAAAAGGTGCTACAGCTTACGCTGTAGCTTACACTTTTTCCGTTCCGATATGTAGCCGAAGCAAGCTTGCTTGTCTTCGCCCAACTTCTCCACGGTAGAATAAGGAGCGAAGAGTTGTTTGATATTGTGAACCGTGATTGATTATTTTAATTTACTCCGATTTAAGAAGAATGGCAAGCCAAGTAGAAAAAACTAAAGCCCAAGGCACATACACACTCCGTGTAATGAGCCGGGGCAACGATGACTACTCCACTGTCCATCCCCACAACTCGGACAGTCAGCAAAAACATTTAAATGCCCCCTATAATCGTCACAATGACTGTAGTGACCGTAATGTCTACGCTTTTTCCAAATCTATTCTATACAGGATTACACTTCATCTCTATCTCTTAAATAATTTTATATATCTTAAAAAAGAACAGTCATTACAGTCAGTATAGTCAATTCTCAAGAAATACTAGAAAAAATGACAAAAAAAATGGCTGTTCTCGAATAGAGAGCAGCCATCATGGTCAGTGAGTATTGGTTAGTTTGAAAGATAGGTCATCAGCAAGGCTGAAGCCGTGTAGCAGTATTTTCGCTCGCCATTCATCGGTCTGCTTACTTTGTCCTTTGTTAAATAGCCATTGGTCCGGAGCAGCTTCACGATCTTGTGCTTATCATGCTTCATGACATTTATGCTGTCATCAAAGAGATCTGATGGCACAAATCCCTTCTTCAAAAAGGCCGCGTAACCAGCAGGATGTCCATCGTATGCATCCTTCATCGTCAATAGAAATTTATCCATGACGTCCTCTTCCGGAGTTATCGAGCTGGCAAATAATTCCTTCTCATAGTCCGTAATCGGAACAGGAATCGAATAACGATACTTCGTCAGGTCGAGCTTCTCGAACACGGTTTTCAGTTCCGTTCGTATGTAATGTCCTAAACGAGCACGAAGCTTATCTGCATACGTCGCATCGATTTCATTGTATTGCCGTTCCATCTTGTAGACGAAGAACTGATTATCTTTCTCGTCGCTCGGTATCTCGTCCCGTTCGACCTGTATCGGATATTGAGCATTTGAGGTGATGATGATGTTTACGTTGTTTCTGACCTGATAGGGATGTTGGAACTTCTTGTTCACCGGGAGATATTTTGATCCGCTCTGTCGTTTTAGGTTCAGGTATTGTTTGTGGTCTTCCGTTACAGTTTCATCTGCGTACAGAAGCTTCTTTTCGTATTCTGGTGTGAATTGTCCTTCTTTTGCACCCCATCCCATGGAAAGCGGCTGGAAGATCTCACCAACCCATTCCGCGAAACTGTTCTTTCCTGCCCCTCGTTTACCGGTGAGTATGAGAAAGGGCAGTTTCTTGTAGTTGGTGTAGCAAAAGACGGCAAGATATTGTTTGATGAAGTCCTTGTGCTTGCCGAAATTCTTTTCCAAATAGTCCTCGATAAACACATTATCTTCGACTTGAACCTTTATTGGGGCGTGATGGACCCGAACCATTGCCTCATCCGCCCTTACTTCAAAGTAGGTTTCCTTTGCATCCATGTCGCCAATTTGTTCTACCCGAGTTAGATTCTTAAAATGGTGATTCTGCATCAACCACTCGAACGCCTGCTGTCGTTCATCTTTTTCATGCGCTCCGATCAGACAAAAATACTTCTTCTCCCCTATTTCGCTGATGGAGAATTCACCAGCTGTGATGCAAATTTGATGTATGCCGGTTCCGATGGAATAGAACTCTTTGCAGAGCGTTTCCATGGTTACCGGCTCTTTTATCATCCAAAACGTATGATTACACGCTGAGCAATGAATGAAATAGTTTTTCGACTTCTCGCTGTATTCAAGAAAAGCAGAGGTATTCGAATCGTTATGAAACGGGCAGTAAATTGCCGTTTTCGCCTCTCTTGATGAAATGTTGATTTGTGTTTTAGAACTATCGAATATCCTTAAAGTCGCATCCCATTCCCCATTTGAAGTATAAGGATCGACATCAAAATCCTTGCCGTCCCAGCGCGAAAAATATGTTGCTGTATCAGGTGATCCAAATAGCTGACGGGCACCATCGAATACCACAGGGTCCGATTGCGGAAATGCGGCACAGATGGCAGTGCTTGCAGATTGATAAACCTTGTAAGAATAAATCGTATTGCTAAACGGGATGAAGATGCGGAAGCGATGTGCCTTGGGCTTGTGGCTTCGTGTCGTGATTAAGAGATAATTCCATCCAAGTGATTGCAGCTTTTTCCGGGCCTGGGCGATTGTCATGCCGTGGTCGCTATCAACGCAAAAGCCGGCGGCTGACTTGAAATTCGCGCTGAGCCGGTAGTTTGAATACCAGGAGATGGCGCTGTAATTATGGGATTTGAGGATCGATTCGAGTGATTCGATTTTTACTTGTTGAGGCGTATAAACAACTGTCTTGCCGTCGTAGTTCTTATCGGCAAGCGATAACGTTACTTCCCTTTCGGATTGGTGATTGTGCAGCGTTTCCATTAATTGATATATTGGTTAGGACGATGGACTTCAGAGTCCGGATAGCATTCGCATAGGTGATCGGGTTTACCGTCGCCGTAAATGCGGAGTATGCTGCGACTGCTTTGTCGAGCATACTATTTTCGATGAAGGCAAATTCGGTGTTCGTGCCTTCTCGCATATGTGATCTCAGCGGTATATCGGACGCAACAAAATATGCCGCGAGATATAGGTCTCTCGTTTTATACATTAGGCTTTCTGAATTAAGGGTTTTTAAAATTTCGGGAGGGAGGTCTATCTTCGCCTCTACCAACGCCTGCGCCAGGTGTTTACTGTGTCCGTTATTATTATACTTTTTATTTTTGACAATTTCAAGCGATTTCTGAAATATATTTGGGGGCAGATTTTTGAGTCTGCCCCCCGGTTGGGTCAGGGCGTGGAACTTGTGTTCCCCTGGTTGAACTGCTCCAGAAGGTCAGCCTGATACTCCCGACGAGCGCGCGCTAATTTTGTCAGAAAATCATCCACTGCATGCTCCCTCTGTGCCAGCGGCAATTTTCGGATCTGTTCAAGTTGCGGTAGTATTTCTAAACGAAATGCGTACAGATACGTGCGGAAATCTACAAACGCTGCTTCCATATCGCCAGCAAAATATGTATCACACATAGACTCGAATAAGTGCGCAAAGGCCATTGCATCGGCTCCTGAATGATGTATGCTCAATACGTTGCCTTGATGATTTTTAATTTCTTTAATAATGCTATCTAGCTCTTCGTCTTCAAGCGATTCGAATGGGTCTCCGAACCATGCTTTGGGACCACAATACGTTAATACGAAATACATATAATCTCCTTAATGAACAGCGGCTCCGTCCGGAGCCGCTGGATGTTTGAAAGTTATTGTTTTATTGATGCTGTTCGAATGTTGATCACCTTCCTCATTTATTCTGCACCTCCAAGGTCGGCATCCATGTCCCGAATCTGAGCAGCCAGCTCTTCAATTACCCGGCTAAATAGCTTCGGCTTCTTTTCGAAAAGCTCAGAGGTTATCGGATCTACATCCTTCAGAAACTTCATCACTGCAGCGCGGAACTCTTTTCGGTGGCCGCCCTTTGTCAACGGGGAGAGATTCTTAAGGATGGGCGAACCACCTGCCTCGCCTTTCCTCAGTTTTTCCACTACCACCCTAGTGTATCTACGCGCGTTGCGGTTGGCAAAAACTGTTGCCCGCTCTGAAGCAAGCAATTCACGGAGAGCATCTGAGTTCGCAGCTACGCGGCTCTCATACATCTCACGGTAAGCAATATAGTCGCGCTTTGCGGCCATGTATTTAGCTTCCTCCACCAAACGCTTCATCCGGTATTCGTCCCATTCCGGTTCCGCGAGCGGCTTCGTTACATGTTCGCCTTCCCTTGTTGTGGACTCCACAGCTCGCTCAGCGATAATCTTCCGATATCGATCCAATCGGGCTTTGTGCGTTGCCATTCTGCGCTCAGCGCCCTTCATTCGGCGCTTCCGTCGTGCGGTTTCCTTCGGATTCTCGGAAGCTTCTCCAATCCGAAAGTTTAGCCCCTTTTTGATTAATGGTTCGTTGCTCATACCAAAAACCTTTCAAAAAATGAAAATGCCTCATTATCCACCAGCGTTAATGGACTTTGAGGCTTGATTTGTGACGCTGTAACCTCCGTAGAGGCTACATATAAATCTAATATTTATTTATTAGGTGTCAGTCCTTCTTTTTCCATACGGATTCCTTTTTTTTCCACACTGTTGACATTTGCCTTACTAACACTCCACCAGAAAGTTTTGAAAGCATAACTTTTCTTCTTATTCACAAACTTGTGCGCATCGAAGAACTCCTTTGCTGCCTTCTTCAAAGATGTATATTGATCGGGATGACTATTATACTTTTTTACAACAGCCTCCGCAGCGTCCCCTATTCTCCCTTTAAATGCCACGCGCTTATCGGCTGACTTCAAACTACTTATTCGTTTTTCAATCTCATGAACAGTGATATCGTCTCGCAAATATTCAGCGTATACACTAACAAAATCGGTTACCGAGTCGACCTTGTATCGAACAACCTTCGATTCATCTATATCCACTTGAATGAATTTTGTTTTGCCATCACTAACTCTGCGCCAAGAATTATTACCCAACTGAGTACCGATCTTCTCAATAATTACATTTACATACCCTAATGCCAATTGCTGATTATTGTAACGTTTTCTATAATAATGCTTATGGAATTTTCTGAGAGTATCAAAATCAGCAATATTTAGGCGTGAGGCTTCCTTTCGACCATGTTTGTCTAGCTCACTTTTAGAAATCTTTTCAAGACCAACTCGGATTCTTAATTTCTTGAAGATTGTGATTGCCGGTTCGATAGATGGATGAAGATGAGAGATCATCTTGAAGTATACTTTCTAATGAGTTCTGATGGCAGATGATTATGGAAATTAATAGCTCCCGGACCAAATAAAAGGAAGCATTTGAGGTATTCGCCGGTGTCGGTGCGGCAGAGGATTGTGTAGGTGGGGGTGCTCATCTAAATAAGAGTCCATAGGTATGATAAGTGTGGATACTCGTGCTTCAGCTTGTTGGTGTTAGATACCTCTGGATATAACGATCCAATCCGATCGCTGTTCGCAACTGATCTAGACAGTTGATACATTAGAATGGAGGGAAGGGGATCCTCTCGAGTCGCTACCATCTGTATCTCTTTCCGTCAGGTGTAAAGTGTTCAGGATCAGATTGGGTCGGCAGGTAATCCTCTGCGTACCAATCACGAGGCTTTCCAGGATTGTCTATTAACCATATCAAACTTAAAGTCAAACCATACGAAGGCATCACCAGAAGCTCTTCCTTCAGGTGGAGTTTTTGGCCAAGTCCGCGATCCTCCAGCCAAGCCTCACCTGAGACAGTCTCTGCTCCGCTTGTCCGCGTCTTCTTCAAAAAATATTCCCCCGCGCAAGAGAATGAATGCAAAGTTTCTCCGCACCCTAAAATTCTATGCGGAAAGTTTGCGCTCTTAGAAATCCATTTTACTTTCCCCTCACTCCCGGCGACCAATGCACAGGCATGCCCACTTATTTCAACATAGCGAATAGCAGTTGCTGTGACCGAGGTAAGGAAATCCTCACTCAAATCTACAATCCATGAGAATGCTGGTGGCTTTCTTTTTGCGACCTTGTCAAATATACCTACTGGCATTAGTAGCTCGGCGGCAAAAATATTAGACTCCGATTCGATGTCTGCGCGCGAGTACCAATTCAGGAACGAATCTTCAGTACATATCTTAAGGTTGGATTGTGATCGATGGAGGATGAAGTGCCCCAGTTCATGTGCCGTAGCAAATCTCTTCCGACCTGATTCGTGAATATCTTCATTGACCGCGATAATTCCCCTTTCTTTGTCACAAATCAACCTAGCCGCCGATCCTTCAATGGGCTTTTCGACGATTAGGAGGCCCATCTCTGCCGCAATTACATGCAAATCTATTTGAGAAGGGTCATCAAAACCCCATCCGGATATGATGGCCCTCGCTTTCGCCCGTACTATCGGATCAGATTCTAGCATCTATTCTTGATCACCTTCCTTTGACTTCTCAAGTAAACTTATCAAATCAATCTCCTCCAGCATTGCTCTGATATCTTGGTCAGACATTGCTTCGAGCTTATGAAAGAAAGCAAACGAAGAAGACCCTGTTTCGGGCTTCAAGAACTCTTTTAATCGTGCAATGATATCTTCTTTTGTAAATGATTTGCCTCTTTCTTTCAGTTTAGAAAGAATAACAAGAAACTCTTCGCGTCTAGCTTTCGCAGCGGCAGTTCTTACTTCTCGTTTTTCATTTTTGATTCTCTCAAAGATGTTAGAGACTAAATCCTCTCTACTAATTCCACTCTCCTCGTAAAGCTCATTCATCGACTCTTGGTCATGCTCAATCGACTGGAATACAGATTCGATGAGATTATGAAGATATTGAGCGGCCGATTTCTTGTTCACATTCGACATAAGATTCAGTCCTTAGTTATTCAACATTTCCGTTCAATGCACTTCGACATGTGCCGCCTTATTTTTCGGAGGATTATATCCACTCGATCCAGTTTCCATTTGAGTTTTTCAGAGATAGCGGATCGATCAATACAGTGTTCTTCTGAACACAGCAGTACCATTTGCATATCCTCATCACCTGCAGCAGATTTCCAAAGGCAATCCCATTGCTCATCGGCAATTACTTGCGACAGAGGGTCTTGACTTCGATCTGCTTTCTCGTACGGAATTGTCTCGTTGTTATGATCGCTATCGGCTATTCCGACTGCTTCATGCTGTCGGAATCTATGATCGTAGGAGTATATCAAGTGATTTACATCGCTGTCTATGATACTCTTCAGATAATCCACTAATTCGGGATCTTTCTCTGGGTGCCATTTTCTATCACCTGAATAGACTTTCATGATTGCCCCAACAACCAAATCTTCGATCTGGTTTCCCATCGGAAGATCTACTCTGCCTCCGTGCCAATATCCCTTCCTTACTTTTACGAGAGCATAGTCCGAAAGAATCGTGATAAGACTCTTCCAGTCATAGGTGTCCAAAAGTTTCCTGATTTTCTCGTCGATCAATTGAACATTTCTCCGGAGAAGTATGCGTCCTAAGATATACTGCCGACTAAAATAGAAAAATTGCAACTACCTCAATGGCAAATTTACGGATTTAACCGGCAAGTATCTACAAGGGGCACAATGCCCCAATTTTCAAACAATATATTAGGAGTCATTTATTATGGAAGAACTGGAGAACACAATCGAAGACGATGTCATTGACATCGAGGACTACGTATCCGCGGGGAAGGAAGTCCCGAAGGCCCAGCGTTATCGTATTCGGATCGACAAAGAGAAATTCATTGTCGGTCCATCTGCCACTGGGAGACAACTTTTGCTTCTTGCTGGAAAGAAGCCGCCCGAACGCTTCAGAATCGACCAGAAGTTTCATGGAGGACAAACAAAGCGGATCGAGCTAGATGAGGTTGTTGATTTTACAAAGCCAGGCATCGAGCGGTTTATGACCATGCCTCTCGATCAAACGGACGGTGAACCTCGGAGACAGTTTTTACTGCCCTTGGAAGACACTGAACACTTAGAAGCTCGGGGCCTTGCCTGGGAGACAATTAACGCGGAGGGTGGGCCTTGGCTCATCCTCCACGATTATTCGCTAATTCCGGGATACAACCATCAAAAGATCGATATAGCAATCAATATCATTTCTGGATATCCGATTGCTGCATTAGACATGATCTATGTTTATCCCGCATTGGCACTTGCAAATGGAAAAGGAATCGGTGGACTTACTCCTCGGCAGATCGACGGCAAGATTTGGCAGCAATGGTCACGCCATAGAACCGCTCAAAACCCTTGGCGCGCAGGGTTAGACTGTATTGCGACTCATCTCGCATTGGCCGAATGGTGGTTTGAGAAGGAGGCTAGGACAAATTGAAAACCGAAGTGATTCTGCGAATGACCGGAAATCAACAATTGATACTAAGAGATCATCTTTTTCCCGGAGATGGCAATGAAGCAGTCGCACTAGCATTGTGTGGTCGGAGAATCGGAGATAGTCGACAACCATTAATGATCTACAAAATTGTACCGATCACACATTCGGAGTGTTTTGAACGAAGGCCAGGCTTTCTGCATTGGCCCACGGAGAGAGTAATACCTCTTGTCGAAGAAGCAAGAAAGCAAAAGATGGCTATCTTGAAGATACACAGTCATCCGGGGTGGTACAGGAATTTTTCTTTATTAGATGACAAATCGGATAGAGATTTGTTTTCTTCAATCCACGGTTGGGTAGATGACAACCAACCTCATGCCAGTGCTATCATGTTGCCCGACGGCTCTATTTTTGGGAGAGCTATTTTTTCGGATGGTGAGTTAGTTCCTCTTAGCTCTGTGTCAGTGGCTGGTGATAGCTTGGATTTCTGGCAGCGCGGGGAAGGAAGTAGTGCGACATGTGAGCCGGGTCTAAAGAGAAATGCGCAAACATTTGGAGAGAAAACATTCCAGATCTTGCGTGGTCTCAGCATCGCAGTAGTGGGATGTTCTGGCACTGGAAGCTTGGTTGCAGAACAACTAGCTCGACTGGGGGTTGGAGGAATAACTTTGGTAGATCCTGACCGTGCAGGCGTGGAGAACCTAAACCGTATCCCGAATTCATTTCTTCACCACGCGAAAAATGGCACATTCAAAGTGGAGCTTCTTAGAGCGGCAATTGAAGAGATGGGCCTCGGGACAAAAGTAAGTACTTTTGCCAGTTCATTGTTTAATCCAGGCGTTGTCGCCGCTGTCGCCCAATCCGATATTGTATTTGGATGTATGGACACGGTCGATGGCAGAAACTTACTAAACAATATTGCCGTCTTTTACAGTATTCCCTATTTCGATTTGGGTGTTAGATTAGACGCGGATGGCGAAGGAGGAGTAAGTCTGGTTTGTGGTACTGTGCATTATCTTCAGCCCGATGGGTCAAGCCTGCTCAGTCGGGGTGTATATACCCCCGATGACATCAGAACGGCTTCGCTAAAGCGTACTAATCCAGAGGAGTATGATTCTGAGATTAAGTCGAACTATATCAGAGGGATCCCCGGAGATAGACCAGCGGTTATCAGCGTAAATATGCAGATCGCGAGCCTCGCAGTCAATGAGATGCTAGCGCGTCTACATCCGTTCCGAAACGTATCAAACGCACAATACGCGGTACACGGAATGAATCTAACTGAAGCAACATTGTTTTCCGACGTTGATGGACCGAAATGCAGGGCACTGTCAAGCTTTGCTGGTCGAGGAGATATTTGCCCTATGCTGAGGATGCCGGAGCTTGGAACAACGGAATCGTTGACCCACATGCGTTGAAGAACACCAGACGAAAGTTCAATGAGCATCCGCCTCATCCCACAAACCGGGCTCTTCATCTCGCTCTTTCGATATCTTGGGACCTTTTCGCTCTTCGTCACTAGGTTTCGGCAATTCGTCTGCCGTATAAAGGTCACTATCGAGTATTCGCTGGAACAGCTTCTTCTGCACAGGATAACCTTCTATCGTTTTTTCCAGCACCCAGAGCAGCTCAAGAAATTCACGCGTGAAATCGTGGGTCCAATTGGTCGGATGAATGTCGTCGAGCGGTGAGGACTTTTTTCCTTTGCGATCCCTCATACGATATCCGAGCCACGATTGCACTACCTTAAAGCCGGATACTTCGAAATTCCAAACCTCTTTCGAAACTGGCGCAAACTTGCCGCTGCCTACATTGATGGTCTCCGTTGACTCATTGTAGCCAAACTCATTCGGATACACTTCTTCTCCTTCCGGCACCCCTTTTACGCACTTTGCTTTCCCCTTGGGAATTTTTCCTTTAAGACGATCTTTGCTGTCGTAGAGTTTTTCTCCATAGGTCTGTAACCAGATCAGCTCCTTGCCAAATTCAGATGCCTCGATGAATAAATTCTTGTTCTTTGTAATAGGGACTCGAACTTCTCGATTTTCAAGCTCCTTTGCAAAGCGCGCAGTGTAGTCTGGGCAAGATAATGTGCAAAAGATATAGGCTGCGATATCTTCGGGGGAAACACCTTGAAGTATTCCGACAAGGCCCTCAGACACATTTGGTTTTTCGCCATTCGCATCGAGATAGAGGGGCATTATTTCTTTCGCGCCAAACGATCCACGAAAATAATGAAGATCAGGAATTTCGGCACAGCACGTTATCGCGGCCCCCAATCCAAGTGGATGATTGAAGAGACTCGAAAAATACACTTGCTTCTCGCTATGCACATACCACAAACTCGGCGCTGCACGGTCTAGAAAGCGAGCATCTCCTAAAATGTAATTCCTGTCAAACGCGCGATATGAAAACGGCACAATTCGAATATTCCTAAATGTGGAAGTTACGGAAAGGGGAATCAACTTCTCATTGCTTGGAGGTAATTGCCTTGCCTCCTCATCAAACTTCCTTCCTGTCGGAGAATTCTTAAAAACAGACACCTTGTTCGTGGAATTTTTCAATGCGTCAAGCCTTCGCTCTAAGGTGTTCTTTTCTGGAGCGATAACCCATGTCCTTCCGGCCTTAACACCATTATTCTGCCATGGAAATATATCTACGATATTGGGCCAGTTCGCGAAGTCACCTTTTGTTGCAGGCCTAAATGGCGTTTGCCATCCATCCGGAACATTCTCCCATTTTAAACTCGTGAAAGATTTAACATTGCCAAGATCTCTCAATTTCTTTTCACGCGTTCCTTCCATACGTGTGTAGCGAACAGCCGCCGGCTCATCGGAAGACTTTCTGGTTTTGCGCCAGGCAATAAAGACTGCCACCGGCGTCTGAATTGCAAAAACATTTTCGTCTTTTCGTGTGCCGCGGCCCTCGCCACCAAGGTCGATAATATCGATGTGGTCACATATTTTACGAAGGTGTTCACGAACTCCCGAGAATGCATCGCCATCAATGTAACTCGATGCGGTAATGAAAGAAACAATGCCCGGTCCAACCGCGGTCGAATGTTCAAACACTTTCCAAAACGCCCAACGGAGAAAATAAATGTAGTGATTGTAAATGTTTTTCAAATGCACACCATGCCCAGCATCGTGCGCTGGTTTTATAAAGCTCTCTAGAATAGGGGTTTCCGATTTATCACCATATCGTACCCACCCCCCTGTGGTCTCTCTATTGCTACCGTCACTCTCTGTTGATTCGTGCCGACCGTACGGCGGATTCCCAAGACACACCAACACGTGCTGCGCGTCCTTCACTTTCAAAGCTCGTTCGTGTTCCTGCGCGATCGGTTTGTGGAACAATGGCGGTGCAGGGGGTTTTATATGAGGTGATTCCAGCGTGTTCGTGAGATAAATTCCGGTGCCGGTATCAGGGTAAGCCACTTTGTATTTTGCAAGCGCTTGCGAGAAACGGAGCTGTGCAACTGCGTAAGGACCAACCATCCATTCAAATCCATGGAGATTGTGGATGAGTGATCGCGCACCTCCTTTAACCGCCCCAGCACCTTCCTCTTTCTCGACGCGCCTAAGTGCATGCTCAATAATGGCAAGCAAGTACGTTCCGGTTCCAACAGCGGGGTCAAGAGTGGCAACACCCGCTTCCACAAACCCCATCTCTTTACCCAGATGCTTGTGCAGAATCTCGTCAATCAATCGCACCTGGCATTGAACAACTTCGAGTGGGGTGTAATATACACCAGCTTCTTTGCGCAACTTTGGGTCATACGCTGCCAAAAAATCCTCGTAGAAAAAGAGCCACGGATCCGAGGTCTCTAAAGTAGCCGCCAGAGCTTCTAGAGGCGTTTCATGTATTACGCGTTGCGTTAGAGAGAGCGATGTGCTAATCTCTTTGCGCGCTTCTTTATCGGTAAGAAATTCAAGTGAACGGGAAAGGAGAGAGTGATCTTTATCGAGTGTGTCGTACGCATCGCGTAAATCAAGCACGTTTGCCTTCTCTAGATGTGCAAGCAAGAGCGCGAACACGACCGTCTGTGCGTATGCATCGGCAAACCGCATGTCATCAGCATCCGGGAAGAGCAACTTTTTGATTTCGTCTTTAAGCGAATGCATCGGAGACTTCTTATCTCCGAGCGCATCAATAACTTCATCCCGAATCAGTCGACAAAATGGAGCCAGGAATGCTGCCAGTTCTTTTGCTTTTTTGGGGACGATAGGCATCCACGAACTAAAGGAGGCAAGCAACGCAAAGAGGGCTTTCGCATCATCTACAGTTACGGCTTTTTGCCCGTCGCTGCACACATCTCCCGAAAATTGGACACGCCTTCCGACGAGCTGTCCATTGTGATAGAGAGCCCATTCATTCCCACTTGTATAGATAAGATTGGGGATATTCTTGAACCTCTCCCACTGCCTGGCGTCATGTCCCTTGTAATTCTCAGGATTCGCGCCCTTTTCAGGTTCCTTTAGCTCAATGTAGCCAATGAGCAAACCATTATTTTCAACTGCATAGTCGGGACGACCGATTCGGACAACGGAAGATTCATCCTTCAGGACGATCTTTTGCGAGATCAACTTGTTGTAGGCTGCAATCATTTGCTCAACCGGAGATTTCAACTGAGCTTCGGGCTGCCCTTCCGTTCTCGCGGAGAATTTTGCAGACACAGAGACGGAGAAGGCCTTCAACGCTTCAAACATTGGGTTGTGTGGAATATTTTTTGACATCAAATTGTACCGATCATCGAAATAATTCTATTATAAGAGTGGGTATCGAATGAAAAACCCATAGAGCATTTGCTGACACATGTTCTACGGGTCAAAGCCACCAGAATTTTGACGATCAATGCTGAGACTTATACGCCCCGCAGCATCTCCTTCAGCAAACTGCCGCTAATTTACCCTATTCAACGGGTAAATGCAACGATTTGAACTACCTTTCGCCTTATCTATTCGAGTATCCGGTGCAAATGGGCATCCGTCGACACAAATGCGATTGACGGGCGTGGATCCAATACAGAAATCCGAGCTTGAGGCCGCATCCGAAGAACCTAAGTAGTTCATTCTGAACAATTTCACCGCACCACACTTTTGTCATCCTATCGGCACTATTCTGCCAGCCTCTTGCTACTGTCCGCCACACCTCGCCGTCTCCTTTGTCATACTTTTCCCGTCATCGCCCGACCCATCGGCCATATACAAGAGTAAAAAAATTCCAAAAAAAATCTCAGAAATCACTTGTCTCGTCCAGGATTCAAGAGGCCGCCCTGTCTTTAGATCGAAGTAGAAAGATGTTGATGGCACCAGGTATGGCTTAAATGGTTGAGGCTCATTTGGGTCCCACCTTCCCGGGTCCTCTTTTGGTATAAGAACTCTGAAGAAACTTTACATTCACTACTTCGGAGTCCCTCATGCGTTACTACATCCGCACTATCACTTGGCGTTTCAAAGAATCCATCGAACTCGACCAAGAACTGGCCAACAAGCGATCCGTCACGATTCGGACACCAGCCGATCTTTTCACCGACTATCAGTCGCTTTTCAAGGATCAGGTTCGCGAACGCTTCATTGTGTTCTGGCTGAATTCTGCGAACAATGTTGTTGGATATGAAGTTGTCAGCGAAGGAATCCTGAACAGCAGCTTAACGCATCCTCGTGAAGTGTTGCGTGGAGCCATTGTAGCAACCGCCGCATCAATAATTCTTAGCCATAATCACCCCTCAAACAACCCCGAACCCAGTCAAGAAGATATTGCTATTACGAAACAAATTGTCGAAGCCGGCAAGATCTGTGGTATACCTGTGCATGACCACATCATCTTCGCGGGAAATAATTTCACATCGATGGCAGAAAAAGGGTTGCTCTAGATTTTGGTATAAGATAGTGATAGGTCTATCACTCACCAAATACGGAGTATTCAATGTCACATAATCTTGAAGAACGTAATGGACAGGCATCGATGGTCTATACCGGCGATGTTCCGTGGCATCAACTCGGACGTCGGCTTGACAGACCAGCAACAGCTGCGGAAGCAATGGAAGCAGCACGGCTCGATTACAAAGTCATTAAGCGCCCGATGAAAGCCATCATTCATGGCCGCCAGCATGCGGATGTTCCTAATGCATTTGCTACAGTCCGCACCGACACAAATATTGTCCTCGGAGTTGTAGGGTCGAGATACGAACCGGTTCAGAACAAAGACTGCTTTTCCTTCTTCGATCCACTCATCGAACGTGATGAAGCAGTCTATCATACAGCCGGCGTCCTGGGACAAGGTGAAAAGATATGGCTGCTCGCCAAACTCCCCGACTATATTCGCGTCGGCAAGAAGAGCGATCCGGTTGAGAAGTTTGTGCTGTTATACAATTCACATGACGGATCATCGAAAATTCGTGTGAAGCTGACACCAATTAGGGTCGTTTGCAATAACACGCTCACTGCAGCCCTTTCTGGAAGCGATCAGGAAGTTCAAATCAAGCACACAGCGGCAGCGCCGGAAAAGTTGAAAGAAGCTCATAAGGTCTTCGAACTCACAAATCAATTGTATCGTGAACTGGACTACATCTTCAACCGGATGGCGCTTCGCAAAGTCACAAGCCAGCAACTCCTTGATTACGTGAAGACTCTTGTTCCGGATAATGCGGAATCGGAGAGCAAGGCACGGACCGAAAACATCCGGAACCACATCCTCTATCTGCACGACGAAACTAAGGAAGCTGCGATGCATCGTGGGACTTTATTTGGCGCGTTGAACGCAGTCACCGAATTTGTCGACCACCACACAAACTCTAACAACCCCAGCAAACAGCTGAAGTCGATGTGGTTTGGAGGATCCGGAGAGCAATTAAAGCTTCGGGCCTACAAACTTGCTGAATCAATCCTGTAAATCCTTCCCCACTATCCATTCACCAAGAAACGCTACGGTGTTCGCTAAAGATCTTGCAGGCTATGCCTGTCCTGATCTTGTAATGCCGTAGCGTTTCCCTCTATACAGAAAGGACAAACGATGAGCGTAATAAGACTTGAATGCACCCTTGGTGGGCACAATAAATTCTATGAGTTCCACGGCATCGAAAGCAAAGGTCGATATACCGTCAAAGCATTTTATGGCCGAATTGGGCTCGCAGGAGTTGAGACTGTCCTCTATGACGGTGACAACAAAGGCGAGGCCAACAAGGAGTTTGAAAAGAAAAAGACCGAAAAGCTTAAGAAGGGCTACATCGTTGTATCGCAGAACGGCAAGTCGACTCCTACAGCTCCAGAAAAAAAAACAACACTGATCTTCCAATAATCTGGCCGATGAATGCGCAGGGGATCAAGAGTGAGAAGCATCGGGACCAGCTTATCAATAATCCGAATTACGCAGCACAGGAGAAGTTGGACGGGATGCGGGCGATCATTCATATCTGCAAGGATGGGCTCAGAATATTCTCCCGTTCAGCCGGTGTCAATGATCCAACACGACCTTTGGAAAAAACCTCTTCCCTTCCGCATCTGGCTGAGATAAAGTATCAGGATCTTGTTGGAACCATCTTGGATGCTGAAATACTTGCGCCGGGGATCGATGCAGCTTCGTTGTCGGGGGCAATTCATTCCAAACAAAACGGCACAACGAATGGCCTTGTGAAAGCATTCATCTTCGATGTGCTGAGATTCATCGGCGAAGATCTATCATCAAAAACTCTGCATCAACGAATAGGTGTCTCGGAAATGCTCAAGACACAGATTCGCTCGCCATACCTCGTATTTGTGTCGTGGGCGTTCACAAGCAGTGACAAGCAAAAACTCTATGATGACATTTTGAAGCGAAATGGCGAGGGCGTAATGCTAAAACGGCTCGATGCTACTTATGTTCAGGGTGGTCGACCTTCTAACAATTGGTTCAAGGCCAAAAAGTCAGCGGAGTTCGACTGTGTCGTCATGGGTTTTTCACTTGGAAAGGGAAAATACAACACACAAATCGGGGCTGTAAGATTCGGGCAATATTTGAATGGGAAACTGGTCGAGCTTGGACAGGCTTCGGGGATGACCGATACAGATCGCGCATTGATGACGGAATATCCAGAGCGCTACCTTGGAAAGGTCGTCGTTATTAAAGGTATGGAACGCCTCAAGTCCGGAGCAATCCGACATCCGATATTTGGTGGCATGCGGTCCGATAAACTGCCAAAAGAATGCATCTGGTATCGAGGTGAGCAATGAAGCAATGGCTTGTGGAGGTTGATGAAACTCAACTGCAACAAAATACTTATGTCGTTGAAGCTGAGAATGAACGCGACGCGCGATTCATGATGCTTCCGGGTTACGGTGAGGGAATACTGGAACTCAGAGAAACCTACAGCGACTTAAGTGAAATCACAAAGGTTCGCTCCATCAAACCGTATCTGGATCCAACCTTGAAGAAAGCATGAACCATTAATGGCAACACGCCGTGGAAGTCGACGCCCGATTCACCACATACAATGACCGGGAAGAGTGACCGAGCGGCGTTTTGTCTTATTCGAAGGCATGCAAATGATAACATTCAACGAAGTGCTTGGACATTTAGAACAGGGAAAAGCGGTCGAGCTGAAGTTTAACCTCATTGGGGGGCTCTACTCCCGTCATGAACTTTCGCTCGACGACGGGAAGATCATAGACTTCAGTTATGTGGATGATTCGACATCTACTTACACCATCAAGCAATACAAGAATTCTTTCCACGGGAAGGCTTTTCAAAAGGGGGCGGTCAAACTTGAAGAAATCCATTAACCACGACTATCTGAAAGGTGAGTATTCATGTCGAAATTCAAAATATTCATTCGAATAATTGCCGAAATATGTAAAACAATTCTTCGCTATATCAACTAGGAGGACTCTTTGGAGAAACAAATGCCAGACTGGCTCCAGGAATTGCTTGAAGATTCTGAAGCCATAGACCAAAAACGATTACTAGAAATGAACAAGCTCAGGGCCGATCAAGCCCTCGCAGCAATCGCAGTGATCGAACAGCAGATTGCGGAAGCAGAACAAATTGCAGAGCAAGAGGTCGGCATCGTCACGAGTTGGAAAGAGAAAGAAACGACGAAGCTCCAGAATAAAATCAACTGGCTCGCATTTAATCTGGAGAAATTTATCCGATCAACAGACGAGTCGACGATTACCCTGGCACATGGCGTTGTGAAGATGCGTAAGTCCAGAGACAAAATTGAGATCGTCGACCCGAACAAATTCAAAGCAATCGGTCAACGTCATGGTCTCTTGCGACATATTGATGCCACGGATGAGCCCGATATGACTGCAATTCGCGCGTTTATCAAGATGAACGGAGGCAAACCGCCTTTGGGAGTCCTATTAACTCCAGGTCAGCCAAAATTCAGTTATTCCACAAACAGAAAAGGAGAAAGCGATGTCGAAGAACAAACCGAAACTGGAATTACAGGACGATCAACCGATCAAATTGAGGTTGCTGCATGACAAGCCGCTCCAAGGAAAAAATGGACACGGTCCTTATTCGATGTATGGAGTAGTGAACGAGGCAGGCGAGGAATTGGTGTGGTTTGCGCCCGCGTCTGCACACGAGGTTATCCAAAGCCAAGCGCTGAAGAGAGGATCGGAAATAATTGTCAGGCAAACCGGCAAGAATACGGTCGAAGTTTCGATAATTGGAAAGGCTGCTGAGGCAGAATCAAAATCGGATAATCTGAAAGAATTGATGATCAGCTCTCTCAGAGATGCATCCGCCATCGCAGCCGAAGCGCCTGAACTTCGATTAGGTTCGAGTGACGTTAGAGCTATCGCCAATAGCTTATTCATTGCTCGCACCTAACCTCGTTTGACATCTTCCTCCATCTTTCACTAAATTGAAGTCGGTCAGGAATACTAGCTAAAAAAGATATACATAGATCACCGATGCAATATGTCTGTCGGCAGCCATAAGTGGCTGCTCCCGATTGGCTGTTGCATTGGTGGATCTAGTGTTCCTGACCGAATGCTGGTTTGCCGAAGACAGGCTGGTCGGGAGCTTTTGTTTTGGAGAGCGCCAGACCCTTTCTTCGGGATATGCTGATACGCTTCTTTATTCAGTAATCAACAAATTTTGCATAAAACAACCAGGGAGACCAAAATGAATGACAGGACAAACGTCCGGCTGATCGTATTCAGCTGCATTGCGCTCAGCATTATCGCGGGGCTGGTGCTTATTGATTCTATTCCCGATGCTGCGACCCGTAGGGCTAAACAGCATTTTGAACAGGCAAAAGATGCGTTCCGCAAGAGACAATGGCAACAAGCAATGGTCGAGCTCGACCAATCAGGTAAAAGCCCAGAGTCGGAAATACTCCGCGACTCGGTCCAATTTTTCATCGATCGCGATTCGATATACTCGACGCTTCGAAAGTTAAAGATTGTCCTTGATGGTCCGCCGGAACAAAGAGATCAATTGATTTCCATCCTCGCAATCAATTCCCGTTATCTCACTCAGCTCTCAACTTATTCACCAAACGGAAAACCAGTGGCTGATCTACTCGAACATCTTGGCCAAATATCTTCGAGGAGTAATTCGTATGCGGACTCCATAAAAAGCATTCAGGCGGAGATTTCAGATATAGAAGAGAACACAAAAGATGTCAAGTTTATGTATTTCGCTATTCAACGTCAGTTTGATATGTCTGGGGCAAAAGGAGTATACGATGCCTTAAACCTTACATTATATGGACGTGTGGTCGTCATTGCTGCGTTCGATGAAATACCCAATTCTCCTGTCAGTCGCATGCGCGTTCCGCTGGCAGTCCGCGAAGTTGGTGAGAGACTGTATACATTGACAAATGCTTTCGGCGGCGTTTCCACGGAGTATTTCCTGACTTTTGAAACAGTGGACGGCATGAGAGAGATTTCTGCAAAATATGTCGCCCTTAAATCCAGTCTTAAATCAATTATGGCACGACAGGAAAATGACAGCTCACTATTTGCTGAAGACGCTCGGATAACCATGATAAAATTAGAACCGGAACTTAAAACTCTATTTGACGCAAATAATTTCTGAGAAGTCAGGGAAGGACAAGGTTATGAAATTCTTCGTATATATGAAAGGCAAGGCCTCACCGATTGTCTTCGAAGCAAATAAAAAGGTTGAGATTGATGAACGAATCTACTTTGTTGGGATTGACGGAGAAACAAAAGATGCTCCGTTTGTTTCTGTCGCTGATGTTGTGGCAATTTCTGACCAAGCTGATAAGCTCAAAGATTTGCTCGGCAACATCAGGGTAAATTTTCGTCGATTGAATAACCCATGGTATTGGGGAACTTTGATTTTCGTCGTTTTAGTGAGTATTCCAAGGCTCTATTGGCATGGAGATTTATATATAATAGCTTCAGACACTGTGGTCTGCATAGTTTCTTAGGGCCAATTTCGAGGATCAAGATTAGCTCATCAATTTGAAATCACGATTGCCCGATTCTCATCGTCGGGCATTTTTTTAACCAATAAATATAGAGCGATAAAAAACTCCAATTTCGTCTTGACAAATGAAGGCCGTAAGTATATATTTCCGTGAGCCAATGTATTTATCCTGTAGCTCGCTCTCAAAATAGCATCCGGGTTGTTGAGATCATCAAGCCTGGTTTGATTCGAACACTGATTCGATGATAACCGGGCTTTATAGTTTTATGAATAAGTCATCTAAACATAAAATTTACGTGGGAATGGGAGGCTGGCATTTGCCCCCCTTCGATAAATTCTTTTATCCCTTGGAGCGGACAAAGGATTTTCGAAAGCTGAAATATTACAGCCAGTTCTTTGACATGGTCGAAGTGAACGCGACCTTTTACACAACCGGCGTCACATCAAAAACGACTGAGCAATGGATTAAGGACGTTTCAGACAATGAAGATTTCATCTTTACTATGAAGCTGCATCACGGCTTTACGCACACAATGAAAGGCTCAAAGGTCGATATACTGAACATTCACGAGGCTATCGCTCCGCTTGCTGAACGTGGGAAGCTTGGTGGATTGGTCCTGCAATTTCCGGCGTCATTTCATTTCACTGTGGGACGGAGGGATTACGTTGGTCGGTTGGCAGAATTCTTAAGACCTCACACGCTCTTCGTTGAGTTCCGGCATAAATCGTGGGATACACAATCGAGTTTTGAGTTTCTTGCCAAGAATGGACTGAATAATATCAATGTCGATATACCACAGATACGAAACCATATCCAATTCACCAGCACGAATTCAGGTGAGTATGCATATTACAGGATGATGGGAAGGAACAAGAAAACGTGGTCAGACCCAAACGAAGGTGAACGGTATGATTACCGATATAAAGAGGATGAGCTGGCTGATTTGGTGAAGAGGATCGCAAGAACGATGGCAAAAACTTTATCGACGTTCGTCGTATTTCATAACGATCCATCCGGAATGTCGCTTGTAAACGGGTTTCAGCTGCGTCATCTTCTTCAGCAATTGCCGCGTGAGAAAGTTCCTGAACGGCTTATTTACGCTTACCCCGAGTTGAAGGCTTTCGTTTCTTCGTCGGCACTTGAGCTTCCATTTTTTCAGCAGGAGGAAGATCCGAAAACGTGATAGGCTTGACGAGATCCGGGTTGTCGTTCCTCGGGTTGTTTACCATTTTCGAGACAGGGACGGCCTGCATTTTGCCCGCAGGGTATGGAACAAGAAGCTTTTTGAGAGATTCGACATCCTTATTATTCCGATCCAGCCACTCTTTGATCTTCTCCTCAGGAATAATGACAGGCATTCTGTTATGGATATCTGCAACGAGTTCATTCGGAGTCGTAGTAACAATGGTATAGGTCGGATGTTCATTTCCCTTTTCGTCTTTCCACACTGAAAACAGACCGGCCATGAGAAAAGGTTTACCGTCTTTCATCGAAATATACATCGGCTGCTTTTCTTTAAAGCCGGATGCATTTGTGATTTCTTTCCACTCGTAGAATCCCGTTGCGGGAACAAGGCATCTGCTCGATTTGAAATACGGTGCATACAACTTGCTTTGGTCGAGTGTCTCAGATTTTGCGTTGATTGTATTGAATTGGATCTTTCCGTCTTTAGACCAATGAGGCACGAGTCCCCATTTCATGCTTTCAACGATAAGCTCATCGTTCCGGATAGCCACCACCGGCGCTGTTTGCTGCGGCGAAATATTGTACCGAGGAGGCAATTCCTCGATTTTGATGCCCGCTGCTTTCGCATCTCTGATTTGTTCGAAGGTCATAAAGACCTTTTGGCCGTCAACTAAAACGTAGCGTCCGCACATCTAATTCATCCTCCTATTGAGATAGAGGAAAAAGTAAGAAACTGAGGGATTATTTCCAAACCGATGATAATCAAAGGTTGGTTATTTGATGTATATCCCGACGTAACCGGGCTTGTTGTCTGGTTCATAGGTAAAGGTGGTGAAAAATATCGATGCCGCTTCCCTTTTAAGCCCTCCTTTTTCCTTCATTTGAGAGGCAACGATATTCCCCGTTGCCACGCAATTGGCAGGCACGCGCCTTCGGTCGTGACGTTTCAGAGCACCCAAAAACGTGAGCTTTTTTCTAATGAGACGCTGGATGTCATTCAAGTCTTTGTGCATGACCCGACAAAGTTTGCGCAGGTCGTCCGTTTTTTCGAGCAGGCATTTCCCCATTATGCCTTTTATGATTCCGACCTTCAGGTGGCCCAGGAATTCTTTTTCGAGACCGACCTCTTTGCGCTCGGATACGGCGAGTATGAAGTAGACGAGCATGACAATCTGATTCATTGGACGCTTCTGGATTCTCAAGAATCGGTCGAATATGACCTGCCGCCCTTCTCCATCATGCTCATCCGGAACGCTAACGATTTTATTCCTCCGAAATATCAGCGCACACTCCAGCTTGAAATCAGTTATGAAAAAGAAACATTCACGCTTGAACAGGAGACTCCGCTTGGAGTTCTTGAATCGTTAAACTGGCATCTGAATAGATGCGATCCTGACATTATCTTAACGGATTATGGCGATTCGATATTGATGCCAAAGATTACGGAGTATGCGAAAAAGTGCAATTTTCCCCTTCTGCTTAATCGGGACGTTGGCTCGAAATACAGAACGTCCAAAGAAACAAGCTTCCTGCAATACGGCAAGGTGATGCACAAAGACGGCATGTTCGAACTCGCAGGGCGCTGGCATGTGGACGTACAGAATTCCTTTGCAATATCCGAATCAGAATTAGATGGACTCTTTGAACTTGTGAGAATTACCCAGCTGCCGGGTCAGAGGCAGGCGAGAGCATCTATAGGGACCGGGTTATCATCATTGCAGTTGTCTTGGGCTTACAGGAACAATTACCTGGTTCCTGCAAAGAAACGGGAGCCGGAGGATTTCAAATCTGCTGCCACCTTACTCTTGGCAGATCGTGGTGGCCTATCATACAATCCTCCTGTTGGTTATCATGAGGATGTAGCAGAACTCGATTTCGTTTCTATGTATCCTACGATCATGGTGAGGTATAATGTCTCGCCTGAAACAATTAATTGCAGATGCTGCAAGAACGAAAAAGTGCCTGAACTTGGATACACTGTCTGTGAAAAAAGGGAGGGCATCGTCGCTGCAACCCTCCGGATGGTGATTGCAAAGCGTGCCTATTACAAAAAGATGAAGAAGAAATATAAGGGGGTCGATGAAATACTGTATCAAAGTTACGACCGGAAGCAAAGTGCGCTGAAGTGGATGCTCGTGAGTTGCTTTGGTTATCTTGGTTACAAGAATGCAAGGTTCGGAAAGATTGAAGCGCATGAGTCCGTCAATGCTTTTTCCCGTGAGTTCATATTGACCGCAAAGGAGGTCGCTGAAGATAAAGGTTACCGGCTGCTACATGCGATTATAGACTGTGTATGGCTAAAAAAAGAAGGTGCGACTGAAAAGGATTACGAGGAACTGTGCCATGCTATTCAGCAAAAGGTAGGCATCGATATATCGCTTGAAGGGATCTACAATTGGATCGTTTTTCCCCCATCAAAAACAGATTCAAAAATCGCGACAACTAACCATTATGTTGGCTGCTACAGGCATGGCGAGCTAAAAATGAGGGGAATCGAAGCAAGAAGGAAAGATACCTGCAAGCTGATTAAGGAAATGCAGACCAAGATGCTGGATAAAATGATGACTGTCAAAAGGATCGAGGAAATAAGAGCTTTGATACCCGAGCTTCTGCAGATAGCGAAGACTTATCTTGATCTAATTCAAAGCGGCAGGGCGAATCCGATGGACCTTGTCCTGCGGCGTAATATTACGAAAGAGGCGGGTGAATACACGAACAACAGTATCAGCGCCGGCGTGACAAAGCAGATCGACCAGGCAGGAATTCACCTGATGGCCGGTGAGGCGATACAATATATTATCATCGACCAGACAGGAAAGAAAAGTCCAGATAAGGCAAAACCATTATCGCTATATTCTCTTGAAGATGGGTATGACATCGAGAAGTATTCGGAATTTCTTCTGATCGCGGTTGAAACACTTTTACAGCCTTTTGGCTACGACGAAGAAGCGCTTAAACGCGAGTTTGGACTCCTGAAAGAAAAGGGAAAGAAGAAGAAACCGATTAAAGACAACAATCTTGAGCTGCAATTTGCGGATCGCTTGTCTTGAAAGACGCGAATGAGTAAATTCAATTCATATTGACGGAGAAATACTGCATGTCGAATACAAAGAAAATCGATTGGGCCGATGCATTAAGACCGCTCCTCGAACGATATCGTGGAGAGAAGCATCCTCTCAATTATCATAACGAATATGAATTGATGGTAATGGTAATTCTTTCAGCGCGTGGGACAGACAAGATCATAAATGAGATTGCCGAGAAATTATTTGCGGCATATCCGTCAATTAAGGATTTGGCAAAAGCGAAACTGAAGGACATACTAAAATTCACAAAGTCCGTTCCCGGATCAATTAAGAAGTCCACATGGCTATTGGAAAATGCTAAGAAACTGGCTGGCACTGATAAAATGCCGAATACGATGAAGGAGCTTAGAGACCTGAAGGGAATCGGAAGAAAATCAGCAAATGTTATTATCAGAGAATCTGGAGGAGTAGCGGAAGGAATTATAGTGGACCTTCATGTCCTACGGGTGGCACCACGACTCGGCATTGCAGAGGGGGAAAATCCTGTAAAAATAGAACAACAGCTTATGAAGACACTTCCGCATGAATATTGGGGTGATATCGGAATGGCGTTTTCATTCTTAGGTAGAGAGATCTGCAGGCCGACGAATCCAAAGTGTCCGGAGTGCCCGGTGAACACTGTGTGCGACTATTACGAGAAAGTAAAAAAAGAAGGGTAAGTTTCAGGCTTTGGGGGAATTCGGATACTTCGATTTCATATACTCCAACCATTCGCTTGCCTCATCTCGATACCAATTTGTTAGTTCCGTATAGAAGAAGGAATAGACCGTGACAAATTCAAGTTCTTCTTCCGGATGATCTACTGTGTGCAGATTAAAATCTCGATATGGATTAGTTAAGCCAGCATCAGGATTCGTGTAATCGCGTATGCTATCCAGAAGTGAAATCAACATCTCAAATGTAAGGGGTTCCGTAGTTTCTGTCGGGTTGAAATTGTAAATCGTCTCATACTCATCAACCACATTATATTTTATGTGGTCCTGTTCCTTTTTCGCACGTATGCTCCACGTGTCTAAGGTATTATTGTCTAAGACGATTCTCGCGATTTCAACCTCTCCCTCTTCGTAATCGGGCAAATATTCACCTCCCATTAGTTGTGGGTCATAGCGGCCTATCAGATCTCGAATTGCATCCGACATGGCTGACTTTGAAATATTCACTGGCAGGTATTCAACACCGGTATCCACCGCTGAATCTGCGGCCTTAAGTTGGCGGATAGTTCCTTTTATCTTGGACAGCTCTGATTCCGGCAAACCCCAGTAGGAGAGCGGTTGATAGGAAATATTGTATTTTTCTTTAGCTGGCATTGTTGATTTTGAATACTTACAGTTTAGTAATCCCGCACGAGTAAATCAAACAGATCAGTCTTGCTATTGGTTGCCTTTTGTTCCAGAAGAAATTACATTAGCATCAACACACGCGACAAGGGGCTCCACTCTTTGCGTCTCCCTTGCACGATAACTGCATCGTGCCGGATATCATTTTCACATGAGCATTTCTATGCACGAAGCGAATCGATCACGCCGTTGTTGCCTTAGTCTTGCATTTTGTGAACATTAGGCAAGTGCGTCGGAGACTAATTGTAGTTAACTGGCACGAATTGCAATGAACACCTACACACTAAATGAATCAGGCATTCTGGTTCCCCGAATCAGAGACCTTCATATTTTAATAGATGATGGTGGCGATTCTGAGGTGGACTTTCTGGGCTATACTTGCATTATGGTGGATGAATACGCTTATCGTGAGATTGAAAGAAGAGCAAAAGATTTCTGTTCGGCCAATCAAATAGCCTCCCTTCATGCCCGAGACCTAAGATTTGAAAATAGGGATCTTACCGACATGAATGAATATGAATCTTTATATAGACAATTATTCGAATTTACAATCTATGAATTGAGAAGAGCAAATTACCAACGCGTGTTTAGTTTTCTGACTTCTGAGAAAACAGTTTCTTCTGTATTCGACGCGCAAAATGAATCTTTCGAAAAATCAGAAAAACTACCGCACGGTGCGATCTTGTCCGAAAAATACAGAAAATTGTACTCTCATATCACATTCCCAACTTTCGAGCTTCTTAAAAGGATCGGTAAAGTAGATGATGATATGAGATTTTATATTCATATCGACAGAAAGGATGATTTCCAAGACCTCGCCGAGGAAATAGTTTCCTTGAAAGGTAATATTGCTGCAAGCCTCGGGCCAGTAAGGAAGGCGATAGCTGCAATTTTCAATTCTTACAAGAACCTGATACTGCACATGAAGGCACGAGTCGATGGAATCCATATTGGTGACTCATCAAGCGCGCCAATCATCGGGGTAGTAGATGCATTTAGCAACTTCTCTTACAACTTTGCAAAAGTCGTTATTCAAGGTTTAGATCATTCTACTGAGACACAGCTAAGGAAGTATCGTGTGTTTAGTGATGTGCTTACTACTTTTTCAGGCGAGGAAGCATCTCATCTAGATGAACTAGAAAGCAATATTAGAAGTGGTTTTTCGTTCAAAGATAGAAAAATTATTCCAAACACAGAAAGAGCGATTTCAACTCTTGAAATTATGCATGCAAACTAAATATTCGATTCAGTTTGTGCACCCTAACCAGTCGCTCAAGCTGACGGAACCAGCCGTCAGCTTTTCGCCGCGCGCCAAAAAATTTTTAAGGGAAAGGCGATGTCTGACGCGCGTATATTCTACATGGAACTGGCTGCACGTCGCTGCAGCTTAGCTCCGGTCCGTTAGGGCGCTTCGCCCTGTTTCTAAATGGCCCATTATGACATTTAATATTTTTGCAAAACCAGATATCGACGAGCGATTCGAGGAGATTAGAAGCTCCATCAGAAATGAAATCGAGAATGAAACAGAGAACTATATTCTCAACGTCAGCGAGCAGGGGTATGTAGATCACCTCGTAGCAAAACATGCGATTGACAATATTTCTTTTTTACCGAATGAACTCACTGCATCTACTTATGAGACCGATGTTCCATCAAACATGCATCCGTATGGCTACAATGTCATCTCTGGTAAGAATTACAGACGCCAAACAATTCGATTTCATCTCCCCTTTGAAGGAGATAGTGAATTCTTGAGATACATTCCGAGATCAAGAATCCTCTGGTCCACTCCCGTTCACTTAGATGGAAAGGCCGTCTCTTTCGATCTAATCAATTGGGAGAATAATGCAGAAGCATTAAGAAATGAGGCAAACAACATTGTCTCAAAAATTATCCAACAAGGAACTAACGTCTCCGCAGAAATTGCCCAATTTAATAATTCACTCCCGCAAATAATCCGAGAAATGCTCATCGCACGGAAGAACAAATTCCTAAAAGAACACCAGTTCATGGCAAATCTGGGAATTCCTATCCGGAAACGTCTAGATTCTCCGTCAACATTTTCTATTCCATCTCCAGGAATCCGAAAACCGATCCTGATCAGAAAGCCAGAAGTCCTTTCGAAACAATTCCAACCTGAACCCACTCTAGACGATTCTAACTATCAGGCAATTCTAAAAATCATTTCCGATGTCGGCACGCAATTTGAACGTATGCCCTCAACTTACAAAGACAAATCAGAAGAAGATATTCGCGATCATTTCCTTCTTTTTCTTGAGCCTAATTTTGAAGGATCAGCTACAGGCGAGACATTCAATAAAGCAGGAAAGACCGATATTCTTCTTAGGCATGAAAGTAAAAATGTCTTTATTGCGGAATGTAAATTTTGGCGTGGAGCGAAAGCATATTTATCAACTTTAACTCAACTCATAGGTTATCTTACATGGAGGGACTCAAAAGCGGCTATTATGCTTTTCGTTGATAATAAAGACTTGTCTTCAGTACTCAGCCAAATAGAACCAACCTCATCGAGACATAAAAATTATCTCGGATTTAACGGAAAAACTAATGATTTGTGGTTTAATTTTCGGTTTCACATTAATGACGACCCAAATCGAGAAATAAGTATCGCAGTTTTAGTATTTCATTTTCCGACTAGCAGTTCACATTTTTCTGGATAAGCGCCCTAACCAGTCGCTCAAGCTGACGGAGATAGCCGTCGATTATTCAATGCGCGCGAAGCAATCAGTTACTTGTTGGACAGGAATTATCTCGCGCGGACTAAAGTATGTATTTTTTTCGAGTCTCAAACCAGGTTTCAGTTTAAGATGTGTAAAGGAATTCGCAGATAGATTGTATAATGTTTCAAATTCTGAAATTTTATTCAGGATGGTGATGTGCCCGGCCAACGCGTTCTATTCTAAGGTATTCAAACGGTTTCAAATGACAGTAGTGGAGGGGAGGCACTTTTGGGAACATCATAGTAGAGTTCTCAAATATTTTAAGGAGCTCGAAGATGAATATGGAGCGGGCAAGAACCTAATTCTTCTTATAGGCAACGAATCCACTCCTGTGCCAAGCGACAGGCTTGACTTGAATAAGCAGGTATGGAAAGGCCAAATTGAGACTGTTATTGCCGCTGGATATTTTTAAGACATTTGGAGAATTATGGATCCCAAAATGAATTTTAGGAGATAGAGAAGTCGGTCTGCGAAAACTAGCACACCCGCTTAATTCAAGGGGCGAACTACTAAAGAATTATTTCGTTCATGCCGACATTCTATACAATTGTTCTACTTGATTTTACAGCTATGAGAGTCCATGAAAAAATGACTATATTACGAAGGCCGCTTCTGAAACTAACGGTGACTGCAAACTAAAATTGTTGTAATATGCATTTCATTTTTAAGCGGAATAACTCGAATTGGGTGAAGAATAACATGAGACCGAATTTCAGAGTTTACGCTGAGGGGTCAACGCTTGGAACTTGCTTTCAGTAGCGTGCAACTTCGGATTATTTGCGAAAATGAGTCACACGCGAAGAAGGAATTGGGATCAGAGGTTGCATTGGTACTCAAGAGGCGATTAGCAGATCTAGCAGCTGCGAAATCGATTCAAGATTTAGTTGTCGGCGATCTTCGCTATCTCGACGGATTGAACAAAAATCAAATGACGATTGACCTGTGCGATGGACATCGGCTTGTTTTTTCTGCCAACCACCCAACAAACTTAGCTACATCGACCCACGAATTGAACTGGCAGAAAGTCAGCCGTCTTAAATTATTGAGGATTGAAAATGAACATAGTTAGCAATAAAGCATTCGAACCAAATTGGGCCTCTCCTCCAGGCGGTACCATATTGGACATTCTCGAAGCAAAACGGGTGCCCTTGAGCGAGTTTGCCCACCAAATTGATTGTTCTTATGAGTTTGCTGAGGCTCTAATTGAAGGTCGAACTACAATAAATCTAGCTCTTGCCCGGCAGCTCCGAAGGGTTATAGGCGGCTCAGTGGAATTTTGGATGTCCCGAGATTTTCAGTATCAAGAGGACATCGCAAGGGTTCAAAAAAAATGGATGGCTGATCTCCCGCTTGAAGACATGATTAGATATGGATGGCTTAAGCCGGGGGTACTTCCACAAGAGAACCTAGACGCTTGTCTCAAATTCTTCGGCGTGCCGAGTGTTGATAAGTGGCATGAGAGATATTCAAACCTTCCAGAGGAAATAGCCTTCAGAACATCCCCATCATTTGCTTCGAAGACCGCAGCTGTTGCCGCTTGGCTTCGAGAGGGTGAACTTGTGTCGGAGGCAATTGCGTGCGAACCTTGGAATGCGAATCGTTTCAAACAGAGACTCTCGACTGTTCGATCTCTCACAAAGATAAAGAACCCTTCAAGCTTCATTCCAGATTTGCAATGGCACTGTAGTCAATGTGGAGTTGCTGTCGCAATTGTCAGAGCTCCTTCCGGCTGTCGGGCCAGCGGTGCGACTCGATTCATTTCACCTAAGAAAGCAATTTTACAGCTCAGCTTCCGTTATCTTACAGATGATCAGTTTTGGTTTACTTTTTTCCACGAGGCTGGTCATTTGCTACTACATGCGAGCGGGGACGTGATACTTGAAGGCATTGAAAAAAACTTGAGCACAAAAGAAAAAGAGGCAAATGAATTTGCCGCTCGCACGCTTATACCGGTCGAACTCAGTTCCGACCTTGCTAAACTCTCTTTGAATGCGCGGGACGTCGTCAGGTTTGCGGTGAAGCTAGGTGTATCGCCTGGCATTATTGTAGGACAACTTCAGCATTTAAGGAGAATTGGGCCAGGTAAATTGAACAAACTAAAGAGACGCTATAAATGGAATAATTAGCTGATTTATCCTCGGAATGGTCTAAATTCACGTGGACTTTTCTGCCAATTGCAGAGTGCATCCTCAATAACTTGCATTCCTACACCCAGGTAGGTGTCGAGCTTCAGTAGTAATGAATCAAAATCCTTCGAGCCTGATGATCCAGAGTTGGATCCCTCAAACAATAGCTGCGCTCCCGTCAGCGGACCTTTGTTCCCCTTTATATAAGCGAAGGCTGGCTCAATCGAGGCCAATCGCAACTTTCCCACCATCGCAAGATAATCAAATCGCGCTAACCTTCCGAAAGTTGTCACAATACTCATGGATCTATAAAGAGCATCAAAAGCGATTCGTGGGTCCCCCCTCGCTTCGTCTATAAACTTGTCCATTAGTTGAGTATGCGTTCTTGGAGGATTCACCCATTCGACATATGATGCTACTGCTGCCCCCGTACCATTATCAGAATGAGCACTTAGGCTAACGTATTTTCGATGGTTACCAAATCCTCGAGCTACACTTTCACGTTTTAGATCCCCCTGATGTCTATCCAGCCAATTTCGAAATGAAATAGGATCTGCGCTTACGCTGGCCCAATCCCATCTCGAACCATCTCCCAAACGACCGTAAACCTCGCGAGCATAGCGCCAACCCGCCTTCGAGTTCTTCCCAAAATGGACAAATAAGAATACTAACCAAAATGCTTCATCTCTATTTCCTCGGCGTTGCTGAAATATAGCTCCTTTCAATGGATCAAATAAAAGGCTGTTCGGATCAGCACGTTCAATACTTACGTCCCTCCCAGCGATGATTGAAACGTATTTCACGCGATGCACGCTCTCCAAGACTTGCTCAAGTAGTACATCCCGACTAATCGGGTCACGAATTCCTGGGAGTGCATGGACATTCTGCTCGAATAATAACAGTCCGGCTCCCAGTTGGTTTGCAAGTTCAGAATCACGGGGTTTCATTAAACCGCCTCAATTGAAGCCCGACCTACCCATTCACGAATGGAGGAGATAACTCTCGACGTTATCCCGAAAGTACTTTGTATGTTGTGATTGTACCCTAAGACTAGTAGTTTTCGTCCCAAATGGACTCCTGATAGAGTGTCCACAATCCCCTTATAAGCAATACCAACAACATTCTTGTTCGATGGACGAGGAAGAGACCAAGCAGGCATTCGTCTTGGATTTAATTGGGTGCCGCTGAGGCCTTCAAATTTTTTGACCACGGAATTTCCATTCAGAATCAAGATTCGAATCGGAGAATCTCGAATCATGAGACCCAATGTGTCACCAGCAATTTCTAGGAGAAGTGTATGCTGCTGTGCCGTAAGTTCAGTCCATTTCTCCATCGTTGCAAATGGAATGAGGTCAAGGTGACATGCTTTGCGAGATAAACTATAGAATGATGTATCCGCTCCAGAGACGATATAATCAAGTCGCCTGAACCACCTGTTGTAAGGATTAGAGCGAAAGTATGAACGACATGATTCTAGCATGAGGCGTAAATGTGTAGCGTCAACTTCAGACCATGAGTTCAGACCAAGTGACCGAAGCGTGTGTAATCGACGCGATAACCCCTGCAGTTCGTTACCGTCGTCGTCCACGAACTCCTTATTGCTTGGGTTAAGACCTAATGTCGCCACCGTTGAATCCGCTACGTCCCCGAAAGATGGGACGGGAGAACTCCATCGGATTATTTTTGCCTGATCAATTAGATCACTATCAAGGCGATTTACCAAAGCCGCCAGTGTTGCATGCATGTGTGAGGAGTGGATTTAGTCCTGTAACGGCGTGGTCTCAACAATTTTTAGCTGATCCCAATATAAGTGTTATAAATAGGGGATGAAAGCTTCCCGGAGAGCACTTCAATTTTTCCGATATCTTTTTTCTTTTTGGCCTGAAATATCAACAGCAACAAAATCAAATCTTTCCAATAAGGTTCTATTGGACCCAGTGACTCTAGATCGAATAGAATCGACTTTCGTAATGATGATTCTGCTCGCAGAAGAACTTCTATTGATGGCCAGGGGTCACCATTGGGCATCTTAGGCATATACAATTTTGTGGTCTGCAATCCCTCGTTAAGGAACTGTTCTGCAAGCTCCCTTTTATCATCGTATAAGTGGATGCTGCCTACCACATGCTTATAAATCCCGATATCAGCATCCAGGGATCTTGCAACGATCTCTTGGAGCATGGTAAATGCAAATAAATCGTGTGGCAAACCCCAATAAACATCATTAGATCTCATGTTTGTAACTAGAAGAAGTTTCCCTTCCCTTAGAAAAAATTGTAGAGTACAGGTGCACGGAACATCTTTATGCTCGCCGGTAAGATCTTGTGCGTCGAATAGCTGGATGACTGCTTGACGCGAATGTGGTCTCCGCTTCAGAAGGCTGATAATATTCTTCACTTGATCCATTTCTCGCCACCTAAATAGCCGTGGCCCGTAAGCACCATGTACTATGTCACCATCGGCAAATTTTTCATACTCGGACAAATAATATTTGATGAAGCTTACTTCATCAGATTTTGCCAAATACCAACAGAGTTCTCCGATACAACTGAACATCCTACCCCTGGTCTCGGTCCTACTAAGTCGCGACCTCGGATTACCTAGCTGGAGCAGTACTCCAATAAGCTCGGTAGCATTTCCTTTTTTGTTTTTCGTCTTCTTACCGTGTACCAATATTTCTTTGATAACCTCGTGCATGAGATCATCAAGCGTTTCTGCTTTGTAGTATGGGTAGTTCATCTTGCCCCTGATCTAAGTGAGATGACGTCGGGAGGCTTGAAAAGCAAGAAGCCCTTGCCAACAATGGCAAGGGCTCAACTCAAACTCAATCCCCCCTGCTAGTTATGTCGAGAATATATTACTGTTTTTGCAGAGAGTCAAGCTTCTCTATGGTCCAGATCAGGTCAAGGATTTCAATGACCTCCTTCTTGCACTCCAAACACTCCTCCACATGCTCCAGGATTCCCTTTGGTAGCTGATCCTGCTTTTCCGCCACTAATGCATCGACGTATTGGGCGATTTCCATTTCTGTTAGGTGGGGCATACCTAGATATATTTCGTCAGGGTGAATAGTGGAGAATTCCAATTGGCATTGCGTTATGATTAGTGCATCTTTTTCCCATTTGCCTAGATCGCTGACTATTGGCGGGGATCCACATAGTCACTAAAACCACCTAATTTTCCCTTTAAAATCACACAATTGGCTGCGTTGTCTATGGTAACTGTAGATTTCCCGAGTTTAATCTACAAATATATTACATTCCCTACTATTGTTGCGATAAATTCTATATTAAATAAAAAAGATAGAGTCACTACAGTCATTACAGCCAATTGGTCGAAAACGCCTTGAAAATGATTGGATTTCAGTGACTGTCTTCAAAACGCAAACAGACATTACAGTCAATTACTGCTAGCGAACCGAAATCGGAGATCCAGAGGATGCTTTGATGCACGGTTCTGCTTTTAATTGAGCTGCAAATGTATCTTGTTTACTGTTTCATGCATTTGCTCTGGCTGCAGATGAGCATAGTAAGCTTGAGTGACTTTTACGTCCACATGCCCTAATAATTTGCTGATCTGATAAATTGATACCCCCATGTACGCCAGCCAACTCGCAAAACTGTGACGAAGCGAATGAAAATGCAAGCGCGGATCCATATTCAACGCCTTTACATATCTCTTAAATTTGTCAGCAACCCAGCTATCCAATATCTTACCGTTATTCAATGTGAACACGTAGCCGGATGCAGCCCGATCATAGCATTTTGAGAGAATAATAAATGCGATATCGTTCATTGGCACAATTCGTCGCCTTCCACTTTTTGTCCGAAAAGTGGCTGAAGATTGAACTGTGATTAATTTGTTCTTCATATCCAGATCTTTCCATTGAAGGTTCGTGATTTCTCCCCTCCGCATTCCTGTTACCACGGCAAAGAGCACGATCTCACGTAACCAAGTTTCCGTAATGACACTCAGGAGTTTCTCCACTTGTTCACGTGTGAAAAACACGGGAGCAATGTCAGGCACTTGAGCTAAGCGTAGCCTGGCAAACGGATTTTCATCCAGGATCCTCCAACGCAGTGCAGTATTCAGGGCCGCCTTCATTGATCGAAGTTCAATATTCACAGTGTGTGCGCTTACTTTTTGGAGTCGGTGCACCTTATAGATGTCCCAATGTTGAGGCGTAATTTCCGTCAAGGATATATCGCCGAAACGCCCTTGAAAGAGTTTAAATGTGGACTGGTAAATTTCAATCGTTCCAATTGCATAGTTTCCTTTGGCATATTCAGCAAACTCAGAAGCGAAGTCGCTAATTAGCTTTCGCTTGGGCTGATCTCTGACCAGCTGCTTGAAGTCACCGAGGGTTTTCAGTGCCTCGGCTTTATTCGTAGTGTGAGTGCTTCGTTGCTTTCGTTTGCCATCATCAACGAACTGGATGTAGTAGTATCCGTTCTTCTTGAAGAGGGAAAAGTTTGAGGTAGGCATGAAAAAGGCACTCCTTCTCAGCTTACACTCCAGCTTACGATGACCGAAGTATGAGAAAAAGTGCCTTAATTTGAGCGGGAGACGGGACTCGAACCCGCGACGTCCAGCTTGGGAAGCTGGCATTCTACCACTGAATTACTCCCGCCTGTATATGTCCGTATTAATATACAACTTGCGGTTTCCTTTATCAAGAACTCAAAAAACAGGTGCGCCGGCGCGGATAGAAAAAAGCGAAAAAATCTTGCGAATGAGATCTCGTGCACCGGATCAAATCAGTTACATCATTATCGTCCAGCCAGCATCTTGAATCCCAAACTTTCTTTTAGTTCTTGACTCTCCTATCTATTCCACCTACATTCTTCCAGAAAAATAGCCGGGGAAATAGGCGGAAAAAACACACACCTAAACCCTGGGATTCGCGAGCGCGATGATGAGGGTTTTTCTATTTTATGGGGTTCCCTTCCGTTCCTGCAATCTGAAATTCTTGGATTGCACGCACCATCCTGTATTCTACCTCAATAGTACTCTCATCCTAAATCCCAAACGCATCAATTAACTCCGCCGAGAATTTTTATTCCACAGTCGTCTTTGTTCGACTGTTAGTTGGAAGAATCATTGAATTTTGATGCGCGCCGGGATTCATCATTCGATGAAAAATTTTTAAGCATCGCATCAACGTTATTTGAATAAAGCTTCGGAAAAAGCATAAGGAAGTTCTGCATGAATCGTGCCGCCCGGAGTCAAGCTTTTCGTCTCGCAGTATCCCTCTCTATCCCTCTCATCGCTGCCGCCATCCAATGGACGTTCTGGTCCACCTTTCAACCGCATACATGGATTCTTTTTTATCCCGCGGTCTTCTTTGCTTCCTGGATCGGCGGACTCACCGCGGGGCTTGCGGCAACTCTTCTCTCCGCGATGCTTGCCAACTGGTTCTTCGTTCTGCCGCTTTATTCGTTCCGCGTGCATGACATCGAGTCGGTCTATTCAATCTGTGTCTTCGTCATTATGGGAGTTCTCTTCAGCGTCGTCCAGGAACGGTTGAAGAGAACGGCGAAACAGACGAACGAAGAACGGTTCCGGCATACGCTGGATATGATGATAGAGGGGTGTCAGATCATTGACTTCGAATGGCGGTATGTGTATGTCAACGAGGCCGCTGCACAGCAGGGAAAATCTTCTCCATCAGCGCTGATTGGGAAAACGATGATGGAAGCCTATCCCGGCATCGAGACAACGCCGTTGTTCGACGTCCTCCGCCGGTGCATGAACGACCGCGTCTCGATGCGGATCGAAAATCAATTTCCTTTTCCCGGTGGAAGCATGGGTTGGTTCGACCTGAGCATTCAACCGGCCCCTGAAGGACTCTTCATTCTTTCGATCGATATTTCGAAAAGAAAACAGGTTGAAGGCCGGCTCCAAGAAAGCGAGCACATGCTCAGGTTGTTCGTTGAGAATGCACCGGCTGCCATTGCAATGTTCGACCGGGAGATGCGCTATATCGCGGCGAGCCGCCGCTTCGCGGCCGACTACCAACTGAAAGAACAAAACATCATCGGGCGATCTCATTACGAGATCTTCCCGGAGATCTCCGAACGGTGGAAGGAAATCCACCGCCGATGCCTTGCGGGAGCTATCGAAAACGCGGAAGACGACCCATTCCCGCGAGCCGACGGAGGCATGGATTGGGTACGGTGGGAGATACGACCGTGGTATCGAACCACAGACGACATCGGAGGGATCATTCTTTTTTCGGAAGTGATCACCGAGCGAAAATTGTCGGAGAAGCAAGTCCTTCGGATGAAACGGTTGTACGCGACGCTGAGCCAGGTGAACCAAACGATCGTGCGAGCCCGAAGCCGACACGAGCTCTTCGATTCTTTTTGCAGGGTCGCAGTGCGCTATGGCGAATTCTCTCTTGCGTGGATCGGCCTGTTGGACGACGCTTCGGGCGAGATCACGCCCGTCGCCGCAAGCGGATTGGACCTGCAGCATTGGCCGTTCGATGACATCAACATCAACAGCGGCGATCTAAAGAACACGCTGATAGCATCGGCCGTTCGTACCTCCAAGGTCTTCACGAGCGAGGATGTCCAAACGGACAAGAAATTGTTCAACATGTATGAACGCTTTCAAAACTATTCTTACCATTCTTCGGCAGCAATTCCATTCCACCTGAGGGGAAAAATAATCGGCGCCTTGAGTTTAGATTCCGGCGAGGCGGGATTGTTCAAGGCCGATGAAGAGATCCGGCTCCTCGAAGAAATGGGGTTGGATATTTCCTTTGCGCTGGAGACGATAGAAATCGACAAGGAGCGCCGGCTCGCGGAACAAGAGATCCACACGCTCAATGCAGAGCTCGAACAGCGAGTCGCGCAACGGACGATTCAGTTGGAGTCTGCCGTGAAGGAATTGGAAACGTTCTCGTATTCCGTTTCGCATGACCTGCGCGCTCCCCTCCGCGCAATCACCGGCTTTAGTCAGATCTTGAGGAAGGAACCGGGAGCGATCCTCTCCGAAAGGGGCCAGGACTATCTCGAAAGAATTTGTACCGCTTCGGGCCGGATGGCGGAGTTGATCGACGACCTCCTCACTCTCTCGCGGATCAACCGCGCAGAGATCCAATCCAGCAGCGTCGACCTTAGCGCTCTCTGGAAAAAAGTTGCCGAACAACTGAGATCTGTGGAACCGGACCGCCGCATAGAATTGAATTGTCAGGAAGGATTGACTGCAACCGGCGATGCAAATCTCCTGCACGTTGTGCTGGAAAACCTGCTCGGCAACGCATGGAAGTTTACGCGGAAAAAAGAGTCGCCAGTGATCGAATGCGGTCAAACCGAGAAAGACGGCCGTAAGGTATTTTACATACGCGACAACGGGGCAGGTTTCGACATGAAATATGTCGGAAAACTCTTCGGCGCCTTCCAACGGCTCCATCGGTTGGACGAATTCGAAGGAACAGGTATCGGATTGGCGACCGTTGCGCGTGTCATTCATCGCCACGGCGGAGAGATATGGGCTGAAGGAGCCGTCGATCAAGGCGCGACATTTTATTTTTCTCTTCCATAGACCAAGAGGTGCACCATGCCACAAAAGAAAGTTATTCTCCTCGTAGAGGATAATTCGGACGACCAGATCCTCACAACGACCGCCCTCAAAGAGGCAAAAATTCTTAACGAAGTTGTCATCGCACAGGATGGAGAAGAAGCGCTGGATTTTCTTTTTGGGACCGGTGCGTATAAGAACCGGGACACCGCCATCACGCCTCAGGTCGTCCTTCTGGATCTGAAACTTCCAAAATTGAACGGCATGGAAGTTCTCGAGCGGATCCGGAGCGACAGCCGGACAAAACTCCTTCCCGTCGTGATCCTTACTTCCTCCAAAGAAGAAAAGGACGTCGTGAACGGATATAAGCTCGGTGCAAACAGCTTTATTCAAAAGCCGGTCGATTTCCATCAGTTCACGGAGGCTGTCCGCCAGTTAGGTTTGTATTGGATGCTGCTGAACGAAGCGCCATAACTTCTCTTAAGAAAGGAACGGTATGAAGCTTATTCGAGTCCTTTTCGTCGAGGACAACGAAGACGATATGGTGATCGCCATCGAAAGATTGCGCAGCGACGGCTATGAGGTAACCTCTCAACGGGTGGAAACGGCGAGAGATCTCACCGCCGCGTTGAAAAAGCAATGGGACTGCGTTATCTCGGACTACAAAATGCCTGAATTGACCGGCGAGGAGGCGCTCGAGATCACAAAGGCTTCTGGAAATATCGTTCCGTTCGTACTCCTATCTGGTACGATCGGCGAAGAAATTGCCGTCGAGATCATGAAAAAAGGAGCGGCCGATTATCTTCTGAAGGATAAGCTCGGCCGGCTCGGCGCAGCCATCGCTCGCGCTATGGATGAGAAACGGTTGCAGACCGAACGAAAGCTTATTGAAGAAGCATTGATTGAGAGCGAGGAACGATACCGAACGTTGTTTGTGAATATGCTCGAAGGGTATTCGTACTGCAGGATGTTTTACGATCGGGGCAAACCCCAGGATTTTGTGTACATCGAAGTCAACGATGCGTTCGAAAAATTGACAGGGTTAAAAGATGTGGGCGGAAAAAAGGTAAGCGAGGTGATCCCGGGCATTAAAGAATCAAACCCCGAGGTGTTTGAGGTGTATGGAAGGGTTGCGCTTACCGGCAAGCCGGAAAAGCTTGAAACATATGTAGAACCCCTCGGGATATGGTTTTCCATTGCAGTCTATAGTCCGGCGAAAGAATTTTTTGTCGCGGTCTTTGATAATATTACGGAGCGCAAGCGGGCGGAAGAGTCGTTGACATACGAGCGCAACTTGCTCAAAGCTGTTATGGATAATATGCCCGACCATATTTACTTTAAGGACAAAGAGAGCCGCTTCCTGAAAATCAGCAGATCCCAAGCCGAATATTTCGGACTAAAGAATCCGGACGAGGCGGTCGGAAAATCAGACTTTGATTTCTTCGGAAGGAGCCATGCACAAGCAGCCTTCCAAGACGAACAGAAGATCATCAAATCCGGAATTATTATCGATGGGTTAGAGGAGAATGAATTGCGGCGTGATGGTCTGGAAACGTGGGTATCGACGACTAAACTCCCTCTCAGGGATACGCGTGGCGAGATTATCGGAACGTTCGGCATTTCCAGAGACATCACCAAGCAAAAACAGGCGGATCTGGCGCTGAAGCAATCGGAAGAAAAATACCGCCGACTGTTCGAGGAGTCGAAAGATGCGATCTATATCAGCTCCGCTGACTCGAAGATCTTGGATATCAATACTGCCGGACTCGAATTGCTGGGGTACGGGTCAAAAGAGGAACTCGAAGAGATGCACGTCGGTGAAAATATTTTCATCAACCCGGAACGCAACTCTGAATTCAAACGTCAGATGAACGTGAAAGGGTTTGTGAAGGATTTCGAAACAGAGTTACGAAGAAACAATGGTCACATTATTCATGTTATCGAGACAGCGACTCCCGTTCGCGATAATTCGGGGACGATCATCGGCAGTAGGAGCATCATTCGCGATGTGACGAACCAGCGGCAGCTTGAACAGGAACTCATTCAAGCCCAGAAGATGGAAAGTGTGGGCACCCTTGCTTCGGGTATTGCTCATGACTTTAATAATATCCTTGGGATCATTCTCGGCTATGCATCTATCATCGAGAGATCGTCCGACAAGTCGGACTCGCTCTCACAAAGTCTTGACGCGATCAAGAATGCCGTAGACCGGGGGGCCGGACTTGTCAAGCAGATCCTGACGTTTGCGCGGAAAACGGAGGTCACCTTCGGTCCCCTCGATCCGCATATCATGATCAAAGAGATGGTGAAATTGCTGCATGAAACGTTCCCGAAGTCGATCATCTTTTCCACCAAGCTATCCGCGAAAAATGCCCTCATCTACGCAGATGCCACGCAGGTCCATCAGGTCGTCCTCAACCTGTGCGTCAATGCGCGCGATGCGATGGCAGACCACGGAACGTTGACTCTTTCGACCGTCATTGTCGACGGTTCAACGCTTCGGGCGATCTTCCCGAACGTCGTCAACAAGAATTACCTTTGCCTGCAAGTAACGGACACGGGCAGCGGGATGGACGAAGCGACGAAAGCGAAGATCTTCGACCCGTTCTTCACGACAAAAGAAAAGGGGAAAGGGACCGGGCTCGGCCTTTCCGTCGTCTATGGCGTGATGAAAAATCATAACGGCTTCGTCAACGTCCAGAGCGAGCTTGGAAAGGGTTCGACGTTCAATCTCTATTTTCCTTTGACCGAACAACTCACGCCTGCCGTTCCCAAATCAAAGGCGCAATGGGAAAATGTAGAAGGCGGCACCGAGACGATCTTATTTGTGGAAGATGAGGTGTCGATCGTTGACATTGTCAAAACGATGTTGGAGATGAAGGGATACCATCTCATCGTTGCTCGCGACGGAAAACAAGGCATCGATCTTTTCTTGAAGCACAAAGAGCAGATCGCATTGGTCCTTACGGACATCGGCCTCCCCAAGTTGAACGGGATCGAAATGTTTCGCGAACTGAAAACGATCGATCCACACGTCCGGGCGATCCTCGCAAGCGGATACATCGATCCGGAAATGAAGTCGGAGGCCTTAAAGTCCGGAGTCCGGGAATTCATCCAAAAGCCGTACGACCTCGTCGACGTCCTGCAAAAATTGCGGTCGGCTCTTGACGATTATCGCGGCTCGTAATAAAATAGATCGAACCGGACTCCCGGTCCCTCCCTCCGGAAAAGCTGTGCGTCGGCGCTTTTATTTTGCCGGGAAGTAATGCCATGCAAATACTTGCTCTCACGGACATTCATGGCTCTTACGAGACGATGGAATCCATCATCAAGGCCGAGCCGGCCGCCGATGTCATCGTTCTCGGCGGCGATATCACGACCAACGGAAATAGTTCGGAAATGAACGAAGCTCTTCGACGCGCTCGATATTTCGGGAAGAGAGTTCTCGCGGTATGCGGCAACATGGACCCCTTCCCGCTCGATGACGTGATCAAAAAAGCGGGTGTGTCGATTAACGCGAAGGGCGTTGTGATCGGAGATGTCGGTTTTTTTGGAGTCTCGGCGGCCCCTTCGTCATTTCTTCGCACTCCCAACGAAATATCTGAAGCAGAGATCGAGGGGCGGGCAAAAAATGGCTGGGTCGACGTTGCTTCTGCACGATGGAAGATTTTCGTCCCGCATGCGCCGCCGTCGAACACGTCTCTGGATAAAACATTTTTCGGGAAACACGTGGGCAGCACATCGGTGAGAACATTCATCGAAACGCGCCAGCCGGACGTCGTCATCTGCGGACATATTCACGAGGCACGGGGAGAGGATGCGATCGACAAATCGAAGATCGTCAACTGCGGGGCCGCATCAAGAGGATATTATGCGATGGTAGAGATCGGCTCATCGATCGCTATCACGATCAAGCCGTAGAATAAAAACACCTTCAAGGTCAAAACGACCACTTCCCCCTTAAGTAAAACCCTTTCCCCTGTCCGCCGTATTCCGCTCCTTCTTTTCCCGAAAAAATCAGTCCAAGGAACATCAGATCCAGGTTGGTCGCAGCGGACCAGGTGATCGACGGAACAAAGGCGACGGAACGATCATCGGGGTTGAAGAGCGCGAACGCCGACCCGCGCACGAGCGGAGAGAGGTCGTATGAAAATTCCTGGAACACCGACCATCGCGCGGGTGAAAGAAGTCCGAGTTTCTGAGAGATGGGAAGAAATGCGGCGGCGTTGGACGAAGTGCCCTGGCTGTTGTAGAGCACTTCGGTATGAATGTAAAATGAATTTTGGAACGTATAATCCCCCGACAACGCTCCGGAAAACATTTTTGACGATGTCGCTGCGCCCGTAAGAATGGCCGGCTTATCGGACAGCAATGCCTCTCCCCGAAACCCGCCCCCTGCAATATCTCCCGCCCAACCCATCCCGCCGTACGGCAAACCGTAGCGATCTCCTCCAACAATATGGAAATCATAGTCCCAATGGTTAAGCGACCAGAGAAACCCTGTAATGCTTTTTGAAAATTCCGTCTCAGGTTTGTATGCGAGAGCCACTTTCGATACCGGGCCGGTGTAGTATTGAACCTGAGCGGCGTCGACTCCCGGCCGTTCGACGTAATCGAAATCGAGAACGGAGAGCGGGTTAAATATATCGATGACATTCCACACGAGGTTCGTCCCCCACGCGATGCGCTGACGGCCAACGGTGGCCTGGACATTATTGACGGCCCAATTGGCGTAAAGGCGGTCGACCTCCGCATACCCGAGCGATTGCGTGCTGCTCCAAACAGTTGCGTCGAGATGTCCGTATCCCGATCGGTTTTTGATCTGGTCCGCAAAGAGCGGCGTATGTTCGACCGTCCCGCCGTAATATCCGCGGAATCGCAATTCCATCACTCCGGTGATCGCATCGGTCGGGTACCATTTGGTATTCAGGCGGGCGTGGATGAGTTGGTCGACGGTATTGCCTTGCGGTGAGTCGTAGGTTGTGCTGAGAAGGTACTCGAGATAGCCGCCGACGTCAGTCCGTGCATTCTGGCAAATGACCAACGCGGGGACGAACATACAACACAACATCGAGACAACGGGTTTCATGCATGGGATCCGGCAGACATGACGTCGCTTTTAATTTTTCCATCCTCGATGGTCACGACGCGGTGCGCGCGTTGAATGACCCTTGCATCATGAGTGGCAAAAACGAACGTCATCTCATATTTACGGTTGAGGTCTTCCATGAGCTCAAGAAGAGAGCTCGCGGAATGGGAATCGAGGTTGGCTGTCGGCTCGTCCGCAAGCACGAACCCCGGATGCGATGCAAGCGCGCGCGCGACTGCGACTCTTTGCTGCTGGCCTCCGGACAATTCCGACGGGCGGCTGTCCAGCCGATCCTTCAGGCCTACCGCTTCGAGCAGTTCGATCGATCTCGCCTCGCGTTCGGTCTTATCGATATTTTGGAGCAGCATGATGAATTCCACATTCTCTTTGGCGGTGAGGACCGGGATGAGATTATACGCCTGAAAAACGAATCCGATGTGATGGAGACGAAAATCGACGAGGCTGCTTTCTTTCATCGAAGAGATGTCCGTTCCATCGATGGTGATAGTCCCCGATGTCGGTTGATCGAGCCCGCCGATAATATTGAGGAGCGTGGTCTTGCCGGATCCCGACGGTCCGACGATCGCCGTGAACTCAAGTTTCTCCACCCGCAGGTCGACCCCGTTGAGGGCGCTCACGGGGATGCTTGCCTGATTATATACTTTTGTAATTCCGTTCAATTGAATAAGGGGCATAATATTCTGTTCGTTAATAAGTTCGGATGGCTGTTGCAGGCCGTAACTGAATCACTTTCAACGCGGGATAGATCGCCGCAAGAACGGCGGTCGCAATGATCATCACCGTGAGGACCGGATACGTGCTCGTCGGAACAGTCGGCACTAAAATGCTCCCGATGCCGTAGTAGGCCAACCCCGCTGAGAAGGCGCTGAGATCGATACCCGAACGCTGGAGCGACGCGATCGTCCCCGCGCCCAGCAACATTCCCGTTATGCCGCCCGTCAGTGAGAGAAAAACTGTTTCCATCATCACCATCAAAAATACCTGGCGGCGTTTCATGCCGACTGCCATGAGCATCCCGAATTCCCTCACGCGGTCGAGGACCGACATCAACATTGTGTTCGTGATGCCGAAAAGAAGTGCGGTGAGAATAATCCCGAGAAAAATATTCATGAACACACTCGTGCTGTCGGCAGTGATCTTTAATTCCGGCGCAAGCTCCCGCCAGCTGAGGACTTCGAGCGAAGGGAAGCGCTTTTGTACTTTATCGAGAACGTCCGGAACGGATGCGGCGGAGGCCAAGCGGATGCCGATTTCATGGATCATCGAACTTCCGAGCAGCGGGAAGAGATCGTGCTGAGTTACGTAAAGGGTCAATCCATCGTATTGCGATGACGCAGTTTGGAATATGCCTGCAACCCTGAACGCACCATAGACGAGAGAACCGTCGGGGTTTTGGAACGTCAGCACGATCTTTGACCTCACCCTGACGTCGAGTTTCTCTGCCAATTTTTTCCCGATGATGATCGCGTTGGACCCCGCCGAATCAAGGTACGAACCCTCGACAATTTCTTTGCGGATCGCGGTCGCCGATTCCTCCGCCGAAGGCACGATGCCTTTGATCATCACGCCCTGAGAAGAAGAGGGGGACGAAGCCATGCCGTCGATGATGCACCGCCCCGTCACGGCATACACTGACGGAAGGCCGCTCACAAACGCAAGGACTGTGTCGGCGCCGGGAATCACCATCCCGATCTCTTTTTCATCCCGGAATCCCGGCGCATGGATCTGAATATGTGTGAGCTCGCGTTCGATCGCGGAGTTCACCATCGTCTCTCCCATCCCATCCATGACGCCGGCGGCAAACAGCCCTCCCCATAGACCGAGCGCAATCGCCGCGATAACGATCCCGCTCCGCTTTTTACTCCGCCAAACGTTCTTCCATGAAATGCGAAAAATCATAACGGACTCACTTGATGTATTCAACTCTTCAAACGATTCAGCCGTGCATTGCGCTCACCGGCCGGAGCGACCTAATGACAAACAACGGATACAGCGCACTTAATACTCCCAGCCCGAAAACCGAAAACCCCTGGATCGTAAAAACGATCGGAGCGATGCTCAGAGGCACGATCGGCTCGAAGCCGTAGGCAAGCATCGCCTTTGCATAGTCTCCCCCCAAATGAATGGGGTTAAAATAAAAATAATACACAGGAGGGATTGAAATAAGAACGCCCACAACCAGTCCCACTGCAGAAACGAGAATAGACTCGATGACCGTGATGACGATGAGTCTCCATCGCTTCATTCCGATCAACACAAGAATACCGAACTCACGCGTCCGTTCGACCGTCATCATCATCACTGTCCCAAAAATTCCGAAACCGATGACGACATACAAGATCAGCAGCATGAGGACGGTCCCCGCGTCGTTCGCGTCGATCCCCTGAACAAGTTCCGGCATCATCTCTTTCCACGTCATCACTTCTTTGTCGCCGTCGACGACCTTTTTGATCGCCGCCGCGGTTTCATCGAGCGCTTTGTTGTCGTCGAGCAGAACCGCGAGAGCCGTCAGGCGGCTCGGCGCCGAATAGAGCTGCTGGGCAAATCCGAGCGAGAGATAGACCATCGAATTATTGAGGTCGGGCAAAGGATATTTCACCAATCCCTGGATCGGGACGATCGCGGCCGCGGTGACTCCTTCAAATCCTTGGCCGTAGACGACGATGCTGTCGCCTACTCCGACGTGGAGGAGTTGTGCAAGTCCTTCAGAGACCACCGCTCCGGTCGAACCCGTCTCGATATATTTTCCAGCGACCATTCTCTTTTTCAACCCCGTCATATTGTCTTCACGCTCGGGGTCGATGCCGACCACCGAGGCGATTTTTGTCGTCGTGGCATGCGAGATGAGCGAGATGGTCTCCAGGCGCGGCGTCACGCAGGCGACGTGAGCGGTCGCAGCGACCTCATCGATCTCGCGCTCGGGCATTTCCATGCTCTGGTCGAACGAACGTTTGTCCCAATAATGATTGCCGTGAACTTGAATGTGCCCTTCATAAAAACCGACTGTGACGTGAACCATGTATTCGTCCTGGCCGAATTGCGCCGAAGAAAATACCACGGCGACGAACACCGAAATGACGACAGAAGTGATGAGGAGCAGCGACCTCCTTTTATTCCGCCAGATATTGCGCCAGGCGAGCAGCACGTAAAGGTTGCCGGAATGCCGTTGTCCGTGATGTTCGGAACGAGAGCTCATCGGACACGCTTCATATTTTGTTCCGAGAAGAAGGCGGCGTCGAGGTTGATGGAAAACTTCATCTCGTGATAATCGAGGACGGTCTTTTGGCCGGGCTTGTTTGACGGGATCATCTCCCAGTGAGCAGGGATCGACCGTCCGTCGAATGTCTTGACATCGCTGCCGAAGAACGATTTTTGCAGATTTCCGTCTTCGTCATAGTACTCCGTTTTCAATTCAAGATAGGATCCTTTGGAGATCCAGAGGTATATTTTTCCCCACACAACTCCCGCTTCGGGTTTGGGGATCAGTTGGATCTTCCAACACTTCATCCCTTCGTATGTCTCCTCGCCGAGGATCGAATGAGTATAGTCGTCCACGATAGACGATTGACGGACGAGGTCGTCGTTCGTGAAATCCGACCCCATCCACGATTGAAGCATCATCGACGGAGGGATTTTGATGATGCGCTGGATCGAAGGGACCCAATTCCATACTTCATTTTTTCTTTTCAATGTCACCGACCCTTTGTCGCGCGCCGGTTCGCTGATGTAGACGAGCGCATAATCGGGCTCGAGCGACCACGATTTCATCGAGATCGTTCGCGTCCATTCGGGCTTGACAATGGTCATCGAAATTTCTGAATACGTGTGCGTTCCCCGGAGAAGGTCGTTCGCCTTCTTGACGATCTCCTTCGCATCCTGCGCACACAGAGAAAGAACGCATAGTGTGGAAAGAATAAGGATGGCGATGAAACGACGCTTCATGGATTTGTCCTACGGGTGAGAGGTATCATGATGAGCCTTTATGCGATTGCACGACGGAAAATTTTACGAACAGCGCAGCTGTCGAGGCCGGAATTACCCTATTCGCGGTTAAAACGTTTATGCCTATAAGATAAAATACGATAACATAAATTACAATGACGCATCATTCTAAGTTGTCTTCGGTCTGCAGGGAGTTATCGAAAAACACGTTGATGAGCCACAAAGTCACTAAGACCCTGAGAAGCCAGTCTTATTCGAAAAAATGCTTCGCGTCTTTGTGCTTTTGTGGCAAGTCTCTCACATTCCTGATGTTTCACGATTTTTTACTTCCGTTCTTGGCGTAGTACGCACATACTTTATTCACAACGCACAGCGGACACTTCGGGTCTGTCGGCCTGCAAATCTCTCTACCGAGGAAGGAAAAGCTCATTCCTGCATCATTCCAGTCTTTTTGAGGAAGGACCTCCATCAACTGCTTCTCAATTTTTTTAGGGTCTTCGCCTTCGGCGATGCCGAGCCGCGGAGCAACGCGTATGACGTGCAAGTCGACAATGATCCCCTCCGCTTTGCCGCCCGATTCCCGAATAATGACGTTCGCGGATTTTCGGCCGATGCCGGACAACGCCGTAAGCTCGTCGAGCGTCTGGGGGATGTTATCGTCGGTGCCGATGGCTTTGGCAAGGTCCATGAGCCATTTCGTCTTGTTGCCGAAATTCCGGACCGACCCGATGAACTTTTGCAGGTCGCCGGCTTTCACCTTCGCCAGCTCCTTCATCGACGGAAAAGCTTTGAAAAGCGCAGGGGCGATCTCGTTGATATGTCTGTCGGAATCCTGAGCCGACAGGATGACCATCACGGTCAGCTGATACCGGTTTTTGTAATCGAGAGGATGCTTCTTCCCTTTGTACTGTTTGAACAAAGGTTTTAACGCCTCAGGCCAGTCGACTTTGCGCGATGTTGCCATGTACATTCCTTTCAAAATGAGTACGATAATATTTAGAGCGCTGCAGTGCTTTCTTACGTGCGATGTACACTCAATCCCCTATCCACTGCGTGCCGCAGATATATTTGAACGCACAGCCGCGACATTCCTTCTCAAAATTTTCTGTCGGCGCAAAAGGATGATCTTCATCCGTGATCTCGTCCATCAAGCCGACGGTGACTTTTTCAAGCATCGCAAATTTTTCTTTTGCCGCATCCTCATCACCGAAGAGAGCGTCTTCAATGTCGCTGTCTAGTTCTTGCTTTCCGAGAAAAAGATAAGCCGGCATGATTTGCTCGAGGGGGGTTGAGGTTGCCTTTGCGTAAAGAATCGCGTAGAACGGCAACTGAAGAGAGCCGATGGCTTCGCCCCACGATGCCCTATTATCAACATCCAGTTTGTCGAAATGTATTTTCGTGTACTTTTCACTGGCTCCCGTTTTATAGTCTAAAATATACTTCTTTTGTCCGCGCAGTTCCACTCTATCTAACGTCCCTTTAATTTTATACTCGCCAATCGACGATTCCAACTTTAGTTCAACGTCCATGATAGTGATCCCTTTTTCCGACTCCGGGATCTGATAACGAAGAAAGAAGTCCTTAAGATGCGTCGAGATTTGTTTTTTCAATAAAAATACGGCTCCTACCGGATGAGGCCCGAATTCCGATGAAAAACAACGGTCAACGAACTCTTCGAAAGACGAAAGAGTGAGCGAATTTTTTGTCAAATGTTTCCCTTTGAGCGTGCGAAAATATGAGGCAAGCAAAAAGTGAATGAAGCTCCCGATTTCCGTCTGTTCAAGCTCCCCGGAAATTTCTGCGCGCTCCCGAAGCTGCAATACAAAAGCGTAATAAAATCTTAACTGGCATCGCACGTACGTGTCGAGAGCCGTTGCAGTGAATGCGAAGCTTTTCAGAAAATCGCCGACTTCCGCCGTTTTCGGAATGGCATTGGGGAGATGGTTCGCAAGGTTCACACGATACTGCACTGTTCGGATGTATTCGTCGCCGCTCAACCGGCGGTCCCGTTGTTCGTTCTCCCATAAGAGCTTTTCGAGGAACCTGCTCTTTTCCTTTTTCCCTCCCTCGGTGAAAAAGAAATGCACTTCTTTTGCGCCGTGGAGCAGCAGGTCGAAATAATACTCCGCCACGCGCTCACGATCGCGAAACGTCGGAAGGCCGAGCGACTCGCGTAGCTTCAACGGCAACAGCACGTCGTGTCCCTTATTTCCGGGAATGATGTCGTCGTTCGCATCCAGGACGAAAACCGTATCGAACTGCAAATTTCGCGTTTCGAGGAAGCCAAGGACCTGAAGGCCGTGCAGCGGCGTTCCCGTGAAGGGCACTTCGGCAGAGGCGACGTAATTCCGGAAGAACAAGACATAACCGGTGAGGTCGGGAAACTGCATTCCGCTGAGCGACGAAGCCGAAATGGCATCGAGGTTTTCGATAAGAGCTTCGGCGAAGGGGCGGAAGAATGGATGGAGCCGAGCTGTGCTGCGGGCGTCGATGTACTTCAGAACATCGATTGCCCTTGCGGCGAAATCCCCGATGCTCTTCGGGTCGCTCAGTTTGACGATCGTCTCTTTATGGATCGCAATCAAATGGCCTCTTAACATTTCAGCGGAGACTTTTTCACCGGCGCCGGTGACTCGTTGTGCCGCCCTCTCGAACACCGGAATATTCTTCTCCAGTTCCTCAAGCGCGAAATACGAGTCCGGCCGTTCCTTCAAAAATATTTCCTCGATCGTGTTGCAGAGAATACGCGTCACGTCGGAACGGTTTCCGTATCGAATGTTCTTGGTGTAAGGATGGAGAATGAATTTGACGTAGCTTGGGATCGCATAACGGCCTTCGTTTTTCGATACGGCGAGTTCCATCACGGTTTCGAGAAAGCCGTAAACGGGCGTTCGCGTGGCGGGATAGCCGAGCGAGATGTTGTATGTGTCGTCCGGAAGGAGCGCGAGCGTCTGGTGGAACAGCGGAAAAAGCGTTTCCGCCGCAGGGACGACGATCGATGTGCCCTCGATCGAGGCCGGGTCTGCCTTTAGCTTTTCATGGATCTTTTCGCTGAGGGCAAAGACCTGCCCGTGGTCGTCGGCGCTTCGGGTAAAGTGCAACGAAGGAGGAGCGCTGTCGCGTTGCGGGATCTCCGGAGACAAGCCCAGTTGTTTGAGACTGTTCCCGATGCCAAGACCGTTCTGAAAAATTTCAACGACATTCTCCAGCGTGGAGAAATGTTTGAAAATTATCTCTTCGGATTTTGTGAAGGCAAAAAAGCCGGCAAAAATAATTTTCGCCGTGCCGCGGAAATCAATTTCATGTACCTTTTCCGCTGCGAACCGGTACCTCATCGAACGGGTCGCAAGGCGCCGTTGGCCGGCCGTCGCATACAATTGTTCGTAAAACACGAGGAGCGACGTCAGCCCGCCGAACACGATGCCGGAGAGCGCATCTTTCACTCTGCGAAGAGGAACGTCCGCCAGCCAGAGTTCTTCCAGCTCTCCAAAAATTTTCATCCCGAGAGGCAAAAACGCATCGAGCTCAATAAAATGACCGCCGCCGAGTCGCTGCGGGTCCGCAAGATAGATGTCATGCAGCAGCGCGACGGCGTCGAGCGGCTCCAGACGGCCGAGACCCGCCTGCAGTTTTTCCTCGCAGAGGTAGTCGATAAAATGGTCGATAGAAAAGATCTTGGGGGGAATGAATCCCTTTCCCGTTCTACTCGCCAACGCCCTTCGCAACATGTGGGCTGGACGCTTCCCGGGAAACACGACGATGTTGTTCGAAAAATCGCGTCCGTCAGGAACGAGCAACGGAACGATCTCGTCAACAAGATTTTGCTGCGGAGAAATAAGCGAGATTGTGCTCATGAGATGTTCTTTTTGTTCTTCAAATCGACGTAGGCAATTACACCGCGAACCGTTTTATCCGGATAGATATCTCTGATGATTTCCATATAATTCCGGACTTGGCGGATATATTCCGCCTCGGGTTCATTGCCGCCGGTTTTAAAATCCATGACTGTAACGCCGGCCGGGTCGACGATGATCCTGTCGGCGCGGTACAACGAACCCTGAGCGTTCGTGAGGTCTTGTTCGCGAAGAATTTTTCTTCCCTCTTTTCGGACAAAATAGTCTCTCACTCCCGGGGCGGCGATAAAATCTGATACTGCCTTCAGGATTTCCGTCCGACCGACGCCGCTCGACATGTCGACGATAACTCGTTCCACAGCGGACGCAAGTTGTGCACGCTCATCGCCGTCCAAAAATTCGACCAGCGAGAAAACACGATGGACCAGGTCCCCCCTTTTTGCCTCGACCGATCCGATGCTCTCATACTCCTGTACCGGCAAAGGCTTGCGCTTGCGATGATGGAAAGCGCTGACGATTTGCCCCGTCGAGGCTTTGGACGGACCGGAAGCAACGGCGCGTGGTTCCCCGTACTTTTTCGACGGAAGAAATTTGGTCGGCTCCTTCGGCTCTTTCTTAAAAACTCCGACGACGTACATCTCTTTTTCGGCCCTCGTAAACGCGACGTAGAGCTTATTAAGCATGTCAACGGTGTCGCGAAATTGCTCCTCCTCCAACAATGCCCCAACCTCTTTAACCTTTTCGGCAATATCTTTATTCGCTTTCAGGATCGTCACTGAATCTTCGTCCTCACGAACGATGTACCCTTTGCCGCGGGCAGGGTGGTCGTACAATAAAACTATAACGACGGGGAAACCCATTCCTTTCGCTTTATGGACAGTCATCACGGAGAGAGCGTCGATGCCGGCCGGCACATCGATCTTCCATACATCCTCGACCGATTCGTCGTCGACATAGGCAAGAAAATCCTTGATGGCATTTCTCCCTTCTTTTTCGAACGCTTTGATCGCTTCGAGGAGCTTCACAAGAGAGGCCTCTTCATCCGGGGACGTGCCGAACACGTCGAAAATTTTATAGGCCTCCGAAAGCAAATCGTACAACGGCAGATAACCGACGATATTGAATAGATGCTCGAAATATTCGTCCCACACACTCGTGTACCGCTGGCGAAAACCGGTATAGAGCGGTCCAACCTCGTTCCGTTTCGCTTCGGCGATCCATTCCGCGATCGCGCCCGGCACGATGCCGGCGCGATGGCCGGCCGCGCATCGAGTGAACACATCGCCGAGAATGAACGTGGCGAACGAAAGGTCGTCCACAGGAGTGTCGAGAAACCTGAGCAGCGCGATAAATTCGCCTGCGCTTTTTCTCCTCCTCACATCGAGCGTGCTGTGCGAGATGATCGGGATTCCCTTTTCGTTGAGCCAGCCGCTGACTTCAACTACATTTTTGTTGTTGGGAGTGAGGATAGCGATCTCATTGTACTTGTAGCCGCGGGAGAGGCAATCGTCCACGATCGCCTCCAACTTTGTTCTCTCCGGCGTCTCCTCGTCTAACTTTTGTACGACGGCAACGTCGACAACGCCTTGATATCCTCCGGACTGTTGTGCATGTTGTTTGAATGCCGATAGACCGCTCGCCTTCGACGCCTCCTCATACCCTTGTCCGGGAATGATTTTGTGGAACATGTCCTTGTTGAATTCCACAATTTCTTCACAGCTTCGGTAGTTCGTCTCAAGAGCCACCGTTGTATGGTCCGCCGAGGGAAATGGATTTTTCTCCGAGAGGGATTTCATGATTCTCCAATCGGCGTCGCGAAAGCCATAGATGGATTGCTTCGTATCCCCGACAACAAACAGACTTCCGCCTTTCGACAACGATTCCTCGATGAGCGGGAACAGATTCCTCCATTGCAGCTGCGACGTGTCCTGGAATTCGTCGATGAGATAGTGGTAGATCGTCTCGCCGATCTTAAAATAAATCTCCGGCACCGCTTGAACGTTGAGATGTTCGGCAAGCGTTTTATTGACGTCGTCGATAAAAATCTGACCGGATTGCTTTTTCACTTCCCCGATCGTGTGCTGCATCATCGCATAGGCCTGAGCATACGGCCGGTAATAAGATTGGGCGTAGTGCAGAAACCATTCTTCAAGAAGCTCATTGAGCCCCAGCTGTTCCTGTTCAATTTTGGGGAGCCATTGCTCGCTCGCCGCGGTCTCTTTCTTCCCCTTCGGCTTGTTGACAGGGCTGGACCGAAACTTCCGATCGATGAGGCTCCCGACATCGCCCGCGCGGATCAACTCCAAATCGACTTTAAATAGATGAGACATTGCAAGAGTGGATTGATCGATCAGGGCTTCGACTGTTGCCGCCTGGGCAATGACCCGATCTCGCAGCCCTGAGGTTTTATCGTCGTCATTCCGGATTTCAAGTGGCTTCGTATACGATGCAACCATGCGATAGATCTTTTTGATCTGGTTCGCAAGGTCGCCGTAAACGTCCCACAAGAACGAATCCTCCCTTTTTCTGTTCTCCGCGATAAATTCAATTATTTTCCCGACGATCGATGCCTGGGCGGCCCCCTCCCGTATTTCTTTGGAAAAGAGATCGAATGCCTTGTCGAAAATGCGGTCGGCGTTGAGCTGGACCTCAAAATCCGGATGGATGCCGTATTCGATCGATGAGGAAGTAAAGATCGTCGACATGAAACTGTCGACCGTTTTCACATGAAAATCGGAGTAGTCGTTGAAAATTTCGTCCACAAGTGAGGACGCTTTCGCGCGGAGGTCGGCAGGCCGGTTCGGAATAAGGCGTCGGAGGTCTGCCAACGTCTCCATATCGCCGAGAGCGGCAAGCTTCAGCAGTTTCAGGATGCGCTGTTTCATCTCCGCGGCGGCATTGTTCGTGAAGGTGATCGCCAGGATATTCCGAAGCTCGTTATGCGGAATTTTTTCGGAAAGCAAAATCTGCACGTACCTCTGCGCAAGGGCTTGAGTCTTCCCCGCTCCTGCGGAAGCGATAGTGACCGTCACGGAGGGCAACACGATCCCGTCTTCATTGGTAAGTAGAGCAGACATGCGTCAATCCCTCGAAAAAACAAAGACCACGCGGAATAAAATAAAATATCCAAACTGCAGGGAGTTTGGATATCGAACAAACATCAGAAGCGTCGATCAGATCGCATATTTAAGGGCGATCCATTCCGGAATATTTTCAGCCCTGCCGGATTTCAAATTCACCATCGTATAACGAACATAGCCTTCGCATGAGAGTTTGTTATTCTCTTTTTTAAAAATTTCGAAGTGCACTGTCACGCCGTCCTTCAGCATTTCCTCGATCCATGTCCGGACAATAATTGTATCTCCAAGGACCAAAGGACGTTTATGTTCAACGTGCGTTGTATTCACAACCCAGCTGTACCCGAGGGAGATAAATTCCCCCATATTCATCTTATAGCAGCGCTCCATCTGGTCGTAGCGCGCGGCAAGCACATAATCCAGATATCGCGTGTTATGCACGTGCTGATTCATGTCGATATCGTCGGGGCGTACCTGCAGCTCGGTTTCAAATTTTGAGTATTGTTTGGTCATGAGAATTCCCTTGAGCACACGATACAAACAATTCGCTGGAAAATCAACGCCGGCAGCGGCGGGTTTGTAATGAGCTAGACAGCAACATATAAACGCTAAAATCAAAAGCTCCACGGGGATCTTCACCGTGGAGCTTTTGCCAAACGAAGAATCACTTTTACTTTTTATCCGGATAAGGAGGAGGCGGCGGAAGCTTCGACGGGTGCCCCTTCAACTCGTCGAGAATGACTTCGATCGCTTTATTGAGTTGCTGATCCACGCCCGCATATTCCTGAGCCGGATCGTTATCGACAACGATATCCGGGTCGACTCCATGCCCTTCCATGATCCATTTTTTCCCTTCGAGATCGTACCGGGAGAATTCCGGCTTTGTGAGGAATCCGCCGTCAAGCAACGGCAGCGAGCCGCGAATACCGACAACTCCGCCCCACGTTCTCTTGCCGACCACCAGGCCGATCTTGTATTTCTTGAAGCGGTAAGCGACGATATCGCCGTCCGACGCGGAAAACTCGTCTGTCAGCATGACTTTGGGACCCACCATCGTCCCGCCCGGATCAGCTGCCCATGAAGTATTGCGCGCGATATCGATCATCGCAATTTCGCGGTGCAGTCTCTCAATGATCATCGGCGAAACAAATCCGCCTCCGTTCCCTCGCACGTCGACGATCAAACCTTCCTTCGTGAGCTGAGGATAATAATATTTCACGAACTCGTCGAGCCCGTCGAAACCCATATCCGGTATGTGTACATAGCCGATCCGTCCGCCCGACGCTTTCGAGACTTTTTCGATATTGGATTGCACCCAATTGAAGTAGTAGAGGCCGTGTTCATCCCCGATCGGAACAACGACAGTTTCGTGACTTCCTTCTTCTTTAGGTTGAGCGTTTAATTTCAACGTTACTTGTTTGCCGACCGTCCCAACGAGGGATGCATAGATGTTGACCATCGTATTCGTCGGCTTGCCATTCACCGCAATAATATACTCGCCCTCCTTGGCGTTGACGCCGATCTCGGTGAGAGGAGACCGAAGCGTATTGTCCCAGTTTTGACCGCGGAGAATTTTAGCGATCCGATAATATCCCGTTGCAGGATCGCGTTCGATATCCGCACCGAGAAGCCCCGTCTTGATCCGTTCGGCGTGCGGCATTTCTCCTCCGCCGACGTACGTGTGGCCGGTGCTCAACTCGCCGATCATTTCTCCGATGATGTATGTCAAATCGGCGCGATGATTGACGTAGGCAACAAGGGGCTCGTACTTCTTTTTTACGCCTTCCCAATCGACCCCGCTCATGTTCGGTGCGAAGTAGAAGTCGCGCATTTGCCGCCACGCTTCATGAAAGATCTGTTCCCATTCTGCATGATGGTCGACCGTCATTTTCATATCCGAAAGGTTCAGCTTCTCTTTGATGTCAATTTTGGAGGTAGGAAGGTCGATGATCGCGTATGAACCATCCTGGCCTACGATCGCCTTCTTGTCGTCCGCGGAGATCTCATAGCCGTTGAACTCGCCGAGTTCCGTTTCCTTCTGTTTGTCAAGGTCATAAAAGAGGAACTGCGGCTTTTCATCTTTGCTGCCGTTCCTGATGTAATACACCTTATCGTCGACGGAGACGATATTTCGATAGCTTGCAGCCATGATCGGCAATACGGCGACCCGTTGTTGTAAACCGTCAATGTCGACTTTGACGTCGGGTTTCCCTTCATCCTTTTGATCTTTTTTCTTTTCCGGCTTTTCCGAATCTTTTCCCGCCTCCGAAATTTTCACTTCGTCGCTTTTCGGTTCAAACGGAGATTTCGTCTCCTTCGAAAGAGCGACGAAATAAATCTTCGACATGTCGTTGTACACATGTTCCAACTCCGTCTGACTGAGCGTCGGGTTAAATGTTCGGTCGGAAATGAAGAAGAGATATTTGCCGTCTTTGCTGAACGAGGGGCCGTAGGAAGAATACCAGCCGTCGGTCACAGGCGTGGTCTCTTTTTTCTCGAGCGAATACAAATAAATGGTCGTCATCGCTGAATCTTCGGGCTTTGCGTATGCGATCCACTTGCTGTCCGGAGACCACGCGTAGTCGTCGATCTCCCACGCGGTCGCGTGAGCCACTTCCGTCACTTTCTTCGTCTCAACATCGACGTACTGCAGCCGTTGCAGCCGGTCCGACCACATGATCTTCTTGCTGTCGGGCGACCAATAGATCTGGTATTTATACGGAGGGCCTGTTTTCGTCAGCTGCGTTCCTGGGGCGCTCCCGTCCTGCGGCATGATGTAGACCTCGTCCTCGCCCGAAGCGTCCGAAATATACCCGATCCATTTTCCGTCGGGAGACCATTTGGAATCGCGCTCGTGGACACCTGACGAATTGGTAAGGTCGCGCGTGTTGCCGTACTTTTCGGGGACAGTGAAAATGTCTCCTCGGGCTCCGAACAATGCCCTGCTCCCGTCGGGGGCAATCTCATAATTTTGAATGTTCTTGCTCACATCGACAACGCTCGTCCGCCCTATCGCAAGGTCTTCGTCGATGGAAACCGAAACTTTCTCTGCCTTCTCCGTCGCAAGGTCGAACCGATAAATGTATCCTCCATTTTCGAACACGATCGCGTTGTCTCCCAGCGAAGGGAACTTGATATCGAAATCGACAAAGTTTGTCAACTTCTTCGTCTCCTTCGACGTGAGGTCGTAAGAATAAAGGTTCATCCTTTTGTTTTCATCGCGGTCGGAGATAAAATAAATCGTGTTCCCATGCCACATTGGGATAATATCTTGAGCCGGGTTGTCCGTGAGGTTTGTGACGTGCTTCGAGTCAAAATTGAACAGCCAGATATCATCCGCCTGGCCGCCGCGATATCTCTTCCATGTTCTGAATTCTCTGAACACTCTATTATATACCATTTCTTTGCCGTCGGCCGAGAAAGAACAAAATCCTCCGCGCGGTACGGGAAGTTCCTCGGGGAGTCCGCCGTCGATCGACTGCAAATACAACTGGCCGTTGAAATCATTCCATTCGATCCTCCGGGAACGGAAGATGATGTGGGAGTTGTCCTTCCATCCCATGACAAGGTTGTTGGGACCCATGCGGTCGGAGACATCATCGCGGTCGAGGGTCGCCGTGAACGTGAGGCGTTTTGGCACGCCTCCTTCCGAAGGCATCAGATAGACCTCGGTATTGCCGTCGTACTGGCCGGTGAAAGCAAGCCATTTTCCGTCGGGGGAAAAGCGGGCGAACATTTCGTATCCGACGCTGTTCGTCAATTTCCGTGCGATGCCGCCGCTCGCTGAGACCGTGTAAAGATCCCCGGCATAACTGAACACAATATTGTCTCCATGTATGGTCGGAAAACGAAGAAGGCGGGCCTCCTGTTGACCGAAAGCCAAAGAGACGATTGTAAGAAAAAGCGAACACATTAGGACGAATCTTTTCATAGGGCTAACCTTGATTAGTTTGACAATAAACTGGGGGCGGTCTTTATACGTCGATCGAATGGATAAGTTTCGTCAATTTTGAACCGTGACGGCCTTTCGCGGCGTAAAGAGGGATAAAGCTGTATCAATATACATTTCAAGAATTTATGGTGCAAATTTCGCTCTTCACAGCTATATTAAAGTACGATAAAGGCGGCGCTTCGACCGCTGTTTGCGCATGGCAATCCTGTTCCGAAAGTTTCAAAAATTTCTTACCATGACAAAAATCTCTCTCCCATCGGCTCGTAGATCCTGCTCTATGTCTTCGCTTAGACTTTCACCGGTTATTCTTTATTTATTCGCTCTTCTGCTTTTAGGTTGCGGCAAAGCATTTTCACTCCCCTCCACCGACTCCCTCTTTCTTCATATCGTCGAACCCGAAACCGATACCACAATAACGATCGCCTCACATCAGAGAATTTCGGCTTGCACAGTCCCGAGTGGGAAAGCGTTCATTAACGGAAAAGAAGTCAAGGTCTACTCAAGCGGCGCTTTTTGCGGCCTTGTCTCCGTACCCGTCGGAACCTCGACCCTGAGACTTGTCGCGCGTGCGGCAAACGGCGATTCGGTCGTCAAAGAATTCCTTCTTCAAAGGCCGGAACCTCCGAAAACTTCTCCGCGGGATCCGCTCGTCATCGATACCGTCATGATGGAACCGTCGCAGGATCTCTGGCTCGGGAAAAATGATATCCTTGAAGTAAAGTTCAAAGGAAGTCCCGGTTATCGCGCGTCCTTCGACATCGACGGCGTCGAATCCGGCATTCCGATGACCGAACTGCCTCCGGGAAAAAGCGGTGGCCTTGAGGGAGTCTACATAGGACGCTATGCGGTGAAGGAAGATGACGAGGCGCGGAACGTGCAGATCCGATTTCGGCTCAAGAAGAGTTTTTTCTCGAGTGAAAAAGCGTACTCAAAAGGTCGAGTTTCGATACTTCCGAAAGAGTTGCCGCAGGTTGCAGAGATCGTGGGCAAGCGCGCATACCTCAATGCCGGCGTAGGGAACGACAGACTTGGCGGCGCCAAGCTCGGAAGCCTCAAGAGCGGCGTGCGTGTTGTTGTCAGCGGAAAGGTCGGAGACCAATACAGGATCCGGCTTGGGGATGATATGGAAGCTTGGCTGCCGACAGATTTTGCTCAGCTGCTTCCACCGGAGACTCCGTACCCGAAATCGCTCGTGGGTTCGCTCACAATCTCCGGGAACGACAAGGAAGATATCGTGACGGTCGCTCTGGACCAGAGGCTCCCGTATCTGAGTCAGCAAACGGTCAATCCAACGACTATTATCGTAGACATTTTCGGGGCGTCGTCCAATACGAATTGGATCACGCATCAATTATCCGGGCAAGGAATACAGAGCGTTGCATGGAGTCAGGTGGCGGCTGAGCAATACCGACTCACGATCACGCTGAAGTATGCGCAGCATTGGGGGTACGATATCGCGTACGATAATGGTTCGACCATGCGCATCGTCGTTCGCAGACCGCCGGTCTATACTTCTACCGACTCGGTGCTGAATCGTATGACGATCGCGGTCGATGCCGGCCACGGAGGCGACAACGACGGCGCGATCGGTTCGACCGGGGTGATGGAAAAAGATATCACCCTTTCAATCGCCAAACATCTCGACTCGCTTCTCATCCTGAAAGGGGTGAATGTCGTGATGACGCGGACCGCGGACGAAACTGTCTCGATGGTTGAACGCACGGATAAGATCCTCAACTCGGGAGCGCAAATCTTGGTCAGTATTCATGCGAACTCAGTCGGAAATTCCGTCGACCCCGAACTGTCAAAGGGGACGAGCGCGTACTATCGTCATATCGGCTTCCAGCCGCTTGCTTCGGCGATCTATGGAAAAATGCTTGAGCTTAAACTCGACCAGTTCGGGATCGTCGGCAGTTTCAATTTTACGCTCAACGCCTTGACGCAAGTTCCGAACGTTCTTGTCGAAACCGCTTTCATGTCCAACCCAGAGGATGAAATCCTTTTGCTGGACGATCACTTCAGAGAAAAAATCGCAGAACAAATTATGAGAGGGCTCGAGGAGTTTGTCAGTTCTAACGGGGATAAGAAAAAGTAGAAGACCGCAAACCTTCCGAAGGTTTTCTATCTAAAATGAGCAAATGCCAAAGCTTTTTCAATGTTCAATCAAAAAACCTTCGGAAGGTTTCTAAAGGTAACCCACAACCCCGCCACCGTCCAATTTGACTTTGATGAGAATAGTTATGATCTTTGCTTGAGTTGTTCGGGGCCTGCTTTTCGCCCAATATTTTTTGCTGGTCAGAAATATAAAGTCCGCCTCGACTGGAGGTGACATGGATCAGCGCGGTAAAATAGAGACCTCAGGCTTCCGCTCGTGCGGAGACTGGGGTTTTTTGTTTTATGGAGGCCAATAATGAAAAAAATGATTATTTATTGCTTTTTCTCATTCATCGTATGCGGGTGTGCAGCAACACGGCCCGAAGGAGTCTCTAACGAATTTCCCCGCCTAATCGAACAAGATCCTCTGCCGTCCATGCCGCCTGATCTTGCAAAAACGCGGCACCAATTCGACCTCCGTTTGAAGGTCAACGAAGATGGGTCGGTCGCAAGGGCGGATATTTTGGACCCGAGCGGAGACGCTGTGTGGGATTCTCTCGCACTCTCTCAGATCGCAAAATGGAAATTTGCCCCGGCACTCGACGATGGGAAACCGATCCCAATGTGGATTACTATGCGAGCTAACGTTAAATTCGAACAGCCCATATTAATGGACCTCGCCGAAATTGTTTGCCGGAACGCCTCAATCGCAGACTCGGTGTACTCGCTCCTCAATGCAGGAGCCAGTTTTGAATCGCTTGTTTCGACATTTTCGATCTCCCACTCGAAAGATCGTGGCGGAAACCTCGGCGAGATCGATCTCTGCCGGTACAGCGACGACATTCGAAAGACGCTGAAAAAGCTTGGGACAAATGAATTCAGCGAGCCGATCGCTTTAGGCGACACCTATGTCATATTCAGGCGGTTGAAGGGAAATGTTCAATTTCAATAATTTTACGGCCACAGCCGGGCAGTTTTTTTCCTGTTCACCGGAATTCTCGAAAGGTTGATAGCATGACTAAGAATAGCGCAGAAAATCGGCGCACACTTTTGAAAGAGCGAGAGATCTTTTGTACGGAATGTGATACATATCTAGAAAATTTTTGCTTCGCCCCCGAGGCCGACAACATCGAGGCGATTAGAAAGACTCTTGCCCAATGCAAACAGAAAGGGAAACATTCCGGCGAATTTTGCGCGAAATTGTTTATCGGAAACTCTGAAACTCTTGAGTCTCTTTGGGACTCCGACATCTGAACGTGAAAGCATTGTGTCGAATTTTTCAACGTTGAATGTTGCATTTATCAACAATGTCAACATGCGTAAGTATAAAGACTTAGTGCAATGGTGCATTTCCGGCTGAATTTTTGTGGTAATATTCAACATTCAACGTCCGCCTAATTTATTTACATCACCCTTCCGTCTTCCCGTAGCGCCCAAGTTTTGCTGGCGTTAATACCCGTCGCAGCTAATTCCGATTTTTTGGCATGATTGTTTGATGTCTCATCCGCAGAAAAACAGCGAATGAGGCAAACAAATGGTCATCATACTTTTCATCTTGATGGTTGTCATTCTGCTCACGTCAGAATATTTCTCCCTCTCTAAGAAAATGGCCGTCAACACCGAAAGACACGTCCAATCTTCGATCGGTAAAGATGAGATCATTGAGCGATATTTTCACAAGGGACATAGCTGGGCTCTTGTACAACCTTCGAAAAACATCGTCGTAGGCATTGATGATTTCGCCCAAACCGTGATCGGTAAGATCACCTCTATTCAATTGCCAAATCCGGGAGCCCTTCTGCGTCAGGGAGAACAATTTGTGACGATGCGGCATGGCGAGAAGGCCCTGTCTCCTGCAGCTCCGCTTTCGGGCACGATCGTCGAAGTCAACGATAAACTAAGATCGAACCCTCAAGGCGTCAACGATTCTCCCCTCGAAAAAGGCTGGGTCGTGAAAATCTCTCCGACCAACCTTGCCGGCGAACTCCGTTGGTTGCTGAAAGGCGTCCCGGCAGCCCGATGGCAGGAAGCTGTCCGCGCGCAACTTGTCCAATGGTTTTCTCCTCGCACCGCTACGGTGATGCAGGACGGCGGAAAAATTGTCGACACGCTAAGCGATACTCTCTCGGACAACGAGTGGCGTATGCTCGTCGATGAATTCTTTAACAAACATGATACTGATACTCACGCTTTTCATTCTTGATGAAGGATTACGACCATGACTGTTCTGCTTTTCATCTCCATGATCATTGTTTTTCTTGGGGTCGATTTTGTGGTCCAAAGAAAGAAACAGATCGCTCCCGTTCCCGCTGAAGCACGACGCCCCTTCTCGACCCCGCGCGTTCCATCGGGCATCTTCTTTGCGCCATCGCATACATGGTTGACGCTGTTTCCGTCCGGGAATGTGCGCATCGGTATCGACGATTTTATTCTCCGCATGATGCACACTCCAGCGATCGTGCCGTTGAAAGAGGCCGGGATGTCGATCCGAAAAGGCGAACCGTTATTCCAACTGAAAGAGGGCGAGCAAGCGCTCACGGCGCGATCGCCGATCGACGCAGACATCGTAGCGATGAACGACAGGATTCAGGATCAGCCCGAAGTGTTAAAAGAAGCTCTGTTCAGCGACGGATGGGCATATACACTCAAGCCAAAAAAAGTGTCGGACCTGAACGGGATGCTGCTCGGTGAAAAGAGCCGAGCCTGGGTTCAACAGGAGGTCGGACGCCTGCGCGATTTTCTCGCCGGCTTTGCCCCGAACGCGGCGCTTTCGCCCGCATTGCTCCAAGACGGCGGCATGCCGGTTGAAGGAGCGCTGAAGAGTATGACCGATGAACAATGCAAACAATTCGAGCAACAATTTCTCGGGATGGAGTAGGCGATGGACACGACGATAAAAAATAAGGGATTGTTGATCGATATCTCAAAATGTGTCGGCTGCCGTGAATGCGCCCGCGCCTGTGCGGAAGCGAACGGGCTGCCGCAAGAAGAGGCCGACGAGCTTTCGGCTACTCATTACACCGTTGTCCAAAGTTACTTTAACGACCAAACGTTCGTCCGGCGGCTCTGCATGCATTGCGAAGAGCCGACGTGTGCGTCCGTCTGTCTCGTCGGCGCGATCAAAAAAACCGAAACGGGAGCCGTGGTCTACGATGCATCGAAATGTATCGGGTGCCGCTACTGTATGCAGGCGTGCCCGTTCGAAGTGCCGCGCTACGAGTGGGGGAGTCTTTCGCCGCGGATCCAGAAATGCAAAATGTGCTACGAACGCGTGGCTGCTGGTGAACAGACGGCGTGCGCGGCTGCCTGTCCATTTGGAGCGACGATCTTCGGCGACCGTGATGACCTCATACGCGAGGCGCGGAAACGTATCGACGAAAACCCGGGTACCTATATCAACCATATTTATGGCCTGACCGAGGCGGGCGGAACGTCGGTCCTGTTCATTTCGAATATCGCATTCGAGAAACTCGGCTTCCCGATGAACCTTCCGAATCATGCGATGCCGCTGCTATCATGGAGAGTGCTTTCGCAAGTACCGAAGTATTCCGTGGCGGCGGGCGTCGTGCTTTTCGGCATCCATTGGATCACCGCGCGCCGCGCTGAAGTTGCAAAGTTTGAAGCCGAAGAGGCGCAAAAAAAACTGGAATCAAGACGAAACTGAAAGAATATCATGATGCCTAATCTCCGAACATTGAAACCGACTTTTTGGAAAACCGCAGCAGCCGTGCTTATCGCCATCGGAACTGTTGCGGCCGTTGAACGATTTACGATGGGCCTTGGGGCGACAACCCACCTGAGCGACCAATTCCCTTGGGGGCTTTGGATCGGGTTCGATTTTATCGGGGTCGGGTTGGCCGCCGCCGGGTTCACGATCGCAGCTACCGTCCACATTTTCAACGTCGAACGGTTCGAGCCTATCGTGCGGCCGTCAATCCTTACCGCCTACATCGGATACATGCTCGTGGTCCTTGTGCTGGTCGTTGACCTCGGACGTCCGCAGAATTTCTGGCACCCGTTAGTGATGTGGAACCCCCATTCGGTGATGTTCGAGATCACCTGGTGTATCATTCTTTACACGACCGTGTTGACGTTAGAATTCGCTCCCGTCGTGCTCGAAAAATTCCATCTTCATGCGCCGATCAAAATACTTCGCACGATTTCGTTTCCCGTGGTCGTGGCCGGCGTCGTGCTCTCAACGCTCCATCAATCGTCCTTCGGTTCGCTGTATCTTATCGTCCCCGAACGGATGCACCCGCTCTGGTACTCGGACATCATCCCGTTCCTCTTTTTCATTTCCTGTGTGGCGGCAGGACTCTCGATGGTCATCTTTTCTTCTTTCCTTTCCGCCCGAGCGTTTGGCCGCCAAATTAGGATGCCGCTCTTTACGGAGCTTTCGAGAGTGTTGGTTGTCGTGCTGGCTCTCTATTTCACCGTGCGCGTGCAAGATTTAATGAGCCGCGACGCGCTCCAATACGTGTTCCAGCCGACCTATCAAAGCATGTTGTTCATCGCCGAGATCGTCATCGGAGTAGTGGTTCCGTTCTTTCTTCTCACATTCCGGCGAGTACGAATGAGCCAAAGAGGTCTCTTCTATTCCTCCATTCTGGTCATTCTGGGATTCGTGGCGAACAGGATGAACACCGCTGTGACAAGCATGGAGTTATGGCCGCAACGAACATATTTTCCGTCGTGGCAGGAACTATCCATTGTCGTTGGCTTGAGCACCGCGGGATTTGTCGCATTCTATTATGTCGCTAAGAATTTTCCAGTCTTCTCATCCGGTCATAAAGAGGAGCCTGTCTCTACCGTCGACAATGCTATGATGGATGAGTTAAGGCTTGTGTCAAAATGATTTTGACTGCTGCAGTGTGATTTTTAGGTCACAGCGGCCATACCATTCTCCCAAGAGGTAAGCATGTATTACAGAAATCTAAAAACACGCGAGCCGTTCACTAAACCAAATTATTGTGTCTGGAATGAATCCGATTCAGACACGAATAGATTGTGCGACCTCAATTTTAAATGCGATGCCTGCCCTGTGAACGAGGGCATGCGAATAGAAACTCTAGCGGACGACGCACCGACATTGCCTTCTTTCTATCCTGTCGTCAGCGACGAGACATCTTTCCAATACTTCGACCGGCGGCTCGATGAATTCTTTAAGCCGCTTTTGTTGACGCCTTTACCGACCGACAGGTTGTATCATTCGGGCCACGTTTGGATTAAAAAGAACTCACCGAGAACAGCCACAATCGGCGTCGATCAAATCGGCGCGTATTTCCTGCAACCGATCGTAAGCGTCGTATTGCCTCAAACACCGTCGCGCATGGAATTGAATTCTCCGTTTACATGGCTCGTCCTGAGAGAAGGAACGATCGCGCTCCGTTCCATCGCACGGGGATTTGCAGATCAGACCAATTTTGACCTCCTGGATCATCCCTATCTCCTTTTAGATGCTCCTTATGATTCAGGATGGATTCTTCGAATGACATTATCTGCCGATAAGACATTTCAGGATGGACTTATTACTGCGGAGGAGTTTACCCCTCTTCTTCAGGATGAGATTTCAACCTTGAAAAATAAATTTACCGCGGCATTCCGGAAAGCGCAGCCGCAGGTGGGAGCCACACTGTACGACGGCGGTCAGCCGGTCAAGAGCGTTCAAGAAATATTAGGGCGGAAAAAGTATTTCGAACTTGTTAGCAAAATTTTTTCGAAATAGCGGTGCAGCCACCCTCCCATCCGCCGTCGTGTAAATCAGAAAACTGCCGCTGCATTTCGCAATTTTGCGACATTTGACGACTCATCGTCCATTTTTTCCACGTTTTCCTCTGTTTTCCGGGCATTCTGAAATGGCACGGGACTTGTCCTTATCCCGGCCGGAGTCGTCTATGAAGTTCACGAACCGGCTGGCGTTCCGGATATTTTTGATCATTCTCTTTGTCATGCTCGCGGGGACCGCTATTCTCACGAAGCTCAGCGTCGACAGGCAGGGAGACCAATATCTCCGCGATGCCGTACAAGGCGCGAGGCGTATCGGCGACGTCATCAAGCGATCCACGAACTACAGCATGATGCTCAATCGTCGCGAAGATCTTCACGAGATCATCAACACCATCGGGACGGAACCGGGTATCGAGGCAATACGCATCTACAACAAAAAAGGGGAAATCACTCTTTCGACCGTCAAGGGCGAAGTTGGAACGTACGTCGACCTGAGCGCTGAGGCATGCACTGCATGCCACTCCCCCGGCAAGCCGCCGCTCTCCCCTAACCCTCAGGAACTCAGCCGGATTTTTTCGTCGCCAAAAGGCTATCGCGTTCTGGGGATGATCATGCCGATAAAAAATGATCCGACATGCGCGACCGCGGCGTGCCATGCCCATTCGGAATCCCAGACCGTTCTTGGAGTGCTCGACGTCATGATGCCGCTACGCGACATCGACGAGCATCTTGCGAGCCTCAACAGGTCGGAATATCTCAACGCCCTCGTCATGTTTCTGGGGATGACGGTCTTCATCGGCATTTTTATTTGGATCGTCGTGAACATCCCCGTACATAATCTCAGGTTCGGGACGCAAGAAATCACAAAGGGGAACCTCGACTATCGACTCTCCGTCACGTCGAACGATGAAATAGGGCGGCTGGCGGCTTCGTTCAATCAAATGGCAGACGAACTGAAACGGGCGCGTAACGAGCTGACTCAATGGGCGCAGACGCTGGAAGGGAGAGTTGCGCAGAAAACGGAAGAGCTGCGGCGCGCTCAAGTGAATATGGTCCAGATGGAAAAAATGGTATCCCTCGGCAAGCTCGCCTCTACCGTCGCTCACGAGCTCAACAATCCGCTCGAAGGTGTGCTGACGTATGCCAAGCTGTTGAAAAAAACGGTCCACGAAGGACAGCTTACCCCGGAGGCAGCGGGAGAAATTCAGAGCGAGCTTTCGATCATCGCCGATGAGACAGCACGATGCGGGAATATCGTAAAGAACCTGCTTCTTTTTTCACGACAAAAAGTTGGAGACTATGTCGATGTCGACCTCCGCGTGATGATCGAACGGTCGTTGAAACTTATCGACCATCACCTACACATCCACAACATCGCGCTGAAATCGGATTACGATACGGAGCCGCTTATGCTGCATTGTGTTCCTCAGCAAATCGAGCAGGCTTTGCTCGCCGTGGAGATCAATGCGGTGGAAGCAATGCCGGAAGGCGGCACCCTTACGGTGGAGGCGTCGACCGTCAAAGAGACCGAAACGATTCAAATCACTATCGCCGACACCGGGGTCGGCATTTCCGACGATGCCCTCCCCCACATCTTCGAGCCATTCTTCACGACAAAAGAAAATGGGAAAGGGACCGGGCTCGGGCTTGCCGTCGTCTACGGCATCGTCGAACGTCACGGCGGTTCTATCAATGTACAATCGAAACTTCAAAATGGGACAACGTTTACCCTCCTCCTTCCCCGCCACAGTGCGCAACGGGCGAAGGAATTTTCGGAGACCTCCTTCATCAGCGGACACACCAATGAACGACAAACCGGACAAGCAATATAACCTTCTCATCGTCGACGACGAGATCGTTGTGCGCGATTCTCTTTCGAAATGGTTCAAACAGGACGGATACAAGGTCGACACGGCCGAAGACGGAGCTCATGCCATCAAAAAAATGAGCGAGGGGCCGTGGGATATCATTCTACTCGATATCAAAATGCCGGGCATGAGCGGGCTCGAATTACAGAAACGGTTGCGAGAAATCGACCCCTCCATCGCGACGATCATGATCACCGCTTTCGCGTCGGTGGAAAGCGCCGTTCAGGCCCTTAAAGAGGGGGCCTTTGACTATGTCACGAAACCAGTGGACCCGGACCATCTTTCGCATCTCGTTGAAAATGCGCTGAGACAAAAAAAACTTGCGGACGAAAACGCCCGCCTGCACGAGAGGATCTCCGAGATGGCTCAAGGCGACGAGATCATCGGCAACAGCCCCCAGATGAAAAAAGTCATCGAGCTTGCGAAAACTGTCGCGCAGACCGACACGACAGTGATGGTCCGAGGCGAGAGCGGGTCGGGAAAAGAACTCATCGCACGCGCGATCCATGCGAACAGCGCGAGACGCTTCTTTCCGATCGTCGCCGTGAACTGCGGCGCCGTCCCCGAAACGCTGCTCGAAAGCGAGTTATTCGGACATGAGAAAGGCGCGTTCACGGGGGCGCAATACCGGCGAAAAGGAAAATTTGAGATGGCCGACGGCGGGACGATCTTCCTCGACGAGATCGGCACGATCTCTCAAAAAATGCAAGTGCAATTACTGCGCGTCATCGAGTCGAAGCAATTTACGCGCGTTGGGGGGAATGAGATGATCCACAGCGATTTCAGAATTATCTGTGCGACAAACAAAGACCTTGAAGCGGCGGTAAAGGAGGGGTCGTTCAGAGAAGACCTTTACTATAGATTGAATGTCTTCACGGTCTTCATTCCGCCGATCCGTGAACGACGCACCGACATTCCGCTTCTCGTCGACCATTTTTTAAAGAAATATTCGGCCGTGATGAACAAGGGGATCGACGAAATTTCTCCGGAAGCGGTCGATGTGCTTGTCCGATACGATTGGCCGGGGAATGTGCGTGAACTCGAAAACGTCATTGAGCGCGCAATGGTCCTTGCAAAACCGCCCTCTATCCGTCCGGAGGATTTGCCGTTTCAGTCCAGCGTCAAACGCCCTGCGCCCGCCGACGATTCCATCGCGTCGGTGGAGAAGGCGCACATCGAAGCCATTCTCGCAAAAACGGGTTGGAACATCACGCGCTCTGCGGAAACTCTCTGTATCGATCGGGTGACGCTCTATAATAAGATCGCAAAATACGGGCTTACGAAACCGTGACCAATGTCCTCACTCCTCATCGTTCCAATATCTCCCTACGACAAAGACGGCGTCGAGGGGCTTGTCGCTCCGTTGCAGACGATTTTTCGTCTTCCGGTCTCGGTCGATCCGCGGAATTCTCTCGACCCTTCCTTTGCATTCGACACTTTTAGAAATCAGTACAATTCCACATCAATTATTTCCGAGCTTGACGAACGTTTTGCCGAGTCGGACAAAAAAATACTCGGCGTTTCGTCCTTAGATTTTTTTGTTCCCGTGTTGACGTACGTGTTCGGCGAAGCGCAACTCGACGGCCGCATAGCCGTCGTTTCATCTCACCGGCTTGACGAGGCATTGTACGGCCTGCCGGCCAACCCGGAACTTCTTCGCGACCGGCTCGTCAAAGAGGCCGTCCATGAGCTTGGACATGTCTTCGGCCTCATCCATTGTCACGACTACATGTGTGTCATGCACGCTTCTACCGTGGTCGAGGATATTGACGTGAAATCGGAAAGGTTTTGCGCTCATTGTGATGCAATGTTGAAGTCTAAAGTGAACGGTTCACTTTCGGCTTTTTATTGACTTTCGGCCTATTTTTTAATATCATTTTCAGCGTACAAATTTATGCAAACCACTTTGAGGAGTCTGAGCGATCGCCCTATGGAGAATCGAAGCGTTTCAAACGATGCGGATGATGGAACGAACCTTTTGGGCGATCATTGTCGCTTCAAGGAGCGCAGCTGAGGGATGGGATGTATCTTCTGTAACATTATTGCAAAGGAAACCCCCGCAGAAATTCTCTTTGAAAACGATTGTGCGATCTCCATTCTCGATGTGAACCCGATCCATTACGGTCACGCCCTCGTCATACCGAAGAATCATCACAAAGACTTTTTGGATGTGCCGGAAAAGGAACTTGCCGGCATTATGCACGCGGCACACGTCGTCTCCCGCGCGCTCGTCAAAAGCTTTGCGCTGGAAGGCTTCAATTTCTTCTCGAACAACGGCACCGTCGCGGGGCAGTCGGTTTTCCATTTTCATATTCATATCACGCCCAGATACCTCGACGACAATATCCGGTTTGTGCTCAAACTGAAGCGTTACGAAGGAGACGACATGAAAGCTGTCGCAGCAAAGATCCGCGCTTCAATTCTTGAATAGACCCCAGACTAAAGGAACACTCCATGCCGAACTATCTTAAGCTCGTTCCCCCTTCCGTAGGCCGCAAGATCAGCGTTTCGAACGGAAAGTTATCGGTCCCGAACGACCCTATTGTTTGTTTCATAGAGGGAGACGGGACCGGTCCGGATATTTGGCGCACGTCGCGAAAGGTGTTCGACGCTGCCGTCGCTAAAGCGTACGGGAACACAAAGAAGGTCAATTGGTTCGAGGTTTTCGCAGGCGAGAAAGCGAACACGGTATATGGGGAAAATACATGGCTTCACGACGATACCCTCGAGGCGATCAAAGAGTACGTCATCGCCATCAAAGGCCCGTTGACGACACCGGTCGGCAAAGGCATCCGCTCGATCAATGTGACTCTCCGGCAGATGCTGGACCTTTATGTGTGCCTTCGTCCGGTGCAATATTTTAAGGGAGTGCCCTCGCCCGTGAAACGCCCCGAGCTCGTCGACATGGTCATCTTCAGAGAGAACACGGAGGATATCTATGCCGGAATCGAATGGAGAGCCGGCACTCCGGAAGCGCAAAAGGTCATCGGTTGGCTGCAAAAAGAAATGAGCGTGAAAAAAATCCGTTTTCCCGAATCATCGAGCATCGGCATCAAGCCGGTATCGCAGGAAGGGACCGAAAGACTTGTACGAGCGGCGATCTTATACGCGATAAGAAATAAAAGAAAATCGGTCACGCTCGTCCATAAGGGGAACATTATGAAGTTTACAGAGGGCGGGTTTCGCGATTGGGGATACGAGCTGGCAAAGCGGGAATTTTCGAGTGAAATCGTCTCGTGGGAAGAATGCGGTGGCAATCCGCCGGCAGGAAAAATCCTGATCAAAGACGTCATCGCCGACGCATTCCTGCAGCAGATCCTCACGCGCCCGGCGGACTACGACGTCATCGCAACGCTCAACCTGAACGGAGATTACATTTCCGACGCGCTCGCAGCGCAGGTGGGCGGAATCGGCATTGCGCCCGGCGCAAACATCAACTACCAAAGCGGGTATGCCGTCTTCGAAGCGACACACGGCACGGCGCCAAAATATGCCGGACTCGACAAGGTCAATCCGGGCTCGCTTATCCTGAGCGGTGAAATGATGTTCCGGTATCTCGGCTGGACAGAGGCCGCCGACCTCATTGTCAAAGGAATAAACGGGGCGATCCAGGCGAAAACCGTTACTTACGATTTCGCGCGTTTAATGGATGGCGCAAAGGAAGTAAAGTGTTCCGAATTCGGCGAAGAGATTGTCGGCCACATGTGACCCCGTGAAGTGCAAAAGGCAACGGGTCACCGCTGACAGTTTTCACTAGTTCCGATCATTTCTTTCCGGCGTAAAAAAGCGAAGAGTTTTCGACAGGCCCTTTCGTTTTCCCCGGACCCTCCATCAGAAGTTTCAATCCACTTCCACCCCCCGCTTGAAAGAAAGCGATCTCAACGCTATGGTATCCCTTCGTCAAAAAAAGCGAGCCGGACCTTTCGACCATTGCATGACGGCCGTCGTTGGTGACAACATCCGAACCATCGATCGAAAGGGCCGATCCGTCGTCCGAAGTGATTGAAAATTGATAAATGCCGTCCGCATCTATTTTGATGTACCCGGAAAACTGGAGCCCGAAATTGAGACGAGCGGTCCCCTCGGGGATGGAAACATTTTCTGTGGTTCCACTTCGTAGCGGAGAGAGCTCGGAGAAGTTAGGGAGACGCTGCCAGGCACCCTCGTAGTATTTATAGAGAAGCCCTTGCTTCAACTTTTCCGGGTCGATCTTAGGGCTCTCCACTTCCGAAACGCCGGTCAATTCCAATACAACGACTGAATGTTTGGGCATCACGAGGTTGATTGCATGGGAGGTCGTTTTAAAACCGTGAAAAGGTTTGACGGTGACGTTGTCGGGGTCATCGGAGGTATTGTGTGCGTTGAGTTTTTCGGACGTAAGGATCTCCCCCGTGACGTTTTTGACGTTGAAAGATCCGATCGAGCAGGCAAGTTCCTCGTCTTTTGTCGCGTCGAGATTGCAGAGCGTGATGTGTATCTTGCCTTCTTTATCGATCGAGGACGAGGCGCTGAGCGCGGGAATGGCGCCTTCATCGACCGAGATGCTGTCGGTGTGCAGCGAGACGGGGATCATCACGGCATCCTGATGCACTTTGTACATATCGAAGACGTCGTACGTCGGCGTCAGCACCATTGCGCTGCCGCGCGTGAGGATCACCGACTGCAGCACGTTCACCGCTTGCGCGATGGCAGCCATCTTGACCCGGCTGCAATGGTTGTTGAAAATGTTCAGGTTAATTCCGGCAATGAGCGCATCCCGCAGAGTATTTTGCTGGTAGAGAAAATGAGGATTCGTTCCGGGCTCGACGGCGTACCATGCTCCCCACTCGTCGACGACGAGAGCCACGCTTTTTCCCGGGTCGTACTTGTCCATGATCGCGGAATTCTTTGTCACGAGCTCTTCCATTTGAAGAGTTTTCACCATGCTGTCGTACCAGCTGCTTTCCGTTACGTCAGTTGCATTCTCGTCGTTGCACCATGTATAATAGTGCATCGAGAGCCCCCAGATCGAATTCCCCATCTCTCGCATGACGACCTCTGTCCAGTGATAATCGTCGCCGCCCGGACCGACGATAATTTTCCTGAGTTGATACTCGCCGTAGTCCTTCATGAAACTGCCGTAGCGGAGCGCCAGGTCGGCGTAATACTCCGGCTTCATGTTTCCCCCGCATCCCCACGATTCGTTGCCAAGCCCCCAATACGCGACACCCCATGGTTTGTCGCGTCCGTTCTTTTTTCTCAGATTCGTGATCGGGCTCGTGTTATCCGAGTTGACATACTCGACCCATTGCGATAATTCCTGAACCGTTCCACTTCCGAGATTCCCGCTGATGTATGGCGCGCATCCGATCTGATTGCAGAGGTCGAGATATTCGTGGGTGCCAAAGCTGTTGTCTTCGGTGACACCTCCCCAATTCGTGTTGACCATCGAAGGTCTCGATGATCTTGGCCCGATGCCGTCCTTCCAATGATATTCATCGGCGAAACATCCCCCCGGCCATCGGAGAACCGGAGCCTTGATCCTTTTCATCGCCTCCACGACGTCGGTCCTGATTCCGCGGACATTCGGGATCGATGAAGTATCTCCGACCCAGAATCCGCCATAGATGCCGTGGCCGAGGTGTTCCGCAAAATGTCCGTAGATATTCCGGCTGATAACGTACCGCGCCTTAGTAAGGTCGATCACAAGAGTATTTTTTGCTTCCTGGGCGTAACCATTACTATTGAACATCTGAAAGCAAATAACGGCAACGAAGATTTTTATGCGGTTCATATCTTTTATCAGCTTTTCGGTTATGAGCGTTCAAACACCTTTGCTCTTGGAAATGACAACAAGAGCTTCAGCACCAGCAGAAAAGAAAATGTGATTCAGCGGTCCAGATTCCTTATCGGGGCCACAACCAGCCGAACACGCCTGCGGTCAACAGCGCATAGATGAGGCCGTCGACGGTCACTTTAATGGTCGTACTCCACGGACGATGGTACCAAATCGACAATTGCCACAGCGCGACAGAATACGAGAGGAATGCTGCGACGCCGGCGAACCGGAATACGTGCAGATATTCTGCGCCAACCGGAAGAGCGCGGCCGGCGACGTAAGCGGAAAAGACTCCGATTACCAGAGAATATATAAACCAAAGAACAAGATTGCTCGTCATCGAAGCGGGTCCGTTCGGCCAGACTGTGAGGGCCACGACAGGTCCTTTCTTCATCTTCTCGGCAAATTCGGGCGATGACATCTCTTTTCTGTCGGCCGGGCGGGGCATCATATATTCCCCGGAAGGGATATTGAATGGCCGGAGGGCATCCATCACTCTGTCTTGGTCGGGCAGCTTCGGGTAGTCCGATTTATGCCACGGCGAAAACATGTGGATGATAGAACTCACGATGAAGACGATCACAGACGAGAGCACTATGGGAAGCCAGAGCATGTGGAGTTGTGTCATGGCAGGTCTCCTTTTTATTTTTTCGACGGCCGTCCGATGCTTTAGGGCAAACCGGTTGCCGATCAAACTCGATCAATACAAGCTTTAAAGTCGATTGCGGGTTCAACGGTTGCGTGCAATCTTAGAAAAAAGGAGGGCAAAAGTCAAGCGGGGATTATGCTCTAAGGTTTAAGGAATCAACTTTCCTGCGCAAGTTCCGCAATGTCTTTATTTTCCAAAATTCGGCTTGAATAGCCCTTGGTTGAGGCCAGTATCATCGCATTGCCAAGGTCTTCGAGAGTGCACACATATGCGGGAAAAAGCAGCCGCATCAACGGATAAAATATTGCGAGGGCTTTAGAAATGGTCAGGGCGTTCTTTAAACCTTTTGTCGGTTTGATGTATCCGGGACGAAAGGCATAGACGCTTTTAAATGGAAGTTTCGACAGGTCGTTCTCGGTTTTCCCTTTCACCCGCGCCCACATCCTTTTTCCTTTTTCGGTAGAGTCGGTTCCCGCGCCGGAGATGTAACAAAACACCATCTGAGGGTTGTGTCTCGATAAGGTCTCTGCCGCGCTCAGCGTCAGGTCATACGTCAATCGTTTGTAATCCTCTTCTTTCATGCCGATGGAAGAGACCCCCAGACAAAACAAGCAGGCGTCGAACCCTTTGAGTCGATGTTCGATCGTGGCGTAATTAAAAAAGTCGTCGTGGACGATTTCCGTCAGTTTCCCGTTCTTTATGCCGCACGTCCTTCTTCCGATGACGAGGACGGACTCCACCTCCGGATGTTTTAAAGCTTCATGCAACACTCCTTCCCCTACCATCCCCGTTGCGCCAAAAATGATAACTTTAATTTTCATTTTCATAACCACTTTTACATTATCGTTATCAGTTCGAACTCTTCTCGCTATCGAGCGATGCCATTTGAGGTTTGGGGTAGCGATCGCCGGCGGCGGAGCCCAGGGGAATGGCCTTTTCAATCATTGCTATATCTTCTGGGGTAAGCGTCACCCGCAAGGAGCCCAATGCTTCCGTCAGACGATCGCGACGTCGCGCACCGACAAGAGGAACGATGTCGCTCCCTCGTGAAAGGACCCAGGCAATGGCAAGCTGCGCGACGGTCGAGTTCTTCATTTGAGCAATTTTCCTCAGCGCTTCGACAAGGGCGAGGTTATGGTCGAGGTTCGAGTCCATAAATCGGGGCCCGAACTTCCGCATATCGCCCGGCGCAACTGACCGCTCTTTGGACCAATGTCCGCTCAGAAGTCCGCGCGTAAGGACTCCATATGCTGTAATTCCTATGCCAAGCTCGCGGCAAACGGGCAAGATCTCCTTCTCGATGCCACGATACAGAAGCGAATATTCTATTTGAAGGTCTGCGACAGGATGAACCGACTGAGCTTTCCGGATAGTTCCGGCTCCTGCTTCCGACAGGCCAACATAACGAACATATCCCGCTTTGATCATCTCGGCAATGGCGCCGACAGTCTCCTCGATCGGTACGGCCGGATCGACTCGCCCGAGCCGATAGATGTCTATATAGTTCGTTCCGAGCCGGCGGAGCGTATACGCGAGCGAAGTTTTTACAGCGGCGGGCCGGCCGTCAACGCCCATCCAATTACCGGCGGGGTCGCGCAATGCGCCGAACTTTACACTCAACAACACCCGCTCCCGTTTATGGTCTTTGAGAGCTTTACCGATAAGCATCTCATTGTGCCCCATGCCATAGTAGTCGCCCGTATCGAGAAGCGTGATTCCCGCTTCAAGCGCCGCGTGAATAGTCGCTATGCTCTCCGTTTCGTCGGCGACGCCGTAAAAATCAGACATCCCCATGCAGCCTAGGCCGATCTCAAAAACCGACGGCCCGTTCTTGCCCAGCGTCCTCATCCAATCGCTCCTTTCGGTAATGAACAAGAGAGAAGAAGATATTTTACCCCTCTTTTCTCTCTTCTCTCTTGTCGCTTATCTCTTATTTTTTACTAACTCCGCGTCCTCAATTTCTTTGAGAGATTTAAAAATTTGTTGATGCCGTTGGAGAAAGCTTAACGTATCCTGGCCGTTCAGCGATGCTTCTTTCATGCGGCGTTGGTTCTCCGCCAACTCGAGTTCCAGCGCTCTTTTTTTCATCCTCTTGATCGCTCCGCCGGCACGCTCCCAAATCCGGTCATCGCTTAGCCGTGCTCCTACATTTTCCCATCGATTCCCAAGCTCGTATCGTGTGAAAGAAAAATCGGTGAGGAGTTTTCGAATCTCATCAGAATGCGCCTTTGCCATCACAGCATTCGTCTCCACGACGCCTTTGTCGTCGAACTCGTCGATGAGAAGTTCAGCGATCTCTTGTGTTTGGGGATGAGAAAAATCCTCTGAGCGGATGTGTGAAAAGACAAACGGGATCATCTGCTGCGGATTTTCGAGCACGACGGACAATAACTCTCTTTCTTCGACAGGGATGTCCACAGGCCCTTTCGGTTCGGTCCCCTTTGCGTCGTCTTTGGATTTTTTCGTCGACTGCTCCTGCGCAGGGCTGAGGAATTTGTCCGGAACCTTCTTCATGAATTTCTCAAGCTCGGCATACAGCCCCGATTCGTAAAGCTTGTATTTCTCGGCGACATCCTTGATAAAAAAAGTTTGCCTCAGCGGGTCTTTGATCTTCGAGATCGATTGAACGAGCATGCGGACCGCTTCCGCCTTCCCCTCGGGAGAATCGAGCTTCCCTTCACGGCGCAGAGCATTCGCCCGAAAATCGACAAAAGTCACGGCCTTGGCGCATAGCTCTTTGAAGGCGTCTCCCCCATTCTTCTTCACGAATGAATCGGGGTCTTCACCCTGCGGAAGTTCCGCAATGCGGACGTCAAGGTTGTTCTCGAGCAGAAGCTCGATGCCGCGCGTCATCGCCGATACCCCTGCCGAATCGCCGTCGTAGACAAAAACGACATTCTTCGTGTAGCGGGCGATAAGCTGGATCTGCTCGACGGTCAACGCCGTGCCGCTTGAAGCGACAACATTCTTTGTCCCGGACTGGAAAACGGAAATGAGGTCAGCGTATCCTTCGACAAGGACGGCAGCGTCGCGCTCCCGGACCGCCTCCTTTGCCTGGGAAAGCCCGTACAGCACTTTGCTCTTATGGTAGATGGGAGTTTCCGAAGAGTTGATATATTTGCCGAGAGTATCGTCTTCGTAGAGTTTTCGGGCGCCGAACGCGATCACTCGTCCCGTCGAAGAGAAGATGGGAAACATTGCACGTCCACGAAAGGAATCGTAGTACCCGCCGTCATTCCGCTTTCGCGCAAGCCCGACCTTTTCGAGATACTCCGGTTTGATCCCTTCGTTGGCCGATTCTTTCACCAAGCCGTCCCATGCACGGAGGGAATAGCCGAGACCAAACTCCTGTATCGTTTGTTCGGAGAATCCTCGCGATTGGAAATAGCGGAGCGCGAATGCTCCTTCTTCTGTTTTGACGAGATTACGGTGAAAAAATTTCGCGGCGAACGAGCAAGCTGAGTAAAGCTTTTCAGTTTCGTTGGCAGATTGGATCGATTCTTCGGTGCGAACAATCGTTATGGCGGCCCGCTCGGCGAGGATCTCGATCGCTTCGACGTACGAGGCTTTGTCCCATTCCATGACAAATTTAATAACGTCCCCGCCTCGGCTGCATCCGAAACAATAGTACATGCCTTTGTCGGGACTGACGTTGAAGGAAGGCGTTTTCTCCGAATGGAACGGACAAAGGCCGACGTAGTTTTTCCCCCTTTTCTTTAATTTCACGAACGAGCCGATGTATTCGACGATGTCGGTCGCGTTCCGGATCTCTTCTATCTTGTCGTCGGGGATTCGCACGATGAAAATGTAGCCAAAAGGGGTTGGAAAAACAAGGAAGCGGCTGTCGTGGTAGGGAAGTCTTTTGAGCTTGAGGTTCTGAGTTATAAGTTATACGTCTTACGTTAAACGTATTACGTATTACGTTCTGTTAATCAACCGGCGGCTCACTCGGACCCACGAGCGACGCCTCAAGGCGGGCTTGTTGATAGAGGCGGTATGAAAGTGTTACACCCCAAACAATCGCACCGAGTGAGGCGATCAATCCGCCGAAGAAGAAAACATCTCCCAACGGGACTCCCCAATCGAGCATATCGTGTCGGCCGAGGAAGGTTGCCCAGTCGTGTTTTGAATGATGACCGAGAAGAGGAAGAAGTCGCGTCTCGGCATCCCGTATATAAATGCTGGCGTCGACCATGCTAAAGCCGGTAAAAAACACTGCAACCGGTGCAAGGGCAGATTCTTCGCGCCGGGCGACGAGAAACCAGACGAAGGGAACAAGCACTTGCATGATTGTCCCGCCGAGGATATACAGATCTTCCCCGAACATTCTAAAAAAGAAGTGACCCGCTTCATGGATATAGAGGATGAAGAGATGCGTAAGCCAAAGGGGAACCGGAAGATGAAAAGTTCTGGTCGGTTCATAGAAGTTGGAGGGGAGCAGAGCCCAGAGGTAAAAAAGGATGGCGTAACCAAAAAGACTTGCCGCGAATTTTTGACGAGCCACAAACGGTCCGCTGTATAAAAAATAGTGGCAACGATATAAAAAGTCCCGCGCACGGCGGGACTCGAAAACTCATTTCGCGGTCAGTTCCGCGCGGGTCGGCTGGTTTTCGTACACCTTTTTCCTTACCGGCTTTGTCCGTTTGCGCATGTATCGCTTTTCAACCGGAGCCTCCGACCTCTTATCCTCTTCCTCGACGTCGGGATATTGATAGATGTCGTACTTGTAGTTGCGCAGGATGATGTTGTTGCCGTTTCTCCCAAGCACGTACTGCGGAAGCAGCGGAATTTTTCCCCCTCCTCCCGGGGCATCGATGACAAAGTACGGTATGGCAAGTCCCGAGGTATGGCCGCGCAGCTTATCCATGATGTCTAGGCCGACGCTCACGGGAGTGCGGAAATGATTCGCGCCTTTTGTGATATCCGCTTGGTACAAATAGTAGGGGCGCACTCTCATGGCGAGCAACTTGCGCATCAACTCCAGCATGACGTCCGCGTTGTCGTTGACCCCTTTCATGAGCACGGCCTGATTGCCCACCGGAATTCCAGCGTCGGCGAGCATTTCGCAAGCGCGCTTCGCCTCCGGCGTGCATTCCCACGGATGATTGAAATGCGTGTTGACGTAAATGGGGTGGTACTTTTTGAGCATCTTGCACAATTTGGGCGTCACACGTTGCGGGAGGACGCACGGCATTTTCGTCCCGATGCGGATGATCTCGACATGAGGAATGGCACGCAGTCCGGAGACAATCTTCTCGAGCATAACATCGGTCAGCATCAGCGGATCGCCGCCGGAAAGGATCACGTCGCGTATCTCGGGATGGGCGGCGATATAATCGAGCCCGGTCTGAATGAATTTCATGCTGATCTTACCCGAATCCCCCACTTTCCTTTTGCGCGTGCAAAACCGGCAGTACATCGAGCATTGGCTCGTCGTCAAAAAAAGAACGCGATCGGGATAACGGTGGGTGATGCTCGGAACGGGACTGTCCCGTTCTTCGTTCAGCGGGTCGAGCGGAAAATCGTCCTCCATCAGCTCTTGAGCATCGGGGATGCATTGGAGCCATATCGGGTCGCCGGGATAGCGGATGAGGCTGAGATAGTAAGGGTTGATGCGGATGTGGAATAACGAGTTGAGTTTGTCGGCGAGGTCTTTGTCGAAATTGAACCGTTCCACAAGGTCCTTGCCGCTGTCAACGCTTGCTCTCAGCATTTCCTGCCAGAGTTCCATACAATACGGTACCTGAGATGTTAGAGTTTTTTCCCGTAGATGATCAAATCATCATCGGGGCTGTAGTATTCTTTGATGCGCGCGCGCTGGTCAAACCCTTTCCGTTCATAGAACGACCGGGTCTGTTCGTACTTCGGCAGCGATGAGGTCTCGGCGATCATCAATCGCCCTCCCTTTGAACGCACATGATCTTCGGCGAATTGAAGAAGCCGGGAGCCGATGCCCTTGCCGTGTTCCGACGGCACGACCGCGATCCAATAGAGGTCGTATGTACCGTTCGTCGAAGGCGTCGGGCCGACGCAAACATATCCTTTGACCGATCCTGCATCGTCGACAAACGAATATATTTCATAATCCTTCTGCTGCGCATCTTCAAGGCAAATTTCGATCAGCTCGAGCGCGATAACGATCTCTTCTTCACGAAACATATCCGTCGCACGCAACAACTTTTCGATCGGTTCCTTATCCTCACGGAGAAGGGGGCGGATACTCATTGTTCTTTCTTGGAATGCGCGCGAAGTCGATTACGGGTTTCTCTTCAACGCGTACTCAACTATCTTTCCGATCGTTTCGTTGAACGTATATCCGTACGTCGTTGTCGAGCGGATGAACCCCGCATCGTCCGAAATATCCGGGTTCGGGTTCACTTCAAGGACGTACGGTTTGTTATTTTTCGCAAGCCGGAAATCCACTCGCGCATAATCTCTGCATCCCATGACCTGATATGCCTGAAGCGCGAGTTCTTTGACGCGCGCTTCCACGGCGGCGGGAAGGTCCGCAGGACAAACGCCTTTGGTCCCTTCAAACTCGACCGAACCGTTCAGCCACTTTGCATCGTACGTAACGATCTTTGGGTACCCCTGAGGGAGCCCGGAAAAATCGATCTCAGAAATTGGAAGGACGATCGGTTTTCCGTTGCCAATGATCGCGACGTTGAGTTCGCGTCCTTCGATGTACTCTTCCACGATGGCCGGCTGGTCGTATTCCTGGAAAATGTAGCGCACGCGCTTCTTCAACGCAGTGAGAGAATCAACAATGGAGTTGTTGTCGATGCCGACGCTGGCATCTTCCTTCGCCGGCTTCACGATAAGGGGGAACGAGAGGGCAAAATCATCCGGATCGATCTCGTTAAGTTGTTTGCAGACGATGAACTTTGCCGTCGGGATCCCATGGAACGATAGGATTTCCTTCGTACGGGCTTTATTGAGACATGTCCCGAGTGTGACGGTCGGAGATCCTGTGTACGGAATCTCGAGAATTTCATAGATGCCTGCGACATGCATCTCATGGATCGACTGATCGCCGAGCGATTCCACAAGGTTGAAAATGAGGTCCGGCTTTTCGGCCTTGAGGAACTCAAGCAGCTTCTCGACATTGTTCGACATGTTGAAAATAGAAGTCTGATAACCGAGTTCGCCGAGCGCGGTCTGGATCTGCTCCCTTTCTTCGACGACACCAACCTCGGACATGTCGACTAATCCGTTAAGCCGAGCGGTTTCAACCGCCTTTCCTTCCTGAATAGTTCCGGATTCGGATATGAATTTGCGCCCTTCTGATGTCAGCACTGTCGGCTCGTTGAAGATCACCGATACATGAAGCTTTTTTCTCATACCGTCGCTCCGTAAGTGATAGGTGTGCGTTCCTGCATCTTCTTTTCTTCCAATGGGTTAGGGAGTATCATAACAACCCATAGCGTTTACAGGCCTCATCCAACACGCGATTCAATAACTCGTCGTACGACATCCCCGCAGCACGGGCGGCCTTTGGATAGCAGGAATTATCCTCAGGTTTCGGAAGAATTCCGGGAAGAGGGTTGATCTCTATAATATTGGGGTTTCCATTTTTATCGAGACGCACGTCGATGCGGGACCAGTCCCGGCATCGCAGAACAGTGTAGGCCTTTTTACAGAGCGCAGTGATTGAAGACTGGAGTGAAGGGGACAAACGGGCCGGACATTCAAAAATATCAAGGGGGTCGGCGGATTGATCCCAGACCCATTTTGCTTCAAATGAATAGATGGGGTTCACTCCCTTCGGGAGCGAATCAAATTTGATCTCAACTATTGGGAGTACCTGGACATTTTCGCCATTCCCCAGCATGGCCACGGTAAATTCGCGGCCGGGAAGAAACTCTTCCACGATCACGGGTTCGTCGTATGAGATGAGCACATTCTCGACCTGGCCTTGGAGCTGGTTGAGCGAAGCGACAAGCGATGCATCAAAAATTCCTTTGCTCGAACCTTCGTTAAGCGGCTTCACCATGCACGGAAAATCGAATTGGAGGTTCGATACATCGGAAAGAGAATGGAGTACGGAAAATTTTGCGGTGGGAATATTATGGTATGAGAGAATTTCTTTCGCCCGCGATTTGTCAAGACAGAGGGCAAGCGTTAAAGCATCGGACCCTGAATAAGGGATCTGCAACATCTCGAGCATCGCCGGGATCTGCGCTTCGCGCGAGACCCCGAATTGACCTTCAGCAATATTGAAGACGATCTCAGGACGCCGAGTTCGAAGTTTTTCGAATGCGTCTTCGTCAGCTTCGATCATCGTCACGGAGTGGCGGAGTGCAAGCGCGTCGCGAACGGCGAACACTGTCTCTGCAGTGTCCCACTCTGCGTACGTATCAGCGCTCTTTGCCTTCTCTCTTATTTGCGTGCTGACATCAGTGATGTGCTGACTAGAAGAGTCGCCGACGCTATCCGCGCCGTCGAGATCTTCCTTCTTCATGTTGTAGACGAGAGCTACTTCCATTCAGGGGAGTACCAAAGAAATACTTTCGATACCTTTCGCGCTGGTGAGTGATGCAAGAACTTAATTTTCATCCATTGCTTGATACAAATATAGTGTTTTTAGACACGTTGTCAAGAAAAAAGTAGTCTTTTCCTGAGGAATTGTGATCTCGGTTGTCAGAGTGTCAGTCACCTCCGATCGAACAATTTTTGCCGGCAAAAAACTTTTTGAAAAAACATATTCAAAAAAAGCTGAATGGAATTTTATCGAATGGATTATAACTCTCGACCGTCTAGCAGTGAAATAAATGTGCGAGTTGCAATGAGAAAGGATCTCGCGATGTCGATCATCCGATGCGGACGTACGCAAGCAGATCTTTATAGATCGACTCGAATCTCGATCGTATTGCTTGATGCTCCGTGAGGCGAAGATGAGGATCGCGTTCTACGAGGTCGAACGCTTCTTTGCGGGCGCGGATGAGGATCTCTGCATCTCGGAGAAGATCGGCAGCGGAAAACATAGGAAGCCCGCTTTGGCGCGTTCCAAAAAAATCCCCAGCACCGCGGATGTTGAGGTCCACTTCGGCGATCTTGAACCCGTCGTTTGTATCTACCATAGTTTGGAGCCTTTTCGAGGCATCTGCAAACTGTCGTTGCGCCTCCCCCCTGTCCGAAGCCAGTTGAGTCCGGCGTTTCAAAAGAAGATCGTCCTTTAAAAGAATGCAGTAGGATTGATCCCCTCCACGACCAACCCGTCCCCGCAGCTGGTGGAGCTGCGATAACCCGAATCGTTCGGCATTCTCAATGATCATGATCGTAGCGTTCGGAATATCGATGCCTACTTCGATGACAGTTGTAGCGACCAGTATGTCGATTTCCTTCGATTTGAACGCTTCCATAACTTCGTCTTTTTCCGCTGTCGACAGGCGTCCGTGAAGGAGCCCCAGCTTACAGCCGATGAAGTCGTGCTCGCCCAATTTTTTGAATTCGGCAGTTGCAGCTTTAAGGTCTACTTTCTCCGACTCTTCAATAAGAGGGTAGACGATATACGCCTGCCTCCCTTTCCGGATCTCTTCTTTGACGAAATCGAAGACCTTCTTTTTTTCTTTGTCCGTTCTGACGGCGGTTTTTACCGGCTTTCGGCTTTTCGGCAGTTCGTCGATCACCGAGACGTCGAGGTCGCCGTACAGTGTGAGCGAGAGCGTTCGCGGTATCGGAGTGGCCGTCATGACGATGACGTCCGGATTCGCTTTCCCTTTCTCCCGGAGAAGCGCACGCTGAGCCACGCCGAAACGATGCTGTTCGTCGACGATGACAAGCCCCAGCGATGCAAATTCGACATGTTCCTGAAGCAGCGCATGCGTGCCGATCACGATGTTTGCAGTCCCTCCGCGAATATCCTCTAGAACATCTTCACGCAATTTCCTCTTTTGGCCTCCTGTGAGGAGCCGGATATTGACGGGTAATTCCCGCAAAAAATTCTTCAGCGTAAAGAAATGCTGCTCGGCCAAGATCTCCGTCGGCGCCATCAAAGCGCACTGGAATCCGTTCTCGACTGCGACGAGCATCGCAAACAGCGCAACGATCGTCTTTCCGCTTCCGACATCCCCTTGCAACAATCTGTTCATCGGCTGCGGCCGGCTCATGTCATCGGTGATTTCTCTGATCACGCGTCGTTGTGCGTTCGTCAATTCAAAGGGGAGCGCGTCGAGCAATCGTCTGGCGAGTTCGCTTTTAACGGAAAATGGAATACCCGTCAATTCTCCCTTAAGCTCCTTTCGGCGATACGCCATGAGGAGCTGGAAGAAAAATAGCTCGTCGAATGAAAGACGCGCTAACGCAGTATCGCGTTGCTCATAGGTGCGGGGAAAATGGATTGCCTTAAGGGATGAGCGCAGATCGAGGAGATGTTGGCGTTCGATGAGCGCCGGGCTAAGATGCTCGACGATTGCGCCGAGATTTTCCTTTAAGGCGTTGCGGATGATCCTGCGGAACCCGCGGTTGTCGAGACCGACCTGCCGGAGTTCTTCGCTCGAACGATACTTCGGGATAATTGCGCCCGTATGAAGAAGGGAATTCCAATCGGTCTCGTCCTCCGCGTCTCTGGTCTTCAACCTGTCGAATTCCGGATGAATGAACTGAGGGCGGTTGAGCTTGTCCAATTCCGGAACGGCAGAAACTGCCAAGACCTCTCCCACTTCGAAGGCCTTTTGATACCATTGGACCGCCGCAAAAAAAACGCACGTGAGATATCCTGTTTCATCCTTCAAGGTAAGGAAGTACATCTGCTTCCCCCGTCTCGTCCTCTTTACTTCCTGCCGAAAGACTGAGCCGATCACGGTGACTTCGTTTCCGGCGGACACGAACTTTGGCAGGTCTTTGATTTTTGTGATCTGCGACCGGTCGAGATAACCTCGAGGGAGATAATACAGAAGCTTGGGAATGGAGTCGACGCCGATCTCTTTCAACACGGCCGCGCGCTTCGGGCCCACTCCCCTGACGAATTGCAGTGATTCTTTCTTCTGGATGCTCAATGGAATCTGGCGGAATTGTAAACGCTGAATATGGAGCGCGACTATCGTCGGCCCCGGGGAGTGGCGGGGGATCTAATTTACGAGGGGGTCACGCTGTCTCCCCTTTTACTTCGCGCGTCATCAGCTCTTCAGTTGCAGCGTGGGGATTCTTCCCTTCAAACAAAATTTTGTGGACTTCGGAAAAGATCGCCATTTCGATATGGTGTTTCTCTGCCAGGTCGACGGACGATTGGCATGTCGCAACACCCTCAGCAACCATCACCATTTCCTTGAGCACATCGTCCAGCTTTCTTCCTTTGCCGACCTCTTCCCCCACATACCGGTTGCGGCTGTGTTTGCTCATGCACGTCACAAAAAGATCGCCCACCCCCGTAAGCCCGGCAAACGTTCGCGGCAACGCTCCCATCTTCACTCCGAGGCGCGTCATTTCGGCGATGCCGCGGGTCATGATCGCCGCTTTCGTATTGTCCCCGAACCCGGCTCCGTCGACGACCCCCGCGCCGACCGCGATGACATTTTTCAACGCGCCGCCGAGCTCTACTCCCCGGATGTCGTCGTTGACGTACACCCTGAACCACGGCGCGTTGAACGCCGCCGCGACAACTTTTGCCGTCTTCATATTGAAAGAGGCCGAGACGACCGCGGTCGGCATTTTACGGCTCACCTCTTCGGCATGACTCGGCCCCGAGAGAATTGCGAGGTTCGCCTTCTTCTCATGCTCAAGGACATCGAGCATCACTTCGGACATCGTCATGAGAGAATGGTTCTCGATCCCCTTTGCAACATTGACGATGATCGTGTTCGAAAGCTCATGATGAGCAATTTGCTGGATGACCGATCGAAGGAATTGCGAAGGGACTGCGGAGACGATAATATCCTTCTTGTAGGCGGCTTCTTGGATATCCGTGAGGATGGAGATCTTCTTCGGGATCTTTATGCCCGGCAGGAAAGCCGGGTTCTCCCTCGATTCGAGCATCAGCGCGGCTTGCTCGGGCCGGTACGTCCACAGCGCAACATCGTGGCGATTTTCGGAAAGCAGGATTGCGAGGGTCGTTCCCCAGCTACCGGCTCCAAGGACAGCAATGCGCATGACGCATCTTCGTCAGTGAGGAAATGAAATGATGAACCGCGGCTACGTGCGCGGGGACGACCCCCGAAAGTTCGTCAGCTTATTCTCCGTCCCGTGAATAAGCCTCTTGATGTTCTCGCGGTGCGTGTAGATGAGGAGAAGAGAAGTTCCGATGGCGAAAAAGATCAACGTGTGATATCCCTGGATTTCGACTTTGAAAATATTTTCACGGAAGAACATGGTCAACGGGAACGCGACGGCGCCTGCGAGAGAACCGAGAGAGACATAGCGTGAGCTGGAGAACACGGCGGCGAAAATAACCACGGCCACGGCAAATTCTACCGGCGCCAACGCAAGCAGCATGCCGGCTCCGGTCGCAACGCCCTTGCCTCCTTTAAATCCGGCAAAGAGCGTCCATACATGCCCCAAAATTGCTGCCACGCCGCAGATAATTTGGACAACGGTGAAGTCCTCAAAGGGCGTCCTGTTCTGAAACGGCAGCGACGGATCCCAGAACAAACGGGCAATAAAAATCGTCGCGACAACTCCTTTGAAAAGGTCGAAGAGGATCACTGCGAGGCCAATCTTCCATCCGAGCACACGCATGACGTTCGTGCCGCCGGCGTTTCCGCTGCCGTGCTGACGAATGTCCACCCCATGGAAAAGTTTTGACGCGATGATGCTCGTCGGGATGGACCCTACGATGTAACTCAATACGACAACGATGGCAAGGTTAAACATTGTGCATCCTTGAAGTAAGTTGGAAGTTGGCTTTGTTCATGGACAAAATAGAAAATGACGCAATGAAAATCAAGCAGACCTTGATAATTCCGACCTCAGGATAATATGCCTGGAACTTAGTGCGCGATCTATCGCTAAAATTCCGTCGATATGGTCGATTTCGTGCTGCAATAATTCCGCAAGCGCGCCGGCTGCTTGTATTTTTTTCGCAGCTCCGTTCTCATCGACGTAGCGTACTTCAACGCTCGCGAACCGCCTCACGCGCACCAGGATGTCGGGAAAAGAGAAGCAGTCGTCCCATAGTTCGAACGTGCGCTTGCTCCATTTTGTCACGCGCGGATTGATGAGCGCGCCGAGGCCCTTCGTGCGGATCACTATGATACGAAGCCGCACGCCGATTTGCGGGGCGGCGATCCCTCTCCCAAAACCTCGGCGAGCGCGAAAATCTTCGAGCGTATCCCGGAGGTCGCGAGTCGCTTTCCGGACCATCGGCGCAGAACAATCCTCTACTTCCGCGCATCGAGCGCGAAGGACCGGATCGCCTAAAAGTCGAATTCTGCGGACAGCCATTGAGGTGCGTGTTCAATCTTTGAAACGATGCGCAAGGACATTGGCAAAATCGAGGTCGTCCGGAGTCGTGATCTTGATATTGTCGAAGCTCCCGACGACGATCGCCGGCTGCACGTTGAGCATCTCGACCAAAGAAGCATCGTCGGTCGCGTCGATGTCTTCCCGATTGGCTTTTGCGTACGCGTCGACGAGAAGCTGCTTTGCGAACGCCTGCGGCGTCTGCGCGGACCAGAGCACCGACCGGTCGAGCGTCCGCTCGAAGAGGCCTTCCTGGCTCCCCACTTTGACGGTGTCTTTCATTCGCACGGCGACGACGGCAGCGGAGTGAGTCCGCGCCTTCTCGATCGCATCCTTGATGAGCTTCTGCTGAACGAAGGGCCTCACGGCATCGTGGACGACGACGATATCGGCGTTCGGACGTACGCGCGACAGCGCATTGGCGACTGAATCCTGTCTTCTTCTTCCCCCTTCAGCGATGGCCGTGACTTTCGAAATATGAAATTCGCTGATAAGAAATTCGATCTGATGGCGGCTCGACGGCTGGACGGCTACGACGATCTCGTCGACGGCGTCGCAGAGCTGGAACTTTTCGAGGGTGTGGATGACGATCGGCTTGCCGTGCAGGGTGAGGAATTGCTTGCTCACCGTGGACCCCATACGTTCTCCGGCTCCCGCAGCCGGGATGATCGCGCTCGTGAACATCTCGCCTTACCTCTCTGTCGCTGGATGGACCGATTTCCCGAAATATTCGATCACAAAATTGAACCGCGGAAAAATTTTTGGGAGGCGCATGATGCTGAAGACCATGACGCCGATAGCCATCCGGTCGACCCACGATGAAAGGGGCCAGCCGAAATGGATCGTGAAGCTCTTGTGCGGAAGCTCGTAATTGAGAGCATAGAGAATTTCTACCATGCCGTCGTACAGCGTCTGGCCGTGATTGGCAAACCGGTAGTGGTTCGGGGCGAGTTTCTCCGGAATGCCCTGCCGCGGCGAGTAGAGGCTCACGTACATCGACATCGCGGATTTATCCTCCACGGTCATTTCCTGCGGCCGGCGAAAATAGATATGGATACTGTCCACGTCGCTTTCCGCGATCGCGAAGATCATCTTCATCGGCACGTCCGTCTGCTGAATCTGTTTGATCTCGGGCGCCCGTTTCTTTGCAACGCGCAATCCGATGAAAAGGAAAACGACCGTCACGGTTCCCCATGTCAACGTGCCGTACGGCTTTTCGTACGCGAGATAAAGGAAACAACTCAAGAGAACGATGAAGAGAAAGAATGTCCCGACCCTCGACGTGTTATAGCCGCGGACATCCTTCGTTCCTTGAAAGTACCGGTAGATGAGGAGGCTGCCCGTGTTGATCGTGAAGCTTGCAAGGAGGCCGACGGCGTACATTTCCGCAAGAGTTTTTTGACTGCCGTTCGTGATGAAGACGATGAACGAGAAGAACAACGCGCTCATGATATGGATGCGATACAGCGATTGGCGCTTATTCGTCTTGATGATCCACGAGAAGCCGTAACGATGGGCGACCCTTTCCATCAGCTCGCTCGACGCGACATACGCGGTGTTGACCGCCATCATCAGCAATATGCTGGCGAGGATCCCGACGACATAGCCGAAGGGAATTCCGCCCACCATTTTTGCGAACTGGGTGATGAGGTCGGTCTCGTGCGCAGGGACGTCGATGTTCGATGCGAGAACGATCATCGACAGAAGAGGGGTAAAGATGCCGATCGTGAGCCCGAGAAAAATGTATGCCTTCCGGATATCGTGCCACGATTTCACAAGCCCGGCCGTCTGGACGACCGACTCTATTCCCGAATAGGCGAGGATACAACTCGAGATGCTGACGATGATGATGAAGTATGTGTCGAACCAGCTCCCTTGGTCGAACCGCTGCGCTGCGCTCGTAAAGGTATGCCCGATGAGATGAATGCCGTGCATGTCGGTCTGAAGGACACCGGCAGACAGGAGGTTGATCAGAATAAGGGCCGCGATGACGAAGATGCCGAACGTGAATTTTGCATTTTCTTTGATCCCCAGGATGTTCAACCCGGCGACAAACCAAATCAGACAGAGTTCGGCGACAAATTTCCCCGCCGCCGAGACCGGAAAGAATGCCATCCCGTTTTCTACGGCGCTGACGGTCGAAATGCTTGCGGTGAGTACGTAATCAACGAGGATCGAAGCGACAGCGACGAACGATACGGTGGGGCCGAGAACGAGGTACGAGAACGAATAGACGCCTCCTCCGCGGATCCCGTGCAGCTCGAGGATCTCCGCGATCTCCACCATGCGCGTCGAGAGGATGCGCATGAGCAGCGAGGTGACGGCAAGATAAACGATCGCATGGAAGGCGATGACGCGGAACGCTTCGCTCGGGGCGTAAAAAATGGACGTGAGTTCGTCCATGAGGGTGATGATGGCGATCGACAGCCACGTGAGCCACCAGCGCCCGTTCGAAAAATATGCGAGAAGGTTCTTCTTTGAAAGGAGGTAGGCGAACCCCCCGACAAGGGCGATGTTGACGACAACTGCGATCAGAAAACGTTCTGAGAACATACGACGATGGACGAAGTAGTGAGTGCGTCGTTACACGATCAACATTGCATCGCCGTAACTGTAAAAACGGTAGCCCTTTTTGATCGCCAGCTTGTACGCCCGCATCACGAAGTCGTGGTCGGCGAACGCAGCCGTGAGCATCAACAGCGTCGACTCCGGCATATGGAAATTGGTGATGAGCTTGTCGGCAATTTTGAAATCGTACGGAGGGAATATGAACTTGTCCGTCCACCCGCGGCTCGCTTTCAGATGTCCGTCCGTCGTGACGCTCGATTCGAGCGCCCTGCACGTACTTGTGCCGCAGACAAAGACGTTGCCGCGGTTATCGATGACGCGATTGACGATGTTCGCCGTCTGGTCGTTCACCTCGAAATATTCCGAATCCATCTTATGCTTGGTAAGGTCCTCGACCTCGACCGTCCGGAACGTCCCCAACCCGATGTGAAGGAGCACCGTCACAATTTTAACGCCCCGGCGCTCGAGTTTCTTCAGCAGCGGCTTCGTAAAGTGAAGCCCCGCCGTCGGGGCCGCTACTGCGCCGACCGTCTTCGCATAGACCGTCTGGTATGCGTCCTTGTCCTTCTCCGTCGGTTCACGTTTGATATAATACGGCAGCGGCGTTTTGCCGATTTTTTCGATGAGCTTAAAAAAGTCCCCCTCGTAATTGAACCGCACCGTACGGCCGCGCGATGTCGTATTGTCGATCACCTCGCAGGAAAGGTTGCCGTTATCGAAGTAGATCTTATTGCCAATGCGTACTTTGCGCGCCGGGTCGACAATGACATCCCAAATATTGTCTTCCGCGTTGAGCTGACGAAGCAAAAACACTTCGATCTTCGCATTCGTCTTTTCTTTGCGGCCATACAAGCGCGCCTGGAATACCTTCGTCTCGTTGACGACAAGGCAATCCCCCTTTTTGAAATAGTCGACGATATCGCGAAAATGCTCTTCTACGATCGTTTCGTCGGCGCGGTTCAGCACCATCAATCTGGCGCGGTCGCGCGGAGATGCGGGGTGCTTTGCAATAAGATTCCGCGGTAAAGGGTATTTAAAGTCCGAGAGTTTCATTGCAATCTGTTTCTTTCTGGGGAAACAATCCCTTTTGTGGAGGATGCGCTCCTCATCGTTGCGAGGTTGGAGCGGGTTAATTTTGGTCAATGAGCAGTTGACAGTAAACAGAAATCATCCGAAGGTCTACTCTCCGTGATTACTGCTTACTGTCTCCTGCCTACTCGCATTTATTTTTTCTTGCTGTTTTTATTCGACTTCGCAACCGGTTTGTCGTTCAACGCCGCGCGGGCCGCTGCGAGGCGTGCGATCGGAACCCGGAACGGGGAGCAGCTGACGTAGTTCTGATTGATCTGATGACAGAACTCCACGCTCGACGGTTCGCCGCCGTGTTCGCCGCAAATGCCGACCTTGAGGTCGGATCGCACGGAACGCCCCTTCTCGATGGCGATCTTCATCAACCCGCCGACGCCGACGCGGTCCAAGACCTCGAACGGATCCTTCGCATAAATCTCCTTTTCGACATACGGCACAAGGAACGTTGCTGCATCGTCGCGGCTGACGCCGAGAGTCGTTTGCGTCAGATCGTTCGTGCCGAAGCTGAAGAACTCTGCAACCGTCGCGATCTCGTCCGCGGTGATCGCCCCGCGCGGGATCTCGATCATCGTCCCGACAAGATACTTGAACTTGACACCCTTCTCTTTCATCACTTCTTCGGCGACCCGGCGCACAATTTTTTCCTGATGCTCGAGTTCCTTGACGTTCCCGACGAGCGGGATCATCACCTCGGGCTCGACCTTGATTCCTCGTGCCTGGATGTTCGCCGCCGCCTCGAAGATCGCTCTCGATTGCATCTCCGTGATCTCGGGGAAGATGATTCCCAAACGGCATCCTCTGAATCCAAGCATCGGGTTGAACTCATGAAGACTTTCCACGCGATGATGCACCTTCTCGTACGTGATCCCTATTTGCGCAGCCAATTCCCGTTGCGCCTTTTCCTCGTGCGGAACAAACTCATGGAGAGGAGGATCGATCGTGCGGATTGTCACGGGTCGACCGTCCATCGCCTCGAAGATCCCTTCGAAGTCTGTCCGTTGGAGAGGAAGAAGTTTTGCGAGCGCCGCTTTCCGTTCGGCAACGGTGTCGGCCAGGATCATTTCGCGCATCGGTCCGATCTTCCCTTCGCCGAAGAACATATGCTCGGTGCGGCACAATCCGATCCCTTCCGCGCCAAACGCCACAGCGTTGAGCGCCTGGTCGGGTTGATCGGCGTTCGTCCGGATCTTCAACCGGCGGTATTTATCCGCCCACGACATGATCTTCGCATACTGTTGATAGACGGGAGCCTCCTTCGGCGCAAGCGTTTTGTCGACGAGAACCTGGAGCACTTCCGACGGCTTGGTCGGCACTTTTCCTTCGATGACCTCGCCCGTCGTTCCGTCAAGAGAGATCCAGTCCCCCTCTTTGATGAGTTTGCCTTTCACTTTCATCGTGTGCGTCGAGTAGTCGATATCGAGAGCCGAACATCCCGCGACGCAGACCTTTCCCATCTGTCGCGCGACGAGAGCGGCGTGAGAGGTCATGCCGCCGCGTGCGGTGAGAATTCCTTCCGCCGCATCCATGCCTTTGATGTCTTCCGGAGAGGTCTCAATGCGCGTGAGGATGACGAGCTCGCCCCGCTTCTTCCACGCCTCGGCATCGGGTGCGTTGAACACGATACGCCCCGTCGCAGCGCCAGGCCCTGCATTGAGCCCCTTTGCGAGGAGCCGGCCGCCTTTGACGGCCGCATCTTTTTCCTTCAGATCGAACACCGGACGGAGAAGCTGATTGAGTTGATCCGGCTCGATCCGTTTCAACGCGTCCTTGTCGGAGATCAGTTTTTCTCCGACCATGTCCACGGCGATCTTGATCGCCGCAAACGCGGTCCTTTTTCCAACGCGGCATTGAAGCATGAAGAGTTTCCCTTGCTGAATGGTAAACTCGATGTCGTTCATGTCGCGATAGTGTCGTTCGAGAGTTTTGCGGATCTTCTCAAGCTGCTTGTATATTTGCGGATTATCTTTTGCAAGCTGTGACATCGGCAAAGGCGTGCGGGTGCCCGCGACGACGTCCTCGCCTTGAGCATTCATCAGATATTCGCCGTAGAACACGTTCTCTCCCGTCGCGGCATCGCGCGTGAAGGCGACGCCCGTGCCGGAATCGTCTCCCATGTTGCCGAAGACCATCGACTGCACGTTCACCGCGGTTCCCCACGATTCGGGGATGTCGTACATCTTCCGGTACGCGATCGCGCGGTCGTTGTTCCACGATCCGAACACTGCGCCGATCGCGCCCCACATCTGCTCCATCGGCGCCTGCGGGAAATTGCTTCCCGTCTTTTCCTTGATCGCCTTTTTGAAAAGAGACACGAGGTCCATCAGATCGTCGGCGTTTAATTCCGTATCGAGATGAACGCCGCGCGATTTTTTCTTCTCCTCGATGATCATTTCAAATGGGTCGATCTCGTCCTTATGGAACGGCTTCAGCCCGAGGACGACGTCGCCGTACATCTGCACAAAGCGCCGGTAAGAATCGTAGACGAACCGCGGGTTGTTCGTTTTCTTCACGAGCCCTTCCGCTACTTCGTCGTTCAGTCCGAGATTGAGGATGGTATCCATCATACCGGGCATCGAAGCGCGCGCGCCGGAACGGACGGAAACAAGGAGCGGATTCTTCGGATCGCCGAACTTCGCCCCCATCGCCTTCTCGACCTTTGCGATGGATTTTTTGACGTCTAGTTGGAGTGATTTTGGATACGTGCGTTTGTTGGCGTAATAATAGGTGCATACTTCGGTCGATATCGTGAAACCCGCCGGCACCGGCAGGCCGATATTCGTCATCTCGGCGAGGTTTGCACCTTTGCCGCCGAGGAGATTTTTCATCTCAGCTTTACCTTCGGCCTTTCCATTGCCGAAGAAATAAACAAATTTAGCCATCGTTGTAATTTTTCCTTCTAATGTATTAGTGTGAATAGTTGGTCTGTTGATGAGAATGATGAATGTGTTGCTTCAATGTTTTTTTTGACACCGTCGTATTTCCTCCAAGAAAATTCTTCCCACGCTTTCCGTCAGCGGATTGAATGAATCTTTCATTCGTTCCGGGTGCCACTGCACCAATAAGAGGAACGATTTGTCCTCTCTCTCCGCCCATTCAAGAGCTTCAACAACTCCATCCGGCGACTGTGCGCTCACTTTTAAACCCCTGCCAATACGATCTGCCGCCTGATGATGAAACGAGTTGACGACGCCCGTATCCGACCCCGCCGCATGCCGCAGCACCGAGTCCTGCTTGATCGCGACCTCGTGTCGGCGCTCTTTTCCTCCGGGTTCACTATGGCGCGAAAAGCCATCCATCTCGAGGTCCAAATAAAGCGTTCCGCCGAAAAACACATTTGCCGATTGAAGCCCGCGGCACACGCCGAGCACGGGTTTTCTTGAATCAAGCGACTTCTCGAGGACGGAAAATTCGAACGCGTCGCGTTTCTCGTCGATATCTTTCGGCTGGCCTTCGATAGGCCTTTTGCCGAACGTCGCCGGGTGAAGGTCGGTGCCCCCCGTGAGCAGCAAACCGTCGCAATCGTCGCCTTCATCTGGCGCGTTGGATGTATAGATCAATTCGCGAAACTCGACCGCCGGGTTGAACCGAAGAAGCCAGTTCTTATAGTGATTGAATTTTTCCTCGTCAGGGCTGTTCTTTGTGATCGCAATTTTCATCCGATGATCTTCTTCTCCACGATCGAGTCGATCAACTTCTCCCACTCGTTCAGCTCATGTATCACCGTTTCGATCTCGACATAGAAGAGAGGGAGGTTCTCGAATTCCGACAACGTTGCACAACGCACGACATCTTTTTCCGTCGTGATAACAAATTCAGCGTTGTGCTTCTGCTGCTCTGCAACGATCCTGCGCGCGTCGGCAGGAGAATAGCTCCGATGGTCATCAAAAGCTATCATCGCGTCGATGCGGACTCCCAGCTCGTCGAGGGTCGTGCGGAAATTGTCCGGGTTTCCGATCCCGCAAAACGCAACGGCGTGTTTTCCTTTCACTGTGTTGAGGTCGACGCTGAAACGAGTTTTGGCTCTTCTGAATGCCACGATCCGGTATGAACTTGTAAATACCGGAGCTTTTGTAAATGAGCTGATGTGCTCTCTCAAATGGCCGCTGTTCGCTCCGACGCTGGTTCTTGTGATGACAACCGCACCGGCCCTTGCGAGAGAACTCAGCGGTTCGCGGCGCAGGCCTGCAGGGATCATCCGCATCCCGAACGGCGGTCGCGAGGCGTCGATAAGAACAATATCGAGGTCCCGATGAAGCGAACGATGCTGGAACCCATCGTCGAGAATAATGACTTCGGCACGGAGCTTTTGCGCTGCGTGCATCGCTCCGCGGACCCTCTCCTCATCAACCACGATCGGCACGTTGGGGAGTCGCAGCGCGAGTTGATATGCCTCATCCCCCGCTTCCTGCGCCGAGGCCTTGAGCCTCGTTCCGTCCGCCACCTCCAGCAATCCGCTGCTTGTGCGTTTGTATCCGCGGCTCACGACGGCAGGTCGAACATGCTTCCGCATCAGATGTTTCGCGATGAGTTCGACGAGCGGCGTTTTTCCCGTCCCGCCCGCAGTGATATTACCCACGGAGATGACGGGAATGTCGAGATGTTCAGTCTGAAAAATTTTTACGTCAAAGAACAAATTGCGAAACGCAATCCCTGCTCCATACAACCAGGAAATCGGCGCTAATGCTGGAACTGGTTTCATCCTCGTCTAAAAGATCTAAAAGGAACCTCTCTATCATGGAGCCGAGCTTCCGTTCGCCGTCGGCTCTGAAAGCTTTGCGAGCTCTCGTTGAGTCGCTTCGAGAAAATCATCCAGCGCCTGGTCCTGTAGGTCCGCTGGTACTGCGATCGGCTCGCTGTACCGCACGATCACCCGAGCGAAAGGCATTGGAATTTCAAACCGGTCCCAACTCTTCAATTCCCTTTTCCGCTCCATTAAAATGCCGACCAAGAAGAGGTGCGCCCCGCTCCGTTGCGCCGCGCGAACAGCTCCCATTTTCATCCGGTGTCGCGGACCCGTCGGACCGTCGGGGGTCACGCAGAGCGAACTTCCTTCAACAAGAACATCGATCATTCGCTGCATCGACTCTTTTCCTCCGACATGGCTCGAACCGCGAATGAGCACATAGCCCCAATGAGCAAGGGTCGCGGCAAGGATCTCTCCGTCCGCACTCTGACTGACAAGAGCCGCTACGGCCCGATTGCGCCGGGGTCGATGAAGATACCAACCGAGGAGCATCGAACCGTGCCAGAACGCAATGACAGAGGGTTCGCGGTGTTCGACATACGCGTCAAAGAACGTGGATCCTTCTCGTGTGATGCGAAGCGTCGCGCAAAGCAACGACGCGGGAATCCATAAAAATTTTTTTGCGAGCCAGTCTATAATGTGTTTGCCCATCGGCTGCACCGAGCGTCCATCATGCCGGATGCATGCCGAGGATCGCGTTTGCAACTTTGCGGGAGGCGCCTTTCGATCCGAGCAACCCTTTCACCGCTGCAAGTTCCTTCTTCATCGCGCTCCGCAAGGCCTCGTTGCCGAGAAGCCGCGAAGCCGCGTCGACGATCCTCTGTACCGTTACCTGATGCTGGATCAATTCGGGGACGATCGTCTTGCCCGCCACGATGTTCACAAGGCCGATGTTCTTGACATGCACGAGAGCCCGTGCAATGAGATATGTCAGCCAGGACGTCCTGTAAACGACGATCATCGGCGTTTCAAAACAGGCTGTCTCGAGCGTCGCCGTCCCGGAGGTGACAATTGCGAGGTCGCTGTATTTCATCACCTCATGGGTTGCGTTCTCGACATAATGGACGACAGCGTTCGGCGGAAGATGAAGGTCGAAAAGTTGTCGCGGCAAATTCGGCGCCACGGCGACGACCGCTTCCATATCTTCAGACTCTGAAAGAACCCCGGACGAACGCGCCATGACGGAGAAGAGGCCGCGGATCTCCTGCCGGCGGCTCCCCGGGATCAAAGCGAGGATTTTCTTTGCCGGGTCTATCCCGAACCGCTTACAGAATTGATTTCTGCTGAATTCGACGTCCAATTCTTCAAGAAGTGGATGCCCGACGAAACTGACATCGATCCCTTCTTTGCGGTAAATTTCTTCCTCAAACGGAAACACGACGAGCATTTTGTCCACCACGCCCGGCATCTTTTTCACTCTTCCTTTTTTCCACGCCCAGATCTGCGGGCTGATATAATAGACGACCTTAATGCCGTGCTTCTTCACTTTCCGCGCGAAGCGGAGGTTGAACCCCGGATAGTCGATCAAGACGACGACGTCGGGCTTTTTCAAAACAAGCAATTGCTCCAGCGTCCGTTCGACGGAGCGGATAAGCGGGAGATGGCGAATGACTTCGAGAAAGCCCATGAACGAGAGTTCGCGCACATGATACGTCAACGCCATGCCTTCCCGTTTCATCTTCTCACCGCCTATGCCGAAAATTTCTATCGACGGCTGCAACCGCTTCAGCTCGCGGACGACGCCCGCCCCGTGCGCATCTCCCGAAGCTTCCCCAGCAATCATCATGACGCGCTGTACCATAGGTCATCCTTGACGGACAAAATACAGAGCCACGACAGCGACCGTAAGGAGCGAAAAGGCCTGCAGCGTGCGACGCTCCGAGTGAAGCCCGCGTGAAATATCCGGTCCGCGGTGGAACGAATGCTCTCCCGAGTAGCGCGTGAGCCGCGGAAAAAAACGAGGGACGTTGAGAAGATAACGGCTGTACTCTTCTCCAAATGCCGTCTGCAAATATTCTTCTTCTTTCATCACGATGACCCTGTATTGAAACAGAAAAAAAACGAACGCCGCCAGCACCAGATACGGCGCGAGCGCATTCGACATGATCCCGACTCCGACATACATCAAAATGTTGCCGACGTAGAGCGGGTTCCTCACGTAGCTGAAAGGCCCGTCAACGAACAAATGAGTACCTCCCACTGCGCCCGTGGTGCGTGTTTCCGTCCCCGCAACCGAAACCCCCCAGAGCCGCAACGATTCACCCGCAAGCGCAATACAAAAACCGGATGCAAGCGACGTTATTGTAGGATGCGCGTACACAAGCATGAGAAGAATGAACGGAATAGGCGTGTAACTGCGCATGTTGAATATTTTTCCCGCAATATCCACGCCCTATCCTCGCATGAAAATTTCTTTTCTCAAAAGCTCCGCGGTCCGACGCTTGCGGGGACGGCCATCTTCGACGATGGACTTGAAGGTTCGGAGAATATCGTCGAACGTGTCAAACCGATGATAGGTGATGTTCTCACGCTCGCAATACTTTAACAACGTTTGTTTCGCGAAGATAATATCGGCATACCGTGCCGGGCATTGATCCGAATGACCGTTGCCGATGTACACGATGACATTCTCGTCGCTCGATCTCGTCAGCACATGATTCCTCTTGCAGTTCGCGCACTTGATGCACTCCTCGTCGGCGAACGGAAATACGGGGACAATCGTGCCGCCGGGTTGTATCTCCAGACGATTCGCATAAAAAGGAAGATGGCCGAGGTTCTCGCGCTGCAACACCTGCTTGATATAAACGTCGAAACCATCGCTCAAAATATGGATCGGGATCGACAGCGACTTGCAATACCGCTCGAAACGATGGAAACCCGCATCGATCTCTTGACCTTCGACAAAGGAGCCGAACGTTTCCGTCGAGAGTGAGGCGACGGTAGCGCAAGACCTTCGCCAACTCTCTTGCGCGCTGATGATCCCCTCCACCGAATCGCGGAACGCTTTTCCGGCTTCTTCGCGATCGCCGAAGACCCCGAACATCGTATCCCCGATATCATTGCGCGTGATGGTGCCGTCGAAATCCGTGAACACGATATAGGTGAGTTCTTCCGTCATTAGTTTTGAGCTACTGCATTTTCATTGAACCGTACGGAGACGAGTTTGGAGACGCCTTCTTCTTCCATTGTCACGCCGTACATTGCATTCGCCGCTTCCATCGTCCTTTTATTGTGCGTGACGACGATGAACTGCGTGTTGTCGCTGAATTTTCGTAGGATCCGGGAGAAACGGTCGATGTTGGAATCGTCGAGCGGCGCGTCGACTTCGTCCAGGATGCAAAACGGACTCGGCTTGACGAGATAAATCGCAAAGAGGAGCGCTATTGCTGTAAGGGTTTTTTCACCGCCCGACAGAAGGTCGATCGATGTCGGACGCTTGCCGCGCGGCTTCGCGATGATCTCGATCCGCGCCTCGAGGGGATCCACATCCTCTTCCAACCGGAGGTCGCACTCGTCCCCTTCGTCGAACAGTCCCTTGAACGTTGCAATGAAATTATCGCGGATCTTGCTGAAGGTATCGCCGAACGTCTTCTGCGCAGTGGTGTTGATCTCGTCGATGGTGGAAAGGAGAGTTTTTTCCGCATCGACGAGGTCGTTGCGCTGGGTCGTGATGAATTCGAGACGCTCTTTTTCTCCTTTGAATTCATCGAAGGCGGCGAAGTTCACGGGACCGAGGGCGGTGATCTTTTCCTTGAGCGTTTGGACCTCCCCGCGAACCGTTTCAATATTGAAATCGCCCGCATCGGCATACTGTTTCACTTCGAGAAGGAATCCGTATTCTTCCCGCGCACGTGTGACGAGATTCTCCGCGCGGAGAGAAAGCTCGGATAGCTTGATCTCAAGCTCGTGCGTGACGCCGAGTGAATCGTCGTGAAGCCTCCGTTCATCCTTGATCTTCAGCTCGATCTCGTGCATCTGGTTCCGCTTGACGTTGTACTCCGAGTCGACGCCCTTCCGGCGTTCGACCATCGCCTGGAGCCCGCTGTTCAGTCCATTGATCTCGCTTTCCGTATCGCGAAGGTCGGCAGTGAGGCGCTCGATCTCGACTTTGGCCTCCGCAATGTCGCGGTCGCGCTGCGCGAGGGTTGAGGTAATATTTTCAATGGTCTCGCGCGTGTACTCAAGCTCACGGGCGATATTTTTCTCCTCGTTCTGGAGGTTCACGAGGGCGACATGCGCCGTATTCGTGACTTCGGAGTATTCCGTCCAAAGCACTTCCATCGTCTCCAATTCACTTGCCGCTGCCCCCGAATTTTGTTCCCCTGTCGATTTCTCTTTTTCAAGGCGCGCAATTTCGGGGAGAAGGAGGTCGATCTCCTTCTGGAGGTCATCCGCTTCAACGGCGAGTTTGGAGTTCTCCGACGTATTCCGTGCCATGTTCTCGTTGATGCGTTTCTTTTCAAACTCGATCTGAGCGATGCGCATTTCAACGCTCGTCATCTGCTGTTCGATCCGCTTCGCGGCTTCGCTGAGGGTTTTGATCTCGATGGCGGCGAGTGCTCGCTCCTTCCCTGCGATCTCCCTCCGGATCTTTGCCAACGACTCTTCGAGCGAGGCCGTTTCGCCTTCGAGCTCCGTAATTTGGCTTTTCTTCCCGATCATTCCGCCGTCGTCGGTGTGTGCGCTTCCGCCTTTCAAGACCCCTTGTCCCGTCACGATCTCGCCGTCTAGAGTGACGCATTTAAGAAGCGGCTGGCCGTTCACCATCGGCAGAGCAGATCGAACGTCGTTGACGAGAACTGTATTGTCAAAGACGTATTCCGAAAGATTGCTGAAAGCCGGGTCGCACGAAACGACCTCTTTAGCCCAGCCGATCACGCCCTCGCCCGTCACCGGCAGACGTTGCCGCGTAAGGGGCGGAATGCGGTCGAGGCAAATGAACGTCGCTTTCCCTTTTTGATTCTTCTTGAGGACCTCAATTCCGCGGTAGGCCTCGTCGATGTTCTTCACGACGATGAAGCTCGCCATCTCGCCCAGAGCAGATTCGATCGCGATGCGGAAGCGGGCTTCTGTCGTGAACGCGTCGGCGACCGTCGTCTGGACATGCGCTTTCCATTCATCGTTCGTGATGAGAAATTTCGCCCCTTCGGAAAATCCGTCGTAGCTTTCCACAAGTCCTTTGAGAAATTCCAATCTTGCCTGGCGACGATCGAGCAGCCCGCGCGTTTCGAACTCTTGGTTCCTCGAAGATTCTATTTCCTTTTCCAACGTGATTTTTGCTTGCTCCATCTGGTGGACCCGTACTTCGGCTTCCGCAAACTGCTTGCGGAGCGCCCGGTCTTCCGCGCTCAGCTGGTTGACAAGTTCGGAGTTCGTCCCGACCTCGTTCTTGTAGATCTCATTTTCTTCGTTGGAAAAATCTATCCGCCCGTGGATGTTTTCGACCCGCGCCTTCGTCCTCTCATGCTCTTGCCGCTTGAGGGAAATCTCATTCAGCAATCCCATGATGAGGTCCTGAAGTTTTTTGACCTCTCCCTTTTTGGCGTCGACCTGGATGGTAAATGCATCGAGCTCCGCTTTCTTGTCCGCATAATGCCGTTCGGCTGCGTCGACTTTCTCATGAGCCTGCTCGACCGAGGCGCGAAGTTCTTTCGAACGCGCCTGCAGTTCCTCCTCTTGCCGGCGCAATTCCACTTTATCTTTCTCGTACCGTTCGATCGAAAGGCCGAGGGATTTTTTCCGTTCGCTGGAAGAAATCTGCCGCTGCTGGACGGCGTTCAACTTCTGCTGTTGTTCGGTGAGGTCGCTTTGTGCGTCCGTCAACCGGGCTTCGAGTTCGCTCAGCTCTTTGCGCAAAATGTCGAGGAGCGTTTCTTTGCTTGTGAGTTCCATATCGATCCGCTCTTTTTCGCTGCGCGCGGTGTTGAGATCCTTTTTCATCGGTTCGATGTTCCCGATAAGAGCGGCGTACTCCCGCTCGAGGAGGTCGACTTCGAGCGCCCGAAGCCGTTGCGAGAACTCGTTGTATTTCTCCGCTTTCTGTGCCTGCCGTTCAAGGGAATTGACCGCCTTTTGGACTTCTTTTACGACGTCGTTTACCCGCACAAGGTCTTGCTGCACCGTTTCGAGCTTGTGGTACGCTTCCTTCCTCCGATGCTTGTACTTCGTGACTCCCGCCGCTTCCTCGAACAGACGCCGCCGCTCGTCGGTCCGGTCGCTCAGGATAGTTTCGACCATCTTCAGCTCGATAACCGAGTATGCGTCTGAACCCATACCGGTATCCATGAACAAGTCTTTGATATCTTTGAGCCGGCAGAGGGTCTTGTTGAGGAAATACTCGCTTTCACCGGAACGATAGACGCGGCGCGTCACGGTCACTTCGGAATACTCGGTCGGCAGGATCCCCTTCGTGTTTTCGATCGTCAGCGACACATCGGCCATGCCGATCGGTTTTCGCTTTTTTGTGCCGTTGAAAATGACGTCTTCCATCTTGTCGCTCCGCAGCGTGCTGGGGCGTTGTTCGCCAAGCGCCCACCGGATCGCGTCGACCACGTTCGTTTTGCCGCATCCGTTCGGGCCAACGATCGCTGTGATCCCTGAATCGAATTTCAAATGCACTTTATTGGCGAAAGACTTGAACCCGACAACCTCTAACTTGGATAGATACATAAGTCCCTTCCGTCGTCAGTTCGAAGCGGGAACGACAGTACTCATCATGAACCTGATGTACGCCGTCGTTGCGTGTGCATAATCGAAATACCCGTACCAGATCATCCCTATCGCCGCGATAGCCACAATGCCGATCGCGTAGATTTTAAAGGGCGAGCTATCGTAGATGATCGAAATTCCTTTCAACGTCCTGAAAAGGATCCAAAGCATGACAAACCCGAAGATCACCAACACCGGCAGAACGTACACGTCGCTTTCCATAACGCGGTAGAGGATCATGCCGAGCGGTATAAAAATAACCATGGGCAGCGTCGACCAGACTGCCACCGAATACGAATGAAAAAGATACACCTTCGTGCGGACGAAAAAAGAGAACAGCTGCACAAGAACGGTGACGACGAACATCCACGCAAAACAGGCCAACCCGCAGTATGCGATGCACTCGAGCGGATGCCAAATGAGTTCGATGATCGCCCCTTTGAGAGAATCCGAAGTGACGAGCATCGTTAAAATATAATCGAGCACCAAGCTTGAACGAAAATGATATGCGATGCTCGAAACGACGATCGCAAAAGTCACGGCGACGATCGCGGAGAGAATCGCAGTGTGAAAATTCGAAAGGATCCTTTGGTCGCGGATGTCCGCAAAAAAATTATAGGGACGGCGTAACGCACGAAACACGCTCTCCCTGAAACGGCGGTCGGTATTGAGCAGCCAGAAGAAAAGAATCAAGAGCACAAGCCCGAGAAGCACGTATGCGATCGGCGACGCGACCGAATGATTGCCGATCGGGAGGGCTGCGATTTTTTCTCCGAGGAACATCGACCGCACGACATCGTATGCCTCTTTCTTCTCTCGGTCGAATTCGACAATGCCGTGCGAATAGAGGTCGGGCACGTCGGACTTGACGGTCAGCATCGGCCTGTCCCCACGCCAATCGTTAAAACTCCAGACAAAACTTCCAGCAACGTTTGCTTCCTTGATGAGGTCATACCGCTGGAAAAGGAAACGCGCCTGCGATTCTTGCGACATCGGATCGCTGTACCCGTTGCGGTTGTCGAGCTCAATATTTTTTCCGTAACGGCCGACGATCACAGGTTGATCCGGGTGCGCCCGTTTCCAATCCGCAAGGTCCGATTTGAACGCATGAAGATCCGCAGTCGTCAATCGGACGCCGGCAATATCGACGAGCGTCGAGTTCTGATTGTCGTCGAGCGACATGGAGATGTAGTAGGTCAGCCTGCTATCGAGCGATCTCTCAAGGGTCTGTAGATCGGTGATCAGCACTTTTGCGCGCGGGTCGACCGATTCGAATCCATCGCCAAAACCCCATGCAATGATCGAGGGATGATTCCGGTCGCGGTGAATCATCTCCTTCATGTAATTTTCTACCAGCGTCCGATAATTTTCCACCGAAAAAATGTCCGCCGGCACTTCGTACAGGGGTATCTCTTCGAATGCGAGAAGTCCGTACAGGTCGCAGAGATTAAGGAGAAAAGGGTGCGGCGGATGAAAGGCAAAGCGAACGGCATTGGCTCCGAGGTTTTTGATCAGAGCTATATCTTTCTCCATCTCTTCGTACGACATTGCACTCCCGTGGTCGGGTGTATCCTCTCCCCATGTGACTCCTCGCAGAGTAACCGGTGCGCCGTTGAGAAGAATTTGCTGCTTTTCTTTCCCGACCGTCCTGATCCCGGTCTGTATCGAGCATTCATCCATCATGATCGTCGTTTTGCCTTCTCCGCTCGAGATGGTCGCATGGACCGTATAGAGGTTGGGCTGGTCGGGGCTCCACATTTTTGCGTTCACAAGGGGCAGCGTCGTCTGCACTGCAACATCCCTGTTCGCCTCGGGACTGAATGTCACCGGAACACTTTTCGACACCACCGTGCCCGTTGCTCTGTCGGAGAGTTCGACGTTGAAATTCATGACAGACTGACCCTGATGGTCGCCAAAGACGAGCTTTGAAATGTCCCTGCTTGAAACAACGGCATGAACGGCAAGTTTCACCAGCTTAGGGTCGAGACTTTCGGCCGACGCGCTTAAATCATCGATCCATACCGGCGGCGTAGCGATGAGAAAAATATCTCTGAAGATCCCCCCATAATTCTTCCATCCTCCTATTTGCTGACGGAGAGGCAAGGTGCTCCGCGAGTTAAGCGTATTATCGACGACCAACCGAATCACGTTTTCACTCCCCAGCTGAACGGTATTCTCAGGGACGAGAAACGAAAAAGAAGTGTACCCTCCTTCGTGCTTCCCGATGAATGTTTCGTTCAGATAGACTTCGACTTGGTAATTTATCCCATACGAAACAAACTTGAAGCTATGGGAAGTGAGAAGGTAAGCGGGGAGGTCAAATTTACGCGTAAAAATTATTTTCCCCTCATAATCCGTAGCCGACGGCACTACGACTTTATTCCATGTCGCCCCATCATCGGTGGAATAATTCCATTCCCCCGACAAATCAATAACAGATCTTGTGGAAGAAGCTAGATTGAGAACTTCGGGTCTGGATTTTCCCCCGTTTTGGTAGAACTTACTTTTTGAGAGAGCTTGGGAAGAGAGAACGAGAAAACAGGAGAATGCGAGAAGGTAACGATAAAATGAGGTTTGCAATAATGGACTCAAAATTATTGAAGAAAAACGCCTCTTCTTGAAGAACTAACGCTCCACAAGTCCTTTATTCTTTTGAATATAATACATGAGAGCCCGAAAAGCAATCAAAATAAGAATGCTCTAAGTCAATTTTAAATAATGACTTAGAGCATCTCATAAATGCATAACTCAAAAAATAAGCCCTTTTTTTGCAAATTTCGAGGGGGGCTAAGAAGCAGCAATAATTGCGGAAAATGAATCCGGTTTGAGGCATGCCCCGCCGACGAGAGCGCCGTCAATATCGGGCTGGCTTAAGAGTTCCTTTGCATTTTCGGGCTTTACACTCCCTCCGTACTGTATAATCACTCCCTCGGCGACGTTCCATGAGTACAATTGGCCTACCAATTTCCTGATAAGCTGGTGCACCTCTTCCGCTTGTTGCGGAGTAGCATTTTTTCCCGTCCCTATAGCCCAGACTGGTTCATAAGCAATGATAGCATTCTTCAGATTTTCTTCTGAAAGCCCGACGAGCACACCCTTCACCTGAACCGTGATGACATTTTCCATAATTCCTTTTTCCCTCTCCTCCAACGTTTCGCCCACACAGATAATTGGTTTCATGCCCGATGCAAGGACTTTTTTTGCTTTTTGATTGATCAGCTCATTGGTTTCATGAAAGTATTGCCTTCGTTCGGAGTGGCCGACGATGACGTACTGACATCCCGCCGATTTCAACATCTTGACCGATATCTCTCCGGTATAAGCGCCGTCATCATGGACTGAAACATCCTGAGCCCCAAGCTTTATGTCGCTTCCCTTTAACAATTGCTGTGCGACAACAAGTGAGGTAAAGGGAGGACAAATGATCACTTCAGCTTTTGATTGTTTGATGGCACTCTTCAGTCCGCTGATGAGGTCGGCCGTTTCAAATACATCTTTGTTCATTTTCCAATTGCCCGCAATGACTTTGTTTCTCATAGAATTATTCTTTCTAGTGTAAAGGCGTAAGTGGGATAGTTGAGATTAAGGTTGAGGTTGAGGTTGAGGTTGAGGTTGAGAAAATGGGCAGGAAGAGATTCAAGGATTGGCGAGTCTATTTTTTAGGATCTCATTGACCATTTTTGGATTTGCTTTTCCTTTGGTTGCCTTCATCGTCTCTCCGACAAAGAAACCGATGAGCTGAGTCTTTCCTTTCCGGTATTCTTCGAGTTGTGCGTGGTTCCGCGAAACGACTTCGTCGATAATTTTTTCCAGAGCTCCGGCGTCGGAAAGTTGCACGAGCCCTTTACGTTCGACGATGTTCTGGGGGGTTTCTTTTGTCTTCACCATTTCTTCGAAGACGTCCTTCGCAATCTTGCCGCTGATTGTCCCTCCCGCGATCAAGTTCACCATCGCCCCGAGGTTGTCGGGCGACACCGGAAAATCTGTCCATTGAAGATGCTGGTCTTTGATGACGCGAAGAACGTCCGTCATGACCCAGTTGCTGACAGATTTGTACGATTCAGGATTCTTTTGTGAAAGCGTCGATGCGGTCTGTTCGTAATAATCCGCCGAGGCTCTTTCGAGGGTCAGAATATCGGCATCGTACTTGGGCAGGCTGAATTGTTTGATGAAACGATCCCGACGCTGTTTGGGGAGTTCGGGAAGTTCGGACTTCAATGATGCGATCCAAGGTTCATCGACGCGGACCGGGACGAGGTCGGGGTCCGGGAAATACCGATAATCATGCGCCTCTTCTTTGCTCCTCATTGACACTACAACGTTCTTGTCGGCATCCCACAGCAATGTCTCCTGCACCACTGCTCCCCCGTCTTCGATCATTTCGATCTGACGGTCGATCTCGTAGTCGAGCGCCCGTTCGACATTGCGGAATGAATTCATGTTTTTGATCTCGGTTTTCGTGCCGAGCGCGCTCGCCCCGACTAACCGTACGGAGACATTCGCGTCGCAACGAAGGCTCCCTTCTTCCATGTTGCCGTCGCAGATGCCGAGGTACGTGACGATCTGCCTGATCGCCGATAAATATTGGTACGCTTCATGAGAGGAACGGAGATCCGGTTCGGTAACGATCTCTATCAACGGAACGCCGCATCGGTTGACGTCCACGAGCGTGTCCGGGTCCAGGTCGTGGATCGATTTGCCGGCATCCTCTTCCATATGGATGCGCGTGATCGCGATGCGCTTTGTCGACCCGTTGTTCAACTCTATATCCACATAACCGTTTCTGCAAATAGGTTCTTCATATTGCGAGATCTGGTATCCTTTGGGCAGGTCCGGGTAAAAATAATTTTTCCGCGCAAAAATTGAAATCGGAGCGATGGCACAATGCGTAGCGAGTCCCATTTTTACGATGAACTCGACAACGCTCTTGTTGAGGACGGGCAACACGCCTGGCATGCCGAGACACACTGGGCAGGAGTTTGAGTTAGGAGCATTGCCGAATTTCGTGGTGCAGCCGCAGAAAGCTTTTGAATGTGTCAAAAGCTGAGCGTGGACTTCAAGCCCTATCACCGCTTCATATTTCTCGTTGTGCGCCATAAATCCCTTCCGGCGTGCCGTTTACGCCGCTAACGCATTTGTCACTTTTTCCGCCGCATCTTTGAGATTTTCGGCGACAAGAAACCTCATTCCCGACTTTTTGAGAATATCGGCGGCGAGGTCTGCATTCGTTCCGGCCAATCTGATGACAATCGGTATTTTCACTTCGACTTTTTTCGCGGCTTCTACGACCCCGGTGGCGACCCGGTCGCAACGAACGATGCCGCCGAAAATGTTGATGAGAATTGCTTTTACATTTTTATCGGCAAGAATAATCTTGAACCCGCTCTCGACGGTTTGTGCGTTTGCGCCTCCGCCAACGTCGAGAAAATTCGCCGGATCGCCCCCCGCCAATTTAATGATATCCATCGTTGCCATCGCGAGCCCGGCGCCGTTCACCATGCATCCGACATTGCCGTCGAGCTTGATGTAATTGAGGTTGGATTTCGATGCCTCGATCTCCAGCGGTTCTTCCTCATCGAGATCGCGCAGGTTATTAAATTCTGGATGTCGGTATAACGCATTGTCGTCAAAATTGATCTTCGCATCGAGGGCAAGAACATTTCCCTCTTTCGTGATGACAAGCGGATTGATTTCTGCGAGCGATGCGTCGGTTGACACATACGCCTTATAGAGCGCAAGAAGGAACTTGACCCCGTTTTTAAACGCGTCGCCGGTAAGACCGAGAGCAAAAGCGAGCTCCCGGGCCTGAAATTGCTGTAAGCCGACGGCCGGGTCCACGTGTTCTTTAACGATCTTCTCGGGCGTTTCTGCGGCTACCTTTTCGATCTCGACTCCTCCTTCTGTCGAAACCATGACAACGTTCATTCCTTTCGTTCGGTCGAGCGTTACCCCGACATACATTTCCTTCGCAATGTTTATCCCTTGCTCGATGAGGAGACGTTTCACAACCTTGCCCTCGGGTCCTGTTTGATGCGTGACAAGCCTCATACCGAGGATCTGCGACGCGAGCGACTTGACTTCTTCCAGGCTCTTCGCAACTTTAACTCCGCCCCCTTTGCCTCTTCCGCCCGCATGAATTTGCGCCTTCACTACCCAAACGTTGCCTCCGAGCCGTTTCGCAACTTCAACTGCCTCATCGACGGAAAATGCGACGGCTCCATCGGGCATCGCCACGTTGAATTTCCTGAGAATTTCCTTCCCTTGGTATTCGTGAATTTTCATCAATACTCCTTAAAAGAATTCTGTTTCAATCTGCAATCCGCATCAGCCTCATTGTTGGATAATGGCGATCGAAAATTGCAAATCGTCAATTGAAAAATCTCTTATTTAATTTTTTCCGAAATCGATTTCGCTTGCGTAAAGAGGAGGAGGTAATCCCGTCCGCCCGCTTTGGAGTCTGTCCCCGACATATTGAAACCGCCGAAGGGGTGAACGCCAACGAACGCGCCGGTAATTTTTCTATTAATATAAAAATTGCCCACGTGAAAAACTTTCTTCGCCTTTTCGATCTTTTTTCTGTCCTTGGTCCAGACTCCGCCCGTCAAACCGTACTCGGTGTTGTTCGCGATCTCGAGCGCGTGGTCGAAATTTTTTGCGCGGATGACCGCGAGAACGGGTCCGAAGATCTCCTCTTGCGCGATCGTGGCCCGCGGCTGCACGTCGGCGATGATCGTCGGCTCGATAAAGAATCCGTTTTCGAGCGGCTTTTTCCCGCCAAAGATCAATCTCCCGCCTTCAAGCAAGCCTTGTTCGACATAGCGTAATATTTTCTCCTGAGCCCCTTTGTTGATGACCGGCCCCATAAAATTTTCGGGCGCGTCGGCCGGTCCGACTTTGAAGTGTGCCACTTTTTCTTTCAAGAGCCCCAGGAATTTATCGTAGACGCTCTCGACGACGATCGCGCGAGAGGCGGCCGAGCACTTTTGCCCCTGGAATCCGAACGCCGAAGCGGCAACGGCTTGAGCTGCAGCGGCGAGGTCGGTGCGATCGTCAACGACGATCGAATCTTTGCCCCCCATTTCGGCTACAACACGCTTCAACCATTTCTGACCGGGCTGCACCTTCGCGGCAAGCTCGTAAATATGGATACCGACTTCCTTCGACCCTGTGAATGAAACGAAGCGGGTCTTCGGATGGGCAACAAGGGTATCGCCGACAACAGCCCCCGATCCGGTGACGAAATTGATGACTCCGGCGGGGACCCCCGCTTCTTTCATCAATTCAAAATATTTCCATCCCGTCAGGGGCGAATCGCTTGACGGTTTCAACACCACGGCGTTGCCCGCGACAATTGCAGCGGAAGTCATCCCCGTCAGAATTGCCAACGCGAAATTCCATGGCGGCACGACCACGCCCACGCCGAGCGGAATGTACTGAAGCTCGTTTTTTTCGCTCGAAATTTTTGTTACCGGCTGAGGAGCGGCGAGACGCAGCATTTCCCTTCCATAAAATTCGAGAAAGTCGATCGCTTCAGCCGTATCTGCATCTGCCTCCGGCCACGTCTTCCCCACTTCGTAGACCATGGCGGCGCTGAATTCATGCTTGCGCTTGCGCATGGTCTTAGCCGCCTTAAATAAATATTCTGCCCTTTTGCGGGGAGTGACAGATTTCCATTCTTCGAACTTCATCGCTGCAATTTCGACGGCTTTCGTCGCTAACTCTTTATCAGCTTTCTGAAATACTCCAACCACCTCCGCGGGGTTGGATGGATTGTAAGATTTTAATTTCTCGTTCGTTTGGAATTCTTCTCCTCCGATAACGATCGGGTATTCTTTGCCGAAGTCGGAACGTATTTTTGCGAGAGCTTTCTCCATCGCTTTTCGTTGCGAAGGATGGGAAAAGTCCGTGAGCGGTTCGTTTGTAAATTTCGAGAGTGCCATTGTAAGAACTGGTTATTGTGTAAAAAAAATTATGAGAGCGACATCAGTACTGCGCCGTGAAGAGGGGAACCGTGTGGCGATACGATCTGTACTTCGGGAAGCGATCCGATGATGTGTTGCCTGAGCGCTTTTCTGAGGGGAGTGTCCCGTCCTATAAGGCCGCCGATGAACGAGAGCTGGATCCCGCGATTTTTCGTGTGGATTTTTGAGACAAGAGCTCGCACGTGCCCTGTTAATTCAAGCGACGCACTTTCAACAATGTCGCGTGCAATGAGATCTCCTTTCTTTGCAGCCTCCATTACCAAAGGAGCGACCAATGCAAGGTCGAACCCATTTCGATAAACCTTCGTGATGATCTGCTCAGAGGTCCTGAATTTGAATTTAGTCTTAATCATCGAAGTGAGTTTGGTTGAAGCCGAGCGTCCGTCGAGATACCTGCAGACAGCAGCGAGCGCGCTTTTCCCGATGGCATATCCGCTCCCTTCATCCCCCAGAATCCTCCCCCACCCGCCGACGCGGTAAACTTTCCCTCGGTCGTCCTTTCCGAAAGCAACAGAACCGGTTCCCGCGATCACCACAATACCGCTTCCTCCGTTAAAAGCTCCTTCCAACGCGATACGGGCATCGCTTTCGACTCGCAGCTTGCGCAGTTGAAATTTTCTTGCCGATGAGAGTATGCGCAATGCTCCTAGCATTTTTTTCCGATCAGCAGGCCTGCCAACTCCGGCTAATCCGATCGTGATTGCGCAGACGTCCTTTGGTTTTGCCCCTACTGAACGGCAACATTCTCGAACTATTGACAGTACTACTCGAGCAGTTTTTTCAGCCCCTATAATTTGAAAATTAGATGGCCCCGAAACATGCTGGAAAAGATGGCGTCCGTTGAGATCTGCGATGACTCCCGCAGTTTTCGTGCCGCCGCCATCTATGCCGATTACGTACTGAAGTGATTTCATTAAGGAAAAGCGGACCTTTTGCGCTGAGACGTGTTAAAAATACGAAGATACGGCTCGAGAATCAAGGAGACGTAGAGCACGAGATAAGAACAGAAATAAAATCGGACGATCGCTCGATTTTTTCCAGAAGGCTCTTATCTCTTACCTTTTTTCACTTGCCTCTAACGGTAAAAAATAAATGGTCATTAATCCTGGAATGGCGACGAGGAAGCTCATCAAAAAATAATTCTCATACCCCATCGCCGTTTGAAGATATCCGCTCAAAACCCCGGGCAGCAACACGCCGGCCGCCATGAATGCAGTCGTGATTGCGTAATGAGACGCCTTGAACTCAGGGCGCACGGTGCGCATTAAAAATACCGTATATGCTGAGACCCCAAGACCGTAAGAAAGTTGTTCGAACGAGTTGACGACGTACACCCACTCGATCTGCGGCTTATATTTTGCAAGAAACCAATAGAGGACAATTGCAAAATTCTGCAGTAGCGCCGTTGGCCACATCCATTTTTTGAGCCCCTGCTTTGCGATGACAAATCCTCCGACGATCCCGCCGGCGAGAAGAAAAATCACTCCGACGGTACCGTATAAAATTCCGATCTCCGCAGTCGATATCGCCAGCCCCCCTTTGACAGAATGATCCATCAAAAACGGCGGCGCCATCTTCAGCATGAAGGCATCGCCAAGCCGGAAAATCAACACATAGGCGACGATCCATCCTATCTTTTCCTGACTGAAATACGTCCTGAACGAATCAAAAAATGCCGATGAGGGGTTCGCGGTGACGTGATCTTTGCGGAAGATTTTTGGGTGGGGAAGATACCACAGCTGGAAAAGATAGATCGCCAAAAACAACAGTGCGGCTATTGCAAAGGAGACCGACCAGCCGAATTCCTGTGCATGAAAAGAAACCACTCTGCCGAGGAGATTCAATGAGACATTCCCGAATACCGCGCTGCCGTCCGGGTTTTTGGCAACGACGTATTTTTCGGAAAGGTAACCGGCGAGAAACACAAGCCCTCCGTTCCCTGCGAGCCACGCTAATTTATATGCCGTCGATCGAAATCCGACGTAGAACGCCTGCCGGTCGGTATCCAAGGCATCAAGATAAAACCCGTCGATCGCGATGTCGTGCGTTGCAGAAGTGAATGCAATGAGCGCAAAAACGACGATCGACGCCATGATCGCCTGACCGCTCAGAGCTCCGACTGCGAGGAGCCCGAAGAAAAATACGCAGACGACTTCCGTCGATAAAATCCAACGACGTTTGGTTGAATAGATATCCACGACAGGCCCCCATACCCCTTTGAGCGCCCACGGAAGATAGAGAAAGCTTGTCAAGCCAATCAGCTCGTTGCTTGCGCCAAGATCTTTAAGAAAGATCACCGACATGAGGTTGACAACGGTGTACGGAAACCCTTCCGCAAAATAGAGGATGGAAACCCACAGGGATGCGCTACGATCTTTCGCGGAGTAAGAAGAAGACAGAGAATGAGGTTGAGAGGACACGGTGCTCAATAAAGTTTCATGATGTTCGCCTTGGGGAAATAATGATTCACGATCGTTCGGGCGTCGCACCCCTTCGTTGCCATTGCTGCCGCCCCGATTTGGCACATGCCTACGCCGTGCCCCCATCCGGCACCGTAAATGAGAAACCGCCTTGGGACATTCTTATCATCCCGCTCGGTCATCACAATGAACGCCGAACTGTAAAGATGACTCTCCGAAAGCCAACGCCGAATTTCCAATTCCTTCCCCACGACGATCGTTCTTTTTGAACCATGAATTTTTAGTTTCACGATCCTTCCAGACGGCCCGCGCTGTACGGGCACGAGGTCGAGAAGAATGCCGAAATCGATTCCCGATTTTGTTCGGATGATCTCTTCAAGCTCTTCTCTTTGGTATTCGATCGCCCAGCGGAAAAAATTGGTCGTTTCCAGGTCAAAAGATGGGAGTATCTGCTGCAAGGTCTTTTTGTTGGCGACATTGCAATAGACATTAGGGTTAGAGAGGATCCATTCTTCGACTTCTTGTTCGGTGTTGAGTCTCGGATGTTGCGCGGCGGAATCGGAAATCGATTCAAGATAGGGGACGTGTTTTTCTTCCCACGCGGTCTCGTATTCCTCGGTAAAGCCGCCGCATGCTTTCGAAAATCGAGCGTCGCACACCTTTCCGTCGTTCACGATGACCATCCCTCGCGTTTCGGCAACTGCGTTGCGGACGTTGTCTGAAAGGATCTTTGTTATCCCGTGGTATCGCTGACAATGATCGTCCGCGCAGACATCAAAAATATCATGATCCTCCCGGTCGTACCACCGAACGATTTGGCCTTCACTTGCCGCACGAGGTGCGGCAATGCTGGGCTTTTCCTTTATTCGTTCGAGCATTGCGACGAGCCAGCTTCGTGAGACTACGGCGTGGGCCTTCAGAAATTCGATTGGAGCGTCCGCGTTCATTTCCGACGAAATAACGCTCTCGAGGTAGTCTTCAACCGGAATTTCGTTGATGACGGTAAGAGTCCCATCGTTGCGGCATACCAGGCGAAGATTTCCCCGAAATGTTTGCTCCTCATTCCTTTCCCAGTGGAATGTGGAGCCGATTGCCACGTCCTTTAATGAAAAGGACGACGCCGAAACGCCGACACATTTGATCGCACCGTTTGCCCGAACATCTTTCGCGCCGTTGAGATTCAACAAAACAAAACCATTATCCGGACGGGCACTAAATTCTCCGGCGACACGATCAACACCGTTCACGACGTATTCGTCGTTGAGAAACCCGTGCACTTCAATCGAATGGTCGATAATGCCTACAGTGATAATTGGTTCTTCCGATATCACAAGTTGTCCTTCATGGTTATCGTATCAGATCGACGCAATAACCTGTTCCATCGCCCGTCGAGAGATAGATACTTCCTCAAAAATTTCATGAACAAGAGATGCATCGGCACGCCTAAAGTCTCTTTCCTTGGGAGTCACAATAAGTCCTCCCATATCGACCAACGCCGGACTGATCATAACCTGTGCTTCGCCCGCGAGGTCATAATAGTGTGGTCGATGCTTTGCCCGGAGAAAGAAAATGACGCGCCACACTCCGTTATTCACCGAGGCCAGGACGTTCATCAGCGGCTCTTCGTTCGAAGGAAAAATATGCTGCAATTTCAAGAGCAGCATCGACATCGCCTTTCCGAGCTCCTCTTTATTCGACGACTCAAAAGCGACAACTTGCCTACCATAATTTTCCAACGTGAAGCAGGAGACATTCCCGGCGTTCCGCAGATACTTTTTCCGATGCGGATCGTTCGCATCGTTCTCGACGGGGATCGTTCCGGATGGGCTAGCTTGGAAATGGGCATGGTCGGGAGCGGAAGCCCCGCATCGCGGACCGTTATAGAACACGCTAAACGCCGGGCTGAGGTCTGCAGCCAATGAAAGAAAAACTCCGATATTCGGCTCAAAGGCCTGCGGGAGGTGCGCTACATGTGAGATGGTAAAATGTTGCTGAAATATCGGTATCGGATTGACGAGCACAACAAATTCATTTCCATCATTTTTATAGAGAACTCCTTTTTGCTCCGGCGGAAGATTTTCAATGCAGAGAAAACACTTGCGTTCATTGATAGACTGCGCGTCCACTTTAGCGCCGGTGCTGACTATTCTTTTGGGATTAAACTGAAGGCGCACAGAGTAACCAGCGCATTCGATCTCTCGAACGGCAATTGAATTCAGGGACGTGTACGCGGCGGCAACGTGAGGCCAGGATTTCACCTGCGCTGTAAAGAGTGCGCGAATCGCTCTCACCAAAGACCCCGGTGAAGAACCAGGGCTGACCGAGGCCAATATTTTTTCCGATAAGAATTTTTCTCTGGACGAGTCCACGCTTTATCGGCCGCGATTCATCTCTTGACGGGCAAGAATTTCCATCGTCCTCAGCATATCCTTATATTGATCGTTGCGATTTGCCTTTTCGATCGAAAGCGCTGCGTCGCTGTTCCCTGCCCATCTCCGGCATAAATAAAGAGGCTCGTATATTCTGCCGATCTGAAATTCCCGCGACAGCCTGAGCCCGGCAGCATAGTCTTCACCATAGCTCGTATTAGGGAACGGGCGCGCGCGAAGCAGCGTCGTGTCGAACGCTCGAGGAGCTCCGAAGCCGTTGACGCGAAGGGCATTGTTCCGTCCGTTCTTTTCGGACCATTCTTTGTGATCGATGATCCCGGGGGGAATTTCTGTGAGGTTTCCATCCACCAGCTTGTACGACCCAACAACCATCGCATACGGGCCTGCGCGGAATTCGCGTACAATTTTTTGGAGCGCGCCATTTCCCGAATAGAGGTCGTCAGAATCTAACTGAACGGCATATCGTCCGCAAAATTCCGAGAAAATCGCTTCATTCCAACACCCGCCGATGCCAAGGTCGAGCCGGCGCGGGATCATATGGTGAATCAGGGAATTTTGTTTGGCAAAACCATTAATCGCCGCGGATGTGCCATCGGTCGAATGGTTATCCACGACAATAATATTAAAGCTGAAATCGGTCTGTTGATTCATGGCGCTTTGCAGCGCGTCGGCAATCGTGCTGGCGCGATTACGGACCGGAATTATAACGCTTGCCTCCACTGGAAACTCCATCGTGGATTTTTCAATACGCTTGAACTTCGGCTTAAGATATGCGCCAATCGTTTTGAGGTGGTTCGTTGCAACAACTTCCATTTCCTGCTGCGCGATGCGATTCCTCGGGTCGACATAATCGAACTGCGTTTCTCGGTTAGATGAAAGGTCCGGCATTTGCATCGAATAAAGAAATTCCTTGATGTGGACCAACCGATGAGCCGTTGAGATCTTCAGCCGGAGGTCGTACAGACCGGCGTGATGATAAGCTGCGGTCCCACGCTTCTTCAACGCAGACCGGAGAGCGGGAACCGAGAAAAGCATGAGCGGGCCAAAATCAAAATTATCCCTGATGCTTCCCAGTTGATAGTCGATAAGAGGATGCTCCGACCTTAGCCCTGAGTTTGCTTCGTAATAATCCGCGTACGTAATCCCCGCGTGGGATGCTTCAGCGAATTCCAAAAAACGTTCGAGCGCAAATTGCCCAAACTCGATCTGCCCGGGTTGTGCGACAAAAAAAAGATGCTTTTCGCGAACGAGCTGTGCAAGGCGACGGATGGCGGGCGTTGAGAAGGGCGCATCCACTTTGACCGCCTCACATTGAGGGGAATCGGGAACATACCGGCCATGATGCAGGACGTATACTTTCTTGATGATCGGGGATTGAAGGAATTGCCGGAGGGTGATGTCGAACCACGGTTGTGCTGAAAACGGAATCGCGACTGCGCTAACGCTCATTCATGTTCTCCACATCGGACAGGAACTGAGAGAGGCGGGACGTCGTCCTCTCGATGATGGTCGAACAAATGTAGAAAGTTTCTGGTGGGAAATCAAATATGGGGCAGGGTTCCCTGCCCCACACTGTCATGCGGATTGCTTCAGTTTTCTGAACCCAATAACTCCTTCCCGGTCGAGCACAACTTCAACGTTGTCTCCGTCCGAAAAATCTCCGGCCAGGATCCGCTCGGACAACACATCGACGATATGCTTCTGGATGACACGCTTCAGCGGCCGTGCCCCAAAACTGGGATCGTATCCCAACGTCGCAAGCCACTCCTTCGCCCCGTTGGAGACCGACAACTTCATCTCTCTCCGGCCCAAAAGCGAGGCGAATCGTTGAAGCTGCAAGTCCACAACCTTGGTGATATCTTTTTTTGTGAGCGGTCTGAACAGAATGATCTCGTCGACCCGGTTGAGGAATTCAGGGCGTATCGACTGGCGCAACATCTCGAACAATTGCGCGCGAAGCTCTCCGTGAACCTCTTCCCATTGCTCATCATTCTGAGCGGCGGAGAGTTTTTCCTGAATGAGATGAGAACCGAGATTCGACGTCATAATGACGATCGTGTTCTTGAAATTCACCGTCCGGCCTTTGGAATCTGTCAGCCGGCCTTCATCCAGCAATTGAAGGAGGACGTTAAACACTTCAGGGTGCGCTTTTTCAATTTCGTCGAGAAGAACGACGGAATACGGTTTTCGTCGGACCGCTTCGGTCAGCTGCCCACCCTCTTCGTAACCGACATACCCCGGGGGAGCTCCGATAAGCCGCGACACGGAGAATTTCTCCATGTATTCACTCATGTCGATCCGCACGATCGCTTCCTCATCATTGAACAACACTTCTGACAGCGACCGGGCAAGCTCGGTTTTCCCTACGCCGGTGGTGCCGAGGAAGATAAATGAACCGATCGGACGTTTTTCATCCTGCAAGCCGGCACGACTTCGGCGAATGGCATCGCTCACCGCTTTCACCGCTTCTTCCTGGTCGACCATCCGTTCGTGAATTTTATCTTCCAGGTGGAGGAGCTTCGTCCGTTCGCTCTCCAACATCCGCGTCACCGGAATGCCGGTCCACTTCGAAACGATCTCTGCGATGTCTTCCGCGTCGACTTCCTCTTTTAACATTTTCCTGTCTTTCTGCACTTCAGCAAGCTTCGCCGTCGCAGCGCGCAGCTTTTTGTCCAGGTTGACGATGACGCCATAGCGAAGCTCGGCGACTTTCCCCAGATCGCCTTCGCGTTCTTTGTTGTCCGCTTCGGTACGCGCTTGTTCGATTTGTCCCTTCATCGACCTGATCGATTGAATGAAACCTTTCTCGTTTTGCCAATGAGCTTTGAGCTCGTTCCGCTTTTGGTTGAGCTCGGCAAGATCGCGTTTGATCTGGTTGAGATGATTTTCGATTGCCATCTTATCGGAATCGTCGGCATAGTCTGCCGTGAGTTCGCGCTTCACTGCTTCGTTCTCGATCTCGAGCTGCTTGATCTTCCGCTCGATCGCATCCAACTCCTCCGGCATGGAATCGATTTCAATGCGGAGTTTGGACGCCGCTTCGTCGACGAGGTCGATCGCCTTATCCGGAAGGAATCTGTCCGAGATGTACCGGTCGCTTAATTGAGCTGCGGCGACGATCGCTGCGTCGGTGATGCGGACGCCATGGTGCACTTCGTATCGATCGCTCAGGCCGCGAAGGATCGAAATCGTATCTTCAACGCTCGGCTCATCGACCATGATCGGCTGGAATCGGCGCTCGAGCGCCGGGTCTTTTTCAATGTACTTCCGGTATTCGTCAAGCGTTGTCGCGCCGATCGCTCGCAGGTCTCCACGTGCGAGTGCAGGTTTGAGCATGTTCGATGCATCGACAGCCCCCTGGGCCGCCCCAGCACCGACAAGGGTGTGAAGCTCGTCGATGAAAAGAATGATCTCTCCGTTCGAATCTTCGACCTCTTTCAAGACCGCCTTCATGCGCTCTTCGAATTGTCCACGGAAGCTCGCCCCGGCGATCATGGCCGCCATATCGAGCGCGACGATCCGTTTCGATTTGAGATTTTCCGGAACGTCTCCCTGAACGATGCGATGCGCAAGGCCTTCAGCGATCGCGGTCTTTCCCACTCCAGGCTCGCCGATGAGCACGGGGTTGTTCTTCGTCCTTCGGGATAACACTTGCAACACGCGCCTGATCTCATCCGCGCGCCCGATGACCGGGTCGAGTTTTCCTTTCCGCGCAAGCGCATTGAGGTCGCGGCCGAATTTTTCGAGGGACTGAAATTTGTCCTCCGGGTTTTGGTCCGTCACCCGTTGAGAGCCGCGGACTTCTTTTAGCGCTTTTAACACGTTCTCTTTCGTCACCCCCTGGTCGGCAAGCAGCTTCGCCGCTCCGCTCTGCTTCTGATCGAGAAGAGCGAGCAGCAAATGCTCCGTGCTGATAAAGTCGTCCTTAAGATTCTCGGCCTCCTTCTGGGCCAGATCGAAAACCTTCTGCGTGACGGGTGAAATGAATTGCTGCGAACCGCCTTGTATCTTTGGCAGCTTCTCGACAATTTCATTCACCTTGATCTTGACATAATTGACATTCGCTCCCAGTTTCTGGAGGATGGGAATGACAATGCCCTGGGAATCTTGTACAAGCGCAGCAAGAAGGTGCTCCGGCTCGATTGATTGATTGCCGTAACTCGAAGCAATTTCCTGCGCGTTCTGCACAGCTTCCTGAGATTTAATTGTAAATTTATTGAAGTTCATGGTTTCTCTTGGATTGGAGTTCTTTGTTCATGGTTTTACGTTCTACGTTCTACGTATAACGTAAAACGCCATACGTATTGGTTGCGATCAGTATGCCATGAATGCGAGATATCCGAACTAAAGGTTTACGAAATTTTTTACTCCACTTTAGACAAAAGGCGAGGTTGTATGCCTCGCCTTTGCCGCGCCGATGTAATCTGAGTAATCTGAAATCTGAGCTACATCTGAGTCATCTGAGCAATCACATTACTTGTCATCTACGACTTCGAAATCCGCGTTTTCGACTTTCTTGTCATCGCTCTTCCCAGATGTAGACTTCTGCTGGGCGTCGGGGCCCGGCTGCGGACCGGGCTGGGGCCCGCTCTGCTTCGCCGCTTCATACATTTTCGTCGAAGCTTCGTTCCAGACCGCGTTCAGCGCATCCATTTTAGATTTAATGTCGGCGGCATTATTTGCCTTGATCGCCTCTTCGAGGGCTGTCGCAGCGCTTTCGATCTTCGACTTGGTTCCTTCGTCAATCTTGTCGCCGAGGTCTTTGACCTGCTTCCGGGTTGAAAAGACAAGATTGTCTGCCTGATTCTTCAGGTCGATTTCTTCTTTTTTCTTTGTATCCTCTGCTGCGTGGGCTTGCGCATCTTTCTTCATCTTCTCGACTTCTTCTTTGCTTAACCCCGAAGACGAGGTGATGCGAATACTCTGTTCCTTGTTTGTCGCCTTGTCCTTGGCGAGAACATGAAGCATCCCGTTCGCATCGATGTCGAACGTGACTTCGATTTGCGGTACGCCCCGCGGTGCGGGTGGAATGCCGTCAAGATGGAACTTACCGAGCGTCCGGTTGTCTGTCGCTAAAGGCCGCTCGCCCTGCAACACGTGGATCTCAACCGATGTCTGACTATCGGACGCCGTGCTGAAGACTTCGCTCTTGCGCGTCGGGATGGTTGTATTCGCGTCGATGAGCTTTGTCATCACGCTCCCGAGTGTTTCGATGCCGAGCGAAAGAGGTGTCACATCGAGCAAGAGGACGTCGGTAACGTCGCCCGAAAGAACGCCGCCTTGAATGGCAGCGCCGACGGCAACGACTTCATCCGGGTTGACTCCCTTGTGTCCTTCCTTCCCGAAAATATCTTTCACGAGTTGTTGTACCCGCGGTACCCGCGTCATTCCACCGACGAGGATCACTTCGTCGATCTGGCTCGGCTGAAGATTCGCATCCTTCATCGCCTTTTCCACCGGTGGAATACACCGCTTGATGAGATCATCCACTAACTGTTCGAACTTTGCGCGTGTCAGGCTGAGGTTAAGATGCTTCGGACCGTCTGCCGTGGCCGTGACAAAAGGAAGGTTGATCTCGGTCTGGTTCAGCTGTGAAAGCTCCATCTTCGCTTTTTCCGCCGCTTCACGAAGACGCTGGAGCGCCATCGGATCCTTGCGAAGGTCGATAGCGTCCGTCTTCTTGAATTCATCGGCAATATAGTCGACGAGTCGTTGGTCGAAGTTATCGCCGCCGAGGTGCGTATCCCCGTTGGTCGATTTCACCTCGAATACTCCGTCGCCAAGCTCAAGGATCGAAATATCGAATGTTCCGCCGCCGAGGTCGAACACCGCAATTCGGCTGTCCTTGTGTTTCTTGTCGAGGCCGTACGCGAGTGCGGCAGCCGTCGGCTCGTTGATGATCCTGCGCACATTCAATCCGGCAATTTCACCCGCCTCTTTTGTCGCCTGGCGTTGTGCATCATTAAAATACGCCGGGACCGTGATGACCGCCTCGGTCACTTTCTGTCCGAGATAGTCTTCGGCGGTCTGCTTCATCTTTTGAAGAATCATCGCGGAGATCTCCGGCGGAGAATAGACGCGGTCTCCGACCTGCACGCGCGATGTATTGTTCTCGCCCGTGACTACTTTATAGGGAACGAGTTTCATCTCCTCGCTCACCTCGTTCATAAACCTTCCCATAAATCTTTTGATCGAGAAGACGGTGTTCTGGGAATTTGTTACTGCCTGTCTTTTCGCAGGCTGTCCCACTAATCGCTCGCCGTTTTTTGCAAAAGCGACTACCGACGGCGTCGTTCGCATTCCTTCCGCATTTGCGATCACAACAGGATCGTTCCCTTCCATAACGGCAACAACTGAATTCGTTGTCCCCAAGTCAATTCCTATAATTTTTCCAGCCATGTGTCTGCTCCTTTTCTTGATTCAACCTCGTTAAAGAGGCTATCAGTTTGCAATATGTGAATATAAAAATCACAACCATCGTGCCAGACATATCTGTCGAATTTGCCTTATTTTGAAGCATTCATGAATCCACTCGTAGGAAGAAGTTGTCAGGATGGCAGACATTCTTTGAATATTCCTGACAAAATCCGAATACCTTGTCAAGTTGACTGAATGGACAAATCAAATGAATTCTTGACTTTTCCTTCAGGAATTGATTACTTTGATGCGAAAATTTTTTACAGTTTTATACATACACATGTTAATGATCAAAAGACCCGTCTTTCTTCTTCAAGCTGTTCTATTTTTCATACTGCTCTCGCCTTGCAAACTATTCCCAGCAAACCCTCTCAACGCCGGCCTTGAAGGAATGAAAGCGATCACTCCCGACGGTCTTAAGGAGCAACTGGCCGTTATTGCGTCGGAAAAATTCGAAGGACGAGAAACATCGTATCCGGGACAAAAACTCGCTGCGCATTATATCGCATCGCAGTTTCAGCAGATGGGGCTTTTGCCTGCCGGAGACAGCGGAACATTTTTCCAGCATTTTCCTCTTTTGCATATTACAGTGGATCGAGCGAGCCGATTGGCGGCGACAGTATCAGGCAGCTCAACAGCGTGGACTGATTTCGGGGAAGATTATTTCCCCTCTGCATCGGGGAGGGACACTGTTATTTCCGGCGAAGTCGAATTTGTCGGATACGGCATCAACTCTAAGATGCTTCAGTTCACGGAATACGATTCGTCGAAAGACTATCGGGGTAAAATTGTTCTCGTTCTCCGCGGAACTCCGGACGAAGGAGATACGTCGAGCATCTTCCATGACTACCCTATCGCGGGCACATCGGGGGCAAAAAGGGTTTATGCCCAGCGAAGCGGCGCTGCGGCCGTATTGGTTGTCGAGGATACAAAGGGAAGAACGATGGAAGACGCGTTCAAAGAACGCATGGACGATCTGACACGCGGTGCGATCACCATTCCGGGACGCGCACGGAACGACATTCCCCTCTTTTCGATTAGCCGAAAGCTCGCCGACGAGCTCCTTACGCCATCCGGAAAAACGATCGAGGAGTTGCAGCGCGAGATCGATTCCACTAAAAAACCGGACCCGTTTTCGTTGAAAGACGCAAGGGTAACGATCGACCTCAAGATGCGATGCGACAGTGTGACTTCCGAAAATATCGTCGGCATTCTCCCCGGCTCGGATTCTGTGCTCAAAAACGAATACGTCGTCTTCTCCGCCCATTATGACCATCTTGGAAAGAATGTTGCCACCGGCGAAATTTATTACGGCGCCGACGACGACGGTTCCGGAACATGTTCCGTCATCGAAATGGCGCATGCGTTCGCTTCACTGGCCGAACGGCCGAAACGGAGCCTCATCTTCCTGACGGTATCTGGGGAAGAAAAGGGATTGCTGGGATCGCTCTACTACACGGATCACCCCGCAATTCCCCTGTCTCAGACCGTTACCGATCTTAATGCCGACATGATCGGGCGATTCGATCCGCAGCATGAAAAGGTGAACGACACAAATTACGTCTACGTCATCGGCTCGGATAAGCTGAGCATGCAATTAGATTCAATAAGCAAAGTCGCAAATGAAGAGAGCGAAAACCTTCACCTCGATTACACATTCGACGACGAGTCCGACCCTCATCAATACTACCGCCGCAGCGATCATTACAACTTTGCGCGGAAGAATGTCCCTATTATTTTTTATTTTGACGGAGAGCACCCGGATTATCACAAGCCCACGGACAGAATCGAGAAAATAAATTTCGGCGTTTACACAAAGCGCGCTCGTTTGATCTTTTATACCGGTTGGAAAATTGCCAACGCGCCCAATCGGCCGGCGCTCGATGCAGAAAAATCGACATCTCCTTTTTCACCCGATAGGTGATGGACGTTCAGCACATATTGGATTCCTTGCAAACGCGTTCCCTGGGGAAAAAAATTTATTCTTTCGAAACGATAGATTCGACGAACACGTTCGCCCGAACGCTCGACGAAGCGGCCGGCCCTCACGGGACGCTTGTCGTGGCAGAAGAGCAAACAGCCGGGAAAGGACGGCAAGGAAGACGATGGCAATCGCAAAAAGGAAAGAACCTCCTTTTTTCCGTCATTCTTAAGATTCCATTCGCCGAAGAACGGATCCGCGTCCTTCCATTTGCTGCTGCGTTAGCGGCGGCCGACGGGATCGAGCATCTTACGCTTGCTTCAATCGAATGCAAATGGCCGAACGATTTGCTCATCGGCCGGAAAAAAGTGGCAGGGATGTTGATCGAGGCCGCCTCTCAAAATGAAAACGAGACGTCTCTCATCCTCGGAATAGGCGTCAACGTCAACCAAACGGAATTCCCCGAAGAGATCCGGAATACCGCAACGTCGCTTCGCCAGGAAGGGGCGCGAGAGGTCGACAGAACGCTCCTTCTTTGCGCTATTCTGGAAGAGCTCGAACATCGCATAGAGCAGCTGCGCCAGTTTTCTCCGCAGATACTCCTCGACGAGTGGAAACAACGGACCTCGATGTTCGGCGCGCGCATTGTGCTTACAGAACACGATGTTGTTACGACGGCAATCGCCGTAGACGTCGCGCCGACGGGCGCTCTCGTCATCGAGGATCCGAAAGGTCGTCGGCGGGAAGTCCTTGCCGGCGATGTGACGCTCGGATCATGAGTTTTCGAGAAAAGACCGACTTGCTTTTTCTCTAAACCTCAATTTCGACCTTAACCTTATTCTCGACACACAACTCACTCTCATAACTCAGAGCACCATCCATGATACTAGCCGCCGACATCGGGAACACGCATACCGTCTTTGGGATCTACGACAAAAAGAAACTCCTTGGCGATTGGAGAGTCACTAGTTTTGTCACGCGGACCGAGGATGAATTCGGCGCACTCGTCAAAACATTCTGCGATGACGCTTCGATCTCGCTCAAGAAGATCAACGCGTTCGGGATCTCTTCGGTCGTTCCGAACCTGACGGATGTCATGGAACGGATGTCAAAAAAATATCTTAAGGTCGACCCCATCGTCGTCTCCTCATCGCTCCCTCTCGGAATAAAAGTCTTGTACGACGACCCGGCGTCTGTCGGAGCGGACAGGCTCTGCAATGCAGTGGCGGGATACGCAAAATATAAGGGCCCGCTTATCATCGTCGACTTTGGAACTGCGACAACATTCGATGTGATCTCAAAAAGCGGCGAATATCTCGGAGGCGTCATCGCTCCCGGCATCGAGACCTCTGCGGGCGAGCTCCACCGGCGCGCGGCGAAACTGCCAAAGATCGATATCCATTTTCCAAAGACTGTCATAGGAAAAAATACCGTCGGCAGCATGCAATCCGGCATCCTCTACGGAGCGCTCGATTCAATGGAAACAATGATTCGCCGGATTTCAAAAGAGATCGACGATTATCCTACCGTGATAGCGACGGGGGGATTTTCCGAATTGATGATGAAACATTCAAAGATCATCAATAAGCATGAACCGACACTCGTGCTCGACGGGATCAGGATCATCGTTGAAAAAATGCTGGGGAAAAAAGCCGGACGGGCATGATGAACGCGTTGCGGTGGTCGTCGATCGTCTTGCTCGCGTTCAACGGCGTTGCAGCCTGCCTCGGCGGACTTTCGTTCGTCCACGATCCGTCGGGAAATGATCTGCAGATGCCCGTCTCATGGCTTGCCCACACCCCATTTACAGACTATTTTATTCCCGGACTTATTCTTTTGGTCGTCATCGGGTGCGGAAGTCTTGCAGTTGCCGCCGTCTCCTTCTTCAGAGTGACCAACTATCCTTTTTTTGTCACCATCATCGGATGTACAATCGTCGGTTGGATCGTCGCCCAAGTACTCATGCTTCAGGTTTTTAATCCGCTGCAGCTTATCATCGGGGGAATTGGGACGATCTTAATAGTACTCGGCCTTGTTCAATGGAATGGGACGAAGAACTCAACCGGCGTTGTGTGATGATCAGTCGAACCAATTCGGCTTGAAAAGATATGCTTGACCGGTTTATCGTACGGCCATTTGTCATCTGGGTGCTGCTCTTTTTCATCCTTGCAATGGCCGTTCCCTCGTTGTTTATCTGGTTCCGCGATCTCATAACGCCGGGGCTGGGGCTTATTATGCTCGGAATGGGGATGACGCTTACTCTTGGGGATTTCCGTCGAGTCATGCAGAGGCCGACGGCAGTGGCGGTTGGCGTAAGCGCCCAATTTATTATTATGCCTTTCGCCGCATTCGTCATCGCCCGCGTCTTCGGTTTTGATCCAGCGCTTAGCGCCGGGATCATCGTCGTCGGCTCCTGCCCCGGAGGAACGGCATCGAACGTTATTGCATACCTTGCAGAAGCCGATGTCGCGCTTTCGGTCACGCTCACATCTGTGACAACTCTCCTGGCAGTCGTTCTTACTCCCATGTTCATATGGCTGCTTGCAGGAACGTACGTCCATGTCGACATCGGCGGGTTATTTCTCACAATCGTCCAGGTCATTGTCGGGCCGGTACTTCTCGGAGTGTTGATCAACCGCTACGCTTCGAAAGTGACCAGGAGGATCCTTCCCTTTTTTCCTTCGCTGTCGGTAACGATGATTGTCCTCATCGTCGCATGCGTCGTAGCGTTGAACCGAGCTCTTATTTTCCGATCGGGCGCGGTTGTGATCTTCGCAGTCGCGCTCCATAATCTCACAGGATATTCTTTAGGATATTGGTGCGCACGCGGGTTTCGGCTGACGGAGAAGGAAGCGCGCACGGTTGCGATCGAGGTGGGGATGCAAAATTCAGGTCTCGGTGTGGCTTTGGCAGTACAACACTTTACCGAAAGTGCCGTTGCGCTGCCATCGGCAATTTTCAGCGTGTGGCATAACCTTAGCGGCCCAGCATTAGCGGGATGGTGGAGAACAAAGAAAAAGATTTAGGACCAAATACGAGAAGGGTTCTCGAAGCCCTTACTTCCCAACGTACGAAATTCGCCAGATCACATTCTCGCCGTCGTCCGTCACGAGAAGCGCGCCGTCTCTTGCTACGGTAATTCCCACCGGCCTTCCCCACACATTTCCATCCGGCGTAACAAAGCCCGTCATGAAGTCTTGGTACTCGCCCGTGGGCACTCCGTTGTGCAACGGAACGCGGATCACTTTGTAGCCGGTGCGACGCGCGCGGTTCCAGGAGCCGTGTTCACAGGCAAACGCATCGTTGTCGTACTCTTTCGGGAATTGCCTGCCCGTGTAGAACGTCATCTCAAGCGACGCCGAATGTGATTGAAGAAGAACATCCGGGACCAAAACCTTTCCGAGCAATTCCGGATGCTCACCCGGATGGCGCGGATCCTGGTTCGAGCCCATGTAGTACCAAGGCCACCCGTAGAAACCGCCGTCCTTGATCCGCGTGATATAGTCCGGCACCAGATCGTCGCCTAAACGATCGCGCTCATTCACCGACCCCCAAAGGTCGCCGGTCACCGGGTCAATTGCGATCCCTACAGCATTGCGAATGCCGGAAGCAAAAATGCGGAACCCTAATCCATCGGGGTTATATTCCAGAATGTCAGCGCGATGTACTTCGTTCTCGTCCGGGTTCTCATAATCGTTCGAATGAGAGCCGACGGAAATAAACATTTTCTTTCCATCGTTGGAAAAGGCGATATCGCGCGTCCAGTGTCCGCCGCCGCGAAGCAATCCGCCGCCGGGAATATCGGGAACAATCATCTCTTGCGGACCGCGAGGTTTGAGGTCGCCGGATCCATACGGGAATCGGATCACGGAGCCCGTGTTGCAGATGTAAATGTATTTCGGGTTCGGGCCCGGAGGATAAAACGCAATGCCGAACGGCCTGTCAAGATCCGAAACAAAAACCTGATTGACCTCCGGATGGTCTGCGCCATCTGCGGCGCGAAGAACTCGCACCCTCCCTGGACGGCTTTCAGCGATAAAGATATCTCCGTTTGGAGCAGTGCGAATGAGGCGAGGGTTATCAAGCCCCGTGAGAAATTCATTAACCTTAAACCCGGCAGGAACGCGAAGCCGTGCGTTTGCAGGGCGCGCGACAAGTCTCGGGCCGCTGTCGACGGACGTCGTTGCGTACGGCTTTGGCAAGTCAGCAACCGTCAGATGGTGCATCACACCCGGAGCGTCCGAAGTCCAATTTCCGGCGCTCCCTTCGCCCGTCAATAAACTGTCCGCTTGTGCGGGGGATTTGGTCCCGTTGCGCTCTTGGGAATGACCAACTTCCACTATCAAGAAGAGAACGATCCCAAGAGAAAGAAGAATCGATAACGGAAAAAATATTTTGCGCATGGTCGATTGATCCTTATAATACTAGGTTAATTTTATGTGTGATTTTTCCGTTTTAAAAAAAACAGCTAGTGAGCCCCCGGCGTTCCCAATTATCGAGCTATCGTTTTACATCGAACATAAGTCCAAAACGTATGACGTAAAACGGCCAACGGAAACAAAGATCGAGCAAATGAGAATGGAATATGCCTAGTCGACGAAATCCTGCTTACGACGAAGAAATACTACTTCACTCCAAACATTGCGACGGAGGACTGGGCAAACTGTACTAATGGCCCGAAATAGAGCCCAAGGGCAATTGTCGGGACGAGGAGAACGAGAAGGAGAACGATGTTCGAAGCTTCGAATGAGAGCGGCTCTGCATGTCCATCGGCATCGCGGAGAAACATGTTGCGGAAAATCCTGACATAATAATAAAGAGAGATCACGCTGTTCAGCACTCCAACGATGGCCAGCCAAATAAATTTTGCCCGGATGAGCGCCGCAAAAAGATACAGTTTTCCGACAAACCCCGCGGTCGGCGGTAAGCCGGTGAGCGAGACGAGGAAGATCGCCATTGCAACGGCGAGGAGGGGCGCGCGCGAGCCGAGGCCTTTATAATCCTGAATATCCTCGCTCCCCGTTTTATTCGACACTAACATGACGACGTAGAACGCTCCGAGGTTCATGAACAAATAGACGACGAAGTAAATCATCGTCGCGGCATATCCGTCGTTTCCAAGCACGACGAGGCCGAGGAGCATGTAGCCGGCGTGAGCGATGCTCGAGTACGCAAGGAGCCGCTTCACATTGTCCTGCCAGATCGCAACGAGATTGCCCAACGTCATCGTCAAAACGGCGATGATGATAATGATGTTCGTGAGTTCAAACCCTTTGATCGTTCCCCATGTGCCGAGCGGCAGGTTCAGAATCGACGAATCGATAAACGTCACTTTGAGAAAACGCATAAGCATAGCGAAGCCGGCCGCTTTCGACGCAACGGAAAGATACGCCGTGATCGTTACCGGAGCTCCTTCGTACACATCCGGCGTCCAAAAATGGAACGGCACCGCTGAGATCTTGTAACCGAATCCCGCAACGGCGAGAATCCCGCCGATCAGCAACGCTATCCTGCTGACATTTCCGCTCGCCAATGCCTGATTTATAGAATAAATATCGAGAGAACCGGTGAGGCCGTACACGATCGAGATGCCGTAGAGCATGAATCCCGACGACAACGCGCCGTAAATGACGTACTTGAGCGACGCTTCCGCGGAGTCGGGCGCTTCCTTTGTAAATCCGGCAAGGATGTATGAGCTGATGCTTGTGAGTTCCAGCGAGAGATACATCATGAGCAAGTTCGAAGAACCGACCATCAAAAACATTCCTGTCGTCATCGCGGCAAGCAGCGCGTAATATTCCCCAAGGCGGCGTTCCGAGCCGTTGACTTCATTCGACGTGAGCGAAAACATCACGATGAGAATGCTGCTGCCGATAACGACGAACTTGAAAAAGACGGCGAACGGGTCGACGGCCAGCATGTTGTTGAACGTCGATACGCTCACGCCGATCTCGTCGAACACATAGTATGCGGTCGCGGCAAATCCTCCGAGGACAATCCCGGCGACGATCGCTTTTCGCTTCGTCACGAGGTCCGCGACGATGGCGCTCAGGAAGGTGAACACGAGCGCGAACTCGGGACGGACGTAACCTAAACTTTGTAGGATTTGATCAAGCATGCAATGTCTTTTCTTTCACGATGAAATTATCGTCCGAGGAGCGCAAGTCCGGCTCCGCCGCGAACGAAATCTACAAGATAATTTGCCGAGGCGTTCATCATGTTGAGCATGAACGCCGGGTAGATGCCGAGGATGATCACGATGATGGCAAGAGGGACCAGCGCGACAAGCTCGCGGCCGTTGATGTCCGGGAGATTTTTCCACTTGTCGGGAAGCGTACCGAGAAAAACTCTCTGCAGCGTCCAAAGCATGTAGGCAGCCGTCAGGACGATGCCCAGCGTCGAGGCGATGGTGAGCCAGCGATACGTTTGGAACGCGCCGAGGAACGAGAATGCTTCGGAAATAAACCCGCTGAGACCCGGCAGACCGAGGGCCGCGAAAAATGCGATGACCATGATCGCCGAGTATTTCGGCATTTGATTCATGAGTCCGCCGAAGTCGTCGATCCCGCGCGTGTGCGCACGGTCGTAGATGACACCGACGATCAAGAAGAGCATCGCGGTGATCGTTCCGTGATTGAACATCTGAAATACCGCCCCCATCATTCCCTGCGTGTTCATCGCTGTCATGCCGAGGATGACGACGCCCATGTGGCTTATGGACGAATACGCTATCAACTTTTTAAAATCCTTCTGCGCCATCGCACAGAGGGCGCCGTAGACGATGTTGATGAATCCGATAAACGCGAGCGGATATAAATAGTGCATCGCCGCGTCCGGAAAGATCGGGAACGCCACCCGAATAAGCCCGTAGGTTCCCATCTTCAGGAGCACTCCTGCAAGGATAACGCTGATCGCGGTCGGCGCTTCGACGTGAGCGTCGGGAAGCCACGTGTGGAACGGAAAGAGGGGCACTTTGATCGCGAAGCCGATGAACAGCGCAATGTAAGCGACATAACGCCAGTACGTGTTGAGCCCTGCAAGGATGGAGCCGGGTTCGAAGTTTGCCGGGTTCATCATCGCGAGCATGTTGAACGTGTGGATCTTTTCGCCGGTCGAGGGGTCGACGACGCTGACGCTGAAGTACAACGCGAGAAGCGCGAGGAGCATCAGCACCGAGCCGAAGAGCGTGTAGATGAAGAACTTGATCGCCGCGTATTCTCGCCGCGGGCCGCCCCAGATGCCGATGAGGAAATACATCGGGAGAAGCATCACTTCCCAGAAGACGTAGAAAAGGAAAAAATCGAGAGCGACAAAAACTCCCATCATGCCGGTATCGAGGAGAAGAAGCAGGGCGAAGTATCCTTTGACCGATTTCTCGATATTCCACGATGCGATGATAGCGACGAAGGAAATCAACGCCGTCAGGATGACCATCGGCGCGCTGATGCCGTCGATGCCGACAAAATAATCGATGTGGATCCTCCCGAACCACGAAACGCTTTTAATATCGATCCACGAAAAGAGCTCTTTGAATTGCATCGTGTCGGCATTATTGATGCCCGCCAGACTGCGGTCGAAGTGCGCATAAATGACTCCCGCAAGCACCATCTGCAGCACTGTGACGACAAGGGATGTCCACCTCATGGCCGTTTTGTTGTCCTTCGGCAAGAGAAGCACAACGACCATTCCGACGATCGGAAGGAACGTGATCCACGTGAGAACGCCGACGTTGAGAATCGTAGATGTCATAATGAAAAATCCCGATAGTTTGTTTTGCGAAACCTAAGCTACACGGCGCGATAAAGGAAAAAGAATATCACTACGCCGGTTAACACAAAAGCGATATACGTTTGCACGCGGCCTGTCTGGACCTTGCGAAGCACGAGGCCGAAAAATCCGGCGAGGTACGCGACAAAGTTGACGAACCCGTCGACGACAATGTTATCGAATTTGCCGCTCGCAAAGGAGACCATGCGCGTTACGGAGGCGACTCCGTTTACCGTACCATCGATCACTGTGCTGTCAAACCATGCGAGCACACGCGAAAGTCCGACCGTTCCCGCCACTGCCGTCGCCTGGTAGAGCTCGTCGAAATACCACTTGTTGACAAGAAATGCATGGACCGGAGCGATCGCCTTTGCGATCGCATCTGCGTTGATCCGTTTCCAATAATAGGTTGCGAACGCGAACAGTATCCCGAGGCCTGCAAGGGATAGTGAGAGATACATTGCCGTGTAATGGACATCGTGAAGTGCCTCCTCGAACATTTGGTTCGAAGCGGCCGCCACTGCATTCGGTACGACGGTCATCGGACGTTCCACTGCGTGGAAGAACCATCCGCTCGAGGCGCCGAACGGATTAAAACTATAGAATGCGAAGAACGAAAGGCATGCGAGAACGATAAGCGGGATCGTCATCGGCTTTGGGGATTCATGGACATGTTCGAACCGCGACGGATCTTTATGTTCTCCGAGAAATGTGAGGATGACGAGACGGAACATATAGAACGACGTCAAGCCGGCGACGAGAAAACCGATAACGGGAATAAGCATGTGCCCCGTAAGGTTTCCGAACGCGAGCGAACCGGCGAGGATCTCATCTTTGCTTAAGAAGCCCGATGTGAGAGGAATCCCGGAAATTGCAAGAGCGTAGACGACGAATGCCCAGAACGTGATCGGCATCTTCTTTCTCAATCCTCCCATATTGCGGATATCCTGTGCGTCGGTATGATGATCGCCTTGATGATGGAGCGCGTTGTGCATTGCGTGGATAACCGAACCGGAGCCGAGGAAGAGGCCTGCTTTGAACGCTGCGTGTGTGACGAGATGAAAAAATCCGGCCGTGTACGCCCCAACACCTAGTCCCATCACCATATATCCGAGCTGGCTCACGGTCGAATAGGCCAGCACTTTTTTAATGTCGTTTTGCGTAATGGCGATTGTCGCGGAGATGAACGCGGTGATCGCCCCGATGTACGCGATAAAAACGAGCGCATCGGCGGTCAGCATGGGAAATGTGCGCGCGATAAGGAACACTCCGGCGGCCACCATCGTGGCGGCATGGATCAACGCGCTGACGGGCGTTGGACCTTCCATCGCATCGGGAAGCCATACATGAAGCGGGAATTGAGCGGACTTTCCTATCGCTCCGCAAAAGATGAGGATGCCGGCGGCGGTCAGCCACGGGTTGCTGTCAAACGGAACGTGGCCGGCAGCGATCGCCGAAAAGATCTGTTCGAAGGTCAGCGTGTGGAAATTTGCCCAGAGGATGTTTATGCCGATGAACATCCCAATGTCGCCGACGCGGTTGACGATGAACGCTTTCTTCGACGCGTCCGCCGCAGATTTTTTTTCATACCAATGCCCGATGAGCAAGTACGAACTGATGCCGACGAGCTCCCAGAACACATACATCGTGAAAAAATTGTTCGTAATGACGATGCCGAGCATCGAAAAGGAAAAGAAACCGAGGTACGCAAAATACCGGGAATAGCGCACATCGCCGGTCATATACGAGGTCGAAAAGAGATGGACGAGAAAACTGATGAGCGTAACGACGACGAGCATGATCGCCGTAAGGTTATCGATCATGATGCCGAGGTCGAGTTTTAGCGGACCGATGCCAGCAACATTGTTGAAGTCGACCCACGTGAATGTAAAATTGAGAACATCGTCATGGTACAACGTCAGCTTAGCAAGGAGGATCGTCACTGCGGTGAGAAGCGCAACGCCAAGGATCGACGTCGCAATGGCATCTCCCTGTCGCGGAAGTTTCTTTCCCCAAAAAATGAGGAGGACGAAACTCGCGAGAGGAAGGAGGAGAATCATCGTCGCGAGTTGTAGTAACAATTCCTGAGTCATACCTGGAGTGTTATCATAAGAATTCCGAAGAGCGCTATACCGCTAGCGCGCAATTAGTCTTTCAACGAATGGACTTCGTCCACGTTGACGGTGTTGAACTGCTGATAGATGTTGAGCACAATGGCCAATGCCACCGCCGCTTCGCATGCAGCGAGGATGATGACAAAGATCGACGCCATCTGCCCGTCCATGTTGAGCCCGCTGTAATGGCCGAACGCGATAAAATTGATGTTCGCCGAGTTGAGGATCAATTCGATTCCCATCAACACCATGATCGCGTTCTTGCGCGTCATAACGGCGTAGACGCCGAGCGAAAAAAGGATCGCGCTGATGAACAGGAAGTGGACCAGTGAGACGTGTATCGACATGGAGTTCGAGTATTCGGTAGAATGTTTTTTTACGTTTTACGTTTTACGTTATAAGTTTTACGTAAAACGTATAACGTAAGACTTATAACCCAACCCGCCCACTCACCCACTTCGCTTCCGCTCACGACGCGCAATCATTGCGGCGCCGAGCATCGCAACAAGGAGAACGACGGATGCAACCTCAAACGGCAACAGGTACGTCGTCATCAGCGCTCTTCCAATATCGGGCGCCGTGCTTGCAGGCGCTGCTGAATTGTTCACTACAGGTGTGATCCAATCCGTAAGCCAAAAGACGCCGCAGAGCGTTCCGACAAGAACGGCGACAAGGATCGATGCAGGAATAGAGTGAAGCGTCCCCGCTTTCATTTCAACGTTAATGACCCTTGTCGTGAGCATCACTCCAAAAAGGATCAGGACGAGAATGCCGCCGACGTAGACGAGTACTTGCGTCACAGCGATGAAATCGGCGTCAAGCATGACATACAGCCCTGCCACACCGAAGAAAGTGAACATGAGCGAGAATGCGGAACGGACGATGTTCTTGGAGAAGACAACGATTCCCGCCGAGACAACGGTGAGAAGCGCGAAGATGTAAAAGACTACGTCAAAAAGCTGGAGAGATGAGAGTTGCGACATGCTTATTCCGGCTTTTGCTGTGGATCGGTTGGCGGCTGTGGCTGCTGCGCCTGCGCCGCTGCTTTTGCTTCGGCGGCTGCTTTTGCCGCCGCTGCGGCGGCCGCTTTTTTCGCCGCGGCCTCTTCTTCCATTTTCTTAGCTTTCACGCGGGCCGTTTCGATCTCCGCGGGGGACATCGTGCTGAAACTATAGATGAGGTTGTGGCGGTCGAATTCCGAAAATTCGTAGACGTCCGTCATCTTGATGCACTCGGTGGGACACGGGTAAACGCACAGTCCGCAGTAGCAGCACTTTGCGATATCGATGTCGAACACGGGAACGTGAAGGCGTTTCTTTTGTCCCGTCGACGTCGTTCCGAGATTATCTTCCGGGGTCGATTTAATCGTCTCTATATAAATGCAGTCGACCGGGCATGCCATCGAACATTGGTCGCAGCCGATACAATCGTCCATGTTGACGTAGAGCCTGTTCCGGGCCCGCTCGGGAAGCTTCATCTTCACGGTCGGGTATTGTATCGTCACCGCCTTTGTAAAGAGATGTTTGAAGGTGATGCGCATCCCGACCGTTGCGGTCTTGATGCCCCGATAGATATCGCCAAAATATTCTGAAACAGGATTCATTCGTTCCTCAATACCATGTTCCGCATCACCACACCAACACGAGTCCGAGCGCAAACACGCAGGCAAAAGCGAACGGCGTCAGCACCTTCCACGACATATACATCAACTGGTCTACGCGTAAGCGCGGAAGAGTCCAGCGGAGCCAGATGTTCAACAAAACGAAGAGCATGCCTTTCGTAATGAACCAGAATGCGCTCCACCATGGACCCGTCATGAACGAAGCGAACGGACTCGTCCATCCTCCGAAGAACAAGACCGTTGCGATCGCAGAGACGGCAAACAAGTTTGCATATTCGGCGAGATAAAAAATGGCGAACTTCATTCCGCTATACTCTGTGTTGTACCCTTGGACCAGCTCCGATTCCGCTTCGGGAATATCGAAGGGCGTGCGGTTCACCTCTGCCATCGACGACACATAATAGACAAGAAATAAAACGACCATCAGCGGGATAGTGATGAGCCTCTTCTTCAAGGGCAACGTGCCGCCTAAAATCAACCAGTGTGTGATGCCTCCCGCTTGTACCGCGCTGAGATCCTGCAAGCTCATTGTCCCTGCGACCATGACGACGCCGAGGATCGCAAACGCCGAAGGGATCTCGTAACTCACAATCTGGGCCGCCGAACGGAGCGCACCGAACAACGACCATTTATTGTTCGACGCCCAGCCCGCCATCAACAAACCGACGACGACGAGCGAAGAGATCGCAACGATGTAGAAAATGCCGATGTTGATGTCGCTGCCGATGAATGCGCTGCCGAACGGGAGCGCTGCGAAGGCGGCATATGTGCCGATGAAGACGATGTATGGCGCGATGATGAAGAGAAGCTTATCGGCGGCCGCTGGGATTGTGTCTTCCTTTTGAAGAAGCTTCAGCATGTCCGCGATCGGTTGAAGCGTGCCATGCCAGCCCGTGCGCATGTATGCGACTCGATCCTGCATGTGCGCAGCGACTTTCATCTCGAGGTAGATCACTACGAGGGCGTAGACCAGGATGAAGACGAGGGGCGGCACTCCCATAAGGACCTGAACCCAAATCGTATCGCCAAGCAGAGATTTAAGAAACGGTTCCATTTAGCTCAGTGGCCGGTAATCAGTAAGGAGTGAGGAGTATGGAGTAAAACGTAAGGAGAGCTGATCCGCTTCAATTGGGACCTGTTCATTGTTAATTGTTCATTGCTCACTGTCATCTGTCGACTTCGCCCAGTACGATATCGATGCTGCCGATAATAGCGACGAGGTCGGCGATCATGGCGCCCCGCGCAATTTCATTGATGACGCTCAGGTTGACGAAACCGGGAGAGCGCGCCTTGATCCGGTACGGGGTCGCCGTACCATCGCTCACGATGTAAAATCCCAGCTCGCCTCTCGGCGATTCAGTCCGGGCGTACACGTCGCCGGGGTTCGGGCGAATGCGTTTCGGGATCGCCGATTGAACGTCGCCTTCCGGGATCTGATCGAGCGCCTGCTCGATGATCCGAAGACTTTGCTCCATTTCTTTCATGCGGACGATATGCCGGTCCCAGCAGCTTCCGACCGGTCCCATCTCCCCTTTTCCAACCGCGACATCCCATTCGAATTTATTGTAGATCGAGTACGGGTCGTCTCGCCGCAAGTCCCAATTCACTCCGGAGCCGCGGAGCATCGGACCGCTGCATGCATAGTTCAACGCAACTTCCGGCGGCAGAACCCCGGCGTTGGCGGTCCGCTTGACAAATATCTCATTGTACGTCAGTAAGTTGTTGAAGTCGCGTATCTGCGCTTTGAAATATTTGCAGAATTCTTTCGCGCGCGGAATGAAGTCCGCGGGAATGTCGTGCGAGAGCCCGCCGATCCACATGTAATTATAGAGCAGGCGCGCGCCGCAGGTCATTTCGAACAGGTCGAGAATTCTTTCACGATCGCGGAAACAATAGAGGAACGGCGTGAACGCGCCGATGTCGATGCCGTATGTCCCGACCGCAATAAGATGGCTCGCGATCCGTTGCAGCTCCGCCATGATCACGCGGATATATTCGACGCGCTCCGGCACCTGAATTTTGAGAAGCCGTTCTGCGGCGACGACGAACGCGAACTCGTTGTTCATGGAGCAGACATAATCCATCCTGTCGACATAAGGAATTACCTGCTGGTAGTTCGTCATATGTTCGCAGTGCTTTTCAAAGCAGCGGTGAAGGTAGCCGATATGGGGCGTGACGTCGACGACAATTTCTCCGTCGACGACAAGCTCAAGACGCAGCACGCCGTGAGTAGAAGGGTGCTGCGGTCCCATGTTGATGATCATCTCCTCGGTACGGAGAGACCGTCCGCTCGACGTCTTCGGGGGCGCTATGATGGTTTCAGCCATGCGGTCTTTAATAGGGAACTTTCATTCCGTTATAGTACTCGGGAACCTGATAATCTTTCCGCAGAGGATATCCCTCCCAATCGTACGGAAGAAGGATGCGGCGCAAATCCGAATGGCCTGTGAAGTTGATGCCGAAGAGGTCGAACGCTTCGCGTTCATGCCAGTTGGCGGTCTTCCAGATCGATTCGACAGACTGGACGGTCGGATTTTCCGTCGGCGCTTCTACGCGGAGCGCGATCTTATGCTTTTTGGCCATTGAAAAAAGGTTGTAGACGACCCCCAATTTCCCCTTGAGGTCGAGCCCCGACAGGCACGATAAATAATCGAACTGAGTCTCCTCGTCGTCCCGAAGAAATTTGGCAACTTCCAGAATGTGGTCGGGGGAAACTTTGATGTAAGGGTCGATTGAATTATCGAGCTTCGCTTCGATACCGGCGACGCCGGAGAATTTCGCGGTGAGTTTGTCTAGAATTTCCTGAGGAGTCATGCCTTCTTTTCTTCGGGCTCTGGGTTACGCGATTTTTTTCTTGGCGAGACTTTCATTTCTCACTTTTTCCTGCAGCTTCATCAGCCCCTCGATGAGGGCCTCGGGACGCGGCGGGCAGCCGGGAACGTAGACGTCGACGGGGATCACGCGGTCGACGCCTTTGAGCACGTGGTAGCCGTGTTCCCAGTACGGGCCGCCGCAATTCGAGCAGCTTCCCATCGAGATCACATAGCGCGGCTCGGACATCTGGTCGTAGAGTCTCTTGATGCGGCTCGCCATTTTCAGCGTGACGGTCCCCGAAACGATCATGACGTCGCATTGCCTCGGCGTCGCCCGCGGGATGACGCCGAATCGCATCATGTCGAAGTTGGATGCGGAGGCGGCCATCATTTCGATAGCGCAGCAAGCGAGGCCGAATTGCATTTGCCAGAGGGAAGAAAGGCGCGCCCAATTAAGGAGATTATCGAGCGAAGTGATGACGATGTTGCTGTTGTCGAACTGGCTGTCGAGAAGTCCCATTGACGATTCCTATGCCGCTACGTGTTGATTCGCTTCAGTCGTTTCCTCGGAAACGACGCCTACACCTTTGACGTACCGCGAAATTTTCGGCGACGGTTTGTCCCAATCGAGATCGCCCTTGACCCATACGTATGCATAACCGACCAACAAGATGGTCAGGAACACGGCCATCTCGATGAACGCAAACATTCCGAGTTCTTTAAAGACAAGCGCCCACGGAAAAAGAAAAACTACTTCGACGTCGAACACGATAAAGATGAGCGCGACGACGTAGAAACGGATGTTGAATTTCACCCACGGAGTTCCGATCGGCTCTTCGCCGCACTCATACGTCGAAAGCTTGCCGGGATACGGCCGCCTCGGACGGAGAACCCATGAGCCGATGAGTCCGCCGGCGGTAAACACCGCGCCGATGAGAAGGAAAATAAGAATTCTGCCGAAGTCGGTGATCATGAAGGGTTCACTAAATTGAAGATTGCAGTACTATCGGACCTCATCTCAAGCGGAGTGAATATAAATATCGATTCCCACTATATCAAGTGGAGCAGCCGTTCTCAGGCGCTCACTTCGGCGATGTAACGATCGACGTCGCGCGCGGCAGTCGATGTGGGATAATCTTTCTTCACTCTTTTCAGCAGATCTATGGCTCTGTCTTTGTCGCCGCTCTTAGCGTAATCGCGCGCGGCGTTCACAAGATTGTCCGCTGCATTTGGGTCGTCGCTGTTTTCTAAGCCGGCTTTCTCATAATTCTCCGCGGCTTTTTTGTATTCCCCCTTCGCTTCATAACATGCGGCGATCCCGGCAGTCGCAGAGTTCTGAAGCAGACTGCTGTTCCCACTGAAATCGTTGAAATACTTGAGCGCCTTATCATAGTCCTGCGTATTGTAATAAGAATCGGCGAGATAAAATTTTGCCAGGTTTCCCGTGGCCGTGCTCCCGTAGTTGTCGACGATCGATTGGAGTCCGGCGATATTCCTTTCAGGAATGCCGTTGATGGCGATGAGATATTGTCCGTTGTCGTAGAATGAATAGACCTTTGCGAGATCGGTCGTTGCGCGTTCGTTGCCCTCGCGCATATTGTTGGAATAAAACCAAAGAGCGAGCGCCGCGACGATAAGCACTCCGCCTACCGCCGAGATCCGCTTTTTATTCTCATCGTACCACGTCTGAGCCTTAAAGTACGTCGTGACAAGCGTGTCTTCCTTGATGACCCTTTTTGAAATTTTTTTCTTGGCGCGCAGCATGTTCTTAAAAAATTAATTGTGTCGAATGTGTAATTAATGTACGCTCGTCGGGAGTCGAACCCGAAACCTTCAGCTTCGGAGGCTGACGCTCTATCCAGTTGAGCTACGAGCGCAATCACAATTTCCGTAGTCTTTGCGAATGCGAAATCCCGATCTTTTCGCGGGATTGAGCTACGAGCGCAATCACAGTTTCGGTGACTCTTGCGAATCCGAAATCCCGCATTTCTCGCGGAATGACGTTACGAGCGCAGACGACTGTCGTGAGGTTGACGCCCTGTCGTCAGTCAAAATGTAACGAAGAATCGGTGGAATTGCAAGGATATTTCGGCAACGGGCGATTTTGCTTCTCGAGGTGAGCCCCGGACAGACCACGCTTTCCCTTATCAAAGACTCTCATTCGTTTAAGAATTGTCCCATCGCTTCATACGCAATGGAAAGACCTAATTCGCCCGCCCTGCTAAAATCGTTGTACGCTCCTTTATTGTCTTTCATTGCCATCACTTTGATGAGGGCCCGTTCGTAGTATGCGATCGCAAAATCGGGCTGAAGCTTCACCGCCGCGTCGAGATCCCTCACCGCGCCGGAATAATCTTTAAGATTGTCTTTCACTTTTGCGCGCCGCTGATAGGCAACGGCGTTCGTCGGCTGGAATGCAATGACCTTGTCCAAATCCACAAGCGCCGCTTTAAAACTTTTCAATTCGGTAAAGGCCTTTCCCCTGTCGAGGAGAGCGGCAACGTTACCCGGATTGACTTTCAACACATTATTGAAATGTTCGACCGCATTCCTGAAATGTCCGGCAAGAAGTTCTGCCTTTCCTTTCTCATAGCTTGCCGCGGGGTCCGAAGAGTTTTGAGTGAAAAATTTGTCGAAGAAGGCCATCGCCGCACATCTCCAAGGTAGTGATAGTTCGAGTTGTGATTTTTCATTTCTCTTTCGGTGTGTCCGTCCGTCGTTTTTATTTTAGCGCGCCGCCCGGAAGTTTGATTGTTCGTTGTGTGCAATCCGCCAATATGATTTCCACTTCTTCGCATTCGTATGCCATATCGCTTTCGACCGCGTCGTGTAACATGTATTCCAGCAGCCGGCGCATTTTTCAAAATCTGTAACACGTTCCGCCCAGCCTGCTGAGGCGAATAACTCCTCGGGGCTTTGTCGGAGAAGGTTGCCGCACTCGTCGCCGATACACACTTTGACTCCTCCGTCCGGGTTAATAAAAAATTTACTGCCGATGGTCGGTGAATCGAGATACGGACAGTACTTGTGAAAATTTCCGGAGAGATAATCGGGGAAACCGTCTATGAGCCAGTCGGGCGTAAAAACGATAGGCGATTGTTTAACGATCTCGAGAACGGCGCGCAGCTCCGGCGAATCGGTCAGCTTTAATCTGTCCTCTTCCCGTTGATTCGTCGCTTGCCAGCGATAAATATCGACGTCGGTCCACCAGCCGAACGGTTCAAGGTAGCGGAGAATAGCGGGGATCTGATGAAGGTTGAGCCGGCTGATGACGACGTTTACGCCCACCTGCATCGGCGAAGGTCTCTTTGCGTTTTCAGCCGCCAAGAGTTCCATGCTCCGCATGACGACGCGAGAAACATCTTTTGCCCCGCGGATCGCATCGACCTCTTCGCCGAAACCGTCGAACGAAATTCCGATGGAGATGCCTGCAGCGAACGCGGCATCGAGGGTCTTCATCACTACCCGTTCGGACGCATACAGGGTCGTGAGAAGATGCACTCTCGCAAACCTCTTGCTCACCGCATACCGGATACATTCGTCGAGATGGGGATGAAGCATCGGATCTCCCCCGGAGAGCGTCAACACCTGTGTGCCGTAACGCTCCAGAGTGTCGACGATGAGCTTAAATTCATCCATGGACATTGTCGAGTGGTCGGAGGCATTCGTTGGGATGGAACATTGAAGGCAATTCTGTACGCACTTTTGCGTCAGTAAAATATTTGCAGTGAGGATCGCCGGGCGTCTTTTCACTGCGTTGGCCAGGTTGTGGCCGGCCCGGCGGAGGGTAGGAAGCGAATTCATTTTTAGATTGAGAACTTTTGTGTAAAGCTTTTTCTCTGAGAGTGCTCGAGCGGTTTATATTTTTTTGACGCCGATCCCCGGCCAATCCTGCAGAGTGATCTTCCCGTCGATCACTTTCATCCCTTCGAAGGGATCGTTCTTGGTAAGAAGCGCTCCGTCGAGGTCGGCCCAATCTGCCAGCGGCGAAAGATTCGAGGCGGCTGAGATCGCGCAGGATGTTTCGGTCATGCAACCGATCATCACTTTAAGGCCCAGAGAACGGGCAAGAACGATCATCTTATACGCTTCCCTCATTCCCGTCGACTTCATCAGCTTCACGTTGATGCCGGAGTATGCGCCGTGAGCTCTCGGAACATCCTCCAAACGCTGGATCGCCTCGTCGCCCATGATAGGAAGAGGGCTTCGCTCGGTGAGCCACGCATGCTCATCAAACCATGACTTCGGCATCGGCTGTTCGACGAACACCACTCCCCTGTCTTTCAACCAATGCGCCATTTCGAGCGCAAACTCTTTGTCCTTCCATCCCTGATTCACGTCGACGCATAACGGCTTATCGGTGACCGAACGGATGGTCTCGATCATTTCCTTGTCGGTATCGCGCCCTAATTTCACTTTGAGAATTTTGAATTCGGCCGCCTCCTTCACCTTTTGACGGACAACTTCGGGAGTATCGATGCCGATGGTGAACGACGTGTACGGAGTCTTGTCTTTTGCAAGTCCCCAGATATTATACCAGGGCTGGCGCATGATCTTTCCGAGGAGGTCGTGCAGCGCGATATCGACCGAGGCTTTTGCCGCGGGGTTTTCAGAAGCGATCGCATCGACGTCGCCAAGAATGGTCTCGAGCTCGAACGGGTTGTCATATTTTTCGAGATGAACCCGAGAAAGGAATGCGGAGGCGCTCTCCTGCGATTCGCTGAGATACGGGGGCATCGACGCTTCGCCGTACCCCGTCAACGCGCCGTATGAAATTTGCGTAAGGACGACGGGCGTCGTCGAACGAGAACTCGTCGCGAGCGTAAAGACATGCTTGAGTTCGAGGGTGTAGGGCGAAAAGGTAAGCTTCAATCGGTCGGACGATGCCGCGTCAAGGTATGTTTTCGCCAGCGCTTCCGGCGATCGACCCGCCAGAATCGATGTACCGGCCACGAGGGCCGAATTCTTGACAAACTCTCTGCGCGTCTGCGACACAGATAGATCCCAAAAAATTATTATGAAACCCTATACGCGCTCGTCGACGAAATCTCTCTCTTCGGAACGGACGACGAGAACTGGACAGGGCGCCTTGCGGACGATCTTCTCGGCCGTGCTGCCGAAAAGAACGTGTTCCACGCCGGTGTGTCCGTGCGTGGCAACGATGATGAGCTCGATATTCTCATCCTTTGCGAACGAAACGACTTCGACGAAAGGCAAACCGACCTTGACGAACGCATCCGCGGGTACTGCGCCTTTGATCTCGTTCGTAATGAGCTCCTGCAATTCCTGTTCTCCTTTAACGCGAAGCTCGTTCTCGACGTTCGGCATCCCGATCTGTCCGAAGCTAAAGTCGGCCGGGTAGACTGTCGGCTCGACGACGTACAACAGAGAGATCTTCGCGTTGAATTGCTTCGCGAAAGGGACGGCATAATGAAGCGCTTTCTTGGAATAGTCGGAGAAATCGATCGGAACGAGGATCTTGCGGAGCGTGATGGGAGAAAATGCCGCTTTCGGTTTGGTCGAGCGTGAAGCCTTCGTTTTCGTCTTCTTGGCCTTTTTCACCGGCGCTCTTTTCTTCTTCATGATGACCTCCGCTTCGTTATGAGGGTTTCAACGTATCGAGCTCTGCTCGGAGTTTTGAAAGTTCCTGATTCGTGTTGCGGAGCCGCTCGCCGATCATCTCCGCGACTTTAAGAACAATTTTGAGTCCGGTCCCCGGGGCCTTCTCCATAATTTCGAACAGGTCAGGCCGGAAAAATCCTATGAGGTTCGCATCGGCAAGGGCGATCACAGACGCGGAGCGAGGCGATTCGTCGAGGAGCGATAGCTCTCCAAAAAAATCTCCGTCTTTCAACACCGCCAGCTCTTTTTTGGAACCATCGCTGCCGATGAGCAGTACGGAAACCTCTCCTTGCTCAACGACGTACATGCCAAGGCCAGGATCGCCCTGGTAGAACACATACTCCCCGGCGACGTATTGACGGCGATGTACAATCCCCGCGACTTGTCTCAATTCGCTCGTCTTCAGACCCTCGAAGACCGGGATTTTGGAAAGCATCTCCTCCACGGATGTCGGTTTCCGCTTGATCCTGAAAACATTCTTCCATTCCAGGCTTTCGGATTTCTGGATAATCTTTCGAAAACGGTCGATAGCCACGGCAGGCTTTCTGTAAACTCGTTAAATGCTGAGAATATGCGCTTGCAAGCGGATGAGTATCATTTCACAAAATGCAGCCACTTGTGTTTATCTTTTCCGTCTTGAACTATTTTGAGGAACCGGTTCTGCAGCTCCCGCGTAACGGGACCCGGCTTGCCGGCGCCGACTTTCATCCGATCGACTGTTTTGATCGGCGTGATCTCTGCAGCCGTTCCGGTAAAGAAAATCTCGTCGGCAATGTACAGCATTTCGCGCGGGATGTGCGATTCGGTGATCGGAATTCCGGCCTCTCGCGCAAGCGTGATGACCGAAGAGCGCGTAATGCCGGGCAATAACGCATCGATGAGCGGAGGCGTCACGATCGAACCGTCGCGCACGACAAAAATATTTTCTCCGCTCCCTTCGCTGATTTGGCCGCGAGCGTCGAGGGCGATCCCTTCGGCATACCCATCCGCAAGAGCTTCCAATTTGATGAGCTGCGAGTTCATGTAGTTCGCTCCGGCCTTCGCCATTGTCGGCAATGTGTTTGGAGCCGGACGGGCCCATGACGCCACGCGGACATCGATCCCTTTTTCCAACGCATCGGAACCGAGATATTTTCCCCATTCCCACACTGCGATGCTGACCTCGATCGGACAACCGACGGGGCTTACTCCAACGTCGCCGTACCCTCTATAGACGACCGGACGGATGTAACATGCCTTGAGTTTATTCGCCTTGATCGTTTCTTTGATCGCAACTTCGATCTCTTTCTTAGAATACGGGATCTCGGCGCGGTAGATCCGTGCGGAATCGAAAAGCCGGTCGATATGTTTGTCGAGCCGAAAAATCGCCGATCCTTTTTTTGTCTGATAACATCTGATCCCTTCAAACCAGCTGCTGCCGTAATGGATGACATGAGAGAGGATGTGGATCTTCGCGTCGTCCCAATTGACGAGCTTTCCGTTCATCCAGATTTTTTCAACCTTGTTTACTGCCATTGTCGTAGTCCTGAGTATGCGTGATACGTTTTACGTTGTAGGTTTTACGTTTGACGTTGTGTGTTATTCGTCATTAGTCATTGCCATTAGTTTTACGTTATACGTTGTAGGTTTTAAGTCGTAAGTTCATGATTCGACCCAAAACTTATAACGTAAAACGTACAACCTTTACACCGCCATCTCATAGATCCTGTACGTCTTATACCGTTCTCCATTCATCATTTCCGCTGCGCGATTCATCATGATATTGTCTTCCAGCACCCAACTCGCTTCTCCGTATTTGTAGCCGAGTTTCTTCGCACGGGCAGCCGTTTCGTAAAAGAGCACTCCGGCGGCCCCGGTCTTTTGCTGTTCGGGGATAACGCCGAGAACGATGATGCGGACGAGATCTATCTTTTTCTTTTTTGTATACAGATGGAACAGTCCGGAGAGCAGCCCTCCATTCTTATTGTACTTCAGCGCGACGTTGATGTCGGGAAGAGAAAGCGCAAAACCGATCGGCTTTCCTTTCGATTCCGCCATGATGATCAGCTCCGGAACGACGACCGGCTTCAGGTCCGCGGCGAGCGCGTCGAATTCCGCGTCGGTCATCGGAACGGCTCCCCAATTCTTCGACCACGCCTTATTATAGAGAGACTTGATCCGGTCAACTTCGCCTTTAAAATCCTTCATATTGATCGACCGGAACGTCAACCCTTCGCGCTGTTTCACAATGTCGTTGAACCGCACGAACCGCTCTGAGTAAACCGTATCTTGCGACAGCAGATACGCGTAGAGGTCTTTGAGTTTTTTTAATCCGTACTTTTCAAACTGGGTTGCATAATACCGCGGGTTGTATGTCATCAACACGACAGGGCTGCGGTCGAACCCATCCACCAGTAACCCATACTCGTCGTTGACAGAAGGGTTCGCGGGACCGCGCATCGCAGTAACGCCTTTGGACCGCAAATATTTTTTTGCAGTGTCGAACAACGCATTCGCGACGCTCTGATCGTCGATCGCTTCGTAGAAACCGAAGAACCCGATGTTCTCCCCGTGCTCTTTGTTGTGATTGTGGTTGATGATCGCTCCGATGCGCCCGACCACTTTGCCACCCCGCTCCGCAAGATAAAGTTCCATATCGGAATGGGCGTAGAACGGATTCTTTTTCTTGTCGATCAGTTTCTGCCTGTCCATCATGAGAGGCGGAACCCACAACGGATCGTTCCCGTAGAGATCCCAGAGAAACCGGATGAACTTTTTTTCATCGGCTTTCGACAGGACGGGGCGTACGGTGAGACTCTCCATGAATGAACTCCTATAAAAGTGAAAAAGCCACGCAGCGGCTTCGACCCGGCGTGGCTTCCTCGAATGCTTGATGAAGGTTGGTGGTTAATTGATCACGCCGAGCTTCTTGCCGATCGTGCCGAAGATCTCCAGGATCTTGTCGAGATGCTTGTCTTCGTGCGTCGCCATATAGCTTGTCCTCAGCATCTCCATTCCCGGCGGCACTCCCGGTCGGACAAAGGCGTTGACAAATACCCCCGCATCGTACAACTCACGCCAAAATAAGAGCGTCTTGTCGGTCTCGCCTATGATGACCGGAACGATCGCCGAATCGTGTCCGTCGATGATCTTAAAACCCATCGAGCGGAAGCCGTCGCGCATTTTCTGCGCGTTGCGTTTCAGCCGTGTAATCCGTTCTGGCTCCGCTTCAAGAATGTCCAGGGCGGCAAGCGCAGAAGCGACCGACGCCGGCGTCGGACTTGCGCTGAAGATCAGCGCTGGGGCAAAGTGCTTGATGTAATTGATGACCGCGTGCTTTCCACAGACAAACCCGCCGAGCGAAGCAAATGTTTTGCTGAACGTTCCCATCGTAAGATCGACCTCGGATTCGAGGCCGAAATGGCTTGCAGTCCCTCTGCCGCCTTTCCCAATCACTCCCGTCGCATGAGCGTCGTCGATGAGGATACGCGCGTTATGCTTCCGCGCGACCTGCACCAACGCCGGAAGGTCGACGACCTCGCCCGACGTACTGAACACTCCGTCCGAAACGATCAACTTCCCGGTGTCGTTCGGTATTTTGGACAGCACCGTCTCGAGATGTTTCATATCGTTGTGCTTGTAGCGAACCATCTCCGCGGTCATGCCGAGGGCGATCATGTTGCCCGCCACAATGCACGCGTGGTTGTCCTTATCGGAGACTACATATTCTCCGCGCTGCACGAGCGTCGGAATAATTCCCTGCGCCGTCTGGAAACCGGTGCTGAAGAGAAGGCAATCTTCGCTTCCGAGAAACTTTGCGAGACGACCTTCGAGCTCAATGTGAAGGTCGAGAGTTCCGGTGAGATAACGGGAACCGGAGCAACCGGTTCCATATTTGACAACCGCCTTCTCGGCGGCCTCTTTTACTTTTGGATGAGCAGTAAGTCCGAGATAGTTGTTGGAACCCGCCATAATGACCTGGCGTCCTTCCATCTGTACCACGGGCCCTTCGTTTGCCTGAATGGGACGAAAGTAAGGATACACTCCTTTTTGCTTGACTTCATCTGCGAGAGTAAAATTTGCGCACTTATCGAATAGATCCAAAATGTCTCCTTGTAAAAGGGTATGTCACCCGACACCACTGTGGCCGAAAGCGTCACCACGATCCACCTTTAATAAGTTTCGTTGATTATTAAAAGTGTTTTCAATATACTCTATCGTCAAAAAAAAGTCAACCACTGTAGATGATGGTTAGCGACTCAGTTTCAAGGAGCATGATTATTCTTCTTTCTCTGAAGCCAGAGAAAGAAGCAAAGAGAGCTTTTCGGAATCGGAACGCAGGCGATGCTTCCCACCCGCACAAGCCGGGAGAAAACGGCTCACCCTTGCCTTCTGCACATGCCTGCCGTTTTCTCAACGCACGCATCGCCCTCCACCCCTCGAGGCCGCCGATTCCGATTGCTAAACAATGCCTGCGTCTTAAAACGTCGAACTCGTCAGGTGCGAGCGGAGGGAAGGATTCTATCGAAGGGTTTCAATCGCTTCAAAACTAAATAGGCGGGATACCGTAAAGCAGCAATTGGTTACTTTCTTTCTCGGAAAGAAAGTAACACCCTAACAACAAGGTCGTAGACCGAAAGTTTTTATCGCTTCTAAAGGAATCCCTTTGGGGGAATCCATCGGTCGAAAAAATCAAAATATTCACAGTGTAACACTAGAATATGCCTTCTGCCTTTGTCACGGGTGGTACCGGATTCATCGGCAGCCACCTCGTCGAACGCCTCTTGTCACGCGGTTATACAGTTCGCTGCCTCATCCGCAATCCCACAAAACGAGGTTACCTCGAGAAGCTTCCCGTTGAATTTTTCACCGGCGATCTTTTTTCGTCCGAGGCTCTTGAAAAGGGAATTGCGGGCGCCGACTACGTATATCACGTCGCGGGTGTCGTCGGCTCGCGCACCAAAGATGGCTTCTACAAGCAAAACAGAGACGGGACAAAGAACATCGTCGAGATCACGGCGCGCGTGAACCCGCGCCTCACGAGGCTTGTCTTCGTAAGCAGCGGCGCCGCTGTCGGTCCTGCAGAGCGCGATCACATGGTGGATGAAGCTACCCCGTACCATCCGATCACGACATACGGGAAAAGCAAAATGGAAGCCGAGCTGGAAGTGCTGAAATTTAAAGACGCGATTCCGACAACGATCGTTCGTCCGACCGCAGTGTACGGTCCGCGAGACCCGGCAACGTTCGATTATTTCAACACGATCAACAAAGGCATTGAACCGCTCGTCGGCTTCAGGGATAAGAGGGTGAGCCTGGTCCACTCGACCGACCTCGTCACAGGAATTATCCTGGCCGGGGAAAGCAATGTCGCGAAGGGTCAGGCGTATTTTCTTGGAAGCCCTCGCGCGTACTCGTGGCGAGAGATTGGGGATGCGACGAAAAAAGTGATGGGCAAAAACGCTTTGAGGATCAGACTTCCCGAGCCGCTCGTCTACGCGGTCGCGGTCGTAGCTGGTTTCTTCTCTTCATTCAGCGAAAAACCCTCGGTCCTCAATTTTGAAAAAGGACGCGACATGGTTCAAGATTCCTGGACGTTCGATTCATCCAAAGCAAAGCGCGACCTCGGGTATCAACCGGTCGTCGAACTGCCGGAAGGCATTGCAGAGACCGTCGCATGGTACAGAAGCCACGGTTGGATGTGATATTTCTTGTTCACATCTGATGAGATTTTCGGTTGCAACCCATCCCGGCTTTTCTTGACCCCCTCTCCGATTTTCGATATATTTGTCCAATTCAACAACCAACCACAGCAACGCCAGCATGCCGCAGCAGCGCCGCAACGATTTTCTTATTCCGCTCCTTGCCGTCCTTTCGGATGTTCTTGCCATTGAAGCGGCGTTTTTAATTTCGTACTGGCTCCGTTTTTATTCTCCCTTGACGTCGATCTTCGAAGTCACGCATGGAATTCCCCCTCTCTCGGGGTACATCAACAGTTCCCTCATCTTCATTCCGATGTGGCTCGCCGTCTTTCAATCGCGGCGCATGTACGGCGCCCGCAGGAACTCCCATCTCAGCGACGAGTTCTTCGCCATCGTGCGTCTCGTGAGCATCGGGCTGCTCGTTATCATGGGCGCGACGTTCTTTTACCGGGGATTCTCATATTCGCGCGGCGTCTTTATTCTTCTATGGGGCACCTCCGTCGCGACCATTACGACCGGACGTTTCTTCATCATGGAGTTCGAGAAATTTTTGTACCGTCATGGAAAAGAATTGAAGACCGCAGCCATCGTCGGATCGAACGAGACCGCCGATTCGATCTATTCGCTGTTCGTTTCACATCCTTCCCTCGGATTCGAGATCGTCGGATATTATGCCGAAGCACCCGCTCCTTCAACGCTGGGCATTGCAAAGGCAAATTACTTGGGACGCATGAGCGCGCTTCCGGCCGACGTGCCGCAATATCGCCTCCAGGCAGTCCTCATCGCCATTTCGCACAAGGAACATCCGCAATTGTTGGAGATGATCCGCGATGCGGAAGGGCTGAATGTCGAGCTGATGATGGTCCCTGATCTGCTCGAGATGATGACGACAAGGGTCCGCATCCAGGACATCGAGGGGATCCCGTTCATCAAGATCAAGGAGATCCCGCTTTCGACGTGGAATAGAATTTCCAAAAGAACATTCGACCTCGCGTTCTCCTCGCTCATTCTTTTTTTGACGCTCCCTTTTACTGCGATCCTCCTCATCATCATTAAACTGACTTCTCCCGGACCCGTGTTCTTTATCCAGGAGCGTATCGGTCTGGACGGTCGGAAGTTTCTGCTGTACAAATTCCGAACGATGAGGGTCGACGCCGAAGCGGAGACAGGACCTGTCCGCGCAAAAAAAGGAGACAGCCGAGCCACTCCGATCGGAAGGATCCTTCGGCGCACAAGCCTCGACGAACTTCCGCAATTGTGGAACGTTCTCAAGGGACAGATGTCTCTCGTCGGACCGAGGCCGGAGCGCCCGTTCTTCGTGGAGCAGTTTAGGGGGAAAATTCCCCGATATCTTGAACGGCACCGGGTCAAAACCGGCATGACCGGCTGGGCGCAGGTGAACGGACTTCGGGGCGACGCGCCGATCGACGAACGAACGCAATACGATATCTATTACGTCGAGAACTGGTCGCTGGTGCTGGACATGAAAATTATCCTGAAAACAATCCGCGCGGTGGTGTTTGGGAAAGATGCGTACTAGGAAGGGGCAAAGTTCAAAATGCAAAGGGCAAAGTTACAATGTAAAATCGAAAGGTAAAAAATCGCACGTTCACGTAGTACCCCATAACTGGTGCTGGTGCATTTTAAATATCCCGATTTCTTCGGCTTATGGATTCCCGATAAAGACGTTCGGGAATGACGCGACCCAAGACACGTCATGCCCGCATGCTTCTGGCGGGCATCCAAAATGTACTAGTACTCCATAACTTTTAACTTTGCACTGTAATTTTACCTTTTGCATTTTGAACTTCAAATTTGCCAGCCTCTTAAAAAAAGACAGCAAAGCAACAAAAACATCCTTCACCGAAGGAAGTAAACCATGGTAACGCTTTTCGTCTTCTACCTCCATACCGTCGGCGCGGTGTACGCATTCACCGAACAATACCAGGAAGAAGGGCTCGGTGCCGGTACGCTCGCGGTGGCGTTCATGGGGATCATCTTCTCCGTCGGATGGAGCATCAGCACGTTCTTTCTGAAATTTTTGATCAAAGAGGAGGGGTTCGGGATGTATTTCAACAGGGACGCGATGTCGCTGGCGCTCCTGACGATCGGCGAAGGATTTTTTTATTACTATTATCTCAGGGGGTCAAAAAAGAAGGGATCTACTTCAGCACAAAGTTGAACGTCACCGTGCACGTCTGGTCGAGCGCCGGTTGCCCCTGCTGCAAAGATTCGAACCTCCACAGCCGCACTTCCTTCAGAGCCGCGTCCTCCAGTTTCGTATTCCCTTTTTGCAGCGGCGCTGCGCTCTTGATCGTTCCGCGCGGCTGGACGACAACGCGCAGTTTGATCTGCGCATTCACGTTCACCCCGGCGGGATATTTCGGCAAATCGCCGTGCAACAATTTACGGTCTCCGCCCCCGTTCCAGTTGATCGCGAACGACACATTATTCCCGATGGAAGAACCGACGCTCCCCAAGCCGATTGGCGGCGTGACGGTTGAATCGGATGCTGACATTTTTCCCGTGACGTCTTCCTTGGAACCGAGGTTTGTCGACGACGCGGGCGCCTCCCGGTTATCAGCGATGCCGTTCTTTTTCGAAAGGGATGCAGTGGAGGGGCCCTCGTTCATGTTGAGTTTGCTCGACGAGGGGACATTGATCACCTCTTCGGGGGATGCGAAATTCGTACGGGTGGGGAGCGCTACCGAATTATCGTCAGCAGCTGAAGGATGCTGGTCTCCTGCTGTCGGGGCCGCCGGTTCTTGCGTGACGACGGGCGAAACGTTCAACGCCGGGGAGGCCGAACCCCATGTCATTTCTACGAATTGCGGTTCCGGGAGCGTGCCGGCCGTGTGGATGAAAAATAAGAGCAGGCCGAGGAGAATGTGAAAAAGGATGGAACCGAACCATGCTTGTTTCAGTTCGGGAGAGGAGCGTGTCATGTTACTTCACTCCTTCGTTGGGCTCCGTCGCTATCATAAATCGTTGAGCGCCGACTCCTTTGGCGATGTCGATCACCTCCACCGCGCTCTGCAGACTCACCGATTTTTCGGCTTTCAAGATCACGACCTGCGTACGGTCCTTGTCGAGGACGGGAACAAGCTTCTGCGCGAGCGTCGCCTTCGTTACTTCGTCGAGGTTAAGAAATAGTCTGCCGCTCGCCGTGAGCGTGATGACGGTGCTTCTGTCCGTTTGCACTTCGCTGTTCTGGGACTTCGGCAATTGGACTTTGACGCCGGGCATGACCACGAACGATGACGAGAGGAGAAAAAAGATGAGCAGCTGCATGACGATATCGGTCAGCGCAGCATAGTTAAACGCGGGATTCACTTTGAGAGACCGTTCGAGTTTCATCGCCTTCTCCTCTCAATCGTTCTTCGGTTCGAAGAATTCATCCTCTTCCGAGAAAACTCTTTTCGAGGGAGCCCCCGGCTGTCTCGATTTCGGCTGCTCGGCTTCGGCTGAATTTCCCGATTTCATGAAATCGAGGAATTCCTCCGCGCTCTGCTCGATCTCAAAGACCAGCCTGTTCACTTTCGTCACGAAGTAATTGTAGAAGCCGAGCGCCGGAATTCCGACGATAAGGCCGAAGGCGGTCGTGAGCATGGCTTCCCAGATCCCGCCGGCGAGGTTGCTCGGGTTCACATTGCCGCCGAGCTGCTCGATCGTTCTGAAAGCGGCGATCATTCCCGTCACGGTGCCGAGAAAGCCGAGCATGGGGGCGATACCGGCGAGGTTGGCAAGCAAGCCGAGTCGTTTTTCCAGATAGAAGACCTCTTCTTTGCCGGCCCCTTCGATCGCCGTTTTCACCGCTTCATGACCCTCCTTGTACTTCACGACCCCTTTTTTCAAAATATTTGCAACCGGCGCTTTCACTTGCGAGCAGGCGTTGACCGCTCCGACAAGATCGTTGCGGGAAACGGAGCTTCGGATCTTGAGCATGAGCTGTCCCGGATCGACTTTCGCCCTGGAGAGAACAATGAATTTCTCGATTATAATAGCCGCTGCGATCAACGAACACAGCAGTATAGGCCACATCACAACCCCACCGCGCAAAAACAGATCGAGTAGATTCATAGTATATCCTCTCGAAAAAAATTGTAAACTTGTGTTACTCAAAACCGCTGAGATCTTGCCACAAAATCACAAGGACGCAAAAAATCGACCTCACAACTCTGCATCATTCAGTCTGTCATCCAAATTCTTTGTGTCTTTGAGTCTTCGTGGCACATTCTTTCAGTTTGTGCCAGTTATTTGCTCAGCCGAACGACCCAGTACCCGCCTTCGAGCATGTGAGCGATCTTCTCCGCGGAATTACGCGCAGCCCTGTCGCTTTCATACCGTCCGACATAGACCCTGTAGTGTTTGCCCCCTCCGCGAGTCTCTCCCTTTTCGACGAAGGCCGGGAATCCAGCCCGCGTCATGACATCCGCTTCAATGTGCGCCTTCTGCTCGCTGGACCACGACGAGACCTGAACGCTGTACCGTCCGCTTGAAGACATCGGGATTTTCGGAAGCGTATTTTCTGCCATCAACGAAGAAGTTGTCGATGATCCTTTTCCTGCCATCATCGACGCGGTGGATTTCAACCCCGGTTTTGTCTCCCCTTTCTTCGCAGAACCGAATGCTGGTTTTTCTTTGAACTCCACAAGTCCTTCGGTCTCCGCCGGGTTCGATGCGGGTTTCGTCGTATCTTCGACGACCGCAGGCGGCGGGGACATGATGACGGGAGCAATTTTCTTTTTACCGAGAATGCCGGCCTTGTTCAGCGCAAAATATCCTCCTCCAAGAAGAATGACCGCCGCGAGGATGAAAACAACGGGAGCTGGGAGACCCGCGATCTTCTTTCCACCGGGACCATCACCGCCGGGCCTGCCCGTCGGTCTCACACCCGGCATCGGAGCCGGTGTGCCGGCCTTCAAATTCAGATTAGGCATGTTGTACTTCCTCCTTCCTATAAGAGAGTAATTTTTCTGTCACCACTTGTACGTGACACCAACAGAAATGAACGTCGGCCGCTCAACATATCCATCCCATATATAATAGTGCTGATCCAAAAGATTGTCGATCCGTAACACAGCCTGAAAATTCTCGGCAAACTGGTATTCTCCTCTGCCGCCGATGTCGATGAACCCTGCGTTCGACGCAGTATGCGTAAAATCCTTCCATCGCTTCGACTGGTATTGCACGTAGCCCTCGATATCGATCCCATTGCCGAGTGAGCGCCAATAACTTGCGCCGAGTGAGAGCGCCGGAATATTCGGGACCGCGCCCGACGAATCTTTTGCTTTGGTTGAATTCAACGATGCCGTCAAGGTGGCTGAATTTTCCGGCGAAAAGGCATATGAGCCCTCGATCTCGACGCGGGCCACGCTCACAGTTGGAAGATACACAACATCCCAGACTTTTGCACTATTTAATTCCACAAAAAGAGGAAAATTCTGGACTGTCCGGTAAGAAAGAGAAGCCCTGCCCTGCACCACATCGTTGGGCGTCACCTCCGACCCCAGCGAGATTGAAAAAGGTATTTCGCTCGGCCGGACGTATGCCGCATCGAGAACGTAGTTGTTGGCATGGACGAGAGTTGCAAGGGTATTCCGTACAACATCCGGCGCGATGGAAAAGGAGAATGTCGTGATGGAATTCATGAAATACCGAAGCTCTGCCTGGGGGAAAAAGCGGCCGCTCAATGCCGACACCACTCCGCGGTAGAAATATTGTTGAAGAGCCAGGGACGCTTGGAATGCCGGCGAGAGCATTTTCATGCCGGAAAGCTTCATCGTAAACCACTGAGGGGAATGAAGGTCGGCGCCGGGGAACGACGGGGTGGAAATGCTCGACGCGAGATATTCGACCGATCCGTTCAAGCGGACGTCTTCCTTTTCAGTGGAGCCGGAAGCGGTGACGCCGAAGTCATTTTCCGAAACGTCGGCAGAATCATTGAGAGAATTCCCCGACCATTTAACGCCGACCGAATAATCGACCGGCGCATCGAAGAGTCTTGGGATGGATGAGTTCGAAGCAAGACCAAGGTTCAGCTCGATGTCGTTGAGCGTCCGCTGCTGCGAGGGGTCCACCGTGGAACCGTATGCCCTGAACGATTGTCCCGAAAAATCCAAGCCGCCGCTCAGCCTGCTCCCTGCGATCATTCCAAACGAAGCGGGCGAGGTATAGTCGCCGCTCATCCCGATGCCCGTTCTCTGCCAATTCGCGTTCTGCACATGGCCGTTGCTCGACGCATAGTTTGCGTGGAAGAGCACTCCGCCGTCATCATAATTTTTTCCGAACCACCCGTCCATGAACGGAGAAGTGTAATTGCCGATTCCCGCGGCCACTCTTCCGTTCAGCTGACCGGATGGAGAAGTGATCGTTTTCTCTTCTTTACCGCCGAGGTTGACGTTCGCATCTTTTCCCCCCGGCGACTGAGCGCCCGGTACATAGACCCGGTCTTCCTCGACCGCCGTCTTCGACGACACCGGAAGGTCGATCGTTTCTTGACCCGTGATGAGAAATTCGGGCAGGTCGATTTTTGGAAGAGGCGCCGTCGGCTGAGCCGGTACCGCTACGTCGCGCTGCGCCGGTTCTTTTTTCTCCGGAGGACTCGGTTTATCCTGAGCGCTGAGGGACGAAAAGAAAATAAAGGCGATGAGCGCCGCGAACCGATATGTGCGTTTTTTTCGAATCACAATTGTTCCAATTTCTTGAGCCTCTCTTGGGCCTGTCCGGCGAGGTCGCCTCCCTGTTTGATGACGACGTTATAAGCTTCCTTCGCTTTCTGAATTTGATTCGTCTTTTCGTAGCATTCTCCCAAACTGAGGTAGGCTTTCCCGATCCAATCGTCTGCCGCGGGGAACACGTACTTCACGCGCATGAGGGAGATGATCGCTTCGGGATAATTTTTCATCGATTCCTGAGTCGCTCCCATCGCGTACTGCGCCTCGGCCCCGAGTTCATCCGTTCTATTCGTCGCCACCTCTTTGAAATAATCGATCGCCTTCGAAAAATTCCCCACTCCCTCGTTGAGCCAGCCCAGAGCGACCTTGCTCCTGTCGCTGGCGGTCGATTTCGGATAGGCGGCGATCGTCGCTTCGAACTTGCGCACCGCGTCGTCGATCTGGTTTGTAGATTTCAACACGATACCCTGCTGATACGACGCCTCCGACGCTTCGTCGGATGTTGGATATTGGCTCTCAATCTTCGCAAACGACGCAAGAGCGTCTGCCGGTTTCCCTTCTTGAGCAAGAAGACTTCCTTGTTCAAAGAGAGCGCCGCTCGCGAGCTTGTTTGCCGGATACTGGGTCGCGATCGCGCGAAAAGCGTCGAGTGCGGCTTGATGATTCCCGAGCGCACTGTAACACTTACCCGACCAATACAGCGCATCAGGAGCGAGCCTGCTCTTTGGAAATTTCTGGAGAAATTCCGAGAATGCTTTCACCGCATCGTCGTACTGCTTGTTCCCGTAATAGATATCGGCCTTTTTGTAGAACAGTTCGTCGGCCATCTTTGCCGATGGATTCTTCCGCACATAATCGTCGATCGTGCGGACGGCTTCCTCCGGCTTGTCGAGCAAAAGGTAGCAGTACTGAATTCCGTTGACGGCGTCCCCCGCATAGGACGAGGACGGAAAGTTCGTCACGACGAGCGAATATGCCTTGATCGCATCGTCGTATTTTTCCGAATTGTAATACGAGTCGCCGATGCTGTACGCCGCCCGTGGTACCAGTTCGCTTTTCGGATAGCGGTCGATGACTTTCTGGAACGCCGCTATCGCCTCTTTATATTTCTTTGTTTGAAAATAGATCCAGCCGATCCCGTATTGCGCGTCGTCGGCAAGGTCAGAATTCGGAAATCGCGACATCAGCGCCTCGAAGCCCTTAAGTCCCTGGTCGAGCTTGTCGGCCTTGTAATCGGACTGAGCTACCTGGTAGTATGCATAATCGATTCCGCCGTTGGAAGGAAATATCTGTATTGCAGCACGGTACGCGGCGGCTGCGCGGTCATACTGCTTCAAATAATAGTACGAATCTCCGAGACGGAGCCGGCCGTCGAACGCATACTGAGACGCGCTCCCTCCAGCAAGAAATTCTTCGAATGCCGGAGCGGCTTTTGCATAGGCCTCCAGTTTGAAGTAGCTCCACGCAAGTCCGTACTGTGCATCGTTAAATTTCGGGCTGCCTTTTCCTGCTTTGATAAATTGAGTGTAAAAATTGACGGCGTCGTTGAACTGCCCGCTTTGGAAGTACGATTCTGCCGCCCAGAAAAGAGCTTCCGTCGCCTTCGCATACTGTTGATATTGATTTTGGAAGGAAGCAAACAGTGAAGCCGCCTCCGAAAATTTCCCGTCCTTGTAGAGCGACCATGCTTCCTGGAACTTCGCTTCTCCCTTGAGGTCCTCTCCTGCCGAGGCGTTCGTTCCGGCTTCTCGGAAGTCTTTCGCCGCAGCGTCGTATTTCTTCTGGGCTAGGTACGATTCTCCGAGCATTCTGTAGGCGTCCGCCGCGACGTCCCCCGTCGGGTATTTCGTGGTGACTTGTTCGAAATAAGGAATTGCATCGTCGTAATTTTTCTCACCGTACAAGATCATACCCGATTCATACAGCGCATTGTCGGCATACTCCCCTTGCGGTCTCTGCGCAACCACCTGGCTGAAAATAGTCAACGCTTGTTTTGCATCGCCCCACAGCTCGACCGCCTGACCTTTCCGGAACAGCGCGTTATAGGCGACGTCGTCGTGTCCCGAAGCCAGCTCTCCAAAAATAAGCGCTGCCTGCGAAAAATCGTTCGTCTTCAGGTACGTCCACCCGATCGAGTATGCGACGTCGCGCGAAAGCGGGCTGGTTGGATATTTTTTCCGGAACGCTTCGTACAACTCCCGCGCCTTGAGATAATTCTTCAAGCCATAATAGTCTTCAGCGATAAGATAGTCGGCCCGGACTCCTTCTGTGGAATCGACAAGCGCGTTTCTAACGCCTGCGAGGTAGTCGATGCTCTTCTGAAATTGACCGCTCTTGTTCAAACATTCGCCCACTCGGAGCGTGGTCGAAGCGATGAGGTCGCTCTGCTTCTTCTCCTCCAGAAGTTTCTCGTAATATCCGATCGCCCGTTGATAATCCTGCCGCCCTTCGTACGTCCAGCCGAGCGAATAGAGGGCATAGTCGCACAGTCTGTTCGAAGGATATTTTTCGGCGCTAAGGGCATAATACGCAATTGCTGAATCGGGACGGTCTGTCTTGAAAAATGCCTCACCGGCCCAGTATGCAGCTTCCCCCGCAATGTCCTGGCCGGCATACGCCTCGACGACTTCTTCATAATCCGGAATCGCGTCGGCATACTGATGAAGCTTGAAATACGCTTCCCCGATCCGGAACAACGCGTCGGGTTTTAATTTTTGTCTCGGAAATTCTCTGACAAACGACTTGTATTCCGAGATCGCCTCATCATAACTTCCAAGAGCAAACTGACACTCGGCATACAAAAAAATTGCGTCGGGACGTCTCAAACTGGAAGGGTAGTGACCGATGAATTTTTGGAATTGGTCCGCCGCGAGTTGATACAGCTTGTCATGGTACAAACCGTACGCGAACGTATAATCCTGCTCCTCTTTAATACCGGAGCTGTTGATTTGCGTCCAGCTTTGTGTCGTGGTGAGAGCGGTCAACAGAAGGATCAAAAGAAAATGAGGAATGACCCTTCGCGCAAAAACAGCCCTCTTCTCCAGATTGGTCATTTAAAGTAAAGGTTTTAATAGACAGAGTAACTTAATTAATTTAATACATCGGGTAGAGTGTGTCAAGGGGGTGTGATCTAGAGTCGTGGTACGCTTTGAATGTCTTGCTGGATCCGTGATAATGTGAATGTCTCTTATTTGAGATTTCGGACATTTTACAAAGGATGTCGGAACAGCTGTGGAGCGGTTCTTTTAGAGGATTACGACAAAAAGGAAGAGATTGTTGCCGAGAAAATTGCGGGGAGATAATTCCAATTGTAATTTAACGGCAAAACTATTTTCGGTGAAATTCCTGCAAACTTTTCACCGACATTTTCCCGTGGTGAATTTCTTCGATCGCTCTTACGGCCGTCGCAGCGGCTGAGAGCGTGGTAATGAAGGCCACCTTGTGTTCGATGGAAGCCCAGCCGATGGAATACTCGTCAAAGCGGGACTCTTCGCCCAACGGAGTATTGATGACGAGGTTCACCTCTCCGTTCTTAATATGATCGACGATATTCGGCCGGCCTTCCTGCACTTTGAAGACCCGCTTGTTGGCGATCCCATTTTGCGAAAGGAATTTGGAAGTCCCTTCGGTTGCGACAATATCGAAACCAAGCTTGATGTAATCTCTCACGATCTCGAGCGCTTTTGGCGTCTTATCGGTCTCCCTCACGCTGACAAAGACGGTCCCTTGTCCCGGAAGAGCGTTGCCGGCGCTGATCTGCGACTTTGCAACCGACGCGCCGAACGTATCCGAGATCCCCATGACCTCTCCGGTCGAACGCATCTCCGGACCGAGGAACATCGTCACTTTGGGGAATTTTGAAAAAGGAAACACCGCCTCTTTCACGGAAATATGTTTCACTTTTTTGAAATTGAAATCGAGAACGCCTAAGTCCTTCAATTTTCTTCCGACCATGACCTTTGCGGCGATCTTCGCAAACGGAATTCCGGTCGCCTTGCTGACGAAGGGAACGGTGCGCGATGCCCGAGGATTGACCTCGAGGACGAAGACGCGGTTGTCCTTCATCGCAAACTGGACGTTGAGCAACCCGACAACATTGAGCGCGTGAGCAAGTTTCTTGGTGATGGCAATGATCTCGTTCGTCTTTTCTTCGCTGAGCATGAACGGCGGGATCACGCACGCGCTGTCGCCCGAATGGATCCCCGCTTCTTCGATGTGTTCCATCACTCCGCCGATAACGACGTCCTTTCCGTCGCAGACTGCGTCGACGTCGAATTCAAACGCATCCTCGAGGAAGCTGTCGATAAGAACCGGGCGATCGGGCGCGAGGTCGACCGCTTTCTTCATATACTCTTTCAGCGACGTCGTGTTGTAGCAGATCTCCATCGCGCGGCCGCCGAGAACATACGACGGACGGACAAGCACCGGGAAGCCGATCTCCTCGGCGACGAGGATTGCATCCTTCACCGATAACGCTGTGCCATATTTTGGATGGAGGATGTTGTGCTGACGGAGCAACGCTCCGAAGCGCTGCCGGTCCTCGGCAAGGTCGATCCCTTCGGTCGATGTGCCCAAAATACGAACCCCGTGCGCTTCCAATTCTTTCGCGATCTTGAGGGGCGTCTGTCCTCCGAAACTGACGATGATCCCCTCGGGCTGCTCGTGCTCGCAAATGTTCAATACGTCCTCGACGGTGAGCGGCTCGAAGTACAGCTTATCCGTCGTGTCGTAATCGGTCGAGACGGTCTCGGGGTTGCAGTTGATCATGATCGTCTCGTACCCTTCTTCGCGAAGTGCGTAGACGCCGTGAACGCAGCAGTAATCGAATTCGATCCCTTGACCGATCCTGTTCGGGCCGCCGCCGAGGATGACCACTTTTTTTCTCGACGACCGCACCGATTCATTCTCCTGTTCATACGTCGAGTAGTGATACGGCGTGTGAGCTTCAAATTCCGCTGCGCACGTATCGACCGTTTTGAACACCGGTACGACACCGAATTTCTTGCGCAGATTCCTCACGGTGTCTTCGTCCGTTTTCCATAAGTGCGCAAGCTGACGGTCGGAAAAACCGTACCGCTTCGCCTCGAGAAGAACCTCGCGAGTAATTTTTGAGAATTTATCTTTCATAGATCATTGCAGTCAAAATCATATCTCCGCTTCCTCAACCTTAACCTCAATCTTAACCTCAACCTTAACCTCAACTGTTCCCTCACGCTTCCACCAACGCGGCCAGTTCGTCTTCGGCCTCGACTAGTTGCTTGATATTATACAAAAACCAGGAATCGATCTTGGTCAGCGAATGGATCTCTTCCACGGACAGCCCCAACTGAAATGCGTATCGCAGGAAAAAAATGTTGCTCGGCTTCGGCCGGCGGAGATGGTCCTTTACTTTCCTTTCCCATTCGCCCCGAGTTTTCTCGTTCAATTTGTGCGGAGTAAAAAGGTCTTTGCCGTCGGCGCCAATCCCGGCGCGACCCGTTTCGAGAGAGCGGAGCGCTTTCTGGAGCGCCTCCTTGAACGTCCGGCCGAACGCCATCGCCTCGCCGACGGATTTCATCTGCACGCCCAGCGTCTCATCGACGCCTTTGAATTTCTCAAAATCCCACCGGGGGATTTTAACGACGGTATAATCTATCGTCGGCTCGAACGATGCGGGGGTCAATTTCGTAATGTCGTTGGGGATCTCATCGAGCGTGTAGCCGACGGCGAGCTTCGCGGCGATCTTGGCGATAGGAAAGCCGGTCGCCTTCGAAGCGAGAGCGGAGCTTCGCGAGACGCGCGGGTTCATTTCGATGATATACATCTTGCCGTTGGCCGGGTTAAGCGCGAACTGCACGTTCGACCCTCCGGTATCGACGCCGATCGCGCGCATGACAGTGAGCGCGGCGTCGCGCATGTGCTGATACTCTTTATCCGTCAGCGTCTGTGCGGGAGCGACCGTGATCGAGTCTCCGGTATGAACCCCCATCGGGTCAAAATTTTCGATCGAGCAGATGATGACGACATTGTCCTTCATGTCGCGCATGACCTCAAGCTCGTACTCTTTCCATCCGATGACCGATTCCTCGACGAGCACTTCATGAATAGGGCTGTTCGTTAATCCGTGCTCGACGATCGACCGAAATTCTTCAAAATTGTACGCGATCCCGCCTCCCGTCCCTCCGAGAGTAAACGACGGCCGGATGATCGCCGGAAAACCGATCGCGTCGATGATCTTCAACGCTTCATCATAACTGTAGATAAAGCCGCCGTGCGGCATTTCAAGCCCGGCAGCTTTCATTGTTTTCTGAAAGAGCTGGCGGTCTTCGGCTTTTTTTATCGCGTCGAGCTTTGCCCCGATCAATTCGACGCCGTACTTATCGAGGATCCCCCGTTCGGCGAGAGCCACGGCGGTGTTGAGCGCCGTTTGCCCTCCCATCGTGGGGAGAATTGCGTCGGGTCTTTCTTTTTGAATGATCAGCTCGACAAATTCCGGAGTGATCGGTTCGACATACGTCGCATCGGCAAGGTCGGGGTCCGTCATGATCGTCGCGGGATTGCTGTTGATGAGGATGACGCGATACCCCTCTTCCCGAAGCACTTTGCAGGCCTGCGTGCCGGAATAATCGAACTCGCATGCCTGGCCGATGACAATGGGGCCGCTGCCGATGATGAGAATGGATTTGATGTCTGTCCGTTTAGGCACTGAGGGAACTCACATGTTTTAAGTACAGAAAAACCTGACGGCTGTCGCCCCGTCAGGTTCAGTGAACACGCGCATAGTATACGAATTTTTCAAGAAGATTACAATTGGGATTGAGCCGATAAATATTTTTTTCTCTCCGTTATGACGATAAGTTCTTTTATGGAATGTGCGTCATCTTTTCTTTGCAGCAGTTTTTTTCTTCAACTCTTTTACCAGCTCTGCCGACGCAAGCGCAAACTTTTTCCACTTTGCTTTATGAGCGTACGGAATTTGCACCCACTCTTTCATCGGCCGGCCTTCCATCGGCTCGAAAAGGCATGCACCCTTCAAACGCAACGCTTCGTCAAACGCCGGCCCGTGGAGTTTTACGACGATACATTCTTTCCAGAACATTGCTGCCGACTTCCCGTTCGACGTTTTCATGCAGGCCGCCCCGAACATGTTCCCCGATGCGACCTCCGGAATTTCCGTCGTAAGCTGATGAAAATATTCTTCCGGCTTGGTCATGCGCTCTTCTTCTTCACGATCTTGGATGCGACGAACGCAAACAGCCCTAAGACGAGCCCCGAAATAATTCCAACGACCGGCCCCGTGATCAGCATCATCAAGCGAGGAGAATCGGGCATCGGCATTTTTGCCATCATAGCCGCTTCCTGAGCGTGATCGGCGAGGTAAGCTTGATAAAAGATCATGTGGGCGGAGGTGATCCACACACAATTCACGATGCTCACCAAAAATCCGTTGAGAAAATATTTCCCGGAACATTTTTTTGCAATGAGGTAAGAGCAAATGAGGAAAATGATTAGCCAGAAGGCCGGCTCAATATTGGACGGTATCCAAAACACCGTCGCAATGCCCATGGCCAACCCGAAGAGCGACAGCTGAAGGATGAGTTTGATGTTCATAAGATCCCTTTTAAATTATGAATTGGGAATTTGGAATTATGAATTACTAGCGCGATCCCAATCTTCCAAACCTACATCTACATTTATCTTTATCATTTCATCGCTTCGAGCGCAAGCCGCGCGCGGAGGTTGAAAAAATACCGGAACGTCATTGCAACGACGCCCAGCGCAAGAACGATTAGCACAACGTCCGTCGCAACAAGCGTCCAGTTGCCGAAATTGATATACCTACCGAAGAGCATGAACAACGACGTCAATGTCGTAATGACCATGAACGCCGCCGGGATCGCCGTGAACCAATAGCTCCGGGCTTTTTGCGCGAGCCATGCAGTCACGGCGATGAGCGTCAGCGCCGCGAGAAGCTGGTTGGCCGCTCCGAAGATCGGCCAGATCTTGAGGTATGCATTTGTGAACGTAAGGGAAAGAAACCCCGCGACGACGATCAAACTATTGAACGCCTTGCTCCTCAGTATCGCGGGCGGATTATCCATTATAGTGACCCAGAGTTCTTCGAACAAATAGCGTGAAAGACGGACGAGAGCGTCGATGGTCGTCACAAGGAAACCTTCGAGAAGTAGGATGCCCCAGATTGTGCCGTAGACGACCGGAACCCCGAGCCCCATATAGAGAATGTTTCCGAGGCCGAACGCGAACGCAAGGGGCGCATTGCTCGGCCCGGAAACCGGATACACCAGACTTTTGTATTTGTCAAAACTCATTCCGCCCGAGATCAAAAGGATCACACAGAGCGCGAGCAATCCTTCGAGAAGCATCCCGCCATAACCAATCAGCCGCGAATGTTTCTCGTCCGCCAATTGCTTGCACGACGTCCCGCCGCAGATAAGTCCGTGGGCTCCCGATGCAGCGCCGCAGGCGATCGTGATAAAAAGGAACGGCCATAACGCGCCGAGGTTGGGCGCCGACATCGCTTCGTCCAGGTTCATCGCGGGAATGTTGATGACCGCCCCGCGGAATCCGGCGGCGATCACGCCGACCACCATCGAGGCAAGTCCAAGATATAGAACTTGGGCGTTGACGAAATCTCTCGGTTGAAGGATGATCCACACCGGCACCCAGGATGCAAAGAAGACATAAAACGTGATGATGACGATCCACAGCGTCGGATTAAGCGTGACCGGAAAATAATATCCGAAAACAATCGAGCCCAGCGACACGACGAAGGCGATCGATGTCACGATCCACAGATTCATTTTCTTTTTATAGATAAGATAGCCGATCAGCGGAGCGAGCAGGGTCATAATAATGACCGACGCCGACGCAACTCCGCCGATTTGAACGCGCATCGCACCTCCGACGCCGATGATGTGAAGACTCGTCTGTCCGGCGGCAAGGTTGACGTCGTCCGGCGGAAGGCTCGACGTCAACGCGATCGCGGTGAGCTGAAGGAATGCGGCGATCACGAGGAGACAGAGGATGATGGCGAACAGAACATAGAAAACAAACCCCGCTTTACCGAGCGTTTTACGCGCGACCTCTGCAACAGATTTTCCTCCTTCGCGGACGGCGACAAACAGGGCCGTGAAATCGTGCACTGCTCCGATAAACACGACGCCGAACACGATCCATAACCATGCAGGGAGAAAGCCGAAATATAAAGCGAGCGCCGGACCGACGATCGGTCCCGCTGCGGCAATGGCCGCAAAATGATGCCCGAAAAGAACGACCGGTTTTGTCGGAACATAATCGACGCCGTCGTTGATCGACGTTGCGGGAGTGGGCCTGCTTGAATCGACGCCAAGCCTGCGCGCCACAAAGGTTCCGTAAAAACGGTAACCGAGGATGAGCAAGATCGACGACCCGACCATGACGAACGCAATGTTCATTGGATCACCTCACAGTTATGAAAGAGGATGCCATCAGGTTGAAACGAAAATTATCTCTGTGTAACGTTATCGCGCGAGCGTTAGGTGAACGCATTCTTATAATGAGTGATCCGTGCAACGCCCCCGTCGATAGCAATTGCGACGACATCGAACCTGCACGACGCGACGCCCGCATATGCCTTCTCGACGTACCGTTCGGCCGTTCGCCGGATGCGTTCCTGTTTCTTCGGCGTCACTGCGTCTTCCGGCGCGCCGAACATCGGCGTCCGTCTCGTTTTCACCTCGACGAACACCACTTCATCGCCGTCAAGGCCGATGATATCGATCTCGCCGTGCCGAGTAGCGTAATTTCTCTCGAGGACAGTGATTCCGTGTCTTTCCAAATATGCAACGGCAAATTGTTCCCCGCGATCCCCGATTCCCCTTGTTGACGTCATCGCTCCCCTCCCTCAAAGCCATTTCAAAATCTTGAACAGGACGAACAGAAAAAGAAGAAAAAGCATCATGACGATCGGTGAAGCCCTCTTCGACGCTCCAAGCCCGATCTTCGTCGACAACCGCGTGGCGCGTTGGAGGTCGTCCTGCCCCAACCGCTTCAGCGATGCCTCAAGATTTTCCGTCACGGCCTCCCATGCAACCGAGAAGAGCTCCTTTCCTTCGGATAGTCCCTGCAATTCCTTTTGACCCAGGCTTTCAAAATTCAGCGGAAGCAACAACCGTATACGCACAAAAACTTCGCGCGTGATATAAATCTTGCCCGCTGGCGTCATTGTCGCGAGACTTCTTCCCGCCTCGACGCCGCTTCCTTTGTACCCTCCTTCGGCAAAAAATATCTCACCAAAATGAACCCCAACCCCCGCCTCGATCTTTCCCTGGTCGAGGCTTAATTTATTATAATCCCTGAATTGTTCCTGTATACTGATCGCACAATTTACCGTATCGGCGGCATCTTCGAACTCGGCAAGGACGAGGGTTCCTTCAGCGACGAAAATTTCGCCGCGATGATTCGCGATGCGAGAAGTGAGAATTTCGGCGTAACGTTGCGCTGGCCCGGGCGAATTCAATCCGGTCTGCGTTTCGCTGCATCCCAAAACGGTCGAGGTTCGGCGTGAAAGGTTAGGCGGCGATGTAACGGAAATGTTCATAATCCTGTAGAGACAATTTTTACGGTCTTCATTTCCGGTATGCGGAACGTGCGCCGATGTATCTCGGAAAGACCGTAGCGCTGAATCGCGGCGACGTGATCGGCCGTTCCATACCCTTTATGCTTCGCAAAACCATACTGTGGGAATTGCGCATCGAAGTCCCTCATCATCGCGTCCCGCGTTACTTTTGCAACGATCGAAGCGGCTGCGATCGAATGCGAGAGCGCGTCGCCGTGAACGATATTTTCGACGGGGATGCGTTCATGGCGGAAAAAATTTCCGTCCACCAACAGCTGCTGCGGCTGTACGGCAAGGTCCGCGATGGCCTTGTTCATCGCAAGCATCGACGCCTGAAGAATATTGATCCTGTCGATGATATCATGATTTACGACGCCGATCCCGATCGAGACCGCACAGTGCGAGATGGCTGTGAAAGCCTGCTCGCGCCTCTTTTCCGTGAGCTGCTTTGAATCGTCCACAAAGGGAATCAGCGTGCCCGGCTCGAAGACGACGGCTGCCGCGACCACAGGGCCTGCAAGCGGCCCTCTTCCTGCCTCATCGACACCCGCCACGGCAACAATATTTCGCATCCAATATGGTCGCTCGTAGGCGTGAAGGTCTTTCGCGGGGACGCTCTTTTGGAATGACATTATGAGATGTGACAAATTAAAAGTTCAAAGTGTAAAGGGCAAAACTACAATGAAAAGTTTAAAAATAAAAGAGCAGTTGAAAAACAATTTTGGATTTTACAATGTAACTTTGCCTTTTGCATTTTACGCTTTAAATTTTCTTCCGTCCTCATCCGAGATAAATCGCCAGCAAGCCGACAAGCATGTCGTATTTGAGGATCGTGCTGATCCGGTTGAGGTTTTCAGTGCTGGGGTTTTTCCAGAGGGAGATCAGAGTAATCACAATGACGGCGTCGACGCCGACGGTAACGACGATAAAATAGAGCAGACCATACTGATGATCGGCGTACGGTATGATCGTCGCGGCAAGTACCGCAACAAGAAATCCCGTCGCGACAACCGACGCCGCCTTCATGCCGTACACCACCGGAAAAGTTCGTGCGTTGTTGCGGGCGTCTCCTTCGAGATCTTCCATGTCTTTCACGACCTCCCTCCCGGCATTGATGAGAAACGCAAAGAGAGCGGGAACGAGCGCCCGTCCAATAGCCCCCACCGCCGCCCCACCGTATATAAACGTCAAACCTGTAAGCACGCCGACAGAAAGATTTCCTACAAGCGGCGTACTTTTCAGTTTATAGCTGTAGAAAAAAATTAGCGCGGCCGCACCGAGGGCAATACTCTGAGCCCTTGAATGTAAAAAAAGATTCAACAATAAACCAACCCCCGTCAGCGCGGCATAAAAGAAAGCCGCGGCACGAGGAGAGACCGTTCCGCTCGGGAGCGGCCTCAATGGTTTGTTGATCCTGTCGATCTCGATGTCAAAAATGTCGTTCACGACCATCCCTCCTCCGCCGATGAACCCGGCTGCAAACGAGGCGATCACCATGGCCGGCAGGTCCGTGTTTGTTCCCCCGGCCAGCAGGCACGAAACAAATACCGAGGCGACGGTGATAATAAAATTAGAGGGGCGGAGAAGAATAAGATAGTTTTTCATCAGCAGGATCGGTCGGAGGGGTTGAAGGCGTGATTAGAATTCATTGGCAATGCCGAAATGGATTTTTGCAGAGCTGAATCCGTCCCCCTCGCCCAGTGCAAAACTCACGGCAAAGATCCCTAACGAGGTCTCCAAACGCGTGCCGACCCCGTATCCATAAATAAATTTTTCCTGAGACGGAATATCTTCGAGCAGGTCGGGTGGACGGGAAAAATATCCTACGTCAAAAAGGGCAAAGACGCTTGAGAACCGGCCGACGAGAAACCGGTATTCGCAATTCGACCAGAGAACCTGCGAACCGTAGAATTGATTTTCGCGGTAACCGCGCACGCTGTTCGTTCCGCCAAGCTGAAAGAGATCGCTTTGTTCGAGCTGACTCGATGTGATCTTTTTGCCATGGAAACCGAGCATCAACACCTGACGCGTAAACGTCGGCAGGTAGCTTTCTACATCCACAGTCAGCTGCTCGACGAGAAAACTTTTCGACGGGGCGAGCGAAAGATACTGCGCAGGACCCGTGATAGTTTTAGTTCCGCGCGAGTATGCGGTCGCATAGCTGATCCCCGAGGTCGGGCTTCGGAGGTCGTCGCGCGTGTCGTAATGGATCTCCCCTCCGAACGAAAGCGTGTTGCTCTCGAACACTGTGAAATAATCGAGGTCCGTGGACGGGACGACCGATTCCTGATTTGCCGTCAAGGCAACGGAAAACTCGTCGCTCAGGTTCACATCCGTTCGCAGGTTGAGGGACGTTTTAATATAGGTGGAATCTTGTTTCCGTTGATCGATGCCAATGCCCGCATCCACAGGATATCCAGCGATCCACGGCTCTTCATAACTTGCCTGCAACTCCTGCGTGGATGGGCTCTCCCGTTGCCAGCGGACGACGGCCTGCCTTCCCGTGCCGAAAAGATTTTTCATCGAGACAAAAACATTCCCGGTGAAGTAGCCGCTCTGTCCGGCTTGAGCCGGTGGAGTGTAACCGACGATGCCGTCAAAATTGTTCGTGTTTCCCTCCTGCACGGCGACGGACAAACCTCCTGCCACGCTGTCGATTCCCGAAGGGTTGCGCGAAACATACAGTTCGGGCTCGCCGACAGATGAAAAAATTCCGAGCCGTTCAAGCCGCCGGCGAAACCGTTCCACACGATCCGGACTATACAATTCTCCGGACCCCACGTACGCTTCCCTTGCAACAACCCAACTCCGCGTCGAAGTGTTTCCATCTACCGTGATCTCCTTGACATACACGCGGGGCCCTTCTGAGACCGAAAGGACGCACCTCATTCGAGAAACATCGCTTGAATCCAAGAGGAGCGAATCGACGCGCACCGAGGCGAGAGGATATCCGTCATTGTCGTAACGCGACAAAAGATTGTCGATGTCGGATTCAAGCGTGGCTTGGCGCAGCGGTGAGCCGACCGCTGTTTCGAACCTCGTAAGCATGTCTTCGGGCGAAAAATGGCGCCCGCCTCGGACGGTAATGTCAGAAAGAAGTGACTGTTTCCCTTCATGGAGAAAAAAAGTCACGGCGACGATTGTACTGTCGGATGAGAAGAATTGATGGATAGAGTCGATCCGTGAAAAAAAGAACCCGTCCGAACGGTACCGTTCAACGAGCGACGCGGACGATGCCCGGAGTTTTTCTTTCGAGTATTGCCCTTCGACGGCAAGCGGAAGCCCCTGCAGGAGCTCTCGCTGCGAAAAATGATGATTCCCGTCGATGTCAATTGAGGAAACTTTTGTTTGAGGTAAAAGGATCGCGGGCAAAAAAACGATCGCGATCGAGGAGTACTTCAAGAGTTGAGACCACATGCGTGCCATTCTTCTGGAGGGAGAGGTTTGTCCCTTTCTATTTTTTTATCTGCCGCACAATGTCCCAGATCGGTGTGATCAGCCTGTAATCGCCCAACCCGGTCTCATCTACAAAGACTACTTGGGCATTGTAATCGTTGTAATCCCAAACCTCGTACGGTTTCGAATCTTCATTGAACGGGTGCCGGTCCACACCGTTCGGCGCACCGAGCAAAATAAAGACCATCCCCATGTCCGTTCGCCATCCATCAATATAGTGGGAAAAATGGTCGTTGGCATATTGTACGCGGCTGTAATACTCATCCATGTTCTCATTCTGTAAGGTGTCTGGGCTCGGATCTCTCTTGTGCCAAAATGCGATAAAGAGTTTTTGCTTTTCCTCGAACGTCTTGGCGTCGACCATCGCATGGAATTCGTCGTTAGTTGCAATGTACCGAGCTTGTTGAATGGCAAGGTCGAGATCACGCATTGTCAGCGGAACGTATACCCAGTGCATGAGGAAGGAACGTGCTCTCGTATCTTCTAAGAAAACTTTACCGGCGGTGTCTGGATTCGAGCGCGCGGTCACTTCAAGAGTGTACGTGCCTACGGACAATCTCAGACTGTCAATCTTTGTGATCACGTCGGAGACCCTTCCGTCGAGCCGGGAGGTCTCGGATCGGACATAAACGCTCCGATCTTTTTCGTCTAGAACGCGGTATGTAAGACGGACCGAATCCGCTCCAACGGCATTATATACTTCGAAAAAAATAAAGAACCCGTTCGGTGTGTCGTAGAGGTTGCCGGTAACATTGGGGTCGATCGACGTGTGCCCAGAATCGGTCGTTGCGCGGTTGACAAGCATGATGTCGCTGAGGCCGAAGCGTTCGCGGGAGTAATCGGGGGCGACAATTTTTTTGATCCGGAGACTTACCTTCCCCGACTCCATTTCCCGTAACTGGACGCGCATCGTGTACGAACCCGGTGGGATGGGGAACGACCGCTGGGTCAACGTAGAACCTTTAGGCGATTCCGTTTCCTCGAACGTCCGCGTCCACACTTCGCCGTCCCACGATTTTTCAAACACTTCGCTCCCGTCTTCGTGAAGGATGTCGATAGTGATTTCATACCGCGCGACAAAACCCGGATGGGCGGCAACGAACTTCAATTCGCTATAAGGGATCTGCAGGTAGGCATCGACGCGGCACGTCGACGAATCCCGAGATTGGAAAGTCAACGCATCGAACCAAAAATTTGTTGCGCCGGATTCCACATACGGAGTGCGGGTTTCAACCTGCGCCGTTGCAGCGGAGGAAAAAAAAGACAGCGAAAGGAAGAGAACGGTTATTTTGTCCATGGTGCGATGGCAGAAGAGGGTTTGGCCTCGCTCGCACGAGGTTCTTGCACAACTTCGCCGTAAAGGTCGAACTCGGCGGCGTCGGTCACTTTCACATCGACGAATTCGCCAACAGCAAGACGGCGTCCTGGCATTGGCGTGATGAATATCTCGTTATCGACTTCGGGGGCATCCCATTGCGTACGTCCGATGTACGTTCCATTCTCGCACCGCTCTACAACGGCGCGAGCGACTTTTCCGATCCTCTCCTCGTTCCGCTCGCGCGAGATCTCCTTTTGCAAATCCATAATTTTCGCCCGACGTGCCTCTTTCTCCACTTGCGGGATAGGATCGCCTAAATCAAACGATGTCGTTCCATCTTCCTGCGAGTAGGTAAATACACCGAGCCTGTCAAACCGGACCGTGCGGATAAAATCAAGCAGTTCGTTGAAATCCCGCTCGGTCTCGCTTGGATATCCTGTGATCAATGTTGTCCGCAGCGCGATATCCGGGACCTCCTTTCGAATCGATGCGATGAGGGATTCTATCGCGCGCCTCGTGGTGCCCCGCCGCATCGATTTCAATACGTCGTCCGATGCATGTTGGATCGGCAGATCGAGATACGGACAAATATTTTCAGAGTCGCGTATCGGCGCGAGGATATCGAGCGGGAATTTCGCCGGATACGCATACATGAGGCGGATCCATTCCAGCTCTTTGACCGACGCCAGCGACTGAAGAAGCGAAGCGAGCTTGCGCCCGCCATAGAGGTCCAGACCATAATACGTCGTGTCCTGCCCGATGACGACAAGTTCCTTCACCCCCTTCGCCGTAAGACGCATCACCTCATCCATGATCTGTTCGACCGGCTTCGACCGGTGAAGTCCGCGCATGAGCGGGATGGCGCAGAAGGAGCAGGGATTATCGCAGCCCTCCGAAATTTTTAAATACGCCGAGTAGTTCGGCGTGCTGAGCACGCGTTCCCCGAGCAGGTCGTACTTGTAATTGCCGCCGAGTTCGCTGACGATCGCCGGAATTTCTTTCGACCCGAAAAAGCGGTCGACCTCCGGAATTTCTTTTGAGAGCTCGTCGTGGTAGCGTTCGGAAAGGCATCCCATGACAATGACGCGCTCCAACTTTCCTTCGTTCTTCAGTCGGACCGTTTCAAGGATCGTATCGATCGACTGCTTCTTCGCCTCTTCGATGAAGCCGCACGTATTGATCACTGCGATCGACGCATCGGAGATATTCGAGGTTACCTCGAGATCGTTCCCTTCGAACTGGCTCCACAGCGCCTCGGAATCGACCTGGTTCTTCGCGCAACCGAGCGTGATAATATTGATTTTTTTGGACGGTTTACTCATTGAGGCTTTTCTTCTCTGCGGTTCAAGACAACACGATAAAGTCTATGTAAAGATACAAAATCGGTGAAACAAATATCAAACTATCGAATCGGTCGAGCACCCCGCCATGCCCGGGAATGAGAGTGGAAGAATCCTTCACGCCGGCATCGCGTTTGAACAGCGACTCGACGAGGTCGCCGATCTGCCCGAAGACGCCGATGATCGCTCCGATGACGACCGCCTGGTGCATTTCGAGATACGGCAGAAAAAATTTTTGCGCGAACACCATCGTGGCGACGGCCGCAAAAAATCCCCACACGGACCCCTCCCACGTTTTATTCGGGCTTACGCGCACAAAAAGTTTGTGCCTGCCCGTTGCGATGCCGCCGAAATACGCCGCCGTATCGCACAGCCAGATCGATGCAAAGATGGCGATGATCGTCATCCCTCCCCACGCGTACGTCGCAGCGTGCACCGACGCGTCGGAAAAACCGCCGACGCTGTCAAGATGCGTGCGAACGAGCCAATAGGGAAATTCGTTGCCGAATAATTCCCTCAGTCCGATGAGCGACCCGAGGAACAAGCCGACGTAGAGCAGCCCGAAAATGGTGTAACCTGCATTGAGAAAAAGAGATCCTTCGTTGCGGAAGAGCTCGACGATCAACACGAGAACAAGCAAAAGAAGAAGAACGGTCAGCAGCATCTGAAGTTTTGAGAGGAACGTGATCCCGATTCCGTGCGCGAAAAAGAATGAAACGACAAACGACTGGATCTGTTCGTGGAAGAAAGCGGCATTTATGAAAAGCGCTCCGACAAACCCTACCGCGCGCTGGGGCGAAGCTCCCTTTTTAGCCGCGAGGTCGTAAAATTCTTTGAGACCAAGGATCGACACCGCGCAAACAAACACGAAAAAAAGAACCCCTCCTTGGAAAGCGACAAAAAGTATCGCAGGGACTCCGACGACGGCGATCAAGACGCGGGAAGCGAGGTTTGAAAATTTTTCAGCCATGGGAATCTTTATTTGCTGATAAGAAATTCGCCGAGGTCGCTCTCTGCAATCAAACGCCTGGCCTCTTCAAGCTGTTGTCTCTCGACAAAAAGTGAAACCGATGCCCTATCAATCCACTGATAAAACTGCGAATACCGACCGGCGGAATAAGAATGCACACTCACTCCGTTGAGAGCGAGGTTCTTTGCGACTATATCTGCATCGAACTCCGTCGACGTGTACGCTAGCAAAGCGTGAGATCGCGTGAGCTGTGAATGGCGCGCATCTTCGCAGTAGAGCTTTCCTTCGCGCGAAAGCGAACAGTCGTCGCACACTGGCCTGCCACACACCGTACAAATTCCGGTCGCTCCGACTCCGGGATGACTTTCACATTCGACGTCGACGTTCGCCTGCAGAGCGTGGCCGCACACACTACAAAACAGCACGGACTTAGAATTTTTTGCGGCACATCGTGAGCAGGTCATGAAGGGACGTTCGCGGTTGTTATGGTCTCCGTGACCTGAAGATAGAAATAGACCGAAACGAGGAAAACGATAGCGAAGCCAAGGCTCGCAGTGACCACGAATGTCGAGGAATAATCCGAAAGAGAATTTATCATCGATAACGCCGGAGAGTTTTTCATATCATTCTCATAATAGAGCCCCAGCGTTGAGATAAGGTTGTTCACGAAATGAGCGACCATCGGGAGAACGATGGTCTCCGACCGGAACATGAAAAACCCGAAGAGGATCCCAAGGCTTACGAGGGGGACAAGGAGAAAAGGGTCTACATGATAGAGGCCGAAGATGATACCGGTGACAACAAAGCCCGTCTTCTTGCTTGTCGCAAGCGCAATATTCTTTTGGATCAGGCCGCGGAATAAAAGTTCCTCGCAAATTGCAGGAGTGATCGAAACGACAAGGATAACGAAAAGCAACTCGGCTGGGGAATGGGCTTGCACCAATTGCCTGTAAGTTTCTTCAATCAATCTTTTCATCGTTTCGATATACGGCTGGATGGATTCAGGAAGCGGAATTTTGTCCTGAAAAAAAAGATACCCTTCCATGACTTCCTGGAGAGAGAATACGGCGGCGACCGCAAGGACGACTTCCGATGCTTTCGGCATGCGTCTCGGCAATACGTCGCGCACGCTTCCGTGCTGGATCTTCATGAGCACAACTGTCGGTACAAAAAGAAAAAGGATCTGCGACAGCATCGTCGCTATGCGCATCGATTGAACGTTGTCCGTCGTGACCGACTGCCCGAAGATAAGAAGCGTGAGTCCTCCTCCCACAATTTGGTAGAGGAAGAAAATTCCGAAGAGAGCGACCGCGACAAACGCCCACGGCGCCATTCGCGGAAAACGGGGGAGCTCACGAGGGACATCCAGCCCACCGTCTCCAGTACCTGAGGGGATGTTATCTTCTTCGGATTCGGCCATCGGATTTAAGCTGTTGTTTGATCAATGCGGCAAGAAGAGGTATCATGATCTCATGATGGCCTGCGAAGTCGAAACCTTTTCCGGATTTTTGAGTGGGACGAAGAACGACGTTCATCATCGGACGGTAATGGCGCAGCATATCGAAGTTGGCGGTCGTGAATCCCTGGACGCGGTTGCCGAGGTTCCGCGCAACGGTAAGGGCCTTCAGAAAAATTTCGGGCATGATGACTGCGGAACCGATGTTCAGCACGACCCCGCCTCCGACTAATCCCGCCACGGTGTTGGAGAAAATTTTAAAATCGCGGAAGCTGAGTTCACCCGTTGCCGCTCCGTCCATCGTCGGCTGTTGATGGACGATGTCCGTGCCGATTGCCGCATGCACCGTCACGGGAACGTTCAGCTCATAGCACGACGCGAGGATGCTGACCCGCTTGTTTTTTGCGGGAGCTTCAATGAGCGCTTTCCCAAGCGTTTCACCGTAGCCAAAATCCGTCATCGTATATCCGATGCTCAGAGAATTGTTGATGAATTCTCCCGTTTCCCGCGACATGCCGAATCTCCCGTCGAGAATATTTTCCGCGACATCTTCGGAGGTCTGGCCCCACAACGCCGTCTCGACGTCGTGGATGGATGCGGCGCTGTTCATAGCGACGGCAGTGACGACCTTGCGCCGCACAAGATCGATGATGATCGGCGACAACCCTACTTTGATGACATGAGCTCCCATCATGACGATCACAGGCTTCTTCTTTTTCCGCGCCCGGACGATGTCGTCGACGAGCGCCATGAGCTGCGAGGAGGCAAGGATGTTGGGAAGCGAGCGGGAAAAATCGCGGAAGGTCTGTTTCGACGGCTCGAACGGATGCGCAAAGTCTTTCGGCGTTACTTTGCTTTTTCGAGTTTTGATCGAGATCGTCTTGATCTTTGAAAGGTCCGACTGAACGTATCGTGACATTTATTTGATCCTCGCTTTCAACGGGCCATTGATCCCCGAATATTCTTTCAGTTCGGAATCGATAGAACCGATAACAACTTTTGTGCTCACTTTAACAGGAATTTTTCTGTCGTCGTCAGAGAGCCAGATGAGAACTTTCCCATCGCTTTTGAACAACCCGCCCTCTTTGGCGAGTGGCTCGATCACGATGCATCTAAACTTTCCCGCCGCAACCCCGATCGTCTGGCGACCGACAAACTTCACGTCGAGCGCGTAGGTCGAATCTTTGTAGAAATTTTGCAGACGGATTATCTCACCGACCTTTCGATCCGAAAAATCGAGTGTGCGCGCATAATAAAAGGCCGACATCATGTCTTGCACGCGCGGCGGAATGGGATACTCTTTCTCCGACGTTTTTGCGATGTGATTGATCTGGTCGAAGTCGGCCGTGAAATCGCGCTTGTACCGCCCCTCCCGAATATGCTGTTCGAAATGCCAAGGGAAGATCCCTTCTGCGTCGAGGTTCGTTTCGTACCGATCCCGCACTTCGTAGAACCAGGAAAAAGTCGGCGTCGAGTTGACTTCGAACGTCACCTTGTAACATTGATGACCGTCTATCGTGTCATAATTCGGGATCGCCATAATGGCCTGCCCGGCCGTGATAAACCCATACCCGACATTAAAAACCAACCGCTCGCCTACTGCGAATGCCGTTTGTCCGGAAGCGCTTTGCTGTGCACCCGGCGCTGCGCCAAAAGCTTTACCGCTATTCGCAGCAAGCAGAATAATTGCGAGGAGAGACGCGCCAACGAAAGCGCCGGAGCTCCGCCGACGCTTAATCATGGAGCAGCTCCTTCACGGCGTGAAACGCCTGGTCGACCGAAATCTCATCCATACAAACATTAGAGCGGCACGCTCCTCCTTGACACAAAGGACAGCGGTTGTTGTCGGCAACAAATATTTTCTTTTTTTCGGTGTAAGGGCCCCAACGCACCGGGCTGCATTGAATCATCGGGGGGAAAAAACCGACGACGGGCGTTCCGACCACTGCAGCGATGTGCATCGGTCCGGTCGAATTGGACACGAACACGTCGGCTCGGCTGATGAGCGCGCCGAGCTCGGTCAGTGAAAGCCGTCCGACGACAGCCGCCGAGAACCCCTTGATACCGTCGACGACTTTTTGAACGAGCTTCTCTTCTCCTCTTCCTCCGCTCACAACAACTTTTATCCCCACCGCGTTCAATCGGCTTCCCAGGTCAGAAAAATTCTCCGGCCGCCACTCCCGCGCAGAGCCTCCGCTTCCCGGGTGGAGAACGGCAAACCGTTCTGATGGTTTAATGTCGTACTGGGCGAGAACCGAATCAACGGACTTTTTCGCCGTCTGCGTCGCCGTAAACTCAAACGCAGGCGGGCCGTCTGTGGGAACGTCGAGCACACGGAGAAGATTGATATTGTATTCGACTTCGTGGCGCCGTGCGTCCTTCCGGTGTTCAAAGACCCTGCGGTTGAATAAAAAAGAGTACCATCGATACCCCGAGCCGACCCGCAGACGCACCCCTGCAAGGAATGAGATCAACGCAGGACGGAAACGAGGATAGGGAATGATGGCTGCATCGAACTTCCGTCGTCGAACGTTGCTCAGTATCGCCCATAGCGAACGAAGGCTGTCCTCGTGTTCATAGACGAGCACTTCGTCGACGCACGAATGATGCTCCACAAGCTCACGGGTATATTCTCTGACCAAGACGGAAATCTTTGCGCTGGGAAATCGTCGCCGGAGGAGCGGCAGCATCGGCAGCGAGAGGATGACGTCTCCGATTCTATCAGTGCGGACAAGCAGGATATTTTTGACGTCGTTGATCAAAAGGATGCCGCAATTGAAAACCGTCCTCTCGCGAAGATTTATACCAATATACGGCAATAGCGAGTAACCCGCAAGGTAAGCGGCGGCAAGATGACAGACGTCATTCGAGCGGTACATCGAGGATATGAAACTTCCCCCAATGCTGAAAATCGAAATGCCACCACTCCGTTCTCATCGTGAGAAACCCATGACGCACCATGACTTGTTCAAGCAGCGCGCGGTTCTTCAGAACCGCCGGGGGCAAGTTCCTGTAATCGGTGTGCGCTCTCACGGTGAAATCGTCGAACGGCGTCGGCATCGCGAGTTCCTTCCCGCGTGAGTCGACAATGGTGAGATCCACTGCGGCGCCTCTGTTGTGGCGAGACCCTTTTTTCGGGTTCGCCACATAACGATCGTCGGGTACCGCGCGCCACAATTTTTTCTGGATGGAGAGAGGACGGTAGCCGTCGTAGACCTTAAGCCCGAGACCTCGTCGTTGTAATTCTTTCTGCACTGCGCTCAGACTTTCTGCGACCACCCTGCGCAACATGCACCGGGCGACAGGATAAAGTTTGTGATGGGTGAAGTTATTCTTCGTTGCATAGCGAATATCAAGAGCGATGGACCGGTTGATCGACCGGACGTCGACGAGGTCGTCGGGCGATGTGTGCGGAGTAGGGATTTGGAAAGCGCTTGAAACCGAGAATGCAGTTAGAATAAAAAAAGCGGCAGCGAATGATTTTTGCATGGCGAGTAAGTTCCAAAAATACTATGCCCCTCCGGTTCTCAAGGTTATATCGAGAGAATCAAAAATCCCCGTCTCAACCAAAACTCCATCAGATGCATTGATAATCTGAGCAATCTGCAATCTGAGCTCAATCTGAGTAATCTGCAGTCTGAGCACAATCCGAGCAATCTGCGTAATCACGAAACAAAGACCTTTGCCACTTCGAGCAGCATCGAAGGCTTGTTCCATAATGCTGTTCTAAAAATGCCTCCAAGCGTCCTTTTCCCCTCCGGAAGCTTTAGGGCGCTCTCGCAAATGTTGTTGAGCGTGTCGTCCGAAAAGCTCGCCACAGCCTCTTTAATTGTATAGAACACTTCGTGACGCCATCCTAACCTTTTGTTCCATCGCTTTTCATACTCGGGAAGGTGCGAAAGGTCCTTCATGACGATCGCTTCGGCTGCAACCTGCCCGCCGATCATGCCGCCGATCATGCCGCTGATTATGCCCCCTCCCGAAACGGGATTCACTTGATGCGCCGCGTCGCCCACAAGCAGTACGTTGTTCGCGACGATGCGGTCGCACGTTTTCGCGCACGGAACTCCCCCGGCGATGTGCGTCAAAACGGCGGCCCCGGGAAATTTCTTTTCCATGAATTCGTGGAGAAATTTTATTGCCGGCTTTTTCTTCGCTTCCTCCACGCTCAGTCCGAGTCCAACGTTCGCTGTGTTCTTCCCTTTAGGGAAGACCCACAAATAACCGCCGGGCGACACGTCATCCCCAAAATAGAAGTCGAGAACATCGGGGTCGACGTCGATTCCCGATATGGTCATCTGTGCGCAGCTTTCCATGTCGCGGATATGGCATGTCGTATCGATCCCAGCCCATTTGCCGACGCGCGACTCGACGCCGTCCGCTGCAATGACAACTTTACATTTGATATCCGTCTTTACATCCTTTATTAGTGCACGGACGCCCACTGCTGCGCCGTTGGCGTCTTTGAGCAGATCGTAAACGTACGCTTTGGTGACGACCTCAGCCCCCTCCTCCGCCGCAAGTTTCGCAAGCTCGTAATCGAAAATTCGCCTCTCGAGCACGTAGCCTGTACCGTCGAGCCTCGGCAACACACTTTTCCCGTTTGGAGCAACCAACCGGAATTTCGTTACCGTCGATGCGATCCACTTTGGATCCGGCTGAATAAATTGTATCACTCCCTCGTGGCTTACCGCCTCGCCGCACCGGACAGGATATCCGACATCCCGATCCTTCTCAAGCATCAGCACTGATGCGCCCCCGGCCGCCGCGTAACGAGCTGCAGTCGAACCGGCAGGACCGGCCCCGACAACGATGACATCGTACTCGTTCTTCATTTGAGCGAATGTGCAAATTGAAGATCGTCAAGAGCCGAGATTTCTTTCGGCAATTCCCCGACGCCTTCTCTGTGAAATTCAATGACTTCCCATGGACAAGCCCACACACATTTACGGCAATTGGTGCACCGCTCTTCGATGATCGCGATCTTCGATTCTTGAAGTTCGATCGCATCTTCAGGACACACTCCGACACAGCAGCCGCAATAATCACATTTGCCGGGTCGAATATGGATCATGAGAAAGGGCTTTGGCATCGGGGTCAGCTTGCGTTAGGTCGCGATTATTTTATCGAAAGCAATTCAACTTGAAAAATAAGCGTCGCGTTCGGCGGGATCACTCCTCCGGCACCCCGGCTTCCGTAACCGAGTTCCGGGGGAATAAAAAATTTCGAAATGCCGCCTACCTTCATCGTCGCAACGCCGTCGTCCCATCCCTGGATCACCTGACCGACGCCTAACTTGAACGTGAACGGTTGATTGCGGTCGACCGAGCTGTCGAACTTCGTTCCGTCTTCAAGCCAGCCCGTGTATTGGACAGTGACTGAATCGCCTCGTTTAGGCGAAGGTCCGGTCCCCTCTTTGATGATTTCGTATTTCATGCCTGTGTCCGTTACTCCGGTTTTTTGTTTAGCGCATCCCGCGATCAACAACGAGAGAATGGAAATAAACGCAGCCGATCTCATGGAATGCCAGTTCATCGTTTTCTTAACAGTAAAAATAGGGAAAAAAAAATTCACATCCAACCGACGAAGACGTGCGAAGGCGGCGTTTTCCATCGATGGAGGGTTCAAAGCGGCGGTCCCCCCGATAAGCTACGCCATCTGGAAGACTTTATTGAAGACGAATTCTAACTGAAAGGTTTTGGATTTGCTGCGGGTTTCGATGTATTCCGCAACTTTCAGCAAGCGATGCGGAATTGCGAGGATTTTTTCTTGCGCTATTTTCCCCTTTTCCTTGAGCTGGCATAGGGTATCGATGCCCCAAACTTTTATGAGGGCTTCAACCACGGCGATGTAATCGCGCGGACCGTAAATTCCGGAGCGGCGAACGACGTCCGCATACTCGTTGAAATTTCGGAGCGAATGCCCAGGCATATCGATGCTCGGGAGGATTTTCGCGGCAGAATCGAGAGCTTCATCGGGATCCCGCTGGATCACTTCGCCAAACACGGTCCGATAAAATGTGTAGTGCCGCGCTTCATCCATTGCGATGCTGTGGAGTATTTTCTGAAGCGTCGGTTCATACGAACCACACACTCTCCCCGTCCCGTCGTGCGATATTTGTGTGGCCCGCTCCTGCGCGGAGGTATAAACGAATACTCTGTATGGATCTTTATCCCAATCGGGATCGAACCCCGAACGCACGTATTGAAATTGGGCCTTTTCCACAGCAGAAAAATTCATGACCCGTGAATCGCGGCAATAATCCCGTATGACGTTGCCGTGCCGATCTTCCTCCGCTGTCCAGAGAAAATTCCAGTTTTTCCAGAATGAATCGTTGCCGAGATGCACTGCAATCAAGCGGTGGAAATGAGGAAGGCCTTCTTCAGTTATAAGATTGAGCGCAAGCGCAACGCGAGCGCTCAGGGGAATCCCTTTGGCCCTATCCCGCACTTGGGTCAAATACAATCCTTCGTTCGTCGTTTCATCCGCGGGAAGAAAGTCCGAGGGAAACCACAACTCCCTTTTTTCCTCGTGTTTTTGGATAAGGTCCGCGACAACGCTTTCCATGTCAGCAAGAACTTCGATCTTGACCGAAGAAGCTCGCTTTTCCTCTGGACTCACCGTGTTCATTACAGATTTCTCCTATGACAAACAGTGAAAAAAAATCCATGCGCCCGCCTGCTGCGACGAAGAAACAACCTGCGGGAGTCGCATGGATTTCAGAAAAAGCAGAAACCTTATTAATTTTGCGTTAGGATCGCGTCTTTCGCGGCCTTTGCAACACGGAATTTCACAACTTTCTTTGCCGGAATCTGGATTATTTCGCCAGTGGCCGGATTTCTTCCTTGTCGCGCTTTACGATCAACCAGAACAAGCTTACCGATGCCCGGAATTGTAAATTGATTCTTGGCTTCGGAATAAGCGAGTCTCGCCAACTCTTCAAAGAATGCCGTGGCTTGTTTCTTTTTCAAGCCAAATTTCTTTGCAAAGTGGTCAGCGATCTGGGATTTTGTCATGGCCTTTGCCATTGTGCGCTCCTCAAATTAGTTAAATAAATATTGATTATGTGAAATAGTAACCGGTGACGATAACAGCATGATTATCAAGTCACAAAAACTCATGTGGAATATAGGAAATTGGATATTTAAAAACCAAGCATTATTTAGGAAAAATCAATATTTATTATTTATTCACTGCAGATACGGATATCCCTTATTTTTAGCGATTTGTGCCAATAATTGCTTTTAGCCCCTGGAATTTGTTAAATTTAGAGGAACCTTTATTCGACCCGATTATGTTCTCCCCTACGTAGGGTAATGCGTATTTTCCTCCAATAACATATAAGGAAACCTTCGATGAATAAGACAGCGATTCTTCTTCTTCTCTGCGTCTTCTCATTTAGCCTTGTCTCTGTCGCTCAAGACAAGAAAATGAAATCGGGCACGCATTCGATGACAGGATATTTGGTAGATAAGATGTGCGCGACGGGAATGGCTAAAAAGGATTCAGCAGAAGCTATGGCAAAAGCTGAGAAACACACCAAAAGCTGTGCCCTTGAGGATGAATGCCAGGCGAGTGGGTATGGATTGATGTCGGAGGGAAAATGGTATAAGTTCGACGACAAGGGCGATAAGCTTGCCCTTGAATGGCTCAATAAAACGACGGAGAAAAATCACCTTTTGGTTGAAGTCACTGGAACACACGACGGCGATATTTTCAAAGTGAAATCGTTGAAAGGATTAAAAGCAGCAGGGTCGGAGATGGAGATGAAAAAAGACTCCAAGCAGGACGATATGAAAATGGACAACATGAAGAAGGACTGATTGTCGGCTGCATAGATGAGAAAATTTTTTATTGGTACGCAAAGCCTCTTTATTCTAAAATGAAGAGGCTTTGTTATATCTGCCCCATATTGTTTGATGTAAAGCCCCTTTCTCTAAATTGATTACAACCGAAATTTGCGTTATCTTACTCGCGCAGTTGAAATCCCGCTTCCATTTAGAGGTTTTGGGTAGATGCGTTCAGGAATTGCTTTCATATTCTTCATTATCTTCGCTACCGGACAGTGCGCGGCTCAAAATACGAAAGAAAATGCCGATTTTAAGCTGGCGCTAAACCTCTTCAATGACAAGTTGTACGACCTCTCTTTAGATCAATTCAAGCAATTTATTTCCGCATACCCCTCAAGTTCGCAGACTGTCGAGGCAAAATTCTATGTCGCCCTCGCAGAGCGGGCCTTAAAAAAAGACGACGATGCGCGCGCAGCATTCCAAAATTTTGCGCTGACGTATCCTGATAACCCCAAAGCGCCGGATGCATGGTGGAATATGGGAGAGATGTTCAGCGAGGAGGGGAAATGGGGAGAAGCCGCTTCGGCTTTTGAACGGATCAAAGTGTTCCAGCCGAAGAGCTCCTTAGCGCCGAAAGCACTTTTAACTGCGAGCAAATATTTTGAGCGTGCAGGGAATGATGACGATGCAAAACGATGCCTCCGTTCCCTCATCAGCGATTATCCCACCGACGAAAATGTGACCGCGGCTCACGCGCAACTCGGCGCATTATACCTCAAAGAAAACAACCCCCTTGCGGCGCGACGGGAGCTGCTTCTCGTCACACAAAGCGGCGGAGACAAAGAGACCATCGCATCCGCGGAGATCCAACTCGGCACGATCGACGAATCGTCGGGCAACCCCGATGAAGCAGAACAACTTTACCGTTCGATCATCGACGAAAAGAAAGCAAAGCTTTCCGCTACGACAATAGGCCGCGCAAAACTGCAGCTTGCCTCGCTTTACACTTCTACCGGAAAGCGGCCCGAAGCGATCGATATCTTGCGAAAGCTTTGCGCAGATTCTGCGCATGTTCCTCAAGATATTCTCCAAGAAGGACTTCTCGCGTTGGGGAAGAACTGCTTTGCGGTGAGGGATTTTAAACAAGCGGCCGACGCGTTTATGCGGTCGCTCAGTCATCCTGCGGATTCCGCTTTGGTCGTTTCTGCCTTGATGGGAGCCGGCCGGTCGTTCGATGCCTTAGATGAATTTCGCCGATCGTTCTCGACGTTTTCCTTGGCGCTGGATCATCCGCTCTCCGATACGGAGAAAGACTATGCAACTCTTCGCGCAGCAATGACAGCTGCGGATATCAAGAAGTATGACGTGGCCGTCCATCGTTTTGAGGAATGCCTCAGGGAGTTTCCCAACGACGGCGAAGCGCCGGAAATACTTTTCCGGGCCGCTGAGATCTACCGCCGCGACCTCAACGATGAGCAGAAAGCCGTAGACCTGTACGAAAATTTCCTCATCCGCTACCCCGAGAACGAGCAATCGGACGATGCGTTGTTTTCGCTCGGACTGGCGCATGAGTCCCTCCATGAAACCTCCGAAGCGATAAAATGTTACGACAAACTCGTGAACGTTTATCCGTCGAGCCCTCTTATCAAGCAAGCATTGGAGAGAAAAGAATTTTTGCAGCGCAATGAATCTCCAAACGAGGACCAAACCGTAAAACAGCTCGCCTTGCTGATCGGCGACCTCATCCTGGAGAAGGAAAGGTCCGACCTTGCGCTCCGTCTCGGAGATATTTATCTCAACGTCCTTCAGGACTTCCCGCAAGCGGTGTTACAATATGCAAAAGCGGAATCGGTCAGCAAAGATTCTACGGTAAAAGAAAAAGCCGCCTTCATGCGGACCGTTGCAATGAGCCGTCAATGTGAACTCGATACCTCTTACGTGCCGGCAGCCCTCTCGGCGGTGGACGCATTTCTCAAAGCATATCCAAACGGCCCGTTCAGCGATGAGGCGAGTTATGACCGATTCGTCATTGGGACAAAGAACGCCTCCCCTGCACAGGTTATCGATTCTTCCAAAAGAAGCCTCGATGCTCGTCCACAATCCCGTTTCGCTCCGCGCATTCTTCTTGCTCTCGGAGAAGCTGAGCGCGACAGGGGGCTGCTTCACGAGTCGATTGAGACATTCAAAAAAATTGCGACCACATATCCTGTAAGCCCCGAAGCGGACGAGGCAACTGCACAGCTTGGCATCCAACTCGCCCATCTCGGGAGCAACGATACTGCGTCCGTTGTCCTGACGGGCTATCTTCGCGTTTATCCCCGCGGGTATTTCTGCGCCGAAGTGCTTTACGAGCTTGGCATGCTTTCCGTGAGAGCTCAACAACCGCTTATTGCCGCAACTTCGTTCGAACAGCTCCGCGCAAAATATTTTTATTCGCCCCGTTCGGTCGAATGCATCGGCCCGCTCGCGCAGAGCTATGCGAAAACGCAGCAGTATGACAAAGCAATCGCCCTGTATCGACAGGAGCTCGAGCGCCTCTCCTCTCCCCTGCATATCGGTTCAAAAGAAACGCCAGTATTCGTTCTCCAACTCGCTCAAACGTACGACGCGGCCAACGATACGGCAAATGCAATGAAACAGTACCTCGATTTTGTCGGCGAGGATTCCCAATCGCCCGAAGCTGCTTTTGCCTTTGAACGCCTTGCGGCTTTCGCACAGCATAAAGGTGAGGTCGACGCCGCGGTCAATTTCCTCGAGAAATCAACCGCCGCGCAAAAAAGCGCAATGAATACGCAACAACTTGCGTCCCTGTATTTCGGCCAAAGCGAGTACGAGAAAGCCATTGAAGAGTATGAGGAGTTTTTGGGCCTCACCGGAATAGATTCTGCCTCAGCCCGCGAAAGCCGGATCCACATTATTGCCGCGATGTTCCGATCGGACAAAAATAAAGAAGCTGAACTGGAGATAAAGAATTTTCTGAAGGAATACGGACCCGACAAGAACGCGTCCGCGAAATTCGAATTTGAAAAGGCAATGGCTCTCTATCGAGAGGGAGAATTCGACGAGGCGCTTGCGATCCTTCATACGTTTCCTTCAAAGTTTGATTCTTCCGAAATTCTTCCGCAGGCCTCGTTCTGGGTCGGAAAGATCCTCGAGGCAAAAGAATTGCCCGATAGCGCCCTTCAGCAGTACGACTTTGTCATGAAAGCTTTTCCCCGCTCGGAAATCCTTCCGAAGGTTTATCTCGCGCTCGGAAATATTTATTTCTATAAAGAGAAGTACGACGATGCAGTAAAATATTACCGCCTCATTGTCGATAAGCCTGATGCGCCGCCGGACGTCCTTCCCTACGCGATGAGCAATCTCATCGAGGCATACAAGGAAGTGGCTCTCTACGACGGCGCGCTCGAACTGACACGGACGTTCATCGAAAAATACCCTAACGACGAATCTATCCTCGATAAGAAGGTCGACCTCGGCATTTTATACCAGAAACTCGGGTATTACGATCAAGCAATCCTTCAATTGCAAAGTCTGCTGGAAACGACAAACAAGGACCTTGAATCGGAGATACGCTATTATCTCGGCGAAACGTACTACTATAAAGGCGACTATCAGCAGGCCATTCTTGAATTCCTGAAGGTCCCTTACCTTATTACAAAAAAAACGAAGATCGACTGGACGCCGAATTCGTATTACATGTCCGCTCAGTCGTATGAAAAAATGGGAAAGTTCGACCAGGCGTTGAATATGTATCAGCAAATTATCGATAAGCCGGGGATCGACCCGGCCTTTAAGACTGCGGCACAAAAAGAAATCGACCGCGTGAAAAGTCTCGTCAAACAGGATCTCAAATAGGGAGGCGTTGACCATCATGTTCGAAAAAGAGACGGAACAACTCATCGGGGTAGTGAGGCAGGCGACGATAGGCGACAACAAAAGTATCGGCCTCAGGGAGATCTTCGAGTCGAACATCCCGACAAGCGTGAAGGTATTCTTCCGTGCCGAAGTTGAGACGATGCTGCATGCGGAGCGAAGGCCCGAAACTCGTTCTCAGAAATTCGATTACGACGCTCCGGAAATTACGATGCTGCAGGATCAAATCGACGCCCTTCTCATCCACAATTTTGTGTTCCCCAAAAACGACTTCGAAACAACGCTCGATAAATGCGTCCATTTTCTCTTTAACTACCTTTGCAGGCCTCAGTGGACGTTGAACAGTTTTCTCTTCGAAGATTCGGGAAGAGCCAGTTCGGCCCAGATCCTCAGCAAGCTCCGCTATTGTAGAGATTACGTCTATTTTCCGGACATCTTACGGACCTATCTCCAACAGCGAGGCGTCCAGGAAATGACGCTCGAGGAAGGAAGGAATCTTATCGCAAGGATCGACGCGGAAGTGTCGCGAAACCACACGAGCGTCGAACTCGCACGGATGACGACGCCCCTCTACGAATTTGTCGCCTATGCCCGCTCGCATAACCTTAGCGCAACGGCCAAAACGATTCCGACGAGAGCTCTTATGTACTTCTTCGAAGACAAAAAAATTGCCGCAATCCATGAACGTCTCTCCCGCGAACGGGAGGTCAACGGAATGAAAGAAATGAGCTCTAATCAGCTTGTGAACCTCATCGAGAAAGTTCGGACGGGAGATGAGCGCGCCCATCTTTTCGATGATAGCGCCGAGCCGCTCCCAGCCGGCGATGAGACGACGTTCGACCTTCCGACATTGCCTGCAAAACGCGAAGAGCCGGATTTTTCTATACAAGAGATCTCGGAACCGCCAAAACCCCTCCCGCCTCTTTTTTCGCTCGAAGAGGAACGGTCGATCATTAAATATGTTTTCAACCAAAGTGAAGAACAATTCCGCGCAGCAATGCACGAAGCGCTCGCGGCATCAAGCTGGGACGATGCTGCTCTGACGATCGACCATTTCTTTTTGATGAACGACGTTGAGCCGTTCACGAAAGAAGCGATTCTTTTCACTAATCGGCTGCAAGATCGGTTCAGCGAAAAAATCCGAAATTCGAATTTCTGATCCTTACGCAGAATTTTTGCCACACAGACTCAAAGGCGCGGAGAATTGGAGTAACCTTGACTACATTGAGGGCATGAATGAAAACTCCTTTTTTTCTTCGTGCCTTTGCGGCTTAGTGGCGATTTTACCGGCGCCTTCGACTTATCTAGCTAATAATTAAGACGAGAAATTTACCAAATTTATGTTCATTGATTCTGCAAAAATTTTTGTGCGTTCGGGAAATGGCGGCAATGGTATTATCCACTGGCGACGGGAAAAATACGTCCCGAAAGGGGGCCCCGACGGGGGAAACGGCGGAAAGGGCGGAGACATTGTTATTCGGGCCGAGAAGCAGCTGACGACGTTGCTCGATTTTCGTTACAAGAAAAGATACATCGCCCAGAACGGAGACTCCGGAGAAGGGTCGAATAGAGAAGGACGTTCTGCGCAGGACGTGCTGATCAAAGTTCCGTCCGGTACGATCGTGAAGAATGCCTTAACGGGAGAACTCATCGGCGACCTCGTTGACCACGGGGCGGAAATCGTCGTGGCCCGGGGCGGGCGCGGCGGAAAGGGAAATTCAGAATTTGCGACTTCGACGAACCAGGCGCCGCGCATCTGCACGCCGGGGGAAGAGGGAAAGGAATTTCATCTCGAACTCGAGTTAAAGCTTCTCGCCGATGTTGGCCTCGTTGGATTTCCAAACGCCGGAAAATCTACCCTCATCTCAAAGATCTCTGCCGCAAAACCGAAGATCGCCGACTACCCGTTTACGACCCTCGTGCCGAATCTCGGCATGGTTTATTACCGCGAAGGGAAAAGTTTTGTTGTGGCGGATATACCGGGCCTTATCGAAGGGGCGCACGAAGGCAAAGGGCTCGGAGTGCAGTTTCTTCGGCACATCGAACGGACAAGAGTGTTGGTTTACCTTCTTGAATGTACAAGCGCAGATCCGAAAGAGGATTTCGTCACATTGGCGAACGAATTGCGTTCTTTCAACCCAAGCCTGCCGAAGAAGCCGACGATTGTCGCAATAACGAAACTCGACGTTGCCGATGGTTCGCTACGGAAGTCGTTAAAAAAACTCAAATTCCAAAGAGGAATTTCGGTCCATTACATTTCCGCAGCGACTGGCGAAGGACTCGATGAACTCGTAAACGCAATGTGGAAAGCGCTGGAAAAGAAGAAGTAGTTTTTACTCTAGCGTTGATATCGATATTAAGCCTTCGCTCCCGACCATCCGTACGATTGCCGGATTTATCTAAAAATTGAAATTCACTCCGTTTCTTTGTAGATTCACCTTCGATGAAACCCCCCAAACGCGACTCCGATTATACGACACCAGAGCGGCTTGAAAATGAAGTCGAGTTCGATCAAAAGCTTCGTCCTTCCGTATTCGACGAATTTGTCGGCCAGAGCAGCATCGTTGATAACCTAAGGATTTTCATCGCTGCGGCGAAAAATCGGAATGAATCGCTCGACCATGTTCTGCTGACGGGACCGCCGGGCCTTGGGAAAACGACGCTGGCGTACATCATTGCGAACGAGATCGGGGCTGACATCAAAATTACCTCGGGGCCGGTACTCAACAAGCCGGCTGACCTGGCGGGCGTCTTGACAAATTTGGCGGAGGGGGACGTTCTCTTCATCGACGAAATTCATCGGCTCAATTCTGTCGTAGAAGAATATCTGTATTCAGCGATGGAAGAATTTCGGCTGGACATCATCATCGATTCGGGGCCGAGCGCGCGAAGCATCCAGTTGTCGCTGCCTCGCTTCACACTAGTCGGCGCGACAACAAGAGCCGGGCTTCTCACGTCGCCGCTCCGGGCGCGCTTTGGAGTGACCAACAGGCTCGATTACTACCGCCCCGACCATCTCATCAAAATTATTAAACGGTCGGCCGAGATCCTCAAAATTGAAACTAGCGATGAAGGGATCTCCGAGATCGCAAAACGGTCGAGAGGCACGCCCCGCATCGCCAATCGGCTGCTGAAACGCTGCCGCGATTTCGCCGAAGCAGACGCATCGCTCATCAGGTACAATCGCGTCGTCACGAAAGAAGTCTCCGAACATTCACTGCGAGCGCTCGAAGTCGACGATCTTGGCCTCGACGAAATGGATAAAAGGATTTTAAGAACCATCATCGAGAAATACGACGGAGGGCCGGTTGGCGTCAGTTCGCTTGCGGTTGCAGTAGGCGAAGAACCGGGAACCATCGAGGAAGTGTACGAGCCATTCCTCATTCAAGAAGGGTTTCTCAAGAGAACGCCCAGAGGAAGAGAGGCAACGGCCATCGCATACAAACATTTTGGAATTAAAAAAGGGGTGATGGGGCAGGAGAAATTGTTTTAGGTTTGAATCCTGAAAAAAAAATAATTTGCCACAAAAACCCAAAGGCACAAAACATGAAGGGGGAATTTTTGCCGCTCGCGGGAGAGGAGGAGTTAATCGCACGAAACATCGTCGATGCTGCATATACAGTCCATAAGAACCTCGGTCCTGGATTACTTGAGAAGATTTATGAAGCTTGCTTTTGTTACGAACTTGCAAAACGAGGGAATGAATACCAAAGACAAGTTGATCTACCCGTTGTGTATGACGGCATGGTTTTTAACGAGGCGCTACGGTTGGATGTTTTGGTAGAGAAAAAAGTGATTTGTGAGCTTAAAGCAGTCGATAAAATAAATCCGGTCTGGATTGCACAAGTTTTGAGCCACTTAAAATTGACAAACCTGCGGCTCGGCTTCATTATCAATTTCAATGTTGTTGTTATCAAAGATGGAATCAAAAGGATCATCCTATAATTCTTTTAGCGCTTTCGTGCCTTTGTGGCTTAATATTCTGAAGGTCCATTGCCAAATAGCAGTATCCAATATTCATAAGGTGTAGCAATGCCGCTCGATAAAGATCTGCAATCTGTTCAGGAAGTCCGCGAGCTTCTCGCCAAAGCAAAGGAAGCGCAACTTGCCTTCCGTGCATTTTCGCAGGAACAGGTCGATGCAATTGTGAAAGCGATGGTTGACGCAGGATTCGCCGAATCCGAACGGCTCGGGCGACTGGCGCATGAAGAGACTGGATTTGGTAAACCTGACGATAAGAAGAAGAAAAATGAATTTGCGACAAAGAGAGTGTACGAATCGATCAAGGACCTGAAAACGGTCGGCGTCATCCGCGAAGATAAAGAGAAGAATATTGTCGAAATCGGCGAACCGATGGGAGTCGTGGCGGCGTTGATTCCATCGACAAACCCGACATCAACAGTGATGTTCAAAGCGATCATCTCCGTCAAGGGCCGCAACGGGTTTGTCGCGAGCCCGCATCCCCGTGCCGCCAAGTGCACTGCCGAAGCTGCGCGGATCGTGTCCGACGCGGCGGAACGCGCCGGAGCCCCGCACGGGCTTATCTCATGCATGTCGGTCCCCTCGATCGAAGGGACAAACGAATTGATGAAACACAAACTCACCGCAGTGATCCTTGCAACAGGAAGCAACCCCATGGTTCGCGCTGCTTACAGTTCGGGGAAGCCTGCCCTCGGCGTCGGATCGGGAAACGTGCCGGCATTCATCGAACGTTCGGCGAACATCGGGAAGGCCGTTGCCGATATCGTGTCGGGAAAAATGTTCGACTGGGGCGTGCTCTGTTCGACCGAGTCGGGCGTCATTGTCGATTCTCCGGTCAAATCCAGGGTCGCTGACGAGTTTAAAAGGCTCAAAGCATACTTTGTCAATCCTGATGAAAAAGAAAAATTGAGCAGAACGATGTTCGACCTCAAGGGAGCGATCAACCCCGAGATCGTAGGGAAATCGCCGGCTGCCATTGCGCATGCTTCTGGATTTACCGTCCCGCCGGACACCTCTTGTCTGATCGCTGAACTGCCCGGCGTCGGACGAGAATATCCGTTGTCCCGGGAAAAATTGTCTCCAGTTCTTTCGATGTTCACCGTCGACGGCTGGCGTGAAGGATGCGAGCGGTGCATCGAGATGCTTGAGTTCGGAGGGCTTGGCCACACGATGGTGATCCATTCGTCCGACCGGGACATCATCATGAAATTTGCGCTAGAAAAACCGGCCTGCCGCATTCTCGCAAACACACAAGCTGCCCTCGGCGCAGTCGGCTATACTAATGAACTCCTTCCATCGATGACGCTCGGTCCCGGAACGTTCGGCAAATCGATCATCTCGGAGAACGTCTCCGCAAAGCACCTCATCAACATTAAACGGCTGGCGTTTGAGACGCGGCCTATAAACAAAGAATCCGGACCCCAAACCCCAAACTCCGAACAACGAACCCCGAACCACGAACCTCGAACTCCAAACCCCGAACCACAAACCAAGAACTCCGAACTTAAGACTCACAGCTGGCTCGAAGAAATAGACGAACGGATCCGATTGAAAGCCGGAAATCAGCCGACATATTCCAAGGCATCCGTTGAAGAGAAAACTATGAAGGAAGAAAGCAAAGAAGCGAAATATGGGTCTGGGATGACGGCTGAAGATGTGGAGAGGGTGATGAGAGAATTCAGGAGATAGATAAAAAGTTAAAGTGAAAAATAGAAAATGAAATATTGCGATAATGAATTTTGAACTTTACCCTTTAATTTTGCCCTTTGGAGTTTTAACTTTAAACTTTCAGAAACTGCCCCGCTCCTTCTACACCCGCCCCACTCTGCGTGTTGCAAAAGATCTCCTCGGAAAGATCCTCGTTCGAAAAATCGGGAAGACCATCCTTGCAGGAAAAATTGTCGAGGTCGAAGCATACTTAGGTTCAAAGGACCCGGCAAGCCATGCATACCGAGGGCAGACCAAAAGGAATGAAGTGATGTTCCGGGAAGGAGGTCATCTGTACGTCTATTTCACATACGGAATGCATTTTTGCGCGAATGTGGTTACGGGAAGAGAAGGGATCGCCGAGGCGGTGTTGGTACGGGGCGTCGAACCGCTAGAGGGGATCGGAAGGATGAAAAAAAACAGAGGCCTTCAATCAAGTGAAGAGAATCTGACAAACGGGCCGGCTAAATTCTGTCAGGCGTTTGACATCGGAAGAGAACAAAACGGGGCCGACCTTCTGGGAAAAGAGATATTCATCTGCGATGCAAAACGCACTTCAAGGGCTCTCATCTGCACCTCAACTCGTATTGGAATTACAAATGCACAGGACCGGCGCTGGAGATTCTTTATACGGGAGAATAAGTGGGTGTCAAAGAGTAAAAAGTGAATATGGCTGTATCACTTCGAGGAGAAACTTTTCAGTTAGAGCGCAAGCATCAAACTTGTAACTTCCAACTGTAATTTTGCACTTTTAATTTTTAACTTTTAACTGCCTTTTGTCCTATCGCAAGCTCGTTTTTAAGGTATCTCCCCGTGAACGATGCTGCATTGCGACTCACCTCTTCCGGCGTTCCTTCCGCAACGATCGTCCCGCCATCCGCTCCTCCTTCGGGACCAAGATCGATGATCCAGTCGGCAGTCTTAATAACATCGAGGTTGTGCTCGATAACGATCACCGTGTTTCCCTTATCGACAAGTTTGCTTAACACGGAGAGAAGCATTTTGACGTCGTCGAAATGTAAGCCCGTCGTCGGCTCGTCGAGGATATACAAAGTATTTCCCGTCCCTACTTTAGAAAGCTCCGTCGAAAGCTTGACTCGCTGGGCCTCGCCACCCGAAAGCGTCGTTGCCTGTTGGCCGAGGCGGATATAGCCCATACCGACGTCGAGCAGCGTCTGAAGCTTTCGTTGAATACGGGGCAGCTCGCTGAAAAAAACTAAGGCCTCTTCTACCGACATCTCCAATACGTCTGCGATCGATTTCTCTTTGTAATGCACTTCGAGGGTCTCACGGTTATAGCGGTTCCCCTTGCAAACATCGCAGAGCACATAGACATCCGGCAGGAAATTCATTTCGATTTTCCTCACGCCGTCTCCTTCGCAGCTTTCGCACCGTCCGCCTTTTACGTTAAAACTGAAACGTCCTGCTTTGTAGCCGCGGATCTTCGCTTCGGGAAGTTGAGTGAAGAGGTCGCGGATCATGGTGAACATGCCGGTGTACGTCGCAGGGTTTGAGCGCGGCGTCCTCCCGATCGGGGATTGATCGATATCGATGACTTTATCGATCTTCTCCACACCGCCGAGCGATGCGTACGGAAGCGCGCTGATTTTTGTTTTGTAGAATTTCGTTGAGAGGATCGGGAAAAGGGTCTCGTTAATGAGCGATGATTTTCCGGAACCGCTCACGCCCGTCACGCACACGAATGTTCCGAGCGGAACTTTCACCGTGACGCTCTTGAGATTATTCCCCGTTGCGTCTTTTAACGTCAAAAATTTTCCGTTCCCTTTCCGGCGAGTGGCCGGGATATCAATTTTCTTCTTCCCTTGGAGGTAGTCAATTGTCGAGGAATTGTTTGGAGTGCTCTCTAAATTCCTAATTCCTAATTCATCATTCCTCATTCTCAGCTTCCCCGGCTCCCCTACCGCGACAACCTTCCCTCCATGCTCGCCAGCTCCCGGGCCGAGGTCGACGACAAAGTCGGATTGTTCGATCATCTCCTTATCGTGTTCGACGACAAGGACCGTATTCCCAAGGTCGCGGAGATTTTTGAGCGAGTCGATCAATTTGATGTTGTCGCGCTGATGGAGTCCAATGCTCGGCTCGTCGAGGATGTAGAGGACTCCGACAAGCTGCGACCCGATCTGTGTTGCGAGCCGGATCCGTTGAGCTTCCCCGCCCGAAAGAGTGCGTGCTGCCCGGTCAAGCGTAAGGTACCCGAGACCGACGTTGACCATGAATTCGATCCGCTGGCCGATTTCCTTCAAGATCTGCCTCGCAATTTCCGTCTGCCTCGGCGGAAGCTTAAGCTTGGCGAAAAATTCACGGGCGTCGGTAAGTGGAAGCTGCACGACTTCCGCGATATTGACGTTGCGGCCCGAACTCGCATCCTCCAATTTTATCGCAAGACTCTCCTTTCGGAGCCGTCCTCCTTCGCACACGGTGCACCGCGTTGTGCTCATGAACCCTTCCACCCACTCGCGGATCTTCGGAGAGGCGGTTTCCGAATAATAATTCTGCAGCATCCCGAATATCCCGCTGAACCGGTGCCGATAAATGATCGGCTTTCCCTTGTCGCGTGCGTACTCCACTTCAATTTTTTCTTTGCCGGTCCCGTAGAGGAGTTCTTGATATGCTTGTTTCGACAGCGATTGGAGGGGCGTATCAAAATCGGCGCCGTGGCGTTTAAGAACTGCACGCACCTGATTGAAGAACCACGTCTGCCGAGGTTTTCCGAGCGGTGCAATTCCCTCTTCACTCACAGACAGCTTTGAATCGGGAACGATCAACGAGAGGTCGAACTCTTTCTTTTCTCCCAGCCCCTCACATGCCGGACACGAACCATAAGGTGTGTTGAAGGAAAATGAATTCGGGGCGGGCTCTTCGTAGCTGGTCCCGCAGGTCGGACATGAGTAATGTTTGCTGAAAAGACGGTCGACCGATCCGTCGTTGACAATAAGTACGCCGGAACCGAAGTTAAGCGCGACTTCGACCGAATCCGCAATGCGTCCCCTGCTCTCTTTTTTTACTGCAATGCGGTCAACAACGATCTCGATATCATGGACCTTGTAACGATCTGCTTTCATCCCCTTTGAAATTTCCTTCACCTCGCCATCCACTCTCACGCGGAGAAATCCGTCCTTGACGATCTGCTCGAAAAGCTCGCGGTAATGGCCCTTGCGCCCTTTGATCACCGGGGCAAGGATGTAGAGCTTCGACCCTCCCTGCAGCCTCATGATCGCGTCGATGATCTGATCGACGCTCTGCTTCTCGACCCTTGTGCCGCAATTGATGCAGTACTGAACGCCGACGCGCGCGAAGAGGAGTCGAAGAAAATCGTAAATCTCCGTGACCGTCCCGACTGTCGAACGGGGGTTGTGGCTTACGGTTTTTTGTTCGATCGAAATAGCCGGGCTCAACCCCTCTATGTAATCAACGTCGGGCCGCTCCATTAGCCCGAGGAATTGGCGCGCATACGCAGACAGACTTTCGACGTAGCGGCGCTGGCCTTCTGCATAGATCGTATCGAAGGCAAGACTCGACTTCCCGGATCCTGAAAGGCCGGTGATCACGACAAGCTTATCGCGGGGAATCTCAACGTCGATATTCTTGAGATTATGCTCGCGCGCTCCCTTAACAACGAGAAGGTTCTGTTCTGGCATTGCGATCGTTTAACGGGCGATTTTGTCTATTGCGTCGGCGTAAAATGCGGCCTAGAAAGTAAAAGATATTCATTGAGGGGGGAAAATGCAAAGCAATTCTCAGCCAAAATTCCGGCATGAAATGAAAAACCCTTCTCGTTATACGGGAAGGGTCATCATAAAGCGCTCAAGCGATATTGCGACCGTGTCTGCTTGGCTCAGAATCTGAGCAATCTGAAATCTGAGCTAAATCAGAGCAATCTGAGCAATCACTTCACTACTCGTAATTGAAAGGTCAGGTTTCGCAGCGGAAAAATATTTGATAAACGGTTCTCGTAAAAATCTTGGCGTCTGTTTGCAAACGAGACAACCATTCGATCCAGCCAATGCCGTAGATCTACGTCGCGATCGAATTCCACTGAAACCAATTCGAACCGGGCAGGCGAATACCGAAACCCGGCGTTCGCCGTTCCTTCGATAAAATAATCGAACGAATGGACGCCAAAAAAATGCCTATGCGTCGGGTCTGTGTTCGCCTGACGGTGCGCATAAAATGGAACTACGATCGTTACAAGCGCGGAAGGCGTCGCGATGCGGTGAAGCTCCTCCATCACTCGAACGACATCATCGAGGTGCTCCAACACGTTGTCGGCAATGATTTCGTTGAATCGATTTGGCTGAAAAGGATAAGGAAATCGATTGAGGTCATGGATAACGTCCGCATGCGATCGAGGGTTGACATCGATACCGATCGCTCCCGGTCGTTTTCTCAAGCCACAACCGAGATCAAGCATGGCAGGCGTGGGCGCCTTTATCGATTTCCTGTTTCTCATCCCAGTTTCTTTCGCTTATTAAGGTACTGGAACAATGCGGCATCGAATGGCGTCGCCGTATCCAAAAGCACATAATCGATATTATTCTCGCGGCATTCTTTTTTGTAACGTTCGAGAAAAGACCGCATATCCTGCTGGTACGCGCGTTGCACGTGGTAGGGCTGAGTCGTCAATTCTTCGGAGGTTTCAAGGTCTTTGAACACTGCGTCTCCCCCGAAAGCAAAAGAGCGTTCGAGGGGGTCAAGCACTTGCATGACGAGGACATCATGGTGGTGATGACGAAAATGTTTGAGGGCCGCCATCACCTCGTCCGGGTTATCGAACAAATCGCTCACGACGATCACAAGTCCGCGGCGCGTGATACGTTCCGCCATCCGATGGAGCGAGACCGCCGTGCCGGTCCTCTTCCCTGCGGTCACATGTTCGAGTTCGATCAGAATTCGTTGAAGATACGCTTTGGTGGCGTGAGGAGGAAGAGTGAATCGGATCGCCTCGTCGTAGACCGTCAAACCGACTGCATCCCGCTGTTGGACCATCAAATACGCAAGTGCGGCAACAACATACGACGCATACTGCAACTTTGAGATCCGTTCGACCCCGGGCGTACTCCCGTCAGACGCAAACGACATCGACGAGCTCGCATCCAGAATAATGTACGATTTGAGGTTTGTCTCCTCTTCGTACTCTTTGATATAGAAACGGTCGGTCTTGCCGAAGACCTTCCAATCGATGCTGCGTATCTCGTCGCCCGGCATATACTGTCGATGCTCTGCAAACTCGACACTGAAGCCGTGGTACGGACTCTTATGCATGCCCGTAATAAACCCTTCGACGACCATGCGCGCGCGCAATTCCATGTTCGCCAGTTTTGAAACGACGTCTGGCCGAAGATATTTCAGCGTTTCTTCCATCGCCCCTTCGGCAATGTTTTTTTCGACTGCGCGTCTTGCTTTTCCTCTGCCGCCTTCTTTATCGCCATAATTTCATCCGGCGTCTTCCCAAGATTGTCGATCTCAAACTTTGCGGATGCCGCGAGTTCATGATTGGGAAATTTGGCAATGAACTCCTCGTACGCCATCCGCGCGCTGTCGGTCATTTGAAGGTTGTTGTTGTAAATAAAACCGATGAGGAACATGGCCACCGGAGTAGAATTGAGGTCGGCATACCGTGTCACAAAAGCATGATAATAATTAACGGCATTCCGGTAATCATGCTTTCCGTCTTGGTATGTTTCGGCGATCATGTAGAGAGCGGCGGGGGCGTCTTTTCCTTCGGGGTACTGCTTGAGAAGTAATTGGCAGACTTGAATTGTGGAGTCGGGATTTCCGTTCGCGCGCGCATTTTCAATTTTACTCCAAAGCTGGTCTTCCGTGAACCGTGCGCAACCGGCTAAAAGAACGGCGGCGCCGGCAGCAAAACAACATAGGGCTTTCATGTAATATCCTTATTTGGAAGTGGCGAGATCTTTTCTTTTCATAACGGCCGCAAAGAAGCCGTCGGTACCGTGGACGTGGGGCTTTAAACGAAAGTACTTCTCGGGAGCTAATGATTCAAGTTGATATCGAGAGAGAATTGTAGATGGCTCGAGGAGTTCGAATTCCGGATGATGCAAAAGGAATTCTTCGACGACATCCTCATTTTCCTGTTTCATTGTTGTGCATGTTGCGTACACAAGCCTGCCATTCGGCTTGACACAACGGGCGTACTGGTGAAGAATAGAGATTTGTTTGAGATGCAATTCCGCGATTGTTTCCGGGGTCACCGTCCATTTGATCCCCGGATTGCGGCGGATCGTACCCAAGCCGCTGCACGGCGCATCGACAAGAACATTATCCGCGGCGCCGATGAGATCGTCCGGAAGGTTGTCGGGCTCAATTGGACGAACCCGGATCGTGTCGACCCCGCTGCGGCGAATCCGTTTCCTCAACCCATCCAGGCGATGGGCGTTCGTGTCCAGCGCGAAGAGTGTCCCGCGGTTCTTCATCAGCGCGGCAAGGGCAAGAGATTTTCCTCCTCCTCCGGCACACGCGTCAACGACTTTCCCCGTCGGTTTTGGGTCGACGAGGAGCGAAACGAGCTGGCTCCCTTCGTCCTGCACTTCAAAATAACCGGCCTTAAAAGCTTCCAGGCCGAAGACATTCATCCTTCGAAGCAGGTTCAAACCGAACGGTGAGTATCGTGCAGGCTCCGTTTTAATCTTTTCGTCCGCAAGCGATTGGCGGCAGGCAGCAACATCTTTTTTCACAGTGTTGACCCGAACCGTTAGCGGAGCGGGCAAATTCAGTGCCGCGCAGAGCGCCGCGGTCTCTGTCTCTCCGTATTGAGCAAGCCACATCTCAATCATCCAGAGCGGGAAAGAATATTCAACTGAGAGCCGCCGGGCACGGTCATGGTCGTGTTCGAACGCCGTTGCGAGATGAGCGCTCCGATTCTTCGCCTCAGCGAGGATCGCAGGAAGAAATTTCTTTTCTTCGGGATCGGCCTCATAATGTTCCAACAACGAAAGCGGCTCGTCTCCTGCGACGACAACGAGATAGACAAAACAGACTAGCAACGAGGGATACACCCCCGGGGCGCCATTCCCTTCTTTTCCGGCTTTGTCGATCAGCCATTCAAGACGGGTTTTGTGACGAAGCATGCCATAGACCGTTTCTGCGATGAAGCGTCGGTCATGAGAACCAAGATATTTATGAGACCGAAAAAATGCATCGATGATGCTATCGGCCGGAAGCTTTCCGCGGAATATCAGGTCGTACGCTTCAACCGTATGACCGATGAGGGAGGATTTTTTCACAACTTATACTTCAACGACGTCAGCATGCATCTCCGATGTTCGATAGGCGCGGGCCATACGCGGTGTGTTGTAGAACGCCGCGGGGGCTCCGCTTTTATTTAACACGATCACTCCGCCAAAACCGTCCGCTTTTTTTTCCAACCGTTCGATCGATCTCTTTGCCGCGCTCAATGCATCGCCCCCGTTATGGTCCATCATATCGATGACAGTCTTTGCCAACACAACCTTGATGATCGCTTCTCCCCATCCCGTACACGAAGCCCCGCCGATTGCGCTGTCCGCATATGTGCCGCATCCGATGAGCGGAGAATCGCCGACCCTGCCCGGGTACTTATGGGGCGTTCCACCGGTCGATGTTCCGGAGACAATGACGCCGTTCTGATCCAACGCAACTGCTCCGACGGTATCATGCGGGATTTTTTTTCGGAAGGCGTCTTTCGTCGAAAATCCGCTGGTGTGCTGGGCGCTCTTCCATCGTTCAAGCTCCCTTCCGACGAGAAGGTCCTCTTTCGCACACTGTTCAATGCCATGTTCGCGTGCAAACTGGACAGCGCCGTCCCCCGCAAGGAGGATGTGTTCGCTCGTGTCCATAATGATCCGTGCAAGCGAAACGGGGTAACGGATGTTCCGCACGGCCGCGATCGCGCCGGCCCGGAACGTCGTGCCGTTCATAATACTAGCGTCAAGCTCGATCTCTCCGGCTGCATTGACGAAGGAACCGCGCCCCGCGTCAAATGTCGGATCATCCTCCATCGCGTTGATCGCTTTTTCCACCGCTTCGACAGCGCTTCCTCCTTTGGAAAGGATCTGCCATCCCACTGCAAGAGCTGTACGAACCCCATGGCGATGCGCCTCGACCAGGTCATCGGGAATATCCCATGCGCCGCCATGAACTATAAAAGAGACCATGGAATCACTTTAATGGTAAGCTAAAATAAAATGAACTGCCCGCGTGTTCCGTGCTTTCCAGCCAGATTTTTCCTCCGTGAGCGTCAACGATATTTTTACAAATGGCAAGACCGAGCCCCGTTCCTTTGCCGGCTGCCGTCGAGGATGTCACCAATTGCCTGTATTTGTCAAAGATGAAGGGCATCGCCTTTGCCGTGATCCCGATACCGTTATCCTTCACGCAGACAACAAGCGATGGGATATTCACTCCCTCACGCTCTCCCTCATGCGCCTCATGAACAGCAACCCCGATTTCTCCGCCTTCGTTCGTAAATTTTATCCCGTTCATGAGAAGGTTATCCATTACTTGCTCGATCTTCGATTCATCCGCCGAGACGAGCGACGGCCCCGCCGTGTATGCGAAATGAAGGGCGATCGATTTTTTCATCGCCAGCGGTTTCATCCGCTGCATGCTGCGGTCGATCGCTTTTTTCAGATCGACAGGCGTACGATCGAGCGTTACATATTGAGATTCCAGTTTCGAAAGGTCGAGGATGTCGTTGATGAGGTCGAGCATGTGGGCGCTGGCGCCTTCAATATTTTTCACCATTTGGTTCCGGTCTTCCGCTTTGATATTTTTCTCCTCGAGCAGCAGCTGCGTAAAAGCCCGCACGGCCGTCAGCGGACCCCTAAGGTCATGGACCAGCATCGAAAAAAAGTCCGCTTGCAACTGCTTCACCTTGTTTTCAGCGGCGGTCATCCGCAAAATCGACTTCACGCGCACGAGAAGCTCGTTCGGGTCGATCGGTTTCAGGAGATATTCGTTGACCCCCAGAGAAAATCCTTTCTCCATATACTTGGGGTCGCGCATAAAACCTGTGAGAAAAATAACGGGGAGGTCTTTGGTCTTCTTGTGAACCCGCAAACGAGAAAGCGTTTCAAATCCATCGAGCCTGGGCATCACGATGTCGAGCAGAAGAAGGTCAATTTTTTCCTTCTCCAGGATCTCGAGACCCTGCTCGCCGCCGGTCGCCCGAAAAACGTCGTACTGTTCCCCCTCGAGCATCACTCCGAGAGCATCAACGTTCGCGACTTCATCGTCGACTATTAGAATGGAGTATCTTTCTTTGGGGAGATCTTGCATGATTTGTTAAAATAGAAAAAACAGGCTGGAATTGCAAGGTTTTGAGCTTCATGACAGTGTATCAATTTGACTAATACAGAAATGAACCGGACGCTTTTCTCTTTAAGTCCGTCAAAAACCTTCACATTGAACTGGCCAAAAGGTTCGAGTGTCCGGTTCGTTTTCAAACTGAGACACTACCAGCTTCATAGGAAGGAGTATCCGGCACAGATAAGACACAAGCGGTAGCGACAAGTCTGGGCAGCCAAGAAGTTTTCCTAATGGTCAGGCTTAACAATAATTCGCGGAGAGAATCGTCTGTACGGAATGCCCGCTATGTTCCGAGAGGAAGAATTTATAAGGAATCAGGTATGATCGGAAAGGTACTAATGGCTGTGTGCGATATTGACGACATGACCGCACACGGGGCAGCGCACTTCTTCCCTGTCAAGAGCAGTGAACTGTTTTTCGATGTACCGAAGGCCGAAAAGAAGAATAAGAGAGAACAAAAAAAAGAGCTCGAACGGAAAGATAAAAAGAGAAACGCCAAAGGAGAGGATAACAAGTGAAGTGAATGCGAATAGCGTCACAAGATTTTTTCGATGGACCCTGGTGCCGCATTTCGGACAACTCATATTCATTCCTCACTTTGATGACAAAAACATGATGCTACTACTAATTTAGCATACATACCAAGGACCTTTTTTACTGTGACTGAAGTCAACCCATTGTTTGAATTTAATGTGTCGGACAATAGTCGCAATTTTACGCGGTATCCTTGGCGAGATTGCCTTTGCTGCTCAATTTTCGTAATTTTATGTATGATTGAAATACGACGCTTGGTTGAAAGGCCCTGTCGACTGAAATTCCGTTCCTTCATTATCTTTTTTTGCGGCTTTCTCCTTTTCGCCTCCCCCCTCCTTTACGCTCAGGACACGTTGATCGTCCGTCCACCTTTTGTTCAGAACTCCGGCGCTCAACGAAGTATTGTCCCATTTAAAAAAATACAGCGCCCAAGGGTCGCTCTCGTGCTTAGCGGAGGCGGCGCGCGCGGAATTGCTCACGTAGGCGTCATCAAGGCCCTTGAAGAACACCATATCCCGATCGATCTTATTGTAGGGACAAGCATCGGGAGCCTCGTCGGCGGCCTTTATGCGTCGGGTTATTCCGCCCGGCAGCTCCAAACAATTGTCGATACGACGAATTGGAACGAAGTTCTTTCGTTTACGGACGAGGCCGAGCGGACCAATCTTTTTGTCGGCCAAAAACAAGCGGCCGATAAGAATTTGCTGACGATCAGGTTCGACGGATTGAAGCCGGTCATCCCCTCGTCTTTTTCAAGCGCGCAGCGATTAACGACCTTTATCAACCAACTCACCCTTCAGGGTATCTACCATCCCGACCATTCGTTCGACGATTTGAAGATCCCTTTCCGGGCTGTCGCGACAGACCTCATTTCCGGAAAAAGGGTGATCATTTCCTCCGGCACACTCGCAGAAGCTCTTCGGGCAAGCATCACGGTGCCTCTCCTTTATAGCCCCGTAAAAAGGGACTCCATGGAACTCACCGACGGAGGTTTGATCTCAAACATCCCAGTAGAAGTCGCCCGCGACATGAACATGGATATTGTGATCGCCGTCGATGTATCAAGTCCTTTGCGGCCAGCCGACCAGTTGAACGCCCCGTGGGAGGTAGCGGACCAGATTATCGGGATCATGGCGCAGCTCGCAAACACACAATCCCTTCAAAAGGCGACGATCGTCATCAAACCTGATCTCCGGCAGCATGTCGCCACCGATTTCTCAAACCTCGATACACTCATCGATCAGGGTGAGGAGGCCGCTGATGCTGCCATCCCCGCTCTCCTCGATAGCATCAAGAAAAGACAGGCAGACGATTTCTATCACAGAACCGATATCGATAATCGGAAAATAAAAATCTCGACTGTCAGATTTATTGGAGCGGAAATTCCCGGAACAATGAAATCCAACCTCGAATCTCTCGCGGATCATGACAGCATCTCGGTCGGAAAAATCAAGGAGTCAGTAGCTTCGATCTACGCACTCGGCGATTACCGTTACGCTTATGCAGAAATCGTCGTCGGTGATTCGAGCACCGCAGTCACGTTCGTCATTGCGGAGAACCCCGAAATTAAGGACATCGAGTTGACCGGGAATTCTCTTATCACGAATGACGAGCTGCTCCCGCTCCTCGATCACCTGAAGGGCAATCCGGCGAACGCCGATACAACACAGGCGGCCCTCAACGACATTCTTGCTCTCTATCGGGACAGGGGATATTCACTTGCCCGTTTGCGAACCGTGAAGCTGGATTCGACGAGCGGGATCCTTCACATCGGAATCGACGAAGGAGTGATCTCCCATATGTCTGTGGAGGGAACGACTAAATCGCGCGATTGGGTGATCTGGAGGGAATTGCCTTTCACGGTTGGAGATGTGTTTACGGTATCGAACGCGCAGCAGGCCATTGCGAACATCATGGCGACAAATCTTTTCGATCAGGTGCTTATCGACGTCCGCTACCCGGGAGACAGGATAGAGATCGTCATTGAGGCAACGGAGAAAAAATCGGAGGTCCTCAGAGCGGGACTTCGTGTAGACAGTGAGCGGGATGTGCAGCCTTCGCTCGAACTGCGCGATGAGAACTTTCTAGGAGCAGCGACTGAGTTGGGGGGACAGTTTGCAGGCGGCCTTCGCAACCGGAAATATACCCTCGAGTTCAAAGCGAACCGTATTTTCAATTCGTATTACACGTTCGACCTCAACACGTACTATGACCTGAGAGATATCTACACCTACGAAAACGACCCCGCATTTCAGTCCCCCACGTCGTTCAACAGGCTTCGCATCGGCCAGTATCGACAGATCAAAGAAGGGGGTGCATTTTCTCTCGGCACGCAGGTTGAGCGGTTAGGCACTGTGACCGCCGAGTACCGGTTGGAGCAGAATCAGATCAATTTTATTTCCGGCGAAGGATACTCAACGGATAAATTTACGCTGCAGACGTTGAGGCTCTCTTCTACTATCGACACGCAGGATGAATTTCCCTTCCCGCGGTGGGGTTCCCTCATGAACATCAGTTGGGAGACGGCCTCGTCTCTCGCTCCGGGCGATATCGGGTATTCTAAAATTTTTATGTCGTACGAATGGTTTTCCACCTATTTCGAACGTAACACGATCCATCCGAAGATTCTTTTTGGATTTGCCGATAAGACCCTTCCCCTTTCGCAGCAGTTTTCGCTCGGCGGCGAGGATTCATTTTATGGACTTCATGAAGATGATTCGCGCGGAAGGCAGATCTTTGTGGTCAATGTGGAGTACCGGTTTCTTCTTCCCTTCAGAATTTTATGGGATACCTACTTACGAGCGAGATACGACTTCGGCTCCATTTGGCCGCAGCCGGAGAACATCAGCCTGAAGGACCTTCACCACGGCATCGGCGCTGGAATCGCGATCGATACTCCGGCCGGCAAGGCAAGCATTTCCGTCGGCAGAAGCTTTTTTGTTCGACGAGATCTGCTTACGCAGCCGTTGAGCCTCGGACCGATCGTCACCTACGTGTCGTTCGGCTATCCCCTCAGCAATTGACGGTTATTCAAGCTTGCTCTTAAAGCGAAGAACGCTTGCAGCGAGAACCGTCACCCCCATCACAAGGAGTGCCCCCGCCTGGAACCACAAATTCGCAATCCCCACCCCTTTGAGAATGATCGACCTTACAATGACGAGATAATAACGCATTGGAACGCCGAAGGAGAGTGCCTGCAACACCTTCGGCATGTTTTCGATCGGGAATGTAAAGCCGGAAATGTACATCATCGGCTGGAGGACGAAGAACTGCGAGGTCATCATCGCCTGCTGTTGCGTGTTGGAGATCGTCGACACAAACAATCCTAACCCGAGCGACGTGAGGAGGAAAAACGCAGTGAGGCCGAACATCAACGGAATGCTGCCGGTGACGTGAATCCCGAAGCCCATGACCATCGCGACGAGCACGACGCACCAGTTGACAAGTCCGATGATGGTAAATGGAATGAGCTTGCCGAGGATCAACTCGGTCGGCTTTATCGGAGTCACCATGATCTGCTCGAGAGTGCCGATCTCCTTCTCTTTGACGATCGCCATTGAGGTAAGGTTCATCGTCGTGATGAGAAGGATGAGGACGAGGACCCCCGGCACCATGTAATTTCTGCTGAGCAGAGACGGGTTGAACCATGCCCGCACCTGCGCGTTGATGCCCCCTACGTTCTGGCCTCCCACCACGTCTGCAAGCACCTGATTGGAGTACGACACGATGATCTGGTTCACATATCCCAGAGCGATCGCCGTGCTGTTGCCCTCGCTCCCGTCGAGGATGACCTGCACTTTCGCGGGCTCGTGACGCAAAAGGTCGTCGCCGAATTTCGGCGGGATCACCAGCGCCATCGTCGTTTTATGGTCGTCGAGATAACTCTGGATGGAACTGTAGTCGTCCGTCGCATAGTCGATGCTGAAGTACCCAGAGTTGGTAAATTTTTCGATGAACGTCCTGCTCGACTCGGATTTATCGAGGTCGCACAACACCATCGAAATATCCTTGACGTCGAGCGAGGCCGCAAAACCGAGGAACGTCAGCTGCAACACGGGCGCAATAAAGACGAGCGGAAGAAGTTTTTTGTCCTTGAAAAGCTGGCCAAACTCCTTCGTAAGGAGCGCTAGGATCCGTTGTTTGTTCATGCCGTTAGCTCAATGTTTTTTTGAAACGGCGGATGCTGATCGTCAGCATCAACGCAGTGAAGATCAAAAGATACAAAACCTGGTCCCAGAACGCCGCAATGCCGACGCCTTTGAGGATGATCGAACGTAGGATCACGAGATAAAATTTTGCAGGCGTAATGTTTGTGAGTATCTGCAGCCACCACGGCATGCTGCGAATCGGGAACATAAACCCTGAAAGGATCATCGTCGGAAGCATCGACATGAGCGAAGCGAGTTGAAACGCCACCTGCTGGCTGTCGGAAATTGTGGAAACGTAGAGGCCGATGCTCAACGCCGCAATAATGAACAGCAGGGTCGCGCAGAACAAATAGAAGTAACTTCCCTTCACCACCACGTCAAAAAGAAAGTATGCCGCAAAGATCACCAAGGCGGCAGCGACGAGAGAAATAAGGGCATACGGGACCATCTTGCCGACGATGAGCTCGAAAGAGCTGATGGGCGACACGTCGATCTGTTCGATCGTGTTGAGCTCCTTTTCTTTCACGATGGAAAGAGACGTTGCGATGACTGCGGTGATGGCGAGGATGAACCCGATGAGTCCGGGGACGAGAAATTTGGCGCTCTTGAGTTCCGGGTTGTACCATACGCGCGCGTCGTACTGGATCGGGATATAATTCCCCCGCCCGATCTTTGCAAGGTTTTTAAGGACGATTTTCTGGGAATATTGGAGAGTCACTGCCTGCACGTAGCCCAGGATCGTTGAAGCGGCATTAGAATCCATGCCGTCGACAAGCACCTGCACGTCGGAGTTTTCTCCGGAGAGAAGCTTGCGGGAGAAATCCGGAGGCACGACGATCGCGGCGCGGATCTTCGCATCGTCGATCATCCGCATCGCTTCGTCCGACGAATTGAGGTATTGGACATAATCGAAATACCCGGAAGTGACGAACGCGTTGAGAAAGTCGCGGCTCGTCTTGCTGTTCTCCTGGTCGATGACGGCCATTTTGATGTGCGTGACGTCGAAGTTCAACGCGTATCCGTTCAAGAGCAAGAGCAGAGCAGGTACAAGCGTGAGTATTGCAAGCACTCGCTTGTCGCGTCTGATCTGTCTGAATTCCTTTTTGATGATCGGGATGAGCCGTCGATGCACTGTCGTGTTCCTTTCGTTAATCCTTGAAACAACCGCGGCGGACCTTACGCGGCTTTCTTCGATTCCTGATCGAGGAGATAAATGAATACATCCTCGAGAGACGGCGTGATCCGGTCGATGCCGATCAACCCTGCGTTCTTAGATTGAAGGATGGATTCGATTTGTTGACGGGCGAATTTTTCATCCGTCACGGTTATATGCAGATATGTACCGAACACCGACGTCTCGAGCGCCCACGGCTCTTTTTCGAGCAGCGTCATCGTTTCAATGACGTTGGCGCATTGGACTTCGAGGATCGGATGGTTGATATAATTGTGTTTGAGCTCTTTCGGACTTCCCCCGGCGATAATTTTCCCTGCATTGATGAGAATGATGTCGTTGCAGTATTCCGCCTCCTCGAGGAAATGCGTCGTCACAAGCACCGTCACACCTTCTGACGAGAGGTCGTTGATAAGCTCCCAGAATTTACGCCGCATCACCGGATCGACGCCGCTCGTCGGCTCGTCGAGGAAGACGATCTTCGGCTGATGCAGCACGGCGCAGCCCAGTGCAAGCCGCTGTTTCCAGCCGCCGGCAAGGGTGCCCGTAATGCTCTTCTCGCGGCCGGTGAGGTTCGCGATCCCGAGGACCCATTCTTTCCGCCGTTTAAGCTCGCTGTTGCTGAGGCCATACACTCGTCCAAAAAAATTGATGTTTTCCTCTACGGTAATATCTTCGTACAAAGAGAATCTCTGGGACATGTAACCGATGTTTTCCTTCACTTTTGCCGGCTCTTTGTTGATATCAAACCCTCCAACTCGTGCCGTGCCGTCCGACGACTGCAGGAGGGCGCAAAGCATTCTGATCGTCGTCGATTTGCCGGCGCCGTTCGCTCCGAGAAATCCGAAGATCTCTCCCTGCTTGACCTCAAAATTGATATGGTCGACGGCAAAGAAATCACCGAACTTCTTCGTCAGTTTATTGACCTCAATTGCATTTGTCTCCATCGATCTTCCGACCTCCTCGGCGTACTACATGTCTTAATTCTTTTCGCTTATCTCATTCTTCTTATAGCTCATCTCTCCATCCCGACGGATTCTTCCAGCTTGGCCTGCGCCAACTCGAAATCTACAAGCGATTGCGTCAATTGAAGCTTTGCCTGAAGCAGTGCAACTTCCGCGTCGAGCATTTCCGAATTTGTCGTCCGGCCAGCTTTAAATTTTTCGTGAGTCACGCGAAGATTTTCGCTTGCCTGGTCTACCTCGAGCTGGGAGAGTTGAATATTTTCTTTCGCCTGATTGAATGCAAGATAGCTCTGCGTCACCTCGAGCGTGACGCCGTCCTTGAGCATCGCGATCCCCTCTTTCGTCTGTTCGTATTTTGATTCCGCCTCGGTCGTCTGATACACTGTCGTGAGATTATTCCAGATGTCGAATTGAAGAGAGATCCCGACGTCCCATGAATCTTTGAACGCATCCACCGCCGGGAAAATCCGTTGGTTCGGTCGGGAATAATAATAGTTGCCGGTGAGGAACAGCTGCGGCGACCACCCGGCTTTCGCTCCGTTGACGTCACTCTCCGCCGCTCTCAATCGCCATTCCATTCCCTGCATGTCGGGACGATCTGTGAAGGCCGAGCCGAGCAGCTGGTCCAACGGGGGAAATTCTTTTGTCGTCGGCGTGAGCTTCGACCCGATAATGATCTGCGTGGTAAGAGGGATGCCAACAGTTGAATTGAAGCTGATCATCGCGATCTGCACGTTGTTCGCCGCCTCGCTCTGCATAAGCTTCGCGCTGGAGAATTGGACTTTCACTTTCAAGACGTCGTTCGTCGTGGCCATCCCCTGGTTAAACATGCTCTGAATATCATCGAGATGAGAGCTGATCTGATTGACGTTCTCATCGCTCAAACGCTTGAATTCCTTGGCGCGGTAGACGCCCCAATACGCCGATTTAATATTATAGACGAGCTCCGCCTTGTCGTTCTCGACATCCCTCTTTGAAGCTTCAGCGCTATACTCCGCACTATTCGCGGCGCTCTGCAATTTCCATCCGCTGAAGATCGGCTGTTGCAACGTTGCTTTGGCGGCGTAATTGTTGAGGATGACAGGAAATGAGACGGGATATCCGGGCAGAGGAATAGTGAACACCGGAACGCTGCTCAACCGCTGATACGCCGCCTGCGCTTTGAGCGACGGGTAAAGCCCCGCTGCAACCTCTCCCGCTTTTGCATCGGCGTACTCCAGTTTAAGCTGAGAAGTATGAAGAGATTTGCTGTTCTCCATTCCTATGGCAATGCTTTCGTCAAGCGTCAGCGTGCGCTCCTGCGCGTGAAGCTGCGTAATCGCCGCGCAGAAAAATGTCATGATGATTGTCCGTGCCCTCATGATGCAGCAGTAACCTCACTTTCTTTTAAAGATGTATGGTCCGATAACAATGAAATAAAAACATTCTCCAGCGACGGGGGAACTACTCTCCATTCTTCGACCGCAATCCCTTCCCCGGACAAATGCGAAATGATCTTCGGCATATCGCGTGCAGCGTCATGAACGACGACGTTAAGGCGGTCGCCGAACGCCTGCACTTCCGCCACAAGCGGATACGCTTTGAGAATTTTGAATGCCCGGCGAATTTCGCTGCAGACGATTTCGACGATCGTTCCCTTCATGACCTTTTTGACATTCGGAGGAGTATCGACGACGAGAATTTTCCCTTCGTTCATGAGCGCGACGCGGTTGCATCGTTCCGCCTCGTCGAGATAGGGAGTTGTCATGACGATGGTGATCCCGGACTTCAGCAGACTCGACAGCACTTTCCAGAAATCCCTTCGCGACACGGGGTCGACGCCGGTCGTCGGCTCATCGAGAAAAATCACTTCGGGCGTATGCACAAGCGTACAGGCAAGTGCCAGTTTCTGCTTCATGCCCCCCGATAGCTTTTCCGCTAATCGTCCCCGGAATGGCGTCAGCCGCGTGAACTCGAGCAGCTCGTTTCGGCGCTGTTTATAGTCGCGCACTCCGTGTATTTCCGCAAAGAATTCGATGTTTTCATCGATTGTGAGGTCTCCGTAAAGACTGAATTTCTGAGAAAGATAACCGATCCGTTTGCGGACTTCGTCGGTCTCTTTTTTCACATCGAAACCGAGGACTGAAAGCTCCCCGGCAGTGGGAACGGCAATGCCGCAGAGCATACGTATCGTCGTCGTCTTGCCGGCGCCGTCCGGGCCCACGAGAGCGAACATCTCTCCCTTGTGGACCTGCAGGCTCACGGAGTCGACCGCAACGATGTCGCCGAATTTTTTCGAAACGGATTTAAGTTCGAGAGCTTCGGTCGGCCCGCCCTGAGCGTTCATTGAATTCATAGACTCGCTGGTCATATTACTTGAGATAGGCATCTGCCGGCATGCCGCCTTTGAGAACTCCGCTCTTGTTGTCGATCTCGAGCTTCACGCCGAACACCAATTTCGTTCTGTCTTCTTTCGTCTGGACGTTTTTCGGCGTGAATTCTGCGATCGGCGAGATGTAGATCACCTTCGCGGGGAACGTTTTGTTAGGGTATGTGTCGATCACGACGTCGGCCGCTCCGCCGAGTTTCACTTTGCCGAGCTCAGTGTCGCCCACATAGATCATCAGGTTGAGAACATCAAGCTGAGAAACCGTGACAATCACAGTGCCGACGCCGGCCAGCTCGCCCATTTCGACGGGTTTGTGAGTCACCGTTCCCGATACGGGAGAGATGATATACGAGTCGGAGATCTGTTTCCGCAAAAGGTCCGCGCTTGCCTTTGCCTGGTCGAGCCTTGCCTTTGCCGCGGCGAGATCCTCGGGCCGTGCAAAATGCTGTAGCTTGTCGATATTCTGTTGTGCAGAAGCTTCTGCGGCCTGGGCGATAGTGAATCGCGACTTTGCGTCGTCGAGCTGCTGCTTTGTCACGCTGTGCGATGCGTAGAGAGACTGCGTCCGTTGGTAGTCATCCTTCGCGAGGTTGAATGACGAAGTCGCCTGACGCATGCTTTCTTCCGCAAGCCGGAGATCCTCCCGCCGAGCGCCGTTGACGAGCAATTGATACTGCGCATCGGCCAGGTCGACCCCCGCTTTCGCTTGCGCGAGCTGGATCTCGGTCGTGGAATGGTCGAGAATGGCAAGCGTGTCGCCCGCCTTGACGGCGCTCCCTTCATCGACGAAAAGAGATTGAATCTGACCGGCCACTTTAGAACTGACGTTCACTTCCACCGCCTCGAGCGTCCCGCTCGCTTCGATGGCGCCGTTGTGTCCGTTGCCGCATCCTGCGAGCAACGCTGCCCCGATGACCGGGAGGATCAAACGAAAAGGAGATTTCATAGACGCCTTCATAATATTAGAGTGTAAGTATCGGTTGATCAAATATGTGAAAGTCTTTTCGCGCTTCGTCCGTTAACGCGCCTTCAAAGATCGTTCTGAAAATTGTCTTAAACGCATCCTCAGCGGAGAAGGAATTTTGAGAGAGCACTTCCGGGTTGAGAATGCCCTGAATGCAGTTGATGATCATCAGGGTGATGATCTGTTCGTTGACGTGGGATCGGAAAATACTTTCTTCGCGCGCTTGGGCGATCATTCGTCCGATCTTATTGAAGATCTGCTCGCGCCGGAATGTTTCGATTTGTTTCCACAGCTCGGGTGTGAATTTTTGCATATCGAGCATCGCCGACCTGCTCAACCGCGACATTTGTTTTCCGATCATCATCATCACTCCGGCGAGTTTCTCGGCAAAAGGCTCGTTCGATGTTACGATCGTATCCATCTCGCGGGAGAGTCTCAGCAAGTTTTCTTCGATACCGGCCCGCAGCAGATCCTCTTTGTTTTCAAAATATTTATAGAGCGTTTTTTTACTCATCCCAAGCTCTGAAGCGATTTCATCGAGAGTTACTTTGCTAAAACCTTCGTGCAAAAAGTGGTCGCGTGCGAAGGAAATTATCCTTTCTCGAACTTCATTTTCCGTTGTCATTTCATCCTCCGATGCACTTAGGAAACTTTTAACGTATTTAGAGTTTCCTAACGGTTAAAAAAGAATCCATCTTTTAGGACGGATTTCAATACAAATTATTGTAAAGTTACTGAGGAAACTTTTATCGTTTTTCTGGTTTCCAATGTAGCAAGATTTATATTACTTGTCAAGTGTTATTTGGGGAGACTTAACGTGACCTCAGGCGGGGAATCTCTGGCTAGTAACTCTCTTCCCTGGAAGGAAATTTCTTCTTCTTCACGTCGCTAATATATTCCGTGAATGCGTCGCGCATTGTTTCCGTCAATTTTGCGTAGGTCCGTACAAAGCGGGGATGAAATTGCTCGTTCATGCCAAGCATATCGTTCGTCACAAGGACTTGCCCGTCACAAACCGGCCCCGCTCCAATCCCGATCGTCGCACATGAAACGTTCTTTGTCACTTTTGCGGCGAGGGCAGAAGGGATTTTTTCAAGGACGATCGCAAAAACGCCGACTCTATCTAAAACCTTAGCATCTTCGACCAGTTGTTTGGCTTCTTTTGTTTCTTTTGCTCGAACTTCGTACGTGCCGAATTTGTAGATCGATTGTGGCGTCAGTCCGAGATGGCCCATCACCGGTATGCCGATGTCGACCAGCTGACGAACGAGCGGCTCGATGCGTTTCCCCCCTTCAACCTTCACTGCTTCGGCGCCGGATTCTTTCAACACCCTCCCGCAATTACGGACCGCCTCTTCCGTGTTGACCTGGAACGACATGAACGGCATGTCGGCGACAAGCATCGCCCTCTTCACCGCGCGGCGGACAACTTTTGTATGATAAATAATTTCGTCAAGCGTGACCGGAAGCGTCGTCTCAAGGCCTTGAAAAACGTTCCCTACGGAATCGCCGACAAGAATGATATCGATGCCAGCTTCGTCGAGAAGCTTTGCCGTCATAAAGTCGTAGGCGGTGAGCATGGCGACCCTCTCGCCTTTCTTCTTCATGTTGAGAATCACTTTAGTCGTGATTCGCTTATAATCACTCTGATGAGAGCTCATCGTTATGATCTTTCTTCAATGATGTGAAGCGCATCGGCGAATTCCGCTCCGGGCAAGGCCGCCCATTCGGCCATCTCGGCATCGACGAAGTCGATATTCCACGTTTCGGCGAATCCTTTTCTGACCGATTCTGAAACCTCATCAAACGGGACCGGCCTGCGGAGTACGCTTTCAAGATCCGTCGTCCTTGTGTCGAACTGATCTTTGAGAACGTTCCGTCTATTTTCGTCCGGAACGTTCATAAATTCTGCAAGGCGTTTATGCTCTGGTCCAAGAAGGATCGACCCATGCTGCAAAACCGCTTCAACGCCTTCCGGCGATACATATCTCCGCTGGGCGCTGCCGACAAGTTTTTTCCCGCGATATTGGATTTCGTATCTGGAAGTGCTTGAGAAGCAAGGCGCGGGAGCCGACCCTTGATACATCCGGACGGTGTCCGTGCTCGACGCAGCGAATTCGACGTCGGCGCCCAATCGCCGCAGCCCGGCGGTCAGCGCACGGCTGATATCGGAGTATATGGAGGCAATGCTTTTTCCTTCAGCCAACATTACAACGCAATACGTCAATTCGTTGGAATGGAATATCGCCCGCCCGCCTGTCGGCCGTTTGACGACGTCGATGCCGTTCAAGAGGCATTTCATCCCATCGACGTCGGTCTCTCTCTGATGATAACCGAGAGAGATCGCAAACGGATCCCAACCGTACACGCGGAGCGTTGGGCCGCCGTTTCCCTCAAGCAATCTCCTCACCAACGATTCATCGACGGCCATGTTGACAATTCCCGGACATAAACCGGAATTAAGAAAATACCAACGGGCGGCCGCAGCGCTCTCGTTCATGAGTGTTTTGATTCGTGAGAATGAACGGTAATAATTCCGCGTTCGCTCCGTTCAACAAACGAGAGCAGCTGCTGAACCTCGGGAGTCACCTTCATTTCCTCTTTGATCTTTTGGATCCCCTGACTGACATTGAGTTTCGATTGATAGAGGATATGGTAGGCGTGCGTCAACGATTCAAGCGTCTCGTTGGAAAATCCTCGTCGTCTTAAGCCGATGACGTTCAGCCCCTCGAACGTCAGCGGATCTCCTCCCGCGAGAATATACGGGGGCACGTCCTTTGAGACCCGAAAATGCCCTCCCACCATTGTGTGCCTGCCGATAGATGCAAACTGATGAATCGCCGTTACTCCGCCGATCACGACCCAATCCTCGATTGTCACATGACCGCCCATCTGAACAGAGTTTGCAAGAATGACGTTGTCGCCGATTTGGCAATCGTGCGCAACGTGGACATACGCCATAAGAAGACAGTTGCTGCCGACCGTGGATTTCATATGTTCCGCCGTTCCACGATTCAAGGTGCAAAATTCTCGGATCGTTGTGCTGTCGCCGATCTCAAACGTCGTCCGTTCATTTTTGAACTTGAGATCCTGCGGCACGGTCGCTACAACTGCGCCGTTATGGATCCTGCAATTTTCGCCGATACGGGCTCCGTCCGCGCAATACACATGCGGTCCAATGCTCGTGCCTTTTCCGATGACGACGTCGGCTTCAACAACCGTAAAGGGACCGATAACGACCCCGTCGCCAATTTCGGCTTTGGGGCTTACGACAGCGGTCGGATGGATCTGTGTGCTCATTGAAGAAAAATGTGGAAAGTGATTTAGAGTGCGCCGGGGCGGTCGACAATTGAAGCCATCATCTCGGCTTCGGCGACGAGCGCGCCATCCACGTAGGCTTTTCCCATGACTTGGCAGACCTTCGCTTTGCGGTTCATCATGGTCACCTCGTAGACTAACTGATCGCCCGGAACGACCGGCTTACGGAATTTCGCGTTGTTGATCGCCATGAACATGACAAGCTTCCCTTCATGGCGGTCGGAGCCGTCGAGCAGAAGCACTCCTCCCGTTTGGGCGAGCCCTTCGAGAATGAGGACGCCCGGCATCACCGGCGCTCCCGGAAAATGTCCTTGAAAAAACGCTTCGCCGAATGAAACGTTCTTTACGCCGACGATCTTCTCGTTCAATTGGAAGTCGGTAATTTTGTCGACGAGCAGGAACGGGTAACGGTGCGGAAGGATGCGTTGAAGAGCGTTGACGTCGAAGACGACCCCCTCTTTTTTCACGTGTTGATATTTTTTGATGATCTTCTTTTGCTGGTAGAGCTTGCGGACCTTCTTTGCGAATTCGACATTGCTCGCATGACCGGGGCGAGCGGCGAGGATCTGCGCTTTCAGAGGCACGCCGATCAAAGCAAGGTCTCCGATAAGGTCGAGCAGCTTGTGCCGGGCCGGTTCATTCTTAAAATGAAGTTGTTTATTATTGAGCGCCCCCGTGCTGCCGAGAATGACCGAGTCCTTCACTCCGAGTTTGTCCGCCAGATCTTTGAGTTCGCCGTTCGAGAGGTCCCTGTCGACAATAACGATAGCGTTGTCGAGATTGCCTCCTTTGATGAGTCCGGCATTCCTCAGCTGTTCCACCTCGTGAAGAAAGCAGAACGTGCGGCACATCGAAAATTCCGGGACGAATTCCTTCTCGAGGTCGAACAAGCCGGTATGCTGACTTCCCAGAGCGGGGTTGTTGTAATCGACAAGAACAGTCACGCGAAAATCGTCAGTCGGCAGCGCGACGATCTCTACACCTTTTTCATCGTTCTTGTAATTGATCGTTTGGTCGATGACGAGGTAATCTTTCGGCGCATCCTGCGATTCAAAACCCGCGTTGAGAAGAGAGTCGACGTAGGGCTTTGCGCTCCCGTCCCCGATCGGCGGCTCAATGCCCTCAAGGTCGATGAGGACGTTGTCAATCTGAAGCCCGGCGACTGCTGCAAGGACGTGTTCGACCGTGTGCACTTTCGCTTCCCCTATGCCGATCGTGGTGCCCCGCGAAACGTCGATGACATGGTCTACATCTGCCGGGATTTCCGGTTTTCCGCCAAGGTCGACCCTTCGAAAACGAATGCCGAAGTCTTCCGGCGCAGGCGTAAAGGTCATGGTACATCGTGTGCCGGTGTGAAGGCCGACGCCCGACATCGTGACGGATTTTTTAATCGTGCGCTGCTGTGCTAACATCCAACCTCCGTTGCTAAAGCTTTTGTCCCTTCAACTCATGAATTTTTTTTTCGATCGATTGAATCCGGTCTTCCAATTCCCGGATGGTCAACAGCAACTCCGGGAGTTGGCGAAGAGCCCCTTCAATGCGCCGCGCTCTCGATGCCTCTTTTGCAGGATAACCAAAATACGTGCCTCCCTCAATGGTGAGCGATTTGGAAACCCCTGCATGCCCCGCAATACTTACCCTGTCGGCAATCGTAATGTGTCCCGTGATTGCGGCATTCCCGCCGATCATAACTTTGTTCCCCACCTTCGTGCTGCCAGCAATCCCGACGTTCGCCGCAATGACAACGTCTTCGCCGACTGTCACGTTATGCGCAATCTGTATCAAATTGTCAAGCTTCGTCCCGCGCTTGATGCGCGTTTCCCCCATTGTGGCGCGGTCAACGCATGTGTTCGCTCCGATCTCGACATCATCCTCTATGACAACATTCCCCAGTTGCGGGATCTTTTGGTACGACCCGTCTTTCTTTGGAGCAAAACCGAACCCATCGCTCCCGATCACAGCCCCCGGTTGGATGATCACCCTATTCCCCACGACACACGACTCTCGTATAGAGACGTTTGAATAGATCAAACATTGTTCCCCGATCTTCACTCCGTGTCCGATCACGGTGCCGGGGAGTATTGTTGTGTGACCGCCGACGACGCATTGTGCGCCGACGACGACATGAGCACCGATGGAGCAATTGGAGCCTATGACCGCGGTGGGATCGATGACCGCTGTAGGATGAATGCCCGGCGGAATGAGCGCAGACCGGGGAGAGAATTCTTGCAGAACAATGATAAACGAGGCGTACGGGTCGGCAACTTGAATGACCGATGCAGGAAGCTTCTTAGAAGAGGCAACATCCATTGAGCGACTCACGATGACCGCCGACGCGGAAGTCGATTCAAGGAACTTTTCATACTTCGGGTTCGAAATAAACGTGAGGTCGCCCGCCTTTGCGTCTTCGATCTTGGCAATGCCGAGAATCTTTTCATCAGCATTGCCGACGATGTCTCCATCAAGAAGCGCTGCAATCTCCCGAACTGTCATGATGGTCTGTTCGATTGTGTGCGTGCGATTATTTCTGCTGTAGCTTTGCGAGCACTTTTGACGTAAGGTCGTTCTTCTCGTTGGAGTACATCAGGAGCGTGGAACTGCTTTTATCGAACACATAGTCGTAATCTCCCTCCTGAGCGACGTCCTTGACTGCTTTGAAGATCTTATCCTGAATCGGCTTCATAAGATCGTTCTGTTTCTGAAACAGCTCGCCGTTTGCGCCGAACTTCGCGGTACGAAAATCGACCATCTGTTTATCGAGATCCTGCAGTTCTTTCTCGGTCTCCGCGCGCTTCTTGTCCGACATGATAAGCTTTTGCTTATCGTAGTCCTCGAACTTGTGCTGCAGGTCGGTCTGCATCTTCGCGAGCTGGCTCTGCCAATCGGTGGTAATGCCATCCAGTTGCTTTTGCGCATCCTGGGCTTCCGGCAATTGTTGCATGATCGCTTCCGAATTGATGTATCCGATCTTCATTTGTGCGGAAGCGGGGAGCGCCGCCGCTGCGATCAGAATCAGTCCGCAAAAAAATGTCTTCATGGCTCACCTCGTTTTCCTTGTTCGGATTTACCTGCCGCCTCGTTTAAGACGGTCGATCACTTTGAATGTGTAATCGGCGCTCGGCTCACCGTAGAGCAAAAGGACATCTCCGGCCTTATCAAACACGAACGACAGCTTATTCTCGAGCGCAATTTGTTTGATCGCCGCAAAAATTCTGTCTTTGATCGGCTGCATGAGACGGTCCTGCTGCATCGCAAGCTCGCCTTGTTGCCCGAATTTCTGGGCCTTGTAATCGTTCATCTGCTGTTCTTCGTCGATGAGCTTTTTCTGCTCGGCTTGCTTTGTCTGATCGTTGTAGAGCCCCTGTTTCTTCTGATAGTCCTCGTACTTAGCTTGCAGGTCTTTCGACATCGAATCGAGCTGATCCTGCCAGGCTTTCACGATGACCGCTAATGAATCTTTGGCCTCTTTTGCGGCCGGCAGTTCCTGGAGAATTTTTTCGGAATTGACATAACCGATTTTTTGCTGTGCAGCTGCCGGAAGAACTCCCAGGATAACCGAGCAGACGAGTGCTCCAAGCACTGTTGTTGTAGTGGTGAACGCTTTCACTGTGCCCTCATTGTTGTTTCGTGGATTGATATCACCGACTCGAGGAATGCTCTCCTCGCAGGCAGTGCATGAAAATAATGATTTTTAGAAACCTTTACCGAATTGAAAATGAAAATGCCAGCCGGATGGAGAACCGGACCTTGTCGGATCGTCAAACCCGTATCCGTAATCGAAACCGATAAGCCCGATGGGATTAATGAGCAACCGAGCTCCGATTCCGGCAGACCTGTCAAGATTAAACAGCTCGGTGGTCTTCAAGTCGGCCCACACGTTACCACCCTCCGCGAACGTCAAGAGATAGATCGGGATTGGGTTGAGCGAGACGTTGAACCGCAGCTCGGCCGTATGCTTTTCCTCGATTCTCCCGCTGAGGATCTGACCCGATGCATTCAGCGGACCGACCCCGCGATCCTCATATCCGCGCAAAGGCGTTACGTTGATCTGCCCAAGCCCGGTACCTCCCATCGAAAAATATTCAATGTAGGGAACATCCGCAGGCTCGAGAACTTTTCGAAGTGTGAGAATCTCACCGAATTGATTGCCAAGATACAGGGCAAGCTTTGAACTGTTGAAAATCGGAATATACCAATCTAGGCCAACGATTTGCTTAATGAAGCGGGCGCTCCCCGGCAGGAGAGGCGGACCGGTCAGCTCGGTCGAGAACGAAAGATTGCTTCCGTGCGTCGGGAACAACGGATTGTCGATGCTGTTGCGCGAAAGAATTTGCGTGATGCTGTACTCGTCGGTCACTCCGGGCGGGCCGTAGTAATCGCTCAAACTCAAATTGTTGATCCGCTGGACCTGGAAGATCCAGTCGCCGCGCGTGTAATCGTCCGGCCACCTGAATTGCCGTCCGATGTTGATCGTGCCGCCGGTTTGCTCCACATCGTAAATATAATTTTGCCGCGTGTCGAACAAGCTGAACCCGAACGACGTTCTCGTTCCAAACATCCACGGCTCGCGGAACGAGATCGAGAAGGTGCGATACGTGCTTCCTTCTCCAAACTGCCAGTCAAAACTCAGGATCTGTCCACCTCCGCCCTGAAGCGGTTGGGTGAGGTCGAAATTATTGAACGTGAGTCCAAGCGCACCGGTGAACCCGAACGCCCCGCTGTATCCGACCGACATATTGAACGTGTCGCTCGATTTTTCTTCGACATCGTACACGACATCGACCGTCTTGTCGTCGACGATGCGCGTGTCGGGCTTTATTTTTTCGGGATTGAAATAATTGAGCACCGAGAGTTGACGGACGCTCCGGATGATCGCTGCGCGGCTGAAATAGTCTCCGGGCCGCGAGTAAAGCTCCCGACGGATCACTTTCTCTTTCGTCTTCGTGTTGCCGCGAATGTCGACTCTCCCGATGCGGAACTGATTCCGCTCCCGGACATGAATGACGATGTCCATGCTGTCGTCGTCCACTTTGATCTCTTCGGGGTCTATCGACATCGTCAGGTAGCCGTTGTCGAGATAGAGTGAAGCGACGTCCGTTTGTTGTTCATTCTGCCTTAAATTACGGTCGAATTTCTCCATGTCGTACACATCGCCCGATTTCATCCCCAGCCGCTCGGACAGCGCTTCCGATTTAAAGACCGAATTGCCCTCCCACGTAATATTGCGGATAAAATATTGCGGACCTTCATAGACATAGAGATAGATCGTCATGCGGTCCTTGGCCTTGTTATACGAGATGGAGTCGCTCAGAATTTCGGCGTCGCGATAACCGTTCTTATGGTAGAAGTCGATAATTTTTTTCTTATCGTCGGCGTATTTCTTCTTGTCGAATTTTGATCCACGCCAGAACTTCCACCAGATTTTCTCATGGGTATCGTCCATTTCTCCTTTCAGGTCCCCCGCGTCGAAGGCTTTGTTCCCATAAAACAGTATCGATTTGATATGAACTTCCGATCCCTCGTCGATCGTCAACCGAAGAATGACTTTTCCCCTTGCTTCGCTGTCGGGGCTTGCGACCTCCTCGGTCTTAATCGTTGCCTGCAGGTATCCGTCGTCGTCGTAGGCTTTTTTTATCGTATGAACGATCTCATTGATCTCTTCGGGCGTGATGATCTGGCCTCTCAGAAGGTCGATTTTTTTCAGAAGGTCGTCCGCGCTGATCTCGTCCGCACCGACAATATCGGTCTTGTCGAGTCTCGGATATTCTTTGACCTTGATGACCAGATAGACCCCGTCGCCGACGGTGTTCTCGATATCGATTTCGATATCGGAAAAAATCCTCAACCCCCAGAGTCTCGTGATGGCCGTTCGCGTCTGTTCTCCCGGAACGGTTATCTCGTCTCCGATCTTCAGCCCGGAATTAGCAATAATCGCCCCCGTCTCAGCCGATTTGTTCCCGTCGACCGAGATGCCCAATATTTTGTACTGCTGAACTTGTTGCCGCGTCGATTGCGAGAAAAGAAGTGAGCATCCAAACAACGAAATGAACAGCACAACGGACCATCGGGTGAGCAAGCAGCTCTTCACATTAAGTACCTGTAACACTTTTAAGAAACTTTTCTACGTAGGTCGTCGCGGCGTCCTTCCGTCTGGATTTCAACTGTTCGCTCACCATGCCGTAACGTCTCTCCCGCCCCTGGAACGACGCGATCGCCTCATAGAGCGAACGGCGCCTGAATTCGGGCCAGCACAGATCGGTGATATACATTTCCGAATAGGCAAGCTGCCAAAGCAAAAAATTGCTGATGCGGAGCTCGCCGCTCGTGCGGATAAGGAGGTCCGGGTCGGGGATATCTTTTGTGGAAAGGTACTGCGAGATGACGGCATCGTTGATGTGGTCGGGCTTGATCTTACCCTGGTGTGCATCGTGGGCTATTTTCTTCACCGCGTTGGTGATATCCCAGCGCCCGCTGTAGCTCAGCGCAAGGACCAATGTTAGACCGGTGTTGTTCTTCATAAGTTCCATCGCGTCGAGGAGCTCATCCTGAACATCATGCGGGAGTGTGGAAATATCGCCGATACTTTTAAGATGGACATTGTTGTTGTGAAGCCTGTCCCGTTCATCGCGGAGCGCTTTCAGCAACAATCGCATGAGCATTGACACTTCATCCTTCGGTCGTTTCCAGTTCTCCGTCGAGAACGCGTAGAGAGTAAGATATTTTACGCCGAGCTGCCCGCACACTTCCACAATTTCCCGGACAGAATTGACCCCCTCATGGTGTCCGGCAACACGCGGGAGCGACCTTTTTTGCGCCCAGCGCCCGTTCCCGTCCATGATAATGGCAATGTGTTTAGGGATCTCCCCGCTATGACGCAATTGCTCCTGCAATTTCTTGTCTTGACCCGTGGCCTGAATCGGACCCTTGATCAATGTTTCAACTCCTCAAAAATGATACGGGGATTCTATGCAATGTTAAACAATAAGTTAACCTTTTGACGAAAAAAAGTCAATCACAAAACAATGGGAGGGATCAAGCGATAAGAGGCTAATCTTTCGAGAGTTCGTCGGGAGACTGAAATTGAATTCTCTTCAATTCTTCTTATCTTACGCCATTTCCATCGCCTTGAAGATGTACAAAGAATTGAGCAAAACAGATATCCCTGGCAAAACATGAAATCCGGCAAAGCACAAAAAACGATTGTCATCATTGGAGGCGGCGCTGCGGGAATGATCGCTGCATGGCGCGCGGGAGTCGCCGGCGCAACGGTAATTCTGCTTGAAAAAAATAGCAAGCTCGGTCTCAAACTTCTCATCTCGGGCGGAGGTAAATGCAACATCACACACGCAGGCAACATGAAAGAGATGGGCGCCTGTTTCAGAATTCACGAATCGCGTTTCCTCAAATACTCCTTTCACGAGTTCACGAACGGCCAACTTCTTGGACAACTGGAGCATCTGGGAGTTGAAACATACGTCCGGGAGGATGGAAGAATATTTCCGCGGAGCGGAAAGGCCGGCGACGTAGTTCATGCGTTGCGAAGATTGATGGAAAGATCGGGAGTAGAAATCCGGCTTTCGAACCCTGTTGAAGAAATAATCCTGGAGGGCAAAGAAGTCTGCGCTGTGCGGACAGCCGGCGAGCTAATACCGACGGCCCAGGTCGTCGTTGCCACCGGGGGATTGTCGTTTCCAAAAACGGGAACAACTGGGGACGGTTTTCGCTGGCTTCGGGAGCTTGGCCATCATATTGTGCCGCCTCGTCCGGCCCTAGCCCCTGTGCACCTTTCGCCTCCTCCCCCGGCGGAATGGCAGGGAGTTGCTCTCCGCGATTGTGCAGTAAGCTGCGAAGCTGAAGGAAAAAAGCGTGCCGGCGCTCGAGGGGATTTATTACTGACTCATCGCGGGATCTCCGGACCTGCAGCGCTCGAGGTCAGTAAAGAAGCTTTCATCGCTTTCGAGCAACATTCTTCGATCGATATCGTTGTCGATCTCAAACCAGAAAGGTCGCATGAGGAATTAGATAAGGATATCCAGATGGAAATCAGTTCAAACGGAACACGAAACCTGGATACGTTGATCGACCAATTCGCTCCCCGGCGGCTTGTCTCTTTCATTCTTGCATCTGCCAAAATCGACGGACGAATCAAATGCCATCAAGTGAAAAGAGAAGACCGCCGAAAAATTATCGAAACGATCAAGCATTGGAAACTCGGTACTGTAAAAGAAATACCTCTGGATGGCGGAGAGGTAACGGCTGGCGGAGTGGATCTGCAGGAAGTCGACCCTAAAACGATGAGATCTCGCATCGTTAAGGGACTGTACGTCTGTGGAGAAGTATTGGATATTGCGGGACCTATCGGAGGGTACAACCTTCAAGCGGCTTTCTCGACCGGATACGTGGCCGGAGAATCAGCGGGGAAAGAAGCTGCGAATGGAGGAGGGCTTGAGTGATTATTTGTGAGTTGTATAATCTTTGAACGTAAACCCTTCCCTTTTCTCTTCCTTGGAAAGGAAGAACCTCGAACCGATGAGCTGCTCATAAGGAGGGAAAAAAGTATCGCCGTCGATGTCGTTGTCCACGAGCGTGAGAAAGAGCTCATCGGCCCGCTCCAAAAATTGTTCGTAGAGTTCGCCCCCTCCAATGATAAACACTTTCTCTTCGTCTTGTAAGGCGTCGAGCGCTATCCCCACTGCGGAATAGGTCTCAACGCCGGTGATGTCGTTCGACGTTAGAACTACATTCCGTCGGTCGACGAGGGGCTTCCCCATGGATTCGTACGTTTTTCTTCCCATTAATACGGCGTGACCGAGGGTTAAGCGCTTGAATCGTTTCAGGTCTTCGGAGATGTGCCACGGAATTTTTCCTTCTTTGCCGATGACTCTTTTTTTATTAAGGGCGGCAATGATGATGAGTTCCATGGACAGGGGGCTGCAGGGTTTGGTTGGAACAAGATTTCAAGATTGTAATCTTGTCATCATTCTAAACAGCAACTTCAAACTTGATCGGCTCGTCGCATTCGTAGCCAACGAGGGAGAAATCTTCGTACCGCAATTCGTCAAGGGGCTTTTTAGCGATAATAAGTTTGGGGCGAGGTTTCGGCGTTCGTTTCAGTTGTTCTTTTAAACCGTCGATATGGTTGACATAAATGTGCGCGTCGACGATCGTATGGCTGAAATATCCGACTTCAAGGCCGACGTCCTGCGCGATCGCCTGCGTAAGCAGGGAGTATGCCGCAATGTTGAACGGGATGCCGAGCGCAATGTCCCCCGACCGCTGCGTGAGATGGCAATTGAGTTTATTTCCCTGAACGTTGAAGACAAACGTATAGTGGCACGGGGGCAGCTTGCTGTGGGATGCGTTGCCCGGCTCCCATGCGCTGATGACCATTCTGCGCGAAGTCGGGTTTGTCTTCAACAAGTGAAGAACGAGAGCGATCTGGTCGATCTCTTTTACCTCATACTTCCCCGTCTTCGGGTTGACCTCCGCGCTCGGGAAACGACGCCAATATCGGCCGTACGCCGTTTCGAGGTTGCCGTATTCATCCGCCCATGCATCCCAGATCTTGGTTTGGTTCCGCAAGTTCCGAATATGGTCTTCGCCGGAAAGATACCAGAGCACTTCATAAAAAAGAGATTTCGTCTGCATCCGTTTTGTCGTCAACAACGGATAGCCTTCGCTGAGGTCGATTGTATAGTGCTCGGCAAAACACGATATGGTGTCGACCCCTGTTCTGTTTTTTTTCAACGATCCCTTTGAAAGAACGCGGTCGACCAAATCGAGGTATTCTCTCATCGCTGCTCCATGGTGAGGTGACGGGGAAACTTTCATAATCATAAATACTTTCGCCGTGAAAATCAAGCAAGGCGTGATCCCGGTAGTGACGCATTTTGATCTCAGTCCATTCCTTGTTGGATGCCCGCCAGAAGCATGCGGGCATGACGCAAATTCTAAACCGTCATTCCCGAATGATTCTATTGGGAATCCAAAATGCGTCACTATCGTGTTCCCGTTTCCAAGACATCGTTCTTCAAAAAGTCGATTTGCCCTTTCAAACATTTTGCTGTACCTTTGAACGTGGCAGATAACCCTGCCGAACTGCAGTGTTCCTGATCCCGAAACATGGGACAATATCCGATCCAACCTTCTGAAGAAACAGTCTCCCGTGCCCGACAACGAACGTCTCATCCGATCATTACAAACAAGCTGGCGAAAAGAAAAATCCGGCGCTCAAACGTACCGGGCGCTTGCCTTGTACGAGGCCGATGAAAAACAGAAGGCCACGTTGCTGAAACTCGCGGAAGCCGAGGAACATCATGCGCTCAAGTGGGAAGCGCGCCTTCGAGAACTCGGCTCCACCCCTCCTCAAGAATTTGATTCCCCGTTTGACAAACTGCGGCGCTGGCTTCTTGTGCGCAGCGGGACCGTCAATGCCATCCGGCGGCTCGAAGAACAGGAAGACAGGGATACGGACCGTTATGAAGCAGAAGCGATCCTCGCAGGGAGCCCGAAAGATACAGATGCCATGAAGGAGATCAAATCGGAAGAAAAAGTCCATTCAAAGGTCCTCCATTCAATGGCAGATGGCGACCAACCTCAAGCAAAATTAGAAGCGATCTTTAAAAAGGAAAAGTGGCATGCGGGACATTCAGGAGGATGGATCGGACAGGCAGTGTACGGCGCGAACGACGGCCTCGGCGCAGTGTTCGGCATCGTCACGGGAATGGCTGGCTATTCAGGCGGAGGACATGTCGTATGGGTTGCCGGCGTTGCTGGAATGCTCGCAAGCGCCCTCTCGATGGGGTCGGGAGCGTATCTCGCGCGGAAATCCGAACGCGAGGTGTATGAGGCAGAACTCGACCGCGAGCGGAGAGAAATTGAGGAAAATCCTGAAGAAGAAAAACAGGAACTGGAGCTCTTCTACCAGTTAAAGGGTTTCACTCCGGAAGAGTCGGCGATGATGGCGCAACGGTTGACGCAAAACCCCGAACAATTCCTCAAGACGTTGGCGCACGAGGAACTGGGCCTCTCATCGTCGACGTTCCCGAACCCCGTGAAGGAAGCGTTCTCCGCAACTGCGGCGACCGCAGTTGGGGGAATTATTCCGGTCGTACCGTTCATTTTCTTTTCCGGAGCACTGGCCATTGTACTCAGCCTTGTCATCAGCACGTGCGCGCATTTTCTTGTCGGCGTTCTAAAGACAATCGTCACCGGACGAAGCTGGTGGCGCAGCGGATTGGAAATGACATTGGTCGGTTTGCTGACGGCCGCGATCGCTTACGGCGTCGGCGTATTATTGAGTCCCGCAGGGCACTCGCTGCCGTAGAGATATCGTAAGAACTTTATGAGAAAAAAATCCCACAATTCATACCACCTCATTCAAAACTAACAATCAGGAGAAACACATGGACCATTCTCTCGTCACCACCAACTTCCAGCTTGACGGTTACAAGGTCGTAAAGAGCATAGGCGTGGTTCGCGGAATCATCGTGCGTTCGCGTTCTCTCTTCGGCAATATCGGGGCGGGAATCCAAGTCCTCTTCGGCGGCAACATCACGCTCTACACGAACCTCTGCGAGCAAACGCGCCGCGACGCTTATGAATTGATGATCCAGCACGCGCAGCAGCTTGGCGCAAATTCCGTCATCGGCTTCAGGTACGACGCCACTGAGATCATGAACGGGGTCACTGAAGTGCTTGCATACGGAACTGCATGCGTTGTCGAAAAGGCGTGAAGAAGAATTATGAATTAGGAATTTTAAATTATGAATGAGAGGAACGCTATCCTCCTTTCAGCCCCACAGAGATTTATCATGCCAAATTTAAAATTCAGAATTCCCGATTCATCAATTATCGGCTGGAAGAAATTTTACCTTACCCAAAAAGGTTTGTGCAATGGAAATTCAGGATAGAACTGTGTTGGTCCTCGGCGGCTGGGGACTCGTCGGGTCGGCTGTCTGCCGTTCGCTCATGGAAGAGCATCCGAAAAAAATCATTCTGACATCGCTGAAGGAAGCCGAAGCGCGGGAGGCTGTTGAACAAATGACGAAAGAATTTCCTCGGGCCGGGAAGAATTTTTTCCAGCCATGGTGGGGAAATATTTTCACGCGACAGGAACTGAAAGATATGAATCGGGAAGATATCCTCTCCGACCCGGTGCTTCGCGCCAAGTATATCGACGATATCGTCGACGAAATGTCGGAGCCGGTCCTTCATCGTTCAGCTCTGCATCAGCTGATCACGCACTATAAACCGGATGTCGTCATCGACTGCATCAATTCTGCAACCGCGATCGCCTACCAGAACGTTTTCCAGAGCGCAAGAGAAGTGCTGCAGCAATTGAGGGAGAACAAACCTGCCGGCAATGATACGCTCCGCGACTCCGTCGAACGGCTTTTGTGCACGCTGTATATACCGCAGCTGATCCGCCATGTGCAAATTTTTTACCGGTCGATGAACGAAGCGGGAACAAAAATCTATGTGAAGATCGGGACAAGCGGCACCGGCGGCATGGGGTTGAATATTCCGTACACGCACAGCGAGGAAAAGCCGTCGAGCGTCCTCCTCAGCAAATCGGCTGTCGCGGGCGCACAGACGCTGCTTCTGTTTCTCATGGGACGCACCCCGGACGCTCCTATCACTAAAGAAATAAAGCCGACCGGCGCGATCGCATGGAAAAAAATAGGGTTCGGCCCTATCGCAAAGCGGGGGAAACCGATCGAGCTCGTCGATTGTCCCCCTCGAAAGGGAATTCGTTTAGATGGCGCATTTGCAATCAAGATGGATATGCCCGCTCCGTCTAAACGACAACCGCTAAAATCCGTGTTTATCGACACGGGAGAGAACGGCATTTTTTCGCGCGGCGAATTCGAAGCGATCTCGACGCCCGGACAAATGGAATATGTGACACCCGAAGAGATCGCTACGGACGTTATCTACGAGATCAAGGGGGGAAACACGGGGCACGACATTATCAACGCGCTCGACAACGCAACGCTTGAACCGACGTACCGTGCGGGGTTTATGTTCAACAGCGCGCTTGAAAAGATGAAAGCGTTGGAGCGCGAACACAAGGTCGACAGCGTCGCATTCGAAATGCTCGGACCTCCGCGGCTCTCAAAACTTCTCTACGAAACTTATCTGCTGAAAGTATGTTTTGCGACGATGAAAACGGTTGTGAGCACGAGTGCAAAAGAATTGTCCAAAGCGCTGGCTTCTCTCATCGACGAAAATCAGACCTTGCGATCTCAAATTATTTCTATCGGGATCCCGATTCTTCTCCCTGACGGAAAGACGTTGCTGCGAGGGAGTGAAATTAAGATCCCACCGTTCCGCGGGGAGAATATCTTAAAAATCACCGACAAATCGGTCGACGAATGGGCGACAAGCGGCTGGGTCGACCTTCGGGTCGGCAATATGGAGAAGTGGAAAAGCCGCTTTACAGAAGCGATCAAAAACGCCGACAAATTGTCGCACACGGAGACGAGCTCACGGTATCTGCGCAACCTCGAATACTGGAAGAATTTTGACGAGATCGATCCCGGAAAAATCGTCGGGTGGATTTTCACCGAAGAGGAAAAGGGAGAACGGATGAAAGCGTAGACGACCTGCTATGCGTTTGGCATACCTAACTTTCGAACGGCGAATCGTGTTGATGAAAAACATTTCCTTTAGTTTTGTGCCTCTTCTTCTCGCAGTTCCTCTTTTTCTTCGGGCGCAAAGCAACCCCAATTTTAACGTGAACCTCCGCATCGATTATTCCTCTGCGGATGAGACGATCGATTTATGCGAAGGGCGGCTCTTCAACGTGAACAGCGTCGCCGACCTGCGTGGGACACAGCTTGCGGCGACTACAAGCATTCTGCTCGCGAGGAAACAGTACACGCCCGATGTATTCCGCCGCGAGCTCGAGCTGCTGCGCGACAATTCGAGAAGCCCTGACGATATTTTCGGATTAGCTCCGGTGCGCGCGCATCTTTCAGAAATTAAGGCCTTGCTTCTCGAGGCAAAAAAGAATCAACTCGACCGGCGCGTAGTGGCAACGATCGCGCAATTTTTCCCCGGCGATTGCTCCATCTCGGCGGACCTGCCCGTGTACATCGTGGCGTTCGGGAACGAGAACGCTGCTGCGTTTGTCCGGCGCGTTGTCTGGAACGGCAATACTCCAGTATTCGTCGGGGAGAATGAGGGCGAACCAGTCATTGTCGTCAACCTCGAACGGTTCGTCGACGGAACGACTTCGACCGAAACTCAATTCATCCAAACATTGAGCACGCTCGCCCATGAAACATTTCACGCGGTGTTTGCCGTTTATCAGTCTTCGTCGCCCGTTTGGAGAGATATCAATTCCCGGCGGTCTCCGTTCTGGTCTCTTGCCGAACTTGTCCAGAACGAAGGCATCGCCTACAGGATCTCATTCCAAGAACAGACGGGCGGCACTCTTCCGCCGTACATCTTCGCAAGCGCAAAAAATGCCATAGCTGTGCTCAGCCACGCAATGAGCGAGATGTCTTCTCCTTCGATCAGCGAACCGCGGGCACGCGAGCTGCTAATGGACGCGAACCTATCGGGTTCGTTCGAAAAAAATTATGGCGCCGCAGCCGGACTGCTTATGGCGTTCGCCATCGACTCAAAGATGGGAAGAACGGCGCTCACAGAAACGATCGCAAAGGGAGTGGGGGATTTTTTCCAGAAATACGATGAGTTGACAAAGCAGTACGATGAGTTGCCGAAATTATCGGATGAGGTGATGAAAGAAGTAGTGAAATGAATGACGAACGACGAATGTCAATTGACAATCGGCATTCGTCAATTACCTACTCGTATCGCAACGATTCGATGGGGTCGAGGTTTGCTGCCTTCCATGCGGGATAGACTCCGAAGACGATCCCGATGAACGAGCAGAAGATGATCGCTACGATGTTGAGCCCCAGTGCGGAGAAATCCATGAACGGTGTAGAAAGCATTGCGACGCTGTTGTTCCATGGAAAAATTGCGGGAGCGCCGGTGAGCACTGCGACAACGTTTCCGAGAATCGACCCGGCAATAATCCCAATCACTCCCCCGATCTGACTGAAAACCACTGACTCGCTTAAAAACTGCGACAGAACGTTCGCTTTCGTCGCTCCGAGAGCTTTCCGGATCCCGATCTCCTTCGTTCTTTCAGTCACCGACACAAGCATGATATTCATGATCCCGACGCCGGCGGCGAGTAGCGCGATGCATGCGATCCCCAGCGTCCCGATTTTTATCATGAAGGTGAGGTCGTTGAACTGCTGGATGAGCGTATCGTTGGAAAAAATAGCGAAGTCATCGTCGGCACCGGGAGGGACATGGCGGATCGTGCGAAGCACGGCGGTCGCAAGCTCAATCGTTGCGTCGTAATTGTTCTGGTCCTTCGTCTGCACCATGATATTGATGGACCGCTGCTTCCCGTATAAACCCATCGCCGTCGTGATCGGGATCGCCAGGTAATTGTCCTGGTTGCCTCCGAGGAACGACCCCTTTGGCTCGATCGTTCCGATCACCTTGAACTTGTTCCCATCGACCTTCACGGTCTCTCCTATCGGCGTCCCGCGCTCAAAAAGTTTTTCGACGACGCCGTTCCCCAAAACGCATACCGGGGCCGCGTATTCGATCTCCTCCTCGGTAAATGCCCGCCCATCTTTGATCGTCCAGTTGTTCGTCGGAAAACCTTGAACCGTTTCTCCCACCAATCCCACGTTCGGATTCGTTTTATCGTCGTTGTGCCATACCTGCTTTATGCCGAACCATGATTCGAGGCCGATATACTTCGCCTGCGTCATCCGACGGACAAACATTTCGCCCTGATCGAGGGTGATATCTTTTCTGTTGCGGAACTTATCGCGGTCGCGGCCCCCATGAAAGAAGCCCGTCGGAAATTTTTGTATTTGGAAGGTATTGGTGCCCAGGTCGCTCAGCCCATGCTCGATGGCGTTTTGAAGAACGCCCATCGCCGTCATCACGCCGATGATCGAAAACACGCCGACGCTGATGCCGAGCAGCGTCAGCGAAGACCGAAGCTTGTTGACGCGAATGGCGTTCAACGCCATTTTAAAACTTTCTTGTATTTGCATAGGGCTTATGGGGCAATTAATAATGAATAATTAACAATGAATAAGAAAAGCATGAGGCGTTCCCATCATTCATTATTCATTCTTCATTATTCATTGTTGTTATTCGTATCTCAGCGCTTCCACCGGGTCCAATTTCGAAGCGCGGTTTGCGGGTAAAAATCCCGAGACGACGCCGACAATAATAGAAATGAGGATCGCTATTCCCACGACGCTGAGCGGCATAGATGTCGGAAGGATCTGATTCAGAAGGAGGCTCAGCGGATATGAAATAATTATTCCGATAAGGCCTCCGATAAGAGAAAGAGAAGCCGATTCGATGAGAAACTGAAGGAGCACAGTGCTTCGCTTAGCGCCGATCGCTTTACGGATTCCGATCTCCTTCGTCCGTTCAGTGACGGAGACGAACATGATGTTCATAATTCCGATGGCCCCGACAAACAACGAAAGCGCGGTGATGAACAGCCCTATGCCCGCAACGACGCCGCCGATCGCGTTGAATGTCTGAACGAACATTTCCTGCTGGTTGATGGCAAAATCATCCTCGGCTTTCGGAGGCACATGACGCGCTTTTCTCAGGATTCCGCGGAGCTCTTCTTTCGTGTCGTCGAGATCCTTGATGTTGGCCGCCTTGACGGAAATCTGGATGCCCCTGTTCGACCCGAAGTGCTGGAAGAACGACTCGATCGGAATTACGATCCGGTCGTCGAGGCTTTCGAGTCCCAGAAAGCTTCCCTGCTTCTCCACTACTCCGACAACGCGAAACGTCGCCGAGCCGATCCTCACCGTTTTGCCGATCGGAGTCTCGCTGGGAAAAAGGTTATCGGCGACCTCGGACCCGAGGACGCACACTGGCCTCCCCCCGTCGGCTTCTGATTGACTAAAAAAGCGTCCGGCATCCATGAGGATGCCGCTCGTTTCCACGTATTGATCGTTCGCGCCGATCACCGTCACACCGTCCGAACTTCGGTCCTGGTATTTGACAGAAGCCATCGTATAACATGCCGGGGTTGCCGCTTTAACAAGCGTTGCCTGTCTTTCTATCGCTTTGTATTGATCGTATTTGATGTCTTTCCTGTTGCGATATTTCCACCACTCGTCTCCGCCAAACCACGGCCACTTCTGGACATAGAGAACGTCCGCACCGATCTTTGAAATGCTGTCGTTAAACCCGCGACTCAGTCCTTCAATGGCCGTCCCCATGAGCGTCACGGAAACGATGCCGATGACGATTCCCAGAGTGGTGAGCACCGACCGCATCTTATTCGCGCGGATGGCCTGGAAAGAAATTGCCAGCCCCTCTTTCAGCTCGTATGCAAAGTCTGCAACTTTCATTCCCATATCTGCACCTCGTCTCCGAAATGTAGTGTGGTGGAACAAGGAACCGCACCGTGCAGCGATGCAGTTATGCCAACTTCGGCACAATCTTCTTCTCGACAGGTTCATCCCGTTCGACCATGCCGTCGCGGATACGGATAATCCGGTTGGCGTGTTCCGCAATATACTCTTCGTGCGTGACGAGAATAATGGTGTTGCCGTTGTGATGAAGCTCTTCCAACAACGCCATGATCTCGTCTCCGGTCTTCGTATCGAGGTTTCCCGTCGGCTCGTCCGCAAGGATGATGGAAGGTTTCGTCACAAGAGCTCGGGCGATCGCAACGCGCTGCCGCTGGCCGCCGGAGAGTTCGTTCGGCCTGTGATGCATCCGATCGGCAAGATTAACATGGTGGAGGGATTCTTCCGCAAGCCGCTTCCGTTCGTGGGCATTGATGCCGCCATAGATCAAAGGTAGTTCGACGTTGTGGAGAGCGTCAGAACGTGGAATAAGATTGAACGTCTGAAAAACGAAACCGATCTCCTTGTTGCGAATCTTCGCAAGCTCGTTATCGTTCATCTCGCTCACGTTAACCCCGTTGAACTCATACAACCCGGTCGATGGGGTATCGAGGCATCCGAGGATGTTCATCAGCGTCGACTTGCCCGAGCCCGACGGCCCCATAATAGCGACATACTCGCCCCGTTCGATCTGAATTGAGACGTCGTGCAGGGCATGCACGGCTTCCGTTCCCATGACGTATGTCTTGCTGATATTTTTGATGTTGATGACGTTCATAGACAAACCTTTGCTGTTGACGGTACGAAGGCTTTTCGATGTTCTCTTTGTTCTTTCTTCATTGAGCGGCGCTAATCAAACAACATACACGTTGGAAAAAAAACCTTTTTGGACGTTTAAGCGTATCCGAAAATTATGTCCCTTCTTTCTTCATCATGCCGAAGCGTTTCGCGCTGTTGTCAACTTTCACGGTCGACCCATCCTCGAGATCCCGATTGATCGCCTTATAGCTGCCCGACACCACTTGGTCGGTTTCGGTAAGCCCGCTGATGATCTCTACCGTCGATTCGTCGCTGATCCCGCGTTTCACCGGAACCTGTTTCGCTTTGCCGTCCTTTACTACAAAGACTACTTCGACCGGCTTCTGCATTGCCATAGCCGCATTCCCTTTGCCGGCAGAATCTTGTTTGCCTTCGGCCATTTTCGGCGTTCTTGTCGTGACGCTCTGTATCGGTACTGCAAGGACATTGTTCCGAGTTTCGGTCTGGATATCTGCTGACATCGACATGCCGGGACGAAGCTCAATATCCTTGTCGAGCACGCGAATTTTCACCTGGAAGTTCGTCACTTCATCCTGCGTTCCCGCGCCGGTCGTCGTTGCGGTGTTCGCAATCTCATAAACAATGCCCTTCAATTTGCGGTCCGGGTAAGCGTCGACTTGAATGTTAGCAGTGTCTCCGATAGCGACAAGGACAACGTCGTCCTCTCCCACATCGACACGTGCTTCCATCCTCGACAGATCAGAGACCGTCATGATTTCCGTTCCTTCCGTGAAACTGCTGCCGCTAACTCTCTCGCCGAGTTCGGAGATGAGCTGCGAGACCGTGCCGTCCATCGGAGCGTAGATCGACGTCTTTGCGAGACTTTCTTTTGCCTGATTGAGCGAGGCTTGCGCTTGAGTCACTCCCGACACCGCGGATTCATACTGCGCTTGTGCGACCTTAAACGCCGTTTTTGACCCGACAAAATCCTGGTCGGACATGAGCTTCTTTTCAAACAATCCCTGCGCGCGTTTGTATTCGCTTTCGGATTTGTCAAGATTGGCTTGATTTAAAGAGAGCGCCGCTTTTGCCGAAACAAGTGCGGCAGCGGCTCCATCGACGCCCGCTTGATACTGATCGGGCTTGATACGAACGAGGAGATCCCCCTTGCGCACTCTTTGTCCTTCCTTCACGGGGAGTTCGATGATCTCTCCGCTGACTTCCGCGTTGATCTTCACCGCCGTCTCAGGCTGAATTTTCCCGGAAGCAGTCACGATCTGCGTGATCGATTTTCGGACCACCTGGTCCGTTTGGACGCTGATGACATTCTCTCTTTTGCTCCCCAGGAGAACGATCAACACGAGCACTAGGATGACAGCGCCAATGCCGGAGAAAATGAAGATCTTCTTTTTTGATTTAAGTGACTTTCCGTTAGCCATTTCGCGCTACTCCCTAAGAATGATATTTTCTCAATTGTTCTTTTAGTAAGACGTGTTGCCCACTGCAAAAGCGAGGTTCATTTTTGCAGTGATGTAATTGTACGTTGCATTCACCTTGCTCGCCTCCGCGTTCACGAGTCCGGCATTGGCCGTCAGGAGGTCGACCAGCGTTCCTGCGCCGAGGTTGTACGTCTCTTCGGCGACCTTTTGGTCCTGAGCCGCGGATTGAAGACTCTTGACGCTGGCCGTATACTGTTTGCGCGCAGACTCAAGATTGAGGAGCGCTTTCTTCACATCGACGTTGACGTTGCGTTCCGTTTGGAGGAGCGATAGTTCCGCGTTCCTGCGGTCGACGGCGGCGGATTGCACCGCCTGGTTCGTCGCAAAATTGTCGAATAGTTTCCAGCTGATCTGGAGCCCCCACGTGATACCCTTACCGTCGGACAGATTGGAAATAAGCGTATTGTTCAGTGCGTAAGCCGCAAATGCGCTGACTGTCGGGTAATACCGGGCGATCGCTGCAGTCTCTTCAGCGTGCGCACCGTTGAGAGATTCCATCGCTCCCTGGTAGTCGGGGCGGGAATTCATCGCCGTCTTGCTGAGCTGCTCCATATTCTTATACATATCTTTGGTCGCATTGAGTTCCGCGTCGCTGATATCGGGAGCGATCGAGGAATCGGCGATGGTGTAATCGACGGAAACATCCATCCCGATGAGGGCGATGAGATCGGCCTTGGATTCATCGAACGTGTTTTGCGTTTGGATGAGATTCAATTCATCCGCGGCAACGACCGATTGCTGGCGATAGACGTCCGCAATCGAAAGGGAGCCGACCTTATTCGACTCCGTGATACGGTCGAGCTGCCGCTGATCGCGTTTCAAATTCTCTTCGCTCACTTTCACAAGCTGTTCATTCCTCAACACGGCGAGATAATCGCTCTGCACTTCAAAAACTATTTGCTGCTTTGTCCTGGAATACGAGTCGTACGTCGATCCTGATGCCGCGACCGCCCGTTTCAACGTTCCTTCGCGCGAAAATCCGTCGAAGATATCATACCCCGCGCTGAATTGTGTCTGAAAGTTATTCGTAACGGAGAACGATTCAGGAATAAGTATCGGAACGCCCGAGATCAATCTTGTAGATGCCGCGTTGTCGTTCTGTTGTCGCGTCCATCCTCCGATGGCGGTAAGCGACGGAAAGTATGTTCCATACGCCGCAAGGACGCCGCTTTGAGCCGCGTCCACATTATTCTCCGCTTGCCTCACCTGAACGTTTTTATCCAGCGCAACATCGATTGCTTGTTTCAACGTAAGGGAATTTTGAGGGATTGTCTGGCACAACAAGGAGGTCGTCGTTGATAAAACCAGAAAGGTCGCAAACAGTCGTTTCATACATCATTCTCCAAGCTAATACGTGGATCTGTACTCATAACCTGTCTTTTAACGAATACAGATAATTAAAGTTTCAGTTCACCGACGATTTTATCCTTTAAATATAGGGATTTATGGGGAAATATGCACGTCGGGAAGCACCTTCGCCCTCAGATGTATTTGACATAGCAAATACAAGGATGTTTGATTCAATCTCAATCTAATAAAGAGGAGTTCCGGATCAGTCGGAAGGGTTCAAGCAGGTCGATGGAATTTCTCGATGATAGGGTCTTTAATAGAGAGCAAATAGTGCAGAGCGGCATCGTGATCGTTTGCGATAACCCCTTCCAAAATCGCTTCTTCAATTTTTGACTTCAAGACCCCCACAAGCTTGCCGGGTTCCAATCCGCATACCTGCATAATTTCTTCGCCGCGGACGGGCGGCTGGAATGCACGCAGACGATCCTTCTCCTCCACCTCCTTCATCTTCGCATTGACCCGGTCATAGTTATCGGTATACTCTTTGACAAGTTTTGGATTTTTTGACGTGATGTCTGCCCTGCACAATATCATGAGGTCGTCGACGAGATCCCCGGCATCGAACAGCAAACGGCGGACTGCCGAGTCGGTGACATCTTCGTCGACGAGCGCCATCGGACGAAGGTGCAGCCGGACTAATTTCTCGACGTATGGAATTTTATCGAACGGCAGTTTCAGTTTGCGGAAGAGGTGTTTCACCATTCGCGCGCCGAGTTCCTCATGTCCGTAAAACGTCCATCCTATTCCTTCTCTGAATTGTTTCGTCCTCGGCTTGGCAATGTCGTGGACAAGGGCGGCGAAGCGGAGGTAAAGGTTGCCGGTCACCGTTGAAATGTTGTCCACAACCGTACATGTATGAAGGAAGACGTCCTTATGATGATGGTCGTCGCGTTGCTCCACCCCCGAAAGCTCCGCAACTTCCGGCAGTACGATCTGCATGACGCCCGTAGTGAACATGAGGATGAGGCCGACAGATGGTTTCGGGCTGGCGAGAATTTTCAGGAATTCGTCTGTGATGCGTTCCTGCGCGACGATGGCAAGCCGCTCCTTCATTCCGGCGACGGCGTCGAGCGTTTTTTTGTCCAAAGAAAACCCGAGTTGAGAAGCAAACCTCAGCGCACGCATCATGCGCAACGGGTCGTCGTCGAACGTTTTCGCAGGGTCGAGCGGCGTGCGGAGTATTTTCGCCCCGATGTCCGCTCGTCCCTGGAATGGATCATTTATTTCTCCCAGCGTAGAGGAATTCAACGAGACGGCAATTGCGTTAACGGTGAAATCGCGCCGTAAAAGGTCTTCCTCGAGCGAAGCATTTTCCACCACCGGATTCCGGGAATCCTTCGAATAACTCTCTTTTCGGGCACCGACAAATTCTATTTTCAGATCGCCAAGGCGGAGCATTGCAGTGCCGAATTTTTCGTACGTGACAATTTTTGCCCCGCCAAATTTTTGGAATATAACCCGCGCGAACTCTATTCCGCTGCCAACGACGACGACGTCGATGTCGTGCCCCTCCTTCCCGAGGAACAAGTCGCGCACAAACCCGCCGACGACGTACACCATCAACCCTGCCTCATCAGCAAAATGCCCGATCGATTGAAGTTCGGGGGAGCGCACTTCGATATGATTGTCGTTCACGTTCATACGCTATGATACGCCAAATTTTTGTACCTGAATAGAATTCAGGATCCTCTGTGCGACATCGAGCGCCCGGCGTCCGTCGACACCCGACACGATCGGCTGTCGCTTTTCGCGCACGACCGAAATGAAGGATGCCAGCTCATATTTCAGCGCGTTCACTTCTTTCACTTCCGGCTGTTCGTACACGATGTTGCGTTTCTTTTTTCCTTCCCCGATCTGTCCGAGCAGCATTGTCGTTTGACCGCCCGTATCTCTCTCCTCTGCAAGCCGGAATACTTCGGCAACTCCTTGAAGAAAATCTATCGAGATATATCCGTTGAGCTGGAACATCCTCATCTTGCGCATTTTGTTTTGTGAAATACGGCTCGCCGTCACGTTCGCGACGCATCCGTTTTCGAACTGGAGTCGCGCGTTCGCGATGTCGACCGATTCCGAGACCACCGCGACTCCGTTCGCATCGATCCTCGTCACGGGCGATTGGACCAGACTGAGGATGACGTCGATGTCATGGATCATCAAGTCGAGGACTACGGCGACGTCGGTTCCTCTCGGATTAAATTGCGCCAGACGGTGCGACTCGATGAACATCGGCTTCAATTTATATGATTCGAGCGCAAGGATCGCCGGGTTGAATCGTTCGATGTGACCTACTTGGATGACGCATCCTTTCGTTTCCGCAAGTGAAATAAGCCGGTCCGCCTCGGATACGGTCTGCGTTATCGGCTTTTCGATGAGCACATGGACGCCGGCGCTAATGGCCTCGTTCGCGAGCTCGAAATGTTTGGAAGTCACCGACGCCACGCTCACCGCGTCGACATTTTTCAGGAGGTCATCCAGCCGGTCGAACGACCTAAGCCCGGGGTATTGCGATACGATTGCTTCAGCTTTCGCCTTATCGACGTCGTAGATGCCGACCAGCGATCCTTCAGCTAGCTCGGAATACATTTTCACGTGGAGCGAGCCGAGATGGCCGACTCCGATTACGCCGATGCGGGGGTAAGGGTTCATGGTTCTTGGTTCGTAGTTCTTAGTTCGTAGTTCTTAGTTCGTAGTTCTTGGTTCGTAGTTCTTGGTTATGTGTTCATTGTTGATTGTTCATTGTTAATTGTCCGATTTTGTCTCGCTCGTCCCGCCCGGACTTTTTGCGACGGCGCTGCCTACTGCACGGTCGAATCCACCGAATCGATCGTCGTGGTAATAGACCACAGCAATGTAGCGGTTGATCGTGCGCCAATCGTTCCCTTCGAGTGCGATCCAATCCGCGTCGTTCGCTTCCCCTGTCACTGAGTCGATCGAGGCCGTCACATATTGATAGTCGTACACCCCTCGGCGGATCCATTTATGGAGCGAATACATTCTCTTCGATGGGTCGAGTTCCATTTTGAAATCATCCCGAATTTGCCACTGGTTGAACGCCCCGACAAGATAAATATCTTTCTGCGAAGGCGAAGGGAGTTCCAGCCTAAATTCAACATCAAGATAGTCGGAATTGGCACCGGTAAACGGCCTCAATTTCGCTGCGCCGTTCGCGTCGATGGTCCCCTGCCATTCAAAACGAGACAGGTCGGCCCCTTCCCGGAGCCGAACCTTTTCTTCATTCGGATACAAGCGCGGAGAACCGATGTCGAGCCGGCGATATTCGTTGCCCGGGGGAACGTTGCGTATCGAAAACTTTTTCTCCGGACGGTACGCCTGTTCAACGAAGGTATCCGGGTCATCGTCGTCGACGTCGATCCGGAAAGCATCGTACAATTTCCAGTTCTGGATGATGTCGACACACTTCACGTTAAGATGATTGATGCGATTCGCGGGCAGTTGCTCTTCATCCGGGGGCACGTCGACCTTGACGGTGATCAGGTTCATTTGATTATACGGAGCGCCTTTTCCTGGATAATACGCGTTGTCTACCCGCATTGAAATTCCAACGGCGTTTTCCAGAACAATGAAGCGGCCTTCACCGAGAACTTCATCGTTCATATCCTCGTCGAGGATAGCAAAGAGATAGTTTCCCGAATACGGAAAGAGGACGACGCCGTGGTCGTCCGGAAAATCATTCTTGTAATGATAGTCGTAGTGATGCACTCCGTTCGGCGCAACGGTGAACTGAAGCTGCTGGCTCTTCGTATGGTAATCTTGATTGAGGAAAACGTTGTTGTCGGCCTTCCAATCCTTCGTTGCATGCGCAAATACGATCTGGAGGTTGGGCGGATGCTCGGCCGATATGTCGAACTCTATGGTTACTTTCTGCCCCACGGAAATAACCGGAGGGAGATACTCGTCGTCCGACGCATAAATGCGCAGCCCAAGGAGGGAGACCGTGGGTGCTTGCGCAAAACACAAACTGTAACTCGCCAGAATGAGAAAGAGAACTTTTTTCATAAGTCTTTGGGTGAAACGACAATCGTTCTTTCAAGCCAGGAATGAAATTCAGCGACGCTATGAAAAAGATAATCCGTTTTTGTCTGCATGACAACGTCTTTGCTGTACGAATCCCACACGACCGCAGCGATGGGCACTTCGGTCTCGCGAGCGGCTTTGATATCTGCCACCGCATCGCCGACCATCAGCACCTCGGAGGGCCGCAGCGAAAATTTCGCCATGATTTTTCTGATTCCATCTCCGGACGGTTTGAATTCGTCGACATCATCGCCGGTGATCACAATGTCAAAATATGATGCGATGCCTAATTCGGCGAGAGTGATTTCAGTTGTGCGACGTCCTTTTCCCGTGAACAGGGCAATAAGGAGACCCTTCGACCGGACAAATTCCAGGAGTTCCTTAATCCCGGGGTACAATGCCGCCAACGCATCATGCCGATCTTTGTAAAAGCGATAGTATTCCGTCATTGCATCGTCGATATGACGAGAGCCGATCATTTTTTCGACGGCCTCCTTCTCGGGAGGCCCGAATAAAGCGACAATTTCCTTCGGCGTCAACCGTTTGTTGATATATTTTTCTGCGATATGGTTGAACGAATCGTAAATGAGCTGATTGGTTTGCGTCAGCGTGCCGTCCATATCGAATATGATGCATCGTAATTTCTGCATGTATGTGGGAGCGTTCTTCTCCGTTTCAGTGATCAAAAGTTGTCATTGTCGTTCTATTGCCATTTTCGTTCATGTGAGATCCTCTTCAATTCATCATTCATAATTCATAATTTCTAATTCTCAATTATCAGCCGGTTCCGCATGAATGTTCGTTTCCTTGATCCGTGGAAACGCCACCATGATCCTGTTCTCGAGTCCGGTCGAGATCTCATGAACATCCTCCAACGAGAGATGTTTGTCGACGCTGCAGCGGAGTGCAACGCGAAACTTCCCTTTCACTTCCAGGATGGACAGGACGCTGCAATTCTGAATCCCTCGGTGCGAAGATGCTATGCGCAGGATCTCCTCAATGAACTCCTGGGACGATTGCGTTACGTCGACAGTGTCAACGACGCTTTCGTGAGAATCTTCGATATGAATAATGACCGAAGAGACCCGTGGAATATTCGTCTTGATCCGCGCCTCGATCTCATCGACCATCGCGTGAACGCGAACGAAATCTTCATGTTCTTCAAATTCAAGCTGAAACTCGACCTGATATTTTCCTCCGACCTGGAACGCGCAAATATCGTGCGCGCTGAGGCCGACCCCGGCCATCATCAGTTTAACTTTGTCGACGATCGTTTCGTCGGACGTTTCCGTCGGCTCGGGGTGGATGATGATATCGGCGTTCGGGAGTATTTTTTGTATCGCCCGCTCTGCGGCATGGACGAGAGCGTTCGCGGTCTCGAAGGGCAATGTCCGTTTCAACAAGAGCGTCAGGTCGACAAACAACTTCGACCCGGACGACCTTACCCGAACGTTGCCGACATCGTGCACTCCGTCGATGGTCGAGGCAATGCGTTTGACCTGCTCCTCCACCCCTGCGGGGGCCCGGTCAAGAAGATCGTCGATCGTTCGTTTGCCAAGCGAGAGCGATACGCCGATGACGAGGATCGCGACAACGAGCGCGGCGATCGAATCGGCGACCGGGATCTTCAGAAGGGTCAGAACGAGGCCGAGCAGCACGACGCCCGAACTCCACACATCCGTACTAAAATGAAGAGCGTCGGCTTCGAGCGCACGGCTCCGATATTTGCGGGCGACTCGTGAGAGCGCGCGAGAGCGCGACACGTCGACGATGATCGAAAGGATAATGACGAAAAAGCTCCAGAAGTTGACCTCGACCCCGGCCGAATGATAGACCAGCCGGCGGATCGCTTCGCTGATGATCCAGAAACAGGTAACGAGAAGAAGGAGCGTTTCGACGAGCGCCGAAATATTTTCGATCTTCCCATGGCCGTAGAGATGTGTCTTGTCCGCCGGCCTCGCAGAAAACCGCACAGCAAGATACGTGATGATCGCGGCGAGCAGGTCCAAGCCGGAATGAGCAGCCTCGGACAAAATTCCAAGACTGCCTGTTTCAATGCCAACAATTATTTTAAGTCCAGTAATTAAAAAAGCGGCGGCGATCGACGACAATGCCACCGACGATTTTTCGCTGTCCTGGTGTAGTACGTGTCCCATGTGCATGGAAAAAAAAGAAGGCGCCCCGCCAGAGCGGGACGCCTGTTCACATCCGGAAAGAGTTATGGTTCACTTGTTTGTGCGCGCTTGCATGAGAAACATCGCAAAGCAGGGAACGGGCCGAGAAATTTCTTTCGGCCGGTCTTAGGCGATGGTCACATCCTTCGAAAGGTATACGTCTTGGATCGCGTTGAGGATCTGCACGCCTTCGTTCATCGGACGCTGGAAGGCCTTGCGGCCCGAGATCAACCCCATACCTCCCGCACGTTTGTTAACGACGGCGGTCTTCACCGCCTCGGCGAGATCGCTTGCGCCGGACGACGCCCCGCCGGAATTAATGAGGCCCGCTTTTCCCATGTAACAATTCGCGACTTGATAGCGCGTAAGGTCGATCGGGTTGTCCGTCGTGAGCTTCTCATACACAAGCTTATGCGTCTTGCCGAAATTGAGCGCCGTATAACCGCCGTTGTTCTCCGGAGCCTTTTGTTTGATGATGTCCGCTTCGATCGTCACGCCAAGATGGTTGGCTTGGCCGGTCAAGTCCGCGGACACGTGATAGTCTTTCTCTTTCGTCTTGAACGCGCTGCTGCGGAGGTAGCACCAAAGGATCGTCCCCATGCCCAGCTCATGGGCATGCTGAAACGCCTGGCTTACTTCCCACAATTGCCTCCGCGACTCCGGCGATCCGAAGTATACCGTAGCACCGACCGCCACCGCGCCCATCCAATACGCCTGCTTCACGCTCGCAAACAGCGTCTGGTCGTACGTGTTGGGGTATGAAAGAAATTCATTATGATTGATCTTGAGGATGAACGGGATCTTGTGCGCATACTTTCGCGATACCGCGCCGAGAACTCCGAGCGTTGACGCGACTGCGTTCGCCCCGCCTTCGATCGCGAGTTTCACGATATTTTCCGGGTCGAAGTATGCCGGGTTCGGGGCAAACGATGCGCCTGCTGAGTGCTCGATCCCTTGGTCGACGGGCAAGATAGATAGATAGCCGGTCCCCGCGAGCCGCCCATTATCAAAGAGCGCCTGGAGACTTTTAAGTACCGGAGTCGGACGGTCTGATAATGCATAGACCCGGTCGACATAATCCGGACCGGGCAAATGAAGAGATTCTTTCGGTATTGTCGTGCATTTATGCTGAAGAAGAGTTTTCGCTTCAGCGCCTAAAAGTTTTTCAAAATCCAAAGCCATTGTTATCTCCGATGTAAAGTAAGAATGCTGGTTGATATGAAGAAGACAGAAAAATATACGAAAGAGTGATGTGTGTTGCAAGGGCGTTTGGCGGAAGACGGTGCTGCTCTTTGAATATTTTTTTATTTTCCGACTTGTGGATTCCCGATAAAACGTTCGGTTTACGACCTCGTTGAGGGAATGACGCAAACCCCGACGCTCGTCATGCCCGCATGCTTTTGGCGGACATCCAAGCTGTAACACAACCGTTCCTTGGGTAGTGGGCTACTTTCAGAAACCTTCCGAAGGCTTCTTGAGTGAACATTGAAAAAGCACTAGCATTTGTTCGTTTCAGATAGAAAACCTTCGGAAGGTTTGCAGTGGATCGTCAAAGGTAACTCACCACCGTTCCTTGACATTACTTCCCTTTCTTGATACTTTTCATCACACCACCGATGACAATCCGCAAGAAAAATATTGTGCTCAGAAAGAACGAAGAGCGGAGGCTCATTGCAGGACATCAATGGATCTTCAGCAATGAGATCCACGCCGTCAACGGGGCGCCGAAAAGCGGCGACATCGTCGAGATCGTCCGGCACGACATGAAACGAATGGGAATCGGGTTCTACAACCCGCACTCTCTCATCGCATCTCGTTTCCTTTCCGCCGAAGACGAAGAGATCGATTTCAAATTTTTCGAGCGGCACATCGCATCGGCGCTCGCTGTTCGCAAAAAACTTTTTCCAAAAGAAGCCGCATTCCGCGTCGTGCATGGCGAGAGCGATTTCCTTCCGGGCCTCATCGTCGACAAATACAACGAGTATCTCTCGGTGCAGACCTTCTCGGCTGGGATGGATTCCCGCTTGACCTTGATCTGCGACGTCCTCGTCTCGATGTTCTCTCCGCGCGGAATCGTCGAACGGAATGAATCTCCGCTTCGATCGCTCGAGGAACTTCCGCTCCGCAAAGGGATCATCCGTGGGACCGTCGAGCCGACGATCATCGAACTTCACGGCCTCAAATTCCGCGTCGACCTTCTCGAAGGGCAAAAGACCGGATTCTTTCTCGACCAGAGGGATAATCGCACAGCCCTTCACCCGTTCGCAAAAGACGCATCCGTCCTGGACTGTTTTTGCAACGAGGGAGGGTTTGGCCTCTACGCGGCGCACTACGGCGCGAAGTGTGTCGCCGCGGTCGACAGCTCCGAATTTGCGATCGAGAAATCGAAAGTGAACGCCACACTCAATAATCTTCACACGATCGCGTTCAAACGCAGCGATGCGTTCGAGACGCTTTCGAAAGAGGCCGCCGATAAGAAGAAATTCGATATCGTTATCCTCGACCCTCCGTCGTTCACGAAGAACCGGAAGACCGTCGCGACTGCCGTGAAAGGATATAAGGAACTCAACAGCGGCGCAATGGGCATCCTCAACGAGGGGGGGATACTGGCAACGGCATCCTGCTCGCATCATATCACCGAGGAGACATTTTTAAACATTCTGAACGACAGCGCTGTCAAAGCTGGCAGAAAGTTGAGACTGCTCCATTTCGACGGGGCGGCGGCTGACCATCCGACCCTGCCCGCTATGCCGGAAACTAAGTATCTAAAATTTGCGCTTGTTGAGGTCGACTAAGAGTCGGCGTCCGAAACTATTTCCACCGTCAGGACTGTTATTAGAATATGCGAATCGAAGGAGCGGCCATGAAGCCAACATCCTTTTTCACGATGCTCTCACTGGGAGCCATCCTTTTTATATCCTTGAACAGCACCCCCCACTGCGCCCTCGGAGCCGAACTTGGCTCCGAGTCTATGGTCACACAAGACTCGGATCTCGTCTTTGAATCTCCCAATAAAAATTTTGCTCCGACGCCAAAGGTGGTGTCACTTCTCGACGCATGGGGCGTCGATGTATTGATCTCTAACAATGGATTCGGGTTGGGAGGTTTTTTACGGCACCAATATTCTGAAGACCTCTACGGAACGTTGAACCTCGGGATCTCCGAATCGAAAGATGACAACGAAGTGGAATACGTGACGTATTATGGAGAGACGTATGTCCCCGGCAAGATCAACCGATTCATTTTCGTGCCGCTTCATGTCGGCGTCGAGTACCGGTTGTTTGCCGATGACATCGTGGATAACTTCCGGCCCTATGTCAACGCCGCCTTGGGGCCTTCGCTTGTTTTTTCGTCGCCGTACGACCGGGAGTTCTTCAACAGCATCGGCTATGGCCAAGCGCATTATTCCGTGGGAGGGTTCGTCGGCTTCGGTGCATTTTTTGGGTCTGAAGAAACATTATCCGGAGTGAACATCCGATACTACGTTGAGCCGTTTCACGGCGGGATTGACAGCATGATGCGGGACGATGGCTCGATCGAGAAGAAGAAAGATTTTGGAGGGTTCTTTATTACGTTGAATTTCGGATCGCTATTCTGAAAGAAATGCAAAATTCAAAGTGCAAAGGTTCAGTGAAAAGTTTGGGTAATGGTACGTTTTGGATTCCCGACAGAAACGTTCGGGAATGACGCAGACTCAGCGTTCGTCATGCCCGCATGCTTCTGGCGGGCATTCATATAACGGTGGGAAGAAATAGCAAAACGTACCATTATCAAAGTTTGAGACTTGTCGCAATTTTAAATTTTACATTGTAATTTTGCCTTTTGCATTTTGGATTTTACATTCCTCTTACGAGCCGAGCACTTTCTTAAGAAAATGTCCGGTGTAAGAGTGCGCATTGAGAGCGATCTCTTCCGGAGTTCCCGACGCCACCACCTTTCCGCCGTTCACTCCCCCGCCCGGTCCTAGGTCGATAATATAGTCGGCGCATTTGATGACGTCGAGATTATGCTCGATGATGAGAATGGAATGTCCGGCATCGAGAAGCGCTGTAAAGCATCTGAGCAATTTCGCGATGTCGTCGAAGTGAAGCCCCGTCGTCGGCTCGTCGAAAATAAACAACGTATGTCCTTCCTGTTGACCGCTCAAATGCGCGGCCAGTTTCACGCGCTGTGCTTCGCCCCCCGAAAGCGTCGTCGCCGGCTGGCCTAAACGCAAATACCCCAGGCCGACGTCGTCGAGGATTTTAAGTCTCTGCGCGACACGTCTTCCGTCGGCATGACTCTTAAAAAACTCTATCGCCTCGCTGACCGTCATCGATAAAATATCATCCACATTCCTTCCGTGATACCGAACGTCCAGCGCCTCCTTTTTGTAGCGTTTCCCTTTGCAGCTCTCGCACGTCAAGTATAAATCTGCCATGAACTGCATTTCAATTTTCTGGAGGCCGTCTCCCTCGCAGGTCTCGCATCGCCCGCCGGGGACATTAAAAGAAAAATATCCGGGAGCATAGCCATGAATTTTCGCCGATTGGGTGCCCGCAAGCAGATCCCGGATAAGCTCGAATGCCTTAATATACGTGATGGGGTTGGAACGGGGCGAGCGTCCGATCGGCGACTGGTCGACGAGTTCGATGGACGACAGAAGACCCGATCCCTCGATAGACGCCGCGCCGACGACATTCGTGCTCGACGAAGAAAGATTTTTTTTGAGCCCTTCGTACAAGACTTCGTGCACGAGCGTACTTTTTCCCGAGCCGCTCACTCCCGTAACGCACACAAAGAGGTTCAGCGGAATTTCGACGTCGATGTTTCTCAGATTGTGCAGGAAGGCGTTCACAACGCGGAGCGACCCTTTCCCTTTTTTCCTGCGCGTTTTCGGGACCGGGATAGACAATTTTCCGCTCAGGTATTTTCCCGTAAGAGATACCGGAGAACGAAGGATGTCCGCATGAGTGCCGAAAAACGTGACTTCGCCGCCGTGCTCTCCGGCGTGCGGTCCCATGTCGATCAGGAGGTCAGCTTCGGACATCATATCGGCGTCGTGCTCGACGACGAGCACCGTATTTCCGATGTCCCGGAGCGATTTCAAAATGCGGATGAGGCGGTCGTTATCGAGCGGATGGAGGCCGATGCTCGGTTCGTCGAGCACGTAAATGGACCCGACAAGCGACGACCCGATCGACGTCGCAAGGTTGATGCGCTGCGATTCGCCGCCCGAAAGCGTCGATGAAAGGCGGTCGAGTGTAAGGTATCCCAGCCCGACGTCGACAAGATACCGGAGGCGTTTTCTGATCTCATCGAGAATTCTCTTGCAGACGCTCAGCTCAAAATCGCTGAACGCGATCTCTTTGAAAAACTCCTCGGCGTTTTCAATGGTCATCGAAGCGATAGCGGCGATGGTGTTTCCGGATATTTTAACGTCGAGCGCCTCGCGCCTCAAGCGCGCGCCGCCGCATTCATCGCACGTCGTGTAACCACGATATTTGCTCAGAAGAACGCGGTACTGAATTTTATACGCCTTCCTCTCCACCATCTTAAAGAAGCCGTTGATGCCGTCGAAGCGTTTCCCGAAACCGTTCATGACGACGTTCAACTGATCGGGGGTCAACTCCTCGAACGGGACGGCGAGGGGAACGCCTGCTTCGCTTGCGACCAAAAATAAGTCGCGCAAATTTTCACGGAACTTCGGCGTCGTCCACGGTTGGATAGCGCCGTCGCGCAACGCCTTCCTCTTATCGGGAACGATCAGGTCCATGTCCAGCCCCACGGCGCGCCCGAACCCCTGGCATTTCGGGCATGCCCCGATCGGATTGTTAAAAGAGAAAAGATGCGGCTCCGGTTCTTCGTAACGGATATGGTCGATAGGACATTCGAAGTGCTGATTGAATGGAAGTTGCTCCCGCGTTTCAAGGTTGACCACCGTCGCGTATCCGTCCCCTTCGACAAAAGCGGTCTGGATCGAATCGGCAAGTCTGTTCTCACTCGCCTTTTCATTTTTTCGAAGCACATAACGATCGACCAGAACAAAAATCATTTTCTTCGATGAAGTGAAGGAGCGCTCATTTAAATCGATCAGCTCGCCGTCCACGACGATCCTAAAAAAACCTCTCTTCTTGAGCGCTGAGAGTTCTTCTTTCAGCGTGTGCCCCTCGTGCTCGCGCATGGGAAACGTAATGAAAAATTTCGTCCCGTCCTTTTCCTGCATCAACCTGTCGACGACAGAATGGACCGAATCGCGCGTAATGAGCCGTCCGCACACGCGGCAGTAGGTTTTTCCGACGCGGGCAAAGAGAAGACGGAGGTAATCGTACACTTCGGTAGTCGTCGCAACGGTCGAACGGGGATTGCGCGTATTGGTCTTTTGCTCGATGGCGATCGCAGGGCTCATCCCTTTGATGGAATCGACGTCGGGTTTATCCATCCGTTCGAGGAATTGTCGCGCATAAGCGGAAAGACTTTCGACATAACGTCTTTGTCCCTCAGCATAAATCGTGTCGAATGCAAGACTCGATTTCCCCGACCCGCTCACGCCGGTGATGACGACCATGTTGTTTCGGGGGATATCAATGCTGATGTTCTTGAGGTTGTGGACGCGGGCTCCGCGGATGGAAAGAAGATCGCTCTCAGATTGACCGCCGGTTGTTGTTCTGGAAGGCGTCTGGCTTTGTTTCGTTTTCGACATAGGGAGAAGGGCAGCTGGATGGAAAACTTTTACTACTATATAAGGATAGCCATATTAAGTTTTATTTGCAAGATGGGGTAAAGTTACAGTTTGAATGTTCTAATCTGCCGGTATGTGGATCCTCGATAAAGACGTTCGGCATACGACCTCGTTGAGGGAATGACGAACCCTGCGCATCGTCGTGCCCGCAAGTTCTTGGCGGGCATCCAACTGCAATAGACCCAAGATTGTTTACGAGTGAACCGTTCACTTAAGTGAACGGTTCACTTTCACTTTTGTGCCAGCGCTTTCTTGCTTCACTGGCCTAAATTGCCTATCTTGTGACGAATTTTTTCCGAGAAGATGGGTCAGACCAACCTCAAAGGGCTTCCATTGCACGATTTGGAAGCTTTTGTTGCTTCAATAGGAGAGCCACGATACCGCGCGAAGCAACTCTTTGCCTGGTTGTACAAACATCGCGCGACGTCGTTCAACGCGATGACCAACTTTTCGCAGGATCTGCGGAATCGGCTTGAAGCGCAGGCGACGATCGCTCATTTAGCAATTGCAGATCAGCAGCGGTCGGCGTCCGACGGAACGGTGAAGTACCTCTTCTCACTCGACGACGGGTTAAAAGTCGAAAGCGTCTTGATCCCTCCGCGCAAAGAGTCGATCGATGCGGAAAAAAGGTTGACGTTGTGCATTTCGACGCAGGTGGGTTGTCCTCTCGACTGCAAGTTTTGCGCGACGGCAACGATGGGGTTTGCAAGGAACCTGACGGTCGGCGAGATCATTGACCAGATCCTGACGGCACAGTCGTTGACCGACAAGCCGATCACGAACATCGTCTATATGGGGATGGGTGAACCGATGTTGAATTATGACAACGTCATGGCATCCATTGATATCATCGCATCGGACATCGGGATGGCGATCAGTCCGCGCCGTATCACGGTGTCGACGGCGGGATATGCCGAGCAGATCAGGCGAATGGCCGACGAAGGGCGGAAAGCGAAGCTCGCTCTTTCTCTTCATTCGCTCGACAACCCAACGCGCACCCGGCTGATGCCGATCACGAAAAAATACCCAGTCGAGGAGCTGTTGGACGCGCTCGAGTACTATTGTCATACGACACGGAAAAACGTCATGCTCGAGTATATCTTGTTCGAAGGCCTGAACGACCGCGAGGCCGACGTCAAAAATATCATCAAGGCCTCGAAACGGTTCCCGTGCAGGGTGAACATGATCCCGTTCCACTCCATCAGCTTCACAATGCGCGGCGGTTTTTCCGCGTCATTGAAAGGAGCGTCGGAGGAGAGTGTGGCACGGTTTGCAAAGAAACTGCGCGACGCGGACATCCCTGTTTTTATACGCCATAGCGCCGGAGAAGACATCGACGCCGCATGCGGACAATTGGCGGTGAAGAATGAAGCGGCATAACATCATCGTAATTAAACCACAGTATTTACTCAGCGTTCTAAACCTTGAACTCAGGTCATGAATATTATACTCTTCGGCGCACCGGGCGTCGGCAAAGGCACTCAAGCAAAAATTCTCTCCCATGTGTATCACATTCCTCATATTTCAACCGGCGATATTCTCCGCGAAGCAATTAAAGAACAAAGTCCGCTGGGGCGCAAGGCCCAGGAATTTATGGACCATGGCAACCTCGTGCCGGACGACATCATGATCGCGCTGGTGAAGCAAGAGCTGTCGTCCGACCGCTGCAAGAACGGGTTTGTCCTCGACGGGTTCCCGAGAACGGTCGCACAGGCGAGGGCGTTGCAGCCGATCTTTTCCGAGCTCCACATCGCGCTCAATAAAGTCGTCAACATCGACGTTGAAGAAAAAGAAATTATCGAACGCCTGAGCCGACGCATCGTCTGCAAAGGCTGCGGTAAAATATACAACACCGACCTCGACCATTTCAGCGTCACCGATAAATGCTTCAAGTGCGGCGGCGAACTCTATCAGCGAGACGACGACAAGCCGGAAACGGTGCGGGAGCGCCTGAGAGTCTACAAGGCGGAAACAGAGCCGGTAAAAAAATATTACGAGCAGCTCGGGCTGCTCGCCAATGTCGACGGCATGGGCGGCATCGTGGATATCACGCTCAGACTCCTTTCGACGCTAAAGAAATAAACGAAGATGCCTACAGCAAAACGCGCTTCCTCACATCTCGGGTCGAGCGAATCTCCTGTCGTCATTGCACATCGGGGACATTCGGAGGAAGCGCCCGAAAATTCCCTTGCAGCATTCCACAAAGCGATCGAAGCGAAAGCCGATATGATCGAGCTCGATATCCGGCTCTCCTCCGACGACGAGTTCATCGTTTTCCATGACAAAAAACTCAACCGCACCTCGGAGGGCCGAGGCAGCCTCAGGAAATTTACGGCTGAAGAACTGACCGCGCTTGACAACGGCTCCTGGTTCTCGCGCAGATTCGCTCATGAAAGGATCCCGCTCCTCCGCGATGTCCTTCCACTCACCAAACGGGGCATCATGATCAATATCGAGATCAAGCCGGACATTGCGAGCGGCAACGGCCTTTCGGTCGAGGAAGAGCTTCTCCGGCTGGTCGCAAAGTTCAAGGCATCCCATCGCGTGATGTTTTCATCCTTCAACCATGTCATGATGAAAACCATCAAGCGGATCGATGGAGATGCCGTCACCGGCATCCTCTATAACCCGATTGCCGACTTCCGGCATTCTCCGTCGCAGCTTGCCGCACGGGCGCACGCGGATATCTTTATCTGCAGCAAATACCAGCTCAACGGGGATGTCATGCGAGACGCCCACGCCGAAAACTGCCTCGTCTATGTATATGGAGTGCGGTCGGAAAGGGACGTCGAGAGAATGGTGCGCCAGGGAGTCGACGGCATCATCGCCGACGACCCGGCGATGGTGAAACGGACATTGAAGAATCTGCTCGCCTAAATATCTTCCCCGCAATTGAGTAGTGGGCTATTTTCAGAAACCTTCGGAAGGTTTGCAGTCAATCGTCAAAGGTAAGCCACTACTCTAGTTGAAAATTGTTTAAAATTGGCCTACATTGCGGAAGATAAGAAACGATCGTCGCTGACGTGCCGTGGAACAGTCCGGCTGAAGTAACTCCGCGTCGAGAATTTTCCGACCACTCACGCTTAACCCACATCCGATTTAAAGATCTTTGTTTGAGGTTTATCTGTCCCGAAAAATTTCCGCGACGGACAAGCAAGTGAAAGTCTATACCATGAAGGCAACGACGGAATGATCTCGGGAATTGGGTTCACTTTCGTTTTACGTTCCGTTTGCGGACAAACAGAATGAGCGCAGAGACGATACTCCATCATTACGAATCCAAAGACGGTTTCTGGGACGAGATGTCCGCAGAGAAGACGATCCGTCCCCAGTACGCCAAAGTGTACGACCTTCTGCAGCAGATGGATGTCGGTTCCTTGCAGCAGAAGGAAAAGCTTGCCAACGAACTTTTCCTCAACCAGGGCATCACATTCACCGTCTACAGCGACAACGCCGGCATCGAACGAATTTTTCCGTTCGATATCATTCCGCGCATCATCACCGCGGCAGAATGGGACCACGTTGAAAGAGGGATCAAACAGCGGCTGAGAACGCTGAACCTTTTTTTGAAAGATGTGTATTCGGCGCAGGCGATCCTCAAAGATCAAATCATTCCGGCTTCGCTGGTCGCCTCATGCCCTCATTTTACGCGCGAGGTCTACGGGATTACCGTACCGTACGACATCTACGTGCATATCGCCGGCATCGACATCATCCGCGGCGACAACGGGACATTCTATGTGCTCGAGGATAATTTGCGCACACCGTCGGGTGTGTCGTATATGCTTGAGAACCGTGAGGTCACGAAGCGGATTTTCCCGGACATGTTTACGTCGAACCGCATCCGACTGGTAAGCAACTATCCTCTCATCCTGCACCAAATTCTACTGTCTCTTGCCCCCGCGCAGATGGCGCGCCCGACAGTCGTCCTTCTGACGCCCGGCATCTACAACTCCGCGTATTACGAACATACATTCCTTGCGCGGCAAATGGGGATCGCCCTCGTGGAAGGCAGAGATCTCGTCGTCGATAAAAATAAAGTGTACATGAAGACGACGAACGGGCTCGAGCAAGTGCATGTCATTTATAGAAGGATCGATGACGATTTTCTCGACCCGTTGGTCTTCCGTCCGGAGAGCGCGCTCGGGGTTCCGGGCATCATGGGCGCGTACCGAAAAGGAAACGTCGCTATCGTCAACGCGGTGGGCAACGGCGTTGCGGACGACAAAGCAATTTACGCTCACGTTCCTGCGATGATCCGGTACTATCTCAATGAAGAACCGATCCTCGCGAACGTGCCGACGTACAACCTCCGCAACCCCGATGAACGCAAGTTCGTCTTTGACCACCTTGACCAGGTTGTCATCAAGAGGACGAACGAGTCCGGCGGTTACGGGATGGTGATGGGCAATAAAGCGCGCGACGAAGAGCTGCAGCGGGCAAAGAATGACATTCACAACGACCCGCGAGGCTTCATCGCGCAGCCGATCATCAAGCTCTCCACCGTCCCGTGCTTCATCGACGGTAAATTTCAGCCGCGTCATGTCGACCTGCGGCCGTACGCGCTGTGCGGTCCCGACGGCGTGCAGATCGTCCCGGGAGGGCTCACGCGCGTCGCGTTGCGCGAAGGTTCTCTCGTCGTCAATTCGTCACAGGGAGGCGGAAGTAAAGACACATGGGTCGTCGACTGACAATTTTTCAAGACATGGCGCATACCAGATCGCTGAATATTTCTCCGACACGCACATGATGCTAAGCCGAATTGCCGATTCGCTCTTCTGGCTCAACCGGTACATGGAACGGGCCGACGGGTTGCTGCGCGTCGTCAGGACAAATTACATCATGTCGCTTGACAAGGGAAGCGATAACGCGCCGACATGGAGGCAAGCGCTCACTGTGTTCGCCAGATTGGACGAAACAGAATGTGCGCGGCTGGAACACGACACTCCCCTCGCTCTCAAAACCCTCCTCGCCGAAACCGACAACGTCAATTCGCTCAGGGTGATCGTGACGAAAGCGAGAGAGAATGCGCGCGGCGCGCAGGATCACATTTCAAAAGAGGTTTGGGAACAGCTGAATCAGATGTATCACTTTGTTAACCAGCCGAAGCTCGCCGAATTGCTCTCCGGCGCCGGAGCACTCGAATCGATCGACCGTCTTATGCGTCAGAGCATGCTGTTCAACGGCATTGCGGAAGCGACGATGCCTCGAGCGCTCGGCTGGCGCTTTCTCAACCTTGGGCGCTACATCGAGCGGTCCTTGATCACCATCGAAATGTCGGACCGACAATTCGCCGCGATCGGATACAACCTTGAGGAACCGCGCGAGATCCTCCAGTGGAAATATCTCCTTCTCTCGCTTTCGGGGTATGAGCTGCATCTCAAGATGTACCGGACCTCGAATGCAAGCAGGGACGTCCTCCATCAGGTTCTCTTCGACCCGAGTTTCACGCGGTCGGTGATCTATGCGCTCGGCAGAGTCGATCGGTACTTCACCGACGTACTCGCTGAGAGCAACCGAGTCGACAACGTCTCGCTCTCACGGTACTTCAAAAGTTTATACAGCTCGGTGCGGTACACCGATGTCGACATCATTCCGCACAACGGTATCCAGGCGTTCTTCTCTGACGTGAAAGGCCGGATCCTCGAATTCGGAAAACGTCTTTCGCAAAGTTTCTTCTCCTACAGTTAATCGAGAGCAATATGGCGATCTTCAAAATTCATCATATCACGAAATACACGTACGACCGGCCGGTGCGGGAAAGCGTCAACGAGGTGAAGATCTATCCCTACGAATGCGAAGAGCAAGAAACGCTTCACCAGGACGTCAATGTCACGGGACAGCCCATCATTGAAACATACCTCGATTATTGGGGAAACAAATCGGGAACGTTCAACATCATCGACGCGCACAAGGAAATGTTCGTCGAAAACCGCGTCGTGATCCGTGTGATCCCGGTCGAACGGGGCAACGACTACGTCCCTCAATGGGATACCCTTCACCGCGATGTCGAAAACAATCTGGCGCTCATAGAACTTGCCACTCCGAAAGCGATCGCCAAACAGGACGAGATCGCGCGCATTGCCGAATCGGTAAAATACAATAAGAGCACCTCGGCAACGCTTGAGTTGTGCAGCGAGTACATTTACCGGAATTTCAAATACATCAAAGGGATCACCACTGTCGAAACGACAGTCGACGAAATTCTCGAACAGCGTGCCGGCGTGTGCCAAGATTTTGCCCATGTCATGCTGCAGATCCTGAGGTCGCTCCGCGTGCCGAGCAGATACGTCAGCGGATACATTTGTCCGAACAAGAGCGGGTTGAGAGGAGAAGGGGCGACCCATGCGTGGGTAGAAGCGTGGCTGCCGGGAGCCGGCTGGATGGGCATCGATCCGACGAATAATACATGGGCGACCGACAAACACGTAAAGCTCGCCGTCGGCCGCGATTTCACCGACTGCACTCCGGTGAAAGGGACATTCAAAGGTCCCGCGCGGCAGCAGCTTTCAGTCTATGTCTCGATCGGGTACGAAGACGGCCATACGTTTGAGGAAACAAACAAAGTACGGCTTCTCGCTCAGCCGGGCGGGGATCAGGAAGAACTCATCGACGAAAATTTTGCGGCGCAGCAGCAACAGCAGTGAGATACTTTTTACGGTCGGTGCGCGTCGTCGACCTCGATGACTGCAAAGGCAACGACCGCGGATTCGGAATGAGACAGCGTGAGATGAATTTTACTTTTTTCCAGCGCGCCCGCGGTCTTACCGTGGAGGATCACGTTGGGCTTGCCCGACAGCTCGTTCGTCACTTCAACATTCTTCCATTCAAATTCCCCGCTCCATCCTGTTGAGAGCGCCTTGCTCACAGCTTCCTTCGCTGCAAACCGGGCGGCGAAGTGTTGGACGGGGTTCTTCCGCGACTGACAATAGGCGATCTCTACGTCGGTAAAGATTTTCCGAAGGAACGTTTCACCGAACTCATCGATCGATGCTTGTATCCTTTGTATCTCGATGAGGTCGACGCCGATACCCTGTATCATAGCGAGCCTGCGAAAATTGATGTCATATCACATCCGGACTTTATTTTCTTCTTTTACCACTTCGATAAGCTCGGCAATATCGTCAACCTCGAAATCGGCGTTCGACTCCACCGTGCGGAACGTATCCCCGTAGCGTGCAAACACGGTCTTCATGCCAACTTTGGCAGCTCCGACAACATCTCGCTCCGCCCAATCGCCGATCATGAGCGCTTCTTCCGGCTCTACGTGCAGAAGCTCGAGCGCCCTGCGGAACGGCGCTTCATGCGGTTTTCGCTGGCCGGTATCTTCGAACGTGATAACGTAGTCGAAGATGTGATGGAAATTGAGGTAGGAAAGGCGCAGCCATGCTTCGCGGGCCGGAGCGTCGGAGACGACGGCAAGGTGGATCCCCATCTTCAGCAGTTCCATCAAAGTCATGTAGACATGAGGATACGGGACGAGCGCTGCCTCGCGCGCTCTGCGGTAGGCGATGACTCCTGCGGATAAAATTTTGTAGTCCACTTTTTGAAATTCGTCGTAGAGCAGCTGGTCGAAGACGTTCTGAAACTCCATCCCTTTCTCTTTATAAATCTCGTCGATGCGGGATTGAATATCTTCCCTGCTCAGATTCAGACCGGCGTCCATCATTGCATTGACCGCAGCGTCGATGGCCTGCCGTTTCATCAGCATGAAATCGACGAGCGTATTATCGAGGTCGAAGATGACGGCTTTGATCACTGTGTTGGAGAAGAGGAATGTTCGATGAGAGTGTCGACGGCGATACGATAGCCGTCCGTTCCAAAACCGGAGATCTGCGCTTTGCACACGGGGGCGGTAACCGAATGTTTGCGGAATTCTTCCCGCGTGAGGATATTGGAAATATGGACCTCGATCACGGGAATGGGAATTGCCGCGATGGCGTCACGGATCGCATACGAATAATGTGTGTATGCCGCAGCGTTAAGGACTATTCCATCGACCTTTTCCGACTGCGCCGCCTGGAGTTTGTCTATGATCGCTCCCTCGTGGTTCGATTGAAAAAATGTGAACGCAACCTGTTGGAAGCCGGCGCGAAGCCCATCCTCAATATTTTTCAGACTCAGCGTGCCGTACACTTCCGGCTCCCGCGTGCCGAGGAGGTTAAGGTTAGGTCCATTGATAACGAGGATGTGCATAAGAGCTTATTGCGTGTGAACTAAATTTATGATCAAGCTATCCATCGTCCTTTATCTCGCCCTTACCAGCTCATCCTCGATGAAGACCCGCACCGCCGGTTTGATGTAGACATTCTCTATCCCCAATTCGCCGAACGCCTGCGAGATCACGGACGCCTTCCGGTTCGGGTTGAGCTTTTTGTTCACGACAATGATCCGTTCGTCGCGAAGGAGGCAATAGCCGCCGTCAAAATCGCCTTTTTCATACCGGATCTGAACGCCTAAATCGTTGGCGACGATTTCAAGTTCTTTAAGAGCTTCTTCTACAGTCATATTCGTCAGGTTGTTTTCGGAAGACCAACTTTCTTCATCGGCTGCCATATTGCAAACCCGATGATCGTGTAGTAACAGAGGAGAGCGATCATCGGCACGCCAGCCAGCGCGGCGAGACGGTGAATGAACAAAACGCGAAATTCTCTCAGCGTCGGGTTCGTAAAAAAGTCGAGAGAGATCATTTTCCAATCGAGAAACAGCGTGTAAAATTCTACCGGAGAAAAAATAAAGAACAAGAGCGCGCTCATCATGAACCAGCCATGCTCCTTAAACCGCAACGGCGTCGTTCGCGCGAACGCCACCGCACTCGCAAACGTCGCAAGATATCCGCCGATGACGATCAGGGAACTCAGGTTGATCAAACGAAACACTTCCCGCTCAAGGCCCGGGTCGAGGTTCTCTTTGAACTCCAGCGTGCCGAAATGCAGCAGTTCGTTGCCGATGACGGCGCGGACGTTCACCGCTCCGAGCCAGATGATCGCACTGACGATGAGAGTGAATAAGGAGACCTTTGCGCTCTGCTTCTCCATGGATAAAATTAGAACATTTAGAGTTGAGTTGCAAACGAGGGTGGAAGTTTAAAATGAAAAGGGCAAAGGGCAAAGTTACAGTGTAAAGGTCAAAATTTTGAATAAGGAACTAGCGATCGAAATTATCCTTTAAATTTTTGATTGTAACTTTGCCCTTTGCAGTTTGCACTTTGAACTTTCTTCTCACTTTACTCGTACAAAAGATACTTCTTCCTCAACGGCATAAACGTCTCGACCTCTTTTTGCCACCTCGCAATAATATTCGCCGCGGGAATTCCGGCGGCTAATTCGCGACGGACCTGGTCTGTCCCCATCACTTTGTCGAACATCTCCACTGAAGATGATTCCGCACCCGCGAAAATGTCCTTTGCGGGATACATCGCGTTGATCGTTTCCATCAAGTAAAGCTGCGTGTTGACGAGATTAGCATTCTTCGGATCTGTCAAATACAACTCTACGCCGTTGACTTGCTTTCCTTTCATTGCAGCATAGAACGGAGTGTACGTCACGGGGCGGAAATATATTCCCGGCAATTCCAGAGCATTCATTTTTTCTGAGAGAAGACTGCCGTTGATCCACGGAGCCCCAACAAGCTGAAACGGAAGGGTGTAGCCAACGCCGACACTCAGCGTATTTAGCTCGCCCAAAATGCCGGTCGCTGCGCAAAAAAGGGCGGCAGCCGGAGTCGGGATATGGGGAGATGGCGGGACCCATCGAAGTCCTGTTTCTTCCCACGTCATCGACCGCTTCCAACCTTGCATACGGATGACCGTAAGCTTGCATTTCTTCCCTTCACCCAACCAACCTTCGTCGTTGATCATCGTTGCGATCTCGCCGCAGGTCATTCCATAGACGTATGGTATCGGAAACATTCCGACAAAGGATTTGAATTTAGGCTCGATTACATTTCCCTCGACCCTCTCCCCCGTCAACGGATCGGGCCTGTCGAGAACGACAAATTCTATATTGTTTTCGGCGGCTGCTTCCATCGCTTTCGCCATCGTGCTGATGAACGTATAGGAACGGATCCCAATATCCTGAATGTCATACACCAGCACGTCTATCCCCTTCAACATTTCGGCAGTCGGTTTTTTCGTTCGGCCATAAAGGGAATAAATTGCAACTCCGGTTGCAAAATCGGTGGTCGATGCGATCGCACCTCCGGCAGGCGCTTCTCCACGAATGCCATGCTCCGGGGCAAAAAGAGCGGCCAGCGTAAACTCTTTCGAACGTGCGAAGATATCGATCGTCGATTCGAGACCGCCGGTCACGCCTGTCGGGTTTGTGATCAATCCAACCCTCTTCCCTTTCAAGGGGGAAAAGTCTTGATCGATGAGAACGTCGACGCCGGTTTTAACTAGAGGTTGAGTTTGAAGCTGAGGTTGAGTTATAGCGGAAAGGGCAAAAAGAAGAAATACAAATTCCGAACACTTCATCGTTGTATGAGTGCGGTTATGCGTTATACGTTATAAGTTTTAAGTTATAAGTCATACATTCGGTACCTTTCGTCCAATGTTCATTCTTCACTGATCACTGTTAATTGTTCATTGTCTTTCAGATCCCTCTGAGTTTTGTGGCGCGCGCAACGCGGCTGAGGGCCAGGATGTATGCGCCGATACGCATCGGAACGTTGTATTTCTCAGCCGTCTTCGTGACATCGACGTAGCTTCGCGTCATGACTTTTTCGAGCTCCGCAACGACGCGCTGATAATCCCAGCGAAACTGCTGAAGATTCTGCGCCCATTCGAAATAACTGACTGTCACGCCGCCGGCGTTCGCAAGAATATCCGGGACGACCGGGACCTTCATCGCGGCAAAAACCGCATCGGCTTCGAATGTCGTCGGCCCGTTCGCCGCTTCGACAATGAGCTTTGCCTTTACCCGTTCGGCATTCCCGCCGTGGAGCTGGCCGCCGAGCGCGGCGGGGATAAGGACGTCGCATTTCAACTCCAGCAACTCTTCATTCGAAATTTTTGCAGCGCCTTTCAGTCCCATAACGGACCCGGTCTCGGCGACGTGCTGTACTGCGTCCCGGTAATGGATCCCTCGCGGATTATAGACGCCTCCTTTGACATCGCTGACAGCGACAACTTTCGCTCCGAGTTCTTCTTCGAGAATTCTCGCGGTGTGAGAGCCGACGTTCCCAAACCCCTGAATCGCGACGGCAGTTTTCTTCAAATCAATCCGCTGAGAACGCGACGCCTCGCGCAGCACAATGCTGACTCCGCGCCCGGTAGCTTCTTCTCTTCCCGCGGATCCGCCCAGTTCCACCGGCTTCCCCGTGACAACGGCCGGCGAGTGCCCGTGTCGTCTGCTGTATTGATCCATCATCCATGACATCACTTGCGCGTTGGTGTTGACGTCGGGGGCCGGAATATCTTCCGACGGCCCGATGATGCAGTCTATCTTTTGCGTGAAAACGCGTGTGAGCCGTTCTAATTCGGCCGTCGACATTTTTCCGGGGTCGACCGCGATTCCGCCCTTCGCGCCGCCGAACGGAATATCGACGACTGCCGTCTTCCATGTCATGAGCGATGAGAGGGCGCGCACTTCATCAAGGTCGACGTCCGGATGATAACGGATGCCTCCCTTGTTCGGTCCGCGCGCGTTGTTGTGCTGAACGCGATACCCAATGAGCGTATTGAGTTTCCCGTCGTCCATGGTGATGGGGAGCTCCACGCGCAATTCGCGGTCGGGGGTTTTGATCAATTGTTTTAATTCTTCATCGAGCTGCAGCTTTGCGGCAGCGATATCGAAATTGTGTTGGACGACGTCGTACGATGTGATCGGCTTCGACGGCAGCTGTCGAACGACTGCAGCCGGCCGCTGTGCGACGGAGGGGCGCGGAGTTTTCCGAGGGACGGGTTTCTTGCGCGCAACGGTCTTTTTCTTAGGAACGGTTTTTTTCTTTTTTCTTACTACGGGCGCGCGCTTCTTCGCCTTCCGGATTTTCTGAACTCTTTTTTTCTTGCGAGCCATCAAGGACTCCGCTTTATGGATTGTTAGTCGATGGTGTGTTTATTGATATCGATCTTTGGACCCTCAACACAAGAAACGTCAATACGACAATGGAAAGCCCGTTGAGGATGCCTCCAAACGTTGAATATGGAGGGTCGATAACGTTGGAGAGAATCATCATGACGACTGTCAGCGACAAAAGCGTGCGAATTTGTCGGAGCAAGGGAACCGTATGTTCGCTGTCAATGCTATGCATTCTGAGATGGGTGGTCAATTCCCCAATTCTTGAGCCAGCTGATATCGTAGAGCAGTTCCATAAGTGAATTCAACCCGTTTGCCGTCATCCCGAAGTACGTCGACGCAAAGTGACGTTTGATGTCTTCGGGCGCTTCCTTGACCAGAAGCCGGACGAACGTGGATGCTTTTTCGAGATTCTCCGCAAACTCATGCGATAATTTTACGTACCCTTCGGCATCCGGCCCGATGCGTTTCATCACACTGTTCGTGTTGACAAGAAATTTTGAAAGGAAACAAAGATCGTCGAGGACTTGAATGAGGTTGTGCGATCGCGAGAGTTCAATTAATGCAGCAAGGTCGTCGGCATGCTGGAGTTTCTGCTGGGAATAATCCTGCAGGGAAGAAATAAGCGCTGCTGTTTCTTGACTGACAACCATGCACGAGCACTCGGGGGTAATTTTTGGACGGGTGCAATATAGAGCATCTTAAAAAGAGAATCAATGAAAAATGGGGAAAGGGACGGACTGCTCCGATAAAACGGGCATATTCGCTAAGCTTTTTAGCGATTTAGCGGGAGGGTGAATTCTTTTGGATTAAACACTCAACCGGATTGTGCCAACGCTCATCGGCATCAACACATTCCGTCATTGACCCCGAAACTTTCCAGCTTTGAACACCACCACGGTCTCTTTTTTCCCCTTGACCTTCGCCCGGGGCAATTGAGTCAAGGGATAGTCCCCCTTCAATTTTTTGGCCGTTGCTTCAGAGATGAGGATGTCCGTCTTAAATAATTTCGTCAATCCTTCGATGCGCGACGCGAGGTTCACTGCGTCGCCGATGACCGTGTACTCGAGCCTGTTCGCTGAGCCGATACTCCCGGCGACAACCTCGCCGGTGTGGATGCCTATGCCGATCCGAACCGGAGAGAATCTGGCCCGGGTGGATTTTTTTAATTCTTGGTTCAGCCGAGACAACTCCGTGCGCATGGCAAAGGCCGCTTGCACGGCCCGGTCGGGATCGTCCGGCTTCGCAAGCGGCGCGCCGAAGAGAACCATCAATGCGTCGCCAATGTATTTATCGACTACGCCGTCGTACATCTCGACAACATGCACCATTCGCTCGAGGTAGCGATTCAAAAGATCGACGATCTCTTCGGCGCTCGACTGTTCGGTCCTTCTGGTGAAATCCCTGATGTCCGACATGAGGATCGTGACGGTCCGCCGTTCGCCCCCCAACCGGAATCCTTTCCCGCCTTCGGCGTTCATTGCGTCATGCAGTATCTTCTCCATCACGGTCGGCGCGACATACTTCCCGAACGTATCCTTGATAAAATTCCTTTCACGCAACCCGGCGATCATCCGGTTGAAACCGTTGCCGATCGTCGAGAATTCATCCGTCGAATAAATCTTCACCTCGTGATCAAACGCTCCCCCTTCGACTTCCTTGAGTCCAGCTACAAGTTTCTTCGTCGATTCATTGATATCGCGCGCAACGAGAACAAGGAGCGCTCCCAAAAGAAGGATCGAGGCAATGATGATGAGCACCGTCCCGTACCGCAGGGACGACGATGCCGCCGTCAGATCCTTCATCGGGACCGCAACTCCAACGACAAATTTACCGTCCTCCGACGCGACTTTTGCCGCAAGCAGGTCGTCCCCCGCATAATACGGCGAGGCAGAGGCGCTCGCTGCAAGGAAAGCTCGGAGCCGGTCCTGGTATGTCTTGTTCATCGACGATTCTGAGAAGACGATCCTGCCCGAACTATCTTCGACAGCCGCAATGCCGTCTTCCCCGTACGACAACAGCATCGACTTGCGCTGACTTTCGTCGAGCGTTGGAAGCAACCATGCAAGAGTCACGGCGTTATGGAGCAGATGTTTCTCTTCCTTTTCTATGAGGAGCGTCGTGTGTTTTTTGTTCAGGCTGACGCCGAGAATAAAAAGGGGCGCCATTCCCAGCATCATGAAAATGACGATCACTTTTGTCGCAAGCCGAACTGTGACGACGCGCGATGAAGTTTCTTCCGGCATGCTCGGAACCTTTGCCTGAAGCACTTGAATCGTCGGGATCATCGCCTTCGCCAGCCCGAAATATTCGTACACTGCGTGCGTCACCGGGACGACGGTGAGGTTGATGACCCAGTACATGAGGTAGTCAGACGGATCGATGCCGAGTGAAAAAAATCTATTCCCAAGCATAATGCAAAGGTTAAAGACCCCCGAACCGATAATCGCATGAGGAAGAAAAACGCGCAGCACTCCAAACACGGGAAAATTCAATGCCCGTTCACGGGCAAGGTTCACGGCGGCGTCGCTGCTGTGAACGGACGAATCCTCTTTTTTGTAAAATTCTTTGACCGGCTTGAGGTAAGCGCGGATGAGCCAGAGGTCGGAAAGAAACATTGCGATCAGCGCAGGGATGAAAAGCGGGACGAGGATGGCAAGCTGCCGGGGCGTCGCATCAAAAGTATAAATGTAGAACGGCACTGCCGGCAAAACGGCAAGAGCTGTGCCGATCACCACGGCGCGAATCGTTTTTCGGATGAGCGTGTGATACATTTATTGGGACGCGATAGTGAGAAGAGCTCGGTGTACTTCGTCGACGCCGATATCGTTCATGCATTTGAAATGTCCTTTGGGACATTCGGCCCTACCGATGTGCGAGCAGGGACGGCAGCTCAAGGAAGAATTTTCAACAACAAGCGACTCGGTGCCATACGGCGCGAATCCAAATTCACGCACCGTCGACCCGAAGATGGCGACGACTTTGCGTTGGCGCGCGCACGCAATGTGCATCAACCCAGTGTCGTTCGTGAGGACGACGTCGCAAAATTCCATCGCGGCGGCAACCTCGAGCAAAGAAAGCTCTCCGGCATAGTCCGTCACCGAACGATCACCGCACTCGCTTCTGACGAATGAAGCAATTTCCGCCGCATCATTTTTGTCCGCTTCGCCACCGAAAAGAATAATTTTGGCGTTCAACCCCTTTGCCATCCTCTTGCACACTTCGGCAAATTTCTCCTTTTGCCAGCGCTTGGTGAAATGCTTTGCCCCCGGACACACTCCGACAACTTTGTCGAATTCATTGAGCCGAAGTTTTGCGATCTTACCGGACACGGCGAATTGGATCTCATCGGGAATGAATAACTCCAGCCCCTTGCCGTCGTTTGCTATACCGTATTCCCGGACGGTCTCGATATACCGTTCAGCGACGGAAAGATGATCTCTATATATATTCCGTTTGAGGTGGACCAGCTGCCAGCGTTCGTATAAGCGTTTGTCGACCGTGACGGCCTCTTTTGTGCCGCAAAAATTGCGAAGGTACGTCGTCCGCAAACTGTTGTGAATATCAACAACGAGGTCGTATTCCTCCGCGCGGAGCGTGTCCCTCAATGCCTGAAGCGCCGGGAAACCCTTGGCATCGTCGAGCTCGTGGACGATCGACACGTGATGGTTGAACTTAATGAGCTCGGCGAATTCCTTTTTGACGACAAAGTCGATCCGCGCTTTCGGTCCCGCAGCCGCGCGGAGTACGCGCATAAGCGGCGACGCAAGAACGATGTCGCCGATGGAACTTAATCGGAAGACAACTGTTTTATTAGGTAATGCTCGATTCACGGTGCAGTTGGTTTGAGGTCGTTCCAAAGTACTCTTTTGATTTTCCACTTGCAACGTGAATTGATTTTCCGGTAGTCAGCGGCTATATTGTCCTGCCATTCATCTATTAAGGAGTATCGTTATCTATGTCCCGTCCTTCAACGCTCGGCGAATTGAAGAAGAGCGGCTATAAGGTTCTTCCAGTCAAAGAAGAGATCCGCAACAACCTTATCAAGAAAATCCAGAACGGCGGCCAGCTTTTTCCCGGCATCATCGGATACGAAAAGACCGTCGTCCCTGCGCTCATCAACGCGATCCTCGCAAAACACGACATCATTCTCCTCGGGCTCAGAGGGCAGGCCAAATCCCGGCTTGTGAGACAGATCCCTTCACTGCTGGACGAGTACATCCCGATCATCAAAGGGAGCGAGATCAACGATAACCCGTTCGCACCGGTGAGCAAATTCGGCGCAGAGAGCGTTGCCGAGCATGGCGATGCGACGGAGATCGAATGGGTCCCACGCGACGCCCGCTTCAGCGAAAAACTCGCGACGCCCGACGTCACGATCGCCGACCTCATCGGAGACATCGACCCGATCAAAGCGGCGACGCAGCGGCTCCATTATTCGCACGAGGGAGCGATTCATTTTGGATTGATCCCGCGGAGCAATAGGGGAATCTTTGCGATCAACGAACTCCCAGACCTTCAGCCGCGCATTCAGGTTGGTCTATTCAACATCCTCGAAGAAAAAGACATTCAGATCCGAGGGTTCAACATCCGCATCCCGCTCGACGTCATGATCATCTTCACGGCAAACCCGGAAGATTACACTAACCGTGGAAACATCATCACGCCGCTTAAAGATCGCATCGACTCTCAGATCCTCACGCATTACCCGCGCAGCCTGGAAGACGCCATCGCGATCACCGAACAAGAAGCGTGGGTCCGGCGAAATGGGATGGAAGCGCGGGTGCCTCATTACTTTAAGGAAATCATCGAGCATATCGCGTTCGAAGCGCGCAAGAGCGAGTTTGTCGATCAAAAGTCCGGTGTCAGTGCACGTCTTACCATCGCCGCCATGGAGAACCTCGTGAGCAACGCGGAACGACGGGCCATCCTGCTGAACGAGAAATGCATCGTGCCTCGGATCTGCGACCTGCCTCACGTCCTTCCCGGCCTTACGGGAAAAGTAGAGCTGGTCTTCGAAGGAGAGCAAGAGGGTTCCATCAAAGTAAGCCGTGCGCTTATCGGTAAAGCGGTGCGGGCGGTCTTTAAAAAATATTTTCCGGACCCGCTCGAGAAGAGACAGAAGACCCAGCACGCACAGGACGACCCGGAATACGGAAAAATCGTCAGCTGGTTTGAATCCGGCAATTCGATCGAGGTTGCCGACGAGATGCCCCTCTCGGCCTATTTGACGGAGCTCGACCGCGTAAAGGGACTGCGCGACCTCACAAAACGCCACATGAAAATTGATGAAAGCAACAAGCACGAGTTCGCGTCGGCGATGGAGTTTGTCCTCGACGGCCTGCATCAGAATTCTAAGATCGCAAAAGATGAAGTCGAGCACGTCACAACCTATAAGGATATGGTGGGGAGTATTTTCACAAGAAAAGGTAGTGCTGAGGATTTTGAGATGGAGGAAAACAACTAGCAATTAAAAATGATTAATGAATAATGAATAATTGAAAAGATCGCATGAAGTTAACAGAGAATGCTACTAAATTCTTAATTATTAATTCTTAATTATTCATTGTTGTCATGCGTTTTCTCTACTCCAAATGGACTCCCCAATCGCAGACCGATGAACAGCGGCTGCAGAGTCTCATGCAGTTGTTCAGCCATCTGCTCGTCCAAACGAGCGGCGATGTTGAAGAGGCGATGGAATGGCTGCGTCAGCTGGCGGAAGAGTACGGAATCTTCGACGAAAACCTGTCGATGGAAGACCTCATTCAGAAATTGAAAGAAATGGGGATCATCGAGGAAGTGAACAACACGCCCGTTCTGACGACGAAAGGCGTGCAAAAAATACGGCAGGACGCCTTGCGTGAGATATTTTCCTCACTCAAGAAAACTCCGATGGGCTCTCACGAAACCCCGCACACCGGCGCCGGCGTCGAACGGCTGAGCGAGACGAAAAAATGGGTGTTCGGGGACATGCCGACGAACATCGACCTCACGTCGACGATGACAAACGCATTCAAGCGGGATGGGATCGACAACTTCAACCTCATTGAAGACGACCTGGAAGTCTACGACACGGAAAACCTCTCTTCATGCGCCACGGTGCTCATGCTCGATATCAGCCACAGCATGATCCTCTACGGCGAGGATCGCATTACCCCGGCTAAACAAGTAGGACTCGCGCTCAGCGAACTTATCATGACGAAGTTCCCGCGGGACTATATCGCCCTCGTCGTTTTCGGCGACGACGCAAAGCTCGTGAGCATTAACGAGCTTCCGTTCCTCAACGTCGGACCGTACCATACGAACACGCGGGCCGGGCTGCAACTCGCCCGGAATTTGCTGCGGCGGTGCGGGAACGTCAATAAACAGATCTTCATGATCACGGACGGGAAGCCGTCTGCGATGTTCGACGACGCTGGACGGTTGTACAAGAACTCTTTCGGCCTCGACCCGCGGATCGTGAACAAGACGCTGGACGAAGCGGTGGCCTGCAGAAGGGAAAAGATCACGATCAGCACGTTCATGGTCGCCCGCGACCCGTACCTGATCAATTTTGTCGAAGACCTGACAAAAGCGAATCAGGGCCGCGCGTATTATTCGTCGCTCAATAACCTTGGGCAATTTATTTTTGTCGATTATATCCGGAACAGACGCAAACGATTCTCCTCGTGAAAGCGTCACTCACCGTCTCCGGCTCTGTTTTCTCCCGTTGTAAAGAAATCATTTATTGTTTACATTGACGGGCGCGTTACCGAGCCCCGGAACAACAACTAACAGGTATGCCCATGAAGATATTCGGCGCGTTCTTTTTTCTCTTGTGCATCTGTGCTTTCGCTACGTCGGACATGTACGCCCTTCCGAAATTCGCGAGCAGGGTCGGCGCAAAGTGTATGTCGTGCCATGTGAACCCTACGGGAAAAGGAATGCGGAACACTTTCGGCTCAACCTACGGCCGCGAAGAATTGCCGATGCGGACGTACAAAACGACGGTCGATTCCAGCGATGGAAAAATTTCGGTGAGCAAAGAAGATGTGACCAACATCGATGATTTCTCGACCGTCATCACACCAAATCTTTCGTACGGCGCTGACTTTCGGAGTCTCTTCTTTTATGAGGCGAGCAGCAAGAGTTCGAGCTTTTTCCAAATGCAAGGGGACCTGTATCTCGACTACCGCGTCAACAGGAAGTTCCTCATTTATGTCGACAAGGGGCTGTATACTGGCTTTGAGGTCTTTGGGCTCGCAAAAGTCTTGCCCATGGACGGCTATCTCAAGGCCGGACAGTTTATTCCGGCGTACGGCACAAAGATCGACGATCATAACGCGTATATTCGCGGCGGGCCGTACTTCCCCCAAAACCCGGCGTTGGCCGCATACAGGCAAGGGTTGGCCTTCGGAGAGCGGTCGGAACAAACGGGCATTGAGGCGGGAATAGCGCCGAGCATTTTTTCCGTGCAAGTCGGCATATTTGACGGAGCGCCATTCGCCGGATTGAACGCAACAGCCTCCACTAAGTATAAAACCATTTCGGTCCGCGGGGATGCAACGATACAATCGGAACGTATCAACATCAACGCAGGTCTCTCTTATTACAACGACCCGAACCCCAACCCGACTGAGAAAGCCAATTTTTACGGCGCGTTCGGCGCGGTGACAGTTCTTAATTCGCTTACGTTGAACGGCGAATTCGATTTTATCAAAGCGCCGGTCTCCGGAGCGATAGCAACCGGCTATATGACCTACACCGAATTGAACTATCGCCTGACGGACGGCGTCGATCTTAAATTGGGATACGACTTCTACGACCCCGATAAGGATCTAAAAACAGGGACCGATTCGCGAATCACAGTCGGCGGGGAGTTCTTCGTCATGAGCGGCGTGGAGTTGCGGCCGCTGTATAGGATCTATAAAGAACAACCGGTCGACATCAACAACAACGAATTCGACATGATGTTCCATTTTTATCTATGACAGTCCAGGAGAGATTGACCCAATGAAACTTCAATGGATGGGCTTTGCGATAATGATTACGGGGATGGTCGGCTGTACCGATATGGGAAGCAGCGTATCTCCTACGACTCCGCCGTCAGTGCCGCCCGGCGATACGACAGTGTCTTTCAAGAACCAGGTGCTCCCCATCATCATTGCACGTTGCACATGTCATACGTCGAGCCCCTCGGCGTCCGGCTTCAATCCGTCCACGTACAACGGACTGCGCGCCGGCGGACAATTATACGACACCACGGTCGTGATTCCCTTCGACTCGATGGACAGCGGCATTATGGCAATGTTACGGAGCAGCAACAATAAAGCCGGAATACGAATGCCGGCCAATGGCCCGCCGTATTTACCCGATTCTTTGATCGTAAAAATTGGGACATGGATACAGCAAGGCGCGTTAAACAATTAATCTACGGAACAATTGCAGGAGAACCCGAGAATGAAGTTGTACGTAATTCTTTTTATGCTGTGTGTGTTGTGCACGTATGCGATATTGTCTGCCCGTGAGACCCCAAAAGGAAAAAGCAAACCAGTATCCTTTTCGAACGATGTCTTCCCCATCATTAAAAAGCACTGCCTCCCCTGCCATGCAGAGGATAGCGATAATCCGAGCGAGCTTTATCTCGAGTCGTACGCCGACTTGATGAAAGGCGGAAAACACGGGACCCCCCTGGTACCGAAGAAGGGGGACGAAAGCATTATCATCCAGAAGTTGAAAGCGGATCCTCCGTTCGGAAAACAAATGCCTTTGATGACCAAAAAGAAATTGACCGACGAGGAAATCGAAGTCTTTAAGAAGTGGATCGACGAGGGGGCGAAGAAAAATTAAGCGACGACTCGACGACGTATGGATGTTGAGTCGAGCTTTTATGTCTGCACTGATGTATTCCGCTTAATTTTAAGAACAATGAATGTCATGTCGTCTTCTTGGGCGGCTCCACCTGCCCAAGCGTCGCCGGCTTGAGATAATGCGTCGACAATTTCTCGGGGCGATTTCGTTCCAACTCCCTCTATCATCTCTTTCACCCGGTCGTCACCAAGCATTTCTTTCTTGTCGTTGAATAATTCCGGGAAGCCATCGCTCATCAGCACGACGACATCGCCGCATGAGAGCTGGAGATTCTTTTCCTCGTAGGGAAAATCCAGGAAAGCGCCGAGGGGCATCCCTTTCAACGCAATTTTTTCCGCCTTGTTGCCCTCCCTCCGAAAAATATATGGGCATGGCATCCCGGCCGACGTCACAGATGCATTCCTGCCTTTCAACCGAAATAAAAGCATCGACATGAACATCGAATGCATGTTCAATCGTTTGATCCCTGTCGTGAGCCGCTCAAGGATATCCAATAAACTAGGATCGTCGGCAAAACTGTTGAAAAGGCTTTTTGCCGCGACGACCATCGTTCCGGCCTTCGCTCCATGACCCGTGGCGTCGCCGAGGGCGATCGTCAGAGTTCCGTCTTTTGCAACGGCAAAGTCGTAGTAATCTCCGCCGACTTCCGTTGCGGTTTTCATATGCACAGCGATTTCCACGTCGGGAATCTCCGGAAGCGAACGAGGGAGCATCGAGAGCTGCAGCGCGCGGGCTTCTTCGAGTTCTTTTGTCTTTCTGTCATTATCGGCTTCCAGCAAGCGGCGTGAAAGTTCCATCTCGTTGACAACCTTCCGTCTCTCCTCTATACGCTCGGCAATTTCTTCTGCGAAATTCATATTTTCCACGGCGGCTGACGCTTGAGTCGCCACCGATAAAAGAAGACGCTTATCTTCACGCGAGTATGGTTCTTCCGAAAGGCGCATGCCGAAGACGAGCAATCCAACCAGTCTTCCCCCGCGACCGATCATCGGCACTAAACAATCAGGGTCGAGTTCCTTGAATTCGGCCGCTTCAAACCCCGGCAAAGGAAAATCGACCGGGACAGCTCTTTTCGTGATCTCTTCGATAAGAGGAAGTGATAATGGGATTTCGGCAAAGCCTGGAGGCGTGTTCGACGAGAATGCCTCGAGACGTCTGTTTGCGGCGAGCAGATAGATGATGAGGGACCGAGGCTGCAACGCTTCGGCGAGATGGTCTTCAAGGAGCAACGACAGTTCTTTACGATCCATTGCCGACGCCGACTTTTCCGCGAGATTCTCAAGGATCTGGCGCGCATCGTATGCGCTCCGAAAAAATGCCTTATCTATTCTCCCGCTCACGCGCCGATGGACCTGCGTGCCTCCCCACAATAATACCGTCCCGAAAACAGAACCGAGCGCTATCGCAAACGGCGGGGCTATCTCTACCGATGAGTGAAGGGAGCGCGACAACGATAACGCAAAAATAAGGACGAGGCCGATGCTGAACGCTGCGAGAACAAACGTGAATCCTCGCTGAACGATGAGATACCGCGCACTCCTTTTGAGAAGCACCGGGATATCCAAGACCCGATGACGAACGACTGCGTAAGCGAATGAAAGCGGCAAAAGAAAGAGGAGTAGAATGATCGGCGTCCCCAACCATTCTGGAGCGCGAAACCCGAAAAAATTTTCTGCGGCTACTTCTAAAAGAATCGGCAATACGCCGACGGCGGTCCCCCAGAAGATCATCCGAATTTTTCGCCGGACCTCCCCATCCTGAGCTCGCGTAAAATTTAACGACAACGATAATAATCCGAGAATGATGAAAAGGAAAACACAACCAAACGTGATCTGCTTCGAAAGCTCCCCTCCCAGCATGGTGAACAGTGGAGGAGGCAGCATCGTCGCCCCCTCTGTGAAACCCTGGATAGCAAAGGATAGCCCGACAATGAGGGCCGCCCATTTGAGCCACGGGATGCGGCGATCCACAGGAGACTGAACGGGAAAAACTGCAAAGAAGAAATAAAAGATCGGTCCAAGAAGGCTGCTGAACACGGACTTGTACCCCATTGCAAAGGGTCGTATGGCTGCAGTTGCCTCAAAATTATGGTTAAGCCCGGGCGACGCGATGAAGCACCCAAAAAGAAGGGCAAGAAGCCACGTGTAAAGATCCTCGGGACGAAGAAGAAGAACGACGAGGCCAACTATAACAAAAGGTACTGGGAACGAACTCCGCACCTCGTTCACAATCTGTTGGAGCCCTTCTTGATTTGTCAGCGACTGACGCAAGCGAAAAACGGCCGTCAAGGGAACGACGCCATTGATTCCCGGCCGAATGACGGCCAACCGCACGGTGTCGCCGGGGTTGCGTTGCCTCCAGACAGAGTCCAGGTAGTTGGCTCCAGCGATTGCATGACCATCGATTTTAACAATTTTGTCCCCCGTTTTCATCCCCGCCGCCTCCGCGGGGCTATCGTCGTACACCTGGTTGACAAGATAGATTCCTTCAACCGGAATAAAATCGTTGCCGAATCCGAGCTCCACTTTTGAGAGGTCGGGTATCGTGCGAGCATCTACCATCCAGAGAATGCTATAGGCAAGGGTCCATACGGCGAAAACTAGTGCCATGATCCAAAGGAACGAACGCATCATTCGGGATAATGAATTCGATGTAGATTTCGTAATGTACTCTCTCCGATCCTTGATCGTTTATAAAAAATGCTCAAGTGCTTCAGAATATTTCTTTGCCAAGGTCCAGAAGCGTATTCACCGTTGTCCAATTCCTCGTTGTGCCGATCGTTCCGAGCTTTTTCTCGATGAACGCGTTGGAAAAACGGGTCGTTGCATATCCTTTTCTGCAGAGAAGATAAATTTCAGCGTGCGATATTCGAATCTCATCAAGTGGGTCCACCACTCCTTCCAATTCTTCCTTTGTGGCCTTCGACGGTTCCTCTGCCAGGAAGGTCACATAGATCATCTCGCGCCCCTTCAGGCGGACTTTGGCAAACGGGTTTCGTTTTATCACGGCTTCGATCTCGCTGAGTTTCTTCACAATGACCGGAACCTCGAACCCGAATACTTTCAGGATCTTGCGCTCAATAGACTTACGTAATTGCTCGGGCATTGTTCCAACGGCAGTAAACACAACGTTGCCGCTCTGGACATAGGTCGTCACATGTTTGTAATGGAGAGACTCAAAGACCTTTCGGAGTTCTTCCATCCTTATGATTTTCTGTCCGCTGACGTTTATGCCCCTCAACAATGCGATCCAAATATTCATCCGAGATGCTCCAAACTACTCATGAGAGAAAGGGTACGTTCCTTATAGGTGATTTGTCCGAAAGAGAACGCAGCTTCCAAAAAAGGTGCGGCATTCTTTTAAGGCTTCCGGAACAAAAGAAAGTTCTGTTTCTTAAAGATTTCGACGTCGCGTACCAGCACGTTGCCGGCTTTTTCTTGTTCTTCGACAATTATTTTTTTCTCGGTAAAGTGCCCCATCAATCGTATCATGTTGAACGGATACTCGCTGTGGTCTAGGATGGCGATAGTGCAGCCGGGTTTGAGGATAGGAGCGATCGATTTGAAGTACTCGACTCTGTTATGCAAATGGTGATAGGCGTTTCGCGTGAAGACGAGGTCGACGATCTGCCCTAAGGCCAAAACGTCTTGCACGCTTTTGAACAGGATCGGCCTGATATTGTCGTTCTGGTTTTGCTTGTTTAAGCTGCGTAAATTTTCAATGAAGGCGGGATCCGCATCGACGCCATAGACCACGCCCGATTTTCCTACCCGCTCTGCAATTCGCATATTAAAATATCCGCCGCCGACGCCTATTTCCAGGACGTTCATTCCCGGCTTCAAGTCTAATATCCGAAGTATCTCGTCGGGTTTGCTCGACTCTGCCGAGGCCGACTTATTAAAACGTTGAATTTTGTTGCTCATAGAAGTATATCCGCAATGTAAAAGCTGTATGAGTTAGATGCACTGATGAAAAAGCGCAATGCCGGCGAAGGTAATAAAGTCGGCCTTGAATCTTTATCGAAAAGCGCCGTTCTGAGGTGATCGCTCATCGGAGAATTTTGAAAAGGCTCCCATAGACTTGGACGATGGATTTCCCCCGAATAGATGCACTTTCAGTCGGCGCGGCGAGCATGGAATTCATCGCCGTTCGTTTGAACGCGGCAGCAAAAGCTCTATTTCATTCGACTGAATAAATGAAAACTGTTCGAAGAGGCGAACAACGTGAGAGAACGAATTCCGGAAAGTCTCATTGATTGCGGAAAAGACCTTGCGCTGGCTTGCTTATTTCGCTTAATTGAAGTAGAAGTCGACTGGAAGAATTTTCTCATTGCCGCCCCGCGAACCGTCGTTGAAAGGGACCCACTCACATCTAGTGTTAGAGAGTTTCCCCAGTGCAAGTGTATGGAAAAGGAGGTTCATTGTCAAGGTTCGTGCGCGGATGGCGGTGTATCAGTTTGACTAATACAGAAATGAACCGGACACTTTTCTCTTTAAGTCCGTCAAAAGCTTTCACATTGAACTGGCCAAAAGGCTCGAGTGTCCGGTTCATTTTCAAACTGAGACACTACCGCGTGGATGCTTAGATTTAGACTAAACAGTTTCCCTCATCCAAATCGCCCCCATGTCATCTTTCGATCCACGAAGTTCGGCCGGTGTCAAAATTCGGCGCCACGACGGTTTGTGGGTACTTTTGCGGAACCGCATAAAACCAGGAAGAATCCGGGAACGAAACGGCAGACCAATCCGGTGATTCCGCATCCGAAACTTTCCATGTACTGTCGCTCATAATTTTCCTCACCGAACCGTCAAGGGACGTGAGTTCGCAATAGATGTTGACGCCCGCAGACCCTGACGGGTCGAAAGATCGCACCTTCACCGCAATCACGTTCACTGAATCGGCGAGTAATGGCAAGATGTCGAATATTTTGAACCGCTGCTGTTCTATGCTGAGGGAATTCGACGGTCGAACGTATGTTTCCCCAATTTTTTTCCCGTTGATAAAAAGTTCCGCGTAGGTATCACCGATGAGCTGCAGCGTTGCAGAACGAAGCCCTTTGTTCCCCCAAAAATTTTTCCTGAAGAATGCTGTCCGCACTTGAGTTGTATCTTTTATCCCAGGATGCGCGTTGGGATGATAAATCCACGAACTTTCAAGGACGGGGTCGGCGGTAAAGGCGCCGCTTTTCACTTGATCGATCTTTTCCTGCCAGTAAGCCAATTGCCGATCATAGCGGGCTAAGAGGTACTCAAGACCGGCAGATCGGTTCGTAGACAGCCACAGTCCCTCAAATTCGTTTTTCAAAAGAGCTAAATCCTTTGCGACGTCCGTACACAATCCTGCGATCGCTTGCCCAACGGAATCTTTGTTCGGACTCGCATGTGCCGAGCCGGCCAGCCGTTTCACTTCCTCTCCAATTTCGACCTTCTTTGCAAACCAAAGATTCAGCCGGGCGACAAACTCCAGATACCTCACTTGATCGCTATGTTGTTTAAGACTTCCCTTCGCGTCCGCGAGCAATTCAAGGACGAGGGGCATTGTCTCTTTGATACTTTCGATGCGTTCGAGAACGGGCAAATAACCGTCGTTCTGCGATTGCGGACGCAGCGGCAACATCGGATGCCGCCACAATTCATGCCAGCTGTACAGATTGGCGGGACTCGACAGGATCGCGTACACCGACCGTAGCTTCTGAGCGTTGTTCGGCCCGAAGTAATCTTCGAAAAATTTTCGGTTGAAATCATCCGGCTCCGCTTTTTCCGGCTGCCATGCGCATTCGGCCGTCCAGGCATAGCCGTAATAATTCAACTCGCGAAGCTCCTCTCCCCCGTAATCGTTCCAGTTCGACGTCAACAATCCGGACGAACCATTCTCATAACCGTCACGATTGAAATTACGGATATTTACAAACGTTCCATAAAAATCGGGGAACGGACCCATGAAATTCCAAACCGCCGGCGAAACGATGAACGGAAAGCCGGCCTGTTTAAACACGAGCGGGCTTGGATACGTGAACTCAGGATCGTAATGCCAATCCACGATCACGACGTCTTTCGGTATTTTTCCCAAAATCGCCGGATCGTTGAGAATGATGTCGCCGTACATCATCGGTTTTTTTCCGTATTTTTTGATGATATCGATGACGCGCTTGTAATGCTCGGCGTGAACGGTTGCTAGGTCGCTGCTCTGTACTCGTTGCTTACTTGCGCCGAGGCCCACGTCCCACGACTCATCGGCTGCCATATTGAAATACGGCGAACTAAAAGTGTTGCACAGCTCCCCTATCATCTCATCCAGAAGACCATAGACCCTTTCATCGCTGACGTTAAGCGTATGTGCGCCTGGAAATTCGGCGTATCCGAGATATTGCGGCATTGCGAGAATATTTTCCCAGTGTCCGAGCGTTTCGAAAATAGGGACCATGTCGACAAAATATTTTTTGGCATACGCGTCCAGCTCTTTTACCTCAGATGCGGTGAGCGCGCCTCGCCCTTTACCCACGAGAGGTTGTCCCGCAAACTCGAACATGTCCTCGATATAGGGGCTGTACGTATTCATTTTGTAGCGCGCGACAAAGCGAATGATCTTTTCAAAATTTTCCAGTGTCGAGATCTGCCCACGGCTAATGTCATCCGTGATGCCGCGTATTTTTTCTAAAGGAAAATCGAAGATCGTTGCCCCATCTACAAAGAGATTGCGTTTCTCGCGTCGCATCATCTGTAACAATGTCATAACTCCGTAAAATTTCCCCGCTTCGGATTCCGCGATGATAGCAATTCCGGCTGGAGCGACATCGAGGAAATAACCCTCCGCTTTCATCTCCGGTCGTATCATTCCCTTCCGTTCTTTGAGAAGTTGGCGTCCGTACTCGGACCCCGGCGTGCCTATAAAAATGAAGCTTGAGGGAAATTTCCTTAATGAGTTTTCCGCAACGACTTTTAACGCCGCTTCGCCGTTTGCCCCGAGGTCTTCGTTGATCTGCTGAGCAGCAAATTGTTCCTGTTTCGAGTCGGCGCCAAGGACAATTTTTGTGCTCCCGCTTATCCTGAACCGGATTTCTTTAGGGATGATTTTTTGAGGCGTGGGAATGATCGCAAACTCTCCCCCTCTCTCCTGCGCAGACATGCTCGCGCTGAAGAGAAGTATTACTACGGACAGATAAATGGCGTGTCTCATTGTTCCCCCCAAAAAATAAGTTGTAGTTTCGTCAATCTCAGAGAGTGTCAGATAACGCGAAGTTTGGGGAGGAGATGAATATGTGCCTCTAAGAAATACTATCGTGAATATACTAAGCGGCGGGGAGGGATTCAAGCTGAGAAGCAGCGGAAGATTCGCTAATTCCTTTTTTTCTTCTTCGGTTCGTATTTTATGTGTTTTTCCTTCAGCGTTGCCGCCTCGAGAAATGCAGAATAAACGTCGGACCCTAACAGGCGCAGGATGGTTTCTTCCCGGTCCAATCGTTCCCGTAACTCTTCCGCGGTCTTGATCCCCTTTTCTTTCATCAACGCAAAAATCCGGTCCGATTCCACCATGTCAGCTCCCCGCTCCTTCCCTCTTCTCCCGGACATAATGTACGCCACGTCGAGTCCCACCTTTTCCAAAAGCCGCCGGACCTTGGGTCCCGGCGCGTTGATTCCCGACAAATAGACGTTCAGGTATTGCGGAGTTTTTTCGACTGCTTCAGCGAAAGCTTTGATCGATCCGAACTGCGCAAGAGCTTCTTCCCGTAATCGGGCGGCTATCTCGTTCTTTTCATTCACTATAATGAATCGTTATGTTCTTGACAATGCTATAATTAATCATTATATTCAGCGTGATTACTTTTGACCGAAAATGATATGAAAAAAAACGCTCACAAACAAAGGAAGAAAGGCGTCTCCGTCCTCAAAAAAATTTTACAAGACGACGGGAGAAAACTCGTGTGGCTTTCCTCGGTAACGGAAATTCAGTATCAAAGACTTCAACGGATCGTCAATCAGGGCTACGACCCGACAATTCGGGAGGCATCGAAAATAGCAGTCGCTTTAAAAAAAGGGCTTGTCGACATCTTCCCGTCCGACGATCTGCGGGAAACGCTGCTATTCGGCGCTCGGGAAGCATTTTTGGGTCGAACCCAGGAACGGAGGGACTTTTCTGGGAATACGGAACGGTCAAACAGAGCGAGGCGAAATACCTGACGAATGACTGAGCTTTTGCGCAATACGACGCTGCAGATCCGGGCCAAAAATTTGGCTCTACTGAATCGCAGGGGAGGGCAAATAAATCATGATTCTCATCGCGGAAGACAACGAGGTGATGCGGGAGCTTTTGAAAACACTGCTGCTCAATGAGGGGTATCGCGTCATTGCCGCGCAGGATGGCGCCGAGGCGGTGGCGGCATTCGAAAGACATAAAAAAGATATCCGGCTGGTGATCACCGATATCGAGATGCCGAATTTAGACGGAGTCGCGGCATACAGAGAGATGAAACACATCAACCCGGAGCTTGACGTCTTCTTCGCAAGCGGAACCCTCGATAAAGCTTTGGAGGATCGACTTCGCGCAGAGGGTGTACGATATTTTTTCCATAAGCCGTACGCACCGGCCGAGATTCTCGAAAAGGTTCGAGAGATAATGAGACGGCCATCGTAGACGCATGTCAGCAGCTTTTAGCTTCACTAGCGATTCGCACAGGCACAACAAATGAACGCACAAGAAAATATCAGACATCTTACGGACGAAGAACTCGCGCTATATGGAGACGCGATCGTTCTCGAGATGCAAGATCGGTTGCCGCCCACGATCTTGATTCATGTGATGGAGTGCGAGCACTGCAAAAAGGAGTTGATGGGATTGTTCGATGTGATCGAGGGACAAGAACCTTACGTCGACGGAGATAGACATCCTGTTCTGGGACGCAGGTCCTCTTGATCGTGGAATGGATGCCGACTTGAACCTTAATATGATGGAGAGGCGGCAGCTCTACTCGTAACGCAGCGATTCCACCGGGTCGACGCTCGCCGCTTTGCGCGCCGGAAAAAAGCCGGCGAGGATGCCGATAAGTGCAAGGATCCCGGATGTGAGCAGCATGATGCTCGCTGACAGGATCGGCCGCCCGAGGAATTGCATCGGGCCGTCGTCCGCCGGAATAGTGCGAACGAGAGCCACGACTCCCCAGGAAAACAGCATCCCCGCAAACCCGCCAAGAAAAGAGATCAACACAGATTCAAAAAGAAACTGGAAAAGGATGTATCCTTTTCTCGCCCCGATCGCCATTTTGATCCCTATCTCTTTCGTTCGCTCCTTTACGACGACGTACATAACGTTCGCGACGCCTACGCCCGCGATCAGCAATGTGAGAAATCCGACCGACCCCAGAAAAATAGAGATCCCGAGACCAACCTTTCTGTTGATCGCTTCTTCTTCTATAAAATCCCAAATGCCGAGGGCTCTTTCATCGGAAGGGTCGAATCGGTATTTGCGCCCCAGCACGCGATACAATTCGCTCTTGACGAAATGCTGCTTCGCCGGGTCGCTCGGCCGAACGACGATCGAATTCACATAGAGCTTGCCGTACTTTGTCCGGAATGACGTACACGGAATAATCGCACGCTGGTCATCCGGGCCGTTGTTCATCGATGTTTGAAGTTTTTCCTGCATCGTCCCCACCACCGTATACGGTTCCCCGTCGAGAAGCAGCACCTTGCCGATCGGGTCTTCATCCTTGAAGATATCCTTCGCGATCTTTGCCCCGAGAAAAATCACTCTGCGCTCGCCCGTCACATCAGCATCGTTCAAAAACCTGCCTCCGGCGGCAGGATACATCCGGCGCATCTCTTCAAACCCCGCGTTCACTCCTTCGCATTCGGTCGTCGTTGTAAATTTTTTGTACGTGAGCGTCACGTTGTTCCTGTATTGCGGGCTTGCCATGTCGATGGCGGGGATCGATTGCATAAGCATGCTTGCATCGTCCTCGACCATGCGAACGCGGCGCCCTTTCGGCAAGCCTTCGTACACAAGTCCGGTCTCCCCGGGATACACGATCATGATACGGTTGCCGGCGTTGATCAAGCCGTTCGTCAGCCTGTCCGTCAGTCCCTCGCCAAAAGAAAGCAACAGCACGACCGCGATAGTGCCCCACGTGATCGCCACAAGAGTGAGCATCGCTCTCGTGCGATGGGTCTTGAGATCGTAGAAAAATTCTCTGATGAGTTCGAGCCACATACCGTCACGTCCTTAGACAATCGACAACGTCGAGGTTCGCCGCACGCCGGGCGGGCATGACCCCTGCAGTAAATCCGATCACCGAAAGAACAAAGACCGTTGCCGCGGCAACCTGGAGCGAAAGGACCGGCGTTCCGACAAATTCCTGGATCGGGATGTACTGCATCAGTTGAATGATGCCGTATGCAATGGCAAACCCGATCGTCGAACCGATGGCAATGATAAAAAAAGTCTCCATGAAGAATTGAAACAAAATATTCGACCGTTTGGCGCCGACCGCTCGTTTGATCCCGATCTCCTTGATCCGTTCCTGCACGACGATATACATAATATTCGCCACGCCGATCCCTCCGACCGCCAGCGTGAAACTTCCGATCAACGCCATAAAGAGGTTGAAGGCAAGAAAGAAGTAGAACAGGAATTTATCAAAGGTGTTCGTGTCCCAGATCCACACGGCGTCGTGGTCCGCCGGGTCGAACCGGTACCGCTTGCCGAGGACCTCGCGCACTTCATTATCGACGACGTCCGATTTAGTGGGGTCCTTCGGCTGGAAGATGATGTCGCGTAAATGGATCTCCCCGAACACGGAAGAGAACGTCGATGCGGGAATAAAGATGCGATCCTGGTCACGCGACATGTACGAGGAATTCTGAGTTTTCTTCTGCATGACTCCGATGACGGTGAACGGCACGTCGCCGACGTAAAGAGTTCTCCCCACTGCGTCCGTTTCGCCGAACAAAAATGTCTTTACCTTGTTCCCGATCAGAACGACCCGCCTCCGCTCCTTAAGATCGAGGTCGTCGACGAACCTTCCCCCCGGCTCCGGAATGATGTTCCTCATCTCGGCATAGATCGGATAAATGCCGGTGATCGCCGGATGGAGAATATCCTTGTCGACGTGAACCGGAGCGTTCGATTTGATGTATTCGGGGCTGATCGCGCGGACGTCGGAGACTTGGGAGGAGATCATTTTCGCGTCGTCTTCGACGAACGTGATCGGCCTGCCGGTACCGAAGCCCTCAAACGCCTTCGTCGTTTTTCCGGGGAACATGATGGAAATACTCTCCCCTATCCCATGCATGTTGATGCTCAGCTGTTTCTTAAAGCCGAGCCCGAACGCAATGAGGACGATGATCGCAACGGTCCCCCATGTGATGCCGAAGACCGTGAGAAAAACGCGAAGCTTTTGTGCACGGAGGTCGAGAATGAACTCCGTGATCGTCGTGCGCAGCTGGTTCATCGTCAGTCGATTTTCTTTACGGGTTTTTCGAACACTTCGTCCCCGTCTTTCAAGCCGTCCACCACTTCGATATTGATCGCATCGCTCAACCCTGTCTTAATGACGCGCTGGCCTTCTTTCCCCGGTCCGAGTGCGATTTGAACGATCGTCGAGTCGTTCCGGAATGTCACAACCCTTTCGGGCACGATCAGCACATTCTCTTTTTTCTGGATGATGATGTTCGCGTTCGCCGAATACCCGGCGCGCAGCGTCGCATTGCTCGTCTTCGGGATAAGAATTTCGATCGGAAAGACCGTTGCGTTTTCCACTTTTTCTGCTTTGAGGGATATCTTTTGAAGCGTTCCACGGATCGTATCGTCCGGCAGCGCCCCGACTTTCAATTCGGTCGGCATCCCCTCTTTTAATTTTCCGACATCGATCTCGTCGACCGTTCCCTTGAAGAGCAGCCTCTCCATGTTCGCCATGTTCATCAGCACGGTGCCTTCCTGGTAAGTCGTCATCGGAGTGACAGGATCGCCCACTTCGACCGCTTTGCTCAACACATACCCGCTGATCGGCGCCTTTATAATAGACTCGATCTCTGTATTGCCGATGCTCACCTTGCCGTTTTCGAGGAGCGCAAGCCGCTCTTTGGCTATCTTGAGATGAAGTTCGGCCTCTTGTGCCTGCCGTTGAGCGTCTTCGTATTCCTTTTCCGAAATCAGCTGTTTCTTAAAAAGAGATTGCTCGCGTGCGAGCTCTTTTGATTCATTTTGGACTTCGACCTCTGCAAGCTCCACTTGTCTCTTCGCATCAGCGAGGTCGAGCGGCGCCGGATCGGGCTTCACTTCGAGAAGCGGGTCGCCCGCGTTGACATACGTTCCGGCATCGGCAAAAATATGCTTCACCACTCCGCCGACCTGAGACTTCACGGAGATCTCGTTCTCCGGCTCGATCGTGCCGACTGCGAGCGCCTTCTCAATGATATTCCCCCGCACAACTTTCACTTTGGGAAGCTCATCCACCTTAGAATTTTTGGAATTCCCGAAAAAAAGAAACGCCGCTGCCGTCAGAAAAACGACAGCGAACGATGAAATGAATATTTTTTTCTTCATGGTCCAACCTTTGAAAAATTTAATCATGAGAAGACAGCGTGTGAAAGAAGTTCACGTTAAATACGTCAGGTTGATTGAAATGTTACACGAAGTTAGACTTTGGGAATTGACAAATGGTTGGGGTGATGGAATTTACGGATTTGGCGTCACGCGAAATGTCGCCCGCCCGAGGGATGGGTTGAAAAATAAAGGAGCGGACATCGCAAAAAGATGACCGCTCCTTCGTTCACTTAAATCTTTGCCTTACTTTGCAGCTTCTGCGGCCCCCATCTTCATTGCCTCCGCGGCCCGCATTTTGGCCATAACGCTATGGTGACGGCCATAGCTGAAATAGATCGTAAACCCAAGAAGCAGCCATATGATCAATCGCCACCAGTTCTCGGCGGGGAGAGAGAACATCAGGAGCAAGCAGCTCAGAATTCCGGCGATCGGAACGAATGGAACAAACGGCGCACGGAATGGGCGTTCTGCGTTCGGGTTCGTCCTTCGCATGATGAGCACGGCTGCGCATACAATGACGAAAGCAAGCAACGTACCGATGTTCGTCAACTCGGCAAGGATGCGGAGAGGAAGAAACGCTGCCATCGTTGCAACAAAGCATCCCGTCGCGATCGTTGCCTTCCACGGCGTGCGGAATTTCTCGTGGACCGAGGCGAAGAAGTTTGTGGGAATCAATCCGTCGCGCGCCATTGCAAGAAGCACGCGCGGCTGGCTGAGCATCATCACGAGAAGAACGGACGTAATGCCTGTGATCGCGCCAACGTCGATGATCCGTTCTGCCCACGGCAAACCGACCTGTGCGAACGCGTTCGAGACCGGCGCGTTGATATCGAGCTTGTTATACGGAACCATGCCGGTCAAGATCCCCGATACGACAATATATAGCACCGTGCAAATGATGAGAGATGCAATGATACCGATCGGGACATCCCGTTTTGGATTCTTTGCTTCTTCCGCGTGCGTCGAGACCGAATCGAACCCGATGTAAGCGAAGAAAATGATCGCAGCGCCGGCAAGGACGCCAAGAGGAGCGCCGCCGGATCCTGTTTGACCGAACAACGTGTGGCCAAAAAAACTGATGCCGGTATAACCGAACGGAGCGAACGGATGCCAATTTGCGGGGTTGATATAAAATGCTCCGACAACGATGACAAACAGAACGATCGTAAGTTTGACGATCACCATCCCGGTATTGAACCCTGCGCTTTCACGGATGCCGATAATAAGGATGATCGTAATGATCCCTGTGATGACAATTGCCGGAACGTCGAAGAGGCCTCCGGTCATAAAAAATTGTCCGGTCACAGGATTAAAATCGAAAGGTGCGGTAGTGAAAACGTACGGAATGTGGATCCCGAAGCTCGTCAAGAGATCCTGAAAGTGGGCCGACCATCCGTGCGCGACGGTCGAAGACCCGACAGCATATTCCAAAACGAGGTCCCAGCCGATGATCCATGCAAAGAGTTCACCGAGCGTAGCGTAGGCGTACGTGTACGCCGAGCCCGCTACCGGAGCCATCGATGCAAATTCCGCATAGCAGAGTGCGGCAAAAACGCAGGCGACGCCGGCCGCCGCAAAAGAGAGGACAAGTCCGGGTCCCGCCTTGTCGTGAGCGGCAACGCCCGTTAAGACAAATATCCCGGTGCCGATAATAGCTCCAACGCCGAGACTTGTGAGCGTAACCGGTCCCAATACGCGGCGCAGCCGGTTCTCTCCTTTCATCTCTTCAAGAAGCAACGCGAGTGGTTTCTTTGCAAAGAGGTTATTCGCCATGGAGTACGCTCCAGTTGGTGAGTAGTTTTAACGTCCGATGCCGCTGGAAAAAATATAATAAATGAACGCTGAAGATGCTATGGTGTCGTAACCTTTTGGAGGGATTCACGCCGGTCGACTCAGGACGGGTCATTGGAATACACATTGAACATCGTCTTGATTTCGTCCAGCCCGTTCTCGATAAAGTATGGAACGGCATCTCCGAATGAGTGGAGAATAATGACTGCATTGACGTTCGCGTCCTTGACCGAGGCGTTGGCAATTCTGCGTGAAATTCCTTTGTTCACCGTCGATACCGATTTATAGATATCGACGAGTCGCTGGAGGTCCCAATCCGGCTCTTTTCCGTCGCGCATAAGAAGGAATTGTCCGGTGAGATATGTCGAGACTGCGCGGAAGAGCGTCTCGAGCGGTGTGGCGAACGGGAGATGGAAACGGACCATCGGCCGTAGTTTATCCATCACGGGGCAATTGCTGGTAACCATGTAGATGCCGATGATCGAGCTCAAGCCTTTCTGAACTGTAGTTTCTTTCAGGTAAGTACGCTCCGGCGTTTCGACTGTCACGTGGGTCTGCTCATGAGAGACGGTATCTTTGAACTCGGAGACGATATGCGAGAGGTTCACGGCGACAGGGCAATATTGTGTCTCCGCGGAAAGGGGGCAATTTTCACACGGGAAGAAACTCAACTTCGCCCATTCCGGCTTCGGCAGATCTTTGTCGTGGATCAGTTCGAGCGTGACGGGGTCGAGAGCGACCTCGAATACTTTAGCGTCGCCGTTTTCAAATCGAAACGTGTATTTAAACCGAACAGGTTCGGTGTGCGGGTTTTGTTCCATTCATTCCTACTTGTGGAGGGCGTATCGCGAAGAAACGTTATCTAAAGCCATCTCAAAAAGAATCAATCGTGCTGAGTCCCGCTTGCAGCATGATAAACTCCGTCGAAGCGCGATTTTGCATTTTCATCACCCTTCAACGCGGCCTTCATGCCAAACGGTTGAAGAAACGAACCGACATATCTCAAGCATCAACGGGGAGCGAAAAACTGAACGTGCTTCCTTTACCGGCTTCCGATTCGGCCCAGATCGTACCGCCGTGAGCCTCGATAATATGTTTTGAGATCGCTAAACCGAGAACCGTTGTTTTCAAATCGCTCGGCTTGGAGGTCAACTGCTCTTTGTACTTATTGAACACGAGAGGAAGTTCTCCCGTGCGAATGCCGACTCCGTTGTCTTTGATCGAGAACACGACATACTGTTTCTTCCGGCCGAGCTCTTCCCGGACGTTCTTTGACACCGAGATGCCGATGACGCCGCCGCGCAGAGAATACTTGATCGCATTGTCGAGAATGTTGTTGACGACCTGCGCCACTTTGTCGAAATCGAATTTTACCGGGGGAAGGTTCGCGTCGATTTTTTTGACCAGCTTGATCTCTTTCGCCTTGGCAAGGATCTCGTACCGTGCGCACATCATCTCGGCAAAAACGGCAACGTCGAGGGGCTTCCGTTCAAGCTTCACAAGCCCCGCCTCGAATTGCGAGAGGTCGATCATTTCCTTTACGCGCTGGAACATCTTTGCCGTAAGCTCGCCGGCATACTGGAGCAGCACGGCCTGCTCCTTTGAGACGGCGCCGGATTTTCCCTCCATCAAATGGTCGATCGTCGAATCGACGGTGGTCAACGGACCGAGCAGGTCGTGGAAAAAGGTCGACATGTAGCGCTGCTGCAATTCGTGGTATGCCCGCTCGGACGTTTTAGCGCGGAGGGTCGATTTCACGCGCGTAATGAGCTCGGTCATCTCGATCGGTTTGACGAGATAATCCTTCGCTCCTTTTTTGAGACATTCGATCGCCGTTGAAAAATCGGCGAAGCCGGTCAGCATGATGATCTCGGTCGATGGATAATCCTCCGCGATATGCCCGAGCGTTTCGATCCCGTCCATATTGGGCATATTGATATCGAGAAGAACAAGGTCGACGGGGTTCTCCTTCAGCACGGCAAGAGCTTCTTCTCCATCCCTCGCCACCTGCACGTCGAAGTCGGCCCCCTCAAGGCGCATCTTTAACGTCATGCGAAGACTGTCTTCGTCGTCTACAACAAGGATTTTATCTTTCATACGGAGTCACTCGTAATGTGGAATAGTTGTGTATGCTACTCTGTCGGCAGCGTAAAATGGAACGTCGTGTGTTTCCCTAGTTCGCTTTCGACGCCCATCTTGCCGCCGTGGGACTGAATGATCATTTTACAGATCGACAAACCGAGCCCTGTTCCTTTTTGTTTGATCCTCTTGGCCGAGGATACTTGTTTGTAGCGCTCGAACAATTGGGGGATCTCCTCGGCGGGGATCCCGACGCCCGTGTCGGTCACGCCGACTTTGATGAATTTTTTCTGTTCGGTCGACCCGGGGGCCGCGTCGGATTCGAGCGACGTCGTGATCGTCACCGACCCGCCGGCTTTCGTGAACTTCAGCGCGTTGCTGAGGAGGTTCATGACGACCTGTGCAACCTTCTCCGCGTCGATGACAACGTCCGGAAGATCCTTGGCATAATCTTTCACAACGGTGATCCCTTTTTGCTTGAACTGCAGTTCGGTCTCCCGGGCCACCGTATCGAGAACGATCGGGAGGGCGATCTTTTGTTTATCGAGAGCCATATTCCCGGCTTCGAATTTCGAAAGGTCGAGAATATCGTTGATGAGCTCGAGCATCCGTCGTGCCGAGTCGCCGGCGGTGTCGAGCAATCCGAGTTGCTCAGCGGAGAACTGCTTCCCCTGGTCCCGGAGCTCCCTGTAAAAATCGATGACGCTCTTAATGCCGTTGAGCGGGCTCCTGAGGTCGTGCACTAACATCGCCATGAAGTCTGCCTTCGTACGTTCGAGCTCGGATTCTGCCCTTTTCACGCGCACGAGCATCTTCGACCGCACCAACAGCTCCTCGGTATCGATCGGCTTGGTGAGATATTCGTCCGCTCCGAGTTCGAGCCCTTGCTCTATGCTGCTCGCGTCCTTTCGCTGTGCGGTGAGAAAGATCACCGGTATCTTTGCGGTGACCGGGTTCGCCCGCAAATGCATGAGGGTCTCGAAGCCGTCCATCTCCGGCATCTGAATGTCGAGAAGAATAACGTCGGGGTTCTGCTCTTGCGCGATCTCGAGGCACTGACGTCCGCTCGAAGCCCTGAGCATCTTGATAGGTTTCCGCTTCAGCGCAAATTCAAGGAGGTCGAGATTGTCTTCAGTATCGTCGACAACTAGTAACGTCGGGTCTGGGTATTCCATAAGCGTACCTTTCCATTAATGTTCTCGTTCACGTCTTTCGCAGAATTTCTTTTATCGTAGTAGAGAGAGTCCCCTGCGTGAACTCTGCTTTCTTGACAAAATCTTTTGCAAAGGTATTGAGCTTTTCCCATTCTTCCGAGGTCAATTCTTTCCCCGAAAGAACAACGACGGGAATTTTTTTCCACATTTCGTCCTTCTGCAACCGTTGGACGATATCGAACCCGTTCATCTGCGGCATCACAAGGTCGAGGAAAATGATCGACGGCGTGGACTTGCCGAGGATCTCAAACGCCCGCTCGCCCGTGTTCGCGATCTCCACCTTGAATCCTTCGGCCTCCATAAGGCGCTTCACGGCAAGAGTGAAATCCTCGTTATCGTCGACAACGAGGACGAACCGCTCGCCGGAATTTGCCAGACGTTGCACAAGCGACAGCAGCCGCTTCGGCTCCGCCGGCTTTGCAATGACATCGATCGCTCCGAGCGAGATCGCGAGAGGTTTGTTGTCGATGATCGAATGAATGACGACGGGAATATCTTTCAGCTGGTCGTTCGCCTTCAACTCACGGAGCACTTGCCATCCGTCCTTTTGCGGCATCATGATATCGAGAGTGATGAGCGAGGGCTTGTGTTCGAGCGCCCGTTTGATCCCTTCGTCTCCCGAATTCGCTCCCATGACCGAGTATCCTTCCGGCACGAGATACTTCGTGAGAATTTCGATGACGTCCGGATCGTCGTCGATGCAGAGCACACGCGGTCCGGACCCGACGACTTTCGGCGCCTGGGACACAACCTGTACCGGCGCGGCGGGACGGGACGGGGATGCAGTGGGCGTCGGCGCCGGAATGGAGATCTTTGGCGTGGTCGATTTTTCCAGTTTCTCTCTTAGATCCTCAGGAAATTCCGACGGGATAATAAGCGTAAACGTTGAGCCCTTACCAAATTCACTCTCGACGCTAAGATCTCCTCCGAGGAGGATCGCCAGCCGACGTGAGATCGGAAGGCCCAAACCCGTGCCTTTGTATTTTCGGGTATTGCTGTTGTCGATCTGCTGAAACTCTTCGAACACTTTGCTGAAATTCTTGGGCTCGATGCCGATGCCGGAGTCCTTCACCGAAAAAGAGACCATGCCGTTCTTTTGATTGACGTTGACGACGATCTCGCCTTTCTCTGTGAATTTTGCCGCATTGCTCAGGAGGTTGACGAGGATCTGTTTTACCTTGAGCACATCCGTTTTCAGAATGCGCAGATTCGGACCGAGGTTCTGCTTGAGGGCGATGTCTTTTCCTTTCATCAACCCCTCGACGGCCGCGAGCGAACTGGCAACGACATTCTCGACGTCGTCCGTCTCGACATTGACGGTCATTCTGCCCGACTCGAGTTTCGAAAAATCAAGGATGTCGTTGATGAGCTGGAGGAGATGTTTTCCGTTCCGAAGAACTTTTTCGAGCGCCATGTGCTGATCCGTCGAGAGCGGGTCGCCGTTAGGTCCGAGGAGCACAGAGCTGAAGCCGATGATCGAGTTCAGCGGCGTCCGAAGTTCGTGCGACATGCTCGCGAGGAATTCCGATTTTACGCGGTACGCCTTCTCGAGTTCGGAGTTCTTCGAATTCAATTCATCGTTCTTTGTTGCAACTTCCCGCGTCAGCTTCCGCGAGGCGTCGAAGTTCTTCGCGTTGGTAATCGCTACGCCAAGCTGGGGGACGGAGTTGTTGATGATCTCCTTCTGCAGTTCGTCGAACCTGTTCATCGAGCCGAGGATGAGAACGCCGAGCACCTTGTCCCCAAAAAGAATCGGCACGGCAAGCACGGAGTAGGGAGCGACCTCGACCAATCCGGTGTCGACGGCGAAACCCGAGAGGATCGGAATATTTTTCACTTCAAGCACGCGCTGCTCGGCTGCGCACTGGCCGGGAATACCTTCCCCAAGCCTGAACGTTCTGATCTTGTCGTTGTTCTCTTTCAACGCATATCCGGCAGAAAGCTCGAGCATGCTGTTCTCCTCGTTCATGAGGTAGAGGGCGCCGACCGATGCGCGCGAATGATGGCAGAGGAGCTGCAGGCTGCGCCGTTCGATGGAGACCATGTCGGAGTGAGCGTTGAGAGCCGTGACAAGCTCGGAGTACGCGTTCAACCGCGTATAGTTATTTCCGAGCATGGTCGACATCTTATTGAAATCGGCCGCAAGCTGTCCGAGTTCGTCCGAGCGGTTGAGGTTGATAGGGTCAAACTTCCCCGCCATGATGTTCTGTGTTCCCTCTTTTAAAATTCGTACCGGCGTTGTAATCGACCTAGTGAGGACGAATCCGAGAGCAACGGCGAATACGGCCAATAAGATGTTGACGAGGCCGATGAACGCACCCAGCTCTCTTCCCAAATTCGTCGCAAGGTCGAGACTCCTCATCTGCGAGGTCGACAGCTGTTTCGACATCAACCGAATTTGCAGACGGGCCTGCGGCAAATATTGAGACCGGAGCTCTTGCACTCCAAGAGCGGCAACTTCCTCGTCGACATTCTGTCCGATTTTCCGCTGATCCCCCAGCTTGATCTTCTTATCCCCGATCTCGGTGATCCATTGATACGCAAGCGATTTCACGGTCGCAAAGGACGTGCTCGTCAACGTATCGAGGGAGTTGTGTTCTACGACGGTCATCGCATCGTCAAATTCGCGTACGCTGTTGACGTATGCAGTGCGGGCCAGCTCGTCTCCTGTCAGAAGATATTGGTTTGCGAGATCCGGGGCGTCGCTGAGAACATGCCGTACGCTCTCGACGTTGTTCAACACCCTGATCTCGCCCGACGCGAAGCTGAAATTCTTTTCGATCTCAGCCAGAAGGTAAAGCGTCAATAGCGTCATTGCGGTCAGAATGATCAGCAAAAACGCAAAGTTCGCCAGAACCTTCCAATACAATTTTGACTTTAGCATGGTTTTCTCCTGCCAAATGAAAACACATCACAGTGAATCCCCCTGCCGTTGAAATTCTTCTCAGTCATTCCCATCGCTTATTCCGTTATGTATTTCTTGATGAGCGTGATCAGCTCTTCCGGATCCATCGGTTTTGAATAGTGTTCGGCGCATCCGATCTCGAGGGTGCGGATTTTATCCTCGGGTTTTGCCTGGGCGGTAAAGGCGATGATCGGAATAGCCTTCGTCCGCTTATCTCCTTTAAGGATCGGAATAGCCGTCCAGCCATCCATCACCGGCATTTGCATATCCATGAGGATGAGGTTCGGCAGATGCTCGAAGGCCTTATCCACCGCCTCCTGGCCGTTTTCAGCGATGATCAGCTCGGCTCCGAGACGGCTGCGCATGAGGACAAAGGATACGAGATCGCGGTTATCCTCGTCATCTTCTGCCAGCAATATTTTTTTACTCATAACAGCAATCCTTTCAGTGGTCAAATTTTTCTACAACATTCAGCGGCGTTGTTAGCTCAGCGACGAGACGTAATCGCGGAAATGAGCCAGCTTCTCGTTCATTGCGATCATGAGCTCGTCGACGTCGACCGGTTTCTGAAGATATCCTTCGTGCGGTCGAAGTTCGGACGATTGCAATTGCGGCACTTCGACTCCTTCGCAGAGAAGGAGGAACGGAACAAAATTAAATTTCGGAGAGGCGCGCAGCAAGTGAAGGAACTTTATTCCGCTGAGACTTCCCGGCGCGAACTCAGTATGGCAGAGAATAAGGTTCGGGTTCACTTTTTCGATCTTCTCCAACGCTTCCTCGGGCGTTGCCGATAAGACGACCGCATACCCCGCCGACTTGAGGCGAGGGATGAGATCGTCCTTCGCTTTCACGTTCGGCGAAACATAGAGCAGCGTTCCTTTGTATTGGTCCGCCACCAGGTCGAGGAGAAATTTTGTTTCATACTCCAAATATTCTTCCATCGTCACCTGATATACTTTGCGAAGCCACTCAAGCGTTGACGACGAGCTCCGGAGCAGCTGCCTTTTCGAAATAACTTCCTTGACGGCGTTGCTGTACATCTTCAGCTTCACTTCCCTCCGGAGAGACTGCTCGACGTTCTCGGGAATGCCGAGCGATATCGCCAGCTTGTGGAGCGTCTCCGCCTCCTCGTCATTCGGTGCGCCATTGAGCCATCCTTTTTCCATCGCCGTGCGCAGCTGGAGAACATTGCTCTGCAGCTGCTGCTTCGTCATCTCTTCTCGCGCTTTCTTTTCCTGCTCCAGCGAATGCGAAAGCATCTCGATCTGCCGCTTCATCTCCTCCAACGTTGTTTCCATCGCCTTTTGCTCCGACGGTGTCGGAGGGGGCGATGGAGGAGGAGGCGCATGCGGAACTGGCTCTTTCGGTTTCGGCGCCTGCGGTACAGGTTCCGGCGGTGTGCTCACGGGTGCGGGTGCCGGTTTTGGAGGCGCTGCGGCGGTCACAGGAACGGCCGATGGGGCCGGCTTTGGATGAGCTGCTGCGCTTGCAGGAACCGGAGCTGGCTTCGGTGATGGAACGGCGGCCGGCGCAGGTTTTGGGACAGGCGGTGAAGATGGCGGCGGCGACTCTTTTTTCTTTTCGGCCTCAAAGTAATTGATACGGTCCATAAATGCGACGACATACACATTCCCCGGATCCAACTTCTTCGCTTTTTCAATTTCTGCACGAGCGTCTTGAAAACGAGATTCTTTCAGAAAGCGGTCTGCCGCCAAGAGACACTGCTTTGCTGCTGCTTTGTCAGCGCCTCCCGAGGGAGAATTCTGGGCAGTATTTTGCGGATGGCTTGTCAAAAAGTTTGGAATGAAGAATGTATGCCGAAAAAACTCCCATCGCTCTTCACGCTGATTTTCTTAAATCCCGTTGTCATCCCGCCGCCGGCAAAAAAACCGGAACGAATTGGAGATACTTCAAAAGACTCCCTCAAAATTTCGATACAGGCGGCATAGTGCACCCAGAGGGAGTCGAACCCCCAACCCTCAGATCCGAAGTCTGATGCTCTATCCAATTGAGCTATGGGTGCTTTTGTGATTGAGCGTTTCTCCTAACGCAAAATGCCGCAACTCTTTTGCTGGATTGCATTCAGGAAGAAAAAGCCGACGTAAAATATACAAAACTTTGAAAGGTAAGGCAAGAATACCTCATGCTTTGCGTGAAGCGTTGTGTAGGAGGAACTACGTAATCAAGGGGCTTGGCAGGCATTTCGCCAGTGTTTGAGTCTCCTTTGTGCCTTAAACCAGCCGCACTTTGCAGCACATTCATGTAGTTCAAGGATGGTCGGTTTATAAAATCGGGAACCACCGTTTTGAATGCTGGAGATTTTCGAGTACACTTGAGCACAGAGATTTCCAAGAATCGAGTATCTGGGGATGATTAAAGTGTGTCAGCTTCGCGCGATGTATCTTAATAAATGTTTCATACTCAATCCGAAGAGATTCTTCAAATCAACTGCGACATGACGAAACATAAAATTAATCGAGTCAATTCTATCGATCTCCCGAGTTTGGAGCCGTACCGCACACTCAAACGCCCGCTAGAACATCACAAAGCTGGTTTTTTTGTAGCGGAAGGGGAAAAAGTCGTGAGGCGATTATTCGAAAGCAATCTCCGAATTCGATCGGTTCTCCTCACAGAAACATGGTTTCGTGCCTACAGTGATTTGATCGAGAGCCGGAAAGAAGCGATCGAGATTTACCTTGCAGAGAAGGAGCAGATGGAGAGTATTGTAGGATTCCCTCTCCACAAAGGTATCATGGCGCTCGCGGACATTCCCAAAGAAGAAACAGTGGAGCGCATCATCGCCCGAGCGCCGCTTCCGAATCTTTTTGTCGCGGTCGACGGGATCATGAATTCTGAGAATCTTGGCGTTATTGTCCGCAACTGCGCTTCCTTAGGAGTCCAAGCCCTTCTCGTTGCTGAAACTTCGTGCGATCCTTACCTTCGCCGGGCTGTCAGGAATTCGATGGGGAATATTTTTTCGCTCGCGATCGTCCGTTCGGCAAATATTGTCGAAGATCTGGAAAACCTCCGGTCCCGTTTCGGAATGAGTATTATTGCCGCCCATCCGCGGGATGAAAACAGATCAATTGAAAAGATCGATTTTACGCATGGTTGCTGTATCGTCTTCGGGAGTGAAGGCGAGGGAATTTCACGCCGTGTTCTCGAAGTCTGCGATCATTTCGTGACAATCCCGATGGCGCATGGAGTCGATTCCCTCAACGTCGCGAGCGCAAGCGCAGTCGTTCTCTATGAAGTTCAGCGCCAACGATCTCATCTACGTCCTCGCTCTTCAGCGTCGCGACAATGAGCTGAGCCAAAGGAAGCTCTATCCGTCATCCAAGAGTGATGTCGCTTGCGGTTCACAGTGAATTTTATTTATTGACGCTATGGAATTGTTCTCCCTGGCAATTGCATGGAACTGGCTCTATGACAAAGATTTTGTCGCCGGTATTGAACTCGCGTGTTCGCGTCGCGGGCTGACGACCTACCGCATCGAGCCGGAGAATGTCCACGAGACCCTCGCGCGTCTTCGGGCGGGCGCTTTAGCATTCAACACATTCCTCGACAGGGCTTCCGATGACGATGAGTCGTTCGAACCCCTTGTAAAATTTCTCGCCAAATCGCCGACGCATACCTTCAACCAGCACGACCGTGTCGATCATGCAAAAGACAAAGCGACGATGCATCTTGAGTTCATCACGAACGGCTTACACGTTCCGTATACGATCATCGTCTCCCCATACAATAAGAAACGCGAAATCGAACTGAGTCTCTCGGAATTGGCAAAACTCGGCAGGCCGTTCATTATTAAACCGGCGAATACAACGGGGGGCGGCACTGGAGTTGTTCTCGGCGCGGAATCGCTCAAAGATGTGATCGAAACGCGGCAGCATCACAAAAACGACAAATACCTTCTTCAAGAGACGGTCCGGCCGAAATTCCTCGACGGAACCAAAGCATGGTTTCGCGTTCTTTACGGCTTCGGCCAAATTCTGCCATGTTGGTGGGACGATACGACTCATGAATACCGCCGTGTTACTGCCGATGAAGAAACGCGGTTTCAAATCGGGGCGCTCCACGATATCATGAAAACTATTGAAAAAGTCTGCCTGCTCGATTTTTTCTCATCCGAAATAGCGCTCACTGACGAAGGGAAATTCGTCGTCGTGGATTACGTGAATGAAATTTGCGATATGCGGCTTCAGTCCAAGCATCGGGATGGAGTACCGGACGACGTTGTCGCGAAGATTCAAGAGCTTGTCGCTAAAGAAGCGTCAAAATACTCTGGTCAGTAGCATTGACGTCACATCCGCCGATTAAGAAACATCTATGAGAATAACTCAGCCGATGCATTTAAACAACAAATGATTTTGTCAGGAAACAATTATGCGTTCAAGACGAAAAATGGTCTGTTGCAATAAGAAGTGAGCATTCTATCGCGTCAAACTATTTATTACCGCATGCTTGACTTTCAAAAGATGCTTTAATACATTAGCATCCAACACGTTGCAATCCTACTCAATGACACCACATGTTGAATTAAAGTTCGGAGGATCTATGGATTCCTGGATATCCAACTTGACGAGAAAATATGCTCGTCACGTAGTTGGTTTTGTGGCACTCATCACGGTCGTCGGACTGGTCGGATGTGGTGGCTCTTCGGAGACAACGCAAAACCAGGCAGCCCCAACTGACACTACTGCAGTTCCTTCGGACACGACAAAGATGATGATGCCGGATACCACGGCAGTTGCAGCCGCTCCTGAAACGACGACTGTAGCCCCTGCTCCTCCGACCAAAGAGGAAATGCTCGAGCAGCAAATTGAGGAGATCAAAACCGAGAATATCCAACTCCAACAGAAACTCGACGCTTCGGATCAAAAAAACAAAGACCTTATGGCGAAGGTCTCGGACCTTGAAGCCGCGCAGATCGCTGCGCAAGAGAAGGCCTCTAAACCGGCGATGGCTGGCATGTCAATGTCGATGCGGAAAGCGCCTCCGGGCAGTTCTTCGAACAATGAAATTGAACAATACCAGGGGGCCGTCTCACTGGCAAAAGAAAGAAAATATAAGGATGCGATTGACGAATTTGAATCTCTGCTCAACGGCGGAATAAAAGCCGACTACGCAGACAACTGCCACTATTGGATCGGGCTGTGTTATTACGGAATGCACGAGTACAAAACGGCGATCCAACATTTTCAGGAGGTCCTGAAGTTCCGGATCTCTGAGAAAAAGGACGACTCCCAATTCATGATCGCACAGAGCTACGACCGAATGGGAAACCACGCGCAAGCGCAGGTTGAATTCAGAAAATTCGTTGAGCTCTACCCGAACAGCGAGTATCTAGCCCGTGCACAGGCGAAGTTAAAGTAACGATCTGAGATAGAAACGAAAAAGCCGGTTGCAATCTTTGCACCGGCTTTTTTGTTTGCTGCAAGCTCTTATTGGAACCGCATAATTCCCCGAAGGTCGGTCACCTCGAATTCCTCTTCAAGCTTTCGCAAAAAGTGAACTAGCACTTGTGCCGTAGCGAAAGCGTCCCCCGATGCACGATGCCGTTTGGAATTCTGAATACCGAGCGCTTTCGTTACGGGGCCTAATGATTTGCTGAACAAATTCGGAAGCAGACGTCGCGCAAGTTTACACGTGCAGACTACGGGGTTTTGAATCGGCGTGATGTTTCCTTTCGCAAGCGTGCTGTTGACAAAGCCGAGGTCGAACGGAGCATTATGAGCTGTAAACACTCCGTCTCCGAGAAATTCCGAAATATCAGCGGCAATTTCATCGGCGGTCGGTGAATCAGCGACCATTTCGTCGTCGATCCCGGTTATCGACGTTACGTCAAACGGGATCGGCATAAGCGGATTGACAAGAGTGGAATATTCTTCCCACAAAAGGCCGTTGCGAACTTTGATCATCGCAATTTCCGTAATTCCTCCGTCACGCGGCGAAAGGCCGGTTGTCTCCACGTCGACGACGACAAACGTTGTCTGTGCAATCTTTTGATCGAGTATTTCTGAGAAATCGACCGGCATCAGTGATCTTGATCGTTAAGAAACTGTGAGCAGGATGCAACGTCTTCTTCGCTGCCGATAAACAGCGGGGTCTTTTGATGAAGCGCCGACGGAACGATATCGAGGATCCGTTTGCTGCCGTCAACGGCCGCTCCGCCCGCCTGTTCCATGATGTATGCCATTGGATTGGCCTCGTACATAAGCCGAAGTTTTCCTTGTGGATATCGTGCATCCCGCGGATAGAGAAATATCCCCCCGTACAACAATGTCCTATGGATATCGGCTACCATCGAACCGATGTACCGCGCGGCATACGGTCTCGATGACGATTTTTCTTCTTCCTGCAGAAATTTAATATATTTTTTAACACCGGAATCCCAGTAGCGATAATTCCCTTCGTTGATGCTATAGATGCTCCCTCGCTTGGGGATATGGATATTTTCGTGCGAGAGAAGAAACTCGCCAATACTCGGGTCAAGGGTGAATCCGTGAACGCCGTCTCCGGTGGTATAGACAAGCATCGTGCTCGACCCGTAGACCACGTAGCCGGCAGCGATCTGTTTATACCCGGGTTGCGTGCAATCGGCAAGAGTACCTTTCCCCGAATGTGAGATGCGGCGATAAATAGAGAAGATAGTGCCGATGGTGATATTGGCGTCGATATTCGACGAGCCGTCGAGCGGATCGAACAGCAGGACATATTTTCCCTTCGGATAATCGTCCGGGATGTGAAGCACTTCTTCATTCTCTTCAGACGCCATCACGCAGAGGTGCCCTCCATGGTCCATCGCCTTGTAAATTGTTTCATCCGCAAATACGTCCAGCTTTCGTACAGCATCCCCGTGAATATTTTCCTTCCCCGCAGAACCGAGAATGTTGACGAGCCCGGCCTTGCTCACCTCCCGCCATATAAGCTTGATCGCCATTGTGAGGTCGCGTAACACAGCTGAAAAATTTCCGGTAGCCCCCGGATGCTGGCGCTCTCCTTCAATAATGTGGCGCTCGATGGTGATGACCTTGTTCGACATGGGCCACTCCAATTTTTTAACAATATTTTCATTGAGCCAAAGTAGGAAAAACGGAGGGAACTAACAAGGATGATTACGCAGATTGCGCAGATTTAGCTCAGATTTCAGATTTCGCAGATTAAAGAAAAGTTCTGCCTCGATATTTAGAGATAGTTTATTTTACGACCATAGGAAGGAGTTCTGAGATGAGGTGATTGCGGCTTATCTCTCATCTGAGTAATCTGAAATCTGAGCTAAATCTGCGCAATCAGAGTAATCACTTCCCAACCTCTTGTTCCTTGTACTGCAATTGGTACAGCTTGTAATAAATTCCCCCAAGAGCCAGCAGTTCTTGGTGCGTTCCGGTCTCCCTAATCTCGCCCTTGTGCATGACGATTATTTTGTCTGCGTTTTGGATCGTCGAAAGCCGGTGCGCGACAACGATCGAACTCCTGCCAGTGAGCAGCTTTCTGATTGCGGATTGGATCAACAGTTCCGTTTCGGTATCGACGCTCGACGTCGCTTCGTCGAGAACCAGTATTTTCGGGTTATAGGCGAGCGCCCGCGCGAACGAGAGGAGCTGTTTCTGTCCAACGGAGAGCGTGGAGCCTCGTTCTTTCACTTCCTCGTCGTATTTCTTCGGCATGGCTTCGATGAATTGATCGACACCGACGAATTGCGCCGCCGCTTTAATGTGCTCGAACGGAATAGCCTCATTCCCGAGACTGATGTTCCCTTTGATATCGCCGGAAAACAAAAATACATCCTGCAACACGACGGCAATGTGTTTGCGTAATTCGCCCTTGTCTACCTTGTTGATGTTCACATCGTCAATCAGGATTTCCCCTTTTTGTATCTCATAGAAGCGCGAGAGGAGACTGATAATTGTTGTTTTCCCTGCCCCGGTGTGCCCAACAAACGCGATCGTCTGCCCGGGATTGATCGTGAAAGAAATATTCTTTAACACCCAGTCCTCGCCGTTATACGCAAACCAAACATTCCGGAATTCGATTTTTCCCCTCACAGCCCCCAAGGGAACGGGTTCTTTCGGATTTTGAATGATGCTCTTGTCGTCGAGCAGCTTGAAAATTCGCTCCGACGACGCCATCGCCGTCTGCATGATATTATATTTTTCGGAAAGATCGCGGATCGGCCGCCAGAACATTTCGTTGAACTGAAGGAACGCCATGATGGTCCCGATCGTGACGGTCCCTCCCAGCGACCGCGCGCCGGCATACCATACGATCAGTCCGACGGCGACGGCTCCAATAATGTCGACGGCCGGATAGAACACTGCATAGTAGAAAATAGAACGGATGTTCGCGTCCCGGTGACCGGCGTTGAACACCTCAAACTGGTCGTACGCTTTTCCTTCTCGATTGAAGATTTGGTCAACGATCATCCCCGTGATGTGTTCCTGCATGAACGTGTTGATCTTCGCGATCTGGATACGGACGTCCCGGTACGCCTCGCGCGCTTTTTTCCGGAACAAAAATGTGCCGTAGAACAGGAAAGGAAGAACGCTCAATGAGACAAATGCAAGCTGCCAGTTCATAGAGAACATGAACCATAGGATGCCGAAGATCATGAACACGTCGCTGAACACCATGACGATGCCCGACGAAAACATATCGTTGAGGACCTCGACATCATTCGTGACGCGGGTGATCAACCTGCCTATGGGGTTTCTATCGTAGAACCTAAGCGAGAGATTCTGGAGGTGGCGAAAGATCTCCATGCGAAGGTCGTAAATCGTCCTCTGGCCGATCCATTGGGTGAGATAAGAATTAAAATATTGTAGTACGCCCCTGACGGTGAGGACCGAAAGGAAAAGAAGGGCTGTAACTAACAGACCGTGCGGGTCGTGGTTTTTGATATTGACGTCGACCGCGATCTTCGTAAAGTACGGCCTCACCGCCTCGAGCGCAGAAACAACCATGCTGAGGACTATTCCCAGCGCGACATACCATTTGTACGGCTGCAGAGAATGAAGCAGCCGCTTCATCAATTTTCCGTCGTACGCTTTACCGAGGACTTCTTCTTCGTTCATGTTGCCTTTAAAAAATTAATTAATCTGTTCCAGTTCTTTCTCGAGCAACTGCTTTTGATGCAGGTTCGCGTAGATGCCTCCCCGATCGACAAGCTCGTCATGCTTCCCCTGTTCAACGATCTCGCCCTTGTCCATCACGATGATCATATCGGCGTCTTTGACGGTAGAAATACGGTGACTGATGATGATGCTCGTCCGGTCTTCCATCACCCGCCGAAGTCGTGTGAGGATTGCCTCCTCCGTGTACGTATCGACCGAAGAGAGCGCATCGTCGAGGATAAGAATTTTTGGCTTCCGCAACACGGCCCGCGCGATACTGGTCCGCTGCTTCTGCCCGCCCGACAATGTTATTCCTCTCTCGCCGAGCATCGTCTCAAATTGCTGCGGAAACTCGTTGACGTCTTTCGCTATCTGCGAAATTTCCGCCGCCTCGTAGATCTGTTCACGCGACATCCCATCAATGCCGTAGCCGATGTTTTCAGAAATCGATTCGGAAAAAAGGAATGTTTCCTGCGGCACATAGCCGATGTGCGACCGAAGAACTTCGAGCGGAATCTTTTTGATGTTGACGCCGTCGATCAATATCTCTCCCCCCGTCACGTCGTAGAGTCGCGGGAGCAAATTGACAAACGTGCTCTTTCCCGAGCCGGTATATCCGACGATAGCGAGGGTCGTTCCCTGCGGAATTTTAAGGTTGATATTCTTCAGCGTTGGCGAAGCGGCATTCTTGTGACTAAAGAAGACGTTCTTGAATTCCACCCCTCCTTCAATATGTTTGATAAGAATGTCCGTCTCTTCGGTGTCGCGGATCTCCGGAACGGTATCGAAAATTTTCACGAGACGCTCCATCGAAGCGGCTCCCTGCTGAATGATGTTCGTCACCCAGCCGAAAGCGATCATCGGCCAAATGAGCATCGAAAGGTACGTGAAAAAAGCCGTCAACAAACCGATCGTGATTTTCCCGCTGATGACCTGCAATCCGCCAAAATAGACCGTAATGACGAGCGAGAACCCCACAAGAAGATACATGAGCGGCCACATGACAGACTGGGCTTTTGCAAGGACGAGGTTCTTTTTCAAATATACCCAGCTGAGGTCTTCGAACAGCTTCGTCTCGTGCGTTTCCCGTACATACGCCTTGACAACGCGGATGCCTGAAAGATTTTCCTGCGCGCGTGTCGTGAGCAATGAATACTGTTCCTGACGTTCGTTAAATTTTTCATGGATAATTTTGCCGAGTTTGTACACGGCATACGAGATCACGGGAAGGGGGACGAGCGCCGTAAGTGTGAGCGACCAGTCTTTGACCAACATCAGCGTGAGCGCCATCGAAAACGTCATAAATGTGTCGGTGGGATACATGATCCCGGGCCCGAGCGCGTTCCGTACTGCCGAGATATCGTTTGTCGCGTGCGCCATCAGATCGCCGGTCGGCGTATTCTGAAAATAACTTAAAGGCAGTTTCTGGATATGAGACAGAAAATCATTCCGTAAATCGAATTCTATTTTCCGCGAGACGACGATGATCGTCTGCCTTGTCAAAAATGTCATAAACCCTGCGACGATCGCGAAGCCGACAATGAGCCCCGCATCCGTCACAAGACGACCGTATGCCAACGCTCCTGTTACCAACCCGTGTTTGATCGTATCGACTGCGTTCCCGATAAACAACGGCGTCGCAACGGCAAACAGATTGCTCACCACAACGGTGCAAACACCCCATAAGAGCGTGGTCTTGTACTTCAGGAGATACGGACGAAGACGGAGGAGAGATTTCATAATTGGTTGTTAGGGTTTAGCCGTTGGCTTTTAGTGATTTTGGCTGGCAGCTATTTTCAATAATCGTTAGTTGAGTTTCGAGTTCGAATGCCGCTCCCAATGCGATTTCCAAAAAACGCCGGTATTCGATTGCGCTGGGTCTGCATTCGCCAATTGTTCAGATAACTCGTACACCTCCCGCACGAGTTGGATCTCTTGCTGCCAAATGTTGAGCATCCTGAAATTTCCCATGATCCCCCTAAAGACAAAAAGCTAACGCCAAATTGCTTCTATTCTATCACAACAAACTTTGTGTACGGCTGCAACACCTTAGGAATAATGATTTTTCCTTCAGGCGTCTGATAATGCTCTAATAATGCAGCAACGACTCGCGGAAGAGCAAGCGCCGAACCGTTCAGCGTGTGTACAAATTCCTGCTTGCCCGTTACGCTCGATTTGTATTTGATATTCATGCGCCGAGCCTGGAACGCCTCAAAATTACTGCACGATGAAACTTCGAGCCATTTCTGTTGTCCGGGCGCCCACACTTCAAGGTCGTATTTTTTCGACTGAGTAAACCCCATGTCACCGGTACACATCAGCAGGGTATGATAAGGGAGTCCGAGTTGCTGCAAAAGTGATTCGGCGTCGAGGCGCAGCGACTCCAACTCGTCATACGAGGTCGAAGGAAGAACGAATTTTACCAGCTCAACCTTATCGAATTGGTGAAGACGATTCAGACCCCGGACGTCTTTGCCGTATGAACCCGCTTCACGACGAAAACAAGGGGTGTACGCGGCATAGCGTTGAGGTAAAGCCTTCTCTTCAAACACTTCTTTTCTATGAAAGTTCGTTACGGGAACCTCGGCGGTCGGGATCAAATAGAATCCATCCCGTTCGGCCGCGTACATGAGATCTTCCTTGTCCGGGATCTGGCCGGTCCCGCGCGCGCTCTCTTCGTTCACGAACAGCGGCGCGGCCAACTCGGTGTACCCGCGTTCTGCCGCCCGGTCGAGAAAAAAATTAATGAGGGCTCGCTCGAGCGCAGCGCCTTTCCCGACATAGAACGGGAAACCGGCTCCCGCGACTTTTGAACCGCGGGCAAAATCGATAATGCCGAGCTTTTCCGCCAGCTCCCAGTGCGCTTTCAGCGGAAAATCGACCGAGGGTTTTTCTCCCCATGAAAAGATCTCTTCATTGTCATCCGGTGTCGAGCCTGCGGGGACGGATTCGTGGGGAATGTTCGGCACTGTTAGAAGAAGCGCCTCGAGTTTCTCATCGACGACCTTAAGTTCTTCATCGATCGTTTGGATCCGTTCCTTCACGTCATTCATTTCGGCGATCGCTGCGGTCGCGTCTTGCTGGACCTTTTTCATCTTTCCGATCTGAGCGGAAACGTCGTTCCGCCGCGCCTTGAGCGTCTCGCCTTCCTGGATGAATGTCCGGCGCTGTTCGTCAAGGGCGAGGATGTCGTCGATGTTATCCGTTTCGCGCTTGGCTTTGATCCCCGCTTTGACCTCCGCCGTATGTTCTCGAATGAATTTAATGTCTAGCATTGCATGCGATCCATCGTTTGTCGTTCAGAGTAGTTGTGCCGTCTTGCTTTGCGAATTATTGTGTGACTTCGATCGTCACGAGAAGGCCTTCGACGGAATTCCCGAAACGCAGCTTCTCAATTGAAAGAGGCCGGATCTTCGGGTCGTTGATGACATAGAGCCGTTGGTCCGTATTTTCAGTCGATTTTTCCAGAGCATTGGCCACGGTAAAATGTTCGCCCATTCTTGCCGACGCCTTGCCCGACATCGGCTCGTTGAAATCGCCGCAGACGACGAACAACTCTCCGGCATACGGCTTGGCGAACGAGAATATCTCCTCAACTTCGCTTACACGCTCGGATGACGATTCGTCGTCGAGTTCTGTCGATGCAACATCAACATTTCTTAAACCGACATCCACGCTCCCAAATGCAATCGAGCGCCGCACTTTCCCTTTCGCAACAGGGAGATCCTGGACGATCGTTTGCCTCACCGGATACATGCTGAGGACCGCGTTACCCGAACTCACTCCCTCAAAATAGCGAGCCTTTCCGAAAAAATTATACATGTCGAGTTCTTTGCCGAGTTCCTTCACCGCGTCGAAGCCGTCGTTCCCTTCTTCAGGGCGCTCGACCTGCTGGACCGCGAGAATTTCTACCCCGTGTGATTTAATGATCCGTGCAAGCTTCCGGACGTCGCTTCTATCCTTTAATGTATGACGTGCATTGAGCGTTAAAATTTTGACCGTCGACGTCATCGCTTTTTTGGCGGCTGGCGGGACGACCGCCGCTTCTTTTGAAGGACCGCAGGAATTGAGGACGCAAGCCGCAACAAACGGAATCAGAATTGCCGCAACAGATGTTCCATACCGCAAAAGATCGTCTCGTCGGCGCATATCAATTTAGCGTTAAGTGAAAAAGTTCTCTTTTCAAAGCCAGGAGACCTTGCCCGGACGTCATAGGATGAAAGCCGAGCTCCTTCTCCGCTTTCGCCGTTACAAGGCTTGTGTCCATCGGCCGCGGGGCAGCTTGATGAAGGTCCTTTGATCGGATCTTCGCAATAAGCGATTTGTCCAGTTCAAAAATTTCAGCGGCTTTTACCGCGAATTCATACCGGCTGACAGTATCGGCCCCGCCGGCGTGGTACAATCCCGTATGTCCCTGTTCGATCACTTTGGTCGCCAACGCAGCGAGGTCCGCGACATGCGTCGGGTTCGCGATCTGATCGTCAACGCAGCGGATGGGCTTTCCTTCCCGCAAACTCTTAACGACCCACAGCGCAAAGTTCGTTTTTACGTTGATGCCCGTGCCATAGACGACAATGGCGCGGAGAATGGCCGAGGAAATTCCGCCGGAGAGAATGACGTTCTCGCCCGCCAACTTCGTCTTGCCGTAGTAGTTGATGGGATTAACACGGTCGCCCTCTTCATACGGTCCGTTCTTTCCGTCGAACACGTAGTCTGTCGAGATGTGAACGAGAAGGCTGTTGATCTTTCGCGCAACCTCGACAAGATTCTCGACGCCGACGACGTTGATTTTCCAGGCAAGCTCGCGGTGTTCTTCACAGGCATCGACGTTCGTCATCGCGGCGCCGTTCACGATGATATCGGGCCGAAAACTCGTCACAAGACTTTTGACGTCTCCCTTGTTCGTAATATCGAGCTGGGTATAATCAAAAAGATGGCTATCAAGGACGAAGGAACGATGATGCGAAGTGTTGAGAACTTCGTATTCGGTCTCGTGTCCGAGCACAAGAGCCAGACGCTGTCCAAACAGCCCGTTGCTTCCGCAGATGAGGATCCGTTTCACTTTCCTGCTTCCTCCGTCACCTTGAAGCGAGAAAGTAAACTGATCTCATCCGAACCTGAGCGCGTGCTGTTTGCCGCCGCAACCTCGTTGGCAAATTCGGACGCGCGGTCGAAGCTCTTTGTCCGGCAATATTGGTAGAGAAATGCGCTCCCGAAAACATCGCCGCAACCCGTCGGGTCTTTCGACCCCGTGGGAATTCCCGGAAATTCTTTTCTTAAAAGATGCTTGTGCTCCTGCTGAAACATCGTCGCTCCTCTCTGTCCGCGGGTGATGCACAATGCGTTGACCATAAGCGGGAGCATTTGTTTCGCAAGCAAGTCTTCGGTGAACTTTTCAACTGTAAGGCCGGCCGCTTCCTCTTCGTTCATCTGAATCGAATTGACCATAAAGCACCAACGCCTCCATTCGGTCAATGCTCTCCGGTAGCGGGTCGCATCCGAGTTCAACCCGAGGGTAAGTGAATGAAGGTCAATGTGGATCGGCACATTTTTTGACCTTACTGCGAGCCGTATCTGATCCAGCGTTTCCAGCGTCACATCGAAGCCCGAGATCATGTCGAGAAATATTCCCTGGACGTTGAGAAACGGTTCGATGCGCGAAAAAGGGACGGGAGCTGAAATGTGTTTCGAACATTCAATGCGCGATTCGCTGTTTCCGTTCGTCCCATAGAAGAGATGCACCTGGTTTGTGTCGCCGGAAAAAGAGAAGATGCCGCTAGCGTCGACGTTTGGAAACGCCTTCATGAGGCGCTGGACGTCGTCGAATTCCTTTTCTCCCACGCCGAACACCGGAAAAATTGTATCCGTCTCCGATGCGATGCTTGCCATTGCGCCGACTGCAAAATAGATCCCTCCAAATCCCCGCGACTCGGAGCCGTCCGCGTGGTGGATCACATCCAGGCACAAATGTCCGATGATCGTAAATTTCACGGATCACTTCCCATAAACTTTTTTGGGGTCGAACACAATATCTTCAGTCTCTTTGAGACCATTGCCACCGTCGACGACCTCCCGGTAAAAACATGTGCGATGCCCCGTATGACATGCCGCGCCTCCCACCTGCTTCACCTTTAACAAGACGACATCTCCGTCGCAATCGACGTGAATCGACCGCACTTCCTGAATATTTCCCGACTCTTCCCCTTTTTTCCACAGTTTTTGCCGCGAGCGGCTCCAGTACGTCGCCCGATGTGTGTCGATGGTCGCCCGGAGACTTTCTTTGTTCATCCATGCCATCATGAGGACTTCACCCGAGCTCTCCTCCTGAGCGATCGCGGCGACAAGGCCGTCGTCGTCGAACTTCAATTCCTCTAAAATTTCCATTTCCTTTTTCATTGTGCAATGAACCTAGTTTCTTACAAGGATATTTTTTGACAGGAGATATTCCTTTGCCTGCCGGATCGAGAATTGTCTGAAGTGAAAGATCGATGCCGCGAGGACGGCGTCGACGTTCCCCTCCTCAAAGGCTGCGAGAAGGTGCTCGAGGTTCCCCGCGCCGCCGCTTGCAATGACAGGAATCCGCACTGCCCCGCTTACTGCCCGCAGGAGCTCAAGGTCGTAGCCGTCCTTCGTTCCGTCGCGGTCCATACTTGTCAAAAGTATTTCGCCGGCCCCGAGTGCTTCCACTTTTTGCGCCCACTCGACGGCGTCAAGGTCTGTCTTGGTCCTCCCTCCATTCACAAAAACGTTCCACCGTTTTGCCGTCCCTTCGCGCTTCGCGTCGATCGCCACGACGATGCACTGCACGCCGAAACGTTCTGCGCCTTCGGAGATTAACTTCGGGTTCTTCACGGCCGCAGTATTGACGCTGATCTTATCGGCTCCGCTGCGGAGGATCTCACGCATGTCGTCGGCCGAGCGAATTCCTCCGCCGATCGTAAATGGAATGAACACCTCCTCGGACGTTCGCCGAACGACGTCGAGCATTGTCGCACGATTATCGGATGAGGCGGTAATGTCCAGGAACACAAGCTCATCGGCGCCTTCGTTGTCGTAGAATTTTGCCTGCGCAACGGGGTCGCCCGCATCCACCAGATCGACAAAATTCACGCCTTTGACAACGCGCCCTTTATCGACGTCTAAACAGGGTATGATCCTTTTGGCTAACACTTCGAGCAATTAATAATGAATAATTAATAGTGAATAATGGCTTTCTGGCGAAATAAGACTTCCCGGTCCATTATTATTTGTCATTCGTCATTCATTATTAAATTCGTCTCGTGGGTCCCAAGTCGCCGAGCTCCCGCTCGTTGAGCCGCCACAGAGCTTCGCACGGAAATTTATCTTCGTACAACGCTTTCCCGACGATCACCGAATCGACCCCGAACCGCTCCAACTCCTGCATATGAATAAGATCCTTAAACCCCGAGACGCCTCCCGAAGCGGTGATCTTGAGGCCGCTCTTTACAGCCATCTCTTTAATGGCGTCGAAATTCGGCCCCGTGAGCATCCCGTCCCGCATGATATCGGTGTACACGATGCGGCACACGCCGATGCTTTTCATTTTCATCGCGAGCGAGATCGCATCGATGCCGGAATCGTGCTGCCATCCCTGCGTCATGACGATCCCATTTTTTGCATCGATGCCGACCGCCACTTTTCTCATTCCGTATTCTTTGATAATGCGCCGCACGAGCTCCGGGTCCTCGATCGCGGCCGTCCCGAGAACGACGCGATACACGCCGATATCGAAAAGCTGCTTCACTTCTTCGTAGGAGCGTATCCCGCCGCCCAGTTGCACGGGGATATCGACGGCATCGACGACTTTCTTGATCGCATCGAGGTTTTGTAATGTCCCTTCGAACGCCCCGTCGAGGTCGACGACATGGAGCGTTTTCGCGTTCTCGCCCCGCCACAGTATCGCCATTTGCGCCGGGTCGTCGGAATAGACCTTTTCGGTCCCGGGAGCTCCCTGCACCAGGCGAACGCATTTTCCATCTTTGATGTCGATGGCGGGAAAAATCAGGATCATGCTTTCACATCTCCGAAAAGTTCTTCAGCATTTGAAGACCCGCCACCTGGCTTTTTTCAGGATGGAACTGAATGCCGTAGATATTTCCTTTCCCGACGACGGAAGTGAACGGAAAACCATACTCCGTCGTCGTGAGCGTAACGTTTTCGAGCGGGTCTGCAAAGTATGAATGGACAAAATAGACAAAGCTTTTATTGACAACCGAGTTCAGGATCTTCGATTGCTGCTTGAATTCCATTTGATTCCATCCGATATGGGGAATCTTCACACTCTTCGGAAAAAGCCTCACCTCTCCTTTAATAAGGCCCAAACCGTCGTGCATGCCGTTTTCAGAACTCCGGGAAAATAGCAACTGCATGCCAAGGCAGATTCCGAGGAGCGGCTTCCCCTCAACTGCGTGCCGTTGGATCAACGCCAAAAGACCGAGCGACTTGATATTTTCCATCGCGGCTCCAAACGCTCCGACTCCCGGAAGGACAAGCTTGTCCGCCGCCGAAAGCTCTTGCGCGTCGCTCGAAATAAACGCACTCACCCCCACCCGTTCAAACGCTTTTTGCACCGAACGGAGGTTGTTGAGCTTATAGTCGATGATGCCGATCATGAGAGCAATGAAAAATGAAGAATTAATAATTAAAAATTATGAATTAATCGCATGCGCTTTCAAGGGAAAAGCCCTGATGCCATTTTGACGATTATTCATTCTTCATTATTAATTATTAATTGCTTTTACAGTTTTCCTTTCGTCGAGAGCACTCCCTTCACTCTCGGGTCTTTTTCGCATGCACTGCGCAGCGCCCGCGCCAAGGCTTTGAACATCGCTTCGATCTTGTGGTGTGTGTTGGAACCGTAAAGGACCTCCACGTGGATGTTCCCTTTAATATTCTCCGCGAAGGAGAGAAAAAAATGCCTGATCATTTCGGTCGAAAGGTCGCCGACTTTTTTCCGGTTGAACTCCGCCTTGAATACCAACGCCGACCGTCCGCTCAGGTCGACAACGCAACGAGCGAGGGTTTCGTCCATTGGAACATAGGCAAAGCCATAGCGTGTGACGCCCGCGCGGTCTTTCAACGCCTTGCCGAACGCCTGGCCGAGGGCGATCGCCACATCCTCCGTCGTGTGATGATCGTCGACCCGAAGATCGCCTTTGCATTTCAATTGAAGGTCGAACATCCCATGCCTTGCAAAAAGCTCCAGCATGTGGTCGAGAAAACCGATGCCCGTCGAGACGGCATACTTCCCCGTCCCGTCTATTCCCAGGCTGACGGAGATGTTGGTTTCTTTTGTTTTGCGTTGAATGGCGGCGTTTCGCATGGTCGTCCTCTGTGAGAGGAAAAAATAAGGACGTTCATATGAACGTCCCTGCGTAATTATGCACAAATTTTAGATGAGTTTCAAGCAGCCCGTCGCAACGAAAAACGCCGATGATTGCTCATCGGCGTTTCCTTCATTATTCATTCTTAATTATTAATTGCCTTTATGAGCATCCGCTCGTCGATCCGCATTGCAAACATTTGTAGCAGCTTCCCGAACGGATCATGATGCTGCCGCATTCCGAACATGGCGGCGCGTCGGCCTGAGTTTGAAAGATGACCTTTTCGTTAGACTCGATCGCCGATGCCCGTTTCAACTCGAGCTTCGCATCTGTTTTCTCGAGGGGCTTTGTTTCCGCAACGACGGTCGACGCGGGTTGTTCTTCCTTCGGCAAAAATTTCATCCCAAGCCAGCGGAAGATGTAGTCGCAGATCGACTTCGCGATCGGAATATCCTTGTTGTTCGTGAAGCCGGACGGTTCGAACCGCATGTGCGTGAACTTGTCGGTCAGGACCTTCAACGGGACACCGTACTGCAGGGCGAGCGAAACCGACGTCGCGAGCGCATCCATGACGCCCGAAATCGTGGAACCTTCCTTTGACATCGTTATGAATACTTCTCCGGGCGTTTCGTCTTCGTACAATCCGACAGTGATGTACCCTTCATGTCCCGCAATGCTGAATTTATGCGTGAGGGCTTTCCGTTCGTCGGGGAGACGTCGCCGCGCCGGACGCGTTTTCGGTTTGTCGCTTTTTTCGAGAGAAGTGCTGAGAGGCTGCGTGCGTTTGCATCCGTCGCGGTAGACTGCGATCGCCTTCAACCCGAGCTTCCATGCCTCGATGTACGCCTGCATGATCTCCTCCGGCGTGACATCGGTCGGCATATTGACGGTCTTCGAAATCGCTCCGGAAAGGAACGGCTGGACCGCCGACATCATTTTGATGTGTCCCATGTATTGGATGGAACGCTCGCCTTTTGCGGGTTTGAACGCGCAATCGAAGACCGAAAGATGCTCGTCTTTCAGGTAAGGAGCCCCTTCGATCGTGTCGTTTTTCTCGATGAACTTCGTAATGTGTTCGATCTGTTCGCTGTCGTAGCCGAGCTTCCTCAATGCTTCGGGAACTGTCTGGTTGACGATCTTCATCAATCCGCCGCCGACGAGTTTTTTGTATTTCACGAGCGCGATATCCGGCTCGACGCCCGTCGTATCGCAATCCATCATGAAGCCGATCGTTCCGGTCGGCGCAAGCACCGTGGCCTGTCCGTTTCGGAATCCGTACTCTTTTCCTATGGTGATCGCTTCTTTCCAAACGCGTTGTGAAGCGGAGAGCAATTCGCCCGGCACGTAGTTGTCGCTGATCTTATCGGCATAGAGGCTATGCTTGTTCATCACATTGAGCATCGGTTCGCGGTTCACTGCAAAACCTTTGAACGGTCCGATCTCCCTCGAGATGAGTGCCGATTGTTTGTAGGCCTCTCCGCACATCAAGGAGGTGATCGCTGCGGCATATTCGCGTCCGGCGTCGCTGTCGTACGCGAGGCCGCGCGCCATCAATAGCGCGCCAAGGTTGGCGTAACCGAGTCCCAGTGGACGAAAATCGTGACTGTTTCGTTCGATGGACGGCGTCGGATAACTTGCGTTGCCGACAAAAATTTCCTGTGCGGTGATCGTGATATCGACGGCTCGCTTGAACGATTCGACGTCGAACTCGCCGTCCTCTTTCCGAAATTTCATCAGGTTCAGCGATGCGAGGTTGCACGCCGAATCGTCGAGATACATGTACTCACTGCACGGGTTCGATGAGTTGATGCGTGACGTGACCGACGACGTATGCCAATTGTTCACCGTCGTATCGTACTGCATGCCCGGGTCGCCGCACAGCCATGCCGCTTCGGCCATCTGACGCAACAGGTCGCGCGCGCGGAACGTATCCATCACGGCTCCGCCGCGGACCGCTTTCGTATTCCATTCTTTGTCTTCGAGAGCCGCTTTCATAAACTCGTCAGTAACGCGGACGGAATGGTTTGCGTTCTGATACGAGATAGAATCGTACGCGCCTCCGGGAACGTTGAACCCTCCATCGTAGCCCGCCTCGATCAACGCCCATGCCTTTTTCTCTTCTTCCGCTTTACAGTTGATGAAGTCTACGACGTCGGGATGGTCGACGTTGAGGATCACCATCTTCGCCGCACGCCGCGTTTTCCCTCCCGACTTTATAACGCCTGCGAACGCGTCGAAACCCCGCATGAACGAGACAGGGCCCGAAGCAGTTCCGCCGCCGGAGAGATGTTCTCTCGAAGAACGGAGAGTGGAAAGGTTCGACCCGGTGCCGGACCCGAATTTGAACAACCTTCCCTCGGTGCGCGCAAGGTCCAAAATTGAATCCATGGTATCCTGCACGGAGTTGATGAAGCATGCCGAACATTGAGGCCGCTCTTCGACTCCGACGTTGAACCACACCGGACTGTTGAACGCCATGTATTGATTGACAAGAAGGTAGGATAGCTCGTGGTAAAAAGTGACCGCATCCTCTTCAGAGGCAAAATATTTTCCTTCGCGGCCCCAAGCGGTCGTCGTCTTCGCGACGCGGTCGACAAGCTGACGGACGCTCGTTTCGCGTTCCGGGGTTCCGATAAGCCCGTGGAAATATTTCGAGACCACGACATTGGTGGCCGTCATCGACCACGATTTCGGGATCTCGACGTTCTTTTGCTCGAAGATCTTTTCTCCCTTTTCGTTAGAAATGACAGCCGTGCGGAGATCCCACTCGATCTCATCGAACGGATGAACGCCCGGTTTTGTAAAATAGCGCTGGATCGCCAGCCCGCCGGGGCCGGAAACATTCGCGGAGCGAACGCTTCCTTTTTTCTCGGCGATTGTTACGTTTTTCTCTGACATTTCGTGCTTCCTCTTCTTGGTGTTAACGATGTGGGTTGAGTTGTCTTGGCGCGAAAAAAACAATGTGCATCCCCTTTCCTGCCGCAATGCAAATGCAAAGACCGCACTCGCTATCTGTACCGATAGCCGACTTCGGAAAAGAAATAAACCGTGATACTTTCTGAGTTAAGACAGCTTATTTTCGGATGAACAATAGCCGGAGGGTTATCAAAGGCTAACTGGTTGTGAATATAGCCGCTTAAGCCATACAAGTCAAGTAAAAAATGAGAAAAAAAGAATAGGGCAAAAATACGCCTTGACACCACCTTCAACCCCTGCCTTCTTGTTTGACAATTTCCTCTTAGATCCGTTATGACGTGGTTAAGATATCCTCGGAATAAAAATTCACGAATATCCGTCGTGGGCTTCGTCCTCCACACGACGTTCACAAAAACTTGCACTCCATTGCCTTGCATTTGAAATCAAGTTGCTATACTTTCTTCATCGAATTTCTGTTCTACGAATCTTGCAACGGAGAAGGCAATGGCGACAGCCGTTGAGTTTTCAACGATCAATGAGATGTTCGATCGCATCACAAAAAAATTCTCGGCGGAGACGCGCCCCGTGCTCATGTACAAGGTCGACAAACAATACCGGGGCATTTCGTACTCGCAGCTGAGAGAACGCGTCGAACATTTCGCGCTCGGCTTGTCTTCGCTGGGTGTGAAAAAAGGCGACATGGTTGCAATCATCTCAGAGAACAGACCGGAGTGGGTCATCGCCGACCTTGGCATAATCGCCCTCGGCGGTGTCGATGTCCCGATCTATCCGACACTCACGGCGAAACAAATTGAATTTATTTTCAACGATGCTCGTATCAGCGCCGCCATCGTCTCAAATCAGTCTCAGCTGAACAAAGTTCTGAAGATCAAGAACAACGTGAAATCGCTCCGCACCATCGTCATCATGACGGAAAAATCGGAAATGGAGACCGAGGATTTTGTGACGGGCATCTCTCGCGTGTATCAACTCGGAAAGGAAACGGAAAGAGATAAAGGAGGGATCATCGAAGAATCGACCGCGAGGACAAAGCCGGACGACCTTCTCACGATCATTTACACCTCCGGGACGACCGGTAATCCGAAAGGGGTGATGCTCAGCCACGATAATCTCGTTTCGAACATGAAAGCGTCCGCGTCGATCTTTCCGTTTACCCCGGACGACGTCTTCCTTTCCTTTCTTCCATTGTGTCATTCATTCGAACGGATGGGAGGATATTATACGGCAATGTCGTGCGGCGCGACGATCGCGTATGCAGAAAGCCCCGAAACGGTCCGGGACAACCTTTTGGAGATCCACCCGACCGTAGTGACGACCGTGCCGCGGCTGTTTGAGCGTATCCAAAGCAGGCTCCAGAAACAGATCGACTCGAGTTCCGCATCGAAACAGAAGATCTTTTATTGGGCGGTCAAGGTCGGCCGGGAATATGTCGCCTCAAAAAAACGTCGAATCGTTAGCCCGGTTCTTAAAGCCCAATATGCCATCGCCGACTTGCTTGTCTTTCAGAAACTAAAAGAGCGAACGGGCGGACGGATGCGCTTTTTTGTCTCCGGAGGAGCGGCGCTCCCTCGGGAACTTGGGGAGTTCTTCGAAGCGGTCGGCATCACCATCATCGAAGGGTATGGATTGACAGAAACAGCTCCGGTCCTTTGCGCCAACCGGATCGACGACTACCGGTTCGGGACCGTTGGAAAACCGATTCCCGGTGTTTCCATGAAGATCGCTGAGGATGGTGAGATCCTTGCAAAAGGGCCGAACATTATGCTCGGCTATTTTAACAACAAAAAAGCGACGGAAGAAGTCATAGATAAGGACGGATGGTTCCACACGGGAGATATCGGCGTTTTCGACGCGCATGGCATGCTCATGATCACAGACCGGAAGAAACATTTGTTCGTCAGTTCCGGAGGCAAAAATATTGCGCCGCAGCCAATCGAAAACCTTTTTCTGCAGAGCAAATATATCGATCAATTCGTCCTTATCGGGGATAAAAGGATGTTTCTTAGCGCGCTCATTGTACCCGATTTCGACGCCATCCAGGAATATGCGGACAGAAATAAGATCCCTTATGATTCTTCTTCCGATCTCGCGAAGAATCCAATTATCTACTCCATTATAGAGAAGGATATACAAACACTGCAAAAAGATCTGGCAAATTTTGAACGGGTCCGCAAGTTCGTGCTACTCGATAGACAGTTTTCCGTTGAAGAGGGAGAGATCACTCCGACGCTGAAGATCAAACGGAAAATTGTCGAAGAGCGCTTCGCTCATCTTATCGAAGAGATGTACAGAAACGTAGCATAGTCGCTTTCTCTAAAATCTACCTGCCTCAACCTCAGGCCTTTTCCAGTCTGAAGCCATAACCGCTCTGCATCTCCCTTGATTCATTGACTTTCCGCCTTTTTTTTGATAGTTTTCAAAGAAAGATGTAAGTGTGTTCACATAATTACGTAATTCCGACACCGTACTTACCATGGAAGCATATATCCCGGTGATTTTGATGTTGGCAGCCGGCGTCATACTTGGCATTGTCATGCTCAAGCTTCATCAGTGGCTGGGACCGCACAGGCCGAACGACGAAAAAACTTCTACGTACGAAAGCGGCATGGAACCGATTCGCTCTGCCCGGGAGCGGTTCTCGATAAAGTATTACATGGTCGCGGTCCTCTTTATCCTCTTTGATATTGAAGTGATCTTCCTGTATCCGTGGGCAGTGAACTTTCGGTCCATGGGATTGTTTGGATATATAGAGATGGTGATTTTCATCGCCATTCTGCTCGTCGGCTATTTTTATATTTTGAGAAAAGGAGCTCTGAAATGGGATTAGAGCATGCGTTGGGCGACAGTCTGATCACAACGAAGATCGATGCAGCCATCAATTGGTGCAGAAAAAATTCCGTGTGGCCGATGCCGTTAGGGATCTCTTGCTGCGGTATCGAGATGATGGCTCTTGTGGATCCTCGTTTTGACGCCTCCCGGTTCGGGTCAGAAGTCATGCGTTTCTCGCCGCGCCAATGCGACCTGCTGATCGTTGCAGGCACTACGACGTACAAAATGGCAAAAGTCGTGCGTAAAATTTACGACCAGATGCCCGACCCGAAATGGGTCATCGCGATGGGCGTGTGCACTTCGACTGGCGGAATGTACCGCACGTATTCCGTCGTCCAGGGCATCGACCAGTTTGTGCCGGTGGACGTCTATGTCGCAGGCTGTCCTCCTCGCCCCGATAACCTCCTTCATGCAATCATGATGATCCAGAAAAAGATCGAACGAGGCGAAAGTCGCAGCACGCCGATGACCGTCGCCGAAGAACGACAGGAGCAGCAGTTGGTGCAGATCGGAGTTTAAAGCATTGACAGATGGAGGGCGGGAAAAAGGAGGCAGGAGACAGAACACCACTCCATTAACCCTGCAACAAATTTCCTTACTCCTGTTTCGTATCTCTTAGATCGTGAATTCTTGTGACTCAGCGAATAATATGCTCTCTACCGTAGTTGAAAAATTAAAAACTTCATTGCCTGCAAGCATTCTGGAAGTCAAAGACTTCCGGAGCGAGACGACGATTCATGTCAAGAAAGATGATATCGTAAAGGTATCGACTTTCTTGCGGGACGACTCCGATTGCCTATTCGAATATCTCAGCGACCTCTGCGGCGCCGATGCATATACCCCCGAGAACAGATTTGAGGTGGTCTACAACATGTATTCAATTTCGTTGAAGCATCGTCTGCGGCTAAAAGTGTTTGTTGAAGAAAACGATTTACACGTTCCCAGCGTGACTACCGTATGGCCGGGTGCAGGGTGGCCGGAGCGAGAGACATACGATATGTTCGGGATTGTATTCGACGGTCATAACGACCTCCGCCGCATGTACATGCCCGAAGAGTTTGAGCATTTCCCTCTGAGAAAAGATTTTCCTCTCATGGGTATCCCCGATTCCATTCCTTTACCAAGAAAATAACTTGCTCCAGAAGGATACAAAAAAAGCCGAAGCCGGAGCAGCGACCGCTGTCCACGAGGCAGAACCAAAGAAAAGCAAAATCCTCCAGGCCCTCGAGGACAAGGATACAAGCGTTCAATTCACCGACCCGCTTGAGAACGAGATGATCCTCAACATGGGTCCGCAGCATCCTGCGACGCACGGAGTGCTGCGGCTGCTCGTCAAACTGGATGGCGAAACGGTAGTGGCGTCGGTACCGGAACTCGGCTATTTGCACAGAGGGTATGAAAAGCTCGCGGAGAATTGCAGCTACCACGAGTTCATTCCGCACACAGATCGTCTCGATTATATTTCTCCTCTGATGAACAACACGGCGTACGTGCTTGCCGTCGAGAAGCTTCTCGGCGTGGAGGCGCCGCGCCGCGCGCAATTTATCCGGGTCATTATTTCGGAGCTGGCGCGCATTTCATCGCATCTCCTCGCCGTAGGCGCTCTCGGACTTGACATCGGCGCCGTGACGGTATTTATGTGGACCTTCCGCGAGAGGGAAAAACTCTACGATATTTTCGAGCAACTGACCGGCGCCCGATTCACCACCAGCTATACGCGCATCGGCGGAATTTCGCAGGATATGACTGACGAAACCAAGCAGGCAATTCAGGATTTCGTTACTCAGTTCCCCCCCCAACTTGCAGAATGTGAAGGGTTGCTCAACAGGAACAGAATCTTCGTCGAGCGTACAGACGGCGTTGGCGTGATGTCTAAGGAAATGGCGATCGCTATGGGATTTTCCGGGCCCAATCTTCGGGGTTCCGGCGTCGCGCACGATCTCCGCCGGTCGGAGCCGTATCTTGTCTACAACGAGCTCGACTTCAACATCCCGGTGTTCAACGACGGCGATTCTCTTGCTCGATACTACGTGCGAGTCAACGAAATCAAAGAGAGCATTGGGATCGTTCAACAGGCCCTTGATAAAATTCCAGCCGGGCCAGTGCACGCCTTCGCCCCTAAAAAAGTTCTGCCGCAGAAGGAACGTGTATACACAAAGATGGAAGAGCTGATCCACGATTTCATGCTCATCAATTTCGGCACTGCTCCGCCCGTTGGAGAGGTGTACCACGCTGTCGAGGGATCAAAAGGTGAACTCGGTTTTTATATTCAGAGCAAAGGGGAGGGACATCCGTGGCGTCTTAAGATCCGTTCCCCTTCGTTCATGAACCTGCAATCGTTGCCGCTCTTATTGAACGGCAGGATGATCTCGGACGTCGTGGCGATCATCGGCAGCATCGACCCTGTGATGGGAGAAGCCGATAAATAAAATGAGGAATGATGAATTAGGAATTATGAATTGAATAAATGGTCTTAATTGTTTTGCATCATTCCTAATTCTTAATTAATAATCCATAATTGCTTTCAATGCTGACTCCTGAGAATCTCAAAAAAGTCGAAGACCTCCGTAAACGATATCCGACCAGCCAAGCTGCACTGTTGCCGGTGCTGTGGATCGCACAGGAACAAGAGGGATGGATCTCGGAAGACATGATGCGGTTTCTCGGCGGGCTTCTCAACCTTCCTTACGGCCACATACTCGGCGTGGTGACGTTTTACACGATGTACCACTCCAAACCTCAGGGGAAGTATCATATTGAAGTGTGCACGAACGTTTCCTGCATGCTCCGCGGCTCCGATAAAATTCTGGAAACCATCGAGCATCACTGCGGAGTAAAGCCGGGGCAAAACTCGTCCGACGGCAAATGGACCGTGAGCGAGGTAGAGTGCATGGGGGCCTGCGGTGGCGCGCCGATGCTCGCGATCGGCGAGGAGTATCATGAGAACCTCACGCCGGAACTGACCGAAAAATTGCTGTCATCCTTGAAATGAGAAACCCTGTCAAGGTTCAAAACCTTGACAGGGTTAGCTGATCGAATATGGAACGACACATACTCCCTGAAATACCGAATTACCACGTTCTCGACGTTTACGAACAGCACGGCGGATACGGCGCGTTGAAAAAAGCGCTGACGATGAAGCCGGAAGAGGTCACCGACGAAGTGAAGAAGTCGAGCCTGCGCGGACGCGGGGGCGCATGCTTCCCAACAGGGTTGAAATGGACGTTCATGCCGAAGCAGACGACGAAGCCGAAGTACCTCTGCGTCAATGGCGATGAATCCGAGCCCGGCACTTTTAAAGACAGAAAAATTTTCGAAGTGAACCCGCACGCGCTTATCGAAGGGACTGTCATCGCATGCTATGCGATGGGGATCACGGCGGCGTATATTTACATCCGCGGCGAGTACGGAAAATGGATCAGGATGCTTCAAAAAGCGCTGGACGATGCATACGCAAAAGGGTATGTCGGGGAAAATATTTTGGGATCCGGTTTCTCTACGAATATCATTCTCCATAAAGGCGCGGGCGCGTATATCTGCGGCGAAGAATCGGCGCTGATGAATTCGCTCGAAGGACAACGCGGCTATCCGCGCGTTAAGCCGCCGTTCCCGGCGCAGCACGGCGTCTGGGGATGTCCGACGACAATCAATAACGTCGAAACGATCAGCAACGTCCCTCTGATCATCAACAAAGGATGGGAATGGTATTCGAAGATCGGCGCGACAAAGCATCCGGGCCCTATTCTCGTCGGCGTAAGCGGCCATGTCAATAAACCCGGCGTGTTCGAAGTCGCAACGGGCGAATTGCTGACAGACCTGATCTACAAATATGCCGGTGGAGTTCCAGGAGACAAGAAGATCAAAGCGGTCATTCCGGGAGGATCGTCGACGATGATCCTCCGCGGAGAGGCGATCGAAGGAGTGAGGATGGACGCCGATTCTCTCAAAGCGGCCGGTTCTTCCGTGGGCACCGCCGGCATGATCGTCATGGACGAGGATACGAACCTCATTCGCGTCATCACGCGCATCGCGAAATTCTATTACCACGAATCTTGCGGTCAATGTTCGCCGTGCCGGGAAGGGACAGGATGGCTGTGGAAAATTTTGAAGCGTTTCGAAGCGGGCGACGGCCAATCGACCGATATCGATCTCCTCATGGATATCGCCAACAATATTGAGGGAAATACGATCTGCGCTTTGGGGGATGCCGCCGCGTGGCCGGTCCAGAGCATGATCCGACGTTTCCGCGATGAATTCGAAAAACGGGTGAGACCAGTAGCGATCGCATCCTGAGGAATCCTTCAGATGGTCTATCCTCTCATGGCGCCGAGACCCATCATCGTCACATCGGATTCACACCTGAAGAAGTCGAAATTTCCTGCTCCCCCGTCAAAGAGATCTTGTGGAACCCCTCCGCATTCATCACCCGGACATTCTTGAATGCGCAAACCTTTCATGTTCCGAACAGTCTTCGTTTTATTTGTTACCCTTAGCACCTCGCCGATTCCTCTCTTTGCACAGCAGTACCCATTGACCACCGAATCGGCTCAGATCCTTGATGCGGGGAAAGGCTACGCTGAAATCGGGTTCGGTCGATATTTCGACCAGCCGTACCCGCTTTCCGGTCTTGAAGGGACCCTGACAAAGATCGGCGACCTTCGTTTCGGGTATTCATACGACGGAAACGTCGAGCTCCAGTTCAACGGCACGCTGCTCGACGTCCTTAAAGTCAAAAGCCGGGAACAAGCGTTCAACAGCGCGATCACGACACAAAATTCCGTCACGGCTGATGTCGGGGACTTCACGCTCTGGACAAAATTCAGACTGATTTCAGAGTATCATTTTTTTTCGACGGTTTCCGTCCGGTTCGGGGTTCAGCTCCCGAACGCGAGCAACGAATCGGGACTCGGTGTCGATGAGTTTGATTTCTACTCCTCTCTATTATTGGAGAAGCATTATGAAGGCGTTCGGTTCGTCATAAATGCCGGGCTTGGGATACTCGGAAATCCGGCTATCCTCAGCGACCAGCACGACACATTTATTTATGCATTCGGAAGTTACGTTCCGGTTGGGGATATGTCCAACTTGGTTCTGGAAGTCGCGGGGAGAACCGGCCATCGCGGTATCGGCGCCTACCGCCTTGCGACCGCCAAAGCCGGCGGGCAAACAGTTCTGCAAGGTTTTACGTTGAAATTGCTCGGAGTTATGTCTTTTACAACATTCGATAACTCAACAGGCGCCGAGTTGGTCATCGGGCACGATTTCAAAATCCTAAGCAACAACCTCTGTGAAGAATGAATATGATCTATCGCTTGATTCCAGCGACGAATTAACGCGAACGTATTTTCTTTCTGAAAGCATCCCGAATGAAAACCTTAAAGCCAAAAGCACTTAAGCGCGGCGACGTCATAGGGGTGATCGCGCCGGCGAGCCCGCTGCCGTCCATGGATAGGGTTGAAAAAGGAGCAGAATATCTTGAGCGGCTTGGTTATCGCGTAACGTTCGGCAAGAACTTTCGCGCTGTCAGAGGTTTTCTGGCCGGGAGCGATAAGCAGAGAGCAGCGGATATCAACACAATGTTTGGCGACAAGAAAATCAAGGCCATCCTGGCCGCACGGGGAGGGTACGGGTCTCCGCGTGTCCTACCTTTGCTCGATTATTCGCTTATTAGGCGAAATCCGAAGATCCTCATCGGATACAGCGATCTTACCGCATTGCAGCTCGCCCTTTTCAAAAAGGCAGGCCTGATATCGTTCTCCGGACCCATGCTCGGAATTGAAATGTTCAAAGGGATCGATCCGTTCACCGAAGAACAATTCTGGAGAATGGTAACATCGACAAAGAAATTCGGCCTGTTGCAAAACCCCGGCGGCCGAGATCTCAAACCATTTCATGGAGGAAAAGGGTCTGGATCGTTGCTTGGAGGCAATCTCTCGATTATCACGTCGATTGCGGGTACCCCATACCTCCCTTCGTTCAAAAATTCTATCTTCTATTTTGAGGAGGTCGACGAGGACTCTTACCGATTCGACCGGATGATGAATCAGGCAAAGCTTTGCGGGATCTTCAAAGAGGCGAACGGGATCCTGATCGGAGAACTCACTAATGTAAAGCCTTACGACCCATCGACACCCCACCTCACGATCGATCAGATCCTCGCCGACCATCTTTCCGGATTGCGAAAGCCAATTCTTCGAGGCCTCGTCTACGGACATATTCCACGCAAATTGACCCTCCCGATTGGAATAAGGGCCTCCATCGACGGGACCCATGGTCTTGTCGAGCTTCTCGAATCGACTGTTCAGGAATAATCGGCTCCCCTTCACCTCTCCCGTCCGCAAACGACCTCTTGCTCAAAGAAAAATTTTCGTCCCGCGGCCTTTTCCCCCTGAAATCATTGACAAATCAACCATTTATGATTACATTCACAATTGAAAAATGTAAACGCGGATAGTTCCCATTGTTATCGATTGCGGTGTTCGCCTCGGGACGTGGTTCGAATTTTCAAGCGTTGGCTCATGCGATCACAACGAAGAAAATCGACGCGCAGGTTGTTGTTGTCATCAGCAACAATTCCGATGCGGGGGCGTTAGTAGCTGCCCGGTCGCTCCACATCCCGGCACTCCATCTCAGCCAGAAGCAATTTCCATCGCAGGACGATTTGACTTCGGCGATTCTCTCGGCGCTTGAATCGCATGGTGCGAATTTTATCGTTCTTGCCGGCTACATGAAAAAAATAGACCCGTCGATCATCAGACAATACCGAAACAGAATTATCAACGTTCACCCTGCACTCCTGCCGGCGTTCGGAGGTCAAGGAATGTTCGGGCATTATGTTCACGAGGCTGTCATCGCGAAACGCGCCGCTCGGTCCGGCGCGACGGTCCATATCGTCGATGAAGAGTTCGATCGCGGTCCGATCGTTCTACAGGAATCGATCGTTGTCGACCCTTCAGACACGCCGGAAACTCTCGCGAGCAAAGTGCTGAAGATCGAGCATCGGCTCCTGCCGCAAGCGGTGGAACTGTTCGCCCAAAATAGGGTGAGCGTCGACAACGGCAAAGTGCTGTTGCGTGATTGAGTACTGAGGAAGAGGCCTTCATTGTTAAAAATTCGCCGTGCACTTCTCAGCGTATCGAACAAGGATGGGATAGTCGAATTCGCTTCGGAGCTGCAACGGATGGGCGTGGAGCTGATCTCGACCGGCGGGACGTATACACTCCTGTCATCGGCCAATATTCCGGTGAGACAAGTTTCGGACGTTACCGGTTTCCCCGAAATTCTCGACGGACGCGTAAAGACGCTCCACCCCGCCGTTCATGCGGGCATTCTGGCGGTACGCGACAATCCGGTCCATCGGAAGCAGCTCGACGACCTTCACATACAGCCCATCGATATGGTTGTCGTCAACCTCTATCCGTTTAAAGAGACCATCGACAGGAACGGGGTGACGCGCGACGAGGCGATCGAGCAGATCGACATCGGCGGACCGACGATGCTTCGCTCGGCGGCAAAAAATTTCCGGTTCGCCTGCGTCGTCGTCGACCCGAAAGACTATCCTAAAGTTCTCAACGAGCTGCGGGAGCGCAACGGATCGATCAGCGAAGAATCGTGTTTCATGTTCGCGCAGGAGGTATTTCGCCACACCGCGTACTACGACGCAGTCATTGCCGAATATTTGCGGCGCGGCGCGAGCGAAGAGAGACAATTCCCGGACACGCTCACGTTCTCGCTGAAAAAAATTTCCGACCTTCGTTACGGTGAGAACCCGCATCAGCGGGCGGCACTCTACGGCGATTTTGAGCATTGCTTCAAGAAGCTGCACGGCAAAGAGTTGTCGTTCAATAATATCATCGACGCGACGGCGGCGGTGCATCTTCTCTCGGAATTCGCCGAACCGACAGCTGTCATCGTTAAACATACCAACCCGTGCGGAGTCGGGAAAGGTTCATCGATCGCGGAAGCGTACCAGCGTGCCCTCTCCACCGATTCGAAATCGGCATTCGGCGGCATCGTGGCGCTCAACCGCCCGATCGATATGGCCGCCGCCGAGGCCATCAATCAGATTTTTACGGAGATCATCATTGCGCCGTCTTACCCCGCCGATGTGCTCGAATTCCTCATGAAGAAAAAGGACAGGCGGCTTATGCAACAGATCGGCGATGTGCGTTCGGTGATCGAACTCGACGTCCGAAAAGTGACCTGCGGGCTTCTCGTGCAAACTCCCGACAACGTGCGGATCGGCGCCGACGACCTCAAGATTGTCACTGAACGGAGACCGACGGAAGACGAGCTGGACGCAATGCTTTTCGCTTGGAAGGTGGTCAAGCATGTAAAGTCTAACGCCATCGTCTATGCCGCAAAAGACCGGACGATCGGCATCGGGGCCGGGCAGATGTCGCGCATCGATTCGTCGAAATTGGCGGTCCGTAAAGCCGAAGATGCGGGGCTATCGCTTCAACACACTGTCGTGGCATCGGATGCGTACTTCCCTTTTGCCGACGGCCTTCTCGCCGCCGTGAAAGCGGGGGCAACAGCAGTGATTCAGCCGGGGGGCTCGGTTCGGGATGAGGAAGTGATCAAAGCGGCGAACGAGAACAATATTGCGATGGTCTTCACCGGCGTGAGACATTTCAAGCACTAATCACCCTGGAATTTTGCTTTTTTTGACCCGAATAAAGGGGGTCTGATTTAGCGCACAACGATTATATCCTATTACATGTATCCTCGGTAGACATTTACTTAACTTTAACTTTTCGACACCATGGGAATTTTTTCCGTTTTCTCGGCAGACCTCGCGATCGACCTCGGCACTGCGAACACGTTAATTCATATGAAAGGCAGAGGGATCGTCCTCAACGAGCCTTCGATCGTCGCCTTTGATCGCAACACCAAAAAGATCGTCGCAATAGGAAACGAAGCGAGAGAGATGCTCGGAAGAACCCATCGCGACATCAGGACCATCCGACCGATGAAGGACGGCGTCATCGCCGATTTTGAAATTGCCGAAGGGATGCTGCGCGAGTTCATCAAAAAGATCCATGCCAATTGGCTGCCGAGTAGGAGGATCGTGATCTGCGTTCCAAGCGGGGTGACAGAGGTTGAAAAACGCGCGGTGCGCGATTCGGCCGAACATGCCGGAGCGAAGGAAGTGCATCTCATTGCCGAACCCATGGCCGCGGCGGTCGGTGTTGGTCTCGACGTCGACAACCCGGTAGGAAACATGGTCGTCGATATCGGCGGCGGAACTACTGAGATCGCCGTCATCGCTCTTTCAGGCATCGTCAACGAAGAATCGATCCGCATCGCAGGAGACGAAATGAATTCGGCGATCATCCAATTCTTCAAAAAGAATCACAACATCCTCATCGGGGAACGGACCGCGGAAGCGATCAAATGCGAAGTTGGATCGGTCATGCCGTTGAAAGAGGAGGTGGCGATCCAGGTGAAAGGGCGCGATCTCGTCAACGGGATCCCGAAAACGACGGAAGCCAGCTCGGCAGAGATCCGTGAGTCGCTGAACGAATGCATCCAGCAGATCGTCGATGCGGTGAAGCTGACGCTCGAACGCACACCGCCCGAGCTCTCCTCGGATATTCTCGACCGCGGCATCATGCTTTCCGGCGGAGGAGCGCTGCTGAAAGGACTGGACGAGCGGCTGCGCCTCGAAACGAATCTTCCCGTTCACGTCGCCGAAGACCCTCTTACTGCCGTCGTGCGTGGAACGGGCAAAGTGCTCGAGAACCTGAATCATTATTCGAAGGTGCTCATCAAGAGCCGAAGGTATTAATTCAATGAATAATGAAGAATTAATAATGAATAAATAAGTACCGCGTAGTTTCTTCGTATTCATTCTTCATTGTTCATTCTTCAGTATTAATTGCTCATGCAGCGTTTCTACCAATTCTACTTCCTCTTCAAAGAGTATATTGTCTTCTCCTTCCTTGTTCTCCTCTCGATCCTTCTTTTGACGCAGAACGACAATGAGCAGGTGCGGCGAATCCGCTCCTTGACGGTTGGCGTGGTCGGCACGCTTCAGGGAACCTTCGCCGTCATCCCAAATATCTTCGCGCTTCAACACGAGAATCAACTGCTGCGGCAGATGAACGTGAACCTCGCCGATGAAGTGAACCAGCTCCGCGAAGCTCGGCTGGAAAACATGCGCCTGCGTTCGATGATCGCGCTGAAAGAATCGACACACACGAGCCTCATTGCCGGCAAGATCGTGGCAAAGAACCTCAACCTGCTTCGCAATACGATCACGCTGAATATCGGCGACAACGACGGCGTGAGTCCGGGGATGCCGATCGTCACGGGAGAAGGACTCGTCGGAAGGGTGATCGCGGTGAGCGGAAATTATTCTGTCGGTGAAGTGATGCTCAATGTCGATTTCAGGGCGAGCGCGAAAGTGCAGCGCAGCCGGGTCGATGGCATTATTGCTTGGGATGGAAAATCGGTGATGCTGAAAAATATTGCAAAATCGCTCGACGTTCGTCCGGGGGACGCCATTGTCACATCTCAGTACAGCGACGTTTTTCCTCCGGACATTAAAATCGGGGTGGTCGAATCGGTGACGGATGTTCCGGGAAGCCTATTTAAACGAGTCGAAGTAGTTCCGTCGGTCGATTTTGTGAAGCTGGAAGAAGCATTCGTCGTAAAATTTGTCCCCAATATCGAGCGGATAGACCTGGAAGAAAAAGCGCAGAGGTAGCTTTTCCGTTGTTTTAAACCGCTAAGTCGCAAAGACGCGAAGATGGTGTGGCGAAGGTGAATACTAATAACCATTGCGGGCATCGCGTCCTTGCAGTGATGCGCAATTCTCTACAGGAACAGATCAGATCTGCTTCTCCAACATCTTCAACACCTCACTCATATCTTTCGGCAATTCAGAATCGAAGCGCATTAACTCCTTCGTCTTCGGATGAACAAACCCCAGCTGTTTTGCGTGAAGCGCCTGCCGCGGGATGGCCGCGAGTAAATTCGCCACTTCCGCTTTCTTCTTCCCTTCAATTCCTCCGACCGCGATCTTCCGTCCGCCGTACGTTTCGTCGCCGAAAACGGGATGATGGATGTGCGCCAGGTGGACGCGGATCTGGTGCGTTCGACCGGTCCGAAGATGCAGCCGCAGGAGCGTGAGGTAGTCGTAGCGTTTGATCACTTCGTACTCGGTCACGGCATGCTTCCCTCCGCTGACGACGGCAACTTTCTTTCTGTCGCTTTTGCTCCGGCCGAGCGTTGCCTCGATAATTCCTTTCGGCGCTTTGAACACCCCCCAGACGATCGCCCAGTATTCCCGTTCCGTCGTCTTGTTCGCGAACTGCCGCGAGAGTTTCTGATGGGCCGTCTCGTCTTTTGCAACAACAAGAAGTCCGGATGTATCTTTGTCCAAACGATGAACAATGCCCGGTCGTAACGGATGCGATTGTGACAGCGAAGCGGAGTGATAAAGGAGCGCGTTCACGAGAGTGCCGGAATAGTTCTTGTATGCCGGATGCGTCACCATGCCCGCGGGTTTGTTCACAACAAGAAGAGATTCGTCTTCATAGAGGATGTCGAGCGGGATATTTTCCGGCAGCACTTCCGGCGGCTCCGGCCTCGACAGTTCGACGTGGATGACGTCCCCCGGAGCGATCGCAGAACTTGATTTCGCCCGCTTCCCGTTCAGCACTACTTCGCCCCTGCGGATCGATTCCTGTACTTTCGTCCTTGTCGCATTCTCAACATGGGAAGTGAGATACAGGTCGAGTCTCTCTTTCTTTTGTCCGGCGGGGACAATGAGATCGAATGTCCGCTTCATTGAAGTGCCGACCTCCGCATGGAAAGAGACCTCGCGTTCTCTATGAGCCGATCTTCGGGGGCGTATCGGCTGAAGCAGTTGCCGATTCGAGAGACGGTTTTTGGGGATGTTCCTCCGCCTCCACAAAACTCCTGTGGAAGAGAAGGAGGATCATGACGCCGATCGTGACGGAAGAATCGGCGATATTAAAGATGGGGAAACGGGACAGGTGATAACCGAACACGTTGACATTAAAAAAATCGACGTCGATGAAGTCGACGACCTTCCCGTAGAACAACCCGCCGTCGTTGAAGAGCACGCCGTAAAACACCCTGTCGATGAGGTTGCCGACAGCGCCGCCGAGAATGAGCGCAAGGGAGAATCGGAAGAGCCAGCGCTCATTCCTCATCCTGTAGAGGTAAAGTAAAATGCCGATACTGGCGACGACGGAAAAAAGGGAGAAAAAAAGTTTGCCGCCGACGTCAATGCCGAACGCCATGCCGGGGTTTTCAATATAAGTCAATCGCGCAAAATTTCCGAGAACCGGGATCGAGGACCCGAGAGGGATCCCCTGCACATGAATGCCGAGCGCGGGGATAGAAAAGCCCTTGATGAACAATTTTGTCGCCTGGTCTCCCAGGACGACGCACAGCGTGACGTACAATACTCTCAATGCAACACTTCCTGCAGTATAAGCCGATGATCGATGTTATCTACCCTTTTTTACTTTGCAACGGATACAAAGTTGCGCATGCGGAACGGCCTCAAGACGCTCTTTTTCGATGAGCTTTCCGCAATCGGTGCAAAACCCGTACGTGCCCTTTTCTATCCGCTTCAGCGCATCTTCGAGATAGTTCAGGAACTTCCCTTCCCGCGAGGCAAAAAGGAATGTCTTTTCCCGCTCCATCGCATCGGTTCCTTGTTCCATGTGCATGGAATAGGTGGAATTCTCGTTGGCATACTCGCCGGTCGTCACGTCCATCATACTTTCCTTGAGGATCTGGAGCTCTTCGAGAATTTCTTTCCGTTTTTCCAAAATGATGGTCTTGAAACGGGCCAGCTCTTTCGCGCCGTATCCCTTCACCTTCACTGGCCGCTTTTCCGCAACCGCTTTGGCCATGATCTTGTCCCCCGCTTTGGGGGCGACTTTTTTTCGTTTGGATTTCAATGTCATGATCGCTGCTCCTTTTTTCCCTGCGCCACTTTTCTTTTTCGCCGATACGACTTTAGCCATGAACGATCCCTCGAAATGAATAGTGTATGAATTAACGTTGTTGTCGGATAATTATCGAGCCCGCTCGATGCTGATCTCACACGGCTCGCCGTTGATCGTTTCTTTCACGGAGTGTTCGCCGGCGTGAAGCGTCGAATGGATATCGACGGCAAGCGTTTCGCGGGCGATATACTCGGCCAGGGACTCGAGAGCTTTCGTCAATGTCTCGCCCGCCGAATAATAAATTGAAATCCTATCCGTCACGTCGAACCCGGCGTCCTTCCTCATGTTCTGCACGCGGTTGACAAACTCCCGTGCGAATCCTTCATTCTTCAGCTCGGGCGTGATCTCCGTATCGAGCGCGACCGTCATCCCTCCGTCCGCTTCGACGAGCCAGCCGTGGAGATCCTCGTGAAGCACTTCAACGTCCTCTTTGGTGATGGCAAACGTGTCGCCGTTCACACGGAGAGAGAGCGTCCCGTTCCGCTGCAGGTCGGTGATTTCCGGAGAGTTCATCTCCCGCACCCGTGCCGCCACCGCCTGAACCTGCTTTCCATATTTCTGCCCGAGCGACCGGAAATTCGGTTTCGCTTTTTTCTTCACGATGTCGGACTCGTCATGGACAAACTCGATCGCCTTCACGTTGATCTCTTCGAGAATGACGTCTTCCATTTTTTTGATCGATTGCTTCTGAAGTTCGTCCGAGATTGGCACGATGATCTTTTTTAACGGCTGCCGCACTTTGAGGTTCGATTTCATCCTCATTGCGCGAACGAGTCCGACGATGCGGACGGCTCGCTCCATGCGGTCTTCGAGCTCACGGTCGGTTGCGCCCGGCTCCACCGCGGGAAGCGTCGAAAGATGGATCGATGCCCATTGTTCCTGCTTCGTTTGCGCATTGAGTCCGCGGTACAGCGCGTCGGCGAGGAACGGCGCGAGCGGCGCCATCATTTTTGACACGGCAATGAGACATTCGTATAACGTCTGATATGCCGCGGTCTTGTCTTTCCCTTTTTCGCTCTTCCAAAACCTGCGGCGGTTCCGCCTAACATACCAGTTGGAAAGTTGATCTATTGTGAAGTCGCTCACTGCGCGGGCCGCTTTTGTGATATCGTACGCATCCATGAATTCCTTGTACGACGCCATGAGAGAATTGAGCGATGAGAGGATCCACCGGTCGATCTCGGGCCTCTCGGCAACCGGAATGCGCTGTTCGCTGTAAGAAAACTTGTCGATGTTCGCATACAGCGCAAAGAACGAATAGGTATTGAGGAGCGTGCTGAAAAATTTTCGCTGCACTTCCCCGATGCCGTCCTCGTCGAACAGCGTCGAACGCCAAACGGGACTGTTGCCTATAAGATACCATCGTGTCGCATCGGCGCCGTACTTATCGATGAGCATGAACGGGTCGACCGTGTTCTTCTTCGACTTGGACATTTTCTGTCCCTGCTTGTCGAGGATGAGCTCATTGACGAGGCAATTTTTGTATGCGGGCTTATCGAACAAAAATGTCCCGATCGAGTGAAGCGTGTAGAACCATCCGCGCGTTTGGTCGATCCCTTCCGAGATAAAATCGGCCGGATACGCCTTTTCAAAAACATCACGATGTTCGAACGGGTAGTGCCACTGCGCAAACGGCATCGCTCCGGAATCGAACCAGACATCGATGAGCTCGGGCGTGCGTTTCATCGTCCCGCCGCATTTCTCGCACGTAAACGTCACGGGGTCGACGGAAGGTTTGTGGAGGTCGAGCGGGTCGGGAAAATTTTTCCCGGCGCGCAGCTCCTCGATGCTTCCAACACATTTCTGTGTGCCGCACTTCTCGCAGACCCAGATCGGAAGCGGCGTTCCCCAGTACCTGTCGCGGGAAAGAGCCCAGTCTTTGTTTTCTTCCAGCCAGTTGCCGAAGCGGCCCGAGCCGGTCTCCGGCGGGATCCAATTGATCTGCTTGTTCAGCTCGATCATCCTCGCGGCATATTTCGTCGTGCTGATATACCACGACTCGCGCGCGTAATACAACAGAGGCGACGAACATCGCCAGCAGTGAGGATAACTGTGAAGATACGCTTCTTTTTTATAAAGAATGTTACGCGACTTTAAATCCTGTATGATGTCTGCATCGGCATCCTTGACAAACTTCCCTTTATAATCGGTCACCGTCTCGTCAAATTCGCCCGATTTGTTGACGGGATGGATCGTCGGCAGACCGTACTTTCGTCCTACCTGATAGTCATCCTCGCCGTACGCGGGGGCCATGTGGACGATACCCGAACCATCCTCAGTCGTCACAAAATCGGCCTCGACAACGTACCATCCTCTTTCTTTTGTCTGATGATAGTTGAAGATCCGCTCATAGTCTTTTCCGGCGAGCTGCTTTCCTTTGAACTCTTGTACGATCTTATATTTCTCTTTAAGGACTCCCAAGCGCGCTTTGGCGAGGATCAAAAATTCGCCGGTTGAGGTCTCGGACCCTTCCTCACCGTGTAAGAGTTCGACCTTCACATAATCGACATCGGGATGGACGGCAAGCGCAACGTTAGAGATGAGTGTCCACGGTGTGGTTGTCCAGACGAGGAAGTACGTGTTCGTTTCCCCCTTAACTTTCATTTTCACATACACGCTCGGGTCTTTGACATCCTTGTAACCCAGAGCGACTTCGTGCGACGACAGCGGCGTTTCACAGCGAGGGCAGTACGGCTGGATCTTGTACCCTTTATAGATCATCCCTGCGTCAAAATATCTCTTGAGCGCCCACCACACCGATTCCATGTACTCGTTCGTAAAGGTGATATATGGGTCCGAAAGGTCTACCCAATATCCCATTTTTCTCGTCAGAGTTTCCCAGTCAGTCTTATATTTCCAGACCGACTTCCGGCATTCCTCGTTGAACTTCTCCACCCCGTACGCTACGATGTCGTCCTTGTGTTTGAACCCGAGCATCTTTTCCACTTCGATCTCCACGGGGAGACCGTGCGTATCCCATCCTGCTTTGCGGCGAACCTGGAATCCCGACATCGTCTTGTAGCGGCACACAATATCCTTCAGCGACCGCGCCATAACATGATGAATTCCCGGACGCCCGTTGGCGGTCGGCGGTCCTTCGTAGAACGTGTACTGCGGACGCCCTTCGCGAGACGAGATGCTCTGCTCGAAGATCTTGTTCTCCTCCCAGAACGAGAGGATCTCTTTCTCGACTTCGGAATAATTAATTTTGTCGGTCAGCTCTTTGAACATGGGGAACAGATAATTTGAAATTATGAATTTTGAATTAGGAATTTGAAGCATTCATCATCCGCCGTTATTCCCTAAATTGTTAATTCATAATTGCTAATTCATAATTCCTAATTGCCTTACCACTTCTTTCATTATTGCGGTCAGTTTCGGCTCGGCTGCCATCGCCGTGGCGACGATTTCGTCCAATTTCGCCGGTTTGAGCGTGTCGGGAAAACATTCATCCGTGACAATAGAGAACCCGAGCACCCGCATCGACATATGGACGGCAACGATACACTCCGGCACTGTCGACATGCCGACAACGTCTCCGCCGATGCCGCGAAGAAAACGGTACTCGGCTCTTGTCTCGAGGTTGGGTCCCGGAACGGCCACGAAGACCCCTTTTTGTACTTTAATTTTTGCGTCGCGCGCGATCTTCTCTGCCATCGCGATCAATTGCTTGGTATACGGTTCCGACATGTCGGGAAACCGCGGCCCCAGTTCCTCATCGTTCGGACCGATGAGCGGATTGTCTCCGAGCAAATTAATGTGGTCGGTGATGAGCATAATATCTCCTCGCACAAAGGCGGGGTTCATGCCGCCGGCGGCGTTCGATACGAGTAGCGTGTCGACTCCGAGGAATTTCATCACCCTCACCGGGAAGGTGATCTGCTGCATCGTATACCCTTCATAATAATGAAAGCGTCCCTGCATCGCGACAACGCTCTTGCCGCCGAGCGTGCCGAAGATCAGCTTGCCTTTGTGAGATTCGACAGTCGATAGAGGGAAATGAGGAATGTCACCGTAGTCGATCACGACGTCGGCCTTGATCTCTTTCGCCAGTCCGCCAAGGCCAGTCCCCAGAATGATGCCAACTGTCGGGGTAGCCGAGGTCTTCGTTCGCAAGAAATTTAGCGCTTCGTTAATGTGCTGACGCAGAGGACTCATATTCGATTGACGACTGCCAATTTACGATTGTCCAACCCTATCTCCCTACCCCTTACCGCCTACTGCTCGCCGTTCAGAGTTTCTTCATAATATCATCGATCGCGATCGCGTCTCTGCCGCTGCCCTTCGACAGATCCTTCGACAGCTCGTCGTCATCGACCTCGATGGCTTTAATAAGCTCGACTTCCGAGTTGAGCAGAACCTTCAAACGGCTGACGATCGACTCTTTCTTCGAGCGCAGCGTTGCGATCTCTTCCTTCATTCTCGACAGATCCATGCGCGCGCGGTCGAGGAGCTGATTGGCCTTTAATTCCGCTTCCTGGATGATGAGTTGAGCTTCCTTGCGGGAATTTTCGATCGAGCGGCCGCTCGCCTCCTGCGCCTGCATGAGCGTTTGCTGAAGCGTCTTTTCCATCTGACGGTAGTCGCGGAGCTGCGTTTCGAATTCCACGAGCTGCCCGGTCATGTCTTTGCATTGCGTCAGCAAATCGGAAAACTCATTCGACATCATATCAAGAAAAGAATCTACTTCAACGGGATCGTACCCGCGCAGCACTTTCTTGAACTCCTGCTTCTTGATATCGAGAGGGGTGAGTTTCATCAATGCCTCCTTCAGTTAACGTGTGATTGTGTCCGCGACCCGAAGATCGCCGTCCCGATCCGCACCATCGTTGAGCCTTCCTCGATCGCAACGGGGAAATCGTGCGACATGCCCATTGAAAGATGCGTCATCGGCTCATGGAGTATTCCTTCTCTGTTCACATCATCGAAAATCTTTTTCAGCCGTCGAAATGCCCGCCGCGACTCATCCATATCCTCCGATAACGGTCCCACAGTCATCAGCCCTTGAACCTTCACATTGGGATGCCTTCCTATGCGGCCGATGAACTCCGCCGTCCCTTCCGGCCTCAGACCGAATTTGGTCGTTTCGCCAGAGGTATTGACCTCGACCAATACATTGATCTTTCTTTTCAGTGCGGCCCCCCGCTTTTGAATCTCTGTCGCTACACTGTCATTGTCGACCGAGTGGATGAGATGAATCCAATCTGCTACGAATTTTACCTTATTGGATTGAAGATGTCCAATAAAGTGCCATCGGATCCTCGGGTCGGAAACCTGATCATGCTTGCCGGAAAGCTCCTGCACATAGCTTTCGCCGATATCAAAGACGCCCGCTTTTACTGCCTCGAGGATCATTTCGTGTCCGAATGTTTTAGAAACTGCTATCAGTTTGACAGAATCTGGAACCCGTCCGGCGTCGGCGCAGGTTTTATCTATCTTTTCTAGCAAATTTTTGATGTTTTCGGCTACCATTCGCGACTTGAACATTAAATATAGCTTATTAACGATTGAAATACAATAAGCAATAGCCGAAGTTGAACGGTTCTCTTAAAGAGAATCCTTCAATTCTAAGGCGGAAAGTGCTATTGACTTAAAACGGCTTTTTTGTTTTATTGGTTTAACCACCTTCACTAATCTCAAAGATCATGTCTCATTGGGATTCAGATAATTTCGACGATGAATTAGGGGGTCAGCCGCCCCGGCGTAACGACCGAAACGAGGAGATCGAGCGCTACAAGGATATCCTGAAAAAGGGGGGGAACGGTATCCATACTATCGAGGCCCTCGAAGAGATCGTCGATTTCTATTTCGAACAAGAAAAGTTTGAAGAAGCCCTCCACTTTGCCGACCAGCTGATCGAGTTCGTCCCCTACAGCTCCGATGCATGGATACGAAGAGGAATGATCCTCAATAATATGTACCGCTACGACGAAGCGATCGAATGTTACGAACACGCCATCAGCCTTAACCCGAATGAAGGTGAGATCTATATTAACCTCGGCATAACGCTCGATAACGCAAACCGCGTGGATGACGCGCTTGAAAGTTTTGAAAAAGCGTTGTCGATTGACCCGGGCAATGAAGAAGCGCTGTTCAATAAAGCCGTGACGCTTGAAAAAATTGAAAGCTATAAAGAAGCGGCAGAAATTTTTGAATTCCTGCTCCGGGAAAACAAAGAGAACAAAGACGCGCTCTTCGAGCTCGGTTTCTGCTTCGACTTTATGGATCGGCTCGAAGAATCTCTCAGGTGCTACGACGAGCATTTGAACCTCGACCCGTACAATTACAACGCATGGTACAATCGCGGGATCGTTCTGAATCGCATGGGAGATTTTACCCGCTCGATCGAGAGTTACGACATGTGCATCGCGATCAAAGAAGATTTCGGCGCTGCATGGTACAATAAGGGAAATGCGTTGGCGAACATGGAGAAGTTCAAGGAAGCTGTCGAGTGCTACTCGCAGACGCTCCGTTACGAATCGAAAGACGTTCCTGCATGGCACAATATGGGGAACGCGTACGAAGAGCTCGGCAACTACCCGGAAGCGATCAAATGTTTTACCCAGGCTATCAAGTACGACCATGAACATTACGAATCGTTCTTCGGACGCGGCAGCTGCTACGACACGCTCGAACAGTATAAAAAGGCGCTCCAGGACTATAACCGCGCGCTTGAAATTTGCCGAGACTATCCGGAACTCTGGTATGCGAAAGCCGACGTGGAGTACAACCTCGGGAAGTATCGCGAGTGCCTCATCAGTTACAGGATGGTCGTGCAGCTTGACAAGAAAAATTATGAAGCATGGTTCGACTACGGCGACACGCTCTTCGAACTCGGGTACCTGAAGGAAGCGTTGAAAGCCCTCAACCGTTGCATTGAGATGAACCAGCAATTTGCGGAGGCGTACTACACGCGGGCAAAAGTGCTGTTTGTCATGAAAAAAATGCTCGACGCCGTCGATTCGCTGAAATCTGCTTTCTCGCTCCACAGCGACCTGCGGAAGCGGTTCGAGTCTGAGTTCCTTGGCGTGAAATCGATTAAGGAGTTTGCGTCGCTCCTTCAACGGTAACCATCATTCTTCGTGCAGCTCACTCAACCTAATCCCGAAACGGCGAGATTAGGTTTTTTAATGTTCGACCCTCACAGATGAACCCTATGGAAGATCGGTACCTCGGCATCATCGGCCGTCCTCTTGGCCACAGCCTTTCACCGGCGATGCATTCGGCGGCGATCAAGCAGCTCGGACTTCATTATAAATTCGGGGCTCTCGAGGTGGCGGACAATTTTCTTCCCGCTCTCATTTCGTCGATGAAAAAAAATGCTTTCGCCGGGTTCAACGTGACGATCCCGCATAAGCGGCACATCATCCCCCTTCTTGACGAAGTGAGCGATGCAGCGACGGCCGTCGGAGCAGTCAACACGATCGTTAATAAACGCGGACTTCTCAAAGGATACAATACGGATATCGACGGTTTGCAAAAGACCCTCGAGCCAGTTGCAAAGAAGATCAAAGGAACTGCCGCTTTAATTCTCGGCGCGGGCGGCGCTTCGCGGGCGGCTCTTTATGCCGTAGCCGCATACGCATCTCCGAGAATCATTCGCGTCTATAACCGGACCCCCGAACGCGGGAAACAGGTCGTTGATGAGTTCGGGAAGCTGTTTCCTCACGCCGTATTCGAGCTTGTTCCTTTTGGGCGAAGCCTCCAAACTGCAGTAACCGATTCTACGTTGATCATCAACACGACCTCCGTCGGCATGACGCCGGATACCGAATTGTCTCCGCTTCCAAAGGAAATCCGATTTTCAAATCAGCAAATAATTGTAGATATTATATACACTCCGCTAGAAACTGCCTTGCTCCGCCATGCCAGAATGGACGGCGCGCAAACAATTAACGGAGTGGAAATGTTTATACAGCAGGGGGCAAAAGCGTTTGAGCTATGGACGGGAAAGACTTTCCCCGTTGAATTGGGACGACGCGTTGTCATGGAAGCGCTATCAACGCGATAATTGGTTCGGCGCAAAAACGAATTACGAGAGGTTGTGAAATAACAAGGGCGGATGGAATGCTTTCTCAACAGACACAATTGAAATACGATCACCTGAAAAGGATCATCGGAGAGCTCGGCGCTGTGGCGATCGGGTTTTCGGGAGGAGTCGACAGCACACTTCTTTTGAAAGTCGCATCGGACGTTCTCGGACCCAAAGCGCTTGCGGTGATCGGCAAGTCCGAAACGTACCCTACGGCAGAATACGAAGAGGCCGTTCGTCTTGCAAAAAGTTTTGGCGCACGCTTTCGCGAAGTCGCGACCGAAGAGACCGACATCCTCAAGTTCCAGGAGAACCCTCCCGACAGATGTTACTTCTGCAAGACCGAACTATTCGGGAAGCTGACGGAGATTGCGGCACAAGAGAACATTCCGTGGATCGCGGACGGGACGATCACCGACGACGTCGGAGACTTTCGGCCGGGCATGAAGGCGCAGAAAGAACATGACGTGCGTTCACCGCTGCTCGAAGCGGGATTGTCAAAGAATGAAGTCCGTGAGATCTCGCGGCACCTGAACCTTCCGACGTGGGACAAACCATCGTTCGCCTGCCTCTCTTCCCGCTTCCCGTACGGTTTCGGGATCACAAAAGAAAACCTGACAAAGGTCGACAAGGCCGAGACTCTTTTGCGAAAAGCGGGGTTCAAGCATTATCGCGTGCGTCACCATGATGACAAGACGGCGCGCATCGAGATCGGCGCGGAAGAATTTCAACGGTTGCTCGATGGCGAGCTCCGGACATCGCTCGTCGCACAACTCAAAGAATTGGGATTTACGTACGTGACGCTCGACCTCCAGGGCTACCGCACCGGCAGCATGAATGAAGTGTTGACTGCCGAGGCCAAAGCTGCTTACCTCAAAGACTCCCGTTGAAGCGAAATTTTGTGAATGGATAAATCGACCCTAGAGCTACAAAAAAATTCCATTAAAACGGCGGTCTGTTTTCTCGTTCTTGGGTTGATGATGATGAACGGTTGCAAAGAGGTGTTCACCGGCAAACGGGAAGCGAGAGGTGTATGGCTCTCGCGTTTCGAGTATGCAAACGTCGACTCGACAAAGGCGCAGGCGCATATCACAGAAGTTTTTGAAAAGGCACGGGCCGCGAAAATGAACATGGTCTTCTTTCAAGTTCGCGGCAACGGCGATGCGTTCTATAGATCTCATTTTGAGCCGTGGTCCGATTTATTGAGCGGCACTCTCGGAAAAGACCCCGGTTGGGATCCGCTCGAGTATGCTGTCCGTGAGGCGCACCGTCTCGGGTTGGAGATCCATGCATGGGTCAACACGTTCCCCGTCTGGCGGGGAAAGAAACCACCCATCGAGACGACGCCCCGTTCTCTCTACTTGGCGCATCCGGAATGGATCGTATGCGATGCGAACGGAAAACCGATGCCGCTCAACGATCGGTATGTCGATATTTCTCCTGGAATTCCAGAAGCCCGTCGCTTCATCATTAACGTCGTTCTGGACATCGTCGAGCAATACGATGTCGACGGCGTGCAGTTCGACTATATCCGATACCCCGAGGACGCTCCACAACTCGGGTATTCGCACGATTCGATCAGCGTTGCGCGGTTCAAAAGTTACGAAGGGAATCCCTACAAACTCGATTGGGATAATTGGGAACGCGAACAGGTGAACCAATTCGTCTACGGCGCTTACAATGCCATCACCGAACTGAAGCCGTGGGTAAAAGTTTCAGCATCGGTGATCGGCAAATATTCCGGCACCGGATGGACTGCGTACAACAGCGTTTATCAGGATGTGCGCCGCTGGATGGAGCTCGGCAAAATGGATTTTGTCATCCCGATGGTGTACTGGGAAATGGACAACAAGACACACCCCTTCGGTCCTCTTGTGACAGAATGGACGTCACGCGTGTCCTACGACCGGCCGATCATTCCCGGAATCCTCCTGGGGCTTCAACAGAAGTTCGGCTGGCCGGAGATTGAGGATGAGGTCGAGGCGGCGAGAGAGCGCGGAGCCGTCGGCGTGGTGTTCTTCTCATCCTCGGATATGGACAAAGCAGCGGTGATCCTCGGCATGGAAGAATTCCCGTATTGGTCCGACCTTCCAGCGATGACATGGAAAGATTCAGTTGCTCCGCAGGCTCCTGTTCTTAATCCGCCGAAAATGAGAGGCTTTTCTGCTGAACTTTCCTGGAATATCGCCGGCGGGAACGACGAGGCCGTGTATTTCAACCTGTATCGGTCCGCTTCCCCATCGTTCGATCCGGACGACGTGAAGAATCTTCTCGTTGTCACCGCACGGAATACGGATGAGTTTACCGACTCGACCGCTGCCGGCGGGAATTGGTATTACGGAGTCTCCGCGCTCAACCGTGCCGGGAATGAAAGCAAGCTATCGAATATCGTTTCGACAGCGTCAACTGAAACAGCAACAGTGTCGCGGCAGTAATCACGTAAATTATTGAACAGTACTTATCATGGCTGGCGAGACAGACAGCACTCGGCGCGCAATCAGCGAACTTTTAAAATCCGCCGATAGAGCCATCAAAGAAAACAATCTCGACGGAGCGTTGAACTTCATCGAAAAGGTCTTCGAGATCGAGCAGCGGAACGTCTACGCCCGGGCGTATAAAGAACGGATCCTTGCGCTCAAAGAGGCCGAGGCTAAAGAAAAAGCGACTGCGGAAAAAAAAGCGCAGTCTCCTGCCCAGCCAAAAGCTCCTCCTGTCGCGGAAAAGAAGAAATCCGAAGAAAAAATCCCGCCCCCGCTTGAAAAAAACGATGCACCTCCGGTTCCCAAGCCCCGTAACGAAAAGTCGACCACGCTCCACATCCCGCATTCCCCCGCGGCGCTCGAGGCATACCGTACGCTTCTCACGGAGATCTGGTCGGACGGCAATGTGAGCGCCGACGAACAATCTCAGATCGATTCGATGAAGGAAACGTTCGCGATCACCGACAAGGAGAACGTCGACATCGAGCGGCAGGTGCGCATCGAGGCCTATCTGAGCGCGATACGCGAAGCATGGAAATTGGGGGTGACGTCGTTCGTCGATATCCGCAAGCGTTTCAAGATCTCCGACCAGGAGCACCTCAGCGTCGAACAAAAGATCAATCAATTCCTCCAATCGCTCAAGGCGAAAGGGACCGTGCTGCTGCTCGACGACGACAACTCGTTCCTCAGCATCATCAAAGACGTGCTCGGGGAGTCGGGGTTCAACTGCGTTGCCGTCAATTCGGGCGAAGACGGGCTCAAAGCTCTCGAAACCTTGACGCCGGATATCGTTGTGTGCGATATCGATTTTGTGAAGCCGAAAATGAACGGCTTCACGTTCTACGAGAAATTCCGGGCGATCGACCGGTTCATGGACGTCCCCTTCATTTTCATGAGCGGGCTCGATCAGGATATCGTCGTGCGGGCGGGGAAGCAGATGGGCGTCGACGATTATCTCACGAAACCGTTCGACGCCGAGATGTTGATCGCAACGCTCGAGGGGAAGCTGAAACGCTCACGCGAGTTGAAACGTGTCACGCACATCCCGAAAATTTAATCGGACATGAAAAATTTTTTCCGGAACCTTAGAACATTCACGCAAAACCTCGGGCTCGTAGAGCAAGCGCAGATCGTCGCCTCGACCGCCGTTGTCGTCATCATGGTGACGATCATCAGCGCGAACATCGTCCTCAAGCTTGCCCTCACGCCCTTCGATTTCATCAGCATCATCACCGTAGGCATCATCGGTTTTGCCAGCGTCTATTTCTCGCTCAAATACGGCAGGCAGCTCGAAGCGCAGAAGCGCGAACTCGAAGCGCTGAACCGCGTCGCGGAATCGGTGAACCAATCGATCGACCTCGACTACCTTCTGAGCACCATGCTTCAAAAAGTGGTCGAACTGGCAAAGACGGAATACGGCTGGCTGTACATCGTCGACGGGAAGAGACTCCAACTGCGGAACTCCAGCGGCGCGTCGTTCAGTTTCTTCAACGCCGAAGCCCTTGCCAACATCGAATCGATCCCGTGGGTGCAAAAGATCCATACTCAAAAAGAGGGCGCCATTCCCGGCACGCCGTTCACCGATCCGGTGGTCCAGGACGCGGGGATTTCTTCATGGGTATCGGTGCCGTTGCGTGCGGCCGACCAATTCGCCGGCGTCCTCCTTCTTGCGACCGCTGTGAAAGGATTTTTCTCCGAGCGCCAAGTCGACCTCATCGCGGCCTTCGGGAACCACATCAACGTTGCGCTCAACAACGCGCATCTGTTCGACCGGCTGCGGAAATCGGAACAGCAGTATGCGGACCTCTTTGAACACTCGCCTGACATGTACCATCTCGTCAACCGCGAAGGCATCATCATCAGCTGCAACCAGACCGAGGCGGAGAACCTCGGCTATCAAAAGACCGACATCATCGGACATCCTCTCACACGTCTGTATCCGCCGGAATATCGCCTCAATGTCCTCGAGACATTATTGAAGGCGTTCGAAAAGGGGGATGAGTTTCGCGGTATGGAGGAGCAGATGATCAAAAAGGACGGGGCCGTCATCGACGTGAGCGTCAACACGTCGCTCGTTTACGACGATGCTCATATCCCCATCCTCATGCGATGCGTGGTGCGAGACATCACGGAGAAGAAAAAGCTCGAGCAAAAAATCATGCAAGCCCAGAAGATCGACAGCATCGGCAACCTTGCCGGGGGCGTTGCGCACGATTTCAACAACATCCTCGCTTCCATCCTGGGCTCCTCGTCGATCATGCGTCGGAGGATGAGCGAGACCGACAAATGGTTCCCATTCGTCGACATTATCGAAACAGCGGCAAAGCGCGGAGCGTCGCTCACCCGGCAGCTGCTCACTTTTGCCCGCCGCAGTACGGTGGAGGTTCATCCGGTCGACATCCATGCCATCATGAGCGAAACAATTCACCTGTTCGAACGCAGCATCAACCCGAACATCACCATCGTGAAAAATTTTACGCCGGACGTCGTCATCGTGAACGGCGACGAAGGGCAGATCCAGCAGGCGATGTTGAATATCTTTATCAACGCACGCGACGCGATGCCCAACGGCGGCACGCTGACGATCGAGACATCGTCTGTCCACTATTCAGACCAGGACAGAAACGCGCTTTCGGGCGAGACCCGCAGCGGCAGCTACGTGTCGATGAAAGTGACCGACAGCGGGACCGGCATGAGCAAGGAAGTGCAGCAGCGGATGTTCGAGCCTTTCTTCACGACGAAGGAACAGGGGAAAGGAACCGGCCTCGGGCTCTCGGTCGTCTACGGCGTCGTCAACGGACACGGCGGATATATTTCTGTCCAAAGCGAACCGGGACAAGGGACGGCGTTCACCATCCTCCTTCCCCGCCTTCCCGAAACATTCAGGTCCAAAACTGTCCGGGCAAATAAAAAAATTGTCGGCGGGAAAGAGAACATCCTCGTCGTCGACGACGAAGAGATTGTGCGGACAACGATCAGCGCGATGTTGTCGGACCTGGGCTACGCGGTGCAATCGACCGGCCGCGGAAAAGAGGCCATCGACATCCTTGCGAAAAAAAAGAATATCGACCTTGTGCTCCTCGACATGACGATGCCGGAAATGGGGGGCAAGGAAGTGTTCCACAAGATCCGGAGGATGAAGTCCGGGCTGAAGATCATTATTTCAAGCGGCTACAGCGATTCCGTTTTGGGTGAAGATTCGTTCGCACAAAAAGTGGACGGTTTTTTACAAAAACCCTATCAAATCGAAGACCTTTCAAAAAAAATTCGCGACGTCCTCGACCAGGGGAGCAAGTCTTAAGGCCGAGAGCTTCTCACCGACGATCCCAAGACCTCCGTTCGTAAGAAAATGCGGACAAGCCCTGTGGAGTGTATTCTCCTCTTGAAAAGTACGCCGTCAATCATTATGTTAAGCATGAAAAACCATGTTGTGCTGCCAAAAGTCAGGGTCATTTTTTACCATCAATAATTATTTCCGCCGATGAATACGTTCTCCGACGAGCTTCGAAAAGAGCGGGTGGCCAAGGATATTTCTCTCGCGGATATCTCGCGGAAAACGCACATCAACGTGAAATATCTTGAGGCGATCGAGCAGGGGTCGTTCGATATCCTTCCACAGACATACGTGCGAGCGTTCATTCGCGAGTATGCTCTTGTCGTGGGACTCGCCCCGGAAAGCATTCTTAAAAAGTTCGACATCATGGTCGGCGGGAAATACTCTGTGGAGAACGGCCCCATGGTTGGCTCCGGATGGACCAACACGCCCCTTCCAACGCTCGCCGAGCAAAACACCTCATCCCTCCCGCATACTGGGGTCAAACCGGAACTAATTCGCCATAACGACAATCGCACAGCCGCGATTGGCATTGCTGTTGCCGTCGTCGTCGCGGCAATGGCTTACTTTATGTACGACTACGCCACACAAGATACCAAAATGCCGGTCGCACAAGAGACCCCGTTCCAGGAGGTCGTCAAAGAGCAGGAGACGCAACTTCTTCCGCAAAAAGCAGCCCTTGATACTTTCGCAGCCCTCCAAGCAGCACCGCGGCCGGATTCGCTAACGCTCCGGGGAGTGACGGTCGATTCAGTCTGGATCAGCATCAGCCGTGACGGCGCGCCGCCCCAAACCGCCATGCTCCCCCCGAAGTCTGCGCGGACATGGGCGGCAGCTAAACAATTCACGCTCACTCTCGGGAATGCGGGGGGTATCCGCTTTGCATTGAACGGGACCGAACTCGGAGCGCTGGGAAAGCGCGGCGCGGTCCTCCGCAATGTCGTCCTCTCTCTCGCATCTTTGAAACCGAAACCGTAACATGCCGCACAACAAGCGACCCGTGAAACCAAGCGACGCCGGACGCCGGATAAAAGAGCTTTCCGAAAAAATCCGGAACCACGACTACCGGTACTACGTCGAATCTCAGCCGACGATCTCGGACCAGGAGTACGACGCATTGATGCGCGAGCTGACGGATCTCGAAACGGAATTCCCCGCGCTGCGACAACCCGACTCCCCCACGCAACGGGTCGGCGGAGAGCCGACGAAGGAATTTCCGACCATCACGCACGCCGTCCCCATGCTCTCACTCGCCAACACCTACTCCGAGGAGGAACTCGTCGATTTTGACAGGCGTGTCGCTTCATTGCTGCACGGCGAGCAGTACCGTTACGTAGCCGAACTAAAGATCGACGGGGTCGCAATAAGTTTAGTGTTTGAGGACGGTCTCTTCGTACGCGGAGCGACTCGCGGCGACGGCGTTCAAGGGGACGATGTGACCAATAACCTGCGCACCATCCGCTCCATCCCCCTGCGCATTCGCACGGCAAAAAACGCGTTGTCGAATTTCGAGGTGCGGGGCGAGGTCTACATGCAGAAGAAGGACTTTGCGGCAATGAACGAAGAACGCGAACTTGCAGGCGAAAAACTTTTCGTCAACGCGCGGAACTCCACCTCCGGAACGCTAAAATTGCAGGACCCAAAGATTGTCGCCTCCCGCCGTTTGAATATGTTCTCGTACTTTCTCCGATCCGACGACGTCACGTTGAAAAGTCATTTTGAGAATCTCCGGCTCCTGAAGGAGATGGGGTTCGTCGTGAACGAACACATCCGAGTGTGTTCTTCGATCGCCGACGTAAAAAAATTCTGCGACGAATGGCAAAAACGGAGGGAGCAGCTGCCGTACGACATTGACGGGGTTGTCGTGAAAGTGGATTCGCTCCTGCAGCAAGAAACGCTTGGCGCCGTCGCAAAGAGTCCGCGTTGGGCTATCGCGTACAAATTCCCCGCGCAACAGGTCGAAACGACGTTGAAGGGGATCACGCTCCAGGTCGGACGCATCGGGACGATCACACCGGTTGCCGAACTTGAACCGGTCTTCGTCGGAGGGACGACGGTGAGCCGTGCGACTCTCCACAACGAAGATTATATCAAAGAACTCGACTTGCGCATTGGCGATACGGTGGTGGTCGAAAAGGGCGGAGATGTGATCCCGAAGGTGAGCGGCGTGAACCGGGCCAAGCGCCCGAAGGCGGCAAAGGCGTTCGTCATGCCCAAAGAATGTCCCACATGCGGGTCGAAAATTTTTCGGCCGGAGGGAGAAGCGGCGTATTACTGCGAAAACGCCGAGTGTCCGGCGCAAGTACGCGGACGCATCGAACATTTTGCTCATCGAGGCGCAATGGACATCGAAGGACTCGGGGAGGCGGTGGTCGACCTTCTTGTCAAGCAGAACCTCATCCACAACGTCGCAGACGTTTACCGGCTCGAAAAAAAGAATATCGTCCCGCTCGAGCGAATGGGTGAAAAGAGCGCGCAAAACCTCGTCGATGCCATCGCGCTGAGTAAAAAACAGCCGTTCCACAAAGTTATTTTTGCGCTCGGGATCCGTTATGTCGGGGCCGGCGTCGCAAAGCTCCTCGCCGATGCATTCGGGTCGATCGAAAAGCTCCAAGCTGCTTCCGCCGAAGAGTTGGAAAAAGTGGAAGGGATCGGTCCCCGCATTGCCGAGAGCGTCGTCCGATTTTTCAAAGAGCGCCACACAAAGAATGTCATCAAGAGCTTACAGAAGGCCGGCATAACGCTGCGGTCGGAGAAGAAAAAAAGTTCATCGAGCGCCCTCTCGGGAAAAACATTTGTCCTCACCGGCGGGCTGGAGTCGATGACACGCGACGAAGCGAAGAGCGCGATCGAGACACTTGGCGGAAAAGTGACGTCGAGCGTGAGCGCGAAAACAGATTTCGTCGTCGTCGGAACGGATGCGGGTTCCAAGCTGACGAAAGCACAGGAACTCGGAGTGAAGACCGTCGACGAGAAAGAATTCAGAGCGATGATCGGCGTGCGTTGAGCCGCAGCGCGTTGACGCCTAACTTGCTTTTAAGATAAACCTTTTGCAACTTTACTCAGCCAGAGAAGGAATTCATTCTTTACCATGCTCGAATCAACCCGCCAGCGGGTCGGAATTGCCCTCGCGGATTTTCATTTCCGCAAACAGACGTATGCGCAGACAGAATTCACACGCGTGTATTCCGATGCCCACACAGCTCTCGTCATCGTTCCGGAAAACAGCGAACACAGGGCGCTGGCGATCCCTTTACTGACGTCGCTCCAGAATAAGTTTCGCGGCAACAAGATGACGATCGTCATTTATGATTCTTTCCGCGACCTGTCGAGCTCCCTGGCTCATTGTGAAGTATTCCCGATGACGAAAAGCAACATCGGCTTTTTTTATCTCCCGAAAAAGAAGGCCGTGCAGCGGTTGAGCCGTCAACGCTTCGATGTCGTGTTCGATCTCAATATCCCGATGGTCCTCCCGGCCGCATACCTGTGCCGCAGCGTCAACGCGCGGCTCAAAGTCGGATTCGCCAAGGAAGACGGCGATAAGTTCTACAATTTCCAGTTAAAGACGTCGTACCCACTGAGCCCTCAACGCAGTTTTGAACAGTTGTTGCGCACGATGGCAATGTTTTGACGGAGAGTTGGAGATTCAATGAAATTCGAAGTATCGAAAAATACCCAGCATACTATCATCAAGTTGAGAGAACGGAAACTCGACGTTTCCGTATCGCCCGAACTCAAGGGTGAATTCATCCTGTTGTGCAGGCCTACGTTAAAATCGCTGGTCATCGACCTCACAGACGTCGAGTTTTGCGACAGCAGCGGCCTGAGCGCGCTTCTCATCGCAGAGCGGCAAATGCGCGGCCATGGCGGAAAGATCATCCTTGTCGGAGTTCACAAAAAAGTCATGGCGCTTTTAAAGATCTCTCAGCTCGATCGCGTCTTTCAAATAGTGGATTCCCTTGCCAAGGCAACGAAAGAATGAGCTCCCTTTCCCCGCTTCTCTGAAGACGGACGGCCCTCACTCTTTTTCTCTTTGTCCGTAAAAAGCCCACATGCGTCGTCGAATATCCCCCTCCTTTTCCGGTTGCATATCTCTTGAATCGACAAACACATTGATCGGGCATCAACGACAGTATTCGGTCGCCCCATTTCACCCGTCCGGAGGATTTCCGTGCAACTGACCTTCGTAGATTTCGCCGTCATTGCTCTTTATTTCCTGCTGAACCTTGCCACAGCCCTTTATCTCCGTAAGCGCGGAACGAAAAGCGTCAGCGATTTTTTCGTTTCAGGAAGGAATGTCACCTGGTGGCTTGCCGGCACGTCGATGGTAGCAACGACATTTGCGGCGGACACGCCCCTTGTCGTCACCGGTCTCGTGGCAAAGAACGGCATTGCCGGCAATTGGATCTGGTGGAGCCTGGCATTCAGCGGGATGCTCACCGTCTTCTTTTTCGCAAAATTGTGGCGGCGCGCCGGGGTCTTGACGGATGTGGAGTTCGCCGAGATCCGGTACGCGGGGAAGCCGGCTGTCTTTCTCAGATGGTTCCGCGCGCTGTATCTCGGCCTCCCGATCAACCTCATTATCATGGGATGGGTGAACCTCGCCATCGTAAAGATCATGATGCTCGTCCTTGGCATCTCGAAGGTCGAAGCGTTGGCGGTGGCGATCATCATCATGTTTCTCACTGCGGCGATCTCCACGCTCTCCGGGCTGTGGGGTGTGTTGTGGACCGACTTGTTCCAATTCGTGTTAAAGATGGGGATGGTGATCTTGCTCGCCGTATTTGCCGTGAACGCTTCGGGCGGGATGAGCCCGTTGATCGCACAACTCCACGCCATCGACCAGACGCGAGGCGAGCAGGGGTCGGTGCTGTCGTTCGTGCCCGACCTTCACTCGGCGTGGATGCCGGTCATTACTTTTTTCGTTTTCATCGCCGTGAATTGGTGGGCTTCATGGTATCCGGGCGCAGAGCCGGGCGGAGGAGGATATGTCGCGCAAAGAATTTTTTCCGCAAAGGACGAGAAACATTCGCTGCTTGCGACATTATGGTTCAATGTCGCGCACTATGCGCTGCGCCCGTGGCCCTGGATCATCGTCGCGCTCGTCGCCGTCGTTCGGTTTCAGAACGACCCGGCATTTCATGCCGACCCGGAGTCGGGCTACATCCGGATCCTCATCTCCGACCTTCCTTCGTATCTCCGTGGGCTCATGCTTGCGGCGTTTGCAGCCGCATATATGTCGACGATCGGCACGCAGCTTAATTGGGGAGCAAGTTATCTTCTCAACGACGTGTACCGCCGATTCATGAAACGCGATAAAAGCGAGAAACACTATGTCGCCGTGTCGCAGGGGATCACGATGATCCTCATGATCCTCTCCGCCGTCGTCACTTTTTACATGGACTCGATCGGGAACGCATGGAGATTCCTCATGGCCGTCGGAGCGGGAACGGGGCTTGTGTATATTCTTCGCTGGTTCTGGTGGCGGGTAAATGCGTGGAGCGAAATTTCGGCCATGATCGCCGCGTTCGTCGTATCGATGGTCTTGCAATTCGGGTTCGACCTGCGCGAGGAGCAACCGCAAGATTTCGCTTATCTCCTCCTTATCACCGTGACCATCACGACTGCGGTTTGGCTCACGGCAACATTCTTGACCAAACCGGAACCGAAAGAAATTCTCCTTTCGTTTTACAGGAGGGTTCGGCCGAATGCGACATTGTGGAAGCCGATCGCCGCAGAAGCCTCCGACATTGTACCTCAACACGACGCGCTCTTCAATCTTGTTAATTGGCTCAGCGGTGTCGCGATGGTCTATGCATTCCTTTTCGGCACAGGAAAAATTATTCTTGGAGATGTCGCCGTTGGATGCATTTTCCTTGCTGCGGGGTTTGGATGCGGCGCAATTATCTACCGAGGGATGAACAAGCGCGGATGGGAGGTTCTGGGATAACTGCAGACTTTCCCCAGCTTTGGTAGTCCCTCAGTTTCAAGAAGCATGTTTATTCTTCTTTCTCTGAAGCCAGAGAAAGAAGCAAAGAGAGCTTTTCGGAATCGGAACGCAGGCGATACTTCCCACCCACATAAGCCAGGAGAAAACGGCTCACACTTGCCTTCTACACATGCCTGCCGTTTTCTCAACGCACGCATCGCCCGCCACGCTCAAGGCCGCCGATTCCGATTGCCTGACAATACCCACGTTCTAGTGCGCCGAAATCGTCAGGCGTGAGGGGGAAGGATTCAATCGAAGGGTCCAATTTCGACAAGATTTCTTTCGTTTCAAAAACTAAATTGGCGGGATGCCGTAAAGTGGTATTTGGTTACCTTCTTTCTTGGAAAGAAAGTGACACTCTAATGGAGAACTTAGGGTAAACCAAGCTGAGTCACTGCCTATGCTTCGGTTGCCTTTCGGAGGGAATCTTCGTATTTTTTTGTAGGCAGTATCGTTCGTACGGCTGTGGTGCATAGGCATTACAGCCGTTCATGTTTGAAGGATGAAGAAAGTTTTCCCGGACAATCACGGGGAAACTCATAACCCAGCCCCGAATGAAGAAAGTTCTCATCATCACGTATTATTTTCCCCCATCCGGCGGACCGGGCGTTCAACGAGTACTGAAGTTTGCAAAATACCTCCCTCAATTCGGATGGGAGCCGGTCGTTCTCACGGTGAAGGATGGCGACTATCCGGCTCGGGATGAATCCCTTCTGAAAGAAATTCCTTCTTCCCTGAAAGTGTACCGGACTTCAATTCTTGAGCCGTACAACTTTTACAGAAAAATTACGGGCAAGAGACCCGGAACGGCCGTGGACGTCGACAATATTCCGAAAAAAGGGGAGAAAAAAAAGCTTTCCGAGCTGGTTGCCGAGTTTGTGCGCGCAACGTTTTTCATCCCCGATGCCCGCGCCGGATGGCTGTTGAACGCCGCGCGCGAAGCGAAAAAAATCATTGAGAAAGAACAGATCGAAGCTATTTATTCGTCCTCACCGCCGTACACGTGCGCCGTCATCGCGCGGAACGTTCATCGGTCATCCGGTATCCCATGGATAGCGGGGTTCAGAGACCCGTGGACCGGATTTCTTTCAACGCCCGAACGATGGTCGCTTCCCAGAAAGCTTGACGCTTATCTTGAGCGAAGTTGTTTTGAGGAAGCGACACGCGTCGAAGTAGCATGGCGCGGCATCCTGTTCGACCTCAAAAAGAAATATCCCGAAATTCCGGCCGACAAAGTCGCCCATCTTCCCAACGGATTCGACAGCGCCGATTTTCCGGCCGTTGTCTATAAGAAAAATGAGAAGTTCACAGTGACATATACCGGGTCGATGTACGGCGTGCGAAACCCCCGGACGTTCCTTCAAGCCGTGTCAAACCTTCTTCGCGCCAACCGGATCGATCCTTCAAAAATTCGATTGAAGTTCATCGGCAGATTTGGGGGCGAAATCGTGGAGATGTTCCGGGAACCGACTGTCGCGCCAATTATCGAAACAATTCCTTACCTGCCGCATAATGAAAGCATCGCTCATTTGATGACCTCCGACGCACTGCTTCTCATTGTCGATGAGTATGCCGGCGGAGAAGAAATTGTTCCTGGGAAGGTCTTCGAATATATCGGGGCGGGCCGGCCGATCATGGCAATTGCGCACGAAGGAGCGGTCGCCGAACTTCTCCGATCGACGCGCACCGGACTTGTTGCCAGTAACGACGACGTTCCGGCGATCGAAAGGGTCTTTCTTGAATATTATACCGATTATCTCTATAATAAATCCGCTTACTCTCCCAACCCAACGACAATCGCTCAATTTGAGAGAAAAGAGATCACGAGAAAACTTGCGCAACTTTTGAATGAAGCAGTCGAGCGAAAGTCTTCTTAATTTCCCGTACTAAATTCTCCTTCCATGGCAAAACAAAAGAACCAACAGCGGCCCGAACCTCGGCCTCTTATTCCGCCGAAATACCAGCACTATGCCGCCATAGGTGCGATTCTCTTAGCGCTTATTATTTTCTTCCACGATGCTCTCTTCTCGGGCAAAGTATTTATCGCGAGCGACAGTCTCGCATCCCAGAGTTTCATTCCTTTCCTTCAGGATGCCAGAGATGCAGGCATTTATCCGTTGTGGGTGCCGTATATTTTTTGCGGGATGCCGTCGTTTGCGAGCCTTCTTGCCACGCCGGCCAGATCCTACGACATCACGTCGACGGTCGTGGCGTGGGGACATGAGGTCTTTACTTTCTTTCTCCGCAATCCCGAGGTGACGAGCGTTCTGTTTTACTATTTTATTTTCGGCATCTCGACATATTTTTTCATGATCCATAAGAAAAAATCGTCGACTGTCGCTCTCTTCACTTCACTCTCCACTCTGTTCTCGACCTACGTCATCATCCTCATCATGGTAGGCCATAACACAAAGATCGCGTCGATCTGCCTCCTCCCCATCGTGTTGATGATGATCGAAAAGATGATCGACGACTTCCAGTGGTGGCACGGCATCGTCCTCGTGCTTGCCATTCATATTCAGCAGCTCGCATCTCATATTCAGTTTTTTTTCTACTCCTATCTCCTCATCGGCATCTATTATCTGTACCTCCTCATCGTCAGGATCGTCAAAAAAGAACAATGGGCCCTCGTTCTGAGGAGCGGAGTCGTCTTCGCACTCGCCGCGGCATTTTCATTCGCCATGTCCGCGGATATTTATCTGTCGACGCTTGAATATAATCCATACTCTATCAGGGGCTCGAACCCGATCGTTCAGACGCCTGGAGAGTCGCAGACAAAAACTGCGGCAGGGGGACTCGACTATGAGTATGCGACCAACTGGTCGTTCAGTCCGGGTGAAGTGTTGACGTTCGTGCTTCCTTCCCTCTATGGATTTGGGGGACAGATCTATAAGGGGCCGTTGACAGAAAATCAGGAGCAGCGGCTCAACACCTACTGGGGACAAATGCCGTGGACCGACGCACCTCAATACATGGGGATCGTTGTGCTTGTTCTTGCCATGATCGGGATCTATTATAACCGGAGCGATCGCTTCGTCCAGGCGATGGTCCTCGTTTCGATCCTTTCCATTTTGATCTCATTTGGGAGAACTTTTTCTCCAGTGTACGATTTGATGTACTACTATTTTCCGACCTTCAATAAATTCCGCATCCCCTCGATGATCCTTATTCTCGTCCAGTTGATCATGCCCATACTGGCCGGGTTCGGCCTCCAGTCGATCGTCGACAAAGGAAGAGAAAAATTCTCACCGGAGGCAGAGAAGAAATTCAAATACATTCTGGGAGGCGCGGGCGTTCTGTTCGTCCTCGGTTTCGTGGCGAGAGGATTTTTTGAAGACCTCTATCGCGGCTTTGTGGGAAACGACGGACTCAACAAATTGATCGCAAATCTCATGGGCCGGCAATCTGAGAACGTGCTTGCCCAGGTCCGGCCGATGATCTTTGATTTCCTTTTCGACGGAGTCATGACCGATTACATCGTCGCGACGCTTTTGCTTGCAGTCGTGTTCGGCCTTGCGTATGCATACCGAAAACATCGCATCGCCGCGACGACGTTTGTGCTCACTATCATCGGGCTATCTCTCGGCGACTTGTGGCGTATCGATCTCAAGCCAATGGAACTCCATGACAAAAGCATGGAGGCAGCCGCTCTTGCGACTCCGGATTACGTTAAGGTCATTCAACAAGACACTTCTCTTTACCGCGTGCTCAATACAGAGAACTTGCGCCAACCCTCCAACGACCTTGCGTACTTTAAGCTTCAGAGCGTCGGCGGATATCATGGGGCAAAGATACGCATCTATCAGGACATCGTCGATGTTGCGACGCTGGCGAACCCTACGGTGTGGGTGCTCATGAATATGAAGTACATCATCGCGGATCTGAAAGAAAATTTGCCGGGTGTTCCCGTGGTGTTTCAAGGGCAGACGAAAAAAGTGTTGGAATTTCCCCCGGGAAGCCAGCGTGCATGGTTTGTGGATTCCATTGCCGTCGATTCAGGCCTTGGCATCCTCGATCGGATGCGGGACAATTCTTTTGACCCGCATCACGTTGCCTACTTCGAAGAAAAGCCCGGCTTTACGATCGATCGTCCCGACACCTCGGCGAAGGTCACTGTAAAAGACTTCGGGATTCACAATGTTTCTTTCAACGTTGAGGCATCAGGGAATAACCTGCTTTACGTCAGTGAAATCTATTACCCGAAGGGATGGGAAGCTTTTATAGATGGGAATCCGACCAAGATTTACAAAACGGATTACGCTTTTCGCTCGGTTCTCGTGCCGAAGGGAGAACATCTTGTGGAATTCAAATTCCATCCGACAACATATTATCTGGGCCGGACGGTTTCGCTGGGAACGAATATTCTCGCATGGAGTGCTATGTTTGTGACGGCGTTTTTCTGGTGGCGCATGAAACGAAAGAGTCCCTGAAAGGAAGTTTTTGGATAAATTCATCATCCGCGGCGGCAAGAAACTTAACGGCACCGTGAAAATTAGCGGCGCGAAGAACGCCTCCCTCGCGCTGATGCCGGCGACACTTCTCGCAAGCGGTAAATACGAGCTGCACAACACTCCCGACCTTCGCGACGTCGCGACAATGGCGCGGCTTCTTCAAACGATGGGCGTCACACTCGAGCGGAAGGGGTCTTCTCTCTTCGTCAACACATTCAGGGTGAACAAATTCGAGGCGCCGTACGAGCATGTCAAGAAAATGCGCGCTTCCATCTACGTACTCGGGCCTCTTGTCGCACGATACGGAAAAGCGAAGGTCTCTTTGCCCGGAGGGTGCGCATGGGGACCTCGCCCGGTCGACCTGCATCTGGAGGGGCTGAAAAAGCTCGGAGCCACGATCGAGCTGGAACGCGGCTACATCATCGCCAAAGCCCGGAGGCTGAAAGGCGCGCGCATCTCGTTCAACATTTCGAGCGTCGGGGCAACGGGAAACGTCCTCATGGCGGCTGTGCTCGCCAAAGGGTCAACGCGTATAGAGAACGCGGCGATCGAACCGGAGATCACGAACCTTGCGCATTTGCTCGCCTCGATGGGGGCGGCGATCGACGGCATCGGAACGAGCACTCTTGAAGTGGAGGGAAGCGATGCACTCCACCCCGCGAACATCGAGACAATTCCCGACCGGATAGAGACCGGCACGTTGCTGGTCGCTTCTGCGATCTGCGGAGGGTCGATCACGGTCGAAGGCTGCGCTCCCGAACACGTGGCTTCCATTACTGCGCGTCTTGAGGATGCCGGGGCAAAAATGACCATGGGCGCGAATTCCATCACGATCCATTCTCCGAAAGAGATTACACCGGTGGACGTGACAACTGCAATTTTTCCCGGCTTCCCTACCGATATGCAGGCGCAATGGATCGCGCTTATGTCGGTGGCGAAGGGATCGTCCACCGTCACCGACACGATCTACTTCGACCGGTTCAAGCATGTGCCCGAGTTGGTACGCCTTGGAGCCAACATTGAATTGAATGAGAATGTTGCGATGATCCGTGGAGTGAAAAAATTAGCCGGGGCAAAGGTCATGTCGACCGATCTGCGCGCTTCTGCGGCTCTGATCCTTGCCGCGCTCCGGGCCGAAGATGAATCTGAGGTCTTGCGCGTGTACCATCTCGATAGAGGGTACGAAGCGATCGAAAAAAAATTACAGTCTCTCGGAGCGGATATTGTGCGAGAAAAGGGGGAGGAATTTTAATTCCGGCTTTTGCGGGTCGGTCAGCTTTTTTTCTTTATGGAGAGATGGAACACAGTCCCTTTCCCCTCTTTACTCTCGAATGAGAGTTCACCCTTGTTGAGTTCCGCAAGCTTCTTTGAGATAAACAATCCCAGCCCCGCTCCCTGCTGCTCCTGCGAATCCCGATTGACCTGATAGAATTTTTGAAACAATCCATCCTGCTTGTCGGGGGGAATGCCTCGTCCATTGTCGGCCACGCTGATAATATAACGACCGTTCTCGGTGCGGGCACTTATGGTAATAGTCGACCCGTCGGGAGAAAATTTACAGGCATTATCGATAAGCCGCGAGAGGATGTTCTCAAAATGAGCCGGTCGGATGAACAAGTACGGAGATTCATCCGGCACAGATATTGTGAACGTCATGCTCTTTTTCCGCCGGACTTCATCGTACATCGAACACAACTGTTTTACAATTGCGAGGGGTGCAATGCACGCCTCTTTTTCTTCTGTCTCTTTTGTCATTTCCCCCGATTCGATCCTCACCGCTAACAGAAAATCTTCGATCATTTTGTTGAGTCGGGTCGTTCCCGTTTTCAGCATTTCAAGAAAACCCTTGAAATCTTCCGGCGACAGCGCCTCCTTCCCTTCCGACAGAATTTCTGTAACGCCCAGTATTGCGGTAAGGGGCGTGCGCATTTCGTGCGAGATGATCCGAAAGAGTTGGTTCTTGAGGTTGTCAATTTGCTGCGAGATCGACTCGCTGAGCTGCTGGCGTCTTTTCAATTTCCCTTTGATGGTCGAGATCAGCATTTCCGGTTCGTACGGCTTCATCAAGTAATCGTCGCTCCCGAGCTCTTTTCCCGCCATAACATGCTGGAGGTCGGTATGGCCTGAAAGGAAGATGAAGGGGGTGTTCTGGAGAGCGGCGTTGGCCCGGATCTTCGTAAAGAGATCGAAGCCGCTCATGCCCGGCATGGTGATGTCGGAAATGATGAGGTCCGGAATCGTGGATTTCAGGATCTCGAGCGCGGCTAGTCCATTCAAAGCCGTGATGGGAGTGTACCCTTCAAGTTCGAGATACGATGCGGTGATGTCGAGCAAATCGGGCTCGTCGTCAACCACTAAAATTTTAACGCTCGGTGCGGTCATAAAAAAAATCTACAATGCTTTGTCGAGAACGGCGATCATCTGTTCGTGTATCTTTCCGTTCGTCGCGAGTGTATTCTGATCGTAAATCGTGCCGGGGTTGTTCTTGAAATCCGATACCGTTCCCCCCGCTTCCCGGACCAACAGCACTCCTGCAGCTTTATCCCACGGGTTAAGAAATACTTCCCAGAAACCGTCCAGCCTTCCAGCCGCAACATACGCAAGATCGAGCGCCGCGGAACCAAGCCGGCGCACTCCTTGTCCCACCATGAGAAAATTGACGAAATGTTCGACGACCTTGCCCGGGTTTTCTTGGACATTATAGGGGAAGCCCGTCACAAGCAGACTGTTAATGAGCGTATCGTTCGACGAAACGTGGATCTTTTTTCCGTTGAGATAAGCGCCGCTTCCTTTTTCAGCAGTGAACATCTCATCCGCAGACGGGTCATAGATCGCAGCCGCTACCAGCTCGCCGTTGAACTCAACTCCGATGGAGACGCAAAAAATCGGCAGGGCGTGCGTGAAATTTGTCGTGCCGTCGAGCGGGTCGATGATCCAGCGGTACTCCGATTTCGTTTTCGCGGCGCCGCTCTCTTCCGCGAGAATGTCGTGAGACGGATAATGCTGCTTGATCTTTTTAATGATAAGCGCTTCCGATTGTTTGTCGATCTCCGTGACAAGGTTCGTTTCTTGCCCGAGCTTTCGTTCGATATGTTTTACTTTCCCGAGGTTGAATTTGAGAAATTTGCCCGCTTCTAGGGCGGCTTCCCTTGCAACGTTGAGCATTGAGTTTGGTTTAAACTGTGAGTGGTCCCTCTTTTGTAGAAGCAATGTATGGATTATTTTTCCGAGGTTCAAACTAGCGCACTTTGGGTGATCCTTCAATAAAAAGCATCCTTTTGAGGATGGTTAAGACATTTTCCTCTGAAAAATGGCCTAGAATCGACTCTCGTCGCTTTATAATTTCTTTACATCTTTCGTTCCCTTTTTTACATCCCTTTCATTGCGCAAGGGCGTACTGCATCATATCTTTGTCCCATCGAACGCCGAAATAAAATCTTTCCCTGAGCGGTACCTGCGGAGCGACAGATGTTCGATGAGCTTGTGACAATGATGATCGTTCTTGCAATGGCTGTATCGGGACCCTTGTTCGGTTATCTGTTCGATAAACGTTGGAAAAAGCGAAAGAAGATCTGAGCCGGCGATATGGAGAAAAATAGTAGTCGCCGTATTCAAACACTCTGATGCGAGATTTAATGTTAGGAGGTGTCTTCGTCATGGCCTTAGCAATCGCATACATTGCGCAAATGATACTCCTCGGAAGAATGGGACGCGGGTCGAACAATGTCGGAGAAAATCGGGCAAACCAAAATCCTGCTGGGCTTGAAGAAGAAGACTCCATTCCCCATGCCCGCCTTGCCCATTTTCCAAGCCAGATAGGACACTGGCGAATTACCTCAATGATGAAAGATCTTAAACGATAAGGAACGCACAATGTTTCTCAAACATCTTCGCATATCGATCATTAGCCTCATTCTTTTTACGATTCTCACAGGAATGATTTATCCTCTCGCCGTGACCGGGATTTCGCAGCTCATTTTCCCGGGAAAGGCAAACGGGAGCTTAATCAAGAAAGACGGCAAAGTCCTCGGGTCCGAACTCATCGGCCAGCCATTCTCCGACCCGAAGTACTTCTGGAGCCGTCTCTCGGCAACCGGTCCCTTTGCCTATAACGCCGGGGCGTCATCGGGGTCGAATTACGGACCTCTGAACCCTGCCTTGCTCGACGCAGTGAAAAAAAGAGTGCAGGATCTCAAAGCCGTCGATTCAATGAACACAAAGCTTATTCCGGTTGACCTTGTTACTGCCTCGGGAAGCGGGCTTGACCCTCACATCAGCGTTGCAGCGGCGTTGTACCAAGCGCCACGCGTCGCTCGGAGTCGAGGTTTGACTGAGGCTCGCGTGCAATCGCTCATTGATAAGTGCACCGAAGGAAGACAGCTGGGATTTCTTGGAGAGGCCCGTGTCAACGTCCTTGAACTTAATCTCGCGCTTGACGAAGCGAACAACACCTCAAAGGAAAATTAACTATGGACTTGTTCTATATCGCAGTCGCAGCAGCATTCTTTCTCCTCACCTGGGGTTTGATGAAGTTATGCGACGTACTTGGACGCTTTGACTCGGGAGAAAAACGATGACCACGCTCTATTGGTTTGCCGGAATTATTGCCGCCGGACTTTTAGTGTACCTATTCGTCGCATTACTGAAACCGGAGATATTCGAATGACACTCAACGGAATTTTTCAGATCGTTTTTTACATGGCGGTCCTCATCCTTCTCGCGAAACCGCTTGGGGCGTTCATGGCCCGAGTGTACCAGCGGGAGAAAACATTTCTCGACCCCGTTCTTGGTCCCCTGGAACGATTCATCTACCGCGTCTCGGGCATCAACGCAGACGAGGAATATGACTGGAAAGAGAATGCGGTTGCGATGCTGGTTTTTAATTTCCTCGGTTTCTTGGCGGTATATGCGCTGCAGCGGCTGCAACAATTTCTCCCTTTCAATCCGCAAGGAATGGTCGCGGTTACGCCCGATTCGTCCTTCAACACCGCCGTCAGTTTCGCTTCCAACACAAATTGGCAGGGCTACGGCGGCGAAACGACGATGAGTTATCTGACGCAGATGGCGGGCTTGACCGTGCAAAATTTCGTCTCTGCGGCAACCGGAATGGCTTTGCTCATCCTCATCATCCGTGGTTTCGCACGGCACTCGGCAAAGACGCTCGGCAATTTTTGGGTCGACCTAACCCGCACCACGTTGTACATCCTGCTCCCACTTTCAATCGTCCTGGCACTTCTTCTGGTATCGCAAGGGGTCGTTCAAACGATGTCGCCGTACGTTTCCGTGCCCCTTCTGCAACCGACCGCAGATACGAGCGGTGCAAAGATCACCGACCAGGTGATCGCGGTAGGCCCCGCTGCATCGCAAATTGCCATCAAGCAGCTCGGCACAAATGGAGGGGGATTCTTCAACGTGAACTCTGCGCATCCGTTTGAGAACCCAACGCCTTTTTCGGATTTCCTCGAGATGCTTTCTATTCTCCTTATCGCGGCTGCGCTGTGTTACACATACGGCGCGATGGTCAACGACACGCGGCAAGGGTGGGCCCTCTTTGCGGCAATGACTGTCATCTTCGTTGCGTTCCTTGCGATCGCCGCATGGGCGGAGCAAACCGGCAATCCGGCGTTCACTCAGTTGGGAATAGACCAGAAAGCGAGCAGCCTCCAGCCAGGCGGCAATATGGAGGGGAAAGAATTGAGATTCGGGATACCGAATTCGGTTGTGTGGGCGACGGCAACGACAGCAGCATCTAACGGCTCCGTCAATTCTATGCACGATTCGTATATGCCTCTTGGCGGACTCGTCACGCTTGCGATGATCCACTTTGGCGAAGTAATTTACGGGGGCGTTGGTTCGGGTCTCTATGGCATGCTCGTCTTTGTCATCGTGGCGGTGTTCGTCGCGGGGCTCCTTGTCGGACGCACGCCTGAATATCTTGGACATAAGATCGAAGCATACGAAATGAAAATGGCCTCGATCTTGATCCTCATCATGCCGATCACCGTACTTGTCTTTACGGCAATTGCGGTTGTGACGGATGCCGGTAAAGCTGCAATACTCAACCCCGGCCCGCATGGGTTTAGCGAAATTCTCTATGTGTTTACTTCCCAGACGAACAACAACGGAAGCGCATTCGCCGGCGCCAGCGTTAACACTCCATTCTATAACCTGACCGGCGGCCTCGCGATGCTCATAGGCCGATACTGGCTTGCCGTTCCGACGCTTGCCCTTGCAGGATCGCTCGTAAAGAAAAAATTGATCCCGCCCAGCGACGGCACACTCCCGACACATACGCCATTATTCATATTTTGGCTGGTCGCAGTGGTCATCATTGTCGGGGCGTTGAATTTTGTCCCCGCACTTGCCCTTGGACCGATTGTCGAACACTTGTTAATGATCCATTAAAAACTGCTCGAGTACTCAGGCGTTTGCAAAAAAATCATCTACGATAATTCAAAAAACACTATGCTCATCGAAAGCCCGCAAGTCGTTCCGCAAACATGGTCTTCACAACAGCTCAAGAAACCACAAGGTCTGACGGGTCAGATGTACCGCCGCGCCTTTATCGATTCTCTTGCGAAACTCAATCCGCGCTGGATGATTCGCAACCCTGTCATGTTCGTTGTCGAAGTCGGAAGCTTCCTCACCTTGGGGCTTTGGATCCAGGCGTTAGGTGGGAACGGAGAAGCTCCCGCATGGTATATCGGAAGCGTCTCACTCTGGCTCTGGTTCACGGTCCTCTTTGCCAATTTTTCAGAAGCCTTGGCTGAGGGACGGGGCAAGGCGCAGGCCGATGCGCTACGCCGTGCTCGGCAAGACACCAAGGCAAAGCGATTACGGAATGGATCGCGCAATTCCGATTACGATATCGTCGCTTCATCCGATCTGCGAAAAGACGATATTTTTCTCGTTGATGTCGGGGAGGTGATCGCAGTCGATGGCGAGGTCGTTGAAGGAATTGCCTCAGTCGACGAAAGCGCCATTACGGGCGAAAGCGCGCCGGTGATCCGGGAATCCGGCGGGGACCGAAGCGCAGTGACCGGTGGAACACGCGTCCTTTCGGATTGGCTTGTCGTTCGGGCGACAGCTGAGCCGGGGAGCGGTTTCCTCGACAGGATGATCCATTTGATCGAAGGTGCAAAGAGACAAAAAACGCCGAACGAGATCGCCCTTAACATTCTCCTTGCGGCATTCACGATCATTTTCCTTGTCGTGTGCATGACGCTACTTCCTTTTTCGCTCTTTAGCGTTGCATCGGCCGGACAAGGCACGCCAGTGACTGTGACTGTTCTCGTCGCGTTGCTCGTCTGCTTGATCCCTACGACAATTGGCGGGCTCCTTTCGGCGATCGGCATTGCCGGAATGGACAGGATGATACGCCACAACGTTATCGCCACATCCGGACGCGCGATCGAAGCCGCGGGAGATGTCGACGTTCTTCTTCTCGATAAAACGGGGACCGTCACGCTCGGGAATCGCATGGCAACGGAATTTACTCCGGCTCCCGGAATATCGAAGGAGCGCCTTGCCGATGCGGCTCAATTAGCATCGCTCGCCGACGAAACTCCCGAAGGGCGCTCGATCGTCGTCCTTGCGAAAGAGAAATATGGACTACGCGAGCGAAAGGTCAATGAGATTGCCGCTCACTTTGTTCCTTTCAGTGCGCAGACGCGCATGAGCGGCGCGGATATTCATCCGGAGGGAAAGAACGGCAAAAGGATCATCCGCAAAGGAGCCGCCGAGGCGATCAAAGCTTATGTTGAAGAAATTGGCGGAACATTTCCCTCAGTGGTGCAGCAAACGGTACAGGATATCAGCCGCGTCGGCGCGACACCGCTCGTCGTCGTCGAGAACAAAGATGTCCTTGGAGTGATCCATCTTAAAGATATCGTAAAGGGAGGGATCAAGGAACGGTTTGCGCATTTGCGAAAGATGGGAATTAAGACCGTGATGATCACGGGCGATAATAGACTGACGGCGACTGCGATCGCCGCCGAAGCGGGGGTCGACGATTTCCTTGCCGAAGCGAAACCGGAGGACAAACTCCGCCTCATCCGCGATTACCAGAAAGGCGGGCGACTCGTTGCAATGACCGGAGACGGAACGAACGACGCACCGGCGCTCGCGCAGGCCGACGTTGCCGTCGCCATGAACACAGGCACGCAATCGGCGCGCGAAGCGGCGAACATGATCGACCTTGATAGCAACCCGACGAAACTGCTTGAGATCGTAGAGATCGGAAAGCAGCTTCTCATGACGCGCGGCACGCTAACGACGTTCAGTATCGCCAACGACGTTGCAAAATATTTCGCCATCATTCCCGCGGCGTTTGCCACAACGTACCCCGTCTTGAACGTCATGAACATCATGGGACTCGCGACGCCTGAAAGTGCAATTTTATCCGCCGTAATTTTTAACGCGCTCATCATTGTCGCGTTGATCCCCCTCGCGCTCAAAGGAGTAAAGTACCGGCCAGTCAGTGCAGTGCAATTGCTTCGTCGGCATCTTTTTATCTATGGCCTGGGAGGAATTATTGCCCCCTTTATCGGAATTAAACTTGTTGACCTCATTCTTGTCGCCTTCAAAATAGTGTGAAAAAACCACTGCCTTTTTCCGAACTTATTTGAGGTTCAACCAGTGGTCTCACATTAGGCGATCCTCCCTGCTGTTTCCAGCGTTTCTCCGTGGTAATTCTTGCCTGTATTTGTTCGGAAATCTAAATATATTAGGGTATGTCCCCGACAGAAAACACCCGTCCCGATCCCGACATCCTCCTTCACGCGCTGAAGAAGGAAGAAGAGCGGGCGGCCAAGGCCAAGCTCAAAATTTTTTTCGGAATGTGCGCCGGCGTCGGTAAAACGTACGACATGCTTTCCGCGGCACATGACGCACGCACCAAAGGGATCGATGTCGTCATCGGCATCGTCGAGACCCATAAAAGGCCGGAAACGGAGGCGCTCCTCGCCGGCCTCGAAGTTGTCCCCCGGAAAAAAATAGACTATCGCGGCACCGCCATCGAAGAGATGGACCTCGACGCGATCATCGCGAGGAAGCCGAAGCTTGTGCTGGTCGATGAACTCGCTCACTCGAACGCTCCCGGCAGCCGTCACACAAAACGCTACCAGGATGTCGAAGAACTGCTCGACAACGGTATCGATGTCTATTCCACCCTCAACGTTCAGCATCTCGAAAGCCGGGCGGACGCCGTCGCGCAAATTACCGGCTCCGTGATACGCGAAACCGTCCCCGATTCGGTCTTCGAGCGCGCGGACGATATTGAAGTGATCGACATCCCGCCGGACGAACTTCTTAAACGCCTCGCCGAGGGAAAAGTCTACGCTCCCGAACGCTCGCAGCAGGCGATTCAAAATTTTTTCCGAAAAGGAAACCTCACCGCCCTCCGCGAGATGTCGCTTCGTCTCACGGCAGAACGGGTCGACCATCAGCTCCGCGATTACATGCGGACCGAGCAGATCGTGGGGCCGTGGAAATCCGGCCAGCGCATTATCGTTGGCATCAGCGCGAGCCCACATTCAATTTCAGTCATCCGATGGGCGAGACGGCTTTCATACACGATGAATGCGACGTGGGTTGTCGTGTGCGTGGAGACATCCAATCCGATCCACGAGGAAGATAAAGAACAGCTCTCAAAAAATATTCAGCTCGCTCGCGAACTCGGGGCTGAAGTGGTGACGACGGCAGATGAGGACGTCGCCAATGCCCTCATCCGCGTCGCGCGCGAACAAAATGCGACGCAGATCCTGGTCGGGAAATCGAGGCCGACCTTCTTCTCCGGCTCCCAGCGTCTCATCGAAGACCTCATCCAAAAAAGCAAGAACGTCGATATTTACGTCGTCGGCCAAGAGACGGAAGCCGGGCCGGAAAAAGGCCGGTCGCGGATCCCGGGCACGCAATCTTCTTTGATGCAATATGCCCTCGCTCCGGCGATCGTGGTGCTTATAGCGCTCAGCTGCTTTCCGTTTGCGCATCTCATCGGCTACGAAACGGTTTCTCTTATTATTCTTTTGACGGTCTCTCTTCTTCCTTTGCGCATGGGCCCAGGACCGGTCCTCGTCGCGGCTGCCGCCGGGGCAGTCACGTGGGATTTCTTCTTTATCCCTCCTCTCTTCACATTCTCAATCGGCCATCCCGAGGACATCCTGATGCTCGGCGTCTATTTTATTGTGGCCCTTGTGACGGGCGTTCTTTCCGCAAGGGTGAGAGCCAGAGAGAAAGCGGTCCGTCACCGCGAAGAAAGGACCGCCGCCCTCTTCGCGTTGACAAAGGATCTTTCATCGGCTCATTCTCAGGAAGAAGTCATCAAGGCGGCCGTCTCCAACATCAAAAAATATTTTGACGCCGATGTCGCGATGATCCTCGGAGAGGCAGACGGCGAGATTGCACCAGCGCCGCACCCGGCAAGCTCGATGACCCTCGATGCGAAGGAATACGGCGTAGCGTCGTGGTCGTACTGGAATGAGAAAAAAGCCGGGAAGTACACGGATACGCTCCCGTCCGCAGAGGCAACGTACTTTCCTATCTCTGGTCCGCGGTATCCCCTCGGCGTGATCGGTGTGCGCCTGCTGCGTGAGGAAAAATTGACCGTCGACGAGGAAACGTCGCTTGATAATTTCATCGCTCAAATCGCCTCTGCAATGGAGCGGGAACTCCTCAACGACGTCAACAAAAAATCGATCGTTGTCGCTGAGTCCGAGCGGCTGTACAAGATCTTGTTCAATTCCATATCGCACGAGCTGAGGACGCCGATCGCCGCAATCATGGGCGCTTCGGAAAACCTGTCGAAAGCCTTTGAAAAATCAGGCACCGAACCCGCGCAAGCATACACAAAGGAAATTCATACCGCAACGGAACGGCTCAATCGCCTCGTGGCAAACCTCCTCGATATGTCGCGGCTCGAATCCGGAATGATCCAGCCAAAAATGGATTGGTGCGATGTCCACGACCTCATCAATGTGAGTTTGAGAGGTTTGGAGGGAGAACTCGCTGGACGCAAAGTGACCGTTACTGTCCAACCCGAAATGCCTCTCGTGAAATTGGATTTTGGCCTCATTGAACAGGCGCTGACCAATCTGATCCACAATGCTGTCGTTCACACACAGGAAGGTTCACCGATCGAGGTGAATGCCGGCGTCGAAGGAAAGGAATGTTTTATCGTCGTCGCCGACAACGGCGCCGGGTTATCAAAGAACGACGTGAACCGCGTGTTCGAAAAATTCTATCGGGCCGAAGGGTTGAAAGGCGGAGGCGCCGGGCTCGGCCTCCCTATCGCGAAAGGTTTTGTCGAAGCACATAAGGGGACTATTTCTGCAAAGAATCGTACGTCGGGCGGCGCTGAATTCATGCTGAGAATCCCTGTGACTGAGGCAACTCCAGCCGAACGGGCCTTGCCGTGAATAACAAGCCGGTGATTCTTGCCATCGACGACGAAATCCAGATCCGACGCCTCCTTGAAATGACGCTCGATGCCGCCGGTTACACGCTCCGCTTTGCTACCACCGGAAACGACGGAATCCGTATGGCGGCATCCGAACGTCCCGATCTGATCGTCCTCGACCTTGGATTGCCCGACATCGATGGGATGGATGTCCTGAAAAAGATCCGGGAATGGGCGACGATTCCAATCCTTGTGCTTTCTGTGCGCAGCTCCGAGGCCGACATCGTCGGATGCCTTGACGCCGGGGCGGACGATTATCTCGTCAAACCTTTTCGCACGAACGAACTTCTTGCGAGAGTGCGCGCCGCATTACGCCATCGCTCGGTCCTCCCCGAAAAAGAGCTCTTCACCATAAGCAATCTGACGGTCGACCTCTCCGCGCGGCTTGTAAAAAAAAAACACGAACAGATAAAACTCACGGCGACGGAGTACGCATTGCTCGCCTTGTTCGTGAAAAATGCCGGCAGAGTGCTCACGCATCGGTTCATCCTCGAGCAAGTCTGGGGGCCGACGCATACCGAAGAGGCGGAGTACACCCGGATCTATGTGGCACAGCTCCGGAAAAAAATCGAAGACAATCCCTCAAACCCGAAAATAATTATCACGGAATCGGGGATCGGCTATCGGATGGTTGGGGAAGAGTGAACCGTTCACTTTAGTGAGCCGTTCATGCTCATTATTGTTTTTTCAAGATAACGAGCGAAAGGTCGTCGTTGGGGGGCGCGTCTTTTACAAAGAAATCGATCTCTCCGAGCAAAGCTTTTCCAATCTCTTCCGCCGATCGTTCTCGCAGGGAAGGGAGTCGCCTCATCATTCGTTCAGTACCGAAAAATTCTCCCCATTCGTTGCGCGCTTCGGTAAGGCCGTCCGAATAGACGAGGAAGACATCGCCGCTCTGAAGTTCAAGCCGGTGTTGGCCGTACGTCGTCGATCCCATCAGCCCGAGAGCAGCTTCGCCTTTACCCATTTCCTGCAGACCTTCAGCTGTCAAAAGAACCGGCGGCAGATGCCCTGCATTGACGAATTGCAAGACCCCGTTCATCGGGGCGATCTCTGCATAAACGAGCGAAGCGAACGTATTCGGGAGTCCGTCCCTGTGAAATATGACGTTGAGTTTTGTGACGAGCCGTTCAATGGCGTCATAGTCGGGCGCGAGCGCTTTGAGAGTGGCCTGAAGTTTCGCCATGATGAGCGCGGCCTGAAGTCCTTTCCCCGAAACATCTGCTAGCGCGAGACCGAACCGGTTCTCGGCCAGCGGAAGAAAGTCTATGAGGTCTCCCCCAACTTCATTCGCCGGTCTCGAGTAGATCCACAACGACCATCCGGGTACCGACGGGCTTTGCTGCGGCATCAGCGACCGCTGCACCTTTTGTCCGGCAACGAGTTCGTCCTTGGCGAGCAATTTATCCTTGAGTTCAAGCATCAACACGAGGAGAATAGCGACTTCCCCGACCAGGCCGAAGTTGGAAAATTCGATGCGGTGATGATCGTATGAGATGCTTGGGCTGCCAAGCAGAATCAAAAGAATGCCGAACACCAGCAGAAGTCGCCTCATGGGCGTCAGCCTCATCAACATGCTTTTGAGAAGCCATCCATAGAGATGAAGCCATCGTTGAATTGGCGACATGGCCTCGAGACTCTTCTTTTTCTCCTCGTCGATGTAAAATTCCTTTAGCCCGCGGTATTCCTTCCTGAACGTGTTCCAGTGGTTGAACTGGCGAAGATCGTCCCGCAAAGTATCGCGGAGGCGCGGTTCGTTGGTGTGTTTGTTCGATTCAGGGCTCATATCTGAGATCTTTCATTCATCTACATAGTCATACGAAAATAGGGATGGAAAGTTATCGGCTAGACATTTCTCGGACGTTGCGCGTCTAAAATTGCTTCCGATTACAACGGGCTCAATTGCCGTCCCAGCACTCCCTTCACAATGGCGAGAACAAGGAATGAAATTGAGAGAAGAATGACCGCCAATACGAGGGCGATCTGGAGATCGATCTCAAAGCCAATGTAAATTGCCAATGGCATGGTTTGAGTCCTTCCCGGGAAGTTGCCGGCAAAAATGATCGTTGCACCGAACTCTCCGAGCGCCCGCGCCCAGGTCATCACGATACCGCCGATGATCGATGGAAGTGAAAGAGGCACGATGATCGTCCTGAACGCCTGCGATCTGGTCGCGCCGTCGACCGCAGCCGCTTGTTCCAATTCCCGGTTAATGTTCGCGAACCCTGATGCCGCCGATTTGATGTAATACGGCGATGCCACAAATAATTGCGCAAGAACGACTGCAGTCCGTGTAAACGGGATCTCCGCCCCGCCGAGGATCGGGCCGAGAAACCCACGCCGTCCAAACGCGATAAGAAGCGCGACGCCTGCGACCGCGGGGGGAAGGACCAATGGCATATCGATGAGCGCGTCGAGGAGCGTCCGACCGAAAAAATTTTTCCTCGCAAGGAGGTATGCAACGGGAGTCCCAAACAACACGGTCAGACACACTGTTGTCAACGTCGTGCTGAAGCTCAGACTCATTGCTTCAATCACCTGCCGTTCCTTCAGGCTCGACGACAGCATTGTCGACGATACTCTGAACAGAAGCCCTACGAGCGGGAGAAGAAGAAAAAGAATCAATGGGAGGCTTGCAAGAACAAGCGGCCAACCCGCCGTTCCCGGCCGGTCGGAGTTCTTCGTATTGGTCGACGATTCTGGGTGTGTGGGAGGATGAATTTGGTTCACCGCGGGGTAGGCGTTGTATTCACGGGAAGAAGGCTCGACTGGGCGAGAATTTGCTGACCTTCGTCGGACAGGATATACTCTGCGAACTTTTTCGCTCGGGCCAAATGTTTTGAATCGCTAATGACTGCAATCGGATAACTTGCTATCACGTTGAGATCGTCGGGAATATCGATCATGCCAGCTTCCGTTAACGCGCTTTGCGTCACATCGGAGAAATAAACGATCCCCGCGTCCGCTTCGCCGAGCATAACTTTACTCAACACCGCCTTGACATTTTCTTCGTATGAAACGACGTTGCGCAACACGCTGTCTTTAAACATCGGATTGAAAGACGCGCTGCGGTCGCATCGATCGAGAAATTCGAGCGCGTACTGCCCGACCGGCACGGCCTTGTCAGCAAGCACGATTTTGAGGCCCGGTGCGGTCAGATCGTTTAGCGCACGGACCGGTCCGTTGTGTCCTTTGGGAAATACCACCACGAGCCGGTTGTGCGCGAAAATTTTGACCGACGCGCTGTCGATCCTGCCGGACTTCATCGCTTCGGCCATCTGTTTCATGTTTGCCGAAGCGAAAATGTCCACAGGGGCACCTTGGCCGATCTGTTGAGCGAGCTGTTGAGATCCGGCAAAATTGAATTCAATATTTCCGCCCGGATCTTTTTCCTCAAAATGTTTTGCCATTGAATGAAATGCATCGCTGAGCGAAGCAGCGGCAAAGACCGTTAACCCGTTATCACTCTCTTGTGCGAACATACTCTTCGCCGGAAGAATCCAGAGAAATCCGACGATGAAAATGAATAGCATTTTTATAGTCTTGTTACCTTGTGGTTTACGACCCTGCATCTTTCATGCCTGCAGAAAATTTTATAAGCCTTTTTCTCCCTTCAAAAATATACCTTCCAAAGAGGATAATCAAGGGACTTTATGAAAACGGAAAAAAGAGGCCTTCAAAAGACAAAAGATTTTAGGAATGAAACCTTAGGCGGGCGATGTTGGGGGCACTTTTGCAGGTCCTTAGGATTATTACCCCGTTTCGGAAGGAACTTCGCGCGAATCGACTTATCCTTGGGTGATGACAAACTGCTCTTGAGAACCAATTTGGAGAGGCCGAAGTTGGTTGATTGCAAGAGGCCGAACGCCTGACCGGCGTTTTGCCACTTCAACGATCTTTGTCGTGACGCCGTCAATGTTATTGCACACTTCAGCGCCGGTGAAGCGTATCAGTGCGATCTCATACAATTCAATGTATTGACGGCGACGGCGGTTGTACTCCTCGTGCCTGTCCCCCAAGCGCGTATCTTCGGCAATCTCTATTGCGAGCCTGCATTGCTGAGAATAGAAGTCGAGGGTGAAGACTCCGATGGAATGCTGCCTTTGGAATTTATACTCGAGCAGTCGATTCCCTTTCAGCCGCGACCACAGAATTTTCTCGGCACGGGCAATTTGGCTTCGTAAAACTGGATCTCTTTGCTTTTCAGTCCTTTGATCGATGAGATGAGTCATAAGGGTCTTCAACTAAACGTCATGTTTTTTCCGGCGCGGACCGATCAGCGCAAACCTAGAATGGCCAGAAATTTTTATGAAAGTCTAATAATCGGGGATGTGGGTAGTGGTACATTTTGTCTGGTATATGGACACCATCTTAAGATTCCCGATAGAAACATTCGGGAATGACCCATCCTTTTTTCCGTCATGCCCGCGTGTTTTAGGCGGGCATCCAAAACGTACCAATACCGGGATGTAACGGAAATAGCGCCGTTTCTAATAAATATCCTTGGGTTTTTCACCGCAAAGCCGCTATGGACGCAAAGATGGTTCAGTAACATCAATAATAAGACCATTTGCTTCTTTGTGTCCTTGCGGTACAATATTATTTCTTAGAGGTAGCACTAGTGCAACTCGAGGAGGGAGAGAATCTATTTTCCTGCAGATATATATATCCGCGGAGATGCTAAAATGGAGAGAAGTTACGAGGACGGATGAAGCGTGCTTTGTTGATCTCAGGCGGAGCCGCGTGCGCCCTCCTGAGCAGAATCGCTTTTAATTTTCCACGCTATCAGGAATGCGACAACGAGCATCAATGCGGCGAGCAAAAAAGGAGCGCCGGGAAGTTGAAGCGTGCTTCGCGTGTCGATGAAGTGGGCGAATGCCAGGGTGAAAAGACCCGGGCCGATGACGCCCGTAATTCCCATAATGCTGTTGTTAGCCCCTTGGAGCTGACCCTGTTCCGATTCTTGAACATGGCGCGTCATCAGGCCTTGCGACGAGGGACCATAAAGCCCCATCAAGGAAAACACAGGAACGCCGATGCAAAAAATTGTTCCGATCGGAGCCAAGCCATAAATTGCGAACCCTGCCATGCCGAAGAATAAACCTGCGAGAAGTGCACGACGCTCGCCGAAGTCTGCCACGATTCGTCGTACGACGCCGCCTTGCACCAGCATGCCGCACACACCGACAATTGCGAGCGTGAGTCCGACCGTCCGCTCATCCCACCCATACCGGTAGCTCGCATAAAGAACGAAGACGCTCGGCAACACCTGATGGGCGAGGTAGAAAAAACCGTTAACGGTTGCAAGCCGGAACAGTTCGTGATGAGAGCGAAGGAGTTTAAGCGAGCCGATCGGGTTGGCGCGTTTCCAGGAGAACTTTTCGCGATGATCGGGACTCAGCGATTCCGGTAATACAAAAAGCCCGTACATCGCGTTGAGGAGTGTGAGACCGGCAGCAACCCAGAACGGCAGCCGGACGTCGATCCCTCCAAGCACGCCTCCAATGGCGGGGCCGAGGACAAAACCGAGTCCCCATGCAGCTCCGATCATTCCGAACCCAGCCGCACGTTTTTCGGGCGGAGTCACGTCTGCGATGTACGCTCCCGCGGCGGTGTAGCTCGCGCCCGTGATCCCGGAAATAATTCGGCCGATGAAGAGAAGCCATAACGTAGGCGCCGTCGCCATGAAGAGATAATCGACGCCCAAGCCAAAGCAAGAAATAAGGATGACCCTTCTGCGTCCGTACTGGTCCGAAAGCGCGCCGATGACCGGTGAGAAAAGAAATTGCATCAACGCCCAGACAGTCCCGAAAAGCCCGAACATCTCCGCTGCGCGGGCAGTATCTCCGCCGAGAAAACTTTCAATAAGCTCCGGAAGGACGGGAATGATAATGCCGAGTGCGAGAACGTCGAGAACAACGGTGACAAAAATGAAAGCGATCGCGGCGGGACGAGAGGTGAAGCGGTCTGTGTGGTCGCTCACGAGGATGGGGCGTGGTTAGTGTTTAGCTTTGGGATTGCATGTTGCCACAGACATAAAATAAATTTCCTGCGGATTCAAACTTAGATTATTTCACCATATCCCCCGGCAGTCCCGTCATCTGGAGCAATTCGAACGCAAAATGCTCTGCTTGAACTGCCGGGTCTTCGCTCACAAGGCGCTCCACTTCCGATCTGTCGGACAACTGGAACAGCTCGATAGACCGCACTTCCCCGTTTTCCCTCGTCCCGAAAATAACGGAAACTTTGCCTTCAGCCCGAAGCTGAAAAAGATGCTCGAAGTGCTTCGCCCTCATCGACTCAGCTTGGGCTTTGTCGAGAACAAATTTCTTCCCCTTCTTAAGAATTGCAATAATGTACGGCTTACCTTTGCCGAGTTCTTTCTGGATTTGTTCCTGCGAAACGACCATGCCTGGTTCTCTTGGATTTATTTGTGGAATAGTGCATCATCCTTGGCGAGAAATTCAAAGTACAAAATGCAAAAGGGAAAATTACAGTGAAAAGTTTAAAGTTGGGAAATAATATTTTTCTAAATTTTTCACCTTACACTGTAACTTTGGCCTTTGCATTTTTCACTTGCGTCATTTCTTACTTCCCTGCAATCGCTCCAACTCTCTCCTCGCCATGCCGTTCCTCGGGTCGAGTTTTATCGCTTGACTGTAGTTGTCAATCGCGCCTTGAGTATTCCCCTCTTTCTCATAAATGCCGCCAAGCCGTGCGTACGAGTAGGAAAAATCGGGATACAATTGTATGTTGAGCTTCAGAATTGTTGCGGCAGCCGCCAGCTGCGTAGTATCTTCGGAGATCTCGTCGGCCAACTGGACAAGCGTTCCTTCTTTGAAATTATATGTGAAACCGCCGTAATATTGCGTGCGCAATGCCTGGTATTGACTGATGGTAGAATCGATACCGTGAAGGTCGAAGGTTTTTTTCAGTTTATCCTCCAGAAGAATTGGGACGGCATTGCCGTGATGGCAGGTGATGCAGGAAACCTTCAACGATGACGTGCTGTCCATTCCGAGCTTCGAGAGATATTCCCCGTTGATTGCCTTGACCATTTGCATCATCAGCCGCGCTTTGTCTTTCTCGGGTTTGGCGTCCGACGCAAAGTCTGGCTCGCCAAAGCCTTTCCCTTCTTGTTCGACGTGGCAATAACCGCACCGCACGCCGAGGCCGTTCGCAAACGAATACATCACTCGCTGCAATTCTTTTCCGTTTGTGGTTGCCGGCAATACTTTCAGATTTTTTGCATGATCCGGCCATTCCCACCGCTGTGCCCAAGCAGGAATACTCATCACGCACATCGCCAACACTAGAATCGCTTTCTTCATATCGCTCTTCCAATAATGTTAAAGGGGGTTGAGTTGAACATCCAACGAAAGAATTACGGCAATAATTCCCGTTGTCTCCCTGTCAGGGATTCTCAAATCAAGATAGGAAAATCTGATTGGAATTACATCTCCTATGATGAATTTTTTAATGTGGATGGTGTCTCGGTCAATCCAAAATACTGGTGTGGTTTGCTCTCCCCCTAAAGCAAACCCAGCATGCAAAGAAGGATTTGTTAGCAGTAAAATATGGGAAGTAAAGCAGTCCCCGCTTCAACGCGGAGACTGCTTCAAAACAATTGAATCGGGCGAACCGGGGATCGATCAATGTCTCCGAACGCGCTCGGTCTCCCAACGGCCTTCGAAGTACACCCATTCTCCGTTGCGATGCTCCCAGCGACCCGCAACCCATACGGAATGCGGATGTGGCGGACGTTCCCAATGGCCGCGCACCCAAGTATACCGATGCCTTCTCGGATGCCATTTATAGTATCCCTCGATCCAAACAACATTACCGCGAGGACGAGGGACTACTTCTTCTCTTGGCGGCGGTGGCGGACCTACATTAATGTGAAGTCCAACATGGATCTGCGCCGAGGCAGGAGTTGCTGCGGCGAGAAGGATACCTAAGGCTGCGGAAATCAAAAATTTTTTCATGGCAGTTTGTTGTTTGTGATTGATGTGGTGATGCTGTATTACAATAGACAAGATGAAAAAGGGGCGAGTTTAACTTAAAAATGGCCTATGAATTTAGAATTCGAAGAATGGCGTCGCCCGATACATTGCCGTAACCCCGCCGCTGAGAATCATATGCCAAACAATTCCCCCCGCTTGAGTAACTTCGTAGACCTCGATGGGACCCGTTGAACCAAGCGCCGGGTCTGGAGAAGTGCCGAATCCTACGACAGTATTTCCGTTCGGGAGACGAAAAGCGGAGCCGATGATGCGGGCCCAGTTGTCCTTTGGCGGACGCCATTGCCACACTTCCTGAGATGTATTTCCCGAGACCTCTAACTCCAAAGCTCTGGAGTATCTGTCGTCCGTTCTTTCATAGCCGTTATCCAAAAATAAAATTTGCCCCGGCGCAATCTCACGAGCGCAATGCTGACCGCTGAACGGATCCGCAACCGGAATCGTTGCGCGTATTCCTCCCAACCGCCAACGAATAGTCTGAAAATCGGATGAGAGAGAAACGATCTGATCGAGAAAATGCAAGCTTAACACCACGTCGCCCGACGGGCCAAATGCAACGGAGTTCGCATGAAGCCAATCGCTCGCCACCGAGCGCGACCCGCGATCAAGGTCCGGATCGAGATGGTCAAACGAACTCCAGCGTTTGATGACGGAATCGTTCTCCGGATCCCATTCCCATAAGGCAACTCCGTTCGTCAAAGAATCTCTCCACATTTGCCAATCGTCCGCGATAAATAAGATCGCGTTCTGCGGTGTGGATGTGACGTCATGATGCATATGTCTGCCGGGAGGATTTTCTTGCGCCAGCGTATGAACTATTTGCCCATCCACGGTTACTTCAACGAGCCCGACTTTCGCATCCAGAAAAACAAAATCACCATTTTGTCTCCTTGTGAACCCGCTCGCCCCGCCTTGTGTCCGAAAAAACCAGACCGGTTTCCCTTCTCCGTTTACCGCCACGAATCCGTTGAAGCCTCCCGTTTGATTCAACTCGACCATCGTGTACGGAGCGCTCGGAGACCCTTCGACTGAAAACGTATCCGCCGCGAGGTCCGACGGGAGGTCAGCCAGCGGCGCTTTGACGGAACTGACGACCGTCGCGGGATTAGAATTGCATGCCTCGAAAAAGAATGCAGTCAGTAGTAAAGATATGAAAACCGAAAAAGATAAAAAATACTTATTTATTGCAAGCACATTTCCTCAAGTATCGGGGCAACGGTGTTCAATTCTCTTTCAAGTCTAATAACTATAAACGAATCCAAATAAAATTCGTTCCCTTTAAGAATTATTCCGTCGCCAACATTCTTGGATCGGATTCGTCCTTAAGCTGCACGCCCGAAATTTTTAGCCGAAAGGCCTTTTGGACCAAGTGAAATATTGTATGAGTCGCAATGTCCAGGTGCAACCCTCCTGCCCTGATATTCGAGACACAATTGCGGCTCTCGTCGGTACGTCCCGGTTTCGGTTGATACGTCAAGTAGACCCCCAGACTGTCGGGCGAACTTAATCCGGGCCGCTCTCCGATGCATACAACGACAAGCGTAGCGCGCAGCATATATCCGATCTCATCCCCAATCGCAACCCGCCCTTGTTTCACCAGACAAAGCGGGGTGCATGCCAATCCTTCATCGTGCAAGCGCGGTACGAGCGTTTTCATGAGCGGCGCAAATTGAAGCTCCAGCGCAAGCGGAGAAAGGCCGTCTGCGGCGACGATGCAGATATCTTTGTGCACGGATGGATATTCTTTTAGAACGTTCGCGGAATATTCATCAAGCGATCTTCCCAGGTCGGGGCGCTGCAGATACATAGACCTGTCGGTCGCTTTGGTTTTGAGTTCCAGCGCGTCGGAAAAATATGAGCCGACTGCTTCCCGTAATTTTTTAAAATCCAATTCATAATCGATGGCATCTTTTGCTCGTGCATGGTCGAGCTTGAATTTCAACAGCTCACTGGTGAGCAAAGAACCGCCCGTGCGGCCCAGGCCGATGCGCGCCGGGGTAAAATTCCGCAGATGTCTCCACGGCGATTCGCGCTCGATATCGGTCATAATCGGGCCAAAAGAAGTTTGTTTTGCGTATTTGCCGGAAGAAGCGAGCAGTGTTCATCCATGATATTCATCTCTATCAGCCATCGTTCGAACTCGGGAGCGGGGCGGAGTCCGAGCATCGTACGGACATAGAGCACGTCGTGGAAGGATGTGCTCTGGTAATTCAACATGATATCGTCCGCACCGGGAACGCCCATAACATACGTACAGCCGCTCAGCGCAAGCAACGTCAACAGCGTGTCCATGTCGTCCTGATCCGCCTCGGCGTGATTGGTGTAGCACACATCGCAGCCCATCGGAAGGCCGAGAAGTTTTCCGCAAAAATGATCTTCAAGGCCTGCGCGAATAATTTGTTTTCCGTCGTATAAATACTCGGGCCCGATGAAGCCGACGACGGTGTTGACGATCAGCGGCTGAAATTTTCGCGCAACGGCATACGCGCGCACTTCGCAAGTTTGCTGGTCGACACCATGATGCGCATTGGCAGATAGTGCGCTCCCCTGGCCCGTCTCAAAGTACATGACATTGTCGCCGAGCGGACCCCTTTTGAGCGAAAGACATGCGTCCCTCGCCTCGGCAAGGAGCGATAGATTTATGCCGAAGCTTGCATTCGCTTTTTCCGTCCCGGCGATCGATTGGAACATCAGGTCGACCGGCGCGCCTTGTTCGATCGCCCGAAGAGTTGTGGTAGCATGCGACAGGACGCAGGTCTGTGTAGGAATCGCGTATTGCTCGCGGAATGCAGTAAGAACGTGGAGAAGCTGTATGGTCTGCTGAACACTGTCCGAAACGGGATTAACACCGATGACAGCGTCTCCGCATCCATAAAGAAGACCATCGATCACTTCTGCGACAATCCCTTTTGGGTCGTCCGTCGGATGGTTTGGTTGAAGGCGAGAAGAGAATCGTCCTTTCATGCCGAGCGTATTCCTGAAGCGCGTGACGATTTCACATTTTTTTGCCGCGAGAATCAGGTCCTGGTTCGACATGATTTTGCACACCGCGGCCGCCATCTCCGGCATCACTCCCGGCGCGATCCGGCGAAGTGATTCGCCCGCCGCATCGTCGCTCAAGAGCCAATTCCTGAATTCGCCGACGGTGAGGGTGGAAATTTCACCGAATGCTTCCAAATCGACGTCGTCGACAATGAGACGTGTCACCTCGTCTTCTTCGTACGGAACAATATGTTCGGTGAGGAATGTTTTGAGCGGAAGGTCTGCAAGAGCCATTTGCGCCGCGACCCGTTCCTTCCCGTCTGTCGCTGCAATTCCGGCAAGGTTGTCTCCGGAGCGAAACGGCGTTGCCTTCGCAAGAAGCGATTTCAGGTCCTCGAATAAATAAACTTGTTTTCCTAGTGTTGACCGAAATTGCATAAGGCCGCTACGCTGTCTTCGAGCCGTTCAAATTCAAAATTTTATTTAATCCTGTCTGCGAGGAAATTGCGCGGTATGTTTTCCGATCTAAAGGAGTTCGGGGTTCGGAGTTCGTAGTTCTTGGTTCTTGGTTCTTGGTTCTTGGTTCTTGGTTCTTGGTTCTTGGTTCTTGGTTCTTGGTTCTTGGTTCTTGGTTCTTGGTTCTTGGGACGGAGGTCTTACTCCTTACTCCCTACTCCTTACTCTTTAATGCAAAATGCGGAGTTCAAAATCAAAAACCCGAAACCAAACGTTTGTCGACTACCTGCCTGCCGTTACCACTGTTAATTGTTCATTGTTGATTGTTAATTGTCCTATTGTTTATCGATAGATGAAATAAAAAAGCCAACCGTGCTATTCACACGATTGGCTTTCGTCCGTCCCAGCTGCCATTCCCTTCTTCCAAGCCGGACTTTTACTGCGATTGTGCGCTTCTTTTGAAAGCTAGCGAAGAATCTCTCGAAATGGGATTCTCGTAAAAGGCCTTTCTTTGATTTGTGAACTTTAAACAGGCCTCGCTTTCTAAGGAAGGCACAATTAAGAGACAATCGGGGCGTGCGAATGGTTTAAACGGGAAGGAACTTTTTTATGCGACTAACTGGAATACTGCTCCATAAATCAAAAGCGCGGCGGAAAGCATGGATACCCAAAGGTAAAACTCCCGGTTGCTGATTGGCTTCAATTCATCATGAATTTCTCTATCTAAGCTGCAAAATTCGCGCACGAGCCAGAAAAGGAAAGGTTGTTCAAGCTGTTGTTTTCGCAGTATCATATTGCCTCCGTCTGGTGTGTAGGGCAATCGGCATCGTTGAATGTGAACAGTATAGCTTTCAGGAGTTAGGCAGATATTAGAACCACTTTAAGAAATTGTTAAATCTTGCTAAAAACCTGGGATTGAGGTTCCTTTGACTTGAACGGGCACAAATCTGGTTCTATATTCACAGGCAATTATTTATTATCGATCCGACGGTGAACTTTAACTCTTATATCCTTGAACAGGCGCTCCGCCGCCTCCAGTTATCGGAAGAGGCGATACGGCAGTTTCAGCTTGCCGGAAAATTCAGCGATGTCGAAGGCCGAGGTTTTCCGAAAGAACTTTTCCAACTCAGCACGCCCGTCATTATCCGCGGGTTGCTGAATTTCGCCGTGCTCCAAATGCAGCGTGATTGGTTGTATCCGTTCTGGGTGCATCAGCAGCTGGACCCGGCAAGCCCGAGCTACATTCCCCGCGCACAAAATCCTCTTCTTATCAACGTCACACATAGGAACTGGACAGCCGTGGGAACGCTCAACGGTTTTCACGAAGCCGTTGTGGACCCCCGAGGGCTTGCGACGCCTCTGCCCCGCGAATGGTCGATCGATACTTGGCTGATTCTTGACGATAAAACTTTTTTTCCATCCCTCGCACCTTCGGCTGAACAGACGATGGAAAAGACCTTTCCTTGTCTTACGACAAAATTCGAGATGGAAGGTGTCGATCTTATCGCCGAGCACTTTGCCGCTCCGACCAATCATGGCATCGACGTCCTTTTCGCCAAAGCCCAAGTGAAGAACAAAAGCGGAATGAGAAAATCCGGAGCGGTGTGTGTTGCGATCCGTCCCTTCAACCCGGAGGGTGTCGCTCCGGTTTTTTCGGTTGAGTTCAGATCTCCGCGAATTGCGCATGTCAATAGAACGGCCGGGATCGCGTTTGCAGAATCGCCGGACGGCGTTCTCTGTTCGTCGCTCGAGGATGGCGACATCGCCAATCTTCTCAAACAAGAAGCGATGAGTTCACTCGTGGGCAAATGGAAGACGACTTCCAAGTGCGATCACGGACTCGCGCATGCCGCAGCGCTTTTCTTTTTTGACCTCGCCCCGGGCGAACAGAGATCCGTCCACTACAGCACGGCCCTTGCAGAAGAAAAACCTCTTTTACGCCGAGGCACGAAACAGACATGGAGGGTCTCGTATGAAAAACGGAAATCCGACCAGGAAGCCAAATGGGAAAAAGAGCTGTCGACAGGCGCAACGTTCGAATTTCCGGACGGGGCGCTGAAGGCCCTGTTCGATGCAAGCCGTTTAACACTGCTTCAACTGAACGACGGAGACTTCATTTCTCCCGGCCCGTTCATCTATCATCATTTCTGGTACCGGGACGCAGCCCTTATGATCCGCGCTCTCGATTCGCTCGGATTCCATAAGCGCTCGCGTCAGGTGATCGATGCGTTTCCGCGCCGGCTCATGTCGGACGGTTTCTTTCGCGGCCCCGATGGAGAATGGGATTCGAACGGCGCCGTTATCTGGTCTGTCTACCAGCACTCCCTTATCAGCAATCAACATCTCTGGCTGAAAAGCTGGTATCCTTTTTTGAAACGCGCAGCTCAGTGGATCGTGCGCAAACGGAAGCAAACAGAGAACGGCCTCATGCCGCCAAGCCTCAGCGCCGAGCACCTCGGAACCGTCGACCAATATTATTGGGACTCATTCTGGTCTCTTGCGGGGATGAAATCGATGGTCCGTGTTGCATCGATGTTGAACATGGACCCCGACGTTGGGTATTTCAGAAAAGAGGCAATCGCCTTCGAGCGAGACGTTTTTACGTCGTTGAACGCTGTCAACGAACGTTTGGGCGAGGAGCTCATTCCGGCGACGGAGCGGAGAAATTTCGACGAGAGTGCGATCGGCTCTATCTCGTGTCTCTATCCTTTAGAATTATTCGAAAGCCGTTTGCGGTCTTCGGTCAACACGTTGCGCAAAATTGCAAATCAATTTGTGTGCGAAAAAGGTTTTCTTCACCCCATCGTCCATTCAGGGTATAATCCGTATCTCACTCTGCAGATCGCTCATGCGTTTCTTGTCGTGGGTGAAATTGAAAAAGCATGGAAGATCGCCGATACCATCTTCAGCCAAGGAGCGCCTCCGTACTCTTTCCCAGAGGCGATCCATCCCCGCAGCGGAGGCGGAACAATGGGCGACGGGCATCACGGCTGGGCGGCCGCAGAGATCGTCCTTTTTCTGCGAGATTGTTTAGTAAACGAAGTGGACGATAGTATCACGCTGTTTAAAGGAGGGGCCAATCGGTTGGTGCGGCGCGGGATGACTACGACCCTTCAAAACGTTCCTACAAAGTTCGGTCCGGTGACGTGCGCTTTGACCTTCACCGGACCTACAAGTGCGACAATTGATTTTGAGGGAAAATTCTCGTCCGGAAAGACCCCGGTCGAGGTCACAATCTATCTGCCGTTTAAAATCATCAGCGCCGTTGCATCATCGCCAAATCATGTTTCCGTCAGCAGCGGAGAAGACGGGTGTGCAGTCCTCCATTGCTCTCCAAGAATGCGGACTCTTTTTCTTAAGCTATAGGACTGGGGACGCTGGACAAAACAACATTGCTGCGGCAATTGAAGTCTCTCCTGCACGCGTTTGAATTCCCGTCTGTTTTTGCCTACCCAAAGCGAAAGTCCTGAAGGATCGGTCAAAGCGAGCATCGGCGCATCGATCATGCTGTCGGTTGCGGTAATGAAAGGACGAAAATTTCCGACACGTTTCCGGAAGACATCTTGTTTTCCGGAAGAGATAGGAAACGGTTTGATGAGCGACGACGTAAGAACTCCGTCGCACGTTTTCATCTCAATCCCAAATGCGCGCTCGGCAGGGATCGCAAAAAAATCAGCTGCAACGATCCTCACCGCGATCTGGTTGCTCGCCGAGATGATGTAGTCAGTATAACCGATTTCCCTCAGATAAAAGACGAGCTCCCTCATTCCGCGGTGAATCCGTGGGACAGGCACCTGCTTCCCTTCGACAGCGATGACCGGTTCGTGCTGGTTCAGCACCCGCACTGTCGCTTCTTCAACTTCCTTTATAGATAATCCCTCCATTGCTTCAACGATGAATCGGTACGCAGCAGTCTGATCGGACCGAAGAAAGGCCTCATATTCGCCCCACGTACAGCCGAGCTTCTTCCCGTCCGCAAGGAGGCGAGCGAAAACGGCCTCTCCGATATCGCCGACGATGAGCGTATTGTCAAGGTCGAAAAGGGCGATCTTCAACCCATCATTCGGCAAAACCTTCAACCGCTTTTCAAGCGATTCGATTTGGAATTTTATATGAGGGGAGATCATATTCGCGAGAGCGTTGCGGCCTGCTTCAACGGTTCGACCGAGCGGAAATGGTGAAACGAAGCAGCAGTGGATGTCTCCTGAAAAGGTATCGGGAGGACGGTGATTTGGATTTTCGTTTCTCCGCCTGCGTATGTCAATCGGTTATACTTCAACATGCTCACCGGATCGTCGCACACTGCCCCGGCGCCATTTGCCAAAAGGACCCCGTGCCGTTCGTAGAGCTCGTTGCGATGGACATGTCCGTGGAGCACAGCTTGCACGCCGAACGTCGTGAACAGCTTTAATAATCTGCGGCGTCTTTTCATGCGCATCGTTTTCGATTCAATGTTTCTCCATAAACTGCTCTCGATTGACCTATCGATGAGGTCGTTGAAATGGTGATGGATTGCAATAATCGGCACCGAACCGTTCAAATATTCCTCCGCCTGTAAGCGAGATAAAGCGGCGACTTGATCATCACTAAGGCTGCCGTTTGAACCCAGAGGATTATCCCACAGCGACCAGGGTGGAATCGAATTCAATCCAATGATCGCATACGGGCCGACATGTTTGACGAAAGGAAAGATGCTTTCTTCGTTAAGATAAGTCACTCCGGCGAACGTCTCCTCAAAAGCTTCTTCAAAGAGCGCCAGTCTCCGGTGATAGTCGATCGTTTTGATGTGTCGTGGAAAGCTCAAAACATCTACGGCCCTGTGCGGTCCTCCAAAGACGTCGTGATTTCCGGGGACGATCGTCAGCTTCTTGCTGTCCATCAACCCATAATTCATGAGGATCGACCGAGCCAGATAGTAATCGTCCGGATCTCCTGTGCTGACAATATCTCCAGTAATGATAAGATGATCGCATCCCTGGTCGAGAATGGTACGGAGAAGAATTTTGAACGATTTGATATGTTCTCGATAATACTGCCTGCTGAGGTGAGGGTCCGAAAGGTGAGCGATAGTGAATGGGGTGCCGGCCGGGTTGACGGTCTTTACCGGATTGTGACGGGCCGAGCCTTCTCTTGCAAGAGATGGTTCAGGCTGCCCGCGAGAACCGGCGACGGAACTCCCCGACAACTTCGCGGTAACTCTCGAAAAGTTTGTCGAGAACAGATTCCCATCGGTACTCTTGTGCACGAGCGAGTGCGTGTTCAGCGATGATCTTTCTATGATTGGGATTGTCAAGGAACCACTCTACTTTCTTCGCAAGGTCGGAGCTGTTCAATGGCTCGGCGAACAATCCCGAGCGACCCTCCTGGATGATCTCCACCGCGCCGCCGACTTTTGCTGCGACAGGAGCAAGGCCCGACGCCATCGCCTCGAGCGTAACGAGGCCAAACGTCTCGGTCGTCGACGGAAAAACAAAAATGTCCGAGGAAGCAAAACTCTCCGCCAACGGTTTGCCGGATTGATAGCCGAGAAAATGCGCGCCGGGCATCATCGCTTCGAGCTCCTGACGCGCGTGCCCGTCGCCGACAATGACCATTTCAAAATCGTTGCGCTTTGAACGTAATTCAGTAAACGCCTGGGCAAGGATGCGCAGGTCTTTTTCCCACACAAGACGGCTCACGAATAGAATAATCGGCTTCTCCCCTTGGCCGAACTTCTGCCGCCATTCCTGCGAGCGATAGAAAGGATTGAACGATGCGGTGTCGACGCCGTTGGGAAGATACTGGAGCCTTTGGATGCCGTGATCCCGGAGTTCGTGGAGAATCGGGTTTGTCGGGACAAATGTCCGGTCGACGTTATTGTAAAGACGCCGCAACAACCGCCATGCGAGGTCTTCGAGACTCGTCAAGTTGTAGTAACGTGGATACATCGGGAAATGCGTGTGGTATGTTGCAACCACGGGAATCCCGAAATGCCGCGCATATTTTACCGCGGCAAACCCTAACGTGCAGGGACTGTTGATATGAAGGATGTCTGGCTGAAATTCCTGCAGATATTTCGCGAAAGACTGGTAGCCCGGAATTGCGATCCGATAGCTTTTCTGCAGCGGCAGAACTACCGATGGAACGCCGAAGACGGGAATAGGAGTCGGACCGGCGGGGAGTGTGGAAGCAATTGCAATAGCCTCGTGGCCGCGTTCAACAACCGCATCTGCCATCCTGTAAATGCAACGCGTGACGCCGTCTTGACCGACTTTCAAGTTTGCGTTGAAGTATGCAATTTTCATAACGCCTCCTTTCTCCTTTTCTACGTGGACAAAAGTAAGAAGTTGTCGTTAGCTCAGTGTTACCATGGTATTAAATAACCATGAAAAGAGAATTTGCTTGAAAAAGATGCCCGAAGTTGATTAATAATGAGATCGTTTGCTTATTGTGAATGCTATGTAGGTTGGGATGGCATCCTGGCCGACGCAAACCACATGGCCCATTCAGAACTTCTTGCATTGACTTTCATCTCGCCCTATATTGACCTCAACAAAAACTGAGAACCTATGGACCAATCCATCAAGCAAAAACTTCTAGCTAACGAAAAAGAGTGGGAATCCGAGTGGGGAAAATTCCAGGAAGACGAGACACTTCGTGTCGACGATGCGCTTATTGAAAGAGTCGCGGACGAATTTTCGGAGCGCTTAAAGGAAAACTATCCTTTCTTTCATCCCCGGTATGCCGGCCAAATGTTGAAACCGGCGCATCCTGTTGCGACGATGGCGTACGAAGTGGCGATGAGAATTAATCCGAACAACCACGCCTTAGACGGCGGGCCTGCTACTGCAAAAATGGAGATCGAAGTCGTCGCCGATCTTGCCCGGATGTTTGGCCTGAAAAATCATTTAGGCCATCTCACCAGCAGCGGGACCATCGCAAACCTCGAGGCCCTTTGGGTCGCTCGATCGCTCCATCCAGAAAAAGCGATCGCATTTTCCTCGTCGGCGCATTACACGCACAAGCGCATGTGCGGAGTGATTAAGGCGCCGTTTGTAGAAATCGAGGCGGATGAGCGCGGGAAGATGGAATGTGGAATGTTGGAAGATGCGTTAAAGTCGGGGAAGGTCGGGACGGTGGTGGCAACGATGGGAACGACTTCTCTCGGGGCTGTGGATCCTTTAGACGAGATCCTGCCGCTGTGCCGGCGATACAATGTCCGCGTTCATGCCGACGCTGCGTATGGCGGATTTTTCACTCTTCTCGCAAGGCAAAAAACCCCCGAGATCAACCCTGCACCATTCCTTAGGCTTGCCGAATGCGACAGCATCGTCGTCGATCCCCACAAGCACGGACTCCAACCGTACGGATGCGGATGTGTGCTCTTCAGCGATCCTTCCGTCGGAAAATACTACAAACACGATTCGCCGTACACGTACTTCACGTCAAAGGATCTGCATCTGGGTGAGATCAGTCTGGAATGTTCGCGGCCCGGCGCCGCTGCGGCGGCGTTGTGGTTCACACTGAAATGCATCCCGCTTCAATCGGATGCGGGGCTGGGACTAATTTTGACCAAAACTCGACGCGCGGCGCTCGATTTTTCGAAGCTGATCAGCGCAAGTTCTGCGTTGAGCGAATTTATCAAGCCCGAACTCGACATCGTAACGTATTTTCCAAAGTCCGAACCGCTTACAGCTTCGCTCATATCTAAACTCGCTGAGAAAATTTTCAACGACGCGATGCATCATCCGAAAAATCCACTGTTCCTTGCACTTCTCCATGTTGCCTCAGGGCAACTGAAGACTCATCATCCGCTCATCGAAGCCGATCGGGATTCAGCGACAATTCTCCGCAGCGTGCTGATGAAACCGGAACACAGGGCGTTTGTGCCGGAAATGGTAAAGGAATTAGAGGAGATAGTGAAGGAAGGCCGTTAGCATATCTCGCTGCCGGCTAATGCTTAATCGGGCGTGCGCTTTTTGCCGCGAGGAATCCCCCCAGATATTCCAACGAGTGAAGGATCATCTTCTCGTCGATCGGTTGGGGTAAATTCACTTTGCCGATTGAAGTCGGTAACACGAGGCGGATGTTTCCGTCCTGAACTTTTTTGTCGATGCGCATTGCATCGACCAGCTTTGGCGCTGGACTGACGAGACTACCTGTCCGGGGGATCGGAATTTTCAGGATTGTATCTTCTATTTTTCCGGCTTGGGAAGAGGAAATGAGCCCGAGTTGATGCGCAATAAACGTTTCCGCCACCATTCCCAGCAAGATCGCCTCGCCGTGTTTCAATGCACGATAATGCCCCGCATGTTCGAGTGCATGGCCTATCGTATGTCCGAAATTCAGGATCGCACGGAGACCGGCCTCACGCTCATCCCGCGACACGACGAACGCTTTCATCTTGCAACACTCGACGACGATGCGCGTCAACGCGGAACTCTCTTTGGCAAGGATCTTCTCAAGGTGGCGGAGTGTGTAAGAAAAAAAGCCTTTGTTCATGATGATGCCGTATTTTATCACCTCGCCGAGCCCGCAGACGATCTCCCTGGAAGGCAAGGTCTTCAACACATCGATGTCGGCCGCGACGAATGCCGGCTGATAAAACGCGCCGACCATGTTCTTTCCCAAAGCATGGTTGACGCCAACCTTTCCGCCGACGGATGAATCGACTTGCGCGAGGAGCGTCGTCGGGACCTGAACAAAATGAACGCCCCGCTGATACGTTGCGGCGATGAACCCTGCAAGATCCCCCACAACTCCTCCTCCGAGTGCGACGATCGTCAATTGCCGCTCAGATCTCCATCGAAGAAGGGACGAATAAATCGACTCTGCGCGTTTAAGACTTTTTTCACCTTCCCCAGGAGGTATGACGATCGAGCGGACCTTGATGCCGCCGGCTTTAAGACTGCGCAAAACGGCTTTCAAGTAGAGCGGAGCAACATGCGCGTCCGTAATGACGACCGCCGATTTCGGCAACCGGTGTTGATTAAACAGATGGCCAAGCCGCGCGAGCAGACCCGTTCCGACATAAATTGGATAGCTCCGCGCGCCCAGCGATACACGCACCGTCGCCGTGTGTGACTTAGTCTTCAATATGATGCCTCAGCGTTTTTACAAGCTCGTCGATCGTGTTCCCGATCTTTTTGTCGTCGGTATGAATGATGATATGCGCCTGCTCGTAATACTCTTTTCTGCCGGCAAGCAACTCCTCGATGCGATGCTGAAGCTGGTCGGAATCCATAAGATCTCCGCCGGCTGTGCGCAGCATCGGGCGGTCGCTTTTGGTCCGCAATCTTTTATAGATGTACTCGGGCTCGGCCTTTAAATAGATGAGGACGCCGGATCCCTTGACAAGGTCGAGATTTGTTTGATTGGCGATCGTCCCACCTCCGAGAGAGATCACCGTACGCGGCTTCCGAGCGACCTCGGAGAGAAATGTCCGCTCTATTTCCCGAAACCTCTCCTCGCCATCTTCCTTGAAGATATCGCCGATCTTTCTTCCGTCGCGTTCCTCGATCAAAAGATCGAGGTCAGTGAAGCTGTACCCGATCGTATTCGCGAGTATCGGTCCAATAGTACTTTTACCGCTCCCCATAAAACCGGTGAGGAAGACGATCGAGCGGCGGACTGCTTCATCCATAGATTCGTTGCTCAGTGAGCGATTTCAAAGGTTGCTGATTTATTTTTTTTGACCCCTCTCCGTGCGGCCGGCGTAAATGCACCCTTCCTCCGACGTCTCAGCCATTGCCTAGAACGTTTCCCTGCTCCCCTTTCAACTTTTCTTTCATCTCAGTCTTCAAATCCTGGTAACGCGAAGTTGCATGCTGAACCTGCTGCCTCGCTTGAAACAGGTCGCGTCGAAGCGCTTCTTCCATAATATCGGACCTCTTGAAGTGAAAATAAGTACCGGAGATGAGTCCAAGCGCAAGCGCTGCAAGGACGGCAAGAAAAAGATTGAAGAGTTTTTTTACCTTCATATTGAGCTGTCCGAGCGTTCGGATGGTGTCGTCGCGAGAATTTCTTTTATCGCGGAGCAATTGGAGAATCGTGCCTCGTATAGATGTCATGAATTCCTGGCCTTGGTCGGTCAAGACGGCCTGGAGAGAATCGGATGAACTTTTCGACATTGATAGTTCAATCGACGATTTCAAGATGGCCAAACGGCTATTGATCGACGCCTCAAGCGAGTCGAGAAATTGGTCCTGGTATTTACCGTTCGCGTTGAGCTGCTTGAGATAGAGGATCGATTGCTGGACGGATTTCACGGCGGTGTTGTAATTCCCGACATATTCGTTGCTGCTCGTAATAACGAAGCCGCGACGGTTTGATTCTGCACGTTGCAGTGAGATGAGGATATCCTGCAAGACAAACACCACTTCGTGATCGTAAGACAGTTCTGCGACAAACGATTCTTCCTCCGTGAGTATTTGCTTTGCGTAATAGCCCATCCCTGCGAAAAGGATCGTTATAACGACAAAACTGATATAGAGTATTTTTCTAAAGGTCTTTCGCATTATGGTTCCGTATAAATGCGCCGAAACCCCAAGCGCTGGCGGCCGGATTTATGTCTCATCGAATTCAGCATTGGTATCTTTATGTGCTCACCGCCGGTTCCGGCGCGCCTGAAGCGGCTCCTTCCGTTACGACGCGCGTTTGAACGCGGATCACATCGCTCATCGTGAGAACGCCCACGAGAAGATTTCCCTCCGGACCATCGACAACGGCAAGTTGCCGGGTCTCGAACTTCTTCATGGCGACGAGGGCCTTTACGAGTGTATCTCCCGTCGAAAGCGCGGGGGGCCTGTCGATAAGATTGTCGATATGGAGGTCCCCTTTCCCATCAGCCATCAATCGACGCAGGCCGGATTCAGTGATCAGGCCGAGGTAGACATTTTTCTCGTTCACAACTGGAAAAGAAGTGAAATTATAGATCGCAATGAGCTCGAACGCTTCGGAAACCGTCATACTCGAACGGAGCGAAACGATCCTCTTCGAATGCATGGCGTCTACGACCTTCAGCTGGTCGAAAACGGTTGTGCTGGGCGCGTGTCCGTGCGGCAGATGTATCCCATCTTGCTCGAGCAGGGCGTCGAAAATCGGCACCGGCCTCCAGTGCCGCGCAAGACCGTACGCGATCATGTTTGCGATCATGAGGGGAAGGATCATGGAATACCCTCCCGTCATTTCGATAATGATAAGAACGGACGTAATCGGCGCTCTGATGATTCCCGCAAAGACCGCCCCCATCCCGACAAGAGCGAATGCGCCTATTTCGTTTGTCGTATGGTTAAAAAGAAATACGTCAGTATATCCGAGCACGCCGCCCACCATCCCGCCGATGAACAATGCGGGGGCGAAAATGCCTCCGGCTCCTCCGCTCCCGTAGGAAAATACCGTTGCGGCGATCTTCATGATGCCGAGCACGAGCATCACTTTCAATGTGAGGCTTCCGGTAAGAGCAACGGACAATGTTTGATAGCCGACCCCGGTAACTCCCGTCGCCTGCACCCACAGAAGAGCGATGATCGCCAGGATGCCGGTCGCGAGGCCGCCGATCGCTGGCTGAGCCCACTGCGGCAACATTGACGAACGCTTGAACCAGCGTCTCAAACCGAGAAGGGAATCGGTAAACAGAATCGACGCCCCGCTTGCAACTACGCCTAAGATCGCGTAGAGGAAGAGGGATGACAGATGGTGAAAGCCGTAGACATGGAGCACTTCCAAGAGAGGATGTTCACCAAGAACATTTCGCTCAATGACCGCGGCAAGCGCTGCGGCAACCACGACTCCCGACAGGAGAGTTTGGTCGAGCGTTCCCACAACCTCCTCGATCGCGAACGTGACCGCAGAGATGGGGGCGTTAAATGCCGCTGCAATGCCCGCGGCCGCTCCGACCGGGAGCAGTCGACGGAGATTTTGCCGAGAGATGGCCGCAAGGCGCCCGATCTGAGTTGCGATGCCGGCGCAGATATGGACCGTCGGGCCTTCGGGGCCCAACGAAGAACCTGTGCCGATCTGAAATGCGGCGATGAAAAATTTGCCGACGACGTCGCGAAATGGAATTCTATCGCGTTTTAAAACGAAAGCAGCTTTGACCTGAAGGACTCCGCTGCCTCGGGCCCCGGGCGCGACAAAATATAAAAATATCCCGCATATCAGACCGCCGATGGTCGGGATCAATATGGTCCACGCGACCGACGTAGGGACTGATGCCGCGAGAGCGCGGTTGATGGTAAAATCTTCGATGATTTTGATCGAGAGGTGAAATGCTACGGCGGCAAGTCCGCAAGCCGCGCCGATGATAACGGTAAGGCCGAAGAGGCGTTGACTTTCTGTGGGTACTAAGTTGTAGTAAAGGCGGAGGAGTTTTACGCTTGCTTCCTCGAGCAAAGGCTTTTGCCATTCCATCAGTCTTCGCAGGCCCCGTTTCATCAACCCTTTTCCCTTGCCGAATATCCCTGGGTCTGATTCGGTCGCCGGTTCTTCTGTCGTCAATGTTGCATTCTCCTTCGCGCCGCAAAAATAAGAATCGGTACTTTAAAAATGGAATTCTCTATGGACGGAAATTCGGGACCGATGCGGCAATCGCTATTGATACTGTTATCGTCCCTCGTATTGGCGTCTTAAAATATACAAAGAAAAAATCTTTTAAGAGAAAATTTTTGCTTTCCGATGCACCGCGACCGGCGAATCATGCGACGCGGGGCGTCAAAAACAGCGTAAAATTGTTTGAAAGCGGCATTTGCCGCGACACGCGGCGGAATATCGGAAAAAGAATTTGCACCGCCGGGCAAGACCGTGATCCCCGGCGGCAAAATATCCGATCATTACGTAGAGTCGTTGAGGTTAGCGCAGGTCGTTGTTGGTGACTGACCGAGAAGAATAGACCGCCGTTGCGGTGAACGGCGTGTCGATCGGATCGATCGACTGCATAAAATTTGTGCCGCTTCCGTTGCCGCGTATGAGCCGGCAACTCGGGCATAATGGAGACGCTCTTCAGCGCCGTTTAGCGGTAGAACTGATCCCTGTAGTCTTGGATATCCGCTTTTTCTCTCAGCTTCTCGAGCCAGTCTGCGATGATGCGTTGTTTCTTTTCCTGCAGCATCTGCGCGGCAAGGATATTCTTTTGAGCGTTGAACCCGGACGTATCGAACGGCGTTTTGCTGAGCAGCTTGATAAAATAACAACCTCGGACGCCTTCGACCGGCTGCGAAACCTTTCCGACAGGAAGGGTCATTGCCACACCCGCAAAGGCATCGTCGCGCCCTATCGTTGGAATAGCGCCGTTGACGCTGAAGTCGCCCGTCGATTGCGCCATGACGCGCGGATCTGCTGCCGCGAGTGACGTCAGGTCGAGCGTATCGCTCATAGAGGACCGCTCTTTCGTCATCGCTTCAGTCATCAATTTCACTTTTTTCATCCGCAACACCCGCGGTCTGAGGAACTCTTTCACTTCGTCAAACGGACGAACTCCTTCTTTTTTTACTTCGGAGATCTGGAAAACGGCTACACCTCCGACAACCTCGTACGCGTCGCTGATGTCTCCCAAGTCCTTGTCGAAAGCAAATTTCATGACAGACTCGTTCGAGCCGACGCCGGGAATAGAAGGCCCCTTCACAAAGGGGGGCGTTTCCTTGACCTGGAGGTTGAAACTCTCCGCATCCTTTTCAAATTTCCCGTCTTTCGCGACGTAGGCAAAATCCTGCGCGCGCTGAAAGGCGTCGTCTTTCGTTTGCGATGTCGCTTTAATAGGAAGGGTAATGTCCGCGATTTTCACTTCACGGTCGTCTCTCCCCTCAATCTTGATGATGTGGATGCCAAACTGCGTTTTCACCGGTCCAAGAATTTGCCCCGGCTTTCCTTTCAGGGCGACGTCCTCGAACGGCTTTACCATCCGGCCTTTTCCGAACCAACCGAGTTCGCCTCCGCTCGTCGCGGCTCCCGGCTCGACGGAATATTTTTTTACAAGTTCCGTGAAATCTTCCCCTTTTTTCGCACGGGCAATGAGTTCGTTCGCCTCTTTCATCACGGCGCTCTCATCGCTTCCTGTATCGTGCAAAAGAAGATGGCGCGCGCGGACGAACGTCTCGGAACCTTTTTTCTCGTCCAGGATCTTGATCACATGGTAACCGTCGTAATCCTTCACAGGTCCGACGATATCTCCCACGTGAGCGGAAAAGACAGCGTCTTCTTTTTCTCTCGAAAGTTGTCCATGCTTAAAAAAAGCCGGAGCCGCAGGGTTATCGCTGTACGACTTCTGAAGTTCGAGAAAATCAATTCCGGCCTTTGCCCGTTGAACGATGCTGTTGGCGTCGGAAAGAACATCCTCCGAATCTTTTGCCGACGGTTGATCGCTGAACAGAACATATTTGAGTTTTCGTGTCGCGTTGGCCTTGAACTCATCCTGGTGGTCGGTGTAATAGGTCCGGAGGTCTTCATCCGTCACCGATACCGTGCTGTCGGGGAAGAAGCGGTTGGGGTCGAACAAGGCGTACTGGGCATTGAGCTTCATGTGCTGGTCTTCATAGCGTTCCGCGACTTCTCCCGGCGTCACGCGTACCGATGCAAAAATGAGGCTCTGCATTTTTTCGTTAAGCCTTTGCTGGCGGAGACCTGTCTCCACCTGGATCATAATGTCTTTATTTTTCGGGTCGTTGATCGTTTGATCGTAGGCTTCGCGGTTAAACCTCCCCGTCGAATCGCGGAACTGTTGGACGAGGAAATCCGGAGGATTGTCTCCTTTCACCCAATCGACAAGCTCCTGGTCTGAAACGGTAATGCCGGCCCTTTTCGTCTCGCGATCGACAAGCGTCGATGCGATGAGGCTGTTCCAGACCTGGTCGCGGATCTGTCGATACGTATCGTCGTCCGGATCTTGTCCCGTCTGTTTTTTCTGGCTGTCGGCAGCCCGTTTCACAAGATCGGAGAATTCCTGGTAGGTAATTTTCTTTCCGTCGATGATTCCCACGTAATCACGGCGTCCAGAACGAATGCCGAGATAATCCATCCCCCATTCGAACACAATCATCACAACAAACATTACGACAAGTCCGATGAGAATAACCGGCATGTTGTCGCGCATTCTTGTCATTATAGGCATAAACGAACAGACTCCTTGCTCACGAATAAAGTTTCACAATGACCTGAGAAAGGAATATAACCGAAACTGGCCTGAGATGCAATGCAAAATCGGCGTTACCTTGACTTACATTCAACATTTGGTTACCTTTTCAAAAGGTTAAAAACGGTTTCATCATTGGGTGAACGCCAAAAAAACATTGCGATTCTCGGCTCGAGCGGTTCCATCGGCAAGAATAGCCTTGAAGTTATCGCAAACTTTCCGAGTCAGTTCAAAGTCTCCTATCTCACCGTCAATAAGAACGTTGACGAGCTCTGCGATCAAGTCAAGCGATTCAGACCGAAGGGGGTCGTCGTCCTCGACCCGGATTCGGCCGCTGCCTGCAAGAAGCGCGTCAACGGAACTACGGAAGTGTTGGCGGGAGAACGCGGGCTTGAAGAGGTCGTCCAAAGAGACGACGTCGATGTCGTGATCAGCTCGCTCGTCGGTTTTGCAGGATTGAAGCCGACGATCAAAGCAATTCAGGCGAAGAAAAAGATCGCCCTCGCGAACAAAGAGACCCTTGTCGTGGCCGGGCAGATCATCATGCGGCTTGTCAAGGAGCACGGGGTCACGCTCATTCCCGTCGACAGCGAGCACTCGGCCATCTTTCAATGTCTCGTCGGCGAATCGGGGCGCGCGATCGGCAAAGTCATCCTTACGGCATCCGGGGGTCCGTTTCTCAACGCATCGAAGGACGAACTGACACGCGTGACCGTCGCGCAAGCGCTGAAACATCCGAATTGGAAGATGGGGAACAAGATCACAATCGACTCCGCCACGCTCATGAACAAAGGCCTCGAGGTCATCGAAGCCCATTGGCTCTTCGGCGTGCCTCCGGAGAAGATCGAAGTCGTTATCCATCCCCAATCGATCATCCATTCGATGGTGGAATTCGTCGACGGGTCGGTGAAAGCGCAGCTCGGCGTGCCGGATATGAAGATTCCCATACAATATGCGCTGACATTCCCGGAACGCGCGACGTCGAACTTTGTACGCGTCGACTTCCCCCGGTTAAAAGAATTGACATTCTTCACTCCCGACCTCGAGCGTTTCAGATGCCTCGGACTTGCGTTCGACGCGCTGAAGCAAGGGGGCACGATGCCGGCGGCGCTCAATGCGGCGAATGAAGTTGCGGTAGACCGCTTCCTGAGCGGGACAATTTCTTTCAGCCAAATCCCGGAGATCATCAGCCGCACGATGAAGGATCATACGTCGACCTCGAACCCAAGCCTCGAAGACATCATCGGCGCCGACGCATCGGCTAGAAAATTTGCATCGGGTATTTGCCGTTAAGTCCAAAATCAACTTGTAGACGCGAATAAGAGAAAGTTCTTTGGCGATGGAATTTTTAAATCAAGTTTTTTACTTCCTCATCACGATCGGCGTGCTTGTGTTCATCCATGAATTCGGGCACTTCATCGCTGCGAAAGCATGCCGCATGCGAGTCGACCGCTTTTCTATCGGGTTTCCGCCGCGGGCGTTCGGGAAAAAAATCGGCGAGACCGACTATTGTGTGTCGTGGATTCCCGTAGGCGGATACGTCAAGATCGCCGGGATGGTAGACGAAAGCTTCGATACGGAATTCATCGAACATGAACCGCAGCCGTGGGAATTCCGCTCCAAGCCGATCTGGCAGCGTATGATCGTCATCTCAGCGGGAGTGACGATGAACATTTTTCTTGCAGTGGCAATTTTTTGGGGGATCAACTACGTCAACGGCGGCCTCTTCCGTCAGACGACCGACATCGGATACGTAGTCCCCGCGAGCGCAGCCGAGAAGGCGGGGTTCAAGGAGGGGGACAAGGTTGTTTCCATCAACGGAGAAAAGATCGACCACTGGGACGCCATCCAGTCGGCCATCTATGTCGATTTTGCCGGAGACGATTTGAACGTCGACGTCGAGCGTAACGGCAGCATCCAGACGCTCGCCGTTCCTCACTCGATAGTACCCGATATCTCCGATGCGTCGTTCGGCCTTCTTCCGGATTTCACCCAGCCAGAGATCATCGAAGTCCTCAAAGGTAAGCCAGCCGAAGCGGCAAAAGTCGAGCCGGGGGATATCATTCGTTCTATCGACCACCAGAATGTGATCAACCAATATCAGGTAACGCAAATCATCAAGGCGAACGCCGGACGGAAGATCGAGTTTGCCTTGGAGCGCGATTCTCAGATCGTGCGAACGCAAATTACTCCATCGGCGGAAGGACTCATCGGCATCAGCATAGAGACGCGGTACGTCGGTCCGATTCTCCATCTTCATTACGGTCTGTTTGAATCGTTCCCAAAAGGCGTGAGCGACGTCTACGGCGCAATGAAGCTTTTCGTCAATTCGATCTGGCATATCGTCGTCGGCAAAGCGTCGTTTGCAAAATCGTTCGGGGGACCGATCAAGATCGCGCAGATGGCAACGCGCACCGCGGAGGTGGGGTTGATGAGTTTTCTCGGATTTATGGCGTTGCTCAGCATCAGTCTTGCGGTGATGAATATTCTCCCGTTTCCCGCACTCGACGGCGGACACCTTGTCATGCTTGCGTACGAGGCCATTTTCGGAAAACCGATTCCACACAAGGTTCAACAGGCGGTGCAGCAGGCCGGGGTCGTATTACTGCTCACATTCATGGCATTCGTTATCTATAACGATATAGCCGGTTTTTGAAGGGTCTTTTCCGGTGACTCTCAACACAGCATAGAAAAGAAGAAATCTTCATCTTAAGCACACCATCAGCCTGCATTCAACTTTTCGGAGAGCGGCATGAAAAAAACAAAATTAGCTGTACTCATTTTGATGATAGCGTTCGTGTGGGCGGTAAAGTCGCCTGCGCAGCAATACATCACGGTGATACCGACGGTCACGAGCGCAGATATTGTCAACGCCACTGCATTGGTCGACCCCCTCACCGAGCAGGTGAAGAACATCTCCCCGTCAAGCTTCTCGCTCAATATCATTAATAATACTTCTTCCACGCATGGTAAAGACACCGTGTGGGTAAACATGCATATTGAGGCATACGTGACGCTTGATGAGGACGGTCCTCCGGCGAAACAACTCGTCACGGCCGACACCAGGAGACCATTCCCGGTTCCGCCGGCGGGTAGAATCTTTACCAGCCTCGATGCTCAAACCGGACATTCAAGCGACATCGACATCAATTCCGACGTTAACCAGACGATGAAGCAGCGCCTGAAAGACGAGATCTCGGACGCATCAAGCGGCGGAAAAGCTCCGTCGGGAATTTATCAGGTAAAAATAATTCTGTACGTCGTCCAGGTGGGCAGTCAGATGATCGTTCCGAACCAGATCGTCGACTTGAGCAACGACCCCCGGTTCACAGTCAGTGTAACGAACCCTACGAACGCAACGCTCCTTCAGCCGTCCGACAACGGAGTGGAATATCCGTCGCCCTTCCCGCAGTTCCAGTGGACGTACGACACACGCGGCGTAAAGATTTCAGTGTATGAGAAGAGGCCGGAGCAGCAATCGTTGGAAGACGCCATCTCGGCGTCGGACCCGTTCTGGGTCGTCAATATCAACAGAAAAGCTTCGGGGAATCTGTCGATCATTACATATCCTCAAGCAGCCATTTCTGGACCGGGCATCAATCAGCCGGAGGACAACCAGGCGTTCGGGTCGCCCCTTCCCCGCGATCCGCGTCCGCTCGAGCGTGGCAAATCGTACGTCGTGGTGCTCGACGGTATCCGTACTGCGTTTGGATACAACATCGACCCGCTGCGGACGATCAGATTGTTCCGTATTTCCGACCCGCAGGGAAATATGATCATGAATATTCTTCAGTCTGCGTTGAGCGGAGGGACATATCAAAATTTCTTGAACATTATTCAGGACCAGAAGCTGCAGGTCAATAGTTCGCATATGACCCTTAACGGCGTGTCGCTTTCAGGGCAAGAGCTTCAGATCATTCTCAACCAGAACAAGAATTCAATAAAATCAATCCGATTCGAAGACCAATAGCGCACTGACTTTTGGAGAATACTACATGAGAACAATCTACCTCTTTCTTATGCTGAGCATGGCGTCATCGCTTTGCGTTGCCGTGGCGGCGCCTCTGTATGATCCCGCCAAGCCGGTCGCTCTTATTTTTAAACCCGTCGGGTCCGTCGACTACCTGAAAGAAGGAAAAGACTGGACCAAAGCCACGCCTGCCACCCCTTTGCTTTCGGGCGATAAGGTGAAAACGGGAGAAAATTCATTCGTCGTTATTAAATTCATTGAAAATTCCATCCTGCGTTTACAGGAGAATTCTGAGATCACGATCCGCGGTGAGCTGACGGCGGATAAGGAGTTCTCGAAAAACGTCAACCTGTCGAGAGGGGAGCTCAACTTCGACGTAAAGAAAAGAGAGAACGAGAAATTCGAATTTACCACTCCCACGTCGGTTGCATCGATCCGCGGAACGCAAGGACTCTTCATTAACGGGGGGGACAGCAGCGATGTATTGATACTCGGCGCTGGGATCGTTGTATTTACCAATACTGTTTCTAATCAATCGGTGAACGTCAACGCTGGACAGACCGCAAGGTCGTACCGCGACGGGAAAATCGAAGTCAAGCAAACGACGCCCGCAGAATTGAAACGATTGCAGGGTTCGTCACAAGGCGATGAAGGAGGAAGCGGCGGCGGCGGTGGCGGCACATCGAACAGCGGAACATCGGGTTCCGGTACTATGAGTGTCGGCTTCGCAGTAACCGCACCTGTCGCAACACAAGGCCAGGATTTCAACGTTACGGTGGAGCTCGTCCAGACCTCCGTGCCGGTCGATACGTTAAAATCGATCGTCTCGTACTTCGCGCTGGCCTATAAAAATTCATCAATGACTTCCTTCAAGGAAATCCCGGCTACGCTATCCGGCAATAGCGTGAAATTCACCGTTCCCGGGACCGACGTTGTCAGTCCGTCGCTGGGCGTCTACGTGATCTTCAAGACAAAGACCGGCATCGACCTCACCTATCCTCCGAGTGACCCGCAATCGAACCCGATTGTGGTGAATGTTCAATCGACAAATGCCAACGAATTGAAGATCGAATTTTCAGACCCGAGCGGAAAGCAGAAAACGATGGTAATCGACTATTAGTTTTCGCGGGACCTCATTCAAAAACCGCTTGCAATTTTAGGCTCCATTCTTTAGATTGCAGGCGGTTTTTTTTATTAAGGCCATTAATCGTCCACCATCGTCCCGGCTGCCATGGACTTTCTCCGTAGGAAATTTTCTTTCCGTGTGGTTGTACTGTTGATCCTCGTCGCGGTGATGTCGAGCCGTGACCGAGCTTTCTCTCAGATCAACACGTACATTCGCAGCATTCAAGCCGGGGAGGCGCTTGAAGGATCGCCGTTGAGAGTTTCAGCAGTGTTGGCGAAATCGACCGAGCTTGCGCGCGTCGTCCTCTACTACCGACAGTTCGGCCAAACGGAATTCCGCGTACTTGAAATGCCGATCTCCGGCGACTCAGCATCGGTCGTCATTTCGGCCGACGAAGTGTCTCCCCCTTTCATGGAAGTGTATGTCCAGGCGCAAACGTCATCCGGAATGACCGAAACGTATCCGTACGAGAATCCGCAGGCGACACCGACGCGGATCACGATCGCAGCGAAATCCCCGAAAGACCAAGAGATACTTATCCTCAGCCCGGACAAATCGGAACAACTTATTCCTTCGGACATCTACATCTCCGTCTCTTTTGTCTATGCGGGGGATATTGTCGACCGAAAGAGAACGAAGATCTTTTTCGATAACGCGGATGTCTCCTCTCTTGCCGTTCTCGTGGGCGATTTGTTGATCGTTTCTGCAGATGCCCTTCCGAAGAATATACAATCGGGCGTGCACACAATTCGGGTCGATGTCTTCGATACAACCGGGGCTCCGTACCATACCATCAAGCAAACGTTCAGCGTCATCTCACAAGCTGAACAAGAGGAGACGGGAGAAAAAATTGTCTACGCGGCAAACGCACAGGCAGAGGGAAGGAATGAAGATATCCAGGGCGCTGTCACTCCGTACCGAAGACTCACCACCAACGCGAACGCGTCGTACGGCATTTTGAAAGCGAACGGCAACATGTATCTCACTTCTGAAGAGGATCCGACGCGTCAACCGCAAAACCGTTATTATCTGGGTCTCGATGCAAAATATGCGCGCGTCGGCATCGGTGATGCGTATCCCCGTTTCCCGACAACAGTCATGGACGGGAGGCGCATCCGCGGCGTGACCGCCGACCTATTGTTAGGCCCGTTCAACATGAATTACGCAAGCGGACAGGTCACGAGGCGCGTCGACGTCGATTCGAGCCAACAGGTGTATTCTCCCACATTGGCGAGGAACCTCACGGCGATCCGTCCCAGCTTCGGCAGTGGAGAGAACTTCCAGCTCGGCTTTACGTACCTCAAAGCGAAGGACGAGTATGGCAACGCAGACACGATCGTCAAACCTCAGGAGAACGTAGTCATGGGGTCGGACATGCTTGTCGCGTTCGACAACCATCACTTCGAGCTTACGGGACAGACATCCTACAGCTTAAACAACGTCGACATCTCTGCCCCTGAATTTACCGACGCGAGCATCGACAGCTCGCAGTTGAGCAGCGGCACCAAAGACGTGTTAAAAAAATACGGAACGAAATATTTGTCCAAGGTGATCACGCTGAATGAGAACCTTCAGCCCCTTCCCCCGGGATTGACGGCGCTCGTCTACGAGACCGGTCTCGCCCTCAACTATTTCGGCAATTACCTCAAGGGAACATACCTTTACCACGGCGCCGATTACAATTCGGTCGGCACGACGGCATTGCGGAAGGACGTCAAAGGATACAACGTGTTCGACAGGATCCGATTAGTGCAGAACACCGTTTTTCTCACGGCAAGTTATGAACATCTCCAGAATAATACTGCCGGCCAGGATACGATCTTAACCTCGAACGGACTTGTGCAGCTGACGACGACCTACAACACATTTAATTCCTCGGTCTCATACTACCCGACCACTCATATGCCCAATTTCACGATCGGGTATGGGAACAACACCGACGAGAATCCGATCGACCCGTACGACAAAGACACTACCGTCGCGTTCCGAGCTATCAACGACAATACCAACAGATACTTTCTCCAATCGACATACGACTTTTCGTATTGGGGCAGGCACAATGCCACGCTGAGTTTTGACGTCTCGCACAAAATAGACAACACGCAGAATAAACAGGACGTTAAAGGGGTCAACGCTTTTTTGCTTATCAATACCGTTCATACCTTCCCGCTTGAATCGACGTTCGGGTACGCGATGAGTTTGAATACGATCCCCATGGTGACGATCGATACGTCGGGCGCAACGCCGAAAACGGTCGTGTCATCGACGTCGCTCAATTACACGACAATTACGCTCAACGGACGCTACCGGCTTTACAAAGACCTTTTAAAGTTGTCCGCAACGTTCGCGCCGACCTTCGGGGACTTCAAACGGACCGTGCTGGAGATGGGGTTGCAATACGCCATCGCGCAAAATCAAAGCGCGGCGTTCCAGTATCAATTCATCATCAACTCCGGCACAGCGAACGATTCCTACGTCAGCCTGATTTACCGCATCAATTTGTAGCAGCGTATGGCACAGCCACTCCTCAAACGATCCATACCGTGGCTAATCAGAATTTCTCTCAGCTTGGGGATCGCGCTGCTCGTCATCGTGTTCGTGCAGGACGCGATTTTCCAATTCCACTTCTTCGACCGCCTGAAGCTTTCCTTCATCGATAAATCGTTCGCGCGGCGCGGACCTCTCTCCTATGCTCAAGATTCACTCGACGTCGTGATCGTCACGATCACGGAAAAATCCGACGCGACGGTGCCAGACCATATTCCGTTCCCAAGAGGATACTACGCGAGAGCTATTCGCAACCTCAACAGGGCGGGAGCCCGTGCGATCGGCATCGACATCACGTTCGAGGACCCCGACGCTCACGGCGGGACCAACGACGCTGACCTGCGGGACGCCATCAAAAAATATCGGAACGTTGTCGTCGCCGGGAAGACCGAGATCCGCAACGACCTCGCGACGATCAAGCGTGAACATGAGGATTACCATAGTATCTTTTACTCAGCGGACAGCTCTGTCGGCATCGTCTACGTCCAGAACGACGAAGACGGGATTTACCGTCGTTACGAGCCGATGGCAAAGAGTCCCGGCGAGGAGAGGTTCGTCCCGACGTTTGCGTTCGCTTTGATGAACAAATACCTTGGCCTGCCGTCGACGGCCGTATGTCGAGACGAGGGAAATTATTTTGTCCTCGGGGACCGGAAGATCCCGAAATACGACGACGTATCGATGCTCATCAATTACCACGGATTATCCGGGCAGACGTTCAAACAAATCGATATCGTGGACATCCTTGACGACAAAACATTCCAAACGAACGAGGAAAAAAAGCTCCATACGGAGATCAACACGTTCGACGACCCCGACTACGGCCTGCTCAACACCAACACCTTCAAGGACAAGATCGTGCTCATCGGGCCCGCGTTCCCCGAATCGAAGGATATTTTCCCCGTCTCCATCGCCGACCCGAACAACCCGGATAACAACCTGATGTATGGCGTCGAGCTCCACGCGAACGCCCTTCAGACGCTCATTCATCAGAACTTCATCGTCCGGCTTTCGGTATTCCTCAGAATCCTCTACACGATCATCCTTTCGCTTATAAGTTTCCTCGTCGTCTCCGCGCTGAAGCAGATCAAATCAAAAATGGAATTTGTCTTCGAGATCGTCGCGCTTGCTTTTGTCGGCGGCGAGGTCTACGGCGTCATCGCGCTTGCGAATTACGCGTTCGCGGCCCGCAACCTCATCGTGCCGGTCGTCGCGCCGATCGCCGCGGTTTTTGCAAATTACGTCGGGAGCGCTGTCTACCAATACCTTGCCGAGCGGAAACAGAAGGTGATGATCAAAGGCATGTTCAGCCAGTACCTGAACCCGCACGTTGTCAACGAGCTCATCGCACACCCGGAACGATTGAAGCTCGGCGGAGAGCGTAAAGAGCTGACGGTGCTTTTCAGCGACATTGCCGGCTTCACGACTTTTTCCGAAAAACTTCCTCCGGAAGAACTTGTGCTCGTTCTGAACGAATATCTGAGCGCAATGACGGATATCGTGTTCAAGAACGACGGGACGCTCGACAAGTATGAGGGGGATGCGGTGATGGCATTCTGGGGGGCGCCGATCGCGCTGGACAACAACGCCTTTCACGCGTGCACTGCCGCGCTCGAGATGCAAGAAAGACTTATTTCGATCCGCGAAAAATGGAACGCAGAGGGAAAACCGAACGTCCATGTCCGGATCGGCCTCAACACCGGTGAAATGGTCGTCGGCAATATGGGGGGCATCGGGAAGTTCGACTACACCGTCATCGGCGACAGTGTGAACCTCGGGTCAAGGCTTGAGGGCGCGAATAAGGAGTACGGCACATACATCATGGCCAGCGAACGGACGCAGGAATTGGTGAAAGACCACTTTCTGTTCCGCGAATTGGACCTGTTGATCGTAAAGGGGAAGACGAAGCCCATTAAGGTGTTCGAACTGCTCGGCAGAAAAGACGACAGCATTCCTGCCAATAAAATTGCAGCGGTCGAAAAATATCATAAAGGTCTTGCGTTGTACCGGCAAAAAGCGTTTGTCCAAGCGATCGAATGTTTTGCGGAAGCCCTCGCCATTGACCCGTCCGACTCGCCCTCGCGTTTGTACACGCAACGCTCTAACCTCTATCTCGAAACCCCTCCTCCGGATAACTGGGACGGCGTCTTTATCCTCAAAACAAAGTGAACATTCCCTCTTGTCACTCGTACCGTCGGACTACTTCAGTCCCCGCTCGTCATTGCTTTCACAACGGCGGTCTGGGCATCCACAAACGAGGAGAGCGGAAGCGTGCCGACATTTTGAAGCAGCTCCACTTCATAGATAGCCGCTCTTGAGCGAAAGACGACCACCCGCCGCAACAAAGAATTTTCCGAATAAATATACACGCAGAGCGGTTTCGTATCTCCGATAACGATCGGGGTCCTCAGAATTCTGCACTCATCGCCAATCTTTCCCAGTTTGTTCTGCATCGAAATATTCCCCAGGACCGAAATGCTCTCTTTGTCGAGGTCCGACTTCGCCGTCGCCAACGGTCTTAACTCTCGGATAGTCATCGACGCGGAGCTGTCATTACGCATGATCCGGAGGTCGGAAGCGTGGTTTGCTCCGGGGCGCAAAACCCATCCTTCGGGGATGAGCATTTTTTTTGCGGAGACGGGAACAGGCCGCGAAGCGGGTTCAACGGACGCGGCGGAAGAAGATGAACAGGAGAAGCTGAAAAAAGAAGAAATGAGGAGGAGAACGAAGACAGCAGGCCGTACAGCGGCCGCGATCATGTTCGTCATTCGGACCCTCGCCGGTATTTATCTTCCTGAATAATGAGCCGAAGAGAAATGCGGTGAGAATTCCCGAGCTGGTCGGCACCGTCGAATTTGGCGAACGAATAGTCGATGTCGAGCTTGCGAAGATGAACGCCGGCGCCGAGCGTGAGGCTTTTGACGTCGTTGTACCCTACGCGCAACGCGACAACTTTTTTATAGTCGTATTCCACCCCCCCGTGAGGGTCGAAGCTCACCGGACCCACATGAGCGATGGAAGCGAATTGTCGATTCTCGAAGCGCACGTCGGCATCGAGGGCGGGGCCAAGACGGCCGCCGAAGAGTTCGAAGAGATACGCTCCGCCGATCTTCAGCGTCGGGGAGATCAGTTCGTTCGTGCCGGTATTCCATGCGACGAGCGTCGTCGTAATATCCTGCGCGTTAACGCCGAGAGAGAGGTGGTCGTTGGGAGCGTACAACGCGCCGAGGTCGAAGCCGATTCCTGTCGCATGGTATTCGCCGATCTGACGGAAGATGAGTTTAAGATTCGCGCCGTAATAGAGGTGTTCGGAATGTTGTTTTGCATAAGAAAAGTACAACGCCCAATCCGCCGAGTTGAAGAACGTGATCTGGGAAATATCCGGCCGCGCGTCGAGGTCGTTATAGACGCCGTCGCCGTTCGTGTCGAGCTTTCTTGTGTCGGGAATGCCGTCGATGCCGAGACGGATGACGTTCACGGCAAATGTCGAAGCGTTGTAGTTGACCACCGGCGTGCTCGTGCCGTCCTGACTGACCGTTGTCGTCGTATCGTTCGCTCCATACGGGAACGCGACGCCGGCGTAGTCGAAATTTTCAAGGCTGCCGAACTGCTCGTCGTGCATGAGCGAAAATTCGGGATAGTTGATGCGCACGAGGGCGGCCGGATTCCAGTATCCCGCGGTTACGTCGTTTGCCAGAGCCACATACGCGCCCCCAAGGCCGAGGGCTCGTCCGCCCACGCCGATCGCCATAAACTCTCCGGCGTACTTTGCGACGTACGTGTCGCCCGCAAAAGCCGTTCCCGAAGAAAAAACGCCCAGCGAGATCACCGCAATCGCTTTTTGTGCAAAATTCATAGCCTCACCAAAACAAAAAACCGAATTTCTTCTCTCGATGAAATTCGGCTATCGTTGTTAGAGAAGAATGATGCCCCTCGTGAACGGGACATCTGCGCTTAGGAAATTTCTTGCTCTCTAACAATGGTCGATCAGGTCTTGTCTCCTCAACAGCAATTTAGCGGAAAAACTTTGAAAGTCAAGATGGGAAAATCGGCGATTGACCGCAAACCTTCCAAAGGTTTCTGAAAGTAGCCCGTACCAAATCGGCGGTAACATACAAGTTTGAATTGAGAAAACATGCATGTTTCAGTCGCTTCGCGCCCTCATCATGACAGGTCTCATCGTGTGGATGAAATTATATCGGCGGCCAATTTTGGCATACAGTCGCTAGCAGTCCCTTTTAACACGTCGAAACCTTCAAGCATATCATATGCAGGATGGGGGTCGATGAAAAATTTGCGTTTTGTTCGTTGGAAAAGGGGAAGCAATCCTGCGGCGGGATACACCTGCGCAGAAGTCCCCACCCCGATAAAAACTTCCGCAGTCGCTACAAGTTCTTCAAGATATTCTTGCCTCATATCGACAGCTTCGCCAAACCAAACGACATCCGGACGCAGCTGGCCTCCGCATGCGGGACATGTATCGCCAAGTTTTGTCGGCGCGGTGATCTGGCCCCTGTAATCGCATGTGTATGAAGGATCGTCGTACGGCGGGATGGAATGATGAAACTCGCACTTCTGATAGTCAACGCGGCCGTGAAGATGCCAGACATTCTTCGACCCAGCTCTTTCGAGCAGCGTATCGATGTTCTGCGTGATGTTGACCACTTCGAAACATTGCTGGAGCGATGCGATCGAGATATGGGCAGGGTTGGGATTGCATTGAAGGCTTCGGAGAAATCGTTGTTCATAAAATTCCAGCACCAATTTTTTATCCCGCTTCCACCCTTCCGGAGAAGCGACGTCTTCGATCCGGTGCTGTTCCCACAGTCCCCCCGCATCCCGAAACGTGGGAATGCCGCTTTCCGCGGAGAGACCGGCACCGCTAAAGACAACGATTGTCTTCATTGAGAAGGATAGTTGAGAAGAACGGTTAAAAATTCAAAATGCAAAGGGCAAAGTTACAGTGAAAAATTAAAAGTGGAAAGATAAGTTGCGCATCGAAAAAGCTGATCTTCACTCTTAACTTTGCACTTTTCACTGTAACTTTGCCCTTTGCATTTTGCACTTTTAACTTTTCCCCCTCCACATAAGCCCTCTCCACAAACCGCTCACCGCACTTAAAACGGCGTCCTCGATCCATTGAATGGAGGAAGCGGTTTATGCGGAAAGCTCCCGTCGCGCATCGCCGCGTCGTATGCAAACGCCGCCATAATCATCGAGGCCTGCTTCATATCATTTTCCTGGATGCGATCGAACACGTCCATGTTTGAATGGTGCGTGCGCGTTTCATAATCGATATCGTCCTGGATGAACTGGAAGCCGGGCAAGCCGATCGCATCGAATGATAGATGATCCGTTCCGCCGGTATTCTCGAGCGTCAGCGTCGAAGCGTCCATATCGGCAAACGGATCGAGCCACGCCCTGAAGATCGGGCCGACCGCTTCATTTCCCTGCAAATAAACTCCACGAAACTTCCCCGTTCCGTTATCATCGTTAAAATAGACATAGAGCTTGTCGTACTCCGGTTTCTTTTTTATTTCGCCGTAAGTGCTTCCCTCTGCCGTCTCTCGTTCGCCAAAATGTTTTGCAACGTACTCGCGCGACCCGAGCAGCCCTTCTTCTTCGCCTCCCCATAACGCAATACGAATCGTGCGGCGCGGTTTCAGGCCTAGCGTCGTAAGAATGCGCATCGCTTCCATGCAGACTGCCGAACCGGCGCCGTTGTCCGTCGCACCCGTGGCGCCGTGCCATGAATCGAAATGTCCGCCGATCATGACCACTTCATCCTTCAAATCTGTCCCCGGAATCTCGCCGACGATGTTCATGCCCGGCTGGTCATCGGTGAATTCTGCCTCGAGATTAAATTCAAGCTTGACGCGGCTTCCTTTCTGAATCATCCTGATGATGCGATTGTAATGCTCCGCGGCCAGCACAATCTGCGTGAGAACTTTCGGCTTGGAAGGATCATAAGGGTTGATCCTCCTGTCGAACGGCGTCGTCGCCGGTTGAACGACCGTGGCGGCCTGCACAAATAAAGTTCCATCGTCGCCCGCGGAATTCTCGACTGTGAGCGCTGCTCCTTCATCTTGGCAAAACTCCAGCCTTTTCCTGGCCATGATGAACCGTTCCCTCAACATGCGAAACGCCGCGGTGTCTCTCCTTCCACCCCGGCCTCGTCCTCTCGGAACGTCGGCGTTCGCCATCTTCAACAACTCTTCGTCTGTCAGCCGCTCGGCGTCGGGCGTAAAGTGCGCCCTCAGTTCCCGGAGGTCGCTGAGAAGCACGATCGCACCTTTTAATTTTCCCTTATATTGCTGCAATTCTTCTTCGGTTTTTGCGTCGAGGTAAACGGCATAGCCGCGGACAGTCCCTTTGGTCGACGGCGACCAGGCTTTAGGGTATGCAATGAGCGGCTGCACGCGGGGCTCGATCATCTCCGCGGAGAAATCTTTCATCGACCAGCCTCTGCCGAATTTCCACGTTTCGAACGCCACATTTTGCAGCCCCATGTCTTCGAGCCTTTTTTTTGCCCAATCGGCGGCTTCCTTAAATTCCGGCGAGCCGGTCAATCGCGGCCCGTACACATCGGAGATATAACTCAACGTTTCCATCACCTTTGAGTCGTTCATCTCCTCGTTTTTTATTTTCGTAATGACCGCCGTGTCGACCTTCTCCGGAACGGGCTGGCCGAATGCGGCCGTTACAACGAATGCTAACACCGTACAAAACAGTAGCCGATGTTTCATCGCTTTCTCTCCTTTAAATGTGTAAGGGTTTCCATTGTGGCACTATCCGAAAATCGAAACGGTCATCGCGCGGTCGAGCCGTTAACGCCTTCTTCGCGGAGGGCGACGCTGACCATGGAACTCCTTTCGTTCTCGTTGCTGCGGGATATGTCGAGGATATTTTTCGGGGATCGGTGTAAGCAGATGCGGTTCCGGGAATACGCACTCGATTTTCTTCCCGAGGAATTCTTCCAGTTTCGGAAGCTCGTGCGAATCTTCTTCGTCTGCAAAGTTGATGGAGATGCCGCTCGCCCCGGCGCGTCCTGTACGGCCGATGCGATGGACGTATTCCTCAACGTCCTGGGGCAAATTGTAATTGATGACGTGGGAGATGGCTTCCACATGGATCCCGCGAGAAGCGACGTCGGTCGCGACGAGCACGCGGATCTTTCCTTCGCGGAACCGTTCGAGCCGGTTGATCCTTTGACTCTGATCGACATCCCCGGAAAGCAGCGCGCAACTAATGCCGTACATTTCGAGGCGGTCTTTAAGCCTGCGCGCCTCGTCTCGCCGGTTCGCAAAGATCAGAACGCGCTCAAGATGTTTTTGCATGATGAGGTTGTAGAGAAGCGCCGGCTTTTCATCTCTCGTCGTAATATAGGTGATTTGTTCCACGCTCTGCACGGCGACCTCTTCCGGCTGGACCGTGACTTGGAACGCCTGCCGTGTCCACGACTCTGCAAGCCTCTTCACGTCGGAAGAGATCGTCGCGGAGAAAAACATCGTTTGCCGCTCCGATTTCGGCGGCGTGCTGAGGACGATTGACCGCACCGCGGGGATGAACCCCATATCGAGCATACGGTCCGCTTCGTCGAGGACAAGGATTTCCACTTTACCGAGATCGACTAATTTTTTCTTTTTAAAATCGATAAGCCGGCCTGGCGTACACACGAGCACATCGGACGGCGCTTGTTGCAACGCCTTTTGCTGTTTGATGTAGTCAATCCCGCCGAACAAGGCAAGTGTCTTGCACGGCACATATTTCCCGAGCAAGAGTGCATCTTTGTAGATCTGCATGACGAGCTCGCGCGTCGGCGCAAGAATCAATGCGCGCGGAGTTCCGAGCGGACGCTTCCCTGCGATGGGATGCTTTAAGACGTGAGCGAAAATGGTGATCAGAAATGCAGCCGTTTTCCCCGTTCCGGTTTGAGCCTGAGCGGTTACATCTTCTCCCGCGAGCGATTTTCCGAGAACTTCGGACTGCACTGGAGTGCAATATTCAAACTTAAGATCGTAGATGGCGTGAAGTACTTCTGGAGGGATATCGAAATCGTGGAACCTTTTTTTCCCGGGGACAACCGGGACCGAAAAAACAGAACTATCCCACGGCTCATTCGTCGCAGGGAGAGACGGCGGATGCTGACCGCGGCGCGGTTCTTGAGGTCTCCGTCCTTCACGGTTTTTCTTGTTGCGGTGCCGGTTTTGGTCTGTGTGATACCGCTCGTGCGACGGCGCGGGGGCTTTTGACGGCGGGAGCTCAACGTGCGGGACTTCAGGAGTTTTCGCTGCGAAAATCGAACGAATCTTATCTACTAGTTTTTTAAGCAATGAATCGCTGCCTCGTTATGGCCACAATATTGAATTGACTCAATGTACGTAAAACAGAACTGATATGACAGGCGGCTGTGCAATTTGTGGCTGCAGGACACTCCTTATACCGGCAATTTCATTTTGCTCAGAAATGCCGCGAACCTTGGATCGGACCTGATGTTATCGAGAAAGGAGTCAAATATCGCAGCTATTGTGAAGTACCACGAAGGGAGGCCAAAACGATTGAGAAGAATATCGACAACCGCATGAGGCCGAATCCTCCTCCGCAATACACGATAAGTGTCTGCCAAAGTTTTCGGGCTTGGACTTCGCCCAAGATCTTGCTCATGCGTGCCTGAAATTACGGGTCAAATGGAGGAATATCCATTAAATATCTTCATTTTGGTAATGATTTTTGCGGCCTTCCTGATACCCGTAGTCCCCTTTCTCTTTTAAAAATCTATCGTTACATTTCGGCAAGCGGCGAAAAGCACATTCGACAAAACAGCAAGCTTCATGGATCAAAGAAAAGTCTTCGATCGTTTCGCGCGGTGGGAGGAGATGTCGTTTCTTTTCCTTTTCCTCTTGTGCTACACTGCGACGGGCCAGACTCCCTCCGCTTCAAATTCCGCGCTTAGTCAATATCAGGAGCTCGTCGAAATCGATAAAGGTGCGTTTGAAAACGACGAGCCGACCACTCAATCGTTTGCGAGCAGCTGGTTCGACGTGACGTATGACAGCCTTGCGCTTGATGTAAATACGCAGACAAACTTTCTCAACGGAGAAGTTACCATTGTAGGAATTTGCCGCGAGGCCGGCCAGACAACATTGACTCTCGACCTTAACGACGCCATGCATATCGACTCCGTGTACGTCAACGGATCACGATCCTCTTTCATGCAAGACCCCTTTTCGTTCAACGTGACGCTCGGCCAGGCGCCTCAAACGGGAGACGCACTCCGTGCGACAATTTTTTATTCCGGTTACCCGGTCGCCACTGGCTTCGGCAGCATCGTGTTTAATACTCATGCTGGAGTTCCGTGGGTCTACTCTCTGAGCGAGCCGTATGGAGCGCGGGATTGGTGGCCGTGCAAGAACGACCAGAGCGATAAAGCTGATTCCGCGGACATTGTCGTGACATGCGACTCCGCGTTCAGGGTCGGTTCAGAGGGCGTACTGCTCTCGGTAAAAAATTTCGGCAACGGGAAAACGGCGTACCACTGGCATGAAAGTTATCCTATCGCTTCGTATCTCATCTCCATCGCGATATCGAACTATGCGCAGCTTACCTACTGGTTTCATTATTCTCCCACAGATTCAATGGAAGTTCTGAATTACATCCTTCCGGAAGACGTCCCGACCGCGTCCCGGATGCTTCCGCTCGTTCTCGACATGCTGAAGATTTATTCGGGCATGTACGGGCGATACCCTTTCATCAGAGAAAAGTATGGTCATTCGGAATTCGGGATCGGGGGCATGGAACATCAGACCATGACCTCGATCAGCACTTTCGTCGAAAACATCGTTGCGCACGAGCTTGCCCACCAATGGTTCGGCGACATGATCACATGCCGCACATGGTCCGACCTCTGGCTCCACGAAGGTTTCGCTCAATATTCGACGGCGTTGTATCTCGAAAAGGAGTACGGCGTTGATCAGTACTGGAACTACATGAAGACCCAGATGGCGTCGGGAATTTCCGCTGTTGGGTTCGTCGGAGCTCCCGATACGTCAACGCCCAAAACTCTTTTTTACGCGCCGCTGGTATACGGAAAGGGAGCATCCATCCTCCATATGCTTAGACATGTTTTAGGAGACAGCGTATTTTTTCGAGCGATGTACGCTTATGCAAACGATCCGCGATTGATGTATTCAAACGCCGCTTCACAAGACTTTGAGAGGAATTGCGAAGAAGTATCGGGAAAGAATCTGTCGTATTTCTTCCAGGAGTGGCTTTATGGGGAAGGCTTTCCGGATTATCAATATACGTGGGACTGGAAATCATCGGGGGGCTCAGGCACCGTCTCGCTGAATATCACGCAGGCTCCCGACAGGATAAACCCAGCGTTCTTCACGATGCCGATCGACGTGAAGATTTCCACTGCGGAAAAGGAGACGACCGTGACTGTCTTCAATAATGCGCAGAGCCAGAATTTCGCGATAGATTTTCCGGAAAACCCAACCTCAGTGACCCTCGACCCGGACGGATGGATTCTCAAACTCGCAGCTCACATTAAAGGCGCCCCCTTGTCCGAAGCTCAGTTGGTCCAGAATTACCCAAATCCATTCAATTCCTCTACGAAAATTACGTACTCGATCCCAAAAGCCGAGCATGTAAACCTGTCTGTCTTTAATTTATTGGGACAGAGAGTTTCGACAATCGTTGACGCAAAACAATTTGCCGGCACGTTCGAGTATCAATGGTCTCCGGGCAATCTCGCAAGCGGTATGTACATATTTCGATTGACGGCCGGTGACTCTCAAATCCAAAAAAAGATGATCTTGCTTCGATGAAACGGTAAATCTACGACGTTGGAGTCAACCGCCAGAGAGATCGCGAGTGAGTGTAAAGATTATTTCAGAAAGCCGTACTTCCTGATATGCTGGTAGGCCATGTAGGCGGCGCCTCCAGCGCTGGCGACACCGAGCATCATGCGGACCGATCCGAGCGGGTCGTCGTCTTTCCGACCGAGACCCATTTTCCATGAAAGGTCCAATCGCTTTTTCGGGACAACCGGTTCTGAAAGAAGCGCATAACCGAGAAAGGTTTTTGGAAAATCTTCCGTGATCGCGACATCGGAAGGCCGGGTAGGGACGACAAGCGAAGGATGAGAGAGAGTATTTTGGGGACCCGGGAAGACCAAACCCTTCAACATCAGCGAATCGACCCGGGGAGCCACATTAGGTTCCTGAGCTTTTGCAACCGCGCAAAAAATTATCGTGCAGGCTATCAAGCCGGAAAATTTCATCGCCTATCTGTTGTCGATTGTCATAAAAAATTTACACACTCGCATCGTTGAAGTCAATCCGCCTTATTGTAGTGCCCTATAAATACGCGAGCCCGGTACTTTCGATGCCGGGCTCTCGGTTTTCTATGAACGACCTCCGCGAAGGATCTCAACAGTCCGCGTAATTCTCATGGTTCATCATCGATGGCGACCGCTGTTTCGGACGCCGGAACGACCGCCATAGTAGTATCCGTGAGGAGCAACGCGGTGCACGTAATACGGGGAATGATAATATCTGTATCCAAACCCGAAGTACAATGAGGGATAATACCAGTACGGATAATACCCCGGATACCAGTAGTAAGGCGAATAGGAATAGTACGCCGATTCGCTCGATCCGTCACCTTGTGGCGGAGGCGCGTTCATCTCAACCATTGCGCTGATCACTCTGTCGCTAACGCCGGCGTTCTTGAGATCGATCACGTCTTGCGGCTTGAGTTGAAACCATGAGTCCGAAGCCGTGAGCATCGTGATAATGAGACTATCGCTGACCCCCGCTTTGGACAACGAGATCACGTCGCTTTTTTTCATCGCAAGCGTGTCGGGCTTCATCTCACGCCCTCTCCCGCGGTACGCATATCTGTCGGCGGTGCATCCGCCAAAAACCATGGCGGCTGTCAGAATAACCGCTGCTATCGTTCCTCTATTCATGTTCCATTAGCTCCTTTCAACAAAAATACTCGTGTGCCTTTCCGTTTGACACATCCGGGCTCTAATGGATTAACAGATAAAAAGGCAGAAAAATTCTTCCACAGAAAGATGAGAACCGCCGGGGTTTACCCTATTTCCTGACCTCGAACACATCTGTGATGATGTAGTCCGAAGGGATTCCGAATTTCAGCGCAGAGGACAGTTGCCTCCCGCACGTTGGGAGGCCGTACATGGCTTCGAGAGTCCGTAGAACGTTTACGTGCGTGATCCCTTTTCCTTCTGCGTAGTCTCCATGCTTAATGTGAGCTCCTGCGAAGATCGTTGCAATTCTGTTCTGCATGACTTTGTCCGAGCTTGAAGGATCGGTCGGCCCCGCGAATTTTGTCGGATCTTCGTTTTCATCGAACGTGATGATCAAAAGGCTGTTATGATTTTTTGCCCATTGATAATATGCATCCATATTTTTGCGTAGCCATACGTCGCCATGCACGACGTTATCGGGGTCGTCGTGCATATCGTTGATCAAATTCGGGATGACAAACGACACGGTCGGAAGTTTCGTAAAATCGGCGGGGAACTGCGCAAACTGCAGGTTGGTAGAAGAATCGGGATCACTGCCGCCGGGAAGATTGCCGAAGCTCACCCACGGAACATGTTTGCGCGCATACGGATATTTAAGCGACACCGTACTGCCAATTTCTGGCAGATCTTCGGAGTAGCCCTTAAACGTGAGCCCTTTGTCGATAAGCTGTTCTCCGATATTTGGGGCGAAGATCATCCCGGGAGGGGTCGCATCGTTGAACCCCACATTCTGATTGTCTCCGGACATAAGCCAAAAATAGTTTCCTTCGCTTTTATGCTCTTCAGCATACATGTGAGTGAAATTCGCCCCTTCATGCACCAGCGTGTTGATGTACGGCGCCGACGCATTATCGACAATTTCTTCATAATCCTTATTCTCTTCGATCACAATAACAACGTGGTCGAAGACCGGAAGAGAATCCGGCCACGCCAACGTTTGAGCGCTACACATCTTTGACATTACGACAATCGCCAAGAACAATCCCATTAAAAAACTAGTCCGCACGTTCATTGTTTTCTCCGTTATGAATTGATTCCAAGTTTTCATTTTGTGAGCATTCCATAGCCCGACTGAAAGAAAATATAACCCCGATTCACTCCGGAATCAATTCTCTAAAAAAATTTAACATTGAGGAAACATGGGGGCCGATTGCAAAGATCGCGGACGATCAGGAAGGGAGTTTTGCGGATTAGAGACCGAGCCGATGTACATTGTCGATCTTCTTCGGCCTTCGCCTTGCGATAACTAAACGCGCTTCTTTTTGGGAACCGTCAATGTTTGCCACTCAGCCGACTTGTACATCTTGGCCAGGTACACGATCTGTCCCGCATGATAGCTGATATGCGCTAGGCTTCTGTTAATGGCTTCGAGCACTGAATGAGGTTCGTTCCGGATGGGCACGATCTTTGAAAGATCGCTCGGAGTTAATGAGCGCATAGCGCCAAAAAGAGTCTGCCATCCCTTTTCCCATTGCTGCATAAGTTCGGCTCGGTTCGGTCGCTCCATTTCAAACTCGCCGTCTCTGTTTCTCCATGTTTTTTCGCCGTCAGTGGTCAAAAAGTCGGTCCACCTGCTGAGCAGGTTGCCGGCGACGTGCTTGACGATAATAGCGATGCTGTTTGATTCCGGGTCTGGCTGACGAAAGAATTCCTCGTCACTGATCTGCGCCATCGCCTTGTCCGATAATTCCTTGTATTGCGTCAATATGCCCGAGGACGATTCGATCGGATTCGATGTGGTTCTCATAATTACTCCTATTTTTAGTTCACCGTTTGATGAAAGAAAAACAGTATTCATGCTCCCGTTGTTCCATAAAATGACGATAAAAAATGATCCCCTCGCGGCCATATTTATCCAACTCGGGCACCTCTGGCGCTTTCCTGTTCAAAACTACATAAATATGCAGTTGAATTATTCCTTGCAGCAACCCTATTTTAGGTCAAGTTCCTGACAAACTCGTACACTCGATTGGGAACTCCCTCCATATCGAAATAGACTCTTTCGCCAATTCATAGTGATGCTTTTCCAAGGAGCCGACTTCAAACACAATTTCAGGAGGTGCTATGAAACGCTTGATACTCTTTGCGGCATTGATCTTCGCCCTTCCTCTGCGCCCCTCTCTTGACGCACAAATCCTTAACGGCGGATTTGAAACCTGGCAGAGCCCTGTTTATCCGAGCGATTGGTTCAGCAACAATTCCTCGACAGACACCACCGTAACTCAATCGTCGGATGCTCATTCGGGATCCTTTGCGGCAAAAGGCGCGAATGTACCCTTCTATTCAGTGGTACTAGGACCCACGCTATCCGCCGGAAGCAATTCCACAGGGTTTACGATAAGCGCCCGGTATTCGAGCTTGACGGGGTACTATAAATACACCTGCGTCGGCGGAGATTCTTTGTGGATGCAGATTCTCTTATATAAGAGCGACAATCCAGTGGGAGCCGGGGTCTTTACGATAGCGACAACGGTAGGTTCGTACACTCAATTTACAATTCCAATTTCGTACTTGTCCGGCGATGTCCCGGACAACGCTAAAATCGAATTTACTATCGTCCCCGGTCCGTCATCTGCTCTTCACCTTGGATCGTATTTCCTGATCGACGACGTTTCTTTTGGACCTTCCACTGTCGTGAGCGAAATTGCGAAACCTGTACCTACGACTTTCAATTTAGCGCAGAACTATCCGAACCCCTTCAATCCTTCAACGACCATTGAGTTTTCAATCCCGCAAAACGGTCGCGTGAAATTGAAGGTCTATGACATTCTTGGGAATGAAGTAGCGACGCTTGTCGATCGCGAGATGAGCGCGGGCCACTACTCGGCAACGTGGAATGCGAAAAACAACTCGTCAGGAGTCTATTTCTATCGGTTGACGGCGGGCTCGTCCACAGAAATCAAGCGATTGATCTTGATGAAGTAGTCGAAGCGTCATACCGTAGAAAACATAAAGTCCCGGCCGATCCGGGACTTTTTTTCTGGCAACTCATCTGGAAAACATTCTGACAACTTACTCTTTCTTTTGCGCTTCACGCGGGTCGTGAATTTCGTGAAAGTATTTCTTTGCAGAGGAATCGGAGGGCGAATATTCCACAAAATTTTTTCCAGGCTGAGGGCTGGACGACTCGGAAGAAGAGCTTCCAGGCATCATTTGAAGCTGACGACGGATCACGGCAAGCTCCCGCTGGAGAATTGCCTCCATGGTCTGGAATTCAAGGGCCCGCATTTCATCCGTCTTGATGTGAAGTTGCTGCAGCATCAGTTCCGATTTGAGACTTACCTGATAATCGAGGTCCGCTTTGAGTCTGTCCTGCTTCTGAGCGCGATTCTGACTCATCATGATCAGCGGAGCTTGAAGAGAGGCGACGACGGCAAGAATGAGGTTGAGGAACACAAAGGGGTACGCATCGAATGGCCTGAAGAAAAATTCCACCGCGTTCAATACGATCCACAGAATCAAGCCGATGAAAAAATAAACAACGAACGTCCAGCTGCCGACGAACTCCGCCACTCTGTCCGACAACTTGTCGCCGAAACTGAGCTGTTCTTCCATTTCAACGTTGACGTTCTTGGACGCAAGCGACGTGACCATGTCGTTTGTTGCTCTCAATCGTTTCCCCATCTCACTGATCATGGAAATTGCCACGGCGGGACGGTCGGCGACAAACTTGAGGAAATCGTCGCGGCGCATTTCGAGAAGGCTGGAATCACTATCAGCCGCGGCTTTCGCAGTCCTTGGCAGACCGTCGACTAGCGACAACTCCCCGAAAAATTCTCCCTGGCTGAGTAGCGAGATCCGGATATCTTTGTCGTCTTTCTCCGACGGGATAGAGATCTCTATCGTTCCTTCCTCAATGATGTACATTGAAGAACCGGCATCCCCTTTCCGAAAAAGGGTCTCTCCTTTTTTCAGCGTGAGGTGACGCCAAAGCGATCGGAGCACTTCGAGGTCGGCCTCGGACAACTTTTCGAAAATCGGGATTCTAGCGAGAAAATTCAGAGAAACCATAGAACTGTCGAGATTCCGTTGTCGATTTTATCGTTCAAGAAACCGGGACGCCTTTTCCGCACGTCGACTAAATGTGAGGAAAAAACACGTTTACAGCGTCTAATCAATATAACGGCGTCTTCGCCTCAATCTACGGTTTGTGGAATGAAATGTCAATGCAACGGGGAACGCTGGAATAACGCTGTCCAATGATCGATGTGGTCTTAACAGATCGCACAAAGTTACAAAAAAGCCCTCTTTTGTGAAAATGAAATCATTTCTGTATTGAATTCGAGCAAAGAAACTAATATCATAAATGATATAGCAAATTTTTGACTCTCTCTATTAACTTTCTGAAATGGGACATATAAAAACAAACCGAATTGTGGCGGCCGCAGTTTTCGCAGTCACCCTTATCACGTATCTCTATACGCTCCCTCCGACCGTCGTTTTCTGGGATGTCCCTGAACACTGTGCGGCATCGTACCTTCTTCAAGTGCAGCATCCGCCCGGATCGCCGTTGTTGGTCATCGTGATGCACGTCGCCGCAATGATCCCGTTCTTTTCGGATATCGCGGTGAGAATGCATTTCACCAATGCGTTGGCAAGCACGGTCGTCGTGACGCTTCTCTATCTTATTACTGTGAGGATCATACTGCTTCGACACGCTTTGCCGGAAAAAATGTTCGACCGTGTCGCGGTCTATGGATCTGCAGCTATCGGAGCGCTTGCCCTTACATTCAGCACGACGTTCTGGTTCAACTCGATCGAAACAGAAACGCGCAATACAAGCCTCCTCTTCACCGCCATCATTATTTGGCTTATCCTTCGATGGCATGAGGAATATGAAAAGCCGCACAGCGATGCATACCTGCTCCTCATCACTTTCCTTGTGGGCCTGACGACGGGGATACACATCCACGGCCTCATGGGATTTTTTGTCGCCATCCTCGTCGTCTATTTCCGTTTCTATAAGGGCTCATTGCGCGAATTTGTTTTTTCAACCGACAGCATCAAGTTCGGGGTGGTCGCGGCGCTGATTTTCTTTGCGGTCTATCCGGGAATCGTGAAATACTATCCGTCCATGCTCGCTGGGAACGTGTTCGGACTCGAATCCGATCTTTGGGTGATGATGGCTATTGCGATTCCGATCGGCGCGCTCTATTTGCTGTATTACTCCATTAAGAACAAACGACGGATCCTCAACATTGCGGCGCTGTCGTTCCTTCTTATCCTTATCGGATATTCGACGTATGCGGTCGTCTACATCCGCTCCAACGAGAACACGCCGATGAACGAGGACAACCCCAACACCCTCAAGCGGCTGGTGATGTATCTGGAGCGCGAACAATACGGCGACACTCCTCTCCTCCAACGACGCTGGTCGAACGAGCCGGACAAGATGGAGTATTTCAAAGACTATACGAGCGACCTCGATTATTTTTTGCGGTACCAAATCAATCACATGTACCTGCGTTATTTCGGCTGGAATTTTATCGGCAAGGAGGGAGATTGGCAAGGAGCCGGAGTTCGTTTCGGCCAGCTGTTTGGGATTCCTCTCCTCATCGGCCTCATCGGATTTTATTACCATTGGAAGATTGACCAAAAGATGGCGTTCATCATGACCATCTATTTCCTCCTGACGGGGCTGGTCCTGGCAGTCTATTTTAATATGCAGCAGGAACAGCCTCGAGAGCGGGACTATTTCTTTGTCTATTCATTCTTTGGTTTTTGTATGTGGATTGGGATGGGCACGCTCGCTATTGTGAACTACCTCGAACAGAAACTGAATGAAAAATCGGCGAAGACGGCCGGCTATGCAGTCATGGCGCTGGTGCTGATCTTTGTTCCGGTGAACATGCTGCGCACGACAATTCATCCTTCGAGCCGGAGAGGACATTATCTTGCGTGGGATTATGCCTACAATCTTCTACAGAGCACTGAGAAAGATGCAATCCTCATCACGAACGGCGATAACGACACCTTCCCGCTATGGTATCTTCAGGATGTGGAAGGCGTGCGGAGAGATGTGCGGGTCATTTGTCTGAGTCTGGCGAACACCGATTGGTACATCGAGCAGTTGAAGCACGACAGCCCGTTTGGCGCAAAACCGGTTCCCATCAGCATGTCCGACCAGGAGATCAACGGAATTCTCCCCGTCCAGTATGAGCCGCAAACATTTTCTTTGCCCGTGACACGTAATGCCAAAGAAGGCTGGGACCCTTCAAATAAAGATCCCCGGGGGTTAGACGTGGTCGACACAATAAAATTTGTCATCCCCGCGACGATGCAATTCGGCAGTGTCAAAGCTCTGCGAGTTCAGGATATCCTTGTGTACGACATCGTCCGCACATCCAACTGGCAGCGGCCCATCTACTTTGCCACAACCGACGGCGACGACAGCAAAATCGGACTCCAGGATCATCTCAAAATGGAGGGCCTTGCAATGAAACTTGTACCGCAGACCTTCCGCAGCCCGTGGGATGCACTCGATCCGGCCAACGTGCAGAAACAGTTGATGACGGACGTTGAGACCCCGTCCAAAACGCCGGCTTACGGATTCCGATGGAGAGGGCTGCAAGACCCGAGCGTTCACTTCGACGAGAATCAGCGCCGTCTTACCTTGAACTATCGTCAGGTGTTTATGACGTACGCAGTGTATCTTACGAATTTCAAACACGATTCCTCGGGAGCGATCGCAGTGTTGAACAGGATGGAGCACGTTCTCCCTCGAACGATCATCCCCCTCGATTATCGTTCCGACAACGATATTGCTCAAATCTATGAGGCGAACGGCGACACCGTTCACAAGCGAGAATATGCGTCTGACATCGTCTCGGACATTAGCCATTTTATGACAGACCCGGTGTCGGATCCGTTGAATCAATACAATCCGCTGATTGTCCTCGGCCAGGCGTACGAGATGCTTGGCGAGTACGATAACTCAATTGCAGCGGCGAAGCGACTTCAGGAAGTGTATGGCGGGACTCAAGGTGTCGCCCCGTTCGTCCAGCAAAGAATTGCCGAACTCATGGCGAAGAAAGCGGCGAAGTAATGGGCTCGAATTCAGGGTCGGGGAATTCGCCCGAATTGTCTAAGTTTGAAAATGAACCGGACATTCGAACCTTTTTGCCAGTTCAATGTGAAGGCTTTTGACGGACTTTAAAAAAGTGTTCGGTTCATTTCCAAACGAAGCATTCGTAAACCTTGATCGTCTAATTCCAATCGAGAAAGAACTCCGTCGTCAAACTGAGAAGCTAGAATCAATGGAAACGAAGGATTTCCATGACAAATTCAATAACATGATTTTGAATCCCTTGCTAAGGCTTATCAAGGATTAATGGTTCCTTGATGGTATAGTGTTGCCATCTTGAGAGCCCGATATTCCATTCGGGCTGTTCTGCTTACTTGACACGATCATTCTGAATACATATCATGCTAGCGACCTATGTGCCGCTTCCTCCCCCGAGCGTTGCACTTTGAAAGGGTCGTAGCCCGATGTCCCCCCACGTCGGGCTTTTTTAACCTTGACTCTTCCCTGCCGACCACCTACATTTGTTCAAATAGGGGGAAAATGTTGAACCCCTGATTCGTTATTTGATGATGGGGTTTTCTTTTTTAGGGACATGCGAATGAAGCGAAGGATAATTCTCGATCCACGTACCGAGGTTTCACTGCTCTATGACCACATGGATAAGACGTTCCTAGTCATGCTGGATAGAAGTATGTGGTTTTATCCTTCGTACGAGGCTCTGATAGCGAATAATTCGGAAGCGCTTGTAAGTCATGAACCAAAATTGAAGGGACAAGAGAAATCATTTCTACCACCACTTACGTTCGCGTTTGGTTATGCTCAAACGATTTTCCTTTGTACGGCAATCGAAATATGTTTGCTTCACCATTATACCAATTCAGTTTACATCTACGCTACTTACGCTCATGGTAATATTGATGGCTTGTCGAAGTTAAACAATTGGGTAGCAAATCGAAGAGATTTTCAAGGTTGGCACAGCTGGAAGAAGCTAGATGCCGATCAAAGACTCAAACTAATGAAGGAAATGTCATTTTCCAGCTTATCGGTGGCAAACGATTTCTTTGCTGATATTTATGGGAATAATCCGCTACGGCAGGCTCTCACAGAAGACCGCTACAAAGTTTTTCTCAATAAGTTTCAAAATATGCAAGAACGGCGAAATGGTATTATTCATCGAGGGGGAGAATTAAAGGATGGATCCAATATTGAGGTGACCAAATCAGACATCAAGGCAATCTTTGAGACTGCCAAATCTTTTCGAGACAATATGCTTAGGTTCTCTGAATGGTGCCGATATTGGTGGATCAATAACTTTTCATAATCATTCCAGGAAAAAGATCAATAAAGCCTAGATCTAACCCGTTGGGGACGCCAAGGAAACGCGGAACCCATACAATTAACTACAAATGGTAACATTATGCCGACCATAAATTATACTGATAGAATAAAACCAGAAAACAAGGGGCTGACAACATATCTTGACGAGCTATTGAACAAGAATTATCAGATACCAACTTTTCAGAGAGATGTTGTTTGGCATGAAGACAATGTGAAAAAATTGTGGGACAGTATCTATAAATTTTATCCACTTGGAAGCATTCTCGTATGGAAGACTGATCTAAAACTTCACAACCACAGAGAAATTGGCGGCCATACTATCACCGACATTAATTTCAACAGAACGGAATACCAATACATTCTTGATGGGCAACAAAGAACAACCTCATTACTTACCTCTTTGTACGGGGGATCTATCGAAGGAAGGCCGGCTTTTGATCCGACAGTTTTCGTTGACCTTACTATTCCCGTCGAGGGAGACACCGATGATGAAAGCTACAAAACTAGATTCCTTTTTTGGAGCGAGATATCAAACACCGATAAAGAGACCAGATTTGATGAAGGAATGATTGTAAAGCTCATAGATATCAAGAATAATTTTGGCGTTGTCGAGCGCAAACTGGTAGAACATCCAAGCCATGAATACATAGATTATGATCATGAAGTTCGAATAGAACTAAGGCGTTTGAAAGCAATCCTTGATAATTATCGCATTTCGTTCATTGAAGTCAAAGGGATTCAAGTTTCAGAGGTTTGCCAAATTTTTGAACGTATAAATCAAGCGGGCAAACCTCTGGATATTTTTGACATCGTGGTTGCGAAGACCTTTAGACCGAAAACTCAAGAAGAAAATGGATTTTATCTTAGAGAGATCATTGACAATTTCCGAAGCACAAATCAGAGTCATTTTTTGGGGATTGGCAATATTGATTATCTACACATCCTTGCCGTTCTCATCAATAGAAATGTCGAAAATAGCGGTGTTAGAAATATTACTGAGAGATACCTCAACAAAATCGAAACCGAACAAATAGTTGGCATTTGGAAAGATGCTGAAATTGCAATTTTAAAGACTTTCGATTTTTTTGAGAACCATCTTCACATTAAAACTCCTTACTTAATTCCTTTCAGGTATTTCTATTTCACCGTCACAGCCTATTTCTTCGGAAACGAGAATCCTAATTACGATCTTCTCCAGAAATATTTTTGGTACTACAGCTTTCACAATGATGATTTGTTAACAAATACAACTCAGCTTTTTCAGCATATTGACTTCTTAGACAAAGATAAAAAAAAGGAAGAATCTAACTTCGAGCGTTTCTTAATTGACAAAGCGAGGCTTCGTTCAGCTACTTACAGCTCTAAAGGGAGACTAAGCCGCGCAATTCTTTCGCTCTTCGCAAGCGAACAGCCAAAAGATTGGGAACATTGCCATCGGGATGTAATAGTGGAAAACTTCTTCTTTTCTACGGACAAACCCAATCTTCACCATATTTTTCCAACCAACTCCGAATATGTTTTGAATAGTGCACATCTGAATAAAATTGAAAGCGATAGCCTAATGAACATCGCTTATTTAACCCAAATCACTAACCTTGACATTACAAATCGAAATCCACTTGAATATATAAAGGACTACGACAAGCCAGAATTTGAACTAATAATGCCATCGCATTTTTTGCCAAATGACATTTTGGATTGGGCACGAGCTGATAGTATGCCAGACAACGCACTCGATCAATTCATTGAGAAAAGGGTAACGTTGATTATTGATAATCTGAAGGTCAAATTAAACGGAATTAAAGTCGACGAAATTGATACAACGCAAAATGCTGCGCCAGCCAACTCGTCGCTCTAACTGATGGAAATGTTAGAGTAAAATGTATTACTTTCGGTAGCGGGATTTCAACGTTTTGCTCACATTCTTTTTAGATCGAGAGAGCTCGTGATTCATCCGACCCAGCAATAACTCGGAGTCTATCACCCTTGGATCCTGATAACGAGGGTGATTCAACAACACTCGTATTATCATTCTTAGGTACTCCATTCCCTTTTTGACGGTTGGCACGACCGTTTTCTTTGATAACTTGATTTCTCTTTTGTCTTTTGATTTAGCACTTCCATGAACCACCGCAGAGCGAAAACTATAGATTTCCTTTACTTGTTTGAAAATGACTTTCGCATCTTCCTTAACTAGTGTGTCAAGTTCAGAAAGAGCCGCAATTCGTAGAGCAAGTTTATGAATGATCTCTTGATTGTTATCGTCGGAGAGTAGTGCCTCGATTCCAATCGTAGCATCTATAATTGCGTCTTCTTCGTTTTGCCTCTCATAGCACAGATTCAGCCTGTTGATTGCTATTCTTAACTTATTATTCTTAGAGCTAATGATATTGGCGAAGATGTTCACTGACATTTTCGTCTGAATCAAGTTCAATTTCTTGGTTTGTTCCGGAATCGATGCATAGTGGAGGAAGGTGTGCGAATTATCTAGGGAGGCGCCTTTCAAGTCAGGCAAATCAGCCGTATAATCATTTGCCCAACCGTCAGGCCTCAGCAGCACTTGAGCGTATCCGGTGTTACAATCTGTCGCGATTCTAAGCGCCGCAAAAAAGCAATCCGCGTAGTACTTTGGTTTTTCATCATACGGTAGAATCTCATTAAAGAGAATTCCGGTCAACAAGTCGTTGATTGATTTTTCAGTGTACCATTTTTTGAAAACGATGGCATGAGTAGCAGCACCAATTGTTGGTATCTGACTCCGGTGCCAGACATTCACGTTCTGAATTCGCGCTCGCTGAAACTTCTCACTCATCCGAACAATTTCCACCTTGAATTGAGGAAAAGATGTCTCTTCAAAATCAAAGCCGAGAAAGAGAATGGGAATTACAACATCGAATGCCAAATCTGAGGAATAGATGTAAGTTTCAATTGGCAGGTAAATCTTAAGAAAAAGACGATCAACTAGATCGAACCGATCATATAAGTGAATATATCTATCGACGAGGGTTTTCACAACGTCATGAATTCCAATCTCAACGGTGACCTCTCTGTATTTCGGTTCTGTATCGGTATAGAAATTCCTAATCGCAATATTTGACCTGACATATTTTAATAATTCTGTGACCGACTCAAGTTTGTCGATTCGAATTCGAAATGATTCGTTATCACCAAAAGCATTTTTGTAGTCGTTTGGGCCTTTTTCCTTCATGATTGGAGAAAAAAACGGAAGACCCTTACCGCTGTGAGAGTATGTGTCCATCTTGAAATACTCGTACCTTGGAAATTTCTCGCCTCTCTTAACTAAATTCTCGACTAGTGACAGCCCTTCTTTTGTTGCTTTTCTGAGCAATCTATAGAATTCGGGATCTTTTGGTTCGGACATTTAGGTATTCCTTTCAATAAAGAGCAGTCGCACTCATCCAAGGTTGAATGGTGTGAATCTACAAACTGTCTTTTTTTCCTTCAAACATTTGCTCCTGAGTATCAAGCAAGATCTCTAGTGCTTTGTCGATAATTCTGCTGTTGTGTATCATTTGTGTCGAATACTTCGAACTAGAAATAAAGTTGTGAAGCGGGACTGATCGATCAGGGCAAGATTGTGAGTATTCGGCAAGAAAATCCTGAAGGTCAAAATTTTTGATCGACACCTCTAAGTTTTCCAGTTGTTCAATGGTCATAACAATCAAGGGGGCAATCGTTAGTTTTCCCTTCTTCATATAACCCGATTTGGATTCAGATTCAGGCGCAAGCAGCGTTTTGAACTCGGACGCAAGAAAATGCCCAAACACTGGTGCATCAAGAAGCGCATCATACACGACCAAAACTGGATAAACAACTCTACTAATATTGAACTCCGGATGTTTTTCCGCGAACTCTTGAGTAGAAATAGTTTCGACCGCTCCCACGAGCTGCGAAATCCCTTTGTTCCTGGTACTCTTAGACAAATTCTTAATGGCACAATACCTTTCTCGTAAGTGTTCAAAAAAGTCATTGGAGTCATCCGCCAATATCGTTTCCTCTTTTATCCAAACAGCCTTCATCTCAAAAAGAATTATTCCACTAGAACTATTTACACAAGCATCGATTTCAATCTTGCTTTTTTGATCGTTGATAATTTGCATGTTGCGGTAAAGCTTGTTGTCTAAAGCTCCTATGTCTTGCGGAAACATACGTTTTAGAATATTGCAGGCGTAGTCCTCAAATGCTCTTCCGAAAGCACCAAATATTTCATTGGATTTGGCCGGAAGGTTTTGAACTAGAAGGAACAGGGGGCCGACAAATGGTTTTTCACTGTAAAATATTGGATCTAAAATTACAGCCCTTCCGTCCGTTGCTCGAACTATTGGCTTATTTCTTAATGGTTGATAATCGTAGGGCGGTATTTGCTGACCGAAACCATCTCTATATTGTGCAGTAGAAAGTTTACCCCATAACCCATTTTTTAACGCCACAATGTCTTGTGACTCAAGTTTTACATATTTCATGAATGCAATCTTATTCTTTGTCCCGTCCGCAAAGGTCTTCACGTCAAAGATGCCGGTGCTCACTTTAGGGTCTAGGTAGTGAACAATAAAAGAAGTAATACACCTCAAATAATCTTCAACTGAAATTTCAGTGATCGTAAAAAAATCTTCGAACAAAGATCGATAATACTTCGGAAAATAATCTTTCCAGATCATTGCACTTCTGCCAAGTGTTCTTGATAAATCAGATGCAATCATTGCCCCTTCGATCCCCTTCCGAATTGGACCTAGCGCTCTCTTCCTAGCAACATCATTGTTAGCGTCTAGAAAGAAGTTCTTCCCGTAGATCCGTTTTCCAAATATCTCACCGGCAATCAATAGACATTGACCGAACTTCCGGCGTATTTCCGGGTGTTCAAATGTAGATCCGTCGTTTGTGTCATCATCGCAAAATAACGCGATCCATCTTAAGAGCTCTAAGATTTGCCCTCGGAAAAATATTTGAACATTCTCCGGGCCATCATGCATTCTGGTGAAATGATTGATCCTGTTTATATCCTCAGTTGAAAAGAATTGTTGCAAGCCAAATACCTGCCTAACTTGATGTGAGTCATTCGAGGAATTTGCAATTACATTGTTTAGGCGCGCGCACCAGAAGATTGTATCGGTAAGGCTAAGGCTGGAAAGGATAGTTCGCAGCGTAGGAATGTCACCGTTGAGATTGGGAAAAACTTCGGATGCAGGAACAGAGACTCGCGTCTGATTTTGAATCATATAGATTTGTAATACTCTTATATTTATCGCAATTCTGAAGGAGGACTAATATGCCTTGTCCCATGAAGAAATATACCTTTTCTGCCTTGGGCTCGCAACAACAGCATGTGATGATAAATTCCAGCGAGAGGACAATAGGAATGACTCATGGTACAAGAAGTTGTCGATATGCTGGCACCGGCACACATATTTGCAAAAGTGGCAAGGTTGGCAAACTAATAGTTTTGCTTTGCCTGGAGGCGGCATTGAAAAAAGAAAGGGGGCGATTGCAAAAAGAGCGAGGATTTTGTAGCAGCCCTTCAATGGTCCATTCCAGAGTTTGCCATTGTCACCGGATCTTTAGGGATACTGGCAGAGTGGCGAAGTTCAAGACTTTGCCAAGTTCGCCATTAAGGGGCATTTGACAAAGATGGCGAAGATTAGTTTGCCATCGCCACGCAGCTATACAGAATTGCCGAAGTGTCAAGCCCTGCTAAAATATCCTGTGTATGGTATTGTACGGTGCTTGCTGCAAGCATGACGACCTGGTCGCCTTGCCAAAACAGAATTGCTTTCGTATATTAGAGATTACGAAATGCAACTCTACTACAAATTGTAGAATGGTTTTAGCGCAAAAGCTGCCCTCCAGTGAATCGGGTGGCTGAGAAGCGTTAAAACATGCGGTATTTGACTTTGCCCCGTGGTGTAATTGGCAACACGTCTGACTCTGGATCAGAAAAGTCTAGGTTCGAACCCTAGCGGGGCAGCTGAAAATAAAAAGAGTTGATTTCGTTATCGAGATCAACTCTTTTTATTAGACACCGATCTATTTTTTTATCTCTTAAATCTTCTCTTTTATAAATCCTCTCCCGGCAACGCCCCCGACTCTTCCAACCGCCGCAAGCGCAGTTGCTCAAGCTTCTCTTTGCTGTAGGCGATCTTTGTGATCGTAATGAACAACACGGGAACGATGAAGATCGCGAGCATTGTCGCCGACAACATCCCTCCGAGCACCGTCCATCCGATCGTTGAACGAGCCTGAGCGCCCGCGCCTGTTGCAAACGCCAAGGGTGAAACGCCGAAGATGAACGCCATCGATGTCATAAGGATCGGACGCAAACGAAGCTTCACCGCATCAAGCGTCGCCTCGATCATCGGCATGCCTCTATCGACACGTTCCTTTGCAAACTCGACGATCAGGATCGCGTTCTTTGCCGCAAGTCCGATGAGGGTGACCAAACCTATCTGCGCATACACGTTGTCGCTCAGCGATGGGATGAACGTCAGCGTGAGGATCGCTCCGAACGCTCCGATCGGCACCGCGAGCAGAACGGCAAATGGTACGGACCAGCTTTCATACAACGCCGTGAGGAACAAAAAGACGAACAACATAGACGTCGCAAAGATCGTGAACGTACTGTTCCCGGCGTTGATCTCCTCGCGCGAGAGTCCCGAGAATTCATATCCGTAGTCGGCCGGCAAAACTCTCGCCGCAACTTCCTTGAGAGCTTCGATCGCCTGACCGCTGCTGTAGCCGGGGGCCGCGCCTCCGTTGATCTCTGCGGTCCGGAACAGATTGTAATGTGAGATCAAAGGCGCGCTTTCGATGACCTTATAGGTGGCAAGCGTGCTGAGAGGGATCATGTCACCGAACGAATTCTTCACGTAATACTTCGACAGGTCCGAGATGTCCGTCCGGTACGATGTGTCGGCCTGCGCCACCACGTGGAAATTGCGTCCGTAAATTGTGAAGTCGTTGACGTAGCGGCTGCCGAGGAATGTCTGGATCGTCGAGTACACGTCGGCGATCGATAGTCCCATCTTCTTGCATTTTTCTCTGTCGACGTCCAGTTCGTATCCCGGCGTGCGCGCGGTAAAGAATGAAAACACACGGCTGAGCTCGGGACGTTTGTTCGCTTCTGCGACAAAGTTCTGCACAACTCCTTCGAACTGCTTGATGTTGTCCGAGCTTTCATGCTGTTCGAGTTCAAAGGTGAAGCCCCCCGTTTGGCCGAGGCCGGGTATTGCGGGCGGTGAAATGACGACGATGTTCGCCCCTTCGATCGCGGACAGTTTCCGCTGGAGTGTTGCAATGATCGCATTGAGTTGAAGCGATTTGTCCTTCCGCTCGTCCCACGGCTTTAATTGCGCAAAGACCGTTCCGCTGTTCGACTTCGTCGCGAAGGTGATGACGTTAAGACCGCCGAGCGCAGCGAAATGCGCAATGCCCGGCGTCGTTTTGAGGATGTCCATTACCTCCGTCAATACCTGGAGGCTTCGCGTTGTCGAAGAAGCCTCGGGCAATTCAAACGTGATGTAGACGCGGCCTTCGTCCTCGGTCGGGATGAATCCGGTCGGCTTGTTTTTGAAGAGGACTCCAGTCGCGAGGTAGATGCAGATGAGCATGATGATGACCAACGGGGCTTTCTCAATACATTTTTTTACACCCGATGAATAAGAATCTGTCATCCGCTGAAACCATGCGTTGAACCTGAAGAACAGCCGGTTGAGCCCTTTTGAATCGGCGCCCAGCGTGCTCGGTTTCAAAAAGAGAGAACATAATGCGGGAGTAAGTGAAAGCGCAACGAATGCGGAAATGAGAACCGAGATCGCGATGGTAATCGCAAACTGCTGATAGAGCCTGCCGACGATCCCGGGCATAAATCCGACGGGAATGAACACGGCCGAAAGAATCAGCGCAATAGCGACGACAGGGCCGGAAATATCCTTCATTGCTTTGAGAGTCGCTTCTTTCGGCGTCAGGTGCTCATGGTCGATGTAATGCTGAACCGCTTCGACGACAATGATAGCGTCGTCCACGACGATACCGATGGCTAGCACAAATCCGAACATCGTCAGCGTGTTGACAGTGAACCCGAGCGGAAGAAAAAGAGCGAACGTGCCAATAATAGAAACGGGGATCGCGAGCACAGGTATAAGCGTTGCGCGCCAGCTTTGGAGAAAAAGGAATACGACGAGGACGACAAGACCAAGCGCTTCAATAAGGGTCAACACCACTTCGTTGATCGAGACCTTCACCACGGAGACCGATTCGAACGGGACGACGTAGTCGATGTCTTTGGGGAAAGATTTTTTAAGGTCTTCCATGACTTTCGTGATCCCTTGAGCCACTTCAAGGGCATTACTTCCCGGGGCCTGGTACACGAGTAAATAGGAGGCCCGCCTTCCATCGACGTACGAATTACTCGCGTAGCTGAACTTGCCGAGCTGAACGCGGGCAACGTCGCCGAGATACACAATCGACCCTTCGCGCGGATTCGCGCGGACGATGATGTTGCGGAATTGTTCCTCCGTATTCAGACGGCTGTTGGTAAACACGGAATATTCGAAGGCCTGGTCTGTCGGCTGGGGCGGAGCCCCGACGGACCCCGCGGCGATCTGCAGGTTCTGTTCCATCAGGGCATTGACGACATCGTTCGCCGTCAGGCCAAGCTGTGCGAGTTTATCCGGTTCAAGCCAGATGCGCATGCTGAAATCGTCCGCACGGGTGAAGACGTCGCCGACTCCCGGAACGCGCAGCAGCGCGTCCCTCACAAAAATATTCGTGTAATTATCGATGAACGTCACGCCATGCGTTCCGTTCGGGGAGAACATCGCGACGAGAAGAAGGATGCTCGGACTTCGCTTTCTCGTCGTAATGCCGAGACGTTTCACGTCGTCGGGAAGCTGCGGCGTCGCAATGCCTACTCTGTTCTGAATGTCGAGCGCGGCGATATTCGGGTCGGTGCCGACGTTCAGCGTCACGTTGATCGTGCTTCGTCCGTCGCTCGTGCTGTTCCCCTGCATGTAGGCCATCCCCGGCGTGCCGTTGACTTGCGACTCGATGGGAGTTGTGACGGTCTGTTCGACTGTCTGGGCGTCCGCGCCGTTGTACACACCCGTGATCTGAACCGTAGGCGGAGTGATATCCGGATACTGGCTGATGGGAAGTTTAAAAAGTGCGAGGACGCCGTTCAGGACAATGACGATCGAAACGACGATCGCCGTAATGGGCCTCTTGATGAAAAGATCTGCTATCATGATGCTTCCTGTTGGGAGGTCATTTACCTGGAGTCAATGCAATGGGGGCATTATCACGAAGTTTCTGCACACCTTCAGTCACCACTTGCTGCCCGGCCTGCAATCCGTCTTTCACAATGACCATGTCGCCGATGCGCATTCCGAGGAGAACTTTCTGCTGGGAGACCTTTCCGCTATTGACAACATAGACAAAGTACTCTCCCATCTGTTCGACGACGGCTTTGAAGGGGATGAGGATGCTTTCGCTCGAACTGTTCGCTTGAACTCTGAGGTCGCATGTGAGACCCGCCCGCAGCACGTTTTTTGTGTTCGGAAAAACGACGCGGATCCGGATCGTTCCCGTCTGCGGGTCGACGGCGCGGTCCATCACACTCAAGCGACCAAAATACGGATACGTCGTCTGGTCGGGAAGAATGATCGTAAAGGTCGAATCGTTTTCGCTCTCCCCTTCGCTCAACATCTTGCTGAATCTGCCGATCTGTTTTTCATCGACAGAGCAATCGACGGCCATCGGGTCGTCCGAAGAAAGCGTATTAAGAAGCGTTTGCCCTGCCGCCACCGACGACCCAAGTTTCACGGATGAAATGCCGATCGTGCCGTCGAACGGAGCGACGATGACCGAGTAACGGAGGTTCGTTTCAACATTTTTCACGTTGGCCTCGACAGCCTGAACCTGCATTTTTGCCGATTGCAGATCGGCCTGGGCGTGGTCGAGCGTTTGCCTTGCGACCGCGTCGCTTTTCGCGAGGTCTTTGTAACGATTGGCGTCTTGCTGGGCTTTGGCGAGATTCGCTTTTGCCACATTGAGGTTTGCGCGCGCCTGGTCGTAAGCGGCCTTGTACTGCTGTTGGTCGATGGAATAAAGCTTCGCCCCTTTTTTAATATGCTGACCGTCCTTAAAATAAATATCGGTCACATACCCGGACACTTCGGACCTCAGCTCGACCTGGTTCAACGGGGTGACTGTTGCGGGATAATCATCATAGTATGCGGCCTTCGCCTGCTTCACTTCGACCGCGGTCACCGGTACGGGAGGAGGGGCTTTTTGCTCTGCTCCCTTATTTTGACTGCAGCCGGCAAGGAAGATCGACACCGACAGCGCAATAAATGCGAAAAATCTGTTTTGGCTCATAGTGAAAAATTGTTCCTTCTTTTGTACCTGAATACCTTTTGTCCTTCAGACCGAGTTTTTTCTAATACCGCAGACTTCCCAGTGCTCGCTGAACATCGAGCTTGCTGCTGAGCAATTCATACAGCGCGTTGGTCCGGTTGATCTGTGCCGCACGCAGATCCGTTTCGGCAGTGATGACTTCCAAATACGTCTTCGTCCCGGCTTTGTATTGAAGCTCCACGGTCTGGTAGACGTCTCTGGCAAGGTCGAGGTTCTCTTTTAATACTCTGTAATTATTGAGGTTGCTTTTGTAATCTGAGAGAGCCTGCACATATTCCGCGTTCATCGCATTCTTGAGCGAAAGAATATCATAATCGAAACGGTCGAGCTCCAATCGCGCGGCGCTGATCTCTTCGAGGCGTTTCCCACCCTGGAAGATCGGGAACGAAAGCTGCAGGTTGAAATACGAGCTGGGGTATTTCTTCGCATAGAGCTGTGAATACTCCTCGCTGAAAAAATTGAGGCTGTAGTTGCCGTACAGCGTTAAGGTGGGAAGGAAACTCCATTCCTCATAGTTCAGGTCTGCCTCCTGAAGCTTTCTTTCCGTTTGCAGAAGTTGAAATTCGATCCTGTTCTCATAGTGGATCGATTGCACCGTATCGAGAATGGATTCCCGTTCCATTTGCGCATCGTCGGATGCGAGGGCGAGCGGCGTGTCGGGCGGACACCCCATCTGTTCCTTTAATAAGGCATAGCGCGCCTTGAGCAGATCTTCATTCTGTTTCCTCTCGGCTTTTGCGTTGTTCAACGAAATGGTCGCGCGCTGATAATCGGTCTTGTCGGCAATGCCCCCCTTGTAACGATCATATGCCTCCTGAAAACTCCTCGTGAGACGGACAATATCTTCGTTCAACACTTCAATATCTTTCTGCGTGACAAGTACGGCATAGAATGCCTTGCTGACGTCGACCGCTACCTCAATTTTATTGCCCGCCGTCTGCTGCGTCATCTCTCTGCGAACATCACTCGCCGTACTGCTCGCGAACAAAACGTCTCTGTTAAAAATGGTCTGAGAGAGGATCACTTGTCCTGCCGAGGCGTCGCGGCTGCCGACCGCGATCGGAGGCAGTCCTACGCCAACGGACCATGGGAGTTGCGGGTCGTGCTGGATGTTAGCGCTGAAGCTCAATTGAGGATACCAGTCGGCAATCTTGCTGCTGATCAATCGCTCCGTGATCTCTTCATCGAGGAGAGATTTTTTCACCGACGGTTGGTGCGAAAGCGCATAGTCGACGCAGGCACGAAGGGTGACCGTTCCCGAAAGGGAATCGTTTCCCGGTTTCGTTTGCAGACGCGCTTGTGAAGAGAGGGTCAAGAGGAGAAAAATAAAGGAAAAATATCTCAATCGAATTTTTCCTGTACCGTGTCCGGATTTTTCCCGCGCATCTCCTGCAGCAAAATCAGTACTCATGAACAGTTTGGTTAAAATATTTTTCTTTCGGTAAAAAAACGAGGCATTCCCTCTAACGCTAATTTTGATCCGGGGTCGAAAGCGGCTGGAGAATCCGCAAAACGCCGGCAAACCACGAAGGAGCAGCCCGGAGATCAACCCTCTTCAACCACATCGCCCGATCCTTCGCGTTGCTATTTCATGTCGTCACGGCGATTCGGAATTTACTCATTTAGAGGTGAAATTAGGGGGGATACCGGCAAAATATCCATCCAGAATTGAGTAAAGATGCAAAAACTCTGCTGAATTAACAAGAGAATTAGTCTAAAGGTTTCGTCAATTGGGAATATTCTGAAGGATCGGTGAAAAAATAATCGCACAATTGGACGGCATGAGGTTTTTGAATTCGGGCTGATGTTGCAGAAATTTCTTTCCTTTCAATGCCTATTTGTCACGATACGATCCGCATATCGCAGACATGCCGCCAGCTTATGATCACATTTTACACCTGTTTCATTCAATGCGCTTTTCTTTATCAAAATCTTTGCTTAAATTTTTCACCACCGTGTAAATATAACGCCGTCTGTTTGACTCGATATGAGTTTTAAAGCGACATACGTCCATACAAATCTCATCGCCCATGATTGGCAGAGACTTGCCAATTTCTATATAAATGTTTTTGGGTGCACGCCGGTCCCGCCGGAACGGCACTTCGAAGGAAAAGAGCTTGAACGCGGAACAGGAGTCAACGGAGCTCGACTCGACGGCGTCCATCTTCGTTTGCAGGGATATAGCAACGACGGACCGACCCTCGAAATTTTCAGTTACAGCCCGCTGGAGGCACGGGCGAGCGTGGCCGTCAACCGTCCGGGGTTCGGGCATATAGCGTTTCTCGTCGACAACGTGAGACAAGCGCGTGAGGAAACGCTCCAGAGAGGCGGTCACACTGTGGGAGAAATCGTTACGCTCCAAATTTCAACGGGGAAAAAAGTGACATGGTGCTATGTCACAGACCCCGAGGGGAACGTGGTCGAACTTCAATCATGGTCGGAGTAAATTTTGCTTTAACATTTTATCGAACAAAGGAGCCGTATGATAAAAATAAATGTTATGGCCGTTTTCCTGTTCATTATCCTTCCCTGCGCGAGAATTATTGCGCAAGAGACGGATTCGACAAAAGCGGAGAAAGATACGTCCGAGATGTTCAGCCCTTTCCGCGACCCAGCAAGCGATGTCCACAATGCAGTCGTCGAGGCGAAGCGCGATGGAAAACGAATCATTCTTGATGTCGGAGGAGAATGGTGCAAGTGGTGCCACTACCTTGATAGATTTTTCAAGCAGAATAAAGATGTCGCCGATTTCCTTCACAAAAATTTTGTCTACGTGAAGATAAATTATAGCAAAGAAAACGAAAATACGAAGTTCCTCTCGCAATACCCGAAGATCCCCGGCTATCCCCATTTTTTTGTGCTCGAAAGCGACGGCACGTTTCTCTATTCACAGGGGACTGGAGAACTGGAATCAGGCCAGGGCCACGACCATGACAAAGTGTTGGCCTTCCTTAAAAAATGGGCCCCCTCCCACTGACCGGATTTGGAAAGTCTGCGAAAAAGATGTATTTTGGGTGCGCTGCCTGCACTAATGCCCTCAGAATCTTCTCCCTTCTGAAGTTCTTATGCAGGAAGGAACCTGTTTAAGAACCCCTCTCATCACAAAGGAGTCACCTATGAAGCAATTGTCGCTGTTATTTCTCTGTCTTGTCGTACTCCCGCCATGGCTCGATGCCCAAACGGATTCGACGTTAAAAACAGAGAGGGATAAAGTCAGCTACATTATCGGTACCGATATCGGAAAAAATTTAAAGAAACAAGGAATAGAGGTTGACCCGGAATTGATGTTCAAAGGGTTTAAAGACGGCTATTCGGACAACAAACTTCTTCTCTCCGATTCCGCCATCCAGGAATGTATGACGTCATTTCAGCAGGAAATGATGGCAAAACAATCGGAAGTGAGCGCAAAGCTTGCGGAAAAAAATAAGGCGGATGGGGAAGCTTTTTTAGCAGCAAACAAAAAACGGGACAGTGTCGTTACGCTCCCCAGCGGCCTGCAATACAAAATTCTTGTGAAGGGGAAAGGAAAGTCTCCTAAGCTCGAAGATACGGTCACGGCTCATTACCGCGGCATGTTGATCGACGGTACGGAATTTGACAATTCGTACAAACGCGGCGAACCGCTAACGATCCCCGTCAACGGGGTAATCCCCGGATGGACCGAAGCGCTGCAGCATATGACTGTCGGGTCAAAGTGGCAACTGTTTATCCCTTCGGAGCTTGCATACGGCGAACGAGGAGCGGGCCAAATCATCGGACCGAACGCAACGTTGATCTTTGATGTAGAGTTACTCTCGATAAAATAAAGTAGCCTTAACCATCAAGAGTGCCTATAATTTCCGGCGTTCGATTTCTAAATTAAAAAACCGCCCCCGATCTTCTTGAGGGCGGTTTTTTTTTGCACTGCGATGTCTCTTAGAAGTAGTACTTTAACCCTAGTTGGAAGCTGTACACATCCGTGAGTGTCGCATTGTTGTCAAATGTATGGTCCATCAGCTGGCCGTTGATCACGCGCATGACAAATTGCGATTGACCGGAAGCCGTGACAGGTCCACCCTGCGCCGCTGACGGAACAGTCAACGGCTGCAGACTAGCAAAATGCTGGGCTTGGCCCCAGTTCTTGTTGAGAAGGTTGCCGAAGTTCAGGATGTCTAAGCGAACTTCAAAGTTCTGTCTTTTTTCGAACACATCGGTAAAGATCGATTGCACGACGCTGAGGTCGACACGGGATACCATCGGGAGAAACGCGCCGCCCCGTTCCGCATACTCGCCGCGACGGGTTTTTAAATACGAATCCTGGCTGATGTATTTATCCCAGGCAGCGGCCTGCTGTGCCGCGGTGAACGTGACACCGCCGACGGTTTCAGGAACGAAGTTCATCTCAGATTGATTTCGAGGAACATAGATGAGGTCGTTCCCCGCGACGCCATCGCCATTCATGTCGCCGCTGTAGGTGTAGCTTCCGTTGCCGAAGGTATAGTTATCCCAGAACGCTGAGAACGTTGTCGCTCCCATATTAAGATATTCGGCTCGGTACGACAATGAGGTAAAGAATCTCTTTCCGGGTGATGTCGGTGAATACCCAACAGGCGCGTTGTTTGCATTTCCCGGAACCGGGTTCGCGCTCCACGAACCGTATGCGATCGAGCCGGGGTCGACGGTATTCTTCGCAACGCCATAGTTGTAGGCCATCTTGCCGTAGAATCCATCGGCGAGCGGGCGCTCAAGCGAGGCGGACAAGGAGTAATTGTATCCTTTGTTCTCGTTCTTAATGACGGTCGCATCCTGCACGTTCTGATTTATTCTCGTGACGTTTGTTCCCGCTACTGCGACCCACCGCACGCGATCATCCGGACCCGTAAACGCAGAGTTCGGCGCCGCTTCGTTTGCGTTGATGTAATAGACCCCGTTCACTTCTTTTCCATAGATCCCTTCTGCTGTACCAACGAGGCCAAAAGGCAGCTTTTGGTCAACAGCGAGATCGGACCTCCACTGTTGAGGAAACTTGAAGTTCGGGTCGGTCAAAGCCAATTCATACGTCGCTGCCGGCGCTCCTGTGACGTTCGTCGGCTTGTACGCGTCTGGATTGGGATTGAAATGATAATTTGCCGCAGCCGCTGCCGACGCTGAAAGGAATCCGGTTAAAACTCCGGTGTTGCCGATCTGATTGGAGATCCAGACATACGCAGGCTTACCCGTAAAAATTCCCGTTCCGCCGCGCACCTGAGTCGACCGGTCGCTAAAAACATCATAGTTGAACCCGAGACGGGGTGAGAAAAGAACGCTTGCATCCGGCAGCTTTGCGCTGTTGTACTTGACCGGATTGCCGTTCTCATCCATAAATGTAAGGCCGTCTGCGTTCGCGTTGTCAAACCCCGTTGCGCCGAAACTCGGGATATCGAATCGCAATCCGAGTGTCACCTTCAAATCTTTGTTGACCTGATATTCATCCTGCCCGTACACTCCCCAATAGTACACATCCAACGGCTGAATGGGCTCGGTCTGGCCGGGAATATTATTATACCGTACTTGGAACAATGTGGGGGATGCATTTGAAGTCGTTCCGTTGAGATATGCGTTTGCATCGGTATAAAAGTCCGCCAGAGAGTTGTAAACATACGCGCTCTGCTCGCCGGGGAAGAAGACGTTTTTCGAGTGATATTTTTCGCCGGAGAAACCGAACGTGAGGACATGCTGCCCAAGATCGATCGTGAAGTTGTCCTGAAGTTGGTAACTCCAATAGTAGAGCTTGTTGTCCGGAGTAAACGGCTCGCTTCCGAACGATGTGTACACCGTTCCAGCATTGAGGATGTCGACAAAAGGAAAAAGTCTGTCGATTTGACCGCGGCTTTCATTGCTGTAGCTGTAGCCGACGATCATGTTGTTGGACATGTTGTCGCTTACGATCGAGTTCCATTCTCCCACATACGAATAATCGTTCTCGAGGATCGTGTAGTTCGACCCGGAAAAGTTCAGACCGAACGTCGTGCCTCTTCGATTGCCGAAGCCGAGCGAGTTAGAGTTTGAAACAAGGACCGGGGTTTGCGAATCGAGACGATTGTATCGTACCGAAATTTTATTGCTTTCGTCTAAATTGTAATCGAGTTTGACCAAATAACGCTTCCCCGGAGTTTCAAAGTTATATCCTTGATAGACCCCGGGATTAAAATTGAATTTTGACGTCAGGAATGACGAGAGCGCGTCGAGGTCGCTGGCGAGAACTCTTGTCGTATTTCCGCCAATTGTCTGCGACCCGGAATTGGCTGTAAAATATGTGCCGGGCTGTGTGGTCTTGTCTCCTTCGTAGTTGACGAAGAAGAAAAGTTTGTCCTTCATGATCGGCCCACCGAGACTGAACGTGATCTTGTTATAGTCAAACGTTCCTGGGTTGAACGTGATCGTTCCGGCATCTGTGCCCACATATCCTTGGTTGCGCGTCGCGTATGCGAGCGTTCCGAAAAATGAGTTCGTCCCGCTTTTTGTCACGGTGTTCATTGCCGCCCCCACAAAATTCCCTTGGCGCACGTCGAACGGAGCGATGTTCACTTCAAGCTGTTCGATCGCATCCAACGAGATCGGTGCGACGCCTGTGCGCTCGCCGACCTGCCCCATGAGGCCGAATGAATTGTTGAAATACGCGCCGTCGACCGTCGTGTTGTTGTAGCGGCTGTCCTGTCCGACATAGGAGTCTCCACCGTACGACGTGTTGCCGCGCGATTCGGGCGTCAACCTGATGAAGTCCTGAAATTTACCGGAGATCGTCGGAAGGAGGGAGAAAGTTTGTTTATCGATGTTTGTCGCCGCTCCCGTTCGCGTAGAGTTCAGCACGGCGCTGCGCTGAGCCGTTACGACCTGTTCTGCGGTCTGAATCGCTTCTTCGGAAATTGTGAAATCTACATCAGTGGTCTGAGAAACGATCGTGTAGACGTTCTCGCGTACGACTTTCTTGTATCCAATGACCGACACCGTCACGGTGTACGGCCCGCCAACGCGCACGTTCGGAATGACATAACGACCGTCGGGGCGTGTGTTTGTGCCATACTTCGTTCCGCTGGGCACGTGGACGGCGATAATGTTTGCGCCGGCTATTTTTTCGCCGGTAGAGCTTACAACTTGGCCGCCGATGGCGCCCGTCGTGATCCCTTGCGCGAATGCACAGGAACTGGCGAGAACAAATGCAACAATGGCAGCAACCCAGTATCTGGTAATAATCAGTTTCATTCAATCCTCCTTTAAGTGATACTGCTCAATAATTGATAACGAGCTTTTTACGTACACAATTTTACAAGGCATAGATAAGGGGGAAAAATTTATCATACATCATTCTCAAAAAATAGCTCCACCTTCGGGTTAGTCGCGGCGTTCCATAAAGAGAACTTCGACGCACACTTTTCGGCATGGATTCCTCCCAACGTAATTCTTAATTCGGTAGGTTGTGCAACTTTTACAGCACTGGCAACAAGGAGCTTAGGACAACTTTTTAGGATAAAACTGCTGTGGCGGGTGAAACGAAAGAATACTTGCAGAAAGGTTGTATAGCGAATGAGCAGTTCCATTGCTCGGGATCGCTGGGACAACAGAACGAAGATTATGGTTCATGGAAACTTTTGGGGTGGTAGTGAAATGTAATCCCTCCGCGCAACCCTGCTTCACGATCGAAAAGATGGGGCTAATGTAGAAAGATGGGCTTTAATTGTCAACGAAATTTCTGTTAAAAAAAGAAGAAAAAATTATTACGCCTTGTTTATACAGAGCATCGTACAACAATCTAGATTAATGACTGATGGTTGCCCCGTGCATGGACTCGTCAGTAGTCAAACGAGGTTTTGCATTGGCATGTGGCCGTAATGAAGGTGCACATATTCAGTATTTTCGGGAAGAATCGAGGCGAATCAGAATGACCCGTCATTGGGCCCTCAACGAGCGGGTGCTCGGATGTCAGAACGGCGTTGGAAGTGGAAGAAACAAAAAAGCCCGGCCAGTACTAGCCGGGCAATTGATCCGCACACTCAGCACTCTGAGCCAAACCTGCGGACTCCGAGAAATTACTTCACTTTAACTTCAATGATCTTCTCTTTCGCTTCCTCGGTCTTTGGAAGTGTAATAGTGAGAACGCCGTCTGCGTACTTCGCTTCGATCTCATCGCTCTTAACGGCCCCGGGGAGTGTAAAAGACCGCTCGAACGCACCATAGCTGCGTTCGACACGGTGGTAATTTCCCTCCTTTTTCTCGACCTCGTTCCTTTTTTCGCCGCTAACGGTAACGACGCCGTCGTTCAGCGTGATCTTCACTTCATCCTTCTTGATCCCGGGAAGCTCCGCACGAACGACATAGGAATCATCCGTCTCTTCGAGATCGACAGCAGGGGTCCATTGTCCGCTTAGGAAAGACCCGCCGTCAAAAAGATCTCCGCGGAAGAAATCGCCAAACACCTTATTCATTTCCTGTTGGAGATGGCTGATCATACGCGGAACCGGAAATTCCTGATTCCACAATTCTAACTCCTTTGTTGGATTTCGTTTTATGAGTGACATACTGTTTCTCCTTTCTCTCTTTTTGTCTTCGTGTTGCTTTTAACCGATCTTTATTTCTCTCGGAAGAAATCGCTGCTTCTTTCGCAAGGTGACCTTGAGAACGCCAAGATCGTACAGCGCATCCACCGTGCCGGTATCGACATTCTCCGCGAGTGAAAACTCGCGCCGGTATTCTGCCGGCCGTGAATCGCCCGACAACTGCGATGCGCCTCGCTCGAAAACGTCGGACACTTTTGCCGAGACGGTCAGCGTCGCTTGATTTATTCGCGCTGTAATGCTTTCTTTGTCGGCGCCGGGAATATCGAGACGAACGACATACGAATCCGGCAGTTCCTGGATCTCGACCGCAGGACGGATCACCCAAACAGATTGAGCGCTTTCCGCTGCGACCTCGTTACCGTTGGTTTTTTGGACCTCTTTCGTCATGATAAGTCTCTCCTTTCGCCTTAGCGGATCGTAATTTCTTTAGGCTGTGCGGCCTCAAGCTTCGGAACCGTGATAAACAGAAGACCGTTGCGGTATTCGGCCGAGACTTTCTCGGTATCGACCGCTTCGGGAAGCTGAACGGTTCGCGAGAAAGAGCCGTAACGAATTTCCTGGCGCAGCAGCTCAGAATCTTTTGCTTGCTCGGGAGCTTTACGCTCTCCGCTGATCGTCAGGACGCCGTCGTGAAGCTGAAGCTTGACGTCTTCTTTCGAAACGCCGGGAATTTCAGCAACAAGTTGAATATGATCTTTGTGCTCGACAACGTTGAGGCGTGGAGTTTGATACGCTCGGTCCACGACCGTTAAATGGTCGAACAGCGCAGGGATCGTTCGATCGGTCGGCTCTGTTGACGGGAAAAAATTTTCGAAAAGTGTGGGTTCAAATCGGAACAACATGGTAACCTCCTTAGTTATTGTGTTGAACTTTTTTTGTGCGTGTGCCTTTATAACTTTCAATCATCATGCCAAAAGGGAAATAGTTGAAATTTAAAGGATTTTAGAATTTCCGTGATTCACCCCCCCTAGAGAAACAAGACATGATGACAAAACCTCTGACAAATCAATCGTTTTTGTATGAATGTACGTCAGGCGGGATGACAAAAGTGCTGAGGGGAGTACAAATAAAAACGTCACGCGGGAAAAAGCGTGACGTGTTAGAATCGCTGATCTACAAAATATTTCCGAAACCCCGTGAAGGAAGTTTTAGTGAATTCCTTCCGCTTCGAGAAATCTTTCCGCGTCGATGGCGGCCATGCAGCCGCTTCCCGCTGCCGTGACAGCCTGCCGATAGTACGAATCCGCTACGTCGCCGGCGGCAAAAATTCCGGGGATGTTCGTTTTGGTCGAACCTGGCTGGACCTTCAAGTACTCTTTCGCGTCCATGTCGAGGATTCCTTTGAAGAGCTGCGTATTGGGCTGATGGCCTATCGCCATGAAAAGACCGTCGGCTTTTACCCGGGTGATCCCTCCGGTTTTAACATTTTTGAGCTTAAGACCCGTCACCGTTTTCTTTCCGTCTCGCTGCTCGCCAAGCACTTCGTCGACGACCGAATCCCACACGACTGCAACTTTCGGGTTGTGCAGTACGCGATCCTGCATAATTTTCGACGCGCGGAATTGATCGCGGCGATGAACGATCGTGACCTTCGAAGCGAATTTGGTCAGGAAGTTCGCTTCCTCCATCGCGGTATCTCCCCCACCGACAACATACACTTCCTGATTTTTGAAAAAAAATCCGTCGCACGTCGCGCACGCAGAGACGCCGTATCCCATGTACATCCCTTCCGATGGAATATTGAGAAGTTTCGCCGATGCGCCGGTAGCGACGATAATTGTCTCTCCAAAATATTCCGCGCCATCGACAACGACTTTGAACGGCCTTTTCGAAAAATCGACCGCCGTGACTTCTTTGAACTGCGTATCGGCCCCAAAACGTTGAGCTTGGTCGCGAAAAAGCTCCATCATTTCCGGCCCCATAATTCCTTTTGGAAACCCAGGATAATTCTCTACCTCGGTCGTGATAGTAAGCTGTCCTCCCGGTTGAAGGCCTTCGAACACCAATGGATGCAAATTCGCTCGACCGGTATATACCGCGGCGGTCAAGCCTGCCGGCCCCGAGCCGATGATAATGACTTTGTGTTTGTTGTCTGGCATTTTTATTATCTGTTTTCTATTGAATACGAATTAAAAATTTAAAGTGAAAAATTCAAAATTACAGTGCAAAGTTTCAAGTGAACGGTCTATATCTCGGCAATAATTTTTTATTTTTCACTGTAATTTTATCTTTTGCTCTTTTCCATTTTGAAGTAGCTCCGCATTTCGAACCAGCCCTTCGCGTTTTGTCCTCTTGATCGGGCTTTTGCTGAATTTTTTTGAGAATTCCTCTTGCGTCAAAGATATTAAACCGTCGAGAGACGGTGTAACGTTCCCATCGCGCGGACTGAACTCGGGGTCGTGCGTCACTTGCTGGAATTTATTCCACGGACACACGTCCTGACAAATGTCGCAACCGTAAACCCATCCATCAAATTGCTGGGCTAACGATGCGTCGATCGGGCCTCTGTGTTCGATCGTGAGGTACGAAATGCATTTATTCGAATCGAGAACGTACGGCTCTACGATAGCTTGCGTGGGGCACGCATCAAGACAGGCCGTGCATGTTCCGCAGGCATCTTCTACCGGTGTATCGTATTCAAGCGGAAGAGTGGTAATGATCTCCCCGAGAAATACCCACGAACCGAAATCCTTTGTGATAAGATTCGTGTGTTTTCCCCGCCATCCAAGCCCGGCGCGCTCCGCCCAGACCTTATCCATCACAGGGCCGGTATCGACGTAATACCTTCCCTCCGATTCCGGCGCCATCTGTTTGATGCATTGGAACAGTTTTTGGATTCTCGATGTGATGAGAATATGGTAATCGTCTCCCCAGGCATACCGCGAAATTTTCCCTTCACCGTTCTCCGGATGATGCTGTACGGCGGTATAATAGTTTGCGGCGACAGAGATGACCGACCTGGCTCCGGGCACTATCTTCCGAGGGTCTGCCCGTTTATCTGAATTCTCTTCCATCCATCTCATCGAAGCCTGATAGCCGCGGCTGAGCCATTCTTTCAACCGGCCGGCATCGGTTTCTATCGGCTCAATCTTTGCGATGCCGACCTTGCTGAAGCCGATCTCGAGCGCTTTTTCTTTAATCTGTTGAGTGAGGGTCGCCATTTCTTCGGATGAATATCTCGCCTTCGCGTGTAATGACTTCGTAGGACTTGACTCTCCCGCTTGCGTTGGTTGACACGCCCGTGCGAACGTCGTATGACCAACCGTGCATCGGACATGTCACAACGAATCCGTTCAATTCACCGGTGTGCAGCAAAGAGAAATGTTGGTGAGGGCAGACGTTGCCGATCGCATGGAACGTCCCCCCCACGTTGAAAAGCGCTATCTCTTCACCGCCCATCCTCAAGAACAATCCCTTCCCCTCTTTTACCTGTTCGATTTTTGCAACCCTATGGTCTTGCAATTTTGTAATTTTGGAATTGTCGAATAATTGAACGAAGGAATAACGCAACCTCTACTCAATCCTTAACGTTCGATCTACCGCAAACCCTTTCTCCGTTTCTTTCAACGTTACCGCTTCCGTATCAGGATCGTGTTCAAGAAAAAGGATCCACTCTTCTTTCGCAGCGCGGGGCAGAATTCTCTTTTTTTCTTCCAGCGTCACGAGGGGCCGGACGTCGTAACCCATAATGTATGGGTATGGAATATGTGAAACGGTCGGCACGAGATCGCAGCAAAACAAGAGATGCTTTGAACCGTCCGAAATTAGGGGAAGCTGTTGAGCTGATGTATGACCGTTACAAATGACGGGTTTTATGCCGGGAAACAATTCCCGCTCGCCCTCGATAAAATTCAATACCCCTCGTTCGTTCAGCGCTGCAAAATCGTCCTTCATAAAACTTCCCCGGTCTTTCTCGGTAGGCCGTTCCGCGAGATTCCAATGTTCGCGTTGAACGTGGTATTGCGCCTTGGGGAACGTCGGTACGAGCTTTCCGTTCTCGAGCTTCGTGCTGCCACCGCAATGGTCAAAATGCAAATGGGTGAGAATCACATCGGTGACGTCGGCGGGCGAGATGCGATACTGTCGCAGCGATTTTTCCAGGTCGTTGTGCGAGTTATCGAGACGGTAAATATCTTTCAACTTATCCGGCCATTTCGAGCCATTGCCATCGTCGATGAGAATGATCTTATCATTCCCGATAACAAGGAGACATCGGGCCGCGAGAGTGATGCGGTTGCGGGAATCGGGAGGATTGGTCTTCGACCAAAAAACCCACGGCACTATTCCGAACATTGCACCGCCGTCGAGGGCAAAGCTCCCGGTCTCGATCGCATGGACAGTGTAGTTACCGATCTTCATGACAATTCACAGGAACGGAATGAAACAAAAAAGGTCGGCCATCCCGAAGGCTGAGCCGACCTTGTTGACTATCGACAACTGCTATTTTCTGAAATGCGATGTGGCGGCGGCGAGGTCGGCAAACGCACGCTCCGGATGAATTTCCTTTGCGCGTTGGAATAGCACCTCTTCCGTTTCGACATGGTTCGGGTCGGGGACGCAGCAATCGACCGGACATACGGCCGCGCACTGTTCCTGATCAAAATGTCCTACACATTCGGTGCATTTTTCGGGAACGATGTAATAAAAATCGTTCGACAATGCATCGTGCATTCCGCCCTTGAATTCCCACTGGGCACCTCCTGCGTAAATTGCGGTATTCGGACATTCCGGTTCGCACGCGCCGCAGTTAATGCACTCCTCGGTGATCATTGTGGCCATAAACTTATCTCCTTGTTATCTTGAAATATTCGGATGTACTATTGATTCACAAACTGTATCGTCGGGATGAGCCGCGTGTCGAACGTCGGCGCGTCTTGTCCCTGCTCACGATCGACCACCCATTGAAGACAGCGCGAAGTTTTATCGAGAAAATCTTCCAGCTCGATGCCGAAGTATGCCGGCCGGAAGCGCTGGAGCTTTGTGATGCCTTTCGTCAACTGGCTGCGAGACCCTCGAAAATTACCATTCTCGAGGTGATAAAACCCGACCGCCACATGAATAATTCCCTGGAAGAATGTTCGATCGTTCCCCCTCCATTCCATCCAGATCTCCTCTATCGCATCGTGACAATCGAAAAAATTGCGGGCGTTGAATAACGCAACACCGCGCGCAAACCTTTCTCTTTCAGAGAGTATACTGAATTCCGGCTGTAATTTCAACTGTAAAAATGTTTCCTCATCAAATTGAGGCTTCTGAAGCGTCTCTTGAGAGATTAATGAAGCTGAGAAGCTTTTGCGCCAATCCCTCGCGTTAAAGATATCTGTGTTCGAGAATTTTTCCCGTCTTGTCAAAAACGTACAAAAGTGGCGCGCCCGTCGGAATGTTCAATTCAAGGACCTGTTCTCGCGTCAGCCCGTCGAGATGCATGACGATCGAACGAAGGCTGTTGCCGTGTGCCGCAACGATGATATTCTTCCCTTTAAGGATCTCGGGAAAAATTCTAGACTCCCAGTACGGAAGAGTTCTCGCGGCAGTGTCCTTCAGGCTCTCGCTGATGCCGTCGGGGTTGAGTTCCGTTTTGTCTTTTGGAGGAGGAACATCGTAGCTCCGCCGCCAGATATGCACCTGTTCTTTCCCGTATTTCTTTGCAGTCTCCTCCTTGTTGAGTCCCTGGAGGGCGCCGTAATGGCGTTCGTTCAACGCTTTGTCGAATTCCGTCGGGATGGGAGGATGGCCAGTCGTTTGCATGATGATCGACAACGTTTTTTTTGCGCGCTGCAGGACCGAACAAAACGCTTCATCGAATTTATAGGCTTTAAGTTTTTCGCCGGCATTCCGGGCCTCCTGTTCTCCCTTAGGAGAGAGAGGCACATCGACCCAGCCGGTGAAACGATTTTCGAGGTTCCATTGCGATTCGCCGTGGCGAACAAGAATGAGATTTGGCATGATAGGTTCTATTAGAGTTGTTCTTTCGTGTGGTGATCTTGGAGAAGTGTGACCTTTCCAATGTTTATTTGATGTTGAAATACTTCGCTTCGGGATGATGCACGATGATCGCGTCGGTCGATTGCTCCGGCTCCATCATAAACTCTTCCGATAACTTTACGCCGATCCGTTCGGGTTGAAGCAGATCAAACAGCTTCGTCGAGTCTTCGAGGTTAGGGCATGCCGGATACCCAAAACTGTACCGCGAACCCTGATACCCCTGACTGAAGAGCCTCTTAATGTCGGGAGAATCTTTTCCCGAAATGCCCAGTTCTTCCCGGATCTTCTTGTGCCACAATTCCGCGAGCGCCTCAGCCGATTCGACGCTCAGCCCGTGAAAATAAAGATACTCTTTGTAATTGTTCGATGCAAAAAGCTGTGCAGAATGTTTTGAGGCACAGCTGCCCATGGTAACGAGGTGAAACGCGACAACGTCCATCCGACCCGATTCGACCGATGCAAAATAATCGGACAGGCATAAATTGCGGTCGCCGCGTTGTCTCGGGAAAGTAAACCGCAGCCGTTCGGTCTTCTGGTCTTCTCGGTAGACGATCAGATCGTTCCCATGGGATTGACACGGAAAATATCCATACACAGCTTTCGGGTCGAGCAGTTTCTCCGCCGCGCATTGCTTTTTCAATCGCTCAAGTTCCGGATAAATATTCTCCTCAAGGAACTGCCGATACTCCGCCTCGCTTTTCTTTCCCTTCCGGACTTGCCACTGGCCTTTAATGAGCGCCGCTTCGTTGATGTAAGGAAATATCTCCGTGAGAGGTATCGCATCTATCACCCGCGCCCCCCAAAACGGGGGCTGAGGGATCGGAACGTCCTTTGAAACATTCGACATCCCCTCAACCTCACTCTTAACCTCAACCTTAACCTTAATCTCAACCTCATCATTCTCTTTCAACATCAGTGCAATTTTTGCTTCGGACCCCGTCAGAGTCTCTTCATCGTCTTGGACGACGGCAGCCTCGGCAACCTGCAGGCTCTGCATCTTGTGGACTCCTTCCGCTTTCAACTTCTCCATAAAGCGGAGGCCGTCGAACGCGTCGTTCGCGTATGTCACAAACCCGCGATAGAGCGCCCTCAAATCTTGTTCTACGTAGCGTTTTGTGAGGGCGGCTCCTCCGAGCACGATAGGCGGTTCGAGTCCACGCTCGTTGAGCACCTCAAGATTTTCTTTCATCACGAGCGTCGATTTCACTAGAAGGCCGCTCATGCCGATCGCATCCGCCTTGTAGTCCTCGTATGCGCGCATGATGTTCTCGATCGGCTGCTTGATACCAAGGTTATAGACTTTATAGCCGTTGTTCGTGAGAATGATGTCGACGAGGTTCTTGCCGATGTCGTGAACGTCTCCCTTTACCGTTGCAAGGACCATGGAACCCTTCGTCGTAGCCTCGGCTTTTTCCATGAACTGTTCGAGATAAGAAACGGCGGCTTTCATCACTTCAGCGGACTGAAGGACGAACGGGAGCTGCATTTCGCCGCGGCCGAAAAGATCCCCGACGACCTTCATGCCGTCGAGAAGAATGGTATTGATGATGTCGAGGGCCGAGTACCGTTTGAGAGCTTCGTCGAGGTCGGCCTGAAGGTTTTGCTTGTCCCCTTCAATAATCCGGTTCTTGAGAATCTCTTCGATCGTTGAGCCGAGAGATCTCTTCTCTTTTTTTATATCGGACTTCTTGTCCGCATAATATGCCATCAACTCAGTGAGGGGGTCGTAGACGCACCGGTCGCCCTCCCATTTCCGCTCGTCGAAAACAAGCTGCTTGCACAATTCGCGTCCCCGTTCGTCGATCTTAAAAAGCGGCATGATCTTTTGCGCGTTGACGATGGCCATGTCGAGCCCCGCCTCGATGGCGTAGTGGAGAAACACAGAGTTGAGAACATGGCGGATGTGCGGCGCGAGGCCGAAAGAAATATTGCTCACACCGAGCAGCGTCTTTGCTTCCGGAAATTCTTTTTTAATGAGCCGAATCCCTTCGATCGTCTCGATCCCCGCTTTACGGAATTCCTCGTCGCCGCTTCCCAGCGTGAACGTGAGCGTATCGAAAATAAGGTCGCTCGGCTTCATGCCGAACTTGTGGACCGCGAGGTCGTGCATCCGTTGTGCGACCTTGAGCTTTGCGGCTGCAGTTTTTGCCATGCCGGTTTCGTCGATCGTCAGAGCGACGACCGCCGCCCCGTATTTTTTGCACATCGGGACCACTTTGTTGATGCGCTCTTCGCCGTCCTCCATGTTGATGGAGTTGATGATGCACTTCCCCGCGAAAAGCTGGAGCGCCTGTTCGATAACGGGCGCTTCGGTCGAATCGATCATGATCGGAAGCGTCACCTGCGTGTTGAACCGAAACGCCGCTTCCTTCATATCGCGGACTTCGTCCCTCCCGACATACGCGACGCAGAGATCGAGGATGTGCGCTCCTTCTTTCGTCTGCTCCTTCGCCATATTGACCATTGAGTCGTAATCTTCGGCCTGGAGCAGTTCTTTGAATTTTTTCGACCCGTTTGCGTTGGTCCGCTCGCCGACGATCACGGGGGGAGGATCGATGTGAAGCGGCGCGCTGGTATAAAGACTCGATGACGAAGGGATAAATTCCACGGACCGTTTTTTTGGCGAGAGACCTCCGACGGCATCGACAAGCTGACGGAGATGCTCGGTCGTCGTTCCGCAACAACCTCCAACAACGCTTACGCCGAGGTCCTTCACAAAATGGCCGAGGTACTTTACAAGCTCTTCGGGAGTGAGATGGTAATGAGCGCGACCGCCGATGTTTTCGGGGAGCCCGGCGTTGGGGATGCAGGAGACCGGCAGCGGAGATGCGCCGCACAGGTAGCGGATATTTTCCGACATTTCTTTGGGCCCCGTCGCACAGTTCATGCCGATGACGTCGATGGCGAACGGCTCGAGCGCGGTGAGGGCTGCGCTGATTTCCGTCCCCATAAGCATCGTGCCCATCGTTTCGATAGTGATCGAGGTGATGACAGGGATTTTGATTTTTTGGGATTGAAAATACTCAAAGATCCCGGCAAGAGCGGATTTTACCTGAAGCAAGTCCTGGCAGGTTTCCACGATGAGAAGGTCGGCGCCGCCTTCGACGAGGCCGGCGGCTTGTTCGTAGTACGATTTGCTCATCTCCTTGAAAGAAATGTGCCCAAGCGAAGGGAGTTTCGTCGTCGGTCCCATCGATCCGGCGACAAAACGAGGATGCGCGGGGGTCGTATATTGGGCGGCGACTTTTTTTGCTAATTGGGCCGCCTTGAAATTCAGCTCATACGCCCGGTCCTGAAGTTGGTATTCCGCAAGCACGATCGCCGAAGCGCCAAACGTGTCCGTCTCAACGACATCGACCCCGACGGAGAGAAAATCGGCGTGCACTTTCTCGATCGCTGCCGGTTTTGAGATAAGGAGATATTCGTTGCAGCCGTTGAACTGCTCTCCGCCGAAATCGTCCGCGGTCAGGTTCTGCGCCTGAATATTTGTCCCCATTGCGCCGTCGAAGACGATGATTTTCTCTAGGAGCTGTTGGGCGAAAGTGTTCATGCGTTGGAGTTTCGGGATCTGGTTTTAGGATATACGTTTTAAGTTTTACGTCTTAAGTATAACGTATCCTGCCGTCTTGGCGCGTCAGAATACCAATCTAACTGTTTTCGATTTTCCTCATAAAGGAGATCAAGGTTCGTTTGATTTCATTTGCGCGGTCTTCGAATGCATTAAATTCCTCAATAGAAATATATTGTAAATCTCTGACGAGGATAAGGAAATATTCAACTTCACTCGCCGAGCCGATTGCATAGGATAAAAAATGAAGAAATTCTTTCTTGGATATTCTTCCGCAACCTTCTGCAATGTTCGCTCCAATTGAGAATGATGCCCTTCGTAATTGACTCGTCAACCCAAAAAGTTCGTCCTTAGGAAATCTCTTAGAAATGAGATAGATATCTAACGTTAGAGCATGCGCTTTTCCCCATACTTTCAACCTCTTAAAATCTTGCATATCCCCCCCCGTTTAGTAGAAACAATACGTAAAACGTAAAACTTATAACGCTTCATCCCCCCATTTAGTAGAAACGATACGTAAAACGTACAACTTATAACGCTTCATCCCCCAAAACAAAAATCCCCAGCCACTATCGCCGGGGAAATAATTCCATCGCGACGCTTTAGCTTTTCACAATGCGTGGCAGCAAGCTGTCGGGTCAAAATGCCACTACAATAATGTACGGAAGAAATCGGAGAAGCGCAAACAGAGCGGCAGGGGTACGTTTTAATATAGAGCCCATATTAAGATTCCTGAGAGAAATATTCGGGAATGACATAAGTTTTTATTGCCATGCCCATGTTTTAGCGGCACTCAAAACGGACAGCGGGCTTAGACTGTTGCAGTTCAGTATAGTAAAATATATCTTTGCTGAAGGTAAACCAGCCTACCGTAGGGGGATGGACCCCATATTTTTATGATATCATCATGAGTAGCATACGAATCATAAAAGTCACTCTTCTCCTTGTTCTCTATATTGCTTCCCCACTACATTCCCAGATTCCCGACGGAGATCTTCAAAGACAAATAAGCAGGGTAAGCAGGTGGGATTTTGCTCTTTTTAATAGCGGGCTTTTGTATGGCGATGTAGAATACCTCCTTCCCCCTTTCGAGAATACTTTCGGATTTGCACTTTCTCATGAATTCTATCCGCGGGGGATTTATCAGATGGTTTCAACAGCTGATGATCAAAATCCCTTGAAGGGCTTGATATTCTTGGCGAAGAGGAACGGCGAATGCTATTTTAGAGAAGAGACGTCGATCTATTTTATCAACAAAGAATATTCACCTGACAAAGAACATGGTCCATTTTGGGGAATGGTGCCGGGGAGAATAGGCGACCCAAAGGCGGGGTTTGACGAACGATTTAACGGAATTGGATGGAAATATTCAGACGACAGGGATTACATCGTTTATTCAAGCATGGACTTTGATTCAAACGGAGTCGATATCTCTGGCAATAATTACAACGATTGGCCCATTCGATACGTCAACGGATCCTCTCAATATGTTGCCGAGGTTTCTGACCGTCCAAAATACAAACCGGCCTTCGTGTCCGACGAAGATTTCTTTACTGTCTATAAAGATACCGACACACGTGCGTATCGGGATTTCCAAAAAGCGACACCTTTGGGAATTGAAATCCAGCAGTACGTCTATACCTGGGGGTCGAAGGGACTTCAGGATATTGTCGTTTTCCGGTACGATCTCATCAATAAAGGCAATGCGGCGCTCGATAGTTGTTATTTTTTCTGGGCGCCCGGCATTGAATATTTGGTACAAGCTATCCCCGGCCCTCAGTTGATATATATTCCGCACACAACAAACATTATCCAAAACCGCAATCTTGTTTATCAAAAGCCTGGTCCATTAATTCCATTACTCCAGGGGAACGCTACGTACAACTGGCAAGGAACACCGTTTCCCCCGACACTGGGATCCTCGGTGCTCTTCTCTCCAGCGGGATACGATGGAGATGCAGGCGGAATGAAGGACGGCGGAGCCGTAGGTCGATTCACATATCAGTATGAGACAGGCCGCGGACTCGTTGACATTTTTAGCGACACGATAAGTTCCGAAACGATTTTTTACAACCGGTTACTCCAAAATAAACCAGTCGATCAAAATGAGCTAACCAACGACGAACCCTTTGAAGCCCCCATTATTCTTAGCACTCCATTCAGATTGTTGCCGGGTGATACAGCGCGTTTTGTTTCGACAATCATGTTTTGCGATGACTCTGTTCACTTGTTTTTAATGGATGACTTTGTGAAACGAATGTATCGCCTGGGTTTCATGCGTCCGACCCCGCCTTCTTCTCCAGTTGTAACGGCCAAGCCTTTAAATCGTGGAATCTATCTTACATGGGATCGTTCTGCAGAAGGGAGTATTGACCCTGTCATTCCGGACAGCCTCGGTAAAGCGTTTTACGGCTATAGGGTTTACAGGGCGGACAAAAAAGAAGGGCCATTCAAACTCCTAAGTGAAACCTCAGGTGATACTCTTGCACATGAATTCTACGACCAGGGGAAAGACCTGGCAGGTGGACTCAAAAATAATGTAACCTATTATTACAAAGTTGTCTCATTCGACCAGGGGGCTCCTTTACTGCATATCGATCCGATGGAATCTTCGGGCGCCCCCGTCGCGATTGTACCGTCGGTGGGTCCGACAAATCTGACCGTGCCAAATACACAAGGAAGTCAGACGTCGGGAACTTTGGGAGGTGTGACTTCGCTTTCACTTATTCCGATCAATCCAACGAGCTATGCCGCTTTTTTTAGCGGCGCATCGTTGAATGTCACTCTTAATGCAACGACCGACGGCACAAAATATTATCTGCCGCTTACAATCCATGATTCTCTTTCCGGCCGAACTCAGAATGAAGCGATCGATCCCGAGCTGTTCGTGCATGGAACGAATGCATCGAAAGGAATAAAGAAGGGGAGTGCCATCATCAACGATATCTTCAAGCTTGGCGGAGCTAACCTGGAAGTAGACTATCAGTTTGAACAGCTTGCAGATTCATTTAGAGTGAATGCTTCTATTGAAAGCGCCGGCGGGGCGGACGTTCCTATCGTCATCAATGACTCATTACACTATACGGGTATCTATCAATACGACCCTTATTCTTCTGCTCCGAAATCCTTATCCCTTCGCTTTACGACAGCGGGAATTGATACAGTGAGCCAGGCTTTCAGCAGGTACATGCCATTTATTAATGTCGAACTCTATGATAACGCGACAGGACAAAAGATCGATTCAGGATATTCGTTCACAACGTACGGTATCAGGATTGGCGCATCACAAACATACTCTGGAAAACCTAATCGGTATTATTTGAGCGGAACACTCGCCAACGGAGAGAAGTGGGATTTTCTGCATACGCTGTCGACCTATAACACGCGCATCGGGTTCGATTTTGGAGATCATGGAGTAGGTTCCACAAATCCTGGCACCACATTCTTGTGGGCAAGCACCCATCGCACCGGGACGAAGGATTTTCAACCCGGGGATCAGGTAACACTCCAATGGAACGGCGGAGTGAACGCCACGTTTCCGGAAAACGCAGAAGTCGTATTACATGGAACAAGCGGCACCTCGCTCAGAGTGACAAGCGCAATGATGGACCAGATAAGGATTGTTCCGAATCCATACCTAGCACGGCAAGAAGCGGAGCGCGGGGAGAGGCAGCTCTATTTTAACTATTTGCCGGATCAATGTACGATCAGGATCTACACGATAGCATTAGACCTTGTGAAGACGATCAACCATCAGGGAGGTTCGAGGGAGGTATGGAACCTGCAGACTGAAGGGGGACAGATCGTGGCAAGCCAGATGTTCTTCGCTTATATCGAAAGCGCTAATGGAGCGAAGACGATAAAGAAGTTCAGCCTGATTGTGGGGAAGTAAGAATCGTCATCCGTAGGCGCGTTCCGGTGGCACGCCCTGATGATGTTAAAATCGATTCCAGAATCGCACAATCGATTCCCAAGGGATTCTCCCAAAATAGCATTTTTGGTAACGAGACAGAATCGGAGAAAACACGTACCATAAAATACCTAACTTTAGGTATTGCTTTTTGAGCTACAGGGGACTACCATTGTCCAACTTCATCACAGTGGGTCCAGCCAATTAGGAGGGGCGAATTCCGCAAAGTTTGACGTTCCGAAAGGAGAGATGTGACTCCCTCCGCCAGAAAATATCGAACATTTCTTTTCACGATCGCGCGGTATTTCCTCGCAGTTGTATTCATCGCATCGGCCATTGGTAAGGCGATTAACCCGCACGACTTCTACAGTTTTGTCTCCTCTCTGCCATTTCCTTCATTGTTAAGTACGTCTTATTTTCTCGCGGTCATCGTTACCGCGGAGGTGATATTGGCTATTCTCCTTATAGTAAAACGGGCTGTATATTGGGGCGCAATTTTATCTTCTTGCGCGCTCCTTGCTTTTCTTGTTGTGCTCATTTTCGCATCAAATAACGCGGCCACCACCCCATGTGGCTGCTTCGGAGGCTTGGCGACAGATCACTCGATAGAAACGTCTATCTTGACAGATGTAATATTGCTGCTTTTAACAGCTATGATTATTCATCTTTTCGGTCAGTCTGCAGAATGACGAGAAGATTCAAATGTTCATCTAGCTGCAATTAACCCCACAAAGAGGGAAGAAAGTAATGCAAACTCTCAAGAAACTCCTTACTTATAGTGTTTTCTTGCATCTTGTTGTCATACTCCTCGCGGTCGAGGTCTATATCCTCGCGTTACAGAACAAAGAACTAAAAAGGGAGTTAAGCGCTGCAGGGAGTCAGCCAGAACTGCTTAAAGAAGGAGACATCGTACCCAGTTTTTGGGCGACAACCATTGATGGAAGGCCCGAAGAAATCTCATATAATGAACCGAGGAAGTTGCATCTTCTATTAGTTTTTAATACGACGTGCCCGGCGTGCAAAGAAAATTTGCCAAATTGGATCGAAATAAGTCGCAAATTGGACAGCAAATCCTGCGCGCTGATTGGGATTTCTTTACATAAACCAAAAACCACTCAAAAGTATGTTCTGGAAAAGGGAGTTCCATTCACCGTTCTTGTTCCTCGGGATAGCATGTTCATTAAGAATTATAAATCCAATGCGATCCCTCAAACGGTGCTCATAGAAAGCGGCGGGAAGGTGAGGAAGGTCTGGAATGGCGTTTTAAGTTCGGAGAACAAAAAGGAGATTGCAAATTTCGTATATTGAATTTGCATCTCCAAAGAAGAAAGGAGGTGAGAAAAGTGAAAACGATAGGAAAATCCCTCTTTGCTCTGGGCTTGCTTGCGGTCCTTGCGAGTGGCATCATCCAGACTAGCGCCAAGGCGGATGAGGCTCTTCGTTGTTTTGTCGAGTGTCGTCCTGGCGGTCTATGTGTGTCGAAGAGCACCCCTTGCACTGTCGAGTGCCCGCCGGGGAAAATAAAGTTGGAGACTTGCGCAACTTATTATGACTCTGGTTGTGATGAATGCCTCTAACTACCCGAAGGCCAAACCGCGGCGGTCTCCATAACCCGCCGCGGTTTCAAACCTAGTTGCCCTTTCTTACTGAATTGTTCGCATTGATCGATTTAACACCAGCGAAGAGCAAAATGTTGAGATCCATTGTAGTGAAATCTCAAGGGAAATCTACCTCTTGTCTTGGGACAAGATTTGTTCTCTGTGCGTTACTCTCCCTTGACATACTTTATCAATCCGTATTATTTTGCCAATTGGAAGGAACTCTCTTTCGAAGAGTTAGCCGTGCGAGCAATTTTGAATTTGCCATTTATAATTCTGGCCGACTCTGGTGGGTAGACCACCCTCCTGGATATAATCCGGTTGCTTTCTGGCCGCGTGGTTCGTTTCACTTACAACCCGAGTACATAGGTGCTGGTCCAGTTTTTCTGGCCAAGAAATTGGGAAGATACGTTGAGACCGACGTCCAATTCATGGGGTTTGGTATTTATCCCTTCGGGGAAACAGTCCCGGGACGCATCGGGGATCCAAAGGCAGGGTATGATCCTGTCTATCATGGTGCGGGGTGGCAATATGTCGATGATCCAAATTACATTGTCTATTCAAGTTTGGATTTTGACAGCTCCGGCGTCGATATCTCGGGGAGCAACTTCGACGATTGGCCCATCCGTTCGGTCAACGGATCGAAAAAATATGTTGCGGAACCTTCGGAGCGGCACAGCTATCCGCCTGTCTATGCATCAGACGAGGAGATGTTTTGTATCTTCAAAGATACAGATCGTCGTTATGACTTGTGCGACAATGGTCCGAACGGACCGAGTGTCCCGATTGGTCTGGAGTTTAATCTCTATGTCTATTCATGGGGGAGCGGACCGGGAAAAGACATAGCCCTGTTCCAATACGACATCATCAACAAGAGCGGAACCGCTCTTGATAGCTGCTACTTTGCTTTTTATTCCGGACTAGAGTTGACGCGCTTCGAGGCTCTCATCAATCAGGTTCCACACAAAGTGGAAACCTATACTCAAGAGCCGCGACGCAACTTGGCATACGTCAGGCCGATTAATCCTGAAACATGGCCTGCAACATGGTCAGCGACTCCCGTTCCGCCAACCATAGGGTATCCGTTTCTCGAGACGCCGCGGGGCTATAGCGGCATGCAACTCGGGTTGACATATGGAGCAGTGACCAATGAAATAGATTGGTATACTGATACCTCTGGGAATCGGATGAGTGTGTACAACACTTGCGTGACCGACTCCATCATATATCGGAATTTTACCCACCCTGAATTTTATGATGTACAAGATCCAAAGTATACAAGGGCTTATGAGTATTTGGATGGTCCGGTTCTGATCACCGGCCCTTTTCCAATGGCGAATGGGGACACGGCACGTGCTACAGTAGCGTTTATCTTTTCCGACAGTCTCCCCCATTTGCTCTTGCTGGACGACTTCATTACTAAGGTTTACAACTCCGGCTTTCAGGGCCCTATCCCTCCGCCGCCGTCAAAACTCACGGCGAGGGGTCTTGATCGCTCGGTGAAGCTCTCGTGGGACAACTTCGCCGAGTCTGCAAAAGACCCTGTCATCCCGGACAGCCTCGGTAAACCGTTCTATGGTTACAGGCTTCTTCGCGCAAGTAGCAAAGCTGGACCGTATACCGAGATTGGCCGATGGACAAAAGACTCAATTATTGTCCATGAATATCTCGACAAAGGAACGGATATCGGAGGCCTGAAGAACAACGTGAGTTATTATTACCAGATCCTCTCGTTCGACGAAGGAGCGAAGCTTCTTAAACTTGATCCGATGGAATCGAGGGCAGTCGATGGCGTCAATGCACAGTCGGTTGTTCCATCCACCGAGCCTTCGAACGCAGCATCACAGGGAAGCGGGGGATCACTCTTAAGCGGCACACTCGGAGATGTCTCCGCGCCGAAGCTTGTCCCCCTTTCTCCGACGAACTTCAATAATTTAATGAGCGGCCAGACGATACAAGTAAAGCTCTCAGCAACGACCGACGGGGTAAAATATTACCTGCCTGTGACATTCAGTGATTCTCTCTCCGGCCGTCTTGAGAACGACGTGATCGATCCAAACCTCTTTGTGGACGGCTCGGCCTCCATCGCCGGTATTAAAGAAGGAGAAGCCGTGATCCATGATCTTTTCAGTATCGGTGCAACGGACATCCATATCCCATACAGATTCGAGCAGCTGTCGGAACGCTACCATATTGTGCCGACAATAGAAGCTTCCGACGGAGCCGATGTACCAATTATTCTCGACGACTCGCTTAAATTTACCGGCATTAACTCTTATTCTCCTTATACCTCGGCTGCAAGGGAAGTGATACTCGAATTCACCTCAATCGGCGTCGACACAGCAAGCACAGTCTTCCTGAGGTACATACCCTACCTGAACGTGACAGTGACGGATGTGGCGACAGGTTTACCTGCAACAGACTGGCAGATGAGGTCAATGGGAGCAAGGGTATCGCTTTCGCAGTCCTATAATGGGAAGGCGAGCCGTTATTACCTGAGCGGCACGTTGAGTAATGGGGAGCAGTGGGAGTTTGGGAGCTGGCTTTCGATATATCAATCGAGGATTGCGTTTGACCTGACAGACAGAGGCGTTGGGTCTGGGAAGACGGGGTCGCTTTTCTTGTGGGCGAGCAGTCATAAAAGAGGGACAAAAGACTTTCAGGTAGGAGACAAGGTGGACATTAAATGGCAGGGAGGAGTGAAGGCCACGTTTCCGCAAGAGGCAGTCCTCACGCTTGTTGGAGCTCCCGGGACGAGGACGGAGGTAACGGGCGAGATGATGGAGAAGATACGGATAGTTCCGAATCCCTATCTCGCACGGCAAGAAGCGGAACGCGGGGAGAGGCAGCTCTATTTTAACTATTTGCCGGATCAATGCACCATCAGGATCTACACGATAGCATTAGACCTTGTAAAGACGATATACCATCAAGGAGGTTCGAGAGAGGTATGGAACCTGCAGACTGAAGGGGGACAGATCGTGGCAAGCCAGATGTTCTTCGCATATATCGAAAGCGCTAATGGAGCGAAGACGATAAAGAAGTTCAGCGTGATTGTGGGGAAGTGAGAATCAATCGCCGCCCAAAACAGAGAATCTTGATGGCCTCCAAGAAACATTTTCTCATTCTATTAATTGTAGCAGGCTTGCTGCTTGTTCCCTATGGATCGAGCGTTGCGCAGTCGTTTCAGAATGCCGGCTCGACGGGCATGCAATTCTTGAAGATCGGCATGAGCGCACGCGCTGAAGGAATGGGTGGAGCCTTTGCATCGGTGGCCGGAGATATTTCTTCCCTCACAATTAATCCCGCAAGTATAGGGAGCATCGACCAAATCGGCGTCAGCGTGCAACATACAAGCTGGGTCGCGGAGACGAATCTGAATTTTATCGGGCTTGTTGTCCCGATTTCCGACGATGTCAATCTTGCGTTGCATACGACATACCTGACAACCGGCGACATCGAAATTACAACGATAGACCAGCCGGAAGGGACGGGCCAATTCTATAACGCCTCTGATATTGCGGTAGGGTTAACATCATCTATTAGGCTAACCTCGCAGTTAACATTTGCAACAACGTTCAACTATCTGCAGGAGCGAATATACGATGAGATGAGCGGCGGTGTGTCCCTTGATGTTGGGATGTGGTACTCAACCGGTTTCAAAAGCTTGAACATTGGTTTTGTAATTTCCAATCTAGGGTTCGATCAGAATTTTGAGGGACACCAGCTCGACGTGCAGTATGTTCCCTCTGAACCGTCCGAACCTCCCGTGAATGCTGAACTGCAAACGCTCGACTACAGTTTGCCTTTATCGTTTCGCGCGTCGGGATCATTCGATGTGTTCGAAATGTTCGGAGACAAGCTGACGGATAGCCAGCTTCTCATGTCGATCGATTTCGTTCAAAATGCCGATACGCCGGAACGAGTATTGGTGGGGATTGAATACGGATGGTACAAGACGCTCTTCTTGCGCGGGGGATACGTTGCTAATGCGGATGAGCTGGGGTTGGCAGGAGGAATCGGGACCATGGTTGCTATTTCGGGAGCTGATGTGCAGTTCGATGTCGCCGCGTCGTCCCTTGGCAGATTCGGCCTCTCGTACCGGTTCGGTGTCGCGGTGCTTTCGAATTGAGCCGTCTGTTAACTAATCATGTTAACAAAGCATGAAAAACCATAAGTTATTCCATTGTATTTAAGCCATGCCCTTCACGAAAAAATTACTTTTTCTATTTTTGATCAGCGCATGGAGCACGCTTGATGCGGGCACAAATGGTTCGTTGGAGGGATATGTCACCGATAAAAATTCAAAAGAAGCGCTCATCGGCGCGACGATCCTCTTGAAAGAACTTAACATTGGAGGTGTGACCAATGTCGACGGGTTTTATACTATCAATAATATTCCCGCAGGGTCATACGATGTCACCGTTTCGTACATTGGATATCAAAGTCTGACCGTGAAAGGCGTCAGCATCAAGTCAGACCTGAAAACAAAACTCGACCTCCCACTCAATGCTACGACTGTCGAATTGAAGTCGATGGAAATTACCGCCGAACCGCCTCCGATACAAAAGGACGTGACGGGGTCAATGTATGTCAGCACGGATGAAACATTTAAGATGTTGCCGGTCAGTTCGGTCTCCGACATCATCGGATTACAGCCCGGAGTAACGTTGGAAAATAATGTTCGCGGAGGCAAAACAACTGAGGTTGTGTATCTCATCGACGGCTTGCCAGTGCAAAACTTAATAGAAGGAGGCGCCGGCTCTGAATTGCCGCAAAGCTCGATTGCTGAACTCTCTGTTCAAACAGGAGGATTCGACCCCGAATACGGCAACGCGCTTTCGGGAGTTATTAACATTGTTACCAAAAGGGGGGAAGAGAACCACAAATTTTCCATACGGGCGGACAAGGACGATCTCTTTGGAGGCAAGCAGGTAGACCACCGCAACGAGGTTGATATGTTGGGCAGCGGGCCGATCGCAGATCCGTTTTACTATATCGCGAGCGTGAATCTCCAACAATCCGATACCAGGTGGTGGCAGGACCTGCAGAATTTTTTTACACCGCCATACTCGCGCACGTACAACGGCTTTGGAAAAATCGATTACCTCGTCTCGCCGTCACTACGGCTTTCGGTGCAGTCGCTCTATTCATTCAATGAATACAGGGATTACGAATATACGTGGAGGTTCAACCTGACGGGTCTGCCGATACAGAAGCAAGAAAGTTACCGTTTCGCCGCGATCATCTCCCATACGCCATCCGAAAATTTCTACTACACGGCGAGCGCGAGCCGGTATACGGTCAATAGCCACATCAACGACGGGCCAAAAAACTCGGTCGATACGACTATCTATCAATGGGATTTCTTCCTGAACTACATTATCAGCGGGAACCGCGCATGGTGGGCGGAGCGCCAACAGATTAATAATTTGACGAAGGCCGACTTCACCTGGAGAATAGATCTTCACCATATGCTGAAGTTTGGAGCGGAAGTGAACTTTCAGGAAATCTATTCGGACGTGCTGCAATATGAGCCGCAGGTGAACATTTACGGAAAACCATTTGTCGATAAGCCGTTGCTCAATTACAGTACCGACTTTCGGTATTTCCCGAGCACAGGAAGCGCTTACGTCCAGGACAAGATCGAATTGAGCAAAGACGGCATGCTGTTGAACCTTGGATTGCGATACGATTTTCTCGACCCGCGTGCACAACGGCCAGTTGCGGAACGGGCGGAAACCTCCAGCAACGTGTACGAAACAAGTATTAACTCCACGGTCCCAGCGACGGTCAAACAAGTATTCAGTCCGCGCATCGGCTTTGCCGCTCCATTTGCGGAGAACGGTTACCTTTTTATCAACTATGGCAGGTACTGTCAATTTCCACTGTTCGATTATTTGTATTCCGGTCTCAATAATGTGAGCCTGCAAAAGGGGGTCGGCGTGCTTGTTGGAAATCCGGATTTGAAACCCGAAGAAACGCGTTCGTGGGAAATGAGCATCAAATATGCGCTGCACAGCGGAGCGGTTCTCTCGGCGACGTATTTTCACAAAGAAACTATAAACCAGGTCGACGTAAAGACATTTGTCCCGACGAACAGCATCGTGGCAGGCGATTATGGCTTTGCTGAATTTGTGAATAATTCCTTTGCAAGTGCAAGCGGCCTCGAGCTTATGGTCACAAAAGACAAGGGAAAACTTTTAACCGGGTCCGTCTCGTACACGTATATGTTTGCCGAGGGGTTGAGCGATGACGCACGCGAAGGATTGCAATATTATCAATGGGGTATTCCGGTGCCGGCGGAAATGTTTCCCCTAAGCTGGGATCAGCGGCACACGGTTAAAGTTATATCATCATTAAATTTGCCGATGAACTTCAGGGTTTCAGCTTACTGGTTGTTTAGAACGGGCAGGCCGTATACATATTATCCGTCGAGCGACGGATTCACCCCTCTCGATTCATCACAGGTATTTGAACCGAATAATGCCCGGATGAAAGGATTCAACGTGTTGAATGTGAAAGCGAGCTGGTCGACAGGAATCGGAGCGTTAAGGGGCGACATCCCTGTCATCCTGACTTTTTATATCGACGGACGTAATGTTCTGAACACACAAAATGTTGATTGGGTCGATTCCAGCGGAAGGCCGGGAGGAGAATTAGGAGACCTGACTGCCTTTGAACCATACAGACGAATTAGATTAGGAGTAAAAGCAGATCTATAATAGTGCGATAAAATTCTTTTTGACAGTAGTGACTATCCTCGGCGTTTCGCTTGCACTTCAATCGTGCGATGAAGTTTTTCCACCGTATGAAGAACCGGCCAACGTGCTTGCGGGGACGATGCAGATTAATAGTCCCGATACCGTTGACATGATTCATGATCCGATCGCAGGCTATTTCTCAAATTCTGTATTGTCGATTGACATTTCAGTTAAGAATACATACGACAAACTTTTGCAGGGAGATGCCGAGGTGGGAGAGAATGTCGTTCTGCAGTCTTTTGGTGCATCACCGAAAATTATCGTCATCCCTCTCACATTAGGCAACCTCCTTTCACCTCCGGCATTCATGGGAAGTATTGCGCTTCCGCCTGCTAGTGAAGCAAAATTTTCGGCGCCGTTTATTCCCCTCGGAAGTGACAATCTACCCGTTTATATTGGAAGCCCATATATTTCGAGAGATACAACAAAGCTTTACGGCCCAATTGAGTTTATTGCGACTGCTGATATCAGACTATTCGAGCGGGTTCAACCGATCACCATCAGTAATTATAGGTTCTCTCTATATTTTAGAGAATACACGTTGAAATAGTGCTTGATCCAAAAGCATTGTAAGTCGAAGAGAATCCCAAATTTTTTTGCCAAAATGAAAGGATAACTTGCTCTGCTAAAATGAACAAGACACTCGGTACAAAATTTCAGCAAAAATTTAAAGGGAGGGTGTCCAGTTCATTTCTCCCAGCCAAACTGGGACATCATCAGGTTTATGCAGTGTGGTCAATTGGGTGAATGGGGATTCCGATGAATCGGGAATGCAGAAAGCGCCGTCAGTTGTTGCGGAAGAAGTTCCTGCCGATCGAACTTAGCAGCGTAAGAGGATGAGTGCCGAAGGAAAGAGCATAAAGCGTGGTTCCCCGCTCCGTGGGAATGATGGTAAGCGTGCGTTCGCCAAAGCGTTGATTTTTCACTAATCGAAAAAGTTTCGGTTCATTCACAATAACTGTGGAGTTCCCATCGGCATCGACGGTGATATCCTCACCACGCGCTTCCGCAGCGATCGCTTTTCCGTCCTGCAAGACTCTGACGATCGTCCCGGTTTTTTTAGCCGACATCACGACGTTCGCTCCATTTCCTGAATACCGGGCGACAAGATACCCAGGCTCTGCACCGCCGTCGTACTCAAACGCATCGCTTTTCGCAAGCCAGTGTCCTTGAGCGTAAAATTTTCCTTCGACATACATCCTGGCATCGTCGTATTCCGCCGGGAGTTCAGGACTGTAGCCCTCGACGTTTCCTAACGACCCGTGCAAATAGCCGGTCCGGATCGGCGGCGTCGTGCGTTCGAGCGATGAGCTTTCATATTCTGAGGCGGTAGAGACTTCGATCAACATCGGAAGCTCGCCTCTGAACCCTGCTTCGCGCAAGAGCGTTTGGATCGCGCGATCGATTCTCTCGTACCCGCCCTCCCCCGAATGTTGAACATAAACGCTGCCGTCTCTTCCGATGAGGAACAACGAGGGAATTTCCTGCACTCGGTACGCATCGCGCATCATTTGCGTATTGTCCGCTGCAACCGGAAAATGGATGTCGAGCCGCTGCACGGCTTTCTCCACCAGAGCCGGGTCGCGTGCAAAAGAAAATTCCGGCGAATGGATCCCGATGGCAACGAAGCCCATTTGGTCGTAGCGACGCGCCCATTCGCGTACAAAATTCACCATCTCGAGCGATCGTTCCGAAGTATAATCCCAAAAACAAAGAAGGATCACCTGACCTTGCATAGCATGGATCGTGAGGGGATCGGAGTTGAACCAAAAGTCTCCGTAGATCTCCGGTGCCTGAACTTTATTTGTCTGAAATTGCTTCATCGTGTCGGGGAAATATCATCAATTATCAATGAACAATCAACAATGAACAATTATCAGAATGATTGCCAGAGTCAATAAATCTTGACGATCTCATTGGCCACTTTTAACTGTTAATTGTTCATTGTTGATTGATTGCTGCTCTCTATCACCACGACAAATTCCCCCTTTTTATCCAGTTTCGTCAATCGGTCCAACAACTGAGGTGAAGTGCCGTGGAATATCTCTTCGTCCGGAAGCGTGAGGTCGAACGCAATGCAAATTCGGCGCGACGAGCCGAACGTCTCGCTAATGTCCTTAAGTAGCGCGAGCAAACGATACGGTGTATCCATCAGTACGATGGTGCGTCGCTCCCTCTTTAACTGCTGGAGCTCGGCGATCCGCCGGGGACGTTTGGGGGAAAGCCATCCATAAAAAACAAATTGATCGATCGAAAAGCCGGATACGGTCAGCGCGGGGAGAAGCGACGACGCGCCAGGGATCGGGACGACCTTGATACCGGCCTCGATCGCTTTGCGGACAAGCAACTGGCCGGGGTCGGAAAATACGGGGGTCCCGCTGTCCGAAACGACCGCGACGTTCTTTCCTTTGCTCAGATGGTCCAGGATGATGTATGTCGAAGCCGCTTCATTATGTTCGTTGAGGCTCTCAACCGGCTTTTCAATGCCAAAGTGCCGCAGGAGCCTCCCGCCTTCTTTTCGTTCCTCGTACACGACAATGTCGACCTGCTTCAGCACATCGATAGCGCGCAGCGTCATGTCCGCGAAGTTGCCGATGGGCGTCGCGACGAGATACAGCGTTCCCTTCATTCATTCCCCTCGCCGGGAATCTGATTCTCAAGGATCGTTGCGAGCTGCGGAGATTGCTTCTTTCGCTGCTCCCAGTCGCGGATGAACATAATGATGATCGCGGTCGTTGGCACTGCAATGAGAAGTCCGATGAAACCGAGGAAAAAGGCAAAAACAAACAGCGCCATGATAAGAAGCACCGGATGGATCCCAACTTTCGACCCGATGATTTTAGGCGAAAGGACCGCCGCTTCGAACACATGCAGGGCGGCGATCGTCGACGCCGCCAGGATCATGTGCCCTGCGACGAGCGAGCCGCTGAACGATGCGACGATCACCGACAAGACGAGCATGATCATTAAGCCGAAGTACGGAATTAGATCGAGGACGCCTGCGACGATGCCCAACACAAGGGGGTACTGGATCCCAAAGAGAGTGAAGAAGCAGGTCACAAGGACTGCGTTAATGGCTGCGACGGTGATCGCTCCTCTGATATAACGGCCGAGCAGCTCGTCGACACGGTGGTAATACTCTCCCGCGTAGCTCCGTTTCGATTTCGGCAACAACATCTTCACCCGATGGCGAATGATCGGAAAATCTTTCAGGACGTAGAATGTGAGGAACGGAATGATCACCATGTTGACGATGCGCGTGACGACCGTGGAGAGTCCGCTCACGAGACCGAACGCTCCTTCGAGAAGCCCCTTCATGATAATTTCGAGGCGGGGAGCGAAACTGCTCGTGAGCAGCTCGCGCAGCTGCTGCGTCGAGATGCCGTATCTTCGCAGCGATATCTCCACTCTGTTGGAGAACATCCAATTGGTGAAGTCGTTGGTGATCGCCGAAGCCGCGTCGAGGATCCCGGAAAACTGGCTGAACGCGATCGGAAGAACGAGAAGAACTATCACGGCGAGGACAGCGATGCCAAAAAGGATAACGACAATCGAGGACACCCAGCGAGGGATTCCGACCGTTTCAACTTTCGTGACGAGCGGGTGAAGGAGGTATGCGAACAGCAGCGCAACGGCAAACGGAGCGAGGATTCCGACGATCGAATAGACGAACCAGAATGCGAACAGGATCGTCGAGAGCCACATGATATTCCGGGCGACGTTATGCGACCGGAGAGGATACAACAGGAAAAGGATCGCGCCAAAAACGACAAACGGGGAAATGACCACCCGGATCGTGTAAATAAGGAACAGAACGAGGACGAGCGCTGCCGCAAGGATGATGGCCTCGATCTTGTTCACGTCGAGGAATTGAGATCGCCCAGGTTCGGAAATCGTTTTTCGGATTTCTTTTTTTCGAGGCATCGTGTTCCGATTATTAACGCACAACGCTTTACTTTATGCCAGTGTGGCCGAAGCCGCCCGCGCCTCTCGCGGTGTTCTCCAGAGAGTCCACCTCGTCCCATAAAACTTTCGAATAACTTGCGACGACCATCTGGGCGATGCGATCGCCCCGCTTCACGGTAAACGGCTCTTTCCCAAAATTTGTGAGGATGATCTTTACTTCTCCCCGATAATCCGAGTCTATCGTTCCGGGCGCATTAAGAATTCCGACGTGATGTTTGATCGCCAATCCACTTCGGGGACGGATCTGTGCTTCGTACCCGCGCGGGATCTCGACGGAAAATCCGGTTGGAACCAGGACGGTTTCACCGGGTGCAATTTTCATTTCATCGTCGACTGCAGCATAGATGTCCATCCCTGCAGCCCCCTCTGTGGCATAGTGCGGAAGAGAAATGTCGGAGGCAGATGAGGACACGCGGGAAATTCTTACGGTCAGGCTAGACAATTGATCCCTTCAAAAAATTCAGGGGAAATGTACTGAGAGCGGGGGGGAAAAGCAAACTGCTTGAGGCGGGATCTTTTTCTTTAGTAGATCACCTTGTTGAGGGGATATTCGATGATCCCTTCGGCTCCGGCGCGCTTGAGCTGGGGAATGATCTTGCGCACGACGTCTTCATCGAGGATCGTTTCGAGGGCGATCCACTGTTCGTCGGCGAGCTGCGAGATCGTCGGTTTGCGGAGGGCGGGGATAAGGCTCAGCACATTCTCGACGTCGTTCTTGCGGAGGTTCATCTTCAACCCGACCTTATTTCCTGCGTTGATCGCGCCCTGGAGAAGCATGGCGAGGTTTTCGATCTTCTCGCGCTTCCACGGGTCGGTCCAGCTTTTCTTGTTCGCTATGAGCTTCGTGTTGGATTCGAGCACGACGTCGACGATGCGCAGCTTGTTCGCACGGAGGGAACTGCCCGTTTCCGTCACTTCGACGATCGCCTCGACGAGGTCCGGAGTCTTCACTTCTGTCGCTCCCCACGAGAATTCTACCGTTGCGTTCACCTTGTTTTTCGCGAGGTAGCTTTTTGTGATGTTAACAACCTCCGTGGCGATACGTTTTCCTTCCAGATCTTTGACCGACCGCACCGGAGAGGTTTCGTGAACGGCGAGCACCCATTGAACTTTGCGCATGCTTTGTTTCGAGTAGACAAGGTCGGAGACGCTCACGACGTCCACGCCGCTCTCGACGATCCAATCGTATCCCGTCAACGCAGCATCGAACACGCCGTCCTCGACGTACCGCGGAAGCTCCTGCGCGCGGATGAGCATGCCTTCAAGCTCTTCATCGTCGACGGAGGGAAAATACGAACGGCTGCTGACGGAGAAATGAAAGCCCGCTTTCGAGAGAAGGCTGAACGTCGCTTCCTGAAGACTTCCTTTTGGAACTCCGAGTTTCAGTTTCATCGCTGGTTACAGCCCGACAAATGATTGAAGATGGAAATTGATTGATGGATAGAACACTCCATACAGCAGCCACATCACCGCGCCAATAGAGATCGGAATCGACAGATTGTCGTCGATCCCGATCGCGGATGCTTCGATGACCGTCCCGACCAATGCTGCGGCGATCGCGATCACGTATTCGCCGGCGCTCGTCGAAATTTTCGGCGTCGCTGCGATCACAATGAGCGCTGAAAGGAAGAAAGCGGCGCTTCCTTCCACGCTTTTCTTAAGAAATTTTCTGCTCCCGAACCGTCGTCCCACCAACGCAGCAGCCGAATCGGAAATGATGAGGATGGCGAACGCCGTGATCGTGATGAGCTTCGGAAAAATGAAAACGCACACCGTCGCTGAAATAAGGACGTGCGTCGCACCGCTCAGCCGCTTGACATGCGCGTCATGCTCGTGCGTCCGCAACAGGCGCCCGAATGTGGCATAGAAGAGCCGCGCCGTCGGGGCATGATAATGCCGCAAAATGTCGACGCTCAGAAAAGCCAGCGTGACAGGCGCCAGCAGCCAAAGGGCCTGAACGCGGGAAATAAAGTAGTAAATGATCGGGATACTAAGCGAGCAGAGGTGAATGCTTTTTCGGATGATCTCTGCGCGGTAGTCGATATTCTGTTCAGCGAGCTCGGATGTCGGCTGGTCGCTCATGCTTATTTTTTCGACCGCGCCTTGGCTTTTGCGTTCCGAGAATCCGGATGCCCTCCGTTCGGCGGGTGTCCCGACGCACCGGCGGAGATGAGAGTCACACCGGCCGGGGCCGCTGCCGTTCCGTTGCCGTTCTTTCGTTCAAGCGGAGGGAGCGTTTCGCCGCGAAGAACTTTGTCGATCTCTTCGCCGTCCATGATCTCGCGTTCGAGCAGCGCGTTGGCGAGACGGTGGAGTTTATCGATGTTGTCCGTCAGGATCTTTTCGGCGCGCTTCATGCACGTGGAGACGATCTTCTTCACCTCTTCGTCGATGACGTTCGCCGTGTCTTCGCTGAAGTCGCGGTGTTTCGTCACCTCGCGGCCGAGAAAGATCTCCTCTTCCTTCGCCCCGTACGTCAGAGGTCCGAGCTTGTCGCTCATTCCCCATTCGCACACCATTTTGCGCGCAAGCTGGGACGCACGTTCAATGTCGTTGCCGGCGCCGGTCGTCAATTCATTGAAGATCAGTTTCTCCGCGGCGCGACCGCCGAACGCGTACGTGATCATCGCTTCGAGATATTCCTTCGAGTACGTATGCTTCTCGTCCATCGGCAAGTACGTCGTCACGCCGAGCGCTCGTCCACGGGGAATGATCGTCACTTTATGGACCGGATCGGCTTCGGGAAGCATTTTTGCCACGAGGACGTGTCCCGATTCATGGTACGACGTCACTCGCTTTTCCCTGTCAGAAATGATAAGACTCTTTCTCTCCATTCCCATCATTACTTTGTCTTTCGATTCTTCAAAGTGATGCATGGAAACTTCCTTGTTGTTTTGACGGGCTGCGAGAAGCGCGGCTTCGTTGACCAAATTCGCAAGGTCGGCGCCGGAGAGACCCGGGGTCCCTTTCGCGAGGACCTCGAGCTTCACATCTTCTCCGAGAGGGATGTTGCGCGTATGAACTTTGAGGATCCCTTCCCTGCCGCGCACGTCGGGGCGGTCGACGACAACCTGCCGGTCGAACCGTCCGGGACGGAGAAGCGCCGGGTCGAGAACGTCCGGCCTGTTCGTTGCGGCGATGAGGATGACGCCGATATTTTGTTCGAAGCCGTCCATCTCGACGAGCAGCTGGTTCAATGTCTGTTCTCGCTCGTCGTGACCGCCTCCCAACCCGGCCCCGCGATGTCGTCCGACGGCGTCGATCTCATCGATAAAGATGATGCACGGCGCGCTTTTCTTTCCTTGCTCAAATAGATCGCGGACACGGCTTGCGCCGACTCCGACGAACATTTCGACAAAGTCCGCTCCGCTGATGGAGAAGAACGGAACGCCCGCTTCGCCCGCTACCGCGCGAGCAAGTAATGTTTTGCCGGTTCCCGGAGGTCCGAGCAGAAGCACGCCGCGGGGGATCTTCCCGCCAAGCTTCTGGAATTTCGCCGGCTCCTTGAGGAATTCGATAATTTCCTGCAGTTCGCCTTTCGCTTCATCCGCTCCGGCAACATCGGCGAACGTGATCCGTATCGAGCCTTCGTTGAGCATTTTTGCGCGGCTCTTTCCGAACGAAAATATCCCTTTCGTCCCGCCTCCCTGCATTCTTCGGAAAAGGATCAGCCACACTCCGAGAAGAAGGATCCACGGAAGCGCGCCGATGAGCGCGTTCACCCACACGTTGTCTTCCTTCGTAATGTTGAAGTTGACGTGATGCGTCGTCCAGTTCGCGATGACGGCGTCGTCGATATTCGTATAAGGAAGCGTCAGGGTGAATTTCTCGACGCGCACTTTTTTCCCGGTCGGCAGCGTGATCTCCTGCGGTTCCGTGAGCGTGCCGTGAAAATCGAAATCGTTGAAATTGGATTTTTTGACGACGGCGCGGTCGATCTTGTTTGCGTTCAGGAAATCCTGGTATTGCGTATAGGTGACCTCGTACTCGGTGGTTTCTTGTCCTTTGAAGATCGTCATAACAAGAAACACCAGCATGATGATCGCAGACCAGCTCAGGACGACGCGAAGCACTTTGCCCCAGTTGAAATCGTCCTCTCCGTGCAGCATCGGCTTTTGGCCTCTTCCCTTCAGGCCTTTCGGGGGCAGAAATGGCCGGCGCTTCGGCGCTCCTCCCGGCTTCTGATCCTCGCCGTTGTTCTTTTCTTCCTGTTGATTTTTTTCGTCAGCCATCGCTAACGTGCTCCTCTCTGAGAGTAACAGATTTATTTTTCGAGTTTGTAGACAGCGCGGAGGTTGCGGACCTTCTGCGCATAGTCGAGGCCGTAGCCGATCACAAAATCGCTCGGGATCTTGAAGCCGATGTACTCGATCGGGCTCGGGATTTTGACCGCATCTTTCTTGTACAACAATGTAACAACCGCAAACGACTTCGGGTTCTGGTGTAGGATCAACTTCTTGATGAAATCGATCGACAGGCCTGAATCGACGATATCTTCAACGATGACGATATCCCGCCCCGTCACTTGACAATTAAGGTCCTTGAGAAGCCGGACGTCGCCGGATGAAATTTTCGCGTCGCCGTAGCTCGACAGCTTGAAGAAATCGACTTCGCAGTCGATCGTGATCTCGCGAATGAGGTCCGCGAAGAAAATGAAGGAGCCGTTGAGGACGCCGATAAAGATCGGCACTTTGTCCTTGTAGTCCTTATTCAGCTTTTTCCCCAGCTGCCGCACGCGCTCGCGGATCTGCTTCTCACCGAGATAGAGGACGAAGGTCTCATTGTTGACGGAAATTTTCTTCTTCATGTCCCGCTGATGGAAAGTTTGTAGGCCGCGGACGAGTTGGACGTAATTTTATACCGGTCGTCGATCCTGCATCCGGCAACCCACACAATGGAGCCGTTGCTCTCAACGATGGGAATTCTCCCTTTTTCCATCCGGGGAATTTTAAGGTCGACAAACAGGTCGCTCACTTTTTTCCGTTGCTTCATGCCAAGCGGGATGAACGAATCCCCCTCTTTCCACGACCGGACGCGCAGAGGAAACCTCACCTTCCGTGCATCGACATATTCTATAGACGAATTAGTCCCCAACTTATTGGGAACATTCTTGCATTTGTGGACCGAGAGAGAGAAAAAATCGCCCGTCACGGTCCCTTCTTTTTCCAACGAGAAAGAAAACGAGCTTTCTGGCCGCGATTTTAACAGAAGAATGGAACCGCCGGTTTGTTCGGCCCTCCACCCGTTGCCGCAATCAACGCGCATGCCTTTCTCACCTTCAACGAGAGAAACAAACGAGGAGATGCGTTCCGCAGAAGGATCGATCCCTTTTTCGATGAAGGCATGGTGAACGACCATCTGTCGAATATAACGATGTTGCTTCTTCAACGCTTCGCTCCTGAAGCAAAGCCCGTCGTTTTCTACAGACACAATTGTCGGATAGAGGTCTCGCACAAATCCGTCGAGAAAGTCTGCGGCCTCCTTAAAAATTTTCGAAGACTGTGAAAGCGTCTTCACTAGAGCGGGATTGATTCTCTTCTCAAGAAGAGGAAAAACCTCTCTCCGGACGAAATTCCTCGTATACTTTTCGGTCTTATTCGAAGAATCTTCGCGATACATCAACTTTTTTTCTTTCGCGTAGGAAGCGATCTCCTTCCGCGTCGTCTGCAACAGCGGCCGGACAATATGCGCGTCGCGGCGATGAAGCGGAATTCCAGCGAGTCCGTCAAGGCCGGTCCCGCGCACAAAATTAAGGAACATTGTTTCCGCGTTGTCGTTCGCGTTGTGGGCAGTTGCAACGACATCAGCGTTTAGTTCAGATTTTTTCGCGGCGAAAAATGCGTACCGGAGATGCCTGGCGGCTTCCTGCACGGAAATTTTTTTCCTTACCGCTTCTGCCTTCGTTTCAACCCGTGCAATGTAGACTGGAACTTTATACTTTGCGGCCAATGATCCGACAAATTTTTCATCGGCGTCAGATTCGCCGCCCCTCAGTTGATGATTGACGTGGAGAATTGCGATGTCGAGGTCCCATTCGTTGGCCAATGACGAAAGGAGGTCCAAAAGAACGACCGAATCCACTCCCCCGCTCACTGCGGCCAACACCCTGCTTGCTTTTGGGATTAAATTCCGCGATGCGGCGAACACCTTCACGGCATCGTATAACGACGAAGGAACCTTATGCTTCCTCATGCTGAAACCGCGTTTCGATAAAAAAAGGCCTTTCAATCGCGCAATAGGCTGATCGAAAGGGCCAGCTATCTGTAGGACCGAATTACGGTAAATATACCAAAAAAGTACTGTTTATGCCACTCATATTTAGCCCCTCGCTCGAGCAATGCATAATGCGCCAAATGGCCGATTTAATGAGAACCACCATTTTGACGTAACAGCAGGCTGACACTTTTTCATAAACGGGATGAACAAGCAGAATTTCCGAGTGACATGAAATTGATAACTTTCAAGAAAAGGCCGGTGACGACTCAAAATTTTATTTCATGCTTGACAAAATCTACTTAAATCTTATCTTATTAGAAGCGATTGTTTTATGATGTTCGATCTATTCCCCTTTCAGGTTGCCGCTGAAAGGTCATTTGATTCAATCTTGTACCACCACCCATGCCAAAGATAGCTAATTTGCATCTCTTCTATGCCTGCAGGCCGGCACTGCAGCACGACTCTCCGTACCTCAACGGCCATTACCTCTGTTGTTGCTGACCCCCCTGTTTTTCATTCCAGCAGCTTTTCATTTATTGGCGTCATGATACTATAGGACGTTATGCTTATCCGACGATGTCCTCTTCGTCGTGACAAGCCTTTTTTTTCTGATCGCCCGACAATCGTTGCAAATCGGAAAAACGCCAGGATTGGCCGCAAGGGATGATGCTCCCAGAATTCCTTTTGTCCGGACGCACAAATTTTTTCTTTAGGATATCTCATGCAAAGCTTTAGAACAGAACTTGAAAACCTGCACGACCCCGTCGTCGAACAGGATATTCTTGACCTCGAACGGAAGATAAAACTTTACCGGGACGGGAAGATCGACGAAGATAAATTCAGAAGCCTCCGCTTGGTCCGCGGCATCTACGGACAGCGACAGCCGGGCGTCCAAATGGTACGCATCAAAATTCCGTTCGGGCGATTATCGTCCGAACAGCTTCTTCTCGTTTCCGATATTGCCGAAGAGTACGGAAGCGGAAACCTTCACGCGACCACCCGGCAAGACATTCAAATTCACTATGTCAGCCTGGACCGAACGCCGGAGTTATGGATGCGTCTCGAGCAGAACGACGTCACGCTTCGCGAAGCGTGCGGCAACACCGTCCGCAATATCACCGCATCGCCGACGGCGGGCATCGATCCGCATGAACCGTTCGACGTCTCTCCATACGCATACGAGCTGTTCCGCTATTTCCTTCGCAACCCGGTGTGTCAGGAACTGGGGCGCAAATTCAAGATCGCGTTCTCTTCCAGCGAAGAAGACTCCGCCTATACGTTCATTCATGACATCGGCTTTATTCCGAAGGTGCGTTTCGAAGGCGAAAAAGAAATCCGCGGGTTTAAAGTAGTGATCGGGGGCGGGCTTGGATCGTATCCGCATCTCTCCCAATTGTTGTTCGAATTTCTTGAAGAGCAGCTCATTCTCCCGTATGCCGAAGCGCTTCTCCGGGTGTTCGATCGTTACGGTGAACGCAAGAACAGGCAAAAAGCGCGAATGAAGTTTTTGTTGGAGCAGATCGGACTGGAGAAAATGCGCGAACTCATCCGCGAAGAATGGAAGGCGTTAAAGGTGAAAGAGTTCTGGGTGGACAGAGATGTTCTGCCGCCGCCTTCGATTCTGGAACCCATTGCAACGGCGCGGCAGACCATCGACGAGCAAAAATTCAAGCGATGGCGCGAGACGAACGTTTTTGAACAAAAACAAAAGGGATTCTACGGGGTCTATGTCCGCGTGCCGCTCGGCAACCTGGACGTTGCGAGGGCGCGCATCCTTGCGCAGATCGCACGGACGTATGCGGCGGATGAACTTCGTGTGACTGCGAATCAGGGATACCTGCTAAAATTTGTGGCCCCGGAAAACCTTGCGGCGGTGTTTCATTCACTGTCCGAGATCTCTCTTGCGGAACCGGGTTTCAACAGCGCAAACGATATCACCGCCTGTCCCGGGACCGACACCTGCAACCTCGGCATCTCCGACAGTACAAACATCACCGTCGAGCTGGAGAAAGTTATCTCAAAAGAATATCCCGACTTGATCTATAACAACAATATCAAAATCAAGATCAGCGGTTGTCCCAACTCGTGCGGGCAGCACGGGATTGCGAGCATCGGTTTCCACGGCAGCTCGTTCAAAGTCGGCGACCATTCGGTTCCTGCCCTGCAGGTCGTCCTCGGCGGCGGACAGCTTGGGAACGGAGAAGGCCTTTTGTCGGAGAAGATCATCAAAATACCTTCCAAGAGAGGCCCCGACACATTGCGGGCGCTCCTCGACGATTATCTCGAAAACCAAGAAGACGGCGAATACTATGAGAACTATTATCGCAGGATGGGCAAAGAATATTTTCATCTTCTCCTAAAGCCATTTGCCGACCTGACAACCCTTTTTCCGAGCGACTACATCGATTGGGGACATGACGATCAGTTCGCATTGAAAACGGAAGTGGGCGAATGCGCCGGTGTGATCATCGACCTCGTCGCAACGCTTTTATACGAGACGGAAGAAAAACTCCATTGGGCAAAAGAGACGTTCAGCCATGCCCACTATGCCGACTCCATTTACCATAGCTATAACGTCTTCATTAACGGCGCTAAAGCGATGCTTCTAAGAAAAGACGTCGTTGTCAACACGCAGACCGGCGTGTTAAAGGATTTTGCATTGCAATACGGAACCGATGCCGCTTTCCAATATCCTGAAGGGTTCAAAGAGTTTGTATTGCGCATTAACAAGAATGAACCGAAGGAGGCGTTCGCGCGAGAGTACCTCCAAGATGCCGAACAATTTCTCTCGACGATAAAAAATTTCCATTCGGTCGGTTCAAAGATCGAAACGGAGGCAAAGGTATGAATACTCTCTATCCTATATTTTTAAAGACCGACGGGGCGCCAGTCATGGTGGTCGGCGGCGGGAAAGTTGCGGAACAAAAAGTAAACGGGTTGCTGGAAGCGGGAGCGGCCGTGACAGTTTTCGCGCCGCGGGTAACCGAAAGAATCGAGGCACTCGCTGCAGAAAGAAAGATCACTCTTCATCGGCGTGCCTACAGGAAGGGGGACGTTGGACGCTTTGCACTCGTCTTCGCCGCGACGAACAACCCGTCCGTACACGCAGAGATCTTTGCAGAAGCGTCCGCGCAGAACGTTCCCGTCAACGTCGTCGACGTTCCGGACCTCTGCAATTTTTACCTCGGCTCAATATTCCAGAACGGTGATTTAAAGGTTGCCGTTTCGACAAACGGAAAAAGCCCGACGCTCGGAAAAATTGTCCGTGACAGGATCGCGGCCGAGTTTGGAAAAGGCTACCCGGAGCTCCTCGACACGCTCGGGGAGCTGCGTCCCTCCGTCCATGCATTGTTCCCGGAACCGGAAACGCGCAAATCCGTTTTTGAATCGATCGTCGGCGACGAACTTAAACGCCGGAAACTGGCCGGCGTCGCGCACGTCGAAGAGCCCGCCCGCGGGACGGTCACGCTTGTCGGAGCGGGACCCGGCGATCCCGATCTCATTACGGTAAAAGGCCTTCGTCTCCTTGAACAGGCGGATGTTATCGTGTACGACGCGCTCGTCAACTTCGAGCTCCTTGACCGGGCAAAGCGAGACTGCGAAAAGATCTTCGCCGGAAAGCGTTCCGACGGACACTATCTTCGACAAGAGGAGATCAACGCTCTGCTTGCTCAAAAAGCGAATGAAGGAAAATCCGTTGTGCGGCTGAAAGGCGGCGACCCGTTCGTCTTTGGGCGCGGAGGTGAAGAGATGGAATTTCTTCGCAAGGCCGGCGTCGAAGTGACGGTCGTCCCGGGAATTACTGCCGGAAGCGGCATTGCCTCTTCGTTAGGTATACCTTTGACCCATCGCGGCATCTCTTCCAATGCCGTTTTTGTAACGGGGAGTGAATCTGCAGACAAAGAAGACGGATTGGACTGGAAGGCGGTTGCGAAAATCGACACGATCGTCATTTATATGGGAATCAAAAATCTTCAGAGGATCGCTCGGAAATTGACCGACGAAGGACTCTCCTCGAACACCCCCGCTGTCATCGTTTTCGGCGGGACAACGCAGGAAGAGGTCGTTGTTCGGGGGACACTCGGTACGATCGGGACGCAGGCTCAAGAATACGATGGAGAAGCCCCGGGAATCGTTATCGTCGGAGATGTGGCGGGTTTCTTAGTTCCTAAAATTGACGAGTCAAAACTGCAAAATGTGCTATCGTAACCTTGAAGCGTTGAATACAGAAAATCATGCCTGGCGAATATGCTCGTCAGGGTTGTACCCTCGTTCGCCGAACGGCTGAAGCTTCTCTATCCAAATCTGCTCAAGCAACGTCAACTCGTCATCCAGGTTGAAATTCGGGTCGTCCTTTACTTTTACCACCTCTAGAATCTCGAAAATAAATTTTTCGGGGCCAAAGGTGTTCCAATCTTTCTGCAGCGCTGGGTTGCGATGACTTCCCGTCGACAACATGAACTTGTGGCCGTTTAAAGGACCTTCCAGATTGAGACTGCTCCCGAGAAGCACTTTCCCATTGGCAATATTTTTTACTTGAAATATGCCGGCCGGTTTCTTCCGTTCTTTATATTCCCTGTTGATCTCTTGTCGCGTTTTCATGTTTGGTATCGTTAGCCCTTTTACCGAACCGCCAGAAACCATTCCGCAGCTTAGAACGATCTGCGGATGGGGTGTGCCTCGGTGTTGAAAATAACTTTGTCAAACGGAAGCGTGTTGTCCGGGGCAAACAACAGGTAAAGGTATTTGAGTGTTTCCGCGAAGAAGAAACTCGGCATCTCATCCCCTTGTTCTTTCGTCGTGACGTCTTTTAAATACGCGTACCCATCATCCGTCCTGCAATACCTTTCAATTCCGCGGAAAAAAGTTTTTCCCATATCGACATATTTTGGATCGCCGGTGAAATGGCGAAGGTAGTACGCGGATTCGATGATCTCAGGCCTGAGAAAATATCTCGCATCGACGACCTTCATGGAAGCGTAATCGATTTCCTCGGGCTCAATCCCGTATAGATTCCACATTTTATAGCACGACCCTTCCAGTGCCGCTGCCCTCTGAAGATCACCCGAGAGCGCAAGCACAGCCGGGAAAAAAGCGTCAAGCGACCCAAACGCCGTCTCGGTGCGCACGCCGGACCCCATGTTTGCATGACCGTACCAGAGGTTGTGAGATGTCCTATCGGCAAGATATTTATTGATCGCCAAAATACTCTCGTCCCACATCGTTCTGCAGTCCTCATCGCCGAAGAGAAGCCATGACTTCAGAAGATATTCATAATACGAATCGATCGCCCCGCTGATATGGCTCGACGTATCGACCCATTCCCCCGTTTCGACGTTGATCCAGGTTCCGACCAGTCCGATCGTCGACCGCCGTTGAAACAACTGCACAAGAGCGTTCTTTGCTTTTGCGTAATAGACAGGGTCGCCGGTCAATTTGCTGAGCGTGCCGAACTCAATTAGCGCTGTCCCTATTTCGGCGGGATTATTTATCGAGTCACGGATTCTGCCTGTCACAAGATTGACATACCGGTACGGCATCCCGGTCCTTGAATTATAGATAGGCAACAACCGCTTCCCCAAATCCTCCGCAAGCGAAAGCAATCTTTTGTCTCCGCTCAATTGATAAGCAGAGAGAAGTCCCCCGAGTTCACGTATGATAATTTCGAAAGCCTGCACTTCGATATTCTTGTTGAACGAAAGACTGTCGATGATAAGCTGCTTGGCTTCATTTGCCTCTTCGGAAAGTCCCATGAGCATCATCGTGTCGAACGCGTCGACCGGAGTCATGCAGAGTGAGGTTCCATACCAATCGCGAGGTTTCTTGCTCAATGGGAGCAGCTCATCGTGTCCCCACGCGTAGTGTTTGTACCCGTTCCATGCGTGTAAAAATTCTTGTTTCACTGAATCCGCAAGGTCCGGGCGCTCTTGAGCGGACGCCGCATGAATGAGTGCGAGGGCTAGCAGCGAAACGGATAAGAGTCGATTGACCGATTTGAACAGAATCGGTTTCGTACCCTGTGGCATTGGAATATTTGACATGTCAAAAAATGATATGGAGGAGGTCATGCTATCGGTCGAGCGCATTCAATGCGAATGCGTAAGCTCCCAGCGAAATTGCCTTGCTCGTTCCGATCTTTGAGACGCCTACTCCGATTCGCGCTTCGGGGTCGTAGGCGATCTTCTTGTCGGTCCCGTAAATTCCAATCTCTCTCACAGACCCTTTAAGAAACTTTTCCAGATCCGCTTTATCTTCGAGATTATAGACATGCGCAACGAGCCTTCGGAATTGTTTTCCGTCCGGAGAAATAAATGTGCCGTTCATTTCTTTGACGATGGCGGGAAGGAATATGTCCGCCGCACCCGCAAGCCCTCCGCCAATTACGACAAGTCCGTCGATCAAGGTCATCGCGTTCGCGATCGCGTCGCCGGCCGCTTCTCCCATTTCCTGAAAAGCCTTGATCGCCGCCGCCCTGTTCCCATCAGATATTCCTCTGCTTATCTCGAAGATCTCTTTCGGAGACGGAGACCCTTCGAACGCGATACACGCTTCTCGCGCATACATTCTTCTCACCGCCCGGATACTGACGCTCTCCTCGATATTTGTCTCCGGATGAAGCTTGTTTCTGAGAAGCCATATTTCCCCTGCGATCGAATTGTCTCCGAGAAATAGGTCTCCGTCGCGGACAATGCCGGCCCCAAAACCGGTCCCTATGGTCAGGCCGAGCACATTCTTGAACCTCTTCGATGACCCTGCCCGCTCCAATAATGCGTTGACGTATGGAAGATACCCTGCGATCGCCTCGCCGAAGGCGAATAGATCTCCGTCGTTGTTGATAAAAACGGGAAGGCCGAATTTCTCTTTCAGGAATGGTCCCAAAGCGACGCCCCCGCGAAACGCGGGAAGGTTCGGCAGGTCTCCGATAATGCCTCGTGGATAATCAGCGGGGCCGGGGAAAGCGAAGCTGATCGCTGAAGGCGCAGAGGGCAAACCCTCTTCTACTTTCTGAAACCCTTCCACAACGCTGGCAAGACATCGGTCGAGGTCGTCCGCATGCGACGCAAGCGTGATTTCCGAGAGGATCTGCTCGTTCCCACGGATCGCCGTGAAAACAAAATTCGTTCCCCCCGCATCGAGAGTCATGACAATTCGTTTATCTGCGCGATAATCCATCGTTCAACGTAAAGAAATCCGTGTCGAGAGTTATGATTTTGTCAGGAGGAATTTCTCGAGATCCTCGAGCGAGCGGCCTTTCGTTTCGGGGAGCATTTTCCAGACGAAGATGAAGAACGGGATCATCATGACGGCAAAAAACATGAAGGCGTTTCCGCCGCCGAGCTGCGTGAGGATCGTTGGAAATGTCCATGCGATGATCGCATTCATGATCCAGTGTGTGAACGAGCCGAGCGCCTGTCCGCTCGCCCTCACCTTGTTCGGAAAAATCTCCGAAAGAAATACCCATATCACAGCTCCCTGCGAAAAAGCGAACGACGCGATGAAGCCGATAATGCAGATCAAAATTCCGACGCCGCCGGATGCATTGCTGTAGAAGTTCATTGCCGCTCCGAAGAGCGACAGAAACATGCCGACCGCCCCGATGAGCAAAAGAGTCTTTCGGCCGACCTTGTCGATAAAGAACATCGCGACGATCGTCAGCAAAAGGTTCGTGACGCCAACAGCCACCGTGTTGAGCATTGCCGCATCGGTTGCCAAGCCGGTCTTTTCGAAAATCAGAGGAGCATAGTACATGATGACGTTGATGCCTGAAAGTTGGTTGAATATCGCCAGCAGCACGGCGCACATGATGACGAAGCGATATTTTTTCTGGAACAGCTTCGTCGCCCCTTCGCCGGTCTCTTCTTTTAAAGAATTGATAATATCCGCGAGCTCCGCATCGGCGTTTTCGGCCCCCACTTTCCCCAGGACTGTCCGCGCTTTTTCGCTCTCTCCTTTTTTGACGAGCCATCGCGGGCTTTCGGGGACGAAGAAGAGCAACAGAAAAAAGATCGCCGACGGGATTGCCATCACGCCGAACATCCATCGCCAGTTGTTCTCCCCAATCCCCACGAGAAGATAATTTGAAAAGAAGGCGACCAGAATTCCCGTGACGATGTTGAACTGCGTCACTGCCACCAGTCTCCCTCGGAGACGTCCCGGAGCGATCTCGGCGATATACATCGGAGCCATGACCGAAGCCGCCCCGATCCCAAGACCTCCAAGAAACCTTGAAGAGAGGAGAAAGTACCAGCTTTGTGAAAGGCTACATCCGATCGCAGAGATAAAATAGAGACCGCCGCAGAGAAAAAGCATCGACCGCCGTCCAAAAATATCTCCCGGTTTTCCTACCGCGATCGATCCGATCACAGTGCCGATCAGAGCAATGGAGACCGTGAACCCGAGGGTCGAGTCGGTGAGTGCGAAATAGGACTTGATGAATTCAGTCGTCCCTGAAATGACTGCGGTATCAAAACCGAAGAGGAGACCGCCAAGAGCCGAAACGACTGTCGCAAAGAGAAGATTTTTGTTCATGATGTATGCTCCTCGTACTTTAAAGGTCGAGATGTTCCATCCGAGCGGTGTGACAAAGAGGAATTACGAACCGAATATACGAATTAAAGAGCCAATCTCCGCATCCTTACCCGATGAAAAATGGAAACGCCCGGACTCACCGGGCGTTCTTTGTTGTAGCGGGGGAGGGATTCGAACCCACGACCTACGGATTATGATTCCGACGCTCTAACCAGCTGAGCTACCCCGCCCTTGAGATTTTGACGATATTTTCAGCGAAGTCCCGACGCCTTGTGTCGGGATTGAGCTACCCCGCCGTGTTACATCGATTCAATTTAAGCGACTTTTTTTACGGCGATACTTCAAAAGAACGTAAATCGTGCGTGTTACAACCGTTCGACGCCGTCTAAATAATTGTTGATGAAATTTAATTTAGGAAAAAATCTTTTCGATAGCAATCTTACTTTATTCGTTTTCAATCCATTGAGGGCGACATCGTTCGGGACTTCAATAAAGACCAAGGTTCACACGCATGGAATGACGTCAAAAACTCGGACAAAATTAAGCTAATCGCTTCCGACTATGTCGTTGAATGACTTTCGCCCGAGAAATCAATAACTCCGATGAATCGGCCTTCGACAAGTCAAAGGTATTGAAGCTCGGAACGGATTGACATTCAATGCGTTTACAACTTACATTAGACATGCGGGCCGGTCACGTCAATTACAGACGCGTACCGCCGACGAGTCTATCACTGCGAAAGAGATGCGATCGATGTGGAAAAAACTCAGGCAGAAGTATTACGAATCGCAATTTGAGGAGATCAAAACGCGACTTGTGAAGGCGTTTCCTCATGAAATCCGAACTCCGCTTACTGGCATCCTCGGATGTGCGGAGATTTTAAAAGAGGAAGGCGAGCTGCCCGCTGAGGAAGTAAAAAAAATGGGGACGGCGATCTATAAATCAGGACAGCGACTGCACCGCTTGCTGGAAAACTTTATTCTCATCGGAGAATTGCAATCCTGGGTGAAAGATCCACATGCGATCACAGTTATGCGACGGGAATCGACGACATTGCTCCAGGAGCTCATTCATTCAGTTGCCGAGCGGGAACAGGCGCACCAGGGGCGCCTTAGTTCGGTCAATATAACAGTCAAGAACTCTCCTGTTCAAATATCTGTGGCGCATTTTACAAAAATTATGGAAGAAGTCATAGGCAATGCTATAAAGTTCTCGGAGCGAGGGAAGGGCATTGTTATTTCAAGCGACGAGAATGCCGCCGAGGTACATATCAACGTTCACGACGAGGGCCGTGGCATGCCGACCGAGCAAATCGATAAAGGTGCGGCTTTCCAACAATTTGAACCCCGTCATCGTGACCAACAGGGAGTCGGCGTTGGCTTAGCCATTGCAAAAACCCTTGCGGAGCTTTACGGTGGAAGCCTCACGGTCGAAAGCGCAGAAGGGAAAGGCACGACCGTAAGGATAACGTTACTGAGGCCGAAGGACTCGAAGTTTTCAATATGAGTTTGTCAAGACCCACCCTGCACGGCAACGGTACGGCACGCCGAAAATGAAAAAGCGTGGAAAGGGAGACCGATCCTCACCTCCAAGATCATGGCGTTGCTATCCTTCGAAACTTGAGTCATGGTATGAATCCCAATTCTCAATCGGTCAACGAGGCTCCGATTGCGCGGTCAAGTTCGTACGTGCTGATCTTAAGCCGGTAGAGGGCCTGGAGGTTCGTTAACTTGGCCGCCGATTCCGCCGTCTCTGCATCCAGAAGGTCAAGGTTTGTGACGGAGCCGGTTTCGTATTGCGCGCGGGCGATGGTGACCGCATCCTTTGCCTGCTTCAGTTGCACTTCTGAAATCTGGACCTTCGATTCCGCCGCGCGGACGTCGGCGATCACTTGTTCAACATCAGAACGTATCTGCTCTTCTACGTCCCGGCTGTGCGCCCGATCCGCTTGCAGCGTCGCCTCTGCCTCTTCTTCCTCTCGGTTCACCCGCCCGCCGTCGAACAGTGGAAATTGCGCTTGCAATCCCCAGTCCCAGTTGCCGCGGAGAGGATAAATGTTCGGCTCGTATCCGTTCTTCACGCCGTACATGATCCTTATTTTCAACGACGGCATGTTGCCGAGTGAGTTCAATTTTTCCTGACGCTGGGCCGATCGTTCGGCATCGCGCGCAAGGGTCAGTTCCGTGCGCCGCTCCACAGCGAGCCGGCTGAGGGAATCGACGTTGAGCGAAACTTCTGCTTGTTGAAACGATCCCTGAATTGCGGGAAGCTTGTCGGGCGGCAAGTTGAGAAGCTGTCGCAACACTGCCTCTTGTTTTTGAAGCAAGTTCTGGATCTCGACTTTCTGATTCTGCGCCGAGGCAACTCGTACCTGCGTTGTCAGCACGTCGAAGCTTGTTGCCGTACCGGCCGCAACCCGTTTCTGCGTCATTGAGATATGCTGGTTGAGAGCTTCGATCTGTTCATCCTGCACTGCCAAACTTTTGCGGAGGAGAACGATCGCATAGAACACCCGGATCGTCTGCAGCGAAAGATTTGTCTTCGTCAATGCCATCGCATCGCGCAAGGTCTGCTCCCGTGAGCTGCTGAGGTCTACGGCGGTGCCGGTTTTGCCAAAATCATAGATCGTGTATTGGCCGGTGACGTGCGCGTCATAATTGTCCCCTGGGGCCAGCACTAAATTTCCAAACCCGGGGAAACTGAAACTGGGAACCGGGCCGATGTACGTATAGTCGGCTTCTGTTTTCACATCCGGGAGTTTTGCGGCCGATGCTTCCTGTGTGCGCGCTTCCGCAGCCCGGATGTTGGCGAGAGCTTCGTCAATTGCCGGGTGCGTTTGCAAGACCCGCTGGACGGCTTGGTCGACCGTCAAGGAATCTTGAGCAAAGACTTTGGTGAAGATGGCGAAGAGGATAAGCCATCGCGGGGAGAGTAATTTCATCATACACGATCCTTAAGAAAATTATAGAGACGTTCCCGTTACTCTAACGCCATAGCATGTTCCGCTTTGCGCATTTTTTTTACGCGAAGGAATAAAATCGGGACGAGTGCGACGAAGGTGATCATCGATGCCACTAAGAAATCGTCGCACACCGCCTGAATGAACGCTTGCGTTGAAATGTGCGATGCGATGAGGGCGTTGGCTCGCGCTCCCGCCAATGACTGGTCTCCCCCGACTTTGGTCATACTGAAATGCGTTAAATACCGCGCGATCTGCCGGAAGGTATCCGATTGTTGATTGACGACTTCGCCGTAGGTCGCCGTGTGATAAATGGTGCGCCGTAAAAGCATGGTGCTCATGAACGCAATGCCGAAGCTCCCGCCCAATTGGCGGATCACGTTGAACAGCCCCGACGCCTGACCGATCTTATTCCGCGGGATGTTGGAGAGCGCCGCCGTGCTGAGCGGCGTGAACATCAACCCCATTGCAAACCCGCGGATGTACAGCGCGATCATGATCTGGTGATGTTCCGAATACATTGACAACGAACTGTTGATAAACAGACTCGCGGCCAGCAGCACGATGCCGATGCCCGCGGGCACGATCGGATTGACCTTGTCCGACATCCAGCCGGAAATCGGAGCAGTAGTTGCCTGCAGGATACCGACCGGTAAAAAAAGCGATCCCGCCTGAAATGCGGTGTAGCCGAGAGAAAGCTGAAGATACAGCGGAAGCAAAAACGTGCTGCCGAACATCCCAACCCCGAAAATGAAGAGCACTCCGTTTGCGAGACTAAAATTAAAATCTTTGAACAAACGCAGGTCAATGAGCGGATTGTCGATGGTAAATTCGGTCACCAAAAATAATACGAACGAAAATGCCGATAGCACAAAACAGGAAATAATGAAAGGAGAAGACCATCCCGCTGTGTTCCACGATGCATTGCCGTCCGTTAACGCAAGCAATAGCGCACAGAGGAAGGTCGCCATCGACAAGAATCCTACGACGTCGAACGACCGCGAGCGCTCCGTCTTGTACTCGCGCTGAATCACCAGCGTGGCAAATAATCCAACGATGCCGACTGGAACGTTGACGTTAAAGATCGCATTCCAGCTGATGTTGTCGATAAGATACCCGCCGATCATCGGGCCGAGGGAGACCGATGCGGCCGCCGCGATAGACCAGAACCCCAGGGCAATGCCGCGTTGCTCCGTCGGAAATTCACGCGTGACGATCGCCATTCCCGTAGGCATGAGCAATCCCGCGCCGCTTGCCTGGACGATCCTGAATACGATCAGGATATTTTCATTCCACGCCAAACCGCAGAGAAACGACCCCACGGTGAACAACAACAACGCGAGAAAATATGTTCTTTTGTATCCGAAGTGGTCCGCGATCCATCCCGACGTCGGAAGCATGACAGCGAAGACCAGCATGTACGCGGTGATCACCCATTCGGCTTTGTCGACGGTGATGCCGAACGACGACATGATCTTCGACATGCCGACGTCGACGATCGTCGCGTCGAGGACCGCCATGAAGGTGCCGATCATGACGTTGGCTAACACCCACCAGCGGTAAGAGGTGTGCTCATGATGAAGCGAGGGTACCCGATTGGTGAACCCCCGCCTGAAACGCGTTGCAGTATCGGACAGCATGGTCAACGAACTTTCACTTTCACCTCAACCGACATCCCCGGAAGCAGTTTGACGTTTCGGGAACGAACGCTGTCTGCCTCTTCTATCGAGATCTTTATCGGAACCCGTTGAGTTACTTTTGTAAAATTGCCCGAGGCGTTGTTCGGAGGAATAAGGGAAAATTGCGACGCCGTGTTCGAGCCGAGAAGAAGGATGTTTCCGGAGAATTTCATGTCGGGATATGCATCGACGCTGATGTCGACTTTGTCGCCGAGCCGCAGACTGGAGAGGCTCGTCTCTTCCAGATTCGCCGTCACCCAAATGTCCTTCACATCGTAGATCGTGAAGATCGATTGACCCGGCTGCACGACGTCGCCCGTCAGCGCCCAGCGTTTGGAGATCACCCCGGTCATGGGCGACGCAATGACGGTGTTCGTGAGTTGCGTCTGAATTACTCCAAGCTGCGCCTGCGAGGCCGCCGCCTGTGCTTGGGCGATATTGAGCCGCGCCTTTGACGATTCAAATTCGCTCTGCGCATGGTCGTACTGCTCTTTGGGAATAATGCTTTGATTGAACTGGGTCGCCGCCCGCTGAAAATCCAATTGCGCCTTCTCAAGGTTGATCTTTGCGAGCGAAATATTCTCTTGAGCAAAAGCGAGAGAGGCCTTCGCTTGCGCTTCCTGTGCGCGCAGGTCGCTGTCATCTAACCGGACCAGCACCTCGCCCGCACGAACCGAATCACCTTCGTCGACGGTCAACTGGTCGATCCTGCCAAGCATCTTCGCGCTGACGGAGACACGGTCCGCGTCGATGAACGCGTCGTCCGTCGAGACAAAATCGAGCAGTTTCACGTAATACTGCCATGCAAAAATAGCGATCGCAACGACGACAAGGAACAGAGGGACGACGACCTTCACATTTCTGTACAGAGGCACAGATTCGATCGGCTCCTCATCGCTGTCGTTTGCACCGCCGACTTCGCGCTGCTCTGGCGATGGTTTCTTTTGCGTCACTGATTTCTCATCGTGTTCCGGCATGAAAACATATCCTTTCGTGAGTTGAGATTATTTACATTTGCAAATACCGTGGAGAACGGTACTCGTAAAGTGAAGCGTTTCTTGTTCAAACAGCAGGCGGTCCGGTTCATTCCCCGCCTGTTGGTCTTCACCCCGCAGGAATCGCATGCGGAGCCCTTGCAGCACATGAAGAATCATCGATGCGGTTTTTTGCGGATGTTCCAGCTGGAACTCTCCGGTCTTCTTGCCTTCCTGGAGGATGTGCAGCACGCATCGGATCTCATGCTCCACAAACGTCGCGAACAAATCGTTAAAGATCGGTTTGATTTCATGCCATCCTTGTTGATGGAAATGGCTGAGGTTGTTGAGCCGTTGGGTCAACTTCAATCGAAGCCGGACATACTCCAGCAGTTTAAGGTCCGCCGCCGACTTTTGCTGAAGGACGCCGTTTGCTTGCGTAAGAAATTCTTGCTGTTCGTACTGGACCACGGAACGAAAGATCGCTTCCTTGGTCGGAAAGTAATAGTAGAGGGAAGCTTTTGCCATCCCGACGTCTTCTGCAATTTCGTCCATTGTCACTTTGGAATAACCGAACGAGGCGAACCGGCGCTGTGCGGCGTGCACAATACCGTCTACTTTGTCCCTTGTTAGCTTTTCGTCCACTACCGTCCTTTCGACTATATTGGTAAAATAGTCGAAAAAAGAGACAAAGTCAACTTTGGGATCATCCAAAATCCGCACAACGTCTTTTGGGTCCCTTACTTGAGTGTACCCGAGCGTTTGAGGGCTTGATTCTCCAATTGATTAAAGCTACATTTTCTCGTTGAAAGCCCTGTAATATAGGGCATCAGTGATCAAGTGATCTAACGCCCGGCACGAATAACTTCAACGAGTATGCCCACCGAACAGCGTAAGAAAGTTCTCATCGTTGACGACGACCGTCTTATGAGGGGAATCTTGCGACGTAATGTGGTCCTTGCAGGATATGAGGCGTTGCTTGCGTCGACAGGAGCAGAAGCATTGCAAAAGATTCGGGAAGAGATCCCAGACCTGATCGTCGTCGACCTGGTCATGCCCGACATGAACGGGTTTGAAACATGCCGTCAAATCAGGGACAATCAGAGCACGAAGAAAACGCCCGTGATCGTCGTATCCGGTTTGCAGGGTGAGACGGATAATGAGAAAGCGATCGCATCGGGCGCGGATGTGTTTATGACAAAGCCCGTCAACAACGAAGAATTCATCAAGGTCGTAAAAAGATTTCTCCCCTCCCCGTTTAAAATGACCCCCTGATTCGCGATAGATTGGATGCCCGCCAAATGTATTCGAGCGTGACGAGCGTTGGGTCACGTCATTCCCTCAACCAGGTCGTAGACCGAACGTTTTTATCGGGAATCCACAAGTCGATCACTTCGAAGGGGGGCGATCCGAGAAGACGAGGTTGGATGTAACGACAATCTGGTCCTGTTCTATTTTCAGGTTCTGACCGACGGGAGTGATATAGACCGTTTTAGACTGATCGCCCGGCAATGTGACGAGCACATTCGGCTGTACGGGCTGCGGTCCGGCAAACTCAAATTCCGGACGGTAAAATTTCGACACGTCGACGTCGCCGAGGTGAATTTTTTTGCCGAAAATTTTCGTGTACACTTCAAAAGTCGCCGTCAACACTTTGACGGAGATCCTGTTCGTCGGTTGATGGTATTGGATCTCCACGTCGCCGTTGGCGACTGAGCCGTACGAAAACGGACCTACCTTCACGCTCGCATCGGCGATAAAATGTGCCTGGTTCGGCGCGAGGGCGATGCGTGCGTTCTGGACCGTCCACGTATATTCTCCTTTCATGCCGAGGACATTGTATGGAGCCTTCCCGCTCACGGGTCCGACTGCGGTCAAAAAACCGTTGAGCGTCGTTCCGCGAACGATCACCACGGCGTCGGGGCCTTGGGCGAGTGAGGTTTGAACAAGAAGAAAAAAAGAGGCGACGAAGAAACTAGCTGTGAGTGTACGCATAGGAGCCATCCGAAAAATAGTTAAACGATGAAACGCTCTCCGATCATCGAGAGCATGAAATTTTGAACATCGAACCGATGCCAGTCAAACTTTGAACGGAGCCGCTCCGTTCTTGTCTACCTGGCTTATGATGAGCGGTGAACGTACAGGCTTCGCACTTCCGGCGACGATCGCATTTTTGATCCGTTCAGCCGACGATCCGACCACATTTTTGTCGTCAGTGTAAAGTGTCGCGATTTTTTCCCCTTTGGCCACCGGATCCCCGATTTTCTTCCTCAGAATAATCCCCGCCTTCGGATCGATGACGTCGTCGATCTTTGTCCTTCCCGCACCCAGCACGATACTGGTCAAACCGATCTCAAGCGGGTCAATCGAAGTGATGAAGCCCTCCGAGGACGCTGTGATGTCTTCGGAGTATTTTGACCGCGGATATTTTTCGGGATGCTCGACGAATGTGATATCTCCGCCCTGCCGCTTGACGAGCTGGAGAAATTTTTCATATGCTTTTCCGTTCGCAACAACTTCCTTGCACCGATCCATTCCCTCCCGCAGCGTTGAGGCCTTTTTACCGAGCTTCACCATCATCCCTCCCAACACCAACGTCACTTCCATGACGTCCTGAACGTCTCGTCCCCGCAAACATTCGACCGACTCCACAACTTCCAGCCAGTTGCCGATAGCGTATCCCAGCGGCTGATTCATGTCCGTGATGAAACCGATCGTCTCTTTTCCGAAACTATTGCCGATGCCTACAAGCGTTGTCGCCAATTTTACCGCCTGCTCATGTGTCTGCATAAACGCGCCGCGCCCAGTTTTCACGTCGAGGACGAGCGCATCGATCCCCTCCGCGAGTTTCTTGCTCATGATGCTCCCGGCAATAAGCGGGATGCATTCGACCGTAGCGGTCACGTCGCGCAGCGCATACATTTTTTTGTCGGCGGGCGCGATCTCTTTTGTCTGGCCGATCATCACCAGCCCGACCTCGGCGGCAATTTTTTTGTACTCGGCGATCGTGAGGGAAGTTCTAAAACCCGGGATCGATTCCAATTTATCGAGCGTTCCGCCTGTATGGCCGAGCCCGCGCCCGCTGATCATAGGCACGGGGACGCCGCACGCGGCGACAATAGGCGCGAGCGGGAGCGAGATCTTGTCGCCGACGCCTCCGGTCGAATGTTTGTCGACCTTCACGCCGGGTATCGCCGACAGATCGACAACTTCGCCCGAGTGAAGCATGAGTTTTGTAAACGTGCTTGTTTCTCCGGGGGCCATTCCGCGAAAATATGCCGCCATCAAGAACGCCGACATCTGATACTCGGGAATTTTCCCTTTCACAAATCCGTCGATGACGAATTGCAGCTCTTCGGATGAAAGTTCGCCTCCGTCACGTTTCTTGCGGATGAGTTCGTTCGCGGTCATGTTCACAGAATGGTAAGAAGTTGAGGAAAACTATCGACGATCCATTGGGGATGAATCGCCTCCATCTGCTCTCGGGAAAAAGTGCCGTACGTTACCCCGCATGTCGCCACTCCCGCATTCTTGCCCATCAAGATATCCCGGTCTGTATCTCCCACCATCACGGTCTCTTCCTTACGCCATGCTTGCTCTTTGATGATTTTATTGAGGATATATGGGTTGGGTTTATGGGGCATACCGTCGGTTCCCTGAAGCTGGCAAAAATATTGCGCGATGCCAAAGAAGGTCAGAACTCGTTTCGTCGTCTCGCTGGATTTGATCGTCGCAGTGGCAAGATTCATGTTTTTCAAGTGGAGGATTTCGACGGTCTCCATGACACCGGGGAAGAGCTTCGTGTTCTCGAGCGCGCGGGGACGATAATAATCTCTATACATCACGGCGGCTTCCGGAATTTTCGGATGGAGACGGTCCGGGAGAAGAAGAGTAAACGTCTCCTGCAGCGTTTTGCCGATATGAGGATAGAGGTCTTCGATCGTGAAATTTTCCACGCCGAGCTGTTGCAACACCCACAACTGAGCGCCGGCAATATCCCGCTTAGAATCGAGAAGCGTTCCGTCGACGTCGAATACGATATTTTTAATCACTGGCATAAACTAGAATTTTTGGAGAAAGAAGGCAGGGTAAACACGAGGTGGTTGAAGAGGGTCTTCTTAATTGAAAAATCCTTCCGGTCTCCTGCCTCCACATCCCTCTCTTCTTTCATTCTCACATTTCCACCTTCACGACGAACTTTCGTTTGCAGTGATTGCACTGGAGTTCGACCGTTACCCAATTATTTCTTTCGTAGTAGGAGATCTCGGCAAGCTCTCCGTCGCATGAAGCCACGAGGCATCGCTTCAAGTCGACTCGGTACGTTCGGTCTTTCGGATGCTCTTTGGTTTTGTCGTCCGTTTTTGTCATCGCCCTCTCCTCAATAGCTTTTCTCCCATAAAAATTCCGGCGATCGACTTTCCGTCGACAATTTCATGTCGCTCTATCATTGCAACCGCTTCGTCGATCGGCAGCCGAAGCAACTGTATCGTCTGCTCTCCTTCTTCAAGCGATTGTCCCTGCGGCGACTGCGAAAGGCCTTGCGCCATATAAATATGGAGGCGCTCGTTGCAAAAACCGGGCGTCGTCAACATCGCTGTCAGCTTTGTCCACCGTTGCGCGACATAGCCCGTCTCTTCGCGGAGTTCTCGTTCGGCGCAGTGAAGCGGATCCTCGCCCGCATCAAGCTTTCCCGCCGGTAGTTCGATCACCTCCCCTTCAATCGGATACCTGTACTGTTTGACCAAAATGATGTCGTCGTTGTCGAGTACGGGGAGAATCACGCTCCCGCCCGGATGCTCGATGATCTCGCGGATCGCTTCGTTTCCCGAAGCATACCGGATATGGTCGACAACAAGATTGACGATCCTGCCGTTGTATAATTTTTCTTTGCGAAGGACCTCGAAATTCATCAGCGTTTTCTCCCAGCGCTTGGGACGAGATAGCCCACCGGAGCGAATTCGATCTTTGCCTTTTGAAGGGCTTCATAGATTTGGACGCGAAGTTTCTCTCCAGTCGGGAACTGCTGCTGAAACGACGACACTCTGCAAAAGAGTTTGAAATTCAACCCCGCCTCTCCAAGCTTCATGAGACTCGCCTCGGGCGCCGGGTCTTTTAGCACTGCCGGATGAGCGCGCGCAAGGTCCAGCATAATTTTTTTAACCCGCGCGACATCCGAGCCGTAGGCGACCGTCACTTCGACAACGACGCGGACCGCCGGCACTGGAAACGAATAGTTGACGATGCGCGTCTTGAGAAATTCGCTGTTAGGGACGATCACGTGGTTGTTGTCGAAATCGAGGATCTTTGTGCTTCGTAGGCCGATCTCAACGACATCTCCCTCTTCTCCCGTGGGAATTTTCACCCTATCGCCAATGCGGAACGGACGGTCGAGCATGATGACGAAACCCGAGATCATGTTCGAGATCGTATCCTGCGCCGCCAGTCCGATCGCGAGGGAGCCGATGCTGAGGAGAGCGAGAAGGCTCGAAATGTTCTGTCCGAAATGGTCGAGGACGACGATGACGGCGAGAACGGCGACAAGAATATTCACGAGGCGGTTGACCAGCGGCGCGAAGGCCTGGTCAAAATTCGACGACCCCTTTTCAGCGACTGAACGGAGCGCATTCCGGATAAACGTGTCGGCAATCTTGACGCCGAGCACCGTCAAGACGAGCGCCATCAAAAGATAGAGCGCCCCGTTCGAGTAGTCGAGAAATTTCATGAAGTTCGTGTTTGCGGCGGTCAACCCCATGCTGAGCTCGCGCAGACCAAGGTACATTCCCGTGATCGCGCTGACCGGCATCACCCGCTCGACGATAAGCTCAAGAATCGTATTGTCGAGGTTCCGTTCTGCCTTAGCGACGATCCTCCGTGCGGCGATTGTCAGGAGAAATTTGACGACCTTTCCTGCAATCAACACAAGTATGAAAGCAATAAGCCCTGCAACCGCATGGAACAACAGACCGGTGCCAAGAATTGCTTCAACTCTCGCCAAGAGCTTATCGCTGAGAAGGTTGAGAATGGATTTCATTGCGGTCTGAAACTATTATTTTCGGCTTCCCGGTTTCACGGCGGGAGTCCCTTCTTTACAAAGCGGACACGCGTCGGGTGTGTACGTCACCACGTCCATTTGAAGGACGGAAAACGATTTCGCGTTGAATACGGTCTTTCCGTTGCTCCGGTCGACAATATATCCGACGCCGGCCAGTTTCGCGCCGGCCTCATCCGCAAGCTGGATGATCTCTTTGACGGATCCTCCGGTTGTCACGACGTCTTCGACAACGAGCACCCGTTCTCCCCTTTTTATTTCGAAACCCCTTCGGAGTTTCATCGTTCCCTGCTCTCGTTCGGCAAAGATCGTTCTGGCGCCGAGCATTCTGCCCACCTCGGTCCCAACGACGATCCCTCCAATGGCCGGAGAGATCACCAGTTCGATCTCGCTCAAGTCAAAATGCTTCGCGATCTCCCCCGCAAGAAGGTGCAGGTATTTCGGATACTGGAGCACTTTGGCGCACTGAAAATACTGGGGGCTGTGCAAACCGGACGTGAGAAGAAAGTGCCCGTCGAGCAGCGCTTTGGTCTCGCGGAATATTTGCAGCAGGTCCTCTTTGGGAAGTTTCATAGGAGCGGTAAGCTTAGGTTCAATTTTCAAGCGACAAAATATTAGACCTTTTCACTGCACAACCTACCACTCATCCTCGATCTCCTCCAATTCTTCTTCCATTTCTCTTTTGGCGTGTGAATCGTTCGTTTCCTCCGCCAGCTCGATCCCCTTCCGGTAATATTTTTTTGCTTCGCGGGTCTTGTTCATCTTAGCATACAACTGGCCCAACTGCCGGTATGCTGCAATGTAGTTGGGATCGCGTCTGATCAGTTCCTGCAACTCATCGATCGCTTTATCGGTCTCGCCCAGGCTGTTGTATTCAAGCGCGAGGGCATATCGTGAGAAAGCATCGTTCTGATCTTTTGCGAGGAGTTCGCCCAGTGCCTTGATGCGTTCTTCGTTATTCATTGCCGTTCATTTGAGGTCGTTGATTTGGCCTGCCAGCGTGAAATCTTTTTCGGTGAGCCCGCCGGCGCTGTGAGTCGAGAGACTCAGCGTGACTTTGTTCCACCGTATATCGATATCCGGATGATGATTCATCTTTTCCGCGAGGAGCGCAACCGATTGGACAAAACCCATCGCCCTCACAAAATCTTCGAAAATGTACGTTTTACCGATCTCGCTCCCCTCCCTCTTCCACCCCTTTGCCTTTTTTAATCCGGCAGTGATCTGTTTCTCAGAAAGCAGCGCCATCGTTATCCTCCTTCTCTTCCTTCGTATCTCGTATATCTTATTTCTTAAACGGCTCGACCCTGTCGTTAAAATCGGGCCTGTAGTAATCGTGGCTTTCAAATTCCTGAGCCCAGCCGTTTTCAAATCTGTATTTGTCGAGCAGGCGCATCACTTTGTCGTACTCGCTCTCACGAATTCGACGGTCCAGCAGTTCGGTGGTCAAGGCCTTGTGCGTCGGATAATACTGCGACATGACGCTGAGCGTCACGCGGCTGTCCAATTCTGCGGAGATCCATCGTAGCGTCTCTTCGGACGAGGCGATATCGTTCGGGAGGACGAGATGCCTGACGATAAGGCCGCGTTTCACCAACCCGTCATCTCCGTAGACCAGATCGCTCCCGACTTGCCTGTGCATTTCTTTCAGGGCGTTGCGGGATATTTCGGTGTACGATCGCACTTTGGAATACTTGTAGCCGAAATCGTCCTCGCTGTATTTGAGGTCGGGAAGATAGATGTCGAAGATGCCGTCGAGCAAGCGGAGGACGTCGACGGCGTCGTAGGCGTTGGTATTATAAATGAGAGGCAAGTGGAGGCCTTGAGGGATGGCAATCGAAAGTGCGCGGACAATTTGCGGAACGAAATGAGTCGGGGAAACGAATCCGATCGCGTGAACGCCTTTCGCTTGAAGCTCAAGCATCATTTCGGCCATGCGCTCGAACGAGACCTCATTCTTCTTTTCCTCTTTCCAGTTCTGGCTGATCTGAAAATTCTGACAATAGACGCAGCGCAAATTGCAGTTGCCGAGAAAAATATTCCCGACTCCTTCCGACCCCCCGAGAGCGGGCTCTTCTCCAAAATGCTGACAATACGCCGAGACGACGGGAAGGTATCCGGAATAACACCGTGCGATCTCGTCTTTTAGGCGATTGTTGCCGCAATCGTGAGGACAGATCGTGCACGACTCGAGCTTCCCCTCCAAGATATTCAGGCGCCTCTGAAATTCGCCCGAAGCATACAGCGGTATGTACGAAGGAATAAATTCCATGTGTGCGTAGATGGCAGATCAATATAGAGAAAAACGGGATGGGATTCCAGAAAGGAGCCGCACTCTTCCGTTCCTCGCCTCTTTCAGATCTTCTGCAACGCCTGTTCGAAGTCCTCTATCAAATCTTGTACGCCTTCGATGCCGACAGAAATGCGGATCATCCCCGGAGTGACGCCATGCTTTTTCAGTTCGGCTTTAGACATGTTGACATGCGAAGAATAAACGGGGATGCTCACGAGCGTTTCAGTCCCCCCGAGCGACATGGCGTTGACAGCGACATTGAGCGAGTCGCATACTCTCACCGCCCCCTTTACTCCCCCTCGGACTTCGATCGTCACCATCCCCCCGAACCCTGTCATTTGCTTTTTCGCAAGTTGATGCTGCGGATGCGAAGGCAGCCCGGGATAGATGACCCGGATCACTTGAGGATGGCTTTCAAGGCTCTCTGCCAAAGCGAGAGCGTTCTCATTCTGCCGTTGCACGCGGACCTCGAAGGTTTTCAAGCTTCGGTAGAGAAGATATGCCATAAACGGATCGGCACAGCCTCCGAGATATTTTGCTGTGCCTCTGATCTTATCAATGAGAGGTTGGACGCCGACGAGCACGCCTGCGAGAAGGTCGCTGTGCCCCCCAAGATACTTCGTGGCGCTCTCCATCACGATATCGACGCCCGCATCGAACGGCCTCTGGTTCATGCAGGAGGCGAAAGTGTTATCGATCATCGTAAGGATGCGCGTCCGGAGTTTCTTCTCCATCCGTTTCACCTCGGATACGATCTCGTGGATATCGACCAACCCCAGCGTTGGATTTGTCGGCGTTTCGAAGTATACCAGTTTCGTTTTTTTTGTGATGAGTTTCCGTAGATCGGAGAGCCGGTCGGGGCGGACGTATTTGACAAGAATTTTGCTTTCCGGCAGCACGTCGCGGAAAAAACGATACGTGCCTCCGTATAACGCGGGGGTGCTGACAATTTCATCTCCAGCCCTGAGAAGAGCAAAGACCGCCGAAGAAATTGCCGCCATGCCAGAGGCGAACAATGCGGCAGCTTCTCCCTCCTCGATCAGGGCAATTTTCTCTTCGACGTCATGGACGGTAGGGTTGTGATACCGGGAATAGACGTAGACCGACGCATCTCCCTTCGCATAGCGGATCGCATCGCCCGAATTCTCAAGCCGGTACGTCGAGGTTTGGTAGATCGGTAAAGAGACTGGACCTTTATGAGGAGATCTTTTTTTGCCGTGGATCGCTCGTGTTGCGAGCGATAATTTTTTGGGGTTCATGCTTGTGGGGAGATTACTTGTGCAGCAGAAAAAACTTGCCACAAAATCGCGAAGACACTAAGAGGTAAATAAAAGTTTTCTCGTATGATTTGCACGGCTGAACCTTTTTGGATTTTTTGTGCCTTCGTGACTTTGTGGCATGCATATTAAAGCGAGAAATATTTTTCGAACTCCTCGGCTTCATCGACCCGATAATATTCGCCGCGTTCCTTGTTCAGGATATAGCCATCCTGAAAGTTTCCTTTTGCGATCGCCGAAAGGGCCTCGCATAACACATCGACTTCATGCCGGGTGTTGTAGATGCCGAAGCTTGCGCGTACGAACCCCGCGACCGTAGAGCGGTCGCGAGCGAGTATCCTTCGTTCCATATCCTCCGCTTCAGCCTCGTTGACATGGAGAAGACACTTGACGTACGGGTGCGCGCAGAAGCATCCGTTGCGTGTCCCGATCCCCCATTCATAGCTGAGGATCGAGGCGACCAGTGCGTGGCTCAGGTCGTTCACATTAAACGTCAAGACTCCGAGCCGGTTGCGGACGTCGGCAATTTCTTTCCCGCCATAGAGCGACACGCCGGGTATGTTCTTTATCTTTTCGAGCGCGTACGCCGTGAGCGATGCCTCATGCTCGATGATATTTTCCCAGCCAATTTGTTCAATGACCCGGATCGCCTCTGCCAGCGCGACGGCTCCGACAATATCGGGTGTCCCGGCCTCCTCTTTGTCGGGCAGATCGGTCCAGTACGCATTTTCAAGGCTGACGATATCGACAGTCCCTCCGCCGACGTATTCGGGGTCTCCTTCTTCAAACGTATGACGGCTGCCGACGAGAACGCCCACGCCGAACGGCGCGTACATCTTATGGGCGGAAAATGCGATGTAATCAAGATGTTCGGGATCGCTCTTCGGTTTCATATCGAGAGGCCGGTGCGGAGCGAGCTGCGCGGCGTCGACCATGATCTCCGCTCCGATAGCATGAGCCCACCGAGCATACGTATGGACGGGGTTGATGAAACCGGTGACGTTCGATGCGCCGGAAATGGCGACGAGCTTGATCTTCGGCCCATACTGTGAAATTTTTTCCTCGAAATCGCCTTCGTCAATTCTCCCGTCCGGCATCACTTCGATATGAACGACGTGCGCGACTTTTCGCCAGGGAAGTTCGTTCGAATGGTGTTCCATCACGGAAGTCAGGACAACGTCGCCAGGCTGAAACGGGTATCGGTGCGCAAGCTTGTTGATCGCCTCTGTCGTATTTTTACAAAAGAGGACGACGCTCTCCGACGCGTCGGCGTTGACGAACCGTTCGATCGCGCTTCGCGCTTCTTCGAACACCCACGACGAGAGCTTCGACTTGAAGCCGGTCCCGCGATGGACGTTCGAGTACCATTTCAAAAATTCGTTCACCTTGTCGGTGATCAACGATATCGTCGGCGTGCTCGCGGCATTGTCCAGGTTGATATACGCTCTCCGCCCCCCTCCGAGCAATGGAATTTCTTCGTCCACTCCGACCACGTATTTCCGGATCGAATGGATGTCAACATCGCCGCCGTTCCTCACATGCGGGGCCTTCTGCATACCGATCGCGACCGTCATAGCGTTCTTCTCCTTTTCAAATTGCACAAGGCAAAATACTTGTTTTGCGAGGCAAGGTCAAGCATGCGGGCATGACGAGCGTTGAGGCACGTCATTCCCTCAACGAGGTCGTAGACCGAACGTTTTTGTCGGGAATCCACAAGTTGAAAAATAAAAATATTCAACGCGAGACATTACCGACTTCCTCGATTCTCTGTGCAACTCAGGGCCTGCAATGTGCATCTCTGACAGAAAATATACTCACGACCTTTTTTCTATTCTCATACCAGAAATAATTTCTTAGCGATAACCTCCCCAAGGAAATGGAGAGACCATGCGGCGGCGGGATATGCCGGGAGCGCGGCGAGGAATATTGCAACGGCTGATTTCCTCACAAGATATCCCTCACGAAAAGCTCTGCGGAAAAAATAAAGCGAGAAGGGGAGATTGATCAACAGCGCTGTGATGAAACCCGGATTGTATTCTCCCATCCACACTGTCCATGAAAGGTGCGGCACAATCGCATTCAGGAAAACGATCGCTTGCAGCAATATGAGAAGTGCTACCTTGATGCTCCCTTTTTCCCCATTGACACAGAATATTGCCGCTCCCCATGGAACGACGGTTGCCAGCGAAAGGGAAACGAGCAGTTGGGTGCTGGTAAACTCTATTCCGGGATCAAACGAAAGATGACTCTTAATTGCCGCAAGGTTTGTCGCCACCCATTGGGGCATTGTCAACGCTTCCTCAACATTGTGGAGTGTCAAGAGAATGGGAATCAGCCAGAGGAGCTGCTTGAAGGTCAGCGACCGGTCAAAAAATCGAAAGAGTGCGGACATGAAAAATTATCGAAGCTTAATCGTCGTCGTCATCGTCGCCGTGCATAGATGTCGGTATAAATGCGCTTCGTACCGGCGCCGGCATCACGGAAGCGCCCCCCCGCACCGACTTCCAGATGATCTCATTGAATTCCGCATCGGGCACCTGGTCCTCCCTCGAAAGATCGAAGGCTTCCATTCGCTGCTGACCGTAAGCGCCGAGAGCATTTTTCTCGCGAAGGTCGATGATGTTTTCGCGCGCAACGAACGGTGTAAGGTCCGGCTGATCCATGAACGCCGCGTACATCGGCGTCGCTCCGGCATCATACTGACTCATCGGCGGAAGACCGACGATCAGCTCCATTGTGCGGAGCATGCCAGAAGTTGAATACATCGTGTGGTCGACAAATTTTCTTTTTGTGTACGGACTGACGACGAAAGCGATCGAGCGATGTGCATCCACATGGTCGGGCCCGTTCTGCGCATCGTCCTCGAGAACGAAGACCGCAGATTCTTTCCAGTACTTGCTGTGTGAAATTCTTTCGACGATCATTCCTAACGCTCTGTCGTTGTCGGCAACCATCGCGCGGGGCGATAGCGCTCCCTTTTTCGTCCCCGCCGTATGGTCGTTCGGCAGTTTGATAATTTCAAACTGCGGCAGCGAATCTCCTTTTTCATACGCATCAAACTCTTTGATCCAATCTTTTGCCCGCTGTACGTCCGGGTAACTCAGATCCCATCCACGGTAGGCGGCGGAAGTATGCGCCAGCAGGCCCGAAGCTTTGATGCGTGATGCGCCGTTCGCCGTGTCACCTTCATACACAAACTCGCCGTAATTCCTCAAAGAGACATCGTGGCGATTGCAGTCGTCCCAGATATAGCCCTCGGTGGGACTGGTGATCCCTTCCTTCTCGTACACATACTCTCCCCCCCTGCCGCTGTACATTGTCGGCCAGGTTTTTTCGACAAAGTCTGTTGCGTACGCCGCCATCGACCAGTTATGGCCGTCCGCGCTTACCTCGGCGTCGACGTAAAAATTGTCGAAGAGGGTGAAGTCTTCGGCAAAGGCGTGTTCGTTTGGCGTAACGTCCTTCCCGAAGAGACACAAAGCAGAATCACCATTTCCTTCCCGAACATCTCCAAGCACCTGATCGTACGATCGGTTCTCCTTGATGACGTAAATGACATGCTTTATCGGAGAAGATGCCGAGGGAGACTTTGGGATCGGATTTTCTTGGCTCCACACCGGAGCAGAATGTGTACGCGTCAGCGGCGTGTTCTGAATTACTTCCGCCGAATATTTTTCTAGTTCATTCGCCGCGGGAGCGTGTATGAACGACAACGATCCGAGAAGCAGCCGCGCAATGTACTCGTGATGCGCATTCGCCTTCGACGCCATCCCCTTTCCGTTTGTCACGAGGATCAGAGAATCGACGCAGCGCACCACGGTCGGATACCAGCCGGTCGGAATGAACCCAACGTGCCGGCTGCTGCCAAATTTCGATACGTCAATCACCGCGAGAAAGTTATTATCTGCATTTGCAATGTAAAGCGTCGAGTCGTTCGGCGAGAGGGCGACCGAATTGGGCGTGCTGCCGTTGAGCTCGTCGGGCGAAAGAGATGTGGAGATCGTTTCGATGGCCTTCAGCCGGTCGAGGTCGATCACTGAGACCGAATTTACGTTTGCGTTTGCGACGAAAAGCCGTTTCCCATCCTTCGTTTCTGTCATGTCGTTCGGATGATCGCCTACGCCGATGGACGCAGTCATGCTTAATGAATCCGCGTTTACCACATCGACGCGGGCTCCGCCCCACTCGCTCACGTAAAGCGTGTGCCGTTTTTCATCGAGGAGGCAGGAATACAACGGATGCAAACAGACGAGCGATCTCACGATATTGCCGGTTGAAATGTCGATCTTGTAAAGAGTGCTGTTCCCTTTTGTCACAACGTAGAGGGACGAGTCTTTGTCGTCGACCGCGATGTCGGTCGGAGAAATATATTCGTCGGGATATTTTCTTCCCAAGCCGATCATCCGGAGAAGTTTCGTTGAGTCGTGCTCGAACGAGTATTCGTCGATCCCGTTGTCGTCGCCGGCGGAAACATAAATTCTGTTCCCTTTTGTGTTGAAGCAAATTCCCATCCACGACTTCGCGATCGGCAATGTCTGTACAACGCGATGCTCGCCAATGTTGACGATCGAGATCGTCTGGTCGCCTTCGCCGCTATTCACGATCGCCGCAAATTTCCCGTCCGGAGAAAGACGCATGCCGAGTGGGAGATCTCCAAGCCCTACGGACGTTCCGGCAGGGGAAAGAATCCATCCGTTCGGGAGCAGGGTTCGACCGTCGTTCATTCTCCCCGGAAGCTGGGCACTCATTCGGGCAGATTCGTTTGAACAGGAGCTAAGAAAAACGGAAAGTGCGACGGAAAGTGCGATTGAGATTAAAATTGAGGAATAATTTATAAGATTTTTCATGATGGGGCCTCGATTGCTCTCCGATGCTAAAGGACTACGCCAATATACAAATAGACGGGTTGAATGTCATTCCGTTTTTCGTTAAGTTTTAATCAAGCTTTGCCGGTCATGAAGAATCGGCCAAGCTCGAACCCCGTAAAGATGTACCTTTAGAGGCGCAGCGGAACCGCGTTGGGATGAATTTATGTTCGCATTCTCTCTCGCCATCACGAACCCCATGACCGGACTCCATAAGGAGTTTGAAAAGGAGGCTATCCCGCATACGGATATCCTCTATAATTATGCGCTCCGTATGACCGGGAATGCCGACGACGCCCACGACCTCCTCCAGGAGACTTTTCTCAAGGCATACCGCTTCTGGGATAAGTACGAAAAAGGAACGAACGTCCGCGCATGGTTGTTCCGTATAATGAAAAACACGTACATCAACGTCTATCGGAAGGCGGTCAAAGAACCCGATACCGTTGACTATAACGACATTCAGAATTTTTACAACATCATCCGGGAAGATTCTGCCGATGCGAACGACCTTCAGGAAAAGTTGTTCGGGCATTTGCTCGACGACGACGTTACGAAGGCGCTGGAATCTTTGCCGGAAGAGTTTCGCACGGTCGTCATCCTTTGCGATATCGAGGGACTGACGTACGAAGAGATCGCCGAATTTGTGGAGTGCCCCGTCGGGACGGTGCGGTCGCGACTGCACCGCGGGCGAAAACTTCTTTACGCAAAACTGTATGAGTATGCAAAAAATAGAGGATTTGTCGGAAAGGACTAACGCATGACAGTATTTGGACAGAGGGTGTAGCGGTGGATTGCAAAGAGTTTCAAGAATCTATCAGCGAGGCGGTGGACAACCGCCTGGAAAGCGACAGCAAACAGCATTTTTCTTCTCATGCGAAAGCGTGCCCAGCCTGTCGCAACGAATACGAAAGAGAACAGATCACAAAATCGGTTCTGTCCAAGAGGGTCCAACACCAAACCGTTCCGCAAGAAGTTCGTTCCGCCCTTCTCAACGCCCTTCACGACATTCGCCCGGCCTCTCGTTCGTGGTTCGCAGGAATGTTCGGTGAGGCGTTCCTGAACCCTGCTGTGGCTCTTGTGGCGTTTCTTATGTTCGCGTCCGGCGCCGTTTCTCTTCTCCAGAAGAACAACGCAATTCCGGTCTCGTCCGACAAGAATATCATCGCGCAATCGCTCCAGTACTACAGCGCCGCAATGACCGGCGCCCTTAAGCCGACGATGGTCAGCCACGATGCGGGCGATGTGCGAGAGTATCTTTCAAAAAAGACCTCATTCGATGTGAGCGTAGCCTCGCTCGACGACTGCGATTGGTGCGGCGGTATTTTTTCCGATATCGACGGAGTGCGGCTTGTCCACGTCGTCTATAAAATAGGGGGCGAAGGGATTCTGTACGTCTACCAGGTCGACATGGACGAAGCGCTGCGGGGAACCAAAGTCGCGCTGCCCGAAAACGCGAAATCCGTCCTTGCGAAAACGGGATGGTATTTCGAACAGACGCCCGACCGGTGCAACGTCGTTCTTTGGAAACACAAGAATACACTTTGCGCCGCAGTGAGCAAAATGGATAAAGAAAAAATGGTCGCACTCCTGAGCAACAAGGACCCGCAGTAGACCCCCTACATATTTTCCTTCAAGGACGCCCTCATGTATTCGACATTAAAAATTTTTTCAGCATTGTGCGTGATAGCCCTTTTGAACGGCTGCGCAAAAAACGATAACGACGATCAGGCGTCGAGCTCGACAAGCGATTATATCGCCAACGTGTCGAAAGTGAGCGGCGTTGAAAAAAGCGAGGGGAACAAAGTCGCGAATTTCAGTTGGACCGACGAAAAGGGGAAGCAAGTTTCCTTCGCAGATTTTTCGAAAAACAGCGTCGTGCTGATCAATTTCTGGGCAACATGGTGCGGGCCGTGCAAACGCGAGTTGCCGGACCTCATCGCCCTCAGCAACGAGTATAAAGACAAGAATATTAAGATCATCGGCATCTCGGTCGACCGGAATGACGATGTCCTCAAGCTCGTCCATGACTTTGCCGTTCAGACGAACATGACGTATCCTATCGTCGTGGACAACGGCGACCTCGAGCAGGCCTTCGGTGGAATTCGCGGGATCCCCACGTCGTTCTTCGTGAACCGTAAAGGCGAGATCGTGAACAAGATGATCGGAACGCAATCGAAAGAAACGTTCCAACAGGCGTTGCTCGCTGTCAAAGACTAAGACCTTCACTTTCATCCCATCAAAAGACGGTTCAGCTCCCCTTCTTGAAAATCAGGCGCAAATGCCGTACCTTGAAATCAGGTCAAGCTAAGTCTGATAGATTCAGATTTAGCTTTTTCGTTTTCCCCGATTAACCGGCAAATTTCAATGTGCGGTATCTGCGGCGTTCTTCATTTTGAGTCAAGCCCGAAGCGGGTCGATGAACCATTGCTCCGACGCATGACGGACACACTCGCCCACCGCGGCCCCGACTCCGACGGCACATACGTTTCGCCGCAAAAAAACCTCGGCTTCGGGTTCCGCCGCCTTGCCATCGTCGACCTTTCCCCGGCCGCGAACCAACCGATGTGCAACGAAGACGGGACGGTGTGGATCGTCTTTAACGGCGAAGTCTACAATCACGCCAAGCTCCGCCCGGAGCTGGAAGCGAGAGGGCATCGTTACAAATCACGCAGCGACACCGAGACGTTGATCCATGCCTACGAAGAGTACGGACCGCGATTCGTCGAAAGACTCGAGGGGATGTTTGGGATGGCAATTTGGGATTCGCGCAAGGGTAAACTATTCCTCTTCCGCGACCGGATCGGCATCAAGCCGCTCTATTATACTCTCTCGAACGACCGATTGATTTTTGCCTCGGAGATCAAAGCGATCCTTCAGGATCCGTCCATCCCGCGAGCGGTGAATGAAACCGCCTTATCGCACTATTTCACCTTCATCGCAACACCGGCTCCACAAACACTCTTTGAGGGGATCTCAAAACTCGAAGCCGGGCATTTTTTGGAGATCGACCTCGCAGGCCGGATCACTAACGTGAGCTACTGGAGCGTCTTCCAGCCGGTAAATGGTGAGGACGTCCACAGCGAAGAATACTGCGCCCGGCGGATCCGAGAGCTGCTCGAGGAATCGATCGAAAAACGAATGATGAGCGATGTGCCGTTCGGGGTGTTTCTGAGCGGGGGGATCGATTCCAGCACCAACGTCGCGCTCATGAGCAAACTCATGAACCGGCCAGTCGACACGTTTTCGGTCGCCATCGAAGGACAGGAAAACGTGAACGAATTTTCATACGCGCGCCGGATCGCAAAAGAGTTCAAGACGAACCATCACGAAATCTCCATTAACGACGACGACTTCATCCGGCTGTTCCCGAAAGTTATCTACCATCACGACGAACCGCTTGCCGACCCGGTATCCTTCCCGCTCTACTATGTCTCAAAGCTGGCGCGGGACAACGGCACGATCGTCGTGCAAGTCGGCGAGGGAAGTGACGAGCAATTTTGCGGTTACACGCTCTATAAGAAGGTTCTTCAGCTCGAAACGCAGCTGAGATTTATCCGTTCGATGCCGCAGGTAGTTCGGTCGACCGGCTATGGGCTTCTTTCGCCGATCCTAAAGTCTTTGCGCGTCGACTATCGACAGAATTACATCAAGAATTTCCTTTCCGCAAGCGAGTCGTTCCTTGGCGGCGCCACGGCCTTCGACGATAAAGAGAAAGCGAAGCTTTTACGTCGTTCCGCAGCGTCTTCCGCAGCGCTCGTGGATGAAGCATTTCATGCGGCTTCCGGCAGCGACTATTCCACAAAAATGATTTACTGGGAATTAAAAAACAGGCTCCCGGAACTTCTGCTTATGCGCGTCGACAAGATGAGCATGGCCACATCGGTCGAAGCGCGCGTCCCATTCCTCGACCACAAGCTTGTCGAATTCTCGATGAAGATTCCGTGGCAGTTCAAGATCAAAAACGGTGAAACAAAATACATTCTCAAAAAAGCCGTTGAAGGATTGATCCCACAAGACATCATCTACAGAAAAAAAATTGGCTTTGCCGGGTCGGGCAAAAATATGTTGACGAGCAAGATCCTTGCGTACGCCAAACCATTCCTGCTCGATTACGAGGATCCTTATACGGATCAATCGTACATCCGTACGCTTATCGACGAATACGAACGAACGCATATCAATTATTCGTCTGAAATTTGGACCCTCATCAATTTCAAAATGTGGCATAAATTGTGGATCGCAGGAGAAGCAATTACTTAAAGAGGCACAAAGGAATACGATGATCGAAACACAGGATGAACAACTAAAAGAACGGGTGCGCGAGTACTGGAACGCGCATCCTTGCGGGACTCAATTCACTCATCTGGAGTGGGGTTCAAAAGAATTTTTCGACGAGGTCGAGCGGTTCCGTTACGAAACGCAGCCGTTCATGAACACGATCGTCGGGTTCGACCGGTTTCCCGGGAAAAAGCTTCTCGAAATCGGATGCGGTCTCGGGACAGACTTGCTTCAATTTGCAAAAGGAGGTGCGGTAGTTACCGGCGTAGACCTCACCCCGCAAAGCATTGAATTGGTGGAAAAAAGATTTGACCTCGAAGGCCTGCCGGTCGATGCGCGCGTCTCAGACGCAGAACACCTCCCGTTCAACGATGGCTCGTTTGACGTCGTGTACTCTTTCGGCGTCCTTCATCATACTCCGAATACTCAGAAAGCGATCGATGAAGTGTACCGGGTCCTTAAACCGGGAGGGAAAATCATCATCATGCTCTATCATAAAAATTCCCTCCACGTATGGCTTGGCATTCCTCTTTTCACATTTTGGAAGTTTCTTCAGAGCAAAAAGAGTTCGCTCTCTCGGCCAACGCTGTTAGAAGATTGGGTACGCGTGTATGACGGGGGAGAAAATCCTTTGGGAAAAGCATATTCAAAAGGAGAGGCCGAAAAAATGTTCGGACGTTTTCGGAGCCGGACGTACAGGTTTTGCGATTCATACCGGCGAAGATTTCCAAAATTCATCAACACCCTCAATCAAAAACTCCTGGCCCCGTGGTGCGGCTTCTGGATGGTCATTGGAGGGGAAAAATAACAACAGTCTAAAAAAAAAGAGCCATGGCGAAAATCATGGCTCTTACCTTTGCTGCACGGGGTAGCCGGTTGTTACCGACCGTATTGAGTCCTTCTCATTTGACCAAAAGCATTTTTTTGGCCGCGACAAAACGCTTGCTCGGATCGCTGAGAGAAGTTGCTTCGATGCGATAAAAATAAACCCCCGATGCGCTATTTGCCTGCCATTCTTTTTGATAATACCCAGCCTCAACTTCTCCGTTCAATATTGCTGCCACTCGCTGCCCAAGAATATTAAAGATTTCAATCTTGACGAAACTTCGCTCGGGGATGCCAAATCGGATGGTAGTCGAAGGATTGAATGGGTTTGGATAATTAGACAAAAGCTCGAAGTCATCCGGAATTCCTGGCTGGAACTGACCGACGTTCGTAGTTGCCCATCCTCCTTGATGAAAGAGAACTTGAATGGCGGTGCTATCCAAAACGTAATTGTAAATCCGGATATCGTCAATGTCTCCGTTATAGCTGTTCGTCGGGTTCACAGGATTCGCGTTTTGATAACTTGCACCAATAGTGATCTCTTGTTTGCTGCTGATTGTAGCAGTGCCCAGAGTCCCTATGTGCTGGAAAACAGTTGTGCTGGTTGTCCTACCGTTGACATACAGTTTGATCCGCTGCATTTCCGGTTGGCTACCGTCAAAGACAAGCGCGAAATGGAACCACTGGTTCGTACCCATCGGACTCGTGAGAGCAATGTAGTTTTGAGCCAGCGTATCCGAGAACACCGCCCCGTAAAGTAATCCATCCAAATGTGTGATGTTCCATTGTGCCGGCCCCTGTGTCCCGCCTCCCGCATTTTTGCCGACAATAAAACCGCCGCCGCCGTTTGTGGTTCCATATGTTCGAGTCCTGGCCCAACCAGAAACGGTGAACTTCGCCACTGGCGCCGCGAAGATACTATCCAGAATATCGCCGCAGCGGATTATTGAGCTGCTGTCGTTAAAACTGTATGCGCCATTAGAGGCTCCAAATCGGTCGGCCGTTGGAGTGGCCCCAACTACCGTTGCATTGAATCCATTTCCGCTAGAATCATTTGCATTCCCATTCAATGGATAATATGCAACAAGATTTGGTTGGACGTCGATCCATCCGCCCTCATGGTAAAGAGAATCGATTTCATTTGCTGTCACGACCCTGTTGTAAATGCGGATATCATCGATGTATCCGTTGTAAAAGTTGTTGGGGGAATTGGGAAGATTCAACCCGGCGCCAATCGTCAACGGCTGTGCGGTATTCAACGTGCCAGTGCCGGGTGTTCCAACATTCGCGGTTATCGTAGGGGTAATAGTTGTGTTAATATATAGTTTCAGCCGCTCAGTCGGCTGTAGAAAACCGTTGTAGACATAAACAAAGTGAAACCAATTGTTAGGTTGAACCGGCGTGCTCGTGATCTGTAAATAGCGTCCAACATAGCCGTCGTAGAAAATATTAGCGTAAACATTATTGTCGACGTAATGATTCAAACCCCATTCATAGATGCCGGCATTGCCGCCCCCTTCTTTGCCAATAATGAACCCACCTCCCCCCGCTTGCGACCCAGGAATAATTGTTTTAGCCCATCCGGAAACGCTAAATTGCGCGGTATCAGCGGCAAAAACAGTATCCAGAATATCACCGAGGTTGATGTAACTGTTCGATCCGTTAAAATAGTACGCTGAATTGGCGTGATTAAATCGGTCAGGCGCACTCGTCGCATTGATCACCGTGCCGTTGAATCCATTCCCGCTCAAGTCGTTTGCATTGCCGTTAAAAGGGTAATATGCTACAAGACCAGGTTGGAGCGGTTTCGGCCATCCTCCTTGATGATAGAGCGATTGGATCGTCGCGCTGTCCAACGGCCAATTGTAAATCCGAATGTCATCAACATCCCCGTTATAAAAATTTCCGGCAGGAGAGTCTGGTTGGCTTCCATTAAGTGTCGCCCCGATTGTAAGGGGCTGCTGGCTATTCACGGTTGCGGTACCTAGAGTCCCGACATGCTGGAATACTGTAGTGTTGGACGATCGCCCGTTAACGTACAGTTTGACCCTCTGCGTTTCCGGCAAGCTGCCGTCAAAGACAAGCACAAAATGAAACCACTGATTCACGCCCATTGGACTTGTGAGGGCGATATAATTTTGGGCAAGCGTGTCCGAAAACACTGCTCCATAAAGCACTCCATCTTCATGAGTAATATTCCATTGATATGGTCCAAGATTTCCTCCGCCATTTTTGCCAATAATAAATCCACCGCCGGACAGTGCACTTCCAAATGTCCTTGTCATTGCCCATCCTGAGACACTAAATTTTGCGATAGGGGCGGACAAAACACTGTCTAGTATATCTCCACAATTGATTATTGAACTATACCCGTCGAAGCTGAACGAGCTGTTTTGTACCCCGAACCGGTCGGTTGTTGGTGCGGCTCTAACAATCGTAGGATTGAACCCGTTGCCACTCGAGTCGTTGGCATCCCCGTTAAACGGGTAGTAAGCAACGAGACCCGGATGGACTAGTGTCGACCATCCGCCTTCATGATACAAGGCTTGAACTTCCGCGCCGCTTAAAACTCTGTCATAGATGCGGATGTCATCGATATCCCCGTCGTAGAAATTGCTGGAGGATTCAGAGTTCTTGGCGTGATATGTTGCCCCGATGGTCAACGGCTGCTCGCTGTTCACCGTTGTGGTACCGAGAGTCCCTATGTGCTGGAACACCGTTGCGCTCGATGAATCCCCATTAACATACAGTTTGATACGCTGCATTTCCGGTTGGCTGCCGTCGAAGACAAGGACAAAATGGAACCACTGGTATGTACCCATTGGACTGGTGAGAGCAATGTAGTTTTGGGCGAGTGTGTCTGAGAAGACTGCAGCATAAAGCACTCCGTCCTCATGAGTAATATTCCATTGATATGGCCCAAGATTTCCTCCGCCGTTCTTACCGATAATAAATCCCCCACCGTACGTCATGCTTCCGCACGTTCTTGTCATTGCCCAGCCCGAAACGCTGAATTGTGCAATGGGAGCGGAGAAAACACTATCCAAAATATCGCCGTAGCTGATTATCGAAGTGTCGCCGTTGAAACTATAGGCGTTGTTCGCCACGCCAAACCGGTTGGATGTCAGAGTTGCCCCGACTATTGTTGCATTAAAACTATTTCCACTTGAGTCGTTGGCATTGCCGCTAAATGGATAATATGCGACAAGCCCTTGAGTTGTGATGGCCGAATCGCTTTGAGAGTCAGCTGGAAAGATTACAAAAAGTGTGAGGAGTGCAAGTATTGCCGCTTTCATTGAGGAGCCCCTTTCGAATTGATACGAAGATATTACCTGGTTTTTGTCAAAAAAGCAAGATTTTGGCAGAGCAAAAAGGCGTCATAGAAATTTTTGTGTAGGAATTCAAGATCAAAATCAATGAATTCATAAACGAGTGAGGAGTAGCTCGGTTTGGCTAATGTAGAAATGTGTTACTACCAAAAAGTCGGTTTTTTTGCAATTGCACCAATAATTGAATAACTTCTAAAGAAATTGTTAAGTTCATCTGAAGCATGACTGTTCTTAATTAGTCTCTCCTTTTCTTAAACAAAATGCAAAAAATCGTCTTCGGTATCATCGGCTGTGGTAGAATCGCCCAGCGTCATGCAGAACATATCAGCAAGCTTGGAACACTTCAGGCGGTCTGTGATGTAAAATCGGCAAGGGGTAAGGAGCTTGGAGATAAGTACTCATGCAGTGTGTATGACAACATCGATGCGTTGCTTGCGGCCGAGAAACATCTGGACGTCGTGTCGGTCTGCACGCCAAATGCGTTCCATGCGGAACATACGATCAAAGCGCTGCGGGCAGGCAAGCATGTCTTGTGCGAAAAACCGATGGCCCTGACGGCGGCGGACTGCAAAGCCATGATCGATGAATCCACAAAGGCACGGAAAATTCTCTTTATCGTTAAACAAAACCGTTTCAACCCTCCAATTGTGGCATTGAAAAAAGCCATCGACGAGGGAAGGCTGGGAAAAATTTTCAACGTCCAGCTTAATTGCTTTTGGAACAGAAATGATCGGTATTACGAAGAATCAGATTGGAAGGGGAAAAAAGCAATCGACGGCGGAACTCTGTATACTCAGTTCAGTCACTTTATCGACCTCCTCTACTGGATGGTTGGCGACGTGACGGACGTTACTGCCGTCACAAGAAATTTTACGCATCCCAAAACCGTCCAGTTCGAAGACACGGGAGTCGTCCTCCTCCAATTTAAAAACGGCGCGATCGGGACGATCAACTACACTGTCAACAGCTTCAAGCGAAATATGGAGGGTTCCATCACCGTGTTCGGGGAAAAAGGGACCGTCAAGGTCGGCGGGCAGTATCTCAATGTGCTCGAACACCAGGCGATAGAAAATTACGAGATCACTGATGTTCCGCAATCCGCGCCCGCAAACGAATACGGATTCTACCAAGGTTCGATGTCGAACCACGACAAAGTCTACGCGAACGTTATCGACGTCCTTTCTCATAACGCCCCTGTAGCGACTGGCGGAACGGAAGGAATGAAGACGGTGGAAATTATCGAAAAAATTTATCGCCAGACAAAGTAGGGTATCGCGATATGCCCCCGAAAATACATCCTAACGTCGAAATCGGCCGGAACGCAGTGATCGAAGACTATGTGATCATCGGCGTGCCGCCGAGAGGCAAAAAATCGGGCGAGCTGAAAACGACGATCGGCGACAATGCAATGATACGGTCGCATACCGTTATTTATGCCGGCAACACGATCGGGGACAATTTTCAAACGGGACATCATGTGCTCGTCCGCGAGGAAAATGAGATCGGAAATAACGTGAGCGTTGGAACATCATCGGTGGTCGAGCATCATGTGAAGATCGGGTCGGACGTGCGCATTCATACGAACGCATTCGTTCCCGAAACCTCGGTCCTTGAAGACGGCTGCTGGCTCGGACCTCATGTAGTGATCACAAACGCTCTCTACCCTCTTTCGCCGAACGTGAAGAACGAGCTGCGCGGCGCCATCGTCAAAAAAAATGCAAAGGTCGGAGCGAATGCCACGCTGCTGCCGGGCGTCACCATCGGCGAGAACGCGCTCGTCGGAGCGGGGTCTGTCGTAACAAAAGATGTTCCGTCTAATCAGGTCGTGGCCGGGAACCCTGCTAAAATCATCAATTCAGTCGCCCATCTCCCCTATAAGAAGTAAGATGAACATCCCCCTCGTTGACCTTAAAAGTCAGTATCGATCGATGAAAAGCGCGATCGACGGCGCGATCCAGAATGTGTTGGACCAAACGGACTTCATCGGTGGAAACGCCGTCAACGATTTCGAAAAAGCCTTTGGCATTTTTTGCGGCGCGAAACATGTGATCGGCGTCGCTAACGGCACGGATGCGATCCACCTCGCGCTGCGCGCCTGCGGCATTGGAAACGGCGACGAGGTCATCACCGCCGTCAACACATTCATTGCAACGTCTGAAGCGATCACCGCGGCTGGAGCAAAACCGGTGTTCGTCGACAACGACCCGGCGACGTACACTATCGACGTGTCGAAGATCGAAGAAAAGATCACTGTGAAAACAAAAGCAATCATCCCCGTCCATCTTTACGGACAGCCGGCGGACATGGAGCCGATCGTGCGTATCGCCAAAAAGCACAATCTCACGATCATCGAAGACGCCGCACAAGCTCATGGCGCGGTCTATAACGGAAAGAAGATCGGCAGTTTTGGAAAAGCCGCGTGCTTCAGCTTTTATCCCGGGAAAAATTTAGGAGCGTACGGCGATGCGGGAGCGATCGTAAGCAACGATGACCGGTTCGCCGAGGATGTCCGCATGCTCGCGAATCACGGCAGGCTCGAAAAGTATGAGCATAAAATGGAAGGGTATAATAGCAGGCTCGATACTTTGCAGGCGGCAATATTGAACGTGAAACTTTCTCATCTTACCGATTGGATAACGCTCCGCCAAAAACACGCCTCACGTCTCACAGACGTGCTTCGGGGAAACACACTGATCGCAACGCCGGAGATCCGCCATGGTTCGACGCATGTTTTTCATCTCTACGTCGTCCGCATCGACCAACGAGAAGAGGTCCAAAAAAAATTGAAGGCGCGCGGCATCGCGACGGGCATTCATTACCCTATCCCATTGCACATGCAGCCGGCGTATGCATATTTGCACCATCGCAGAGGAGACTTTCCCGTCGCGGAGCGTTTCGCCCCTCAGATCCTGAGTCTCCCGCTCTACCCCGAACTCTCCGAAGCGCAATTGGAATACATCGCAAGCGCGTTGATCGAAGCGTGTAGCGGCGCTTGATGATGCAATGCATGTTCTTAGGGAGTCAGAACGGTTGCTGAAAAATAGAGATATCGTCATCGTCACTCTCTCGGAATGGGATGGTCCGCGTCGCATCCGCCATCACCTCGCAAATGAATTTGTCAAACAAGGGAACACGGTGCTCTTCGTCGAGGGTTTCTATACGCTGTCCAAGTTCATCAAGCACCCCGACCTGAAAAAATTGTTTCGCTTCCTCCGCGGGCCGAGAGAAATCAATAAGGGGCTCTTTCTTTTGGCAACGATCCCATTGCTCCCATTCGGAGAGTTCAGCTCGCTCCTGAGCCGCATCAATTGGGCTGTCGCGCGGGTGCTGATCCGACGGACGATCACACTGCTTGGGATGAAAGACCCTCTCCTTTTTGTCTTCGCCTACAACGGCGCTCCTCTTATCGGGCAACTGGGAGAAAAGAAATCCATCTATTTCTGCAACGATGCCTTCGATAAACTGTACTCTCAGCGATGGCTCCAACGCAGGGTCGTCGCATTGGAACGAGAAATCGTGAAAAAAGCCGACGCCGTTATTACCGTATCCGAGAAGCTCACCGAAGAACGGGCGCCGTTTGCAAAAAAAATCACGACAATTCATCACGGGGTGGATTTCGGCCTCTTTGAAGAATCGCTTCAGTCGTCGATGGTCCCTTCGGATCTCGTCGCCATTGCAAAACCTCTGATTGGATATTCGGGAGTCGTTCGGCATATCATCGACCTTGAGCTCCTCGACTATCTCGCCGCCGAGAGACCCGGATGGTCGTTCGTGATCGTCGGGCCGCTCACTGAAAGCGACGCACGTTATTACCAGCGATTCGAGGACTTTAAAAAGCGAAAAAACGTGCACCATCTCGGCTCAAAACCGTCCGATCTCATTCCGAGGTACATTACCCAGTTTGACGTATGTCTTCTTCCATACGCAACCGACGAGGTCTCGACGTATTATGCTGCTCCATTGAAATTTTACGAGTATCTCGCGGCGGGAAAGCCGGTCGTCTCAACCGTCGGACCGTACACTATGAGCGAGGGCGTTGTCCGAAACGCAAAGACGAAGGATGAATTCCTCACAGCGATTGAAATGGCGTTCACGACAAACTCTCCCGAAAAAGCACGAGAACGAAAAGAAATTGCCCGACAAAATAGCTGGGCAGAGCGTGTTGACACGATCGATAAATTCATAGAAACACTTTAAATTGGTTAGCCAGCGAAAACAGCATTAAAGACCATTCACACTATGACTACTGGAAGAAAAAAAATTGATTTCATCGACCTGAAAGCGCAGCAGCGCCGTATTCGCATGTCGCTCGAGGAACGCATCAAAAAAGTGATGGACCATGGCGCATACATCATGGGCCCCGAAATCGCAGAGCTTGAAGGAAAACTTGCGCAGTACGTCGGCGTCAAGCACTGCGTTGGATGTGCGAGCGGAACGGACGCCCTCCTTCTGCCCCTCATGGCGTACGGGATCGGTCCCGGCGACGTCGTGTTCACATCCCCTTTTACATTCATCGCAACCGCGGAAGTCGTCGCGCTTCTCGGCGCTTCGCTCGTCTTTGTCGATATCAACCCACGGACCTACAATATCGACCCTGAAAAACTCGACGACGCTCTCTCGAAGTTTGTGAAAAGCAACTCCGGAAAAAAAGCCAAGGGCGTTATTCCAGTGGATCTCTTTGGACAAACGGCCGACTATGATGCGATCGGGGCGATCGCAAAAAGGCATGGCCTTTTTGTCTTGCAGGATGCCGCTCAATCGTTCGGCGCAACATACAAAGGAAGAAAAGCGGGAAGTTTCGGAGATGTTGCGGCGACGTCGTTCTTCCCCGCAAAGCCGCTCGGCTGCTACGGAGACGGCGGCGCCATGTTTTGCAACGACGATGTAATGGCGGAAAAACTTCGCTCGCTCCGCGTGCACGGCCAGGGAACCGACAAGTACGACAACGTTCGAATAGGAATCAACGGCCGGCTCGATTCGATACAAGCGGCAGTGCTGCTTTCAAAGATGGAAATCTTCGACGAAGAGCTTGCCTTGCGCGACAGCGTCGCCCGTCGGTACACCGAGAACCTTCACGATGTCGTGACGACGCCGTTCGTGCGCGAAGACTGCACAAGCGCATGGGCTCAATACTCGATCCTCGCCACGGACCGCAATGCAATGATGAGCAGACTGAAAACAGCCGGCGTGCCGACCGCGATTTACTATCCGAAGCCGCTCCATTTGCAGGAAGCCTTTCGGTCGCTCGGTTACAAAAGAGGCGACTTCCCCGTCAGCGAGCGCATCGCCGATTCAATATTCAGCATCCCAATGCATCCATATCTGGACCATGAAGACCAGGATTACATCGTCAATGCCATTCGCGGATAGACATTACTCATAACGAAAAGTGCGCGATGAAAAAAACTTTGCTTGCCCGGCTCAAAAAAATTAAAATGCTCGCGACAGACGTCGACGGCGTTCTCACCGATTCGGGAATGTACTACTCGGAAAACGGCGACGAGTTAAAAAAATTCAACACGAGGGACGGAATGGGGCTCGTGCTTCTCCGTATGGCGGGGTTCAAAGTCGCGATCGTGACGAGCGAAGACACCAAGATCGTCGAGCGACGGGCAGCGAAATTGAGGATCACAGATCTTGTTCAAGGAACAAGAGATAAGGTCGCTGCGCTCGAGGTCCTAATGAAACGGCACTCGTTGCAGTGGGAAGAAATCGGGTATATCGGGGACGACGTGAACGATCTCGATGTAATGAAACGAGTCGGCTTTGCAGCGGCCCCGGCGGATGCGACGGCACAGAACAAAAAAGCGGCTCACTACGTGACGAAGAAAAGGGGGGGCGAGGGGTGCGTGAGGGAGATATGCGATATGATTCTCGCGTTGGAAAAGAAATAGACGGCCGCACGACCGGCTATGCGGGGGTTGCCTTGACCACCACAAGCGTGAGGTCGTCATGAGGCTCTGCGGGACCGCGGAATTTCTCGACCGACGAGAGGATTGAATCCTGCAATTCTTTTGCCCGAGATTTCCTGCTCGCGTCGACGAGGTCGTGAACGGTGTCCTCTCCAAATTGATTGTTCATCTCATCCATCGCTTCCGTGAGACCGTCCGAGTAAAAAACGAAGATGCCGTCTTTCGTCAAAGGCCTCCTGATCTCCTGAAGCTCTTTTTCAAAGATCTTTCCCCGCTCGAGACCCAGGCCTATTCCGTGTGCGTCGAGAAATTGCAATTTACCGTTCGTTCGGATGAGCGCTTTATTGTGGCCGGCCCGGCAAATGCGGACTTCTTTTTTCTCAAGGTCGAAGACGGCGAGAATCATCGTGATGAACGATTTCCGCTCGAGCCCTTCAAAGATCCGCCGGTTGATATGGACGAGCATTTCCTTCGGAGTTTTGTACATGTGCGCCGCAAGCTGCACCATGCCCTGGATCTTCGACATATAAAGCGCTGCTGACATCCCTTTTCCCGACACATCCGCCACAACGACGAGAAGCTTTTTCGGGCCAAGCTGAATGTAGTCAAAATAATCCCCTCCGACAGTCATCGCCGGGATCGATACGCCCGCAACGTCCAAGCCCCTTATGGAGGGGTTCTTCTTCGGCAACAAACCCTCCTGTATGCGACGGGCAATGTCGAGTTCGTGCTTGATGCGTTCTTGTTCGGCAAGCTCTTCATACAAAAACGCGTTTTCAATCGCGACCGAGGCTTGTTTGGACGTTGACGAGAGAAGTTCGAGGTCCTCTTGTTGAAACGTCGATTCCGAGAGCTTTTCGCCGACAAAAATGGCTCCTACGAGTTTCCCCTTCGACCGGATCGGAACAACATACTGAAACCTTAGTTGGCGAAAAATTTCCTTCATCTCGGAGGGAAGGTAGTCGACGCTGATCGCGCCGTTAAACCTCTGAATGGCTTCGATGAGTTTTTTGTCCGACGCCAGACAATAACTCTTCCACGCAATCCCGTCAAATCCTTGCGCCTCAGTACAGCAGCACGATTGCTCGTCGCGAAAGAACAGGATTCCGACCTGTTTCAACCGCATGATCTGCGCTAGTTTTTCGACGATCCCTCTCGCAAGATCGACCATGCCGAGTTTCGTCCCCATGACTTCAGCCAACTCGCTCGCTGCGCGCCGGTAATCGTACCGAGCCCTGTCGTAGAGCCTGTCGATAAGCTCTTGCCCCTTTCTTCCCACAAAACCGATAACAAGCGTCAATGCAACCGCGATGACCATGAGAAGAGCTTTTTCAACAGGCACTTGCTGGCCCGGAAGACTAGGCGTATCCAGAATTTCTATGGAGGTTCCGGTCAGGCGAAAATTCGGCAGGGCCATTGGCGCCTGGGGAAGCTTAACGAGAATGAAAAGAGATGCGCCTGCAAGAAGAAGAACCCACACCCACGAGACGATCGAATATTGAATATTGCGCCGAACCCGGAGGTCGATGTCGAGCAGGCGGTACCGGCCTATGGAGTAAAGATACGAGAGCGGAATAAGGGCAAGTGTAATGCCGAGGAGTATAAAATATTTCTGGTCGTTCGTTTTGTTAATGAGCATCCCGACGGCGATGGCGGACACAATTGAGATCACAGATGTCCAGTTGATAATGCGCGAGGCGCTCCGGTACTCTTGATTGGATTTTTTCCGAAAACGAATGAGCGTCCCGAAAATGAACAGAAGCATTATTCCGAGGACATAGGGGCTCGTCATCTGCGTCGTCGTCAACCTCACAACGGTTCCCGCCACAGCAAGGAGATAGAGGGTGATGCGAAGCCACGGGCGCGAAAGAAGCTCCGGCCGCTCTTTTGGAAAATAATGCCCGCTGTGGAATACCAGGGCGACGCCAAAATACAGAGCAACGATCATAGTAAAAGTACGTAAGCGGACAAAGAGGTCGGGCGTAAAATCCCTTTGAATGAGCGCGCAAATTATAAAGAGCCCAATGAGCATGAGTGCAATGCCTGTCAGCCGCGCCGCATTCAGATGCGGACGTTTGAAGGACAAAAAGGCGCCCGTTCCCATGTAAAGGAGTCCCGAAAAAAAGACGACGAGCAGCGATATCGGGAACCCAAAGGCGGCAAGTGTGACATTCAGCATGAGAACTTTTCCCGCCCGAAGTACCTGGTATTCGATCGTTTTTCCGATCTGACCGCGCCGCATGATGGAATCGGCTTCGAGCACATCGTTGAAGCCCCCGCCGTTGATACGGAGAATCAGGTCGCCTACTTTCATGCCGGCACGGTCTGATGCTCCTCCATCAATCACCTCGAACACGTCGGCAGTCGGCGGGATTGTCTTCACCATCGTCGACGAGACCTCGGATCTCGGCAGGCGAAAATCAAGTTCCGCATACTCGGACGGGCGCTCCACAGAGACGTCAACGGAATCTCCCTGAACTTTATCTATGATCGTACCGACGTCCGATAGCGTCTTCGGGCGCTTTTGGTCGACGCGGAGTAACAGATCTCCGACCTCAACGGAATCCTTGCCGTATGCCGACGAGGTTTCGAAAACCTTATGAGGTTCCTTCTTGACGAGAAGACCGGAGATATTCCTTATCACGTAAAGGGTCGAAGGAGAATTTGTGAACCAATTCTCATCGGTGGGTGTGCTGGCATAGCGATAAAAGTTGATCGCGGCGAACGAAAACAAGTAGAGGGCCAGCAGGCCAAGAAGGAGTCTGATCACTTTCGGATGTTCGTCGAGGTATTTCATAAGGAGATTAGTCGGGTAAACGGCTCACTGAATATACGAAAATTTGATAAAATCGTTGCGAATGAGAACCATCTGTCATAACATATTCCAAAAAGAGTCCCTGTTGTGGCGCCAAATCTACTCAATCCTCTGAAAAAAAGCTCTCGAATAATCCATCTTTTGGATTATTTTGGTTTTTATTGTGGAAAATTTTGCGTGTGGAATGGTTCTTATCAAACCTGCCGAAAGAAATGTTGGAGAAATGCAGTTTTTTTACCTTCGTGCCCGTGCGTTTTAGGCGGACGCACAAAAACGCGCCGCTTCCTTTTAATACATTCTCGTAGAAATATATTTTTTTTTTTGTATCTTATATCGGCATTTTTGCTGTTCTTCGTTTGTACGGATAATCGAAGGCGCAGGAACGGGGCGACCACCTGGCAAATCGGTGAGTCGCAATTTGAAAATGAATCGGACACTCGAGCCCTTTAGCCGATTCACCATAAAGGTTTTTAACAAATTTAGCGAGAGAAGTGTCCAGCTCATTTCTGAATTAGCTAAACTGCGCATCACCAGAACTCGGAATATCGGTGAGAGGGGCTTCAATAAAATGACCTCAGGGAATGAACCATCGTCTGTGATATTGTGCTAACGTTCAGGTTTTGCATTTATTTGTCTTCACTTATCTGAAGCCTTCTGATGTCTTTATCATCGTCGTCTGTCAATCGTTCTGCATTGCTCATCGGCTCTATCTGCTCCTCTATATGTGTCGTCTACCAATCCCTTTACCGTGCGGTGCCATCCAATATCGATTTATTTACCGGACTCCCTCTTGGAAAGGAATTTGCCCACCCAGGCCTTTACTCTCCGTACGATCTGGTTGTCTCCTCCGGCATTCGGGGGCCGTTTTATCTTTATAAATATCTTGGAGGATTCCTTTACAGTATCAATGCTAACGTTGACATCGTGTGGCAATGTTTCTTTGTCTGTTTTCTCTTCCTGACTTTTCTCGCTCTTTGGCTACTTTCATTTGAACTCACTCAAGACCTTTTCTCTTCGGCCCTCGTGTTGGCTTTCCTCGCCGTTGCTCATCCATTACGCGGCTCGCTCCACGCGGCAGACGTTCCAATCCAATCGTTTGTTACTGCACTAGCCGCGATGCCGTTCGCTCTTCTTGCAATTGTTCTTGTCATCCGAAAACAATTCTTCGCGGCGATGGCGCTCAGCGGACTAGTTTTCAACCTTCATCCTTATGTGGGCCTTTTAACGGGCTCGGCAGTTGCGACAGGGATTTTTTTGAAGTCGGGAATGACTCTTGGGAAGCGAATCTTATGGATCATCGGCGGGTCGTTGCTCGGCTTGCCCAACGCAATCTATATTCTGACTCATCTTTCTTCGAATTTTTCCGGAGTGGGGTACAATTTCTACGCGCAACTTCGACTGTATGCGCTCCACGTTTTTGCTGAAGATTATTGGCGCGAAGGATACGGATGGTTTTTTGCAAATCTTGCCGGCGCCGTGTGGTTTTCCCGATATATCGACCCTTGGAAGCGCCGCATGGTGTGGGCGCTGTTCATGTGCTGGTTCGCGCTCATGGGACTGTACATTTTCAATTCTTATTTCACAAAAAACACCGCTATCCTGTTGATGTTCCTGATGAGAGCAACGTACTTCATCAAACCTATCATTTTCATTTATGTCATTCATGGAATTCGTCGTTGGCGCGGCGAGCTGGAGACGAACGACCATTCGATCCGATGGTGGATGCCATGGGAGATTTCCGCCGCGGTGTTTCTCCTTTTTGTATCTTCTATTCTTCCGATGCGGTTCGCCGTCCCGGCAGACGCAATGGCGCTTCTTGCATATGGTTTTCTCGTACGGCTCATCCGACCAAGGCCGGCAAGAATCCGTCTATTTTTCGCGTCCGTTCTTCCGATTGCAAGCTCAGCGTTGATACTTCTTGGCTTGCTGTGGCTTCCTGTTTTCTCGGAAAACAAGGAGCCGGTTGAAAATTTTATCGTTGGAGGTGTGGTCTTTCTTTCTCTTTTTATGTTGATCGCCTTGCAGAGGACCGAGACCACTACGCATGTTATCGAATCCGGCGTCCCAGAAAAGTCGCCTATGAGAATTATCATGGCTGTCTGCGCGGTCCTTGCGATTCATCAGCTCGTTATTTCCTTCTACGACAAGCAAATTCCTTTCGTTCCGGATTTCGCGGGAATCAAGCAGCGGATTTTCATCCATCAAGCCCCCCATTCCTCTGCAGCGCTCATGCAATGGGCTCGCACCTCAACACCGCAAAGTTCTCTTTTCGCAATATGTCCTGACGAATGGGACGACCTCGCTGGCTTCCGCCTCATTGCCGAACGGGGAATTTTCATTACTATCGTGGAAGTCAATCAGCTTTCTCTCGACGCGGCAATTTACAACCAGGGACATGAGCGACTCCTATCCTTAGGCACAAAATTTCCTAATCGAAGAGAATATGATACGAGAGGATATTACGAGTTAGGCCCCTCAGACTTAAAAAAACTCCGTGAAGAACACGTGGATTACATGGTTTTCAAAAGATCCTTGCTGCACGGATATTTATCGACGCTGCCTGCCTCGTATAGTGACGCACATTATGTTGTCGTGGACCTTCATAACGTGGCATTCCCCCAATGACGGGAAGAGGCCGTGGATCAAAACCTGTGGTGCATCTGAATTTGTCGAAGTAGATTTAGCAACCGAAGAAATATCATTATATTAAAAATTGTACCTATTTCGGAAAAAATCCACACTCGGATCCCTTGCCGAGTAAGAGTTCAGCCAAAAGGAGCCTATGTATGATTCAAGACGTCGTCATCAAACAGTTAATTACTCACCCCGACGAAAGAGGCTTTTTCCGCGAGACCATTCGAGTGTCCGATGATTTTTTCAAAGAAGGGTTCGGGCAATGCAGTCATGCTCTTATTTATCAGGGAGTGGTAAAGGCGTGGCATATTCATCAAGTGCAGGTGGATTGGTGGTACGTTGTCAGCGGCGTTCTGAAAATCGCGTTGCACGACTCACGGAAAGACTCCCCAACTTTTCAAAAAACTATGGAACTTCTGATGGGAGACGAACAACCCTCCGCCGTCCTTCGGATTCCGCCCGGGGTCGCGCATGGCTATAAGTGCATCAAAGGACCCGCCCATATACTCTACGTCATGTCGCACACGTACGATCCGCAAGACGAAGGGCGGATTCCGCACAACGATCCGGCGATCGGATACGACTGGCTAAAGGGACCTAAGATAACATAGATCTTTCTTCAGACGAGGAAATTCGAGACGGCATCGAAACACAAGAATCATCATTATTCTTTTTACAAGGAATCGTTTTCAATGAAAAAGAAACCGCTCATCTCTATCATCTGTCCTGTCCATAACGAACAAGAAAGCGTTCCTGTATTTTATTCACGGCTTCAAAATGCCATTGCCCCGGTAAAGAAGGAATTCGATTTCGAACTTATTTTCATTAACGATAGTTCCACCGATGCAACGTTGAGCGTCATAAAACAGCTTCGCAAAAAAGATCCGGCAACCCAGGTCCTCAGCTTGTCGCGCAATTTTGGCTACCAGGCATCCGTGCTCGCCGGCATGAAATTCGCCCGGGGTAACGGCATCTTTACGATCGATGTCGACTGTGAAGACCCTCCTGAACTGGTTCCCGAATTTATCTCCAAGTGGAAAGAAGGTTATGACGTTGTGTACGGGCTGAGAGAAGGGAGACCGGAGGCGAAGATCATCACGAGTATGCGAAGATTGTTCTATCGTTCGTTGAAAATAATGGCAGATTCCGATATTGTTCTCGACATGGCTGAATTTGCTTTGATCTCCTCCCGCGTGAGGGACATCATTATCGATAACCAGAATACGTTTCCGTTTCTGAGGGCCGAAATCGGATACGCAGGCTTTTCCCGAATCGGGATCAAGTACGACCGGCAATCCCGGGTCAGGGGAAAATCCCACTACAACATTTGGAGGATGACGGTGTTCGCCGGCGGCGGCATTCTCACGTCTTCGACTTTTCCTATGCGGATCGCCTTTTATTTCTTGCCATTGTTCATTACATTGAACATCCTGCTTCTCGTCCTTGATCTTTTCAATTCAACTATCGGCTTGTTCAAAGTGCTTCTTGTTTTTGACGTTGTGTATGGCGCATCGCTGCTCACAGTCAACGGGCTTTATTTTGCAAGGATCTACAAGAATAGCATCTCCCGTCCTGTGTTCATTATCGATTGGAGAAACAGCCATCATAATCTTCCGGATTCAGCGATCAAGGAGTTGATGAGGTGAAATGATGGATGTAAGACGCTTGAAGGTGAAATTCTCTCGATCTAACGTCGAAAAAGTGGAATCGCTGTGAATCAAAAAATTTGCCCGGTCTGCGGCTCAGCCCGCATTCGAGAAAATCTTAACGATGTAAGAGACTATATCACTGGCACACTCTTCACCGTCATGCATTGCGGCGATTGCGAGTTAGATTTCACCTCGCCGCAGCCGGAAAATATGGAGGCGTATTATCCGCCCAAGTATCGGCGATACAATAAATGGGTCGTAATGATTCTTACCTCGATGTATCGTTTCCAGGTCGGAAAGTGGAGAAAGTTGTACAAAGAGAGCGGGACGGCTCTTGAGATGGGTTGCGGGGATGGACTGATGCTCAAAACTCTGCAACAGTACGGATGGAAAGTGGTCGGCACGGAGAGAACTCAGGAGATGGCCGATGAAGTTGCGAAGAACTATGGTTTTCCCGTTTATGTTGGCGGCCTCGAAAAAATACCTTCGGGAAAAAAATTTGATCTCATAATTCTGTTCCAAGTTCTCGAGCATCTTGGGGATCCGCTTGGCGTTTTGAGACAGTGCGCAGATTTTCTAGGGGAGAAAGGAATGCTTGTCATTGCAGTCCCAAATTTTGGCAGTTGGCAGGCTCGTTTTTCCTTGGCACGCTGGTTTCATCTTGATGTGCCAAGACACTTATTCCATTTTTCACCAACGTCTCTGGACAATGCGTTGACCCTGGCCGGTCTCCAAATCAATAGCATCTCGTTTATTTCCTTTGAGCACGATCCATACGGATGGGTTCAGAGTTCTCTGAATAAATATTTAGGCAACAAAAATAGGCTCACACGCTACTTAATGCACCTAGAACGGCTCACGTTGGCTAGCATCGCGGACCTTATGCTAAGCCTCCTTTTGATCGGCCCGGCCGTGGCGCTTTCAGTCGTAAGTTGGATCTTCGGTCGCGGCGCAATCATGCAAGTGGTGAGTTCCCGAAAGGACAGGCACAATGTTTGAAACTAAACCACAAACGCGATGCCGGATCTGTAATTCGGATTCGCTTTTCACTTATATCGATCTCGGCAAAACGCCTTTGGCGAATTCATACATAAAGAAAGAGGATCTTTCGGAACCTGAATTTCGCGAAGAGCTCGCAATTCAACTGTGCACGACGTGCGGATTGTCCCAATTGACGAAAGTTGTACACCCAGAGTTGATGTTCCATAACTATCTCTACGTCAGTTCTACAACCGAAACTTTTCGTTCCCACTGCGCCGAGATGGCCGCGACGCTCTCGTCACGCGCGCGGTGCACAGCGAACGATATCGCGTTGGATATTGCGAGCAATGACGGTTGCCTCCTGTCGAAATTCAAAGAGATAGGCATGGCCGTCATCGGCGTCGATCCCGCCGTTAATCTTGCCAGCGAGGCAAATGCAGCCGGAATACGGACATTAAATGCTTATTGGTCAACAACGATAGCGCGCGAGGTGGCGGCGACTGTGGGAAAGCCAAAAGTCATTACGGCAACAAACGTTTTCGCGCATGTGGACGACGTGCACGAATTTGTCAATGCCGTCAACGTCTGTTTGAAAGAAAAGGGGATCTTCGTCATAGAATATCCGTACGTGCTTGACTTTATCGAGAAAAACGAGTTCGATACTGCATACCACGAGCATCTCTCTTATCTAGGCATCACCCCGATTGCCTATTTGATGAAAATGCACAACCTGCAGGTATTTGACGTCGAATATTTTAAAGACTTGCACGGGGGAACCACGCGCATCTACGTCTGTCGAACCAACGACTACCCTGTCACCGAAAATGTAGCAAAGTACCTTAAGCGCGAAAGCGACTTTGGAATTACCCTTCAGGAACCTTACCGGTTATTCGCGGGGCGTGTCTCGCTCAATAAGCAGAACCTTCTCTCACTTTTATCGGCCGAGCGCCAAAAGGGGAAAACGATATGGGCGTATGGTGCAAGTGCAAAGGGGAATACTTTAATTAATTTTTTTGAAATTACAAACACCATGGTTCCTGTCGCGATTGACGACAACCCCAAGAAATGGAATTATTATACGCCCGGTTCGAAAATGAGAATCACGAGCATCAAGGAACTGGAGGGCGCTGGAGTCGATCATCTGCTGCTGCTCGCATGGAATTTCCAAAAAGAAATTGTCCAGCGATGCAAAAAAGTGGGATACAAAGGTACGTATATCCTCCCTTGCCCGGAACCGAAAATCGTTTCGTAGAGCGGGATTTTTTCGTACCGCTTCAAACTGATTATTAACTTAAAAGGAGATACTATTGTGATGGTCGTATGCATTACCGGCTCCTTGGGATTTATGGGATCGCATTTTACGCGGGCATGTCTCAAGAAGGGCTGGCAGGTTTGGAGCATCGATAAAAAAACCTATGCCGCTCGACATGAATACCTGGAAGAATTCTCGCAATACAACTCCTTCAGATTCCTTGAAGCAGACATTGCAGAACTTGATCACCTTTACGAGGTAGATTACGTCTTCAATTTTGCCGCTGAGACTCATGTCGACAATAGTCTCGTCGACAGTACCAGATTCCTTCACTCAAATATTTTGGGCGTCAAAAACCTGCTGGAATTGGTACGGGCAAAGCGCAATTACGAGATGCCGGTTTTTTTTCAAATCGGCACGGATGAAGTCTACGGAGATCTGGAGGCCGGAAGGCACGCTGAGACGGATCCCTTGAAACCAAGTAACCCTTATTCTGCCAGCAAGGCTGCCGCCGACATGCTTATTATGGGATGGCATCGATCCTATGAACTCCCTTTTAACATCGTGAGGGCGACCAATAACTATGGGATCGGCCAATACCCAGAAAAACTGATCCCCAAGGCCGTCAAGTATTTGTCCCTTGGGAAAAAAATCCCGATGCATGGAGACGGCTCATACATCAGAAATTGGCTTCACGTCGACGATATGGTGAGCGCTATACTGCACATCGTCGAACATGGACAACGCAATCGGATATACAATATCTCGGGAAATAACGAGGCGTCCAATAAAGAAGTGATAACAAAAATATTGCGCTGTTATTTCGGGAAGACTGTTCCCCTCGAGGAGTACGCGCAATTTAACTATGTCAGACTGGGAGAAGACATTCGTTACTCATTGGATGATTCCGCGCTGAGGAAACTCGGATGGAACAATGCCAAGAACTTTGACGCTGAGTTGCCGCTTATCGTTGAGCATTACAAAAATAAATTTACCTGGTAGGAATATTGGACTGGAATCAGTGCTACGCGAGCTTGCTTCGCTCCGATCTGGCGTTGAATTTCTGTCAAAACACGCCAAGGCGGGATGTCGTGATAGCTTGCGATGGATTGCAATGTCGCCCGACGCCTACTCGTCCCTCCAACTCCTAATATGCTGAAAGCCGTCAAATCACTCGTCTCTGCTTCGTTCGTCTACGGCCTCGGGACAATCGGCAGCAAGTTCATCGGATTTTTTCTGCTTCCGGTGTTCACACGATATCTGACCCCGTCGGAATACGGATTGTTTGAGACATTCAACGTCTTCTGTTTCCTGCTGAGCAGTATCGGCACACTCGCGATGGATACTGCATTGATTCGCTTTTACTACGATTCGACGGATCCGCAGCACCGATCCCTGGTCGTTTCTTCGGCACTCTTCCTGACAACAAGTGCCGGGGTCATTCTTGCGTTGCTGGGTTTTGCCTTCTCTTCCCAAATTAATGGAGCCCTTTTCGGAAGCGCAGACCACGTCAGCATCCTGCATATCACCATGTTCATCGTGGTGGTGTCGATCATCAATACTATCCAACTCGCTCTCTTCCAGGCCAAGCGCAATCCTGGTCGTTATTCTATTCTGACGTTCTTCCGCTTCACTGCAATGTACAGTCTCAGCATTTATTTTCTGATAAAAGGAGAAAGCGTCTACGGGCTGATGCTCGCGCAGGTCATTGCATACGGTGCAACCGTTTTGTGGGGGTTCCTTTTTTCCCGGCACGACTTTCGGCTTGCCGTATCGAGGAAACTTTCCAAAGAAATGTTGATTTTCAGCGCTCCCCTCATCGTCGGGAGCATCAGCATCTGGCTGCTGAGTTCGAGCGACCGCTTCTTTCTGCTTCACTTTTCATCGCTGAATGAACTCGGCCTGTATTCGCTCGGAAGCAGACTCGCCTCGGTGGTCTTATTTGCAGTGACGGCATTCCAAATGGCATGGCCGCAGTTTGCGCTCGCACGACCGACCGACGAAAATACCGGTTATACCCATGCACGGATTCTCACATACTACCTCTTCATCGGAACTCTCATCGTTTTAGGAATCACGCTATTCACGCCGGAAATTCTCCGCATTCTGACAACCTCGTCGTATGCGGGAGCCGCGTCCGTTGTTTTTCTCCTTTCCTGCAGCTCCCTTTTTTTTGGATGTTACTTTGTGTTCGGAATCATTCTTTCATTGACGAAGAATACCGTTTCGATTCTACCCGTAGCGCTCCCGCCACTGCTCGTAAATGTTTTACTTAACTATTACCTTGTTCCACGAATGGGCGGCATGGGTTCGGCAATTGCGTCTGCAAGTGCGTATCTTTTAATGGCCGTGCTGACGTTTGTGTTTACAAACCGATTTTTTCCGATACGGTACGAATGGGGCAGAATCGCGAAGATGATGTTGATCGCAGGATGCGTTATTCTTATCGGAAGAATGCTCTCGTGGGATTCACTTCTACTAAGCATCGCCGCCAAATCGTCCCTTCTCGCCATTTATTTTTTGGCGCTGAGTACGGTCAAATTTTTTCTTCCGATTGAAATGCAAACGATCAAGAACATTCTTCTGCGGCCGTTTCACTTGACCTCGCAGTAGAAACACTCATTTACATGCAGAGCGTATGCGGCGGCTCCCCTTTTCAGAACACACTCGATGAAGATCCTTGTCACGCAATCAGGTATGAAACACAGCCTTGGAATGATTCGATCATTGGCGCGTCAGGGCCATGCGATGTATGGCTTAGTCAATTTTGGGGAGAAACAGCCGCTGTCGAAATACAGCCGGTACTGCCGCGGCGTTTTTCCACTAGAACAAGAACGGGAGGACGCTTTCATCGAAGGGCTCATTCTGCTTCTGGAACGTCAGGCATTCGATGTTTTGATTCCAGTGGGATTTCCGGTCACTCATTTTGTCGCGATGCATCGCACTGAAATTGAACGACGCACTCACGTGCTCGCTCCCGACGCCGGCGCTGAACGGACCGCCACAGACAAATACGGCATCCAACTGCTTGCGCGGGGCCTCGGGGTGCCATCGCCGAATACTTTTCGTATCGGAACACGGGACGATATAGGCAAAGCGGTAGCTCAAACAGGGTTTCCTGCCGTCATCAAGGGAAGCCGGGAAAACGCGAAGGGAATCGTCGCAACTGCGTATACTCGCGAAGAAGCGTTCGGCCAGTTCGAACATCTTGTGACCAAATTTTCGCTGGCCCCCGAAGAGTACCCTCTTGTGCAGGAATTTATTCCGGGATGGGGCTGCGGTTTTTTTGCAATCTATGATAATGGCCAGTGCAAGAGAGTCTTCATGCACCGCCGGATCCGGGAATTTCCTCCGTCGGGGGGGGTGAGCTGCTGTGCACGATCTTTCCACGATCCCCGTCTTGAGGACTATGGGACGCGGATACTCAACGCCTTGCATTGGAACGGCGTCGCTATGGTCGAATTTCGATACGACAAACGAAAGAACGATTATTGTCTGATGGAAGTAAATGCGAAGTTTTGGGGCTCGCTGGAGTTGTCCCTTGCGTGCGGTGCAGATTTTCCTGCGGATTATGTGAAAATAGCAACGGGACAACCAACAAATTTAACGGACACGTATCGAACCGCGACTTATCAGTGGTTGCTGTCTGGGGATTTATTGCATGGGATGAAAAGGCCTTCCGCGCTGCCGTCGATTATTTTCACTATGTTCAACCCATCGGTTCACAAGGATTTCCTACAGTTCGACGACCCTCTCGTCCTTATCGTTCGTGTATTCAAGTTGTTCAAGGAGATGGTGAATTTAGCGTTGCACATCAGATGATTTTTTGGCTGCTCATGTACTTCCAAGTTTACTGAGTTAACGATCACCATGAGGACTCTGGCATTTCACGTACATACCTCCTCCTCTTTCGATTGTTTCACATCTCCAAAGTCCGTCATCCGATTCTGTCAAAAGTACGGCATCCAATCGGTGTGTGTAACGGATCACGAGACAATTGAAGGCTCGATCCAGGCAGCAAACGAAGGGCAATCGTACGGGGTCCAGGCAATCATCGGCGCTGAGTATCATACGGAGATCGGAGACATTATAGGATTATTCTTAAAGGAGGAGATCGTTTCGCGCAAATCGATGGAGGTCATACGGACGATAAAACAGCAAGGGGGCATCTCAGTTCTGCCCCATCCTTTTCAGTCGCATACGTTGACCGACGAGGCGCTCCAAGCCATAGACGTCATAGAAGTATTCAATTCCCGATGTACTGACCAGCAAAATGCGCAGTCGCGAGATCTTGCCGAACACATGCACAAACCCATGCTTGCAGGAGCAGATGCTCATTTTAAAGCCGATATCAAAAACTGCGTGTTGACATTTTCCACGGACGGCGAAGTCACCCCCAGTGATTTTTTATCGACGCCCCGTTCTTGGTCTGCCTCAGCGACTCATCCTCTCCACATGCGGTTGTCTCAAATCACAAAAGCTGTAAAGACAACCGACCCTCCGCTGATGTACCGTTCACTCCGGAGCTTCGTGTATACAACAATGCATGAAGGAATCCTTCGGCGGTCGACCGAAAACGCAACCGTTCACAGCGAATGGAAAGGCGAAAAACATGATTGACGCACTTCTCAACGAAAGAGACCAACATGCGTATCGTTTCATCCTCAACGTTCTCGGCAGCTCAGTTCCTTTTCATAAAATTAGACCAACGCTCCTCTCAAAAACGTTTCGAGAAATCGCTCGGATCGAGGAAATTGAAAACTCTGCAAGGGATAAATGGGGAAATTGGGACTGGCAATTTACGGAGGCCCAGCGGAACGGCACGTTGTATCGGCCGACACTCGACCGAGAGATAATGAAATTGCGGAGGGACGTCCGCAAGCCCGCTCCAATTTCTTTATGGCCGGGAGGAAAAAAATTCGCACTCTGTCTGACTCATGACGTGGATTTTGTTTCGCTTCTTGCTTTAAGCCCGAAAGCTGCTCGGCAAGCATTCATGGGAAAAATCAAAGCAAACATCTCCCCTTTCAAAAAAGCCGTGGAGCTCATTCGGCTGGGAGGCCAATTCGCCTTGCAGCCTGTGCGCTTAGCCGGAAAAGATGACCCGCTATGGAAATTTGAAAAATGGCTGGAGTTGGAATCTCTTTTCGGATTTCATTCGACTTTCTTTTTTTTCCCCGCTCCCGGTCCGTTTGTTCATGAATGGGATTGTTCGTACCGTCTGTCGGATATGGTCAAATACGGGCGAAAGAAAATGTCGGTTGCCAAAATGATGAATGAAATTGACCTGGCTGGATGGGAAATAGGGTTACACGGCAGCTACCACTCTGCATTGAATCAGGACTTGCTCTCCATTGAAAAAAGGGAAGTTGAAGATGCGATCGGGAAGCGCATTGTGAGTACACGCCAGCATTATTTGCACTATGATGTTCGCCAGACTCCAAAAAATCAGGAGCAAGCGGGCTTTGCGTGTGATTCGAGTCAAGGTTTCAACAGGTCGATAGGGTTTCGAGCTGCTACGAGTTTCCCTTATGTCTGCTGGAATCACAAAGAAGGCCGTCCGCTTTCAATCCTTGAAATCCCACAACATATTATGGACGGTGGATTATTCACCGAAAATGCCTTAGAATACAATACGGACCTCGCGATTCAACATTCGATCCGCTTAATGGATGAGGTAGAATCCGTCGGCGGATGTTTGACCTTGAGCTGGCACCCACATAATATTGTTCACGAGAAGTGGTGGGATGTCTATAAAACTATTTTAGAAGAGGCTCATCATCGGGATGCCTGGGGCAGTTCAGCGGGCGAGGTCTACAATTATTGGACAAAACGCCAAAAGATGATTTTGGATACGTTTACAATTAAGTCAAAAAAGTAAATGTGCGGAATAGCAGGCATATTGTCTTATTCATCGGGCCGCGTTGACCCTGAGCTTTTAAAAAAAGCCACAACGGCTCTTCGTCACAGAGGACCCGATGATGAAGGATACGTCTTGATCAATATGACGACGAACCGTTGCGAACAGCGATGGGGAGAGGACTCCATTCCCGAGTCAAAAAGCTCGATGAGAAATATCAACGAGCCAAGCGAAGACGACTATTCTCTCGGTCTTGGCTATAGGCGTTTGAGCATCATCGACCTTTCTCCTGCCGGCCATCAGCCCATGTCTAACGCAGACGGAACCATCTGGCTCATCTTCAACGGAGAAATTTATAATTACATCGAGCTGCGCGAAGAGCTGAAGGGAAAAGGATACAGCTTCCGCACAAAAACGGACAGCGAGGTGATTATCCATGCGTATGAAGAATGGGGAACAGAGTGCCTCAATCGGTTCAACGGGATGTGGGCTTTCGCCCTCTGGGATGGGCGACTGAAACACCTTTTCTGCGCGCGCGATCGGTTCGGAGTCAAACCTTTTTATTATTTTAAAAACGGCGGACAATTCTCCTTTGCGTCCGAAATCAAGGCCCTCTTGCTCCATCCTTCGTCGTCACGAACCGCAAACCCCCGTGCCGTCCATGATTATCTTGCATACGCAATCATCGATCATACGGATGAAACATTTTTTTTCGGCATCAATCAATTACCTCCAGCACACTTTCTTACTGTTGACGCATCGGGAAAGCTCACGATCAGCCGATATTACGCGCTCCAAGCCAACTTCCAATATTCAAAATTCAGTGAATCGGAGAGTCGTCTTCATGCGCAGAAATTCAAAAAAACCCTGACAGACTCGGTGAGGTTGCGCATGCGGACCGACGTCCCGCTTGGCAGCTGCCTCAGCGGCGGACTCGATTCATCGACGATCGTTTGCCTTGTGAATTCTCTCATTTCCGAAAGAGGGGTCATTGACGGGAAGCTTGTCGGCGAACACCAGAAGACGTTTACTGCCGTGTATGATGATCCCCGAATCAGCGAGAAGGCTTTTGTTCAAAAGGTCATCGCTCAAACAAATGCCGACCCTCATTTCGTCCAGCCCGACGGAGAGCGCCTGTGGAATGAGTTGCGGCAACTCATCTATCACCAGGATGAGCCGTTCAATTCGACTTCCGTCTATGCCCAGTGGAACGTCATGCGTCTCGCGGCAGAACATGGTGTCACTGTGCTGCTCGACGGCCAGGGCGGAGATGAACTCCTTGCCGGATATGCATGGCACACGCCGGTATATCACGCCGAATTATTGCGGAGACTCCGGCTCGCAACGCTGTGGAAAGAGATTCGGGGAAATGCCTCGACCGCCGGCCGGCCGGTTCACCGGCAGATATACGATCTGCTTCAAAAAATAGTGCGGAACGTCGTGGCTCACTCGATAGTCGAAAGGATCCTTGAACCCAATTCATTCATGAGACAGGAGTTCGTGTCGGCCCATGCCGATCAATGGGGGTTGCTCGCGAAACCCAATAGTGGCCTTCAGGAGCGACTTCTTCAGGAAGAAACTCAGCTGAACCTCCAGCAGCTGCTCCACTATGAAGACCGCAATTCGATGGCGTTCGCCATTGAAGCGAGAGTTCCGTTTATCGACTATCGAGTCGTCGAATGCGGCATGCAGATCCCGCCCGCGTACAAAATCCATGACGGTTGGTCAAAGTATGCTCTCCGCATGGCGATGGAAGGAATTCTCCCGAAAGAAATACAATGGAGAAAAGATAAAATGGGCTTCGTCACTCCGCAGGAGCGATGGCTGCAAACGCTGTTCTCACGCATGCGTACTCTTTTGCTTGACGATTCGCTGCGCGCTGCAGAGTTTATCGACCGCGAGAATATCGAGAAAAAATTCCATGATAATTCCGTCGACATTTCCGGCAATATGCTCTGGCGATTGGTCAACCTGGAAATGTGGATGAGAATATTCGACATTCAATAATATCCGAACCGTGCAAAGTTTTCTGCGAGAACATCGTTTCTTCCTTCTCCTCCTCGGGATCTACGTCCTTTTTGCGACGGTGATGCTGGACGAATACCCTCGCGTGTGGGTCGATGAGCCGTGGGAAGCGGCGACCGGCTATACGCTCGCCACCCAAGGAAAAATGTACAACCCTGTGCTCGAAAATTATTCCGGCTTCGACAGGGTCTTCCTTCAGCCGCGTCTTTTCCTGAGCATTGCCGTCGCTCCCGCGTTTGCGATGTTCGGCTTTGGACCGTTGACGGGCAGGCTTGTATCGGGGCCGTGCGGCGCGTTCCTGCTTATTGCCCTCTACCTGTTCAGCTCGAAGTTTTTTTCTAAACGGGCTGCCCTCCTCAGCGTTTGGTTTGTGACCATTGAGACGATGATGTTCATCTCGTACAGGACCATCCGGCCGGAAATCTATCTCGTCACATTCGAGATTTTTTCGCTTTGGCTCTTTTTCCGCGGGATGCAGACTCGCACCGTCCGCGATTTCTTCTGGTCGGGGTTACTTTGCGGTGTGGCGATGTGGACTCATCCGAATGCTTTGCTTCATATTTGTGCACTAGCTGTCGTTTTTTTTATAGTGTACGGCAAGCGGGCGTGGGTGTCCAAATTTGGCTGGTGTTTCGCGGGCGCAGTCTTCCTCGGTGTGCTGCCGTATCTCATTTATGTAATCTTCTATGATGCGCACAATTCGCTCGCTACCTTTTATCTGCAACTGGATAACAGAACGAGCGATATCACTCAGAGAAGCTGGCTGCTTATTAGTGCTCAAGGCGAGTGGAAGCGCATTGTCGAATATGCCCAGTTTCCGAACCGCGCCCCGATTATTCTCATCCTTCTCACAAGCTGGATTTTTTCATTCCTTTCAAAAAAGGAAGAAGCGCGGTATGTCGCCATTATGGTTGTGGTTCATGCGTCCCTTTCATTCCTTTTGATCTGGAACAAGACAATCCTCTATTCCACTTCCATCTTGCCCCTTCTCTGCATCCTCACCGCTTACACCATTGACTCGCTGCTGGGCAGTTCGCAAACAGTGATGGTGAGAATGAGAAAGATTTTTTCGTGGCAGTATTGGCGTGAGACAACTGCTGCTGGCCTCTTTATTATTCTTTCGCTGAACCAATTGGGAGGCGATGCGCGCCTGGTGTGGCGAAATCGGGACTGCTCATATTCAAAAACAATTCAACAACTCCAATCCGTTATTCCTAAGGATGCACGGGTTTGGGGATCGATGACTTTTTGGTTCGGATTTTATCAGCAACCATATCGTTCTCAATACACGTATTTCAGGGAATTGGATTCATTTAAACCTCAATATATGATCACAGGTGACCCCGAAGTATGGGGGAAAGATTTCTGGCTCCCTGTACGTGAAAAGGCGGAGGAGACGGTACGTTCGCGGGGCACGCTCGTTGCCGAGTTTTCCACAAGCTGCTATGGCAAATTACAGGTGTATCGTCTTCAATGGTGAGGGTGTTGAAACCCGGCACGGCGTTCCGTATCTTGGTATCGCTTTTCATCTCGTTAGCCTGATCGCATGGCCCTGATTTCTTACATCATTCCGGTTTACAACGGCGCGCCAATGGTCGAACGTCTCTACGACCGGCTCATCCCCATCGCCCGTTCGCTCGGCCAATACGAAATTATTTTCGTCGACGACGGAAGTACGGATGGCAGTTTTAACGTCCTTAAAAAAATACAGGCGAAAGACCGAACCGTGTGTGCCGTTCAGCTGAGCCGCAATTTCGGACAGCATAATTCCACACTTGCCGGGCTTTCGTGCGCGCAGGGGGAAATCATCGTAACCCTTGACCAGGACCTGCAGAATCCGCCCGAAGAAATCCCTCATCTTTTGCAAAAACTTTCTGAAGGGTTCGACGTCGTCTATGGACTGCCGGAAGCGCGGGCTCACAATATTTTTCGTAACGCAACATCGAACTTCAGCAAGTGGCTCTCGTCCAAAATTCTTTCAACTGCTCTTCATGGAAATTTCAGCAGTTTTCGCGTCCTCCGCAAATGGGTTGTCGATGAGATCCTGAAGTATCGATCCTCCTATACATACATCGACGGGCTGATCAGCTGGACGACAAGGAACGTTGGAGGCGTTTCCGTTCGCAACGACAGATCGCAGTACGAATCTCATTATACGTTTCTCCGCCTGATAAACCACGGACTCAATTTGCTCGTCAACTTTTCCATCCGCCCGTTGCAAGCAGCCTCACTCATCGGAGCTCTGAGTGCGCTCCTCGGCCTTGTCGGCGCAGCAGTCGTCATCATCGAAAAAATTCTTTACGGCGTCCCTGTCCAAGGTTGGGCTTCGCTGATGGTGGTCGTCCTTGTCATCGGCGGAATGCAAATGGCATTCCTCGGTCTGATCGGCGAGTATACGGGGAGAATTTTGATGAATTCCAATAGTTCTCCTAAATTTATCATTCGGGAGATCAAAAGAGGGACTAAGCGGAATGCCGGAAAGAAAAAATAATTTGTGTCTCGTTCTGGGAGGCTGCGGCTTCCTCGGTTCCGTCGTAACCCGCCATCTCGTGGCGAAAGGTTACCATGTGCGCGTTTTGGATAAAGAGGGACAAAATACCGACAGACTTAAGGCGGTCTTTCCGAAAATCGATTTGCAGTTCGGGGATTTTTCAAATCTTGGAGATCTGAAGCGCGCGCTCGACGGAGTGACGACTGTTCTACACTTCATCGGGACAACGATCCCTCAAACGTCGATGAACGATATTCAATACGACGTGGAAACGAACGTCCTCCCGACGGTCCGTCTTCTTGAAACGCTCAAAGAGAAGAAAGCCCGGCTCATTTTTTCTTCTTCAGGAGGGACAATTTACGGGGCTTCCGAACGCGGCGTTCCTCTTTCAGAAACAAGTCACACTGAACCGATCTCCGCGTACGGAATTTCCAAATTGACCATTGAGAAATTCATAAAACTGTTTTCTATCAACTACGACGTCCCCTCGGTCATCCTTCGGTTTTCAAATCCGTTCGGTCCAAGCCAGCATCCTACGCGCCCCCAAGGAGCAGTCGGTGTTTTCATTCAAAAGGCGCTGAAGGGAGAAGAAATTGTCATCTGGGGAGATGGATCGACTGTCCGGGATTATCTTTTCGAAGAAGATCTGGGAACCGCCGTCACCGCAGTCGTCGATAATTCGGCGTTAAGCGGGATATTTAACGTCGGCACCGGCGTCGGGACGTCGTTGAAGCGCCTTATTGAACTCGTTGAAGAAAGCTTCGCGGTGCGATGCAAAGTCCGATACGACCCCGAACGACGTTTCGACGTCCCGTATAATGTGCTCAACATTTCAAAGATCATTTCTGAAACGGGCTGGCGGCCGCAATCTTCGCTTCTCGACGGCCTGCGTGTAATGAAAACGTTGTCCGAAAATCGTCCATAGCGTCTGGTCAATCCCAAAGCTATTCTGTGAACATTTTCCGCTTCAGCATACTTGCGCTCCGTAAAGCCGGCCCTCTTCGATTTATTTCAATCGCAGCAACAAAAATCTATCGTTGGATCGTCCGTGATCGAGACCTCCGCACGATACGTGATGCGAAAACTGCAGCTATTCTTTCAAACGGTTTTTTCGGCATTCTTCCTCTCGACCGGACGACGCACGTCAGGTTCAAAAAGAAATTTCCGCCGGCCGCCAAGTCTCTCCTCGCGCGTGCGCAAAAAATACGAACGCACAAATTCGATTTGCTCGGCTGCTCCCTGAAATTCGGCAAAACAATTTATTGGCATAACGATCCGGCGACGGGAAAAGAATGGTTAAGAAAAAATTATTCGGAGATCGCTCTCCATTACGACGGTTCTCCCGTCGACGCGAAGCCGGTGTGGGAACTTAACCGCCACCAACACTTTGTGACCCTTGCGCAGGCTTGGTTTATTTCCAAGAATCGAACGTATTTCGATGAGCTGATGTCCGAATGGCTCGATTGGATAGATGAGAACCCTTGTGGGGTCGGTATCAACTGGGCAAGCCCGCTTGAAATTGGCGTTCGCCTAATTTCGTGGACGCTTGCTTTTCAGTTCATAGAGGATCAATTTTCCCTCCAACAAAAAGAACAGATCGCCAAAAGCGTTTGGCAGCAGTGCGCTTTTCTTTCGTCTCATCTCTCAACAGACAAGATCATCCGCACAAACCATCTGATCGGCGAGTGTTCGGGCCTCCTGATCGCGGCAACGTCGTTCGCATTTCCGGAATCGGAGCGATGGGGAAACAGGGCGCAAAAAATCCTCGAGGAAGAAATCCTTTCGCAGGTGTATAAAGACGGCTTTGGAAAAGAGCAGTCATCGTCATACCACCGATTTGTCGTCGACTTTTTTCTCCTCGCGTATTTAAGGATGTGGAAGACCGCTTTCCCTTTTTCCGACACATTTGTTTCCCGGCTAAAGAAAATGATCGAATGTTTGGAGATCCTCCGGACTCCCGACGACGGCCTTCCCCCGTTCGGCGATTGCGATAACGGAAGAGGATTCATGCTCGCTCCTTCGCTCGACTTCTGGGACGCAAGCGGGCTAATCGCCGTGGCCGCCGGAATCTTTAAAGATTATATTCCCGTCGACACGCCAAAGCCAAACGAAGAATCTTTTTGGCTGCTTAGTAAAGAGGAATGGGATGAGTTGAGCGCCACGAATTACAGGGAACGGGAAGAACTGCACTCAATTCGTCCGGAGAGCGGCCTCGTTGTTCTCCGAAGCGGGCGCTCTCCAAAAGATGACTATTGTTTTTTCCGGGCTGGAGAGTTCGGGATGGGTGGAGAAGAATTTTCATCGCATAGTCACAACGATCTTTTTTCACCCATTATCTTTTTAAATGGTCTTCTAATTTTTACGGATACGGGAACATCCATATACCTTGGGAATGACCCCGAACGCGATTACCTTCGTTCGACTGCCGCCCATAACGCGACGTCCGCCGACTCCTGGAATCTTTTCAAGGCAAAACGTTGGTTTGGCTGGAAAAAAATAATGAATGGCTCTATCGCCAAGGCTCAGGGGCATGACAAAGACATGACTGTCGAATGTGAGTATGAACAAGGTGATGTTCCTTATAAGAGGAAATTTTCTTTTAACGACTCGTCGTCCGAATTTCGCATCGAAGATATATTCACCGAAAATACGAGGAATGTTCATTCGTACTTTCATCTTGACACGGGGTTGACCGCGAGGGCAAAAAGAAACACGGTTGAAATATTAAAAAGGGCGAAACCGGTTGCCCGACTTACATTCCCCGATACATTGACTCTCAAGATCGAACATGGCTGGATTTCAAAAGCATATGGAATGAAGGACGAAGCAGAAATTCTCCATTTTTCATGGGACGCTGTTGCGCACACGCCCGTTCAATTCATTCTCTTGCCTTTCCGACAGAATCCTAAATAATAAATTTCCCTATGGAAGAGGAACTTTACCGAAAATTTTATGAAGTTGAGATGGCCCACTGGTGGTTCTCTGCGAGACAGATCATCATCATGGATCTCATTCGACGGAAGTTAGATCTTCCCGCAGGAGCCAAAGTGCTCGACGTCGGCTGCGGAACGGGAGCAATCCTTTCTAAATTATCGGAGCGATTTGAGGCATACGGGACCGACACCTCTGACCTGGCCATTGAATTTTGTCACCGCCGAGGTCTGTCGAATGCATTTTGCTGCACGCTCGAAACATTCCCTCATCCCGAAATTCGATTCGATCTGGTAACGATGCTTGATGTCATCGAGCACATCGATGACGATTTGGCTGTAGTGCGTCAGGCAATGGAGGTCCTTCGACCGGAAGGCCATCTTCTTGTCACTGTTCCGGCGTATCAATTTCTCTGGAGCCGTCACGATGAACTCAACCATCACAAACGGCGGTACACCCAGCCGCTGTTGAGACATGTATTGGAACAAGCCGGATTTACCGTTGAGATGTTATCGCATTACAACACTTTCTTATTTCCAACTGCTCTCCTTGAGCGCATGGCGGCGAAGGTGGTCGCGATGGGGACGGACACAACGCTCAAAATTCCTCCGCTTCCCATCAATACTTTGTTGAAATCGATATTTAGCTTTGAACGCCATATCCTCGGAAAGACTACATTTCCATTTGGATTGTCAGTTATAGCGTTGGCAAAGCGCCCTTCATGAGGCCTTACCCTTTTTGCTCCCCGCGGCAAGCGCGGGAGCACAACACACGGTAAGCGGTTGACTCTCATAGCATTCTTATTTATATTTCCCCACTTCAGCTTCAGTCTATACATTCACTACATTTATCGGGAGACACTCATGTCAGATATCTCACTCGACGCCCTCGGCATGGTTGAAACAAAAGGACTCGTCGGCTCAATCGAAGCCGCAGATGCCATGGTGAAAGCTGCGAAAGTTACCCTCATCGGCAAGGAACAAATCGGAGGAGGGTATGTCACTGTGATGGTACGGGGCGATGTCGGAGCAGTAAAAGCCGCGACCGATGCAGGAGCAGCTGCGGCACAGCGGGTCGGTGAACTTGTTTCAGTACATGTCATCCCTCGGCCGCACAGCGATGTAGAGCTTATTCTCCCAAAACGGCCGGCTGCCAAGTAACCGAAGCTGTTTCTTCGCGACAATAGTGCGTGGATTATGATGAATTTCGCTTTCGGCATGGTGGAAACAAAGGGGCTGGTTGGAGCTATCGAGGCGGCGGATGCAATGGTAAAAACGTCGAACGTGCGCTTAGTGGGAAAAGAGCGCACAGACCCGGCCATGATCACCATCAAAATAATCGGGGAGACCGCAGCTGTTCGTTCAGCTGTTGAGGCCGGAGCAGCGGCCGCACAACGGGTCGGCCAACTCGTTTCACGACATGTAATTCCTCGTCCTGCGGAGGGCGTCGAAGACCTCATCTTTGCAAAATCTTTTCTTTCCGATGCCGAGATAGCATCCATCAGGTCGGATGAGCCGTTTTCTCAGGACTCTGGAGAGAAAGAGGCGATCGATGACGACGAGGACGTCGCTTTCTCAACTCCACAATCGACGGAACGGGATGCCTATATCGCCGAGCTGAATGCCATGACTGTGCATGAACTTCGATCTTATGCCCGCAGTATGAAAGGACTGGCAATCTATGGAAGAGAAATCTCAATGGCGAATAAAGAGCAACTTCTGGAAGAGCTCGTGAAGGCGAAATTTCATGATTAAGTACTCCCGCTAAAAGGACAAACCTGCTCCATCTTCGCTCTGATGACGGGAGAAGATGGAGTTTTTATTTCTACCTCGCTTCGTCCCTGATGTGAAAAGCAAAAACCTCCATATCGCGATCTTCTCAACCCTCTTCGCCGCCGCAATGTGGCTCTCAATTAATTTGAGCTACGAATATCAAACCGTCATCTCTGTGCCCCTGGCGCTCGAGAATATTAAGCCCAATCGAGCGCTTGCACGGCCAGTTCCTGCCTCGCTAGCCGTTAAAGTACATACGTCGGGCTGGGAGCTTCTCGGCCTTTATTTCGTCCCAAACGTTCGTTATGTCCTCGATGTGGCCGACGTGACCAACAAGTTCAATTTTATTACCAATAAAGATGTTATGGAGCGGTTGAAAATCCCGCAGAGCATCCATCCAGTGGAGATCAAGCCCGATACCGTCATAATCGTCCTCGATGAAAAAATTAAAAAAATTGTTCCCGTCGAGCCGGAGGTGCAGATGAGCTTTCGGGACGGGTACGACATCGTCGGTGAGATCAAAACAACGCCCGACAGCGTCACGCTTACCGGAGCGAAAGCTATACTCGACAAGGTCGAACAGTGGCAGACGAAGCCCCTTGTTTTTTCAAATTTACGGAGCGATGTCAATACGCGAGTCGCCGTAACTGACAGTCTCGAATACGGCGTTACTCCATTTCCCGCCGCTGTAGACCTCCAGTTCGCCGTTCAACCGACGGCAGAAAAAACGTTCAAAGGGATTAGCGTGGAGGTCGACCAGGTACCGAACAATCGGCTTGTTGTTCTCATTCCGCCGAAGATCGACGTCATTGTCCGAGGCGGGATCGGGCAACTTGCGACAGTCGATCGCAAAGATCTCTCATCCTATATCGACTATCGGACAATCCTTCTCGATACGACCGGTTCGATTGAGCCAGTCGTGACGACCCCGAAGAATATCCGCGTCGTGAAGAAAGACCCCGAGCGGCTTCAATACGTCGTACGCAAATGAAAAAGCCCGGTTTAAGTCCGGGCTTTTTTGCAAAAGTTGCTGTGGTGCTGCTAGAAAGGTTTGTTGAGTCGCAGGAAAACGCTCACCGGCGCTTTTACGTCGGTCCGCCACGCAAACCCCAGTCTCCAGCTTTCATCATGCCATCCGACCGCAAACCCGACATCTGACTTAATCACCGACCCCGTCACTGAAGGGAACCCCTCCCACAATGCCTTCGTCGTCGAGACCGAATCCGTCGCGCCGGCATCTGCGAGCAAAATAAGATTCAGGCTGCGCGGCCACCAGGAGACGTCGTCCATCAGACGGCCGCTGAGAACATATTCAACGTTTCCCAAGATCACTCTGTTGCCCTCAAATTCTTTGAACGCGTATGCCGGGAGTGTGTTCGCTCCGCCGATCTCAAACGATTTTTGCTCAATATCATCACCCTGAAGGGATCCGACGCGCACGCGAACATTGATTTTGTCATATTCGGACAACGGCTGGAACCGGCGGACATCCACTATCGCCCGCGTGAAATCAAAATCGCCTCCAAGAGCATTCCCGCCGCGCTCCAAACTCGCAAATGCATTCCATCCGATCGTCCGCCGGCCGTACCGGTCGAGCGTACTGATGCCGGCAGTACCGAGGACGCTGTGCATCGTTCCTTCCGTCACTGCCGGGTTGTCCCTGAAACTGCGGCTTTGGCGAAACAAAGACCAGTTCGTCCCGTTCGATAACGATGAATAGTCGTCCACCAAATAATCAACTCTCAATTGAGAAGAAAAGTTGCTCTCTTTCGTATACCGGGCCGCGTGAACTGAAAACCCTTCTCGTGTAAAATAGTCTCGATAATCTTCATGCCACAATAGCGCCGCGATGTTGTTTTCAGTGAGCTTCATGATCCATTGGTCTTTGGTGTCGGTGATGTTGTGGCCTTCCGCGCCGACTTCAAACAGCGCATCGTCGGTTGCAAACTCACGATCTAAACCTGCATTAGCCCGCCATCGATGGAAGGCGAACCCGTAGCCCGCAGAGCCGTATCCTGAAATCGATTTGCTTCCGTCCCAATAGAATTTTTTTTCGGCCCCCAATCCCAGGAACAATCCTTCGACTCTGTTGTAGCGAAACACGAAATTGCTGGGGAGCGAGGGCTCGCCGAGCCAAAGATCGTTAAAACGATATGACCTCCGCTGAGTTTCACCGTCGCTCATGTAGACGGCGTCGCGGATCGATGTTGTCTCCTCAGAATATCCGCCGATAGATCCGGTTCCCTCCTTGATAATTTTCCCGTTAATCGACCGTGCGTTCCCCGTAATTTTTCCTCCGTCTTTCACGACAATATTTCCGTTGATGGCAAGGGCGTCCCCGTCAACGAGGCCGATGACTGTGAGGCCGCCTCCTTTCACAACTACGTTGCCGTTGATCGTATCAGAGGCATCGATGCTTGTGTTGCCGGTAAAGGTCACCGCCCCTTCGTCTGCCCGATAACTTCGCCCCGTCTCGGAATAACCGAATTCGTCGTCTCGGCTGCTTCCGCGATTTTCCGCCATCCTGCGCACATCATTCTCAATTTTATCGATCAAGCCATCGACAAAAGATCCGATGCTGTCGTTGGAAAGACTGTCGGGTCCTTCATGGTCGATCATTTCCTTGCTTGAATCTGTTTGAGCGTTAAGAGAAATGGGTTTTGCTGAGATGAATGTTAAGCTAAGTCCGAAACAGAGCAGAGTTTTTTTCATGGGGATCACCGTGATGAGAAGGAAGTATGCGTAATATCCATCAAGAAATACGGCAAGGCCTTAAAAAAGTTACGGCCGGAGAGATTTGTTATTGTAGTTCTTCGTCTAAATTCGTTTATTTTATTGTCAACGTCAATCAAGAAAGAGGATCCATTGAAGCTTTCCATTAATATAGACCATATTGCCACGGTGCGTCAAGCCCGTGGCGGGCAGGAGCCGGACCCCTTGGAGGCAGCCCTCCTGTGCGAGGCCGCGGGTGCACAAGGAATTGTCTGCCACCTGCGGGAGGATCGGCGCCATATTCAGGATAAGGATGTCCGCCTTCTTCGGGAGAAGCTGACGACGAAACTGGACCTTGAGATGGCAGCGACGGAAGAGATCATCGGCATAGCTCTCAAAACGAAGCCGGAGCTCGTCACACTTGTCCCAGAAAAGAGGCAAGAATTGACGACCGAAGGAGGACTCGATGTTGTGCGTTACCGGAAAAAATTGCGTAATGCGATCGAGCGGTTTCACGAGAAAGGGATCCTTGTGAGCCTCTTTGTCGACCCAGTTAAAAGCCAGATCGATGCCTCGAAAGAGATCGGTACTGACATGATCGAAATCCACACCGGCGAGTATGCCGAGGCAACGACAAAATCATCGCAACAACGATTGCTCGCAAAGGTCAGGAATATTGCTGGTTACGCAAAGGGGCTAGATCTGGGAGTGAACGCAGGGCACGGCTTGAATTACGACAACGTCAGAGACGTCGCACTCATTTCGTTCATCGATGAGATGAGCATCGGCCATGCCATTATTTCGCGATCGCTTATTGTGGGGATAACTCAGGCAGTACAAGAGATGATCAAGATCGTAGGCTGAACGTTACGCGGTCGGGGTCAATCTCCCATTGTCAACTTGCGGATGTCGTCGCGGAGTTTTGCCGCTTTTTCGTATTCTTCTTTTTCAATCGCTTCACGGAGCGACGATTGCAGCTGCTCTAGTTTCGATGCGTGCTTTTTAATGGCTGCGGGGGGATCGACCTTCGGTTGGGCTGCAGACTCCTCTTCTTCCGCATCAGCGACGATACCCGCCTCGTTCAACACTTCATCGGCCACAAAGATGGGCACGCCGTATCTCACGGCCAGCGCAATTGCATCGCTCGGACGTGAATCGACCTCCTGGCTGTCGCTTGCCCCTTCGATCGTGATCTTTGCGTAGAACGTGCCGTCCCGCAGTTCATTGATAAACACGTCCTGCAGCGACACGCCGAATGTGTCGATGATATTTTTCATGAGGTCATGCGTCAGCGGTCGAGGCGGCTTGATCCCTTCCATCTCCAACGCGATCGACTGAGCTTCGAACGCGCCGATGATGATCGGTAAGCGCCGGCTCCCGTTCATCTCTTTCAAAATTAACGCGTACGCTCCGCCGCTTGACGGACTCGTGGACAATCCTAAAATGTCGACCTGAATTTTTTCCACCGGGATCCTCTCTCAAAAAAAACGCCGCGCTGTCTCTATAGCGAGTATATAAAAAAGTCGTTTGAATAGCAACTCGCGAGATCACATTCCTCTATTGCTCCTTGAATGTGCGCAGTTCCTTCGTCAACGCCGGAATAATTTCGAATGCATCTCCGACGATACCGTAATCCGCGACGGAAAAAATCGGCGCATCTTTATCTTTATTGATCGCGACGATGATCTTCGACGACGACATTCCGGCAAGATGCTGGACCGCTCCGGAAATGCCGACGGCGATGTACAACGACGGCGCGACTGTTTTGCCCGTCTGGCCGACCTGTTCGCTGTGCGGCCTCCATCCCGCGTCGACGACGGCGCGCGATGCTCCGACTGCGCCGTTCAACGCGGATGCGAGCTCTTCTATCATCGCAAAGTTTTCCGGCCCTCTGAGTCCTCGCCCGCCGGACACGATGATGTCCGCTTCCGCAACATCTTTTTTACCTTTGGATGATTTTATTTCCGTCACCGTCGAACCAAAATCTCCGTCGGCCAATGCAATATTCTTTTTTTCGGCAACGCACCGTTGGGGCGAGGGTGAGCCGGCGGGAAAGACATTTGGCCTGAGCGAAAATATTTTGATCGGCGATTTGACGCGCACATCGACTAAGCCTTTTCCGGCGTAAACGGGTCTCGTTGCGACAATGTCGCCCTGGTCGACCCTCAACGCCACGCAATCGGTCGCGAGCCCGGCTTCAAGCTTGACCGACACGCGCGGAGAAAGGTCCTTGCCGAGGGCGCTCGCCGGCAAGAAAAGAATGTCCGCGTTTTCCTGGCGCATTATGTCCGCGACAATTTTAGCGTACGCCGTCGTCGAATACCGGCCAAGGCGTGCATCTTCCACGACGATAACCCTCGAAACGCCATACTCGCCGAGTTCGGCTGCGATGGCCGATACTCCGTCTCCGACTAAAAGCGCTGCACATTCGGCCGAAAGTTGGTCTCCGATCATCTTCGCCGTGCGTACAACTTCATAGGAGGTCTTTTTAAGCCGCGAGTCGCGCTGCTCTGCAAACGCCAGAATTTTCATGCATTGCCCTTCTTTGATAACTTACACACGACAGATCATCGTTGCCACAAAGCCTCAAAGGCGCCAAAAATTTTAAATAAACATTTACCTGAATAAAACTCCTAAGCTTGCTTCGTGTTTTTACAGTCTTTGTGCCTTCGTGGCAAACTTTTCAATCCATGCGCGTCCCAAGAGCTTAAATGACCTTTGCCTCTTCATGAAGAAGCCGCACAAGTTCTCCGACAGCCGACGCGTCGGTGCCGATAATTCTGCCCGGAGCTTTTGGAGCGGGCTTTTTCATCCCGACAATTTCAATTTTTGGCTCGACGGGCGATGGCACAATCTCTTCGATCGCCTTGCGCTTAGCATCCATGATCCCTTTTAACGACGGATATCGGGGCTGGTTCAATCCTTTTTGTGCCGTTACGACTGCCGGAAGTGTTGCTCGAACTACTTCATGCCCTCCTTCAATTTCTCTCTCGGCCGTCAGCATGCCATCCTGAATTTCCAGCTTCACAACTACGGACACCGAAGGCATGCCCAACATTTCAGCCACTAGGCCCCCAATCTGCGCATCGTCAAAATCGATCGATTGCTTTCCGCAGAGAATAACATCGGGCGAAAACCCTTGTGCATAATCCGCCAGGCCGCGCGCGACCGCGAAAGAATCCCGCACTGACGAATCCTTCAGGAGCACTCCCTTGTCGCAACCCATTGCGAGCGCTTTCCGGAGGGCTTCCTTGTGCGCATCGCCCCCGAGAGATACCGCAACAACTTCTCCTGAAAATTTTTCCTTAAGCCTCAGCCCTTCTTCGACGGCGTATTCGTCGTACGGGCTCAGCATGAAGTTCACACCGGCGTTATCCAACGATTTCCCGTCGGCAGAAACCTTCACCTTGGTCTCCGTATCCGGAACGTGATTGACAAAGACGAGGATCTTCATTGTGCAAATATTCGTTTAAAGAATTTCATGCAGCACCGCGAGAAAAGCGGCGGTCTCCTGTTCGGTTCCTGCGTTGACGCGGAGAGTCCGTTCCAACATCGGGTACGAGCTGACGTCGCGGATGAGCACGTTCCGTTTCAGGAGGCGCTCAAAAAGTATCCGTGCTTCTAACGGGGTTTTGAAAATAAGAAAGTTTGTGTCAGACGGAAATACTTCAACGCCCTTGATCGCTCGAAGAGCATCGAAGAGGATCTTCTTTTGATTTTTGATATACGCGATGCGCTCGCCAACGAGGCCTTGTTTCTTCATGAGCTTCATCGAAACGGACGCGGAGAACGCGTTGACCGTGAAGGGGATCTTCGGTTTCATAATTTCCGCGCATAGCCCAGGCTGCGCAAGAAGATAACCGATGCGAAGTCCCGCGAGGCTGAACGCTTTCGAAAACGTACGGAGAATGACGAGCCTGTCGTAACGAGGGAGGAGAGATTGCACGCTGGGCTTGTCGGAGAATTCAATGTACGCTTCATCGACGAGCACGATTGCCGAGGTCTCCGCCAAAATTCTCTCGACGTTGCCGACAGAAATTGATTGCCCCGTCGGGCTATTGGGAGAGACGAGGATGATAACGGACGGATTCGTCTCTTTTGCCTTCTTCAAAATTCTTTCAACCGGGAAAGAGAGGTCGGAGTTCATCAACACTTCGACAACGTCGCCGTCGAGGATCTTCACGGCCTTCTCGTAAAGAAAAAACGAAGGCGCGGGGAGCAACACTTTCGTCCCTTTCGTCACCGTGGCCATTAACACCGTATACATCAATTCGTTCGACCCGTTCCCCGCGATGATCCCTTCGGGCGAATGGCCCGTGTACGACGAGAGAGCGTTCACAAGTTCAGCCGGAAATACTCCAGGGTAACGATTCCACCTCTTACCCATGAACTCGTCGACGAGTTCCTTTTTGATCTCATCGGGCACATCGAATGGGTTCTCATTTTGATTGAGCTTGATGAGATCCGGCGCAAACGCTTTTCCTCTGACGTTGTAAGCGTCCAGGGCTCGAATACCCGGTTTGATCTTATCGAGAAAGCTCATGGTTTCCTTTTCCTCATGCGTAGTCGCGCAGAAAGTGCGTGTGCGGTCAATCCCTCCCGTTCGGCAAACGCTGCGACCTTCTCGCTTACCGATTCCATTCTCGCTTTAGAATAGCGCACGACGCTCGATTTCTTCATGAAATTGTCGACCGATAGCGGCGAGGCAAAGCGCGCCGTGCGGTCGGTCGGAAGCACATGATTCGGCCCCGCAAAGTAGTCGCCGACGACCACCGGAGAATAACTTCCTAAAAAGATCGAGCCCGCATGTTTTATTTTTTTCAACGTCGCCTCATCGTTGCGCGTGACGATTTCGAGATGTTCTGGAGCAAGTTCATTGACAAGCGTTGCCGCCTCGTCGAGGTTCTTCACAAGGAAGATCGCTCCCCTGTTCTTGAGCGATGCCGCGAGGATAGATTTTCGTGACAAGCCCGCCGCGATCTTTTTCAGAGACTGGCGGACATCGCGGGCGAGCGCCGCGCTCGTCGTGACGAGCATGGACGACGCAAACTCATCGTGCTCGGCCTGCGCGAGCATATCGGCCGCTACAAATTCTGCGTTGGCGGTGTCGTCGGCAAGGATCACAACTTCGCTCGGTCCGGCGATGCCGTCGATCCCAACTTTTCCATATACGAGCCGTTTTGCCGTTGCAACAAAAATATTTCCGGGTCCCACGATCACATCCACAGCCGGAATCGTTTTCGTGCCGTATGCAAGAGCCGCGATTGCCTGTGCGCCCCCGACACGAAAGATTTTTCTCACTCCGAGGACCGCTGCCGCAACCAGCACATCCGGATGAATTCTTCCTTGATTGTCGGGGGGCGAAACGAGAATGATCTCTTTGACGCCGGCGACCTGAGCGGGAATAGCATTCATGAGGACGGTCGATGGATACGCCGCTTTGCCGCCGGGAATGTATAATCCAACTCTATCGACCGGACGGTACATTTGACGGAGAAAGGAATTATTACCCTCGCGAATGGTCCAGGAAGCTTGCCGTTGACGGTTGTGGAATCTTCTGATATTCTTTGCCGCTGCGTTCAAGAGCCGCAAAAATTCCGGGTCGGCATGTGCAAGAGCAGATTCTATTTCCTTGTGCGGAACGGATAGATTTTGCGCCGTGCTGCCGTCAAACTTCTTTGTATAATAACGGACGGCATCATCGCCGTCCTGTTGAACACGGCGGATGATCGCCGACACCAATCGCTCAACTTTTTTTGAGGCCGAGGGCGGATTTTTAGGAACGATGTGGGTGAATGACCGTAAAGCGCGAGCGTCGATTTGCCGCAGCATAATCCTCAGAATAAATTTTCTGGGAAAATGTAATCAAAAAACGAGCGACAATCAACGAAGGACGGCGCGGGTTTCTAGAATGGATGGAGGTCGACTTTTGCTTTCTTTTTGGAGAAAAAGCACACTTCGGCCGAACGGGTCAACGTGTTTATAAATGAATCGAGCGTATTGAAAAACAGGCAAAACGCCTAGGATGATTTTTCAGTGAGAAGCTCTTTGATCTTCTGGATCACCTCGTCATCAGTCGGGAGAACTTTCGTTGCAAAGCGCGCTACAACTTTTCCGTTCCGGTCTACGAGAAATTTCGTGAAGTTCCAGCCGATGTCTCCCTTGAAATTTGTGTCGCTCGTCAAATAATGATAGAGGGGGTGTTGATCGTCGCCCTTCACGCTGATCTTAGAGAACATGTCGAACGTCACGTGATATTTTGTGTCGCAAAAATCTTTGATCTCCTTGTTCGTCCCCGGCTCCTGCCCGCCGAAATTGTTTGCCGGAAACGCGAGGATCTTAAAACCCTCGTCCTTGTATTTTTTGTACAACTCCTCGAGGTTTTGATACTGAGGGGTGTGACCGCAGAACGACGCAACATTGACGATCATGAGGACATCGCCTTTGTAATCGGCAAGCGGCTTTTCCTGGCCGTCGATCGTTTTCATTGTAAAGCTGTACACTCCTGGATCTTTCATGGCAGTTTCCTTCTTTTCTTGCGCAAACACAAAACCGGCGAGAAAAACGACGGCGAGAAATGCGCTAAAAAATTTTCTTTTCATTGCAGTGTTTCCTTTCCAAAAAATGTATGCTTGTTTGCAAAGGCTCGATATATTGCATGTTATGATAACGATTCGACGCCATAGAACGTTCCATAAACAAAAGGGGTTCCACCGCTTCCGATGAAACCCTTCTTCTATAGAGTCCTGCGGTCGGGGCTTACGTTCCGGCGCTGTAGTCGTCCATATAATGCTTCTGCTCGGTCGTCAGAGAATCGATCTTAATTCCCTGGGTCGAGAGCTTTACTCCGGCAATTTCCTGGTCTTGTTCGACGGGGATGTCGTGCACCTTGTTCTCGAACTTCTTTCCCTTTTTAAAGTTCTCTGCGAGGCGCAGTTGCGACATAAATTGATTCGCGAACGACATATCCATCACTTCGGATGGATGGCCTTCAGCTGCCGCCAGGTTCACGAGTCGTCCCTGTGCAAGGACATAGATGCGGCGACCGTCCTTCGTGACATATTCTTCGTTGTCCGATCGAATCTCACGAATACTCTTCGTCTGCTTCTTGAGGTCGTTGAGATTAATTTCGCAATCGTAGTGCCCGGTGTTGCAGATGATCGCTCCGTCCTTCAGAAGTTTAAAGTGTCGGTCGACGATAATATCCTTCACGCCCGTTGCCGTGATAAAAATGTCGCCGATCTTCACGGCCTGGTCCATCGTCATCACGCGGTATCCCTCGAGGGTCGCTTTTAACGCTGCGGTCGGTTTTACTTCGGTGACAATGACGTTTGCGCCAAGTCCTTTTGCCCTCATCGCGACGCCTCGCCCGCAATGACCAAAGCCGGCGACGACAAGATTCTTCCCCGCAATCAAGACGCTCGTTGCACGGATAACGCCGTCGATCGTCGACTGTCCGGTACCATAGACGTTGTCGAAATCCCATTTCGTTTCAGCGTCGTTCACCGCGACGACGGGATATTTCAACGCGCCGTCGTTCGCCATCGCGCGTAAGCGATGGACGCCGGTCGTCGTTTCTTCGGTCCCGCCGATAACGTGCGGAATAAGCTCCTGATGTTTGTTGTGAACGGTGAAGATGAGGTCCGCGCCGTCGTCAAGCGTCAGGTTCGGTTTGAACTTCAGCGTTTCGTCGATGCACCAGTAGAACTCTTTCACGTTCATCCCGTGCCATGCAAAGATGGAAACACCGTCGTCAGCAAGCGCCGCCGCGACCGCATCGTTCGTCGAAAGCGGGTTGCATCCGCTCCAGCTCACTTGCGCGCCTGCCTCGACAAACGTCTTGACGAGGACTGCCGTCTCTTTTGTCACGTGCAAACATCCGGCGATGCGAAAGCCTTTGAGAGGTTTCGTCGATTTGTATTTTGCGCGCAACGCCATGAGAACTGGCATCCGCGATTCTGCCCATTCAATCAGTTTGTGTCCTTCTGCCGCCAATTTCAGATCTCTGACTTTGAAGTGTCCTTTTTTCTCGTCCATCGATTCTCCAAAATGAATAGAAATATTCCGATTGTGAACTAACAAATTTCCTTTTTTACCGGGCTGCCCGTTTGAGGGTCGGCACGAGGTCGAGAGCTTCCCACGAGAAATCTTTGTCCTCGCGTCCGAAATGGCCGTAGGAAGCGGTCTTCCTGTATATCGGTCTAAGAAGGTTGAGCCGATGAATGATCCCACGCGGAGTCATATCGATCTCCTTCCTGACGATGCGCGAGATCTCGGTGTCCGGAATTCTTCCGGTGCCGAAAGTATCGACATAAATTGAAACCGGCTCAGCGACGCCGATCGCGTAGGCGACTTGGATCTGACACTGCGTCGCCAACCCTGCGGCGACGATATTTTTTGCGAGATGCCGTGCCGCGTACGCCGCGCTCCGGTCGACCTTCGATGGATCTTTTCCCGAGAACGCTCCGCCGCCGTGAGGCGCGCGTCCGCCGTACGTATCAACGATAATTTTCCTTCCGGTCAGGCCGCTGTCGCCGTGGGGCCCGCCAATTTCAAAGCGGCCGGTCGGATTGACGTAATATTTCGTTTTCTTGTCGAGCAGGTATTCCGGGATCACCTTTTCGACGACATGATGGATGACATCTTCGCGAATTCTTTTTTGCGACGCGTCCGCGTCATGCTGCGTTGAGATGACGACGGTATCAACGCGCACCGGAGTCCCGCCGTTATATTCGACGGTCACCTGCGATTTCGCGTCCGGCCGCAGATACGGCATCAAGCGGAGGTTCTTTTTGCGGATGTCGGCAAGCCGTCGAACAAGCTTGTGCGCGAACATGATCGGCATCGGCATGAATTCCGCCGTTTCGTTGTTCGCGTAGCCGAACATCATTCCCTGGTCTCCGGCGCCGCCCGTATTGACGCCTCGCGCGATGTCGGCGGATTGCGAGTGGATCGACGAGATCACTGAACAGGAATCGGCGTCGAATTTGTATTCGGCCTTCGTATAGCCGATCTCGCGGACCGTTTCGCGGGCGATCGTCTGGAAATCGACATACGCGTTCGTCGTGATCTCTCCCCCGATCATGACGAGGCCTGTCGTGACGAAACATTCGCACGCAACGCGCGAGTATTTATCCTGCTGCAATAATGCGTCGAGGACGGAATCAGAAATAGCGTCGCAGACTTTATCCGGATGCCCTTCCGAAACGGATTCGGACGTAAAAAGATACCTCATCGAATTCATTCTCCTTCAATTGTTCTGGGTGACCGCGGACTTTCGCTCTGCGCGGGGCAGACGTCCGCGGCAGAGAAGCCCTCGTGCTTAATAAAATTCGAGTTCAGATGAATCGCCGATATTGATGTGCTTGTATCCCCCCCGGACCGTAGCGTTGCTTCCGATAATAGACTCTTCGAGTAAAGCGGACTTCACGACGGCGTCTTCGCTGATGATGGAGTTCCGCACTACGGAATCTTCAACGCTCGCCCCGGCGGCAATGGTAGTGTTCGGCCCGATGACGGAATTTTTCACAACTGCGTTTGGAGAAATGAACACCGGCGGGATCACAACGACGCCGGCGGGCGAGGAATGGGTCGAATGCTGACTCAGAAGATGTTTATTCGTGTCGAGGAGCGTTTCGGGTTTTCCGCAGTCGTACCATCCGTCGATCATAAACGTCTTGATCTTCTCCCCGTGCTCTATCATGAGCTGGAGACCGTCGGTGAGCTGGAATTCACCTTTCGTGCGGACATCTTTTTTAATCAAACTTTTTAAACATTCGAGCAAGACATCGGGTCTGCGGATAAAGTAGAGGCCTACGAGCGCAAGGTTGCTGGTCGGATTTTCAGGCTTCTCGATCAAACGCGTGATGAACCCATCCGTCGTTTCTGCCACTCCAAATCGACGCGGGTCTGTGACTTCCTTCACGCCGATGCTCGAGTATTCCCCTTTCGTCATCGCGGAAAGATTTACGTCGAACACTGTGTCGCCGAGGATGATAAGAACCGGGTCTTTCGAAATCGTGTGACGGGACAGGTAGATGGCGTGGCCGAGGCCCATCCGTTCTTCCTGTTCTACAAAATCGACGCTGATAGAATAGTTAGCCGTGATGTACTCTTTTACTTTGTCGCCAAGATATCCGACAACGATCGTCGCCGCATCGAACCCTCCCGCGATGATCTTGTCCATGATGTGCCCGATGATCGGTTTGCCGGCCACATTGAGCAGCACTTTTGGTATCGTGTATGTGTGAGGACGCAGTCTGCTCCCCACTCCGGCGACCGGAATGATAGCCCGCATAGTCTTTTCGTTAATGGACTTTTAATATACCGAAACATGGCGCGAGAATCAACCAAAACTCAGGTAGTATCTCGGTCCAAATACGAGCTGGATACTTTTCTGTTTAAATTCCTTAAAGCGTTCGCATTGGATTTGCCAAAATGTCCAAGTGTCGGCTCATTAACTCCTCGGAATTAAAGCAGCTTTTTCAATTGCACTAATAATACGGCATCGGTATATTTGTTGTGCGTTTTTATCCTTCGGAAGCATACTGCACCGGAGGAATCCTCCTCAGTGAAACCTCAAGAGCGGTTTCCTGCTAACAAGTGTCCATCCCATGGCGTGGAAATTTTTCTATAATGTTATCGTTGTACCGTCGATGTGGTGCGGATTTCACATCGCAGGATTCTTTAACAAAAAAATCCGGACCGGGATTGACGGCAGGGAAAACCTGATCGACTCCGTCGGCGCAAAGGTCGGTCAATTGCGAGGAAAATATCGCGTGTGGTTTCATTCCTCTTCTCTCGGGGAATTTGAACAGGCCAAACCGATCATCAGCGCAATTAAGCGGTCCCGTCCCGATGTCGACATCATCGCGACTTTTTTCTCCCCGTCCGGTTACGAACACTCGAAAACGTATAAGCTCGCCGACGTCATCTCATACCTTCCCTTCGACTCCCGAAAGGAAGTGGCGCAATTCGTCGACATCGTCCATCCGACAGTTGTGGTCATGGTCCGGTACGACGTGTGGCCGAATCTCATTTGGACTCTGAAAGAGAAAAAGATTCCGACCATGATCGCGAACGCGACAATGCCGAAACGGTCGCTCCGCAAGATGTTCGTCGCACGCCAGTTCCACCGGGCGCTCTATAATTGTCTTTCGGTCATCCTTTCCGTTTCCGAAGAAGACACACGTTCCTTCGGCGATTTTGGCCTTTCTTCGCCGCTTATCGAATCAATAGGCGACAGCCGGTTCGATCAGGTCCGAACGCGCAGGGACGATGCGTTACGAAAACAGCTTTTGTCCGACCGCATAACCTCGGGGAAAAAGATCTTCATCATCGGACAAAGCTGGGACGCGGACGACGCCATCGTGCTTCCCGCCCTCTGGAAACTGCAGGAACTTATGCCGCACCTTTTGACAATTCTCGTCCCGCATGAGCCGACTGTCGAGCACCTCGAGCAAATTGAATATCGACTCGAAGGCAGGAGTTCATTTATCCGATTCTCCGAGATGAACGACTACAAGAACGAAAAGGTGATCTTGGTCGACAGTGTTGGCATTCTCGTGCCGCTGTACCGCTATGGGCATATTGCGTTCGTGGGCGGAAGTTTTCGCCAGGGAGTGCATAACGTTCTGGAACCGGCGGCGTTTTCCCTTCCGGTATTATACGGCCCGAAGCATACAAACTCTCAAGAAGCGATCGCTCTCGTAAAAGCGGGCGGAGGGTTTGTCGTCCGGAATGAAGAAGAAACGTTCATGACCCTTCGATCGCTTTTTGAAAATGAACCGTTAAGATTGGAAGCGGGAAAGAAAGCGCAGGGACTTGTTGAAGAAAACCTTGGCGCCACCGAGCGTGTGTTGAAGTACCTTACACCGTTTCTCTCTTCTCATTGAAGATCGCTAGTTATCCGTCCTGCCAAGAATAAACTTCAACAAGCGGCATCGGTTCGTTTTATATTTTCATCTCGCTCCCAACGTCTCGTTGGGAACAAGATTCATAAAAATATTTGCACTGTCGGTGTCGAGTTCTTCCTCAAAAAATGCTATATTGACAAAAAGGATCATGTTTAGTCTATGACCGTTGCATACTTCGATACGATTGGCGGGATCAGCGGCGATATGACGCTTGGAGCGTTGATCCAGGCCGGGATGCCGATAGAATTTCTGCGGACAGAGTTGTCGAAACTTCCGCTCGCGGGTTATTCAGTTAACCAAAGAACGATCGAAAGAAGCGCCATCGCGGCAATAAAAGTCGACGTGGATGTTGAGGGCGAAGAAAAACATTCCGCGCCACATTCCCACGAACACGATCATCACGATCACGGACACCATGCGCATGAGCACGAACACCATGTCCACGCGCACCCTTCGAGAAGCCTCAAGGATATCCTCGCGCTCATTGAACGTTCCACGCTGGGAAAAAGGGTCCAGGAACGCGCTTCCAAAATTTTCACAGTGATCGGAGACGCAGAGGCCAAGATCCACAACACGACGCCCGAGAAAGTCCATTTCCACGAAGTCGGTGCGGTCGACTCGATCGTCGATATCGTCGGGGCGAGCATCGGTCTTGAGTATTTTGGAGTTGAGGCTGTCTATTCGTCCCCAGTAAAATTGGGGAGCGGCGGGTTCGTCGAAACACAGCATGGAAAGATGCCGATACCGACGCCGGCAACGGTCGAAATCCTTCGCGATTACCCGACGCAGTTGACGGATATTCCATCCGAGCTTACAACGCCGACAGGGGCCGGCATCATCAAAGCTCTGTCGTCGGGGCTGCTCTCGATGGAAGGGCTGCACATCCGCTCGATCGGTTACGGGACCGGATCGCGCGACATCGCGCAAGTGCCGAATCTTCTCCGCGTGTTCATCGGCACGATCGAGTCGGCACATCACTACGACGAGCTCGTCACGGTCGAAACGAATATCGACAACATGAATCCGGAAATTTTCCCGTTCGTCCTCGAACGGCTCCTCGGCAATGGAGCGCACGACGCGTTCCTCATACCGGTCATCATGAAAAAAGGAAGGCCGGGCATCGTCCTCTCCGTTCTCGTCAATCGCGGGAAGCTCGACGAGGTGCTCAAAATCGTTTTTGCCGAAACGACCACGCTTGGCGTACGAGTGCAGCCGGTTGAGCGCCGCAAAGTGCAGCGCTCTGCGAGAATCGTAAAAACTTCTTTCGGAGAAATGAAAGTCAAAGTTATCGGCGTCGACGGCGCGGAACGGTTGTCCCCCGAGTTCGAAGAATGTAAGCGTATTGCGCTAGAAAAAAATATCCCGCTCGTCGACGTCTATAAGCAGGTCGAGTCCGAGCTCCAGTAGCAGCTTCTTTATTTCCCCCCGGATCGAACACCATGAAACAAACGCTCGCGGATGTAGCGCTGCCCCTTCCTATCGACCGCGCTTTTACGTACGTCGTGCCGCCCGAGCTCGCTTCGGCAGTGCAACCCGGATGCAGAGTCAAGGTGCCGATCGGGAAAAAAAAGATGACCGGCATTGTTGTCGGCCTTCCTCATACGACTTCCGTCCGATCTCTTAAGCAGATCGAAGATGTCCTCGACTCTTTTCCGGCCGTCTCTCCTGAACTTCTCCAGTTGGCCCGCTGGATCGCCGATTACTACGCCGCTCCCCTCGGCGAGGTCCTCAAGGCTTTTCTCCCGCAAGGCATGTCTGCCAAACAAAAACGTATCGTATCGTTGCGCCGCCTACGCGACGGAGAAGCGCACAACGGAGCAGAAGCACCAACGCAAGCGCAAGCCAAAATCTTGAGCGCATTATCAAATTCAACGCGATTGTCGGTCGCCGAGCTTCAGAAACGGACGAAGGTGAGGGGCATCGATTCTGTTCTGTCCGAATTACAGGGCTCGGACCTCGTCGAGATCGTCGAAGACATGAAGGCGTTGAAATTGAAGCGAGAAAAATTCATTCTGAAAAAATCTTCTCCTGCCGAGGTTCAGACCAGGGGGAATCTTCAACGAAAGCTTTCCGCCCGGCTTCAACAGTTATCGCCGGAACCTTATCCAGTTCGTTCGTTACTAAAAGAAACCAGAGCTTCTTTATCGGCGCTGCGAAAATTTATCGAGGCCGGGTGTGTTGAAATTATCGAGCAAGAGGTTGACCGGCAAGTCGAGTTCTCTCCGGATCCAAACGCCTCTCAGATCATACCGCTTCAATTGACGAAGTTTCAGTCCAGCGCCCTCGAGCAGATCAACCATGCAGTCGCCTCAGCCGAAGCGAAGATCTTCTTACTCTTCGGCATCACCGGCAGCGGTAAAACTCAGGTCTATATTGAGGCGATACGCAAGGCGCTTCAACAAGGGAAGACTGCGATCGTCCTCGTTCCCGAGATCTCGCTCACTCCTCAAATTGTCCGCAGATTCCGCCTTCATTTCGGCAATGAAGTCGCGGTGATGCACAGCCGCATGTCCGAGGGGGAACGATACGATGCATGGAGGCATTGCCAGGACGGCAAATACAAAATTGTGATCGGTCCCCGATCGGCAATTTTCGCCCCGCTCGCGCATCTCGGCCTTATCGTTGTCGACGAAGAGCATGAGGCGTCCTACAAACAATTCGACGCCAATCCCCGCTACAACGCGCGCGACGTTGCGATCGTCCGCGCACAACAGGCAGGGGCGGTTGTTGTTTTGGGATCCGCTACTCCTTCTATAGAATCATTCTACAACGCGGAGAACGGAAAATATATTCTCCTCGAACTGCCGGAGAGGATTGACGACGCCATCCTCCCTTCCGTGCGCCTCGTAAACATGATCGACGAGCGAAAGCGGCGCTATGCCGTCATGAAAGAACGGGCAAAAAGTTTAGGCAAGAAGGCCTTCGAAGGTGGGTTCCATTCGATTTCGTCGATCCTCGAGGAAAAAATTCGCGAGAGAATCCGAAAGAAAGAAGGGATCATCCTTCTCCAAAACCGTCGCGGCTTCGCCCCGTTCATCGAATGCATGGAATGCGGACACGTCGAACGATGCGACCAATGCGATGTGACGCTCACGTATCATCTTGCGAAGAAGCACCTTCGATGCCACTATTGCGGCTCCGTAAAAGCCGCGCCAAGCGTCTGCGCTCAGTGCAAAGGAGTCAACCTCAAATTACAGGGCTTTGGGACACAGCGGGTGGAGCAGGACGTCGCGAAAATTTTTCCCGAGGCGCGCGTGCTGCGCATGGACCTCGACACGACGTCGCGCAAAGGAGCGCACGACAGACTGTTGCAGCAATTTGGGCGGGGCGAAGCTGACATTCTTCTCGGTACGCAGATGGTAGCAAAGGGGCTGGATTTTCCGCGCGTCACTCTCGTCGGCGTTATCTCTGCGGACACGCAGATGCTTCTGCCCGATTTCCGATCGGCCGAGAGGACATTCCAATTGCTGACGCAGGTCGCCGGGCGAGCTGGACGGAGTACGTTACGGGGAGAGGTTATCATCCAGAGTTATCAGACGGATCATTACAGTCTCAAGCATGTCCTCGAACACGACTACCGCGGGTTCTATGACGAGGAGCTCCGTTACAGAAAATCTGCTCTGTATACGCCGTTTGCACGGCTCGTGCTTGTCGAGTTCAAAGGTCCAGCGGAAGGAGATGTACAGCGGGCTGCCGAGGATTTCGCCGGAAGAGTCCGAAAATTATCCGAGAAAATTATTCTGCTCGGTCCGGCGGCGGCGGTGATCTCGAAAATCAAAAATAATTATCGCTGGCAGATCATCGTCAAGGCCGCTAAAACGAACGACCCGAACGCCGCATCAATGCGCAATGCGGTCGCACGGGTCGCGCGCGAATGTTCGTTGCCTTCCCCCCGTCGCGGCGTCGTCATCACCGTCGACGTCGATCCTCAGGGGATCATGTGATCCTTCTACATCCCGAAACCGGCAAACACCGTAACGGCCGTCCATAACGCCCACAACACCGCCATCACCGTCATCGTCTTTACCGTGGTCACAGAGAATAACTTGGCAAGGCCGATCGCCACGATTGCAAGGAACCAAAATGTTCCAATGTTCACAGCGCCGAGGAATTTATCGAGCTTGTCCATTGGATCGTAGTGGGAAACGGCCAATGCGAGACTCGGGGTTGCGTAAAGAGATCCCATTGCCATAACAAGGAGAAGTGTGACGATCGCCATGAGAGCCGAGATGTACATCGAGAGGCCGACCACTTCAAGGACCTTGCTGTATGTCGCCGCCGACTTGAATACCCACTTGCCTGCAAGCCAGAACACAAGCGCTAAACCGAAAAGCGTTATCGCGACAAAAATGAGCGCGCCGACGGAACCGAAGATCATAAAAAGCGGCGACCCCGGTTGAGCCGGATTTTTGGACATGGCCATATCCGCCTGCTCTTGGGTCATCTTTCCTTCAGCCACTCTCTTTTCGATCGATTTTTCCGTCTGGTCGCGGATCTGGTCCTGGATCGGCTGCTGTGAGAAAACTGCGAGGACGAACACAACCGAGATAAGCATCGACAAAACGAGCGGGATCGACCAATTGGAGTTTTGCTTTTCAGATTTTGCTACACTTTCAAATAGCTCCCCGGGGGCTGAGAAAACGTTCATCAATTTATCGGTGAAGGACATTTGGGCGCCTTCTTCGGAAGGGGGCTGCGTGGTATTGACCTCGTCCATATTCAATTCCTTTCCATGATGAGTGCTGCGGTGAGTTACGTGGGTTGAGGCATTGTTCCCTCGGAATCAAGTATAATAAATGAGAAGCGTACTGTCAACGGGGTGAGAAGATTGGTAGTGGTGCGTTTTGGATTCCCGATAGAAACGTTCGGGAATGACGTTGCCCAAGCATTCGTCATGCCCGCATGCTTCTGGCGGGCATCCACATAACGGGGAAAAAATAGCAAAACATATCACTACCGGAAGATTTGGCAATCGGCCAGCTTCAGAAACTTTCCGAAGATTTTGATCGAAAAAGTTTTAGGGTCGGCTCATTTTAAATAGAAAACCTTCGGCAGGTTTGTGCCAATCGTCAACGTAACCCTTCTTCACGCCGAGGATCTCTTGCAAAGTCTGTCAATTTTGTGTACCATGGTGCAACGGACATCGAGGTGAATATTTTATGTTTATTTCGTTCGAAGGATTAGACGGTTCGGGCAAAACCACTCAGGCAACGCTTCTCGCAGAAAAACTACGAGATCATAAGTATACCGTCGAGTTTTTCCGCGAACCGGGCGGGACGGAAATTTCGGAGCGCATCCGTGAGATCCTTTTAGACAAGAAAAATCTCGGTATGAATCAGATCACCGAGCTTTTCCTTTTTTCTGCCGCCCGAGCACAGCTTGTGAATCAGGTGATCAAGCCGGCGCTGCTCGATTCGAAGCTGGTCATTTGCGACCGTTATGTCGACTCGACGACCGCGTATCAGGGCTCCGGACGGGGCTTGCGGCTTGGCGCGGTGAAAACGATCAATGCCGTGGCGACGTTCGGATTATTGCCAGACGTGACTTTTCTTATAGACGTCCCTGTCAGCGAAATTATCGCGAGGCGGCATAAGAGCGGAGTGGCGATCGACAGAATGGAAAGCGGAGGCGGTGAGTTCTACGAAAAAGTCCGTCAAGGATATCTCGAACTTGCGAAGGAAGAACCTAAGCGCGTGCTGTTGATCGAAGGGTCGCGGCCCGTGGAAGTCGTGCACAACGAAGTATGGGGGATCGTCTCCGAGCGGCTCCCCAAAAAAAATATGTAACTCATATTGCGCAAAACGCCTGAAGACGTACCACTAAGTCGCAAAGACACTAGGGGGTGCAAAAGATTAATCTAGCGATTCCATAGAAAGAGCTTAGTAATAAAACTTTGTGTCTTGGAGTTTTTGTGGCAAAGCTTTTATGCCATGATAAGATCGAGATGTAGTTCCGTTTGATGAACGTTATCCCCCCTGTTTCCGCAGCGAAGCAATCAGTCCCTGAACATCGACGATGCTTTCCAACTTTGCCATCTGCGCATCGATCGATTTTCCTTTCCCATCGACGACATCGAAAGAGGAGAACATACTGAGGTCGCCGATATCCGCAATTTTTCCTTTCCGAACGACGCTCCCGTCGGCCTGAAGCATGTCCTCTACGTTGATCCCGAGGTCAACGACAACTGGAGCAACGCCATTTCCGACGACAAGCGTTACGCCGCGGACGATGATATCGAAAAGATTTTTTGTATTTTCGGGGAGTCCTTCGTAACGGGCGATGTCGGCCGCTTCGTACTCACCCGTCGCGATCGAGTGGCAAATGGAGAGCAGCGCTACGCAGTTCAGTTTCCTGATGGACATTTTTTCGGGATCGTTCTTTGCGCCGCCCGATTCAACAAGCACTGTGCTGGTTCCCCATTTCTGTATGTTATCGCCGAAAGCGCGCGGTTCGAACGAGTCGTCGTAACGGGAAATATGCCCGTCGATGAACGGTGAAAAAATATCGGCAAGGCGCGACGCTACTTTCTTTGCCCGGAGGCGAACTGCGTTTTCGCTTTTCGCTTTATCGATAGAAGGTGCAAGGAGGGCGATCGTTGCAACATTTCCCGATGTCCCCACAGTGTAACGCGGTTCCTGGTCATGAAGGTTGAACCCGAACTCCGGCGAATACCGGTCGCGCGTCTGTTTCAGGAGTTGCGCTTCGACCGTGCGTAACTGGAGCGCGTCGCGGTTAATGTCGATCCAATGCACGCTCCGCCGTTGAAACCGCTGCGCGCCGTCCGGGTTGAGCATGGGAATGATAAGCAGCGTCGTTTTTGAAAGAATATCGTTCACTTCTGCCGAGGACCGATGGCCGGCGATGTAAGAGAGCATGTCGAGAATTCCCATCGTCGCCGTTGGCTCGTCTCCGTGCATCTGAGACCACATGAAAATTTTCCTCTTGCCCGACCCGAGCGTAAGAAGGTTGATCGACCTCCCTTCCGACGAAGCGCCGATCTGTTCGATCGCAAGAATATCCTTCATCGACGCCTGAAGTGACCGGAGGATATTCATCATCGCGTCGTGCTTCAACCGCCTGGAGGTGATCTCTTTGATCTTGTACGAATCGTACAAATCGTACAGAATGCCTGCGAATTTGTTCAGAGCAGTATCCGAATGTTGTGCGTGCATACGGGGGTCGAAGTGAAGGACATCTCCTCTCGAGACCGGACGACCATTTGCGGTATGGCCGCTGCCGGGTTGAACGTTGTAATGTACAAACAAATCCGTGAATTTCATACGCGGATTTTGGCCGGGCCTCCCGTTGGTAGTGGGCTACTTTCAAAAACCTTCCGAAGGTTTTTTGATTGAACATTGAAAAAGCTTTGGCATTTGCTCATTTTAGATAGAAAACCTTCGGAAGGTTTGCGGTCAATCGTCAGATGTAACCCACTGCCGTCCCGTTTCCTTTATTGATTCTCCCGCCATTTTTCCGTATCTTTGAATAAATTCATCCTAAAGAACCCGAAAAGGAAAGTTCCGAGATTTTTTGTGGAACTTTTGTTTTCTCAAGCTGCAAGGAGTGTTAGTGGAAACTGCGTTTAAGACCATCACGGATTGTGATCAAGAGGTAGCTATCAGCCTTTCGCCGGAAGAGCTCGCGCCGCATTTTGAGCAGGCGTATAAAAAAGCGGCTCCGTCGATCGAAATCAAGGGATTCCGGAAAGGAAAAGTGCCGATCGCCTTGATAAAAAAATATTACGGCGAAAGCGTGGAAAACGACGCGCTGGACGACATCGCCAACGAGTCTTTTAAGAAGACCATCGAGGAACGCAACATACAGCCGATCGGCACTCCTACGATGACCGATATGAAATATAAACGCGGGGAACCGTTCTCTTTTACAATAAAATATGAGGTCAAACCGTCTATATCATTGAAGGAGTATAACGGCATACCCGTAGACAAATTTGTCCATCCCGTCAAAGAAGAAGAAGTTGCCGCTGAAATCCGACGGTTGCAGCACATCAACGCAACGTTTGAGCCGGCGGAAAAAGTCGACAGCGTGGAATTCGTAGTGACGGCCGATATTCAGGACACCGATGAAGCCGGTACGCCGATCATCGGACAGAAGCGAGAAGGGATGCGGATTTACCTCAACGAGCCGACCACCGAGCAAGAGGTCAAGGATGCGTTGAAGTCGGCGGAGGTTGGCGAAACATACCGGGCGAGCTTCGAACATCGTCATGAAGACCACACGCATAAGGTCCACATGCAGCTCACCGTCACAAAGATCGAGAAGGTGATCCATCCGGAGTTCAACGACGAGTTTGTCAAGAAAATCACAAAAGAAAAAGTCTCGAGCGCCGAGATATTCCGCAAAGAACTTTTAGCCGACCTCGAGCGTTATTGGAACGAGCGGACAGAGAAACGACTGGTGGAGGACATCACAAACGAGATCGTGCGGCGGCATGAGTTCGCCGTCCCCGAAGCGCTGGTGAAGACCTTCACGGATTCGTACATCGACGACCTGAAGAACGAGCAAAAGAACAAACAGCTCCCGCGCGGGTTCGACGAAAAGAAGTACCGCGAAGCCGTCCGCCCTTCGGCGATCTGGCAGGCAAAGTGGATGCTCATTCGCGAGCAAATTCTTGCGAAAGAGAACATCCAACTGAGCGACCAGGACCTCGAGGCGCTCGCCGAAGAAGAGTCGAAGAGGCTCGGCATCGACAAGGAACGGCTCATAAATTTTTATAAAACCTCCGAGACGGCGACAGAACGCATTCTCAACGATAAGCTACTCGCACTCCTCAAACAACGGTCGGTCATCAAGGAAGTCGTAACCGACGACGCGAGCAAGATCCTGTCGTAGGTTTCGGCAATTTTACATAGAAAGGATGTCTTGGAAATGACGCAAACCAGCAACCCTTATGAAGTGTACAACCAGCTTGTCCCGATGGTCGTCGAGCAGACAAGCCGCGGTGAAAGAGCATTCGACATCTTTTCGCGGCTGCTCAAAGAACGGATCATCTTCCTCGGCACGGCGATCGACGATGTCGTTGCAAGTCTCATCGTCGCGCAGATGATCTTTCTCGAAGCAGAAGATCCGGAAAAGGACATTCATGTCTACATCAATAGCCCAGGCGGAAGCGTGACGGCGGGACTGGCTATTTATGATACGATGCAGTACATTCGTCCCAATGTCTCGACGATGTGTGTGGGAATGGCAGCGAGCATGGGCGCCGTTCTTCTCCTTGCCGGAACGAAAGGAAAGCGGCAAGCATTGCCGAATTCGCGGATCATGATCCACCAGCCATGGGGCGGCGTTCAGGGAACTGCGACAGATATCGGTATCCAAGTCGAGGAAATTATGAAGAGCAAGACGCGCATCAACGAGATCATTGCGCATCATTCCGGCAAGACGGTCGAGGACGTTCTGCGCGATACTGAAAGGGATAAGTATCTTTCTGCAGAAGAGGCGAAATCGTACGGGCTTATCGACGCGGTGCTGACGAAGCGGGCAATCGAAACAAAGAAGGAAAAATAGGCCGACATCGTTATTCAGAGGAACTTCGATGAACCAGAAACCAAAGGGGGATGAAAAGATCCGCTGCTCGTTCTGCGGCCGCGGGCCTGAGGAAGTGACGAGCATTATCGCGGGTCCGGACGTATACATCTGCGACCACTGCGTGTCGAGTTCGGTCGACATCATCCGGAACAATATGGCGGCCTTTCCGAAGAAAAAGGGGAAGTCGAAATCGAGCCTGACGCCGGAACAGTTGAAAGAAGCGCTCGATCAATACGTCATCGGACAGGAGCAGGCAAAGAAAACGCTCTCCGTCGCCGTCTACAACCATTACAAGCGGATCGATTCGAAGGACCACCTCCAGGTGTTCGACGACGTCGAGATCGAGAAGAGCAATATTCTCCTTATCGGTCCGACGGGAACCGGCAAAACGCTCCTGGCGCAAACGCTCGCACGAATCCTCGATGTCCCCTTTGCAATCGCCGACGCCACGACCCTGACTGAAGCGGGATACGTTGGCGACGATGTCGAAACCATCCTCGTCTACCTTCTCCAGAACGCTGAATACAACGTCGAGCGGGCGGAACGCGGCATTGTCTACATCGACGAGATCGACAAGATCTCGCGGAAAAGCGACAGCGCCTCCATCACGCGCGATGTCTCGGGCGAAGGCGTGCAACAAGCGCTCCTGAAAATTCTCGAAGGAACGATCGCGGGAGTTCCGCCTAAAGGGGGACGGAAGCATCCGGAACAAAGCCTCATCAACGTCAACACAAAAAATATTCTCTTCATCTGCGGCGGCGCGTTCGAAGGCCTCGACAAGATCATTGCAAAGCGCGTCAGCCAAAACCCGATGGGGTTCGGCGCCGACCTTCGTGGGAAAAAAGACTACAACACCGACGAATATCTCAAGCAAGTGGAACCGGACGACCTTCTAAAGTACGGGCTCATTCCCGAATTCATCGGAAGACTACCGGTCATTTCATCGCTCCACTCTTTGTCGGAAGACGCGCTCCTGAACATTCTCGTCGCTCCTAAGAACGCGCTCGTGAAGCAATTTCAAAAACTGTTTAGGTTTGAAGGCGTCGAGCTGGAGTTCGAGGAAGGGGCGCTGCGGGCTATCGTGCAGAAGGCGATGGCGAGAGGTACGGGCGCGCGTGCGCTTCGGGCTGTCATCGAAGAGACGATGGTCGACATCATGTACCTTCTCCCTTCGCGGCCAAACATTACGAAGTGCATCATCACGAAAGAAAGCATCCTAAAAAAGAAAGAGCCGATGTATCTCTATGAAGAGAGAAAATCGGCCTGAGAATTTTTAGTTCGTGTTTCCGCGAGCCGGTCATGAAGCATGGCCGGCTTTTTGTTTTTAGCGGCGTCAGTTCATGTTACACGCCCCGCCCGAACAGCCGCATGTTCCCGATTCACACGAGGTATCGGAGTATTCGCCGTCATGCGCCGATGCCGGGGCGGCGGGAACCGACATCAATTTTTTGTGAGATTTTGAGCCGCACGCGGGGCATACGACATCTTCTGCGACTTCTTTCACTTTATGGTAGACGTCGTACCTCGTCCCGCACTTATCGCACTTATAATCAAATACCGGCATTAAAAATTCCTTTCAGAATCTGTTCACTTCTTGTTCATATCCTTTAGTTAAGATGCAACAACCTCACCAAAGGATTCGCCAGATTAAGAGGGTTTCCTTTGACGATTGACCGCAAACCTTCCGAAGGTTTTCTTTCTAAAATGAGCAAATGCTAAAGCTTTTTCAATGTTCAACCAATGATCCTTCGGAAGGTGGCCCACTACCGTTCATTGCTCATTGTCACAGGTTTCCGATCACCCAAGCGGCCGCAACGAGCGCCGCTGTTTCCGTCCGTAACCTCCGTTTCCCGAGTGACACCTGGACAAATCCTTCATGTTCGGCGCTTTTGATCTCTTCTTCGGTGAACCCTCCCTCAGGCCCGATCACGATCAACGCCGATGTCGGTTTTGGTCTGTGGCGCAACGCTTCTGCGATAAAGAGCGCCTCGTCGGTCTGTTCGTACGGAATGATCTTAAGGCCGAACACCGATGCGTGATGCATCACCGACACCAGCTCTGTCATCGGATAAATTTGCGGCAGATAGCTGCGTCCGGATTGCTTCATTGCCGCCAGCGCAATTTTCTTCCATCGATCTTCCCTCGCCGATTGCGCCACGCTGCGAGACGACGCCATCGGGATAAAACGGCGCACGCCAAGTTCGGTCCCTTTTTCGATCAGCCATTCCATCCGGGAAGTATTCTTCACGACCGCGACGGCAAGCGTCACTTCGATCGCGGGCTCGTTGAAACGTTCGTGTACCGACACGATCTCGCACTCGATGCTGTGATGATCGATCGAGCGAATGACCGCCTCGTAAGCGCGGTCGACGCCGTCGACAACCCAGACCAATTCCCCTTCCGATCTTCTCAACACGCGGACGATATGCTTCGCTTCGTCGTCATCGATGGTAAGAAATCGCTCCCCTACCTTCGACGGATCGACAAAAAAGAAATCTTTAGACATTATGGATAACTTTGCTTTATTGGCGACTGCCCGGTAACTACTTTAGAAAAGGATGCAGAAATTATACTTTCCCAGCATCTTTTAACGCCTTTTTTCTTTCATCACAACGACGCGCCGAGGTCGAGAATCACCTGCCCGTGATGGAATCCCGGTCCGCCGAAAGCATATTCTGCCCGGGCGACGAAGCTGTACGAAAGTAGGAAATTCAATCCCGCGCCGAAACCCGAAAGAGCGTTGTCGATAGCGAGCGGCTGCGTTCTGTACCATGCGGTTCCGGCATCCCCAAAAATCGTAAAATACATCGCATACCGGATGTCCCGGAATTGTTCGATAGGGATCTCGTCCAATCGTATGTAGTTCGGACCGATGACGGGAATGCGCAACTCGGCTTTCCCTCCGAGGATGTCTTCCCCCTCGACGATGGTGTTAAACCTTCCCCGGATCCGGTCCGTGTAACCGAAAAAAACGTGCCCATAATTCGGAACGTCCCCTCCCTGCGCGGCGCTGCCGAATATGCGGAACGCAAACGATGAATTGAAATATACGGGGATGTATCTCCTGAAATCAAACCCGTACCGTTGATAGTCGACATACGTATTTGCGATACCGAATTTGGAAATCGAGACCGTTGAAAACGTTCCGACACGGGAATATTCCCCGAGGTCCCTGGTGTCGTAAATGTACGATGCGTTCAACGAAAAGAACTGGTCGGTGCCGCCTGGCGACAACGTGCGGCCCGCGCGGTTGTCGGAAACGTTCAGGTGCGTATATTCGACCGTGGCCGTTGTGGTGCTGAAAATTGAGAACCGCTTTCCCAGCGTCACCTGGCCATCGTACGTTCGTTCGTCGAAGTTGGGGCCGTTCGACAACGAGACCAAGCTCTTATTCCTCTGGACCGAATATAAAAGTTTGGTTGAAAAAAACAGATTATGTGCCCGGTCTAACACAGGGTTGACGTATTGTACCGATGCAAACGGATCGTAGCCCAATGCGGTTTGGATACTGACAAGCTCTTTGCGTCCGCGGAAATTCGTGTGGACAACACCGGCGCCGTAGTACACATGCTGCCATGTGTGGTCCTTGAAGCCCAGTATGGGGAAAGGATAAAAATACCAACGCTCACTCACGAGCACAATGAGCGTCGCCTTGTCCGAATCCGGAATGACTTGAATATCGACCTTGTTGAAAAGCTGGAGACTGTAGATGCGGTTGATGTCGTAAGCGACGGCATCGTGCGTCACGAGCGAACCGACCTTCAGCGTCATTTCTCGTTCGATGATGAAGTCTTTCGTCAGTTCGTTGCCGGCGATGAGGATGTTCGTCACCCGCAATGTGGAATCGCGGTAGGGAATAGGTGCAGTGTCGGTCGTGTCCTGCGCAAGAGCCGGACTCATTGCTGCTGAGAAAAGAAGAAAAAAGATCGCGAGAGCTTTCATCCGGTTCCGACAATAAAAAAGTAGGCTTGAATGAGGGGTCAAGTCTACTTCCATGATATGGGAAAAGGTCAGCGCATCAAGGCGCGATGTTCTACTGCGATACACCGGTCCATGATCACCTTCAACCCCGCCGATTCCGCTGTCTGTGCGGCGTGCTCGTTGATCACTCCAAGCTGCATCCACACGCACCCAGCTCCGATCTCGATCGCTTCGTCGATAACGGGTCCGACCTCGTTGGGGTCGCGGAAAATATCGACGATGTCGATGTGGCCGGGCAAGGCCTTCAGGTTCGGGTAACATTTCATCCCGAAGACATCCTGGTATTTAGGGTTGACTGGATAGACGGTGTACTTCTTCTCCGCGAGGTACTTTGCAATGGAGCCGCTGTCGCGCCATGGCTTCGGGGATGCGCCGACAACTGCGATCGTTTTCGCCGAGCTGAGCACTGCGCGGATTTCATCGTCGGATTCGATCATGATACCGGTTCTTCAACATAGGATGAAATTGGCGGACAGACGCACATGACATTTTTATCCCCGTAGGTGTTATTGATGCGTCCCACGCTCGGCCAGAATTTATGCTGCCGCACCGAAGCTAACGGATACACAGCCTTGGACCTCGGATAGGGGTGGTCCCATTCGTCTTTCGCCGCTTCCGCCGCCGTATGAGGGGCGTTTTTGAGAACATTGTTCTTCGGGTCGGCATTGCCGCTTGCAATTTCTTCCATCTCTTTCTTGATGGAGATGAGAGCGTCCGCAAACCGGTCGAGCTCCGCCTTCGATTCGCTTTCTGTCGGTTCCATCATCAACGTATCGTGCACTGGAAAGGAGACCGTCGGAGCGTGGAAGCCGTAGTCCATCAACCGCTTGGAAATATCCTCGACATCGACGCCGCATCGCTCCTTGAACTCTTTCATGTCGAGGATGAATTCGTGCGCGACTCTTCCGTTCTTTCCTTCATAGAGGATTTTAAAATACGGCTCAAGTCGTGCTTTCAAATAATTGGCATTGAGTATCGCATATTCCGTCGCCTCTTTCACTCCGTCCGGCCCGAGCATTTTGATATACGCATGCGTGATCAAGAGAATGCTTGCGCTCGACCACGGGGCCGAGGCAACCGCATGGATAGATTTTTCGCTTCCGATCCTTACAGCGCTATGACCCGGTAAATATGGAGCGAGGTGTGCGGCAACGCATATCGGACCCATTCCCGGACCCCCGCCGCCGTGCGGGATACTGAATGTTTTGTGAAGATTGATATGACAGACGTCGGCGCCGATCATGCCGGGACTCGTGAGACCCACCTGTGCATTGAGGTTCGCTCCGTCCATATACACTTGGCCGCCATGTCGATGGACAATGCTGCAAATTTCTTTGATCTCTTCCTCGAATACGCCATGCGTCGACGGATACGTGACCATGAGCGCCGCGAGATTTTTGCCGTGTGTTTCCGCTTTTGCACGGAGGTCGGCGAGATCGATATTCCCGTTCTCATCGCACGCCACGACGACGACCTTCAAGCCCGCCATCACGGCACTCGCAGGGTTAGTCCCATGAGCCGAGGAAGGAATGAGCGCAACGTTCCTGTTCCGTTCTCCGCGGTCGGCGTGAAAGGCGCGGATGACAAGGAGTCCGGTGAATTCCCCTTGCGCACCCGAATTCGGCTGCAGCGAGGCGGCCGCCAATCCCGAAATTTCACACAAATCGGATTCGAGCTCGCGAAATATCTGTTGATACCCCTCCGCTTGGTCGAGCGGCGCGAATGGATGAAGGTGTGCGAACTCATGCCAGCTCACGGGCAACAATTCCGATGCTGCATTGAGCTTCATCGTGCACGAGCCGAGAGGGATCATCGAATGTGTCAGGGAGAGGTCCTTGTTTTCGAGAGTCTTGATGTACCGCATCATTTCAGGCTCCGAATGGTACATCGAAAAAACCGGATGTTGAAGATACGGGCTTGAACGTCCGAATGGTTTGGCCATCTCCGCTTTTAAGGACGAATACTTCTTACCGACATCGTCGTGCCGATGGGGCGCATGTGCTGCGTGAGCAAAGATCTCTTTCACCGCGACAACATCGTTAAGCTCTGTTGTCTCGTCGAACGACACGCCAATATGCGTTGCGTCGATCCGCCGGAGATCGATCTTCTCCGCCAACGCCGCTTGATAAATGGCGTCCGCATGTTTTCCGGCATCGATGAGAAGCGTGTCGAAGTAGTGTGTGTTCAACTGCCGGAAGCCCGATTCTGTCAACTCCCTGTCGAGCAGCGTCGCAAAAGTATGGACCCGCGAAGCAATCTTTTTGATCCCGCCTGGTCCGTGGTACACGGCATACATTCCGGCCATAATTGCGAGAAGCGCCTGCGCCGTGCAGATGTTCGACGTCGCTTTTTCCCGACGGATGTGCTGTTCGCGCGTCTGCAGGGTCATCCTGTAGGCTCTGTTGTTTTGCGCATCGACCGAAACGCCGATGATCCGCCCGGGCATGTGCCGGATGAATTCATTTTTTGTGGCGAAATATGCGGCATGCGGTCCGCCATAGCCCATGGGGACGCCGAATCGCTGCGTGGAACCGACGACGACATCGGCCCCGAATTCTCCGGGAGGAGTCAACAGTGCAAGGCTAAGAATGTCAGCCGCAACGATTGCCAGAGCGCCGGCTTTATGAACAGAGGCAATAAATGCACGATAGTCGACAACGGCTCCGTTGTTGTCCGGGTATTGTACAATCGCGCCAAAATAGCTGTCATCAATATCTGCATCAGTATGATCGCCCACGACGATTTCTATTCCGACAGCTTCTCCGCGCGTTTTGATGACGTCGATTGTCTGCGAAAAGCATAAATGGGAAACAAAAAAGCGGTCTCTCGTTTTTGTGTCGGATCTTTTGTTAACGATGCCAAACGCCATCGTCATCGCCTCAGCAGCCGAAGTTCCTTCGTCGAGAAGCGATGCATTCGCCACCTCCATCCCCGTCAGGTCTGTGACCATCGTTTGAAAATTAAGCAATGCTTCCAGTCGCCCCTGGGATATTTCGGGCTGATAAGGCGTATATTGAGTGTACCACCCCGGGTTCTCAAAGATGTTCCGTTGAATCACGCTCGGCGTGACGCATCCATAGTATCCTTGCCCCAGCATCGACTTGTAGACTTTGTTTTTACGCGCAACGTCGCGCAGGGTCTTCAAAAATTGATGCTCGCTTCGAGCTGGAGCGAGCTTGAGAGACCCGCGCATCCGGATACTGGCCGGAACTGTTTGGTCGATCAATGCATCGAGGGAATCGACGCCGATCGTCCGCAGCATAGAATCGCGATCTTCTTCATCGGGACCTATATGGCGGGATGTGAATTCCTCTTCTTGAAATATCTCGTTGATCATGTCGGCAATAATTGAAATCTGTAGGCAATTTATCTATAGAGAAACGGTGCCCGCGTCGGGTTCCGATTTGCGTCGTTCAATAAGCGCCAGAACGTTTTCCGCGGCAGCTTGTTCCGCTTCTTTCTTATTCTTTCCAATTCCCGAACCCGAAAGACCTTCCCCTAAAGATACCTCGACCGTAAAAGTCCGGTCGTGGTCGGGCCCTTCTTCTCTCACGATCGCATAGCGTGGGAGCGGTTTGCCGTTACCCTGGGCGTATTCGAGCAATGCGCTTTTGTAATTATCGTTTTCATCGCGCAACGTCCCCTCTTCCAGGGCGCTGGTAAGCTGGCGAATGACAAAGCACTTGGCCTCCTCCAGCCCGCCATCCAGATAGATCGCGCCGATGACGGCCTCATACGCATCTGCGAGGATGGTGTCGACGCCTTTCTCCGCCGCTTGTGCTGCGCTGTTGCTAAGCAGAAGGAACTCACGGAGGAAAATTTTTTTCGCGTACGTCGCCAGCGCTTTCCGATTGACCATGCGTGCGCGCATCACCGTCAGCTCGCCTTCTTCCGAATCGGGATGTGTCGCGTATAACCTCTCGGCAACGACCATATTGAGGACAGAGTCGCCGAGGAATTCAAGCCGCTCGTTGGACGGTAGTTTTGTCGGCTCCATAAATTGGAGATAGGACCTGTGGAGCACCGCTTGCACAAAGAGATTCTTGTCGCGAATCCGATGCTGGAGGACTTTCTCGAATTTCGCAAAGTCTATTTTGGCGGATAAATCAGAAAGAGGTTGCGCGGGGGGCGCTGACGAGGTGCGGAAAAATGTTTGAATCCATCGACGTAAACTGCTCACACGGTTATTATCCTCTTAATTCTCCTGATACTTTTTGAACAGCACGGTCGCGTTGTGCCCGCCGAACCCGAATGTGTTGCATAGTGCGATGTTCACCGTCCGTTCGATAGATGTATTCGGAACGTAGAATAAATCGCAGTCCGGGTCCGGCGTTTCATAGTTGATCGTTGGATGGATCTTGTTCTCCACGAGGCTCATGATCGTAGCGATTGAACCGATGGCGCCCGAAGCGCCGAGCAAATGACCGACCATAGATTTTGTGGAGTTGATGGCCAATTTTTTTGCGTGCGCACCGAACACCGTCTTCATCGCTGCGGTCTCATTCCGGTCGTTCGCGGGAGTCGACGTGCCGTGCGCGTTGACGTAATCGACATCCTCCGGCATTACCCCGGCGTCGCGGATCGCCGCGTTCATCGACCGGACTGCTCCTTCGCCCCCCGGGGCCGGGTCGGTGATGTGGTGTGCGTCTGCCGTAAACCCTACGCCGCCGATCTCGGCATAAATTTTCGCCCCGCGTTTGATCGCATGGCCGAGTTCTTCGAGAATGAGGACTCCGCCTCCTTCGCCCATGACAAATCCGTCGCGGTCTTTATCGAACGGCCGGCTGGCCTTTTGCGGCGCGTCGTTGCGCGTCGACATCGCCTTCATCGCATTGAAGCCGCCGATGCCCATCGGGCAGATGCTGGCCTCGGACCCGCCGCCGAACATGATATCCGCGTCGCCGCGCTGAATAAGAATAAACGCATCTCCGATCGCGTGTGAAGCGGTCGCGCACGCGGACGTCGTCGCGTAGTTCGGTCCTTTAAGGCCGTACTTCATCGAGATCCTTCCGGCGGCGATATCCGCGATCATCATGGGAATGAAGAACGGGCTGATCCGATGAGGTCCCTTTGTTTCGACCAACGTCTCGTGCTGCCTCTGGAATGTCAGCATCCCGCCGATCCCCGAACCGAAAATGATGCCTGCCCTGTCCTGAGAAATTTTTGTGAAGTCGATCGCAGAGTCTTTCACCGCCTCTTCCGCCGCCGCAAGCGCGTACTGCGCGAACGGATCGACACGCTGAACAAGCTTGCGGTCCATATAGTTAAGGGGGTTGAATCCTTTCAGCTCTGCCGCAAATTTCGTATCGTACTGCGCCGTGTCGAAGTACGTGATCGGTCCGGCGCCGCTGACTCCTGCCAGGGCATTTTTCCAAAACTCCGCGACCGTGAGACCGATAGGCGTCACCGCGCCCATTCCGGTCACCACAACCCGCCGCGCCTTTCCGTTGAACGACATCGCCTCTTCCTTTACCTGTTGTCAGATTACAGCAAAGAACATAATGTCCGCCCTCGGCGGACATTATCGACATCTTTCACTAACTCGTTCCCGACCCGATGTTACGAAACTTTTGCCGACAAATACTTCACCGCATCGCCTACAGTCGAAATCTTCTCGGCGTCTTCGTCCGGTATCTGAAGGTTAAATGCTTTTTCAAATTCCATGACCAGTTCGACAGTGTCCAATGAATCGGCGCCAAGGTCGTTTGTGAACGAGGCTTCCGGCGTGATCTGCGCTTCGTCCACGCCCAGCTTGTTCACAATGATTTCTTTTACCTTTGCGGATACGTCAGCCATAAAAGTATCTCCTATAAATATGTGATGTTAGTGCGTCCGTGACATAAACTTTACATGACAATCCCGCCATCGACACAGATGACCTGACCCGTAATGTAATCAGCTTCCGACGAGGCAAGAAAACGAACGACGCCCGCAACCTCTTCCGGTTTGGCGATTCGTTTCAATGGAATCATGGCTAAGATAGCTTCTTTTTGTTTCTCATTCAACTTTTGAGTCATATCCGTTTCGATGAATCCGGGTGCGACGACGTTTGCCTGGATATTGCGCGAGGCAAGCTCTTTAGCGACTGTTTTTGTAAGACCGATGACGCCCGCTTTAGATGCCACGTAATTCGCCTGCCCTGCATTGCCGGTGATCCCGACGATGGAAGAAATGTTGATGATCTTTCCTGACTGCTGGCCCATCATCAGACGACACGCTGCTTTCGTAAAGGCGAAAACGCTTTTAAGGTTGGTGTCGACGACAGCATCCCAGTCTTGCTCGGACATCCGCATGAGGAGGCCGTCTTTCGTGATCCCTGCGTTGTTGACAAGAATGTCGAGCCGCCCTAGCTCGTCGATGACTTTTTGCACGATCGCTGCTGCCTGGGCAAAATCGCTTGCATCCGATTGGAACGCTGCGGCGCGACGTCCCTTGGAACGAAGGTCGGCGACAATTGCATCCGCAGACTCCTTCGAACTCTTATACGTGAATGCAACATCCGCTCCCGCCTCCGCGAGCGCCGTGACGATCGCTTTCCCGATCCCACGCGTCCCTCCTGTGACAAGGGCGATTTTATTTTGAAGTTTAGCGTCGGACATTTTTTTATTTAATAGTAAGCGATGGACCGGTCTTGAGTTGTAACAGAGTTTTGTAGCCTTCGTGTCCAAGCACAAATTCTAATTCCTCTTTGCACGCCTCGATAAGAGACGAGCCGGGGTCGGCGACAATGGCGCAGCATTTCGGCTTATGTTCGGGAAAATCGTCGTAAATAACCACATTGTCTTCAACGGTAATCGGAAAAGCGACGCAGAAGAACGGCTTCAACGCCCACCGGCCGAGCTTCTCTTCAGTCCCCGCTCGTTGCAGGCTGCATCGGCCCGACTTATCAAGAAATACGCATTTGTTGTTGACGACTTCGGTCCCGAGCGCCTTTCCCGAAGGAAAGTCGCTGTCGTCGATGATCTCGTTATCGAACCATCCCTTTTCATCCTTCAGCTGCGTCTCGTCCATATACTTTTTGACGATCTCTTTATTGGCAAGAATGCGCTCTTTCTCCGCCGGGTCCAAATAGACCCCTCCGGCACAGCACGTCGACTCGCATGCGAATGGTCCGCACCCGGATGCAAACCCCTGCTCAAAAAGAGCCGGGTCGATTTGATATTTTCCGATATGGAGCGCCGTTGGCGTCATTATTCTTCTGTTACACTTTTGCTGCCGAAGCGACCTGTGCTGCGGTATCGATTCCCGCCGCTGAGGCGGCCGGAGCTATCCTTTTCACCAAACCCTGCAGAACTTTTCCGGGACCGATTTCAACGAAGTTCGTTACGCCGTCATCCGACATGTGCTGAATGGTCTCCTCCCATCGCACGGGACTCGTTACTTGTTCGAACAGCGACTCCCTGATTTCATCCGCCTTGCGCACAGGGCGCGCAGAGACGTTTGCGTAGACCGGGATGGCGGCGTCGCGGATGTTCATGGCGTCGAGCGCCGCTTTCAACCCATCCTTTGCTGACTGCATTAACGGGGAATGAAATGCTCCGCTTACAACAAGTTCTTTCACTAATTTAGCTCCGCGTACTTTTCCCAACTCCATCGCTTTCCGAACTCCGCTCACCGACCCCGAAATGACGATTTGGCCTGGAGAATTAAAATTGGCCGCCTGCACGACGCCTTCTTTCCATGCTGTGCAGCAAATCTCTCCGACGGTCTTCGTATCGAGCCCGACAATTGCGGCCATCGTTCCGGCGTTTTCTTCCCCCGCTTTCTGCATCAACTCTCCCCGCAGACGGACAAGCGTGAGCGCATTTTCTAAGGTTAGAGCCCCTGCGGCAACCAGCGCTGAATATTCTCCAAGAGAGTGGCCCGCAACCATCGAAGCGTCAGTCGGCCGGAGCAAAGCCCACACTGCCATGCTGTGAAGGAAAATTGCCGGCTGCGTGTTCTTCGTTTGTTTGAGTTCAGCTTCCGGGCCTTCGAAACAGACTTTCGACAATGAAAATCCAAGAACGTCATCGGCTCTCTGATAGAGCTCTTTCGCGACGGGAAATTCAGCAAATAAATCCTTTCCCATCCCAACGTATTGCGAGCCCTGGCCTGGAAAAATGTATGCTGTTTTCGCCAATGTTCTTTCAGATTCGTGGTTCTTAGTTCGTGTCTCTTGGTTCGTGGTTCTTAGTTCGTAGTTTTTGGTTCTTGGTTTTTAATTCCTAATTCCTCATTCATAATTCTTAATTGCTTTTCGGTTCTTCCATTCCCCACTTCACCAATACTGCGCCCCAGGTATACCCGGCGCCGAAGCTCGAGAGAACGAGGTTCTGTCCTTTTTTAATTTTCCCTGCAAGCCACCATTCGGATAGGCAAAGCGGAATCGTGGCCGCCGTTGTATTTCCGTATCGGTCGATGTTGATCATCACCTTCGACGGGTCCAAGCCCATTCGCTCGGCGCATGCATCGATGATCCGCAGGTTCGCTTGATGAGGGACGAGCCAATCGACGTCCTTGCCGGTGAGGTTGTTCCGTTTCATGATCTCGGCCGAGACGTCGGCCATGCCAATCACAGCGACCTTGAACACGGCTTTTCCGTCCTGAAAAATGTAGTGCATCCTTTTATCGACAGTCTCATGCGTCGAGGGGTTCAGACTTCCGCCGCCGGACATATAGAGCGAACATCCGCCCGAGCCGTCGGAATAAAGTCGATGGTCGATGATTCCAAATGAGTCGTCAGTTGTCGGTTCAAGCAACACAGCGGCGCCCCCATCTCCAAAGAGAATGCAGGTATTGCGGTCCGTGTAGTCGACAATTGAACTCATTTTGTCTGCGCCCACAACTACCACTTTCTTGTACGCTCCGCCCTCAATCAGCTGAGAACCTATCGTCAGCGCATAGACAAACCCGGAACAGGCGGCGTTGAGGTCGAAGCCCCATGCATTCCTCGCTCCGATCTTGTCCTGAATGACGCACGCGGTGGACGGAAAAAACATGTCGGGGGTAACCGTCGCAACGATGATGACCTCGATCTCCGTCACATCGATGTTACGATGCGAAAGCAATTGTTTGATCGCGCCGACCCCAAGGTCCGACGTGGCCCCTTTTTCAAGGATACGTCGTTCGCGGATGCCAGTCCGCGTTCGGATCCATTCATCGTTCGTGTTGACCATTTTCTCGAGTTCCCGATTTGTCAGAATTTTTTCGGGGGCGTAGTGGCCAACGGCTGTGATCATCGCTCGTGTCTTACCCATTCAACCCTTCAGCGTTATTTTCTCGTAATGACTGTTCAATGTGGATATTGATTTTCCTGTTCACCATTTCGTCGGCTCGCAGGATCATATTCTTTATCGCTTTCGGCGTGGAGCTTCCGTGACCGATGATCGTCACCCCGTTCACTCCGAGCAGCGGGACGCCGCCGAATTCCTGATAGTCGAAATCTTTAAAGATCTTCCGCAGCGGGTTTCGCAGCAATCCCATAAGCAATTTTTGAAATATACCCTCGTCCGCGTAATTTTTGAATTTCACCTTAAGGAATGAGGGAACGCTCTCGGCAAACTTCAGCAAGACATTGCCGACAAATCCGTCGCAGACGACGACGTCGGCTTTACCTTTCAAAATATCCCTTCCCTCGATGTTCCCGATGAAATTCATCTTGTTTTTTCCCGCGGCGAATTTGACGAACGCTTCTTTGGTCCGTTCATCGCCCTTTGTTTCTTCTTCGCCGACATTGAGCAATCCAACGCGCGGGTTTTTCTTATTGAACATATACTCCGAATAGATGCTTCCCATAATGCCGAACTCGTACAGAAAATGCGGCTTACAGTCTGTTACCGCCCCTGCGTCGACGATGAGGGTCGGGCCGGTTTCCGACGGAAAAATCGCGGCGACAGTCGGACGGCTGACTCCCGGTATTCTGCCTAACAACAACGTAGATGCCGCCGTCACTGCGCCCGTATTCCCCGCGCTGACGAATGCGTCGACGCCCTTTTCCTTGTGAAGCATCATCCCGACGACAAGGGAAGAGTCCGGCTTTTGCTTCAGAGCGACGACCGGCGAATCATGCATGTCGATGATCTGGCTTGCCGGATGCACGGAGATGGATAATCCGCCCGTCGAGCTCTTGGCAAGTTCGGCATCGAGCGCTTCTTTTCGGCCGACAAGGACGACCTCGAACCTGTTTCCCGTCTCTCGGAGCGCGTCTACTGCGCCCAAGACCTCGTTGATGGGCGCAAAATCGCCCCCCATCGCATCAACGGCAATTCGCAACTTTCCCGGTGCCTGGTTCAAAGAATATCCCGCGGCATTGTGGCTAATTGTTCTCGACGATGGACGTCGCGTTCCGGCTGCGACGCGTTATGTTATGCTTCCTTGGGAATGACAATTGAACGGCCGTTATAGTAGCCGCAATTCGGACAAGCCCTGTGAAGGAGTTTCGGCTCGTGGCAATTCGGGCATTCCGCCAACGCAGGTGCCGTTGCCTTGTAGTGAGTTCGGCGTTTACGGCCGCGGGTTTTTGAGTGGCGACGTTTTGGGTTTGGCATTGCAGTGATTCCTTACAATAAATTAGTTTCTTTTTTTTAAGATCGAAACTTCCGCGAGTCCGGCAAGCTTATTCCATCGCGGGTCTATGTCATCGAGCGAACAATCGCAACGACCGTCGCTCGTATGATTCAAATTTTTTCCGCAGCGCGGGCAGAGCCCGGCGCAATTTTCCTTACACAACAATTTCAACGGAACCGAGAGGAGAATGATATCACGGACATCCGATGATATATCGATCATGTTCTCATCCGGAGCGAGGATGCGGACATCCTCCGCCTCAGATCGTTCGTCAGAGTTCCACACGTAGAGAGTTTGCAGTGCAGACTTCATCTGTGTCCGGAACTCTTCTAAACAACGGTCGCAATGGAACAACGCATTCGCCGAGATGTCGCCGCGCAACAGCAATTGGCGGCTCGATTTCTCAACGACGACACGGGCCGAAACCTCCCCGTCAAACCTCTCGTCCAATCCGATTTCAGCCGCACTTTTCGATAGATCGTACTCATGCGTTCCCTGAGAAAGATTCGAGATGTTGATCTTCACACAATGCTCCTTCGAAACCTTCCTCTAAAAATCATCGAAAACTCTCAAAAAACGCAGGTTTGGTCAAAAAAGTATGCTCAATATAGCCATCTTCGACAAGAGAGTCAAGAATTCGGCACCGTCATCCCTCGATGTTCTTCCTCCATAATTCGAATGTTATCCACCACAACACTTCCTTCGAGAGATGTTGGTTCCCGCCGTAGTATCCTTTAATTTTTGCCGCCACCTTTGAGTAGTCGTATGGGCCATACTCTTTGGTTGTTCTCGAATTCAAGAGGTCGAATATAAGCTCTTTTGCCGAGTCCAGAAACTGCATAACAGATGTATCTTTGTAGGCATAGCCGAGCATGCTTTTTGTCTTTGTGAAAAGAACCGCCGGAAGGTTGCGGAAGGAATAAGGGTAAGTTGTGTCGTACTTTATGAGAGGATGTCGAGTGAGAGATGGACGATGACGCGTGATAATTTGGCGCATCATATTCCCATTCTTCCGTTTTTCAACCGGGATGCGGAAAATAATCTTGATGAGACTAGGTTGATTAAACGGCATGTAGTTTACGATCATCCCGTCAACCCTCGCCTGCTCATCGCAGCAAAAATTTGGCACCCGCGTCCGAACTATCCATAGGTCTAAATAGTTTCCAAACCCGATGTCGCTTATCTTCGGCATTGAATCGAGGATAGTTGCAATCTCGTTCTCTACCCCTCGGTTCATTAACGCGTTAACCTCGGAGTTGAAAATATCAGCCCTCGCAACTTTTAATATCTGTGCGACGGCGCCGGCATCTTTTAAGGCGATCGCTTTTCTCCCTCTCAATGCCAGGCGTTTAAGAAACTGCCGCCGACCGACTTCCGCAAAAGCGCCGTCGACGACGTAATATCTCTCAGGGTCAATATCTTTATAGTGCCGGAGTCGTAACATGGTTGAAACCGATTCGACCAGATTGGTTTCGGCTACATAGTTTTTGAAAAGCCCCGCCACTTCAGAAATAGGGGGAAGCGGAGAGTCGAGCGTGATATGACGAATGCTCTCGCTTCTTGCTATAGCGCTGGCGATGCGAACATCGGGTTCCAATGAATTTCCGAAGGTGTGGGTATGAAACTCACTATTTCCCGAACCGAGTAAAAGCGATAATAGGAGGCGGGAATCAAAACCTCCCGATAACCCAAGGGTCATTCTCAGACGGGGATCGATGACGGGGTTCAGACATTCCATCAACACATGGGTATATTCATCAATCCCTGAGAGCGGAGACATTGTCGGCTCGAACCATTTGAAAGAGGAGGTTACTCCGTTTGAATCGACGGTTAACCTTCCGGACGGACCAAGTCTTTTAACCCCTTGAACGGGGCTGTCATAAACAAGCTGGTTGATGAATATCCACCGCGAGCCTAACTTTTCAAAATCGACGCTTTGCCGACAGGAAAACTTCGCCGCCCAATCGAGCCTGGAGCTGATAACTACCCCGTCGGGAGTCTCTGCCCAATAAACTGTCCGAAGGCCGAGACCATCCGTAAAACATTCACATTGTCCGTTTTCATAACGAAGAAAGAGAAAGTGCCCGTCGATATTTTTGAGCTCTTCGTCCTTCACCGCCCCCCACTCCTTCTTCGTGAAGCGCGTCCTCTGAGAACCGATTTTTCCAAATGCAGACCCGAGCGCGATCCAAAACTTCGGCGGCCTCCCGACTTCAGTATCCGCTGCGGAGGAGCAACAAGTAGCGGGCAACCCGCCCGCCGCGACATAAAAATTCCTGTTGCCGGCAAAGGTTGCAAGCGGTTCGTCATGGATTGCTTTGCAACGGGAAAGAGTTGCTTCAGAGATGTCACGGCCGAGCACGCCGAATAGCCAGCTCATCAGAACCCCATTATGTGAGAGAGACCGTCAAAGTGTACTAAAAAAATCCTTTATGCGCTATATATTCTATGGAGTGCCTCTGGCTGAAAATGAACTGGGCACTCGAAACTTTTGGTCAGTTCATTGTAAAGGATTTTGGCGAACTCAGAGAGAAAAGTGTCCGATTCATTTCTGGAAATTTTTAAGGGCTTACGACACGAAACCATCGCCTTTCATTTTTCCCCTACCCGCCCTTGACAACGACATCAGAATTATGTTTATTAGTATTGTCGTAGAGGAGCGGTACGCATTAGTAGTTGAAGGGAGAGCGAAACGTCTCGATGAACTTCAACAAAAGGGCGCAATAAGTTTACCGCCGAAAGTTGTGTTCGGTTTCTGTGCATAACTTGGGCTGCAGAGTGAAGAACCTGCAGACTGTCATCCCGGGCGATAGTCGGGATGGAGCGCTACCGACGATCTGCGTTGATGTTCGGCGAGCTGCTGAGGCAGCGATACATTTACTCATTCGGTCGACCATAAAAGTAGAGAGTCTGGTGCTCCTCTACTTTTTTCTTTTTATGGCAGAGGTTCGGATCCTCTGCATGTAAAGGACACACGAATGAAGATAGTATTGCTCGGATACGGACGCATGGGGCAGGATATTGAAAAAGTTGCCGTCGAAAGAGGGCACGCCATTGCTGCCCGGTTTACGATTGACGACCCCCTTCCGGAACTTACCAAACTTTCCCCCGAAGTGAAAAGCGCGGATTGCGCGATCGATTTCAGCTCTCCCGATGCGACAGCCCACCATATTCACACCCTTGGCCCACTCCATGTACCCCTCGTTGTTGGAACAACCGGATGGAATGACCAGCTTGCATCCCATGTGAAATTTATCCGGGAATGCGGAGGGACGCTCCTGCACGCTTCAAACTTTTCCGTCGGGGCATATATTCTTTTCCATCTCGCGGCCGAGGCGTCGAAACTCGTCGACCGTTTTCCCGAGTATGATGCCGCCATTCATGAGACCCACCACCGGTTGAAGAAGGATGCACCGAGCGGAACAGCGCTGCATTTGGCAAAGAAGGTTCTCATGGCGCTTAAACGAAAAACCGAGATCGTTACATCGCTCAACAATCGGGCGATCGAACCCCACGAGCTCCTCGTAAGCAGCAGCCGCATCGGAAGCGTTGCGGGGACACATACTCTGACGTTTGAATCCGACGCCGACGCGATCGAGATCACCCATACCGCTCATACCAGAAGGGGCTTCGCTCTCGGTGCGGTGGCCGGCGCAGAATGGGTGCGGGGAAAAACTGGCGTATTCACGATAGAAGATTTTGTATTGAATAAATAATTTTTCAACATCAACGAGAGGTTACCTATGTCTTCACAATTTTCATTCCGCGGGGTCGCGACAGCTCTTGTCACCCCGATGCTTGCCAGCGACGGTACAGTGGATGAACGATCGCTCCGGGCGCTTGTCGATTTTCAGATTACGAACGGGGTCAACGGACTCGTTCCTTGCGGCACAACGGGGGAAAGCGCGACGCTTAATCATGCCGAGCACCACCATGTCATGGACGTCGTCGTCGAACAGGCAGCCGGCCGCGTTCCGGTCATCGTCGGCGCAGGGAGTAATTCCACGCACGAGGCCATTTCGCTCACTCAGCACGCGCGCGCCATCGGGGCGAATGCGGTGCTATCAATCGCACCGTACTATAACAAGCCGACGCAGTCAGGATTTTTCGAACACTACAAAGCGATTTCTGAATCCGTCGACATCCCGATCATCGTGTATAACGTACCGGGAAGAACGGGGAGCAACATCAACGCGGAGACAACGCTCAAGATCGCGGAGCTTCCCGGCATTGCCGGAATTAAAGAAGCCTCGGGGAACATGCAGCAGGTCATGGAGATCCTCCGCCACCGTCCGTCTCATTTCACCGTTCTTTCGGGCGACGACGCATTGGCTCTCCCGTTGCTGGCTCTCGGCGCTGATGGAGTAATCTCGGTCGTGTCGAACGAAACCCCCCGACTGTTCTCCACCATGGTGCGGCTCTGCCTTGAAGGAAACTTCGCGGAGGCACGCGGCATCCATGAAGAATTGCTGCAGCTGATGAACTTGAACTTCATCGAATCAAACCCCATTCCCGTAAAAGGTGCGCTTGCGATCATGGGAATCATCGAAGAAGCGTACCGGCTTCCATTAACTCCGATGACGACCGACCACCGGTTTGCCATCAGGCGCGCTCTTGAAGAACTTCATCTCATGGAAACCCAGAAATGAATCTCACTCCCGAATCGCTCCCTTCCGTCATCGAGGACATCACTTCCTCAAAAAATGGCGCAACAAAAAATTTCGAGGAAGAAGCGTTCGAACTTTTTATCGGCCTTCTTGATGCGGGACGGATCAGAGCCGCCGAAGCGGTGGGCGAAGAATGGGTGGTGCATGAATGGGTGAAAAAAGGGATCCTTCTCGGGTTTAAGCTTGGTATGTTGAAGGCGATTCCTGCCGCCGGTCCGTTCACATTCTTCGACAAACACACGTATCCGGTAAAGGATGTTGCGCTGGAAAATAATATCCGGATTGTTCCCGGTGGAACGTCGATCCGTCGAGGGGCCTATGTCGCGCCGGGCGTCATTATGATGCCCCCCTCCTACGTCAACGTCGGCGCTTATATCGGCGAGGGAACGTTGATAGATTCACACGCTCTCATCGGGTCGTGCGCTCAGGTCGGAAAAAGGACGCATATCAGTGCGGCGGCACAAATTGGCGGAGTGTTGGAGCCGATGAACGCACTTCCCGTCGTGATTGAAGACGACGTTCTTATCGGAGGGAATTGCGGTATTTATGAAGGTACCGTGGTCAAGAAGAGAGCGGTGATCGCGGCGGGAGTTATTCTTACCGGATCGACCCCGCTGTACGATTGTGTGAACCGTAAAATCATCAAGAAATCTGCTTCCGGTTCGCTGATCGTCCCGTCGAATGCAGTTGTTGTCGCAGGATCGAGGATGATGACCGGCGAGTTCGCGCGGACCCACCGCCTCGGTATCTATACGCCGTTAATCGTCAAATACCGGGATTCCGCCACCGATGCCCGTACAGCTCTCGAGGAGGCGTTGAGGTAGGGGGGGCCGCCGCGGAAAAATTATCCCGCCTTTTCTTCCACGGCGGGTTGCTCAGCGGTTGGAGGAGGCAACAGCTGGTCCTGCACGTAATCCACGGTTTCCATCAAAGCGTCGGCGAACTTGTCAAAATCTTCTTTGTACAAAAAAATCTTGTGCTTCTCGTATTCTTCTTCGCCGACCCTTTTGCTTTCCGTGATCGTGATATAAAAATCCTTTTCGGATTTCGTCGCTTTCACGTCAAAAAAATACGTGCGTTTTCCCGCGCGCACTCGCTTTGTAAAAATCTCGTCCTTATAGGTTGAATTTTCCAAGAGTGCTTCCTCCTTCGAATGGATTTGTGTTGTATGTAAGGCAAAAGTTAAAGGTATAAACGGTCAAAAACAACTTTGCGGCGCGATTGGTTTATGGTCTCAATCATGGACGTCCGTTGTTTGATCATCTTCTGATAACTGCAACTTTCGCAGTTGCAACCTGGCTGCCGTTGGTAGCATAAGCAACGATGAGATATACTCCGGTTCCCACTGTTTTCCCGAAAGTATCGGTCCCATCCCAAAAAGCCCTCCCGCCTCCCTGGGCTGCAAACTCTTTCACCAGCGACCCCGCGATATTCAAAACTTTGATGCTCGCGTTGTCTGTCAGACCTTTAATTGAGACGGAGGGCTGGTCCGGAATGATGAACGGATTTGGACCGACTTCGAGAGTCGTCATCTTTTCAACTGTTTCGATAACGGGTATTTCCAAACTCGACAACCCCGATTCCGTCCCGAAATATGCTATCCCCTTTTTTTCGTCGAGGGCGATCGAAAGAACGTCATTGTCAACGAGCTTGCCGTTTGTATTCGCGACATTATACTGCGCGATAAGCGATGAGCCGTCGGATGATACAACGACAACCCCCGTGTGCGTCCCAAGCCATTTATCGTTCAAAGGATCGACGACTATTGTATTGATAAACTGATCTCTGACCGCACCGAGAAACACGGTGCTATTCTGTGAGATCGGGTACGCCGGGTCGTTGATAATCGTGACGCCAAGATCCGTGCCAACCCAAAGAGCGCCATCTTTGTCTTCCACAACGTTGGTAATCGATTGGCTCGCAAACCCGTTGGACACGGTCGCCTCTCCCCACCCATCTCCCGCGAGCCCTTGAACGGGAACAGATTCGTTGTAATACACAAAATGCGCGGGCTGAGGTTGAAATTTGCTGATCGTATTTGAGCACCATTTTGTGCCATTACGGTCAACCGTGATGCCAAGAAGATCGCCGTAAGCGGTGCTCGATGGAGCTCTGATCGGTCCCCATGTCGAATCAGGTTTCATCCTCCAGAGGACATTGCCGTTGAGTGCGTCATACACCGGCACCCATACGTTACCCGAAGGATCCGTTCCGATCTTGCCAATGACGACTACCGTATCTGTCACTACGCCCACAAATCCGGGATATGAATGATTGAACTCGCGAACGATGTTACCGTTTCCATCGACAAGTGCAACACCTTCGCCCCATGACCCTATCCATTTGGAATTATTCGGACCTAACGATACGCTAAAGAATTCATTGGTGGTCAATATCGGTTCGGTGGCAGTATTGTAATTTCGCCATGTCTTCCCATCAAACGAATAAAAACCTCTCCCCGCTCCCGATCCGCCAGCACCCACTGAGGCAGCCCACAAAACCCCGTTTGCATCGATGGCAATTGATGCAAAGACGCTCGTCATCGGTCCATTCGGAGCAAACTGAGACCATGTCGACGCACCTGCGTTGAAAACACCGATACCTCCTTCAACCATCCCTACAAAAATTTTCCCGGATGAATCGGCCAGCGCACAAGAGATATTCGCCGGCGTTGCATCCCCGAGTGACGAGACTGTTCCATTGCTGGAAAGCGTCAATGCGTTATTCAGTCCGAACACATAAAGAAACGAATTGCCGCTTACCAAAGCTGTAACCGCTTGACCCAACGATGGCACGGCTGTCCAAGAGCTGTCTTGGAATTCGTAAACGCCCGTTGTCGTACCAGCGTAAACGTTATTGCGATACACCGCCAGGGCCGTAACTTCGGCTGGCGTAGTATACGACGTCCAGGAATCGGGGGAAGGCAAGTTCTTTGCATTAGGCTGCGATACCGAAACTCCTTGCGAAGTGCCGACAAAGATTCTTCCGTTCTCGATGGTCAAGCATGTGACGCTGGGATGCGAAAACAACCCGATATTTTCGTATGAATCCCCAAAATCAAAATCCTTCAACGAGAACACACTGATGCCAAATGCCGTGGCGATGTACATCGTATCGCCGTATGGGAAAAATGCGTTAATTGCTTTGTGGGATTGAGTTGAAAGTTCGACGTCGTTGATATACTTCCAGGAATTCGTTGCCGGAGAATAGATGTCGATTGCGCCGGAATTTTCACCCACCCAGATCGATGCGCGCGAGTCCACTCCGATTGCGTTGACATCGTTCCCGGTCAACCCCTCGGAGTTGGTGAATTTCAGGAAAGTCGAGTCCCCCGGTATAAATCGAAGCATGCCGCCGGTCGTCCCTGCCCACACCGCATTCCCAGTCGCAACAAGTCCTATAACATTTTTCATATCAGTGTAATTTTTCCAATCCCCGATCTTGGCATGCGCTGCGATCGGCCCGATCAATAGGGCGATACTCGCGGCCATAAGCACCCGTCTCATAGATGATCTCATACGCAACTCCTTCTTCGAGAACGATAAAAAACTGCTGAAGCAGACAGTATTGCGGTACCAAATTGCGTCAGCTCAGTTCCTCGTCGTTTTGTGTGTGAGTTGAGTATAAAGGTTCGCCATCATGACCGCCCCGAGAGCCGCATCCCAGCCCTTGTTGCCAACAGCACCTCCCGACCGTTCCATTGCTTGCTCATAGGTATCAGTTGTAAGAACCCCGAACAGGACGGGGACATTTCTTTTACGAGCAACGCTTGCGACCCCGCGCGCGCACTCCGCAGCAATGTACTCGAAGTGCGGCGTTTCGCCGCGGACAATCGCTCCCAAACAGACCACCGCATCGTACCCTCCCGTCTCTGTGATCTTCATCGCTACCGCCGGTATTTCGAAAGCACCGGGACAAAAAAAAATCTCGATATTGTTCTCGGCGTCCACCCCGTGTTTCTTTAAGCAGTCGACGGCCCCGTCAAGGAGCCTTTTCGTGACCGCTTGATTGAATTGACTGACAACGATTGCGAACTTCTTACCCTCGGCCGAAACGCCGCCTTCGAACACCCGTGGCATCATCATCACCTTCGCGAAAACAAATCGTCACGACGACGTCTGCATAAACAGACGTTGTTTCATTGTATCAACTTTTTTCTCATCGACAAAATAAGCGCCGAGCACGCCGCTGTCGTTCTTCTTCCCCCCGTGAAAATCCGAGCCCCCGCTTTCGAGGAGAAAATATTCAGTAACGACTCCTCGATAATGAAGAACATGTTCCGGCGTATGCGAAGGATGAACGACTTCGATGCCATCGATGCCGGATTTGATGAGATGTTGAAGCATACCGTCGGTCGTAAATCGTCCCGGATGCGCAAGGAATGAAAGCCCCCCCGACGATGCGATAAGCTGTACCGCTTCCAATGGAGAGAACTGAAATTTCCTTTCATACGCCGGACCGCCGTTCCCAATGAAGCGATCGAACGATTCTTGGTACGACTTTGTGATCCCTTCATCCACCAATGCCGCGGCGATATGCGGCCGTCCGACGGAGCCGGTCCCCGCATGTTCCATCACCGCTTCAATTTTCAATGGTATATGGAGACTGTTGAGTTTAGCGACGATCCGTTCGGCACGCTTGATCCTTTCGTGACGAAAAAAAGTAAGGTAGTCCAGCAGTCGCTGGCTTTTATAATCGACAAAATACCCGAGGATATGAACTTCCTTATCCTCGAAATTTGCGCTCAGTTCGACCCCGGGGATGACTTCAACCCCGAACTCTTTTCCGAATTCGATCGCATCGGGAATCGAGGCGACGCTGTCGTGGTCTGTGATGCTGACAATAGACAGCCCCTCCGCCTTAGTTTTTTTTATAAGCTCATAGGGAGAAAGTGCACCGTCGGAACATATCGTGTGCATATGGAGGTCGGCTTTAGCGCCCATAGTATCGTATTCTGCTCTGCCTTCCACAAAAGTGATGTTGTGGAAGCCTCTCGCAATTCGGGGTGACCGGCTCTTAGTGAAGTGTGAAGAAGATTATGATTGCGTTAGACATGAAGGTTTTTGAAACTTTCATAATCATTGATAATCAGTTTGTTGCCTTGCAGCTGCAAATACCCCTTTTTGATGAATTTGTGGATCATGCGGGAGATCGTCTCGCGCGAGGTCCCTGCCATGTTTGCAAGGTCTTGCTGCAGAGGGATCTCGTCGATCTCGACACGTCCCTTGCGGAACATACCGATGTCGTCCGCTAGCTGCAATACGACATTGGCAACCCTACCCGCAGCATCCTTCAACGATAAACTTTTGATCTGAGCATCAGCTTTTCGCAGTCGTCCCGTAAGCTCACGCAGGAGAGCGATGGCGACCATGGGATAATCGTTGAGGAGTTTTAGAAAGTCGCGCCGATGGATCATGAACAGCTCCGACTTTGCCGTCGCGACAACGCTTGCCGAACGGGTAAGGCCGTCGAGTATCGCCATCTCCCCGAAGAAGTCGCTTTCGCCTAAGATCGAGAGGATCACTTCACGTCCGTCGTCGTCCATCCGGACAATTTTCACTTTGCCTGAAACGATCACAAAGAGCGCCGCGCCCGTTTCCTCTTCGAGGAGAATGATGCTTCCCTTCTTGTATTTTTTCCTGACGCCAAGGGCTGCGATCTTCTCAAGTTCTTGATCGTTCAGCTCGTTGAAAATCGGAACATTACGTAAGAAAACCACTTCTTCTAGCATAACACCATCCTCACCCTGCGTGCGCAAAAATGATAGACATGGGCTTCAGCGTGTCGTGAATATACACGGTGTTGTGATGAAAGTCAAGATACAAACAAAGCCATTATTTTTCTCATGAGCAGGTTTAAAACTCTTAATTCAACAAAAAACTTTACGTCAAGCCAGAGGACGGTGTGCAGGCCTTAGGAAGAACAACGGTTGCGGGATGAGGGGCGAAGCTCGTGGAAAAGAGATATCTTACCGTCGGAACTTCAGCGGCCGCTATGAAACTTTTCCCAGCGATTCTTTCAAGTAGTCAATTTTTTTCACCGGAGTCGGGTCGACGCCGTTCAAAATGGCGAGATAAAAGCTGACCCAATCCCCCAAATAGAGGAGCGAAAACATTCTTGCAAGGAGGCTTTCTCCTTCGCTCTGCAACTCGGTGATCCCTGCGGCAAATTCGCGGATGATTTCTTTCGTGATGTCCATTCTCAAACGTACTCGGCCATGGTCTCCTTTATCGCGCAGAATGATGACGTGAATTTTTTTCATAATATCCTTGAGAACTTCCCATCCGACAATTTCATTGTGGTTCAGTTCGGGAAAGACATGCCCGTATGCGAGGATCTTCGCGTTTTCCGAAAATTGTCCCCGCCATCGGACATTGACCGTGTCGAAACGATCTGCTGAAGAATAGACAACCGGAAGTTTTCCGTGGAGCGTTTCGGCGATGCGGAGGGCTTTGTTGTCCGGAGATGTTGGATCGCCGTAATGTTTTGATTTTTCTTTCAATAGTGAGACTGTTTCGCTGATTTCTTTTTTCTTCGAGCGGTAAAACCCAAGATGTGAGAGCGCAATAAGTGTCGGAAAAAATGAATATCCCAGCGCCGCCCGAGGCGGCAGCCCTCCCGGTATTTCGATGAGAGGATATTTCTTTTTCAGCGCAATCCGTTTCACCTCTCCGCCTGAGGTAATGCAAAGGATTTTGGCCTTGCGCCGACCGGCGTCGTTCAACGACGAGATGGTCTCCTCGGTGTTGCCGGAGTAACTGGAGATGACGACGAGCGATCGTTCATCGACATACTTGGGAAGAAAATAATGCCGGCTGACGGCAATCGGAACGCCGATCTCATCCGCAAGATATGAGCGGAGTAGATCTCCGCCGATTGCCGACCCGCCGAGGCCGCTGACGACGATGTTGTGTACTTTCGATATCGGAAGCTTGATATGGGCGGCTTCGCCGATCGCAACGGCCTCTTCTATTTGGCGCGGAAAACCGGCAATTAAGCCAAACATTCCGGATCTGTCGAATTGTGCAATATGGTCGTGTGTCATTTAGATATGTTCTAATAGATGGTTGATAGTTAACCGGGCAATGGAATGTCCGGCGCAAGACGTTTGACATTGTTGACGAGAAATTCTTTCACCTCCTCATGCACCGAAAACGTAAGAGCTTTAGCCGCAATCTTTTGAGCTTCGCGAAGGGTCACGGATCGAATAATTTTTTTTATTTCAGGCAAGACCGAGGGAATCACGCTGAACTCATCGAGTCCAAGCCCTAGAAGGAGAAGCGTCGCTATCGGGTCTCCGGCCATTTCGCCGCACATGCTGACCGGTATCTTATTCTTATGCGCCTCTTTGATGATGTGACGGATCGTAAGGATCACTGCAGGCTCAAACTCCTGATACAACTGGGAAACGATATCATTCCCCCTATCGACGGCGAGGAGATATTGGATGAGGTCGTTTGTGCCTATGCTCAGAAAATCGACCTCTTTTGCGATATCTCCGGCAAGGACCGCCGCCGACGGGACCTCAATCATCACGCCGATCTTTAAATGTTCGTCGAATGGGATCTTTTCTGCGCGAAGAGAGCTCTTTGCTTTCTCAACTAATTCTTTCGCTTTGCGGACCTCTCTCAGGCTCGATACCATCGGGAACATCACCCAAATATTTTTCTTTGTACTCGCCCGCAACATGGCGCGCATTTGCGTAAGAAATGTTTCGGGCCTGTCGAGGGCTACGCGGATGCCGCGCCAGCCAAGGAACGGATTTTCTTCCGCGTACGATTGCGCTACAACTTTATCCCCGCCGATGTCGAACGTTCGCATGATAACCTTGCTGGGGAACACTCTCTCGGCGATTGCCTTGTATTCTTTGTATTGTTCTTCTTCCGATGGAAAAGCATCCCGCCCCATCAGAAGTCCCTCGGCTCGGTACAAACCGACGCCGTGCGACCCCTGCGCTTTCGTAAAACGGATCTCGTCGGCGAATTCAATGTTCGACGAGAGCTCGATGAGTTTACCGTCTATCGTTTGAGCGGGTAATTCCTTCAGTTCACTAAGGCCGTGCTCAAACCGCGCCATCTCTCTCCCACGACGTTTGTACCGGAGGATCGTCTCTTCGGAGGGATTAACGATGATGACGCCGCTGTAACCGTCGAGGATCATTCCATCCCCTGTGTGCACATGGGCGGTGACATCCTTTAAGCCGACAACAGCAGGGATTTTCAATGAACGGGAGAGAAGCGCCGCGTGCGATGTCACTCCTCCCATGTCCGTGGCGTAACCGAGGATCTCGTTGCGGCTGAAGAGGATCGTATCGGCGGGCGTGAGCGACTGCGACACGACAATGGAGCCCCCCTCGAAACGGGAGATAAGTTTTTGTTCCTGAATATTCCGAATGATGCGATTCTTCACGTCCTCCACGTCGTGCGCCCGTTCGCGCATGTATTCGTCGGCGGAGTTCAGCATCAGCTGCTGGTATTTCGTAATTTCGCCATGGACGATAAATTCGGCGTTTTTGTGCTCTTTTTTGATCCGTTTGTAAATCGAGTCGAGCAAGATCTTGTCGCTCAAGATCATGATCTGTGCATCGAAGATCTTCGCTTTATTGTTCCCGATCTTTTGTTCGGCAAACGAGAGGATCTTTTGGAGTTCTTTTTCCGAACGAGCGACGGCGTTTTGTAGCCGCTCAATCTCTTTTTCAGCATCTTCCGGCGGTACGGTTTTTTCCTCGATGTGAGGGACATTCTTCGTATAGACGAACACTTTTCCCGTCACAATGCCGGGAGCCGCGGCAATTCCATGGAGCGTTATTTCAGGCGATGGACTCATACCAATGACTCGTCAAAACCTCGTTCGAACAAACCGACGATCGCAGCGCATGCCTCTTGTTCATCTTCGCCGTCAAACCGAAGGAGTAACTTTGAACCCTGCTCTGCGGCAAGCGTCATGACGCCGATGATGCTTTTCGCGTTGATTTCCAATCCGTCTTTCACGATGTAGAATTCTGCTTTGTACTTTGCCGCCATCTTCACCAGCGTGGCGGCCGGACGTGTATGCAATCCTGCCCTGTTCTTGATCACAATTTCCTTTTCGATCATACGGGCCGCACTATCCTGTCATTGCGGGTGCGCTTAGCGTGAACGTGCATTGTCCGTCGAAATCCTTTCAGAAATTCCTGTTGAGGAGCATTTCAGAAAACCAGAAAAGCATCTCTCGAGCTTCGCTTTTTCTGATTTCACGAAGGCGCGCATTGGCGCGGGCGATATTGTGAGCGATCGCTTTTTTTGTAAGCTCGATGACTCCGCAACGCTCGTAGATCTCCTTCACTTTCGCCACCGCCTTTTTCGACGCCCCCTTATCGGTCATGACAGAATACAGGATTTTTTTGTCGGCCCCACGGGATCGAACGTACGCCTCGATCAACAGGAAGGTTTTCTTTCCTTCGACAATATCCCCCCCGATGGTTTTCCCGAATTCTTTTTCGTTTGCAATAACGTCGAGAAGATCGTCCTGGATCTGAAACGCCCTGCCGATATGGGTCCCGTATGTTTTCAACGCAAGGATCTCGTCATGCGATCCGCCTCCGATCACTGCGCCGATCTCCGATGCGACCGAGACCATCTTGCCAGTTTTCTTGCCGATCATCACAAGATAATCGTCGAGCGTAACCCGCTTTCTTGTTTCAAAATCTTTGTCGTAGGCCTGGCCTTCGCACACGTCAACGACCCCTTCGGTGAAGATATCAACGACGCGAGCGATGCGTGAGGATCTCGTTTTCAGAAGCTCCCGGTATGCGATCGCAACCAGTTCGTCGCCGACAAGAATGGCAACGTTGGTATCCCATCGCGTATGAACCGTCGCCCTGCCTCTCCTCGACGAGGCATTGTCCATAATGTCGTCGTGGACGAGCGTAAAATTATGGAGGATCTCAATCGCCACCGCAGCGGGAACCGCTTGACCCGTTGTCCCTCCGACCGCTTGGCATGCAAGAATGACAAGGAGAGGCCGTATTCTTTTTCCTCCTCCCGAAAGGACATACTTGGCCGGATCGTAAAGCGAACGGGGCTCATCTTTCACGATGCAGCGCCGGAGCTCTTTGTCGATGACTGTTTTGTAGCGCTGATACTGCGAGAGGTATGATTTCATCTGTTCAAATTTAAAAGAAGGAAGGTTGTCACATGCGAATGCGGTTGAGAAGCGTTTTCTGAAGATCCTTTACTCTTTGAGCGCCCACGAGAAACATCGTCCCTTTAAATTCTTTCACCCATCGGTCGATATAATTCTTCAACCCTTCCGTACCCGAATTCATCAGAGCCTGCAACATCGGGCGGGCCGAGGCGGTAAGATCTGCTCCCATGGCGATGGCCTTTGCCGCATCGAGTCCATTCATGATGCCGCCGGACCCAATGACGGTAAGGGTTGGCGTTTCCGTTTTGAGGGGAACAACCTGTCTCAACGCTTCTGCGGTCGGAATGCCCCAATCCCAAAAAATATCCTCCTCCTGTCCGTTTTTCCTCCGCAAAATTTCCACGCCTGCCCAGCTTGTGCCTCCCGCCCCCGCGACATCGATAATTCTCACTCCCACATTGACAAGCCGTTGGGCAACATCCTGCGATATCCCGGCGCCGATTTCTTTCACAATCACCGGGATCGACAATCCGCGAACGAGCATTTCAATTCCCTTGAGCACTCCTCGAAAATTGGGACTCCCTTCCGGCTGGAGAAACTCCTGTAACGGATTAAGATGCACGGCAAAAGCATCCGCCTGAACAAGGTCGGCGAGTTTTTGAACGGGCCTTGCATCTTTGAGCTTTGCCACTTCAGCGGCGCCGATGTTTCCGACGATCGGGATCGACGGAGCGGCTTTACGCGCGATGCTGAACGAAGAGTGGTACGTCGTATCTTCGAGCGCCTGCCGTTGGCTTCCCACGCCCATTGCGATGCCGCGCTCTTCGCAAACCTCCGCAAGATTTTTGTTGATTCGTTTCGCGTCTGCATACCCGCCCGTCATGCAGGAGATCATAAAGGGAAAGGAAAGTCTTTTGGAGAGGAAGACCGTTTCGGTCGAGATCTCCGAGAGATTTAATTCCGGCAGGGCGTTGTGAACGAATTCCCAGTCTCCAAACCCGTTCCGCTTCTCACGAAATGCGACATCGCGTCTGACCGTAAGAAGAACATGATCCTTTTTGCGGGATGATGTCGCAGGCTTGGATGTGGTTCGTTTCATGAAAAATAGGGTAGTCGAACATGGAGTGAATGAATGAACACTGAGGAGCGCTTTAGGCGTTCAATATCTGAGAAAATAATACTGAAATTAGCGAAGAGAATCAAGAAAAGGGTCAGTTCGGAATTGGCGCGCGCTGTTTGAACCAAAATGCGCTCAAAATGCCGATGAGCGGTTTTCACGCATTTCGGCTCAAAAGGTTTCGCGGTTCAAAACGCGCGCAAAGAGCGGACTGAACGGTTCCCCAAAAAGGAACCGTTCACTTTAGCGGCTTTCTTTTAACGGTCCCCAAAATCAAACCGTACGGCTCGCTAGTCGAGATAAAAATTTCATTATTGTTTTCCATGCCGAATGGTTTCAAATCGACAAGGAGGCAATGTTTGTTCGGCATCGTTAAAGAAATTTCCGTGATTTCCTCGTGCGCCTGCAATGCCGCGTTTGCCATCGCGTACAGCGTGTGCTGAACAGACGCGCTCTTATGGTTTGCGAATGTATCGAGCAGCGTTTGCCTGATGCGTGGATAGCATTCGTCAAATTTTTCCTCCGGCGAGCGGTACGTCCAAAAAATTTCGGCGCTCGTCGCAAGAATGCGGTCGTCGGTTTCTTTAAGCGTTGTAAACCTATCTTTTGCATAACCGGTGAATGCCGAGTCGCTCGTTTTGAGGATGAGGAGATTCCTGACGCCGGATTTGACGATGATATTCGAATATGATCGGACGACGATGCTTGTTCGCGTCTCATTGCCGCCGCCGACAAATGCGTGCGGATGGTGTGAGAGCCCGTCCGGGCCCGTCGGAGTGGCGATGTGGTCCCAATTGCTCTCTTCAAGCTCAATCGTCACCGAAGAAACTTGAGGATTATTCGTTGCAAAATGATCCGCAAGGACAAGTCCAAATGATTCGATGGTGCGCACAGGATCGTCCTTTGCAAGCGCGTATACCGTATTTTTCATCGTATCTGTCGGAACAACATTGCGGTTATCTCCATCCGTGTATGCACGTTCGAATGCCCCCTCCAGCTGAATATTGACCTTGACTTCTTTCAACTCGTGGCGGTACGGAAGATGCGTGACCTTTATGAGCCAGACGCTCGATTTGCCGTACCTATATTGAATTAAATCAGACACTATCGTCCACCTTTCGATCACAAGAGAGTAGTCAAGTCAATCGGCATTCGACAATTGGCAATTGACAAGTGCCGAATGCCGATTTTAAAAATGTGTATATCAGAAACTTTATTCCATTCAACTCCCGCGATATGTCGAGTAACCAAACGGGCTCAACAGCAATGGAATATGGTAGTGTGCCGCAATGTCCTTTACCTCGAACGTTATCGTGATGAATGGGAAGAAGCTCTCACTCCCCGCCATTCGAAAATATTCGTCGGTAAAGAACGTAAGGCGATAAACTCCCTTATCAAGCGTAAAATTTTCCGGGAGGAAGTTCATGATGCGCCCATCAGAACCTGTTTTGCTTCGCGAAAGTTCTTTCCAGGTTCCCGGAGTCGTGCGGTATTCCAACGTTGTCGTGATGCCGCTGGCCGGCATGCCATGCATCGTGTCTAGAACGTGTGTGGTGATGGGACTTTTCATTGTTTTTTTTCTTCTCGAAGGTGAACGTACTTGCCGGCAGGCTGACAATCGCGGCGGAATCTAATATGCATGAACAGCGTATCCGGCACCGGGATGTCACGAAAAGGCGCGATGCGTTGAAAGCCGAGTTTTTCGTATAGCGCGATCGCTTCTGTCATGGTAGGGAGCGTGTCCAAACGAAGCGTCGTATAGCCGGCATTGCTGGCTTCTTCTAATACTTTCGTCGTGAGCTTTAATCCCACTCCTCTTCCGCGAAAATCTTTTCGAACGAAGAGTCGCTTCATCTCGCAAACCTCATCATCAATTCGCTTGAGTCCAACACAACCTGCAATTCGCTGCTCGTCGGCCGCAATAAGGAGCCTGCCGTGGGGCGGGGCATAGGGTCCAGGAAGTCCCGCAATTTCGCTGTCGAGGTTTTCAAAGCAGATGCTGACGCCGATGGACGAAGCATATTCGGCAAACAATTTCCCGACCGCATCAATTTCTTGGGCTGAATTTGCTCGGTAGACTTCAATCATCACCAAAATCCTTGAAATGATTTTTACGACAAAAGCTTTTCTATTCTAAGCTTCGTAATTTTCGCTTGTTCCTCCGCCGCGACTCGCAGCTCGGTGGAAGGATCATTTTTCATCCGCTCTTTTATTAAATAAAGCATTTCTTTTGCGCTCTTTCCAGTGGCACAAACGATGAAAATTCTACCAAACCTTGCTTCATAACGTTTGTTGGCATCCTCCAACTCTCGAAGCACATGAACGTGGGCATTCTTTGTTCCTGATTGTTCTGCTGCTGCCCATGTATGAGTGGCAGAAAATTTTTCTGAAACGTTCTTCGTTTCACCAATTCTCGGATGGGAGGAGAATGCTTCATTCCAATCATTCTCCGTTAATCCGTTCCAGACCTTTTCAGATGCGCTATAAAGATCTTCAACTGTCTCGTACGGTCGGCCATGTACGACTCGTTCAGCCCACGTCCTTGAACCGCAACAGCGCGACAATTCATGTTTTGCCTCATCGGGAGAAAGGGAGTTTAACGCTTCAAGGGTCATCCGCCGTTTTCCTGAACCATTCGGATACTTTTTTTCCGCTCGGTTCCCGCGTTAAAAATCTTTTCGCTTCTCGTGATGATTTTCCCTTGAGGGAGGTCCGGAAACTTTCCGCCGTCAAATACTTTCCTGCCCGCGAGGTAGGTCCGTTCGACCTTTCCGTAAAGTTTTTTCCCCTCGTATGGAGTCGTTTTATGGCGATGCTCGGTCCTCCACGGCTCGACGATAAATGCAGCGTCCGGATTCCAGATCGCAATATCGGCATCATACCCTCGCGCAATTTTTCCCTTGCGATGTTCAAGATTGACAAGCCGGGCCGTGTTGGTCGACATCCATGTCGCCACATCCGTCAGCGCAAAACCACGCCGCGAAGCTTCGGTCCAGACAATCGGCAACCCTAACTGCAAAGAAGCAATCCCGCCCCACGCCCCGCTGAAATCGGCTGAGGGCATCAGCTTCATTTCAGGAGGACAAGGAGAGTGGTCCGAAACAATGCAATCGATGTCTCCGTCGCGGAGCGCTGTCCATAACCGCTCGCGGTTTTCCCTTTCACGAATAGGCGGAGCGCATTTGAACCGGGTATCTTTTTCCGGAATTTCATCGGCGGAAAAAAATAAATAATGGGGACACGTTTCCACGCTCAGAGGCAACTCGGCAGACCTCGCGCTGCGCAAAGCGGGTATTTCGTCTGCGGATGAAAGATGGACGATATGAGTCCTGCAGTTATATTCCGCACAGAGCCGGATGAGCAGGTTTATCGCATCGTGTTCCCATTTCCGCGGCCTGGACGAAAGATACTTTTGGAAACTCTGATCGTCTCCGTGCTTGACATGCAATGTAGAGATATCCGCGAGTTCCGCATGAACGAGCAACGGCGCTTGAGTCTTCGCGATGATTTTCATCCCGACGCGAAGGTCTTCTTCGCTTACAGGAGGGAAATCATCTATTCCTGAATCGATAAGAAACGCTTTCACTCCAAGAACGCCGGCCTCGAGCAGAGGAGCTACATCGGAAGCATTCCCGGGAACCAGCCCGGCGTAGAAACCGCAATCGACATGCAGCTTTCCTTTCGCCGCACTTAATTTAGCATTGAGCGCTTCAACGCTGGTAGTCACAGGAGAACTGTTGAGCGGCATGTCGACAATTGTCGTGATGCCGCCTGCCGCTGCAGCTTTCGTCGCACATTCAAACCCCTCCCATTCAGTGCGCCCTGGTTCATTTACGTGAACGTGGGTATCGATCAATCCCGGCATGACGACGAGGTCCCCAAAATCCTCGACGGGCATCCCTTTTGGAAACTCCTCGACTCCAACAACATCGGCAATAATGCCTTCGTTGACCACAATGCCTGCCGCACGTATCCCATCTGGCGTGATAACGCGACGGCTCGAGAGAATGTATGCTGACGATTTCAAAGGAGCAGCAATGATTGCATGATTGGGTTGTGAAAGAATGGAATTTTTCAGTCAAAATGCAAGCTGACGGGGAGAGTGAACGGTTCGCTCAAGCGAACCGTTCACTTATGATTATCTTGAAAATTGACGGCGGAATCGTTACACTAATGCAATGGACATACTCGAAGAAATAATAGACGCTCTCCAATCCGACGAGGAAACAATCCTTGCGACGATCATTTCGACAAACGGATCGACCCCCGCGTCCGCGCTTTCGAAAATGCTAGTGAAGGATGGGGGGAAAAAATGGCTTGGGACAGTCGGAGGGGGATGTCTCGAAGGAGATGTTCTTCAGGAAGCGATCACCATGTTCGGCTCCGGCGCTTCAAAAATTCTCTCCTTCGAGCTCAACGAAACCAATCTTGATCAAGGACTGATCTGTGGGGGAAGTCTCGATGTTCTTATCGAGCCGTTGTTAAAAAAACACTTGGTTTTTTTCCGTGAGATGAAACAGGCACGGGACAATGGGGATGATTGCATCCAGGTAACGTTTATTGCACAGGATGGAAAAATTTCTTTTAAACATTGCCTGAATATGTCTCAGGACTGGAATGATGGAATGATGGAGTGGTGGAAGAACGTCGACGGTCGAAGCGGATTGACGATGGAGATTGTTGTCGAAGGAATAAAAAAAACTTATAGACGAAATGAAACAGAGCGGTTGAAAAACGCGAACGGCGAACTGATCCTAGAACCGGTCCAGGGAATGCCCAGTTTGATCATCTTTGGCGGCGGCCATGTCTCTAAATATATTTCACGATCTGCGGCGATGGTCGGCTTTCATGTTACCATAATTGACGACCGGCCGGAATACGCCAACCCAGTGCGCTTCCCCGAAGCAAAAAAGACGATCGCATGCGATTTTGCAGAAGCGTTTGGTCAGATCGAGATAAAACCGTCGACCTATGTCGTTATTGTCACTCGCGGTCACCGCTCGGATGAAGAGATCTTATCGCATGTCGTTGAGAAACCGGCAAAGTACATCGGAATGATCGGCAGCCAGCGAAAAGTATTGACAACATACAAGCACCTCGTCGAGCGCGGAATTTCGATTGAAACTTTGCGTAAAGTTCATGCGCCCATCGGCATCGAAATCGGCGCCACAACGGCGGAAGAGATTGCCGTCAGCGTGGTTGCGCAATTGATCGCTGTGAGGCGGGGGGAAGTTGATAGACTGGAGAACAAATCGAACGTCATGCGGAAATTGATCACATAGATTACGCAGATTTCTCAGATTTAGCTCAGATTTTTGATTACTCAGAGCACTCAGATTTAGCTCAGATTGCAGATTACTCAGATTTGAGGAACGCGGCAAAGATATAAGAAGTTATTACAAAAAAATTCCCGTCCAATTTTTAAGTGAACGAGAATTTTTATTAAGCTAATCTGAGCAATCTGCAATCTGAGTGAAATCTGCGCAATCCGAGAAATCATTAAGGCTCGCACAACCATTAAAAAAGAATTCCCGCTCACCTTTTCAGTGAACGGGAATTTTTAGTTAAACTAATCTGAGCAATCTGCAATCTGAGCTAAATCTGAGTGCTCTGAGTAATCAGAATCTGAGCTAAATCTGAGAAATCCGAGTAATCACAGATTACTTCACCATCAACATCTTCTTCACCTCGACGCGATCTTGTGCCCTCAGGACGTAAAAATAAATTCCCGAAGCGAGGCGCGATCCGTCGAACGTTACTGACTGGATCTGGTCTGCAGGAACAACGCCGTCATACAACGTTACCACTTCCTGGCCGATGTTGTTGTAAACCTTTATCGCAACGTGCTCAGTGCTCTTGACTGCGAAATTGAACTTCGTCGTCGGGTTGAACGGGTTGGGATAGTTCTGGCTCAGTTTATAATCCTCGGGCGAAAGCGTTGCCTTTACTGACACTTCTGCGCTGTAGGTAAATTTGCCGTCGCGGTCGGTTTGCTTGAGACGGTAGCTGAACGATCCTGCCTCGCTCACAGCATCGGTGTATGTGTAGTTCGTCGGAGTATTCGTCGTTCCTTTACCCTCAACAAATCCCACTTTCGTCCAGCTCGCAGCTGCTGCAGAAGGATCGCTGCTGACAGATTTACGCTCGATGTCGAAACCGTAGTTGTTGGTTTCAGTTTTCGTCGTCCACGCGAGATTAACTGTACGTCCCTGAGCTGAACCGGTGAAAGAAGAGAGTTCGACGGGAAGAGGAACGCCAGAAAGGGCTACAGGTGGGTCAAGTGTAGGTGAGATGAAACCACCCGTGTTATTACTATTTCCTTCACTATCAAACAACTTGCAACCATATGTTGCTCCATATACAGAGTCGGTAAACGTTCCTGCGGTGGTCTTAATAGTAAAAGTAATAGTTGCAATGGTCTGATATGATGTAGTCAAATCCCAGCCAAATTGGGAGACGCCATCCACCGAGCTGCCAGAAGGTGCGATCCGTACATAAGAAATGTTGCTTAGAAGGTATCGTGAAGCTGTCCGAGTATATCCCGTGCCTCCAGAAATACTTCCATTCCATGCGATCTTCGCCGCAAACGCTGCCGCTCCACCTGGCCCGCTTGAGAGGGGTATGAGAAGTTGAGTAGTGTCAAATTGCACATCGACAGTGCAACCATTCAAAGTGTTAGCTCCGGTCAAATTAGTGGCTTTCATTTGCACAGCAATCTTGAAGAGACCGCCAACGGTTCCATCATTCTGCGTCACTACAAGCTGCGTTTGAATGCTTTGCGAAAAAGCAACAGCGGCAACTAATAGCATGGCCAGGATAACAATTTTTTTCATGTTTGCACCTCGCTTTGATTAATGACTGTTAATTTTTTAATTAATTTTCATTTCGGAGATCATGGAACAAGAGAACTTGCACCCAAGCCATTGTTTACCAACCACAACGCAAAATCATCTGTGGTTACAAAACCATTAAGATTAAAGTCCGTTACCGCATAGCCCGAAGCACCCGCTGTGTTGGCAACAAGCCATGGCGAAAAGTCATCTGTGGTTACAAAGCCATCCTCGGTCGCGTCGCCTGCATACATTCCAAACGCGCCTCCGGATAACGCAGCCATCGACGAAGCACCAAAGGCTTGATTAGCACTCACTGTAAAATCATAAGCACTTGCATCATTAGGCAATGTTGTTGCCGTTGCACTCATAACTGCCAAATGGTTACGATGTCTCACTATAATGAAATTAGAAATTGTGTATCCGCTGGAGACAGTTTCGGTAAATAAGCGAGCCGAGGAACCGGTTAAATCAACCACCGTTCCGTCGCTCTTCAAAAATGCTGCCGCTCGCGAAACCGCAGCCCCGTTGGAGGTCAATCGCAACTCAATCAAAACCCAATCAACAACGTTCGCAGGAACTGATCCGACAGATTCGCCGCCGTTATAGTTTCCAAACGCGGCTGTGTTGTACGGCTGAGTAATAGGAATATAGCCTCCTGTCAAAAGCGCAGTGCTCATCGAACCACCACTGTACGGTCCTTGTAGAAACACCTTAATCGCCACCGGGAATGTAAACGTATTATTCGTTGCCGTTACATCGTTCGGAGACGTGTGTCCATGTCCATCCGTCAGCGACACCGCCGGTGTTGCGCTAGTGTATCCCGAGAACGAACTGTTCGACACTGTCGTGCCGCTCGGTGAACCGCCGACGGTTCCGTCGCCAAGGTTCAACAGACCTCCGCCCGGTGCGCTTCCTTTAGAGAACGCGGTGTTCCCGATCGATACGCCGGTTATTTTGCCATACAATACGACTCCGGCGCCGCCATTATAGCTGACACCGTTGCTGCCGTTGTTCGAGAGCGTGAGCGAACCGGTGGCTCCGATGCTTACCGTGTTGATCGCATTCACCGTCGCGGAATCCGCGAAAATATAAATACCGGCAGTCGTGTTGTTGCTCGAGGATATCGTCCCGGACACCGTCACGTTCGACGTCGTCGTGGTATTCTGTGCTACGATATTGATGCCAGCACCCGTCCGAGCATCCCCGGACGTTCCGTTTCCGGTAAACGTTCCGCCGCTGATCGTGACGCCCGAGGCGCCGTCGCCGACAGAAATACCGTGGAAGTGATTATTGTTTGCCGTGCAATTTGTTGCGCTCGAAGTGCCCGAAATATTCTTCAGGTTAATTCCCGAACCTTGCGGCGTCGCGTTCCCGTTACCGCTCGCGGTCACGCCCGAGAGCGTATAGCTGCTTCCGCCCGTGGCGTTGATTCCCTGGACCGTGTTCCATGAATAGCTTCCGTTCGTAATGGCAACGGTAGAGCAATTCGTCAATACTGCACCCGAACCGCTGTTGTCGCGTGAAACAACTCCAGTCAAGGTCAATCCGGATTTTCCGCTCGACGTGATGCCGTCTCCCGCCGACCCATAGACAACGAGGTTCGATACTGTTGCGTTGTCGCTCGTAATTGACAAAGACCCGTTGATCTTTGCGCTCGTGTCGACGCCGGCGAGCGTGATCGCTTTGCTGAGAGTGACTGATTCTGTGTAAGTTCCCGTTCCGACGTTTACAGTCTGTGTCGTTGCAGCATTGATGCCGCGTTGGATCGATCCGCTGTTCGTTGTGACATACAGATTAGTTGCATTAGTTGTCACAAGACCAAGAGATGCGTTGTCGAGCTTATGATACACGAGGTCTTCCGTCTGGAAGCCGTCTGCGCCGATCGTATTGCCCGTTGCAGTGACCGGGTTGGTCGAGATATATTGCGGAGAACTGCTCGAAGACGCCAGCGTGATCGCCGGAGTTGACAGGCCATAGCCCGAGAACGTGCTGCCGTTTATCGTAACACCGCTTGGCGAATTGGCGCCGGCGTTATCGGTTCCGACAACAGCAACGCCCGCTCCGTTTGTAAGCGATCCTTCAGTGAACTGTGCGGTAATGCTTACCGTCGATACGTTGCCTGCGATCGCTACGCCTTCACCGATCGATCCGCTCCCGTTCGTCGAAAGAGTGATCGTACCGCTCGACCCGATCGAAACGCCGCTGATCGAACCCGACGGTTCAGCAAAAAGAATAATACCGGCGTTGTAGTTCGAGCTGGAGTTTACCGTCCCGATCACCGAGATACTAGAAATTGCGCCGCTCACTGAATGGACGTTGATCCCGCCGCCCGTTTGTGCGTTTGCCGATACCCCGTTGCCGGTAAATGTTCCGCCGTTGACGGTAACACCGTTCGATCCATCGCCAATGGAAATTCCATGGACTTGGTTGTTGGTGGCGGTAATACTATTGAGTGAAGAAGTTCCCGTGATACCGTCGACGTAGATTCCGGATCCAACAGCAGAATTGCCGTTGTGGTCGGCGGTGACGCTTGAGATCCTAAGGTTGGAAACATTGTGTGCATATATTCCGTTATCCGTAGCGCCCGTTACCTTTAAACTCGTAATGTTAACGTTGTTCGCAGTAACGGTAATGCCATTCCCTGAGGGAGGAGTGATAATTGTGGTTGGTCCGACGCCCAGCAACGTAATCTGTTTGTTCACAACGACGGCTTCATTGAACGTGCCCGCTGGAATGGCAACAGTGTCGTTAGGACTTGAGGAATTGATCGCTGCTTGAATTGTTGTCGTCACATTGATCGTGTTACCGAACAATGCTCCAGCCGACATCAGAAAAAGCGCGGCCAAGATTGTGGAAAGTCGTAGATATTTCATTTTACAACCCCTCTCTCTATGATGGTATATGGATTAATAAATTCGTCTTGGGTTGAAATATCGAATAGAAAAAAATATTCGAAGGCCCGTTTACAGGCAACGCCGGGAGTCATTTGCGTACATGCCCCGTGCAGGCTTTTTGGCGAAAATCATTAAATAAGCACGGTTCTTGGTGGGTAAAATTGTTCCATTTATAATAAGCCATTCAGCCGAATTAGTCAAGCATTTTCACAAAAATATTTGAAGAAAGTGAAAGACTAAGGTGATTTTCCTCTTGCCGCTTGTCCCATCGTCCTCCTTCGTCTCATAGTCAGGTTATTTTATAAGCAGCATTTTTTTGGTTTCGGAAATTCCTTCAGACTCGAGCCTATAAATGTATATTCCGGAGGCAAATTTTGACCCGTTGAATGTGATGCTGTAAAGATTACCGCCTTCCGCCACGCCATCAAAAATTTTTGCGATTTCCCGGCCTAGCATATCATATACTTTCAACGTCGTCCTTTCCGTTTTTCCGAGAGTAAATGAGATCGTCGTCGACGGGTTGAACGGGTTGGGAAAATTTTGCGACATGCCATAGTTATCGGGGGCTGCGAGGAATGTCACCGAAATCACATCGCTGTAAATGAATGCACCATCCCGGTCAATCTGTTTTAATCGATAATCAAAAACACCGTTCGATTCAGGAATATCTGTAAATGAATATGAGTGAGGGACGGAAGTGGTTCCCTTGCCGGAAACAAACCCAAGCGTCTTCCAGATTCCCGTGACCGCCCCTGGCGCATTGGGTTCTTTTCGCTCAACATTAAAACCGTAATTGTTCGTCTCAGTCGCCGTCTGCCAATGAACGAGAACAGCATGACCGGTTCTTTCTGCGTCAAAATTTACCAGCTCGACTGGAAGGATGTTGTCGTGAGTGTGTGTGACAAGGCCGAGAGTGTTGTCGTCGTTGAAATCCCAAATAAGGCTGTCGATTCCGGTGGTGTTGAATTCATTGCTGTCCGCTGATACGTTGTAGGGCGAAGTGAAGGTGATAAATCCATTTTCCGCCTCTCCAAAATCGCTTAAGGAGATTGCAGGAGTGGAGGAAGTATATCCCGTATTAAAAGTCGATTTCTTTATGAGTGTATTGAGAGGCGCGTATGGTGTATCGTAGGCCGTACTTACAGCCAGAACTCCAGCAGCATTCGCGGCACCTTTTGTAAAAGTAGCTGTGATGGTCGCATTCACTACATTTCCAAACAATATCACCCCCGCCCCGCCGTTGCTCGTCAAAGTCACAGAACCTGTTGCACCGATAGTAACGGCTTTAACGCTGTCATGAATTGCATCTGCATATGCCCAGATCCCGGCGGTGGTGTTATTATTTGCCGTCATCGAGCCAGATATGGAGACAGTGGAAATTACCTTCCCTCCGGTTGCGTTGAAATTTATGCCCGCTCCAGTTCCGTCCCCTCTTCCTGTACCATTCGCGTTAAACGTCCCTCCGTTCACAACAATGTTCGAACAATTTCCACTGATCGACAATCCATGGTTCTTATTGCTGTCGCAAGTGACGCTCGTGAACATGAGATTGGAAGCGCCCGATGTTGAAATGCCGTTTGAGGTTGAACCTGTCACGCGAAGAGATTGAACCTTTACATTGTTCGCGCTGATGGTGATCCCGCTTCCTGATAAAGGTTTGATGACTGTCGATGAGCCGGCGCCCAGCAACGTCAACGACTTTGACACTGAAACCGACTCGCTATATGTTCCCGCGGCAATAAGGATTGTATCGCCGGACGAAGCGGCGGTGATGGCGCTCTGAATAGTCGTGTACGGCGACGGCACTCCTTTCTGCGTCGCCGAAAGCATCCCTACTTCCAGAAGGGTCACAATCATCACAAAAAAAATTCTCAGGTTCATGCTGGTGAAACGGCGACGAAATCGATCTGTCCTTTTCAACGCTGCACCGAGAGATGACGAACGTCGTGATGACCGTGCGCTCCGAGGACGGAGTGCCAAAACAGCCGATGCTGGCAGCGGCAGAGTATCAGGTTTCATTTAATCTAAGAAGGTTCTGCATTCTTTGTGTGATGTCTATCAACTTATTGAACACTCCGTGTTGAGTCGCAAATTTTTTCCTAATCCACTTCCGAGGCAGGCGGTTCTCTGACATCATCTCGACCATTATACAGGGAGAGTAACGGAGTGCTGATATCAATAAATGAAACCGGAACAGAAAAGCAAGGAAGGGGCCATTCGCTGTACTCGCTCATTGCCGCTAGTCACACAGATCGTCGGTCGGATTCGCTACCATTTATGTAGAACATTACACATGCGTCGTACAACCGACACGGCGAGTTGGGGACGACGGACACAAGCATAGACATTCCAGCATCCGATACCATGCCGTCTCGTTCTTGAATCACCAGGCCTCGTTGCGTACATTACACTGCACATGCACTTAGTATCGCACATCGACCACATTGGCACAGGCATAACCGTAAGGACCCGCTTCCTCTTCGGCGCCTTATGGTTGTTTACATTTTCAACGATCTCTTTATCGCAGGATGCCGGCCTTTTTTTCCCGTCGTCGAGGGGGAACGCATGGACGTATCTCCATTACCCGCTCGATTCGCTTCAAGTCCGACAATCGGGTCTCGCCTCGACGGAAACCGACAGTCTTATCGCATCCGCCTCCGTCGGAGGTCAACCCGCATCCATTCTCCGCAATAGCGCCAGCGCCGAAAGCACAATCGTTCACGTTCAGGGTTCGACCATCTTCGAATATGCCACTGGTTATCCGCGCATAACTTCGTTGCTCCAGGTCGATTCTCTCGGCTTAAGTTTTGTCTGGGATTATTTGGCTTGGTATCCATATATGGACCTGAGCTCTGCGCCGGGAATGGCGGATTCGGTCCTCTATATAAAGAACCAGACTGTGATGTTTCAGGGCCATCCGTTGAGCCTGGTAATTTATGTCACTTCGACGAAGGGAAACGATACAACTATTACCGTGCCGGCTGGTTCGTTCACGGCCACGCCGTTTTCGATTGTTTTGCACGTCAATATCCCCAAGAGCCAACCTCCTATCGGGCATTTTGAGGTTCCGCTCTTTACGCTTGTAGATTCGTTGTTTATCGCAAACGGCAAATGGCTCGTTCGTGAGGTCCAACCTTCGACGTATTATCCTCTCAACAACGACCCGTCCTATAACGTCGCGACGACGCAGCTGCCGGGTTTTGAGCGGGTGTTACAAAGCGCCGCGATCACCTCGGTCCGGCAGCAGCCAAACATCGTTCGCACGTTCGCGCTCGAACAGAATTTTCCGAACCCCTTTAACCCGACCACAAATTTACGCTTTACGATTGTCAATTTTCAATTTGTCCAGTTGAGAGTGTTCGATGTGCTCGGCAGGCAAGTTGCGGAACTTGTGAACAAGGAATTATCTCCGGGGACGTATACGTATCCGTTCGGCGAGCCCGCGCTTCCGAGCGGAATATATTTTTATCGCCTTACTGCGGGGATGGAATCTCAAACAAAAAAAATGATCTTGTTAAAATGACCCGTTCCCGCAATCTGCCCTCGCTGCGCCTTGCGATCGTTCTCATCGTTGCCGTCACCTGCCTGACGCAGTGGAATTGCAAGAAGAAGGACAATCCCGTCGACAACCCTGCGATCGATCCACACCTTGTTGGTGTGTGGTACAATCAAAGCGATACGGTAGGATTCGAGATCCTTTCCGACGGAACGATGAATAGTCTGGACGTCGACTCGGCGGGGTTTCTTCGTTACGCCGTCATCGATACGGTGAACGGAGCGCTGATCCTCAACGTCGAATCGGCACGGAGCGGAGCGATATCAATCCAAGGAAGGTACAAATCCCGCACCATCGATTCGGCATACGTTGCAACTGGGACGTACAGCTTTTCAAATAATTATAGCACGCTCACTCTTATTCTTTTGCTGCCGTTGAACGGGGCGACGCAAACGACGTTTGTCTACCTCAGGTCGAGCGTTGGAGTAAAGGTGATTTCATATCATGCAGATGGTCGGTCGGACACAAAGAGAGGAATTTGTTCTTGTCGGGGTGATAGGATTCGAACCTACGACTTCTTGCTCCCAAAGCAAGCGCTCTAGCCAGGCTGAGCTACACCCCGGAATGAATTATTTTTTTCTCTTTCGAACTCGACTTTCCCGCTCAAGAGCGGGACGCTCTAGCCAGGCTGAGCTACACCCACCGTTAATTATTCTTAACTGAAATATAAGAATAGATGAAAGGCAAAACAAGCGGGACCTCTCGGAATCTTACTGCCTTTTCCCCTCTATCGCGGATATCTCCTGCAATAAATCCTTCTTTGTGAAGCCCGATTTCTTCATCAGGCTTACGACAAAACCCTGAAGCTGCTCTTTTGTTTCGTCGTCAATTTCCATGCTCGTCATGACCATGACGGGGATGTTCTGCGTCTTCGGGTTGTGCTTCAGTTGATACGCGACGTTGAAGCCGGATATCTCCGGCATCACGAGGTCGAGGATGATGAGGTCGGGGTTCTCTTCTTGAGCGACCCGAAGCCCTTCCCTTCCATCCAGAGCTTTCATTACCACACATCCCTCCGCTTCCAAAATGACCTGCACGAGGTCGATGACGGAACGGTCGTCGTCGATCACCAAAATTTTAGCCGATTGCGTATGCTTCATTGCCGCGGTCGCTTTTTTCAACGACTCAAGCAGCGCATCTTTCTGCACCGGCTTCACAAAATAGTCGACGGCACCGAGACCGAACCCGACGTTGCGCTCGTCGAGCATCGAGACGATGATGACCGGAATATTTTTGCAGAGCGGATGCTGCTTGAGCTCGCGAAGAACCTGCCAGCCGTCCTTCACCGGAAGAAGGATGTCGAGCGTAATGACGTCCGGCTTCCACAGCTTTGCTTTGTCCAGCGCTTCGACACCGTTTGCCGCCGTCTCGATCTCATACCCCGCTTCCGAAAGGTACGATTGCAAAATTTGCCGGGCATGCGGTTTATCCTCCACAATGAGAACGCGTTGAGGAGTCGTCGAGGGGGAGAGGACGCCCGCGATCCTTCCGGCAATTTCTGCGTCGGCTTCCTTCGACTGAACCATCATCGGCATGCGGACAGTGAACGTACTTCCTTTCCCCCACTCGCTCGTTGCGACGACGGAGCCGCCATGGAGTTCCGCAAGCTTTTTTGTGATGGAGAGGCCAAGCCCCGTCCCCTCGCGCTTTTTACTGCTCGAAGCGGTCTGCTGAAACGGCTGGAACAACCGAGGCAGCTCATCCGCACGAATTCCCACTCCGAAATCCTGCACGGCAAACTCAACGGCGTTTTCAATCCGCTTCACGTCGATGACGATCGCCTGCTCCGGATGACTGAATTTGATCGCGTTCGTCACAAGATTGAGCAGGATCTGTTTGAGACGGACATCGTCCGCAACAATGTCGTCCAGCTCGTCGGCAATGCGAATGTCGAACGACAATTTCTTCTCGTCCATTTGCGGACGGAGCGACGACGCGAGAGCTTCGATAAAAGTGCGGATGGGGATGCTGGAATAATGAAGTTCGAGCTTCCCGGCCTCCAGCTTCGACAGGTCGAGAATGTCGTTGATCAGCTGCAGAAGATGCTTCCCGCTCTGATTGATCGAGGTCGTGTAGGAGGTCACCGTCGCCGTGTCGATCTTCGGCGTCTCCGAAAGGATAAGCTCCGAAAAACCGATGATCGAATTGAGCGGCGAGCGCAGCTCGTGACTGAAAAATGCGAGGAACTTCTTGAGCGTTTCGTGTGCGTCTTGGGTCTGAGTCCGCTGGATCTCGAGGTCGACGTTCTTCACGCGCAGTTCGTCGATCAACCCTCTTCGACTGATGCCGACGGCGAGTTCGTTTGCAATGAGAGAGAGGAACGATTGCTCGCGCTCTGCAAACGCCTGGTCCGAATTCAAAAGCATTTCCATCACTCCGACAAGCTCGCCTTCGACCTTCAGCGGAATCGCAAGAACGGTCTTTGGGCTGGAGGTCACGAGGATCTCCGGAGCGACGGCATAATACGAGCTGCGCGACACGTCCGAGGTAATGACGGGCGCACCCGTAATGACGGCGTCGATACACGCGACCGGATCCTGCTCGTTGACCGACTTTGCCATGAGGTTCTTCTCCCATTCGATCGACGGGAGCTCCGGAGCGGCGAGAATGATCCGCTCGTCCTGCGGACGGAAAATGTACATCAGGACATGATGGAACGGAAGGTCGTAGCGTGCTGCGATGGTGTGAACGACCTGCGCGCAGAGGTCGTCGAGCTGGTTGCTCGTGTTGATGACGTGAGAGATCTCGAGGAGCGTCTCGCGCTGTCGCTCCTGCTGCTTCTGCTGCGTGATGTCCTGGAAAAATACCGACAGGCCGTTCTCATTCGGATAGACGCGGATGTTATACCATGCCTCAAATTTCTCGTCCTTGTAGCTCGTCTCGAACGTTTGAAACGTTTTCGTCGCCATTGCCGCACGATAGCGGTCGCCGTGTTCGGCCGATTCAGCGTTGGGAAATATTTCGAAGACATGCTTTCCCAGCACCTCGTCCCGGGAATAACCGGTCCCCTCCTCCGCGGCATGGTTCCAATACGTGAACCTAAAATTTGCGTCGAGCGCAAAAAAACCACCGCTGATGCTTTCTAAGATTTCTTCGGGCTGCATGGCGGACCTTTTTAGTGTTTCCGTCTAGTCGTGTTTTTCATTCTGCTTTTTTAATTTTTCCCTATCGATCAAGTGCGGCGGTTTAAACCCCCTGTACGTATCGAATTGGGAATCATAAAACACCAGGTTGAAGTTGCTGTCGCGCAACGTTCCACCGGAGGGATAGAGATAAAATTCGGAAAGTGTTGAGGTGGGGCGGTCTGAAGGCTTGCCGTCCATGGTGTAGAATCTGAGAGTGTAGAACCCCTGGGTAAACGGTGCGGTCTGCAATTGTTTATGGATGTTGGCTTCGCTGAAAATGTGAATGTCGTCCGGCACTCCGCTCGCTTCGCTCCGTTTTCGGCGAAGCGGTCTCGCCTCGTTCCCGCTGCGCGGGGACGGGCTCATAGTCCGATCTCGGGGAACGAATTCCGTCGGATGAGCATCAGAAGGGACGATTGCTGGACGATAAGGTACTGCTCGCCTTCGTACTCGATCTCGATCGCCGCATCGCGCAGAAAAATTGCGTAATCCCCTTCTTCGACCTGAAGCGGAATATATTTTACCGGCTCTTTGGGAGTCGTGGACCATGGCTCCTGATCGACATAGTTTGGATTGACGACCGGATATCCCGGACCGACTTTGACAATATAACCGCTCTGGACTTTCTCCTTTTCCTTCACACCCGGAGGAAGATAAAGCCCGTGCGATGTTTTATCATGGTCCTTCTCTGGGGCAACAAGCACTTTGTCGCCGACGAGAATGATCTTTTTATTTGAAGATGGTTCCATGTCCGTTTCACTGTGCCCACAAATATACGAAGATTTTTTGAAATTGCACAATAGCGGTGGGTGGTGTAGGTTGTACGTTGGACGTTTTACGTTATAGGTTATAAGTTTTGAGTTCAATGACTGTTTCCCATTCTTCATTATTAGGTTTAATGACTTAAAGCATAGAGAGCGGGATTTTCGGCCCCTCTTGAAGAGCGGTCCAATTTTCCCAAAAGGAGTGCCGTTAAGGACGCAACTCAAAACATAGAATCTGTAACCTAAAACTTATAACCTATAACGTCCAACGTGCAACCCATCAACAACCCCGCCACCACTCGCGCATTGATTCTCTCGCATTTTTCGCGTACTTTTAGTCGGCAAAACGAACCGGCGCCATCGTCTAACGGTTCAGGACGGAGCCCTCTCAAGGCTCAAATACGGGTTCGATTCCCGTTGGCGCTACTAAATTGACTACAGCGGGAATGCCTTGTTGGCTATCCACCTGCAAAGTTAAAAAGCCTTTTCCCAAAACAATTTTTTTGTCCGGCAATCGGGGTTCGTTTCCGTTTCTAAACGGCATCGATACTAATTTTTCCTCCGTAGCTTCTCAATAATTGCAACATGATCGCGAAACACAGCGTATATCCGCAATGACCAAGATTTTAGTCATCGACGATGAAGATTCTTTGCGAGATTCGACCATCGCAATTCTCCGTACAAACGGGTTCGAAGCGATTGGCGCAAAGAATGGAAGCGAGGGGCTCGAGCTTGCCCGTACAATGCTTCCCGATCTCATTGTCTGCGACATCAGGATGGAATTGGTCAACGGCTATCAACTGCTCGCGGCAATCCGCAACGATTCAGTGACGGCGTCCATCCCGTTCATCCTCATGACGAGCAATGCCGGGCTCAAGGGAATGAGACAAGGAATGGAATTAGGGGCCGATGACTATCTGCCCAAACCGTTCACGTCGCCTGAGCTTATCTCGTCCGTAAACGCAAGGCTGAAAAAACACAAACTCCTTACGGCGAAAGCGGAAGAAAAATTGCAAGAGCTTCGTGCTCGCATGAGTACGGCCATTCCTCACGAGCTGCGCACTCCTCTCAACGGCATCCTCGGCTTTGCCGACATCATGCGCAAAGATTATCAGAATTTACAGCCGCAGGAAATCGCAAAGATGTCCGAACGAATTTATCGTAACGGAAAACGCCTCCTCCGGCTAGTCGAAAATTATCTTATTTTTGCGCAGATCGGCGCTCAACCTCTCGACGACCATCAGAAAGATCTGCTGCGACACAGCAGCACGGAGGTCGCAAACACCATCGAAGAACTTGCGCGTGAGAAAGCGCAGGAAAACGGCAGAACAGACGACCTCGATCTCCATGTCACTCCCTTCACCGTCGCGATGTCCCCTCAGTACTTCGCAAAGATCGTCGAAGAGATCGGCGACAACGCTTTTCGTTATTCCGCAAAAGGAACGCCGGTCTATTTCGGGACGGTGGCTGCCGACGACGCCCTGCTGCTCATGGTGATCGACCACGGGAGGGGCATGACGCGCGAGCAAATCGACGGGATTGAGGCGTACGTGCAGTTCGACCGGAAGGTGTACGAGCAACAAGGCTCGGGTCTCGGTCTCACCGTCGCCAAGCGCCTCACCGAGATGCATGGCGGCTCGCTCAGCATCCAAAGCGACTACGGAACCGGAACAAGTGTCACCGTGCGCCTGCCGAGGGCGACATCATCGTAACCTTCCGAAGGTTTCAACCCTTCGGAAGGTTTTTGTTTTCCGAAAGCGTCACCACCCGCTCTTGTTCTTCCCATACCCAATACTTACTTTTACACAATGATTAACGAAGATGCGCTCGCAGCGTTTCATCCTGTCGTGCGCACATGGTTTCCCCGAACTTTCGGCGAAGCGAGCGCCCCCCAGAAACTCGGTTGGCCCTCCATCGCCGCGGGGAAAAACACTCTCATCGTTGCGCCGACCGGCTCGGGAAAAACGCTTGCGGCATTTTTATGGTGCATCAATCACCTTGTCGAAGAGTCGATCGAGGAACACGGCGCCGAAGAAAATGACCCGTCCCTTCGTCCCGATAAAAAGAAAAATCGTACGCTGAGAGACGGCGCAGATAAAAAAAATACCGGGATCCGCGTCCTCTACATCTCTCCACTCAAAGCCCTTAACAACGACATTCATCGGAATCTCGAACTTCCGTTAAAAGGGATTCACGAAGAAGCGATTGCGCGGGGATTGCATTTTCCAAAACTTCGAAGCGCAGTTCGCACAGGAGACACGACACAGGCCGAGCGCGCGGCAATTTTAAAGAACCCTCCCGACATCCTTATCACAACGCCGGAATCGCTTTACCTGATGCTCTCGTCCCAACGAGCGAGGCATTTATTTTCCACGCTGCAGTACGTGATTGTGGACGAGATCCATTCCGTCAGCGGAAATAAACGGGGCGTCCATTTATCGCTGTCGTTGGAACGGCTCGAACGCGTCGCTGCTTCATCTTTTGTGCGGATCGGCTTGTCGGCGACTCAGCGCCCGCTCGAAACGATCGCTCGGTTTCTGGGGGGACAAGAATGGCGGAACGGCACGCTGACACCACGCGAGGTGACCATCATCGACGCCGGCTACAAAAAGAAGATGGACCTGCAGGTGACATGCGTTGTCCAGGATTTTTCCGAATTGCCGACGGACAGCATTTGGTCCCTTATTTTTCCGCAACTTCTCGACGCGATCTACGCTCACAATACCACTTTGATCTTTGTCAACAACCGGCGGCTTGCTGAGCGCGTTGCTGCAACGCTGAACGAACTTCTGCAAGGACAGGAACATACTTTTAATGGCTATGCAGTTCCGTTTTCGCCGGCTGCGATTCCTGCGCCAACGCGCGCGGCCGACTTTTTAGTCCAGGCGTACCACGGCAGCATGTCGCGGACCGCACGCGAGAAGATGGAGTCTGAACTTAAAGCGGGAAAATTGAAGGTGCTGGTCGCCACGTCGGCGCTTGAGCTCGGCATCGATATCGGCAGCATCGACCTTGTAGTGCAGATCCAGTCGCCGCACGGCATTGCGCGTGGACTGCAGCGCGTGGGGCGCTCGGGTCATCTCGTGAGCGCAACAAGCAAGGGGCGCATGTACGTGACGCATCGGCAGGACCTTCTCGAATCGACCGTGGTTGCGCGGGAGATGATGGACCATGCCATCGAAGAAACCCACGTTCCGCAGGATTGCCTCGACGTTCTCGCGCAACAGATCGTGTCGATGGTGAGCGTCGAGGAATGGACCGTCGACGATCTTTTCGACGTCGTCCGCCAATCCTATTGTTATCGTTCGCTTTCCAAAAAGATCTTTACCGGCGTCGTTCAAATGCTCGCAGGACGGTATACCAACGAGGCCTTCCGCGAACTCCGCCCCAGAATTTCCTGGGACAAAGTGCACGGCTCGCTCTCTCCCCTTCCGGGGTCGTCGCATCTCGCCATTACGAACGCCGGAACCATCCCCGACCGAGGATACTTCGGCGTGTACCTGGAGGACCTCAAAACGAAGATCGGCGAAGTGGACGAAGAGTTCATTTACGAGAGCCGATCTGGAGACACTTTCATCCTTGGCTCGAATGTCTGGAAAATGCTCGCCATCGATGCGAACAGAGTCATCGTCGGTCCGGCGCCGGGTCAACCGGCACGCATGCCGTTCTGGAGAGGCGAGGGCATCGGCCGCTCGTTCGAGTTGGGAGAAAAGCTCGGGAAGTTTATGGAAGAGGTCGCCGAAAGAGACGGAGAAAAAATCGAGTGGCTGCTGGAAAATTTCCCCATCGACGCGCACAGCGCACGGAATATCGTCGAGTACATCGGGCAACAAAAGGCGGTAACCAGAGATCTGCCTACTCATCGCTCGATCGTCGTCGAAGGATTCCGGGATGAAATTGGCGACCCCCGGATCGTCGTCCATTCGTGTTTCGGGCGAAGGGTGAACGGACTCCTCGGACTTGTGCTTTCCCATCAATTGAAAGAACGACTCGGCATCGAAATTCAAATGCTCTATAATGACGACGGCATTTTATTCCGCTGTTCGGACGTGGAGCGACTTCCCCTCGACCTGTTCAGCGGGCTCACGAGAACGAAAGCCCAGGAACTCGTCCTTGAGGAGCTTGTGTTTTCTCCCCTTTTCGGCTCGCTGTTTCGCCAGAACGCTGAGAGGGCGCTCTTGCTTCCGAAAGCGCGCATCGGAAAGCGAACGCCTCTCTGGCTTCAGAGATTGCGCGCGGGCGATCTTCTGCAAATCGTAAGAACGTACGACGATTTTCCAATCGTCATCGAAACGATCCGCGACTGTTTGTACGACTCGCTCGACTTCGACCGCTTCAAAGAAGTGATGGGCAGGATCGAATCGGGAGAGATCGTCGTTCACTCTGTCCAATCCGAGATGCCGTCTCCGTTCGCCGCATCGGTGCTCTTCGATTTCATCGCTGTCTATATTTATGAGGGGGATCAACCTAAGGGAGAGATCTCCAGCCAGCAACGGGCACTCAACAGAGAACTCCTGGCCGAGATTGTCGATCTCGATAGTGTACGATCGGTGGTCAAGCCGGATGCTTTACTGCGGATTGAAGAGCAACTCCAGTTTACTTCCGAGACGCGCAAAGCCCGTACCCCCGAAGAATTGCTCGAGATCTTTCTCCGGATCGGAGAACTCACCGAGATGGAGATTGAGGAGCGGTCGGCAACGAACGATCTCAAGTTGAAAATACAGCTGGCTGCTCAAGGGACCATCGCACCGGTTTCGATCAAGGGCTCAACGTATTTCATCGCTTCGGAAGAGATGCCGATCTATCTTACTTTTGCTGACGTGGATGCAGCGACCCTCTCGTCATTGCCCGAGGAATTCAGAACGAGCCCGTTAAAGCGCGAAGAATCTCTTCGGTATGTCATCGGGAGGATGATCCGTTCTCATACCCCGATCAGCTCGGCGCGTATTGCGGAACGGTATGGACTGACTGTCGAAGAATGCGATGCAATCCTCGGATCCTTTACCGAGGAGGATGCGATTGTTCGTGGTATTTTTCTTCCGGATTCCGATCGATCAGAGTGGTGTTACCGACCAACGCTCGACCGTATTCATCGAGCGTCGATCTCGATCCTCCGAAAAGAAATAAAGCCGGCGACCATCGCTCATTTCACAAAGTTTCTCCTGCAATGGCAGCATCGCGACCCCGCTACCCGTGAAAAAGGCGAAACTGGAATTCAGTCGGTCCTCGAACAATTCGAAGGGTTCGCGTTGAACGCGGAGTTGTGGGAAAGCGAAATTTTGTTGCACAGAATCAGCGAGTACGACCCTGCGCAATTGCGCGCGATGGCCGCAAGAGGCGAAATCGTTTGCGCAGGCGTTTCGTCGGGAAAAGCGCAATGGGTGTTTCAGGGAGATGGCGCTTACTTTATGGATGAAATGGAAAAAGCAATTGCTGAAAGGGCGACGTCGTCACAAGAGTTGTACGATTTTCTCAAGGCAAACGGTGCATCGTTCCTTTCCGACATTCGCGAAGGAACGACTTTTTCACTGTCAACGGTTAACAGAGCGATCTCAGAATTATTCTGGAGCGGGCTTATCACGAACGACCTCGTCGATGAAGCGCTCAACGTCAAACGATTCAGGACTGGCGACGATTCTCCTCTGCCTTCTGAGCGCATTACATTGCTAAACCCTCGACGAAACCCGTTGAAATCGATCGCAATGAGTTCCGTGCGGAAGGCGATCCGTTCGAGTCCTGGCTGGAACGGCCGCTGGTCGATCCTTCATACGCGCCGCGTTCTCGGAGAGAAGGTATCTCCTGAAGAGCGGGCATCGCGACAGGCGCAACAGTTGTTGCTGCGGTACGGCATCGTCGCAAGGGAAATTGCAAAACGGGAAGAGAACCTCCTGCCATGGCCTCTTCTCGCTCTCGAGCTCCAAAGAATGGAGTTGCGGGGAGAGATACGGCGGGGCTATTTCGTCGAGGGACTTTCGGGAATGCAATTTGCTCTTCCGGCGGCGATCGACGTGTTGAAGTCAATTAACAATGAACAATTAACAATGAACAATGAAGCGCCTATTGTCATCAATGCATGCGATCCATCGAATCCATATGGCGTCGGCATCGAAGCCGGGTTGACAAAATTTCCCGAGGGGGTTCGGTTTGCCCGCCATCCGCTCAATTATTTTGTATTTTTTCATGGATCGCCTGTGTTGTGGATAGAAAGCTTTGGCGCCAGGATCTATACCGTTGACGAAACGGCGCCCGACGTTTTGCGATCATCCCTGCAGCAATTTGCAGCCCATGTACGCGCCTCGCACAAAAACGAAAGCGAAATTGTTGTTGAATATTGTAACGGCGTCAGGCCGACGGAAAGTCCTCTCGCGGAAACTTTCCGTTCACTTGGATTTTATCGCGACCGGGCGCAGACAATCCGATTCGAATTACGTTAACGAATTTCACATCAGCCATTCGGCAATCGTCATTCTACAAAACTCTTGACCATCTTAAGGAGCACTATGGCCGTCAAAAAAACCTCTTCGCCGCCCCCTCCGGAAGACACAAAAGACTTCGGGCTGGGTTCGAAAGTCATCCAGCAGACTCAAACCCGTTTTCTTAATAAGAACGGGAGCTTCAACGTCGAACGGACAGGGCAATCGTTTTTCCATTCGTTGAGCCCCTACCACGCACTGCTCGATATGTCCTGGACAAAATTTTATTTGATGGTGGTCCTCTCGTACTTTCTCGTCAACGTCGCCTTTGCCTGCGCATACATGTTGTGTGGGGCGGGCGCGCTGCAGGGATCGGTGGGAGAGACATTCGCCGGACGATTTTTCGACGCCTTTTTCTTCAGCGTGCAGACGGTAGCGACGATCGGCTACGGCAAGATGAATCCGTCGGGATACGCCGCGAATATCGTCGTAGCGTTCGAGGCGTTGGCAGGGCTTTTCGGGTTTGCGCTCGCAACAGGATTGTTGTTTGCGCGCTTCTCGCGTCCGAACGCACAAATCAAGTATAGCGACAGTGCGATCATCGGACCATACAGGGGAATTACGGGATTTATGTTCCGCATCGTCAACGAGCGTCGGAATCAGCTTATCGAGGTTGAGGCGACGGTGTCGATGAGCAGAATAGAAAATCACTATGGAAAAGAGACGCGACGGTTTCATACCCTGGCGCTCGAAAGGGATAAAGTCACGTTCTTCCCGCTTCACTGGACCATCGTCCATCCGATCAACGAGAACAGCCCCTTGTTCGGCGTGACGGAAGAAGAGTTGCGCACATCGGATGCGGAGTTTACAATTTTGCTCACCGCCATCGATGAAACATTTTCTCAAACGGTCCATAGCCGGTCGTCGTACAAATACGGCGAGGTCGTCTTCGGGGCGAAGTTCTCCGATATGTTCTTGACGCCGGAAAACGGCGTCGTGCGCGTCGATCTTCGTCGTCTCAGCGAATTTGAACGGGTTGAAAACAAAGTGGCGGCATGATCCCTCATTACATCATCGACGGCTACAACCTGATGCATGCGATCCCGTCATTAAAGAAACTTCTCGCACACGACGGCTTTCAGGCGCGCGAGCAGCTCGTGGACCTCGTCGCGCGCATGACCTTCCGAAGGAAAATCCGCTGCACGGTCGTCTATGACGGCGTTAAGCCGCATGATCAACGCACGTCACAAACCCACTCTCCGGTTCACGTTATGTATGCTTCTCCTCTTTCCGCCGATGCAAAAATAAAATCGATGATCGAACAATCGAAAAACAGAACGCTGCTCGTCATCATCTCATCCGACAGGGAAATCACCGACTTCGCTAAAGCGTGCTCCTGCACGACGCACACCGCAAAATACTTCAGCAATCTGTTGTTCGAAGAGGATGACAGAGGTGAGGAAAAAGAATCGGCCGGCTTATCGCAGGGACAAGTTGATGAATGGCTGAAAATTTTTGGGGAGGGGAAGTGATTTTCAATTTACGATTTGCAATTGGCAATCGTAAATCGGCAATTGTAAGATAGATAAGAATTTTTATGAGGGGGAACTGATTTTCAATTTACGATTTGCAATTGGCAATCGTAAATCGGCAATTGCAAATCGAAAATCTCACTGCACGACTACTTTCTGTTTAACGATGACGTTCTTCTCCATTAGCGCAATAAACTTCGCAAAAAGGTAGTCGCTGTCGTGCGGCCCTGGGGATGCTTCGGGATGGTACTGGACGCAGAAGAGGGGTAATTCCTTGTGCTGAAATCCTTCCACGGTCTGGTCGTTGAGGTTGATATGCGTCAGTTCGACTTTTGATCGGTCCATTGTTTTCCAGTCGACGGCAAACCCGTGGTTCTGAGAAGTGATCTCTATTTCGTTCGTCTGAAGATTTTTGACCGGATGGTTGGCTCCCCGATGACCGAATTTGAGTTTATACGTCTTCCCGCCCAAAGCAAGCGCAAGGAGTTGATGGCCGAGACAGATGCCGAACATCGGTTTCGAGCCGATTAATTTTTTGAGGTTGAGGATGGCGTACTTGACGGCGTCGGGGTCGCCCGGACCGTTCGAGAGAAAGATCCCGTCCGGGTTCATTGCCAGAATTTCTTCCGCGGTGTACGACGCCGGAACCACGGTCAATTCGCACCCGTAGCTCGTCAGGCGCCGCAGAATATTCTGCTTCACTCCGTAATCGAATACCGCTACTTTGAATCGCCGTCCGTTGTGATGGGTCTCTGCCGTTTGCGGAGGCAGCGCGTACGGTGTCCGGTCGATCTCATCCCATTTGTAGCTTGTTTTGCACGTCACATTCTTCGCGAGGTCGAGACCGGTCATTTCCGGCGACGCTTTTGCCTTTTCGATGAGGCTTGCATCGTCGAGGTCCTTTGTTGAGAGAACTCCCCGAAGCGCTCCTAGGGTTCGCAGCATTTTCGTCAGCATGCGTGTGTCGATCCCCTGGATCGCAATAATATTATTTTTCTTCAGCCAATCGCCAAGGCTCGACGTCGCCCGCCAATTGCTGTAAAAGTCGAAATACTCGCGGACGATGAATCCCGAAACCTGCGGGCGCGACGACTCGACATCCTGAAGGTTAATGCCATAATTCCCGATTAACGGATATGTCATCGTCACGATTTGCCCCGCGTACGACGGGTCTGTCAGAATTTCTTGGTATCCGGTGATGCTTGTGTTGAAAACCACTTCGCCGGAAATTTCGCCTTCCGCGCCAAAATTCTCTCCGGTGAACACAGTACCGTTTTCGAGGGCGAGCTTAGCAATCATGAGTCATAAACCTTGGGTAGAAATATTCCAACAAAAATACAAAAATGGTCGAGGAGAGTCAACGTCGGCTGAGAAGTTACGGCTTCGTGGCTCGTGGTTCATAGTTCGGCGGTCGTGATTGAGTTAAAGTTTTTGCAAGCGATTGTCAAACTCATTATCTTATAGAGTCGATTGCAATATTCCCCGCACAACAATTAGTGAGATTTCAACCCGAATAAAGAAGGAACGCATGAAAACCGTCGCACTTTTGACCGTGTCCAATATCTTCATGACGATCGCCTGGTATGGACATCTGAAATTCAGAGAGGTGGCCTTGTGGAAGGTTGTCGTCGTCAGTTGGCTTATCGCTTTCCTTGAATATTGTTTCCAGGTACCGGCCAACCGGATCGGCTCGTACGAATTTTCCGCTGCACAACTTAAGACGATTCAAGAAGTGATCACCCTTGTCGTGTTCAGCGTGTTTTCGGTGGTTTACCTTAAGGAACAATTAAAATGGAACTATCTCGTCGGATTTGGGTTTATCATCGCTGCCGTCTTCTTCATATTTAAAAAATGGTGAATCACAATGATTGCTGATAGGATTTCTGTGATCGAAGGGGATATCACGACGCTTGACGTCGATGCTATCGTCAATGCCGCTAACAACTCTTTGCTGGGTGGTGGGGGCGTGGACGGCGCCATCCATCGCGCGGCTGGGCCAAAGCTCCTCGAGGAATGCCGTACTCTCCACGGCTGCGAGACCGGAGAGGCGAAGATCACCAAAGGATATAACCTGAAGGCGCGATGGGTTATCCACACGGTCGGCCCCAGATGGAGCGGAGGGAACAGTAATGAGGATGAATATTTGAGACGGTGTTATGAAAGCAGCCTTGCGCTTGCGATTCAACATCGTCTGCTCTCTATCGCGTTTCCATCCATAAGTACCGGCGCATACGGATTTCCGGTCGAGCGGGCAGCAAAGATCGCATTGACGACTGTCCATGCGCACCTCTCAGCGTTCTCAAAAATTGAACGCGTCATTCATGTCTGTTTTTCTCACGACGATTTCCTCGTTTACTCAAATTCCTTGAAAGAGGTTCTCGATGCCGCCAGATGAGCATCGCCCCGGCTGCATCGAACTCCAATTCCGGCCGAAAACGTACGACATCGATTTTGCCGGCCACGTGAGCAACATCGTTTATATCCGATGGCTTGAAGATCTGCGTCTCAGTTTTCTCGACAAGCATCTTCCCCTCAGCGGTCTCATGGAGCACGGTGTCGCCCCCGTCGTGATGCGGACGACGATCGAATACAAAAAGGCGGTAAAACTGTTCGATGCAGTCGAAGGGAAAATGTGGATAAAAGATGTCGGAAACGTTAAAGGGACTCTCGCGGCGGAGTTTGCGGTGAATCATATTGTTGTCGCGAAGGCGGATCAGGAAGGCCTTTTCGTTAAGCTGGACACCGGAAGACCGGTTGCTTTTCCCGACGAGTTTAAGATCGTCTTCGAAGCGGCAGGCGGGAATCACAAATAGATCTTGGAAGCGATATCTCTGACAGACGGTTTTGCATTTCATCGCAAAGACGCAAAAAAATACAAAAGCATTTGTCTCAATCTTATTAAACCTCCTTGCGCCCTTGGCGCCTTGGCGGTCCAGAACACAAGATCAATTTTCGAAAATTGCACGAGGAATGGAGTTTAGAGATTGAATAAAACAATCCGTTGGATCGCCGCTATCGCAGTGATCATCATTATTGGCATTCAATTTATACGTCCGGGAAAAGATAACCCGCCTATTAATCCGTCGATGACGATTGAAGCCCAGGCAGATTTCAAACCTCCGGTATCGAATTTGATAAAAACTTCGTGCTTCGATTGCCATTCGAACGAGACCCGTTGGCCTTGGTACAGTTACGTTGCGCCGGTTTCTTGGTTTGTGGCCGACGACGTAAAAAATGGACGGGACCATCTCAATTTTTCGGAATGGGGAACCTATACGACGAGCAAGAAAGTGCTGAAGCTGGGGCAGATTTACGAGCAGGTGTCGAAAAGTGAGATGCCGCTCTCTCAATATCTTTATATCCATGCCGATGCCAGGTTAACGTCAGCCGACAGGGATTCAATCGTAAGCTGGACCGAGGATGAGACGGACAAATTATCGGGGGGAAATTAAGTATGGCGAGCTATTGACGGCGCTGGCTATTTCATTTCTCTCAGCACATCGACCGCCTTCGCTACAGCCATAGCCCGATGGCTGACCTTGTTCTTTTCTTCCATTGACATTTGCGCATACGATATGCGGGACCCGAGCGGCACGAAGAGCGGGTCGTAACCGAACCCGTTCATACCTCGCGGGGCCTCTAAAATATACCCTTCGACTTTCCCTTCGACAATCTTACGAACATCTTTTCCCACGATCGCGATGACCGTCCTGAAGCGTGCATTCCGGCGGCGTGGCGGCACTCCCTTCAATTCGCGGAGCAACTTTTCGTTATTGTCGGCGTAGGTCGCGTGGTCTCCGGCGTAGCGGGCCGAGAACACTCCGGGCCTCAATTCGAGGTAGTAACACTCAAGACCCGTATCGTCCGCGATTGAAAGGACGCCGGTCGCGTTGAACGCCTCGGCCGCTTTCTTCATCGCATTGCCCTCAAGGGTCGGTTGATCTTCGATCGTTTGCTGTAGCCGGGGGAAATCGTCTGCGCTCTTGAGCGAAAACTGCGGGGAGTTCAGGATGTGCGAAATTTCGTCTACCTTATGACGATTGTGCGTTGCGATAAGAAGTTCCACGAGTCTGTTCCGCTATTAATTGATAGTTTAAAATTCAAATTGCAAAGGGCAAAATTACAATATGAAATTCAAAATTAGCGAGCCGGCAGGTTTCAATAGTCAGTTTTTTTATTTTTAACTTTCCAGTGTAATTTTGCCCTTTGCAATTTGAGCTAATACTGGATTTTATTTTGCATCTTCTGCCATTCTTCAAACGCGATGAGGGCATCGTCGCGCATCATTTGTTCCATCGGAATTTTTCTTGAGGATATCGGCCGGGAAATTTCGTCATAAATAAACAGATCGTCGAAACCGATGTGGGCCGCATCGATGTGCGTGCTCGCATAAAAAATCTTATCCGGCCGAGCCCAATAGATCGCTCCGAGGCACATCGGGCACGGTTCGCATGTTGAATAAACCTCGCAGCCCGTCAGTTGGAATGTGCCGAGCGCTTTGCAAGCTTCCCTGATCGCGACGACTTCGGCGTGTGCAGTCGGATCGTTCGTCGACGTCACGAGATTTGCGCCGCGGGCAACGACCGTGCCGTTCTTCACAACCAATGCCGCAAACGGGCCGCCCTTTCCTTCGCGGATGTTTCTGAGCGAAAGCTCGATGGCCTCTTTCATAAAAGGGTTCTTCGACACAAGACTGCTGATAATGAATTTTAAATTATGAGTTACGCAAAGTGCTGGTAAGAAACTCACAACCAAGAACCCAGCACGATTGCACCACGCACTATCCCACCAGTTCTTTCATCGCCTGGCTAATCGATTCCACCCCGACGATTGAGATCCCGTTCGTGTTTCTTAGATGCTTAAGGTTGTTTTTCGGGACAATAATTTTTTTGAAGCCGAGTTTCGCCGCCTCCTGCGTTCGTTTCTCGCTGTGGGCGACGGTTCTCACTTCTCCCCCCAAACCGATTTCTCCGATTGCCACGGCCTGCGAATCGACCGGGACGTCCCGGAGGGAAGATACGATTGACGATGCGACGCCGAGGTCTGCGGCGGGTTCATCGATCCGGATCCCCCCGGCGATGTTGACGAAGACATCCTGCGAACCGAGTGTAAGGCCGACTCTCTTTTCCAGCACGGCAAGGAGCATTTGTAACCGCCGAAGGTCGAACCCCGTGGCTGTGCGCTGCGGAAGGCCATAGCTCGTCGACGTGACGAGCGCCTGAACTTCTATGAGGATCGGACGGCTTCCTTCCAGCGTTGAGACGACCGTGGCGCCGGATGCGCCGTAGGTTCGCTCAGAAAGAAACACCTCCGACGGATTTTTGACCTCATGCATGCCGTCGTCGCGCATTTCGAAGATACCGATCTCATTCGTCGACCCAAAGCGATTCTTCGCTGCACGCAGAATGCGGTACGAATAATGCCGCTCGCCCTCAAATTGCAGAACCGTGTCGACCATATGCTCAATGACGCGGGGTCCCGCAAGAATTCCTTCTTTGGTCACGTGACCGATGAGAATCAGCGGAATGCTTTTTGCTTTTGCGATACGGGTCAACATTGCGGTCGATTCACGGACCTGACCGACGCTCCCCGGGGCGCTCTCGAGATCCGGGCGAAACATCGTCTGGATCGAATCGACAATGACCATATCGGGATTTCCCCGCTCGATGACTTCGGAGATCAATTCTAAATTTGTTTCAGGAAGCAGCAAGACCGAATCGGAGGCCGTCCCCAATCGCTCGGCGCGGAGCTTGATTTGCTTCAACGATTCTTCTCCGGTGATGTACAGAACGACTTTGCCTTTGAGCTGTAAAGCAACCTGCATCATGAGCGTCGACTTGCCGATCCCCGGATCACCGCCGATGAGGATCACTGAGCCGGCAACAATCCCGCCGCCGAGCACTCGGTCAAATTCTGCAATGCCTGTTTTAAAGCGCACGTCCTCAAAACCATCGACATCTTTCAACGACACGGGTTCGAGTTTCGATGCGACACCTCCGGACTTGCGCGCGATTTTCGCCGGTGTGGGAGCTTCCTCGACAAACGTATTCCACTCGCTGCAGTTGGGACATTTGCCCGTCCAGCGCGGCGAAACGTATCCGCACGATTGACACACATATTTGGTAAGCACCTTTGCCATTGTGTAAATATAGAAGAATGCAGCGGAAGATTCAATGGACGCAGGAAGCTGATAATTATTTTGCGGAATGCGGGAGAGATGGAATAGCAAGATAATCTATGGTGCAGCATTCCGACATTCTAACTTCGTTCAACTCCGCATCAACTCTTGACCCTCAGAACCCCATCTGCCGTTTAGGTTTCTCCGGTTCAATCATTAATTGCCGTATCGCTTGGAAGATCTTTCTTATTTCTTTGTCATGACTCTCGACTTTCATTTCAAGCTGGCTCAATTTCAAGGTAAGCTCTTTATGAGTCGAAAGAAGCTCCCGGAGTTTTACGAACGCCCGCATAATTCCGATGTTCACGCGAATCGCCCGCTTGCTTCGCAATACTGTCGACAGCATCGCTACACCCTGTTCCGTGAAGGCGTATGGCAAAGAACCGCCATAGTATTTTCGATGTGGTATCACATTTTGTGATACCAGAAGATCGGCTTCATGTTTCGACAGCCGGAACATAAAGTCGGGCGGGAATCTAAACAGGTTTCGTTTCACCGCCTGATTCAGAGATCGGGTCTCGACCTGGTACATCCCGGCAAGATCTACACCGAGCATTACTTTATGGCCTCGAATCAGAAAGATTCTGTTTTCAATGAGGCTGTTGCGGATAATTGCTGTTTGTGATCTCATGAATTCCCCCTTGTGGATGATGATGAGATGTGGATGAATGTATTTGAAGGGCCCCCTTTTAATCAGACGTTCGACGTGCCCGATGGAGATTCTCTAGTTAATCGGTTCTACGGCGGGGCCGCTCCCATCCAGTGAACAAGGCCGAGGCTTAGTTCCGGAATGTACGTGATTGCGAGAAGGGCACAGAGAAGAATCACGATGAACGGAAGCGTTGCAAGAGTCACTTTTCCAATCGACTTTTCAAACCGGAAGCTTGAAATAAAAAGATTCAGTCCGACGGGAGGAGTGAGGTACCCGATTTCGAGGTTGGCAAGGAAGATGATCCCGAGGTGGATCGGATCGACGCCGTATTGTTTTGCGATGGGGATGATGAGAGGCACGACGACAATGATCGCCGAGAAAATATCCATCATCATTCCGACGATGATGAGAAAAATATTCAGCACGACGAGAAAAATGAGCTTGCTGCTGATGACGGCGCTGATCAACTCGAACAACCTTTGCGGGACCTGCTGGTCGATGAGAAAACTCGTCAAGCCCATCGCCGTCGCGAGGATCATGAGGATAGCGCCAACGAGAACCATACTTTCTTTCATGACTCGCGGAACATCCGTGAACAATTTCAGATCTCTGTAAATAAAGACTTCAACGACAAGAACATAGAACGCCGTTACGGCGGCCGCTTCGGTCGCGGTAAAAATCCCTCCATAAATTCCTCCGATGACAAGGAAGGGAAGCGGAATTTCCCATGCCGAACCATTCACCGCTTTCCAGACGCGAGGAAGTTCGAAGGGATGGCGTTGCACGTGCGTCGAGACTCCCTGACGAACGCTGTACACTGAAAGGATAACAACCAACAAAATTCCCGGCAGTATACCGGCCAAAAAAAGCTGGCTGATCGAAACTTCAGAGACGATGCCGTAAAGAATGATCGGAAGACTGGGGGGAAAAAGGAGACCGAGACTGCCGGACGTCGTAACAAGACCGAGTGCAAAATCTTCGGAATATTTTTCGGAAATGAGGACGGGGTATACGAGACCGCCGAGCGCAACGATAGTAATTCCCGAACCGCCGGTAAACGCGGTGAAAATTGCGCAGGCAGCGAGGACCACAATCGCGAGTCCGCCGGGCATCCAGCCGATGAGCGACTGCGTCAATTCGACAAGACGTTTCGGCGTCCTGCTCTCTGCAAGCACGTATCCGGCAAACGTGAACAGCGGGATGGCGAGGAGCACCGGTTGGCTGGCGAGCCGGTACATCTCTGCGATGATCGCTGCCGTGTCGATATCCTGCGAAGAAAATCCGACGAGCGCGATAGAACCGATGATGGAGAACAGCGGCGCGCCAAAGAGCATGAACGCAAGGAGAAGGAGAACGAGAAGAACGATCACGGTTGTCCTCCCGCTTTTATCGTCCAATTGCCTTGCGAGATCTCAACTGACCACTGAACGGCGATGACGAAAAACCGGAACGCCATGAGTCCATAGCCTACGGGAATAATGACGACGAAATACCAGATCGGAATGTTGAGGAAAAGGATACTCTTCGGGTCGATACCGACGTCGATGAACACCATTCCCGCTCGCAGGAGAAAATAGCAGACGAGGGCCGCAAACAAGGAGGTAAGAATGGCGAATATCTTTTGGAGTTTTGGAGGGATGAACTTTGCGAGGAAATCGACTTTAATGTGTCGCTCTTCTCCCGTTGCGATCGTTGCGCCGAGGAATCCGAGCCACAGGACAAGATGACGCAGGAGAATATCTCCCCATTCGATGCTTGTGCCGAAGAAATTCCGGAGCAGCACCTGGCCGAACGACATGATGATCATGAGACTGAGAACTGCGACGAGGATCCATCCGGCGATCTTCGCGATCCCGTTATCGATGAGTGCGAGGAGTTTCACCGGGATCCTTTATGCGAAGCGCGGTAATCGGCGAGCGTGCGTTCGACGCTGTTTAGAAATTCCTGGGAATACAGTTTGCCGGCCATTAGGGCGCGCGCTTTTTTCCCGATTTCTTCGTAGCGCTCGTATTCCTGCTGCGATGCCGGTTGTGTGAAGATAATTTTATTTTTTTTGAGGACTTGAAGGGACTTGTCGTTATCCTGCCTGCTGAGCTGCGTGAGCTTTTTCATGTAGATGGAGCCGTTCCGCGAGAGAATCTCCTGCAAATCGGCCGGAAGGCTCTCGTATTCTCTTTTTGAAATCAGCACCGCGCCGGCCGAATTCGTAAGCGGCACATCCATCATATATTTCACTGCAGTAAACCATTGGAGCGACACTGCTGCCAGCGGCGAAGCATAAATGCCGTTCACTAATCCGGTTTGCAGCGACGTGAGAACGTCCGTGATCGAGAGGGGTATGGGTTTAACATCGAGCGCCTGAAATGTCGCTTCGGCAACAGGGTCTCCTTCCCACATCCACATTTTTACCCCGTCGAGGTCGCTTACTTTCGTGATCGGCTTGTTGGTAAACACATAGACGTAGCCGACCTCTGCCCAGCCGAGAAGAACAAACCCATTGTCCTCGAACGCTTTGCGAAAAACCGAGTCGTACTTTGCGAGCACATAATCTACTTCATCATGGTTTTTAAAAAAGAACGGCGCGTCGAGGATACGAACCATCGGCGCTATCTTTCCCATCCCGACGCCGGTAAAGCCGGCGCTGTGGTACTGGCCGAGTCGAATTTTTCGCAGAACGTCCTGTTCATCCCCAGCGACGCTTCCTGCATAGATTTTGAAACCCATCCTTCCCCCGCTTTCCTTCCGGATTGCCTGGTCGTACTCTCTCATGACATTCAACCACGTGCTCCCTTCCGGGGCAAGCGTCGCGAATTTTATCGTATACTCTTGCCCGAAAATCGGGAGAGAAAAAATAATGAAAAGTGCCGATATGACAAATGTCTTTAGCATAAAATCCTTTGGGTCATGGTATCACTGGGTTAGAAATATTCCGAAGTTTTTGCTAGAAGGGCTTTCGCTTTCCGTTTGGCGATAGCGTTGATCAGCCTTTGTTCGGGAAGCACGTCGATCGACGTTGTATCCACGGTCGTCAGCAGTGATTCAAAAAGCTTTTTATTCTGTACCTGTACAGCATAGGTTTTTGCGTAGTAGACATACGGGAGGAGCAACTTGTGATCTCCGATCGTAAGGCATCTTTCGAAATGTTCTTTTGCTTTTTCGGGATCCCCTCCTAACGCTTTCGGCGTTGTCGCGAGGATTGCGCCAAAATAGAGATGTGCCCCGCCGTAGAAGAATTTTTCGTCGTGCCGTAAAACAAAATCCATCATTGCATTCACTTTATAGAGATCGGCAACGACGTCAGGGTCCGAGATGCTGAGGTTGATGAGATTGCCCCATGCGTTAGCGGTCCAAAAAAGAGCGGGCACATCGTCGTCGGAAAGCGATTCGACTCCCTTCACGAAGGTTGCCGGACCTTCGTCGAAATCATCGGAGAAGGTTTTATTTTCCCTCAGGACTTCCAACCCGTAATCGCGCGCACGGGCATAAAAAAGTTTAGCCCGTTCCGGATCTTGGTCTTCAACGAAACCCAGCGCGTATCCTGCGTATGCCTGCGTGAGCATGATGAGGAGATGATCGTTGGAGGGGTCTGATTTATGGAGCGCTTCAAGAAGTTTAAGGTCGGAGGCGATTGCTTGCTCGGCGAGTTGAAGGTCGGACTCTTCATAGATTGCGGCCATCCCTTCGTCAAGGATTCCGGTCGTCGATTTTACGGCAACCGTTTGGAGAAGTCCGCACGACCAGCTTTGGAGACCGAGGAGAACGAGAATTATGGGAAAGAATCTTTTCATGATTTCGTAAATGAATATAGAGAAATCGCCCAACTTTTCCAAAAAATTGTATTAGGGAGGTGTGGGCTTAAAATCTTGCAATTTTGTAATCTCGCAATATTGCATTATTACAAGATTGTAAGATTGGAACAATGATATCGTGGAATCCGAGAAAACCTCGATAGCGTACGTGAGGTTTGACATAATGGAACCGAATGAGTTGCAAATCGATGTAAACTGTTTTAATATTGTACCGTTGATTTGGAGGAAAAAGAAGCGTGATGAAAATCTTGGTTGTTGAAGACGAAAAGAAAGTAAGCGCAATCATCAAGAAGGGATTGGAGGAGGACAATTTCAGCGTCGACCTTGCATTCGACGGAGAGAAGGGCAAGGAGTTGGCAATTGAACACGCCTTCGATCTCATCATTCTCGACATCCTCATGCCAAAGAAGGATGGTCTGACGCTGCTCAAAGAACTCCGCATGAAGCGCATCTCCGCTCCCGTCCTCATGATCACGGCAAAAGGCTCCGTGGAAGACAAAGTCAAAGGACTCGATTCAGGAGCCGATGATTATCTCGTCAAACCGTTTGCGATCGCAGAGCTGCTTGCACGCGTCCGGTCGTTGCTTCGGCGGGGCGGTTCCGAGAAAACGACCTCGCTCACTGTCGGAGATCTACACCTCGACCTTGTTTCGCACAAAGCCATGCGAGGAGAGAAAACGATCGAGCTGACGGCGAAAGAGTACACACTTCTCGAATACTTCATGCGGAACACGAACAAAGTGCTGAGCCGTATCATCATCTCGGAACACATCTGGAACTACAACTTCGATACCGGGACGAACATCATCGACGTCTATATCAACCATCTTCGCAGCAAGATCGACGGCGGCCGCGAGAAAAAACTCATCCACACCGTGCGCGGCGTGGGCTACGTGATGAAGGCCAACTGACATGAAGTTCCTCCATTCCATCCGATTGAAGCTTACCGCCTGGTACACGCTCATTCTCGGCGTGACCCTCTTCGGCTTCGGCCTCACGGCATATTTTTACACGAAAGCCAATCTCCTGTCGAACCTGGATTATTCGCTGCGCAACGAGGTGGTATGGCTGAAAAACTTCATCGAGCCGCAGGCGCGAAAGGTCAAATTGAAACGTCAACGGACCGTTCCCCTTGCGTCGGCAAAAAAGCAGGAGAAAAAAGTTAAACGCTCTCATGAGGTGGAGGTGACACAGGACGATTCGACTGAATTCGACCAGATATGGAATCAGATCTACGAGCACACGCTCTTGAGCCCGAAGAAACAAATCATCCAAATCCGCGACCGCAACGGGGACATTCTTTACAAATCGTACAGCCTCGGTAAGGAAGACATCGTTTTCGAGGACATTCCGTTCAACACGACGAAGCTCGTGACAATTTATGATGCACAGGGGCAACCGTTGCGCCTTGCCGTGACGCAAAACGCCTTCGCAAAAATTTACGTCGCTTACCCCGAGGCAGAAATCAGCGAAGTGCTCGGGAATCTCTTTTCGATCTTTATTATCCTCGTTCCGGTCGCTATTATCCTCTCCGTGCTCGGCGGCTGGTTCCTTGCAAACAAATCGCTCAAACCCGTCGACAAGATCACGAAGACTGCGCGCGACATCACGGCTCAAAACTTGGACCGTCGCATCGTCTCGGTGGACGTCGACGATGAGATCGGCAGATTGATATCGACGTTCAACGATATGATCGGGCGACTCCAAGGCTCGTTCGATAAAATCAAACAGTTTTCGGTCGACGCATCCCACGAACTGCGCACACCGCTGACGATCATGCGCGGAGAGCTCGAGCTCGCCCTGCGCTCGAAGCAATCGAACGACCAATATCGTCGGATACTTTCCAGCACACTTCACGAAATTCTCCGCATGTCTTCGATCATCGAAAACTTGCTCTTGCTGGCAAAAGGAGATGTCGGGAAATCCACATTCACGTTCGAAGAAGTCTCTCTCGCCCCCATCATCAAAGAACTGCACGAAGACGGCGAAGTGCTCGCGGAGAAAAAGCACATCCATGTCGGCCTCGAAAAAGTTGAAAACCTATCCGTTTTGGGGGACGGGGTTCGCCTTCGTCAGTTGGTGCTGAACCTCCTCGACAACGCCATCAAATATACCCCCGAACACGGGACCGTGTCGTTATCGCTCATACGGGAGAACGGTTCAGCAAAAATTATTGTTAAGGATAATGGTATAGGAATACCCGTCGAGGACCAATCCAAAATTTTCGACCGTTTTTATAGAGTTGATAAAGGACGTTCACGTGAGATGGGTGGGTCGGGATTAGGGCTCTCGATCGCTCAATGGATTACTGAAACACATGGCGGTAAAGTGACGGTCCAAAGTGAAATCAACCGCGGAAGCATTTTCACCGTTTTACTACCGATTCTCCATCATTAAGTGTTTTTCACTTGACAATGAAAACGCAAAACCATAAGTTAAGCCCTACGATAATCCCAATCAGATCGAATTTCAGCCAAATTACAAACCTATCAACACTTTTTTGAAAGGAGCGGTTGTTCAATGAAACGTCTCGTCAGCCTGTTGCTGGCTCTCGCCTTTGCCTTCTCACTCTCCCTCGCCCAAGATTCGGCGAAACCCCAAGAGATGAGCAAAATGCCGGAAAAGAAAATGGAGATGAAGAAGAAAGCCAAGACGACAAAGAAGACAAAGATGGCGAAGAAATCTAAGATGGCAAAGAAGGCAAAGCCGGCGAAGAAAGCCAAGATGGCAAAGAAATCAAAGAAAATGATGAAGAAAGACACGATGAAGAAAGATGATATGAAGAAAGACGACATGAAGATGGACGACAAGAAATAAATCGTCTTCATATTCTTTGCATCATACAACAAAGAACCCCGCCTTGCTACAGAGCCGGGGTTTTTTGTTGCTACAAAATAATCAGGAATAAAAAAACCTGCGTTCATTGCTAGTCGAGAGAGTTCTTTCTATATTTTTCTAAAATCATCTTGGACAATGGAATTTACACGTCGGTTCCAATCGCTGAAACTTCCGTCGTTCATTGCACAGCTTCTCCGGTTTCAAAAGAATCCTCCTATCGGGCTCTATAACCTGAAGGTCGTTTCTTTGCTGGAGGAGCTCGATTTTCCTCAACACCTGCCGAAAGAACTCCGCTTCGCCCTTAGAAAAAACCCATCTCTTGGGTCCCGCATAGCAAAGGTCTTCAAGAGCGGCAAAGCCATTGGCATTCGCACGGTGGAGAAAACTCCCGAGCGAGTCCTCAGTGCTATCAACAGCCTCTCGGTCCTGAGCCAGCACCGCACGATCATCACATGGCTGCCGCAGCTCCTGCGCTCGCAGGTGAAACCTCTCATCCTTCCTCAAGAGCATGAACTGGCGGCAAAGGAAAATGTCGACCTCGACGAGGAAATTGCGGTTATTCTCGCGCATCGACTCGACTTCAAAAAATTCGTCCTCGTCGACGACGGGAATCTCGGTGCCACTGAATCCGACCGAGAACTTATCGAAGACCTCAACGAGACCATCTCACCGATCGTCATGCGTCATGTCATCGGCCGGATGACATTCGACAATGCCGATACGCGCACCGCGACCGCGCAGGCAATTATCAAGGCGCTGTTGGTCATCGGCCCGATCACGCACATCCTCGAGCACATCACGCACGGGTTTGGCAAAGTGTTTGCCGCTTCGACGGACGACGTCCTTGCGGAAACGGCAGAGTTGTTTGCGTTGCGCGGTTCCGGCTTCACATGGAGTCAACTCATCTCCCGGTCGAAGCTCCTGATTCCTGTCTTCCTCCTCGCATCGTTCGGCGCATTCCAGGTAGATGCGCTCATCGGCATGGGAAAGTTCTCGTGGGCTGGCGCATTGTTCGGCATTTCGGCTGTCGCTCTTTCGTTGACGACCGCTTTTCAAAGTGTGAGGATGTACAAACATTGCATCGATGATCTCGTCCGCGATGGCAAGCTCGAGGCGTCCGATGGTCTAAAACGTTGGGCGCTTGCCTTGAGACAAGATTTTACGAACCCCGCTCGATTGGGTCTCTTCGTTGGAGGCGTCTTATCGCCGCTCATTTCAATGACGGTGTTCGTGGGATTTCCGCATTTCGTACACAACGGGTGGGTTCTGGCCTTGCTCGGCACAACGGAAACTATCACCGCAGGTATCGTCGTGATCCTCGCCCGCCAGATCAATGCTCTGAAGTTTGAGCTCGACCTGGCGCGATTTCTTCGCGCGGAAAAAAACTAAATTCTTGCTGCGGGCTTTAGGGTGAATTTCTTATTGCTTCTTCTTCCTCTATTCTCTATTTTCATCTGAACGCAATTTCCTTTTGCCACTCCCCCAACTTTCGATGACGACAGCGGATTCTGTTGAAACCGAACCGACCTTGGCCCGGCGCCTGGGCCTTACGTCGGCAATTATGGTCGTCATCGGGTCGGTCATCGGGTCCGGAATATTTCTGACGCCGCAGAGCATTGCCGCGACGGTTCAGATTCCGGGGATCATGATCTTCGTATGGATTTTGACGGGCATTCTCACGCTCGCGGGAGCATTGACCAATGCGGAGATTGCGGGCATGATCCCCGACGCCGGCGGGCAATATATTTTCTTCCGCGTTACGTACGGCGATCTCACCGGCTTTCTCTATGGCTGGACCACCTTCATCGTGTATCAGACCGGATCGATCGCCGCCATTGCAGTGGCATTTGGACGATACTCGGGATATTTCATCAACCTCCCTCATTTCAGCCCCGCGCTCGAAGCATGGAAGCTCCCTCTCATCGGTAACATCTGTCCGTTGAAAGATATAGGCGTGAGCATGGTCGCGATCTCTGCGATCCTCATTCTCGCAGTGGTAAACTATTTCGGCGTTCAATTTGGCGGTTTGGTGCAGGACGTCCTCACGTTCATGAAAGTGCTGGCCATCGGCGGCATCGTTGTGCTTGCTTTTACGGTAGGACACGGAAGTGTTGATCATTTCTTTCCGTTATGGGGAGCCCCTGCATCTGGAGCGGTGCTCAGCGCAATTGGCGTAGCGATGATCGCGACATTGTGGTCGTACGACGGATGGAACAGTCTTACCTATCTCGCGGGCGAGGTCAAGGATCCAAAAAAAAATATCCCCATCGCGCTGGTTGTCGGGACCGTTGCCATCATTCTGATATACGTCGCGACAAACCTCGCATACCTGTACATCCTTCCGATCGGGGAGATTGCAACGTCAAAGCTCGTCGCCGCGGATGTCATGGAAAGAATTTTTCACGGCTATGGCGGCGCGATCATCTCAGCGATCGTGATGGTCTCGACATTCGGCACCGTCAACGCCACTTCCATGACCACTGCCCGCGTGTATTTCGCGATGGCGAAAGACAGACTCTTTTTCCGAAGCCTCGGAAAAATCCACCCTCGCTTTAGGACTCCCGGGAGGTCGCTTCTTGTTCAAGGAGTCTGGGCGTCGATCCTGACCCTGACCGGAACATACGATCAGATCTTCACTTACGTTATTTTTGCAGGATGGATATTTTATGCGTTGGGAGCTTTTGCGGTTTTTATACTGAGAAAAAAGATGCCCGACACTCCGCGGCCGTATAGAGTTCCCGGGTATCCATACATTCCGATCGCTTTTATCGTCGTCGCAACCTGGTTTGTCTACAATACCATTGTCGAACAAACAGCCGATTCGATGGTGGGGTTATTTTTGCTGTTGGCGGGAATTCCGTTCTATTTGTATTGGAGAAAAGAAATTGAAAGGCAGGAAATAAGAGATAAAGGTTAAGGAATGAGCAGCAGTTTCCCCAGTGCTTTCCGTCCTTCCAAATAGTTGTGTGCTTCGGCCGCTTGAGCCAGCGGAAATTTTCGGCCGATGCGGATCTTTAGTTTCCCTTCTCCGATCCAGTCGAACAGATCCTTAGAGCGGTGAAGCAATTCTTCTCGCGTCGCGACATAGTGGGCGAGCGTTGGCCGTGTAAGAAAGAGCGATCCTTTTGCGTTGAGTACTTGCGGATCAAACGGCTGCACTCTACCGCTCGACTGCCCGAACAAGACCATATACCCCCGCGGCTTGAGCGAGCTCAAACTTTTCTCAAACGTGTCGATCCCCACAGAGTCATACACTACCTTCACTCCTTTACCCGACGTGATCCTTTTGACCTCCTCTGCAAAGTCGACCTGCGTGTAGACAATCACGTCATCCGCTCCAAGCGAGCGCGCTTCGCGTTCTTTTATGTCGTTCGAAACTGTCCCGATGACATGCGCCCCTTTCATCTTTGCAATCTGCACAAGAAGGGCGCCTGTTCCTCCTGCCGCGGCATGGACGAGAACTGTATCCCCTTTTTGGATAGGGTAAGTACTATGACTGAGGTAATGAGCGGTGAGACCTTGCAAAATTGCCGCAGCTGCTTGTTGGGTGTTGACGTTGTCCGGCACCGGCACCAGCCTTGAAGCGGGGATCGACACAAATTCTGCGTACGAATCTTTCCATGGAGCAAACGCCACTCGATCCCCGACGCGGACCTCTCTCACACCCGTTCCCACGGCATCCACAACACCGGCCCCCTCCTGGCCTAAAACCATCGGCAGCGATCCGTTGTACAGCCCTTTACGAAAATAGACGTCGATAAAATTTACGCCGACGGCTTCCATCTTCACCCTCGCTTCTCCTGGGCCGGGCTGAGGCACGGCGACGTCTTCATAATGGAGAACTTCAGGACCGCCTAGTCCATGAATGCAAATTGCTTTCATAGCGTCATTATTTCATGGATCAGAAATTTGAGGGGAGATTATAAAGCTAAAGAACACAACTCTACCTCTTCATGCGAGAAATGAAATAGAGATGAGTTTACGAGATTCGATTATCCCCTTCCTGCAATAAACCTAAAATCGGAGAAGAGGCGGGCCAATCGGCTCCCCCTAAAAATCTTGACCGAGTGAAATGTAATATTTGGGGATCGAAAAGCTTTGACCGTCGAACGCCCATGCGACATCGAACTTTAGCGGAAGACCGAACAAAATCAGTCGCGCGCCAAAACCTGTGCCCATGAGCAGATCCTCGGCAACCGTATTTCCATCCGGATCTTTCTCGAAGAAGCGAAATGCCTTATTATCCGTCCACGAAGATCCAACATCGATAAACGTAGCACCGGTGATATTTTCCAATGCGAGCGGCACTCCCCCCGTTACGAGATAACGAATGAGCGGGAAGCGAAGTTCGTAATTCATCAATCCATACTTTGTCCCATTTTTCTCGTTATAGTCGAAGCCGCGCAACGGCAGCGCCGGAGAAAGGAACGCATAGTCTTCCACATTTTGGATTGGAATGTCGTTATTCGCAAATTCGCGGTTGATCCAACCATCTGTCCCGCCGATAAAGAATCTTTGAGGGTTCCTGCCCATGCTTAAACCCCCGGCCCATCGGATGACAAACGAATAGTCCTTCCAGAATTTTTCATACGTCCGGTAATCGAGAGTGAACGTCTGAAAATCGAGCCCCTCCGAACCCGACGAAATGGAGGGACTGATCATCGCGCTGATATTGTATCTTGTCCCGTTATTAGGCGCTGTGTAGCCCCAGAGCGAGTTATCATGGACAAAGTCCAGTGTCGGCATCAATAATGTACGTCGTTGCGCCGGCTCGTCCGGGTAGTCGAGGTTCTCGCGCGCGAGGTTCAACCAGCTGAGTCCGAAATCGAAGCGGTTGAATTTATCGAGCGGGTCGGAAGCGGAGGTCGCGACGCCCCATGTCGTAAAACGATAAAGGGCGAGATCGCCGTTGTAATCGTACAGATAGAGGAAACGCGCACTGTGGTACCCCTGGATACCGTAGTCGATCTTTAAAGGGAGATAATAGTACGCAAGAACGTAATCACTGTTCTTGAGGTCGAGTAAAAGATTCGTCAGAAAATAGATCTGGTGGTCGCCCAGCATATCGCTGAAAGCCATCATCGTCGTTCCCTGAACGCCGTAGAACGTGCTGTATGCCGCATTGCCGTAAATAATGTCCGGCGAAAAATTGAGCTTGTACTTGTTGACCTTATAGTCGCCGTTCGCATCGAGATAGAGGCTTGTGTCAAGCTGACTCTCGCTCGACGTTGCCGCCGGCGGAGCAGGTTTCTCTTTCGTTTGTTCGTCAGAAAAAACATAGTTATGAAAATCGATGCGCACCTTATCTCCGTAAACTCCCGTCGTGTCTTTTCCCGATTCGGAGTCCGCAAGGAGCGTCGAATCTTTGCCTGTCTCTGCCCCGGCGGGGGTCTGCGTTTTTTGAACGAGCTGCTGTTCGCGTTTCAGGTACTCTGTCGGCTCGAGTGTCGCGACATCAAGCTTCTTCTCAAACGGCGCTTTCATAAGAAATATATCGAACCCTCCGTTTTCGAATGCAGCGAAAGAGAGCTTGTTCCCATCGGCAGAAAGGGAGAGTTGGAAGACGCCGCTTATCGAGTTGGTGATCGGCCGGTCAGCACCGGTGGCGAGGTCGCGTTCGTAAATGTTTCCGATCCCGTTCCGGTCAGACACATAGAGCATTTTTGTTCCGTCGGGAGAAATAACGGGAGAGGTCTCATCGCTTTTAGGATAATCGGTGATGCGTTTCATCTCCGACGTCTCGATATTCATAGAGTAGATATCCAGCTGCGAATAATCGAACTTCCACATTTTGAAGTTACGAGATATTTCATCGCGCCGAACGTAATCTCTCCTGTCGGAAACAAAATAGACCGTCTTCCCGTCGGGCGACCAGTGCGGATCCGAGTCGGAAAAAACGTCGTCTGTGAGATTGGTGAGGTCTTTCGTCGCGAGGTCGTACACGTAGATATCCGACTGCTTCGTGTTGTCGCCGACGAATGCGAGTTTATCGCCCTTCGGCGACCAATCGACCGAAAAAATTCCGTCCAGCTTGAATTCTAATTTCTCTTGCTTCCCCGTCTCGACATCGACGATGAAAATGGCATCGGCATCGCCGCTTTTGACGGCAAGAGCGATCTTCTTTCCGTCGGGGGACCAGGTAATGCCCGGCGTGAGAAGGTGTAACTCTTCAAAATTTTTCGTGCTATATCCGTCGACAAGCTTAGTGACCTTATTATCGATCGTCGAAATGATGAACACGTCAAAGTAATCGTCTCGGTCGGAGATAAAGGCGATCTTGTCGCCTTGCGGCGAGATCGAAGGGCTCGTGTTATAGAAATTCGATTCCTTCGCATGGTTCGTGATCCGCGTTGCAAAATCGGCGGGGTCTTCCCGCTTCGCAATATCCGGCCAGTACATCACTTTCTGTTCCTTTTGCCAACGATCGCTCAGTTCGGAGATGCTGAGGCCGAGAGCGCTTTTGAAACCCTGCTCGATGCTGCGGGTCCCTTTGATGCGATTGAGGATTTCGGCAATTTTTTGATCGCCGTACTTGTCAGCGATATAATTCCACACAGACTGTCCGCCGCGATATGCGAAGTATCCGCTGAGATAATCGATCGGGGGGAGATACGTGTGGATCGTTGCATCGCGCATGAACATGTCTGAATTATTGTCCCACCCCAACGATTGATATTCCGCCATTCCTTCGTTGAACCACATGGGGAGCTGAAGCCGGATGTTGTTCGAAATGATCGACTGGATCGATCCGCCGTAGAACATGTCGTTAAAAATGGCGTGGACCATTTCATGATGGATGACGTGCCGGAACATCCGATAATTGCCCTCGAACGGAATTACCATGCGGTTCTTGAAAAGCTCGGTGACGCCGCCGGTCCCTTCCTCGAGGTACTCCGAGAGGACGTTCGTCTGCTGAAAATCATTGTGAGAGTTGTACACCATGATCGGAATCCGGTTGTTGGTCTGATACCGGAAGCTTTTCGTGATCATCGTGTAGGCGGATTCAGCCGCGGCGGCCGTGAAGTCCGCAAGGTATTCTCCCCCCTGGCTGAAATAGATATCGAAATGGCTCGTCTGGATGTACGACCAATTGAATTTCTTGTACTGAACTTTGTTTTCCCCAAAATCCGCTTCTTGAGCCACAACGTTCGATAGCCCCACCGCGATCAAAAACCCAACGGTCAGAAAACGCAACCTCATAGAGTCCTCAGATAGAGAGTTAAAAGTGGCAAGTACGATGTAAAATTCAAAATGAACGTATGGACAATTTTTAATTTTGCACTTTACACTTTAACCTTTTTGTACAACGTGTCACACAGGCGAAAGATTCCTAACGTCCCCGCCGCTTCCTTTTCACAGGAGCCGCGCCTTCTTCGACGCAGGCAAAATCAATTTCCCTCTTTTCGACATTGACCTTTACGACCTTCACAACGATCGCATCGCCGAGCCGGTAGCGCCGTCCGGTCCGCCGTCCCACCAGCGAATAATGCTTCTCGTCGTGTTCGTAGTAATCGTCGCCGATGTTGCGGACATGGATCATTCCTTCCACAAGGAGGTCGTTGATCTCGATATACATCCCGTAGTTCGTGACCCCTGAAATCACTCCTTCAAACTCGTCGCCGACATGCTGTTTCATGTACTCAGCTTGCATTACTTTCACCGAAGCGCGCTCAGCTTCCATCGCGACGCGTTCCCTGTCGGAAGACCATTTACAAATATGGGGAAGTTCGGCGATGTAGTGCTCGCGCCGTGCGTGCGGCATGCCTTTTGCATATTCGTCGAGCATGCGATGGACGGCGAGGTCGGGATACCGGCGGATAGGAGAGGTAAAGTGTGTATAATAGTCGAACGCGAGCCCGTAATGTCCGATATTTTTTTCCGAATATACCGCCTTCGCCATCGCCCGCAAGGCAACTTCGTTAATGACATTTTCTTCGGGCGTTCCTTTTACGTCGTTCAACAATTTCTGCAATTCTTTTGACGAGACGGAACCCCCGACGTTTAACGTGTGGCCGAACTTCTTGACAAAAACCGCCAACTCCCGGAGCTTTTCCACATCGGGCGAGTCATGAATTCGGTAGATGAAAGGCTGAATGTCCGTTTCTTTCTGGGGCTTGCCGATGTGCGTCGCGACGGTTTGATTTGCAAGCAGCATACATTCTTCGACAAGCTGGTGACTCATCAACCGGCTTTTGATCATCACCTCAACCGGCTTCCCATGCTCATCGTATTTGAACTTCGCTTCGGGCGAATCGAAATCGATGCTGCCGTTCTTCATTCGTTTCGCTTTAAGGCGTTGTGCCAGCTCCCATGCCGTCGTCAGCGCCTCCGCATGCGGCCCTTTTCCCGACTTCAAAATTTCTTCAACTTCTTCATACGTGAAACGTCTTTTGGAGTTGATGATGCTCCGGACAATTTCATAGCGAGCAACCTTTCCCTTCTCCGAGACGTCCATGATGCATGAGAATGTCAGGCGGTCGACGTTGGGTTTAAGGCTGCAGAGGTCGTTCGACAATTTCTCCGGAAGCATCGGGACGACCTGGTTCGCAAGGTATACGCTCGTGCCGCGCGCGAACGCTTCGCGGTCGAGCACCGTCCCTTCTTTCACATACGCGCTCACGTCCGCAATATGGACCCCGATGCGGACCGTCTTGTCCGTTAACACTTCAACCGAGATGGCGTCGTCAAAATCCTTTGCGTCATAAGGGTCGATCGTGAAGGATGCCAGAGAACGAAGATCTCTCCGACGCACGATCTCTTCTTGCGGGATAGCCGCGGGAACATTTGCGGCGTACGATTCTACATCCCTCGGAAATGATGTCGGAAGCCGAAAGGCTTTTATGACCGAAGCGACTTCGGCGCTCGAATCGCCCGAGCGGCCTATGATCTCAATAATTCTCCCTTCGGGATTCCGGAGATCGTCGTCCCATGATTCGAAAGCGACAACGACTTTATCGCCCGGGACCGCTCCGTGGAGATGCTCCTGTGCCACATAGATGTCGCGCGGGATTTTCCGGTCGTCAACTTCAACAAAAAAGAAATTCTTGCTCTGTGCAAGCGTCCCTACAAATTCCGTGTGACTGCGCGACAGGACGCGGATGATCTCCCCCTCGATCTTTTTCCCATCCTGAGCGCTGCCGCGCCGGACTGCGAACGGGGAGACGTCGACGGTATCCCCGTCCAATGCGGTGCCGAGCGAGTTCGGACCGATGAAGATTTCGCCGAATTCGGACCCGGGCGTCGACACAAAACCGTATCCCTGCTTGCTCATCGAGAGGATGCCGCGCACGGTGCGCGCTTGGGAATTGCGCGAATATCCATTTTTGCGTCCGTAGGACAGGGTTTTCTTGTCCACCATCATGTGCAGCACATCGCGCAGCGATTGAAATTCTTTTTCATCTTTGATGCTCAGGCGCTTCGCAACCTGTCTCGATCTAAAACCCTCATGAGGATGAGCATCGAAGAATTCCGCGGCGCGCTGTTCCAACGATGCGCCCGTAATTTTTTTTCCCATTTGTAATCCGATTAAAAGGCAAATTTGTAGTAAATCCGAGCGCCGCTTGTAGGACGGCGCAAATCGCTCGTTTCGAGAGGGTCGGCTTTGCGGTCTACTTCGAACATGAAATTGCGGAGGCTTTCGTTCTGGACAATAGACCCGAGAGACCACTGTAAGCTGACGTTCGCGTTGTTGATATCGTTGAACACTTTCCCGCCAAAAGACCAAAATGCGTTGCCGATCACTCCGCTGAGGCGCAAGTCCGGCGATGTGCCGGAGTACCTGAACTCTACCGTGCTCACCATATTGATATTGTTCGACCGAAGGAAGTCCATCATCATTCCGGACAGAAGAGTATTCGTAAACCCTGCAATAAATGACCCGCCGATGGACCCGCCGAGAGAGTTTGCGATCCCTTGTTTATCGTTCGATGTCAAATCGTCTCGGAATTTTCCCGGACTGTCCGGCGTCGACGTAAGAAGGAATGAAATGGCGTCGGATTCCACATCGCCGGTGCGTTCCGTTTCGTTGCCGTTGTCGTCGAAGGTTGACAGACCGATCTTCACCTTGGGGTCGTACCGCGTACCGGTGATCGTCAGCGAGACGACGACTTTTTCTGTGGATGAAGATGTCGTTTCCTTTTGATTCGAACTGAGGAGCGGGTTCTCGGACTTCACATGAGAGCCGGTGTATGTTGCTTTGATGTTGAGCTCCGGATTATCCGGCCTTCCCGTAAACCGCAGCGTCCCCGAAGCGTCGAATTGCTTGTAGAATTTATAGTTCGATTTATCGGAGACGTTGATTGTTCCGATAAGACGAACGTCGTTCCCCTCCTTGCTGAGCCGCAGCTTACCGTTCAAGTCCGCGAACAGTTCTTCGTTCGTCGCCGGATTAAAGATCATGCGGATCTGCACGATGCCGTCCGTTTGAATCGCAAGATCGTAGCTCAGCCCGTCGAGAAAAGACCCTTCGTTCGACGACCGGGCCTCGTTCTTCGGCCGCAGGAAGGCGAACAAATTCGGGCCGAAAAGAGAATCTCGGTTCGGTTTCGATGTGTCGTCGACGACAACAACATTGACACCGCGTGAAGAAACGAGGCTCGACGCCTGCTTGGTTGGAGGAAATGTGAGCGATGCCTGCTTAACAAACAAAGAGCCGGTCAACCGCGAGCTTGCATAGGTTCCGTCGAAAGATAACCCTTCGTTGCCCGTCGCGGCGATGAGATCGCCATATACGCCTTCATCCGTTGTACGCGATGCTTCTTGCAATACTTTGAGTTCGCCCTTCGCGGTAAGATGGTATTCAACGGGGACGAAGCCCTGGAGCGTCAGGTACCCGCCGAAGTCAATTTTTCCCGAAGTGTAATCCTCATACAAGTTTTTTGCAGTAAGAGAGGTGAACAATACCTTGTTTCCCTGAACTTCAATTTTTCCCTCGGCCTGATACGTCATGTTGTTCATCGGAAAAAGAAATTGAACGCCGTGCAAATCCATGCTTCCGTCGAACAATGGAGATTCGAGCGATCCGGTGCAATGAATGGAGCCGGCCATTGTTCCTTTCATTTCGTCCAATTGAGCGATGAAAGGGTCGAGAATGCTGATGTCAAAGTCGCGTGATTTTAAATACATGTCGACGCCTTGGATCGAGAAGCGATTCGAGACGGAATCGAGGGCTAGATCCATCGGGATCGATCCGCTGACAAACAGTTCGTAATCGTCGCGGGCCTGAGGAGTTTTCGCAAGTTGAAGCGTGCAATCAACGACCTTGTTGCTGTAGTGCATCGAGCTCGTGACGAACCCGAATTCCGTCCCGCGATAAGCTAAATTTGATGCATCAAGCTCGGCGACTATTTCAGGATATTTCACCGTCCCTGAAATCACCCCGTGAGCGTTCACTGTTCCTTCGAACGCCAACGCATTTGCCCTGTAGTCCTGCGACTTGCCAAAGTGATAGATGTTTGAAAGTGTAAAGTTCTTCAGCCGGACGAATGCTCCAACCGTCCCTCCATAATTCATTGCCCCGCCAATTGCAAGCTCTTCGTCCTGATGAACAAACTCCGCAGTGTCGACTGCGATACCGTTCTTATCGATGCTCACTGAAAATTGTTTCGCCATATTAAGTTCGTAATCGAGATAACGGAGAGAGAACGTGTCAAAAACAAGTTTGTATGCTGATGGGGTGACTGTTCCTCTGCCATCGATGCCGAACCGTATTGTGCTGTCGATCTCCCCCGCCACAGAGTATTCAGCTCGCCGATTATGAAACATGAAATCGACGTCGGCGTCGCGATAGTACGATTCCCCTGCTAGGACCTTCCCTGCATGCGCCTTTACCGTGATGTGGGGGCTGTACGTGTCGGAAAGCAGGCTGTCTTTCGTCAACTTCTCCATAGAATAGTCGACGGCAAGGCTCTCCGCCAGCAAGAGTGACGTACTCGATGAATACTTTGCGGATGTAATATGGACGGACCCGCTTGCCGAGAGCGTATCAACGTCTCCAACAAACATTCCCTGAACATCTCCGACGGCGGCGAATGTCCCATTGTCGAGAAAGATTGAAAGCGGTTCAAGGTTTTTTAGATGGAACGAATAGCGGATGCTATCCTTTTCAACAGCCGACAGATGTTCGACCGTGTCTGTCTGCATCGGTGTTTCTCCGAAACCCTGCGTGTCCGTTGAATCAAAGATCGCGCGCTGTTTTTCGTATGCTCGTTTCGCTTCTCCCAGATGGGCCAAGATCGTCTTCACAATTCCGCGATAGGTGAAGCGGCCCTCGATGGACCCATCGGCGATAGGAGAGCTCACCGTCAGCATCTTCCCATGCAGGGAATCCGTCGCAAGGTGGATTTCTGTCCCGGCACTGTCGAATGCGTATGTGCCAAAACGGGAGGGGGAAAATTGGGCTTCAAGATCTCCGTTCATCTCTTCGTGCAAAAAATTATTTCCTTTTACATCGAAGGAAACAGAGCAATCGGAGGAATACTTGCTTTCTTTGAGCACCGCCTCGAGATCGCAGTGGGAAAGTTTTCCACGAAGCGAATACGAAGGGACATCTCCCGCAGAATAATCGAGCTCCGATTCGATTGCTGCTCCGCCTTTTGGCGACCGCGCGTCGGCCGAAATGGAGATTTTTCTATTCGCGGCGGTAACGTCGGCGCGGAGGGAAGATATCGGTACGTCGTGAAACATGGATGAATCGAAGGAAACCGTGGCTCTGGAATTCAATTCTTCGATGGACGTCCCTTGGCCTTCAACACTGCCGGAAAAATCAAGATGCGAACGAAGCGAAGGGTTCAAAAAAAATCTTCCGACATCGAGGCCTGCACCGCCGAATGTCGCGCGGTAACTCATGACCGGTTTGGTGAGATTCAACCCTCCGTTAACGGAGATCTCTCCGGCAGCCATCGACATCCGCGCATCGACGTTGAAATTTAGCGGCTCACCGGTGTAATGGAAGTCCAATGCGAGCGGACCTGCGACTCCGTAATCCGGAATGTGAAAAAACGGAAGAAGCGCTGGCGCGTCGGACGGCTGAATAACGGTCCCCTTCGATTCGATATCGAGCGTAAGATCCTTTGGACGGTAGAGATTGAGAACGCTTCCTTCAAGAATGATCTTTGAATGGCCAAAATGTGCCTGCAATTTCTTGACCTTCACGTCGCCAAAAAGACCGTCGAGAACACATTCGACCTGAACCGAACCTCTGAGAAAGTTGAGAGACGGAAGGAAGTATTGAAGATCGCGCGCCGCCACGGTGCTCGACGCAAGAGAACACTCCACAGGCGTAAAACGCAACGCGCCGATATCTTTGATTTTGAAGACGTCGGCAGAGCTCATCTTTGCGTTAAGCTCGATGTGCGAAGACGGCGTTTCAATGAAAAGGTTTTTTGCTTCGGAAAAAGTCGGCGTGTGGTGAAGGCTGCCGGAAAGCTTCGTCAAAATAAACCCGTCGCGGGGGGAAACAAACGAAATGTTCTTAATGGTTGCGGATTGTTCCTCATCGGAAATTGTCGCCGATAAGTCGATATTGATATTCTGAAGGTCGAGGTTTGAAAAATCGATCGTCCTTTTCGCGATTGAATCGGGAAGTGAACTGCGGCCGGAAGCTGTCGAATCGATCATCCGCAGACGCGCGTTCGTAATGTGCAGACCTCGGACGGCAACGACCCAGGGCGACGAAAGGCTATCCGGCGTTGATTTCTTTTTTGACAGGCGGTCTACATTCCATGTTCCGTCAGCAAAACGGATAATCGAAACTGTCGGATGGTCGATTTCGACGTTTCCGATCGATACTTTCTTATTCCAGAGGGGGAACGGGTCGTACCGGACGTGAACATTCCGGGCTTCAACAAAAGGAGCGTTATCAACGTAGATGGCGACTGTGTCGAGCGAAATACCGGTGAAGAGATTCCCTTTGATGTCACCCAAAAAAACCGAGGCGTTGAGGTTTGCAGCGAGAACCTTGTAGAGCGTCGACCTGAGCGTTTGCCTGAACAGGGACGTCTGCGTAAACCCACCGGCCGCGAAGAGCAGAACGATGACTGCGCCGCATATATACGTTAATATTTTCGACGTCTTGCGAACCATTCATCCCTTGGGCTGATCGTTGTACATTTCCCGGATCTTTGCGATGATGTTTGTCGTCGATCGCTGGGGAACAAGCGGAATGGTGAGGACTTTCCCTCCGGAACCTTCGACAATGTCTTTCCCGACAACAGTATCGATACTCCAATCGGCCCCTTTTACCAAAATATCCGGAAGAAGAGCGCTGATAGTTTCGTACGGGGTCTCCTCGTCGAAAATACATACTGCATCGACAGGCGAAAGAGATGAAACAAGAAATGCGCGGTCATCTTGGCCAACCACAGGGCGACGAGGCCCTTTGATCTTCTTGACAGATGCGTCGCTGTTGACCCCGACAATCAGAACGTCCGCAAGAGATTTCGCCGCCGAGAGGTATTCGACGTGTCCGCGATGCAAAATATCGAAGACGCCGTTGGTAAAGACGATTTTTTTTTCTCGCTCTTTCCACACCCGACGCATATCTTTCAACTCCGAAAGCGAAAATACTTTACCCATGAGATTCCCGGCAAATACTACTTAGCGTTACGATTGATGAGAGAGGATCGCCGAAAAGAGCATCTCCGGCATGATTGGCACAATCCCGACCTCGCCGCACACAATCCCCCCCGCGAAGTTCGCTAACACTGCTGCCTCGTGGATCGACGCCCCCGAGGCAAGTGCGACAGTCAATGTAGCGATGACGGTATCCCCGGCTCCCGAAACGTCCGCAACGTGACGCGCACGCGTGGGAAGGTGTTCAATGAGCCCGTTGGTGTCTAAAAGGCTCATTCCCTGCTCACCCCGTGTCAAGAGAATATTTTCTGCGTTGAGTTTGGTCTTAAGCATTTCGACAGCGTCGCGGACTTCTTTTTCCGTTTCGATCTTTATTCCGAGCGCTTCCTCTGTCTCTTTTCTGTTGGGCTTAAAAACAGAGACGTTTTTATACTCAAAGAAATTCTGGAATTTCGGATCGACGCTGATAATCTTTTTCCTTGCAGATGCTGCCGCGATAATGCGATGGATCAACGACTGAACGATGACTCCCTTGTTGTAATCTTCAAGGATAATGCCGTCGAGCGTGTCGATATTCTCATCGAGAAGCTTAAACAACCGGTCCTGAACCGACCCGGCAATATTCCCCCTGTATTCGTTGTCAAAACGAACGACGTGCTGGCTGTCGGCGATCACGCGAGTCTTGATCGTCGTCGGCCGAGATCCGTCGCGGATGATCCCCATCGTTGGACAGCCTTGTTCGATAAGAAGTTTTGTCAACAGATCGCCGTTTGCGTCGTCGCCCACGACGCCGATAAGCAACGGTTCAGCGCCAAGCGATTTGATGTTGTTGGCGACGTTCGCCGCTCCGCCGAGTCGCACGGTTTCTTTTTCCACTTCAACGACCGGAACGGGCGCCTCGGGGGAAATACGGCGAACCGCTCCCCAAACATAGTTGTCGACCATAACGTCGCCGATAACGGCGATCCGTCGTTTCTTGAATCGCTCCAGCAGTTGAGTTAGTCGGGCTTCGGAGAAAGTGACCAAGTATGGGCCTTGAGGTATTACGGATAACAACCGGCAAATAGTGAAATATAGCCAATTGAGGGGCGACAATCAATAAAGGGGCTACGGCTGATATTATTTGAAATAAGTTGCCTTTTTGGGAAATATGGAGGACAAATTTGAAAATTTCGATCAGATACACCCTCGAATGTGTTTATGGTCAAACCGGTTCTGTTTCAAGGACTTTCAAACATTGGGAAAGTCCGGAAGGAAATAAAAAGGGCTGGTGCAGATATCACACCAGCCCTTGAATGCGACTACGTTTAGATCTTACTTAGTCAACAACATTTTCTTTGTCGTAACGAATTGCGGAGCTCCGTTGGAAGTAACGACAAGTCTGTAGAAGTAAATACCGCTAGCGACCGATTGCCCATGGTTGTTCGTTCCGTTCCACGTTACTTTGTAATTGCCGGAAACAATGTCGCCGTTTGCGAGCGACGTGACCAATTCGCCGAGAATATTATACACGTCCAAATGAATCGTCGCCGTGCGAGGAATCGAAAACTCGATATTCGTCGACGGGTTGAACGGGTTTGGATAGTTCTGGCTTAATTCGAAGGTCGACGGAGTCGCTTGATTAACAACCTTCACTCCAGTAGGATAGAAGCCGAGCGCTGTCTGAAGAAGGGACACGGCATACTTCGCGTTGTGGACTCCCATGCTTCCGTCATTCTTCACAAACGTATACACGTAAATTCCCTGCACAAGGTCCGGCCGATTCTTCACTAAAAGGCTGTCCTTGAGCGCGAGTGTCGGTTCTCCCGTGTTGATGTCGATAGGCAGCTTGGCTTTTAATTCCGCAAGGAGACCTGCAACCTCTGTTTGGACTCCTTCGATCTTTCCGTTGCGATCGTAATCATAGGAGGCCTTGATGTCATCGAATTTTGTAATTCCAGCGCCGTGGCAAGTCTGGCAGGCTGCAACGACATCATGCAGGCCGCCCGTCGTGTCGGTCATTGCGAGGGAATGGTTGTCGCCCGTCATATGGCAGGTGACGCATCCATTGGTAAGACCAGTATGGGTCGTTAATCCAGTGAGCGATGAGTCGCCGTACTGGTATCCATTTTGGCCGAGCAGCATGTCCGCCTGTGGGTTTCCGTGCGGGCCATAGTGATCTACGAATCCATAGTAAGGAGCTTTCGTGGTGACTCTTGTTGCCACGTTGTAGCGCGACCGATGGCAATTCATGCAAAGTTGACCTTCGCCAAGAAGGCCTGCCGGAACCCGGTAGCCGTTCTTCAAAGTGTCCACGCTGACAGTGCGAAGCTGATTCGGATTGGCGGCACTGTGCGGATCATGGCACACGGCACATGTAATTGGATAGCTTGCATCTGCGGCTGCGCTCCAGTTGGCGTCTGTTGCAGGCTTGCCGTCGCTGACCCATTTCACAAATGCACTTCCACTATGGCATGGAAAGCAACTCGTCGAGACAGCGTCGGTGCCTGCGAGCGGCATCGTCGCATGGTCTGACAGAGACCAATATGTTCCCGACACGTGACGCGGCGGCGCATCGTGACACGATTGGCACACGCCTGCATCAAGAGACTTTCCGATCTTGCTTGCATCGCCTAAATGATCTTTCCCCGGCCCATGGCAACTCTCGCATCCGATGTTGGCAAGCGGTACAAGCGAAGAATAATTGCTTACCATGTTTTTGTAGATCGAAGAGTCTCCATTGATGATAAGATAAGAGCTTCCGGATTTCGCTTTCCCTTTGTACCAGGATGTATCCCAACCTGTTTGGTGTGCAAGGTATCCGAAATTTCCGTTGTTAGCATTTTGATCCCATCCCACAGTATGACATTTAAAGCAGCTGCCGCTGTAAGTACCTAAACCGGCAGTGTTGACTTCCAGTTGGCCCATAATTCCTTGTGTGTAAATCATCGCATGACCGGTCGCCTTCCAGCTTGTGGTGTTGCTGGCATGACAAGTGGCACATGCGACAGTTCCGCCCGAATATCCAACATACGTGCTTACAAAGAGGGTCTCCTGCGCGGTCTTCGCGCCGCCATTAACAGAAACTTGAACAATGTATTGCCCAAGCGTGTCTGCGGTAAAGCTTGTGTACCTGTTGGTTGCGCTGTCAAATACCGCTGATGAACCCGAGGGTTTCGAAAAGAACGTCCACGCATAGGAAGAGACTGTCGTCGCGCCAGACCCGGTCGTGTCTGCATACAAATAGACCTTCGAGCCTTTGCCGACTACCCCTAAACCTGTTGTGGCAATATTACTGCTTTTCCCGATCGTCGTCAATCGTCCCGGCGACATCGCCTGGATTTTTGCAACGACCGTTTGTGCTGTCCCCTCTGAGAAAGGAAACGCCAACAAGATCCCAGCGGCTAGCACTTTGCAAGTTGTAAAGAATCGTTTCATTGTTATCTCCAGATTACAAAATTTCATAAAAAGCTCCAAACCTCAGAATTCTAAAGCCCGTCTTGTGCCTCTTTAGTTGGACTTCGTGAGCAAGAAGGTCGCAATATGTGTGCCATTGGTATGACTTTTAAAGCAAAAAAAGAACGTTAAAAACACGAAGAAAATATAAATATGGGGGGATGATATAAATTTTTCTGGAAAATGTTTCTCAGAAGATAGAGTAAAGTTTCCAAGAAAATGGAAAGAAGGTGGTGGCGTGTGTTTTTTATCGATAGAGATGGGTGACGAGATTACTAAAAAAAGCCCCTTATCTGTCTCCTCGCTGCGAAGCAAAAATAAAAAGCGTGAACAATTCATTCACGCTTTTTTAGCCTGACGTTAATTCATCAGGGGGTCTTAAAAAATCAGAGCAGTCTGCGACGCGGCACGGTTCATTTAAAACCTGTATGAGATTGTAAAATAGACGTTAGTTGTCGAAATGCTTTCGTCGGTTCGCGATAAATTGCTCGCGGCAGGACCATAATTGTTGTCGTAGGCTTTCGTCGACCCAAATGCTGCGGCAAGATCGAACATGACATCATCTTGAAGGAGCACACCCAGTCCAGCCGTTACCGTCTTCTGGGCATACGAAGAGGGATCACCTGCAAACGGGGATGGCTTATAGGCATACCCTGCCCGAACTCGAAGTTCCGTTTTCGGAATTTCGAATTCACCCCCTACAGAGTAGTTTGTTGTAGCTCGGAAATTTTTCTTTAACGCAATGTTCTCTTGTTCGAGGTCGGAATTATCCGCCCATTGAATTTGGGTCCAGTCCGTGTACTCGAGGGCTCCGGATAGAAGCAGTCCATCGAACGGCGAGTAAGAAGCGCCGGCACCGAAAACCCACGGCGTCTCAACGCTGTAATCGTTGTATGCGTCGTACGCTAGATGATTGTACACAGTTCCTCCGGAATCGACCGGAATATAGCCATCGTCGAACGTGCTCCACCCCTCGTCGGAATAGTTCTCATGAACGCTGATCGTTGTCGGAGTTTGAATGGTCACGCCTATTCGGGCGACATCTTCGAACCGGTACATCATGCCGAACTTCGCGTTCACTCCGGAGACATCGCTTGTGAGGGTCGAGTTATAATAGAAGTTGTTGAATTTCAAATATGCCGAATCGATCGGTACTACCGGCCGCGGGTCGGAGTAAAGGTTCTTTGTATCGGCTTCAGTATAGTTGCGAGTATAAGTATAACTTCCGCTGAGGACGTTTACCGTCAGGCCAAACGAAAGATCCTTCTGGACGTCGATCGCACCGGCAAATGCCCAGTTGCCCATGCCGCCGCTTTCCCGCACGTCTCCTTGTTGGTTGACGTTTTTGGTAACGTTGATGTGTTCGTTCACATCCTCTAACCCTACTCCGTAAGGAATGTCATACCGGACGTCGGGGTCGAACAAATACGGGAGAATAGAACTCTGATTGTTAAATCCGTCAAAAGAAAGTGCGGAAGTAAAATCGTTCGTCCTGTTGTAACCGGCCGAAACAACCAAGCTACCGCGGTCTGTCGGAAACGGAAATACAAACCCGAGATCGTTCAGCGTCGTGGCGGAATTTGTTGCAGTCGCCGAGTTGCCGAAGAAGGATGCGTCATTCGAGTAACTTGTGTTGGCCAGTCCGCCGGTGAATTCGAGCCTTCTCATTTGAGCAAGCCCGGCCGGATTCCAAAACGTCGCGCTATAATCGTCGGCGACGCCGATGTACGCCCCGCCCATCCCTATGGCTCTCGCGCCTATCCCGATCCCCGTCGAAGAATAGCGGAGCGCGTCTTCAGGAAATTGAGCGTGTGCGGTTGAAAAAAGGACTATGGAAATTACGCTTGCTAAAAAAGCTGGTAATGCTATTCGGTTTGTTTTCATTGGAGTCCTGCCTCTTCTTAATTCTCGCCATCGCCTCGATTAGGGCCCCTTTTCCGGTCATCCGGCGGGGTTGGAGCTGAAGGAGTGGTCGTTGTTCGTGTCCGATCGGTCGGAGACTGCGATGTTTCCATCCCCGAACGATCTCGAGCGCCTGCGCTTGCAGCCGAGGGAGTCGGTGCGCTGGCAGGCGACGTTGTAGTGGTTGAAGATGTCGATGCCTGAACTGTTCCGTCTGCGGGAGACCCATCGCCTCCCCGCGTTTCTCCGGTTTTTCGTGTGTGTGGACCGCTTGAACTTGCCGAAGACGAGGACGTCTTGGAGACGGCGGTGGACGGAACCGGAGCAGTCGCGTCATACCACCACGGAACGCCGGCGGAAGGATTTCGCCATCCGTAAGGATCTACATCCAGTCCATGAGCCGTGACCATCCCAACGCTTTGCATATCGTAATATCTGTCGTCCAATTCCGCCTGGCTATGGCACGAAAGACAATTCTGATTGTAGGAAATATCAGATGCTGTGTAATCACCTTGAGTATTCTGAGTCGATCCATCGCCGTCTTCCGATTTTGTCAGAACCGATGGATGCATCAAAACCGTGTAGCAGCCGCTAAGCGAAAATATTCCTATCGCGCAGAGGTACAACATATATCTATACAGAATATTTTTCTTCGCTATCAATTCTTCCTTGACCTTCCTCCGCCGCTTCTAGCCGCACCGCCTGCACTCCGGCCTCCGGAGCGGGGTGGTGAAGAATACCGCGGCGATCCCTGACGCGACGCGGGAGCGGATCGACCTCGTTGTACTCGTTCAGAATTCGCCCTCCCCGCAGACGATGGACGATAGTAATTCCTTCTGGCTTGTTGTCTATTTGCGATACGTTCCGACCGCACAGCGTTACGCCGAGGGGAGGTTGTCGCTGTTTCGCGACTTGATCGTGCACGAGTGTTCTCAGACGACGCTTGTTCCGAGCTTTTCATCCGTTGCCACCATGGGATTTCATTCCGCGACCTGCTGCGAGAAGCGGCCGATGAAGAAGCCGTAACTGGAGCCGTCGTCGCTGAAGTCCTCGACCTTACTGCACTTCCGGCAGCTTGAGCGCCCGAGGGCGTAACGGACTCTCCACGCATTCGATAATTTCCGATGTCGCCGCGAGAAATGCCGGTTGTTCTTGTTCTGCCCGCAATCCCTCTGCCTCGATATCCCCCATGGCCGCCACCCCAATATCCGTACCCGAATCCGTAGCCATACCCATAATATGGATAGCGATTGTAATGGGCGTACCAGTACGGAAATGGATACACTAACGTCGGATACCAAAGTCCGGAACCATACCAATAATCCCAGCCGTTCCATGAGTAATCATACCACGGATCGTAAGCATAATCAGCTCCCCAAACGTAAGGTGGTGGATAGTAATAATCGAACGCCGTGCGATATTGCTCTTCTCGATATGTATCGTCGGAAAAATAGTTGGCACTTGTGGTGTCGCTGGTCGTGTCTGAAACGTCTCCCGATGTGTAATCACTTTGATCGCGGCTTCCGGGATCTTCATCGTTAGCAGTCTGTAATTGTGTATAACATCCCGCCAATACAAATCCCGCTATCAGCAGTCCTGAAAATTTGAGGGTGGTTTTCATCATAGTTTCCTTCCTCTCTTGTCCAATAGTAGATCTTATAATCTTAACATCGTGAGGAAGCTTATCATTCCTTAGAACTCGGTCTTACCATGCGGGGCTACAGCGTCCGCACATATTCTACTTTAATCGTCCTGTTCCCCACCGTCACGTGGTCTTGATTTTTCACAAGATCCTTGAGGTCAGCGCCAAGGGTAAATCCATTCCCCCACGACCAGCGTATCCCTCCGTTGAGATATCCGCGCCCGCGCCCGACAACGCCGATATTGTCGTTCAGTCCAAAATCGTACTCAAAGAGCAGAGAGATGTCCGAGCCGAGGGATTTTTCAACTCCTGCAAAAAAATCGAGAGCTTTGTTGCCGTCTTTGTTTTCAAGACTGTAATTTGTCCCTCCATGAATGCTCAGGTTCCCTGCTAAAGAATAGTTCTTGCTTGCTGCAGCGAAAAACCCGCGCGATTTGATCTTGAACCGTTCGGTGCTGTCGATGTAGGTTTCCTTGCCTTGAGAGTCGAACCCGAACGCGATCGCAGGCATCGCTATTGTTTCATCGATCAACCGGTACTTCACGTTGATTCCCGGGAGCTTCTGCATCGAAATATTTCCCTGTCCGATAATTCCGCTCCCGCCGTATGAAATGCCGAACATCAATCTATCGAGCGCGCCGGCCGAGAGGCCAACGGTCATTCCGCCGTTTTGGAAAAAGTCCACATCCATCGCGAACGCTCCGCGTTTCAAAAGCCCGGCTGTGGGTGTGTCGATAACATAGCGCGGCTCGATATCTGCAGCATCGCCGGCCGTAATCTGAGCTATCAATGAACAATGAACGACGAATACTGTAAAAGCGAATAGCAGTCTTTTCACTGATATTCCTTCCAATTGGTTAGACGAATCTATGGCCCGGAAGTTTACACGAAAGAAGGCCATATTCCTCTTCAATGTATAAAGATTCTATGCCTTTTTCCATGTTGTCGTACCATCTTTGCTGTCTTCTATCTTAATATTAAGCTGTTCGAGGCCTTTGCGGATTGCATCGGCGGTTTGCCATTGGGACTCCGCCCTTGCGCGTTTTCGTAATCCAAGAATTAATTCCATAAGTCCCTTTTCCGTCGCCGCGTCTCCTGCATCGGTTGCCACCGTCTCGGTTGGAATGATGCCGAGGATCCGCGACCCAAAATCATCAAACAGGCTCAACGCTTCATGAAGCGTCGCTTCATTGGGAAGCATTCCGGGAGCAAGCCATTCGTTCACGATGGAAACAAGCTCGAATAAAATAGCAATCCCTTTCGGCGTGTTGAAATCGTCGTTCATCGCTTCGAGGAATCCATTACGGAGGGGAGTCAGGTCTCTTTCGAACATTCCAAACGAGGACGCCCGCTTCGCAAAATCATTCATCTCGCGTAATTTTCGGACGCTGTTGTTCAGCTTCGAAAGACCGACCTTCGATGCTTCCATCGCCTGCTCGCTAAAATCGAGCGTGCTGCGATAATGGCTCTGGAGGATGAAAAAACGGACAACGATCGGGTCGAATTTCTTGAACTCGTCTTTAAGGGTCACAAAATTGCCGAGAGACTTCGACATCTTCTGGCCGTTGACGGTTACAAGATTATTGTGGACCCAATATTTTACGAAATGTTTGCCGGTCGCGCTCTCGCTTTGAGCGATCTCGCACTCGTGATGAGGAAACTGATTGTCGAGGCCTCCGCCGTGGATATCGAACGTCTCGCCAAGATACTTCATCGACATCGCCGAGCATTCAATATGCCAGCCGGGAAATCCGTCGCCCCATGGACTCGGCCAACGCATGATGTGTTCCGGCTCGGCCTTTTTCCATAAAGCAAAATCTTCGGGGTTGCGCTTTTCCGACTTCACTTCGACGCGGGTTCCTTCTTTCATTTCATCGACCGACCGGCCCGAAAGTTTTCCGTAATTTTTGAATTTGCGCACGTCGAAATAGACGGAACCATTAACCTCGTACGCGTATCCTTTTGTGAGAAGCTCTTTTACGATCTCGGTTTGCTCGATGATATGTCCCGTAGCCCGCGGCGAAATGTCGGGGCGCAGCACGTTGAGCGCGTCCATGTCGTCAAAATAACTTCGCGTGATCTTCTCGGCGATCTGCATCGGATGGATCTTATCGATGCGCGATTGCTTAAGCATGCGGTCTTCACCGTCGTCGAGAAGGTGTCCGACATCCGTGATATTCTGGACATACAGTACTTTGTAACCGAGGTACCGAAGGTATCGCACGATGACGTCGAAGGAGACGTAGCTCTTGCCGTGTCCGATGTGAGAATCGCTGTAGACCGTCGGTCCGCAGACATACATTCCAACGCGTCCTTCATGGAGCGGCGTGAATTCCTCTTTTGAACGCGACAACGTATTATAAATGGTGAGGGCCATTGCTCATTTTTCGATGTTTACTTTTTTCTGATACCCATTAACTCTCTCGCTCCCTGTAATCCGGTTTCGGTCACTTTCTCGCCACTCATGAGCTTTGCCACTTCGCGAACGCTTTCTTCGACGTCGAGCTTCCGAAGCCGTGTCGTCGTTCGTTTCCCATCGTCAATTTTTTCGACTGCAAAGTGCGTATCCGCAAGTCCTGCGATCTGAGGCAAGTGCGTGATGGTGATGATCTGGTGTAGCGTTGAGAGTTTTTTCAAGCTCAGGCCGACTGCCTGACCAATCCGTCCGCTGACGCCGACATCGATCTCATCGAAGATCAGCAGCGGCGTCTTGTCCGATTGTGCCAGAGCCGATTTAAGAGCAAGCATCACCCTCGACACCTCGCCGCCGGAAGCGACCTTCGCAAGCGGCTTGAGGGCTTCGCCGACGTTTGTCGACAGATAGAATTCGACGTCGTCGATCCCCTTCGAGGTCGCCGAGACATTTTGTTGTCCAATCTTCACAAAAATCTTGCCATCGCTTTCGCTCGGTGTGGAAGGGAAATTTTCAATTTTTACTTTGAATTGAGCGTTCGCGATCCCGAGCTCGGTAAGCGCATTCACCACGGCTTTTTCTATTTTTTTTGCCGCCTCCCGTCGGCGGCCACTCACAGTTTTCGCCGCTTCGGCACAGGTCGATCGTTCTTTTGCGATGGCGGACTCAAGCCCCGCAAGTTCCTTATCAAAATTTCCGACGATATCAAGCTCCGATGCGAGCTTCTTCCGGTGGTCAAGGATCGTGTCGACCGTGCCGCCGTATTTCTTTTTTAGGAGCGAGAGTTGCCCCAGCCGCTCGCGCACATGCTCCAGTTTTTCCGGATTGATCTCGATTTTCGAATTATAGCTTTGGATGAATTTGGAAAGCTCTTCAACGATGATTTCGGCGGATTTGACCTCGCCTGCCGCGTCGGCAAACGAGGGGTCAATTCCGTTGAGCGCTTCTATTTGCTTTCGCGCAAGGACGAGGTTGTCATGGATGGACGTCTCCCCGTCTGCGCCTTCATAGAGAAGCTGGCTCAGCCGGTTGGTCATCTCGTGTAACTTCTCGCCATTTTCGAGGATTTTCAGTTCAGCTTCAAGCGATTCCTCTTCTCCGTGCTGCGGATTGACGGCGTCAATTTCATGCGCCTGAAACTCATTGAGATCTTTTTTTTCTTTGAACCGCAGTACTTGCTCCATCAACTCCTTTTTTTCCGCAAGGAGAGCGGCAAGAGCGTGAAACGATGTGCGGTATGCCGCCAAGTCCTTATCGTACCCGCCGAAGTCGTCCAAAAAATCGATATGCGTCTCGGGACGGAGCAGGGCCTGATGATCATGTTGACCATGAAGATCGACGAGGGCATCGCCTATCTCTTTCAGAAGTGCAAGAGATGCGGGCGAATCGTTGATGAAACATCGGTTCTGCCCCTTCGTCGAAATTTCCCGCCGCACAATGACTTCGTCGGTCCGGTCAATTTGATTCGCATCAAGGAGCGATCCCACTCTTTGCGTGAGCGCTATCTCGAACGTCCCTTCGACGATAGCCTTCTCAGTCCCAGCGCGCACGACCTCCGTGCTCGCGCGTTCGCCGAGAAGCAAACTTAAGGCATCGATGAGGATAGATTTCCCCGCGCCGGTCTCTCCCGTGAGGATGGTTAACCCATGCTCGAAATCGACTTTCACTTCTTCGATGAGAGCATAGTGTTTGATGTAGAGAGAGCGCAGCATGGACAGAAGTTACGCCGATTTTTGGAGAGTATCAACCAAAGAGAGAAAGAAGGCAAGTTGCTGCGACGTTCCAGGACCCGAAATTTCCATTCAAGAAGAATACACGTCGATCTCCGGTATGTCGGGCAGCATGCCGAGATAGAAAGCATATCGATAAAATTCCCCGAGGGCCTCGCGCGCTTCGTCATCTAACCCATATGCGTAGCGCTCAAGCTGTTCTTCGATCTTTTCAGAAGGGAGTGATAACTCCTTCGATTGACGCGCGGCAATTTCTGAAAGGGACGCAGCCCCTCGTTCCTGCGATGACCGAAGCATGGAAGCAATTTCCGCTGTGTGTCTTTCTTTACGGGCGGCGCAGACGGCATGAACAAATGGGAGATCCGTTAGGTCGTTCCATTCGTCAACGAGGTCGAGCTTCGGTCCCGTCCATGACGCGCGTAACGCATTGTTGCCGCTGAGGAGCGCTGCGTCCGCCTTTGCGAGCATCTGTTCGACGGAACCAAGAACGGGAACGACGGCGATTTCCTGTTCATACTTCTCGGAGAGAATAATTTTTGCAAGGACGATCTCGGATGAAGAGACAACGCCCACGGCAACGGAAGAAATCGACCTGATGTCCCGGTTGATGCAAAGGACGATGGTGTTGCTTTCCCCCATCGATCGAACGCCGACGAATGGATAGAGGGAGAAGTCGGAACTGTTGCGAGCGTATTCCACCGGTCCGATGAGCCCGGCATCGCACTCGTTATTGAGGATGCGTTCGGTATTCACTCCGGCGCTGTCAAACAAAAGTCCCGCCGAGGCGGGACTTTCCTTTTCCTGTATGCCGAAGACAATCGGCAGGCAATAGAGGTCGGGGAGCGCGTTGATGTGGACCGTCTCTTGAGGCACCGACGTCCTAGACGCTGGTCTTCTGACGTATCTGTTTTGCGGCGAGGTCGCGCAGGTAGTACAGCTTTGCCCGGCGAACCTTGCTCGACTTCACTTTCTCGATCTTTGCGATGCGCGGCGAATGGGTCGGGAAGATCCTTTCCACGCCGACGCCGTCCGACACTTTTCGGATCGTGAATGTAGAACCGAGGCCGTTCCCCCGTTTGCCGATGACGACTCCTTGAAATTGCTGGATGCGCTCTTTGTCTCCTTCGACCACGCGCACGTGGACGTTCAGCGTATCCCCCGTCGAAAACTCGGGGATGCCAGTTTTTATCTGCGTGGCTTCTACTAATTTGATCTTGCTCATTGCTTTGCTCCGTTCGTGAACATGATTATTTTTTTGTCATCAGATCTTCGCGCCGCGAGGCGGTCCGTTTCAACCGCTCATCTTCCCGCCATGCGTCAATTTCTTTGTGGTTCCCCGACAGGAGGACTGTCGGAACTTTCATCCCGCGGAACTCGGCCGGACGCGTGTAGTGTGGGTTATCGAGCAGCCCATCCTGGAACGAGTCGTTCAGCGCCGATTCCCCGTCCCCGATCACACCCGGTATCAGCCGGACGACCGCGTCCGTGACGACGAGCGCCGCGAGTTCTCCCCCCGTCAATACATAGTCGCCGATCGAGATCTCCCGCGTGATAAGGGACGTCCGAACGCGTTCATCGATCCCTTTGTAGTGGCCGCACAGGATGATGAGGTTCGATTTCAGTGAAAGTTCGTTTGCAATTTTCTGGTCGAACCGATGTCCGTCCGCCGTGACATAGATAATTTCGTCGTAGCTCCGCTCGGCTTTCAGCGACTCGATACATTCGAAGATCGGCTCGGGCTTCATGATCATCCCTGCGCCGCCGCCGTACGGCGGCTCGTCGAGCGTGTGATGCTTGTCGTGCGTAAACGTACGCAGGTCGTGCACGACAATCTCGGCGAGTTTCTTTTCCTGTGCGATCTTGATGATGCTCTCGTTCAGCGGGCTCGTGAGGAGCTTAGGGACAGCTGAAAGAATGTCGACACGGATGCTCATGATCCTTCAAAAAGTCCTTCGGGAGGAGCGATCGTGACGGTGCGTTTTTTCAGATCGACCTCTCGGATAATTTCGCGCACCGCGGGCACCATCACATCGTTCCTTCCCACCTTCACCACATAGACGTCGTGCGCCGGATAGTGCAGGACTTCCTTGACGACCCCCAACTTTTTTTCTGTTTCGTCGAGGACCAGCAGCCCGACGATATCATCCACAAAATATTCTCCCGAAGAGAGGCGCTTCCGGCGGGATTCTTCAACGAACAAAAACTGACCGACCAATAATTCCGACGCGTTGCGGTCGTCCACTCCTTCAAATTTCACATAGATCTCATCGCCCCGCGGGACCACCCGCTCGATCTTTCTCCGTGCGGTCTTCTGATCATCCCTGCCGACGAACACCGAGTCGAGTTCTTCAAACTGCTCGATGGACCTCGAATACGAGTGGACTTTCACCTCTCCTTTTATGCCAAACACTTTTGCGATAACGCCAATCGCGCGAAAACCGGGAGTCGATCCTTCTCGAGAATTCAAAGCTCTGTGCTCGTTGTGCATCCAATGATTGACGGGCTGAGATCAGTCGAGAACTTCAAGCATCGCTCGCTTCCCGCTCTTTGCCGCAACGGCGCTCAAGAGAATGCGCATCGCTTGAGCGGTCCGTCCTTTTCGTCCGATGATCTTGCCGACATCGGATTCCCCTACTTTCAACTTAAGGATGATCTTCCCCTCCTTTTCCTCATCGACTAGGGAAACTGCATCCGGGTTGTCGACGAGTTGTTTCGCTATATACTCGATGAACTCCCGCATGGTACCTCCTCGAGCTGTTCGAAAAACTACTGCAAACTTATCGTATGGTCGTGCTGTCGGTTCGCTTGAGTCTTCTTCCGTTCGGCGCGGAGCGTGACTGCCTTTTAAGGCTGAGCAGGCGCGGGGGCTTCCGGCGCTGCAGCAGCCGGCTGGGCGGGAGCTTCTGAGGCCGCCTCTTTCTTTTTCTTCTTCACGGCATTTCGCCGCATCTTGCGTTCGTTCTCTTTTTGCAATTTGAGCGTCTGCGTCATCTGCCACTTTTCAAATTCAGCGGCGATCGTTGCGTCGTCGGCCTTCTTCTTTTTGAGACCCCATTTGAGCCACACGCCTTTCCGGCTCAGCAAATTCTTGACGGTGTCGGTGGGCTGCGCGCCGCGTTCCAGCCAGTGGAAGACACGGTCTTCCCTCAGCGTGATGGTCATGGGGTTGGTGCGGGGATTGTATGAGCCCACGGCGTCGATGAATCGACCGTTGCGCTTCCTGCGGGAATCAATCGCAACAATTTTGTACAAAGGCTGTTTCTTCTTGCCTATGCGTTGTAATCGTAATTTGACTGCCAAAAAGTTTCTCCTTTTTCTTTAAATATGATGAGATGCTGATTAATATGCAACTTAGTGAAATCGCTGGGCCATCATGCGCCCCATATTCTTTCCTTTAGAGAAATTCTTCATCATTTTTTGCATCTCGAAGAATTGCTTCAGAAGCTTGTTGACCTCCTGCACCGATGTGCCGCTCCCCAGCGCGATGCGTTTGCGCCGCGAGCCGTTGATGATCGCGGGCCGTTGGCGCTCTTCGACCGTCATCGAGAGGATGATCGCTTCGACGTATTTCATCTCGTCGTCGTTGACGTTGTTGACATCACCGAGTTTATTCGCGCCGGGGATCATCGAAAGCACCTGGCTCAGCGGACCCATTTTTTTGATCTCCTGCAGCTGGCTGTAAAAATCCTCGAGCGTGAACTGGGACTTCCTGATTTTCTGCTCGAGTTGCTGCGCCTTTTCCTGGTCGAAAGATTGCTGTGCTTTTTCGACGAGCGTGACGATGTCGCCCATCCCCAGAATGCGCGATGCCATGCGATCCGGATGGAATGGCTCCAGGGCATCGAGCTTCTCTCCGGTACCGATAAACTTGATCGGCTTTTCGACGATGGAGCGTATCGAAAGCGCCGCGCCTCCGCGTGCGTCGCCGTCGAGCTTCGTCAGGACGACCCCGTCGAAACTGAGCCGGTCGTGAAACGCTTTCGCGGTATTGACGGCATCCTGTCCCGTCATCGCATCCACGACGAAAAGAATCTCGTGAGGCTCGACGATCGACTTAATACTCTCCACTTCGCGCATCATCTCTTCATCGACATGCATGCGGCCCGCGGTATCGATGATCACCGTGTCGCGCGCATTTTTCCGCGCATGGTCGACGCTGTTCTTCGCGATATCGATGGCGCTCTCCGTCCGGCTCGAGAAGACAGGAACGCCGATCTGCTCGCCGAGCGTCGTCAACTGGTCGATCGCCGCAGGCCTGTAGACGTCGGCGGCGACAAGGAGCGGACTGCGTCCTTTTGACTTCAGCAACAATGCAAGCTTTCCGGCAAACGTCGTTTTGCCCGAACCCTGCAATCCCGCTATGAGAATCACCGACGGAGGCGTTTGCGATATCGTCAAATCGGCTTTCGCCGTGCCGAGCAGCGCGACAAGCTCGTCATGAATAATCTTGACGATGAGCTGTCCCGGCGCTACGCTCGTCAACACCTCTTTGCCGAGCGATTTCTGCTGTACGTTCTCGATAAACTGCTTGACGACTTTATAATTGACGTCGGCGTCGAGCAGCACCTTGCGCACTTCGCGGAGCGTCTCGGCAATGTTCGCTTCGGAAATCCGTCCCTGGCCGCGCAGCCGCTTGAGAACTAAATCTAATTTTTGAGTAAGAGTATCGAACACATGAAATCAATTAATAATGAAAAATGAATAATTAAAGCGTTGAAATCGCAGATCGTTATTAATTATTCATTCTTAATTGCTTTTCAGCGCTTCCGCCCCGCTCACAATTTCCAGCAGCTCTTTTGTGATCGATGCCTGCCGTGCTTTGTTGTAGGATAATTGTAGAGACTGGATCAATTCTTTTGCGTTCGACGACGCGTTTTCCATTGCGGTCATCCGTGCACCTTGCTCCGCGGCGTTGGATTCGAGCAACACACGCCACATCTGAAAATTCAGATGCTTCGGGACAAGCGACGAGACGATCTCATCGCTCGACGGCTCGTAAATATAATCGACCGAAGCCTGCGCTGAATGAGGCCCCTCCGCTGTGACGGCGTCTGGTGGAATCGGCAAAAATTGCTCGATGACGATGCGCTGCTGCGCGGCGTTCTTAAATTCATTGTAAACGATCTCGACTTTGTCGAATTCGCCGCCGGCATATCCATCGACGATCTGTTTCACGATCGTCCGCGCGTCGGTAAATTGTAAGGCATGGAAAAGGCCGACATATTTCGCGGCAATTTGATAATTTCGCCTTTTGAAATATTCGAACCCTTTTTTGCCAACGCAAATCAGTTTGAGGTTCCCTGCGGCATTCAGCGCTGCATAGTTATCTTGAATGTGGCGCGTCGCCGCCCGTACAATGTTCGTGTTGAACCCTCCGCACAATCCGCGGTCGGCCGTCACCACGACGAGAGCAACTTTTGCAACGGGACGCTGTGCAAGTTCCGGGAATTTAGTTACGTCAACTTTTCCGGAAAGATGGCGCAGCATCTCCGCCATCTTCCGCGCATACGGCCGCGCCTGAAGGATCGCTTCCTGCGCGCGCCGAAGCTTCGCGGCGGCTACCATCTTCATCGCCTTCGTGATCTTTTGCGTACTTTTGATCCCGGCAATGCTCCGGCGTATGTCTCTTAACGTTGCCATAACTATGGTCAGCCCTTAAACGTTTCGATAAACTCTTTTGCCATCGATTGAATATTCTTCGAGATCTCGTCGGTCAGTTCTTTCTTCTCTGCGATCGTATCGAGGAGGTCTTTGTGACGCAGTTCCAGCATCGCGAGAAATTCTTTTTCGAACTGCTGCACCTGGTCGAGCGGAAGCTCGTCCAAAAATCCCGACGTCCCGAGAAAGATCATTACGACCTGACTCTCGATCGACATCGGGACGTACTGCCGCTGCTTCAGCACTTCGACGAGGTGCGAGCCGCGGCGGAGCTGTTGCTGTGTCGCTTTGTCGAGGTCGGAGCCGAATTTCGCGAACGCTTCGAGTTCCCTGTATTGCGCAAGGTCGAGCCGGAGACGCCCGGCGACTTTTTTCATCCCTTTGATCTGCGCGTTGCCGCCAACGCGGGACACCGAGATGCCGACGTTGATGGCCGGCCTCACTCCGGAGTTGAACAAGTTCGGCTCGAGGAAGATCTGGCCGTCCGTGATCGAGATGACGTTCGTCGGAATGTAAGCCGCGACGTCGCCCGCCTGCGTTTCGATGATAGGAAGTGCGGTGAGACTGCCTCCGCCGAGCTCGTCGCTCAGCTTTGATGCGCGTTCGAGCAATCGGGAGTGGAGATAAAAAACGTCGCCGGGATACGCTTCCCGTCCGGGCGGTCGCCGCAGCAGCAGCGAGACTTGACGGTATGCTGCGGCGTGTTTTGAAAGATCGTCGTAGACGACCAGCACGTCGCGTCCGCTGTCGCGGAAAAATTCGCCGAGCGTCGCGCCCGCATACGGGGCGATGAACTGAAGCGGGGCGGGGTCGCTCGCCGTGGCGCTGATGATCGTCGTGTAGTCCATCGCTCCCATCTCTTCAAGCTTCGTCACCACTTGCGCTACAGTCGAGCCCTTCTGACCGATCGCAACATAGATGCAATAGACCGGCTTTACGCCTTCCTTTTTCGCTTTTTCCGAGTGCGTGTATTTTTGATTGATGATCGTGTCGAGGGCGACGGCTGTTTTTCCCGTTTGGCGGTCTCCGATGATCAGCTCGCGTTGTCCGCGGCCGATCGGGATCATTCCGTCGACGGCTTTCAACCCCGTCTGCAGCGGCTGCTTCACCGGCTGTCGTTGAATGACGCCGAGAGCTTTGCGCTCGAGAGGAGAGAACTTGTCGGTCTTGATATTCCCTCTCCCGTCGATCGGCTGGCCGAGCGGATTGATGACGCGTCCGAGCATCGCTTCGCCGACCGGCATCGAAGCGACGCGCTTCGTTCTCTTAACTGTGTCTCCCTCTTTTATTTTCGTATCGTCGCCGAAAAGAACGCAGCCCACATTGTCTTCCTCAAGGTTCAGCACCATGCCGAACACGTCGTGTGGAAACTCGATGAGCTCGCTCGCCATGACCTTCGAAAGGCCGTAGAGCCGGGCGATGCCGTCGCCGACCTGGAGAACGGTACCGACATCGTAAATATCGATTTCCTTTTCAAAGCCGGAGAGCTGCTTGCGCAGCACGGCAGTTATTTCATCGGGTCGTACTTCCGCCATTGTCTGATCCTTTGGTGATTTTCAATTTTAGTTCTTGGTCGCTGCGCCATTTTTCAGCCGGGAGCGAAGCTTCTCCAACTGACGACGAACGCTGCCGTCGAGGGTTGTATCTCCGACTTTCGCGACAAATCCGCCCTTCAACATCTTATCGAGGCTGAACGAGACGCGCACTTTCTTTTGGGTATACGATTCTAGTTGTTTGGTCAGCCGCGTTTCCTGGGCCGACGAAAACTCCACCGCCGTCCGGACATCGACAGCGACGACGCCGAGTTCTTCATCGCGAAGCAGGAAATACTGTGCCAGTATCTCCGGCAAAATATTTTCGCGCCTCTTATCGACGATCGCATCGATAAACTTTAAGACGTCCCCGCCGATTTTCTTCTCAAAGAGCGCAGAAAAAATCACTTTCTTCTTCTCCTTCGAGATGATCGGGCTGGCGAGGAGCGACCGCAACTCCTTTGATGCTTTGATCGCAGTCTGGACCGTCAACAGATCTCCGGCGATGGCTTCGGGCTTTTTCGCCTCCAAAGTCAACGCCATAAGCGCCGATGCGTACCGATGTGCGGCTCGTAGGTTGCTCATCAGTTGTTCGGCAATGATTGGAGCGTTTTATCGACGAGCTTTTTGCGTTTTGCCTCGTCGAGCGATTCATCGATGATTTTTTCGGCGGCGGTGACGGCGAGATCGGCGACTTCGCTTCTCAACTGCAGAAGCGCGGTCTCCTTTTCGCGCTGGATGTCCTCTTTCGCCTGGTCCATCATGGCTCTTGCGCCTTCACGGGCCTTGGCGACGATGTCATTCTTCATTTGTTCCGCGAGTTCGCGCCCCTCTTTCAAGATGCGCGAAGTTTCCTCGTTTGCTTTTGCCATCGCGGCTTTGTTCTCCGCCAGCAGCCGCTCGGACTCTCGCCGCGCTTCATCCGCCTTAAGCAGTGCATCGCGGATGCCTTGCTCCCGAGCATGGAGCGCGTTGACAAGCGGCTTCCACGCTACCTTGCTCAAGACAAAAAGAAGGATGAGAAAAGTGAGCGTCGTCCAGATAATGAGCCCCGGATTGATATCGAGCATGAGTCTCCCTCGAAAATTATTTCGTTGCGAGAATAATGCAGATCGCGAGCGCAAAGAAGGTCACGCCTTCAATGAGCGCCGCCGCAATCAACATCGACGTACGGACCTGTCCTGCAACTTCGGGCTGGCGTCCGCTGGCTTCCATTGCCGCCGCCGCGAGTTTCCCGATGCCGAGCCCCGCGCCGACAACTGTGAACGCTGCGCCGAAACCGGCAGCCAGGTATCCCCACTGGTTTGCTACTGCTTTTGCAACTTCAATCGGATTTGCATCCATTGTTTTTTCTCCTCGATGTAGTAAATGGTTTTAGTTATCTGAATAATCTTAGTGTGCGTGTCCGCCCTCGGGGGCATGTTCCTGTTTCTCCATCTGGAGCCCCATCAACAACGCCGTGATGACGGTGAAAATGTATGCCTGAAGGAATGCGACAAAAAGTTCGAGCATGTTGATCCCAACGATGAGCAGCACGGAAGGGACCGACACGGAGTACCCGAGCGCCGGCGACACTTTCCCAAAAATAAAGATCAATCCAATAAGGGAGACGATGACGATGTGCCCGCCCGTCATGTTGGCAAAGAGACGGATACAGAGTGCGAAGGCTTTCGTAAATGTTCCGAGAATTTCAATGGGGATCATGATCGGCCACAGGATCCAGTGCACGCCTCCGGTGAAATGTGCAAGATAATGCGAGAGCCCCTGCGCCCGAAGTGCCGAGAGTTGAATGACAACGTACGCGATGACGGCGAGGCCCGCTGTCACGCTGACGTTGCCCGTCGCAGAAGCGCCGTACGGCACGAGGCCGAACAAATTCATCAGAAGGATGAAGAAAAAGGTCGTTAAGAGATACGGCAGGTATGCGAGCCCGGCCGGGCCCATGGACGAAACGGCGATCTCATCCCGCACGAAAACGATGAACACTTCGACGAGGTTGCCGATGCCGGTAGGGACGGAGCTTTTTTTATTTTTTCTTGCGACGAGCGCCAACCCCACGATGAGCAGGATTGCCGCCAGCCATAAAAAAACGACGTGCTTCGTGATCGACATATCAACGCCGAACACCGTGAGGTGCGGCAGGTCGATGCGTCCGAACGGCGTGTCGAGCTCGTGCGCATCCTGAACATGCTTTAATAGATGCGTGAAGAGATTCCCGGTCTCTTCGGGCGCGCTTCCGGCGCGTGCGGTGTCAACCGCTGTTCGGACGGTGTCTCCGACGACGGTATTCACGGTTTGCGGCTCCCAAAAAACGAACGATGCCACGATACTAACCTTCAGCCTTTGTTGTCATTTTCTTCTGGATAAACAGAACTTCAAGAACTAAAAATAGGACGTAAAAAATCAAGAGCGACGCGATAAGGGGCAAAGCCTGAACATGCAGCAGCTCGATCAGCGTGACGATCGCCGCAAGCATGACGGCCATGCGGATACCCATCCCGCCGAGCACGACCCGTAAAAATACCGTATACGACTTGTCAATCGAATATTCGATCGCCGCGTACCCCGCAAGAACGTTTGCGAGGCTGATCAAAACTCCCGCTATGCACGCGCGCGTAACATCTGCCGAGGCGAAAACGAAAAGCGGATAAGCAGAGAGAGCTGCGAGAACAATGAAGGCAACAGCAATTTGACGCGGAAAAGAGACATCAAACTTTTTTTTGGCGCTTTCCTTCAGCATCCGACGCGTCTTGCTGTTGAGCTAATTTCATTGCCGAGGTTATGAATTTGATCATTCCGCCGACTCCGCCGAGAATCAGTCCACCGAGCATCATCCACGGTGACGTATCGAATTTACCGTCAAGCCATTTCCCGAGAAAGAAAAATACGATGATCGAAAGAGCGAGCTGGATGCCGAGTGTCAGGTACGGGGCAAGGGCTCGCATTGTCGCAGGCGCCCCTTCATCCGTGAGCCGGTTCTCGTCCCGCTGGTCCATCGCCGAACGCGTCAGTATTTCTGGATGTCGTGGCTCGTCGCGCGCGCGTCGGTCATGGAGATCTTGCCGTCGAACACCGCCCCTTCGTCGATCACGAGGCGGGCCGAACGGATATCTCCCCGCACAACGGCTTTTCCTTCAAAAACAAGTTTGTCGACCGCGGTGATGTTACCGCGGATTTTCCCGCCGACGGTGACGTTCTTTCCGTTGATGTTTCCTTCAATTTCGCCGGTCAATCCGATCGCGACGTTCTCTGCCGCGTGAAGCTCGCCGACAATTTTTCCGTCGACGCGGATATTCCCCTGCGTCCGGATCTTTCCCTCGACCGTCGTCCCCGATCCAATGAGGTTTAACTCCTTCACTCCATTTTTTTCAGCCATTGAAACGTCCCTCTCTCACAGTGATTCGGTTGAGATGAGATATCCATCCGGGTTTAGGGGTTGGCCGTCTTTCCAGAGTTCGAAGTGGAGATGAGGGCCGTTGCTTGTGTTTCCAGAATTTCCGAGGAGAGCGATCGGCTGTCCTCGTTTCACAAAGTCATTCGCAGATTTCAGCAGCGCCTGATTGTGTTTGTAAATCGTAAAATAACCGCTGCCGTGCGAAATGATGATCATATTACCGTCGTCGTACGTCCAGCCGGCGAAGATGATGTACCCGTCGGCCGCAGCGCTGACGATCGAGCCTCGTCGTCCTGCGTAATCGATTCCAAAATGCCGTTGCGCTTCATCAAACCCGCGCGAGACATACCCCACTACAGGAGGATACAGGGGGAACGCCGCTTCGAACGGCTTTGTTGCAACGATCGGCTGCGAAGAGTAACCGTATGCGGCATTATCGCTTTTCGGCTGCTCTTCATTCACAGCCTGTTGTGTGTCCAATTCTCCCTGCTCCGGAGTAACTTCTGCCTGGTCCGAAGCGGTCGAAGATGAGACCCCGAGCGTGTCCAACCCTTCCCCGAGCGCCCCGCGAAGCTTCCGATTGTATTCGCGTATTACAATGACTTCTTCAGAGAGCTTGCTCAGCCGCGTCTGAAGGTCGTAGAGTTGGTTCCCGTATCGTTTCTGAATTTCCGCATTCGAGACTGGGACCAATGTTCCGAGCGGGGTGTAGCCGAGGGCAAGCACCACAAGCAACAAAATGAATCCGACCAGCCCGCTCAGCACTCCGATGATCCCACCTAACGACAACGCGATCGATCGTTTTGTCCCGGCGTCGCTCTGCGGGATCACCAGGATCTGGAACTTGTTCTCCTTCGATATATGATGACCCCGGTTTGAAGCCATGCCAACGTCCCGAACAAATTCCGCTGCAATTTTCTTCAAAATACGAAGAATTGGACTTTAAATATACTTAAGGTGGCCTAGAAAGTCAACGTGTTTTTGGGGTGGAAATTTACGCAGGAGGGTCGTGAATACGAGGATGTTCGGGAGTCTCTTAAAACTATCCGGGATTCAGAAGGAATCTGTGTTGCCTTCGACCGCAGGGTCAATATCTCGCCGAGCCATCCCCCAATATAAAGGAGCGATAGAGCTATGAAAACAGCCAGTCTCATGCGGCTCAAGAGAAATGTCCTGTCTCGGATCAAAAACCAGCCGTAGGCAGCGGTGAGCATAAAGATCGGTACGATTGGAAAGCGATAGCGCGCGTCCGCGTAGAAGACAAGATGGACGATGAGCCAATAGAGAAGGAGCGTCCGGAAAAAGAAAATTGTTTTGCTCTCCTTGTCTGCCGGAAACACAAGCCCGAATGTGCCGAGGAGCAGAACGAGCACATACGGCGCATGAAGAGCGATGACGTTCGTCAACGACAACTGACGGAAAATAGTCGCAGCGCTGCCGGCGGTTGCCCATGCCTCCTTGTACTCCATCATCATCAGCAGCCAGTAATCGGCGGCAAAGAAGTGTGCGAACTTTTTCCCGACGATCAGAAGCTCGTCGAGGGGATGAGATCGAACGAACTCAAGCCCGAGTTTGAACCCTGCATCGGATCGTTGAAAATCGTCCTGGATTCCGATAAGAGGATTATCCGTTCGCGGAAAAGAGTATGCTCCGCTTGCGCCGGGATGATTCCCCATCCAGAAATTCACTCCGGCATTACTCGTCATAGAAATTCGGTGAAACTCAATAGCGTTCCGTCCGATCCATGGAGAAATGATAACGATCATCACAGCGCCGATCGTAGCGATCGATTTGAGATTTGATCGAAAAGAATACCCGGCCTTCTGCCTGTAGAGAAAAATCACGAGCGGCAACGGCAATATCGTCGCACGAAGAAGGCTTCCCACTCCAATGAGGATTCCGACGATGACGTCGCTCGAGGCGAAAGTTGGTCGCCCTTCTTCCTTGAGGACAATCCAAATTATGAGCAGGAGAATCGTCGTGAAAAGCGTTTCCGTCATGAGATGTGTGACATAAAGAATCTGGATCGGAAACAGCGCTAAAATTGCGGCTGCAACAAGGCCGATCTTTTCAGAAAAGAGTCGTCTACCCAAAAGGAAAAGAAGCATGCACGAGCCGACGTCTGCAAGAGCTTGTAAAATTTTTATCGGAAGGTTCGTTTCGCCGAAGAGCGAGTATGAGCAGGCAAGGAGAAGTGGATATCCGGGTAGCCTGTATGCCGTCGGCTTCCCGTCGAGCGCAATCCCATCGCCATGAACGATCGAATGCGCAATCGCAACATAATCTTTATCGTCCGAGACAAGTGGAGAGTGATAGACCGCGATCGCGGCGCAACGGAGGGCGAGAGCGACGGCCAGGATCCCCAAAAGAGATCTTCGATTCCTCGACCCGGTGAATTCGGCAAGATGCAAGGGCATTCTCATGGCTGGGGAGGTAATTGCGAAGAAAATTTTTGTATCACTTTATCTTCGATGAACCTCTCGATGTTTTTCTTAAAGAGGCTTCGGGAAAACTGCAACGCCCGTTCCCTAATTTTTTTCGGGTCGAATTCAATCGCAGCCGCCCGACGCACTGCGTCTTCGAGTGCTCCGATCGATTGCTCAAAAAAGAACGTTCCGGTGATTCCTTCGATGACGGTCTCGCAAGCGCCTCCTTTACCGTACGCGACAACAGGTTTCCCGCTCGCCATCGCTTCGAGGGGAACGATGCCGAAATCTTCTTCTCCCGGAAAAATTAACGCCTTGCAGTTTGCATAATATGCCGCAAGCTCTTTGTCATTTTTCCAGCCCAAAAATTCAACATTTGGCCCGGCAATTTTTCGCAGCTTCTCTTCGTCGGGCCCCTTGCCGATAACTACAAGCCGCTTTCCGCTGTTGGCGAAAGCCTTCACCGCGAGGTCGACTTTTTTGTAAGGAACGAGAGCGCTCACGATAAGATAGTATCCTTCATCCTTTCCGGAGATCTGAAACCTCTCGACGTCCACCGGCGGAAAAATGATTTCCGCTTCCCGTCCATAATGCAATGCCATCCTTTTTCGCACATGGTCCGATATGGCGACAAAAAAATCGACGCGGGGCGCTGTGCGTCGATCCCACAAACGAAGCATCGGAGCTGCGAGCGCCATTGCAGCGCGCACGAGAATTCCGGCTTGCTCTTTGCCGAAGTATTCGTCATACATTTCATACACGTACCGCATCGGCGTAAAGCAATAGCATACGTGGAGGGATCCGCTGCGGCCTTTCGCCCCTTTTGCGACGCAATGACTTGTCGAGATGATGATATCATAAGCGGAGAAGTCGAAGGATTGAATCGCGAGAGGGAACAGCGGAAGATACATTCTGTACTTTTCTTCGACAAACGGCAGCGATTGTATGAACGAGGTGTGAATCTCCCGTCCTTCAATGAGCGGCGACATTGCACCTTTCACATGGAGGAGAGTGTATATCGGAGCGTCAGGGAAAAGCTCGCACAGGACTTCGAGGCATTTTTCTCCGCCCCGCATGCCCGTGAGCCAGTCATGTACCAACGCAATACGCAGGCCGCGATTCACAATATCAATCACCAAAGCATAAATTGTCGGCAAAAATATACGAAGATCGGCCCGAGAATCAAAGCTTGCTAAAAGCCCCGTGCATCCCTATATTTATTTTCGCGCTTATCGATGATCGCATTTCGTGAATATTTTTATGGATCGGTACAACCTCACACTCTATCGTTCATGGTTCCCCTATCTTTCGACGGGGATGGTGTGGATGAACCATGCGGCGGTGAGCCCTTTGTCGAGCCGCGCGAGCGACGCCGTACAAAACTATCTCCGCCGATGTCAGGAAGACGAGATCGACACTTTTTTTTCGACCTTGCCGGTTGCCGCAAAAACAAAAACGAACCTCGGCAGGTTGATCGGCGCTCCTCCAGAGCGGATCGCCTTTTCGGGGAACACGTCCGACGGGCTTGCGCTGCTCGCCTCCGGGCTGTCTTGGAAAACCGGCGACCGCATCATACTCAACGACAGCGAATTTCCGGCCAACGTCGTGCCGTTCCTTAATCTTAAACGGCTTGGTGTTGAAATCGATTTCATCGAAACGCACCAAGGAGAGATCACGCCGGACCAGATCGAGAAACTCATCACTCCCCGAACAAAGCTCGTGTCGCTCAGCTTCGTTCAGTTCCTCTCCGGATTCCGCGCCGACCTTGAGGCCGTAGGAAGATTATGCAAGATGCACGGCATCATTTTTTGCGTCGACGCTATTCAGGGACTCGGAGCGTTCCCCATCAACGTTGCACGGATGAAGATCGACTTTCTTGCTTGCGGAGGACCGAAATGGCTCATGGGCCTATTAGGCCTGGGGTTTATCTATGTGTCGGATGAAATGCAGGAGAGGATCCATCAATCGTATGCAGGGTGGATGAGCAACAAGGATTATTTCGGAGAATTCTTTAATTATCGGACCGACTTCGATCCCACAGCCCGGCGGTATGAAAACGGCACTCAGAATCTTGTAGGAATTGTTGCGCTCTCGGAATCGACGACGACACTCCTCGAAGTGGGCATCGAACATATCGGCGCGCATCTGTTCGAGCTCACCGACAAGATCATCGCAGCGGCGGACGACGCCGGGTTCGATATCATCACCCCTCGGGACCGAAACAAGCGGGCTGGGATCGTCACATTCAAATGCGCCAATGGTGAGGAATTATTTTCGTCATTGAAAAAGGAAAATTTCATCGTTTCTCTTCGCGAAGGATTCATCCGGGTCTCTCCGCACTTTTATAACTCGTTGCATGAAGTAGAGACGTTGCACGGTTTGTTACTACGCAATAAAAAAATGGTGGGGGTATGACGATTTTAGCGGGGCTTCTCCTCGCCATTCTCATGTTTGCTCTTGCCGCAACGCTGACCGTCTTTGTGGTTGGCCCAATTATGGTGCTGAACCCACGTCGCCGTGGAGAAGAATTTTACAGGACACGTGACGAACCTCTTTCACCGGCAGACCTTCATCTTCCCTTCGACGAATTTTGGTTCAACAGCGCAAGCGGTGAACGGCTCCATGCATGGTTTCTTCCTGCGGGGTCACGAGCAAGGGGAACAATTTTTTATCTTCACGGTGTCGGGGATAATAAGATCAGCGGCCTGCGGCTCGCACAGGTTTTTCATTCCCGCGGATTTAACGTCATGATGTATGATTCGCGCGCTCACGGCAAAAGCGAAGGGCGGTTTTGCACGTATGGGTTCTACGAAAAATACGACGTCGGAAAAGCTATCGACAAGCTGGAAGGACGGATGAAAGCCTCGCCTGCGCCCGTCGGTCTCTTTGGAACGTCCATGGGTGCGGCGGTGGCGGTACAAGCTGCGAGCGTCGAATCGCGGATCCGCGCAGTTGTTGCCGAGGGATGCTTCACCAACCTGCGCACCATCACCGTCGATTATCAAAAACGCTTGCTCTGGATGCCGTGGCATTTCCTGCGAAACGTTGCGATGAAGCGCTCAGAACGCATCGCGCACTTCAGTCATCATGAAGTGTCTCCGCTTCGCGCGCTTGCATCGGTGAACGTTCCCATCATGTTCATTCACGGGAAGAACGATGCCCGCATCAAATATCAATACAGCGAACAGCTCTTCGCCGCTGCGCACGAACCGAAAGAATTGTACCTGATCGACGGCGCGAACCACACCGACATTCATGCAGTCGCGCAGAAGGAATATGAAGAACGTGTGGCGGGATTCTTCGAGAAATGGTTACAGTGATGCCCCTTTCGTGCCGTGCCTCAGCGCAATACTAGCCTTGCAACGCTCTCCACGTGGTCGGTGTGGGGAAACATGTCCACCGGCTGGACCTTTTCGACCGCGTAACCGAACGGCGCCAGGAGTTTGAGATCGCGCGCAAGGGTAGCGGGATTACAGCTTACGTAAACGATGCGCGGAGTCTTCATCGCGCCGATCTCTGCAATGGCGTCGGGATGCATTCCGCTTCGCGGCGGGTCGACAATAAGAACGTCGGGGGAAGAATGTTTGCTTCTCCACTCTGTTTCTTTCGTCAGCAGGTCTTTCATATCTCCGGCTATAAATTCACAGTTGTGGATCCCGTTGTACTCTGCGTTCATGCGCGCGTTGACAATAGCGCTTTCGACAAGCTCGATGCCGATCACCTGTTTCACCGCATCCGCAATGAAAATCGAAATAGCCCCCGTCCCGCAGTACAGGTCGTACACCACATCGCCGGGCGAAAGGTCGGCAAACTCTTTGACAATTCCGAAAAGCGTTTCGGCCTGGCGTGTGTTCGTTTGAAGAAATGAGTTGGCCGAGACGTGAAACAGGTATCGTCCAACCTTTTCCGTGATCACTCCCTCGCCATAATAGACTTTCTCCGTCTCTCCGACCGCAATGTTCGCCTTCTTTGAAGTGATATTATTGACGACCGTGACGATTTCCGGAAATGCAGCTGTCAACTCTCCTGTTAAGCTTTTCATAACGTCGGGCCGGTCGTCGAACGTCACGAGATTGACCATGACATCGCCGGTATTCTTCCCTTCGCGTATCACAAGATTCCGCAAATAGCCCGATTGCGGCACTGAAGTGTATACCGGAAGCGAATTCTTTATTGCAAAACCGCGCACCGCGTTGAGGATGCCGTTGCTCAATTCGGATTCAAGAAAACATTCGTGGATGTCAAGAATTTTGTCGTAGCGCTGGGGGATATGAAAGCCGAGAAGCGTTTCTCTTTTGTCGCTGCGCCGTTGAGGAAGATCCGGAAGGGACATTTCTTCGTCCGATAACCATCGTTTGTCTCCGAACGAGAATTCAAGCTTGTTTCGGTAGAAATAGATCTCCTTCGAGGGTACGATCGGTAGCACGTCGATCCCGCCAAAGCCGCCGATCCTTTCCAGAGCATCGACGACCTGTTGCCGTTTGAAGGCGGTTTGCGATGCATACTGCATGTGCTGCCACTTGCAGCCGCCGCATGTCCCGAAATAACTGCACCGCGGCTCCGTGCGGGCCGGAGAGGCATGCAACACTCCGGTGACTTTCGCTTCGAGGTGCTTTTTCTTCTTTCCGGTGATTCGTGCGCGAACAACATCTCCCGCAACAGCCCCTTCGACAAAGACAACGACTCCATTATGCCGGGCAATGCTCGTCCCTTCAAACCCTGAGGATTCGACCGACAACTCAAGAATGTCTCCGTGTTCCGGCATAGTGGCGTTTCAAGATCGACCACCTTGTCAAGGTGGCAGCGTTATTGTTTCGTTCGTTCAATTTCTTCCGTAAGCTTCCCCCATTCAAAATACGACGACTGGAGGTCCCCCTGTAACTTTTGGTATTCTTCGGTGATTTTCTTCGCTTCGTCGCCGTTTTTATAGAGCTCGGGATCGGCCAATATCATTTCCACCTCCCTTTTCCGAAGCTCCATCGTTTCGACCTTCTTTTCGACCGATTCCAGCTTTTTCTTCAGCGGTTGAAGTTTTTTTGAAACCTGCTGTCTCTGTGCTGCCTCGATTTTCCTCCGCTCTTTATCCGACAACTGAACGGCATTGCGTTCTTCCTTCTTTTCTCTTTTTTCTTCCCTCTTATTCTTCCCACTCGCTTCTTCTTTTTTCTTCGCCAAATAATCGCTGACATTTCCGAGGTACGTCTTTACTCCCCCTTTTCGCACTTCCAAAACCTTATTGACGATCGGATCGAGGAATGCTCTGTCGTGCGAGACGATGAGATACGTCCCGTCGAACTCCGCCAGAGCTTCCTGCAAAACTTTCTTGGAGCGCATGTCGAGATGGTTCGTCGGCTCGTCCATAATGAGAAAGTTTGATGGGAGCAGCAGCATTTTCGCTAATGCAAGCCTGCTTTTTTCTCCTCCAGACAGGACCTGTACTTTTTTAAAGACATCGTCGCCCCGGAAAAGAAATGACCCGAGGATCGTCCGCAATTTTGTCCGTACCTCGCCGGTCGCCACATCGTCGACAATTTGCAGCACCTCCTTTTTTAAATCCAATTCTTCCGCTTGATGCTGCGCAAAATACGAGAGGATCACGTTGTACCCGACCGTTCGCTCTCCGCCCGTCAGGGGTTCTACACCAGCCACCATCCTCGAGAACGTCGATTTCCCCGCGCCGTTGACGCCGACGACGGCGATGCGGTCCCCGCGTTCAATCGTGTAATTGAGCCCTTCAAAAACTTTGTTCTCCCCATAGTTTTTCCCAAGATCCTTCAACTCCATCACCACGCGTCCGCTCGGCACGGGCTTCGGAAAATGAAAATGGATCTCTTCTTCTTCATCTTCGATTTCGATCAGATCCATTTTTTCCATTTGTTTGATGCGGCTCTGTACCTGGCGCGCCTTCGTCGCCTTGTAGCGAAACCGGTCGACGAACTGCTGGGTCTGTTTGATCTGCTGCTGTTGGTTCTTGTAGGCGTTGACCACGAGCTCCTTACGAACGATCTTTTCTTTTTCGTAAAAGGAATAATTTCCCGAGTATTCTTCCATGTTCCCAAGACTCAGTGCAAACGTCCGCATCGTGAGCGAATCGAGAAACGCTCTGTCGTGAGAAACAAGGATGATGGCGCCGTTATATTGATGGAGATATTCTTCGAGCCATTGCAGCGATTCGATATCGAGATGGTTTGTCGGTTCGTCGAGAAGCAGAACGGACGGCTCTTTCAGGAGAAGCTTGCCCAACTCGATCCGCATCTGCCATCCTCCGCTGAACTCATCCGTGGGGCGGTCAAGATCTTCGACGGAAAACCCCAATCCCATAAGGACGCGTTCGATCTTCGACTTCATCCGAAACGCGTCGAGGTCTTCAAGCTTGTGCTGCAGTTCTCCGTAAACTTCGAGCGTTTCCATATACTCGCTCCCGGACGGATCGAGCGTGCTTAATAACGCATGAGCTTCATCAAGCTCTCGTTGAACGAGTAAAATATTTTCGAAAGCCGTTTCGACTTCCTTGTAAAGCGTTTTCCCGGCGGCGGTGACGCCGTCTTGCGGCAAATACCCGACCGTGACATAATGCGCTTTGCTGACAGACCCGCCTTCGGGCTCCGAAAGCCCGGCGATGATCTTCAGGAGCGTCGACTTGCCGGCCCCGTTGGAGCCCACAAGCCCGATGCGGTCGTGGGGACCGATCATAAATGAGAGGTCGTCGAATAAATACCGTCCGCTGAATTGAACGGAGATGTGGTCGAGAGAAAGCATAGTTCAGATATCAGTAACCAGTTATCAGTGAAATATACAAAAATGTCATGGGAGAAGGAAGGTTGTTCTTGCGTTGTAATTGAAAAGAGAATACATTGCGGCGGAGTACGAATTTTCGTTGGCATCGTTGTTCTGGGATCCGAAACAACCATCGAATTCCAACGTTGTAAGGATTATAATCCTCCGATATTTTTATGCGATGCTTTTGACATTTTCATGACAACTCCTCCTCGATGAGTTGATATCTTGAAATCAAAAGAATACATCAATAAAAGGAGGAATTGTCATGATAGGATCGCACAACACCAAAAATCATACTCTGCCATCATATAATAGATGGAGCAAGTTTTACATCATGAAGTGGATGGTTTTGATTTCCCTTGCGACAATCGGTAACATTCCCGAGTATCGTCTATTTGCGGAAGAGCCTGCAAAGAACCTAATGGCAGATCCCGACACCAATCGCCGCGAGACAACGCCATCAAAAAACTTTGACGCAACTACTCCTTGGTACAATACTGTGTATCTTGACTGGGGATATGGCACGCCTCAGGGAATGAGACTTGAGGCGGGATACTATTTTGAATCCTATTTCGGTTTCGGCCTCACGTACAGCGACTACGACGATTGGTCCAGCGACGGCAATACGGTGTTCGGATATTTTGCACAAATTAGGCTTCCAATCGATTCATCGGCTGTCGTTCCGTATTTGTTTCTCTCACGGCGGCTCACCATCCCCTTTCTTAATGCCGATCGTTATACACTCATTTACGTCGGGGCGGCGATCCCTGTGGAGTCGTGGCTCCGTATCCGGCCGGAGATAGGAATCGCACTTACTTCTAGATATATTTCGGGCGGGGTAAACTTGTTGGGCCCAAGCACGCCAGCTACGACTGAAAACAGGACGAGGCTGGGAGCGCATATTTCTATTGAAGTTGACCTCCGTCAGATTTTTCAGAAAGTCTATTAAAATGTCTCAACCTTATACCAGAATTGTTCTATCGATTTAGAGGAGTTTCTTATGAATATCTTCCGTACGGCCACCTTTACCATAATGTTTCTCATGTTTTTATTTCGGACCTCTTCGACGGCGGCAACCAAAGACATCTCGGGCCTCTGGCAGGGGTCGTTAAAAGTTCAGAGCATGGAGCTTCGGATTATTTTCCATGTCGAGAAAGATTCGACCGGCATGTTTAAAGCGACTCTCGACAGCCCAGACCAGGGAGCGAAAGGAATTATCGTCGACAAAATCAACATGGCACACGACAGCGTTTCGTTCGAAGTAACGATGATCGGCGGGGGATTCTACGGCGTGCTTCAACCCGGCGACTCAGTTATCGCTGGGGACTGGAAACAAGGGGGCCTGTCTTTTCCGCTCAGTCTTCGCCCGATCCATGAAATCGCGGAAATCCGCCGTCCTCAAGAACCAAAACCTCCGTTCCCGTACACAAGCGAAGAAGTGTCGTTCATGAATACCAAAGCCGGGGTCTCGCTTGCAGGGACATTGACTAAACCGAAATCCGGCGGACCGTTTCCCGTTGTTCTTCTTATTACCGGGTCGGGTCCTCAAAACAGAGACGAGGAGATCTTCGGCCATAAACCATTCCTTGTCCTCGCAGATTACCTCACGAGGATGGGAATTGCGGTGCTCCGTGTCGACGACAGGGGCGTAGGAAAATCAACGGGGACGTTCAGAGGATGGACGACCGTAGATTTTGCGGGGGACGCGCTTGCCGGAGTCCGTTATCTCAAAACCCGCAAAGACATCGACAAGAAAAAAATCGGACTGATCGGTCATAGCGAGGGTGGACTGATCGCACCGATGGTTGCAAACGAATCGAAGGATGTTGCCTTTATCGTGTTGATGGCCGGTCCCTCGATTCCCGGAGATCGGCTTTTGTATCTTCAGGATTCGTTGATTTCTTCCGCGATGGGAACGGACGCAGAGAAATTGCACGATGAACTTCAGCTCAATAAGAATCTCTTTGCGGCCGTCAAAGAAGAATCGGATACGGCGTTGCTTCATCAAAAAATCTGGCAGTTGATGAGTCAATCGATGGCAGCTGATTCGGCGAACGGCGGAAAAATAGACACCAATACTATTATTGCGACAGCGAGGGAAATGACGGCGCCGTGGTTCAGATTCTTCCTGACATACAACCCGCTCCCCGCCCTGAAGAACCTTCATTGCCCCGTCCTTGCGTTGAACGGAAGCAAGGATTTGCAGGTCCCTCCATTGGAGGATCTCGAGGGAATGAGGGCGGCGTTCAAAGCGAGCGGGAACATCAACGTCAAAGCTGAAATGCTTCCGGGATTGAACCATCTATTTCAAAAAGCGGATACCGGCTCGCCGCTTGAGTACACAAAGATCGAAGAGACCATCGACCCTGAGGCGCTGAAAGCGATCGGGGATTGGGTTGCGGAGGTAACAAAGTAGTTGAGAGCGAGGAACTAACGCCTTCCTGGCGGAAGGCAAAATTCAAAAAGCTACTTCCATTCCTTCCCGAGCTCCAAAACATTCGATGTTGCTTTTTTGCTCGGTGAGAAGTTTCTGCGCGTACTGCACCATCCCGTCGATGAATGTGTCGTCGTGGTAGGGATCGTGGTGAAACAGTGCGACGCGTTTGACCTTTCCTTTGACGGAAAATTCCACGATGGATTCGATCGGCGAGTGCCCCCATCCGAGCTTCCCTTTGTACTCTTCCATCGTGTACTGCGCTTCGGCAATATAGAGATCGGTTCCGTCGATAAACTCGATCAACTTATCGTCGAGGTACTCGGGCAAACCGAGCCGTTCTGATTCATCTTTGTGCGCGGGAAGGATATACTTATACGGCTCGTTGTCCGTCGCATACACCACGCTCCGCTTGCCGTCCGACACGCGGTAGCCGAGAGACATCGCCGGATGGTTGAGATAAAAGTTCGTGATCGAAATAGCCCCGATAGTAATGGGGGCGTTGACCTCGACGATCTCGATGTTCGGGTTCATATCGCCGAGCGCGACGGGGAAATAATCCGAATCCATCTGCATCCGCATGATCTGGCGGAGAGTCTTATCGCGCCCGGGAGGTCCGTAGATGATGATGCGATTCTGCCGACCGTATGCCGGCAGAAAGAACGGAAACCCCTGGATATGATCCCAGTGTGTATGGCTGATGAACACATGAACGGTGATCGGCTGGGTGGGAAATTCTTTGCGAAGCTGGATGCCGAGGTTGTGGATGCCGGTCCCCGCGTCGAAGACGAGGATGTGCTCGCCGGCTCGGACCTCAACGCACGACGTGTTCCCTCCGTATCTCAATGTCGCGGGTCCCGGAGTCGCGATCGAGCCGCGCGTTCCCCAAAATCGAACCTTCATGATTCCTTCCTCGCGCGCAATTTCATTTTATCCTGAACGATCTTATACAGGTCGTCGAACTCTACCGGCTTGATGACGTACGCATCGGCGCCCAGCTCGAGCGCCTTGTCGATATCCGGCTTGTAAGATTTTGCGGAAGTGATGATGATCGTTGTATCATCAAAAGCGGGATTCTCGCGGAGTTGTTTACAGACGGCAAATCCGTGCATGCCGGGCATGATGAGATCGAGAATGATTAAAGGGGGTTTCTCTTCCTCGGCAATTTTTACGCCGTCAAGTCCGTTGTCCGCTTCCAAAACTGTGAAACCTTTATTGACGAAGAAATGCGCATAAAAACTGCGCAAAAAATCTTCATCGTCGATAATTAGGACTTTCTGGTTCAATTAGACTCCGCGAGTGGTTTCGGCATCCCCATTATTTATGCAGCAAAAAGTATGGATTAGTTTCCCGAAATGCAAGGCAGCATGCTGCAACTTCTTATCTCAAGAAGAGGATTGCGACTCCGCCGACTGCAACACATGCCCCGACCACTGCATGCCACGAAAGCTTTTCCTTGTACACCAACTTCACCAACGGAAGCATCATGATCGGGACCGTTGCCATGAGCGTCGCCGCAATTCCAACTTTTGTGTACGTAATCGCGATGAGGCTGAACGTGATGCCGAGGTATGGACCGAATATTGCTCCTCCAGTCGTCAGGAGCAGCGCTTTCGTGTCATGGACGAACGGTTTGATGGGATCCGTGATGCGCCGCGTTATGAGAGACAAAGGAAGGAGGACAACAATAGATGCGGTAATTCTCACCAACGTTCCGACAAAACCGTTGATCTCTCCTTCATCGAAAGCGAGCCGAGCAAACACGAGTCCGGCTCCCTGTCCGAGAGCGCCGAAAAAACCGTACACAAGTCCGGCCCGAGTGATCTTGACCTTTGTCGAGGTACTTTGCTGGTGTGCGACAACGACGATGGCGATCCCGATTGTCGTGACCGCCATTCCGACAATGCCCCAGAGAGAAAGCGATTCGCCGAGGATCATGAACGCCATCACAGCGCTGATGGCGGGCGCGAGCGACATGATGAGCATGCTGATCCGGGCCCCGTTGACCTGGAATGATTTGAACAAAAACGAATCCCCAAACACTAACCCAATGAGGCCGCTGATCGCAAGATAGGAAAATTGGGAAACGGAGAGCCGAAGGCTGAGACCAGCTGCAGCGACCGTCAGAAGAAGAAGTACCGCTGCGATGACGAGACGCCCTACATTCACCTGGACCGAACCGATCCTGCGGATCGCGCCGGCAAACATGATCGAACTGAACGACCACACGACGGCTGTCATCAACGCGCTGATTTCACCGATCACGATAGGGCTCCTTTGCGGCGGGCGTCAATTCTTTACGATGTTTTTTGCCGCATTCAACGCCACGCGCGAGGTGCCGTCTTCACGTTCGCCGATCTGTTGTCTCCACATCGCGTAATACAACCCCTTCAGCTCGAGCAACGCATGGTGCTTCCCCGACTCGACGATATGACCTTTTTCGAGAACGAAAATTTTATCGGAGTGCATGACCGTCGACAACCGGTGCGCAATGAGAATTGTGATGAGGTCTTTCCGCGTGGAGATATCGCGGATCGTCCCGGTGATTTCTTCTTCGGTAAGCGAGTCCAGCGACGACGTCGCTTCGTCGAACACAAGAATATCCGGCCGGCGAAGCAATGCGCGCGCGATCGAAAGGCGTTGTTTTTCCCCGCCGGAGACCTTCACTCCTCCTTCGCCGATCACAGTGTCCAACCCTTTGTCGGCCCTGGCGAGGAGGCTCTGACACGCCGCTTGGTGGAGCACTTCCATGCAATCTGCGTCGGAGGCGCCGGGGTTGACGAAGAGGAGATTTTCCCGGATGCTGCCGGAAAAAAGCTGCGTATCCTGCGTAACGAATCCGATCTTTTCACGCAATTGATTCAATTCCACTTCCGTGCTCTTGTGTCCATTGTAAAGAATTTGCCCCGTCTGTGGTGCGTACAATCCGACAAGAAGCTTCACAAGCGTAGTTTTGCCCGACCCCGACGGTCCAACGAATGCCACGGTCTCCCCTTTTTGCGTTGAAAAGGAGATTCCGTTAAGAGCATGGTTCGTCGCCGATTGGTGTTTGAAGCTCACATCATGGAATTCAAGCGTGCCGACACCGGGAACCGGGATTGGATCGACCGGCATTGGCTCTTTCGGCATTTTGAGGATGGAATCGAAATTGTTGAGCGATACCTCCGCTTCACGATAGATGTTGATGACGTTCCCCATTTCCTGCAAGGGGCCGAAGATGAAGAAGGAATAAATCCACAACGAGAAAAATTGTCCGAACGTTATTTGCTGGGCGTAAATAAGATACAGCATGAGAAAAAGGATCGTCGTCCGGAGAAAATTCACGGACGTTCCCTGGATAAAGCTCAGGCTGCGGAGATAACGGACTTTTTTGAGCTCGAGTTTAAGGATTTTTTCGGTCGTTCCGTTGAGACGTCCGATTTCCTGTTGCGCAAGGCCGAGGCTTTTCACCAGTTCGATGTTGCGGAGCGACTCGGTCGTCGATCCCGCGAGGCCCGTTGTCTCGGCAACGATCGTTTTTTGAATTTTCTTTATTTTCTTGCCGAGAACGGAGCTGAGGACGCCCAGGATTGGAATCGTGGAGAAATACACCGGCGCGATAAGCCAATAGACACTGATCGCATAGATCGTGACGAACACGACTCCGACAAGAGTCGTGAAAACAATGTTGATTGTGGCTGCAATAAGCCGCTCCACATCGATCCGCACTTGTTGCAGCGTCCCGAGCGTCTGGCCGCTCCGCTGGTCCTCGAAAACAGAATACGGAAGCTCGAGCGAGTGCTTCAAACCGTCGGAATAGATCTGTGCTCCCAGCTTTTGGGTGACGACATTGATATAGTAATCCTGAAAATTCTTCGCGACCCGCGATACGAATGCAACGCCGATTGCCGCCCCCAATAACAGGCCGACGCCTTTGAAGAATTGCGGCGCGGAATATTCCTTAAAGCGCGTCACGTACTCATCGATGACGTGCCGGAAAATCAACGGGTCGAGAAGTGAAAATGTCTGATTGATCGTCGCAAGAAACAACGCAAGAACGATCAGTTTCCAGTACTGTTTGAGGTACGAAAAGAGAAGTTGCATGAATGATTTATCAGTGATGGGGTTGTAATGGCAACGTCAAGATAGAGAAATAGAGAATGAGATGCCATGAAGGGCTGGGTAGTGTTACAGTTTGAAAGCTCCAATCTGCCGGTATGTGGATTCCCGATAAAAACGTTCGGGAATAACGAACCCTGCGCATCGTCATGCCCGCAAGTTCTTGGCGGGCATCCAAACTGTAACATTACCAAGGGCTGTATCCTTTCGTCTACGACCGAATCATTGAACAGGTCCGCGGCATCATCGATGCAATTGTTAGGGGATTTCAACGAAAAACCCTCCGGAAGGGTTCCGCAGGAATAGGCGTTCTTTTATAGAGAAACAATTTCAACATTATTGCGTAAATTAAAGTGCTTTTTTTGCCAAATTCATGTCGTGCACTCAAGTTCTTTTTGATCAGAAAGGAGCAGTTGCGATGGGCAAAATTTCGCTACTCGCCTTCATTACCGCATTCCTGCTTGTCACAGCTCGCAGCGAAGCGCAAAACGACGTTCTTGCCGACATCCACAACCTTCATAAGAGCGACGTTGAATTCCAGGGATTCGTTCTCGACGAACCACAGGTGGTATCGATCGATGTCGTCGCGGCTAGCAGAAAAATTCCGCTCTGGACGCGCGCGTGGATATTAAACTCCGACACACGCGAGGTCGTGTGGGAGATCCATCATACGGCGTTGAAGGACGACGACCGCAATTCAAAGACGTACAGCGACACGCTCTCTCTTCCCAAAGGAACGTACGAAGTCTACTACGCTTCTTTCCCCTATAATTTTTACAACGTCAACGGCTTCTCCGATTTCATGGATTTTCTCGGAGACAAATTCTTCAACTGGAGCGACGGCGATGATTTTTCGCACGACTATAGGGACTTCCTCATCACCGTCAAAGGAAAGGGAACTCATCTCGACAACAGAGCGATCGAAAAAATTCAAGAAGCGTACAGGAAGAATTCCCTTTTCTCGATGTCTGGGTTATGGGATAATCAGTACGAGAAACAGGGCTTCGTCCTCAGCAAGCCGACCGACCTTGAGATTTACGCTATCGGCGAGCTGCGCTCCAACGGCGCGTTCGATTATGGATGGATTAAGGACGTTAAGAACGACAAAGTCGTCTGGACGATGATGAACAGGGACTTGGACCGCGCAGGCGGCGACAAGAAAAACAGAATGATCAAAGAAACGATCTCGCTCCCCGCGGGAACCTACGCCGCCTTTTTTGTGACGGACGATTCACATTCATCGCGCGAGTGGAATGCCCCGCCGCCGTACGACCCTGAGTTCTGGGGAATGACCGTCCGGGCCGCGCGTCCCGAAATGAAAGAGAATGTCATGTTGTACACGTATGAAAATGCCCCGACGAAGAACATCATTGCAGAGCTCACTCGCGTGCGCGACAAGGAATTTCGGTCAAAAGGATTTACCCTCAACCGTGGAATGGACGTTCGCGTCCTTGCGATCGGCGAAGGAACAGACGGTGAGATGGTCGATTACGGCTGGATCATGGACGCCAACTCGAACAAAAAAGTGTGGGAGATGAAATACTTCGATACGCAGAACGCAGGAGGCGCAACAAAAAATCGAATGATCGACAAGATCATTCATCTCGATAAAGGAAGTTACGTCGTGAACTACGTGAGCGATGGCTCGCACAATTATGGCGACTGGAACGCGGCGCCTCCTTTCGACCCGGACCATTGGGGCATCACTCTTATGAGCGCGGACGATAAATTCGCTTCGACCGACGTCGCACCATACGATGATGATCACGCCAAATCCATCCTTGCCCGGATCATTCGCGTCGGGGACGACGAACGCAAACACAAAGACTTTACCCTCGACAAAGACACACAAGTTCGCATCTATGCGCTCGGCGAAGGACGCGACGGAGAAATGTACGATTACGGCTGGATCGAGGATGCAAACACGGGCAGGACCGTGTGGGAGATGACGTACCGGATGACCGAACCGGCCGGCGGCGCGGAAAAAAACAGGCGGTTCGACGGTTCGATCGTCCTCAAAGCGGGAGAGTATGTCGTGCGATACCAAAGCGACGGCTCGCACAGCTTCGACGGATGGAACGACGATCCCCCGCCGGACCCTTACAATTGGGGAATCACGCTTTACAACGCAGACTCGAAAATTTCGGACAATTGAGGGGGTAAGTGTAAAACTTAAAATGCAACGGGTAAAATTACAGTTAAAAGCGCAAAGTTAAATGATGAATGCCGGAATGATGACTATAGTCATTTTACTTTTGCACTTTTAACTGACACCCCTCAGGTTGCTCGGAGAGTGCGGCTCGGAAAGCAGCTCTTCGAATAATTTCCAGCGGAGTTCACTATTCTTCTCCGTCCCTCCACGCTTTTCAATAAACGCCCTGACCATATCCTGGCCAAGATTGTAATTGATGACATAACTGCGATACTTCTCGATGAACTTGAGTCTTTGCGCCGCCCGCTCCGGCGAAAACAGCGCATAGGTCACGAGCCATTCAACCGATTGTTCCTCCGTCCATTTCCCGTCGAGATAATTTCTCGCCGCTTCATTCCCGGCGTAGTCGAGTTTGGTCTTCACTGATTGAATTCTATAATATTCGTCTGCACGCGCAGGGTCGAAGCCCGCTTTAGGAAAAAGCACTTCGCGTTCAAACGCAATTCGTTCTTCTCCCGGCAGGGCCACTTCGATGCCGAAGTTCGCGCTTCCCTCGGCAATGAGCGATTGGGGACTGAACAACGGGTAGACTGAGAACTCCATCCACCTGCGTTCGCGAAAGAGATTTTTTTCCATCAATAAATTATAGACATGGTGTCCAGGATACCCTTCGTGGCAGGCGAGATCAACAGCGCGATCGATAAAGATCGGCAGGTCTGTGTTCACCTGAATGACGCTGAAACTGTTTCCTTTGTACCAATTATATCCGCTCCATGGTTTATTGTTGACGTATTCGACTGTGAAGTTTTCGTTGGCCGGAAGTTGAATATGATTCAATGTCCTTTTTCGGCCTTCGGCGATCGCGGCTTTGAATACTGCGTCGAGTTTATCTTTGGGTATGACAAACGACCGGCGGTACGTTTCGAGCCGTTCCGACACCGTCCCCCTGCCGGGCAGCAGGCTTCCGAGTTCATCGAGCAATTTCTTAAAATGTCCCTCGGAATGTACCGGAGCAACTGCGTCGTACAATTGTTTCGACTCCTCATCGAACGAAAGTTTTCCGCCCGACAAAAGAAATATCTTCCCTTTGACTGCAACGAGTTGCTTCGCCAGCGACGAGTGGCGCAGTCTTTCGATCTGAGGTTCATGTGAAGGGTCGATCTTTCCCAGCGAGGCGATCAACTCCCTCACCTCGGCATCAAGATCCTCGAAGGGAAATTTTTCTTCTTTCGATGAGTCGGATGGCTTCCAATTTTCCGGGCCGTAGTAGGCATCCACATAATCCGGATCATACTGTCCAACGCGCAGCGCCAGTTTGACGTAGCGTTCGGCAATTGTGTTCATGATTTTAACGACAAGACAATGTAGAGTTTCGTGTATTATTAGACTATATGGAATTCAACTATGCGAAGCGAGACAAGGTAACTTCCGGTTCTCGTTAACGAATATACGCATTATAGAGAAGCTTCGCCGTCGTGGCGACCACGACCGCCACATAGACAGGCCTGATGAACGAGCTTCCTTTCTTTACAACCATTCTGGATCCGAACCGCGCTCCGACAATCTGTCCCACAGCCATCGTCATCCCCGCAAAAAAAATCACATAGCCCCCGGCAAGAAAAAGAGCAAACGAGACGATGTTGCTGGTAAAGTTCAGGACCTTTGTCGTGCCGGTGGCTTTGGTAAGATTCACCCCAAGCCCAAAAACAATTGCCATCGCCCAAAACGACCCGACCCCTGGCCCGAAGAACCCGTCATAGAAACCGAAGACAAGGCCTGCAACAATAAAAAAAATATTCCGCGAAAACTTTGGGGCGCCATCAAACTCTCCGAATTTCGGCACGACAAAAGTATAGAGAAGGATCGCAAGAAGGAAGAACGGTATAATCTGATTCAACACAGTTGAATTAATTTGCTGTACCGTCCACGCGCCGACAGCGGCTCCTACAAGTGTAAAGATCACGCCCGTCTTGATCTCCTTTAATCCGGCAACCCCATGCCTTACAAAATAAATGGCGGCAGTGAAGCTGCCGAAACTCGATTGAAATTTATTCGTCCCTAATGCGAACTTCGGAGGAATGCCCACCGCGAGGAGAACGGGAAGCGTGATAAGGCCGCCTCCGCCTGCGATAGAATCCACCAGACCCGCAATGCCGGCCGTACAAAAAAGAAGCGGATAGAGCCAGAACGATTCCACCATAGCTCGATCTCAATTTGCAAAGTTGAATACGAAAACAAAACGGCGCGCGAGCCATTCTTTGGCCGCGCGCCGCAGTATATAAGGGAAAAAAGTCGACGTAGTCAACTCTGCCGAAGAGGATAGGCTCCGATTAAAATTCTACCGCAACTCCGCCCACCGGGAAGAAAGCGAACTGATGAACGGTTTGAATTGTCCCGTCGCTTGCGTATTCATATGAAGCGATGTTGTCCCTGTTGTAGAGATTCTCGACGGCAATATACGTTACAATATTCCATCCGGACATCTGGTATCTGCTGATCCATTGAATGTCAAGCCGGTGGTACGCGGGATATCGCGCCGTGTTGACGTCATCCGATGCATTCACCCACACCCCCTTCGACCACGCCACATTGCCGACCCAGACCTGTTCGTCCGTAACAAACTTCTGCGGAGTATACGGCTTACCGGAAGAATACCGGAACCGGAAGCTCACTTCCATGTCGTCGGAGAACGGGAGAATTAGCGTCGGATATTTCATGATAGATCCATTCAGCCAGCTCCTCGCTCCCTTGACAAGCTTGCCAAACACAACGGTGAGAATGTCGGGATAGTCGTAATCCGACACGAACGTCTTGCCTTCCCTGCCGTTTCTCGGATCATCCGACGTCGTCGAAGAATACGAATAACTTATCGTGCCGAAATAATCCTCTACTTGTTTTTGTTGGAGGAAAATTTCGGCGCCGCGTGAATGACGGTTCATGATTGTGAAGATTCTGTCCGACCGGAAGGTCGGGTCGACAAATGACTCGATAAATTGTTCGCTGACGGCAAGGTGCGAGTATTGTTTGTCGTAGACCTCGATGCTTCCCTTCAAGCCTTCGCCGAGAATCTGCTCGATGCCCACGACGAAATGACGGGCATGAGCATTCTGAAGCGAATTATTGTAGCCGATGTTCTGATTGTCGGAATAGTCGGGCAGAGGCTGCACCTGATAAAATTCTCCGTACGCAAAATTGAGTCGGGTTACCTCGGGAACGAGTTCGTACGAGACGCTTACACGGGGTGCAAGGTTGCCCTGTTTCGAGTAGCCGAAGTAATCATAACGGAGACCGGCGGTAACGGTCGTGCGCGGAATGACAGAGATGTTGTCGCTGAGGTATCCGCTTACTTTCGAGGCCTCCCCCAAACCGAGATGGGTTTCGACATGGCCGTTAGGAAATCGCTGCGGGTACGTTTCGAAAAAGGCGTCATCGTTTAAATCGAAACGCAGTGAATCCGATTCATACGTTGACAGCCCGTCGAACTTCCACGTCGTTTGATACTGAGCGCCGGCAGACAGTTCGTGTTCGTCCGACAACCGATAGACGAGGTCGTAACGTCCGGCGAGAATGGACTCGTAGTTGTTCTCATCGAAAGCACTCCGAGAATTGAGAAGGGTGCTGCTCGTTACGGCTCCGGTCGCGTCATACGAACGACGCGTAAAGTCGTCCGTGACGCCCACATTGTATCTATTGCCGAATGAATAAAGCGTGAGGACGGAAAATCCTTCATTCCCCCACAGGCTCTTGAGGCTTGCCCCGACTGCATATTGATTCGTGTGTACGTCGACGTTCTCGACGCTCGAGGAATCGGTGATCCCCGCTTTCTGAGTATTTTTTTCTTTCGGATCCCCGTTGATGAGAATCTTGTCGTTGCCGTAAATTCCGCTCATCATGAACTTCTGCGTCGGCGAGAGATCGTACGCGACTTTAAACTGCGTGTCATAATATTTGGGGATCGCCGTGAGTCCGAGCGCAGATATTCCTGTGATGTTATCGAGCGTTTCAAGGAGGCTTCGGCGGGCGGAAAATATCCACGAGCCCTTCCCGTTGTCGATTCCTCCTTCCATGACCGTAGTGAACCCCGCAAAGTTGAACCCGGTGTTGGATGCGAACGAGCGCCGGCGGTCCCCTTCGCGGAGCGTTACATCCATCACGGAAGAGAGCTTATCGCCGTACTGCGCTGGAAATCCGCCCGTGGAAAAACGAACGTCTTCGATGAGGTCGACGTTCACCATGTTGATCGGTCCACCTGAATTGAACTCGTTGGGATAATGGTTCGTCGAAGGAATTTCGATGTAATCCATGACCGTCAAGTTTTCATCGGGAGATCCTCCGCGTACTATCAACTCGTTCGACTCGTCGTTTGAATTCCCGACGTTCGGCAAAGATAACATGAGCCGGTCCATGTCTTGAATCGAACCGGGTGACCGGGCGACTTCTGCGCCGTTGAGGCCTATGGTGCTGACCGGACTAATCGACCCCGCCCGGCTGAAATAATCGGCTTTTACTTCCACCTCGCCGACTTCAACGGATGTTTCTTCCATTTTGATCTTCACTTTTGCACTTCGCCCGGTGGACACAACGATGTCCGTAAGAACAACGGTTTGGTAACCGATAAGAGTTGCGCGCAGGCTGTATTCGCCTACATCAAGGTTTTTAATGAGGAAATCCCCGTCGCTGTCTGTCGCCGCACCTGTCGTCGGTTTTTCGACAACGATAAGATTCACTCCCGGAAGAGGCTGCTGCGTCGTTCCATCGATGACCCTTCCGGAGATTTCGCCGTGTTTTCCTTGGGCGGCAGTAACAGTGGAAAAAAACACAGCAATAGTGACCGCTAGTGAGAGTTTCAATTGGTTTTTCCTTCTGATTGATCGATAGTGTTGAGGATTTGAAAACCCCATTCACCATACGTCGAATCAGCATTGAAGTTACACCACCGATTGCGTTCTGAACTGTGCGAGAGAAATACCGCGGGCGGGCTATCCAGCCCGTGAGGTTGAGCGAAGATTTATTTTAAATAATACAGAAGCGGGTTCGGAGAAAGCTTGCACTCTTCCGCGATCCGGAAGTTTTCGATCGCCCCCGAATTCCGGAGGTGATACAATCGTGGAACTATTTTATCGCGCATGCCGATCGGCGTAAACGGGTTGATGAAGATGCTTGTGCCACCTTCAAAGCCTGCGGGAACGTTAACGCGCCACTTGAGAAGAACATGCCACGGCATCTTGTAGACGGCGTCGATCGGAGTATAGTACCATTCTTCGTTGCACGAGATCTGGCTCCCCATCGCCGCATGGCAGGCGTGCACGAGGTCGCTCACACCGCGGAGTTCACGGTCGGTATGCTCAAACGGGCGGCTAGCCATTGATTTGGAATAAATTTCGATCGTCGGATAACGATGGCCGATCCCCACATAGGCGATGGCAAAATCATTTTCCGCAAATACCAGATTATACTGTGCGGCAAAATTGGCCCCGAGCTCGTTAAAAATATTCGGGTCGTCATGGAGCATTTGGATCTGAAGAAGCATCGAGTTTCCCCATTCGTCCAGCCCGACGAGCTGCTTATGAAGATGGTCGAACGACGCTCCTGCCGGCCGCAGCCAGTTCTGAAAAACGCTGATGTATCTCACATAGCGGTTATAGCTGAGCATATCGCGCATCGCATCGACCGTGAAACGGAAGTACTGAAAATGTTCTTCACGGCTGATCTCCCCGGAGGAGCGAAGCTGCGTGTCGAATTTTGCTCCGTCGATGTAATGTTTATGCGCTATGATGAGATCGTGACAACCTCCGAAAAAAGCATCAATCATATTTTCTCTATTCGACTGAAGTTTGTGATTCATCTCTTGTCCGGAGTGATTCGATATCTTCAGTTTATAGTCGATGACTGCGTCAAGATGTTCCGCCCCCTTCGGGCTGGCGACATATGCATCGCGCCATGCAACGGCATCCTTCGTCAACCGGTAGTCGTAATTTTTCTTCCAATAGTCGATCGTGACGATCTCGAACAAGTTGCCGACCCGCCGGAATTCAGCCGTCGTGTTATTGTATTGATCCGGCGGAACGCGCGTAAGCGTCCGATAATTTCCATCCTGTTTGATAAGGCGGGCTTTTTCGGGGGGAACTTCGAAGTAGCGGGTTTCGCAAAAACTGCAGTAACCTTCGGGCGTCGCATGCTCGATTTCTTTTGCGCTTGCCGGAATTTCGTTGGTGATGGGCTTGTCTCCCCGACCGGGAACAGCCCACACTTCAGTGCCGGTGAACGGGTTGATCTGCTTCACCGTTCCGTCCGGCATGATATTATAGAAAAAATTATAGCTGCGGGAGCTATTCATCGACGAGAAAATTTCAGATCGTTGTCGCGGCTTTCAGCATTGCGTTCATCCGTGCCGGCGTGTCCGCTTCCGCGTAGAACCGTACGAGCGGCTCGGTCCCGGAGAACCGCACGAGGATCCATCCGTTGTGGACAAAAAATTTATATCCGTCGGTCGTGTCGACCCGTTCGACGGTGAATGGCCCGATCTTTTTTGGATTTCGTGAATAGAAGGCGGCGATCTTCTTTTTCTCCGGTTCGGCAACGTGCTTGTCGATCCTTCCGAAATGGTATTCGCCGTATTCGTCGAAAAGTTCACGGACAAGCTCGCTCAGCTTTTTCCGGCGCACAGCCATGATCTCGGCCAGAAGAAGGCCGACGAAAATGCCGTCGCGCTCCGGGATGTGTCCCATCACGCCGAGCCCTCCGCTCTCCTCTCCCGCGATGATGATCTTCTTTTCGGTCATGAGGCGGCAAAGGTACTTGAAGCCGACCGGGGTTTCGTTGAGCACGAGTTTGTAGCGCCGGCACATTTTCGTGATGAGTTCGCTCACCGAAAGCGACTTCGCCACCTCGCCCTTGAGATGCTTCCGCTCCACAAGATATTTCAGAAGGATGGCAAAGATCCTGTGTGAATCGACGAACGCTCCTTTTTCGTCGATCGCTCCGACGCGGTCGGCATCGCCGTCCGTCGCGATGCCGATATTGTATTTGCCGTCGCGGACTTCGAAGCTGAGCTCCTCGAGGTTTTGAGCGAGCGGTTCCGGATGCCCTCCTGCGAAGGAAGGGTTGAACGAATTCCGGATGGTGCCGACCTTCGGGATGATCTGCTCCATCACTCCTTGCCCAGCGCCGTACATCGCGTCATACAAAATCTTGATCCTCGTCGCCTTGATGAGATCGACTTCGATCTTTTTCTCTATGTCCTTGATATACATCGACGTCAGGTCGACGAACGTGATCATCTTCTTGGCGACGAGTTCATCGAATGGCTTTACCGTTAAGGGAAGTTCTTTCGCTTTCAGGATCGGAGCGAGAAGTTTCTCCACCTTCGCGACCATTTCCGGATGCGCCGGTCCGCCAAAATCTCCCTTGATCTTGAAGCCGTCGTATTTCGCCGGATTGTGGCTCGCCGTGATTACGACGCCCCCAGCCGCCTTCATCCTGACGATACCGAGCGATGTCATCGGCGTCGACGAGATCTTATCGGCGAGCTTTACGCGAACGCCGGCGCTCGCGATCACCTGAGCCGATTTATGCGCGAACTCTTCCGACATGAAGCGCGAATCGTACCCGATCACAAGGCCGTTCTTTATTTTTTTGTGGGATTTGAAATACCGCGCGGTCGCCAGCGCAACTTTTGCGACGTTTGCAAACGTGAAGTCGTCGGCGATGATGCCGCGCCAGCCGTCGGTTCCGAACTTAATTGAAGGGGTCATCTTTCGGGAATGGAATTATGGAGTGATGAAGTCTTGCAGGATTGCACGGGTCGATAGTGCAATCCCGCAATCTTGTGGTCATATCTTCACGTTGAATGCACTGAGCCCTGCGTAAATGCCGTTCGAATCAAGCTCCTCTTCTATGCGAAGGAGTTGATTGTATTTGGCAATGCGGTCGGTACGGCTTGTCGATCCCGTTTTAATTTGCCCGGCGTTGGTTGCTACGGCGATGTCGGCGATCGTTGCATCTTCGGTTTCGCCGGAACGGTGGCTGATCACGGCGGTAAAGTGGGCTCGCTTTGCCATCTCGATGCAATCCAGCGTTTCCGTGAGCGTTCCGATCTGATTCACTTTGATGAGGATAGAGTTGGAAACTCCCATATCGATTCCTTTGCTGAGGAATTCGACGTTTGTCACGAACACATCGTCCCCTACCAACTGAATTTTTTTGCCGAGCTCGTCCGTCAACATCTTCCATCCCTCCCAATCGTCTTCCGCCATACCGTCTTCGATCGAAATGATCATCGGGTAATCTTTCACCCACTTCGACCAGAGCTTCACCATTTCTTCCCGCGAGGCCTTTTTCTGCGTCGACTTATAGAATAGGTACTTTCCGTTTTCGTACATTTCGCTTGCGGCCGGGTCGATCGCGATAAAAATATCTTCTCCAGCTTTGTATTTCGCCTTGGTGATCGCTTCGACGATCACCTCAAGCGCCTCTTCGTTCGATTTCAGGCTTGGGGCAAACCCACCTTCGTCGCCCACCGCGGTATTGTAGCCACGCTTCGAGAGAACGCCTTTCAGCGCGTGGAACACTTCCGCTCCCATCCGCAGCGCTTCGGCGAAGGTTGGCGCGTTGGCCGGTACAATCATAAATTCCTGAAAATCGACGTTGCTGTCGGCATGACGTCCGCCGTTAATGATGTTCATCATCGGCGTTGGAAGGATCTTGGCGTTCGAGCCGCCGATGTAACGGTACAGCGGAACATTGAGCGCTTTCGCAGCCGCCTTCGCAGAGGCGAGGGACACCGCGAGTATCGCATTGGCTCCGAGTTTGCTTTTGGTTGGGGTGCCGTCCAACTCGATCATCATTTTATCGATGCCGACCTGATCCTGCGCGTCGAATCCCGTAAGCTCGTCCGCGATGACGTTGTTGACATTCTCGACCGCTTTCAAAACGCCCTTGCCGTTGTAGCGCATTTTATCGCCGTCCCGAAGTTCGACCGCTTCATGCTCTCCCGTCGAAGCCCCGCTTGGGACAGCCGCTCTTCCCATCGCTCCGTTTTCAAGCTCAACATCCGCTTCAACCGTCGGGTTGCCGCGCGAGTCGAGGATCTCCCGCGCCCATACATCTGTAATAATAGTCGATGACATATCGTCTCCGTTCAAAAAGGTGGTTTTTCAAAAAACATTGCTTGTGACCAGCACAAATTAATGGAAAAATTGGCTGAAAATCAATGCGGGGAGAAGCCTGCGTAGTTAAGAGAGAAATCCTAGAACCAGATTCTTTGCAGACGGAAGAATTTTATTGGAATTTTGCAATCTTTCATCCCTCTTTGTCTTCCGATGCTTTTCACTTCAGATTTGCCTAACTTCCCACATGAATTTTCTCATCGCACCGAATGCACTCAAAGGATCGCTTTCGGCGTATGACGCTGCAGCAATCATCGCACGATCTCTGAAACGCGTTCATCCGAATGCTCGCTGTGTTCTCGCTCCGATCGCCGACGGCGGAGACGGAACGCTCGATTGTCTCGTGCGCGCAACAAAAGGACGGTGTCTCTCGGCACGAGTTCAAGGCCCCATCGATTCGATGATAGTCAACGCACGCTGGGGAATTTTGGGGGATGGAAAAACCGCCGTCATCGAAACGGCGGAGGCGGCGGGATTGCGCTTGCTGAAGCCATCTCAATACGATGCCGCGCATGCGACGACGTTTGGCGTGGGACAGTTGATGCTCAGAGCGGCCGCGGCCGGCTGCAAAAAAATAATCGTCGGTTTGGGGGGAAGCGCAACAAACGATGGCGGCGCAGGTTGCGCACGGGCGCTCGGTGTAAGATTCTTTGACAAGGATGGCGATGAACTGCCAAACGGCGGAGCATATTTACGGAGACTTCATCGGATCGACATAAAGAATGACAGATTAAAAAATAAAAGCGTCAAAGTGATCGGCCTATCGGACGTTTCGAATGTTCTTTGTGGCTCTCACGGGGCGGCGTTCACATTCGGCCCGCAAAAGGGAGCGACAAGCCAACAAGTCCGTACCCTCGACACTGCGTTGCGCCATTATGCATCTATTATAGAGCGCGACCTCGACAAAAATATTTTCACACTGCCGGGAAGCGGGGCGGCCGGAGGTCTCGGAGGAGGCCTGATCGCTTTTTGCGGAGCGCAAGTTGTTTCGGGGGTAGAATATATCCTTGATAGTATGCGGTTCGACAAACTGTTGAAAGAGTGCGACTGCGTCATTACTGCGGAAGGAAAAATCGATTCTCAGACTTTCCGCGGCAAAGGGATTGACGGCATTGCCCATCGCGCCTCACTATGCGGAAAACCGGTGTACGCGTTTACGGGTAAAATTGAGGGAAATAGTGAGCTATTGCAGAAACGATTGAGGCTCAAAGCGATCCATCAAATCTCTCCAAAAAAAATGAAGACTGAAAATGCGATGAGAAATGCCGAAGCATTGCTGAGCCAAAAGATACAAGAGGTTTTTACGAACAACTATTCTGACTAAAAACATGCATGCTTCTCCCGAGTTTGTCGGGATCAGCATGATAAATCTTTCTTCCAAAACATCCGCATTGTTTTTCTGATGAAACAACTCATCGCCGTCGTATCGTTTTTCGCTTTCCACTTTTCTCTCTTTGCCGATCCACCTCTCGTCGACCAGATCGGAATTCACGTAGTCGGCCAGTCGCGCCAATTCGCCTACACGAACAAACAGGCCGGCACATATTATGGGGAGGTCAATGCTCAGAATTCCGGCGGCTGGCAGGGATGGTATGTCAATGCAGAAAAAATTGTGAACGATTATCTCCTGACCGTGGACCACAAAACTCTCGACCGCTCCGCTGCAACTACGATCGTCCTTCCGTATCAACTCGTTCGGAAGTATCCGGACGGCGGTGATGAGCGTTTCACATTCCTTGACAGCGTCAATGCTTTTATCGTTGAACTAAATTTTGACGGGAGCCATCGTTTTGCGTTGAGTCTCCAAACGGCGACATCTTTCGCGCAGCAAGAACCTTCGGAATCTGGAACGACGTTTTGGAAAAAGTCTAATGCACTTGAGGATCCTTCCGTTCCATCATGGATCGGCCTGTCCTCTGCCGGATCGGGACCGCGCTCGACGTTTGTCGTCGCAGCCGGAAGTTCATCGAAGGAAGTATCGGAGATTTTGATGAACATCAGACAGCATGTCGGAAGCCTGATCGCTGCGAGAAGACAGAGAATGGAAAATCTTCTGGAGGCTTCGGCTGTCCACTCCGATAACGAAGAATTCAACGTTGCGCTTATGTGGGCCAAGCTTTCGCTCGACGCGCTCATCATGAACCAATCGCAATCCGGAGTTCCGGTAAAAGGGATCTTTGCAGGATTGCCCTGGTTCGACAATTATTGGGGACGCGATTCTTTCATCTCGCTTCCGGGAGCGACATTTGTTACCGGCGACTTTGCGGATGCACGGCAGATCTTGCTTTCGTTTGCCCGCTTCCAACAGACCGATTCGACAAGCGCAAACTACGGCCGCATTCCCAATATCGTCACTCCTCACTCGATCGCGTACAACACCGCCGATGGAACTCCATGGTTTATTAAACAGCTTTTTGACTATGTAAAATATTCCGGCGATACCGAAATTCTCACCGAACTTTTTCCGGTCGTCGAGAGGTCCATCGAAGGGACGATCAAATTTCATACGGATTCCCTCTTCTTTCTTACACACGGCGATGGCGAGACGTGGATGGACGCTGTCGGACCGGACGGACCGTGGTCCCCGCGCGGAAATCGCGCCTGCGACATTCAGGCCTTGTGGTACAACCAACTGCTCATCGGCTCATTTATTGCAGATTATCTTACCGAGTATCATCTCGCCGCACGATGGAAAGCCATGGCAGACAGCGTCGAGAAAAATTTCAACCGCTATTTCGTCGACCGAAAAAACGGTCTGGTTTATGACCACCTTCAAACCGACGGCGCTCCTTCGCACGAAATGAGACCGAACCAGCTCTTTTGTTTGGACATCGTGAACTCGGAGGACATTCGGGAAAAAATAACGAAGCAAGTGACCTCGCAATTGATTTATCCATACGGCGTTGGAACCCTGGCGGAAACAGATTCGAATTTCCATCCATTCCATCATGACGAGCCGCTGTATGTTCAGGACGCTGCGTATCACAACGGCATTGTCTGGTCTTGGCTGAACGGCCGCGCGATCTACGCGCTTACGAGGAACGACGAGGAAGACTTCTCGTACACGATGACGGATAATATGGTCCAGCAGATCCTCCATCGCGGATGCGTCGGTACGTTGTCGGAACTTCTCGATGCGATACCGCGGCCCGGTGAAACTCTGCCTCGGCTGTCGGGTGCATTTTCGCAGGCATGGAGTTTAGCCGAATTTGTGGAGAGCATTTACCAGGATTATCTCGGCATCAGCGTGGATGCTACGGCACATTCGATCCGGGTCAATCCAAAGCTCCCCTCTCAACTGGGCAATGTCTCGTTTCGCTTTCGCGTCGGCGATTCGCGCATCGCAGCACGATACGCGGTCGAGGGGGATTCTGTCAGCGTCACTTTCGTGCCGGAAATTCTGACACAGCCGTACGGCGTCAATTATCTTTGGGTCTTCCATAACGGCGACGCTGCGTACTTTAACACTCTTCTTTCGCCCGCTGAAACACTTTCGATACGACACTCGCTCACCGTCTGCTCGGTATCGAGCGGTACGAGGAATATTTCCCCTCGCGGAGAATCGATCCCATGGCATCTCAAAAATTTCTCATCAAAAAAATATTTTGAGGACCTGAGGCTCGCAAAGCCCGTTTTCGACCCAAACATCCCGGCGCTTCGGGGGCCTGCGTTTCCCATGCTGACGTTGGACGATGTCCGCAAATCGAATCCATCCGCCAGAATTATTTTTCAAGCCGATGACACGACCGGCGACGATAAAGGAATATCCGGAACATACGAGTATCCGACGAACGTGAACTTTGCGCCGGGAATCCTCGACATCACGCGTGCAGAAGTGCGCTGCGATTCTTCCGAAATCTATTTTGCACTCCAATTCCGGAATCTCGCAAACCCGGGTTGGCACCCTGAATATGGCTTTCAATTGACATTGGCCGCAATTGCCATACATCGTGGGGACAGCACCGGGGTTATGCAGGTGGGCGAGAATTCACATTTCACGCTCGACGAGAGCCGCAAATATGACCGGCTTATTACCGTTGGAGGAGGCATTCGCATCACGGACGATCAAGGACGAGTTTTGTGTGAATATTTGCCCGGCTCGGAAGATAAAAGAAATCCGATCGGCAGCGTCGAAAGAAAATCCGTTGAGTTTAGCATTCCTCTTAAGTATCTTGGAAAGCCGACGCCGCAGTGGAAAATGACGATTCTCGTAGGCGCTCAGGATGATCATGGAGGCGCCGGCGTTGGAGAATTTCGCGCTGTCGGGACGTCTGCCGGAGAATGGACGGGCGGGGGCAAAATCAGTCCGACAGATTCAAACGTATACGACATTCTTCTGTTACCGCAATAACCGCGCAATCCGGCGGAACGTAGCTTCGGCAAGGTGCGAATGCCGGCGATGTGCTGGTGGGATTCATTCAAAAAAATATCGTTTGCCTTTGACCGTTGGTAAAAAAATTATTTTCTTTGCGTGATCGATGTATTCTGCCGGCATTATACGACTTATCGTCCTCTTCCTCATCGCCCTCGGCTTCTTCGTCGTCCTGCGGACCCTCATTCATAAGCATGGCTTAAAAGGATTCCGACTTATTGCAATCGGCTTCGGACTCGTCTACGTCAACATCGTCGTGGGATCGCTTTTCCACAGCGGACTCCTGCCGGAATACTGGAACGATAATGCTCTGCCTATCGTCGGTTTCATCACCGGATACTTCGGTCAAACGATCGGCCTCTTTATTCTCCTTCTCGGAAATTATCGACTCGTCCGCTCGCTCGTACCGCAACTATCCGAACACTACACCAGCCTTGTCGAAAAATCATTGGTCGGTGTGTATCTGATCCAGGATGGAGTCTTCCGATTTGCAAATACGAAGTTGGCCGAGATCTTCGGCTACGAACGGGATGAACTTATCAATAAACCCGTCAACGACCTTACTGCCGAAGCGTCGCAACCCATCGTAAACAAAAACATTCAGAAACGAATGAACGGCGAAGAAGGGGCGATGCATTACACATTCACCGGCGTGAAAAAGGACGGAACCAAGATCCAGGTCGAGGTCTACGGTTCACGAACGCTCTACAACGGGAAGCCGGCCGTGCATGGCACGCTTCTCGATATTACGCAACGGGAGGTGGCTGAAGAAACGCTCCGTAAATCCGAGACCCGTTTTCGCTCGGTGGTCCAGAGTCTCGGAGAGGGGATTATCATCACAGACAGCGACGACACCGTGAGATATATCAACTCTCGTATGTCGGACATTTGCGGATACGCGGCAGATGAGATGATCGGCAAGAAAGCATACGCCCTTCTTCTTCCCGAGGGCGAACGGCACATCATGAAGGAGCGGAACAAAGACCGCGCCGAAGGCAAGCTCGAGCGTTACGAACTGTTCATGAAACGAAAAGACGGAACGCGTGCCTGGGTTGAAGTGAATGCGTCCCCATACCGTGACGTCGACGGCGTCATCATCGGCACATTGGGCGCCGTCACGGACATTCAGGAAAGGAAAAGGGCTGAAGCGCTCCAGTCGGCACTGTATCGCATCGCAGAGAAGACGCATTCGACCGTCGACCTCATAGAATTTTATTCTTCGGTCCATTCGATCATCAATGAACTGATGTGGGCGAAAAATTTTTACATCGCCCTCTACGACGCTTCGACGCGGATGCTCAGCTTTCCCTATTTCGTCGATGAGGTCGATCCCCAGCCGCGTCCAAAAAAATTAGGAAAGGGACTGACAGAATACGTTCTTCGCACCGGGCTACCGCTTCTGGCATCGCCGGAGGTGTTTGAAAACCTCCTGCGCAAAGACGAGGTAGAATCGATCGGCGCACCTTCGATCGATTGGCTCGGTGTACCGCTGAGGGTGGCCGACACGACGTTCGGCGTTATCGTCGTACAGAGTTATACAGAATCCATCCGGTACGGACAGAAAGAGCAGGAGATCCTCACTTTCGTTTCGCAGCATATCGCAACGGCAATTCAACGAAAGGCGGATGAGGAACGGTTCCGTGCGGTGTGGGAACATTCCGTCGACGGGATGCGGCTTACCGACGAAGAAGGGAGGATCGTCATGGTGAACTCGGCGTTCAGCGCAATTGTTCACCTTCCCCAGGAAGAACTGGTCGGGAATTCTCTCTCGATCACCTTTAAGCAATCCGAGGGAGAAACGATGCTTGAAGAGTACAGAAAAATGTTCGCGACCGAGGCGATTCCGCCCCGCTTTACGGGGGATGTGACGCTGTGGAACAATCAGGAAATTTCGATCGAGATCTCAAACTCGTTCATCATCTTTGGCGCGAATCACAAAATGCTGCTCAGCGTCTTCCGCGATACGAGCGACAGAAGGCTGCTCGAAAATCAGTTGCTCCACGCGCAGAAGATGGAATCGATCGGAGTCCTGGCCGGAGGGATCGCTCACGATTTTAACAATGTGCTTTCGATGATCCTCACGTCGGCAGAAATGCTGAAAGAAAAAACGCGAAGCGACAAAACCCTGCAGCATTACGCCGACATGGTCGCGACGGCCGCCGAACGCGGCGCGGCCATCGCCAAGCAGCTGTTGCTCTTTGCCCGGTCGGAAAAAGGCAAGCTGAAGCCGATGTCCGTCTCTGCGATCGTACTCGAGGTGCAGAAACTGCTCGAGCATACGCTGCCGAAGTCCATCGCGATAAAATCCGAGATCGAAACGAGCGACGCTACCATACTCGGCGATTCAGACCAGATCCACCAGGCGCTGCTCAACCTTGCACTCAACTCGCGCGATGCGATAGAAGAACACACGGCGAACGGCACGATCGTCTTCCGCGTTGCGACAGTCACGCATGCAGAGCTGACAAAAAAATTCCCTCAGATCCAGAAGCAGAGTTACGTCTCATTAAGCGTTCGGGATAACGGGGTCGGAATGAACGGCGAAACGCGGCCGCGCATCTTCGAACCGTTTTTCTCCACAAAGGGAAGAGGGAAAGGGACGGGGCTCGGCCTCTCCATCGTTCACGGGATCGTGAATAATCATCACGGCGTCATCGACGTCGAGAGCGCGCCGAACAAAGGGACCGTCATGACATTTTACTTCCCCCTCGTCGCAGTGAGCCCCGGAAAGCCCCCTCAGCGGGACGGAGAAAAAACCTTGCCGCAAAAAAATCACAACGGGCATCGCCCGACAATTCTCGTCGTCGACGATGAGGAAGCGCTTCGCGAAATGTTGACGGAGATTTTGGAGGACCGGGATTACGAGGTTGTCTCGGCGTCAAACGGGCTCGACGCGATTCAAAAATTCAGATCACGCCAGCAGGAGATCAGCATGGTGATCTCCGACCTCGGCATGCCGTTGATGGGAGGAGAAGAGGTCTTTGAGAAGCTTAAGGAGATCGACGGAGGGGTGAAAATGGTGTTTATGACCGGGTATCTTGAAGAGAATACGAAGAACGGATTCCTCCATGGCGGAGTAAAAAGGATCATCCATAAACCGTTCCGCATCGAAGAAATTATCGACTGCGTGGTCCGCGTCCTCGAGGAATGAGTCTGTAGATTTTTAATCCATCGCGGCCAACTTGCCGTCCCCTTTGTGCTTCCTCGACCGAAGGAAAAATAAAGGAATAATACTGACGACAAGCGTTAACCCCGCAAGAAGAAACACGTCGTCCACTGCCTGGACAAACGCCTCGTTCCCGACAAACATGCCGATCAGCCCCCGCGCCTTCTCAGCCGCTTGAGTCATTGTCCCTCCCGAGACCCGTTCCGCAAAGTATCGCAGTCTTGTGATCGTGGCGACGAACGCCTCCGAATTCGGCTGCAACTGGCTTCCGTAAATGGTGGAATGGAAGATCGTCCGCTGTGTAAGGATCGCTCCGAATATAGCAACGCCGAAACTTCCGCCGACCTGCCTGATCACGTTGATCAATCCCGATGCCTGCGCCATCTTCCTGTTTGCAATTTCGGAGATCGCGATCGTTGTCAACGGCGAAAAGATAAGCCCCATTGCCACGCCCCTGATGTAGAGCGGAAGCATGATCTGCGCCTTTTCGGAGAAGAACGAGAGAAAGCTGAATTGATAAAAAGTAAGGGACAGCAAGGCAAGTCCGATAATGGGGGGGATCTTCGCGCTGTATTTATCCGAGAAATAACCTGCAAAGGGCGACGTGACGCCGAGTAAAATTCCGACCGGAACGAACACAAGACCGGCCTGGAGCGGTGTATAGCCGAGAGAGTTTTGCAAATAGATCGGAAGGAGAAAATTTCCCCCGAACATTCCCAGGCCAAAAATAAACAGGACGATGTTGCTCACAGTGAAGTTAAAACTTTTGAAAAGATCCATCTCGATGAGCGGATGTTTAACGCTGAATTCGGTAATGAAAAAAACAACAAGGCTGACAAACGCAATCGCGAAATTCGTGAGAATGAAGGTCGACGTCCATCCTTCCGTGTTCCACGAAGAATTTCCGTCCGACAAAGCAAGAAGGAGCGCGGTCAGAAACGCGCTCAGAGAAATGAAACCGATAAAATCGAATGCACGGGAATCCGCGGACCGGTGCTCGCGTACAATGATGATCGCCGCGGCGAGTCCCACGATGCCGATAGGAACGTTGACGTCGAAGATCGTGTGCCAAGAATAGTTGTCGATAAGCCACCCGCCAATAGCAGGGCCCAACGAGACCGATGCCGACGAAGATACGGACCAGAAGCCAAGGGCAATGCCGCGTTTTTCCGGCGGGAATTCTCGAGTAATGATGGCCATTCCGACGGGAAGCAGAAGTCCCGCACCGGAACCTTGGATGACTCTGAACACAATAAGAATTTGGAAATTCCATGCGAAGCTTGAGAGGAATGACCCGAGCACGAAAAGAAACAACGAGAGGACGAATGTGCGCTTGTATCCCCAATGGTCTGCGAACCATCCCGAGGAAGGGAGCATGACACTGAAGATCAGGAGGTACGCCGTGAGAATCCATTCGACGGTATCGACCGAGACGCCGAACGATGCCATGAGGTTTGGCAGTGCAACGTTCGTAATTGTCGCATCGAGGACAGCCATGAACGTTGCGATCATGACTGTGGCGAGCACAAGCCAGCGGTACGATTCATGGGACGGATGAAGCTGGGGAAAACGATTAACGATGTATTGTCGACCCTTCGACAAAACTGAAGCCATACTAATTCTTCCTACGGATGATGTGCGATCGTGTCAATAATATCTATCAAACGTGAATTTGCTTAACCGCGTTCCCGCTCTTCACATTTTATGGACGTCATATCCGATCGTCAGACACTTTTTTTAAAAACTTTAGCCACGAACCAAATTCCGACCGAAACGAGCAAGCCCGGATACATCGGTTCCACCAACAACAAGTAATGCCCTCCGTGAAACTGTCCCCACACAAGCCATCCCGTCGATATTCCGCAACCAAAAAGCATCGCAGCAAAGGCAAAGCCGGGCGAGATCTTCATTTTCTCATAGTAGGAAGAAATGAGTGGGATGAGAAGTCCTGGGATGATCGCCGTGCCGATGTCATACCAAAGTCCAACGACGGATGGTATCAACAGCGCCAACGCAACGGCGAACGCCGCCGTGATGATCAATCCGACCTTCGTCCAAAGCGTTACCGCGGCTTCACGGATTTCTCTCCGTTCGCCTGAAAGGACCCTTCCGATAATATCGTTGCCGATCGTCCCCGCGCCGATGAACGTAAGGCTGCTGAGGGTCGACATGATCGTCGCGAGCATGCCAACATAGAAGATCCCTTTTGCAACAGACGGCAATGTTACTTCCGCAAGCATTGGATAGGCAAATACCGGCTGTTGAAGATGAGGAAGCGCGGCGCGCGCGTAAAGGCCCGCCGTGCTCGTGAAAAAATCGAAGACAAACCAGCACAGCGTCGAAAGAATAATTCCCTTTTGAGCGGTGGCTCCGTCTTTCGCCGCATAGCATCGCTGATGAAACGCCGGGTCGACAAGCGTCCAAAGAGCGATGAAGAACCAAACCAGAATAAATTGGAGTGAATGGCCTCCGTGCCATGTCAAATGAAGCGGAGGCAGATTCGTTTGCAAAAAATTCAGACCGCCAAACTTCGCGTACGCGAACGGGACGATGATCGCGAAACCGACGAACATCAGAATGAATTCGGCAATGTTCGTGTTGACGTCGGATCGAAAACCTCCGGCGTAGATATAACACACCGTCACAAACGTGCTGCATAAGATCGCGGCGAGGAGGCTGACGCCAAAAATAAGCTGGACGAGTACTCCGAGCATAAGGACATACGGCGCGGGCGATACAAGAACAAACGTCAGGATCGCACCCAACAAGGAGGTCTTTGCGTCGTATGCCTGAAAAAGTTTGTCCGGGATCGTTGCAAGATTCGTCTCGCGCGCTTTCTTGGCAAGAGTAAGCGCAAATACCAGGGCAAAAAAATAATACGGCACGCCGAAAATGACCCAGTTTGAGATCCCATATTGATAGGAATACTCTCCCACTCCGAGAATTCCACCATACCATGTCGAGACAAGCGTAGCGACGAAGACCGGAAGCGTGAGCGAACGACTCGCCAGAAGGTATTCTTCCGTCTGCGTTTTTTCTTTCCGCCCTGAGCGAAAACCGATGAACACAACAACCGCGAAATAGGCAAGAATAAGGAGAATATCGACAAAGGAAAAAGTAACCATATTCAGTGAACAATTAACAGTAAACAGTTACCAATGATTATATCACCACGTTAGATTAAACGTTGAAATCCGTTAACCGGGCAATCGTAAATTGCCAATCGAAAATCGGACTTGATCTATCTTGACTTCACAATGAACAGCAACAAGCTTCCCTTCTTCACTGAAACCGTTACCGGCGAAGAGACGACTTTGTTGCTCGCCCCCTCATGTACGCCGAGTTCGAGCGAGCCATTCCGAATAGGATATTTGAGCCCCGTAGTTGAAATTCCGTCGCACCTCCCAAGCGGCATCAACGAAACGATCGTACCGACGCTTGCGTCGAACGCGATACTTCGACCCACAATCCGGATATCGCACAAAGGATCTACAAAGAGCAGATCCATTCGCCTCTGATATTTTTTCAGGATGCTAAAGTTCGTGTACGCGTGATCCGGCCTCCCCCCCATTGTGCCTGCGACAACCGCACTGCGATAACCATGTTTTAGCAAAAAAGTGAGCGCCTTTTCCAGGTCTGTGCTGTGCTGACTCTTAACATGGATCGTTCTCACGTCGGAGAAATAGGACCGAGTGCCGGGTGAAATCGAATCGAGGTCGCCGATGATCACATCGGGCCTGATCCCGCGCGCCCTTGCTTTATCGGCGCCGCCGTCGGCACAAACGATGAACGGGTTCTCCTTTAAAAGAGGGGCAATTTCTTTTTTGGAAAGAACTTCTCCATTACAAATAACCAGCGCCGTGCGTGCCTTCTTTTTTCGTTTTGTGCGTAATTTCACGAACCATCCTCACAATTGTGTGGTAAGCCCGATAACAAAGTTTCGTTCGGCAGCAGGAAAAAATAAATCGCCGTCTCCTGTCTGCGTGTATAACGTATTGAACAGATTACGGACCTCCCCGCGAAGCGTAAAGCTCGCGCCCGCTATCGGAGGGAGAGTGTACAACACCGAAGCGTTGAACACGGTGTAGGCGTCGTTTTTATCATCCTCGATCTTAAAATTATCCGTGTAGAACGTACCGACATATTTTGCCGAGATCGTTGCAGTCAACTTTTCCACCTGATAACTCAGAAAAAGGTTTCCGAGCGCTCCCGGAAAACCCCCTATGGGGTTTCCATCCAGTGTTGTTGCAAAGGCCGTTCCGGTCGAATCGACGTCGAGAAACGTTTCTTTAATGATTTTATTGGACGATAATGAAATGTTGCCGCTCAATGAGAATGAATACGGCAAGCGCGCTGCGCCGTCCAGCTCCAGGCCTATGTGGCGAGTGCGGTCGGCATTGCCGACAATGGGAATGCCAAACCGATTGAGCTTCCCGTTCGGGACCAGTTCGTTCGTGAATTCCATCCAGTAAACGTTGACGGTGCCGGTCAACTCCGTGGATTTATAGCCGGCCCCGAGCTCGAAGTCGAGCAGCTGTTCCGGCTTCACCAACGGCTTCGTGTAATCGTACACGGTGTCGTTGTTGACGATTTTTGTCTCGAATTGCGGGGCGATCGTCGGGTCGTACGCCGCGTTCTCTGCGTCGTACAAATTGCTCAGCGGAGGTTCGTGCGACGTATAGGCAACGGAGACATACGCGTTCCACTCATCAGTGATATTATAATTGATTCCAAATCGAGGGTTGAGAAAATAGTACGGATAGCTGAACGCATTGTCCAGAAATTTTTCATTCTCGATCCTGTATTCGTTGTAAGCGAATTGTAGATTCGCCATGAGCGAGATATTCTCTTCAAGGCGATAGACTTCCGTTGTATAAAGGGATGCCATGTATTTTTCGGCGTCGTACTGGTAGAACCGATAATTGATGTCATACCCCGCAGGCAGACTGTCCGCTCCCAAAATTTGCCCCCAATGTGTTCCGTGATGGTAACGGAGTTCCCCTCCCACAGTAAGTTCACCGTTGGCATGCGTCCACTCATAACGCGGCAGCCATCCCCACTGTGCGAGGTCGATGCCCGCGCGGATAAGGGCGGTTGAAATGTCCTGTGTGGGCGTAAACCCGTGGGCCCGGTCGATGCGGAACGCGGATGTGTCGCCGTTCTCATCGAAATCGAACCATCCGTGACCTTCATAAAAGAAGAGCGTGTTGCTTAACTTTTGCGTCTCGGAAATTTTCCATTCGTTGAGAACCTCATAATGCGGCTGCGTAAATTGCTCGTTCTCTTCGGGCTGTCGGATGAGTCCCTCGTCGTTGATATTCATTCTCCGAAGCTTGAGATCGCCGTTGTACGATTTCGGCAGGCCGTTGTACACTAATTGGTCCTGCAGCGGCCCTCCGAAGAAATGAATGCGCGTCGTAGTGTTTTCTCCGAGCAGCAAAGCTCCGAAGAAGTACGAATCCAGCGTGGCTCCGGAATGCATCCGATAGCCGTCGGAATTGATTTGTCCGAGCTTGCCGTACAGCATGTACTTATTGTCGACTAGGCCTGAGTTGAACTCCCCCGAAAGTTTTTTCATCGTCATCGGCAGCGATTCGCTGCTGTCGCCGTACTGCTGAAATCCAAACATGCTTTCAAATTTCACATATGGCTTCGGCGTGAACGGATTCGTGACGACATTGATGGAACCGCCGATCGCCGCCTGCCCGTAGAACTCGCTTCCCGCACCGCGCTGCACCTGCACGTTTGACGCGCTCGCGAGAATATCCGAAACGTCAAGCCAGTACATGCCGTGGTCTTCGGGATCGTTCTGCGGAATGCCGTTCACCATGACGGACAAACGCGACTGGTCGAAGCCGCGGAGGGTCACGTAATTGTATCCTATGCCGTTTCCCCCGTCCGAAAAAGAGATCATGGAAGGAAGCTGCGCCAACAACACCGGAACATCCTGCATTGAGTACCGTTGTTGGATGAGGCCTTTGTTAAGGTTCGTGAAGGTCACGGGCGTTTCGCGCTCTTTCGCCTCGGTAGCGGTCACCAGTACTGGAGCGAGAGTATATTTCACCGTATCTCTGTCTTTTTCTTCCTGAGAAAAAAGCCGGGGAATACTTAAGGCCGTGAGCGCGACGATGATCGCCGTTTTTTTAAACGCATGGTTTTGAATTTTCTTGTGTTCCATGGACATACTCCGATGATTTTTGGAAAGAAATAAAAAGCCGTTACTGAAATGGAATGCATCAGTAACGGCTTCAGAAAAAACTACGGTATCGTGTTTCCTACGCTGGCATTATCCAGATCAGGTAAATGTATCCCGCACGAAATTGCGGGATCGTTGTAGGGTATATTCTCAGATTCGCCGGTGGCGAAACACCCCTAACGATTTTCGGTTCAAAGAACAAAATCTGTATCAATATACGCGCGCCGGCGGGGAAAGTCAAATTGGTTAGGACGCCACCTAAGGATGGTGGCGTTGGGTAGTGACTCATTATTGGTTTGCCCTAGGTTTTCCACCAGGGTGTTACTTTCTTTCCGAGAAAGAAAGTAACCAAATGCCGCTTTACGGCATCCCGCCTATTTAGTTTTTGAAGCGGGAGAAATCTTGTCGAAATCGTAACACACGGATTCAATCCTTCCCTCCGCTCGCACCTGACGATTTCGAGGTTTTAAGACGCAGGCATTGTCTAGCAATCGGAATCGGCGGCCTCGAGGGGTGGAGGGCGATGCGTGCGTTGAGAAAACGGCAGGCATGTGCAGAAGGCAAGGGTGAGCCGCTTTCTCCCGGCTTGTGCGGGTGGGAAGCATCGCCTGCGTTCCGATTCCGAAAAGCTCTCTTTGCTTCTTTCTCTGGCTTCAGAGAAAGAAGAATAAATATGCTTTTTCAAACTGAGTCACTACCTGGCGTTGTCTTTCAATGTTCATCTCTTTATATTCTTCCATGATCAAAGTAGCCGTCGGGATTGTGAGAATCGGTTCGCAAGTGCTGGTCTGCCAGCGAAAAAAGTCGGCGCGGTATCCTTTAAAATGGGAATTCCCCGGCGGCAAGTTTGAAAACGGCGAATCGGCAGAAGAATGCCTTCGGCGCGAGATCCATGAGGAATTGAACATCGACGCAGTCATCGGCCAGGAACATTTCCGTCAACAATGGACGTACGCCGATTCCGGATCATACGAGGTCTACTACCATTTCGTCGATTCCTTTTCCGGCACAATGAGGAACAACGTCTTCGAGCAAATAAAGCTGGTGAGCATTGCAGACTTGGCTCAATTGGACATGCTCGAAGGAAACAAGGAAGCTGTCGAGATGCTGGTAAAAGCAAACTCAAAATTGAAATAGCAAAGTTCAAAATTACAACGGAAAATGTAAAGCGCGTTCTTCAATTCGACCTTTTGAACTTTTCCCAGTAATTTCGCCTTTTGCATTTTGAACTTTTCATTTTCTAAGCTTTGAACCCTCTTCCCCGTTCAAAACTTCTTCGTTGGTACCGGCGCAACGCCCGCCCCTTGCCTTGGCGCCGGACTAAAGACCCTTACCGGATTCTCCTTTCAGAGATCATGGCGCAGCAAACTCAAATCGACCGCGTCGTCCCTTTCTATAGAGCTTGGCTCAAGAAATATCCCACATTAAAATCGTTGGCAAGGTCTTCGAAGGGAGATGTTTTACGTCTTTGGTCGGGGCTGGGCTACAATAACCGCGCGCTCCGATTCCACCGGCTCGCAAACGTGATTGCTGAACATTACAACGGCTCACTTCCTAAGACTGCCGAGGCGCTCGACCGATTGCCTGGAGTCGGGCGGTACACTGCGCACGCTGTAGCGTGCTTCGCCTTCGGAGCGGAGGTGCCCCTTGTCGATGTCAATATCCGCCGCGTGTACACCAGACTGTTCTCTGTAGTGCGAGGGGCGACCGATTTGAGGCCGGAAAAAGAAATTTGGGCGATCGCATTAGAACAATTACCCAGGAGAGGCGCGCACGAATGGAATCAAGCGCTCATGGAATTAGGCGCTCTCGTCTGTACTGCCCGCAATCCCCGATGCGGCGAGTGCCCGATAAACCGGTTCTGTCCTTCGGCGTTTTCCAAAAATTTTTCTAAAAAAACTATTCAGACAAAAAGCATCGAACCGTCGTTCAAGGGAATCCCCCGAAGGATCTATCGCGGAAAGATCCTTAAAGCTCTCCATGCAAAGCCGCTCACTCCCCGACAACTTGGCCGGCAAGTCGTGAAACGCTTCCATCCACGGGACCTGAAATGGCTTGACGACGTCGTCATGAGAATGGAACGGGACGAACTGATCCATGTTCAGCAAAACGGCAGGGGAAAAAAGATCCGGATCGCGAAATGAGCATCAGATACAAAAATGTCGATCTGCTGCAAAACATTTTTGGACCCAAACGGTCGGCCATCCGCCGGCGCCTAAAAGAATTTCGCGCGATCCCTGCGGAAAAATATTTTTACGAACTCGTCTATTGTTTTATGACCCCGCAATCGAGCGCAGTGAATTCTGCAATGGCCCAACGGATGCTTGCGAACCACGATTTTGAGCATGCCGACATCGACCCGGAACCGCTTCTCCATCAAAAAGAATATTACATCCGTTTTCATAAGACAAAGGCGAAACTGTTAGTCGAGATGAAAGAACGGTACGCAGAAATCCTCGATGAAATTACCAACGGACACACAGCTACTGAAAAAAGAATGTGGCTCGTGCAAAACATCAAGGGTCTCGGCTACAAAGAGGCAACGCACTTCCTCCGGAACATCGGCAGGAATGACGGCTTGGCGATCTTGGACCGCCATATCCTCAGGAACTTGAAGAGGCACGGAGTGATCGGGTCTCTTCCAAAATCATTGACGCCAAAAAAATATCTGCAGATCGAACGGCGATTCCAAAAATTTGCCGCAGACGTAGGAATTTCGGTCGACGAGCTCGATTTGCTTTTCTGGAGCAACGAAGCGGGAGAGATTCTAAAATAGGCCTATGCTTGCAACACGGCGCAATAAGGTCGTTTTCGTTTTTCTAGAAAAGCCGCCTTCGACAGGGTCCGGAATTATTTTTGGAATTACTCAAAAAACGTCTTACATTTAACAAACGTGGTTCCGTGCAGAGGCTCGGGGCTTGCGGTATTGTTCTACCATCAATTTATACCATCGACCTATGGGGCAGCAGAATTCCTTCGACGTCGTTTCCGAGGTCAACATGCAGGAAGTTGACAACGCGCTGAACCAGGCCCGCAAAGAAGTTGCGCAGCGATACGACCTCAAAGATTCCAAATCGGCGATCGACTTCGACGAAAAGGAAAAAATTGTTACAGTGAGCTCTCTCAACGAGTTCACGCTGAAAAGCGTCGTGGATATTCTTCAGAATAAATTCGTCAAACGAAACATCCACCTCAAATCGCTGAAGTACGGAGCTGTCGAACCTGCCGCCGGCGGCACCGCGCGTCAAAAGATCACGCTTCAGGTCGGGATCGACAAAGAGAATGCAAAAGTTCTTGTAAAAATCATCAAGGATTCAAAGTTAAAGGTCCAGGCTCAGATCATGGAAGAACAGGTGCGCGTTTCGGGGAAAGACCGCGATGAGCTGCAGGCTGTGATCGCCGCGTTGAAGGCGGCGGATTTTCCCCTTCCGCTTCAATTTACGAACTACCGCTCATGAACAGGACGACCTTTCGGCATGTTTGGTCCGCGCTCTTTGTATTATGTTGCGTGCTGAATTGCTCCGCCGCGTACACCCAGCAGGTCGACAGCACGGACATCATCGTCGTCAAGGACCCTGCCGCGTCGCGTTATGTCGGCGCCGCAACAATTAACGGCGTGCGGTATATCTCTCTTCCGGACCTCGTGCATATGTTCGGGTTGAATTATTATTACAACCCGGTCATCAAGAAAATGGAGATCAAGCTGAGCCGCGCTCAGATCAAACTCACCGCCGACAATTCTTTTCTCATCGTCACCGATTACGCAACGCGAAAAGAGACGCCCATCCAGATCCCGATCGCAACGCACGCGGTGAACGACTCGCTCTATGCGCCGTTGATGTATTTTCTCCCGATCTTCAATTCCATCTCGAAGACCGAGCTCGCAATCGACACGGCCCGTGAAATGAGTCTTATCGGACTCGACTCAACCGGCATGCCGAGGGGCTACGACATCTCGGGTATGACGATCGAAGGGAAGAAGAACGGCTATCTACTCCGGATCCACTCCGCGAAAAAGGTCGCGGATGCGGACCGGTTCGTGCGGGACAACGACTGGCTTTACGTCACGCTTCCGGACGTCAGGATCGACACCTCATCTCTTAACGCGGCAAATTTAGGCTCCCCCGTCAACCAAATATTCGCGGTCCAATCGCCGACGTCCGCGCAGATCTCGCTGAGATTCGACAAAAAAATCAATTCAGCCGAAATCGTTCATGATAACCGTACCGACGACGTGCTCGTTTCCGTCCGGACCGAAACGCCTCCCTCGAAAAAGGAATTAGAGGCCGAGCGTAAGGAGCAGGAATTGCAGGAGCAGCGGAGGCAGGAAGCCCTCCAGGCCCAGCTCGATGCGCAGCACAAAAAATGGAAACTCGACGTCGTCGTGCTGGACGCAGGACACGGCGGCAACGACCCCGGGACTCTCGGGACGATCGGCACTCGGGAAAAAGATATTACACTTGGGATCGTGCTGAAACTCGGCAAGTTGATCGAGGAGCATCTTCCCGACATCAAAGTTGTCTACACGCGCAAAACGGACCGCTTCGTCGAGTTATACCGTCGCGGTCAGATCGCCAACGAGGCTCACGGCAAACTCTTTATCAGCATCCACTGTAATTCGCTCGACCGTAAACCGTCTCCGACGAACGGCTTTGAGATCTACCTGCTTCGCCCTGGAAAAACCGAAGATGCGATCAAGGTCGCACAAAAGGAAAACGACGTCGTACGGTTGGAAAAGGATTATCAGAACAGGTATCAGGATCTTACGCAGGAAAATTTCATCATCCTGACAATGGCGCAGAGTGCGTACGTCCGACAGAGCGAACAGTTTGCTTCGTTCCTCGACCAGGAAATGGGAAAAAGGTTGACGCCGTCAACACGCGGGGTCAAGCAGGCGGGCTTCTTCGTCCTAGTTGGCGCATCGATGCCGAACGTCCTTATAGAAACCGGCTATCTTTCCAACCGTCACGACGAAATGTTCCTCCGCAGTCCGAGCGGCCAAGAGGTCGTGGCAGAAACGATCCTCAACGCGCTTCGCCGATACAAAGCCTTTTACGAAAAAACGTTGAAAGAAGGAAGCTGAAAATCATCCTCAAGAGATCTACCACCCTCCTCGACAAAAGCCAAGTTTTTTCCCCCGCTTTGAAATAAAAAAGCTCCGGCAACTTAGTTACCGGAGCTTTTTTGAAATCCAACGACCGATCAGAATTGCTTGCTGTTTGCGTTAGGATCCATCGTATTCCCAGCCAAATCTGCCACGTTTGTCACCAGCAACAGGTATGAAGCGGGCAGCGCTGCGCTGCTCGTCACTCCTAATTGGACAAGGTAACTCCCTCCCGAATTGCCAAGGTAATCCGCGCTGTTGACGGTGAATGTCACGTGGCTCGTATCGCTAAAAATATAATTGGTTAAATTCTTTACCGTTGAGGCCGTCAACGGCTCGGTGAAACGCAGCGTATAGATCCACGAGTTCGTAGCACCTGCGGATGCAACGCTTGTCGACGCGAGTAATTGAGGTTTGACGACATCTGTGATCGTGATGATATTGCTCGACGTGCCCTCGACAAGATCCTTGCTTTCCGCGCGCACTTGGTAACTTACGGAGCCTGCGCTCAACGGATCGGTAGCGCCGGTTGGAACCGTTAACAGGCCGGCGATGTTGTCCGTTGCTTGCAACCCGAAGACATTCGATTGAAGCAACTCGAACGGCCCTCCGCTGACGCTTCTATAAATGTTATAGCTTCGTGCATTGGCGTCATAATTCCATTCCAAGCCCACCGTGCCTCCGCCAAAATTGAGGTTAGAGAATAATCCGCTGATGATCCTTCGTGAAAGAACCGGGGCGCTCGGAACGGTGGACGAGCCGTTTGTCGTGAATTGAAGCACCTCAAAGTCCCCAGTGATGAGCGCATTATTCACCACCGCATGATTGGCGTTGTCGGTAAGCTTTCCTGAATTAAATGCCGTGAGCGCGCTGACGGTGTACTTCGACGATCCGGCAATTCCCTGCGGCGTCAATGTTAATTGTGTGAATGTGGGATTCCACTGCGCAGTAAATGTGATCGCAGCGTTAGTTTTTTTCAGGCCGGCGAACGTCACGGTAATATCGTCGAGGATCGTGTGGTCTCCCAACGGAAGGTCGGTTCGTGTATACGCCGTCTGTTTGATCGGCTCGGAGAATGTGTAGACGATCTGCAGAGAGGCGGGAGAAACGTCCGAGTTATTCTCCGGGGTCAAGCCGATGACGAACGGACTGACATTATCCGCAGGCGTTAGCACAATGCGTTCCGCAGCGACCTGCGAACGGAGCGAATCTGTCGTGACGTTTGACGGGAGGGTAAACCCAGCGAGGTTTCCCTGGAGCGACCCATCACTGCTCCGTGCATTAATAGTGATCGTCAATCCGTTGTCGATGGATGAGAACGAATATCCGCCGGTGGCCGATGTTGTCGTTTGCGACAAAAGGACGTTCGGTACAACCGTTGCATCGAAAAGCATCACGGTTGCGTTCGCTACGGGCTGCTGATTCTGATCGACAACTTGCCCGACGACAGTTGTATTGAGGTATGAAATATTGACAACTGTTGTTCCTACCATATCGCTTACGGCAAGCGAATCGCCCGCTACCAAAGAGGTGAATTTTATCGTAACGGTATTGTAATAATAGTTCCGGTATTTTTTATTCGGGTCCGCCTGCGCCGCATTGTAGTCGACAAGGGAGACAGTCATCGTATATGTTCCGGAAAAAACGTTCTGTCCGCTCGTGATCTGATACTGACCCACCGGGACGTCCGCGAACGAAAAAGCTCCCGCCGCATCGGACGTTACTTTTTGGACGCCGCCGTCATAACCGAGCGATATCACAGCTCCGGGAATCGGCGCGGCCGTAACGACGTTTCTAATTACCCCGCTGATCGTCCCTTTTGGCTGGTATGTTAACAGCGAGGTCTGAATGGGTTCGACCGGCGTGGATGAATCTTGCTTGCATCCGGCCAAGAAGGCAAGGAGGCAGACGATGCAGACAGTGAAGAATGAAGACATGCGATTCATGAGAATCTCCCTTCGAGGTATTGATTGATAGATATCATTTTTACGTTTACAGGATGATCGGGACTCCGATGCGAATTCCTCCGGCAATGCCTTTCAGCGTGAAATCGAGGTCGGCACGACGCGGCGAAATCGTTGTTGCATAATTGTAGCGGCCTTCGAGCGCAAAAGAAACGCCGGACGGGTTGAAAAATTCCAATCCCACAATACCGTGCATCTGCGCGAGTTGCGCATTGACCTCTGCAACGCCAAGACGCGTTGAATACGTCCGCTGAGTGTTCAGCCATACGCAGCCCAGTCCGCCCCCCGCGTAGACGGAAATCATCGGAAGTGGAAAACTCAGGATGTACGAGCCGCCGCCATAGTATTCTTGGAGAAAGTTCGTGGAGTTGTCCTTTACGGTTTTCAAAACGCTCCCTCCAAATTCTCCTTGAATTGCTTGAGTATTCGAAGGACTGAACCTAACACCAGCGAGAACGAAATAATAATTTTTAAAATCGGTCCCCGCCGGAAGGGACAAATTGTTTTCGATTGTACTGTAAACGGCGTTGACTTCGGCAAATTTGGGTCCGAAATAATTCCCCTCGACGAAAAACGACACCGTCGGCGCAGAAGACTTTTGGCTCTGGGGCATGACAGTCTTTTGTTGCCCCCACAGAGGCGAAAGGGGAATAAGGATCATCGTGATTAAAAACAGGATTGATGCGGGAAATGTTGCCTTCATAAACGAGTCCCTCCTGAGGAATGATTGGTGCAAATCAGAACTATTTGCAGGACGATGGTACACGAATATTGCTTTAATGTCAATAATCGGTGTCACAACAGTTTGCGCGTAAAGGCGGCCTAAATTATCTCCCTTTCCACTTAGGTTTTCTTTTTTCGACAAAGGCCTTCATCCCCTCCTTCTGATCTTCGCTGGCAAAAAGCATGTAAAAATTTTTCCGTTCGAACTCCAGCCCTTGTTCGAACGTCGTCTCAAACGATTTGAGAATTGCTTCTTTGGCGAGACGGACCGCGAGCGGCGGCTTAGAAGCGATGAGAGCGGCAAGGGTTTTCGCTTCATTAAGAAGGTCTGCGCTCGGCACAACCCTGACGACGAGTCCCCGGCGCTCCGCTTCTTTGGCCGTTATCATTGCTCCGGTGAGGATCATCTCCATGGACTTGTACTTGCCGATGGCGCGTGTAAGTCTTTGCGTGCCTCCGGCCCCAGGTATCACTCCCAGATTAATTTCGGGTTGACCAAACTTGGCCGATTCAGAAGCGATAATGATGTCGCACGCCATCGCCAGTTCACATCCTCCTCCCAACGCAAATCCGTCAACCGCAGCGATGATCGGTTTCTTGATGCGGCGAATGTGGTTCCAGCGTGCAAATTCATCGCGCTGCATCATCTCCACCGTCATCGCGGCGGCCATTTCCTTGACATCCGCTCCTGCGGCAAACGCTTTTTCGTTGCCGGTAAGGATGATGCACCGAACGTCGCCGTCGTCGTCCAAATCCTCCAGCGCTTCAATAAGCTCTTTCATGAGCTTGTGGTTGATTGCGTTAAGAGCGTCGGGACGGTTGAGCTGAATTAATGCGTAACCGGTTTCTTTAGCGACAATGATGGAGGAGAAATTCATAAGGATTCAGGCGGTTAGTTTTTGTAGGAAGTGAAAAAGCTGCGGATCGGAGACGCTTGAAATCCATCCGTCTCCTTGGAGATTTTCCAGAGATCGTCCTGGTCATTTTCGCGGAACCTGAGATAAAATTTATTCATCGTCGTTCGACCCGCAACAACCTTCACTCGCGCCGGGTCGAACCCCTCGAGACACGGACTCGGACGAACAAAACCGCTGAGGATCACCGTTACCGTGTCGTTCTCCCAGAGGACTTGATTCCGTATCGAACTTCCGACGCAGGGAAGCGGCTCTGCGGTCTCGATCGATATCACTATGCGCTCATCGGCGGAATCGAGCGCAAAGCGATAAGAGTTCTCCTGTGCGCGAGTTCCGAGCGTCAACGTGAGGAGGCAAAGAAATGTACCAGCCGAACGCAGCATTGATCGGTGACCATGGTGAACTTCAATTAACGGAAGATCGGACGTCTTCCCGTATTGTGACCTCGGCGTACATCAGTGCAACATATTTTGCGGCGAAGCTCATGAGATCTCTCGCGGCTTCGCGGCCGTTAGGGGACGCGAGCGCTTCGTCGAGCGCGTCCCGCGAATCGAAATACATTTCGGCGATCAATTACTGTGGTGTCTCTCCGATCGGGGCGCCGGTGATCTTCGAGACTTCGAACCGCCGCAACCCGGGAAGCTTCCTGACGAGAGGCGAGTGAATTTCTTCATAATGCCTATCGAACGCCGGGACGTCCTCGGGCTTTTTGAAAAGTGCGATGAGCTTCACCATAGATTTCCTTTGCAGCAATGATGATCAATGCCGGCAACGGCGTAATATAGCCGAAGCATCAGGGAAAATCAATTCGCAGAATACATCGGCAGTGGTACGTTTTGGATGCCCACCTAAAACACGCGGGCATGACGGAAAAGAAGATGCGTCATTCCCAAATGTTCCTATCGGGAATCTTAAGATGGTGTCCCCATACTACACAAAACGTACCACTGCCAATACGTCGGTGCTAAATTAGTTTGACTGATACAAAACTGAGACACTACTGAACGGTTTGAATTTCCCTGCCGTTTTTTCTATTATGTAGTGTCAGCATCCTGGTCCCGCGATCCTCAATGACGCCATCGACTGCATCATCCACGCAAAAATTCTCCAGCACTTCGCTCCGTCATCTCAGGACAATCGAAGAGATATTTTTTAACTCGGGGTTGGGCCGGCAAGCGCCGCAATTCTTCAATTCCTTCCACGCCGAAATTGCCAGATCTGCCGACGATGCGATGGCGACGACGAATTTTGTCCGTTTCCTGGAGGCGAGCTTCAATAAAACGACGATCCTCCACGACCTCGCCGACCATCCCGTCCTGCTTGAAACATTGATGTTGATCTTCAGCTCGTCTCAATATTTTTCGGATACCCTCATCAGAGATCCGGAATTATTCCGATGGCTCACCGCATCAAACGTTCTTGAAGCCGCAAAGACCAAAAGCGATTTTTTTTCGGCGGCGCGCCAAAGCATTGAGCCGTTCCAGACATTGACGCGCAAGCTCAACGTCCTGAAACGGTTCCAGCGGCGGGAAATGCTGCGGATCGGAATGCGCGACATGCTTCAGCGCGCATCCCTCAAGGAAACCACCCGCGAGTTGTCTCATCTTGCAGACGTTATCATTATGCTCGTCGCTGAACTGACGTGGCATGAAATGTCCGGCGAATATGGCGATGCTCCGCATACCGCGTGGACGATCATCGCGCTCGGGAAACTCGGCGGAGAAGAGTTGAATTACAGCTCCGATATCGATCTCATGAGCGTATTCGATGAGGACGGGGAAATACAATTGACGACGGGCGGTCGACTTACGCATGGAGAGTTTTTCGTACGTTTCATCGAACGCGTCGTCGAATCGCTCATGGGTTCGACCGAGGAAGGCTATTTTTACCGCGTAGACATGCGCCTGCGGCCCGATGGAAAATCGGGTGCGCTCATCCGTTCGCTCGGTTCAACAATGACATACTATGAGTCGCGCGGAGAACTCTGGGAACGCCAAATGCTTATCAAAGCACGTCCGGTCGCGGGCGACGACCTCTTTGCGAAACAGTTTCTTCACGGGCTCTCCCCTTTTATTTACCCGCGGACATTCCTCGAAAACCCGATCGAAGAGATCGCTCGGATCAAAACAAAGATCGAATCCCGGGTTGAGGAACATAACATTAAACTCCGGTCGGGCGGAATTCGCGATATTGAATTCGCCGTTCAGGCGTTACAGCTGATCAACGGCGGGAAAAATCCGGCCATCCGCAGCGCAAACACCCTCGAGGCCATTACGCTCCTGCGCGCGAACAACCTCATCGCTCCGGACGAAGAGGCACAGCTTCGCGAGGCGTATATTTTCCTCAGAGTTCTTGAACATCGTCTCCAGATGCTTGCATACGCACAGACTCATTCCCTCCCGGCGTCAAAGGAAGAACGAAAAAAGTTCGCTTTGCGGATGGGGCTAACGGCGGGTGACTTTGAACAACGTCTCGAGACACATCAACGGAACGTTCGCCGCATTTTCAACGCTGTGTTCACTCATCCGCATTCGGACAATTCACTTGTCGATCAGTTCCTTTCCGAACAAGCCGATTCCAAGTTCTCGCTCGAGTTCGCTCGACGGTTCAATTTCAGACATGTTGAAAAAACTTTGACGACGTTGAGAAGACTCATGTTTGGCACAACCATCCATGGAAAAAAAGAATACCCGGAACGGACGAGGACGTTGTTCAGAAATATCGCCGAGCAGTTCCTGGCGGAGATCGCGTCGACGCCTCTTCCGGACAGGACGCTCGCTCATTGTGAACGGATGCTCTCTTCGTTTTCTTCGCCCGACGCCGTCTATTCTCTTTTGCGAGAACAAAACTTTCGTAAGGCCTTCGTCGGCCTCTGCGCCAAAAGCGGTATGCTCGCCAACCGGTTCGCGCTGTCCCCATCGATCGCTGAAACTCTTCTGACAAACATTGGAGACATTGCCAACGATAAAACAATTCCATCTCCGCTCGCTGGAAAACTCTACGAATGGAAATCGCAGGAAGAGTGCAAAGCCGTAATCCGTTACGTTCTTCTCGATCAGAACGAGGAACGGTTATTCCGGTCCTTTTCAGAGATCGCCGACAGCGCCCTTTCAGCGATCTTTACAATAGAGAGGAAGAACATGCGATTGCCCTCGGGGCTTCGCTTTTGCATCCTCGGGTTGGGTAAGCTCGGAGGCAAAGAGCTCGGCCTTGGATCGGACCTTGACCTCCTTTTTCTTTTCAGCGCTTCGAAAAAGAACGAGGCGCAACGCAGCGAGGAGCTCTCCTCCAAAATAATGACGGCATGCTCGCGAATGACCTCCGGCGGAAAATTGTACGACGTCGACGCTCGATTGAGACCGGAGGGCCGCAACGCTCCGCTGGCGGTTGCAGAGGAACAATATCTTGACTACCTTCAACATCGCGCTTCGCTGTGGGAACGCCAATCTTTGACAAGGGCGAGGTTCGTTGCCGGGAACGCTCAATTTGCGACGGAAGCATTAAATTCGATCCATTCATCGATCTATGGACTTCCTCTGACGGGCAATTGGGTTGATGAGATCATTTCGATGAGAGTACGGACAGAAACACGCAGCCGCGTCACGACGTCTGAGCTCCTCGATATTAAACTTGGGCGCGGAGGTTTGATGGACGCCGAATTCACTATCCAAGCGTTGCAGCTCTCCCGCGGCACCGCCGCCTTCGGATCGACAAACATGTACGAGCTTCTTGCTCATTATTCCGACACATCGCCGATGGGACGGCAGATAGGCAACTTAGAAAAAAATTACCGCATGTTTCGGCGTGTCGAAGCAGCGATCCGAATCGGGCTCGACGCAAAAAGCTACATCATCCCAACGGACGATGATTCGCTTTCTTATCTCTCCAAACTCCTCGGTCATTCTTCATCGGACGCCTTCCTCGCCGATATTCGAAGCCGTCTGCACGAAACACGATCGCTGTTCGAGTCCATTATGTCCTCGCTGCGATGAAATCAATTTTCCATAGCGCATACCGCGATTACGGCATCGGCCTTTGTCTCTGGCTTTTTATATTCGTCCTGTATCTTCAGACTATTGCAAAAACGGTGGGTTTTATCGATAGCGGCGAACTTGCAACGGTGCCGTTCGTCCTCGGCATCGCTCATCCGACCGGGTATCCTTTCTGGACGCTCCTCGCTCATGTCTTTTCCTCGCTGCCCGTTGCAAGCGAAGAAATAGTCCGGCTCAACATTTTTTCCGCCTTTGTCACCTCTCTTGCTGCTGTGGAGTTTTTTTTCACGATGCTGCTGCTATTCCGTCATGGAAAAAAAACATTGGACCCCGCCGATGGCATTCTTCCGGCGTTATTTGCTTCCCTTGCCCTCGCGTTCTCTCAAACATTCTGGGATCAGTCAACCTCGATCGAGGTCTATGCGCTCCACCTCTTTTTGCTTAACGCAACAATGCTCTTTTTCCTGCGAGCGGTCTTCTCATATCGCGAAAGCCGCGCGATCGACCAGCGAAAATGGTGGTTGTTCGCGTTTACCCTCGGCCTGAGTTTTACGAATCATCTCACGACGATCCTTCTTGCCCCTGCTTTTCTCTTCCTCTATTTCGAGGGATTCCGATCGTCGAGGGAAGGGATCAAAGAGCTCTTCGTTCTTGCATTGCCGTTTCTGCTCGGCCTGTCGGTGTATATCTATTTTCCCGTGCGGGCGGTCCAGCAGCCGGTGTTGGACTGGGGCTATCCGGCGACCCTTGAGAGAATTCTCTGGCATATTTCCGGCAAACAATATCGCGTGTGGATGTTCTCTTCGTCGGAAGCGGCGGCTAAACAATGGGACCATTTTATCAACGCCGTTCCTCTCGAATTCTTTTACATCCCGCTTCTTTTTTCACTCCTCGGCGCATGGAGATTGTTGAGGGAAGAAAGACGCACGTTCCTTTTCATTGCGCTGCTCCTTGCGGGCTGTATCGCGTACACGATCAATTACGACATCCACGATATCGATTCTTATTTCCTGCTCGCCTACATCGCACTCGCTATGTTTGCCGGATTCGGCGCGGTAGAAGCGATGACAATGTTTCGGAAATCTGCCGGCAAGATCGGTGTCGGAATCCTCCTCGTTTGCGTCGTTGTTGCGGAGATCTCCGCCAACTGGTCGGACGTCGACGCGAGCGGCAACGAGCTAGTCCAAGACTACACGGCGAATATCTTTTCGACCCTGAAGCCGCATTCGATCATCATCTCGTACCAATGGGATTACTTCGTGTCGGCGTCGTACTATTTTCAGTACGTCAAGCACCTTCGGACAGACGTCACCGTGATCGATAAGGAATTGCTCCGCCGGTCCTGGTATTTTCTTCAGATGAAAAAAAACCATCCGCTGTTGTACGAAAAATCGGGGAGCGAGATCGAGGGTTTCATCGAAGAGCTGAATAAATTCGAGCGCGATGTGCCCTATGATCCCGCAGTGATCGAATCTCGCTATAATCGGATGATCGATAGTTTCGCCGACCATAACATCGACAGCGTCGCGATCTACGTGACTCCGGAGATCGAACCCCATCTTTTTTCTCATTACGTGAGAGTGCCTGAAGGCCTGTCGTACCGTTTGTACCGAGACACTCTTTATCACCCGTTCGATTTCCCTGATTTTTCGTATCATCCATACAATAAACAAGACTCCTACACACAGCAACTTCGCGGGCTCTATACACGAATGCTTGTGCAAAGGGCGCTGTATGAAGAGCGGCATGGATATCATCAACTGACCACGCGATATTTGCAAAAGGCCTACGAGATCGACCCTAATGCCGGAACGTTGGATCTCCTCCGGAGATTCTCCGCAAGCCCGGCTTTCCACTGAACCTATTGCTGTACACCGGCAGAAACGGCAAAAGAAAAAAAACATTACAAAAACAAAACAGAATGTTGATGACGCCACGTTTGGAAAATCGGTTCTACAATTCTTTCGATACTTCATGCTTAATAAAAGTCCGCGAGGAAGATTATCGATCTCCATTTGAGATAGACCGCGACCGGATCATTCACACCTCGGCGTTCCGTAGACTCCAGGCGAAAACGCAGGTCTTTCTCTCGGGAGAGTATGACTTTTACAGGACGCGGCTCACCCATTCGCTCGAGGTTGCCCAGATTGGAAGGTCGATCTGCAAATTCCTCCGACATGAAAGTCCGCTGCTTGCGCCAGATTATTATATCGATGCGAACCTCGTCGAGGCGATCTGTCTTTCCCATGACCTCGGCCACCCTCCGTTCGGACACGCCGGTGAACGCATTCTCAACGAATTAATGAGGCCATTCGGCGGCTTCGAAGGGAATGCGCAGACACTGCGGCTTATCACGGAAACAATTTATTCCTCGGGCGGAGAACGGAAAGGAATGAACCCCACGCGTGCATTCGTTGACGGCATCCTCAAGTACAAAACTCTCTATTCCCAACTCGACAACCCGACGAACCATTTCATCTATGACGAGCAAAAGAGATTCGTCGATTTTATTTTCGGCGGAGCCTCCATCCCCGACGAGTTGACGCCGGGGAAAAAGATGAATTCGTTCCGCAGCATAGAGTGCCAGATCATGGATTGGTCCGACGACGCGGCATACTCTCTCAACGACCTCTCCGACGGAATTCATTCGGGCCTTATCACGCGCGAAAAGATAGAAGAGTGGATGGGAAACCGAACGCTTTCGAAAGATGAAAGCGATTTCGGAGGCGGGCTGGTGCGCTCTCTTGCAGAGGGGAAGTTGGAAAAATATATTGCCGGTAAAATTGGAACGTTTATACGGGCGACGTCGCTTTCAAAGTGGGAGAACTGTTTAAGCGGGACAACTTCACGCTATGGGTTCGCCTTGGAGATCGCCCCCGCTGTTCGCATGGAGGCGGAGCTTTACAAGAAAATTTCCATCGACCTCGTGTTCCGCTCTCCCCAGCTTCACCAGCTTGAACATAAAGGAGGGTACGTTCTGAAGAAAATTTTTAACGCGCTGAAGGAAAATTATACGGAGACGTCGCACTCGCCGATCAACCTTCTTCCGCGCGATGCAGAGAAAACGATCCGCGCTTCACAATCCCCGCAACAGACCATGCGCCTTCTCTGCGATCACATTGCCGGGATGACGGATGGATTCGCCGTCCGCACGTACAAACGCCTGTTCGATGCAGAGTTCGGCTCGCTGGCAGATCTCATTTGACGTATGGCGCAACAGTCTGAGATCAATGCGACGACGCGAGCATTTCCGGCGTAAACTTGTTCAGCTTGATCACCCTCGCCTCTTTGCGGCTCATCGACGGAACCACCATTCTGGCCTGCGCTTCGTTCTCCGCTTCGATGATCGCAAACCCGGTATGTATGCCAGATTCGCATCCCCACTCGAAATGTGTGAGGTAGCCCAGCGCTTCGACCTGTTTTAAGGCGTGTGTGCAGTCATCCTTTGAATGGGGTGACTCTACCAAATAACGATCCATCGTCATTCCTTTCTGAAATCTTTGAAATCTCTATCTCGCATATTTTCCCTCCGGTTATCGTAACGCGCCCGCGCTTATTTTTCTTTTTTCGTCTCTCCGTAATCGTAAGGATAAAATAAGTATTGCGCGCCGGAACTGTTCGGAGACCACTCGGGCGATTTATGCCATATCGGCTTGATGTGCCGCAGGTAGACGATAAGAGCGTAACGGTCTTCCTTTGTCAGGTGTGAAAACGCCGGCCACGGCATTTCCGTCGACACGATCGCTCGTCCGTCGTGGAACACCCCGCTCCTCAAGACTCTGTCGATCTCTTCGTCAGTCCGTCGAGCCAAGCCTGTTTCTTTATCCGGCGTCAGGTTACGAGTATAGACCGTTCCGAACTTTTTGGTTTCAAACTTAGCGCCACCCGCGAGAAATTCATCCCAGTTCGGCCCTTTGTCTCCCTGCGGAGTGTGGCAATCGCTGCAATCGGAGTACGACATGATGTACTGCCCTCTTTCTGCAAGCGCCCGTTCCGCTGGATCGTCGATCTTCTGGAGCGATGAAGCAACCGCTTCGGTGTGTGGGTTGATGAGCGCCTCTCGCGGAAGGAGGTCGAACGGCGGAATAAGATACAAGAACGCGATGAATCCGATCACGGCAAGGCACGGCACAATGATGGCGATCCACTTGAGCACCTTTTTCATGGCCGCACCTCCTTTCTTTCATTTGCCCGGTCGGCAAAATTCTTGGCATTTCCCGCAGAGTTTATCGAGACCGGCTTCTGTTCATCCGCCGCTTCTTTCATCGGATATGCGGGGGATGGAAATTGCTCCTTGAGGATCAGCATTCTGAATTTTCCCCAGAGGTAGGAGAAAATATTCGGCCTGTCGGGGTCGGGTATTTTATGATGGATGGGCGGGATCGTGCGCAAGAACGCGACGATCGCATCTTTGTCTTCTTCTTTGAGGGAACCAAAAGCCGTCCACGGCATGGGAAATGGGAGAAATTTTCTCCCGTCGCGGCCGATCCCTTGCGTGAACGCACGCTTGATTTCCTGGTCCGTCCAGTTGCCGAGTCCGGTCTCCTTGTCCGACGTGAGGTTTCTTGTCGTGAATTTTCCAAAAGGATAGAGGTCGAACGTCAGCCCGCCGGAGAATTGCGTTCCTTCCTTTACACCAAGGTCGTCATCGTATGATGAATGGCAGCCCGAACAGCCGATCGTGCGCACAAGATATCTTCCCCGCTCGACCGGATTCGCCTTCGCGCGTTCATCGGCTTTGGCATAGAAATCTTGAATCTCTTGCGCGCTCATTTTCCAGACGGGCTTACGGGCCATCGAGACGACATAGTTTGCAAGATCCCACATCTCTTTGTCCGACGCGGTCCCGACATACGAAGGCATCGGCGTCCCGTCGATGCCCGTCCTGAAACGCATGTAGATATCCCGGGCGGTCGAACCTCCACGGAAAGTCCATGGCTGCGTCAGGTTTGCCGCATCGATATCAAAATCCCAATCGTCCTTGAACCCGCTCGCAACCGCCCCCGTTCCCTCGCCGTCCGTTCCGTGACAATCGGCGCACTGGAGCTTGGCATATACTTTTTTCCCCGCGGCGATGCTTGCTGCCGTGGCGGGAACGGGATGCCCTATTTGGGCTGCGTGGGGTTTTTCTTTTTCAAACCGAGGTGAAAACATTTTTATATAGCCGACGACGGCTTTCAAAGAATCTCCTTTGATGAACGGCGCCCAATCGGACATGGCCGTACCCGGCAAACCGTTTTCCACAGTCGTCATGAGGTCTTGGTCGGTCGGGATACTTCCGCTTTCGGTCGAACGGAATTTGTATGTCCCGGGAGTAAAGTTTCGCGGGCGCGGGTCGAGCAGGCCAGCAGCCGGACCGTCCCCCTTTCCATCCGATCCGTGGCAATTAACGCAGTGGGCTTCGTAAATCGATTTGCCGATCGACGATGACTGAGCGTCGCCTGCTTCTCCCGAAAAACAGATCGATGACGCCGATAAGAACATGAAGCACGAAGCGCCGGCAACGACCAGACTCGTTCGGAAAAAATTTTTCATTCGTTCTCCTTTTGTTCTCCAGGCATTGGGATCATTCCACGATCGTAAAGATTTCGCGTCTGCCCGACTCGACTAACGGGATAAACTTGGTTTGGTACCATTCTCCAAATTCTTTCATGCCAAGATCGTTTTTCATCGAAGCTTCGAATTCAGCCAGGTCCTTGTGAGTGTTTTCAAGAACAAACGTGTAGTATGGGCCTGTAAGATCTGTGAACGCGCGGCCCGTGGGAATGTTGAACTTCTTCATGATGACAACGGCTTCTTTCCATGCGGCTTTTGCCTCTTTCGCCTTGCCGAATTTTAATTGGAAGATTTCACGCACTAGGATCATCTGGATCTCCGGTCTTAACGTTAGTGGGATGACGTTGCCAGAACTGCAACGGCGAATTTGCGTTTTGAATAGAATGTAAATACTACGGGATGGAAAATGCCTTGGACGGCCGCCTACAGGGATGATTCAACACTATTTGATCGAATCTATCGGCTATCCTTTAACATTTGTGCGTCAATTTATCTTTTCGGGCAGAATAAGTCAATAGCAGTTCTTCCGTGTGCTGGAGGGGACGGATCGAGAATAATCGCAAGGAATCAATCGATTGTGTGATGGCCGGAGGCATCCTGACATAAATGCTCCCTTTTGGCGGTGTTGTATCAATTTAACTAGAGCAGAAATGAACCGGACACTTTTTTCTTTAAATTCGTCAAAAGCCTTCACATTGAACTGGCCAAAAGGTTCGAGTGTCCGGTTCATTTTCAAACTGTAACAGCACCCTTTTGGCCGTTGACTTTTTACCGCTTTTTTCTTATCATAGAAGTCCAATTTTGTTCGGTTCAATTTCAAGGAAGGATGTATCCGATGTTTGCAGTAGTGGAAATCGCGGGCCAGCAGTATAAAGTGAACCCGGAAGAAAAGCTGTACGTGCCGCGGCTCGAAGGTGAAATCGGCAGCAATGTGAAATTTGAGAAGGTCCTGCTCTTCTCCGACGACAAAGCGATCAAGGTCGGCGCCCCCGTCCTTTCCGGTATTTCGGTGAATGCAAAGGTCCTGGCTCACGTGAAAGACGACAAGGTCGTCGTCTTCAAGAAAAAACGCCGCAAGGGATACCGGGTGAAACGCGGACATCGTCAGCAATATACGCACATCGAAATTACGTCAATCGCATAGCGCTCGAAGAATTCAGAGAAAGGTGAGAAAAGAGTATGGCTCATAAGAAAGGGGGCGGAAGCTCCCGCAACGGTCGCGACAGCAATGCGCAGCGGCTGGGCGTCAAACGCTTCAGCGGCCAAAAAGTGCTTGCAGGAACGATTCTTGTACGGCAGCGCGGAACGCATTTCCACCCCGGCGCCAACGTCGGCAAAGGCGGCGACGATACGCTTTTTGCACTCGCTGACGGCACGGTAAAATTCCAACGGGTAAGCAAAACGCGGCAGGCGATTTCGATCGTGACTCCCTAAGTGGGAGAAGAGTTTTTTCATTACGGGAAAATTACACTTGCGTAGGAGTTTTGCTCTTACGCATTTTTTTTGCTAAGACCAGGGTCGTCGAAAAGACGGTCCGAAAAAAACGTATCTGCTTTCACACATAGCTTTGGAGATTGCAATGAAAATTACAGTTGTCGGTGCAGGCAATGTGGGCGCTTCGGCGGCACAGCGCATTGCGGAGAAAGAATTGGCGAACGAGGTAGTGCTCGTCGACGTCGTCGAAGGCCTCCCTCAAGGGAAGGGGCTGGACATGTACGAGTCGGCGCCGGTCGAGGGTTTCGATTCAAAAATCATCGGATCGAATTCGTACGATGCAACGGCGAATTCGGACATCGTTGTGATCACGGCAGGCATCGCCCGCAAGCCGGGGATGAGCCGCGACGATCTGCTCAACACGAATGCCGGCATCCTCAAGGCCGTGACCGAACAGGTCGTCGCAAAATCGCCGAAGTCGATCCTCATCGTCGTCTCGAACCCGCTCGACGTGATGGTCTACGTTGCACTGAAGGTCAGCGGGTTCGACCGTCACCGCGTGATCGGGATGGCGGGAGTCCTGGACACCGCTCGGTTCCGGACGTTCATCGCGATGGAATTGAAAGTGTCCGTAGAAGATGTCACCGCATTTGTTCTTGGAGGGCACGGAGATTCTATGGTTCCTCTTCCCCGTTATACATCCGTGGCGGGAATCCCGTTAACGGACCTCCTTCCCCAGGAGAAGATCGATGCGCTCGTCACGCGTGCGCGCAACGGTGGGATCGAAATTGTCAACTTCTTGAAAACCGGGAGTGCATACTACGCGCCGTCGGCTGCCGTTGTGCAGATGGTCGAGGCGATCGTGAAGGATAAAAAACGCATTCTTCCGTGCGCCGTTTATCTTCAGGGCGAGTATTCGTTAAAGGATACGGTCGTCGGTGTGCCGGTGAAGCTGGGAAAGAACGGCGTCGAGCAGATCATGGAAATCAAGCTCACGACTGAAGAATCCGCGGCGCTGAAGAGATCTTCCGACGACGTAAAATCGAATATGGAAAAAGTGAAGCTGTAATTGATCGTAAGAGAACCGTTCCTCAGAACGATAAGTGAGCCCTTCTCTTAATGAGAAGGGTTCACTATCGATGAGTTTAGATCTTCATTTTGATCGTCACTTCATTCCCCTTCTCGTTGTAGCTCACATGCTCGGCCAGCTGCCGCATCAAAAAAACTCCCCTGCCGCTTTCACGTAAAAGATTCCCCTCGTCGATCGGGTTTGGAATGTTGTGTGGATTGAACCCCACACCTTCGTCCTTGACCTTCACTACAAGCTGTCCATCCTGGATATGTCCAACAATGCCTATCCGCTTTGCGGGATTCCGTTTATTGCCGTGGATGATAGCGTTGTTCACCGCCTCGGTGATAACGACGAGCAGCGAGCTGAATCGTTCGTCGTCGATGCCGAGGCCCGAAGTTATCTTGAGCAGGAATTTCTCTACCCGATGGATGTTCTGCGGATTACTCCGAAGTGTAATGCGAAAAGATTTCTGGTTGCCCCTCCGCCGAGTTGTTGCAGTCACTTCGATCCTCTCTCAAAAAAGAGCTTTGACAGACATTGTCACGTTTGACACTTCGCGTGTCGGCGCGTTTGTTTCCTGCTGAAATTCCTTCCATCCCTGGACTTCGAGCCGCGAGCTTTCCGACAACATTACAATGATCGTTGTTGTCGGACCGTAACTAAAGTAATTCCCGTCCGGGACGCGGGTACCGGCTTCATAGGTAAATCTGTTCTGGGCAAAAGAGCGAAACCCTACTGCGCACTTCAACCGCTTCTCTATTGTGTACCGAAATGCGGGAGAAAAGGTTGCTTCGCGAAAATACTGCTGCGGGCTTTCGGAAAACTCGCTCCAACTCAACTCTCCCCGTTCATACAACCGCAGTTGGAAAAAGAGGTCGAGGCCCGTCCTTGAAGAGATATCATACAACGTTGTATCCAGAAATGCAAATTGTCTGTACGAATAACTTTTCACCGTCGGGACGATCGTTTCAAAATCAAACACGGTGTAATTCGCGAGCACCTCGAAGACATTGACCATCCGAAACGATGGATCGGGAGTGTAAATCAATGAAGGGGAAAGGCGAAAAATACGGTTCCAGTTGTTATTAGCGCTCCGGTCGCTAAACAGATACACAATATGGTTGAGCGTCGTTTCCAAGTCGAGGGTGGCTTCTAAATAATCGTTCCACCGGTGCGTCTCATGACCGGCAAGGTTGATGAGCAGTTCATCGCGGTCGTCCGTATTGACCGAATCGGGCGTATCGTAACGCAGAATGCCCGCTGAACTTTCGAACGAAACAAGGTCGCTGGACGAAACGGGCACGGTGAGCGCGCCGCGTAAGGTCGTACGGCGCGCGACGTTATCGAGCTGTTCCTCTTCTTCGGCTTTATTTTGTTGGATGTCCCTGTCCACGCCTGAGATCTTTTGCAGCACGTGTCTTTCTTCCCGTTCGCTCAATTTGATCCCCACCGATGCCGCGAACGTGTTGATGTCCAGGTAATTGATGTCGAGCCCTCCTTCCAACTGCTGCTCTTGCACGACGACGTCGTACGGTATGAACTCCGGTTCCTCCAACGCCTTGTATCGGTACGTGTTACTGATGCTGCGCGACTCAACAAGGGTCTGCACGACCGCCGAGAGATTATTCCCCGCGCCGTAATGGAGAGAATTCGAGACGTTGAAAATCTCATCCACCCTGCTTCTGATGTTATAGCTCGTGTTGAAGTCTTGTTCGATGAGAGTATCGGCGGGCACATAAAAATCCCAGCGATTGTTCGACCATTGAAAACGAAGACTATCGAGCGACCCCTCCTGGAAATCTTTCTGAAAAAAAACCTGCGCGCCGTTATTCCTGTAGTACCGCGGCGATAAACTGCTGACGTCGAGGCGCATCGATGCGTCTGTTTCGTAACCGTCGACGTCGACAGTATCGAGCTGGGACAATAATTTATACTCCAAACCCTGATCGGCCTGGTCCTGCTGACGGTCGTAGCGGAACCCGGCCAACGGGCTGATCGTGAGTTCCGGCAATGGGCGCGCGGAGATGCCCAATAATCCGGAATGAAGCGCCGCATCGCTGACTCCCAGCGACTGATTGTCCGACTGCACAAACGACGAAGCTTCCATCGCCAACGCAATGCGGGAATTGAGGGCGCGAGATGTGTTGAGCCAGAACGTTTGTTCATCCCTGAAAGAGTTCTGGTCTTGAATGATCAAGGAAGAACTAAAACGGTCATGAAGGTCTATCGCGAAGTCTGTGTCGCGGGCGGCGTAATCGGCTTTGAGGCCCCAGAGATACGTGTTGAGATTTCGTTCAAAATGAACATCGGCGGCGTTGATGGAATCCTGCACAACGGGGGTCGTATAACCTTCAGGCTCGCTCTCGGACTGAGCGGCGAGAGGTAACGCCAGACACAAGACGGCGCTCAAGCTTGCGATCGCAAGATACAGTGCATGCGATGCGACAATCCGGATGTCTCGCGCGCCCGAGACGGAGTAAATGTTTTTCGATATTCGGCACACATGGGTCACGGTTCCGGCCATTGTGATCATCCCTGAACAGTGCTTCCTGTCAGCCGGAAAAAGCGAGCTGGTGAGCAAAGGTTTTTCAATCGCGTACCGGTGTTTATCGCTTCTGCTTTAGCGTATCCAGGAATTTTCGCTTGAACGAGCTCGCGTCGACGCCTGTTGCAACGCGCACCGACGGCGGGCGACGTTGCGCAGTTTTCACCCAGGCAGGAAGCTCGGCCTCTTTGCGAACATCGAGGGGCGGGTGGAATAATGAAAGCCCGCGCGCATACATTCCTTTGGTCTCAACATAAACATATCCTTCTTCGCTCTCAAGTAGCGCGGGGTGTGCGACTGCCGCGACCGCAAGGGGATCATGGAGATAGCCTCCTGCAATGCCGAGAGAACGCCTGTGAAACTGAAAATAGAATCTTGTCACGGCTTCGACATATTTTCGCAGAGAGGGTTCGGCGATTGCGCGGAGATCGCGGGGGGTGAGAAAACATTGCTCTGTAACGTTGAGCGGGATCAGTCGCACAGGCACCTCAGAGTGCAAGACATAGTCCGCAGCATCCGGGTCGACATAGAAGTTGAATTCTGCCGCGGGCCCGGTGTTCCATGATCCTTTGAACGCTCCCCCCATGACGACAATCTCGCGCACGCGTCGCATCGCGCGGAAGTTTTTCTTCATTGCGACGGCAATGTTGGTGAGCGGGCCAGTCGCGACGATGGTGAGATCCGGATTCCGTTCGACAACGGCAAGTATCGTTTCGACTGCTCCGGCGCGAATCGGTCTGATCACGGGTTTGGAGTATAATGCCGCCGCGCCGCCGATGCCGTCGGGGCCATGGACATCCAACGCTGTAAACAGTTTTCTTCGCAGCGGCTTGGGAGTTCCTTGAGCAACCGGCGGAATTGATGAAACGAATGGGGAGAGACGGTCGAGAGTGAGAAGAACATTGCGCGTGCAGAAATGCACGGGCGCGTTCCCTGCAACGGTGGTGATTGCCCGAACGTCGAGAGACGGGGAGAGGAGTGCAAACATGATCGCCAGCGTATCGTCGACGCCGGCATCGACGTCAAGAAGAATGGGCGTTGGCTTCATCAAAAAAGGATGTCGTGAACTGTGTGCTGCGGCTCGTATCCGAGAAGATCGTGCGCCTTCCGGTACGACAGAAAGGACGCGGCAGCGACAAAATCGGCGCCGATCTTCCACACTTCCGGGAAATGCGCTTTCAACAGCGACCGCGAGTTGATTCCCGTCCAGTTCTCTGCCGCGCAGATGAAAAAGACTTCATGCAGCTGATCGAGGTCTTTTTCGACCGCAAGACGGTGAGCTCGTGCAACATCGTGCACATGGACGAACGCCCAGAGGTTGTTGGACCATTTATGGTGTTCCATGACGAGCGTCTTATACATTTCCCTCTCGCGCCCTTCCGGGACCCAGATCCACGGCTCGCGCAGGCAGACCGTACGGATCTCGTGCCGGGCGCTGTACGTGCGACAAATTTGCTCGCCGATGACCTTACTCAGCCCGTAGGGGTCTTGTGGCCGAAGCGGGTGCTGTTCATCGATCGGCACATATTCGGGGGCCATGCGCTTGGTCATGAATGCAAAGCCGAGGGTCGATTCACTCGAAGTGAACACGACCTTTTTTACGCCGTTCTCTACCGCTGCTTGAAGGACGTTGAACGTGCCGTTGACGTTGAGGAAAAAAACTTTTTCGGCAGGATCGTTTAATGGATGGGGAATGCCGGCCATGTGAACGACGACATCGTAACCTTTCACGGCTTTCCTGACCTCCTCGAGGTTCAGCACATCGACCTTGAGAAACTCGACATCCTGCGCGGGAGGTTTGATGTCGAGCACGGCAACCGTATGGTGGTGCTCCAACAACTCGCTCACCACATACTTACCGACAAGCCCGCTTCCCCCGGTCACGACAATTTTCATTTGTGATCTTTCTCCGGTCAGAGCTGAGATGGAGAATACTAAAGGTCAAACTTTTGCAACCGCACCGGAATGTCAACCTGCATGAACCCTTGTTCCTTCAGCCCCCCGGAGAGTTTTTCCGCCTGGTCCAGGTCCCCATGTACCAAAAAAACATTCTTTAGCTGCTTCCGGTCAAAATGATTGAAGTATGAAATCAGTTCGTTTCTATCCGCATGCGCGCTGAACGAGTTTAACACCACAACGTCGCATTTCCTTTCGTGCACCTCGCCGAAAATCGTCACTTCCTTTTCCTGCTCGACAAGCCGTCGTCCCAATGTGTGCTCGGCTTGATAACCCACAATGAGGATGGTGTTTTTCGGGTTGCCGATGTTGTTCGCGATATGATGTCGGATGCGCCCTGCTTCGCACATCCCGGACGATGCGATAATAATGCACGGCTCCGTACGTTCGTTGAGTTTTTTTGATTCCTCAACGTCGCGAATGTACGTCAACCGTTGAAATCCGAAAGGATCCTCTTCTCTCTTAAGAAGGTCGAGCGTATCCTTATCGAAGCACTCGGGGTGTTTGCGAAACACTTCAGTTGCGCTTGTCGAAAGAGGACTGTCGACATACACAGGAATGTTTTGGAGTCTCCCCTGCTCCCTGAGGAGATGCATCGTGTACACGAGATCCTGCGTCCTTCCGACGCTGAATGCGGGAATAATAATTTTTCCTCCGCGCTGTGCCGTGCGCGTGACGACCTCTTCGAATTTTTGGGGCATCTCGTCGACCGAGGCATGGAACCGTCCGCCGTACGTGCTCTCGCTGATGAGCGCGTCGACGTTCCCCATGAATTCCGGGTCGCGAAGAATCGGCAGGTTCGGCCTCCCGAGGTCGCCGGTGAAACCGAATTTCTTCTCGCGCCGCACGCCGCTGTTCCCGTTTCCACCTTCGTCAATCGTCAGGACAATCGATGCCGAGCCAAGGATATGCCCGGCATCGACAAACTCCGCCTGTACGCCCGGCGCCACGTCGAATTTCTTATGATACGGCACCGACTGAAAAAGGCTCAGCGCCGGCTCGACGTCTTCCATCGTATACAAAGCTTCCGGCGGCGGTAGATGACGCTTCTTGTGTTTCTTCGCCACAAACTCCACGTCGCGCTCCTGGATATAAGCGCTGTCTTTAAGCATGATGTCGGAGAGGTCGTGCGTTGCTGGAGTGCAGTAGATCGGTCCGCTGTATCCGCTTTTGACGAGGTTCGGAAGATTCCCCGCATGGTCGATGTGCGCGTGAGAGAGGACAAGCGCATCGATCGTCGAAGGGTCGAACGGAAAATTTTTGTTCCGTTCGAAAGTGTCGGCGCGTTTACCCTGGAACAGGCCGCAATCGAGGAGAATGTTTTTGCCGTTGATGTGAAGATGGTGCATCGAACCGGTGACTGTGCGTGTTGCGCCGATGAATTGAACAACCATGGGGGTCTCGCTTTTTTAGAAGTGAGCGGTTCCCTTCAGGAAACCGTTCACTTGAACTTGAATTACTCGGATTGTTTTTTTCCTTTTTGATGCACGAGCGCCGCTTTGACAAAATCTCTGAAGAGCGGATGCGGGTTGAGCAGACGGGATTTCAGTTCCGGATGAAATTGTCCGGCGACGAACCACGGATGGGACGGGAGTTCAATGATCTCGACGAGCGAATTGTCGGGCGAAAGCCCGCTGAATACCATTCCATTCTCACTCAATTTTTTCCGGAATTTGTTGTTGACCTCATAGCGGTGACGGTGTCGTTCGTAAATGAGCTCTTTCCGGTATGCCTGATGGGCCTTCGTTTTCTTTTGAATGATGCACGGATACGCTCCCAGCCGCATCGTGCCGCCGAGGTTCTTTACCCCGCGCTGGTCGAACATCAGGTCAATGACGTTGTACTTTGTTTTCCGGAATTCCGTGCTGTTCGCTCCTTTGAGGCCGCATACGTTGCGGGCGAATTCAATAATAGCGCATTGAAGGCCGAGACATATTCCGAGGAAGGGAATTTTGTGTTCGCGCACATAACCTATCGCTTTAATTTTCCCCTCCACGCCTCGCTCGCCGAAACCTCCCGGGATAAGAAGTCCGGAAATTTCTCCGAGGTATTCGTCGAGATTTGCCGCGTCGAGGTCTTCCGCCCGGATCCATTTCAATTCTACCGCCGCATCGTTGTCCGCGCCGGCGTGGATGAAAGATTCGTTGATGCTTTTGTAGGAGTCCTTGAGGTCTGTATATTTGCCGACGACGCCAATCGTCACTTTGCCGTTCGGGTTCTTGATCCTGTGGACGGTGCGCGACCATTGTCGCAGGTCGGCCTTGCCGCACTTCAGGTTGAGTTTTTCAATGACGATATTATCGAGCCCTTCTTTCTCGAACATCAGCGGTATTTCATAAATTGTGTCGACATCTCTCCCTTCGATGACGGACTGCGTCTCAACGTTGCAAAAGAGAGCTATTTTTTCCCGCATTTCTTTTGAGAGTCTCTTCTCGGTACGACAGATAAGGATATCGGGCTGAACGCCGATCTCGAGGAGCGTTTTGACGCTGTGCTGCGTCGGTTTGGTTTTCAATTCTCCCGCCGATTTGATGTACGGCACCAGCGTGACGTGAATATTCAGCGCATTGCGTCGTCCGATATGGAGGGTCAACTGACGGATCGCTTCGAGGAACGGCAGACTTTCGATATCGCCGACCGTGCCCCCGACTTCAGTGATGACAACATCGTATTTGCCCGACGCGCCAAGTTGGCCGATCCGGCGCTTGATTTCGTCGGTGATGTGCGGGATCACTTGAACCGTTGCGCCGAGATAATCTCCGCGGCGTTCTTTCGAAATGACCTCGTAGTAAATCTGCCCAGTCGTGGAATTATTCTGGCGCGAGGTGCTGATGTCGAGAAACCGTTCATAATGCCCGAGGTCAAGGTCCGTTTCGGCGCCGTCGTCCGTAACATAGACTTCGCCGTGCTGGAATGGGTTCATTGTGCCCGGGTCGACGTTGATGTACGGGTCGAACTTTTGCACCGTCACACGGAGCCCCCTCGACTTGAGGAGCAAACCAAGAGATGCGGCTGCAATGCCCTTCCCGAGCGACGAGACGACGCCCCCGGTAATAAAAATATATTTGACGTGATTGTTAGCCAAGCGGATACCTCTGTTTGGAGTTAAAAGTGAAAAAATAAAAAGATTTGAAGTCTTTTCCGATCTATCGTTGCTGACGCTTTATAAGTTTTCTTACCTTCTCAAGATCCTCTTGAGTATCGACGGGCGTCGAATCGAATTCTGTCACCGCCGCTTTGATCCGGTATCCATGCTCCAGAATGCGGAGTTGTTCCAGCTTCTCCGCCTGTTCAAGGAGCGTCGGGGAGAGGCCCGCGTAGCTCTGGAGAAATGAGCTGCGGTATACATAGATGCCCAAATGCTTATAGAACGTTGCGTGCTTCAGCCAATCGGTCACTTCGGCTGAATCCCGGACAAAAGGGATCAGCGATCTTGTGAAATAGAGCGCATAACAGTTTTTGTCCAGCACCACTTTGACGACGCTTGGAGTTAGAAGCTCCTCAATCGATTGGATCTTCTTGACCGCCGTTCCCACGACCGCCGAGAGATCATCGACGAGTAACTGCACCGTTTCATCGATGACCTTCGGATTGATCAGCGGTTCGTCCCCTTGAATATTTACGACAATATCGGCGTCGAGCGATCGGGCGGCGTAGGCGATCCTGTCGCTGCCGCTGCGGATATCTTTCGGGGTCATCACAGCGTTCCCGCCGAACTTTTTTACGGCGGTCTCAATTCTTTCGTCATCCGTCGCAACGATGACATCGTTGAGCATGCGCGACATCTTTGCGCGCTCGTACACATGCTGCACCATCGGTTTCCCCTGGATGTCAACCAGCGCTTTCGCAGGAAGTCTCTGCGACGCATAACGAGACGGTATGATGCCGATGATCTTCAAATGATTCTCTCTGTAAAATACATTATCTGTTTTTCCAATTGAAACTCGGCAATCGTCAATTGTAAATTTTCTCGGCTATCATCCTATCACCTTGGGCACCTTAAAAAATGTCTCTTTCTTTGCCGGTGCGTTTTTCAACGCCTCCTCGGGCGGAAGCGACGGTTGTATGACGTCGTCGCGGAAGACATTGTCGAACTCGATAACATGGGACAACGGCTCGACCTTCGATGTGTCGAGCTCGTTGAGCTTCTCCATATATTTCAAGATCTCATTAAGCTCGTGGGTCAATTTTTGCTTTTCTTTTTCATTGAATTCGAGCCGAGCAAGCTGAGCAATATGCTCGACGTCTTTTATCGTAACAGCCATGGCGAGACCTTAGTGTGAAATTATGAATTGAAAATTTGGAATTGTGAATGATAGCTACGTTATAGTTCTGCCTTCCCCCGCATCATTCATCATTGAACGTCTTCCCGATAGTTTCGTTCGATAATTTCCCGTACCCGGTTCATGAGATCCACCTCCTGCTCTCGCGAGTGTGTATGCGACGTCTCGATCGGCTTTTCGATCACGATCTCGATCGGGCTGGGACGAATGTCGAGCGAGCTTTTCGGCAGGATCTTGAAACTGCCGTTGATCGCGATCGGCACGACGGGAACGCCCGATTTTGCCGCGAGAGAAAAAGCTCCCCGTTTGAACGGAAGAAGCTTTCCGTCCCGCGTGCGCGTCCCTTCAGCAAATAGGATAATTGAACCGCCGGCTCTCGCCGCTTCAACTGCGCGATCGATGCTTTTCATCGCTTCTCCTCCTTTTGAACGATCCACCATGATGTGGTGGCCCCATCGCAGCGCCCATCCCCAAAGAGGGACGTACGAAAGCTCCTTTTTGAACATAATGCGGGCACGCGGAAACACCGACATCATCGCAGGGATGTCGAACATGCTCGCATGATTTGTCACGTAAATATATGCCACATGTGGCTCGATCAATTCCAACCCCCGTACCCGGACATTGACTCCGCACACTTTAAGGGCGAATTTCGACCATATGCTTCCCGACCAGAAATAGATTCTTCCGTCTTTTTCGACCAGAATCCCCAGAAGAGCGACGGTCGAAAGGATCGCTCCGACCAAAAGAATTACGACGATGCGCGCGATCGTGAGGAGCGCCCGCATTATGCTTTCTCCGCAGCATGTATTCTTTTTTCAATGGATGGATGGCTGTAAAACAGAAATTCCACCAGCGGATGGGGCGCGGTATCGGCCAAATTCATCTCGGCAAGTTTTTTCATGGTCGACCTGAAGGCCGGCGGATTGCCGGTTTTGTCGATGGCGTAACGATCCGCCTCGAATTCATACCGGCGCGACAACATGTTGGATAATGGGGACGTCACGAGCGAATAAACGCCCAGCCACAGAGCGAGCAGCGGAAGTGCCGCGAGCTGGTCGACGGATGAAAAACCAAACCATGAGAGTGAGACAGCGTACAACCGCGACGTGATGAAGAGGCCGAGAAAAATGCCGCACGTGCCGACGACGATGTTCTTCCAGATATGGCCGTGAACATAATGCCCCAGCTCATGCGCGAACACTGTTTCGATCTCTTCGTTCGAAAAATGTTCCATGAGCGTATCGCCGAGAATGATCCTTTTCGATTTTCCGATCCCCGTAAAACCGGCGTTGGCCTTCTTCGTCGTCTTGCTGAGGTTGAACGTAAATATTCCGGTCACATTCATGCGCGTGTCCGCACAGAGGTGAAGAATGCGATCTTTGAGAGCATCGTTTTCCAAAGGGGAAAATTTATAGAACAACGGCATGATAAGCACGGGGGCAATTTTTGAAAGCACGATCGACACAATGAACAATGCGATCGCCACTGGAAGCCACCACAATTCCTGATACGTCCGAAGAAAGAAGTAAAATAAAAGAATCAGCGGAACTGCGATCGGAATGCTCACAAGCGCCGCTTTGGTCTGTTCCCACAACCATTGAAGGAACGTCTGGTTCGATAAATTATAGCGATGTTCGAGAATAAAACCGGAATAGAATCTTAACGGAGAGGAGAACAGTCCGTTGATGAGAGCGAAAAATAGGGTAAAGAGGAGCAGCGCAAGATACGGAAAACTCGTGCATGCGTATGCGAGTTTTTCGAGCCAGACAGAAACGCCGGAAGCAAGAATGAAAACGGCGAGAAAGAACGACAGGGCCGTTCCGATAAGCGAAAGGGTTAATTTAGTACGGTTGTATTTTTTTGCTTGAGATGAGGGGACCGGTGAACTCTTGACGACTTCTTCATCGGCGCGGACGACATTCATGGAAGCAACAGCTTGGGGTTGGTCTTCTGTGGTTTTTCAATAATACAAAATGACGGGAAGAAAAACAAGACAATAACAAAAAGATTGTGAGACCCATTCTTCCTCATCTCTTCTTCCTCGCTCTATATGCGATCATGGGTTCCTCGACGCCAAAGCCCATGCGCCGCTTTGGCTTTTCCGGCGGCTGTAATATCTGGCGGATAGCATCGAACACTATCTTGAATTGCGCATCGTATTTCTTCTCCAATTCTTCCAGCCTTCTTTTCAATTTCTTGTTTGAGGCGAGTAGTCGGCGGATTCTCACAAATGCTCGCACGATCTCAATATTAACGTGTATCGCGCGCGGTGTCCGCAAAACACTCGACAGCATTGCAACACCGTGCTCTGTAAACGCGTACGGAAGTTTGCGCGTCCCGCCCCAACTTGATATTCCAAAATGGAATATCAAGTTTTTGAACTCTTCTTCAGAAAGTTGGAACATGAAATCGCCCGGGAACCGGTCTCTATTACGTCCGACCGCTTTATTCAAATTGAAAGTCTCAATTTGATAGAGGTCCGCCAGATCCTTATCCAGCATGACTTTTTGTCCACGAATGAAGAATATTCTTCTCTCTATTAATTCTCGCGGGATGATTCCTTGCGAGGCGGGCCTTTTAATTATTCGGAGTCTTCTTGCTGAATAAAGAAAAGGTGGTGTGTGCGGCTTTGCTTTTGATCTCCCCATGTTTTTCCCCTTTGTTTGTTTTGAGTGAATTCCCCAGTAACCTTATGGTTCAACTGTGGAACAGCTGCATCATGTGCTTTATCGCTTAGCAGCGACAATAAGAAGCCCGGTTCCCCTTTTGTTATTGGATTCATAATCGAAGAACATCAGCAGGAGCGTGAGCCAGAGTGTAGCGAGGTAATAAAAAGGAAGAAGCAAAAATAACGTCTTAGTTTTGTTGAGCATCATCATCGGATACTTGATCCCGAGCCTCCAACCGATGCTTCCGATGGGTCCATACGTGTAAGTCACCTTTTCCATCTGAAAGCCGGCGCTTTTAAGCTTCCGCGTAATGTCTTCGACCGAGTAACCGTTACGAGCGTGTTCCTCAATAAAGCTTGCATCATGTTCATCGTGAGCATCCGATCCCCCGAGATTCGACGGGGTATTGATAAGGACCTTCCCTCCGGATTTCAACGCCTTATAAAAGTTTTTAAAGACCAAAACGTCATCCTGAATATGTTCCATTACGTCTACCGAAAGGATAAAATCGAACTGTTCGGTGTGTTTCGGAACTGTGAGATCTTCCACGTCGAAAGAGACATTGCCGAGCCGCATCTTAGAAAAGAATTCCCGGCAGTCGGCTATCTGCTCTTCTTTGACGTCGACGGCAAGGATGTTTGCCGGAGGGAAATGCCTGGCACAATAATAAGAGTACTGGCCGAAGCCGCTTCCCGCATCGAACATTGCAAACGGCTCTTTTTTCTCTCGGAGCAGTTGCCTCAACGCACGCTTGACGTACCATTCCCTAAGGAACATTACTCCTAGAATCGTGTAGAAGAACCTCCGGACAAGGGGGCTCGACCTCGCGACGTTGCCGATAACATTTTTGATAGGATCGTAATGCATAAGCAATTACTAATGAATAATTAAGAATGAACAATTAAGAGAATAGATGGTATACTGCATGTCTAGGCACTTTCCATTATTCATTATTAATTATTCATTGTTAATTGTTCTATCCCTTCGACCATTCTTTCCCACGAGTATTTTTTCTTTTCCTCGGCCGCGCCGGCAGATAGCTTTGACTCCAACCTTCCTGAATAAAATTTCAATACGGCTTCCGCCAGTTTTTGCGGGTTGTTCGGCGGAACGACGATCCCCGATATGCCATCGACGACGACCTCCGCAAGGCCTCCCACATTTGTCGCAATGACCGGTTTGTCAAAATTGTAAGCGATCTGGGCGATGCCGCTTTGCGTTGCAGATAGATACGGGAGCATGACGACGTCGGCTGCGGAAAAATACTCCCCGACTCTTTCGTTGGGAACGTAATCCGAAACGACGTCGATAACGTCGCGCACTTGCGCGTCGGAAATATGCCAGCGGTAGCGTTCTTCGTCATCGTAGAATTCCCCGACGACGAGGAGTTTCACAGAGAGCGATTTCTTGACCTCTTTCATCGCGTCGATCATGACATGAAGTCCTTTGTACGACCTCACATATCCAAAAAAAAGAAGGATCCGCTCGTCTTTTAATCGAAGCTTTGTCCGGGCCTCGGTCTTGGGTATCCTAGTGCCGAAAATTTCGTACACGGGATGCGGTATTTTTTTATAACGCGGAAAATCGATCGTCGCCAGCAAGTCTTTTTCAACGGCGTCCGACTGGACAATAAACGCATCCGCAAACGCGAAGGCAAACCTCGTGAACAGCATATCTCCCGGCCGGCGTTCGTGAGGAATGACATTGTCGCAAATGACGACGACTTTCGTCTTTCTTCCCCATTTGATGAGCCCGCAGATCGTTCCAAAGCAAGGGCCAAAGAACGGAAGCCAGTATTTAAAGATCACGAGATCGGGCTTTCTCTTACGCAACGACAACCCGACCGAGATCCAGTTGAACGGGTTCACCGAATCGATAAGCGCTTCGCTTGCAACCGGTAGCCCCGCGTCGCCCTCCTCCTTCTGCGTCTTGCCGGGGAATAAAAATTCCGGGTATTGCCTCTTGAACGAAATAATTTCGACGTGATGTTTCTTTTTAAGATAGGTATACAGGAGCGCATTATAATGCGCAATTCCACCGCGCAGAGGATATGCCGTTCCGAGAATGAGAATATTCATCGGCGATGAATCACTTCGATGTGCCCAGAAGTCCCCGTACTGTTCTTACCACTCGCGCTGGATAAAGATATTGCATGCAATCGTTGGGGCATGTCGGGGAGAAAAAACAAGTGCAGTCGAATTCCGGTTCGAGAATTTCTCCAAGACCATACAGCTCGAATTCGTGTTTATTAAAGATATTGTTGAACAGAACTATTTTCTTCCCGAGTCCTATCGTAATGTGCATCCCCATCGTGACCGCAGTGACAACGAGGTCGCACTGATTCACGAGGTTGATGAATCCGTCTAACGGATAGTGGCCGAAATATTTTGCCCCGCTCGCTTTTGCCAGCCTCAGATTCTTCACATGTTCTTGTTCGCCGCCCAGAAGGAGAACCTCGTAACCCGCTTTCTTCAATGATTTTGCGGCAGCGATCCAATATTTTTCAGGCCAGAGCCGCGACGTCCATCGTCCTCCGCAGCCAGTGTTGAACCCTACAACCATCTTTTTTCCGCTAAGCTTCCACCGTTTGTCTTTCCATGGCTGGAACGGAAGGATATACTTTTCCCCCGCAAAACGGAATCCGCACATCTCGAAAATTTCTTGGGGATAACTTTTCGTGTTCCCTTTGTTCAGATCGTCAAAAACGCCGGTAAAATATTTCGCCTCGGCGTCTTTGTCCGCAGGAGCGCACTTGCCGTCTTTGAGGGTGAACCCTTTTTTGACGTCAGCAGTAATTTGCAGCGCGAGAGCGCACGCTTCCCGGTCTTTATCGAGATTGTACAGGATGTCGAATTTCACGGACCGAAGAGCAACGATATTTTCAAGCGAAAATTTCATCCGGACGTCGACGATTCCGGGGAGCATTTCGGGGGTGAGAGTAAGCCACCAGATTTTTGCGTGAGGGTATTCCCGCTTCAACCGATGAAGCAGCGGTGTCGTCCGAATGACATCGCCGATCGCACCCAGTTTGATGATAAGAATGTTCTTGTCGACTGGATCGTAGTATGTGCAATTGACGCAATGAACGCCGTGTTCTTTGTGAGGCTTACACGGGACGTCTCCGCGAAAAAAACGGCAGTCAGTTTTAAGGATCATGCGCTTCTGCGTGTGATGTATTCGAAACTGGCGTGGTGGAGTGACAACTCGGCGGTCGTAGGAGGACGCTTTTTACTTGATAATTTCGCGAATTGAATAATCTTTCTCCACGTGCTGCCCTTTTGTGATCATTTCACCAAGGAGCCCGATCGACACAAATTGGATCCCGACGATGATGAGAATGAGCCCGACGAGGAAGAGCGGTCGGTTAGACAACGAGGTTGTGCCGGAGATCCACTCCTCGACGAGGTAGCCGTCGATACACAGGCCGGCAAACGTCGAAAGTATTCCCCAGAGGCCGAACAGATGCAGCGGCCGCGAAATGTAGCGCGTGGTGAAAAGAACCGTCATCAAATCGAGAAATCCGCGAAAGAACCTTCCCATCCCAAACTTCGTTTTTCCATATTTTCGCGCCCGGTGTTGCACGACCAGTTCGCCTATCTTGAAGCCCTGCCAATGCGCAAGCGCCGGAATATACCGGTGAAGCTCGCCGTACACGTTGACGTTCTTGATCACGTCGCGGCGGTACGCTTTCAGCCCGCAATTGAAGTCGTGAATCTTTATTCCCGTCATCGTGCTCGTGACAAAATTGAAAAACTTCGACGGGATCGTTTTCGTTATCGGGTCCCGCCGCTTCTTCTTCCATCCGGATACGACATCGAAACCCGATTTCACCTGTCTGATGAGGTTCGGGATTTCCGCCGGGTCGTCTTGCAAATCGGCATCCATCGTCACGACGTACTCGCCCTGCGCTTTTTGAAACCCGACCATGAGCGCAGCGCTCTTTCCGTAGTTTCTCCGAAACCGGATGACCTTGATGCGATTGTTCCTGAAATGAAGGTCCCGGAGGACGCGGAAAGAATTGTCCGTGCTGCCGTCATCGACAAAAATAAGTTCATAGCGGCCGCCGAGTTTTACGAGCGCGCTCTTTAATTGATCGGCCAGCTCTTTGAGCGATTGCTCCTCGTTAAAGAGAGGGATGACAACGGAAATTTCGATGTTCTGCGGACGATTGTGAGCGGACGGCACCTGCGGTCTCGTTTCTTGAGGAACGACGCTTGTGTTCGGCGCATCGGCAGGCTTTTCAGAAGTCACGGGTGTTTCAGCGCTCGGCGGATTGTCGGTCGACAATTGCTGCGGAGGCCGATGGTGCGGCCGCCGATACCGCGAATATCGATGCCGGCGGAACGATTCACCCTCCGGTTTCTGTTCGTTTGTCTCTTCTGCCATGAAGTGTTAAGTGTGGTCGCTGGTCAAGAACAGCACAAAAGTAACACTATTCGTCAAGAAATGCAATGAGACTGGCAGGGTGCCGTTAGAGGTTGAACAACACGGGGGCAGGGAGTGGATTCCCGACAAAAGCGTTCGGTCTAGGACCTCGTTGAGGGAGTGACGATCTACAAGGGTCGTCATGCCCGCGGATTTTTGGCGGGCATCCAAACTGTAACAACACTGTGCATCCATTCAGCGGTTCGGCAATCTGCCCAATTTCTTTCTTGTCCTGAGGCATTGCATTGTCCCAAAATAAAAATTGGCCTTGCGATTCAAATGAAACTCCATTACATTTTTGCGTTGCTGTTTGCAGCGTCACTTCGTTCGGCGGCATTTCTTTGGGTTCCTCATTATCGACCATCCTCGCAGAGCATTTTTCTTTCACCTCGGGAGCCCTTAAAAAAATTCTCATTTCCGTCCATCGCAAAACGCATCCATGCTTCTCCATCATCAATTCGTTCGTGTCGCAAAACAGTTCGAGAACAAAATCGGTATTGTCGACCGAACAACCAACACGCGCCTGACGTACGGCAAGGCGCTCATCGCATCGCTGATCCTCTCCGAAAAACTAAAACAATACGATGAAGGATTCCTCGGGATCATGATACCGACCTCCGCGGGCTGTGCGCTCTCCGTTCTCGGCACATTGATGAGCGGGCGGGTTCCGGTCATGATCAATTATTCGACCGGCGCGGCTGGAAATGCCGAGTATGCACAGAGGAAGTGTGCGTTCAAAACCATCATCACGTCAAAAGCCTTGCTCGAAAAAATCAACTGCCGGCCGGTACACGGAATGGTCTTCATCGAAGACATTATGGCAAGGGTGACGATGTTCGACAAAATTAAAGCCGCTCTGAGATCGAAACTCTCCGCCGACAGCATCATCCGGAAAATTTCGGGCGGCGAGGAAAACGATACTCTGTTCATCCTTTTCACAAGCGGCAGCGAAAAAGATCCGAAAGCGGTCCAGCTCACCCACCGCAACATCGTCTCTAATATAGAGAGTCTGAAAAAAGTCTTCGACCTGGCCGCCAGCGATATTTTTCTGGCTAACCTTCCTTTTTTCCATATTTTTGGACAGACGGCAAACTTGTGGGCCCCGTTGTATTTTGGGATGACCCTTGTGACCTACGCGAACCCTCTCGACTTTAAAGCGATCTCTACAATTGTCCGGCAGGAAAAGGCGACGCTGATGGTCGGCACGCCTACGTTCTTCTGGGGATATCTTAATAAATCCGAGCCGGGAGATTTCGATTCCGTACGTATCATGCTCGCCGGCGCGGACAAATGCCCGGAGTCGCTCCGTCAAGGATTCATGGACAAACACGGCAAAGTGCTTCTTGAAGCATACGGCGCGACAGAAACGAGCCCTGCGATAACCGTGAACACGCCCGTACACAACAGACCCGGAAGCGTCGGAAAGGTTATTCCCGGCGTTTTGGTAAGGATGGAGAATTACGAGACGGGCGAGGAGTGTTCCGTAAACGAGATCGGGAAAATTCTCGTGAAAGGTGACAACGTCATGAAGGGATACTTCGACGACTTCGAACAAACGTCGCTCAGCATCCGACATGGATGGTACGACACCGGGGATATGGGATACATGGACAAGGACGGATATCTCTGGCACGTCGGAAGGCTGAAACGATTCATGAAAATCGGCGGAGAAATGGTATCGCTCATCAAGGTCGAAGATATCCTCGAAAAATTTCTCCCGTCCGAGGTTCAATGCTGCGTTGTCGAAGTACCCGACCCTGTCCGCGGCGCAAAAATTGTCGCCGCAGTCACGCGCACCATCGACGAGAAGGCTACGCTGAAAAAAATGTCGGAACATCTTGCCAACATCGCTCTTCCCAAAGAATTCATCGTTTTCGACGAGCTGCCGAAAATGGGAAGCGGCAAAATCGATTTTCGAAAGATCACCGATATGGTCCGTGACATCATCCAATCCAGATAACCGACCTCCTGGTGTTGTCTCAGTTTGAAAATGAACCGGACACTCGAATCTTTTGGCCAGTTCAATGTGAAAGCTTTTAACGAACTTAAAGAGAAAAGTGTCCGGTTCATTTCTGCATCAGTCAAACTGATACACCATCGACCTCCTCGACTTTTTCGCAACAAATCTTTATCTTAGAAACGTAGAACGTCCTATTCAGGTTTGGGGAATTCCTTCATGAAAACTTTCCTGGCGCTTGCCTTATTTATTACCCTTTCTTCCTCTCTTTTTTCGCAGAACGAGCCCCACGTGTTTACCATTCTCGCAGGCGGCACTGTGGGGAAATTCAACGTTGATGCGGGAAGCAATTTTAATTCGTTCTATACGGACAGAAAACTTGCTTACACTGGTGTTGCGGGCTTGGGTAACGGGGAAACTTTCGTCATAGCGAAGTATCGGTTCTTTGACGCTTCAGGCCAATCCAAGGTCGTAAACGTGGATGCAACCGGCGCGGCAGACTGGAAGCAGCGCATTCTTTCCGCAGGGTTCCGATTTCACAACGGCGGCTCTCCCGTTTATATCGATGCATTGTACGTGCTCACTCATGCCGAAGAGAGCATCGGAACGACGAACCCATCGGTCGACGTCCTTACGGCAAGCCAGAAAATCGACGACCGCGGATTTGCCTTCGCGTTCGGGTTCGCGCCGAGAATTGCCGGCCCGATCGCGTTGGATTTTGAACTTGAATATTCCTTCATGCTTCGACAATCGTCTAATGATGCCGGGCGCCAAGTCCCGAACCTCGGCGGCCTCTATTATGGTGGCGGCATTTTGTTCTATTTCAATAACTGAGGCGCTTATGAAAGCGATCTTTGTTTTTTGCATCGCGGTTATTTCTGTCTCGCTTTGGGGATGCACGCCCGTGCAGCAACAGAAAAATTCCGAAGATCTCTCGTCGCTTGAAATACTTCCTCACCCCGACACGCTCAACCTTTTCGTAAATGAAACGCAGGCGCTGAGCCTGCGGGGCACCAGCATCAACTCATCACAGCAAACGATCTCAAATACCGGCGTCATCACAGACGCTGAATATACCGTGAGCAGTACGGATACTACAACGAGAGCAATTCCGTCCGATACCGCGGCATGGTCATCTTCCAATACATCCGCGGCAACAGTTTCTCAGGGAATCGTGATAGCGCGCGGTCCCGGATTTACAAACATCACGGCTGCGGTCGGCAGGGTAAGTGCAGTGCCGCTCCTTGTCAGGGTCGCTTCCGTGAATACGGCGCCGGGGTTGAGCCTCGACCCGCCGCTCGTCTCTTTGATATTTCAGGACAGCATCGTCGTCTCTGGCAACGTCCAGCAACAGGCGATTCTCGTTATGACTGAATCGTCTTCGCATTACAACAACACGCATGTCGCGTACGATGGTGCCGGGAACTTCAAAGTGACTGTTGCGGGGCTCCAGATCGGATACAGAACCATTGTGGCGACCGCGCAGAACCCGAACCAGACAAATCTCGCGACCACGCGTTTCAAATATGTGCGCTACTATGAATACCTTACTTCTGGCGCGGATAGTATTTGCGGCGATTGGGTCGGGACGACGCTCGGCCGCAATTTTAATTTTAACATTTCGCGGAACAATTTATTGCAGCGCTACGACATCAACGGACACATCGATATTCAGTTCGAAGGAATAGGCCTCGTGAAAGACATTACGCTCACGGGGATCGTGAACCGCGATGGAACGATAAATGCCTCACTTTCGGGAACATATCAGGGGTTCAGCATATCGGGAAGTCTCACGGGATATTTCACATCCTCGGGGACTGGTGAGGGAGGCTATGCGGCAGCGGCTAAAAAATCCGGCTGGCCTTCGTTAAGCGGGTCCGCGGATTGGACCGCGGTGAAACAGTAGCAGTGTCTATATCTTATTGATGATGAACCCGTAGTCCTTCGCAAACTGCACAAGGTTGACGACATCGGTGATGTCTAGCTTCTTTTTGAGGACGGTGAAATGTTTCTCCACCGCCGTCTTGGTGATCGATAGTCGTTCGGCGATCTGTTCGGGCTTGAGTCCCTGGGTCAAAAACGAGAGGATCTCCATCTCGATGTCGGTCATCGGCTCTCTGATCTGAGAAAGCGTTGCCAACTCTGCGGAATGTTTTTTCAGAAGCCCTTCGACCATGATGCGCGAGACGCTAGGGCTGAAGAATCTTTTTCCCTCCGCAACGACGCGTATGGCGTCCGCAAGCTCTTCTTTTCCCACATTTTTCACGACATATCCACCCGCCCCGGATTTCAGGATCTGCGTGACGTATTTTTCGTTCTCAAACCCGCTGAGAATCAGAATTTTTGTCTTGGGATATTTGAGCTTGATGATCTTGGCGGCATCGACTCCGGACATTTTAGGCATTTCCAGGTCGAGGATCACGACGTCGGGCGAAAATTTTTTGACGGCAGCGACCGCTTCTTCGCCGTCGGACCCTTGTCCTACAACATCGAACTCAGGAACGGTCGAGAGGAGAGCCGAAATTCCCAACCGCACGACATCATGGTCATCGGCCATCACAATACGGATCTTCTTCATTATCTTTGCCTGGAATCTTGATAAAAATTTTCCTGACTAAAAGTATTTAATAGCGGCGCCAAAGTCAAGGCATGGGTAATGGATCACTTCGACGATTGACCGCAAACCTTCCGAAGGTTTCTAAAAGTGACCGACTACCTGCGCGGATTTTTTTGCGCAGGCCGCTAAACCTTTCATGCGCTTTCATTGACAAACCAAAGGGCGTTTCTTATATTTTTGCACGATCGAACATCGCCTCCTTCTTCCGGCATTGAGTGACCCGACCGAAAAAATCTCTCGGACAAAATTTTCTCCACGATGCAAACATTGCGAGAAAAATTGTCCGGTCTATGAATTTATCAGCATCGGACCGCGTCCTTGAGATCGGCCCCGGAAAAGGGGCGCTGACCTCCTTGCTGCTGGATGAACTTCAAACATTGGCCGCCGTAGAGATCGATACTGTCCTTGCGGAAGAGCTCAAAAGGAAATTTGGAAAAAAGTTGAAGCTGTATCATGACGACGTGCTCCATCTCGATCTTGGCTCAATGGCGGGTGCCATGGGAGGGAACATCCGCATCGTCGGGAACATTCCTTACAATATCACGAGCGCTATCATCTTTTGGATCATCGACGCTTCCTCGTTCGTTTCCGATTGCACTCTTATGATGCAGCGTGAAGTTGCACAGCGGCTTGTTGCGAAGCCGCGTACGAAAGATTACGGGATATTGTCGGTGATGGCGCAATATTATTCTACCCCTTCGCTCCTCTTTACAGTCTCTCCCGCGTGTTTTTTCCCCGAACCGGAGGTGACGTCTGCGGTGGTCGCGCTTAACTTTGAAAAACCGAACGAGAAAAGGGCTGCGGACGATGTGTTGTTCCGGAGTGTTGTAAGGGCGACATTCGGCAAAAGAAGAAAAACTTTACGGAACGGGCTTCGGGGCATGAACATTCCGGCTGCCGTTCTTTCGCGACTTTCGGCAAACCTTGATCGCCGCCCTGAGGAGCTTTCCGTCGCGGAATTTACGACATTGGCAGACGAGTTGGCGGATCTCGAGATAACAGCTCCACCGCTTAAGTAAATCCGATTTATCAGGCTAACAGTTGACGATGAAACCGAAATATTTCAGATCGTTCACCTCCACCGACCTCATCACCGTTGTATTTCTCACCCTCCTTTCGCTCACGTGCATAGCATTTTTTGAGAGGATCTCCCATTGGTTTCTGCTTGTTGCGGCCAACACAGTAGGTACGGTGCTCATCGCGCTCGGTTCTTCGAAGATCCGTAAATCCAGTCCACGCTGGTTGAAGTTTGCCAGAGATTGGTATCCCGTCCCCATGATTTTCTTTGTCTTCAAAGAAATGTATCTCATGGTACACCCGATACATCCTCAGGATTACGACTGGCTGCTCATTGAGATCGATCGATGGATATTCGGCGGGGATCCGACCCGCTGGCTGACGACGATTGCAAACCCATTCATCACCGAGATCCTGCAGGTCAGCTATGCCTGTTACTATCTAATTCTCATCAGCGTTTTCTTCGAGCTGGACCTCGAGAAACGCCATACCGAATATTTTCTGGGAGCGTTCCTTGTCGTCTACGGTTTTTTCCTTTCGTATATCGGTTACATTCTTCTGCCGGCGGTAGGACCGCGATTCACGCTGTATGATTTCAATTCATTGAATCGTGACCTGCCGGGGTTGTGGCTCACGAACCCGTTGCGCGAATTTGTCAACGCAGGTGAATCGATCCCTGCGGGGGTAACGAACGCGATCGATTTTGCGCAGCGCGACGCCTTCCCGAGCGGCCACACGCAGTTGACCCTGACTATCCTTTATATTGCGTTCACAAATCGACTCAAGAGCAGATGGGTATTGCTGGTCGTCGGCTCGCTGCTCATTGTTTCGACAGTGTATCTTCGCTATCATTATGTCATCGACGTGATTGCGGGAGTTGCTTTCTTCTTCTTTACCATTTGGAGCGGAAAAAAGATAGATGCGTGGTGGAGAGGAGTGAAGAAACGATGGAAGGATGAGGCCGGCTCAGCTTAAGCATCGCAGTAAAAACGCCTTGCCTTGGAGAGAGAATTTTCGTAATTTAAGAGATACAAAGAGCCTGTGCGGTATGCGACAGGCTTTTTGAATCTTTACGGTGGCCATAGTTCAGTTGGTTAGAATGCCAGGTTGTGGCCCTGGAGGTCGTGGGTTCAAGTCCCACTGGCCACCCGAGAACAATTAAGAATTATGAATTAATAATTAAGAATTAGGAGAGAATATAAATTCGAGATTTAGTCTTTCCAATTATTAATTCCTAATTCTTAATTATTAATTGTACCCTCGTCCCCATCGTCTAGAGGCCTAGGACCGGAGCTTTTCAAGCTTCTAACACGAGTTCGAATCTCGTTGGGGACACATTCCAAAGGGATATTTTTCCCAACATACTTTTTCTCATTTATCGATAGACCTAATTCTCATCTCAGGATCTTCTCTAGTTTTCTGCTCGATGACCTATTGGACAAAGCCTTCCGCCAACTCACCGGCGCTTGTTCAAAATGATTCTCACAATTTCTGAAAGATTCAGCATTTTTTTCTCATTCTCATGGCAAACTCCTTAATTTAACCTGCAATCGAGATCAAATTTCCAAAGCTCTGACTGCTTTTTTGCTTCTCTCCAATCCGCTTGAGCCCCCTCCTCTATTCTTCGACCTGTCATGGTACTGCTCTTCCACAATTGGTCTTGCGACCCCTTCCGATTGAGCCTGAACCTTTAGACGAAGATTAGTATATTATTCAATCGTTGTTTATGATTACGCATTATGAGGGATGAATGAAAAAATACTGGATATGGGCCATCCTCCTTCTGGCCATCGGGTTAAGACTTTACCACATAAATTTTCCGGTTGCCGGATGGCACTCGTGGCGGCAAGCCGACACAGCGGCGATTGCAAAAAACTTTTATGAAAATGGTTTCCGCTTATTATTTCCGCAGATCGACTGGGGTGGAAATTCCCCCGGTTACGTCGAAAGCGAATTCCAATTATATCCATTCCTTGTTGCACTCCTCTATAAAATTTTCGGTGTTGATGATATGATCGGGAGACTTCTCTCGGTCCTTTTTTCTGCGGCTACCGTTGGCGGTCTCTACCTTTTGACAAAAAAATATTGCTCCGACAGGGTCGCTCTCTGGTCAGCATTCATCTATGCGGTGATTCCGCTTAATATCTATTTCGGGCGCGCATTCATGCCAGAACCTGCAATGCTCATGTTCTCAGTCTTTGGCATTTACTGGTTTTCAGAATGGCTTGATCGTGGAGGGACAATTTATTTCGTTTCTTCATTGTTATGTATTGCCCTTGCCGCCTTATTGAAGATCCCGGCATTGTACCTAGGGCTGCCTCTTCTCTTTCTTTCACACTGTAAATATGGAAACGGGCTCCTCAAACAAAAGCTTCTTTGGCTTTTTGTTCTCCTCGTATTTCTACCCGTTGCACTATGGTATTACCATGCTCATGAGATCTTTCTAGCTTCCGGATTGACGTTCCGCATTTGGGAGGTTGGTACAGACAAATGGGGAAATTTAGATATCATCACGACCGTTAAATTCTATAACGATGTATTCTTCAAAAGCATAGCGGAACGTCATCTTACTTATGCTGGATTTATTCCTTTTGCTACAGGGTTGTCTATCACGCGACAGAGAAAAGAAGAAAAGGTATTCGATTTTTGGTTGCTGGCAGTCGTGATATATATCATTATTGTCGCAAGAGGAAATCAGGTCCACGAATACTATCAATTGCCTTTCATTCTCCCGGCGTCAGTCTTTGCCGGCAAAGCTTTTGACAAGTACCTGTCCTTAGATAGCTTTTCGGAATCAATGGGGGCCCGATTAGTTGTCCCTTACTTCTTCAGCCTATGTTTCTTTGGTCTCCTTGTTCTATCATATTTGCGATACGCGAATTTTATGAAGGGGGAAGATGTGACCTCTCCCCTTTTCAAACTGGGAGCTTCGGTTCAATCTCTTACTGAAAAGCATGCTTTGATTGTTGCTGTTGATGAGGGAAATCCGGTCGTGCTCTATCGGAGCGATAGGAAGGGGTGGAATAGCTCACCAGAGGATCTTGATTCTCTCTTTCTTACAGAGAAAAAGGGCTTAGGCGCAAAGTTTATTGCGGGAGAAAGAAGCGTTTTTGAAACGCCCGCTCGCCAACAGATCCTGAAATGGTTGTTGACGAAATATGATCCTGTGATTGAAAACAACGAGTATTTTATTTTGAAACTCTAGAACGCTTCCTACAAACTTTTCTTTATCATGGTACTGTGTTGAATATTTTCCTGTAGGTTAGCTATCTTTCGGGCATTGCCCTGCTCGCGCGCACCTTCAGGCCTTTCAAGCAATGCGAAAAATCGCAGATTGATTTGGTTTTATCCATCTTATCATTTTTTTTGAGCAATCAGCGATTGTTGATGGACTTGGTCGTTATAGATTTCGATAAGGGAAAGATTATTCGCTAAAAGGACCTCTTTAACTATATCGAGATCATAAGCAACTGCGGCTTCCGGATATTTGACGTTTTCAACATAACAGCGGTCAAGCTTGTGGGCAAACGTCCAACGGTCACCCAGCCTCTTCTTCAGATAGTCGATGAGGAAGACTGTAAGATGAAAATACCCCCCTTTTCTTAAAACCCGTGCGCCCTCGCTAATGTACCGGCAAAAGTCGGCATAAAGGAGATGGCTGAACAGCGAAAGGGAGATGATAAGATCCGTAGAACTATCACCAAGTGGGAACGAATAGCCGGCTGTTTCTTTCCCTTTTGGATTATAAACTTTGCTGTAAACATCCGCGAAATAGAAATGAATATTCGAAGAGCGAAGATGGTTGTCGCACCACTCAATCATTTGATTGTCAACATCGATCCCGGTGTAAGAACCGTGACTAGATAAGAATCGACTGAATGAAGGAACGTTTCTTCCGCACCCGCATCCAATTTCAAGGACCTTAGACTCAGGTTTCAAATACCCCTTTGCCGAGAGCTCAGGAACAATATTGTTTCCGGAGTCAATAAACTGTTGATGATTTCTCAGTATGCGGTTGCCTACCCCTGTTCTTAACCTCATGGAAGCCGGTGGGAGTTCCGACCATTCCTTGCGCCCTTTTTTTATGTAAGAATCTGCTATATCTAGGATACTGGCCAAAGGCGATCGAGAAAGGATGGGAACCGACGGTACCAACAGTCTAAGAAATTTATCTTTTTTCATTCTTGTTCTGGTTTAAAAAAACATTCTGAACATATCTCTGGATTTAAGAGTTGTGCCTGGCTTCAAAAAAATTATTGATGGCAGATAGTGGGAATCCGACGATTTGCACGCAACACCCAGTCAACCCCTGCGTCGGCGGTAATAAATTAAGGAATTTTTGAGTAACCTCCAACTATCCATCTTAAACCAACGGAATGAACAAAAGAACTTTAATCCTTCAGGGATATTATTGTGGGTGATTAAGTGTGGGGATTGCTTTAAGGCCTTTGTCAAGTCTTAATCAAGTAGCTACGTAAAAATGAAAAAGCCGGAACCGAGCGGTTCTGGCTTTTGTCGCTTGTCCCCAACCTCGCGTTGGAAACAAGACCATATGTATTTTCATTCAGCCGTAGGAAACGTGAGAGTAACTTTCGTGCCTCCTGCCTCCGATCTATCTACCATCAAAGAGCCGCCATAGAGATCACATATCTTTCTTACAAGCGCAAGTCCGATGCCGGCCCCCTGCTGTTCATTCCGCTTCCGGTCAAATTGTACGAAAGCTCCGATATTCCCAATCTGTTCCGCGCTCATTCCCTTGCCGTGGTCCTCAACGAAAATAGACACCCGGCCGGATTCGAGTGAAGTGGCTATGTTTACCTTCGATCCCTTGTGTGAAAATTTCAAAGCATTGGTCAGGATCTCTTCAATCACTTTCTGTAAGTGGGACTCGAGAACGCTGACCCTTGCTTCAACAATGGAGACCAGAATATCATCCTTCCTCTGTGTTTCTAAACCCTCATTCTCAACGACCCGGCCGATAATGGGTCCAATATTGGGGAAGGGACCGCTGAAGACCTTTTTACGCTCTGGACTTGCTACTATAGAATCCAGCTCAGAAAGCAATAGCATTCTTTCAAGGAGCTTGTGCAGCCTCGTGGCCGACTTATGAATGTGTAAGCCTATATGCACTGTCTCATCGGCAGATAGGTCCCGTGTTTCTTGGAGGATTTCTGCAAAGCCTAAAATCCCAGTGAGAGGAGTTCTGAATTCGTGAGGCAATGAAAGATTAATGTTCTTACGAAACTCGTCCAAGCGTTTCTTAATGTTGTCCTGCATCAGTTGATGTTTGCTCAAACGCAATTCAACCGCTTTGATCAGATCGTCTTGTTCAAACGGCTTTGTGATGTAATCATCGGCGCCGAGCAACATTCCCTCTCTTTGTGATGAACGATCTATCGCCCCGGTCAGAAAGATGAATGGAATGTCTGCCGTGCGCTCAGATTTTCGCAATTCTTTCAGTAATCCGAATCCGTCGAGCTCAGGCATGTTGACGTCGCTGATGATCAAGTCGGGGTTGAACGAGGCAAGGCGAGCAAGGGCTTCTCGGCCGTTTTGGGCTTCATCCACTTCATATTCAGCCAATCGCAGAACCTGGACAATTGATTCCCGCATGAAATCTTCATCGTCTACAACAAATACTCGTTTCATTGACCCATTATTTTTTTATGAGTTTGCGGCTCACCATACAGTGTTTCGTCACCCATTTCAGCTGCTGTGTTCTGTCTCATGAAGGAGCTTATCAATTGCGCGCAGTAATTGATCGGCATTGAACGGCTTCACCAAAAATTCATACTTCGCGATCTCACCTTTTTTTGCTGCGATCTCGGCAGGACTTCCGCTTGTCAAAAGAATTTTCACCTGGGGATCGCTGGTTCGCAATATTTGCGCCAAGTCAATCCCGCTCATCCTTGGCATATTGATGTCGGAACAAACAAGCGCGATTGAACTTCGACTTTCCCGGTTGTAGACGAGCGTCGCCTCTACTCCATCAGTGGCAGTGTACACCTTGTAATTATACGCTTCAAGGGTTTCCCGCGCAATCTGTACAATGGACTGCTCGTCGTCGACAATGAGAACGCCTTCTCCGTTTCCTCTCGGGAGAACCGGATGTTCTTCCGGTTCGATGGTCGCTTGCTCTTGATCGATTGTTGGGAAATAGATTTTGAACTCTGTTCCGCGGCCAACTTCGCTGACAAGCTTGAGAAACCCTTTATGATCGCGCACGATGGAATTCACAGTAGACAGACCTAGTCCGGTCCCTTTTCCGATCTCTTTGGTTGTGAAAAACGGGTCGAATATTTTCGCTCTGATACCCTCGGGAATGCCCATTCCTGTATCGCTGACGGACAAACAGACGAACACTCCGGGGCGCACACCTGCATAATTCTCGACGTCGGATTTAGAAAGATCGGCTTTTGTGCCGGAGATCCGGATAAGCCCCCCGGAGGGCATAGCATCCCGTGCATTAACGCAGAGGTTCAAGAGTATCTGATGAAGCTGAGTGGAATCGCCGAGAACGGGTGGGAGATCTTTGGGAATCTCGACCCTGAGTTCGATCTCCTTTGGAAAGGTTTGACGGATAAAGGATTGGATCTCGTTTACAACATAGCGTAGCTGCTGCGGACTGAATTCCTGCTCGGTCCCCCGGGCAAAGGCAAGAACCTGTTTCACAATCTCGCTCCCACGTTTGCTGCTGCTCCGGACGTTCTGAAGTATCTTCTGAGAAAATTCATCGGTCATCTTGTTTGATAAAATATCCACACCCAGTAAGATAGGGCCTAACACGTTGTTGAGATCGTGCGCAATTCCGCTTGCGAGACTCCCTATGCTGTCCAAACGCTGAGTACGCCGAAGCTGTTCTTCAAGTTGTTTTCTTTCGGTGATATCGCGTCCAATACCCAGGACCCCTATGAGCTTTCCGTTTCTCGTTTGCGGAACGGTGCTCAACTCTACCAGCACATATTTGTCCGACCTGGTCCTGACACGAACCTCCTCAAGCGGTTGAGCTTCTCCCTTCATCGAACGGCCGAAACGTTCGCGGAGCCTGGTTACATCGTTCGGATGGAGTATGTCCGTAAATGGTTTGCCAAGCCACTCTTCCCTCTTCCATTCCGTAGCGGATTCAAAAGCCGCATTGATCGAAGTAATGTTTCCATCGGTCGATAATGTAAAGATCGCATCTCGAGCCGTTTCGACAAGCTCACGATATTGCACCTCCCGTTCTTTGATCATTTCTTCGGAACGTTTCCGCTCCGTGATATCCTGCATCGTGCCGACCAACCCCGTAATGCTGTTCTGCTGATTACGGATCACCTGACCCTTGGCCAAAACGTGGCGCAGCTCGCCATCCTTCCGAACGATATCCAATTCGAGGTCATACGGGTCGCCGGTCTCCATCGTCCTCGCAACCGCAAGGCGCAAGATGGCGTAGCTCTCCGGGGTATAGAGTTTTGCTCTTTCGGCATCCCTTGGACCGGGAAGTGAAGGGTCCCAGCCGGTAATACGGTAGAGTTCGTCTGACCATACGGTTGTGTCGGTCGCTGCATCCCACCGAGAACTCCCGATTAATGCAATATGCTGGGCTACTTTAAGCTGTTGTTCGCTTTCTCTTAATTTGTTTTCGATATTTTTCCGATCGGTAATGTATTCGACAAGAACCGTTACGCCGATCAATTTCTTCCCGGAATCGTAGATCGGGTACATCCTTGTTCTCAGCCAAAACACCTTACCTTGAATATCTTCTTGAAATGATTCCTGTTCAGTATATTTCCCCGCTACCGCATCATTAAACATCGTTATAAAAATACTTTCCGTGCCGGCATACATAAAATCTTTGAAGTTTGCGCCGATGTAAACTTCTTTTCCGAGGTTTGATTGTATCCGTTCCTTAGCCGTTTTATTGAATTGTAAAACTTTTAGATCGGGAGAAAGCAGCCAAATAGATTCGCTGGCATTGTCAATGATAGCAGAGAACGTTTCTGCCTGTTCTTTAATGGCTGCTTCGACATTTTTTCGTTCCGTGATGTCGCGGATGATGCCTTGCTGGAATTTCTTTCCGTCTACTTCAATGGATCGGGAACTGATTTCTACAGGAAAGGTCGTTCCATCTTTGCGGCTATGGGCCGTCTCAAAGACCGCTCCTTTGTTCGACTCGGCTTTTTGAATGTCCGCTTCGAATTTGCCGACCTCACTCGGTGCGCGCAATTTTCGAGCGTCCATCCCTACAAGCTCCTCATGAGTATATTCATAGGCGGTTGACGCACGATCGTTCGCTTCGACAATCCTGCCTTGTTCATCCATCAAAAGAATGATGTCGTTGGCATACTTTGTCAAATAATCAAAGTGTTCGGTAAGCGCTCGGCGTTCCGTCTCGAGCTGGAGTTGTCGGCGGTAAAACGACGAGGTATTGCTTTGCCATAAGAATGCGACTCCTCCCCCCGCTCCGAGAACAAGAAATGCGATGAGTACCCCAATGCTCCATTGGTTTCGTCTCAGCGGTGCATTCACTTCAGCTTCATCCTCTTTCACGATGATGTACCATGGAAAGCTGGCTAACTTCTGTGCAGCGGCGTATACGGGCAAGCCTCTGTAGTCGATGCCCTGAGCGATACCGACGTCGCCTTGGAGCACGCGGGACCAGGAAAGTTTTGGATTTGTCACGGGGATGCGCCATTGAGATGAATCATTCGTCGTGAAACGCAACCCGCTCAAATTTACAACCTCATTCCCCTCCATTTGAAACAAAGCGGATTCTGTGGTACGGCTTTGAACGGGCCAACTTTGAACAAGCGGAAACAAAACGCGATTAGGGTCATTCTGCAGAACTATTAATCCAATGAGCGTTTTACCCGAATGGTCGAACACCGGGTCAAACAGATCCAGCCGAAAATTTTTGTCGCCCCGGGTCTTGTGGATGTCGGAAAACAGAATTTTTCCTGATCGAGCGGAAGAGTCGAATAAAGCTTCGAAATCGTTCCTTGCCTCGTTCGGCATGAATGCACCTGCTTGCAAAATAAGATTGCGGGTCCGATCGAAAAAAGCAATGGAGCTGTAGCCATAACTCTCCCTGACAGATTCGAACAATTGCTCTATTTCTTTCCGAAGGTTTTTGTCCGAAGGATGCAACAAATATCGTCGAAGCAACTCGCTCATCGAGGCTTTCTCGGAAAGAACTTGTGCGTCTCCGACCCGTTCACGCCTCCAGTCCTCCACCTGACTTGCCTTGAGTCTGGATATGTTCAGCAAATCGTCTTCAGCTGATCTTGCAATTTGAGCGCCGAGATATCCGGAATAGAAGTATCCTGCGGCTATTATACTAACGCAGAAAATCAGGAAAATTGTCAGGAGGATTGTCGGAATTTTTCGGGTTGGAGCCGATTCGCTTTCAGAAACAGAGGCTGCGGGTGACGTGCTCGATTCGATTCCCTTCGTATAGAAGAAAATAAAAACCGCGACGAACGCAAAAAACAGAATGTGAGCCACAAGTCTAGTTTGAACCGATTGTTGTACCGTCCCCTTAGGAAGAAGTGCGTTCGCCTCTGCATACGCTATGACGATCTCCGACACGATGCAAAGAACGCCAACGATGAACCCGGGAGTCGTTCCTAAAAGCAATCCCGCACTCAGAAGCACCAAAATGAAGCCAACGAACGCTGGCGCCACAGTACCTCCGCCCGTTGAAGAAAGCGCAGTAACAACTAACCAGAAGAGGAGAACAAACACGTAGCTAGCGAGGCGGGTTTTGCCCCGATAGATCAATGGGAAGCAGATCAAACTTGAGACCAGAACAAAAGCTACGATGCCAAGTGCACGCAGAATACCAGCGGGGAACACAATAGAAACGGCGGCGGCGAAGGCCGTTGTGATGAGGAGAGCGAACAAAAGGAATCCATGGAGCAGCTTTGACTGACGGCGCTGTTCCGGGTCTTGAAATTCCGGAGGGGAAAAAATGCGCGGAAGCTTCATAAATCGTAACCGCTCGATTGTGCCGACGATAGCTGGACGGAACATACATAAAGCCACACCGAGAAGCAAGTACACCGCAAAACAGGACCCTTTCGAACAGTCAGCCGAAAAGTGATTGCAGCAGATCCTTACTTCGTAAAATGGGAAATGTGCGGCCTAAGGAGGGGCATATTACTTTATGAACAATCATTCGAAAGAGGAATATCCAGCAGGGGCCCGAGAGCGGTAAGCGTGGTAATATATTTAGAGATCGATTAATCCACTTCTATAGTATTTACTCATCGTCCAATCCCTTACCGTCGAGAATTTTCGGCATGCATTTTTCAACCCTCGACTCCCGAGTCTTGGATTGTTTGGGCTGAGAAAAATAAAAAATGTAGGCCCTTTGCCGTCCCGGCGTCAAGGCGTTAAATGCATTTTTTAAAGCGGAGTTTTTATTCAGCGCATGCTGGAATTCTTCAGGAATAATAAAGTCTGCAGTCTTTTTATAGCTCACTTTCAAGCCGGCTTTTTCCACTTCAATTGCTTCATAGATATAAGCTTTCAGGATGGACCGCATTGCAGCTATTTCCTGAACATTGGTGAACCGAATCTGGCGAGCCGACTGCACATTCTTCGTTTGTTGGATGAGAACACCTTCGACGTCTTTTAACAGGGCGCCTTTGAAAAAAAGAAACGCGCAGTATTCTTTAAACCCATGGATTAACACGATGTTGTTTTTCTCATAAGTGTAACACGGGCAGCCCCACTTCAATTCTTCCGTCAGCCCGCAGTCGAGAACGATCGTCCTCAACTTCTCAAATTCCTCGTGCCACGTTTTCGCTTTGCTAAAATAAAAATTGACCTTAGGATTTATGCTGCTCTTTGCCATGGTATTGAAGTGTGAAATTTAGATTTTCAACGAACCGCGAAACCCCCTGGCGGCATAATAGGAGTCTGCTCCGTTGTGATACACGAACACTGTGTCGTAGCGGCGGTCACAAAAGATGGCACCGCCGAGTTTTCTGATTTGAGAAGGCGTTTTCACCCAGCTCGATGTTTTCGCATCGAAGCTTCCAAGTTCCTGCAAATCCCGGTATTGTTCTTCAGTTAACAGTTCGATGCCCATGGCTGTGGCCATATCGACTGCGCTGTTTTTGGGCTTAAATTCTTTTCTTGCGTTTAGCGCTTGACGGTCGTAACAGAGGCTTCGGCGGCCATTAGGACTTTCAGCCGAACAATCATAAAAAATGTATTCGCGTGTCTTTGCGTCATAACCAACAACATCCGGCTCACCGCCGGTTCCTTCCATTTCATTGAGCGACCATAGTTTTTCAGGATGAGCATCCAATTTTGCTTGTACTTTAGCCCACTCAAGACCTTTATGACGGCTCTTGTTTTTTTCAAATCGGGCCTTTAATGTTGTAAGCAACTCATCCTTTTGCTTTGGCGATAACTTCATTTTGCTCTCCTCATGGTGTTCATCTTCTTATATCTGTTGAAGGGGCTTTAGTATGAACCGTCCGTACGCAACAAATCCGCATATTGCAGCTACGATAAGCCAATAGCCCAAATGGCCTACATTGATCTCGGCGGAAAAAATATTCAACCCGCAAAAGAGGAGCATTTCCGCGGCTATACACGTCGCCGCGACAGGAGCTAGAATGGCCAGGCGTTTATTCAATGCCGGGAAGACCAGGCCAAGGGCACAGAGCAGCTCAACGATACTCATCGCCAGCCACATTCCGTGAGGAATCGCATTGAGGGAGGGTACGGTTTGCTCCGAATTCGAAAACTTCCATACCGCGCCTACGACGGTATGCAGGGCGAGAAAAATTTGAAGGACCCACAAGAGAATATTCATAATTTATTTCTGTAAAAAGTTTGGTGAACAGATGCGTTGCTTTGTTCTTATTTTCTAGGATGTCTTGTATTCGGCTCTGCGCCATATTGATACCTTGCGCAAAAGACAAACGCAGCACCTGGTTGCTCCAGCCACATGATTCATATGTACATGCATTTTGACTCAACTAACTAAAAATATACATACAGTTGTTTAGGTTCGCAAGAGTGGCGTTGTTGTCAGCATTTCAGCGGATCACGTTGTAGATAGGTTTAGCAAACTTCCGCGATTGGATGTTTTTGCAATTTGATGTTTCTAAAGGGCCCGGTCATAAGCCAAAAGAAGCGCATGTATAAATTGGGGTATATAAACGTTCGGGAATGACGATAAAATGGAGTCGTCATACCTGCGTGCTTCTGGCGGGCAATCACATGACGGTGAAAAAAATGGCAAAACGTACCACTACCTAAATTTGCTATCCGGAATAGAATATGATATTTTACGGCAAGGTTTAATCATGTAGTGCAGTGTGCATTTTTTTAGATCGACGATAGTTATCCTATGAGACGGATTGTTGAATGCGGGTTGGCCTTTTGCTTATTCAGCCTCGCCGTGATTGCACAAACAAGATCCGATTCGCTGGCCGCCATCAAACCGCCAATAGGGCATCCATTACAATCTATTGAAAACGCCTCATTAAACCCCGGAAAGCAAAATTTTTTTCAGACTTTTCTGATGGACGAATCTGCAATTTGGACTTCGCCCTTTCATCTTGATCAACATGAAGCCCTTATTTGGGGCGGAGTAGCCGCGACAACGGCAATTGCATTTACATTCGACGAATCGATTTCCACGGATGCGGTCAGGTTCGAAAAGGAACACGTCTGGGCTCAAACAATCAGTCCCATCGCTACGCAGTTTGGCCAGTTCTACGTTCCTTATGGCATTGCTGCGTTGTATTGTTTAGACGGCATGGCCCTTAATGACAACACGCGCACCGATACTGGAATTCTAGCGGTTCAAGCTATGGTTCATTCCGGGATTGTCGTTCAGGTGCTCAAACATGTATTCGGAAGAAGTCGTCCGTTTGTGCACAAGGAAGAGGACAACTGGGATGGACCGCGAGTCATTCTTGTCCGGTATTATAGGGGAGGATTTTCGCCATACGATTCATTTCCTTCCGGCCACACCATCACGGCATTTAGCCTTGCGACGGTCATCGCTGAGCGTGAGGAACCCTGGGTTGGCGTTGTTGCGTACTCTTGTGCCGGCCTCTGCGGCGCATCTCGCGTTACCCAAAACGATCATTGGCTGTCGGATGTGATTGTCGGCGGAGCTCTCGGGGTTGCAATTGGAAATTTCGAAGTGAACACTCACCAGGAGCGTTATGGAATTTCTCCAATAATAGGCGCACGCTCAGCTGGGGTGTCTATCCAATTTAATTAGAAGCAATCCCAACTATGGCGCCTTCCCGCCCCTATTGATTCGATGATGGAGTCTTCCCTTTCTCTCAATAAGCCCTTACAATGGTCTCACCGAGTATGCTTGGCGATGGGCCTTGCGACAATGTTGTTCCCGATCGCTAAAGCCGGAACCGGCAATCAAATAGTTTCGCTGAGCGATAAAACGCTCGCGTCCGTGATAGCAAGCTCGGATTCGACGGCGCGCAAAGATACTGCAAAGCAAAATCAAGGCAGCACTACAGAATTAAAGTGGTATGATATGATTGCTCATATCCCGGGGGATTGGGCTCAATACGCTAATATAACATTCCGCGAACAAAACATTCCTTTCTATCTCGGAGTCGGTACAGCTACCACGCTTCTCATGTTGACAGACAATCAAACATACGAACCGTCAAAAAAGTTGTACGCAAACTCTACGGACGCTCGGACAATAAGCGACATCTTTGTGCAATTGGGCGATGGCAGTTCTCAGTTTGCCCTGGCGGGGGCATTCGGTATCTACGGTTTTATGGAACACGATGAAAAATCATTACGAACGGGGAGTGAAATTGCCGAAGCGATCCTTGCAGCAGGAGGCGTTGTTCAGGTATTAAAGCATATTACCGGCCGCGAAAGTCCGTTCGTTTCTTCAAGCCCGACAGGGTTATGGCGATTCTTCCCGAATCAATTAAAATACAGCAAGCATGTCCCGCATTACGACGCCTTTCCCTCGGGGCATGTATGCACCTCTGTTGTCACTGTTGTTGTGATACAAGAAAACTACCCGGAAGAAAAGTGGATATCTCCCGTCGGGTATGCAATAACGGGATTAGTAGGGGTGGGGATGGTGAACTACGGCATTCATTGGTACAGCGATTATCCGCTGGCGATTGCCATCGGCTATACTTTTGGAAAGATTATCTCCCATCCTGAGCTTGTAGGTCAAAATGATTCGCATACGTCAAAGTCTTTATCATTTTTTCCCTTTCTATCTCCGCACGGATCGGGCGCGACTTTGGACTTCGTTTTTTGATGAGCGACCCGCCCTTCTTTTTCTATCATCGTCATTCCTCATAAAACGAAATCAGAATCTTTCGATTTCTACTTTTCTGAAATCGATGGGATACCCTTCGTATTGAAGAAGGATCCGTCCCTCCGTAACCGAAGGGTTGCTCCCTTCGTTCACCAGTACCCCGTTAAGCTCCTGCTTGATCGTTCCGTTGAGGAATGTGACGGTTAGCGTATTCCATTCTCCAATAGGCTTTTCTGTATCTTGAAGGCGGTTGATAACCACACTTCTCCCGGGTTCAGTTCTTTTACCGTTGACTCTGAGTGTGACCCCCTGAAGCAAAATGAAGTCTCCCGTTGAACCCTCCTTGATCTGAAACTGAATCCCTTCCGGCCATAACGTATCGACAATTTTCGGCGGCACCAAGTACATCACGCCGCTGTTTTTCGTATTATTTTTCCTGACAAACATTGTATCGGTATTCCACCTGAACTCGACCGTTAATTTAAAGTCGTGGAACGATTGGTCCGACATAAGGTAACCGGCCTTTGCGCCGTAGAGCCGGATCATATGCTGGTCGACCGGAAAAAGGTCCGAGGCATGAAGATGTTTTCCCGACTGCGGTTCGTACGAATACCATCCGTCTAGATTGCTTTGGTTGAATAGCTGAATGACCGTTTGAGCGGCCATACACCGGGGGATGAAAAAGAATGCAAGCAGCAAAGGATATCGATGATTCATAGAAGAAGTTAATTTCGGATACCACAGTTTCGATCAACCGAATTTCAGGTGCACCATTTTAATCGCTCTGAAAAAATTCAAAAGTTGAAACGAAGAGACGATCTTCTTGTCCAGGAATTCTTCCAAATTGATCCCGGAGTAATACGGGAATTCGTCGACAACCGATATTTCGTCGCTCCATCTCGCGATGGCTTTGCCCGAATTGACGCCCCAATGCCAACGGGCGAGCAACTTCGACCTTTGGACCTGTATCCGGGTGATAAGAACATTATTTCTCAGCCAAAGAAGCGGTTTTGAATATGCATCAAACATTATTTCGCTTCCGGGAAATTCCCGGATCAAATCGAGAAACAGCCCTTTGATCTCCTCTTCCTGCAAATAGACGAACACGCCGGCCGACATGAAGAAGATTTTCGACCGGCGCTCCTTGATTTCTTGAAACCAGCTTCTGTCGAAGACGGATTTCGCGATAGACTTGTTTCGCTCACCCTCCGGAATTAATTTTAGCCTTAGCTCCATTGAATCCGGAAGGTCGAGGTCGTACCAAAATATTTTGCCGTTGTCTATCCGATGAAATGTTGTGTCAAGGCCAGCCCCGAGATTGACGATCGTCGCATCCGGGTATTTCTTAATAAAGGCCGAAAGCGCGGCGTCCAAATGGTATGCGCGTATTGCCGAATTAACCGAAATCTGCACGGGCATGTGTTTGAAGACGTCGTTGAAATCAAAATCCAACCGTTCTACAATATCGTGGGCATATTTATCCTTGATGAGAGGATGCTCTTTTTCATACTCCTTCGCCCTTCCGAACAACGGAATGAGAAGCGTCCTTTGGACATCTCCAAGATCAATCTTTATTTTCTCTTTCATGCGTAGTTTCGCCTTGTTTCGATCGACCTCGCAAGGCCGTCTGCCCCTTCGACGAATAATGTAATTTCTTGGCAGTTGAAACGCAACGATTAACGGCCACACTTCCCATTAATCACGGGCTGAGTGCGAAAGATGTGATACCCACCAGTACGTGAAGATTTCTGCAAAAATTCGTCGACGTTAAGTAAATGGAAGCACATGCCATAACGCCGTTGCAAAATGAGCGGCTTGATAAGCTCCCCAGCAAATCGTACCTTTTGCCTCATTACGATTGAGAAAAGACACGGAAGATTCGCAATGGCAACAAAAGACTTAGCACAGATGGAGTTTAAGCCGGACCGCCCGTTAAGGAACTTTTTGCATATTTACAACGGACAGTACCTGAAATTGGTCTGCGCAATAATCCTTTACACAGTAAAGCATTCTCCCGTGTGGATACTCCCGGTGGTCATCGCGCGGCTCATCAACATCATCAGCGACACCTCTAAATATTCAGTGCGCGATGTGTGGATGGTCGGCGGAATTTTCTTTCTGGTCATCATCCAAAATATTCCGATGCATACTCTGTACGTGAGAGTGTTCAGCAGCGCGGTCAACACGATGCAACTGAACCTGCGCTCGGCGATCATCAAGAGGCTCCAGGAATTGTCCATCGCCTTCCACGATAAATACCAATCCGGCAAACTTCAAACGAAGGTCCTGCGAGACGTCGAAACCCTCGAAATACTTTCGCGCAATCTGATGAATTCCGTCTTCCCGGCAATTTTGACGATCATTTTTGCGTTTTCGTTCACGGTCTTTAAGCAGCCGGTCGTCGCTCTTTTTTATGTGATCTCCGTCCCGGTGTCGTCGAGTCTTATATTTTTCTTTTCGAAACGGATGACCTCGCGCAACCAGGAATATCGCAGTGAGATCGAGTCCCTCTCTGCGAACGTCGTAGAAATGATACAGATGATTCCCATCACGAGAGCGCACGGGGTCGAAGACGCCGAGGTGTCTAAAATGAAGTCACGGCTCGAGCAAGTGAAGAGCAAAGGGATACGGCTTGAGATGATCGGCGCGTTGTTCGGGGCGAGTTCATGGACATCGTTCCAGATCGTCATGCTCGTGTGTCTGATCTTTACTTCCATCCTTGCATTCAACAAGAGCATCAGCGTTGGCGACGTCGTGCTGTTCCAGAGTTTCTTTGCGATGATCGTCGGCGCGGTCAATATGATCCTCAATGCGTACCCCGACCTCGCCCGCGGCTTTGAATCGATCCGATCGATCAGCGAAATTCTTGAATCTCCGGATATCGAACAAAACGCCGGGAAGAGACCTGTCGTGTCTGTCGAAGGACATTTCCTTTTTGGCGACGTCGGGTACACATATGATAAGGCTCGAGACCCGGCGGTGAGAAATATCAATGTTGAAATATTTCCGGGGGAGTCGGTCGCCGTTGTGGGGGAGTCGGGTTCGGGGAAGTCGACATTGATGAGCCTTATTATCGGATTTCGAAGACCGACTGCTGGACGGATACTGCTTGACGGTCACGATATGCAGGAATTAGACCTTCGCCAGTATCGCAAGTTCCTCGCGGTCGTGCCGCAAACGACGCTGTTGTTCAGCGGTTCCGTCCGGGAAAATATTGCGTACGGCGTCGGAACAGTGGACGACCGCTTGGTGTGGGAAGCGCTGGAATCGGCAAACGCTACGGAGTTCGTTTCAAAAATGCCCAATGGGCTTAACACAAACCTCGGCGAACTGGGAACGCTTTTGTCCGGAGGTCAGCGACAGCGCATTGCAATCGCGCGGGCGCTTCTGCGAAACCCTAAAGTCATTGTGCTCGATGAAGCCACCTCGTCTCTCGACGTGGTCTCCGAAGCCTTGATTCAGGAAGCGCTGCAGCGCCTGATACAAGGCCGTACAACTTTCATTGTCGCACATCGATTATCGACTATCCGGAATGCTAAACGAATTCTGGTCATGAAAAACGGCTCGTGTGTAGAGTCCGGAGCTCATGAAGAACTCATGAACGCAAAAGGGGAATTCTACAAATATAAACTGTTACAGCAATAAATTACGGCAGTTCCGCCTACATGCCCTGAACTTTGCCGGGCTTTTTTCCTGCGAGAAACCGCTTCATCGGGTTCCAGTAGTATGTTCGCCACCCGCCGTTGACTCCGGGCGCTTCTTTGTCGGGAACGTTCGCATGCGTCGCAAGGAGAGCAACGTCCTTTCCTTTTTGTTCGAGGTAGATAATGAACGTCGAGTCGGTAGCTGAACGGCTCCAGTCGCTTCCTCTCCACGATTGCACAATGAGTTTGTCTTTGATCAGGTGAAGGTTCCTGCCGGTGATGTAGCCGCCGTGCGCCGAAAATTTTGCCCCTTCTTTCGCGGATATTTTTGCCGGCGCTCCTGTCACCATTGAATGTTTCTTTGGATTCATATAAACGTCGTATACATTTTTTGCGGTGGTATTCTTGAATACTACCTTCTGAACAATGGTCTTTGCCATAGCTGTTCCTCTCCTCGATGTTTATTTTTTAAATCCGTGAATTGAATTCCCTGTGAAGGCAACGCGAAATGTCATTTCGGTTGTAAGTTTCTCATAAGGTTGTTCACGCAGCCGATCCAGCCGGCATTGTGATGGTCTCGCGTTTCTTCGTTATCAAAGTGAGCATGAGTAAGATGGAGTTCCGTTTTACTCCCTTTTTCAGTCAACTCAATGGTCACGACCGTCTCATGTTTAGCCGGGTCGTCCTCCCAGCACCAGGTGAAAACGAGACGATGCGGAACGCGGATCTCGCGATACACTCCCGACACTACTCGGACGATATCTTTCCCCTTTTCCTTGAACCCGATCCGGTATTTCCCGCCGACCCGAAGGTCCACTTCCGCAAGAGGGGTTTCAGTGTCGGGTGGGGCAAACCATCCTTTGATCGATTCGGGAGTAGTCCATGCATCGAACACTTGCTTCACGGGCGCTGAAATTTCCTGGCGTAAAAATAATTTGATATCGCCGGAGGGCTTATGCTGTGGCATAGAAATTCCTAATGTTTTTTGGGCTTGGTGACAAATTTTTCGAGTGCGTCGAGACGTAATTTCCAAAACTGTCGGTAATGTTCAAGCCAGTGTAAAGCCTCGCTGAGCGTATCGACTTCAAGCTGCAGACGGTGGATGCGCCCATCTTTGGTGCGCGAGACAAGCCCCGCTTTTTCGAGCACGCGAAGATGTTTTGAGATCGCCGGCAGGGACATATCGAACGGCTCCGCAAGCTCGGTGACGGTCGCTCCTTCGCTCATCAGGCGCGCGAGGATAGAGCGCCGGGTCGGGTCGGAAAGCGCCCCGAAGACGGCGTCGAGACGGTGTGAAGAATACTTAACCATTTGGTTAAATATAATGGATCACCTTCTCGTTGTCAAGCAAAAAATCGCATAAACTTTTTGAACCTTCACGGCATGTTTCAGCGTCTTGGCAATTCCAAACCTGCCTAAAACAACAAAGGCCGACATTAAGCCGGCCTTTGTTCGAGGAGCGTTCAGCGCCGCTATTTCAACAAGAGCATTTTCTTTACGTCAACGAATTTTGTCTCGGGGTCTTTAACTGAAACCGCCTCGATCCGATAAAAATACAGCCCGCTGGGGACTAACGCATTCCATACCACCTCCTGGTACCCGGCAGGCTGCTCACCGTTTACGAGTTCCGCCGTCAATTGTCCCAATACGTTATAGACTCTTAATCGGACCGCGCTGCGCGTAGGAAGATCGTAACGAATTGTTGTTGCGGGATTAAACGGGTTGGGAAAATTTTGCCCGAGCGCGAATTGAGCCGGTACATCGGCGCGCGACGAAAGGACTCCCGTCAACGGCTCCCCTATTCCGTCGACTTCGATCGTATCCGGAGATGTGCTTGCGCTGCTATAGATAATCAGCGTCGACTGCACAATGCCGGGAGACGATGGGGAGAAGATCATCGTGTCCGTCAGCGAGTGGGCGGGTGGGATAACGCATATCGAAGGCTTCGCGTTGAACGCCGGGGATCCGCTTATGATGGCGCTAATCTTCAGCGTATCAGTACCGTTGTTCATAATGGAGAACAGGCTGTCCTTCGACTGGCCCACCGTAACATTCCCCAACGAAAAAGAATGCGCCACCAGATGTAATACGGCACTTCCAACCCCGTTCCCCGATACCATGATCGTGTCGGTCGAAGATGCATTGCTCATGACAAAAAATTCGGCGCCCGCGGAACCGAGTGCGGCCGGCGTAAACCGAATCGTATCGACAAAAAATTGTCCGGGGGCAAGGCTCACGGAAGTAGTCCGTACTGAGAACGGGCTTCCGGTCGATATGATATTGGGAATGGTAAGAATGTCTGTTCCGTTGTTAGCTATTGTTAATGTCGAATCTTTGAAACTTCCTACGGCAACGTTGCCAAAATTTACGGCATTGGTTGATAAATTCAGGATGGGCGTCAAAACAATAGAACTGTCAATCAACACTGCAAAATTCTGCACGGGGAAATTTGATATTGAAAAAATCTGCCCAGCCGCAAGTAATGTGTGAGACGCCTCAGCTAATGCATAGACCGTCCCTGTGCCGATATTGTTATTGATGGAGGAGCTCCACGATGAAACATCTCCGGTCCCCGCATCGAGGTAGGCCAGTTGCTCCCGGGTCAACGAATTGATCGTCTCGAACTGTCCTCCGATGATAAGCTGATTTCCAGACGGCAATATTGCATTGACGTTGAGCTGGAGGTTGAACTTAGCGTCGAATCCGGTCAACAATCCCCCTGTCTCATTGTCTACTGCCGCAATGCTTTTGCGCGTCGTTCCCCCCACCGTCGTAAACCCGCCTCCGAGATAGACCGTGGACCCAAGCGTCGCAAGCGACCAACAGACATAGCTTGGGTTTGGATTCCATTCCGTCAACGTGTCGGTTGTAGTATCAAACGCCGCGGCATAATTGCGCGTCTGACCGTTGATCTTCGAGAAAAATCCGCTCGTGAAGACCTGCGTTCCGGATTTCGCGAACGAATAGACTCCACCGTTGTCAAGAACGGGATGCCACGGCAGCACAACGCCGGTGTTCTTATCGACTGCAGCGAGATAGCTGCGAAGAGAACCATTGACGTTTCCGAAATTGCCTCCAAGATAGAGCCTGTTGCCAAAAACCATCATCGCGAACACCGATCCTCCCGCCGTCCCGCTCCAGGATGAAAGCGGGATCAAAGAACCCGCTGAGGTATCGACGGCGGCAAGGTATGATCTGTTGCTCCCGCCGATAGACGTAAAATTTCCGCCGACAATGACCTTATCTCCGACGACCTCAAGCGTGCTGACGCCTCCGGAAGCATTCGGGTTCCACGAAGTAATCGTACCGGTCCCAAGATCCATCGCTGCAAGGTTATTGCGCGTGACCGATCCGGTCGATGTAAAAAGCCCTCCGGCGAAAAGAATGTTGCCGTATGAAGAAAGTGTATATGGATTCGCATTGAGTTGAGCGTCCCACGCAGAAGCAGTTCCCGTCGACGTGTCTACAGGTGCAAGATAACTCACGCTTTTCCCTCCAACTGCAGTAAAATCTCCCCCAACAAAAAGTTTTGAGCCTGCAATCGCAACTGCCCGTACCGTATTATTGGGAGCGGGATTCCATGACGACGCTGCTCCTGTTACAAGGTCGATCTTAGCGAGGTTCGTCACGGATTGCCCCCCTATGGAAGTGAACGATCCGCCGACGTATAAATTTCCGTTCGAAAGAGCCATCGACGATACCGTGCCAAAACCGCCGCTAATCGATGCAGCAGGCTTCCAATTTGTGATTACGTTTCCCGACGGATCCATTTTACCTAAACCGTAGAGGGTGACGGTATCGAGTTTGGTAAATGGCCCGCAGGCGTAAAGGTATCCACCGGTATAAATAAATTGCGAGACAGAAGGACTCCCAGACGGAACGGTGATGCCTGGCGACCAGCTGGTGACGTTCCCCGCAGTGTCGACCGAACCTAACAGAAAATGAAATTGTGCCGAAAGCGAAGAAAAGTAACCGCCAACATAGACAAGACTTCCTACTTGTTGAATTGCCGTGATCTCGTTATCGGCTTTCGGATCCCATGCAAGCAGGCTGCCCGTTGCGGTATCGAACGCCGCGCCGTACCCGCGCGTTTGTCCTGCGATCGTCGTAAAATACCCGCCAACGTACAATCGGTTGCCCGAAAGGGAAAGACATTGCACGAAAGCATTTGGCGAAGGATTCCATGGATCGACAGAGTGATCGGGGCGAACGTGAACCAGATATTTGTGCTGAGAACCGCCGGCGTACGTGAAGTTCCCACCGATATACCATCCACCTCTTCCATCCGGAACCGAGGCGTAGATCCTTCCCTGCACTGGGTCGAGCTTAGGAAATGTCCGGTCTGGCTTTGCCGTCGCAGTATCAAGGAATGTTCCTGTGCCGCATGCGTAGCCGATTTTTGTGAACGTCCCGCCGAGGTACGCTTTGTTGCCGCTCACGACAATGCTGTTGACCTGGCCGTCGAGCGGTGAATCGAACCACGGCTGGACGGTTTGAGAGTGTAGGGTCGTCAAAGCGACAACGGATGCGACAATTTCGATCCATAGTAACCTTTTGATTATTTTCATACGTCCTTTCTTAAATTGAAACGGTGAATGAAAAAAGGCTTTGCGATCGTGATTTTTGAATAACATGGGAACTTCCCTCCAAAGGCCCTCTGCATCTTATAATCTTTCAATCAAGCAATCTTGTAATCTTGCGATCTTTGATAAACTGGAAGGGCAATACGGGTATGAACATTCTCGGCCAAACAATCGGACCATGCATGTCGAAATCCTGGACTCAAGAATAGCAATTGCCGGACGGAACTACTGTGATACCGCTCATGGATGATGGATCGTCAAGGGGTGGTACGTTGCGGTAGATGAATAAAGACATGGAGGTTACATGTGATCGGAGAGCTAACACATCAAAGCCAAAAGAGATCCCCTACGTTCCATACATCAGCCTGTACCCAAGTTCACGAGGCAATCCTGCGGCAAGAATCTTGTCCGCTGCCGTGTCAATATCATATTCCGAGCGATTCAACTCGTATTCCCACGCACTCGAATCGAAGATGCCGAATGCGAGCATCGGGTTCCCGTCGCGCGGCTGGCCTACGCTCCCAACATTGACAAGATACTGTTCAGTGTCCGTAACTGATTTTGCGCGGCCGTGAGGCGAAAAAATTCCTGGGACGTGCGTGTGTCCGATGAAGCAGATCTTTTCTTCGAAATGGTCGATCGCTTCGATAGCATCATCGACGTTAACAATGTAGTCCCATGCCTCCGGGGAATGTGGTGATGAATGTACCAGGAAGATGTTTTCCTTTTTCGCGGTCATCGGCAATGAAGATAAGAACGATTTGCTTTCGCTCGTGAGATGTTCTGCAGTCCACACGACGGCTTTGCGAGCGATGGGGTTGAAATCGTGCGCAAGCGAAGTATTCAGCGCCGCTTGGTCATGGTTTCCCAAAACGATGGTTGAACAACGACCACGAACGATATCGACACACTCGTTGGGGTTTGCCCCGTACCCGACGATATCCCCAAGGCATACGATCTCGTCGACTTTTTTCGTGTCGATGATCTCGAGCGCCTTTTGCAGGGCTTCAAGGTTTGAATGGATGTCCGAAATAATGGCGTATTTCATATGCTTCGCTATTGCAAAAACTTTTTCATCCAATCGATCCACCTTTTATAGACATCCGTCCTTCGGACGATGTCGCCGGGAAAGTGTGTATCGACCGGATATACATAGAATGCCGTTTGGACGCCGTTATCGAGAAGCGCATGATACATTTCGTAACTGTTTACGATCGGGACGTTGTCGTCCCCTGCGTCTCCCATAATAAGAGTCGGGGCTTTCACATTCTTTGCCAGCACGATCGGGGATTGTTCTCTCCAGATGTTCCAATATTCGTCGACCCAGGGCGACCCGCCAAAGAAATATAGGTCGCCTTTCTGATAATATGCAATCGTATAATCCATCACCCAATCATTAAGGGCGGCCCCCTCGACGGCAGCTTTCCATTTTGTCGGATAGTAACCGGTGAGCCATGACGTCATGTAACCTCCGTACGACCAGCCGGACACGCCAACGCGGTTCGTATCGATGACGTTGAGCTGGAGAATTTTATCCAACCCTGCCATAACATCTTTACCCGGTCCTTCGCCCGTGTCTTTGAAAATTGCGTGCTGATATTCATCCCCCAAATTTGTGCTCCCGCGATAATTCGGCTGAAAGACAAAAAATCCCTCCGTTGCTAACAGTTCAGGCAATGGCGAAAATTCCACGGTCGATGCGCTTTCAGGTCCGCCATGAATGACCAAGACAAGCGGATACTTTTGACCCTTTTTAAATTCAACAGGATATGTGAGAATGCCATCTTCATCGAACCCATCGGGGCCTTTCCAGTCGACGGTTACTGTTTTACCGAAATCCAAACTGTCGGCAAAACTATTTACATCTGTAAGCCGTCTTGGTTTCGCAGAGAGCGTTTGCAAAAGATATAGTTCCGACGGATGCTCGGAGGTAGCCCCAGTGAAAGCGAGGATCCCGTTATTTGACACGCTGATGCTTTGGCTTTCAACCTCAACATTGCCAAGGTCAATTTGTTCGGCATCTCCATCGATCGGCTGACGCCATATAATAGAGTGACTTCCTTTTTCTCCGGCGATCAACACCGAAGCAGCATCGGGAAGCCAGAGATAATTGTCTATATTTCGATCCAGTTTCTGAGTGATGTCGATATTTTTTCCGTCTCTTCTCAGATAGACCGCATTCCCATTATTTTGATCACCGTTGCGAGGCCGCATAAATGAAAGCAGTTCTGTTCCCGGCGCATATTGTGGGTGACCCGAACCCTCGTCTTCAATTAAAGCTCTCGCTTCACTGCCGCTTGTATCGACTTCCATGATCGTCGAATGCCAGGCATTACCGTCCCACACATCTGGGAATTGCTGAAAGACAATCGCACTGCCGTTTTTACTCCAGCTTAACGGAGAAATGGTTTCCTGGTCGGTGCAGAGGCTGACATCCCCCTTCGTTAATTGTTCGGCCTTGCCCCCTTTCGATGAGACGATCCAAAGATGCCACGGCTGCAATTCAGCGCGCACCAGATAATTGTTATAGCTCACCTTGAATGCATCTTCATGATGCTTGATTTCTTTGGGATTGGGAATAGTATCTTGAGCCACAAAAGCAATTTTCGTTCCGTCTGGACTCCAGGTGAATTCTTTGACGCCCGTTTTTGATTCCGTAATCGGCACGGGGTCGCCGCCATTCATCGTCATCACATAGATTTGCGTCTCATCCGAATCGGGGCCTTTCGCGATGAATGCTAACTTGCCGCCATCGGGCGACCATTGCACTTCGGAAATACTTTTTCTCTCGAATGTAACGCTTCGGAGCGTGCCATCGCTCACATTGACAAGGTCAATTTCTTCCTTGTTCTTATCGCTCTCCCATTCGGGCCGGGAAACAACAACTGCGACCTGGCCTCCGTCGGGGGAAATCTGCGGATCGGAAAGCCGGACGATTTTTCTGACATCGTCCGGCGTAAAGACTTTCCTAGCGTTCTGCGGCAAGGCGATAGAGGGCAATAAGAGAATAACTGCCGACATATAACATGAATAGATCGGCTGCATAATAAAAAATCTTTTACGCCTACTCATTGTCCGTTCGCCCAACTTATCAAAAAATTTAGCCAGTAAAATTTTTTGGCCGGTCATCTATCTACTTTCCTTTCATCAGTTCGATGTATTCCGGTTCATTCCGGATCGGGTCGAGATCGGGGTCACGCTTGATCCATTCATAAAATCCATACCCCGACCCGATTGCTTTCTTCAACGCCTGGAGCGCGAGCGCCTTGTCTCCAACATTTGCGTAGAAACATGCTGCATTGTAGAACATCAGCGGATCGTTCGGGCTCAATTCGATGGCTCGTGCCGCTTTGGCTTTCGCCTCGTCGAGATGGTCAGTTCGCACCAAGACAAGGGCGTAGAAGATATGAGCCCGCGCGTCGTCGGGATGCTGCAACAGGTAACGCGGGAACATTTCCATGGAAGCCGTGAGCCATTTCTCAACGTTTTCCTTTTCTTCCAGGCGGCTGTAACACAGCACGATGTCGCCATAGGCTGTATAAAAATCGGCGTTGAGTTCGACAACCTTCCGGAACATCTCTGCCGCTTCCCGCACGCGGTCGGTGGTGACATACGTTCGGCCGAGTATCCAATAGGCGGTATGATTGCTCGGGTTCAGCTCGATCGCTTTCTGACTCGATTCCAGTGCTTCGCCGTGCGACTTCTTATAAAGATAGACGAGACCCAACGCGGAATACGCCTCGGACAATGAGGGGTCGTACATCAACGCTTTGAGGCCTGCTTCCAGCGCTTTGTCCAGCAGGGTATCGTTCCTTTCGAACTGTTGGTAGAGGTGCGCGTACGCCTCGCTTAACCCCGCATACGCGTCGGCATATCGCACGTCATACTCGATTGCTTTTTGAAAAAGTTCGATCGCGATCTGCACGCCGTTTTTTGTGAACCGATACATCGAGTCTCGTGCGCGCAAATTGCAATCGAATGCCTGAGCGCTCAACGTCGGACGCTTTGTGAGCACCACCTGCTCTTTCGGGGTGAGTTTGACCATCAGGGCATCGACGATCTGTTTTGAAACTTTTTCCTGAATATCAAAAACGTCCTCGAGCTTACCTTTGTACGTTTCCGCCCAGAGCTGCGCGTCTGCGTCGACATCGACGAGCTCGACGGCGATGCGGAGGTTGTCCTGAAATTTTCTGACGCTTCCCGCAAGGATGTAGCGCGTGTCGAGCTCTCGTCCGATCGTCTTGACGTCCTTGGTCGTCGTTTTGTACTGCATCGATGTCGTCCGCGGCACGACCCGAATATCTTTGAGCCTAGACAAGTTGATGATCAGCTCTTCCGTAAGGCCGTCGCTGAAATAGTCGCTTTCTTTATCGGGACTGATATTGCCGAACGGGAGTACAGCGATCGCTTTTGTCTGGGGTTGAGTCTGGGCGCTTTCGATCGCCTTGAGTGTGTCCTGTAAAGAGTGGAGCACTTCATCGGCAGTTTGATAGCGCTGCAACCGATCCTTCGCCAGCATCTTTTTGATGAGAGAGTCTACTTGATGGGGAATTTTTCTGTCCATCAGGCTTGGAACGGGAGGATCTTCGTTCACGATCAGATAGAGCAATCCGGCTTCATGTTCCGATTTAAATGGAAGGTCGGCGGTGAGTATTTCATAGAGCACGACACCCAGAGACCAAATATCGGACCGCTGATCGGCGGCTTCGCCCTGAGCCTGTTCGGGCGACATGTACGACAACGTTCCGAGCGATGTGCCGGTTCTTGTCAAACCGGAACTGCTTTTAAGTTTCGCGATGCCGAAATCCATGATCTTGAGCTTTCCGTCGTTCGTCAGCATGACGTTTTCCGGCTTGATATCCCGATGGACGATATTTTTTCCATGGGCCGCCTTGAGCCCTTCAGCGATCTGCGATGCCCACGCGATCGCCTGCTGCACCGGAACGCCCGTCCCTGATTTCAAATTTGTCATGTATCTCTTCAGAGTCGTCCCTTCGAGATACTCCATCACGAGGAACATTCCGTCGTCGTGCTCATCGATCTCATACACGTTAAGGATGTTCGGATGATTAAGGGATGCAGTCGCCTTCGCCTCTTGAAGGAATCGCGCTTTACTGTCTGCAGACGCTGAAAGGTGAGAAGGAAGGATCTTGATCGCGACCATACGGTCGAGCTTCAGGTCCTGGGCCTTATAGACAACGCCCATACCGCCTTCGCCGAGCTTTTCGAGAATTTTATAGTGTGAGATTGTTGAACCGATCATGATATATCCTTTGTAATCCTTGTTCGTTTTATGTTGATCGACCCCAAAGGGGTCGAATTGTACAGGACCGGGGCAACGCCCCGACTCATATTGGAAACAAGCCTCTATGAACCCTGAAAGGGTGAAACAATTATGTCAATCCCAGATATAACGTTCATCAAATTTGATCTTGTATGCATTCAAAAATGCACGATACTCATCTTGAAAAATTTTCTTACGATGATGCTCTTCTTGGTTTGCAATATATTTTTTTACACGCTCAACCTCAGATTGACCTACAGAAAATGCGCCATACCCGTTCTGCCATGCGAATTTGGACAAGAGCCCCCCTTTCGACTTGATCCATTTCGATGACCCGCGTTTGATTTCGCCTACTACCTTTGCGATAGAGAGATTGCGCGACAATGAAGAAAGAATATGCACATGATCTGCAACTCCTCCAACAATCAAAACGGGACAATCGAGATTTTTACACGTGCCGCCGAGATAGGCGTGTAATTCTTTGCGTACAGTTTTGTCAACGAGAAATGGGAACCTGTGCTTCGTCGAAAAAACAATGTGTATCAGAACGTTCGCAAGTGATTGAGACATATCCCCCCCCCATATAACCCTTTCAGGGTTACTGATTAGTACGGTTTGTTGTGTGCCGAGGACGATGTCCTCGGTTGAATTATGCTTCCCCCTTGGGGAAGGTTTAGGCGTTATCCTTTTTTAATGATTTAATAAAATTCTTTGATGAAAATACTTCCCAATCAATAACTGCAACGACCCTGAAAGGGTCCCATATTCAAGGTCGGGGCAACGCCCTAACCTGAAACGATCTAAATACAATGATGAACCCCGAAGGGGTGATATATTTCTCTTCTCAGGAGTATCTTCCATTGTATTTCTTCTTAAGTATGTAACCCTTTCAGGGTAACACGGTAATACGATTTGTCGCACTCCGCGGGCAATGCCCTCGGTTACAGTATTCTTCCCCTGCGGGGAAGAATCATGCTTTACATTATTATATTAACCACAAAACATCGCACTCAGTTAACGCGTTGCTCCAATTCGGGAAATAATTGTTTTCAATCAGAAAATGTGATGACCCTGAAAGGGTTCGATATTCAAAGGCGGGGCAACGCCCCAACCTGAAACGATTTAAATACAATGTTGGACCCCGAAGGGGTGATATATTTTTTTCCGCACGGATACCTTGTTTATGTTTTCTTGATTATGGAACCCTTTCAGGGTATCGTATTAATGGGTTTGTCGTTTTCGAGGGCATTGCCCTCGGTTACAATATCCTTCCCCCTTTGGGGAAGACGATGGCTTTATCTATTTTAGAAATGCAAGAAAATCTTTTAATAAAAATATTTCACAATCAATAAATGTGACGACCCTGAAAGGGTTCGATATTCAAAGGCGGGGCAACGCCCCGACGAAGAGGATTCGACTATAATGATGAACCCCGAAGGGGTGATATATTTCTCTTCTCAGGAGTATCTTCACCTTCGTAGAAGAACACTTTTCAAGAGTGTAATAGCGCGAGATTATTCAACCGATCATTGCTGTTTGCTCCAAACGTTATTCGACAGATCGACGTCGGGCAATTGAAAATCGGGATCCACAATGACTGAATCTATTGCACTCGTCGAATGATACTTAAATTTCCACGTTTTGTGCGACAGCCAGATTTCAACGGGCAAATTAACTCTTCCGGATTTGCCGTTTGATTCCTTCACCTCGACGGTCACCGGCATGACCATCTTATCGTTATTCTGAATCGTGATGAGAGAACCTTTGGACGGATCGTTATCAACATACGCGACGTTCGTGACGGCCTGATCGAGTTTCCAATTTTTTACGAACCATCCCTTCCAGAACCAGTTGAGATTTTCCCCGGCTGCATTGTTCATGCACCTGAAAAAATCGAACGGACCGGGATGCTTGAACGCCCAATTTTTAATATAATTTCTGAATGCATAATCGAATCGTTCGGGTCCAACTATATAATTTCTCAAAAGCACAAGGCCGAATGAGGTTTTGAAATACTCCAAGGGGTGAACGTACTTCCCAGGGATGTTATCGGCATAGGTTAAAATAGGAGGAAGAGTGTCACTCAAATAAGGAACGACCTCTCGCGCCGGATTTCCCCCATTCGGCGCATACTCCCCGTCCCGTTTCGGCGCATATTCGCCATGATTAAAATCCTCGAACGACAGGATATCGATGAATGTATTGAACCCCTCGTCCATCCATGCGTCCTCCCTTTCATTCGAACCGACGATCATCGGAAACCAATTATGCCCGATCTCATGATTGATCACCATCCATAATTCTTTTCTTGTCGACTTGTACCAGCAAAAAACAATCGCTGGATACTCCATCCCTCCGACAGGTCCGCCGACCGTGACAGCGTTCGGATAAGGGTATTCAAACCAGTGCTTGGAAAAAATTTCCACGCTGTTTTTCAAATATTCTGTCGCCCTCCCCCACGCCGTATCTCCATCGCTTTCAATTGGATATACCGAATGAGCCAAACACGGTTTGCTGCTCGGCAAATTGACCTTTGCCGCGTCCCAGATAAATGCCCTCGAGCTTGCCCAAGAAACGTCGCGGGCGTTGTGAATGATATAATGCCAAACATCTCTCCCTTCAGCAGTCGGCCGAGCTTCACCTTTGCCGATTTCTGACGGGGAAATAATATAGACAGTTCTATTGCTTTTTCGAGCTTTGTTGAGCCGGCCGATCTCGGTCTTCGTTAAAACTTCCCCGGGGTTGACCAGTTCACCCGACGCGGCGACAATCTGATCCCACGGGACGTCGACGCTGAAGTCGTAATCGCCATAGTCCAAATAAAATTCGCCGCTTCCTAGGAACGGAAGCGTGTTCCATCCTTTTATATCATCATACACCGCCATCCGTGGATACCATTGAGCGATATCATAGACGAGGCCGTTCTTCGAGTTCATCCATCCGGATCGTCCGAGTCCCTGGGGCGCGATTTTGAAAGAATATCTGATATGGATCTGAATCTTTCCGCCTTTGGATTTCAGCGCCGCGGCCAGCCGTATTTGCATCCTCGTATCGGTGATCAGGTAGTGAGCCGGCTGCAATTTGCCGCCTTCGGAAATTGAAACGTCTTTTATATCGAACCCTCCGTTAAATTCTTCTGTGCCGCTGAGGTTCGGACCGGAAAGCGCTCTCGATCGGGAATCGTTTCTAAATCTGTTTTGGTCCAGGTACAGCCAAACATAGTCCAGGTTATTCGGGCTGTTGTTTGTGTACGCGATGACTTCATCCGCAGTAATGCTGGCATCGCCTTCGTTCAATCGTGCATGTATTTTATAGTCGGCTTTGTTTTGCCAATACCCCGGCCCCGGCGTGCCGTCGGCACTTCTATAGAGTGAACCTCCGTTTGCGTCAAACAAGGGGTCAAAAGTTTCCCTCGGATCATAACTCGAATGCTCTTGAGCGATCAATGGAGTAATGAAGAAGAGAACGGGAAGCCAAAAATATTTTTTCTCAATGCACATGGTATATCTCTTCGAATAAATTATTTAGCCGGAGGAAAAAACTTAATCGCTGAATTGTGAAAAACGCCTCTTATTTCACCAAACCGGATTTTTTCGTCAATGCAATGAACCTCGGTTCGGTTCGGATGTCATCCCACGCGTCGTCAATGAGGAGGTTCCCGAACCAGATGCTGTGGTCGTTAAAATCTTTCTCGAGCATTTCCAGGGCTTTTTCTTTATCCCCAAGCCCTGCATATATTCTGGCGATGTTGTATGCCGAACCGGTTCCTTCGTTGTACCTGCGCTCGTTCTCTTTCAGAAGCTTGAGGGCTTTGTCCCTCATGTTGTGCTTTGCATAGAAGTATGCGAGAGAGGATATACATTCGCTCGAACGTCCCGACAACTCCACGGCTTTTTCGAGCTGTGCCTGGGCATCGGAATATTTTTTTAAGCGATTATTTGCGATCCCTTGCCATTCATACCCGACCGCAAACGACGGGTCGAGCTCGACCGATTTTGTAAAATAGCCAAGCGCGTCTTCATACTGTCCGCGAAGAAGCGGGATGAGGCCTAAGTTAATTTCGATGATGGGGGAAAACGGGTCGAGCTCGTGCGCCTTTTGGATCATTGCCGAGGCCTCTTCTGTACGCCACGTCCTAACAAGCATGATGTTGTACCAGTGATACGCCGTCCCGTACCGCGGGTTCAGCGAAATGGCTTGTTTGAATTCCCGCTCCGCATCATCATATTTCCATTCTTGAACATAGCAGAGTCCGATTGTGGCGTGAGCTTCTGCGAGCGAATTATCGAGATCGAGCGCGCGACGGGCAGATGCCAATGCCATGGGCACCGTGACACTTGTCGGGATTCCAGAATATTGCGATTGGAGGACGTAACAGTCTGCCAGCCCCGAATAGGCGAGCGCATAGGTCGAATCCAGCACAATTGCTTGATTCAAATATCCGATCGCGCGCACTATCGAAGCGGCGGTGCGTTTGTTCCAGTAATACCGTCCTTGCAGATATAACTGATATGCCTGAGTGTTAACAGTGGATGGCTGGGTAATTTTTTCCCGAGTCTCCGTCGAGAGCCCGATGCCAAGCTTCGATGACACGTCGTCAGTGATTTGCTGCTGCAACGAAAGAAGGTCCGTCATCGAGGAATGATAAAGATTGCCCCACAATTCCGATTGCCGGTTGACGTCGATCAGATCGACCTGAACGTCCAGGACCTGGCCACGATGAGTGATCGTTCCCGACAGAACCGCCCCGACATTTAATTTCGACCCGATGGCCTGAATGTCCATCTCTTTTCCCTTGAACCGGAACACGGTGCTGCGTGGAATGACCCTCAACGATGATATTTTCGTGAGATTGTTGATGATACTTTCGGTGAGGCCGTCCGAAAGATATTCCTGTTCCTGCGACGCGCCGGCATTTTCAAACGGAAGCACCGCGAGTGAATCGATCCCCTTCGCGCGGCCGCTGTAAAAATAGGTCGCTAGTGCTATCAACACCACTGCGAGGCCCACGGAGCCGAAGATGAAAAAATTTTTCTTCGGCATAGACTTTTTAACAACGGGATGATCTTGTTCCACCGGAGGAGCGGCCGCATCGACCATCGATGGACGCATGACTCTCGACGTTTTCTTTCGCTCGCGCCGCAATTCGCTCACCATGTCGGCGACCGATTGATAACGATCCTCCGGATTTTTTTCGAGCGCCCGTGCGATAATGCGCTCAAGTTCCGGAGATGCTCCCGGTTGAACCTTCGTTAACGGCGTCGGTTCCTCGTTGACGATGGAATAGACCATTGCTGCTTCATGTTCGCCGCGAAAAGGTAGCTTGCCCGTCAACATCTCGAAGAACAAGACGCCAAAGGAAAAAATGTCGCTCCTGTAATCGACTTCTCCTGCCTGGATTTGTTCCGGCGCCATGTAGCCGAGCGTTCCAACCGTGCTGGAGGTGCGTGTGAGCTTCAACGATCCTTTCAGCTTTGCCAACCCGAAATCCATCACCTTGACCTGGCCCTTCGAGGTCAGCATGATATTGTCGGCTTTGATATCCCTGTGGACGATCCCTTTGGAATGAGCTTCTTGCAGCGCCTCGCCGATCTGCGCCGCTATAACGATCGCATCGTCGGATTTTGCAAAGGGAATCTTCTCGCCGAGAGTTCCGCCGTCGATGTATTCCATTGCGATGAAGAGCTGTCCCTCGTGTTCCTCGACTCCGTAGATCGTGCAGATATTGGGATGATTGAGTCCCGCTGCGGCTTGCGCTTCCTGAAGAAAACGTGCCTTTGCAGTCTCATCCTTCGTCACCCTGTCGGGAAGAAATTTAAGAGCCACGTTGCGGTTCAGCGTCGTATCGTGGGCCTTGTAGACAACGCCCATTCCTCCTTCGCCGAGCTTTTCAAGAATTTTATAGTGAGAAATAGTTTGTCCTATCACAATATTTTTCTCCCCCTCCCGCCAAAGAACGGCGGGATGCTCAAATTTTCAATCCCGCAAAAAAGCTGCGGGAGAAAATTTGGCACTTCGCCGAGCTTCTCGAGGATTTTATAGTGCGATATTGTCTGTCCGATCATCATCGCTTCAATTATTTATTTTCCACCAGATTCTGCCAGTTAAAAATGAGCGACCCGTTTTTCAGAGATTGAGTGTTCAATGTCCGCGTCACCAAAATTTGTTTTCCGTCTCTCGAGATATCCATGACGTTTGTCTGAAATCCGGCGTCGATTTTAAACAGCTGTTTCGTTTGGCCGACATTGATCTCATTTCCCGAGATGGTGACAGGGACTGAAAATACTTGCTGGTTATTGAGCGTGTACATAATCTCCCTGCCGTTATTGAGCCATCGGGGCTGCTCGCCACCGTTCGTCGATACCTGCCACTTGCTCGGTGAGCCGTCGGTCGGCCTGATGTAGACTTCGTTTTTGCCCGTTTCATCCGATTCATACGCGAACCATTTTCCATCGGGCGAAAATGTCGCGAGCCATTCGTCAAACTCGGAGGTCAATAACGGAGTGTATTTCTTTTCTCTTATGTCGTACATCCCGACATCCCATTTTTGCACACCTTGCGTGTTGATGGACAGAAGCAATTTATTCCCATCATGTGAGACGTCGGTGACATAGGAACTGGTGTTCCCGGCATAGATCAAGTGCTCATCGCCTGTACCGTTGCTGTTTTTCTCGTAGATGCTGAAAACCCCGCTGGCGTTCGAGCTGAAATACACCTTGCTGTCGTCCGGCGACCATGAAGGGACGAGCTCGGTGCCTTTATCAAATGTAAGACGCGTGTCGGAGTTACGCTGAGTGTCATGGATCCATAAATCGGTATTCTTTGCCGATTCGTCCAATGCATCGGTCGCAACGTATTTTCCGTCGGTGGAAAACGCCGCCCACGTTGTCGCAACTTTTGATTGCATCGTATGTTGGATGACGCCGTTCGCACCGTAAATGACCATTTCATTATCGGATTTTGCCGTGCCGAGATACGCCAGTCGACCATCCCTCGAAAATGAAAAAGTCCCTTTGCTTCGCACCCTTGCGTATAAAACGCTTTCCAAAATCGGGATCGGCTCGCCTTTCAATTCCAAGGAACCGTCGTCGAATCGTTGGGCAAGCAAAGAATTTTGTTTATAATAGAGCACCCATCCGCGATTGTAAACGATATTACTCGATGCGTGGACGACAATTTTATTCTTCGTATCGCCGAGAGAAGCTACACGAATATGGTCTGCGTCTTCCTCGAGCGACGGTTTGCTTGTCTGGACAGTGTAAAAGAAGTGGTCCCCGTCGGGCAAAAAATATGGCCAGCGATGATTTACTTCATACTCGGTCGAGTCGAGCCGAGTAAGTTGCTTCGCTGTTCCTCCTGCCGAAGAGACTTGATACAACGGCCCACTGCTGCTCGGCGCGAAGATAATCACCCCATCCTTATTCCACGTCCCGCCTCTTCCGTCCGTTGCGTCACAAACGGTGAATGACGGTCCCCCTTTTGCATCGATCTTTTTGAGCTTTCCGTCAGCAAAGTACGCGATCATTCTGCTGTCATACGACCAAAACGGATAGGACGCATTTTCAGTGCCCGATAAAAGCAAAGGCGTCGGTGCATCCAGTGGCCGCACCCAGAGGTGATCTTTCCCGAGAGAGTCGACAGCGACGAACGCAATCATGCTGCCGTCGGGGGAAATTTCCAGATGGCCTCCGACAGTTGAATTGAAAATATTTCCTTTAGGGGCTTCGAACGAGAGTTGAATCAACTCAGGCCCTTTCTTAATAAATAGAAAGTACCATCCTACGACAGCGATCAGCAACACCGACAAAGCAATCGAGGCAGCCATCCAAACATTGAAAGGTAATGCCTTCTTCTGCGGAAGCGTTTCGTATTCCGCAGTTTGAGGAGCGATCCTCGTCCCGGATGAAATCTGGCTCTTGCGCACGGCAAGAATTCTGCTTGCGGTCTGGCGGCTCGATTCACGTTTAAGTTTTCGAAGATCCTTGACGATCTCCTTTGCGGATTGATACCGCTCGTCCGGGTCTTTTGCGAGACATTCAAGGAGAATTGCATCGAGGTCGGTGGGCACGTCTGGCTTGAGGATCGAGATCGGTTCGGCATCGACATTGACGATCTCGTAAATGATGGCGGTCTCATGAACGCCTTTGAACGGCGATTGCCCCGATATCAATTCATACAACAGAACGCCGAAGGAAAAGATATCGGTGCGGTGATCGACGTTGAACCCCTGCACCTGCTCGGGCGACATATACCCCACTGTTCCGACGGTATTGCCTTCCCGTGTCAGACGCGAAACGCCCTGAAGTTTCGCCAGGCCGAAATCCATGATCTGCACGAGACCGTCCTTCCGCAGCATCACATTTTCCGGCTTGATGTCCCGATGGACGATCCCCTTTTCATGGGCGGCAGCTAATCCCTCCGCAACCTGGATCCCGATGTCGATCGATTGTTTGAAAGAAATATTGTTCTTCCTGTCGCGCAGCGTTTCACCGTCGATGAATTCCATTGCGATGAACAACTGGTCTTCATATTCCGCGACATCATAGATCGTGCAGATATTGGGATGATTCAGAGTAGCGGCGGCTTTCGCCTCCTGCATAAATCGCTGGCGGTCGGACTCAGTGGAAGAGACGCTCTTCGTCAAAAATTTAAGTGCAACAAACCTGTCGAGTTTGGTGTCCCTGGCTTTATAGACGATGCCCATGCCACCTTCGCCAAGTTGCTCGAGAATTTCATACTGAAGAATCGTTTTACCAATCATCGCATAATTTCCTTTCCCCTCCCGCCGAAAAACGGCGGGATTCTCAAAATCACTGCCACTCGCTGAGTAGCGCTCGTGGGTGATTTTGGAACTTCGCCAAGTTGCTCGAGAATTTCATACTGAAGAATCGTTTTACCAATCATCGCATAATTTCCTTTCCCCTCCCGCCGAAAAACGGCGGGATTCTCAAAATCACTGCCACTCGCTGAGTAGCGCTC